>JAESFT010000011.1_pt1 | contig 749497 bp, 742 predicted proteins | sample 9269451 | NCBI WGS metagenome assembly JAESFT01 (sample SAMN14502557, study PRJNA617106) | algae metagenome | isolation source: Scytonema hyalinum WJT4-NPBG1 and co-occurring heterotrophs from well... | place: USA: Mojave Desert, Joshua Tree National Park, California | collected 2006-05-25
ATCCCGAACCCGGAAGCTAAGCCCTCCAGCGCCGATGGTACTGCACTCGTCAGGGTGTGGGAGAGTAGGTCGCCGCCGACATCAAACGTTTTGTGGGCCCCCGCCGGAAGGCGGGGGCCCACTTTTTGCTCATTCACTGGGGTCGTGCCGCTGTCAGCGCGTCGGCCAGCTCGGTGACGGTGCCGAGCACCCGGGCGCGGAGTCCGGGGTCGTGCGGGTCGTCGTCGGTCAGCCACCGCTGCGCCGCCTCGTGGAAGCAGACGACGGCGCTGCGGGCGAGCAACCGCGCTGCGGCCGGGTCGACGCCGCGCCGGACGAGCCCGTCGGCCAGGGCGCTCTCGTGCTCCGCCTGCTTGCCCCGCTCGCGGGCGGTCAGGGCCGGCGACGCCTCGATGACCGCTCGCCGCGCCCGCCCCTCGGCGTGCCGCTGCTCCCACAGGGGGACCAGGCCCAGCGTCGCGGCCAGGGCGGCGGCCGCGGGCGGCTCGTCCGCGGGCCGTGCGGCCAGCACGTCGCGCAGGGTCCGGTCGACCTCGGCGCCGTCGTCGAAGAGCAGGTCCTCCTTGTCCGCGAAGTAGCGGAACAGGGTGCGCGGTGCGACGTCGGCCGCCGCCGCGATCTCGGTCATCGTCACCGCCGCGAAGCCCCGCGCGGTGAACAGCGACGTCGCCGCCGCGGTGATCGCGACGCGCGTGCGCCGCTTCTTCTCCTCGCGCAGCGATCCGACGGGCGGCACGGTCATAGCATGGCAGAGCTTGCCAAGTGGCAGTCACTGCCACATCATCGGTCGTATGACCGTCCTCATCACCGGTGCCACCTCCGGCCTCGGCCTCGCCACCGCCCGGGCCGTGCGCGCCCGCGGCGTCGGGGTCGTGGCGGCCGGCCGCGACGAGCGGGCCGTCACCGCCGTGGCCGAGCGCCTCGGGTGCGAGCCCCTCGTGCTGGACCTCGCCCGGCTGGCCGACGTCCGCGCCGCGGTGGACCGCCTGCCGCACCTCGACGCCGTGGTGTGCAACGCCGCCGTGCAGGTGCTCCGGGGGCCCACGCGGACGCCCGACGGACTGGAGGAGACCTTCGCCGTCAACCACCTCGCGCACCTCGCCCTCGTCGACGCCCTGCTGCGCCGGGACGCTCCCCCGCGCCGCGTCGTCCTCCTCGGCTCCGCCACCCACGACCCCGCGCAGCCCACGGGGACGCCCGATCCGGTCGAGGCGGGTGACCTCGCCGCGCTCGCCCGTCCCGGTCCGGACGTCGAGCGGGCGCGGACCGCGGGCGTCCGGCGGTACGCGACCACCAAGCTCCTGGCCGTCGCGACGGCCGCCGCGCTGGCCCGGGAGCACCCGGCCGCGTGCATCACCGCGTTCGACCCCGGCCTCCTGCCGGGCACGGGGCTGGCGCGGCAGCACCCGCTCGCGGTGCGCGTGCTGTGGTCGACGGTCCTCAAGGGGCTCCGCGTGCTGCCCTTCGCGTCGTCGCCCGCCGCGTCGGGCGCGGCGCTGGCCGCCCTGCTGTGCGACGAGCCGTCCCCGGTGGCGTCGGGCGCGTACGTCGACCACCGCCTGCGGCCGGCGCGGCCGTCCGAGCGGGCCGCGGACCCGGCCTACCAGGACCGGGTCCTGCGCGAGAGCCGGGCGCTGCTCGCCGCCCGGCCCGGTCAGGCGCCGACGTAGGCCGCGAGGTGCTCGCCGGTCAGCGTGGAGCGGGCGGCGACGAGGTCGGCGGGCGGACCCTCGAACACGACGCGCCCGCCGTCGTGCCCGGCCCCGGGGCCGAGGTCGATGATCCAGTCGGCGTGGGCCATGACGGCCTGGTGGTGCTCGATCACGACCACGGACCGGCCGGAGTCGACGAGCCGGTCGAGCAGGCCGAGCAGCTGCTCGACGTCGGCGAGGTGCAGGCCGGTGGTGGGCTCGTCGAGGACGTAGACCTCGCCCTTGTCGCCCATCCGGGTGGCCAGCTTGAGCCGCTGCCGCTCCCCGCCGGACAGCGTGGTGAGCGGCTGGCCCAGGCTGAGGTAGCCGAGCCCGACGTCGGCCAGGCGGGTCAGGACGGTGTGCGCGGCGGGCGTGCGGGCCTCGCCGGAGCCGAAGAACGCCTCGGCCTCGGTCACCGGCATCGCCAGCACCTCGGCGATGTTGCGGCCGCCGAGGGTGTGCTCGAGCACCGACGCCTGGAACCGCCGCCCCTCGCACTCCTCGCAGGGGGACGCGACCGTCGCCATCGGACCCAGGTCGGTGTAGACGACGCCGGCGCCGTTGCAGGTGGGGCAGGCGCCCTCGGAGTTGGAGCTGAACAGCGCCGGCTTCACGCCGTTCGCCTTCGCGAACGCCTTGCGGATCGGGTCGAGCAGGCCGGTGTAGGTGGCGGGGTTGCTGCGCCGCGAGCCGCGGATCGCGCCCTGGTCGACCACCACCACGCCCTCGCGGCCGGCGACCGAGCCGTGGACCAGCGAGCTCTTGCCCGAGCCGGCGACGCCGGTGACCACGCAGAGCACCCCCAGCGGGATGTCGACGTCCACGTCCCGCAGGTTGTGGGTCGACGCGCCGCGGACCTCCAGGCGGCCGGCCGGCGTCCGCACCGACGTCTTGAGGGCGGCCCGGTCGTCGAGGTGGCGCCCGGTCACCGTGTCGCTGGCCCGCAGCCCGTCCAGGGGGCCCTCGAAGCAGACGGTGCCGCCCGCGGTGCCGGCGCCGGGGCCGAGGTCGACGACGTGGTCGGCGATCGCGATCGTCTCCGGCTTGTGCTCCACGACGAGCACGGTGTTGCCCTTGTCCCGCAGGGCCAGCAGCAGCCGGTTCATCCGCTCGATGTCGTGGGGGTGCAGGCCGATGGTGGGCTCGTCGAAGACGTAGGTGACGTCGGTGAGCGACGAGCCGAGGTGGCGGATCATCTTCGTCCGCTGCGCCTCGCCGCCGGACAGCGTGCCCGACGGCCGGTCCAGCGAGAGGTAGCCCAGGCCGATCTCGGCGAACGCGTCGAGCAGGTGCTGCAGGCCGGTGACCAGCGGGGCCACCGTCGGCTCGTCGAGCTCCCGGACCCAGCCGGCGAGGTCGCTGATCTGCATCGCGCAGAGGTCGGCGATGTTCTTACCGCGGATCCGCGACGAGCGGGCCGCCTCGGAGAGGCGCGTGCCGCCGCACTCGGGGCAGGGCTGGAAGGTCACCGCGCGCTCGACGAAGGCGCGGATGTGCGGCTGCAGCGCGTCCACGTCCTTGGACAGGAACGACTTCTGGATCTGCGGCACCAGGCCCAGGTAGGTCAGGTTGATGCCGTCCACCTTGATCTTGGTGGCCTCCTTGTGCAGCAGGTCGTGGCGCTCCTGCTCGGTGTAGTCGCGGATCGGCTTGTCCGGGTCGAACCAGCCGCAGCCGCGGTAGATGCGGCCGTACCAGCCGTCCATCGTGTAGCCGGGGATGGTGATGGCGCCCTCGTTGAGCGACCGGCTCTCGTCGTAGAGCGCGGACAGGTCGATGTCGTCGACCCGGCCCATGCCCTCGCAGCGCGGGCACATGCCGCCGGTGACGTGGAAGTCGCGGCGCTCCTTGACCTCCTTCCCGCCGCGCTCGAAGGTGACCGCGCCCGCCCCGCTGATCGAGGCCACGTTGAAGGAGAACGCCTGCGGCGAGCCGATGTGCGGCTGCCCGAGCCGGCTGAACAGGATCCGCAGCATGGCGTTGGCGTCGGTGACGGTGCCGACCGTCGAGCGGGGGTTGGCGCCCATCCGCTCCTGGTCGACGATGATCGCCGTGGTGAGGCCGGCGAGCCGGTCGACCTCGGGGCGGGCCAGCGAGGGCATGAAGCCCTGCACGAACGCGCTGTAGGTCTCGTTGATCATCCGCTGCGACTCGGCGGCGATCGTGCCGAACACCAGGGAGCTCTTGCCCGAGCCGGAGACCCCCGTGAACACCGTCAGGCGGCGCTTCGGGATCTCGACGCTGATGTCCTTGAGGTTGTTCTCGCGCGCGCCCTGCACCCGGATGAGGTCGTGGCGGTCGGCGACGTGCGGCGCGGGGGCGGCGTCGGTGGTGGACACGGCGGTCACGCTAGCGGCGCACCGGCCCCGGGCACTTCTCCGTTCCTGACCGGTCCTCCCGGCGGGTGTTGCCCGCGCCGGTGGCGCCGACCACGATGGCGGACGTGCCGACGCCCTCCGCCCCGCCGCCCGACCTCGCCGGACTGCCCGTCGAGGAGGCCGAGCAGTGGTGCCGCGACGCCGGGTTCGGCGCGGTGCGGGTGCTCGGCCCGCACGACGTCGTCACGATGGAGTTCCGGGACGGCCGCGTGAACCTCCTCGTCGAGGACGGCGTCGTGCGGTCGGTGACGCTGGGCTGACGCCTCAGCAGCCGGCCACCGTCCACCGGCACAGCTGCGGGGCCAGGGCGTCGAGGGGGCGGCGCTCCACGGCGACGACGTCCGGGGAGGGTGCGGCCGGCACCTCGTCGAACAGGTACTCGCCACCCGCGAACCGCAGCGCGACCGCGCTGCCGGTGCGGACGACGAGCAGGTACGACCCGATGATCGGTTGGTAGTACTCGGCCGGGGCCGGGCTGGCCACCAGCAGCAGCGTCAGGCCCTCGCCCCAGGCCCCGGGCAGGGGCTCCTGCCGGACTTCCGACACACCTCCCGACGGGAGCGGCACGCCGTCGCCGCACCGCCGCGCCGACTCCCGCAGCCCGGCGACGAACGCGACGGCCGCGTCGGCGTCGGCGAACACCAGCAGGCCGTCGACCTGCGCGCTCTCGGGTGCGGTCGTCAGCCGGAACCGCCGGTCGGTGGCCGTGTCGAGGCCGGGGGTGCCCTCGCCGGGGCAGATGCCGGCCAGGAACTCCGGCACGTCGCGCGTCACCGTCTCGCCGTCGTCCCGCAGCGGTGGACCGATCTGCAGGTCGCCCGGGATCGTCGTCGGCACGGCCGGTGCGGCCGGCGCGGGCGCGGCGGGGACCGGGACGGGTGGGGCGTCCAGCCGGGTCACGCCGATCACGGAGCCGACCACGGCCAGCAGGGTCAGCGCGGTCGCCCCGATGACGGCGGCGGTCGAGCGGCGCCGCGCGGTGCGGCGGGCGCGGTCCGGGCCGGGGAGGTCGGTGCGCTGCTCGGCCCACGCTCCGGTGTCGGCGAAGGCGCGGCGCAGGTCCCCGTCGTCGTCGCTGTCAGGCACGGTCGGGCTCCTTCGCGGGGTCGGTGTCGCCGAGCAGCGCGCGCAGCCGGGCCCGGCCGCGGGACAGGTGCGACTTGACCGTGCCCTCCGGGAGGCGGGTCTGCGCGGCGATGTCGGCGAGCGGCAGGTCGGCGAGGTAGTGCAGGGCGAGCACCATCCGGGTGCGCGGCGGCAGCGCGGCCAGCGCGCGCAGCAGGTCGGTGCGCAGCCCGCCGGGCTCGGGCGGGACCGACGGCGGCCCGGACCGCACGAGCGCCCGCTCCAGGCCGCGCAGCCGCCGCCAGCGCGACACCGCGAGCCGCAGGGCGGTGGTGCGCACCCACGCCTCCGGCGCCCCGCCGGCGTCCAGCTGCGCGCGGTGCGACCACGCCCGCACGAACGCCTCCTGGACGCAGTCCTGCGCCTCCTGGAGGTCGCCGCACGCCGCGTGGGTCACCGCGACGAGCCGGCGCGCCGCCCCCTGGTACAGGGCGTCGAACTCCCGCTCATCCACTCCCGCCTCCTGCTCCCACGGGGGGTGTACGCCCGGCGGCGCCGCGAGGTTGCAGACTGCCCGACGTGGAGATCCACGACGATGCGGTCCTGGCCCGGTGGCTGGACGACCGGATGCCCCTCGCGGGGGTGCGCCTGCAGTGCCTCGACCTGGGCGCGGCCGAGCCCGCGCTGCGGGCGCGCACCGATCTCGCCGGGCTCGTCGTGCTCGGCGGCACCGTGCCCGACGGGCTGCGCCACCACCTGCTCGACCACGGGGCCGTGGTGTTCACCGAGCCGGACGGGCTGCCGGTGCCGGTCCACCGCTCGTTCCTCTACACCGCCGAGGAGCTCTACGCCGGGCTGGCCGACGGCTACGCCGCCACGCCCGACTGCCGCGCCTACGCGTGGTCGCGCGACACGCGGCTGGCCCACGACGCCTACGCGACGCTGCTGCGGGCCGTGCACGACGACGCCGTCACCGACGCGCTCGACGAGTGGCTGGCCGGGCACCGGGTGGTCGGGGTGATGGGCGGGCACGCCGCCCGGCGCGGCGGCCCCGCCTACGCCGACGCCGCCCGGCTCGGCCGGGGCCTCGCCGAGGCCGGGTTCGTGGTGGCGACCGGCGGCGGACCGGGAGCGATGGAGGCGGCCAACCTGGGGGCGTCGGCGCCGTCCGACGACGCGCTCGACGACGCGCTGGACCGGCTGGCCGCCGTGCCGTCCTACGTCCCGGACGTCGGCGCCTGGGCCTCGCTCGCCCTGGCCGTCCGCGCCTCGTTCGGGCCGGCCACCGGCCGGCACTCGCTCGGCGTCCCCACGTGGTTCTACGGCCACGAGCCGCCCAACGTGTTCGCCGACGGCATCGCCAAGTACTTCTCCAACGCCCTGCGCGAGGACGGTCTGCTCGCCCGCTGCACCGGGGGCGTCGTCGTCACGCCCGGCGCGGCCGGCACGGTGCAGGAGGTCTTCCAGCTCGCGACGCGGCTCTACTACCCCGAGCCCGGCGCCGCGCTGCCGCGCCTCGTCCTGCTCGGACGCGAGCACTGGACGACCGTGCTGCCCGTCGTGCCGCTGCTGGACGCGCTGGCGGCCGGGCGACCGATGGCCGCCGCGGTGCACGTCGTCGACTCGGTGGACGAGGCGCTCGACGCGGTGGGCCGGGTCCCCGACCCGGGGTGAGCCGCGCGGCTCACCGCCCGCGCAGGGTGCGCAGGATCCGGGCCAGCGCGGCGCGGTCGGCCTCGTCCAGCCCGGCGAACACGTCGTCGGCGCGGGCGGCCCGGTCGGCGCGGATGCCGTCGGCGGTGGCGGCGCCCCGGGCCGTGGCGCCGACGAGCGTGGCGCGGCGGTCGGCGGGGTCGGGGGAGCGCTCGGCGAGGCCGCGGGCGGCGAGGGCGTCGACGACCTCCGTGGCGCTGCGCGGGGCGATGCGCAGGTGCTCGGCGAGGTCGCCGACGCGCAGCGGGCCGTGCCGGTGCAGCACGCCCAGCGCGCGCGCCTGCGACGGCGTGACGTCCCAGGGCTCCAGCGCGGCGAGCGTGCGGTGGCGCAGCTCGCGGGCCACGGCGCGGAACGCCTCGGCGAGCGGCTCGTCGGGCGCGGTCACGGGAATACCGTAGACCGCGCTCCTGTTGCGGCCTCATGATGAGGTAACCTCAACAACAGGAGCGCCGCTTGGACCACCCCCAGAAGCCACCCCGCCCGGGGCGGCACACCGTCACCGCCGCCGAGAAGGCGCAGGCCCGCGACGTGTCGCTGCGCCGCATCGCCCGGCTGTTCGCCCCGCACCGGCGGGCCCTGTCCGTCGTCGTCGTGACGATCGTCGCCTCGTCGGTCGTCGCCCTCGCCTCGCCGTTCCTGCTGCGCGCCGTCATCGACACGGCGCTGCCGGAGCGCGACGTCGTCCTGCTCGCCTGGCTCGCCGGCGGCATGGTCGCCGTCGCCGCCGTCACGTCCGTGCTCGGCGTCGTGCAGACCTGGATCTCCACGCGCGTCGGCCAGGAGGTCATGCACCGCCTGCGCACCGACGTCTTCACCCACCTGCAGGCGCAGTCGCTCGCGTTCTTCACGCGCACCCGCACCGGCGAGGTGCAGTCGCGCATCACCAACGACATCGGCGGCATGCAGGGCGTCGTCACGACGACCGCCACGTCGATCGCGTCCAACCTGACCACCGCGGTCGCCACGGCCGTCGCGATGGTGGCGCTGTCCTGGCAGCTCGCGCTCGTCTCGCTCGTCGTCATGCCGCCCGCCGTGTGGATCACCCGCCGGGTCGCGAGGATGCGCCGGGCCATCACCGCCGAGCAGCAGCGCGAGCTCGCCGACCTCAACGTCACCGTGGAGGAGGGCCTGTCGGTCAGCGGCATCCAGCTCGCCAAGACGATGGGCGCCGGCCCCGCGGTCACCGCGCGGTTCACCGCGTCCTCGGAGCGGCTGATCGACCTGGAGCTGCGCGCCGAGCTCGCCGGGCGCTGGCGGATGGCCGCGCTGAGCGTCGTGTTCGCGGTCATCCCGGCCGTGATCTACCTGGGCGCGGGGATCGTCCCCGGCGCGCTCACCATCGGCACGCTCATCGCCTTCACCACCCTGCAGGCCGGGCTGTTCCGGCCGGTGATGGGGCTGCTGAGCGTGGGCGTCTCGATCGTCAGCTCGCTGGCGCTGTTCGCGCGGATCTTCGAGTACCTCGACCTGCGCATCGACGTCGCCGATCCGGCCGACCCCGTCGGGATCGACCCGGCGCGCGTCGCCGGGCACGTGCGGCTGGAGGACGTCACCTTCACCTACGAGGGCAGCGACACCGCCGCGCTCGCGGGCATCACGCTGGACGTGCCGGCCGGCACCTCGCTCGCCCTGGTCGGCGAGACCGGCTCGGGCAAGAGCACCCTCGCCGGGCTCGTCGCGCGGCTGCACGACCCGACCTCCGGCCGCGTCACCGTCGACGGGATCGACCTGCGGGACCTGCGGCTGGCCGACCTGGCTGCGATCGTCGGCGTCGTCAGCCAGGAGACCTACCTGCTGCACACGACCGTGCGGGAGAACCTGCGCTACGCCAAGCCCGACGCGACGGACGCCGAGATCGAGGACGCCGCCCGCGCCGCGCAGGTGCACGACCTCATCGCGGGCCTGCCCGACGGCTACGACACCGTCGTCGGTTCCCGCGGCCACCGGTTCTCCGGCGGGGAGAAGCAGCGCCTCGCCATCGCCCGCACGCTGCTGCGCGACCCGCGCGTGCTCGTGCTGGACGAGGCCACCAGCGCGCTGGACACCGCCACCGAGCGGGCCGTGCAGGACGCGTTCGACCGGCTGCGCGAGGGCCGCACCACGATCACCATCGCCCACCGGCTCTCCACCGTCCGCGACGCCGACCGCATCGCGGTGCTCGACCACGGCCGCATCGCCGAGTCCGGCACGCACGACGCGCTCGTCGCGAGCGGGGGCCGGTACGCCGCGCTGGCGGCGTGAGCCGGCGGGCGGCGGCCGGGCCGCCGCCCGCCGAGTCGGGGGGTCGGGGGGTCGGGGGTCAGGGGGTCAGCAGACCGATGCCGTTGCCCGACTGCTCCCACAGGACGTTCTCGACCGGGTAGTAGTAGCCCTCCGTGTTCGGGGACCCGCAGCCGAGGTTGTTCTTGCCCGACACGATGCCCACGGCGTAGCCGTCCCAGGTGAACAGGGGTCCGCCCGAGTCGCCACCCACGTTGCAGGCGTCGCTCTTGACGAGGTCGTTCACGGTGGCCGAGTAGCAGTAGTAGGTGTAGTAGCAGATGCGGTAGGTGATCGAGTAGCCGGTCTCGGTGATCTCCCCGCAGCTCAGGCCGGAGAACGAGCCGTACTTGCACACGGTCATCCCGGTGTAGGGCGACGCGACCCCGTAGATGTCGATCTCCTCGCCGTCCTGCCCACCCCACCGCACCGACGGGGAGGGGTTCGTCCGACCGGTGTCCTCGACCGGCACCAGCTGGTAGTCACCCGGGCCGAAGTTCCGGGTCGACGTGGTGCCGATGAGCTCGCCCTCCTCGGCCCACCTCCCGCTCGCCGTGCTGCAGTGCCCGGCTGTGAGCAGGTAGCGGGACCCGTCGGGGCCGGCGAGGTTGTAGCCCGCGGAACACGCCCCGAAGCCGTTGGTGGAGTCGATCCGGTCCCCGCCGAGGAGCCGGGCGGACGGGGTGGCCGGCCCGGTGGTCTCCACGACCCGGACGGGTCCGCTCCCGGCCAGGTCCCGCACGGTGTCCACGGCGGTCGGAGGGGCCTCGACGACGACCTCACCGGTCCCGACGTCGACGCCCACCGCCGTCCCGGCGACCCCGGCCGCGGCCAGGTCGGCGACGAGCTCGTCGCGGGCGGCCCGCGCCCGGGCGGTCTGCGCCCCGTCGACCACGACCGCCTCGGCGCCGAGGGCCTCCACCTGCCGGCCGACCTCGACGTCGTCGACCCGGACCACGAGGCCGCCCCCGTCGTCGATCGACGCGTCCACCACCCGCTCGCCGAACCGGCCGAGCTGCGCGCCGATGCGGCGCGACTCCGCCTCCCGGTCCAGCTGCCGCCCCGCCTCCTCGACCGTCGAGCCCTCGGACACCAGGTGGGCCACCGCGGCCGCCCGCACCGCGTCGGCACCGGTCGGGGGGACGGGGGCCGCCGAGGCGGTGGTGGCCGTACCGGCGCCGAGCGCGGCGACGAGGGACGCCGCGACGCCGAGCGCGCCCCACCACCGCGCGGTTCTGCGGCGGGGGCGGTGGGTGAGGGGGGTGGTGGTCACGGATCCTCCACGGGTCGACTGCGTTGCGTGACGAGGACACGCTAGGAACAGTGGTGAGATCGCTGTGAGTTCCGCGGTCTGCTTACCGGACCTCCACCCGGAGTGATCGTCGTGCGGTCGGCGCCGGCGGGAGCGGAGCCCCGCACGGGCGCGCCGGAGCGGCCCGCTCGTCAGCTCGAGCACGGGAGTCGTCGCGACGACGGCACGGCGGTGACCGGCTCCCGCCGCAACCCCACTCGGTCCGGGTCCGGGGCGACGGGGCCGATCGCCCTCCCCGAACGTCACGGGCCGGACCCGGACCGGGTCCTCCGGCGAGGGGGGTGCGCGTCGGCATCCTGATCGCCCGGTTTCACCGCGCCGGTCGAGGTGCGAGCGGCACCACGGCGCCCGGAGGAGCGCGCTCCCGCAGCGCCGATCCTCGGTGGGACCGGCCCGGTGGGTCAGAAGGGTGCGGTGCCGTCGTCGCCGACGGGGGTGGCGAGCAGCGCGGCCAGGCCCGGTGCCGGACGGACGTGCGGGACCGGCGCCGGGATCGCGGTCGGGATGCGGTGGTCGACCGGTGCGCTGGTGTAGCTGTGCCCGGTCGGGGTGGTCCACTCCACGGTGCGGTCGTCGTGGAGGACGACGTGCCAGCCGTGGTGTTCCTTGAGGTCGTGGTGACGGGCGCACAATGCGCAGAGGTTGTCCTCGCTCGTACAGCCGCCGTGCTGCCATTCCTGGACGTGGTCGAGTTCGCAGGCGGCGGCGGTTCGGCGGCAGGTGGGATGGCGGCATTCGCCATCACGAGCGCGGACGAACGCCGCCATGCCCGGCGGTGGTCGGTAGCGGGTGCGGCCGATGTCGAGCAGCCGCCCGGAGGCGGGGTCGGTGAGCAGTCGCTGCCACGTCGAGTCGGCGACGGCGGCGATCTCACGGGCGAGGTGGGCGGGGATGGGTCCGTAGCCGGCGAGTTCGGCGGGTTCGTCGCCGATCCCCATGAGAGTGGTGATGGGCACGACGACCTGGATGAGTGGGCGCAGCGCGCTGACCGGGGCGGCGTGCAGGAATCCGCTCGTTCCCTCAACAGTCGGCCCGATCGCGGCGGACCCAGCGGCTCCGGTGGTCGCGGTGGGGGCGGTAGGGGCGGTGGGGGCGGTGGTCTGGCTGTGGTGGGCCGGGCGGGTGTAGTCGGCTTCGGGCTGGTCGACGGTGTTGGTGTGGTCGCCGGACTCGGCGCGAGTGGCGATCAGTCGTCCGGTGAGCAGCGCGACCAGCACGTCAGCGCGGCGGCGGTCCATCGACCCGGGGCTCGACCGGTTATCAGCGTCGGGGTGGGTGTCGGGCTCGATCCCGCGGGCGAGGCGGGTCAGCCACCCGAAGCAGGCCGTGGCGTCGGTAGCGGTGAGCGTGGCGACCAGCGAGGCCATCCCGTCCTGGCCCGGGTAGAGCTCCACGCTGCGGCGCCGCTTGGCGACTTGGTGGCGTTCGGCTCGGTCGGGCACCACGGCCAGCAGCGCCTTGGTGATCGCGGCGCGCAGTTGGGACCAGGTCTGCTTCCCCGCCCCGGGCAGCACCCGGGCCTGCACCGCGGCAGTCACGTCGTCGTCGTGGTCGGCCAGCATCTGGCACACCAACCGAGCCCGTCCCGAGCAGATCCGCCCGGCGGCCAGCGCGTCGCGGGTGGGTCGCAGCACCCCGTCCATCCGCCGGGCGTGGGCCAGGCGCTCGGCGCCGACCCGGGGAGCGAGGGTCAGGGCGAGGGCGACCTCGTCGGCGGCGAACGCGCGCGGTTCGCGGGTCGTGGTCGGGGCGAGGGTGTCGTCGGTGGGGCGGCGGTCGAACTCGGCCAGCACCCGGGCCTGCTGGGCGCCGGCCCAGGCGGCGAGCTTCTCGAACCCGATGGCGGCGTCGACCAGATCAGCGGCCGTCACGTCGTGCAGGTTCCCGCGCAGGGCGGTGTCGAGTTCGAGGGCGAACAACCCGGAGGGGGCGGTGTTGGCCATGGTGGGGATGAGAGTGGCGGGGTCACCGGACTCCCATTCCCGCCATTGTTCCTCGGTCGCGCCCGGCCACGGCTCCGCCTCCTCGGCAGCTCCCGGACCCGACTCGAACATAGAATCGATTCTAGCTCGCCATTCTTCTTCTGTCGAGAACGCTTCACGAATGTGAACACTCTCGACCGGAAGAACGATGGAGGACCAGACCCGCCTACTGCGCCAGGAGCGCGGCGTAGCGGTCGATGTCGACGTTGCCGCCCGTCACCAGCACCCCCACCCGCTGCCCGGCCAGCTCGGGGGCGAGGCGGCGCACGGCGGCGAAGGCCAGGGCGCCGGTCGGCTCGACCACGAGCTTGAGCGTGGTGGCGAAGACCCGCATGGCCGCGACGAGCTCGGCGTCGGTGGCCGTGAGCACGTCGGTGACCTCGCGGCGGATGATCGGGAAGGTGAGCTCGCCGAGGGCCTGGGTCTGGGCGCCGTCGGCGATGGTCTGCGGGGTCGGGATGCGGACGATCGTCCCGCTGCGGAACGAGCGGCGGCCGTCGTCGCCCGCCTCGGGCTCGACGCCGTAGAGCCGGCAGTCCGGGGACAGCCCGCGCGCGGCCAGCGCCGACCCGGCGAGCAGCCCGCCGCCGCCGAGGCAGACGAACAGGGCGTCCAGCTCGCCGACCTCCTCGAACAGCTCCAGGGCCGCCGTGCCCTGCCCGGCGATCACGTCGGGGTGGTCGAACGGCGGCACGAGGGTGAGGCCGCGCTCGGCGGCGAGGGCCTCGCCGATCGCGACGCGGTCCTGGGTGAACCGGTCGTAGACCACGACCTCCGCGCCGTACCCGCGGGTGGCCGCCACCTTGCTGGCGGGCGCGTCGTGGGGCATGACGATCGTGGCCGGCACGCCGAGCAGCTGCGCGGCCAGCGCCACGGCCTGGGCGTGGTTGCCCGACGAGTAGGCGACGACCCCGGCGCGGCGCTGCTCGGGGGTGAACCGCGACAGCGCGGAGAACGCCCCGCGGAACTTGAACGCGCCGACCCGCTGCAGGTTCTCGCACTTGAAGAACACCGAGGCGCCCAGCTCGGCGTCGACGCGGCGGGAGGTCAGCACGGGCGTGCGGTGCGCGTACCCGGCCAGCCGCTGCGCCGCGGCGCGGACGTCGTCGAGGGTCGGGGCGGGCCGCGTCGTCGTCACGCCCTCATCCTCCCGGCGTCGCGCCGCCCGGTCGAACCGGATCGCGACGGCCGCGGGTATGGGATCGCCCGCCTCCGGCGTTGCGCCCGGACATGGGACAGACCGGGCCGGACCGCACGTGGCTCGTCGCGCTCGCCGCGGCGCTGTGGGGGACCGACGCGCTTCTGCGCGCGCCGCTGGCCGGGGCGCTGCCCGCCTCGACCATCGTCTTCTGGGAGCACGTGATCATCGTGCTGGTGCTCGTGCCGCTGCTCCCGGCGGCGCTGCGGGCCTTCCGGGCGGCGTCGCCCCGCGACCGGACGGCGCTCGTCGTCATCGGCGCCGGTGCGTCCGCCGTCGCGACGGCGCTGTTCACCGAGGCGTTCCGGTTCGGCGACCCGGTGACGCCGGTGGTGCTGCAGAAGCTGCAGCCCCTGATCGCCGTGGCCGTGGCGGCGGTGCTGATCGGGGAGCGGGTGCGCCCGGGGTACTGGTTCTTCGCCGTCCCCGCGCTGGCGGGGGCGTGGTTCATGGCGTTCCGCGACCCGTTCTCCGCCGCGCCGCAGGCCCTGACCGCCGCGCTGCTCGCCGTCGGCGCCGCCGCGCTGTGGGCGCTGGGCACCGTGCTGGGCCGGATGGTCGGGTCGCGGATGGCGCCCCGCGAGGTCACCGTGCTGCGGTTCGCGATCGGGCTGCCCGCCAGCGCGGTCGTGCTGGCCGTCGACGGCGGCCCGCTCGTCGTCACCCCCGCGCAGCTCGGGCCGCTCGTGCTGCTGGCGCTGATCCCCGGTCTGCTCGGGCTGACGCTGTACTACCTGGGCCTGCGCACCACCCCCGCCGCGCGCGCGACGCTGGCGGAGATGGCGTTCCCGGTGACGGCCGTGCTCGTCGGCGTGGCGTTCCTGGGCGCGCAGCCGGTGTGGACGCAGTGGCTGGGGCTGGCCGTCGTCGTGGCGTCGGTGACGGCGCTGGGCCTGCGCGAGCGCGGGCGCGCGCCCGTCGTGACCGCCCCGGCCTCAGCGGCCGCGTAGCTCGTCGAGCTCGCGGCGCTCGCGCTTCGTCGGGCGCCCCGCGCCGCGCTCGCGGCGGAACACCGGGGCCGCGGCCTCCGGCGGCGGGGCCGGGGTGCGGTCGATGAAGCAGGTGGCGGCGTCGACGGCGCCCACCCGCCGCTGGATCACCCGCACCACCTCGACGACGCGCGTGCGGTCGTGCACGCGGGCGCGCACCTCGTCACCCGGTGTGACCGGGGTGGCGGCCTTCGCGGGCCGGTCGTTGACGCGGACGTGCCCGCCCCGGCACGCGGCCGCGGCCTCGGGGCGCGTCTTCGTGAGGCGCACCGCCCACAGCCAGCGGTCCAGCCGCGTCGACTCCATCCCCCGATGATGCCGCGTCAGCGCGCGAACGCCACCGCGACCTCGCCCAGGCCCTCGAACACCGCCCGGACCTCGTCGCCCGGGCCGACGGTCGGCGGCACGGTGGTGGTGCCGGTGGTGACGACGTCGCCCGCGCGCAGCCGGTGGCCGTGGCGGGGGAGCTCCGCGGCGAGCCAGGCCAGGGCCGTGCGGGGGTCGCCCATCACCGTGCCGCCCGAGCCCGACGCCGCCGGCTCGCCGTTGATCCGCAGGTGGGTGACGGCGGTGGACAGGTCCAGCTCGCGCCCGCCGGGCACCTCGGGGCCGAGCACGAACCGGCCCGCGCAGGCCGCGTCGGCCAGCAGCGCCGCCGCGCCGGCGCCGGCGAACCGCTCGTAGCGCGAGTCGGGCACCTCCACCGCGAGGTGGACGGCGGCGACGGCGGCCAGGACGTCGTCGCCGGGCTCCACGTCGGCGCCGAGGCGGTAGGCGAACTCGGCCTCCACCACCCGCATGTGCAGGTGGTCGGAGGCCAGGACGTCGCCGGGCTCGCGCCGGAACCGGGTGAACAGCGGGCCCGGCAGCGGGCCGTCGACCTCGACGTGCGCCTGCCCGGCCGCGGTCGTCGCCGCGATCTTCCAGCCGTAGGACGCCCCGGCGCGGGCCCGCAGCGCGTCCTGCGCCGCCATCCCGGCCGCGACGCCGTCGAGCGCGGGCCGGGCCGCGAGCCGCTCGCCCGAGCACCAGGCGGCCCAGATCCGCTCGGCGACCTCCTCCGGGCTCCCGGCCGTGGGCGTCTCAGCCACGGGCGTCCCGCATCGCCGCGACGACCGCCCGCGTCCGCGGGTCGTCGAGCAGCTCCTCCAGCGATACCGGCAGCGGCAGGCGCCAGTTCGGGTAGGAGTCCACCGTCCCCGGGAGGTTGGGCTGGCGGACCTCCCCGACCACGTCGTAGGGCGAGACGAGCGCGAGCCGCGACCGGGTGCGGGCGAGCAGCGCGTGCATGGCGACGACCAGCTCGCCCTCGTCCGCGTCCGCGCCGGCGAGGCCCTCGGACCGCAGCAGGTCCACGAGCTCCGCCCGCTGGTCCGCGGCCCGCTCCTCCTCGGCGGCGACGTCGTCGAGCAGGTCCAGGTCGGCGCGGGCGCGGACGTGCTCGGCGCTCAGGAACCCCGCGGCGGTCGGGAGGTCGTGGGTCGAGATGGTCGCGACGGCCTGCTCGGGCCAGTCCGCCGGCCGCAGCAGGGGCTCGCCGGGGGCGGCCTCGTCGCGGGTGAACCACAGCACCGCCGAGCCCAGGACGTTGCGCTCCGCGAGCCCCTCGGTCACCTCCGGCTCGACCGTCCCCAGGTCCTCGCCGATCACCAGCGCGCCGGCCCGGTGCGCCTCCAGCGTGAGCACGGCCAGCATGACGTCGGCGTCGTAGTGGACGTAGGTGCCCCGGTCGGCCGACTCGCCGGGCGGCACCCACCACAGCCGCCACAGCCCGGCGACGTGGTCGATCCGCAGCCCGTCGGCCTGGCGCAGCAGCGCGCGCAGCAGGTCGCGGTAGTCCGCGTAGCCGGTGGCGTCGAGCCGGTCGGGGCGCCACGGCGGCAGGCCCCAGTCCTGGCCCTGCTGGCTGAACGCGTCCGGCGGCGCGCCGACCCGCACGCCGAGCGCGAGGACGTCCTGCAGCGCCCACCCGTCGGCGCCCTCGGGGTCGCAGCCCACCGCGAGGTCGTGCACGATCCGCACCCCGGCCGCGCGGGCCGCGTCCCGGGCGGCGGCGAGCTGGGCCTGCACCTGCACCTGCACCCAGGCGTGGAACGCCGTGCGCGGGCCCTCGTGCACGACCGGGCGGTGCAGGTGCTCCGGCCACCGGCTCCAGACCCCGCCGTACCGCTCGGCGAGCGCGCAGAACGTGGCGAACCGGGCCAGGTCGGCGTCGACGCGCGGGGCCGGCCGGCCCTCGCTGCGCCACAGCGCCTCCAGCGCCGAGCGCTTGGCCGCCCACACGCGGTCGTGGGCGATGCGGTCCCCGGTGGTCCCCGGGCGCAGGGCGTCGACCTCGGCGCGGGTGGCGGCGTCGGCGCGGGCGTAGGCCTCGAGGTCGGTGATGCGCAGGGCCAGCGGGGTGCCGAAGAGCCGGCTGGAGGGCGTGTACGGCGAGGGCTGCACGGGCGGCACCGGGGTCGGCGCGTGCAGCGGGTTGAGCAGCACCGCGCCCGCACCGTGCTCGGAACCGGTGCGGGCGGCGAACTCGCGGAGGTCGCCCAGGTCGCCGATCCCCCACGAGCGGGCCGAGTGCAGCGCGTAGAGCTGCAGCATCCAGCCCCACGAGCGCGGGGCCGGCGCCAGCGCGGGCGGGGCGACGACGACGGTGGTCTCCCGGTCGTCGGTCTCCAGGCGGTACCAGCCCGGGTCGAGCCCGGCCGGGAGGGACGCCACCGAGCGGCGCCCACCCGCCTCGTCGACGAGGACGCCCGGCACGGGCAGCGGGCGCGCCCGGTCGCTGCGGACCGCGATCGTGCCCGGCAGCGCGGGCCGCTCGCGCGCGGCGGCGAGCGCGGCGCGGCGGGCGGCCGGCGTGGTGGCGTCGATGTCGAACAGGCCCAGCACGCGCACGACGACGTCGTCGTCGACCCGCACCGGGCGGCGCTCGCCGTCGCGGTAGCCCGTGGCGACCCCGTGCGCGGCGGCGAGCTCCCGCAGTTCCTCGTCCATGTTCCTCCGAACACCCCGACACTCGGCTCCATGTCACCGAGCGTGACCGCCAGAATGCTAGGTTCTGCGGGCGCGGGCCGCTCAGTCCGCCGGTTCGCACCGACCTCGTGGAGGGCCAGTGACTCCGCTCCCCCTGATCGTCGCGGTCCTCGTCGTCGGCGCGGCCCTGGTCGTCGTCCTGCTGCTGCTCCGGCGCCGCCGGACCCCGGCGGTCCCGAGCGGGCCCCGCACCGTCGCCGAGCTGGTGGAGCTGCGGGCCGCCGCGGCGCCCACCCGGGTGAGCGCCGCGCCGCGGCCCGAGCCGGCGGTGGCCGTGGACGTCCCCGCGCCCGCCCCGCCCGTCGCGCCCGCCGCCGCGCCGCCGGTCGCGGCCCCGCCCGCGCCCGCCGCGGCGCCCGTCGCCGTGGCGGCCGCGCCGGTCGGCGAGCCCGTCGCCCTGCTGGGTGACGACGTGCCCTGGCGCCGGGCGGCCCTGATGAACGCCGCGCGGGCGGCGCTGCCCGAGCCGCGGTCCGCGTCCGCCGGCCCGGCCCGGTCGGTGCGGGTGGCCCGGCCGCTCTCCGGGAGCAGCCGCCGCGACCGGCGCTCCGCCGCGCTCGACCGCACCCCCGCACCGGAGCGCGCTGCCGCCCCGCCCCGTCCCGCCGCGCCCGACCGCGCCCCCGCGCCCGACCGCACCGCCGTGCCGGAGCACGCCGCTCCGGCGGACCGTCACACCGCGCGGCCGACGCCCTCCGCGCCGGACGCCCGCGACGGTGCCGGTCGGGGCGGATCCAGCGTCCGCCCGGTGCCGGCGCCGCTCCCGGCTGCGTCGGTCCCGCCCGCACCGTCCGCTCCGGCTCCGGCTCCGGTCGCGCCCGCTCCGGCTCCGGCCGCTCCGGTCCCGGTGGCACCGGCTCTGGCGGCGCCGGTCCCGTCGGCGGCACCTCCGGCGGCACCGGTACCGGCGGCGCCGGTCGCGCCCGCACCGCTCGCGCCCGCGCCGTCGGCCGTGGTTCCGCCACGGGTGGACCCGCCCACCTCCGGATCGTCCGCAGCGCGGGGCCCGGAGCCCGCGGCGGCGGTCCCGGTCCGGCCGCCGGACCCCGACCCGTCCCCGACCGACCCGTCCCCGACCGACCCGCCGGCCGTCCCGGTCCCCACCCCCGCTCCCGTCCCGCTGCGCCCCACGGCCGAGCAGGCGGCGGCGGACCTGGCCCTGCTGCGCACGTTCGGGGCCGCCGACCTGACCTCGCGGCCCGACCGGGCGCCCGACGTGGCCCTGACGAGCGCCGCGCGCCCGGAGCCCGAGCCGGAGCCGGGCGCGGCGCAGCCGGTGCGGTTCCGCGTCGTCCGCCGGGGCGGGGAGCCGATCCCGGACGTCGCGGTGGCGCTGCTCGACGCCGGCGGCCGGGAGACGGCCGCCGCGCGCGGGGCGACCGGCGAGCTGACCGCCCCGCGGCCGGGCACCTACGTCCTGGTCGCCACGGCCGCCGGTCACCAGGCCGGGGCCGTCGCGCTCGGTGTCGGGCACGGGCCCGTGGACGTCGAGCTGCTGCTCGTCCGCTCGGCGGTGCTCCGGGGCTCGGTCACCGGGGAGGACGGGCCGGTGGCCGGCGCGCGGGTCGTGCTGGTGCAGGACGGGGAGGTCGTGGAGACCGCGGACAGCGACGGCGGCGGCGCCTACCGCATCGACGGCCTGGCCGCGGGGGAGTACGCGGTGTCGGTCGCGGCCGCCGGCTGCGAGCCCGACATCGAACTGGTGCTGCTGCCCGACGAGGCGGAGGTCGTGCACGACGTCGACCTCGCCCCGGCCGGGGTCGCGGCGGGACGGGGGTCCGACGGTGGCTGAGCCCGGGGTGCGCGACGTGGAGGGCCGGTTCGTCGGGGCCCGTGACGTCGAGCTGTTCTGGCGGGGCGCGCTGCCCCCGGAGCCGAGCGGCGTGCTGCTGGTCTGCCACGGCCTCGGCGAGCACTCCGGCCGCTACGGCAACGTCGTCGACGCGCTGCTCCCCGACGGGTGGGCGGTGTACGGGCTCGACCACCGCGGCCACGGCCTCTCCGGCGGCCGCCGCGCCCACCTCGACGCCTACGCCGACTGGATCGCCGACTTCCACGCCTTCCGCCGGCTGGTCGCCGAGCGGCACCCGGGCCTGCCGCTGTTCGTCCTCGGGCACAGCATGGGCGGGCAGATCGCGCTGGCCTACGCCCTGGAGCACGGCGACGGGCTGCGGGGCCTGGTGCTGTCGGCACCCGCGCTGGCCAGCGACGCGGTGCCGAGGGCCGCCGTGCCGGTGCTGCGGGCCCTGGCGCGGCTGGCCCCGACGCTGCGCCCGGCCGGCATCGACGCCACCAAGGTGAGCAAGGACCCGAGGGTCGTCGCCGCCTACCAGGCCGATCCGCTCAACCACCACGGCAACCCGACGCTGGGCCTGTCGGCGGCGCTGTACGGGCAGTTCGGGGTGCTCCCCGAGCGGGCGCGCGGGCTGCGTCTGCCGCTGCTGCTGCAGCAGGGGCTCGCCGACGAGCTCGTCGACCCGGCCGGCAGCCGGCTCCTGGAGCGCACCAGCGGCTCGCCCGACCAGACCGTCCGCTACTACGAGGGGCTGTGGCACGAGGTCTACAACGAGCCCGAGCGGGACGGTCCGCTGGGCGACCTGCGGGCGTGGCTGGCCGCCCGCCGCTGACCGCGGTGGTGCCGCTCCCACTGCGCGGACCAGAGGTGGCCGGCCGGGGCCGCGCGTGCTCTCATGGTGGCGTGTCCCCCGCCGCCGTCCTCGGAGAGATCTGGGGTGTCCGGCGTGCGGACGAGTTCGACCAGGGCTGTCGCCCGGGCTGACGCGTCCCGCCCGGCCCGCCCTACCCCTGGAGCTCTTCCGTGCTGCTGCACGCCCCGACACCGCTCGCCCTCTCCGATCTCGTCTCCCTCACCCGCACCGTCGCCGACGAGGTGCGCGCCGGTCGCCACCGCGTGGTCGTCGACCCCGAGCGCCGCTGGTACAGCCGCCTGCGGGGCGACGACTTCCTCGACGTCTGGCTGATCAGCTGGGCCACCGAGCAGGCCGCCGAGCTGCACGACCACGGCGGGTCGATCGGCGCCCTCACCGTGGTGTCCGGCGACCTCACCGAGGAGCGCTGGACCCCGCGCGGGCTGTGGCGGCGCCGGTTGCGGACCGGGCGCAGCGTCGGGTTCGGGCTGGGGCACGTCCACGAGGTCGCGAACCCGACGTCCGCGCCGGCGGTGAGCGTGCACGCCTACTCGCCGCCGCTGACGGCCATGAGCTACTACGACGTCCTGCGCGACGGTCCGGCCGGCGGCACGCTGCGCCGGACCCGCAGCGAGCTCGTGGTGGACGCACCGTGACCGGCACGGCGCCGACCGGCGCCGGGGAGGAGGAGACCGTGACCACCGTCGACGACCTGCTGGCCGCCGCGCGCGCCCGGCTCGACCGGCCCGACCCGCACCGCGCCGCCGAGCTGGTGGCCGCCGGGGCGCACCTGGTCGACATCCGCCCGGGGTGGCAGCGCGAGCAGGAGGGCGAGCTGCCCGGCGCGCTGCTCATCGAGCGCAACCACCTGGAGTGGCGGCTCGACCCCACCTCCGACGCCCGCATCCCGGAGGCCGACGACCACGACGTGACCTGGATCGTCGTGTGCTCGGAGGGCTACTCCTCCAGCCTCGCGGCGGCGTCCCTGCAGGACCTGGGGCTGCGCAACGCCACCGACCTCGACGGCGGCTACCGCGCCTGGAAGGCCGCTCACCCGTCCTGATCCCCGCCCCGTAATTCAACGCTCGTTGAGGCGGGCGCCCCGCCGTCCTACCGTCCCGGCATCCGGTGACGAGGAGGACGGACATGGGAACGACGGGATGGCGGCTCGGCCTGGTGGCGGGGCTGGTCGGTGCGGTGGCGGTGCTGGTGCTGGGGCTGCTGACCGCCGGAGTGGGCGCGACGGCGGCCCCGCGGGGCGTCCCGCTGGCGGTCGCTGTGGAGCCCGGCGACCCGCTCGCGCCGCTCGCGGAGCGGGTCGCGCAGCAGGGCGGGGACGCCGTGGCCTGGCGGGTGGTGGACCCGGTCGAGGCGACCCGGCTGCTCGACGCGGCCGAGGTGTACGGCGTGCTCGCGCTGGCGGCGGGTCCCGCCGGACCCGCGCTCACCACGACGACGTCGGGTGCGGTGCCCGCGGCGGGGACGCAGGTGGCCGAGCAGGTGCTGGCGCGCGCCGCCGCGGGGCTCGGCGCGGCGGTCGCGGAGCGCGGTGGGCCGGCGCCGGTCGTGACGGCGCAGGCGGTGCACCCGTCGAGCCCGGCGGCCCGGACGCTGCCGCTGTCGGCGACGGCCCTGCTGTGGATCGGTGGGCTGGCGGCGAACCTCGTGCTCCTGCTGCTGGCCCGCCCCGGCGCACCGGCGGTCGGGGCCGCGCTCACCGGGGCGGGGCTCGTCGCCGTGCTCGGCCCGGCCGTCGTCGTCGCGTACTCGGGGCTGTGGGGCCTCGACGTGGAGTGGACGGGCGGCGCAATCGGGTTCCTGGGGCTGACCGCGGTCGCGTTCGCGCTGCTGCAGGCGGGCGTGCTGCGGCTGCTCGGGATCGGGGGCACCGGCGTGCTGGCGCTGCTGTACCTGAGCGCGCCGGCGGTGGCCGGGCAGGTGCCCGAGCTGCTGCACCCGGCGTACCGCGACGGGCTGTGGTCGTGGACGCCGTTCCGGTTCGGGACCGAGGCGCTGCGGAGCCTGCTGTTCTCGGGCGGGACCGCGCCCGCGGTCGGCGCGGGTCTGGCCGTCGTCGGCGGGATCGCGGTGCTGGGCCTGGCGCTGCTCGCGGTGCCGCGGCGGGCGGCCGTCCCGCCGGCGGCGACCGCGGAACCCCTCCCGGTCGGATGAGCGCGCCGGTGATCGATGTCGGGCATCCTGCTCGCGTGGACGCCGAGGCGCCCCGGCGGCGCGGTCGCCCGCCCGGGCGGGAGCCGAGCCGCGAGGCGCTGCTGGAGGCGGCGCGGGCCGCGTTCACCGCGCACGGCTACCGGGGCGCCACGCTGCGGGCCATCGCCGCCGACGCGGGCGTGGACGCGGCGATGGTGAGGCACTGGTTCGGCGGCAAGCAGGGCCTGTTCGCCGCCGTCATGCGGCTGCCCATCGACTACCCGGCCGCCGTCGGCCACGTCCTCGACGGGCCGCGCGACCGCACCGGCGAGCGCCTGGTGCGCTTCGTCCTGGGCGTGTGGGACGCGCACCCGGAGCTGATCGGCGAGATCCTGCGGGAGGCCGTCGGCAACGCGGGCCGGGCGACGGCGGTGCGCGAGTTCCTCGGCGCGGCGCTCATCGAGCCGCTGCTCGCGGAGCTGCACGTCGACCGGCCGCGGCTGCGCGCGGAGCTCTGCGCGACGCAGGTGATCGGGCTGGCCGTGGCCCGGCACGCCCTCCGGTTCGACGAGGTGGTCCGGACCGACCCCGCCGTCCTGGTGGCGGCCGTCGGCCCGACCCTGCAGCGCTACCTCACCGGCCGCCTCGCCACCGGCCTCACGAGACCGCCGCGGTGATCACCGCCGCCCGCTCTTCCAGCCACCGGCGGGTCCGCTCCGCGCGCTCGACCGTCTCCGCCGTCCAGTACTCGCGGAAGCCGGGCACGCCCTCGCGGGCGCCGTCCCCGATGAGCTCGCCCATCCACGCGTGGTGGCCCCGCACGGCGTCGACCAGCCGGGCGCGCCCGGCGTCGTCGAGCCCGTAGGCGTCGACGAGGATCCGCAGCCGCTCCAGCTCCCGGCCCCGGCGCCGGTCGTCCGTGTCGGCCGGCGGGCGCAGCGGCGCCCACAGGCGGGCCGCGGCGCCGACGTCCCAGACCGGGTCCCCGGGGGCGGCGAGGTCGAAGTCGATGAGGGCGACGGCCTCGCCGTCGCGGAAGACGACGTTGTCGAGGTTCGGGTCGTTGTGGGTCATCCCGGCCCCGTCGAACGGGGCGGGCGCGCGGCGGTCCCACGTGTGGCGGTGCGGCTCGAAGCCGCGGCAGGCCTCGTGGAAGCGCCGCAGCAGCCGCCCGACGCTGCGCAGCGCGGCGTCGGTCAGGCCCCAGGGTTCGGGGGGCGCCGTCACCGCCCGCCCGGGGACGTAGGTCAGCACCTCGCGGCCGGCGCCGTCGACCCCGAGCACCCGCGGCGCGCCGTCGAAGCCGACGTCGGCGAGGTGGCGCAGCAGGGCGTGCACCGCCGGTGTCGTGGGGCGCAGCGGCCGCCGCACGGTGTCCCCGACCCGGTGGACCCGGCCCCGGTTCGCCGTCCCGCCGAGCAGTGGCACTTCCACCCCACCCATCGTCGTCCCCTCACCGCCGGCCGCCGCCCTCCGGGGCCCGATCCTGCTCGCTCGCCCCCGTCGGCGCGCGCGCCGCGGCGGGTCGGCGCGGCGTCAGCCGCTCCGGACGGTGGACCCGCGCACCACGAGCCGGTGCGCCACGGTGACCGCCCGGGGAGGGACGTCCGGCTCGGCCATCCGCTCCCGCAGCAGCGCGACGGCGTGCCGGGCGATGTCGTCGAGCCCGGGCGCGACGGTCGTGAGCGGCGGGGTGGTGAACCGCGACTCCTCGACGTCGTCGAACCCGGCCAGCGCGACGTCGTCGGGCACCCGCACCCCGCGGCGCAGCAGCTCGTGCAGGGCGCCGTGGGCGAGCATGTCGTTGAAGCAGAACACGGCGTCGGGGGGCGGGTGCGCGCCGTCGAGGAGGCGGGCGACGGCCTCGGCGCCCGCCGCGCGGTGCCCCGCGGCGACGGGCACGAGCAGCTCGGGGGGCGCGGGCAGGCCGGCCGCGGCCAGCGCCCGCGCGTACCCGCGCGAGCGCTGCTGCGCCGGGCCGACCGGCACGTCCGGCTGCACCCCCACCGCGGCGACCCGCCGCCGGCCGAGCCCGACCAGGTGGGCGACGACGTCGCGGGCGGCGGCGACGTTGTCGATCGACACGTGGTCCAGCGGCCCGTCGACGGCGCGCTCGCCGAGCAGCACGACCGGCAGGTCCGGGCGGACGGCGGCGAGGTCGTCGGGCCCCAGCCCGAGCGGGCTGAAGATCACCCCGTCGACGAGCCGGCCCCGGCCCCCGGTCAGCACCTCGGTCTCCCGCTCGCGGCTCTCGAGCGTCTGCTCGACGAGCACGAGGAGCCCGGCCTCCTCGGCGTGGCGCACCACGGCGCCGCCGAGCTCGGCGAAGTAGGCCTGGCGCAGCTCGGGCACGGCGAGGGTGATCACGCCGGTGCGACCGGAGCGCAGGCTGCGGGCGGGCACGTTCATCCGGTACCCGAGGTCGTCCAGCGCCCGCTGCACCCGCGCCCGCATGTCCGGGCTGACGTGGCGGAAGCCGTTGACGACGTTGGACACGGTCTTGACCGACACGCCGGCCCGGTCGGCGACGTCACGCATCGTCACGGCCACGCCGCATCCTAGATCGGCGCCGGACCCCGTCCTACGCGGTCACTGGCCGCCCAGCCCGGTCGTCGCCACGCCGCGCACGATCTGCCGCTGGAAGAGCATGAACACGATCAACAACGGCAGGGCGGCCACCATCGCGCCGGCCATCGTCTGCGCCCACAGCAGCCCGGCCGGGCTCTTCACCACGGCGAGCCCGACGGGCAGCGTCATGAGGTCGGAGTCGGTGGTGACGATGAACGGCCACAGGAAGTTGTTCCAGGCCCCGATGAACACGAAGATCGAGACGGCGGCCAGGATCGGGCGCGACAGCGGCAGCACGATGCTGACGAAGGTCCGCCACGGCCCGGCGCCGTCGATCCGCGCGGCCTCCTCCAGCTCCCGGGGGATGCCGTCGAAGAACTTCTTGAGGATGAACACCATCGCGGGCGCGACGACCTGCGGCAGCACGATCCCCGCGATCGTGTCCACCATCCCGAGGGCGAGCATCTGGCGGAACAGCGGCACGATGAGGATCTGCGGCGGGACCACGATCGCCACGATCGTGGCGGCGTACAGCGCGCGGCGGCCCGGGAAGTCGGTGCGGGACAGCCCGTAGGCCGCCATCGCCGACACCGCGACCGTGATCGCGGTGACCAGTGCGGACACCAGGAAGCTGTTGCCGAGCCAGACGACGATGTCGCCGGCCGCGAACAGCGTGGTGAACCCCTCGCCGGTGAACCCGCTCGCGGGCCACCACGACACCGGGACGGCGGCCGCGTCGACCTCCGACTTGAGCGAGGTGATCAGCGCCCAGGCCAGCGGCAGCAACCACGCCGCGGCGAGCAGGGCGAGCACGACGAGGGCGACGGTGCGGGGGACGCGGGGCCGCGCGGTGCGGCCGACGGGTGCGGACCGACCGGCCGGGCGGGCCGTCGCGCCGGTGGGCGGGGCGGGGACGGTGACAGCCATGTCAGGCCTCCCGGCGGCCGGCCAGCCGCAGCTGGACGATTGAGATGACGGCGATCAGGGCGAAGAACAGGTAGGCGATGGCCGAGGCGTAGCCCAGCCGGTAGCCGGTGAAGCCGCTGTCGTAGACGTACTGCAGCACCGAGCGCGTGGAGTCCGCGGGGCCGCCCTCGGTCAGCAGGTACACCTGGTCGAACAGCTTGAGCGAGGCGATCACCTGCAGCACCACCACCAGGCCGATCGTGCGGCTCAGCATCGGCAGCGTGACCGACCAGGTCTGGCGCCAGCCCCCGGCGCCGTCGAGCGCGGCGGCCTCGTAGAGGTGCTGGGGCACGGCCTGCAGCCCGGCGAGCAGCAGCAGGAAGTTGAACCCGGCCGTCCACCACACCGTGGTGGCGACGACGGCGAACATCGCGACGCCGGGTGTGGTCAGCCACTGCACCGACTCCAGGCCGAGTCCGGTGACGAAGCTGTTGATCAGCCCGAGCTCGGGCTGGTAGAGGAAGCCCCAGATCAGCGTGACCGCCGTGACCGGCAGCAGGAACGGGGCGAAGAAGGCGAAGCGCCACAGCCACTGCCCGGGCAGGCCCAGGTCGACCAGCAGCGCCATCGCCAGCGGGACCAGGACGAGCGGCACGGTGCTGAGCACGGTGAACAGCACCGTGTTCCACAGGGTGCGCCAGACGAGCGGGTCGCTCAGCGCCTCGGCGTAGTTGGCCAGGCCGACCGCCCCGCCACCGCCGGTGAGGCTCTCGCCGGTGAAGCTCAGCCACAGGCCGTAGAGCAGCGGGAAGACCAGGAAGGCCAGCGCGAGCACGACGAACGGGGCGACGAAGCCCAGCCCCGTGCGCGCGCCCGGGGTCGTCGCCGACGTCGTGGTCGACGGCACGGCCGGAGCCGGGTTCCCGGTCTGGATCGTGGTGGTCATCGGTTCCCCCCGGAGTCGGGCCGCACCGGATCGGGGCGGGACACGAACACGTCGAGCTCGCGCTGCAGCGCTGCGACGGTCTCGGCGGTGCCGGCGCCCGCCGACCAGGCGGCGGCCAGCGGCTGCGACATGCGCGCCTGGAAGTTGGAGCCCGCGCCGGTGAACCAGGCCTGCGGGTCCAGCACGACGCTCTCCTGGGCGGCCGCGTAGTTGCTCTGCGGCTGCAGCCCGGCGTACTCGGCCGAGCGGATCACCGGCTGGTAGGCCGGGATGTGCCCGGCGCGCGCCCACTGCAGCGACTCGCCGAGCAGCCCGGCGACGAGCCGGTGGACGTCCTGGCGCACCTGCTCGCTGCGGGCCGCGCGGCCGGGCAGCACGAGGGCGTGCGAGTCGGCCGCGGCGGCGGGCACGTCGAGCAGGGTGGGGAAGGGGACCGCGTCGAACTCGATCCCGGCGTCCTGGAACGACACCAGCTCCCACTCCCCGCCGAGGTAGATGCCCGAGCGGCCGCCGATGAACGACGCGATGGCCGACGGGTAGTCGTCGTTGGGGCTGATCACCGTGCCGTCGAAGAGCTGCTTGCCGGCGTCGACGGCGCGCGCCGCGGCGTCGGGGTCCATGCGCGCCGGGCCCCCCGAGGGCAGGTCGAACACCGCACCCGCCTGGGTGTAGAGCGTCAGGAACATCCGCCACGCGTGGGCCTCGTCGGAGAGGAACCCGTACGCGGCGCCGTACGCCCCCGTGACGCCGGCGATCTCCCGGGCCGCGGCGACGAACGTGTCGAGGCCGTCGAGGGGCACCGCGCGCCCGTCCGGCCCGAGCAGCCCGGCCCGCTCCAGCACGGCCGGGGCGTAGAACATGACGAACGGGTGGGTGTCGATCGGCACGGCGTAGAGCGACCCGCCGATCGACGCGCGCTCCAGCAGGTCGGGCAGGAAGGCGTCGGGCCCGGCGCCGAGCTCGGCCAGCAGGTCGGTGTCGAACGGCTGCAGCAGCCCGCCCGGGGCGTAGCCGGCCAGCCGCGAGACGTGCATGATCCCCAGGTCGGGCGGGCGCCCGCCGGCCGAGGCCATCGCGAGCTTCGTGTAGTAGGGGTAGCCCCAGGCCAGGACGGTGGCGTCGGCGCGCAGCCCCGCCGCGGCGGCCGCGGCGTTCTGCATCGACTCCATGATCCCGCCGTCGCTGCCCTGCAGCAGGTGCCAGAACCGGATCGTGGCGGGGTCGGCGGACGCGCCGCACCCCGTCAGCAGGCTCCCGCCCAGCGCGCCCGCGGCGGCGCCGAGCGCCCCGCGCAGCACTGTCCGCCGGTCGATCGCGTGTCTCATCGCCGTTCTCCTCGCTGAGAGCCGGGTCACGATTTACATCGATGTATGTGAGGACACCCTCTGACGGTGGGAAAGTCAAGCGGGGCTTTACATCGATGGAAAGTGACGGGTACAACGGACCCGCACGCCGACGATGGAGGTTCCCCCATGACTCCGGCCCAGGTCGTCCTCGACGACGCCTTCCGCATCGCGCCCGTCCCGCCGCGGGTCTTCGGCTCGTTCGTCGAGCACATGGGCCGGTGCGTGTACGAGGGGATCTTCGAACCCGGGCACCCGTCGGCCGACGAGCACGGCTTCCGGCGTGACGTCGCCGACCTCGTGCACGAGCTGGGCCCCACGGTGCTGCGCTACCCGGGCGGCAACTTCGTGTCCGGCTACCGCTGGGAGGACGGTGTCGGCCCGCAGCACGAGCGCCCGGTGCGGCTGGACCGGGCGTGGAAGGCGGTGGAGACCAACCAGGTCGGCACCGACGAGTTCCTCGGCTGGGCGCGCCGGCTCGGCATCGAGCCGATGATGGCGGTCAACCTGGGCACCCGGGGGCTGCAGGCCGCGTGCGACCTGCTCGAGTACTGCAACCACCCCGGCGGCACCGAGCTGTCGGACCGGCGGATCAAGAACGGGACGCCGGAGCCGCACGACGTGCGCCTGTGGTGCCTGGGCAACGAGATGGACGGCCCGTGGCAGATCGGGCACAAGACCGCGGCCGAGTACGGGCGGATCGCCGCCGAGACCGCCCGGATGATGCGCCGGATCGACCCGCGCATCGAGCTCGTCGCCTGCGGCAGCAGTCACTCCCGCATGCCCACGTTCGGGGCGTGGGAGGCCGAGGTCCTGGAGCACACCTACGACCTCGTCGACCACGTCTCGCTGCACGCCTACTACGAGGAGCACGACGTCGACACCGCGAGCTTCCTCGCCAGCGCCGTCGACATGGACCACATGATCGAGTCGGTGACGGCCACCGCCGACGCGGTCGGGGCGCGGCTGCGCCGCCGCAAGCGGCTCACGCTGTCGTTCGACGAGTGGAACGTCTGGTACCAGGCGCGCTTCGTCGGCGAGGACGCGCTGGAGTACGCCGAGCGCCGCCACCTCATCGAGGACGACTACTCCGCCCTCGACGCCGTGGTCGTCGGCGACCTGCTCATGAGCCTGCTCCGCCACGGCGACCGGGTGGCCATCGCCTGCCAGGCCCAGCTGGTCAACATCATCGCGCCCATCCGCACCGAGCCGGGCGGGCCGGCGTGGCGGCAGAGCGTGTTCGACCCGTTCGCCCTCACCGCGCGCCACGCCCGCGGGGAGGTGCTGCGCGCGGCCGTCCGCTCGCCCGTCCAGGCGACCGGGCGCTACGACGGGGTGGACCAGCTCTCGGCCACCGCGACCGTCGACGACGAGGCGGGCGCGCTGTCGGTGTTCCTGGTCAACCGCTCGCCTTCGGACGCCCTGCCGGTGTCGGTGCGGCTGCCCCGCGGGGCGTGGGAGGCGGTCGGGCACACCGGGATCGCCGCCGACCGCGGGCGGAAGGTGAACAGCGCCGCCGAGCCCGACGCCGTCCGCGCGCAGGACCGGCCGCTGCCCGCTGTCGACGGTGACGCGGTGGAGCTGGCGCTGCCGGCGGCGTCGTGGTCGCTGCTGCGGTTCCGGCGACCGGGCGCTGGTGGTGCTGGGGAGGCGTGACCCGGCCGCCGACACTCAAGTGCCGGGGTGCGGCGTCGGCGAGGTGGCGCTGAGCGGGGTCAGGGCCACCGCGGAGCCCGCTCGCGTCCACCTCGATGTGGTTCCCGGAACGGCCCCGCGAGGTGGCGCCGATCGGTGATGCTGCTGCCGTGTCCGTTCCGGGGTGGCCGACCGCGTTCCGGGGTTCGGCGGCTGTGGCCGCCGGCCTGGTGACGAAGGACGTGCTCCGCGGGCCGCGCTTCCACCGGTTGTTCCCGGACACGTACGTGGCTGCGGAGGACGAGCCGACGCTCGCGGTGCGGTCGCTGGCCGCGTACCGGTACGTCGAGGGCCGCGGGGTGCTCTCGGGGTACTCGGCCGCGGAGCTCCTCGACGCGTCCTGCGGGCCGCCCGACGCGCCGGCGGAGGTCACGGTGCCCGGCGGCCCGCAGCGCGCGCACCCCGGTCTGCTGGTGTACCGCGACCGGCTGGCGCCGGGCGAGATCGTCGAAGTGGACGGAGTCCGGTGCACGTTCCCCCCGCGCACCGCCTACGACCTGGCCCGGCGCAGCGGCCTGGTGGAGCGGGTGGTCGGCGTCGACGCGCTGGCGCGCCGGCAGGGGTTCACGCCGGACCTGCTCCTCAACTTCCTGGTGCACTACCCGGGGATGAGGGGCAACGACGGGATCCCCGATGTGCTGGCGCTGGCCGACCGGGGCGCGGGGTCGCCGATGGAGACGCGCCTGCGGCTCGTCCTCGTCCTCGGCGGGCTGCCTCGGCCGCGAACCCAGTGGGTGGTGCAGGACGCGCGGGCCCGGCGGGCGGTCTGGCTCGACCTCGCCCACCCGGAGCACCGCGTCGGCATCGAGTTCGACGGGGAGGAGCACCTGACGCCGGCCGGGGTGCGGCGGGACATCGCGCGCACCACCGATCTGGTGGACCGGGGCTGGCGGCTCTACCGCTACACCGCCGACACCGTGTACGGCGAGCCCCAGCGCATCGTGGCGCAGGTGGGGCGAGCGCTGGGGCTGTCGAGGTGGACATGAGCGGGGTGGAACGGCGACGTGACCCCGCTGGCGTCCATCTCGCTCGTCAGCGGGGCAGGTCGTCGATCGCCCGCTGGATCCGCTTGACCGACACCGGGTAGCGGGTGCGCACCGGGGCGGCGTACAGGCTCACCCGCAGCTCCTCGATCATCCAGCGGATCTCGGCCAGCTCCGGGCCCGGTTGGACGCCCTCGGGCAGGGCGGCCAGCAGCCCCGCGTGCTCGTCGGCCACGACGCGCACCTGAGCGGTCCAGGCGTCGTCGCGGGCCGGGTCGACGCGCAGCTTCTCCACCCGCCGCTCGACCGCCTCGACGTACCGGGCGACGTCGCCGAGCCGGGCGGCGCCGGCGGCGGTGACGAACCCGGGACCGACGAGGCCGTCGAGCACGGCGGCGGCGTCGGCCAGGGCGGCGCGGTTGCCCGGGGTGCGCGGCACGTCGGCCAGGGCGGCCAGCGCGGAGTCGCGGCGCTCCAGCACGCCGCGGACGGCCTGCAGCACCCGCATCGTCGTGCCCGCGAGCTTCTCGCGGAACGCGGTGTGCAGGCGGCGGAAGGCGCGCTCGTCGAACGGGTCCCCGCCGGCCGCGCGGATCAGCGCGTCCGCCGCGGCGGTGGTGCAGTCGGCCAGCAGCGCGGCGACCGAGCCGTGCGGGTTGCGCGACAGCGTCAGCTTCGCGGCGTTGTCCAGCCCGCGCAGCACCTGCTTGACCGGCGAGGACGTCTCCCGCAGCAGCAGCGCGCGGACGGCGCGGTGGTGGGCCGGGTCGCGCTCGGCCGCGGTCGGCCAGACCCGGACGTCGATCGACTCGCCGCGCTGCACCAGGCCCGGGAACCCGGTGACGACGTGGCGGCCGCGGCGGATGGCGTGCTCGCGGGGGATCTCCCCGAACGTCGCGCCGGTGACGCCGCGCCGCTCCAGGTCGACGCCCGCGGCGGCCAGCTCCTCGCGCACCTTCGGGGCGAGCTCCTGGCGCAGCGCCTCCAGGTCGGTGCCGCGGGCGACCTCGCGGCCGCGCTCGTCGACGACCCGGAACGTGACGACCAGGTGCTCGGGCAGCCGGTCCAGCTCCCACGCCTCCCGCGGGACGTCGATGTTCTTCATCCGGCCCAGCTCGCGCTCCAGGCCGTCGAGCAGCGGCTCGTCCTGGTCGCGCAGCCGGGAGAGCACGGCGCGGGCGTGGTCGGGGGCCGGGGCGAAGTGGCGGCGCAGGGTCTTCGGCAGCGTCTTGATCAGCGCGGTGACGAGCTCCTCGCGCAGCCCGGGCACCTGCCAGGTGAACGGCGTCGGGTCGATCTGGTGCAGCGCGGCCACCGGCACGTCGACGGTGACGCCGTCGTGCGCGCGCCCGGGCTCGAAGGCGTAGGACAGCGGGAGCGTGAGCCCGCCGGCCTCCACCGCGTCGGGGTAGGCGGCCGGGTCGACGGCGGCCGCCTGGGCGGTGCGCACCATCTCCTCGGTGAAGTCGAGCCGGTCGGACCGGTTCTTCCGCCACCACGAGTCGAAGTGCCGCCCCGAGACGACGTCGGCCGGGATCCGTTCGTCGTAGAAGGCGAACAGCGTCTCGGAATCGACGACCAGGTCGCGCCGCCGCGCCCGCTCCTCCAGCTCCGCGGCGTCGGACAGCAGGGCGCGGTTGGCGTGGAAGAACGCGTGCTCCGTGTCCCAGTCGCCCTCCACGAGGGCGTGGCGGACGAACAGCTCGCGGGCGGTCTCGGGGTCGATGCGGCCGTAGTCCACGCGCCGGTCGACGACGATCGGCACGCCGTAGAGCGTCACCCGCTCGACGGCGACGGCGGCCGCGCGCTTGCGCGACCAGTGCGGCTCGGAGTACGTCCGCTTGACCAGGTGCTCGGCCAGCGGCTCGACCCACTCCGGCTTGATCCGGGCGACGGTCCGCGCGAACAGCCGGCTCGTCTCGACCAGCTCGGCGGCCATCACCCACCGCGGCGGCTTCTTCGCGAGCGGCGAGCCGGGGAAGACCATGAACCGCGCCCCGCGCGCGCCGAGGTACTCCTTGGTCTCGGCGACCTGCAGGCCGATCTGGGAGAGCAGGCCGGACAGGACGGCCCGGTGCACGCGGTCGGCGTCGGGCTCGCCCTCGTTCGTCGTCATGCCGGCGTTGCGCGCGGCCGACCGGAGCTGGGCGTGCAGGTCCTGCCACTCGCGGATGCGCAGGTAGTGCAGGAAGTCCTCGCGCAGCTCCTTGCGGAACCGGCTGCCCGACAGCGCCTCGCGCCGCTCGCCCACGTGCTTCCACAGCTGCAGGAACGCGAGGAAGTCCGAGCCGTCGACGGCGAAGCGCGCGTGCTTCTCGTCGGCCGCCTGGCGCTGCTCGGTGGGCCGCTCGCGCGGGTCCTGCACCGACAGCGCGGCCGCGATGACGAGCACCTCGCGCAGGCAGCCGGTGCGGTCGGCCTCGACGAGCATGCGGCCCAGGCGCGGGTCGACGGGCAGCGTCGACAGCGACCGGCCGACGGGGGTCAGCGCGTCGTTCCCGTCCAGCGCGCCGAGCTCGTGGAGCAGCGCGATGCCGTCGGCGACGGCGCGGGCGTCCGGCGGGTCGACGAACGGGAACGCGGTGATCTCGCCCAGGTCCAGCGCGATCATCTGCAGGACGACCGAGGCCAGGTTGGTGCGCAGGATCTCCGGGTCGGTGAACGCGGGGCGGGCGTCGAAGTCGTCCTCGGCGTAGAGCCGGATGCAGATGCCGTCGGCGACGCGGCCGCAGCGCCCGGCGCGCTGGTTGGCGCTGGCCTGGCTGACCTTCTCGATCGGCAGCCGCTGCACCTTGAGCCGCCGGGAGTACCGCGAGATGCGGGCCAGGCCCGGGTCGATGACGTAGCGGATGCCGGGCACGGTCAGCGAGGTCTCGGCGACGTTCGTCGCGAGCACGACGCGCCGGCCCAGCGAGCCCTGCTTCGGGGCGAACACGCGCTGCTGCTCGGCGGTGGTCTGCCGGGCGAACAGCGGGAGGATCTCGATCCCGGGGAAGTCGCGCTTCGCGAGGCCGTCGGCGGTGTCGCGGATCTCCCGCTCGCCGGGCAGGAACACGAGGATGTCGCCGGGGCCCTCGCGCCGCAGCTCGGCCACGGCGTCGCCGATGGCGTCGAGCTGGTCGCGGTCCGGGTCGGCGTCGGGGTCGTCGGGGTCGACGACGGGGCGGTAGCGCACCTCGACGGGGTAGGAGCGGCCCGAGACCTCGACGATGGGGGCGCCGCCGTAGTGCTGGGCGAACCGCTCGGGGTCGATCGTCGCCGAGGTGATGATCACCTTGAGGTCGGGGCGGCGGGGGAGCAGCTGGGCGAGGTAGCCCAGGATGAAGTCGATGTTGAGGCTGCGCTCGTGGGCCTCGTCGATGATCAGGGTGTCGTACTGGCGCAGCATCCGGTCGCCGGTCAGCTCGGCGAGCAGGATGCCGTCGGTCATGAGCTTGACCAGCGTCGAGTCGCCGACCTGGTCGGTGAAGCGCACCTTCCAGCCCACAGTCTCGCCGACCTCGGAGCCCAGCTCCTCGGCGATGCGCGCGGCGACGGTGCGGGCGGCGAGCCGCCGCGGCTGGGTGTGGCCGATCAGCCCGCGCACGCCGCGGCCCAGCTCCAGGCAGATCTTCGGGATCTGCGTCGTCTTCCCCGAGCCGGTCTCGCCCGCGACGATCACGACCTGGTGGTCGCGGATCGCGGCGGCGATGTCCTCGCGGCGGGCGGAGACGGGGAGCTGGGCGGGGTAGGTGACCGCCGGGACGGCGGCGCGGCGGGCCTCGACGCGCTGCTCGGCCTCGGCGACCGCGGTGGCCACGCCGGCCAGCGCGCGGTCGCGGGCCTCGCCGGCCCGGGTGCGGCGGGCGGTGTCGAGGCGGCGGGCGAGGCGGTGCTCGTCGCGCAGGGTCAGCGCGGGCAGGCGCTCGGCCAGCGCGGCGACAGCGGGGTCAGCACCCTGGAAGCCGGGCAGCGCGCCGTCGTCGGCGGACCGCTGCGCGTGGCCGCGCGACCGCTCGGGCCGGCGCCGCCGGGGGCGGCGGGCCCGCCCGCCGGAGGTTGCAGCAAGGCCACCTTCACGCAGCGTGCTGGCGTGAAGGTGGCCTTCCTGCAACTCCGGGCTGGGCATCTCGGGGTCCAGTGTGCCTGCGGGCCCGGCTCAGGCCGAGCGGAGGGTGGGGACCGCCTCGTCGGCCAGCGGCGCGTCGGAGGCGGGGTGCTCCACCAGGGCGAGCACGCGGTTGGCGAGGAAGCGGGCGGTGCGCACGGTGCTGCCGCCGCGCGTGCTCTCGCTCACCTCGACGACACCGCGACCGTGCGTGACGGTCACGCGGCGGCCGGCGCGCGTTGCGACGATGTCGTACGTGCGCGTGGTGCCGCTGCCGGCGTCGATGACGACCTCGACCCGATCGCCCTTCATGGGTTCTCCTGGAGCTAGTGGTGCGGGAGCTGGTGGGGCGGCGCCGTGGGGGGACGGCGCCGCCCTTCGCAGCCGCGTCGACGGCGGCGGGAAGCGCCGGACGCGGCAGGTCTGGTGGTGGTGGGAGGAGGAGGTCCACGCCGGACGCCGGTCGCCTCTCGGCGCGTGGCGCACCCGTGGGTGGCAGTGGTTGAGACCCGGGGACACGGATCGCCCGGCGCGGACTCCTGTCGTGCCCGGCCGGGGGACCCGGGGTCGTGACCCTCGGACCGTCCCGCTCGGACACCCTGTACAACCCCCGCCCCGCCGCGTTCATTCCCTGGTGGGGAGGGGTGTCCGAACCGGGCGCTGGTCGCCTCGCGGCGAGTGGCGCACCGCGGCTCCAGCCGGACGGTAGTCCGCGGTGGCTTTCATCATGTGAGACCCGGGGACACAGGTCGCCCGGCTCGGACAGTCGGTACAACGTCCGGGGGCGCCGGTTGTTCCCGCCCCTCGTGCGCGCGCAGGGGTGTTCCGGGCCTCGTCCGCGCTCACGAGCGGGCGAGCGCCGCGAGCACGCCGTCGGTGAAGGGGGGCCAGGCCGCGACGGACCAGTCGGAGAAGTCCCGGTCGGTGAGCACGACGCACGCGGCGCCCGCGTCCGGGTCGACCCACAGGAACGTGCCGGCCTGGCCGAAGTGGCCGTACGTCCGGGGCGAGCTCGCCGCGCCCGTCCAGTGCGGGGACTTGCCGTCGCGGATCTCGAAGCCCAGGCCCCAGTCGTTGGGCCGCTGCCGGCCGTAGCCGGGCAGGATCCCGTCCAGGCCGGGGAAGGCGACGGTGCGGGCCTCGGCGAACGTGTGCGTCAGCGTGGGGGCCTGCAGCTCCGCGGCGAAGCGGGACAGGTCGGCCGCGGTGGAGACGGCGTCGGCGGCGGGGGAGCCGCGCAGCTCCGTGGCCGCCATGCCGAGCGGGTCGAGCACGGCCTGGTGCAGGTACTCCGCGAACGGCATCCCGGCCGCTGCGGCGACCGTCTCGCCGAGCACGTCGAACCCGGCGTTGGAGTAGATCCGCCGCGCGCCCGGCCTCGCCTGCACGACCGCCTCGGAGAACGACAGCCCGGAGGTGTGCGCGACGAGGTGCCGCACGGTCGACCCGGGCGGCCCGGCCGGCTGGTCCCACTCCACCGCACCCTCCTCCACGGCGACGAGCACGGCGTAGGCGACGAGCGGCTTGGTCACCGACGCGAGCCGGAACACCCGGTCCTGCTCGCCGGCCGCGGCGAGCACGGTGCCGTCCGCACCGACCACCGCGGCGGCGACGTGGTCGACCGGCCAGTCGAGCACGGTGCCGACGGCGCGGGCCAGGTCGGTGGAGCGCGGCTCAGGCATCGCCGTACACCGGGATCGCGGCGCCGCTGATCGGGGCGGCGTCGGGGGAGCACAGGAAGGCGATCACCCGGGCGATCGCGGCCGGGGCGACGGCGCGGGCCGCGAGGTCCTCCGACATCCAGGACCGGTTGGCCGGGGTGTCGATCACCGACGGCAGGACGGCGTTGACCCGGATCCGCCGCGGGCGCAGCTCGTCGGCGAGCAGCGCGGTGAGCCGGACGACCGCGGCCTTGCTGGTCGCGTGGGCGACCGGCCCGCGCCCCTGCACCGCGGTCCTCGAGCCGACGTTCACGATGGCGCCGCCGCCGGTGAACAGCGGCACGGCGGCCTGCGCCGTCCACAGCGCGGAGCCGAGGTTGGAGCGCCACAGCGCGTCGAGGGTCTCCTCGTCGACGTCGGCGAGCGCGCCGGGGACGAACCCGCCGGCCAGCCCGACCAGCGCGTCGCAGGGGACGTCGATCGCGCCGAACGCCTCGTGCACCGCGGCGCGCGAGGCGAGGTCGGCGCCGATCGCGTGCACCCCATCCTGCCCGCCGAGCGTGTCGAGCCGCTCCCCGGGCCGGTCGAGGGCCACGACCGTCCGGTCGCGGGCCCGGAACTCCGCGACGACCGCGGCGCCGAGCGCGCCCGCGGCCCCGGTCACGATGACTGCGTCCACGGCGCTCATCCTGCATGCTCGCCGCCGTGGCCGGGCGGGTGCGGGTGGGGACGTCGGGGTGGCGCTACCCGCGCTGGCGCGGCGGGTTCCACCCGCCGGGCCTGGTGCGGCGCCGGGAGCTGGAGCACCTGTCGCAGCGCCTGACCAGCGACGGGATCAACGGCACCTCCTGCTCCCTGCAGCGGCCGGAGAGCTTCGCCGCGTGGGCGCGGCAGACGCCGGAGGACTTCCTGTTCGCCGTGAAGGGTCCGCGCCTCGTCACCCACCTCGAGCAGCTGCGCGACGTCCGCGTCCCCGTCGCGAACTTCCTCGCCTCCGGCGTGCTGGCCCTGGGGCCCGAGCTCGGCCCCGTGCTGTGGCAGCTCCCGGCCCGGACGCGGTTCGACGCCGGGCGGCTGGCCGGGTTCCTGGAGCTCCTGCCGCGCACCACCGGGGCTGCCGCCGCGCTGGCCGCCGAGCACGACGCCCGGCTCGACGGCCGTGCGCACCTGGAGATCGACGCGGACCGGCCGCTGCGCCACGCGCTGGAGGTGCGCCACGAGAGCTTCCGCGACGCGGGCGCGGCCGCGCTCCTGCGCGAGCACGACGTCGCGCTGGTCCTGGCGGACTCCGCCGGGACGTGGCCGGTGTTCGACGAGGCCACCGCCGGCTTCGCCTACGTCCGGCTGCACGGGCACGACGAGCTCTGCACCAGCGGCTGCTCCCCGGCCGCGCTCGACGCCTGGACCGAGCGGGTGCGGGCGTGGTGCGCCGCCGGCCTCGACGCGCACGTCCACGTCGACAACGACGCGGCCGGGCACGCCCCCTTCGACGCCGTCGCCCTCGCCGCCCGGCTCGGCCCGGGGCGGACGGTCCGACCCCCGTCCACCGGTGAGGACCGACACGCGGCGGGCCGCTCCCGCGGGCCGACGCGCGGCGCGGAGGGCACTCTGGAGGGCATGACCTCCGCACCGCTGCACGTCGCCGGTCACCTCGCGCCGGTCCCCGACGAGATCGACGCCCGCGACCTGCCCGTGGAGGGTGCGCTGCCCCCCGAGCTGACCGGCCGCTACCTGCGCAACGGTCCCAACCCGCTGCCCGGCGAGGACCCCGGGCACCTGTTCCTCGGTCACGGGATGCTGCACGGCGTGCGCCTGAGCGAGGGCCGGGCCGAGTGGTACCGCAACCGGTGGGTGCGCACGAAGGCGCTCGCCGGCGAGTCGATGATCACGGAGCGGGGCATCGACCTCACCGTCGGCGTGGCCAACACCCACGTCGTCGCCCACGCCGGTCGGATCATGGCCCTCGTGGAGAGCAGCTTCCCGCACCTCGTCACCCCGGAGCTGGACACCGTCGGTCCCTACGACTTCGGCGGACGGCTCACCACGGCGATGACCGCGCACCCCAAGACCGACCCGGTCACCGGCGAGCTGCACTTCTTCGGCTACGGCGTTCTGCCGCCGTACCTGACCTACCACCGGCTCTCGGCCGCGGGCGAGCTCGTCACCAGCGCGGAGATCGCCGTGCCCGGGCCGACGATGGTGCACGACTTCGCCATCACCGACCGGCACGCGGTGTTCCTGGACCTGCCGATGGTGTTCTCCTTCGACCGGCTCGCGACGGGCATGCCCTTCGGGTGGGACGAGGCGCACGGCGCCCGCATCGGCGTCATGCCGCTCGAGCGGCCGGGCGAGGTGCGCTGGTTCGACGTCGACCCCGGCTACGTGTTCCACGTCGGCAACGCGCACACCGACGACGCGGGGCGGGTGGTGCTCGACGCCGCCCGCTACTCCGCGGCCGACGCCCTCGTGATGTGGGACGGCATCGGCACCGGCGACCCCGCGGCGATCGCCGCGAACGCCGCGGCCACCGGCTCCGCCCGGCTGCACCGCTGGACGCTCGACCCGGCCACCGGGACCCTCGCGGAGACGCCGCTGCACGACCTGCCCGTCGAGTTCCCCACCGTCGACGACGCCCGGGTCGGCCGCGGGGCCCGCTACCGCTACGCCGTGTCCGTCACGGGCTCGTCCGCCTCGATCGTCAAGATCGACGTGGACGGCGCGCACACCGAGCACGTCCTGGGCCCCGACGTCCTGCCGGGCGAGGCCGTGTTCGTGCCGTCCGAGCGCCCCGACCGCGCCGAGGACGACGGCTGGCTGCTCACGGTCACCACCCGCCGCGACGGCAGCGCGTCCCGGCTGCTGGTGCTCGACGCCACCGACGTGGGGGGCGCGCCCGTCGCCGCGGTGGTGCTGCCCCGCGGCGTGCCGTCGGGGTTCCACGGGAGCTGGATCGACGACGCGGAGCTCGCCCGCCCCTGACGGGCCCGCCTGGCAGGATCGGGCCATGATCGACCGACTGGCCTGGGTGACGGCGCGCGCGGCGCGCGGCCGCGACGACGACGAGCCCCCGGCGCTGGCCGCGCTGGCCGCGGCCGGGGTGCGCGTCGACGTCGTCGACTGGGACGACCCGGCCGTGCCCTGGGACGCCTACGACCGCGCGGTCCTGCGCTCCACCTGGGACTACCCGGAGCGGCTCGCGGAGTTCCTGGCCTGGCTGGACCGGGCCGGGGCGGCCGTGGACCTGCGCAACCCGCCGGCGGTGGTGCGGTGGAACGTCGACAAGCACCACCTCGCCGAGCTGGCCGCGGCCGGCCTGCCCGTCGTGCCGACCGCGTTCGTCGAGCCCGGCGGGGCCCCGGTGCTCCCGGACGGCGAGCTCGTCGTCAAGCCGGCCGTCGGGGCGGGCAGCCGGGACGCGGCCTCCTACGGGCCCGACCAGCGGGACGCGGCGGCCGCGCACGTGGCCCGGCTGCACGCCCGCGGGGCCTCGGCGATGGTCCAGCCGCTGCTGGCGTCGGTGGCGCGGGACGGGGAGTGGCCGCTGGTGTTCCTCGGCGGCGCGTACAGCCACGCGGCGAGCAAGCGCGTGACCCTGCCCCGCGCCGGGCTGGTCGACGACCTGTTCGCCGCCGAGCGCACCGGCCCGCACGAGCCCGACCCCGAGCAGCTCGCCGTGGCCGGCGCCGCGGTGGCGCTGGTCGCCGAGCGGTTCGGCCCGCCGGACTACGCCCGGATCGACCTCGTGCGCGACGACGCCGGCCGGCCGTGCGTGCTGGAGGTGGAGCTGGTCGAGCCGTCGCTGTTCCTGACCGAGGGCGGTCCGGCGGCGGTCGCGCGGTTCGTCGCGGCGATCACCGCCTGACCGGTGGTCACCGCCCGACCGGCGCTCACCCCCGGATCCGGCTCGCCTGCCCGCCCCACTCCCGCTCGCGCAGCTCGAACTTCTGCACCTTGCCCGTCGAGGTCTTGGGCAGCGCGGCGACGATCTCGACGTCGCGGGGCGCCTTGTAGCGGGCGATGCGGGTCCGCACGTGCTCGATCAGCTCCTCCGGCGTCGCCGACGCGCCCTCGACGAGCACCACGAACGCCTTGGGCCGCTCGCCCCACCGCTCGTCCGGCACGCCGACGACCGCGGCCTCCAGCACGGCGGGGTGCGACACGACCGCCTGCTCCACCTCCACCGTGCTGATGTTCTCGCCGCCCGAGATGACGATGTCCTTCGCGCGGTCGCGCAGCTCCACGTACCCGTCGGGGTGCATCACGCCGAGGTCGCCGGAGTGGAACCAGCCGCCGGCGAACGCCTTCTCCGTCGCGGCGGGGTCGTCGAGGTAGCCCTTCATGACGTTGTTGCCGCGCATGACGATCTCGCCCATCGTCGTGCCGTCGGCCGGCACGTCGCGCATGTCCGCGTCCACCACGCGCAGCCGGTCGGCGCACACCATCCCGACGCCCTGCCGGGCCTGCCGGGCGGCGCGCTCCTCGGCGGGCAGGGCGTCCCAGTCGCGCTGGTGGGCGTTGACGGAGTACGGCCCGTAGGTCTCGGTGAGCCCGTAGACGTGCACGATCCGGAAGCCCCGGCGCTCGGCCTGCATGATCGTCGTCGGGCTGGGCGGGGCGCCCGCGGTGGTGACGACGACCGTGCGGTCCAGCGGCACGGCCTCGGGCGCCCGCACGATCGTCGTGACCACCGTCGGGGCGCCGTTGAGGTGCGTGACGCCGTGCTCGGTGATCTGCCGCCAGACCGCGTCGCCGCGCACCTCGCGCAGGCACACGTGCGTGCCGCCGATCGCGGTGACCGCCCAGGTGGTGCACCAGCCGTTGCAGTGGAACATCGGCAGCGTCCACAGGTACACCGTGTCCGGGGTGTGCGTGGAGTGCACGATCTCGCCGAACGAGTTCAGGTAGGCGCCGCGGTGGTGGTACATCACGCCCTTGGGCCGGCCGGTCGTCCCCGACGTGTAGTTGATCGAGATCGTGGCGTCCTCGTCGTCGATCTCCCACCGCAGCGGCTCGTCGCTGCCGCGGGCGAGGAGGTCGTCGTAGGTGGTGCCGGAACCGGTGCCGTCGCCCGGGGCCGTGGGGTCGACCACCGTGACGATCTCCTCGACCGTCTCCAGCTCCGCCGCGACGGGCGCGACCACCGGGTGCAGCGCGGCGTCGACGACCAGCACCCTCGACCCGGAGTGGTCGAGGATGTAGCGCACCTCCTCGGTGGACAGCCGCGTGTTGATCGCGACGAGCACGGCGCCCGCCAGCGGGACGGCGAAGTGCGCGACGAGCATCTCCGGGACGTTCGGCAGCAGGTAGGCCACCCGGTCGCCGGGGGCCACGCCCGAGGCGCGCAGCGCGTGCGCGACCCGGGTCGCTTCGGCGGCGAACTGCGCGTAGGTGTGCCGGCGCTCGCCGTGGACGATCGCGGTCTTGTCCGGGTACACGTCCGCCGACCGGCGCAGGAACGCGAGCGGGGTCAGGGGCGTGTTCCACACGGTCGTCATCGGGCGATCCTCGCGCCGCCGCGGGGCGGGGGCAACCGTCCCCGGGCCGGGCTCAGCCGCTCGGCGCGAAGCGCTCGTCGATCTCGGCCCACAGCAGCCGGCGCGCCTCGGGCCCCCCGTTGAGCACGTCGTGCCCGCCGTCGACGACGAGCAGGCGCCCGCGGGGGAACCGGCGCGCGGTGCGGGCGATCGCCGGCCCGGACACGGTGCGGTCGGCCCGCGCGGCCACGGCGGTGACCGGGGTGGCCACGGCGTGCAGCGGCAGCCGGTCGAGCTGCGCCATGGCCCGGGCCGCGGCGGCCGTCCAGCCCCACGTGGACCCGCCCCGGACCAGGTCGCGGTGCCGCCCGGCGAAGCGGGCGAGCGCGGCCCGCCGCTCCGGGTCGGCGGTGCGCATGTCGAGGCAGCCGGGGAGGTCCCACGGGCGCTCGCCCGCGGCGAAGTCGCGCCCGTGCCCCAGGCAGGTGAGGCCCGTCGCGAGCGCGCGCACCACCGGCCGGGGCACGGGCCCGCCGAAGCCCCACATCGGGGCGGTCAGCACGGCCGCGGCGACGCGGTGCGGGCGGCGGGCGAGCAGGTGGGCGGCGACGAGCCCGCCCATCGAGTGCGCGAGCACGAACACCGGGCCGTCCTGCGCCGCCCGGCCGGTGGCGCGGTCCGCGGCGTCGAGGTGCACGCGGAAGTCGTCGACGTGCACCGCGTCGGGGTGGCGGCCCAGGCGCCCGGACCCGCCCTGCCCGACGTGCTCGACCAGGACGGTCGTCAGCCCCCGGTCCGCGAGCCGGGCCGCGACGTCCTCGCGCAGCTCCAGGCTGTCGCCGCGGCCCGGCACGAGGACCACCGTGCCGCGGCCGGTGCCGCTCCAGGTCCCGACGCGGGCCCCGCCGACGGGGTCGCGCACCACGCTCCAGCTCACCGTCCCGCCTCCGTCGCCGCCGCGGCCGCCGGCCGGGTCTCCGCGCCGTGCGCACCGCCGTGCAGGTGGAGCCCGACGATGCCCAGGACGACCAGTGCCAGGCTGACCAGCTTCGTCGCGCCGAGCGATTCGCCGAACAGCACGACGCCGGCCACCGTGACGAGCGCGATCCCGGCCCCCGCCCAGACCGCGTACGTCACCGAGGCCGGCAGGTGCTGCACGATCCGGCTGAGCAGCCAGAACGCCGTGCCGTAGCCGGCGACCACGACCAGCGTCGGCACCGGCCGCGTCAGCCCGTGCGACAGCCGAAGGGCGATCGTGGCGGCGACCTCCGCGGCGACCGCGACCGCGAGCAGGACCCAGGGGGACACCGTGCACCTCCTCAACTCTGACCACATGGTCAGAACGATAGGCGCACTTTGACCATGCGGTCAACACCCGGCAGGATGGGGGCGTGACGTGGACCAAGGCCCCCGAGGACGAGCGGCGCCGGCAGATCCTCGACGCCGCGACCCGCGTGGCCGGGCGGCACGGGCTGCGCGGGACGACCCTGCGCGGGGTCGCGGCGGAGGCCGGGCTCTCCCACGGGCTCGTGCTGTTCCACTTCGGCAGCAAGCAGGCGCTGGTGGACGCGCTGCTGGAGGCGGTCCTGCGCTGGCTGGCCGAGCGCAGCGACCCCGCCGCGGGAGAGCGCGAGGTGGGCGACCTCGTGGCGGGGGAGGTCGCGGCCATCGACCCCGTGCGCACGGCGGTGCTGCTCGACTTCTGGGTGCTCGCGGCCACCGACGCCGCGGTGCGGGCGCGGATCACCGCGGCGATCGCGCGCTACCAGGCCGGGCTCGCCGAGGTCGTCGGCGGGGACGACGAGGGGGAGCGGCGGCGGCTCGCGGCCGTGGCCACGACCCTGGTCTTCGGCGCGGCCCTGCGCTCGCTGCTGGACCCCGGCGGCGACGGGCTCGCCCACGACCTGCGGGCGGCCCTGCGGCACCGGTGAGGCGAGCGGCTAGTCCTCGAGGCGGATGGCGGCCCGGGGGCAGGCCTGCACGGCCTCCTCCAGGCGGGGCCGCAGCTCCTCCGGCGGGTTCTCGTCGAGGATGTAGAGGTAGTCGTCCTCCCGCACCTCGAACACCTCGGGCGCGATCCCCATGCAGACGGCGTTGGACTCGCAGAGATCGAAGTCGACCTTCACCTTCATGCCGTCATCGTGCACCGCCGGGCCGCGGCCCGTCAGCCCAGGCGACCCTCAGCGCACGCCCGCGAGCCGGGCGAACGCCACGACGTTGGCCGAGTCCGGCTCGGCGTCGCGCTCGAACACGCCCCCCGACGTGACGAGGCGCAGCTCGGCCGCACCGGTGTCGCCCCAGACGTCCTCGCGCGGGAAGGCGGCGCGGGGGAAGCGCTCGACGCGGTACACGCTGAACACGGCGTGCGTGCCGTCCTCCCGGGTCACGGTGACCTCGTCCCCGGCGGCCAGCTCCGTGATCCGGGCGAACGGGCCGGGCCCGTCGTCCGCGGTGAGCACGGCCGGGCCGAGGGCCCCCGGGGTCGGGCCCGCGGTGGACCAGCCGGTGCTGCCGTCCTCGGGCATCTCCAGGACGCCGCCCGCGTCGCGGTGCAGCTCGACGACCCGCGGCACGGTCAGGTCGATGGCCGGGGCCGTCAGCGCGACGGGGCGGGCCTGGTCGAGCCGGCCCGAGGGGACGGCCCGCAGCGGCGCGTCGGGGACCGCGAGGACCGGGACCAGCGCCGCGGGCGCGGTGACGGCGGTGGGGCGCACCTCCCGGTCGTCGGGCGCGGTGACCAGGAGGACGGCGGCCGTGACGACGGCGCCGAGCACGGCGAGGACGCCGAGCGAGGGTCGGTGGGTCACGGCGCCGGCACCCGCGCGGTCGCCATCCCGCCGGAGGCGTCCGGCCCGCCGGGACCGCCCTCGTCGCACGGCGCGGGCCCCCCGGGCCGGGCGGTCGCGGCACCGGGCGCGGTGGAGGGCGTGGTCGACGGGGCGGTGCACGTCGGCTCCACCCGGGTGGCGTGCACCGCGGTCGACACGGCGTACGCGGCGACCGGCGGCGCGCAGCCGGTGAGGTCGCAGGACCGGTCGCCGGCCAGGACGGCGACGGCGGCCATGCCGACGACCGCCGCCGTGCTCAGGGCGGCGCAGACGGCGGCCAGTCGGGTGCGGCTCAGCACGGGCATGGCACGGGCATGAGAGTCGGGGGTCCTCTCGGGGGTACGGCGGCGCTGACCGGAGGGGAGCAGCGCGCAGCGGTCCGTCGAGGGGGAGCACGAGGACCACTGCTGTTCCCATCGCAGCGGGTGTCCACACACGTTACCCGACCGGTGGAGACGCCCCTCACACGCGGTGCGCGAAGGCGACCACGTTGTCGACGTAGTGCCCCGAGCCGTCGTCGAAGGCGCCCCCGCACGTGATCAGGCGCAACTCCGGTCCGGGGGTGTCGCCGTACACCGCCGCGGTGGGGAAGGCGGTCTTCGGGTGGCGCTCCACGCGGTCCACGACGAAGGCCGCGTCGGTGCCGTCGGCGCGACGGACGGTGATCGGGTCCCCCGCGCGGAGGTCACCCAGGCGGGCGAACACCCCGGGCACCCCCGCGTAGTCGACGTGGGCCGCGAGCACCGCCGGGCCGGTGTCCCCCGGGGCCGGGCTGTGCACGTACCACCCGGTGCCGGTGGCGTCCGGCGGCACCTCCATCGCGCCCGCGGCGTCCAGGCCCAGCGGGACCAGCGGCCCGGTCGCGACCCCGATGCTCGGGATGGTCAGGCCGAGGGGGGCGGGCGGCGGGGCCAGCGGGACGCGGACGGGCTCCCGGTCGGGGGCGGGCGCCGGGTCGGCGCCGGGCCCGGGGGTCCCGGCCGCCGCCGGCGGCGCGGGTGGTGCGGCCGTCCCGGCGGCGGCCGGGGGCACCGCGGGCCCGAGCACCGGGCGGTCCGCCGCCGGCGGCGGTGACGCGTCGGGCGCCGCCCCGCAGCCGAGCGCCAGGACCGCGAGGGCCGCGGCACCGCACAGGGCGGCTCGGCCGCGGGTCACGACAGCGGTCGCCCTCCGGTCGCCACCCCGCCGTTCGGCACCACGGCGACCTGCCGCCCCTGGGTGCCGAACAGCTCCTCGCAGGCGATGCGGTCGCCGTCGCGGTCGAGGCGGTCCGGGTCGGAGGCGTCCGCGGCCAGGGCCGCCTGCGCCTGGGCCTGGGTGGTGAAGTCGTCGCAGTCGCGGTCGTCGGCCGACGCGGCCGGCGCCGTGCTGGTGGGGCGGGCGCTGGTGGTCGTCGTCGCGGTGCCGGTCGTCGCGGTCGTGCTGGTCGGCGTCGTGCTGCCGGTCGCGGTGGTGCCGGTGGTGGGGCGGGCGCTGGTGGTCGGCGACGGGCTCGTGGTCGGGGGCGTCGCCCCGGCGAGGGTCCAGACGCAGGCCCCGCGGAACTCGACGAACCGGTCGGTCGCGAGGACCTCGAGCCTCCCGCGGCCCTCGGTGATGCCGTTGGCGAGGATCGACCCGGTGCTGCCCGTGGTGTCGGACAGGCGGGCGAAGTAGCAGCCGGTCGGGGTCTCCGGCGTGCTGTAGACCCCGGGCGCGATCTCGGTCCCGACCTCGTGGATGCCCGCCCGGAGGCTGGTCGGCGGGGCGCCCGCCCCGGCGGCGGTCCCGCCCGACCCCGTGTCCTCGCCCTCGCCCGGCTCGCAGGCCCGGCCGTCGCCGTCCCGGTCGAGCCGCAGCGGATCGCCGGGGCCGGCCGCGTCGTACGCGGCCTGCGCCTCCCGCTGGGTCGCGAAGTCGGCGCAGTCCCGGTCCGCCGGGGCCGCGGCCCCCGTGGAGCCCAGGACCAGGAACCCGGCCAGGACGGCCGTCGCGACCGTCGAGCGTGTGCCGATCATGCGTGGATGTTCCCTTCCCCCCGGGCGGGCGCTCCCGCCGACCCCCATCGTGTCAGTCGTGCGGACGTCACGGCCGCCGCAGGACCGGGCGCAGCGCGTCGAGGACGCCCGCGTCGTCGATGGTCCCCGGCACGGGCTCGTCGACGCCGTCGGCGATGCCGCGCATGGTGCGGCGCAGGATCTTGCCCGAGCGGGTCTTGGGCAGCGCGGGGACGACGGCGACCTGCTTGAGGGAGGCGACGGCGCCGATCTGGTCGCGCACGAGCTGGACCAGCTCGGCGGCGAGCTCGGCCTCGTCGCGCCGCACCCCGGCCTTCAGCACGACGAACCCGCGCGGCACCTGGCCCTTCAGCGCGTCGGCGACGCCGATGACGGCGCACTCGGCGACGTCGGGGTGGGAGGCGAGGACCTCCTCCATGCCGCCGGTGGACAGCCGGTGCCCGGCCACGTTGATGACGTCGTCGGTGCGGCCCATGACGAACACGTAGCCGTCCTCGTCGATGCGCCCGCCGTCGCCGGTGAGGTAGTGACCGGGGAAGGCCGACAGGTAGGACGCCACGAAGCGCTCGTCGTCGTTCCACAGCGTCGGCAGGGCGCCCGGCGGCATGGGCAGCCTGACGACGATCGCGCCGTCGGTGCCGGGCGGGACCGGGTTCCCCGACGGGTCGAGCACCCGCACGTCCCAGCCGGGCAGCGGGCGGGTGGGCGAACCGGGCTTGATCGGCAGCAGCTCGATGCCGGCGGGGTTCGCGACGATGGGCCAGCCCGTCTCGGTCTGCCACCAGTGGTCGATCACGGGGATGCCCAGCAGGTCCGACGCCCAGCGGTGGGTCTCGGGGTCGAGCCGCTCGCCGGCGAGGAAGAGGTAGCGCAGGCTCGACAGGTCGTGCGCGCGCGCGAGTTCGCCGGCCGGGTCCTCCTTCTTGATCGCCCGGAACGCCGTCGGCGCGGTGAACAGGGTCTTCACCCGGTGCTCCTGCACGACGCGCCAGAACTGGCCGGCGTCCGGGGTGCCGACGGGCTTGCCCTCGTAGAGCACCGTCGTGGCCCCGACCAGCAGCGGCGCGTAGACGATGTAGGAGTGGCCGACGACCCAGCCGACGTCGGAGGCGGTGAAGATCGTCTCGCCGGCGCCGACGTCGAACACGTGCGGCATCGACCAGGCCAGCGCCACGGCGTAGCCGCCGCCGTCGCGGACCACGCCCTTGGGCTTCCCCGTGGTCCCCGAGGTGTAGAGGATGTAGAGCGGGTCGGTGGCCGCCACGGGCACGCACCCGACCGGCTCGGCCGCGGCGACGGCCTCGGCCCAGTCGACGTCGTCGGGCCCCATCTCGGCCACGGCCTGCGGCCGCTGCAGAATCACCTTCTTGTCCGGGGTGTGCTCGGCCAGCTCGATGGCGCGGTCGAGCAGCGGCTTGTACTCGATGACCCGGCTGCCCTCGATGCCGCAGGACGCCGACACGACCACCTTCGGGGTGGCGTCGTCGATGCGGACGGCCAGCTCCTTCGGGGCGAACCCGCCGAACACCACCGAGTGGACCGCGCCCAGGCGGGCGCAGGCGAGCATGGCCACCGCGGCCTCGGGCACCATCGGCAGGTAGATCACGACGCGGTCGCCGCGGCCCACGCCCAGCCCGGCGAGGACGCCGGCGAACACCGCGACCTCGTCGCGCAGCTGCCGGTAGGTGGACGTGCGCCGGGTCCCGGTGACGGGGGAGTCGTGGACCAGCGCGGGCCGGTCGCCGTGCCCGGCGTCGACGTGGCGGTCCAGGGCGTTGTGGCAGACGTTGAGCTCGGCGTCGGGGAACCAGCGCGCGAACGGGGGGCGGCTGTCGTCCAGGGCGCGGGTCGGGGGGCGGGTCCAGTCGATCGCGGCGGCGGCATCGAGCCAGAACCGCTCCGGGTCCGCGGCGCTGGCCCGGACCACGTCGTCGAACTCGCCCACACCGGCCTCCTCGGATGCTGCTGGGCGGAGCCTAGTGCAGCTCCACCCGCCCGGGTGATCACCCGGACGCCGTCGGTCGACGACCGTCGGCTCCGACCACCTGACGTAGCGTGACCACCCGAACGGCCGACTCACGTCCGGGTCCCCCGGCTCGTTCCCACCACGGGACGCAGTGACCACCACTCCGCGGCCCGGGAGGGAGCACGAGGTGCGAGCGGGGAGCGGGGTCCTGGTCACGGGGGTCTGGGGCGCGCGGCTGCTGGGCGGGGTGCGGGTGCTCGTGGCGGGCACCGGCCTGGCCTGCCTGCTCGGCGCGGCCGCCCTGTCCGGCGGGAGCCCGCAGGGGTCGGTCCCGGCCGCCCTCGCGCAGGACGCCTGCGCCCCGCGCTGGACGACGGCCTGGCACGCGGCCGTGCAGCCGGCACCCGCCGAGCCGGACCTCGCCGGACGGACGCTGCGCATGACGGTGACGCCCCAGGTCACGGGGGCGCAGGTGCGGATCCGCGTCACCAACGCCTTCGGCGCCACGCCGCTGCGGATCGGCGCCGCGTCCGTCGGCCGGTCGGCCGGGGCCGCCGGGACCGAGCCCGGCACGCTCGTCCCCCTGACGTTCGCGGGCGGGCCCGCGGCGGTCGTCCTCCCGGGCACCGACCTGCTCAGCGACCCGGTGCCGCTCGCGGTGCGGGCCGGGCGAGCGCTCGCCGTCGGCCTGCACCTCACCGAGGTCCCGGCCGTGCTCGCCCGGCACGCCGTGGCCCTGGAGACCTCCCACCTGTCCTCACCCGGTGACGCCACCCTCGACCCCGACGCCGCTGCGTCCGGCACGCCCGTGGACTGGTGGTCGGTGCTCACCGGCGTGGACGTGCTCGCCCCGCGGCCGGTCAACGCCGTCGTCGCGGTCGGCGACTCGATCACCGACGGCGTCGGCAGCGCGCCCGGCACCGGCGGGCGGTGGACCGACGCGCTCGGGCGCCGGCTCGCCGCAGCGGGGGGACCGGGCGCGATGGCCGTGCTCAACGCCGGGATCGCGGCCAACCACCTCGTCGACGGGGGCACGGGCGACCCCCCGCTCGCCCGCTTCGACCGCGACGTCGTGCGCAGCGGCGCCACCGACGTCGTGCTGCACATCGGCACCAACGACGTCGCCGCCGGGCGCTCCGCCGACGAGATCGTGTCCGGGCTCGTCGCCTACGCCGACCGGGCGCGCTCGGCCGGCACCCGGCTCGTCCTCACGACCATCACCCCGTCGACCGCGGGCGCGCACGGCAGGCCGGACGCCGTCGCCGTCCGCGAGGCCGTCAACGCCTGGGTGCGGACGCACGGCGCCGCCCACGCCGCCGGAGTGGCCGACTTCGCCGCCGCCGTCGCCGACCCGGCCGACCCGGCGCGCCTCGCCCCCGCCTTCGACTCCGGCGACGGGCTGCACCTCTCGGCCGCGGGCTACCGCGCCCTCGCCGACGCGCTGGACCCCGCCCTGCTCACCGGCAGCCCCTGCCTCGCCGCCCCCGACCCGGTCCGCGCCCTCGCCCCGGCCCCCTGACGCCCGCGAGTTCCGCACTCCTGCTCGGCGAGTCCCGCATCCGTGCCCGGCGAGTCCCGCATCCGTGCTCGGCGAGTTCCGCCGGGCGGCTCAGCCGAAGGCGTAGCGGGAGAGGCGCCCGATGCCGCGGAGCAGCGGGGTGCGGTCCAGCACCGCGAGCTGCCACCGGAACGACCGCGGGGCGCGGGCCGCGTCGGCGGGGTCGAGGGCGCGCAGCGCCGACCGGGACTCCACGAGCCGCAGCCCGGGCACGAGCCGCTCCGGCTCGTGCGGGTCGTCGAGGCCCCAGTCGAGCCGGGCGCCCGCCCGCCGCAGCACCGGCAGGGCGCGGCTGAGCCGGACGCCGAGGCGGCTCCAGGAGTCGAAGGCCATCCCGCCCGAGCGCAGGTGCGCGACGAGCCGGCGGAGCAGGGCGGGGCCCTGCGCCGCCGGCAGGTACATCGTGAGGCCCTCGGCGACGACGAACGCGGGCCGGTCCCGCGGCACGTCGGCCAGCCAGGCCGGGTCCAGCACCGACGCGCCGATGCCGCGCCGCCCGGGGGCCGCCGGCAGCACCCGCGCGCGCAGGGCCATCACCTCGGGCAGGTCGACGTCGAACCACAGCACGTCCGGCCCGGGGGCGAGCCGCTCCGAGCGGCTGTCCAGCCCGCAGCCCAGGTGCAGCACGACGGCGCCGGGGTGGGCGGCGAGGAACTCGCGCGTCCAGCGGTCGAGCAGCTTCGCGCGCACGGCGACGCCCAGCGCGTCGCGCGGGCCGACGCCGAGCCGGGTCCAGTCGTGGTCGAGCGCGGCGACGGCCCGGTCGGCGGCCGCGTCCCCGAGGACGGGGTGCGGCGACCGGGCGTCCAGCGCCCGCGCGTAGAGGGTGGCGAGCGTGGTGGCCGCGGCGCCGCGCAGGTCCACCACGGTCGAGGGGCCTCAGCCGGCGAGCTCGAAGCCCGCCTCGAGGACGGCGGCCTCGATCTCGCGGGGCTCCACCTCGCGGTCGGCCAGCACGGTGACCAGACCGTCGTCGAGCCGGACGTCCACCGCGCTGACGCCCTCGATGCCCGACACCTCCTCGGTGACCGACATCACGCAGTGCTGGCAGGTCAGTCCCGTGACGGAGACGCGGGTGCGGAACGGAGCCTCGACGGCCATGGAGCTTCTCCTGGACGGGAGCGGGAGCTGGGGGAGGGCGGCCCGGACCGGGCCCGGGACATGGTGGCAGACCCGCCCGGTCCCGCCCAGACCGGTCGTCGATCCACCCCCCGGAAGGGGGTGCGTCCGTCCGCCCCGGTCGGTAACGTCCCGGTCACGGTCACGGGGGTGGCCGGGCGAGTCGGGGAGGCGTCGATGACGGCTGGGATCGGGAACGCGCGACAGGGCACCAGGGTGGGGGAGGCGCCGGCCGGGTCGATCCCGAGCCCGCGCTCGGCGGCGGACGCCTACCGGGTGTCGGACGACCAGCTGCACCGCGCCCGCATGGTGGTCGCGCGCAACTCGGCCGACCCCGACGACCTGCGCAGCCTGCTCGACATGCTCGGGCTGATCTCCTCGTCCCCGGACCTCCCGCCGCCGGTCAGCCGCTAGGTCCGCCCGGTTCCGGGGCCCCGCCGGCCCCGGGGGGCACCCCCCGCGTCCGGCGGGCCACGGGCTGTCGTATGCTTTCCTGGCTCCCGACGGACGGCAGGGGGAACGCTCCGGCGGTCCGAAGTCCCCATCGTCTAGCGGCCTAGGACTCCGCCCTTTCAAGGCGGCAACGCGGGTTCGAATCCCGTTGGGGGTACGGTACGTGCAGTGCAGCAAGGCCCAGTGGCGCAGTTGGTTAGCGCGTCGCCCTGTCACGGCGAAGGTCGCGGGTTCGAGTCCCGTCTGGGTCGCTTCGGCCAGGTAGCTCAGTTGGTACGAGCGACCGCCTGAAAAGCGGTAGGTCGGCGGTTCGACCCCGCCCCTGGCCACCTCTCTCCATCCTCGTGCTGTCCCCGGCTCCGGAAGGTCCACGTGGCGGATGGGTCCGGTCCCAGGACCGTCGAGCGGGGCCCCGACGGGTCCACGAGCCGCGCGCCCGCCGATCGACGGCGGCTGCTCGCGGTGCTGATCGGGCTGGGGATCGCGTCGACGACGGTGCACTACGGGCACAACTTCGTGATGGCCGAGATGTACCCGCCGGTCCCGTACCTGTTCCCGACGGCCCTGTCCTACCGGGTCGGGATCGCGGTGTCGGTCCCCGTGGCGACGGCCCTGGTGCTGTGGGGCTACCGCCAGTACGTCCGCGGCCGGTACGGCCGGGCCCGCTGGGCGCTGATCGCCTACTCGCCCCTGGGGATGTCCACGCCCGGCCACTTCCTGGGCGGGGTGCCGCACATCGAGCCGTTCTTCTTCGCCACCATCTTCACCGACTTCGCCACCGGCCTGGCCGTGCTCCTGTTCGCCCTGCTCGCCGTTCCCACCGCTCGGCGCGGCGGCGCACGGCGTGCAGCAGGCGCTGCACCACCAGCCGGTGCGCCCCCGAGCCGATGACCAGGGCCCGGTACAGCCGTCCGTGCGGTCCCGGGAACTCCGCGCGCGTGGCCGCGCTCAGGACGCAGCCCCCGGCGGCGTCGGTCAGCGCGAGGTCGAGGGTGTAGCGGGAGAAGAGGTGGCCCCCGCTGAGCTGCGCGGACCGCGCGGGCTCGGCCGCCGACACCCGGAAGCCCGGGAGCGTCGCACCGACGGTGAGCAGCTCGCCGGACGCCGCCCGCGGCTCGGCGCCGATCAGGCCGGCGTACAGCCCGGTCCCGGGCGGCGTCGCGGCGAGGACCGCGGCGAGCGCCTCCCACACCGCTTCGGGAGGGGCGGCGACCCGCACGCGGTGCTCGTCGACGAACGGGTGCGACGTCGGCATGCCGGCCCCCCGTCGTCCGTCGCGCGGTCCGGGTCATCCTCCGGGAGCGGTGCGGTCCGGCGCCAGCCCCGGCGCATCGCCCGGCCCTCGGGGCCGCGCTCGCCCGGTCGCGCTCAGGAGGTGGTGACGACCAGGGAGCGGTAGGTCGGGACCAGCGCTCGGCGGGCCGGCGCGCGGTGCACGATCCGCCAGGGGCGGCCGTCCGCCACCAGCATCCCGAGCACGGCCGCCAGCTCCGCCCGGGCCAGCGCGGCGCCCAGGCACTGGTGCCGGCCGCCGCCGAACCACAGCTGCCGGTTCTCCGGCAGGTAGGGCCGGTCCAGGTCGAACCCGCCCGCCGCGGTGTTCGCCGACCAGGTCAGCAGCAGCACCCGCTCCCCGGCCCGCAGCCCGCGCCCGGCCACCTCCACGTCGCTGTGCACCGACCGGCCGATCACCGGGGCCGGGGTCGTCACCCGCAGGCCCTCCCGCACCGCGTCCGGCAGCCGGGTCGGGTCGGCGAGCAGCCGGTGCTGCTCGCCGGTGTCGTGCAGCAGCGCCACCGTGCGCCCGATCGCCGAGGCCGCGGTCTCCGTGCCGGCCACCACGAGCAGCGCGGCCAGGCCGGTCGACTCGCGCAGCCCCAGGTCCAGCGCGCGGCAGCGCCCGAGCAGCGTCTCCGGGCCGGCGCGGCGCCACGCGTCCGGCACGCCCGCCGTGAGCTCGGCGACGACGGCGCGGGCCTCCGCGACGGCCGCCGCGGGCAGCGTCGTGTCCGCCGCGGTGCCCAGCGCGATCGCGGCCAGGCGCTCGCCGGTGGCGAACAGCGCGCGGGCGGCGCCGTCGTCGGCCGCCGGCATCCCCAGCAGGGCGGCCAGCATGCGGCCGACGAGGACCCGGGCCAGGTCGGCGACGTCCAGCGGTCCGGCCGCGAGCTGCGCGCGGCCCGCGGCCAACCGGTCGGTCCACGCGCCGTCCACGAGCTGCGCGGCGCTCGCCCCGGTGAACAGGTCCCGGGCCCGGGTGCGCAGGTCGTGGTGCCCCGGCCCGTCGAACAGGTCGTGCACCCACCCGCCCAGCACCTGCTCCCACAGGTGCCCGACCCCGCCCTCCCCGACGAGGGTGAACGAGCGGTGGTCGGTGAGCACCCGCCGCGCCACCAGCGGGTCCCCGCTCACCCAGCCCAGCCGCGGCACGCGCCGGAGCGGGCGCGCCCGCCGGCCCGCGACGAGCAGCGCGGCCAGCGCGGGCCGGGCGGTGACGAGGACGCGGAGCTCGTGGCGGGCGGCGGCGGACGGCACGGCCCCATCCCAGCACGCTCCCGGCGCGCCGCGGCGGACCGCCGCCCCGCATCGCACCTGCACGGAGGGGGGTCGCCCGGCTAAGGTGGGACGGACGCGCCCGGGTGACGCACACCGGGCGCGTTCGTCGTGGTCGAAGTGCGCAGGATCGGGTGACGCAGGTGCCGAGCGGCAGGGTGAAGTGGTACGACGCGGAGAAGGGCTTCGGCTTCCTCTCCCAGGACGGTGGCGAGGACGTCTACGTCCGCCGCAACGTCCTGCCGTCGGGCGTGGAGACGCTCAAGCCGGGCCAGCGCGTCGAGTTCGGCATCGCCGAGGGCCGGCGCGGCCCGCAGGCGCTGCAGGTGCGGATCATGGACGCGCTCCCGTCGGCCGTCGAGGCGGCGCGCCGGCCCGCCGAGGACCTGCACTCGCTCATCGAGGACATGATCCGGCTGCTGGACACGAAGGTGCAGCCCGACCTGCGCCGGGGCCGCTACCCCGAGCGCAAGACGGCGAAGCTCGCCGCGGAGGTCGTGCGCGCGGTGGCCCGCGACCTCGACGGGTAGGCCCCGACGGGTGGGCGTCCCGCGCCGGCGGGACCCGCCGGGTCCGGGTGGCGGCGGGTCCCGGGCGGATCAGTTGGCGCGGTGCTGCACGTCCCGGTACACCTGGCGGGCCTGCTCGAAGAGGGCGGCGTACTCGTCCAGCCGGGCTCCGCGGTCGTCGTCGTGGAAGTGGCCGTGCTCGCGGAGGTGCTGCTCCACGGCGTCGACGAGCCGGATGCACCACGCCGCCGCCCCGGCCCGGGCGACGCGCGCGCCGTCGACGTCCACGAAGACCGCTCCGGTGTGCGCGAACGCGTCGAGGTCGAGCACGTGCTCGTGGGGCCCGCCCCGCACGACCGCGGCCAGCCACAGGGGCCGGTCCACCACCAGCTCGACGGTCAGCGGTCGGTCCGCCGGGCCGTCGGCCAGCGGCCCGTCCGGCCCGACGACCGTGATCGTCTCGCCGCCGGTGCCCCCGCACGCCACCCCCACGCTGACCGTGGCCCCGGGCCGCACGTCCAGCACGGAGCCGGCGATCGCGCCGTCGACCGCGAACTCGACCCAGGGCCCGTTCGTCACCAGCGTCCGGCCCGCCCGCACCGCCGCCTTGAAGGAGTCCAGCGTCAGCGGGCCGTCCACCCGGGCGTACACCCGTCCCCACCCGGGCGGGTTGGAGTGCGGGGTCGTCCGGGAGAACGACAGGAAGGTGTCGGTGCCGGCCGTCGGCGCCAGCGGGAAGCCGCAGGACAGGAGCTGGTGGTAGAGGCGCGCGGCGCCCTCGTTGCTGGTGGGGGCCAGCACGTCGATCGAGTCGACCAGCCCGAGCGCCGCGTCGACGACGAGCTCCCGGCACTCGGTGGAGCGCGGCATGAGGAAGAAGCGGTCGAACCGGTCGTCGTCCCACTCCGTCAGCACCGGGTGGCAGTAGCCCACCGTGGCGTCGAGGTCCCGGAGCTCCTGGAGGGCGTGGGCGTTGGGCGGCCAGTCGTAGGGGCGGTCGGAGTCCTGGTGCCCCGAGTGGTACTCCCGGGGCGGAGCGGTCGGCGCGAAGGCGTGGACGTGGCCGAGGAGGTCGTTGCGGTACTCCACCCCCGCGGCGGCCAGCGCGTCCGGGCCGGACCACGGCAGGGGCTCTCCGGCGTACGCCTCCAGCAGCGCCCGGTCGTAGACCGTCGAGGTGAGCATGTTCGCCGCCGTCAGGTTCATCACGTGCAGGCCCTCGGCGAGCTGCGCGCACCCGGCCTCCTGCGGCGTCCGGACCAGGTCCCCGCTGTAGTTCAGGTGCACGTGCAGGTCGCCGCCGTACCAGCCGTCGGCGGCGGGGTCGATCACCCGCGGTGGGTCGGCCTCGACGACCGCCTCGGCCCCCGGGTCGAGCGCCAGCGTCCGGACCACCGGTGCGTGCTCGAGGCCGCGCGCGCATGTCACCGTGAGCGTCGTGGCCGGGACGGTGAGGGTCGCGTCCCGCGCGTGGAAGTAGGGCCGCCCGTCGGAGGACCACTGGCCGCGGACGCCGTCGGGGAACCACCCGCCCCCGGCCTCGTCGACGACCGACCAGCGTGCCGGGTGCGGGCCGTGCAGGCGCAGCGCGGCCGGCGGGACCTCCCGGGTCAGCGGCGCGAGGTCCGTCGACCGACCGGCCACGACGGCGGCGACCGGGGCCGCACCCAGGCGGAGGGTCCGCACGGTCGGCGCACCGGGCACGACGTCGAAGCCCTCGTCGCCCACGGTGACGCGCTCCGGGCCGTCGGCCGCCGACGTGAACACGACGTCCACCTCGACCTCTCCGCCGGGTAGCCGCGGGAAGGGGGGATCGGGGTGGGCCAGCTCCAGCTCGCCGTCCCGCCGGACGGTGGCCAGGAGCATGCCGGGCGGGAGGGCGTCGAGCACGGAGCGGAACGCCGCCTCGGGGTCGGTGCTCGTGGTCAGCGCGGAGACGACGGGCTGGAAGAGCCGGCCCAGGCGGAACAGGTCGGCCCCCTCCTCGCCCCAGTCGAACCCGATCCGCTCGGCGGCGAGCCGGTAGGCCCCGATCGCCTCGATCACGTCGGGCGGCAGGTCGAACGTCTCGGATCCTTCACAGCACATGGCGCGGCCCCCTCGTGACTGCATGTGAATCGCTCGTGCGAGTTACATGCACGATACCGCCGCCGGGTGCGGTCGTCCACGAGAGCGCGGGAGGTGCGCCCCGCGCCCGGTCCCCGGGGTGTCAGGCCGTGGCCGTCAGCACCCAGCTGGCGCGGATCGGGAACTGCAGCTCGCCGGTCTGCGGGTCCACCTCGGGCGCGGGGCCGAACTGCTGCACCTCGGCGATGAGCAGCCGGGCGTCGGGCGCCAGCTGCAGGACGTAGGAGTCCCGGTCGACCTGCACGGCGGTGCGCTCGTCCACCGGCTCGCCGGCCGCGGTGCGGTAGGAGAACACGATCTGCCACGGCGTGCCGGCGATCTCGGGCGGCACCGCAACCTCCAGCGGGGTGCCGGGCGGCACGGGCAGGTCGACCGGAGCCTCGGGGAAGTTCTGGCAGTTCACGTTCTCGTCGTCGCAGTACTGCGTGGGCCCGGCGGTGGCGCTCGCGGCCCCCGCGGTGAACACGACCTCCGGCGGGGTGCTCGAACAGCCCGCCAGCAGGACCAGCGGGACGACGAGCAGCGCGACGAGGCGGGTCACCGGCCCGATCATGCCTCGCGCGGGGACAGGAAGGGCAGCAGGGTGCGCCCCTTCAGCAGCAGCAGCGTCTGCAGCACCGCCACCGCCACGACCCCGGCGACCACCGCGAAGCCGAGCGCGAACGAGCCGTGCGGCAGCAGCACGCCCAGCGCGCCCCCGAACACCCACGCCAGCTGGAGCACGGTCTCCGAGCGGCCGAACGCCGAGGCGCGCGACTCCTCGGGCAGGTCGCGCTGGATCACCGCGTCGACGCACACCTTGGCCAGCGCACTGCAGGTGGAGGCGACCAGCGCGCAGACCGCCGCGGTGGGCACCCCCGGCAGGAGCGCGGCCACCACCGCCGCCGCCAGCGCGACCGAGACGCACCCGGCGACGACCGGGTCGGTGCGGGCGAAGCGCTGGCGCGACCCGGCGGCGTTCCCGGCGAAGGACCCGATGCCGGCGGCCGCGCCGATGATCCCGATCAGCAGGAGCTGGCGGGTGGCGTCCCCGCCGGCCTGCTCGCGCACCGCGAAGGCGACGAACAGCGTGAGGAACCCGGTGAGCACCCGGATCCCGCCGGCCCCCCACAGGCCGATCGCGACGTGCCGGCCGACGGGTGCGCGCCGGCCCCCGTGGGAGCGGCGCAGCGCGGCCGGCACCTCGCCCGCCGTCGACTCCACCCAGGCCGGGATGCGCAGGCACAGGACGGTGCCCGCCACGCACAGGCCGGCGAGGAACCACAGCGCGCCCGGCGACCCGGCCAGCGCGGCCACCCCGGCGGCGACGCCCCCGGCCACCCCGCCGGCGACCAGCCCGAACGTGGTCAACCGGGAGTTGGTGGTGGCCAGGGTGATCCCGCCGGGCACCACCCGGGGGGTCACGGCGGCCTTCAGCACGTGGAACGACTTGCTGAGCACCATGACGCCCAGCGCCGCGGGGTAGAGCAGCCAGCTCTCGTACTGGAACGCCATGAGGACGGCCAGCAGCCCGCGGCCGACGAAGGACGCCGCCAGCGCGGCGCGCCGGCCCCGCTGGAGCCGGTCGAGCAGCGGGCCGATCACCGGCGCCACCACGGCGAACGGCGCGACGGTGATGGCCAGGTAGAGCGCGACGTTGGTCCGGCTCTCCGCGGTGGCGGCGGCGAAGAACAGCGTGTTGGCCAGCGCGACGGCGACGGCCGCGTCGACGCCGTAGCTGACCATGGTCGGCCAGGTCAGGGCGGTGAGCCCGGACCGGTCGGCGCCGTCGGCGGTGGCGGCGCGGTGGAAGGCGCGGATCCCGTTGTTCGTGATCTCGCGGCTGCGCAGCGCCGCCACGCGGGTGACGGTCAGCTTGCGCGGCATCCGCAGCGGGGGCGCGGGGGCGGGTGGCGGGTCCGGCGGGGGCCCGACCGGCGGCCGGGGCGCGGCGTCGCGCCGGCCGTCCACCGGGGGCCAGGACGGGCCCGCGGGCGGCGGGGTGCGCCGGTGGGCGGCCGGGTCGTAGTGCGGGTCGTCGTGCCAGGGGTAGCGGCGCCGGGGCGCGGAGCGGCCGGCGGGCCCGGCGTCGACGGGCGGCGGCCCGGCGGCGGCCGGCACCGAGGGCGTCGGCGGCGCGGGGACCGGACCGCCACGGCGGTCGCGCGAGCTGAGGAACCCGGGACGCCGCACCCGGTCATTCTGGCGCACGCGGGCCCCCGGCGGCGGCGCGATCGGATGAACGCTCCTCCCCGCCCGACCACCGACCGCACTCCGGAGCCAGGACGCTGCCCGGCGCCCCCTCCGCACCGCGTTCCGGCTCCGGAGTGCGGTCGGACGGCGCGTCAGCCCGTCGGGACGAAGCGGACGCGGTAGGTCGTGGGCCAGAGCTTGCCCGTGAGCAGGAACTCGCCGTCGCCGAGCGCGGCGATCCCGTTGAGGACGTCCGCGCCCGCCCGGCGGTCCGGGGGCAGCAGCCCGGTCGCGTCGACGACCGCCGTGACGCGGCCGTCGGCCGGGTCGATCCCCACGATCCGGTCGGTGCGCCACACGTTGGCCCACACCCGCCCGTCGACGCACTCCAGCTCGTTGAGCTCGGTGACGGGGGCGCCGTCCAGGGTGACCGCGACCGAGCCGGTCTCGGCGAACGTGGCGGGGTCGTGGAAGCGCAGCCGATCGGTGCCGTCCGAGCGGACCAGCCGGTCGCCGTCGGCGCACAGGCCCCAGCCCTCCCCGTCCACCGGCACCTCGCGCAGCACGGTGAACGAGGCGCGGTCCCACTCCAGCGCGACGCCGTCCCGCCAGGTGAGCTGCCAGATGCGGTCGCCGACGACCGTGATCCCCTCGCCGAACAGCGCGCCCGGCAGCGGGGCGGCGCGGCGGACCGCACCGGTGTCCGGGTCGAGCTCGCGCAGCTGGGAGACCCCGGCCCGGCCGGTGCCCTCGTACAGCGCGCCGTCGGCGATCTCCAGGCCCTGGGTGAACGCCGTGGTGTCGTGCGGGATCTCGGCCAGCACCTCGGGCCGCAGCGGCCCGCCGGGGGCCGGGGCCGCGGGGGCGCACCCGGTCACCGCCAGCGCCAGCACCGCCAGCAGCGCACGCCCGGAGATCACGACGGGCAGGGTGGCACAATCCGTGCGGTGACCGCACCAGCCCACCCGCCCGAGCGGCTCGCCGCGGCCGTGGACACCGCCCGCGCCGCCGCCGTCGCCGACGCGCGCGCCGACCTGGGCGACGCCGCCGCCGACGCGGCGGTCGGGGAGCACCTCGGGGTCGAGCCCGAGGAGGGCGGCGCGCTCACCCACCTGTTCGCCGCCGAGCAGGGCGGCTACCGGGGCTGGCGCTGGTCGGTGACGCTCGCCGCGGCGCCGGACGGGCCGGTCACCGTCAGCGAGGTCGTGCTGCTGCCCGGCGCCGACGCCGTCGTCGCGCCGGAGTGGGTGCCGTGGGAGCGCCGGGTGCGCCCCGGCGACCTCGGCCCGGGCGACCTGCTGCCCACCGGTGAGGACGACGAGCGGCTGGTCCCGGCCTACCTCGCCTCCGACGACCCGGCCGTCGAGGAGGTGGCGCGCGAGGTCGGCCTGGGCCGCGAGCGCGTGCTGTCGCCGCTCGGCCGCGACCAAGCCGTCCGGCGCTGGCTGGACGGCCCGCACGGCCCGGCCACCGACATGGCCCGCCTGGCCCCCGCGCCCTGCGGCACCTGCGGCTTCCTGCTGCCGCTGGCCGGGGCGCTGCGCGGGGCGTTCGGGGTCTGCGCCAACGCCACCGCCCCGGCCGACGGCGCGGTCGTCGCCGTCGGGTTCGGCTGCGGCGCCCACTCCGACGTCCGGCCCGAGCCCGCGCAGCCGCTGCCCGACCCGGTCTACGACGACGGGGTCGACCTCGAGCCCGCCCCCCGTTGACGGGACCCGCCCCCGACCCGTTCGGCACCGCCGCGCTGCGCGCCGCCGTCCTGGACGCCTGGGCCGCGTCGCCCACCCGCTTCCGGGAGGACGCCAACGCCGAGGAGGACCTGCTGCTGGGCGGGTACGCCGACGCCTGGTTCGTCGAGCTCGCCCAGAACGCCGCCGACGCCGCGCGGGCGGCGGGGACCCCGGGCCGGATGACGGTCGCCGTCGTCGGGGACGAGCTGCGCGTCGGCAACACCGGCGCCCCCCTGGACGCCGCCGGTGTGGCCGCGCTGGCGTCGCTGCGGGCCTCGGCCAAGCGCGACGACGCCGGCTCGGCCGGCCGGTTCGGCGTCGGCTTCGCCGCGGTGCTGGCCCTCACCGACGCGCCGCGGGTCGTGTCCCGCACCGGCGCCGCGGCGTTCTCCGCGACCCGCACGGCCGCGGCCGTCGCGGACCTGCCCGGCCCGGCCGCGGAGCTCGCCCGCCGCGACGTCCCGCCGGTGCTGCGCCTGGTCTGGCCGTCGGACGAGACCCCGGCCGACGGCGTGGACACCGAGGTCCGGCTGCCGCTGCGCCCCGGCCTCGACGCCGCCGCGCTGCTGGCCCGGGCCCGCGCCGACGCGCCCGGCCTCCTGCTCGCCCTGCCCGGGCTCGCGGAGGTCGAGGTGGCCGGCGAGGTCGTGCGCCGCGAGGAGCGCGCCGGCGGCGTCGTCGTGGACGGCCGGTGGTGGCGCACGGTGCGCCGCAGCGGGGTGCTCGACGCGGCCGCCGACGCGGCCGCCGAGCAGCGCTCGCGCACGGAGTGGTCGGTCGTCTGGGCGCTGCCGGAGCACCCGCTGGGCCCGGACGTGCTGCACGCGCCCACCCCGACCGCCGAGGGCCTGTCGCTGCCCGCCCGGCTGATCGCCACCCTGCCGCTGGAGCCCGACCGGCGCCGCCACCGCCCGGGCCCGGTGACCGACCGCGTGCTGGCCGAGGCCGTCGCGGCCTACCTCGACCTCGTCCACGCCGTGCCGCCGGGCGACCGGGCCGCGCTGGTGCCCGAGCCGGGCTTCCCGCGCTCCGCGCTGGACGGCGAGCTGCGCGACCTGCTCGTCGACGCCCTGGCCGCCGACCCGTGGCTGCCCGGCGGGCTCGCGCCCGACCGCGCCGAGTGGCTCGACCTGCCCGGCGCCGAGCCGGTGCTGGACCTGCTGGACGAGGCCGGGGTCACCGGGATCGTCCCCGGCCCGGTGCCGGCCCTGCTGCGGATGCGCCGGTTGGGCCCCGCGGCGCTGGTGGAGCGGCTGTTCGGGATCGAGCAGCCGCCGTCCTGGTGGCGGGCGCTGTACGCCGCCCTCGCCGACGCCGTCGACGAGGTGCCCGGGCTGCGCGACGACCTGCGCGCGCTGCCCGTGCCGCTCGTGGACGGGCGCACCGCGGCCGGGCCGCCCACTGCGCTCGTCCCGTCGGCGGCGCTCCCGGCGCTCCCGCCGCTGCCCGGCCTGCACGTCGTCCACCCCGACGCCGTCCACCCGCTGCTGCTGCGCCTGGGCGCCGCGGAGGCCGGCCCGGGCGCCCTGCTGGAGCACCCGGCGGTGCTCGCGGCCGTCGAGGGCTCGCTCGACGACGCCGGGGCCGGGCTGGACCCCCTCCCGCTCGCCCGGGCCGTGCTCGGGCTGCTGGCCGCGCACGGCCGCGGCCCCGCCGGGCCGGCCGCCGGGGCGCTGCGGGCGCTGGCGCTGCCCGCCGACGACGGGACCCCCGCCCGCGCCGACGAGCTGCTGCTGCCCGACGCGGCGCTGCGCCCGCTGCTCGCCCCCGACGCCGGCCTCGGCGTGCTCGACCCCGCGTTCGCCGCGACCGTCGACCGGGACGCGCTGGTGGCGCTCGGCGTGCTGGACGGGTTCGCGCTCGTCGTCGACGACGACCCGGCGGGCCCCGACCCGGACCTCGACGACGCCTACACCTGGTGGGACTCGACCCCCGAGCCGCCGCGGCGGGTCCGCGCGGTGCGCGACCTCGACCTCGTCGCCGACGACGCCTGGCCCGCCGCGCTGGCGCTGCTCGCCGCCGACCGCGGCACCCGCGCCGCGCTGCTGGAGCCCGGCGGCCACACCGGCTGGTGGCTGGCCCGGCACGCCCGGCTCGACGGCGAGCGCCCCGGGCAGCGCCGCCTGCCGTCGGCGACCGCGCTGGCCGGGCTCTACGACCCGGTCGGGATCGACGGGGTCGACGAGGCCGTCCTCGCCGCCGCGGGCGTGCGGGCCGGGCTGGCCGTCGCCGACGCCGAGGACGCCGCCGACCTGCTCGCCCGGCTCGGCGACCCCCGGCGGCGGCCGGACGCCGCGCTGGTGGCGCGGGCGCACGTCGTCCTGACCGAGGCCGTGGCGGCCGGCCGGGTCGACCCCGCCGACCTCGACCCGCCCGAGCGCGTCCGCGCCCTGGACGGGTCGGTCGTCGGCGTGGACGTGGCCGTCGTGCTCGACGCGCCGTGGCCCGCCGCCGTGCTGCCCCCGGGCGAGCTCGTCGCCGGCGGCGACCCCGGCCTGCTCGCGGAGCTGCTCGACCTGCCGCCGGCCACCGACGTCGTCGCCGGGGCCGTGCAGGGCACCGGGCGGGAGGTCGCCTGGGCCGAGGTCGGGGAGGTGGTGGTGGCGTGCCACACGCTGGGCGTGGACGTGCCGGCCGGGGTCGTGGTCGTGCACGACGAGCTGCGCGTGCTGCTGACCAGGCCCGTCGCCGGTCCGGTCCGCGTGCCGGTGTGGCCCGACGGGCGCGGGAGCTGGCACACCGATGATCCGCTGCGGGCGCTCGTGGCCGATCTGGCCGTGCTAGACACTGACGTGTGACCCTCCACGACCCGCACCGCCCCCGCCGCGCGTGCGTGCTGTCGGTGCACACCTCGCCGCTGGAGCAGCCCGGCACGGGGGACGCGGGCGGCATGAACGTCTACATCGTGCAGACCGCGCTGCGGATGGCGCGCCGCGGCACGGCAGTCGAGATCTTCACGCGTGCGACGTCGTCGGAGCAGGCGCCGGTGGAGGAGCTGGCCCCCGGGGTGCTCGTGCGCCACGTCGCCGCCGGCCCGTTCGAGGGGCTCGGGAAGGACGACCTGCCCGGCCAGCTGTGCGCGTTCACCGCCGGGGTGCTGCGCACCGAGGCCCGCCACGAGCCCGGCCACTACGACGTCGTGCACTCCCACTACTGGCTCTCGGGGCAGGTCGGGTGGCTCGCCCGCGACCGCTGGGGCGTCCCGCTCGTGCACAGCGCGCACACCCTGGCCCGCGTGAAGAACGCCGCGCTGGCCCCGGGCGACGCGCCCGAGCCGCTGGTGCGCGTGATCGGCGAGGACCAGGTCGTCGCCGAGGCCGACCGCCTGGTCGGCAACACCGGGACCGAGGCCCGCGAGCTCGTCGAGCTCTACGGCGCCGACCCGCACCGCGTCGTCACCATCCCGCCCGGGGTCGACCTGGAGCGCTTCACGCCGGGCGACCGCACCGCGGCGCGGCGCGCGCTGGGCCTCGCCCCGGACGCCGTCGTGCTCGCGTTCGTCGGCCGCATCCAGCCGCTCAAGGCCCCCGACGTGCTGCTGCGCGCCGCGGCCGAGCTGGTGGCGCGCGACCCCGCGCTGCGGTCGCGGCTGGTGGTGCTGGTCGCCGGCGGGCCGTCCGGGTCGGGTCTGGCCGAGCCGACCGCGCTGCAGCAGCTCGGCGCCGCCCTCGGGATCGCCGACCTGGTCCGGTTCCTGCCCCCCGCCCGCGAGGGGCTCGTCGACGTCTACCGCGCCGCCGACGTCGTCGCCGTCCCCAGCCGCAGCGAGTCCTTCGGGCTGGTGGCGCTGGAGGCGCAGGCCTGCGGCACCCCCGTCGTCGCGGCGGAGGTGGGCGGGCTGCCCGTCGCCGTCGCGGACGGCCGCTCGGGCCTGCTCGTCCCCGGCCACGGCGCGGAGCAGTGGGCCGACGCGCTCGCCTCGGTCGCCCTGGTCCCCGGGCGGCGCGCGGGCCTGGCCGCGGGCGCCCGCCGGCACGCCTGCGACTTCTCCTGGGACCGCACCACCGACGCGCTGCTGGGCACCTACGCCGGCGCCGCGGCCGAGTTCGCGGCGCGCGTGCCGGCCGGACTGGCGTCATGATGGCCGCATGAGCACGGGCCCCGACGTCGACGCCGTGCTGACCGCCGCGCTCGCCGAGCTGGGGGTCGACCACCACCGCCGCGAGCCCGGCCAGTTCCTCGTCACCCTGCCCGGCACGGCCCGGCTGCACACCCACTGCTGGCTGGTCGTGCGCGACCACGCCCTGTTCGTGCAGGCGTTCGTCTGCCGCCGCCCGGACGAGGAGCACGAGGCCGTCTACCGGTTCCTGCTGCAGCGCAACGCCCGGCTCTACGGCGTGCACTACACGATCGACCGGATCGGCGACATCCACCTCACCGGCCGGGTGCCGCTGCACGCCGTCACCGCCGACGAGGTGGACCGCGTCCTGGGCCAGGTGCTGGAGGCCGCGGACGGCGACTTCAACACGCTGCTGGAGCTGGGCTTCGCCTCCTCCATCCGCCGCGAGCACGCCTGGCGCACCGAGCGCGGGGAGTCGACGGCGAACCTGCGCGCCTTCGAGCACCTGTTCACCTGAGGCGCCCCCGCCCGCACAGCGGTCGCGGCGCCGATCGTCACCGCACCGAGACCCGCGCGCGGCAACGCGGTGCCGCCCCGCCTCCGTCCTCCGGGCGGGTCGGGCGAGCGGACGGAGGTGGGCGCGGTGCGGTGGACCGGGCGACGGACGGTGGCGGGCGCGGCGGCGGTGCTCGTCGCGGGGGTGCTCGTGGGGTGCACGGCGGGCGGCGGGGGTGCGACGTCGCCCTCGGCGGCGGACGCCGCGGCCCCGGTGCACTCCGCGGAGGGCGAGCGGGCCGCGGGCGGCGGATCGGGCGACGCGGCTCCGGCCGCGGCTCCGGCCGCGCCGTCGGCCGAGGGGCCGACCGGGGCTCCGGCCGGGGTGCCGGTCGGCGGCGTCGAGCGGGCCCTGGTGCGCACGGCGGAGGTGTCGCTCGTGGTGGCCGACACCCGGGCCGCGCTGGACGGGCTGCGGGCCGCCGCCGCCGGGGCCGGCGGGTTCGTCGCGGAGGAGCGCTCGGGCGGGTCGTCCGGGTACGCCGTGCTGCGGGTGCCCGCCGCCGCGCTGGACGGCCTGCTGGACCGGGTCGTGGACCTCGCCGAGCCGGGCACCCCGGTGGAGCGCAGCGCCGCGGTCGTCGACGCGACCGAGGAGGTCGTCGACCTCGACGCGCGGGTGGCGAGCCAGCGGGCGGTCGTGGAGCGCGTCCGCGGGCTGCTCGCCGGGGCCACCACCCTCGGCGACGTCATCGCCGTCGAGTCGGAGCTCGCCCGGCGCGAGGCCGAGCTGGACTCGCTCACCGCCCGGCTCACCGCGCTGCGCGACCGGGTGGCGCTGTCGACGCTGACGGTGTCGCTCGACGGGCCCGACGACCCGGCCCCCGCGGCCCCGGACGCCCCCGTCGGCTTCCTCGACGGCCTGGCCGCCGGGACCGAGGGGCTGCTCGCGCTCGGGCGCGGCGCCGGGGCGCTGCTCGGGTTCGCGCTGCCCTTCGTGCCCCTGCTCGCGGTGACCGCGGCGGTGGTGCTCGCCGCCGCGCGCCGGGCGCGCCGGCGCCGTCCGGCCCCGCCGGACCCGGGTCCGACCGCGCCGCCGGACCGAGCGGACGAGGGGAGTACCCCGACCGGCGGTGCGCAGAACACTCGAACATCGAGGTGACTCACCGGTCGGAGAGGCCTATCCTGCCCCGATGGCCGCCCCCGGACCGCTCCGCACGCACCCGCTCGACGAGCAGCTCTGCTTCGGGCTGTACGCCGCCTCCCGGGCGATGATCGGCTTCTACCGCCCCGCCCTGGACGCGCTCGGCCTGACCTACCCGCAGTACCTGGTCATGCTGCTGCTCTGGGAGCGGGGGGAGGCCACGGTCACGGCCATCGGTGCCGCCCTGCAGCTGGAGACGGGCACGCTGTCGCCGCTGCTCAAGCGGCTGGAGGCGACGGGGTACGTGACCCGCCGCCGGCAGGAGGCCGACGAGCGCTCGGTGCTCGTGTCGCTCACCGCCGCCGGGCGGGAGCTGGAGGACCGGATCCCCGAGATGCAGGCCGGCGCGCGGCAGGCCACGGGACTCACCGAGGACGACATGGCCGGGCTGCGCGAGACGCTGATGACCCTGACCACGACGCTGCGGTCGGCGCGCGCGGGCGTCAGCCCGTAGCGGTGGCGGGGACCGACACCCCCAGGCCGCCGGGCAGGTCGGCGCCGTAGCGGGCGATCTCCGCGTCGAGGTCCAGGGGCGCGGTGCGCAGCCCGGTGTCCTCGCCGAGCCGGTCGGCCGGCACCAGCCAGCTGACCTCGAACTCCAGGCCGTCGGGGTCGTGGGCGTAGAGCGCCTTCGTCGACCCGTGGTCCGACGCGCCGCTCAGGGCCCCGTGCTCGCGCAGCACCCCGGCGATGCGCCGCAGCTCGCCGAGGGTGTCGACCTCCCAGGCCAGGTGGTAGAGCCCGACGGTGCCGCGGCCGGCCCCCGAGGCCCCGGCGTCGGCGCCCACGGCGAACAGGCCGAGGTCGTGGTCGTTGGACGACCCCTCGGCCTGGAGGAACGCCGCCCGACCGGGTATCCCGGCGACGACGCGGAAACCCAGGGCGGAGGAGTAGAAGGAGACGCTCGCGTCGACGTCGCGGACGTAGAGGACGGCGTGGTTGAGGCGCTGGACCGGCATGGCCCCGACGCTAACACATGAGAGTTCAACTTTCGGAGTAGGATGGACGGCATGGCACAGGACGAACGGTGGCTCACCGACGCGCAGCACGACGCCTGGATGGCCTACGTCGCCGTGACCTCGCTGCTCGACGCCGAGCTGGACCGCCAGCTCCAGCGCGACTCGGGGCTGCCGCACGCCTACTACCAGATCCTCGCGATGCTGTCTGACGTCCCGGGGCGCACGCTGCGGATGAGCGACCTGGCGCAGATCACGCAGAGCTCGCAGAGCCGGCTGTCGCACGCCGTCGCGCGGCTGGAGGGCAACGGCTGGATCCGGCGCGTCCCGTGCCCCGACGACCGGCGCTCCACCCTCGCGCAGCTCACCGATGAGGGGTTCGCCGTGCTCGCCGCGGCCGCCCCGGGGCACGTCGACACCGTGCGCACCCTGCTGTTCGACGCGCTCACCCCCGAGCAGGTCGACCAGTTCAACGACATCCTCCGCGCCGTCCTGACCCGCCTGGACGCCTCGGCGGTGCCGTCGGCGTGCCTGGAGAGCCGCCGCGCCCGGGTGGCGGGCTGACCGCGCGGCGGCGCCGGCGGCCCGGCCGGGCATCATGAGCGGCATGGGAACCCTGGTGCTGCTCCGTCACGGGCAGAGCACGTGGAACGCCGCGAACCTCTTCACCGGCTGGGTGGACGTCCCGCTCTCCGAGACCGGCGAGCAGGAGGCCCGCCGCGGCGGTGAGCTGCTGCGCTCGTCCGGGCTGCTGCCCGACGTCGTCCACACCTCGCTGCTGCGCCGGGCCATCTCCACCGCCCACCTCGCCCTCGACGCCGCCGACCGGCACTGGATCCCCGTGCACCGCGACTGGCGCCTCAACGAGCGCCACTACGGCGCGCTGCAGGGCAAGGACAAGAAGCAGACGCTCGACGAGTTCGGCGAGGAGCAGTTCATGCTCTGGCGCCGGTCCTACGACACGCCCCCGCCGGAGATCGAGCCCGGCACCGAGTTCGACCAGAGCGGCGACCCGCGCTACGCCGGCACCGCCGTGCCGCGCACCGAGTGCCTCAAGGACGTCGTCGCCCGGTTCCTGCCCTACTGGGAGCAGGCCGTCGTCCCCGACCTGCGGGCCGGGCACGTCGTGCTGCTGGCCGCGCACGGCAACTCGCTGCGCGCCCTGGTCAAGCACCTCGACGGCGTCTCCGACGACGCCATCGCCGGCCTGAACATCCCCACGGGCATCCCGCTGCGCTACGACCTCGACGACGACCTGCGGCCGCGGACCCCCGGCGGGGTCTACCTCGACCCGGAGGCGGCGGCCACGGCCGCCGCGGCCGTGGCGGCGCAGGGCCGCTGACGCCCGCCCGTCCCGTCCCCCGAGTTGCAGGAAGGCCACCTTCACGCCACGCGCTTGCGTGAAGGTGGCCTTCCTGCAACGGGGGGATCGGGGGTCGGCGTGAACGGGGCGTGAACGGGGGCGGAAATGTGCTGCTCCCGGGCGTCGGGGACGTCACGAGCGGCCCTCGGCGGTGGAGGTCCCCCGCCCCGGAGTGCCTACGATGCGGCCGTGACCGCGGTGCTGTGCGTGCTCCTCGCTGCGGGGGCCCTCGCGCTGGGTGTCGTCATCGGGCGCCGGACGGCCCCCGGCCGGGCCGCACCCGTGGCCCCCCGGGTCGAACCGGCCCCGGGACCGCCGATGGCCGACCTGCTGCAGCGCGTGTTCCGCTCGTCGGAGTCGGGCCTGGCGGTCCTCTCGCCGGCCGGTGAGGTGGTGCTGCACAACGCCCGGGCCGTCGAGCTGGGCGTGGTGCGCGCCGGCCGGGTCGACTCCCGGGCGTGGGCCGCGTGCCAGGAGGCCCGGCGCCGGGGCGACCCCGCCCGCGTCGACCTCTCGCCGCTGGACCGCCGCGGCCGCCAGCCCGCCGCCGTCGTCGCCCACGTCCGGCTGCTCGGGGACGGGTTCACCGTGGCCGAGGCCTCGGACACCTCCGACGCCGTGCGGCTGGAGGCCACCCGCCGCGACTTCGTGGCCAACGTCAGCCACGAGCTGAAGACGCCCGTCGGGGCGATCGGCCTGCTCGCCGAGGCCGTCCTGGACGCGGCCGACGACACCGCCGAGGTGCGGCGGTTCGGCACGAAGATCCTCAACGAGGCCAACCGGCTGGGCGCGCTGGTCACCGAGCTCATCGCGCTGTCGCGGCTCACCGGGGCGGAGCGGCTGCCCGAGCTGAGCGTCGTCGACGTCGACGAGGTCGTGAGCGAGGCGATGGCGCGCAACCGGCTGTCCGCCGAGCGGGCCGGCATCGAGATCACCGTGGACCGGCCCACGGGCCTGGAGGTGGACGGCGACCGCACCCTGCTGGTGACGGCGCTGTCGAACCTCGTCGAGAACGCGATCGCCTACTCGCCCGCCGAGGCGTCGGTGTCGGTGTCGCGGCGCAGCGCGGACGGCTGGGTCGAGATCTCGGTGACCGACCGCGGCATCGGCATCGCCCCGGAGCACCAGAAGCGCGTCTTCGAGCGGTTCTTCCGCGTCGACCCCGCCCGCTCCCGGGCCACCGGCGGCACCGGGCTGGGGCTGGCGATCGTCAAGCACGTGCTGGCCAACCACGGTGGCGAGGTGCGGCTGTGGAGCAGCCCCGGCACCGGTTCGACGTTCACGATGCGGTTGCCGGTCCACCACGAGGAACCGGTCGAGCCGGGCGCCGGGCTCGCGGTCGAGCCGGCCGAGCTGGAGGAGATCAGATGACCGGGGTGACCGGATGACCAGGGTGCTCATCGTGGAGGACGAGGAGTCCTTCGCCGACCCGCTCGCGTTCCTGCTCCGCAAGGAGGGGTTCACCACCGCGGTGGCCGCCACCGGGCAGGACGCGCTCGACGAGTTCGACCGCAACGGCGCCGACATCGTCCTGCTCGACCTCATGCTGCCCGGGATGAGCGGCACCGACGTCTGCAAGGCGCTGCGCACCCGATCGGCCGTGCCCGTGATCATGGTGACGGCCCGGGACAGCGAGATCGACAAGGTCGTCGGCCTGGAGCTGGGCGCCGACGACTACGTCACCAAGCCCTACTCGGCGCGCGAGCTGATCGCGCGGGTGCGCGCCGTGCTGCGCCGCGGCGGCGACGGCGGCCCGGAGCTCGACGGCCTGCCGGGCGTCCTGGAGGCGGGGCCGGTGCGGATGGACGTCGAGCGCCACGTCGTCAGCGTCGGCGGCCGGGAGGTGCCCCTGCCGCTCAAGGAGTTCGACCTGCTGGAGTACCTGCTGCGCAACGTCGGGCGCGTGCTCACCCGCGGCCAGCTCATCGACCGCGTCTGGGGCGCCGACTACGTCGGCGACACCAAGACCCTCGACGTGCACGTCAAGCGGCTGCGCAGCAAGGTCGAGGCGGACCCCAGCGCGCCCCGCCACCTGGTCACCGTCCGCGGGCTGGGCTACAAGTTCGAGAGCTGACCCGCCCCCCGGGTGTGACGGGTTCGGTCACGGCGGGGTCACGGACGCGCGTAGCCTGACCGGGTGCGCCGCGCTCAGCTGGACGTCGGGTCCTCCCACCCGATCGACCGCTCGGCGCAGGGCGCGCCGCCCGGACCTGGACGCTTGACGACGTACGAGGCACGGTGTACTGGATGAGCTCCGAGACCGACCACCCCCGACAGCGCACCGTCGCCGAGCTGCTGGCCGCGCACGGCGGGGCGACGCCCGCCACCGGGCGTCGGCGTCGGCGTCGGGAGGCGGACGACACCGGCGGGTCCGCCCCGGTCGCGGCCGGCCGCGCCGACGCCGCCTCGGAGACGACCGCGCTCGCCCCCCCTCCGTCCCCGGTCGACCGCGGCGTCCTGCGCCAGCCGGTGCCGCGGGCCGCCCCGCCCCGGCCGCCCGCGGCCCCGCGGCGGGCCGCCGCCCCGCCACCGGCGGCCCCGCCGATCGGCCGCAGCGGTTCCTCGACCCGCCCGGCCCGCGAGAACCCGACGGACGTCCTCCCGCGGGTGCGCGGAGGACAGCCGGCGGAGGGCCTCACCGCCCCGCTGCCCGGCCGCGGCCCGGCCGGCGACGAGGGCGGCCCGTCCACCATGGTGGGCATGGCCCCGGTGGGGGCCGAGGACTGGCACGCCGCGCGCACCGCCGCGCACCGCGGGGGCACCGCCATCGACGGCGGCCCGCCGCTGCCGGTCGCCCCGCGCATCCCCGGGGCCGGCCCCGCCGGGCTCGGCGGTCCCGCCGGCCTGCGGGATCCCGACGACGGGTACGACGACGGGTACGGCGACGACGGGTACGGCGACCGGGACCCCGACGACGGGTTCCGGGGCCGGGGGCCCGGGCGCCGGGGGCCCGCCGACCACGTCGACGACGAGCACGACCTCGACCGGCCACCGCCGCGCGAGCGCCGGCTCGGGCGGTCGGCCCGGGAGGCCCCGCCGACCACCTGGACCACCTGGTGGCTGCAGGTGCTGAGCGGCGCGCTCGCGGGCGCCGTGGTGTGGGTGGGCTTCCGGTTCCTGTGGCGGTCGCTGCCCGTCGTCGCGGTCGCGGCCGCGGTGGTGGTCGTCGTGGGCCTCGTGCTCGTCGTCCGGACGCTGCTGCACAGCGAGGACCGGCGCACCACCGTCTTCGCGGTTCTGGTCGGGCTGCTGCTCACCGCGTCCCCCGCGGTCCTCGTCCTGCTCGGGAGATGACCCGGGAGGTGATCAGCACCCGATGACCCCGCCGGTCGCCCTCTCGACGGCCTCCGTCTACCCCGAACCGCTGGCCGCGGCCTTCGAGATCGCCGCCGAGCTCGGCTACGACGGCGTCGAGCTGATGGTCTGGAACGACCCGCCGAGCCAGGACCCGGTCGCCGTCGACCGGCTCGTCCAGCGCCACGGCGTGCCGGTGCTGGCCGTGCACGCGCCCTGCCTCGCCGTCACCCAGCGGGTCTGGGACGCCGACCCGGTCGTCCGCATCCGCCGCTCCGTCGACGCCGCCGCCCGGCTCGGGGCGCGCACCGTGGTGCTGCACCCGCCGTTCCGGTGGCAGCGCCGCTACGCGGCGCGGTTCGCCGACGAGGTGGCGCGGGCGGGGGAGCGCGCCGGCGTGGCCCTGGCCGTGGAGAACATGTTCCCGCTGAGCCGCTCGCCGCTGGGCCGGGCCGCCGTCCCCTACGCGCCCGGGTTCGACCCCACCGAGGTCGGCCACGAGCACTACACGCTCGACCTCTCCCACACCGCGGCCGCCGGGTCCGACGCGCTCGCCATGCTCGACCGCATGGGGTCGCGGCTGAGCCACCTGCACCTCACCGACGGCACCGGCGCCCCCCGCGACGAGCACCTCGTGCCCGGGCGGGGGACGCAGCCGTGCGCCGAGGTGTGCGAGCGGCTCACGGCCTCGGGCTTCGACGGCGTGGTGGTGCTGGAGGTCAGCACGCGGCGCTGCCGGACGCGCGAGGAGCGCACGGCGCTGCTGGCCGAGTCGCTGCTGTTCGCCCGGCTGCACCTGGCCCCGCTGCCCGCAGCGGTCCGCGCGGCCCAGCCCGTCTGAGACCGCCGGCCGTGACGCAGCTCGCCCCGCCGTTCCGCGCCGCCGTCGGCATCGAGGCCCGCGGGGACGGGGTGTTCGCCGCGGAGCTGGGCGCGCGGTGGACGGTCGGCCCGAAGGCCCACGGCGGGCTGCTGCTGGTGCTGCTCGTGCGCGCCGGGCTCGCGCAGCTGGAGGCGGTCGCGCCGGGCCTCGCGCCGGACCCGCTGGCGGTCGCCGCCGACTTCCTGCGCGCCCCCGACCCCGGCCCGGTGGAGCTGCGCGCGGAGGTGCTCAAGCGGGGGCGCACCGCGTCGGTCGTCGCGGTGCGGATGGACCAGGACGGGCGCCCGGTGCTGAGCTCCACCGTCACCGCGGGGCGGCTGGCCGACGACGAGCCGGTCTGGTCGGACCTGCCGGACCTGCCCGCCGAGCCGCCCGCGGACGCGGTCGACCCCGGGGCGGGCGACTCCGTCCTCGGCCTCGCCTCGTCGTGCGACCTGCGCTTCGACCCGGCCACGTTCGCCTTCGCGCGCGGCGAGCAGGCCCCGCCGCTGCTGCGCGGCTGGGTCCGGCCGCGCGGCGAGCCCACCGACGTCCTGTTCGCGCTGCTGGCCGGCGACGTCCTGCCCCCGGTGGTGTTCAACGTGGACGGCCGGGTCGGCTGGGCCCCCACCGTGCAGCTGACGGCCCTGCTGCGCGCCCGGCCGGTGGACGGCTGGCTGCGCCTGCAGGTGCGGTCGTCGCTGGTGGCGGGGACGTGGTTCGACGAGGACGCGACGGTGCTGGACGCGGCGGGCCGGCTGGTGTGCCAGGCCCGGCAGCTGGCCCTGACCCCGCGGGGCTGACCCGGCGCTCACCGGGGGAGCGGGCGGCGGGATAGCGTGCCCCCGTGATGCGGGTCGCGGTGCTCGGGGCGGGGAAGATCGGCGAGGCGCTGCTGGCCGGGCTGCTGGCCGGCGGCGCGGACCCCGGCGACCTGGTCTTCACCGAGCGGCACGGGGAGCGGGCCGCCGAGCTGGGCGCGCGCCTCGGCGTGCGGGCCGTCGACACGGCGGCCGCCGCGGCGCACGCCGATGTCGTCGTCATCGCCGTCAAGCCGCAGGACATCGTGCCCGTCCTCGGCGAGCTGGCCGCCTCGTTGCGGCCGGGGACGACCGTGGTCTCCCTGTGCGCGGGCGTCCCGCTCGCGGTGCTGGAGGGCGGCCTGCCCGCCGGGACGCCGGTCGTCCGGGTCATGCCCAACACCCCGATGCTGGTGGGGGAGGCCATGAGCGCGGTGTCCGGCGGCACCCACGCCACCGACGGGCAGCTGGTCGCCGTCGAGGACCTCCTGCGCGCCGTGGGGCGGGTCGTGCGGGTGCCCGAGAGCCAGCAGGACGCCGTCACCGCGCTGTCCGGGTCGGGTCCGGCCTACTTCTTCTTCCTGGTCGAGGCCATGATCGACGCCGGGATCCTGCTCGGCCTGCCGCGCGCGGTCGCGGCCGACCTCATCGTCCAGTCGGCGTTCGGCGCGGCGCTGATGCTGCGCGAGTCCGACGACCACCCGGTGATCCTGCGCGAGGCCGTCACCTCCCCGGCCGGCACGACGATCGCGGCCATCCGCGAGCTGGAGCGCCACGGGGTGCGCGCGGCGCTCATCGCCGCGATCGAGGCCGCCCGCGACCGATCGGAGGAGCTGGGTCGCGCGGCGCTCGCGTCCGGCACCCGAACGGACGACCGCCGGTCACCCTGACGCGCAGCGGACCACCCCGACCGGGGCCGCAGGTCCGTCACCGCCGTCACACGCCCCCCGCTAGACTCGCTCAGCAACACCGGGTTCCCGGTGCACCACGAGAGAGCGGGGACGCGGATGGTGTCCGAGCAGCCCGAACTCCACCTCGCGCAGATGCAGTTCCTCACCGTCGCCGAGGTCGCGTCGATGATGCGGGTCTCCAAGATGACCGTCTACCGGCTCGTCCACTCCGGGGAGCTCCCCGCGGCCCGCGTCGGGCGGTCGTTCCGGGTGCCCAGGCACGCGGTCGAGGGCTACCTGCGCAGCGCCTACTTCGACGCCGGGTAGTGTGGGCCGTCCCCTCCGACCACGGAAAGGTCCTGCCACATGGGTTCGGTCATCAAGAAGCGCCGCAAGCGGATGTCCAAGAAGAAGCACCGCAAGCTGCTGCGCAAGACCCGCGTGCAGCGTCGCAAGCTCGGCAAGTGACCCGCCGGGTGTGACGGCGGCGGGCGGGTGGCGGTCGGCACGCACCGCCCCGCTCCGGTCGCTGCGGGTCTAGCATCGGTGACCGGCCGTCCTCGACGTCCCGCCCGAACCCCCACCCGCCCGACCACCGTCTGCGGAGCCGCGCCGTGCCACCGTCCGTCGTGCTCGTCACGGGTGCCAGCCGCTTCCTCGGCGGGCACCTCGCCGCCCGCCTGGCGGCCCACCCGGAGATCGACCGGGTGCTCGCCGTCGACACCGTCCCCCCGCACCGCGACCTGCTGCGGCGGATGGGCCGGGCCGAGTTCGTGCGGGCCGACATCCGCAACCCGCTCATCTCCAAGGTGATCGAGCGCGCCTCCGTCGACACCGTCGTGCACGCGGCCGTGGCGTCGGGACCCGGGTCCTCCGGCGGGCGCGCCACGATGAAGGAGATGAACGTCATCGGTACGATGCAGCTGCTCGCCGCGTGCCAGAAGGCGCCGACGGTGCGGCGGCTGGTGCTGAAGTCGACCACGGCGGTGTACGGCTCGAGCCCCCGCGACCCGGCCCTGTTCACCGAGACCGACACCCCGCGGAACCTGCCCACGGGCGGGTACGCGAAGGACGCCGTCGAGGTCGAGGGCTACCTGCGCGGGTTCGCCCGCCGCCGGCCCGACGTCTCGGTGACGGTGCTGCGCTTCGCCAACTTCATCGGCCCGCGCGTCGACACGGTCCTCACGCGCTACTTCGCGCTGCCGGCCGTCCCCACGGTGCTCGGCTACGACGCCCGCGTGCAGCTGCTGCACGAGGAGGACGCGCTCGCGGTGCTGGAGCGGGCCGCGAAGGAGGACTTGCCCGGCGCCTTCAACGTGGCCGCCGACGGGGTGCTGCTGCTGTCGCAGGCGATCCGGCGCGCCGGGAAGGTGCCGCTGCCCGTGCCCAGCCCCGCCGTGGGGCCGGTGAGCCGGATCTTCCGCGGCGCCCGGCTCGTCGACTTCTCGCCCGAGCAGATGCGCTTCCTCAACTTCGGGCGGGTGGTCGACACGACCCGGCTGCGCCGCCAGTTCGGGTTCACCCCGCGCTGGACGACCACGCAGGCGTTCGACGACTACGTCCGCGGGCGCGCGCTCACCCCGGTGCTGGGGGCCGAGCGCATCGAGGCCGCCGAGCACGCGCTGCTCGCGACGGCGCACGCGGTGGCGGGGGTGGTGGGGCGATGACCGGCGGCGACACCGGCGGTGCGCGGGTGATCCCGCTGCGCGCCGACGACACCGGCGGGCGGACGCGCTGGCGGCTCGGCGAGCCCCGCCCCGGTGCGGCCCCGGCCCCGCCCCCGCCGCCGCCCGCGGAGCTGCCGGTGGCGACCGCCGACGGTCCCGCGGCCGACCCCGGGGACGGGACGCCGGAGTGGGAGGCCCAGCTGGCCGAGGCGCTCGCCTTCCTGCGCCGGCGCCTCTCCGGCGACTACGCCGTCGACGAGTTCGGCTTCGACCCCGAGCTCACCGAGCAGGTCCTCATCCCCGCGCTGCGCCCGCTCTACGAGAGCTGGTTCCGGGTCGAGACGGTCGGCCTGGAGAACGTGCCCGGCACGGGCGGCGCGCTGATCGTCGCCAACCACTCGGGCACGCTGCCGCTCGACGCGCTCATGACCTCCGTCGCCCTGCACGACGAGCACCCCGCGCACCGCCACCTGCGGCTGCTCGGCGCCGACCTGATGTTCCGCATCCCGGTGCTCGGCAGCCTGGCCCGCAAGCAGGGCAGCACGCTGGCCTGCTCGCCCGACGCCGAGCGCCTCATGTCCGGCGGCGAGCTCGTCGGGGTGTGGCCCGAGGGGTTCAAGGGGATCGGCAAGCCGTTCCGCGACCGGTACAAGCTGCAGCGCTTCGGGCGGGGCGGCTTCGTGTCCGCCGCCCTGCGCACCGGCGTGCCGATCATCCCGTGCTCGATCGTCGGGGCCGAGGAGACCTACCCCAAGCTGGGGGAGGTCCGGGCGCTCGCGCGGCTGCTGGGCGTGCCGTACTTCCCGATCACGCCGACGTGGCCGCTGCTGGGCCCGCTCGGGCTGGTGCCGCTGCCGTCCAAGTGGGTCATCGAGTTCGGCGAGCCGATCCCCACCGCGCACCTGGGCGCGTCGGAGGCCGACGACCCGATGCTGGTGTTCAACCTGACCGACCAGGTGCGCGAGACGATCCAGCACACCCTCTACAAGCTGCTCGCCCAGCGCCGCAACGCCTTCCTGGGCTGACCCGCCCCGTCAGCGGCGGCGGGCGGCCAGGCCGGCGGCGACGGCCAGCGCCCCCGCGCCCAGCGCGCTGGGCACGCCGATGCGGGCGGCCCGGCGGCCCGTGCGGAAGTCGCGCACCTGCCAGCCGCGGCGGCGGGCGGCGTCGCGCAGGCTCGGGTCGGGGTTGACGGCGACGGCCGTGCCGACGGCCGTCAGCATCGGCACGTCGTTGACCGAGTCGGAGTAGGCGGTGCAGCGCCGCAGGTCCAGCCCCTCGGTCACGGCGAGGGCGCGGACGGCGTGGGCCTTCGCGGGGCCGTGCAGCAGCTCGCCGACGAGCCGGCCGGTGTAGACGCCGTCGACGCTCTCGGCCACCGTGCCCAGCGCCCCCGTGAGGCCGAGCCGCCGCGAGATGATCCGCGCCAGCTCGACGGGGGTGGCGGTGACCAGCCAGACGCGCTGCCCGGCGTCGAGGTGCATCTGCGCGAGCGCCCGGGTCCCGGCCCAGATGCGGTCGGCCATCAGCTCGTCGTAGATCTCCTCGCCCAGGTCGACGATCTCCGCGACGGGCCGCCCGGCCACGAAGGACAGGGCCGTGTCGCGGTGCCCGCCGACGTCGGACTCCCGCCCGCCGACCCGGAACTTGACCTGCTGCCACGCGAAGCCGGCCAGGTCGGACGGGGTGAGGAACTTGCGCGCCGCGAGGCCGCGGGCGAAGTGGAACAGCGACGCGCCGACCATCATCGTGTTGTCCACGTCGAAGAACGCCGCGGCCGTGAGGTCGGTGAGCGGGACGTCGGGCGGGGCGGTGGGCCCGTCGGCGGCGGCGGCCGCCGCGGACGCCTCGCCCGCCCGGACCGCGGGGTCCAGCGCCGTGGACGCGTCGGGCCGCGCGGGCGTGGTGTCCCCAGGTCGTGCCACGGTGCTGGCCTCCGGCCGGAGAGTCGTCTCGAGGTCCGGACCAGCCTAACGCGGCCGGAGAGCCCGATCCCGGGCTTCCGGCCGCGCGCACCTCAGCCGATCGACAGGCCCGGCTGGCCGGGGAGCAGCGTCGGCACCTCGACCGGCGGGAGCACCGGCAGCGGGAGGGAGACGTCGCCGTCGTCCTCGTCCGGCGGCGCGTCGGACCCGTCGTCGTCGGGCAGCAGGGGCAGGTCGCCGGTGTCGATGCCCGGCAGCAGCCCCCCGTCCGACGGCTCGTCGGGCGCCGGCCGGGCGGTGGACGGGGCGGTCGACCCGCCGCCCGGTGTCCGCGGCGCGGTGCCGGTGTCCGGACGGGCGCCGTCCGGCGTCCCGCCGGTGCCGCCGCCCGTCCCGGTGCCGGTGCCGCCGCCGGTCGGACCGTCCGGGCCGGTCCCGGTCCCGCCGGGGACGGCGCCGGGGCCGGTCGCCCCGCCGGTGCCGTCACCCGCGGCCCCGTCGCCGGGCGCGCCGGGCGGGGTCGGGGTGGGGCGGGCCCCCAGCTCCCGGGTCCGCCCGACCAGCCGGTCGAGCAGCGCCAGCGACCCGTCGACCTGGTCCAGGGCGGGGGCGGGCAGGGCCGGGCGCAGCACCGCCAGGCGGGCGGCCTGGTCGGACGCCCAGGTCTGCAGGCCGTCGAGCTCCGCGGGGCCGGGGGCCTCCGGCGCCTCGAGCAGGGTGCGGGTGCCCTCGTCGGTCGAGGCGTCGAAGTCGGCGATCACGCCCTCGACGACGGCCGCGTCCGTGCCGCCCGCGCCGTCCCGCTCCACGAGCTGCTCCACCTCGTCGACGCGGGTGGTGGCGAGGGCCAGGTGCCGCTGCGCGCGGGCCCGGTCGTCGGCGGTCGTCGCGACCCCCACGTCCTCCGACACCCGCTTGATCGCGTACAGCGCGTCGCCGGGCAGGGCGCCGCGGCTGGCGAGGTCGCCCCCCACCGCGACGGCGACGAGCGCGACGAGCGAGGCGAGGACGACCACCGCGGCGCGGCGGCGGATCCCGCCGCGGGGCGGGCGGGCCGAGGCGCCGGAGCGCCCGGCCGGACGCGCCGGGGCCGCGGCCCGGCTGCGGCGCGAGCGCGGCGCGGCGGTGCCCTCGCCGTCCTCCCGCTCGGCGCCGGGTCCGCCGGCGCCGGGTCCGCCGGCGCCGGGTCCGCCGGCGCCGGGTCCGCCGGCGCCGGGTCCGTCCGCGGCGTCGTCGGCGACGATCCGCTGGAACTCGGCGGTGACGGAGGTGGCGGTGCCCCCGCCGGACCGGACCGCGAACCGCGCCGTGGCCTCCGCCGGCACCGGGGCCGGGACGGGGGACGGCTCCGGGACCCGCGCGCGCGCCTGCTCGGCCATCGCCGCGCGCAGCCGCGCGCGGGCGCGGTCGCGGGCGTCGGGAGCGGGGGCGAGGGTCGGGTCGGGCCCGAACACGCGCATCAGCTCGACGAGGCGCAGGTCGTGCGCGAGCCCCGGGTCGTCGACCGAGTCGGGGGAACCCCCCCGGTCGAGGGCGTCGGCGAGCCGCTCGACGTCCCGGGCCTCGGGATCGCTGCCCTGTCCGGCGGGCATGTTGGCCGTCCTCACTGCAGCTCTCCTGCGCTCGGTGTCGCGGCGCCCGGGAGTGCTGCGCTTGCTCGACGTTCGCCGGTACAACGACGTGTCGGGCCGCGGGTTACGCCGGTCGGACCGTTCACCGCATCGAGTCGCGCGTTCGCCGCGGCCGCTGCGGCGCGACCCGGTCCGACCCTAGGGCACCCGGTCATCGGATCCCCTCCGGGAGGAGCTGCGCGAGCCGTCGCACCGCGCGGTGCTGGAGGGCCTTGACCGCCCCCTCGTTGCGCTCCATCAGCTGCGCCGTCTCGGCCACCGACAGACCCTGCAGGAAGCGGAGCTGGATGCACTCCTGCTGGTCGGGGTTCAGCCTCGCGACGCAGCGCATCAGCTCCTCGTAGGTGGCGCCCTCGAGCACCTGCTGCTCGGGGCCGTGCGTCGACGGCGACAGGTCGATCATGTCGGCCTGCGTGGACTCCAGCCGGTACCGGCTGGACTTGACGTGGTCGAAGATCAGGTTCCGGGCGATGGTGATGAACCAGGCGGCGATGTCGCGGCCCTGGTACTGCACCGACCCGATGCGCCGCAGCGCGCGGACGAACGTCTCGGACGTGATGTCCTCGGCGAGCGGCCGGTCGTTGGTGCGGAACAGCACGAAGCGGAACACCACGTCGTAGTAGCGCTCGAAGAGCTGCTCGAACGCGGCCATGTCGCCGGCCTGGCTGGCCTGGACGAGCGCCCAGTTCTGCGCCGAGGCGGCGTCCTGGCCGGCGGCGGGGTCCCCGCCGGGGTCGGGGGGTCCGCCGTCGACCGGCCGCGGTGGCCGGCGGGGCTGCGGCATCGCCCGGCCCGCGTCCTCGCCGGGGCGGCCGGCGGGGGCGGGGGGCGGCGCCGGCCGCGCCGGGCCGGGGCCGGGAGCGGGGGCGGGTTCGGTGCGGAGCAGCCGGGACGGGCGCATCGGCAGGGTCATGCGCCCGGCCGGGGGTGCGCGCATCGGGTCCGGGCGACGCTCGGCCGGTCGTGCGGTGCGGTGCACCGCAGGTCCGCCCGCGCTGCACGGTCGACAGGCTGCATGCCACTCCCTCGGGTGAGTCGCGCGACGAACCCGGGGTCCGGCGCGTTGGGACCTCTGTAGCGGCGGAGCATAGGGGTCACCCCCTGTCGCTGATCGCACACCGTGCGTCGATGCCGCGGTGGTCCGGTGAGCGGGCGATCACGCGCGGTGAGCGTCACCGGATCCGGGCGTGTCGGCCGCGGAACGGTCGTGTCCGCCGGGCGCGCGTCCTGCCGGCGCGCCGCCGGCGCGTGCGAGACTCGGGACCGGCAACCGGGTCCGGGCGGTGGCACCGCCCGACCCCGATCCCGATCCCCCGAGGAGCGCCGTGGACAGCCCCGCCGGTCGAGAGGCCACCGCAGACCCCACGCACCTCGCGCAGCTGGTCCTCCGCGCGGCCGCGGCGCGCCCCGACCACCCGGCGATCGTCGACGCCACCGCCGGGACCACGCTGACCTGGGCGGAGACGGCGGCGGCCGCGCGCGCGGAGGCGGCCCGGCTGCGGGCCGCGGGCGCGGGCCCCGGCGACCGCGTCGTCGTCCGGCTGGGCAACGGCGCGCCCTTCTGCCTGGCCGTGCTGGGCGCGCTGCACGCCGGGGCGGTCGCCGTCCCGGTCGGGCCCGAGGCCGTGCCCCGCGAGCTGGACATCGTCCTGGGCGACTGCCGCCCGGCGATCGTCGTGGCCGACCCGCAGGACACCGCCGCGGCCGGGTGCGCCGCGACCGTCGGCGCCGCGGTGCTCGGCGCGCCGGACGTGGCGGCGCGGGCCGACGGTCCCGGCCCGCCCGGGGCGGGGGGCGAGGAGCTGGCCCTGCTCGTTTACACCTCGGGCACCACCGGCTCGCCCCGCGGCGTCCGCCTGTCGCACCGGGCGGTGCTCGCCAACCGGGCCCAGGCCGCCGAGCTGCGGCCCGCCCCCGTCACGTCGGTCGACCGGGTGCTGCTCGCCCTGCCGCTGTTCCACGTCTTCGGGCTGGCCGCGGGCTTCCTGCAGGTCTGCTTCGCCGGCGCCACCGCCGTCCTCGTCGACCGCTTCGACCCGGCCGGGACCGCCCGCGTGCTCACCGAGCACCGCGTGAGCGGGGTGGCCGGCGTGCCGTCGATGTTCCGGTCGCTGCTCGACCTGCCGCCCCACGAGCTGCGCGCGGCGACGGCCGGGGTGCGGCTGTGCACCTCCGGCGGGGCGCCGCTGCCGGCGGCCTGGCTCACCGACTTCCACGCCGCCACCGGCCTGTGGATCTTCGAGGGCTACGGGCTCACCGAGGCGGGCCCGGTGGTGACGACGAACGGCGGCGGGGGCCGCCCCAAGCCGGGCTCGGTCGGGCGCGCGCTGCCCGGCGTCGAGCTGCGGCTGGTCGACGCGGCGGGCCGGCCGCTCGCCGACCCCGACCCCGAGGACGACGACCGCGACGAGCTCGACACCCTCGACGACGTCTCCGAGCGCACCGCGGACACCGGCCTGGTCGAGCTGCGCGGCCCCAACCTGTTCTCCGGCTACTGGCCCGACGGCGCCGGCGGGCCCGGCGCGGAGGGCTGGTTCCGCACCGCCGACGTCGGCTTCCTCGACGCCGACGGCGACCTGCACCTGGTCGACCGGGCGTCGGACCTGGTGATCGTCAACGGGTTCAACGTGTACCCCCGCGAGGTGGAGCGCGTGCTGGCCGAGCTGCCCGGGGTGGCCGAGGCCGCGGTCGTCGGCGTCCCCGACGACCGCACCGGCGAGGCCGTCAAGGCGGTGCTCGTGCGCGCCGCCGGCGCCGACCTCACCGAGGACGACGTCCTCGCGCACTGCCGGGTGCGGCTGGCCCGGTTCAAGGTGCCCGCCGTCGTGGTGTTCGTCGACGAGCTGCCCCGCACGCCCACCGGCAAGGTGGCCCGCCGCCAGGTGGCCCGCTCGTGAGCCCCCGGGTCACCGTCTACACGCGGACGGGCTGCTCGCTGTGCACCACGGCGGAGGTGGACGTGGAGCGGATCTGCGGGGAGCTGGGCGTCGGGTGGGAGGCGGTCGACGTCGACGCCGACCCCGAGCTGCGCGCGGAGTACGGCGACCGGGTTCCGGTGATCGCGGTGGACGGGCGGGAGCACGGCTGCTTCCGCGTGGAGGAGCCCCGGCTGCGCAGGGCGCTGGCCGGCTGACGGGCCCGCGGGCGCCCGCACGGCCGTCGTGGCCGCGCGGGGGCGGGTGAACCGGTAGCGCCGTCCGGGCGAACACCGGGCTGTGAGCACCACGGCCGCACCCGCTGAGCAGTCCGTCCCCACCGGGGGCGGCGCGGTCCCGCGCGGCCTCGCCGCGCTGATCGGGCTGGTGTCCGTCGGGGCAGCGCTCGCCGCGGGCGCGCTGGCCGCCGTGCCGGTGTCGCCCTCGGCGTCGCCGTTCCTGGCGGTGGGCGAGACCGTCATCCGGTTCTCCCCGCAGTGGCTCACCGAGTTCGCCAAGACCACCTTCGGCACGGCCGACAAGCCGATCCTGCTGGCGTCGATGCTCGTCGTCATCCTGGTGCTGGCCGCGGTCGCCGGGGCGCTCTCGCGCCGCTCGCCGCTCGTCGCCACCCTCGCCGTCGTCGTGATGGGCGTGCTCGGGCTGGCCGCCGTCGTGCTGTCGCCCGCCGCCGCGCCGCTGTGGGTGCTGCCGCCGCTCGCGGCGCTGGTCGCCGGCCTGCTCGCCCTCCGCCTGCTGCACCGCGCGGCGCTGCGCTCCGCCCCGGGCGGCGGGCCGCGGGTCTCGCGGCGCGGCGTGCTGCTCGGCACGGCGGGCGTCGGCGTCGGCGCGCTGGTGGCCGCGGGCGGGTCGGTGGCCCTCGCGCCGAGCATCGAGGCGGCCCGGCGCCGGGTCACCGCCCGGCTCGCCGCCGCCCCGCTGGCCGCCACCGCACCGCCGGTGCCGCCGACCGCGGCGTTCCCCGAGTCGATCCCGTTCGTCACGCCCAACGCCGACTTCTACCGCGTCGACGTCGCGCTGTCCCTGCCCGTGCGGCAGGAGACGGAGTGGGCCTGCCGGATCGGCGGCATGGTCGACAACCCGCTGTCGCTGTCCTTCGACGACCTGCTGGCCCGCCCGCTCGTCGAGCGCACGATCACCATGACCTGCGTGTCGAACGAGCTCGGCGGGCCCTACATCTCGACCGCGCGGTTCGTCGGCGTCGAGCTGCGCGACCTGCTGCTGGAGGCGGGCGTGCAGCCCGGCGCCGATCAGGTCCTGTCGACGAGCCTGGACGCGTGGACCGCGGGCACCCCCACCGACGTGGTGATGGAACCGGGCCGGGGCGCGATGCTGGCGATCGGCATGAACGGCGAGGCGCTGCCCGCCGAGCACGGCTTCCCCGTGCGGATGGTCGTGCCGGGCCTCTACGGGTTCCTGTCGGCCACGAAGTGGCTGGCCGACATCGAGCTGACCACCTTCGCCGCCGCGCAGGGCTACTGGCTTCAGCGGGGGTGGGGCCGGTTCGCCCCGATCAAGACCGGGTGCCGCACCGACACGCCGCGCGGCTTCCAGCGCGTCCCCGCCGGCCCGGTGACCGTCGCCGGCATCGCCTGGAGCCAGCCCGACGGCATCGGCCGCGTCGAGGTGCGGATGGACGGCGGCGCGTGGACCGAGGCCGAGCTGGCCACCGAGGTGAGCGGCAGCACCTGGCGGATGTGGCGCGCGGTGTTCGACCTGGCCCCGGGCAGCCACACGGCCACGGTGCGGGCCACCGACGCCCGGGGCCGCACGCAGACCGAGGAGCGGGTCCCGCCCATCCCCGACGGGGCGACGGGCTGGCCGAGCACGATCTTCATCGTGGCGTGACCGGCGCGGCCCCGGCTCCAGGCCGGAGCCGTGACCGAAACGTTACGCCAAGTAGTGAACCACCTTCGGCGCGAAGCCGAAGACCCTGATGTACCGGTCCGGGAAACGCCCGGGCCAGCGCGAGGAGGAAACCGAAGTGCGAAAGATCCAGCGAGTCGCCGCCGTCGGTGCCGCAGCCGCCCTGACCGTGGTCCTGGGCGCCTGCAGCAACTCCGAGGCCCCCTCGGCCGCGGCGCCCGCGCCGCCGGCCGCCCCGTCGTCGTCGGCCGCCCCGTCGTCCTCGTCGTCCGCCCCCAGCAGCAGCGCCATGGCGATGGGCGAGGGCGTCACCACCACCGACGACATCTTCGGCCCGGCCTGCTCCCAGGTGCCCACCTCGGGCGAGGGCTCCGCCGAGGGCATGGTCGACGACCCGGTGGCCACCGCCGCCAGCAACAACCCCCTGCTGTCCACCCTGGTCACGGCGGTCGGCGCGGTCGACGGCCTCGCCGACACGCTGAACAACGCCGAGGCCCTCACGGTCTTCGCGCCCTTCAACGGCGCCTTCGACAAGCTGCCGGCCGGCACCGTCGACACGCTGGTCGCCAACCCCGACCAGCTCGCGCCGGTCCTGCAGGGCCACGTGTCCAGCACCCGCTACGACGCCGAGGGCCTCGTGGAGGCCGGTTCGGTCGACGTGCTCTCCGGCGGCAGCGTGACCGTCGGCGGCACCGCCGACGCCCCCACGTTCGACCTCGGTGGCGGGGTCGCCAACAACCTGTGCGGCAACATCCCCACCGCGAACGCCACCGTGTTCGTGATCGACACCGTCCTGCTGCCCGCCAGCTGACACCGATCCGCACCGCCGAGGGGCGGCTCCGGGACTCCCGGGGCCGCCCCTCCGGCGTCCCCGGCCCGGGGCCGGGGAGTCGTCGCGGAGCGCTCACCTGCGCCCCGTCCGGAGATCGTCCGTGAGCACGGTCGCTTCCAAGATCGCAACTTTGTGCGGGCGTTCACAAGCGGCTACCGTGGTTGTCAGCCGTCGTCAAGCCCCGGACCGGGCACTCCCCGGGTCGGCGGGGCGCCCGGGTCCCGAGGGCCCGCCGACCGGCGCCCGTCCGCCCGTCGACGCCCGAGGAGCCCCGCCCCGTGACGCAGTCCGCAGCCGCCCGCGCTGGCGCCGGAGCCGGGCCGCGGACCATCCCCGAGGCGACGGTCGCGCGCCTCGCGATCTACCTGCGGATGCTGGGCGAGCTGGTCGAGCAGGGGCAGGACACGGTGTCCAGCGACGAGCTCGCCGCGGCCACCGGGGTCAACCCGGCGAAGCTGCGCAAGGACCTGTCCTTCATCGGCTCCTACGGCACCCGCGGCGTCGGCTACGAGGTGGCCGCCCTGCTGGCCCAGCTCGAGCGGGTGCTCGGCCTCGACCACAAGCAGTCCGTCGCCATCGTCGGCGTCGGCAACCTCGGGCACGCCCTGGCCGGCTACGGCGGGTTCGGCGGCCGCGGGTTCCCCGTCACCGCGCTGTTCGACGTCGACCCCGACCTCGTCGGCATCCGCGTCAACGGCGTCGTCGTCGACCACCTCCGCGACCTGCCGCGCGTGTGCGCCGAGCGGGGCGTCACGATCGGCGTGCTCGCCACGCCCGCGCAGGGCGCCCAGGCCGCGTGCGACCTGCTCGTCGAGGCCGGGGTCGCGAGCATCCTCAACTTCGCGCCCGTGCTGCTGGCGGTGCCCCCGCACGTCGAGCTGCGCGAGGTCGACCTGGCCGTCGAGCTGCAGGTGCTGTCGTTCCACGTCGCGCGCCGCCACGTCGGCGCGCACCCCCCGGGCGCGAACGGCAACGGCCAGGTGGTCGCGGCCGGCGTGGGTACCCCGCTGCTCGACGGGGAGGTGCGATGAGCGTCCTGGTGGTGGGCCTGTCGCACCGCAGCGCGCCCGTGGAGGTGCTGGAGCGGGCCGCCGTCGGCGCGGCCGACGTGCCCAAGCTGCTCGACGAGCTGCTGCGCACCGAGCACGTCTCCGAGGCCGTGCTGCTCTCCACGTGCAACCGCATCGAGGTCTACGCCGTGGTCGAGGCCTTCCACGGCGGCCTGGCCGACGTCACGGGGGTGCTCTCGCGCCACGCCGGCACGTCGCTGCCCGAGCACCTCTACGTCCACTACGCGGGCTCGGCGGTGCAGCACCTGTTCGCCGTGGCGGCCGGGCTCGACTCCATGGTCATCGGCGAGGCGCAGATCCTCGGCCAGCTGCGCTCGGCCTACGCCGTCGCCGACGCGGCCGGCACCGTGGGGCGCACCCTGCACGAGCTGGCGCAGCAGGCCCTGCGCGTCGGCAAGCGGGTGCACGCCTCAACGGGGATCGACGCCGCGGGCGCGTCCGTCGTGTCCGAGGCCCTCGCCGACGCCGCCGCCGCCCTGGGCGGCGATCTGGTCGGCCGCCGCGCCGTGCTCGTCGGGGCCGGGGCGATGGGCGGGCTCGCCGCCGCGCACCTGCGCCGGGCCGGGGCCGCCGAGGTCGTGGTGCTCAACCGCTCCGCGCAGCGCGCCGAGCGGCTCGCCGCGCTCACGGCCGCGGCCGGCACCCCCGCCCGCGCCGGCGCGCTCGACCGGCTCGCGACCGAGCTGCCCGCCGCCGACCTGCTGTTCGCCTGCACCGGCGCGATCGGCACCGTCGTCGACCTGGCCACCGTCGGCGCCGCCGTCGTCGAGCGCGGCGGGCGCCCGCTGGCCGTCGTCGACCTGGGCCTGCCCCGCGACGTCGACCCGGCCGTCGCCGCGCTGCCCGGCGTCACGCTGGTCGACCTGGTCGCGCTGCAGCGCCGGCTGACCGACGGCGACCGGCTGGCCGCCGTCGCCGCCGCGCAGGACCTCGTCGCGGCCGAGGCGCAGGCCTACCTGGCCGCGCAGCGCTCCGCCGAGGTCACGCCCACCGTCACCGCGCTGCGCCGCCGCGCCTCCGAGGTGATCGACGCCGAGCTGCTGCGCCTGGACCACCGGCTCCCCGGGCTGGACGACCGGGTGCGCGCCGAGTTCACCCGCAGCGTGCGCCGCGTCGTCGACAAGCTCCTGCACGCCCCGACCGTGCAGGTCAAGAAGCTCGCCGAGGGGCCCGACGGCAGCACGTACGCCGAGGCCCTGCGCGCGCTGTTCGAGCTCGACCCGCACGCGCCCGCGGCCGTCGCCGCGCCGCGCAGCGGTGACGTGCTCGCGGCGCTCGAGGCCCGGGAGGAGAAGGCATGACGGTCCTGCGGATCGGGACGCGGCCCTCCGCGCTCGCCGTCGCCCAGAGCGGGCAGGTGGCGGAGCGCCTGCGCGCCGCCGGCCACCCGTGCGAGCTGGTGGAGATCAGCTCGCCGGGCGACCGCTCCGGCGCGCCGATCCCCGAGCTGGGCGTCGGGGTGTTCGTCTCGTCGCTGCGCGAGGCGCTCGCCGCCGGCGACATCGACGTGGCGGTGCACTCCTACAAGGACCTGCCCACCGCACCCGACCCGCGGCTGCACCTCGCCGCCGTGCCGCCGCGGGAGGACCCCCGCGACGCGCTCGTGGCGCGCGACGGGCTGGTGCTCGGCGAGCTGCCGGCCGGGTCGCGCGTCGGCACCGGGTCGCCGCGCCGCCGGGCCCAGCTCGACGCGCTCGGGCTCGGCCTGGACGTCGTGGCGATCCGCGGCAACGTGGACACGCGCATCGGCAAGGTGCGCTCGGGCGAGCTGGACGCCGTGGTCGTCGCGGCGGCCGGGCTGCGCCGGCTCGGCCGGGTCGACGAGGCCACGGAGCTGCTGGAGCCGGTGCAGATGCTGCCGGCCCCGGCGCAGGGCGCGCTGGCCGTGGAGTGCCGGCTCGCCGACGAGGAGCTGGCGGTCGCGCTCGCGGCGGCGCTCGACGACCCGTTCGCGCGGGCCGCCGTCGTCGCCGAGCGCGCGGTGCTCGCCGCCCTGGAGGCGGGGTGCAGCGCCCCCGTCGCCGCCCTCGCCGAGGTCGTCTCCGACCTGGACGACGACGGTGCCGTCCTCGACCGCCTCTCGCTGCGGGCCGTGGTCGGCACCGACGACGGCGCGCTGCTGCGCGCGTCGAGCACGGGGGACCTGGACGTCGCCGAGAAGCTGGGGACGGCCCTGGCCGCCGAGCTGCTCGATCTCGGGGGCGGTTCGCTGCCCCTGCCGAACCGCTGAAGTCAGAGAGAGAGAATGAACAACCCCACCACCGGACGGGTCGCCTTCGTGGGCAGTGGCCCGGGCGACCCGGGCCTGCTCACCGTGCGCGCCCGCGACGCGATCGCCACCGCCCCGCTCATCATCACCGACCCCGACGTCGGGGAGGCCGTCCTCGCGCTGGTCGCCGAGGGCGCCGAGGTGCGGCCGGCCGTCGGCCAGCCCGCCGACGTCGCGCGCGACCTGGTCGCCGAGGCCCGCGCCGGGCGCTCGGTCACGCGGCTGGTCAGCGGCGACCCGCTGACCGTCGACGCCGTGGTGGCCGAGGCCGTCGCGGTGGCCGGCGCCGAGGTGGCGTTCGACGTCGTCCCCGGCGTCCCGGCCGGCACCGCCGTCCCCGCCTACGCGGGCGTCCCGCTGGGGTCGGCGCACGTGGAGGCCGACGTCCGCGCCGGCGTCGACTGGGCCGCGCTCGCCGCCGCCCCCGGCGTCCTCGTGCTGCACGCCGGCCCCACGCACGTCATCGAGATCGTCGACGGGCTGACGAGCAACGGCGTGCCGTCCCAGACGCCCGTCGCCGTCACCTCGGGCGGCTCGTACACCACCCAGCGGACCGTGCAGGCCACGCTCGGCACCGTCGTCGGGGAGGTCGGCGACCTGGACGGGCCGCTGATCGTCACCGTCGGCGCCGAGGTCGGGCTGCGCGCGGAGCTGTCGTGGTGGGAGTCCCGCGCCCTCTACGGCTGGCGCGTGCTCGTGCCGCGCACGAAGGACCAGGCCGGCGCCATGAGCGACCGGTTGGCCGTGCACGGCGCGTCCGCCGAGGAGGTGCCCACCATCGCCGTCGAGCCCCCGCGCTCGCCCACGCAGATGGAGCGCGCCGTCAAGGGCCTGGTCGACGGCCGCTACCAGTGGGTCGTGTTCACCTCGACCAACGCCGTCAAGGCGGTGTGGGAGAAGTTCGCCGAGTTCGGCCTGGACGCCCGCGCGTTCTCCGGGGTGAAGATCGCCTGCGTCGGCACGGCCACGGCGGAGAAGGTGCGCGCGTTCGGCATCGTCCCCGAGCTGGTGCCCGACGCGAACGAGGCCCAGGAGTCCTCCTCGGAGGGCCTGCTGGGGATCTTCCCGCCGCACGACGACGTCCTCGACCCGGTGGACCGCGTCCTGCTCCCGCGCGCCGACATCGCGACCGAGACCCTCGCGGCCGGCCTGCGCGACCGCGGCTGGGAGATCGACGACGTCACCGCGTACCGCACGGTGCGCGCGGCGCCGCCGCCCGCCCCGATCCGCGAGGCGATCAAGACCGGCGGGTTCGACGCGGTGTGCTTCACCAGCTCGTCGACGGTGCGCAACCTCGTCGGCATCGCCGGCAAGCCGCACGCCCGCACGATCGTCGCCTGCATCGGCCCGCAGACGGCGGAGACGGCCCGCGAGTTCGGCCTGCGGGTGGACGTGCAACCGGACGAGGCCCGCGTGCCGGCCCTGGTGGACGCGCTGGCCGCCCACGCGGCGAAGCTCCGCGCGGAAGGCGCCCTCCCGCCCCCCCGCAAGGCGAAGGCCCGCCGCCGCTAGACCGCACCTCGGAGCCAGGACGCTGCCCCGGAGGCCTCTCCCGCAGCGTTCTGGCTCCGGAGTGCGTGCAGGATCTCCGCCGCCGCCCGGTGGCCCGACTGCACCGCACCGTCGATGTAGCCCGTCCACGCCGTCGCGGTCTCGGTGCCCGCCCAGTGGATCCGGCCGACCGGGGTGCGCAGGGCGGGTCCGGCCGAGGTGAGGACGCCGGGCGGGGAGTAGGCGCTGTAGCCGCCCCGGACGTGGGGCTCGTCCGCCCAGGACTTCTCCCACCACTCGGCCGGGTCCGCCGCCGCGGGCCCGAACCACCGGGCCAGCTCACCGAGCACCTCGCTCCGGCGGCGCGCGGGGGGCAGCTCGGCCAGCCGCTGGGCGGCCCGCCCGGCGACCAGGACGCAGAGGTGGCCCGGTCCGCCCGGACGGGAGACGTCGAACACCGCGGGGACCGGCCCGGTCAGGCCGATGCCCTCGCCGGACAGCCCGTCGCGCCGCCAGAAGGGCTCCGGGTAGACCGCGACGATCTTCGTGATCGACCCCATCGGCATCCGCTGCGTGAGCTGGTCGCGCAGCGCGGGCAGCGGCGGGTCGTAGGCGATCCGCCCGGCGAGCGGCGGCGGCACCGCGACGACCGCGCGCTCGCCCCGGACGCGCACCCCGGGACCGCTCACGGTGACGCCGGTGCGGTCCTGGTGCACGGAGGAGACGGCGGTCCCGAGCCGGACGGCGTCGCCGAGCTCGGCGGCGATCGCCCGGGCCGGTCCGTCGGCCCCGTCGACGAACAGGTCCTGCTGGGCGCCGCCCTCGACCGCGAGGTGCGGCTCCAGGCCGCCGGCGGACCGGACGTAGGCCAGCAGGGCGAGCAGGGAGACGCCGTCGACGTCGGTGGCCAGCACCTCCCCGAGCACCCGCTCCACCAGCCGCCGCGCGCGCGGGACCGGCACGGCGCGCCGCAGCCAGGTGGCCACGGTCGTGGCGTCGAGGCGGTCCGCGCCGGGGGCGGACCAGGGCCGCTCCGGGTCCACCCGCCGCGCCATCCGGTCCAGCCGGGCGGTGGCCAGGGCGACGGCGGCCCGGGCGACCGGGTCGCCGGGGGGCAGCGCGCCCGCGTACCGCTCCCGGCGCCCGCCGTCGACGAGCAGGCCGTCCCCGGCCGTCCAGGCGCGGAAGGTCGCCGCCCCGTGCTCCGCCGCCAGCGCGGCGACGTGGTCCTGGCCGGGTCCGATCCACTGCCCGCCGAGCTCGACGGGGTGCCCCGTCGCCGTGCGCTCGGTCAGCACCCTTCCGCCGACCCGGTCGCGGGCCTCCAGGACCGCGACCCGCAGGCCGTCCCGGTGCAGCGCGTGCGCCGCGACCAGCCCGGCGTACCCCGCCCCGACCACGACGACGTCGACCTCGTCCATGCCGTGCTCCTTCCTGCGACAGCCGTTGTACAACAACAGTTGCACGATTTGGGGCTGGGTGCAAGACTGGGGACGCGCTCAGCTCCCCGCCCCCGGAGGTCCGGTGCCCCGACAGGTCGACCGCGCGACCCGGCTCGACGCCCTCTGCGACGCCGTGCACGACCTGGTCGTGGAGGAGGGCTTCGGCGCGGTCACCGTGCGCCGCGTCGCGGCCCGCGTGGGGGCGTCCACCTCGGCCGTGACGCACTACGTGAGCGACCGGGACGAGCTGGTCCGCGCCGCCGTCCGGCGGGAGACGGCGCGCCGGCGCGCGCTCCTCGACGGGCGGGTCGCGCCGCTCGACGGAGCCGCCGGCGTCCGGTCGCTGGTCGAGTGGGCCGTGCTGGGGCCCGCCCGCGCGAGCCACCGCTTCTGGCTCGCCCTCGTCGTCGGCGCGCAGTCGGACCCGGTGCTGCGCGAGGAGCTCGACGCCTTCAACCGGTGGTGGTGCGAGCGGCTGGACCGGCTCGTCGCCGACCTGGACCCGGCCCCGGCCGCACCGGACGCGGTCGTCGACGCCGTCACCGTGATCGTCGACGGCATGGTGCTCGCCGGGTTCGACGACGGCGCGCCCTGGGCGCACGACCGGCGTCGGCGCACGGTCGACCTGCTGCTCGCCCCGCTCGGTCTCTGAGCCCGGGCCCCGGTCGTAGGGTGGCGCCATGGCGTTCCCCACCCACCGGCCGCGGCGGCTGCGGTCCACCCCGGCCCTGCGGCGGCTCGTCGCCGAGACCGACCTGCGGCCCCGGCACCTCGTCCTGCCGCTGTTCGTGCGGGAGGGGATCACCGAGCCGCGGCCGATCGCGTCGATGCCCGGGGTCGTGCAGCACACCCCCGACTCGCTGCGCAAGGCGTGCGTCGAGGCCGTCGACGCGGGGGTCGGGGGGCTGATGCTGTTCGGGATCCCCGCCGTCCGCGACGCGGTCGGGAGCGCGGGCACCGACCCGGACGGCGTGCTCAACGCCGCGCTGCGGGACGTGCGGGCCGAGGTCGGCGACGCCACGGTGCTCATGGCCGACACCTGCCTCGACGAGTTCACCGACCACGGCCACTGCGGCGTGCTCGACTCCTCCGGGGCCGTCGACAACGACGCCACGCTCGCCGTCTACGCGGAGATGGCGGTCGCGCAGGCCGAGGCGGGCGCCCACCTGCTCGGGCCGAGCGGGATGATGGACGGCCAGGTCGGGGTGATCCGCGGGGCGCTCGACGCCGCCGGGCACCGCGACACCGGCGTCCTGGCCTACACCGCGAAGTACGCCTCGGCGTTCTACGGCCCGTTCCGCGAGGCCGTCGACTCCCAGCTGCGCGGCGACCGCCGCACCTACCAGCAGGACCCGGGCAACGTCCGGGAGTCGCTGCGCGAGCTGGCGCTGGACCTGGAGGAGGGCGCCGACCTGGTCATGGTCAAGCCGGCCACGGCCTACCTCGACGTGCTGCGCGCCGTCGCCGATGTGTCCACGGTGCCGGTGGCGGCCTACCAGGTGTCGGGGGAGTACGCGATGGTCGAGGCGGCCGCGGCGAACGGCTGGCTCGACCGCGACCGGACGATCCTGGAGACGCTCACCTCCATCCGCCGCGCCGGCGCCGACGTCGTGCTCACCTACTGGGCCACCGAGGTCGCCCGCCGGGTGTAGCCTGCCGCGGCCGGTGACCAGCAGGAGGAGCGCACGATGAGCTACGACCCCGGCCAGGGCGGTCCGCAGGGGTGGTCGGGGCCGCAGCCCGGCTACCCGCCGCCCGGCTACGGCCCGCCGCAGCCGCCGCCCGGCTGGGGCGCCGGCCCGGGTGGCCCCGCCGCTCCGCCGGCCCGCACGGCCAACCCGTTCGCCGCGCTGTTCGACTTCAGCTTCGGGTCCTTCGCGACGCCGGGACTGATCAAGCTGCTCTACGTCGTCGGCACCGTGCTGCTCGGGCTGGGCTGGGTGATCGCCGTCATCGCCGGCTTCACCCAGGGCGTGCTCGCCGGGCTGGGCGTCCTGGTGCTCGGCGGCGTCGCGGTGCTGTTCTACCTGGCGTTCCTCCGCGTCCTGCTGGAGTTCTACTACGCGGTCGTGCGCATGTCCGAGGACATCCACCGGCGTCCCTGACCATAGGCTGGAGCGATGACGACGCCCCCCGGGCCGGACGAGCCCCGCTACGCCACCGGGTACGGCGGCGCCCGCTACCCCCTGCCCCCGGAGGGCGCCCCGGGCCCGGGCGCCCCCGATCCGGGGGCGGCCCAGCCCCCGGGCGCGCCGCAGCACCCGGGGGCGACCCAGTACCCGGGCGCGCCGCAGTACCCGGGCGCGCCGCAGTACCCGCCGCCCCAGCCGTACCAGCCCACCGGCGGCTACCCCTACGGCCAGCCGTACGCCTCCCCGTACGGGCCGCCGCCGGCGGGCACGGACGGCACCCCGGCGCCGACCGGCCGACCCGGGGCCGTCGTGCTCGGGCTGGTGCTGATGGTCCTGTCCGCGCTGCCGTTCCTGGGCTTCGGGCTGCTGTTCCTGCTGGCCCCGCTGGGGCCCGAGCTGTTCCCGCCCGACCTGCTCGCGACCCCCGGCGTGGCCGAGGCCGGCATCACGTCGGCGGACCAGCTGGTCGCCGTGCTGCGCGCCGGCGGTGCGGTGCTCACCGGGCTGTCCGTCGTCTACCTGGTGTTCGTCGTGATCGGGTTCCTCGGCCACAACTGGGCCCGCATCCTCACCGCGGTGCTGACCGGCGCCTCCGCGGTGCTGCTGCTGCTCGGGGTGCTCTCGACGGTCGGCACCGACCCCCTGTCCGCGGTGATCCTGCTCGTGCCGCTGGTGCTGTCCGTGGCCGGGATCGTCATGTGGTTCCGGCCACCGGCGTCGCGCTGGTACGCGAGCCGCTGACCGGGCTGCGTCCCCCGGGGTCAGGCACACTGGCGTTCGTGGTTCCCCCGAACGCCCCCGACCGTTCCCGCGCGCTGTTCGACCGCGCCTCCGCCGTCATCCCCGGCGGGGTCAACTCGCCCGTCCGGGCCTTCACCTCCGTCGGCGGCACGCCGCGCTTCATGGCCTCGGCGCAGGGCCCGTGGCTCACCGACGCCGACGGGCACCGCTACGTCGACCTCATCTCCTCCTGGGGGCCGATGATCCTCGGCCACGCGCACCCGGCCGTCGTCGACGCCGTGCGCTCCGCGGCCGGGCACGGGCTGTCGTTCGGCGCGCCCACCGAGGCCGAGATCGAGCTGGCCGAGGAGATCATCGGCCGCGTCGAGCCGGTGGAGCAGGTGCGCCTGGTCAACTCCGGCACCGAGGCCACGATGAGCGCGATCCGGCTCGCCCGCGGCATCACCGGGCGCACGGTCGTCGTGAAGTTCGCCGGCTGCTACCACGGCCACGTCGACGCGCTGCTCGCCCAGGCCGGCTCCGGGGTCGCGACGCTCGGCCTGCCGACCAGCCCCGGGGTCACCGGCGCGCAGGCCGCCGACACGATCGTGCTGCCCTACAACGACCTCGACGCCGTCTGGAACGTCTTCGGCGAGCGCGGCCACGAGATCGCCTGCGTGATCACCGAGGCGGCCGCGGGCAACATGGGGGCGATCGCGCCCCGCCCCGGCTTCAACGCCGGGCTGCGCGACGTGTGCCGCGCCCACGGCGCGCTGCTCGTCATGGACGAGGTGATGACGGGGTTCCGCGTGTCGCCCGCCGGCTGGTACGGGCTCGACGGCGTCGCGGGCGACCTCTACACGTTCGGCAAGGTGATGTCGGGCGGGCTGCCGGCCGCCGCGTTCGGCGGGCCCGCCGCGCACATGGCCCACCTGGCGCCGGCCGGGCCGGTGTACCAGGCGGGCACGCTGTCGGGGAACCCCGTCGCCGTCGCCGCCGGGCTGGCCACGCTCCGCCTCGCCGACGCCGACGTCTACGCCCGGCTGGACGCGAACAGCAAGCGCCTGGGCACGATGCTCGGCGACGCGCTGAGCGCGGCCGGGGTGCCGCACCGGGTGCAGTACGCGGGCTCGATGCTGTCGGTGTTCTTCACCGCCGACGAGGTGACCGACTACGCGGGCGCGCAGGCCGCGCAGACGTGGCGCTTCCCGGCCTTCTTCCACGCCCTGCTCGACCGCGGGGTGTACGCGCCGCCGAGCGCGTTCGAGGCCTGGTTCGTCTCCGCCGCCCTGGACGACGAGACGTTCTCGGTGATCGAGGCCGCGCTGCCCGCCGCTGCGCGGGCCGCCGCCACCGCGACCGACCCGACGGGCACGGCGCAGTGACGGCTGCGGTCGCGCACACGGTGGTCCACCTGCTCCGGCACGGCGAGGTGCACAACCCCGACCGGATCCTCTACGGGCGGCTGCCCGGCTTCCGGCTCTCCGACGCCGGCCGCCGCCAGGCCGAGACTGTGGCGCGGTTCCTGGCCGGGGCCGACCTCGGCGCCGTCGTCGCCTCGCCCATGCAGCGCGCGCAGGAGACCGCGGCGCCGATCGCGGCCACCCACGCGCTGCAGGTCGGCACCGACCCCGGGCTGATCGAGGCGGCCAACCGGTTCGAGGGCGAGCGCGTCTCGGTCGGCGACGGCGCGCTGCGCAGCCCGCGGCACTGGCCGAAGCTGCGCGACCCGTTCACCCCGTCCTGGGGCGAGCCCTACCGCCAGATCGGCGAGCGGATGCTGGCCGCCGTGCATCGCGCGCGGGAGCTGGCGCCCGGCCGCGAGGTGGTGTGCGTGTCGCACCAGCTGCCGATCTGGATCCTGCGCCGGTTCGCCACCGGGCAGCGGCTGTGGCACGACCCGCGCCGCCGCCAGTGCTCCCTGGCCTCGCTGACGTCGTTCGTCTTCCGCGACGGCGACCTCGTGCAGGTCCGCTACTCCGAGCCCGCGGGCACCAGCGACCCCAGGAAGACGGGCGCGTGAGGGCGCTCGTCACGCTGCTCGGGGCGCTGCTGCTGCTCACCGGCTGCACCGCGACGCAGGACGCCGTGGCCACTGGCCGCGAGTTCACCTTCGTCGCACCGGGCGGGCAGACGGAGATCTTCTACCCTCCGGCGGAGCGCCAGTCGGTGTCGGGGATCGCGGGGGAGAGCCTGCTGCGCCCGGGCACCACCGTCGGGCTGGACGACTACGCCGGCCGGGTCGTCGTGTTCAACGTCTGGGGCTCCTGGTGCGGGCCGTGCCGCACGGAGATGCCGGAGCTGCAGTTCGTCGGCGACACGGTCGAGGGCTCGGCCGTGCTCGGGCTGAACATCCGCGACAGCCGCGACGGCGCCGCCGACTTCCTCGCCAACACGGGCGTGCGCTACGACTCGATCTTCGACAACCCGGCCCGCACCCTGGCCGGGTTCTCCGGGCTGCCGCGCAACGTCACCCCGATCACGTTCCTGCTCGACGAGCAGCACCGCGTCGCCGCGGTGTACCTGCGCGCCGTGCGCTCCAGCGAGCTGATCCCGGTCGTCGAGGACCTCGTGGCCGAGTAGGTCGTGAGCGGTTGTGGCGGTCCCCACCACCACGACCGCGCACGGGCGCCGAAGGCGCACTACACGCTGTAGAACCGAGGGGTACGCTGGACCCGATGGATCCCACGACCGCGCTCGCGATCTCGGGGCCGCTGCTGGTGGCGGCCCTCGTCGCCGTGGCCGCCGGAGCGGTCAGCTTCGCGTCGCCGTGCGTCGTGCCGCTCGTGCCGGGCTACCTCGCGTACCTGGCCGGGCTGGTGGGGGTCGACTCCCGCGAGACCGAGCGGACCGGTGCCGGCCGGTGGCGGGTCGCCGGGGCCGCGGCGCTGTTCGTCGCCGGGTTCACGGTCGTCTTCGGCGTGATCCTCGTCGGGGTCGTGCAGGTCGCCGACACCCTCGTGGCCAACGAGGCGGTCCTGCAGCGGGTCGGCGGCGTCGTCATGATCGCGATGGGGCTGGCGTTCGTCGGGCTCATCCCCGTGCTCCAGTACGAGAAGCGCGTGCACTGGGTGCCGCGCGCCGGGATCTGGGGCGCGCCGCTGCTCGGCGCCGTGTTCGGCCTGGGCTGGGTGCCGTGCATCGGACCCACGCTCGCCGGGGTCGTCGCCGTCGCGGCGGGGACGGGCGGCGGGTCGCTGCGCGGCGTCGTCCTCACCCTCGCCTACTGCGCCGGCCTGGGCCTGCCGTTCGTGCTCATCGCCCTCGGGGCGTCGCGGGCCGTGCGGACGCTGGGCTGGCTGCGCCGCCACACCCGCTCGATCCAGATCGGCGGGGGCGCGCTCATGGTCGCGGTCGGGCTCGCGCTGCTCACCGGCCTGTGGGGCGGGCTGCTCGCCCAGCTGCAGACCTCCGTCGCCGGCTTCACCCCGGTGCTGTAGAGCCATGACCCGGACCGACATGACCCAGACCGACATGACGCAGACCGACACGCGCCCCGCCGCCGCGGTGCCCGCCGCCCCGCCGCCCGGGTTCACGGCGCTGCGCAACGCCTGGCGCGCGCTGACCTCGATGCGCACCGCCCTGGTGCTGCTGTTCCTGCTCGCGATCGCCGCGCTGCCGGGGGCGCTGCTGCCCCAGCGCCCGCTCAACTCGCAGCTCGTGGAGCAGTACTTCACCGACAACCCCGCGCTCGCCCCGGCGCTGGACGCCGTCGGCGCCTTCGACGTGTTCGCCGCGCCCTGGTTCGCCGCGATCTACCTGCTGCTGATGGTGTCGCTGATCGGGTGCGTGCTGCCGCGCACCTGGGACGACGCGAAGCAGCTGCGGGCGGAGCCGGTGGCCGTGCCGCGCAACCTCGCCCGGCTGCCCCACCACGACGCCGGCGCGCTCGACGTCGACCCGGCCACCGCCACCGCCGCCGTCCGCGCCGAGCTGAGGGGCTGGCGGATCGCCGAGCGCACCGAGGGCGACGTCCGCACGATCAGCGCCGAGAAGGGCTACCTGCGCGAGGTCGGCAACCTCGTGTTCCACCTGTCGCTGGTGGGCCTGCTGGTCGGGTTCGCCGCCGGCAAGCTGTTCGGCTACGAGGGCCAGGTCATCGTGCCCGAGCAGGGCGGCCAGTTCTGCAACACCGGCATCCTCGGCTTCGACTCCTTCCGCGCCGGCACGCTCGTCGACGGCACCGACCTGGCCCCGTTCTGCGTGCGGGTCGACGACGTCACCGCCGACTACCTGCCCACGGGCCAGGCCGAGACGTTCGCGACCGCGCTGGGCTACCAGACCTCCGCCGACCTCGCGGCCGGCCGCGTCGACGAGTGGCGCTCGTTCCCGCTCGGCTCCAACAACCCGCTGCGCACCGACGGCGTGCGGGTCTACATGCTCGGGCACGGCTACGCCCCGGTGTTCACCGTGACGTTCCCGAACGGCGAGCAGCGCACCGGCGACGTCCAGTGGCGCCCGGTCGACACCACGACGCTGCTGTCCGAGGGCGCCACCAAGTTCGAGCCGCCCGGCGTCACCGACGACGCGCAGCGCCGCGCGAGCCAGCTCGCGATCACCGGCCTGCTCGCCCCCACCACGTCCGGCGGCGAGATCGTCACCTCGATCTTCCCCGAGCCGCGGGACCCGGAGGTGGCCGTCGACGTGCTGCGCGGCGACCTCGGCCTCGACGACGGCCGCGGCCAGTCGATCTTCGAGGTGGACCGGCGGCAGGTCGAGCAGGGCGAGCTCGTCCGCGTCGCCCGGGTGAACCTGGTGCCGGGGCAGAGCACCACCCTCGACGACGGCACGGTGGTCCGCTTCGACGGCGTGCGCGACTGGGTGAACCTCCAGGTCAGCCACGACCCGGGCCAGGTCTGGGTGCTCGTCTTCTCGATCACCATGCTCGGCGGGCTGGGCGCGTCGCTGGCCGTGCGCCGGCGCCGCTTCTGGGCCCGCGTCACCCCGACCGACCGGCCCGGCTCCGCGCTCGTGGAGCTCGGCGGGCTGGCCCGCACCGACCGCGCCGGGTACGGCGAGGAGTTCGACCGGCTCGCCGCCGGCCTGCTGCGACCCCGCGAGACCGAGCCCCGGCGGCTCGGGGAGGAGAGCTGATGCTCGCCGTCTGGAGCGACCGCCTGTTCATGGGCGCGATCGTCGTGTACGTCCTGGCGATGGTGCTGCACGCGGTGGAGATCGCCGCCCTGCGCTCCGCCGTCGGCAGCCGGGCGGCCGCCCTGGTCGGCGCCGGGGCGCCGGTCGACGAGCCGGAGCGCCGGCGCCCGCGCGGCGAGCGGTACGGCCGCATGGCCGTGTCGGTCACGCTGCTGGGCGCGCTGCTGCACGTCGCGTCCATCGCGGCGCGCGGGCTCGCCGCCGAGCGCTGGCCGCTGGGCAACATGTACGAGTTCAGCTCGGCGATCTGCGCCGCCGCCGTGGTGACCTGGCTGGTCGTGCTGCGCCGGACCGCGCACGAGGGCGTCCGCGCGGTGGGGCCGTTCGTGCTGCTCCCGGTCGTGGCGCTGATGTTCGTCGGCCTGCGCGTGCTCTACGCCGAGGCCGCCCCCGTGCAGCCCGCGCTGCAGTCCTACTGGCTCGTCGTGCACGTCACCACGATCAGCATCTCGTCGGGCCTGCTGCTCGTGTCCGGGGTGGCGAGCGTGCTGTACCTGCTGCGCCGCGCCGGGCGGCTGGACCGCCTGCCGGGCGCGGACGTGATGGACCGGCTGGCCTACCGCGTCACGATCGTCGCGTTCCCGCTGTTCACCTTCGCCGTCATCACCGGGGCCGTGTGGGCCGAGGCGGCGTGGGGCCGGTTCTGGGGCTGGGACCCCAAGGAGACCGTCGCCTTCGTGTCCTGGGTGGTCTACGCCGCCTACCTGCACGCCCGCGCCACCGCGGGCTGGCGCACCGAGCGGGCGGCGTGGATCAACGTCGTCGGCTTCGCGACCGTGCTGTTCAACCTGTTCTTCATCAACATGGTGGTGGCCGGGCTGCACTCCTACGCCGGCCTGGGGTGATGAACCCGGCTGCGCCTCGACCCCGCGCCGTCTCGCGACTACCGTCGGCACCCAGGAGAGGGACGGGCGGTCGGAACGAGAGGTTCGGCGGAGCACTTCGATGACCCAGAGTGAGCCGATCGGCGACGGCGACTTCCCCGACGGCTCGGTGGGCCGCTACGTCCGCCAGCAGTGGGGAGCGGGCCCGCGGGAGCGGGGCCGCTCCCGCCCGGCCCCGGTGCAGCCCCCGGAGCCGGAGCGGCGCCCGGAGCCGGAGCCGGTTGCCCCCGCCGCCGACGACGCGGACGATGTCGCCCGCTGGGCGGAGCGGGGGCGGGCGGTCACCGCGCCCGCGGCCGACCCGGTCGACCCGGCCGGCCGCACCGACCCGACCGGCGAGACCCCGCGGACCGGCCTCCCGGCCGCCGCGCCCCGCACCCCGCCGCGCGGGCAGCGCTGGACCGACCCCGGCGCCGTCGCCGCCCAGCAGGCCCAGCAGGCGCGGGCCGAGCCGCCGGCCGACCTGTCCTCGGCCCGGCTGCTGCGCCAGACGAAGCGGCCCCCGCAGACGGGGTGGCGCCGGATGGTCCACCTGCTGTCGGGCCGGCTGATCAACCCGGGGGAGAGCCCCGCCGACGTCCGCCGCCGCGAGCTCACCGCGCGGGTCAACCAGCCGCTGCTGGGCTGCCACAAGATCGCGATGCTGAGCCTCAAGGGCGGGGTGGGCAAGACCACGGTGACGGCGACGCTCGGGGCGACGTTCGCGTCGCTGCGCGGCGACCGCGTGATCGCCGTGGACGCCAACCCGGACCGCGGCACGCTCAGCCAGAAGATCCCGCTGGAGACCAGCGCCACGGTGCGCAACCTGCTGCGCGACGCCCAGCGCGTCCGCCGCTACACCGACGTGCGCGCCTACACCTCGCAGGGGTCGTCCCGGCTGGAGGTGCTGGCCAGCGAGCAGGACCCGGCGGTGTCGGAGGCGTTCAGCGAGGAGGACTACCGGCAGACGATCACGCTGCTGGAGCACTTCTACAACATCGTGCTCACCGACTGCGGCACCGGCCTGATGCACTCGGCGATGTACGGCGTGCTCGGCGTGGCCGATCAGCTGATCATCGTGTCGTCCAGCTCCATCGACGGCGCCCGCAGCGCGTCGGCCACGATGGACTGGCTCGACGCGCACGGCCACGGCGACCTGGTGCGCAACGCGGTGGCGGTCGTGAACAACGTCAGCCGGTCCGCGGGCGGGGTGGACCTCGACCGCGTGGCCGAGCACTTCGCCGCCCGCTGCCGCGCGGTGGTGCGGATCCCGTTCGACGCGCACCTGCAGGAGGGCGCGGAGGTCGACCTGGACCGCCTGGAGCCGGCGACCCGGCTCGCGCTGCTGGAGCTGGCCGCGGCCGTGGCGGACGCCTTCGCGTCCGCCCACAGCTACGGCTGAGCCGGCCGGGCGCGGGTCGGCCCGGCGCGGCCGGACCGGCGGCGCCGGGCGGGTCGGGCCGGCGCGGTCAGGCCGGCGGGTCCTCGTGACGGCGCGTGCGCTCGTCGAGCCGGCGCAGGAACTCCGGGTCGTCGTCCGGCCCGGTGACGCGCCGCGGGGTCGGGTCGCGCCGGGCGGGGCCGAACGGCGGCCGGTCCTGCCCCGCGTTCATCGTCCTCCACAGCACCACGGCGACGAGAGCCGCGACGACGAACGCGATGAGCACCAGCATCACCACCACCTCCTCCGTCCAGGCTACCGGCCGCACCCGTGTTGCGGAGGTGATCCCGCGGCGAAGGGCGGGGGATCAGCCGCGAGCGGTGGGCGGCGTCGCCTCGCTGGTCAGGTCGGCCAGCAGGGCGCGCACCTCGGTCTCCCGGAAGCGGCGGTGACCGCCCGGCGTGCGGATCGAACCGATGCGCCCGGCCGAGGCCCAGCGCGTCACGGTCTTGGGGTCGACCCGGAACATCGCGGCCACCTCGCCCGGGGTGAGCAGGCGCTCGCCGCTGTCGACCGGTGCTGCCATGCGGGGCCTCCCTGGGTGCGTGCGAACCGCCCCATCGTGACACCCCGGACCCCGGGTACTCGAACGGTTGTGCGCTGGTAAAGGGCACCTCAAGGACGAATCGGACGTCGTAGCATGGAGGCATGGACTCGTCCCTGACCGCCGCCGTCGGGCTCTACGCGCTGGCCCGGCTCGGGCTCGTCGCCGTCCTCGCGCTGGTGCTGACCCTGGTCGGGGTGCCGGCGGTCATCGCGGTCCTGGTCGGTCTGGTCGTCGCCCTGCCGCTGTCGATGGTGCTGTTCCGCGGGCTGCGGTCCCGGCTGGACACGGCCCTGGCCGAGGCGTCCGCGCGGCGCGGCGCCGAGCGCGAGGCGCTGCGGTCGCGCCTGCGCGGCGACGCGGGCCGCTAGGGCACCGCCAGCCCGACGGCCGTCAGCACCGACCACGCCAGCAGCAGCACGCCCGTGCGGCCGAGCACGCCGATCAGGGCCCGGTCGCGGGCCCCGCGCAGCACGTCGCGCGCGGGGAGGACGGCCAGCGGCAGCGCGAGCAGGGCGAGCAGCAGCAGCGGGTCGCGCAGGCCCGCCAGCGCGGTGAGCAGGAACGGCAGCCCCACGAGGGCGGCGTAGAAGCGGCGGGTGTCGGTGTCGCCCAGCCGGACGGCGAGGGTGCGCTTGCCGGCCGCCGTGTCGCCGGCGATGTCGCGCAGGTTGTTGGCCACCAGCACCGCGCAGGCCAGCGCGCCGACCCCCAGCGCGCCGACGACCGCGGGGGCGGTGGGCGGCCCGGACTGGGTCAGCACCGTGCCGAGCACGGCCACGGGCCCGAAGAACACGAACACGGCGACCTCGCCCAGCCCGACGTAGCCGTAGGGCCGCCGCCCGCCCGTGTAGAACCAGGCGCCCGCCAGGCACAGCGCGCCGACCGCGATCAGCCACCACTGCTGCGCCAGCGACACCAGCGCCAGCCCGGCCAGCGCGGCCACGGCGAAGCAGGCGAACGCGGCCCCGCGCACGGCCTCCGGCGCCGCCAGCCGCGCCCCCACGAGCCGCACCGGGCCGACCCGCTCGTCGTCGGTGCCGCGGATCCCGTCGGAGTAGTCGTTGGCGAAGTTCACCCCCACGACCAGCGCCACCGCGACGACGAGCGCCAGCACCGCCCGCACCGGCTCCGCGCCGCCCGCGCCCACCGCCGCCGCCGTGCCGACCAGCACGGGGGAGACGGCCGTCGGCAGGGTGCGCGGGCGGGCGCCCTGCACCCACTGGTTCAGCGTCGCCACGGCGGCACGCTATCCGACGGTCCGCCCCCCGGCGCCCGCCCCGGCCGCGCCGTCCGGGGCGGGGGAGCGGCGGACGGTCAGCCGGTGGCGGCCGCTGCGGGGCCGGCCGCGGCGGCGGGGGCGCCGCCGGGAGGCGGTCCGCCGCAGCCGTGGGCGGCCGGGTCCGGACCGTCGGCGGGCCGGGGCGGGGCGGGCGCCGACGGCGCCACCGCCGGCGCGGTCACCGGCCCGGCCGCGTCGCCCCCGCCGGTGTCCACGGCGCTGACCGGCCGCCCGACCACGGGGCCGTCGTCCGCCGGGCCGTCGTCCGCAGCGTCGCCGTCCCCCGCGTCGCCGTCCGCGGCGTCGTCCCCCGCGGCGTCACCGTCCGTCGCGGCCCCGCCGATCGGGTCGTCGTCGGCCGGGTCGAGGTCCAGCGCCTCGACGGTCACCGGTTCCGCGGGCGCGGCGTCCGCGGTGCTCCCCGCCGCCGCGACCCCGGGGCCCGGGGCGGCGTCCCCGGCCACCGCGCCCCCGCCGGCCGGGCAGGGCTGCACCCGCGCGTCCGGGACGGCCGCGGCGTCGAGGTACTGGTCCGGCCCGACGCGCAGCCAGGTCCGGTCGCCGTCGGCCGCCGCGCACTCGACGGGCACCGCGGCGCGGCCGGCCGCGACGCCCACCACCTCCGCGTCGGCGGACGGGGCGGCGCGGACGTCCACCGGGCCGTCGGCGACCACCGGGGCCAGCCGCGCGGTGCCGGTCCACAGGTAGTCCACCGTGACCCAGGCGTTGTCCTCCAGGCCCAGGGCGTCCCAGAACAGGCCGTCGCCCAGGTCGATGCCCGCCGGGTTGGCGACGCGGCGGTCGTACTGGTCGCGGCCGCCGTTGTAGCCGTCGGCGTGCGCGGCCTGGGCCTGCGGGACGCCCCGCGGGAGGTCCTTCCACTCCTGCCGCTGCTCGGAGGGGTTCCAGTAGTCGTCGCGGGTGTTCCACGGGCCGACGTCCCACACCGGCGCGAACGCGCAGCGCCCGGTGGGCGCGCACACCTGCACCGAGTAGTCCCCGGTCCCGCGCGGGGACAGCGCGCGCCGCGAGGGCAGGGCGACGAAGTGGTCGCGCTCGGCGATCACGTGGCCGTTCGCGGTCGTGCCCCCGACCAGGCCCTCGCGGGTGGCGAACACGCGGTGCCGCTGCCGCGGCAGCACGGGCTCGGCCGCGGAGCCGGCGGTCGCCGGCAGGGCGCTGAGCACGACGTCGCTCACCGCCGGGGCGGCGTCCCCGGCGCCGGCCAGCACGAGCCGGCCCTGCACCTCCTCCACCCGCTCGGGGAGCGCCGCGACGCCGCCGACGGCGGGCACCCACTCGGTCCAGCCGCCGCCGGGCCGCAGCCCGCGGACGTCGACGGCGGCGGTGCCGCCGGCGGGGACCTCGGCGGTGACGGCGGTGCCGATGCGGTCGGTCGGCGCGGCCAGGTCGCGCGCGTCCAGGGTCAGCAGGCCGGTGGGGACGGGCGCGCCGTCGCTGTCGGCGGGCAGCAGGTGCGCGCCGGCGCCGTCGAGGCGGGCCGTCCCGTCGGCGACGACCACGCCGACCGCGTCCCCGCCGCCGAGGTCGACCGTCCAGCTCGCGCCGGCCGCCGCGGCGGGCGGGGCCGCCGCGAGCTGGGCCGTGCCGACGAGCAGCGCGCACGTCAGCGCCGGGAGGGCGACGTCGCGGATCCGCATCTGGTTCTCCCCGGGTCGGTCGTCACTGCTGTGACTGGTGGTGCTCGTGTTGCTGCCGGGGCGCAGCACATCCGACGGCTGTGTAGTGGTCAACCAACGCAGCGTGACCGACCGGAAGGGGTGACGCGATCGGTCACCCGGCCGGGTGGCGCACCGCGCCACCGTCGGTGAGCAGCGCGGTCACGGCGGCGCGGTCCGGCTTGCCGACCCCGCGCAGGGGCAGGGCGGCGAGCTCCACGATCCGGCGGGGCACGGCGGCCCGGCCCAGCTCCGCGCGGACCGCCGCCCGCAGGGCGTCGGCGTCGATCCGGGCGCCCGTGCCGACGACCGCGGCCGCGACGACCTGGCCCCACTCCGGGTCGGGCAGCCCGACGACGCACGCGGCCGCGACGCCGGGCTGCGCGCCGAGCACGCGCTCGACGGCCGCCGGCGCCACCTTCTCGCCGCCGGTGACGACGACGTCGTCGGCCCGGCCGAGCACGACCAGCCGCCCGCCGGACCACCGGCCGAGGTCCCCCGTGCGGAACCGGCCGCCCGCGAACGCCGCCGCCGTCTCCTCCGGGCGCCCGAGGTAGCCGCGGGCCAGCACGGGCCCGCCCAGCCGGATGCGGCCGTCGGCCTCCAGGTCGACGACGACGCCGTCGAGCGGCACGCCGTCGTAGACGCAGCCGCCGGCCGTCTCGCTCATCCCGTAGGTGGTGACGACGGCGACGCCGGCCGCGCGCGCCCGCGCGTGCAGCCCGGGGTCGAGCGCCGCCCCGCCGACGAGCACGGCGGCGTAGGAGCGCAGGGCGTCCAGCGCGGCCCCGCCGGCGTCGAGCAGGCGGCGCAGCTGGGTGGGCACGAGGCTGGTGTGCCGGCGGCCCTCCGGCAGGGCGGCGGTGGCGGTGGCGAAGGCACCGGGGCGGAAGCCGCCGCGCAGGTCGAGCGCCTCCGGTGGGGCCCCGGCCAGCAGCGCGCGCACGACGACCTGGACGCCGGCGACGTGCTCGGCGGGCAGGGCCAGCAGCCAGCGGGCGTCGCCGCCGAGCCGGGCGGCGGTGGCCGCGGCGGAGGCGCGCAGGGCGTCGACGCCGAGCTCGACGAGCTTCGGCTCGCCGGTGGAGCCCGACGTCGTGACGACGACCGTGCCGGGCGGGGCGTCCGGCGCCGCGCGGTCGGCGGTGGCCGGCTGCACCGCGGGCCCGCCGTCGAGCGCGGAGGCGAGCGCGGAGGCGAGTACGGCGACCCGCTCCGGGGAGCCGTCGACGACCGTCGTGCGCACGTCGCCGAGCCTCCCACAGCCCGCGCTCGTCACCGGGTGCGGCGGATCCTCGCCCGTCCGTGGTGGCCGCTCACCCGTCCGGGGCACAACGCCGCTGGCCGGCGGCCCGATGTACCGGGCATGGGGAGCATCGGGTGGGTCGCGGTCGGGGTGGCGGTGTGGACGGCGCTGTCGGTGCCGTTCGCGCTGCTCGTGGGTGCGCTGGCGCGGGTCGGCGCCCGCCGCCCGGCGCCGGGGCGCCCGGCGCCGGCCCGGGCGGCGGCGTGGGAGCGGCACGCCGCCCCGTGCGCCGCCGCGCGGCGCGTCCCCGCGGCCTGACGGGAGCGCTCAGCGCCCGGTGACCGCGGCGACCCGGATCTGCACCCGCACGCCCGGAGCGGCCCGCGGGCGGATCAGTAGTGCCAGGGGTAGGGCGACCAGTCCGGCTCGCGCTTCTCCAGGAACGCGTCGCGCCCCTCCACGGCCTCGTCGGTGGCGTAGGCCAGCCGGGTCGCCTCGCCGGCGAAGAGCTGCTGGCCGACCAGCCCGTCGTCGGCGAGGTTGAACGCGTACTTGAGCATCCGCTGGGCCTGGGGCGACTTGCCGTTGACCTCCCGCGCCCACTCCAGGGCGACGCGCTCGAGGTCGGCGTGCGGGACGACCTCGTTGACCGCGCCCATCCGGTGCATCTGCTTGGCCGTGTAGGCGCGGCCGAGGAAGAAGATCTCGCGCGCGAACTTCTGGCCGACCTGCCGGGCGAGGTAGGCCGAGCCGTAGCCGCCGTCGAAGCTGCCGACGTCGGCGTCGGTCTGCTTGAAGCGGGCGTGCTCGGCGCTGGCCAGGGTGAGGTCGGCGACGGCGTGCAGGGAGTGCCCGCCGCCGGCCGCCCACCCGTTGACGACCGCGATCACGATCTTCGGCATGAACCGGATCAGCCGCTGGCACTCCAGGATGTGCAGCCGCCCGGCCCGCCCCGCCTGGACGGTGTCGGCGGTCTCGCCGTCGGCGTACTGGTAGCCCGTCCGCCCCCGGATGCGCTGGTCGCCACCCGAGCAGAACGCCCGGCCGCCGTCCTTCGGCGACGGGCCGTTGCCGGTGAGCAGCACGCACCCGACGTCGGGGCTCTGCCGCGCGTGGTCGAGCGCGGTGAACAGCTCGTCGACCGTGCCCGGGCGGAAGGCGTTGCGGACCTCGGGCCGGTCGAACGCGATCCGCACCGCGCCCGTGTCCACCGCGCGGTGGTAGGTGATGTCGGTGAAGGCGAAGCCCGGCACCTCCCGCCACGCGGCGGGGTCGAAGATCTCGGAGGGGGAGTCGGCCACCCGGCGAGGTTACGAGGCCGCGGCCTGGGCGCGCGCGTAGGCCAGCTGCAGGAAGTCCGCGCCGGTGAGCGCGGTGAACGTCGCCGCGATCAGGCGGGTGGGGCGCGGCGCGAACACCCAGCCGATCGCGAACCCCGTGGAGATCCACACGTCGAGGCAGAACGGGCAGGTCAGCAGCTCGCCGAGCGAGTGCCGGATCCCCGACGCCGCCCGCACCTCCTCGTGGACCTCCGCCGGGCCGCCGCGCCCGGCGTAACGGGTGAACGGGGCGCGCAGCGGCGCCGTCACCGAGTCCTTGGTGATGGTGCGCGACAGCTTGTGCGTGCCCGCGGCGAGCAGCACGACCTCCCACGGGCCCAGCGCCGGCAGCGGGCGGCGGGTGAGCGCCGCGACGCCCGCCGCGCCCGAGACCAGCGCGGCGAACACCGCCATCACCAGCACGTAGCCGCCCAGCGGGCGGTCCTCCCCGTTGCGGTACTCGTCGGCTTCCCTCTTCGCGTCCACGTCCGGCCCGTACCCCGTACCGGGCCCGGTCAGGCGGGCCGGTTCTGCTCGGGCGGTCCGGCGTCGGCGACGCGGCGCCCACCGGCCTGCTGCGCGTGCCGCTGACCGGGGGAGTCGCCGACGGCCGCGGCGGCCAGCCGGTCGGCCACCAGGCCGGTCGCGAACGCGTAGACGGCCTTGCCGGCCACGTCGACGAGCAGCTCCGAGCGCGGCCACGTCCACGGCGGCGCCCCCGCACCCGTCCAGTTCTCGGCGATCTGGTCGGCGGTCAGCCGCACGACGGTGAACATCGCCGACGACCACGGCCCGCGCAGCCCGGCGTACGCCATCACCCCGCGGACCGTCCCGACGCCGGCGGCCATCCCGACGTGCAGCAGCCACATCCGCCGCTGCCGGTCCATCCCGCTCGTCGCCGGCACCAGGCGCCCCAGCACCCGCCCCGGCACCTGCGAGTCCGGCCGGTGCGTCACCGCCTGCTCCAGCTTCTCGGCCGCGGTCATCACCGCCACCCCGGCCAGCCCTGCCAGCACTCCACTACCCATCGCTCGTCCCAGCACGGGCGCCGGGTACCCACGAGCCGCCCGGACGCACGGCGGATCCGGCGCCGGTCGCGGGTCGCCCGGATCGCAGCGGTGCCACCCCGCTGCGACCCAGCGGCAGCGGGGTCACCCCGCTGCGACGGAGCGGGCCGGGCCGCGCCGCCCCCGGGATCGCAGCGGTGCCACCCCGCCGCGACCCAGTGGCAGCAGGGTCACCCCGCTGCGACCGCGGGAGCGGCGCGCGCCCCCCGGCCCCGGATGCCAGGCTGGGGTCGTGGTCGTCCCGCCCCGCACCGCGCGCCGCCCGGGGCTCGCCGTGGCCCTCGCGCTCCCCGGCGTCGCGCTCGCCGTCGCCGGGCTGTTCCACCCCACCGCGCTCGCCCCGTCGACGGCGCCGCTGTGGACCACCCTGCACCTGGTCCTGCTGCCGCTGTTCCCGCTGCTCGCGGTCGCGCTGTGGGTGCTGCTGCGCGGCGAGACGGGCGCGGTGGCGTGGCTCGCGCGCGGGTCGGCCTACGTCTACGCGGTCTTCTACACCGCGCTCGACCTGCTCGCCGGCGTCGCCGCGGGAGTGGTGACGCAGGCGGTGCAGGGCGGCAGCCGGGCGGCGCTCGACCTGCGCGCGCTCGGCAACGACCTCGGGACCGTCGGGTCCGGGGCGTTCCTCGTCGCGGCGGGGCTGACGGCGGTCCTCCTGCACGCCCGCCACGGGCGCGCCGCGGTCCCGGGCGCGGTGCTGCTCGTCGGCGGGGCGGTCCCGTTCCTGAGCGGCCACGTCCACTGGCCCGCCGGCGGCCTCGGCGTGCTCGCGATCGGCGTCGGCTGCGGCCTGCTCGGCCTCGTGAGCGCGCAGAAGGCCTAGAACACCGCTGCGCGCGCACGGGCAGTATGGCGGCATGCAGACGCTGACCAAGGGCGCCAACGCCCCGCTCCCGCCCGGACCGGTGTCGGTGCGCGTGACGGCCGCCGCGCCCGTCGACATCTCCGCGCTGCTGGTGGCGGGCACGGGGAAGGTCCGCAGCGACGACGACTTCGTCTTCTACAACCAGCCCAGCGCGCCCGGCGTCCGGTACGACCCGGCGGGCGTGGACGTGGACCCGGCGCAGGTGGAGGCGGCCGTCGAGAAGGTCGTCGTCACCGCCAGCCTCGACGGGCGCGGCCCGGCCACCTTCGGCGCGCTCGGCGGGCTGCGCATGGACGTCGCCGTGGCCGGCGCGCCCGTCGCGGAGTTCAGCCCCGACGGCCTGGGCCCCGAGACCGCGCTGCTGTGCGTGGAGATCTACCGCCGCGGCGGCGCGTGGAAGGTCCGCGCGGTCGGGCAGGGCTACGCGGACGGGCTGGGCGGCATCGCCACCGACTACGGGATCACCGTCGACGACGACCCTGCTCCCGCCCCGGCCGCGCCGCCGGCGCCCACCGCCCCGTCCACGATCAACCTGGACAAGGGGCGGGTGTCGCTGGCCAAGCGCCAGACCGTCTCGCTGACCAAGACCGGCGCCCCGCCGCTGCGCCGCGTCGCGATGGGCCTGGGCTGGGACCCGGCCCGCGGCGGGCCCAGCATCGACCTCGACGCGTCCGCGATCGTCGTCGGGTCGAACGGGAAGAAGATCGACGCGGTCTGGTTCATGAGCAAGAGCGCGTTCCGCGGCGCGCTGGCCCACTCCGGCGACAACCTCACCGGCCACGGCGAGGGCGACGACGAGACGATCACCGTGGACCTCGCCGCCCTCCCGGCCGACGCGCAGGCGATCGTGTTCGTCGTCAACTCCTTCCAGGGCCAGCGGTTCACCGAGGTGGCGCGCGCCTACTGCCGGCTGCTCGACCTGGAGACCGGGTCCGAGCTCGTCCGCTTCGACCTCACCGACTCCGAGCCGCGCACGGGCGTGGTGATGAGCGTGCTGCGCCGGGCCGGCGCCGCCTGGACCATGACCGCGATCGGGGAGTTCCGCGACGGCAAGACCGCCCGCGCGATGTACGGCCCGGCCGAGGACGTGGTGCGCGGGCTGGGCTGACGCCCCGCGCCGGGTCCGTTGACGGGGGCGGGGCCACCTGCCACGGTCGGGTCCTGCGCGGCACCGAGCACGGAGGACGGCGATGGGCGTTCCGGCGGACGGCGGGCCGACCGAGGAGACGATCTTCACCTGGGGCGCCCCGCCGCTGAAGTTCGGCGCCGGCGCGGCCGACGAGATCGGGTTCGACCTCGCGCAGCACGGCGTGCGGCGCGTCCTGGTCGTCACCGACCCGGGCGTCGGGGCGCTGGGCGCGCCCCAGCGCATCGCGGACGCGCTGCGCCGCTACGACATCGAGTCGGAGGTCTTCGACGGCGTGCACGTCGAGCCCACCGACGACTCGATGACGAAGGCGGTGGAGTACGCCCGCGCCCAGGGGGAGTGGGACGGGTTCGTCGCCGTGGGCGGCGGGTCGGCGATCGACACCGCGAAGGCGGTCAACCTGCTGACCAGCCACCCGGGCGAGCTCATGGACTACGTCAACCGGCCGATCGGGGCGGGGGAGGTGCCGCCGGGGGCGCTCAAGCCGCTGGTCGCGGTCCCGACGACGGCCGGCACCGGCTCGGAGTCCACGGCCATGTGCGTGCTGGACGTGCTGTCCATGCGGGTCAAGACCGGGATCAGCCACTGGCGGCTGCGCCCGACCCTGGCCGTGGTCGACCCGCTGCTGACGATGTCGCTGCCCGCCGGGGTCGCGGCGGCGTCGGGGATGGACATCGTCTGCCACGCGGTCGAGAGCTACACCGCCCGGCACTACACGGCGTTCGACCGGAGGGCTCCCGAGCAGCGGGTCACCTACTGCGGTTCCAACCCGGTGTCGGACGTGTGGTGCGAGCGGGCGATGGAGCTGATCGCGGCGTCGTTCCGGGCGTCGGTGCACGGGGGCGCGCTGGAGCACCGGTCGGACATGATGCTGGCCGCGACCTTCGCCGGGATGGGGTTCGGCAACTCCGGCGTGCACATCCCGCACGCATGCGGCTACCCGATCGCCGGCATGGTGCGGGACCACCGGCCCGCGGGCTACCCGCCGGACGAGCCGATGGTGCCGCACGGCCAGGCGGTGTCGCTGACGGCTCCGGAGGCGTTCCGCTTCACCTTCCCCGCCGCGCCCGAGCGGCACGTGCGCGCGGCGCGGCTGCTGGACCCGCGGGCCGACGCGCCGGCCGACGCGCGCGAGCACCTGCCGTCGGCGCTGGTCTCGCTCATGCGCGACATCGGCGTCCCCAACGGCATCGGCGGCGTCGGCTACACCGAGGCCGACGTGCCCGACCTGGTCCCGGGCGCGTGGGCGCAGCAGCGGCTGCTCGCCACCTGCCCGCGGACGCCCGTGGAGGACGACCTCGCGGGGATCCTGACCCGCTCGGTGGAGAACTGGTGACGCGGGCGCGGGCGGCACCCCGGCTGCAGCGCAGAACACGCCCCCTCGGGGGGTGCGCCCGCGCCGGGCACCGCAGACTGGACGGGTGACCGTCTCCCCGTCCGACGTCGCCGACCTGCAGCAGGCCCTCGCGCGCGCCGTGTCCGGTCCCGTCCGGTTCGACGCCGCGGCGCGGGCCATGTGGTCCGCCGACGCGTCGAACTACCGCCGGGTGCCCCTCGGGGTCGTCACCCCGGCGCACACCGACGACGTCGAGGCGGCGGTGTCGGTGTGCAGCGCCCACGAGGTGCCCGTGCTGCCGCGCGGGGCGGGCACGTCGATCGCCGGGCAGTCGGTCGGCCCGGCCGTCGTGCTGGACACGACCCGGCTCGACGCGATCACCGACCTCGACCCGGACGCCCGCACCGCCCGCGTCCAGCCCGGCGTGGTGCTCGACGCCCTGCGCGCCGCGGCCCGCCCGCACGGCCTGACCTTCGGGCCCGACCCGTCCACGCACGACCGCTGCACCCTCGGCGGGATGATCGGCAACAACGCCTGCGGGTCGCACTCGGTGGCCTGGGGCAAGACCGTCGACAACGTGCACGCCCTGGACGTGCTCACCTACCGCGGGCAGCGCCTGGAGCTCGGCCCCGCGGGCGCGCACGGCGAGCCGCCGCCCGGCGCCCGGGGGATCCCGGGGCAGCTGCGCGACCTGCGCGACCGCATCGCCGACGACGTGCGCACCGCGTTCCCCGACCTCACGCGCCGGGTGTCGGGCTACAACCTCGACCAGCTCCTGCCGGAGAACGGCTTCGACCTGGCGAAGGCGCTGGTCGGCACCGAGGGCACCTGCGCGACGGTCCTCGGCGCCACGGTGCGGCTGGTGGAGTCGCCACCGGCGCGGGCGCTGGCCGTGCTCGGCTTCCCCGACGCCTACGTCGCGGCCGACCACGTCATGCCGATCCGCGAGCTCCGGCCGCTGACGATCGAGGGCATGGACGCCGGGCTCATCGCGGCGCTGCGGGCGAGCAACCCGCTGGAGACGGCGTCGCGGGCGCTGCCCGAGGGCGGCGGCTGGCTCTACGTCGAGACCGGGGGCGCCACCCGCGCCGAGGCCGAGGCGGCCGCGCGCGCCGTCGTCGCGGCCGTGCCGGACGCGGTCGGGATCGTCGTCGGCGACCCGGCGCGGCAGCGCGCGCTGTGGCGCATCCGCGAGGACGGCGCCGGCATCCTCACCCGCTCGGCCGACGGCGGCGAGGCCTGGCCGGGCTGGGAGGACGCCGCCGTCCCGCCGGAGCGGTTCGGCGCCTACCTGCGCGAGTTCGACGCGCTGCTCGCCCGGCACGGCCGCCGCGGCGCCTACTACGGCCACTTCGGCGACGGCTGCCTGCACGTCCGCATCGACTTCGACCTGCTCACCGAGCCCGGCGTGAAGGGCTTCCGGGCGTTCATGGAGGACGCGGCCGACCTCGCCGTCGCCCACGGCGGCTCGCTGTCCGGCGAGCACGGCGACGGGACTGCCCGCGCCGAGCTGCTCCCGCGCATGTACCCGCAGCGCATCATCGACGCGTTCGCCGAGTTCAAGGCGGTCTGGGACCCGGACGACCGGATGAACCCGGGCTCGGTCGTCCGCCCGCGCAAGCTCGACGAGGACCTGCGCGTGTTCGTGGGCCTGCCGACGATGCCCGACGCGCCGATGCTCGCCTTCCACGACGACCGCGGCTCGTTCACCCGCGCGACGCGGCGCTGCCTGGGCGTCGGCAAGTGCGTCACGGCCGAGGGCGGCGTGATGTGCCCCAGCTACCGCGCCACCGGGGAGGAGCAGCACTCCACCCGCGGGCGGGCGCGGCTGCTGTTCGAGATGGCCAAGGGCGAGGTGATCACCGGCGGCTGGGACTCCCCGGAGGTGGCCGAGGCGCTGGACCTGTGCCTGTCGTGCAAGGGCTGCAAGCGCGACTGCCCCGTCGGCGTCGACATGGCCTCCTACAAGACCGAGTTCCTGGCCCAGCGCTACCGCGGGAAGGTCCGCCCGGCGTCGCACTACTCGATGGGCAACCTGCCCCGCTGGCTGCGGCTGCTGCCCGGCCGCGGGCGGGGTCTGGTCAACCGCCTGGCCGCGGGGCCGCTGGGCGGGCTGGCCAAGCGCGTCGGCGGCATCACCCCCGAGCGGGCCGTCCCGCCGATGGCGCGCCCGTTCACCCGCACCCCCCGCCCCTCGGCCGCGCCGCCGCCCGCCGGGCCGCGGGTGCTGCTGTGGCCCGACACGTTCAGCAACCACTTCGACCCCCAGGTCCTCACCGACGCCACCGCGGTGCTGGAGCGGCTCGGGTACTCCGTCGAGCTGCCGCCGCGGGAGGTCTGCTGCGGGCTGACCTGGACCTCCACCGGGCAGGTCGACACGGCCCGGCGCGTGCTGCGCCGCAGCCTGCGCACGATCGCCCCCTGGCTGGCCGAGGGCGTCCCGGTCGTCGGGCTGGAGCCCTCGTGCACCGCCGCGCTGCGCTCGGACGCCCGCGAGCTGCTGCCCGACGAGCCGCTGGTCGAGCGGCTGCGCGACGGCGTCCGGACCTTCGCGGAGGTGCTGGCCGAGCACGTCGACGAGCTGGGCGGCGCGGTCACGGGGGAGCGGCAGCGCGCGCTCGTGCAGGTCCACTGCCACCAGCACGCGGAGCTGGGCACCGACGCCGACCGGGCCGCCATGGCCGCGCTGGGCATCGACGCGGAGGTCCTCGACTCCGGCTGCTGCGGGCTGGCCGGCAACTTCGGCTTCGAGAAGGGCCACTACGAGGTGTCGATGGCCTGCGCGGAGCGCGTGCTGCTCCCCGCCGTCCGCGCCGCGGACGCCGGCACCGAGGTGCTCGCCGACGGGTTCAGCTGCCGCACGCAGCTGCGGCAGGCCGGCACCCGGGAGCCGGTGCACCTCGCGCAGCTCGCCGCCCGCGCCCTGCGCGTCGGGTCCTGGGCCGAACGGGCGGTCCCGGCGCCGTAACCGATTCGTGACCTTCGCGGCGGGTACGGCTCACCAGCGGCGCAACGCCGCGCCCGGCCCGCGTGAGGAGCCCGTGCATGGCCGTCGTCGAGTCCGCCCCGATCGACACCCTCGTGCCGCCCGTGCCCGGCGCCCGCGCCGCGGCGCTGGCGGGGCTGGCCGGCCTCGTCCTGTGCACCGCCCTGGTGCTGGCGCTGCACGTGCTGGAGCCCCACCCCGCCCCGGCCCACACGATGATCAGCAACTACGCGCTGGGCGGTCACCGGCCGCTGTTCGACCTCGGCGTCCTCGTGCTCGTCGCCGCGTCGGCCGCCGTGCTCGCCGCGCTGGTGGCGACGGGCGCGGTGCGCCCGGGCGGGGCGGCCACCGCGTCCCTGCTGGTCTGGTGCACGGGGATGGTGCTCGTCGTCGCGTTCCCGACGACGCCCAGCACGCTGCCGCCGACGCCCGCGGCGGTGGTGCACGCCGTGGCCGCGGTCCTCGGCTTCGCCGCGCTGCCGCTGGGCGCGCTGGTGGTGGCCCGCGACTGGCGCGCCGCCCACGTCCGCCGGGCGGTGGTCCTGCGCGCCCTGGCCGTGGTCTCCCTGGTGCTGCTGGTGCCGGTGCTGGGCGGGTTCGCCCCCGGCGCGCCGGTCGCCCTGCCCGCGGTGACCGGGGTGCCGCTCGGCCTGCTCCAGCGGGTCCTGGCGGTCGTCGACCTCGCCCTGCTGGTCGTGCTGGCGACGGGGGCCCTGGCGCAGGCGGCGCGCGCGACCGCCGCGCGCTGACGGGCCGGGTCGGGAGCCGCAGGACGGGTAGTCGAGGGGCATGGTCCCTGACATCCGGCTGAACAACGGCGTCGACATCCCCCAGTTCGGGTTCGGTGTCTTCCAGATCGACCCCGACGAGGTCGCGACGGCCGTGCGCACGGCGCTCGACGCCGGCTACCGGCACATCGACACCGCCCAGATGTACCGCAACGAGGAGGGCGTGGGGCGGGCCGTGCGCGAGTCCGGCCTCCCGCGCGAGGACGTCTTCGTCACCACCAAGCTCGACAACGGCCGCCACGGCCACGACGAGGCCGCCGCGGCGCTGGACGAGAGCCTGACCCGCCTCGGGCTCGACCACGTCGACCTCTACCTCATCCACTGGCCGCGGCCGCGGGCCGGCAGGTACGTGGAGACGTGGAAGGGCTTCGAGAAGCTGGCCTCGGACGGGCGGGCGCGCTCGATCGGCGTCTCCAACTTCACCGTCGAGCACCTGGAGCGCCTCGCCGCCGAGACCGGCACGGTGCCCGCGGTGAACCAGATCGAGCTGCACCCGCGGTTCCCGCAGGAGGAGCTGCGCGCCTACCACCGCGAGCACGGCATCGCGACCGAGTCCTGGAGCCCGATCGGCCAGGGCGGCGACCTGCTGCGCGAGCCCGTCCTCGCCGAGCTGGGCGAGCGGTACGGCAAGTCGCCCGCGCAGGTCGTGCTGCGCTGGCACGTGCAGCTGGGCTGCATCGTGTTCCCCAAGTCGGTCGACCCCGGCCGGATCCGGGAGAACATCGACGTGTTCGACTTCGAGCTGGGCGACGACGACATGGCCGCGATCGGGGAGCTGGCGACCGGCGAGCGGATGGGCCCGGACCCCGACTCGTTCGGCTGACCGCCGCGCCGGTCGGTGCCCACCGCCGTGTGACGATGGCGCGGTGACGCAGCGCGCGCTCGTGCTCGGCGGTGGGGGCATCACCGGGATCGCCTGGATGCTGGGCCTGCTCAGCGGCCTCGCCGAGCGCGGGCTCGAACTGCGCGGGGCGGACGCGGTGATCGGCACGTCCGCGGGGTCGGTCGTCGGGGCGCAGCTCGCCACCGGCGTGGACGTCGAGGAGCGCTACACCGCGCAGCTCGCCCCGGCCACCGGCGAGGTCGCGGCGTCGCTCGGGCGCGGCGCGCTGCTGCGCCTGGGCCTCGCCGCCCTCGGCGCCCGGGACCCCCAGCGGGCCCGGGCCCGGATCGGCCGGGTCGCCCTGCGCGCCCGCACCGTCCCCGAGGCCGAGCGCCTCGCCGTCATCAGCTCGCGGCTGCCCGTGCGGGCCTGGCCCGACCGGTCCCTGCGGGTCACCGCCGTCGACGCGCGCGACGGCGCGTTCCGCGTGCTCGACCGGGACAGCGGGGTGCCACTGGTCACGGCCGTGGCCGCGAGCTGCGCCGTGCCGGGGGTGTACCCGCCGGTGACGGCGGCCGGCACCCGGCTGATCGACGGCGGGGTCCGGTCGCCGGTGAACGCCGACCTGGCCGCCGGCGCGGAGCGGGTGGTGGTGCTCGCCCCGATCACGCGCGGGTTCGGCCCGCTGGTCGGGCTCGACGCCCAGGTCGTCGCGCTGCGGGCGGCCGGCTCGCGGGTCGCGGTGGTCAGCCCGGACGCGGCGGCCACCGCGGCGATCGGGCGCAACGTGCTCGACCCGGCCCGGCGCGCCGGCGCCGCCCGCGCGGGCCGGGCGCAGGCCGCGGCCGCGCTCGACGGGGTCGCGGACGCCTGGGGCGCGTAGGCCCTCGACCGGCCAGATCCTGCGGTCCCGCCCGGCCTCGCCTACCGTCTCCGCCCATGCTCGCCATCACCGACCACGCGGCCGACGCCATCCGGGCGCTCGCCGCCGAGGCCGGACTGCCCGACGGGGGCGGCCTGCGCATCGCCGCCCCCGAGCCGGAGCAGGGTCTCGAGCTGTCCCTCGCGGGGCAGCCGGACGCCGACGACGTCGTGCTGTCGGGGGACGGCGTCGCGGTGTTCCTGGAGCCGACCGCGGCGGAGGTGCTCGAGGACAAGGTGCTCGACGTGCAGCCCGTCCCGGTGGCCGACGGCGGCCAGGAGCTGCGGTTCGCGATCGGCCCGCAGCACCCGCAGGCCTGACGGCCCTCCGGGCTCAGCGCTCGGTGAGCCGCCCCGCCGCCAGCTCCCAGCGCCGGGTGGTGCGGACGGTGTCGAGCATCCGCCGGTCGTGGGTGACGAGCAGGACGGTGCCGGGGAACGAGTCCAGCGCCTGCTCCAGCTGCTCGATCGCGGGCAGGTCGAGGTGGTTGGTGGGCTCGTCGAGCACGAGCAGGTTCACCTCCCGCGCCTGCAGCAGCGCGAGCGCGGCGCGCGTGCGCTCTCCCGGCGACAGCGACGCGGCCGGGCGGGCGACGTGGTCGGCGGTGAGCCCGAACTTCGCGAGCAGCGTGCGCACGTCGGCCCCGGCCAGGTCGGGCACCGCGGCGCCGAACGCCGCCACCAGCGGCTCCGGGCCGAGGAACAGCCCGCGCGCCTGCTCCACCTCCCCGACCCGCACGCCGGCCCCGAGCCCGGCGGAGCCCTCGTCCACGGGGATCCGGCCGAGCAGCGCGCCGAGCAGCGTCGTCTTGCCCGACCCGTTCGCCCCGGTGAGCACCACGCGGTCGGCCCAGTCGACCCGGACGTCCACGGGGCCGAGCACGAACGCCCCGCGCCGCACCACCGCGCCGGTCGCGGAGGCCACGACCGTGCCCGAGCGGGGCGCGGCCGCGATCGTCATCCGCAGCTCCCACTCCTTGCGGGGCTCCTCCACGACGTCGAGCCGCTCCAGCATCCGCGCGGTCTGGCGGGCCTTCGCCGCCTGCTTCTCGCTCGTCTCCGCGCGCTTGTTCCGGCCGATCTTGTCGTTGTCCGGGGACTTCCGCCGGGCGTTGCGCACGCCCTGGGCCATCCAGTTGCGCTGCATCTGCGCCCGGTCCTGCAGGGCGCCCACGCGGTCGTCGTACTCCTCGTAGGCCTCGCGCGCGTGCCGGCGGGCCACCTCGCGCTCGGCGAGGTAGGCGTCGTACCCGCCGTCGTAGACGCCGACCTGCTGCTGGGCGAGGTCGAGCTCGACGACGCGGGTGACGGTGCGGGCGAGGAACTCGCGGTCGTGGCTGACGATCACGGCCGGGGAGCGCAGCCCGCGCACGAACTGCTCCAGCCGCTCCAGCCCGTCGAGGTCCAGGTCGTTGGTGGGCTCGTCGAGCAGCAGCACGTCGTAGCGCGAGAGCAGCAGGGCGGCCAGCCCGGCGCGGGCGGCCTGCCCGCCGGACAGCGCGGTCATCGGCGTGTCCAGGTCGACGGCCAGCCCGACGTCCGCGGCCACCGCCCCGGTGCGCTCGTCGAGGTCGGCGCCGCCCAGGGCGAGCCACCGGTCCAGCGCGGCGCTGTACCGGTCGTCCGCCCCGGGCCCGCCGTCGGCCAGCGCGGCGGCCGCGGCGTCCATCGCCTCCTGCGCGGCGGCCACGCCGGTGCGCCGGGCGACGAACGCGCCGACGGTCTCGCCCGCCCGCCGCTCGGGCTCCTGCGGGAGGTGGCCGACGGTGGCGTCCGGCGGGCTCAGCGCGACGCGGCCGTCCTCCGGGGCGGCCTCCCCGGCGAGCAGCCGCAGCAGGGTGGACTTGCCGGCCCCGTTGACCCCGACCAGCCCGACGACGTCCCCGGGGGCCACGACGAGGTCGAGGCCGGAGAACAGGACGCGGGCCCCGTGCCCGGCGGCGAGGGCGGTGGCCTGCAGTGTCGCGCTCATGACCGGGCGAGCCTACCGGGGCGCCCCGGCGCGGCCCCGGTGCCGCCGGTCGCCGTCAGCGCGCGGGGACGCCGCCGTCGCGGACGCCGGACGGGTCGGCCGGCGTGCGCTCCTCGTCGGCGCGGGCCGCGAGCGGGCCCTTCGCGCGGCTCTGCAGCCAGCGGCGGCCGGTGTGCAGCACCTTCGACACCGCGTTCGGCCCGCGGCGCGCCTCGATCAGGTCGCCGACCTTGCCCAGGACGATGCCCAGCACCGGTGCACCGACCGCCAGGATCAGCCACATCCGCAGCCGGCGCGAGAAGAAAGCCCACATGGTCGAATCCGTCCTCACCGCCGGCGCCCCTGGCCGGCTGACGGCGCACCCTAGCGGCGCCCGCGGTCCCCGGCTGGGCGAGCGGGCCCGTCCGCACGACGGTGCCGCTCACCGGTCGGACGGTGCCCGGGCTCCCGCCGGCGGGGCATCCGGCGTACCGTCCACCCGTGGCGGGTGACCGCTCGGCCCTGCTCGGGCTGTTCCTGTACCTCCTCGTCGCAGTGGCGCCGACGCTGGTGTTCTGGCTGGTCCTGCGGCTGCTGCCGGCTGCCTCCGCGCGGCTGGACCGGCGCCGCGAGCGGCGGCGCACCGACATCGGACCCTCGCTGCAGGAGGTCGTCGGGCACCTGCACCGGCTGCGCCGGGAGGTGCGCCACGGCCCGGCGCCCACGCACACGCGGCGCGTCGCGCTCCTCGCGGCCTACGACGAGACGCTGCTGGACGCCTGCCGCGTGGCCGGCGTCCCCGACCCGCCGCTGGCCGGCGCGGAGCCGGCCGAGCGCCCGTTCGCGCGCCTGCTCACCGAGGCGGCGCTCGAGGACGCGGGCATCCGGCTGGACCCGGCTGCGTAAAGTATTTTTTACCCGCGCGGGAACGTGCGCGACCCCCCGTGCGTTGTGCAGGATGAACGTCCGCGTCTCTTGGAAGGATCAACGGTGCGCAGCAGCAGCAACCCGGCGTTCCGCAACCTGCCCAGCGGGCAGGGCGGGTACGCCACGTTCGACCGCCAGGGCGGCGGCATGATGGGCGCCGGGGCCGCCTACGCCGACACCCAGGCGTCGCAGATCGGCGTCGGCCGCGCGGGCGCGGGTGAGCGCCCGATCACCCTGGACGACATCGTCATCAAGACCGGTCTCTCGGCCGGTACCGCCCTCCTCGCCGGCGTCGCCACCGCCGTCACCGGCGCGTACGCGCTCGCCCTGCCGGCGTTCCTCGTCGGCTTCGTCGTGTCGCTCGTCCTGATCTTCAAGTCGCAGTGGGCCAAGGCACCCCTGGTGCTGCTCTACTCCGCTGCGATGGGCGTCGCGCTCGGCGGCATCAGCGGCCTGTTCGACCAGATCTACCCCGGCATCGCGCTGCAGGCCATCGTGGGCACCGCCGGTGTGTTCGCCGGCATGCTGGTCGTCTACAAGACCGGCGCCGTGCGCGTCACCCCGCGGTTCACCAAGTGGCTGATGGGCGCGCTGATCGGCGTCGTCGTCCTGATGCTGTTCAACCTGGTGATGAGCCTGTTCGGCATCAACACCGGGCTGCGCGACGGTGGCCCGCTGGCCATCATCTTCAGCCTCGTCGTGATCGGTGTGGCGGCGTTCAGCCTGCTGCTCGACTTCGACTCGGCCGACCAGGCCGTCCGCTCCGGCGCCCCCGCGTCGTTCTCGTGGTACATCGCCTTCGGCCTGATGACCACGCTGGTCTGGCTCTACATCGAGATCCTGCGCCTGCTCAGCTACTTCCGCGAGTAGTCCGCACCCGCTCGAGCCGCGGCCCGGCACCCCTCGGGGTGCCGGGCCGCGGTCGTTCCGGGTCGGTCGCGGGTCAGCAGGTGCGTCCGGTGATGCGGGGCGGGCAGTCGGCGTAGGACACGAACAGGTCCACCGCCGCGTCGTTGCGGGCGGTCTCCCGGGCGATGACCGTGTCGCGCGGGTAGAAGCCGCCGCCCGCCTGGCTGGTCGGGTACATCTCGAAGGTGTAGGACCAGATGCGGTGGGCCGCCCACATCCAGTCGTTGATGCCGCCGTCGGTGATGTAGAGGTCGCTGCCCTGCTGGGGGGTGTAGCCGTTGGTGTCGGCCATGGCCCGGCCGAGCGACTGGAACACGGCGGCGTCCGCGGCGCTGAGGCCCGTGGCGGTGTCCGCGCTCGTGTACCCGTAGGGCCAGAGGATCAGCTCCGAGTAGGTGTGCCAGTCGATGTGCGCCGTGATCTGCTGACGCCCGCCGACCACCCGGCCGTTCACCCAGTCGCGGACCCGCGCGGTCTCCGGGGCCGAGAAGGCGGACGGGCCGCGGTAGGTGTCCGAGGACGGCGACCCGCTCGACCCGCCGCAGCAGCCCCAGGCGTAGCCCCAGTTGCGGTTCGGGTCGGTGCCGACGGCGGTGGTGCCCGCGTTCGGCTGGCGGTTCTTGCGCCACGACCGCAGGGTCCCCGCGGCGATGTCGTACTCGGCGCCGTCCGGGTTGAGCATCGGCATCAGCCAGATCTCGCGCGAGTTCACCTGGCCGGCGGTGCCGGAGCCGTAGTTCGCCACCAGGCGCTCGGCGATCCGCAGGCACATCTCCACCGTCAGGTGCTCGCGCGCGTGCTGCGCGCAGGTGAAGAGCACCTCGGGCTCGTTCTCGTCGGTGCCCACGTTGTCGCTGATCTTGACCAGCGGGAGCGAGCGGCCCTGGTGGGAGGTCCCGTAGCTGGAGACGGAGACGATCGCGGGGTTCCGGTTGCGCAGCGCGGTGAGCCGCGTCCCCAGCTCGCTGTAGTTGGTGTAGCCGGTGTAGCCGGCCGGGAAGTCGGCCGTCGCGTTCGGCGCCGGGGCCAGCGACGTGCCCGGGGCGGGCGGGAGCGCCGTGAGGACCAGGCCCTCGGCCCGCAGGGCGTCGGCCTCGGCGCGGGTGGCCCGGATCTCCAGCCGGCCCGGGCCGGCGCTGAGGATGTCGATGTCCCGGGCGGCGATGGCCGTCCGCTGCTCGGGGGTCTCGGCCCCGGCCACGGAGTAGCTGGTCTCGAACTGGGGCGGCGGCGCCGGGGGCTGGGCGGGCACGGCGGCTCCCGCCGTGAGCGGGACGGCCAGGGAGACCGTGAGGGCGAGCACCCCGATCAGGAGTGCTCGGCGGGCTCTGGGACGTGGTGACACCGGGTGTCCTCTCGACGACGAACGGTGCGCCTATCGTCGGCAGGTGCCCGATCGGGTGCCAAGGGCCATCGGCGGCACGACCATCTGCCGGGCGGGTGAGCGGGGCGAGCGACCGCAGTAGCTCGCCCAGCCCTGTCCCGCGCCGGACCCGATGGGGTAAAGACGGTGTCAGATCGAGGCGGTCAGCTCAGGCGCTCGAGCACCAGGGCCATGCCCTGCCCGCCGCCGACGCACATCGTCTCCAGGCCGATGGTGCCGTCGGTGGCGCGCAGGCCGTTGAGCAGCGTGGTGGTGATGCGCGCGCCGGTCATGCCGAAGGGGTGGCCCAGCGCGATGGCGCCGCCGTGGACGTTGAGCTTGTCCTCGTCGATGCCCAGGTCGCGGGCGCTCGGGAGGACCTGCGCGGCGAACGCCTCGTTGATCTCGACGAGGTCGACGTCGTCGATGGTCATCCCGGCGCGGGCCAGCGCCCGCCGCGACGCCTCCACCGGACCCAGCCCCATGATCTCCGGGGACAGGGCGGAGACGCCGGTGGCGACGATCCGCGCGAGCGGCGTGATGTCCAGCTCGTCGGCCATCGTGTCGGACATGATCACCAGGGCGGCGGCGCCGTCGTTGAGCGGGCAGGCGTTGCCGGCGGTGACCCGCCCGTCGGGGCGGAACACCGGCTTGAGCTGGGACACCGCCTCGTAGGTGGTGCCGGCGCGGGGGCCGTCGTCGGTGCTGACGACGGTGCCGTCGGGCAGCGTGACCGGCGTGATCTCGCGGGCGAAGAAGCCGTCGGCGATGGCCTTCTCGGCGCGGTTCTGCGAGCGCACCGCGAAGTGGTCCATGTCCTCGCGCGTGACGCCCTTGAGCTGCGCGACGTTCTCGGCGGTCTGGCCCATCGCGATGTAGGCGTCGGGCAGGTGCTCGTCCTCGCGCGGGTCGCTCCACGAGTCCGCGCCGTCCTGCGCGACGTGCCTGGTGCGGTCCTCGGCGTCGGAGAACACCGGGTTGTGCGTGTCGGGCAGGGAGTCGGAGTTGCCCTTGGCGAAGCGGGAGACGGTCTCGACCCCGGCCGAGATGAACACGTCGCCCTCGCCGGCCCGGATCGCGTGCAGCGCCATGCGCGTGGTCTGCACCGACGACGAGCAGTAGCGGGTGACCGTCGTGCCGGGCAGGGTGTCGTAGCCCAGGAGGACGGCGACGATGCGGGCCATGTTGTAGCCCTGCTCGCCCCCGGGCAGCCCGCAGCCGAGCATCAGGTCGTCGATCCGCGCCGGGTCGAGCTGGGGCACCTGGTCGAGCGCGGCGCGCACCATCTGCACGGTGAGGTCGTCGGGCCGGATGTCCTTCAGGGAACCCTTGAACGCGCGGCCGATCGGGGATCGGGTCGCAGCGACGATCACGGCTTCGGGCATCGTCGTCTCTCCTGTCGCACCGGGGGAGGGTCACGTCGGACAGTACGCGCGGAGCGTCCCCCGGCGGACGTGATGTGACCCGCCGTCCGGCGGGACCGCCGGAGCCCCCGCTCCGGCGGTCCCGCTCCGCGTCCGGGCTCAGGTCGGCGGCCGCTCCCCAGCGGCGGCGACGACCTCGGCCCGGGTGGCCCACTCCTCGTAGACGGCGCCGTCCGGCACCCCGGGCTCGGGCGAGTCGACGACGATCCGGCGCCCGCCGAGGAACGTGCCCGTGTCCGGGTCGATCACGATCTCCTGCCGGCGGCCGTGGGCGTCGGTCCGGGCGACGACCGCGCCGGTGTCGCCCAGCAGGGTCGTCGCGTCGCCGATGGTGTCGACGCCCGGCACGAGCGCGATCGCCCGGAACAGCGTGGCGCGCAGCGCGGGTGTGACCTCCGGGGACCGGCTCAGCGCCAGGGTGGACAGCAGCGTCAGCGTGCCGTCGTCGGTGTCGTCGTACACGAGGTCCACCGCCTCCTGGCGGGCGCGGTCGTGGAGGCCCCGGGCGTCGGCGGGCAGCGCCGCGAGGAAGTCGCTGCGCGGGCTGACCCAGTGACTCAGGCTCGGGGGGCCGGGCCAGGGGGCCGTCGGCGCGTCGAGCTCCCTCCAGAACGGGGAGTCGTCGAACAGGCACCGCGGGTCCGCCGTCCACGGGCCTCCGGGGTCGCGCGCCGCCGCCCATGTCACGCCCTCGGCGGCGCGGCCCTGCGTCCGGCCCCGGCCGTCGCCCGGCACCCACTCCTCGACCAGGTCGTGGCACAGGTGCCCGGGGTGGTCGCGCACCACCGGCACGTCGCCGTGCATCGCGTTGAGCCGCGCGGTGACGGTGCGGGTGTAGAGGAACTCGCCGGGACCCGGGAGCGCCGCGGGCGCGCTCCGCCCGGCCGCGTCGGCCGCCCGGTCCAGCAGCTCGACGGCCGCGGCGCTCGGCGGGTCGGGCAGCAGCTGCGGGACGAGCAGGAGGCCGGCGGCGACCGCGCCGACCGCGCCGGTCGCGAGGCCGATCCGGAGGGCGGGCCGCTCGCGCCGCCGCGGTTCCGGGGCGAGGGTGCGCGCCACCAGCCGGCGCCGCGCGGCGGCGAGCACCGCCGGGTCCGGGCCCGTCGTCTCCTGCCGGAAACCGGCCAGCAGGGTCTTCACGTCGTCCACGTCGGTGTCCTCCATCAGCGGTCGGTGTCGTCGGACCGGGCCCGGTCCAGGAGCGGGCGCAGGCGGTTGCGCACCCGGTGCAGCCGCGAGCGCACCGTCCCCACCGGCACGTCGAGCGCGGTCGCGATCTCCTGGTAGCCGAGGTCGGCCCAGGCGTGGAGCAGCAGGGCGTCGCGGTCGCGCCGCGGCATCGCGGCCAGCTCGGCGGCGATCGCCCCGGCCTGCGCGGCCGCGTCCACCCGCCCGATGGCGCCGTCCGCCGGACCGCCGTCCGGCCCGTCGCCGCGGAGCCGGGCCCGGGCGCGCAGGCCCCGCACCTCGTCGCGGCCGTGGCGCCGCAGCAGCACCGTGGCGATCCCGAACAGCCACGCCCGCACCTCCCCGCGGGCGGGGTCGTACCGGGCGCGCTGCTCGAACGCGGTGAGGAACACCTCGCTCAGCAGGTCGTCGGCGGGGTGCGGGCCGATGCGGCGGGCCAGGTAGCGGTGGACGTCGGCGGCGTGCCGGTCGAACAGCACGGCGAAGTCCGGCGGGTCGGCCCGCGACCGCCGCAGCCACTCCTCGTCCGAGGGGGGCGGCGGCGCGGTCGGCACCGGGGGGCCGGGGCGCTCGCGCGGCGAGCCCGTCGTCATCGTCACACCCCCTCTTGCCCGACGGCCCCTCCGCGGTTCACGCCCCGGGCGATCCTCGCGGGACAACCCTGCCGAGCGGTGTCAGGGTTGGGCGCCAGGCTGGAGCCATGACCAGCTGGCACGACGTCGAGACCGCCGAGCCCGCGTTCGCCGCGCGGGTGCGGGCGCTGTTCGACGCGCACAGGCACAAGACGATCGCCACCCTGCGGGCCGACGGGTCGCCGCGGATCAGCGGGATCGAGGCGCGGTTCGCCGACGGCGAGCTGGAGTTCGGGTCGATGCCCGGCGCGCTCAAGGGCCGGGACCTGCGCCGCGACCCGCGCTTCGCGCTGCACAGCGCCACGGTCGACCCGGTCGACGGGCGGGAGGCGGACTGGCCGGGCGAGGCGAAGGTGGCCGGGCGCGCCGTGCTCGTCGGGCCGCTGGACGGCCCGGTGCCCGGTGACGCCTTCCGCGCCGACCTCGACGAGGTCGTGCTGACCGCGCTCACCCCGGACGGCACCGCCCTGCGGATCGAGAGCTGGACCCCGGCGCGGGGGCACCGGGTCGCCGAGCGCGGCTGAGCAGCGCGGGCCCGGATCCGCGGGGGCAGCGGTCCTCGCCGCACGCCGACGACCGGTCGTGGACGCGCCGCACCCGCGCGTGGCGCGGACCGGCCCCGACGGGCAGTGTCGGGCGGGTGACCTCCACCGGACGCCACAGTGCGGTCCGCCCGCGCGCCGCCCCGTCCCGCTCCGGCGGCACCGGGCGGCAGGACGCGGGGCGGCACGACACCGGGCGGCACGACACGGCCCCCGTCCGGTCGCGCGTCCCGGCGCGGGGGGCTCCCGGCGGGGCCGTCCCCGGGTGGGGCGGCGAGCCGGCGCCGCGCCGCTCCGCGCGGCCGCCGGTGGAGCCGGTGCTGCTGGCCGAGGACCTGGTGAGGGTGCACGGCCGCGGGCGGGGCGCCGTGCGCGCCCTCGACGGCGTGTCGGTGGAGGTGGAGCGCGGCGAGCTGGTGGCCGTGATGGGGGCGTCGGGGTCGGGGAAGTCGACGCTGCTGCACTGCCTCGCCGGGCTGGACCGCCCGACCCGGGGCCGGGTGCACTGGGCCGGGGTCGAGGTCACCGGCCTGTCCGAGCGCCGGCTCACGCGGCTGCGGCGCGAGCGGATCGGGGTCGTGTTCCAGGCCTACGACCTGCTGCCCCAGCTGACGGTCCGGCAGAACGTCGTGCTGCCCGTCGAGATCGCCGGGGCCCGGCCGGACCGCGAGTGGCTGGACACGGTGCTGGAGGTGCTCGGTCTCGAGGCCGTGGCGCGGAAGCTGCCGCGCGAGCTGTCCGGCGGGCAGCAGCAGCGGGTGGCCGTGGCGCGGGCGCTGGCCCTGCGCCCGGACGTGGTGCTGGCCGACGAGCCGACCGGCGCGCTGGACGTGGGCACCGCCGCGGACCTGATGCGCTTCCTGCGCGGCTGCATCGACGGCCTGGGCACGACGGTCGTGATGGCCACCCACGACCCGCTCGCCGCGGAGTGGGCCGACCGCGTGCTGCTGCTGCACAGCGGCCGGGTCGCCGTGGAGCTGGAGGCGCCCTCCGCGCACGCCTGCCTCGACGCGCTGGCCCGGGCCCGCCCCCCGGCGCGCGGGCGGGGGGCCTGAGCGGTGCGCCTCGCCGTCCTGCGGGCGGTGCTCGCCGACCACCGCTGGGGGCGCCGCCTGCTCGCCGGGCTCGCCATCGCCGTCGCGACGGCGTTCGCCGCGGCCGCCGCCCAGCTCACCGGGGCGGCGGGCGAGGCGATCGTCCGGGAGCTCGCGGCCACGCCGCCGGACGCCGACCTCGTCGTCACCCCGGCCGGCCCGGACGTCGAGCAGCGCGTGCGGGCCGTGCCCGGCGTCGACGTCGTCGCGGCCGCCGGCGGGACGCCCGTCGCCCGGCTGGTCGCGGGCGGGGCCGCCGAGCCCTGGACGGCGCTGCGGTCCGACGGCGGCCCGCTCGCCCGCTACCCCGTCGTGGAGGGGCGGCTGCCGGCCGGGCCGGGCGAGGCGGCCGTCAGCGAGCAGGCCGCGACCCGCCCCGGGGTGGTCGTCGGGCAGCCGCTGGAGCTCCTCGACGCCGGCGGGGCGCCCCGGGAGCTCGTCGTCACCGGCGTCGTCGCGGCGCGCGGCGAGCCGCTCGACGCCGTGGTCGTCGACCCCGGCACCGCCGCGGTCCTGACCGGCGCCGATGCCGAGCAGCTCGACGTCCGGGTGGCCGCCGGCGCCTCCGTGGACGGGGTCGCGGCCGCGCTGGCCGCCCCGGGCACGACGGTCCGCGCCGCGGCCGACGTCCGCGCGCAGGAGCTGGGCCGGGCGCTGGGCGACGGCCTGGCCGCGGCGCTCGCCGCCCTGGCCGTGTTCGGCGGCACCGCGGTGGCCGCCGCGGTGCTCACCACGTCCTGCGTGCTCGGCGTGCTCGCCGCCCGGCAGCGCCGCACGGTGGCGCTGCTGCGCCGGGCCGGGGCCGGGCGGGGCCAGGTGCTCCGCGCGCTGCTCGCCGACGCCGCCCTGACCGGGATCGGCGCGGGGGCGGTCGGGTCGGCGCTGTCGGTCGGGCTGGTGGAGCTGGTGCGGCTCGGCGTGCGGGTGGGGGCGGGGGAGGACCTCCCGTCGCCCGGGGTGCCGTGGGCGCTGCTGGGCGTCAGCACGGCGGCGGCCGCGGTGACGACGGTGCTCGCCGCGGTCGGGCCCGCCGTCCGGCTCAGCACCGCCGCCCCCGCGGACTCGCCCGAGGCCCACGAGCGGCTGCTGCCGCGCCTCCTGCTCGCGGTCGCCCTGACCGCGGCCGCGATCGGCCTCGTGCAGATCGCCGCCCCCACCCCCGTGGTGGCGCTCGCGCTCGTGGCCGCGGCGGGCGTGCTGGCGTTCGCCGCGGCCGTCGCGGCGGGCCCGGTGCTGTTCCCGGCCGTCGCCGCGCTGATCGGCCTGCCGCTGGCGCTGCTGGCGACGGGGCGGTTCGCCGTCCGGTCGGCGCGGCGGGCGCCGCGGCGCGCCGCCACCACCGTGGCCGCGCTGACGCTGCTCGGGATGCTCCTCACCGCGGTGCTGGTCGGCCTGCAGTCCATGACCGTGTCGGTGGACGACCGCATCGCCGCGCGCTTCCCCGCCCCCGTCGCCGTGGTGGCCCGGGGCGACGGGGCGCTGCCCGACGACCTCGCCGACCGGATCGCGGCGACGCCGGGGGCCGGGGCCGTCGCGCCGGTCCGGGAGTCGGCGCTCGCGGACGCCACCCGCGTCACGCTCGTCGACCCGGCCGCGTTCCCCGCCCTGGTCGAGGGGGCCGTCGACGCCGGGTCGCTCGCCGCGCTGGTCCCCGGCACGGTGGCGCTCGACCGCGCCGAGGCGGCCGCCCGGGGCGTCGGCGTGGGCGGGGTGCTGGACGTGGGCGGCGCGCCGCTGCCCGTCGTCGCCGTCCACCGCTCCAGCGGCGTCCTCGGCCCGGTCGCGCTGCACCCGGACGACGCCGGGCGGCTCGCCGCGCCCGCGGTCCTGCGCCAGGTCCTCGTCGCCCCGGCCCCGGGGACCGGCGTGGACGCGATGCGGGCGGCGGTCACCGGTGTCGTCGGCCCGGACCCGGCCGCGGCCGTGCTGGCCCTCGCCGGGCTGCGCGCGGAGCTGGAGTCCGCCGTGCGGCTGGTGCGGGCGATCGCGCTCGGCCTGGTCGCGACGACGGTGCTGGTCGGGGTGGTGGGGGTGGCCGTGTCGCTGCTGCTGGCGCAGCGGGAGCGCCACGCCGAGGCGGTGACCCTGCGGGCGCTGGGGCTCACCCCGGGCCAGGTCGTGGTGGCCGCCGGGCTGGAGAGCGTCCTGCTCAGCGCGGCCGGCGCACTGGCCGGGGTGGGGCTCGGCGGGGTGTTCGGGGTGCTCGCGGTGTTCGCGCTGGGGGAGCCCGCCGTCCTGCCGGTCGACGAGGTGCTCCTGGGCGCGGGCCTCCTCGTCGGGGTCGCGGTCCTCGCCGCGCTCCCCCCGGCGGTGCGCTCCGCCCGCAGCGGCGCGGTGCCCGGCCGCTGACCGCCCGCCCGGCGAGTTCCGCGCCGGCGCCCGGTGAGTTCCGCACCGGTGCCCGGCGAGTTCCGCACCGGTGCCCGGCGAGTTCCGCACCGGTGCCCGGCGAGTTCCGCCTCCACGCCCGGTGCGTCCTGCTCGCGGGGCAGGTGATCGTGATCCGGTGTGCGGCAGCGCCCGGCCGGGGGCCGTACCGCGCACCGGATCACGATCACCGCGGGGTCAGCGGAACACCACCGTCTTGCCGCCCTCCACCAGCACCCGGTCCTCCAGGTGCCAGCGCAGGCCGCGGGCGAGAACGAGCCGCTCGATGTCGCGGCCTCGGCGCACCATGTCCTCCACGGTGTCGCCGTGGTCGACGCGCGTGACGTCCTGCTCCACGATCGGGCCCTCGTCCAGGTCGGGGGTCACGTAGTGGCAGGTCGCGCCGATCAGCTTGACCCCGCGGGCGTGGGCCTGGTGGTAGGGGCGGGCGCCGGCGAACGAGGGCAGGAAGCTGTGGTGGATGTTGAGCGCCCGGCCCGCCCAGGCCTCGCACAGGTGGGCCGGGAGCACCTGCATGAACCGGGCCAGCACGATCGCGTCCGGCTCGTGGGCGTCCACCAGCTCGTGGACGCGGGCGAACGCGGCCACCTTCCCGGCCTCGCGGCGGGGGTCGCCCAGCGCGGGGAAGGGCACGTGGTGGAACGGCACGCCGTGCGCCTCCGCGATCGGACCCAGCTCGGCGTGGTTGCCCACCACCGCCTCCAGGCGGACGGGCAGCTCACCGGTCGCCGCGCGGCCGAGCAGGTCGTGCAGGCAGTGCGCCTCCCGGCTGACCAGCAGCACCGCGCGCTTGACGACGGCGCTGTCGCTGACCGTCCAGCGCGTCCGCGGCCCGATCGCCTCCGCGACGGCGGCGAACCGCTCGCGCAGCTGCTCGGGCCCGAACGGCAGCGAGTCGGCCCGGACGACCTGCCGGGTGAAGAACCAGCCGGTCGTCGGGTCGCTGTGGTAGCCGGCCTCGACGATCCAGCCGCCCGCGTCGGCGAGGAACCCGGCGATGCGGGCGACGACACCGGTGGTGTCGGGGCAGGACAGCGTGATGACGTAGCGCCGCTCCATCAGGACTGCTCGCGCGCCATCCAGTCGGTGGTGAAGCGCGTCTCGGCCTCCAGGAGCATCCGCACCGCGTCCCCGATGGACTTCTCGATCTTCCCGCCCAGGAACGGCACGGGGACGCTGACGTCGGCCCGGATCCGCAGGCGCGAGCCCCCGTCGGCGTCGGCGAGCTCCATCGAGCCGGTGGCCGTGACCGGCGCGCCGGCGATGCGGACGTCGACGGTCCCGCCGAAGCGGCCGGGCGCCTCGCGGCGCAGGGCCTCGTCGCGCTCGATGACGAGGTTGTCCGACACCAGGTTGGCGACGAACGAGGGCAGCATCGCCCGCTCGACGCCCTGCCGCAGCCGGTAGCGTCCGCCGCCGTCCTCGTCGCGGTGGTGCTCCAGCAGCGCCGCGCCGGGGCCGCCCAGCCTGGCCAGGCGGGCCCGCAGGAACTCCTCGTCCAGCATGACCGCGGCCACGTCGTCGGCGGGGTGCGGCGACGACCGCGTGTAGTCGATCCGGTGCGGCATGGCGGGAGGCTACCGTTGGACCCCGTGGTCGCACCGGTCCTGTCCGTCCCCCTGGCCCCGCTGACGACGCTGCGCCTGGGCGGCCCCGCCCGCCGGCTGGTCGACGCGACGAGTGCCGAGGAGGTGGTGGCGGCCCTGCGGGAGGCCGACGCCGCCGGCGAGCCCGTGCTGGTGCTGGGCGGCGGGTCCAACGTCGTGGTGGCCGACGACGGCTTCCCCGGCACCGTCGTGCGGATCGGGTCCACCGGCCGCTCCCTCGCGCTCGAGGGCGGCACGGCCCGCTACCGCGTGGAGGCGGGCGAGGACTGGGACGTCCTCGTCGCGGCCTCGGTGGCCGACGGGCTGGGCGGGTTGGAGTGCCTGTCCGGGATCCCCGGGCGCGCCGGGGCAACGCCGGTGCAGAACGTCGGCGCGTACGGGGTGGAGATCGCCGACGTCCTGGTGTCGATCGACCTGTACGACCGCCGCACCGACGCGGTGCGCCGCGACGTGCCGGCCGCCGAGCTGGGCCTGGCCTACCGCACGAGCACGCTCAAGGGCCGCGCCGACGTCGTCGTGCTCGCCGTGGTCTTCCGGCTCACCACCGACGGGCTGTCCGCGCCGATCCGCTACGCCGAGCTCGCCCGGACCCTGGACGTCGAGCCGGGCGCCCGCGTGCCCGTCGCCGACGCCCGCGCGGCCGTGCTGGCGCTGCGCGGCGGCAAGGGCATGGTCCTCGACGCCGCCGACCGCGACACCTGGAGCGTCGGGTCGTTCTTCACCAACCCCGTCCTCGACACCGCGCCGGAGGGGGCCCCGACCTGGCCCGCGGCGGACGGGCGGGTGAAGGTGCCGGCGGCCTGGCTCATCCAGCGGGCCGGGTTCGAGCGCGGCCACGCCGGCCCGGGCGGGCGGGTGGCGCTGTCGAGCAAGCACGTCCTCGCGCTCACCCACCGCGGCGGCGGCTCGACCGCCGACCTGCTCGCCCTGGCCGGGCGGGTGCGCGACGGGGTGCGGGCGCGCTTCGGGGTGGAGCTGCACCCCGAGCCGGTCCTGGTGGGGTGCGCACTGCCGTGAGCCGCGCGGTGATCGCCGGTCCGGTGCGTCAGCGGCCGGATCCGGCCGGTCCCGCACCTGACCGGTGATCACGCCCGCTGCGGCCGGGTTCGGCCCCACCGCCGTCCGGGTAGCCCGCACCATGACCGACACCCCCGACCAGGTCCGCACCCGCTCCGAGCCGCTGCCCGAGGAGCGGGCCGTCGAGACCGGCGGTGAGGACCGCGCAGCCGAGGCCGCCGCGATCCTCGCCGAGTCCGAGGAGCGGGTGGCCGGCGCCGCGGAGGGCCGCTCGCCCGGCGCGGCCGCCGACGAGCACCGCACCTCGGCCGACACGGCCGACTGACCCCGGCGCGCCCGCTAGCGTGTGCGGGCGTGCCCCGGCCCGACCACCGCTTCCCGGCCGACCCGTACCCCGGGGCCGTCCCGCCCGGCTCGTTCGTCCACCTCGACGGACAGGTGCTCGCGCTGGAGCCCGGTCCGTGGCGCGTCGAGGGCGAGCCGCTGGACGGGTGGCTGGCGGCGCGCGGGGCCGCCCCGGTCGCGCACCGGCTGCCGCTGCTCGTCTACGGCTCCAACCGCAACCCGGAGAAGATCGGCCTCCTGCGGCGGGAGATGGGCCTCGGGTCGGACCCCGTCCTCGTCCTCGGCGCCGACTGCCGCGGCGTCAGCGCGGTCTGGGCGGCCGGGCACCGGGTCCGCGACGGGCAGCGGCCCGCCACCCTCGCCGCCGCTCCCGGGGTGCGCGAGCGCCACGCCGTCTGGATGGCGACGCCGCGCCAGCTCGCCGTGCTCGACCGGTGCGAGGGCCGCGACGAGCGCTACCGGCTGGTGCGGCTGCGCACCGGCAGCGTGGTCACCGACGACGGCACCCGCATCGACGCGCCCTGGTGCCACGTCGCCCACGGGGACGTGCGCCGGCCGCTGCTGGTGGACGGGGCGCCGGTGCGCTGCGCCGACGCCGGCCAGGCCGCGGTGCGGGACCTGCGGGGCGAGGTCGGCGACGACGGGCTCGACGTCGTGCCCGTCACCGGCGCCCCGCACGCCGACGAGTGGCCGTCCGCGGTGTTCGCCTACGGCCTGCTCCAGCCCGGGCAGGAGGGGTGGCCCCTCCTCGCGCCGTTCGCGACGGGCGTCCACCGGCCCGCGACGCTCGCCGGCGGGCTGTTCGACACCGGCCGCGGCTACCCGGCCTGGCGACCCGACGTCGCCGGCGCGGTCCGCGGCACGCTCGTCGAGCTGCGCGACCCCGCCGCCGCGTTCCCCTCCGTCGACGCCTACGAGGGCGAGGAGTACGTGCGCACGCGCGTCACCACCGTCGACGGCACCGCCGCGTGGGCCTACGCCTGGGCTGCGGACGTCGACGGCTTCGCACCGCTGCCGGACGGCTGGGTCGTGCGGCGCCGCTCGGGGTGAGGCCCGGGGCTCGGCCGGGGTCGCCGGCCGGGCGCGGTGCCGTCGTCGTGCGGGCGGGGGACGGCGCTAGGAGTGCGCCGACCTGGCCACCGCGGGCAGCTGCGGCGCCAGGCCGTACAGCCGCTCGGCGTTGCCACCGAGGATCGCCGCCACGGCGTCGGGGTCGGGGTCGGGGTGGCGGCCGCGGAGCTCGGGCGGGAACCGGTAGACGGCGAGCCGCTCCACCAGCCGTCCCGGGCGGACGAGCGGGTAGCCGCTGCCGAACAGCAGGCGCTCCGGGCCGAAGGCGCGCAGCAGGTCGCCGAACGCCCGGCCGAACTCCGGGCTGCCGATCCACGGCAGGATCTCGGTGAGCACGACGTGGACGTTCGGCAGCCGCGCCAGGCCGTGCAGCGGCGCCGGGGGCAGGCAGCCCGCCGACAGCACGAACGAGGTGCGCGGCAGCGCCGCCGCCAGCTCCCGGAACCGGGCGACGTCGAACGCGGCGGACGGCACGCGCCGCACCGGCCGGGTGCGGACGGGCAGGGCCGACCCGGACCGCACCGGCTCGGCCCAGCTGGGCAGCCGCGGCCCGCGGCCCGGGGCCGGTCGCCAGCGCTCCCACGGGGCCGGTCGCACGGCGGGCGTCGTCCCCAGGTGCACCACCCCGGCGCCGGACGCGGCGCACCGGGCCAGCACGCGGCGCAGCCACGGCTCGCCCAGCGGGGTCCGGCCGCCGGGGCGGCGGGACTCGCCGAACGTCAGTCCGCGCAGGTCGTGGCGGCGCACCCGCGCGGCGATGCCCCGGGCCCCGGCCTGCCCGGCGTCGGGGTCGAGCTCGCCGGACAGCACGAACCGCTCCGGGGCCGGGGCGGCCAGCTCGGCGTGCCAGGCGGTGGGCGAGAACCCCAGCACGAACAGGTCACCGAGCAGCACCGGCTGCAGGACCGCGCGGTCGACGTGCCCGGCGGTGAACACGTCGCGCTCCAGCCCCTCGGCCGTCACGCGCTCGACGTCGGCGAGGGTGCCCGCCGCCCCGTCCAGCTCCCGGTGCCGGGCCAGCAGGCCGGCGGCGAACCGCTCGCCCGCCGGCCCGGCCTGGTTCTGCGGGCTGGCGTCCCAGGCGTGGACCTGGGCGTCGACCACGCGGTGCCCCGCGAACAAGCCCTCAGCCCATCGACGGGCCCAGCCCGAGCGACTGCGGGGTGCTCGAGTCGGGCGACGGCTGCGGGATGCCCTCGTCCAGCGGGCCGTACTCGGTCATCAGCGCCTTGTTCCAGGGCGTCTGCTCCTCGGCCACCAGCGAGTTGGTGGTGAGGATCAGCCCGGCCACCGAGGCGCCGTTCTGCAGGGCCGAGCGCACGACCCGCAGCGGGTCGATGATGCCCATCTCCACCATGTCGCCGAAGCGGCCCTCCAGGGCGTCGAAGCCCTCGTCGACCCCGAGCGCGCTGACCTGCTTGACGACGTCGGCGCCGTCGTAGCCGGCGTTGCTCGCGATGAGGTGCACCGGCTCGGTGAGCGCGGCGCGCACGATCTCGACGCCGATGCGGTAGTCGCCCGACACGTCCAGGGCGTCGAGCGCGGACTCGGCGTGCAGCAGCGCCGCACCCCCGCCGGCCACGATCCCCTCGGCCATCGCCGCCCGGGTGGCCTGCAGGGAGTCGTCGACGCGGTGGCGGATCTCCTTGAGCTCGGCGTTGGTCGGCGCGCCGACCGAGATGATCGCGGCCTTGCCCGACAGCCGGGCGATGCGGTCACCGAGCCAGTCCTCGTCGGTGCCGATGCTCGCGCGCGCCATCTCGGCGCGCAGCTGGCTCAGCCGCACCTCCACCCGCTCGCGGGGGGCGCCGCCACCGATGATCGCGGTGTGCTCGTTGGTGGCGCGGACCTGCCGGGCCCGGCCGAGGTGCTCGGCGGTCATCTGCTCCAGCGCGAACGACGACGCCTTCGAGTGCACCTTCCCCCCGCACAGCGCCGCGATGTCCTCCAGCATGTGCACGCGCTTCTCGCCGAAGCCGGGGGCCTGGATCGCGGTGACCTTGAGGTGGCCGTTGATGTGGTTGTGCACCAGCATCTGCAGCGCGGTGCCCTCGACCTTCTCGGCCACGATCACCAGCGGCCGCGGGTCGCGCATGATCTTCTCGAGCACGGGCATCAGGGAGCGGACGTCGGTGATCTTCTCGGCCGACAGCAGGATGTAGGGGTCGTCGAGGACCGCCATCATGCTGCCCGGGTCGGTGACCAGGTAGGGCGAGACGTAGCCGTTGTCGAACTCGAAGTCCTCGACGAAGTTCACCGTCAGGCCGAGCACCGGCCCGTCGTCCACGGAGATGACGCCGTCGTCGCCGACCGTGTGCAGCGTCCGCGCCACGACCCGGCCGATCGACTCGTCGTCGTTGGCCGAGATCGCCGCGACCCGGGACAGGTGCTCGAGGCTGTCGACGGGGTGCGCGACGGTCGCGAGGTGCTCGACGATGGCGGCCACCGCGGTGTCGATGCCCCGCTTGACCAGCACCGGGTTGCCGCCGGCCTGGATCGCCTGCATGCCCTCGCGGACGATGGCCTGCGCCATGACCGTCGCGGTCGTCGTGCCGTCGCCGACGATGTCGTTGGTCTTGATCGCCGCTTCCTTGAGGATCTGCGCGCCCATGTTCTGGAACGGGTCGCGCAGGAAGATCTCGCGGGCGATGGTGACGCCGTCGTTGGTCACCTCGGGCGTGCCGGTGATCTTCTCCAGCACGACGTTGCGGCCCTTGGGCCCCAGGGTGGACTTCACGGCCTCGGCGAGCTGGTCGACGCCGGCCTTCAGCAGGTCGCGGGCTTCCTGTCCGAACTTGAGTTCCTTGGCCATGGGTCGTCCCCTTCGACGGCGGTGTTCTCGGGTGCGCGGGTGGCGAGAGGGTGGTGCGGCCCGGGCCGCCGGCCGCGCCGGATCGCGCGGACGACGGCCCGGGGGCGGGACTAGCGGGTGACCTCGGGCGGGAGCATGTCCCCGATGAACTCCGCGGCTTCCTCGAGATTGCCGAACATCACCGTCCGGTCGTCCATGTGCACCATCTTCCCGTAGTGCGTGGACATGTTCTCCTCGAACTCGGCGGCGTCGTAGAAACCCTGCTCCTCACCGAGGGCCTCGGAGATGTCGTCGTAGACGAAATCCATCCGGCCCACGCAGTCGACGCGGATCATCGACGGCAGGTGCGTGATGGTGACGTTCTCCTGACGGTTCATCACCTCGGCCACGACGACGCCGACCTGGTTGTTCATCAGCGTCACGCCGGCTTTCCCGGAGGCGGTGTTGTCCGCCTGGAACGGGCTCTCGGCGGTGCGGAAACTCGTCACTGCTTCAGCTCCTTCGGGGTCTCGAGTCCGAGGTCGGTGAGGATCCCGGCGAACCGGTTCTTCGCCCGGTCCAGGGCGTCCTCGAAGCGCGGCGGCTTGGCGTCGGGCTGACTCCACAGCGGCTGCATCGACCGCGCCGCCTCCAGGCACTGGGGCACCCACTTGGCCAGCCAGGCCTGCATGAGCTCCTTGTTGTGGGCGGCGAACTCGCGGTCCTGCACGAGCGGGCCGAAGCAGGCCTGGGTCCAGCGCAGGTCGCGCTGGGCGTAGTCGTACTCCCCGGCCCCGATGACGGTGGGGGTGACGAAGTCGCCGTTGCCCGCTGCCGCCTGCTGCACGAGGTTCGAGCGGAACAGCTCGCCGACCAGCGGCTCGAACACGACGTTGGTGGCGAAGACCATCTCGCCCCAGTCGTCGTCGACGGCCGTGAGCGCCTCGACGACCCGGCGGGCGCCCTGCCACTCGGGGGCGTTGTTCCACGCGTCGAGGTGCGCGGTGCCGTCGAAACCCTCGATCTCCTCGGTGAGGGTGAGGTTGTAGAGCGCGAGGTCCTGCGCGAACCGGATCTTGTGCATGCTGTTCACGACCATCGCCGTGTTGTGCATGTTCGTCGGTCCGGAACGGTTGCAGGCGGCGAAGACGTAGAGGCCGAGGATGTGCTCGATGTGCATCCAGGCGCCGACGTTGCGCTCGACGAAGGTCTTCCAGTTCGGGTTCCAGTTGTCGAACGCCTTGGCCTGGCGGGCGTTCTCGACGTTCTGCGTGGTCTGGCGGACGACGTTCGCGTTGTAGCGGTAGAACGTCATCTCCCATTCCTCGTTGGGATCCCGGAACTCGTGCCAGCCGTGGGCCGGCCAGTCCGCGACGTGCAGGCCGCCGGAGCCGGGGCCGCGCACGGGCTCGGGGTCGTCGACGCCCCAGGCCTTGAGCTTCGTCCAGGTCAGCGGGTAGCCCGCCGTCCCGTCGGCGAAGCCGTAGATCCACCCCTGCGACAGGTAGTGCCGCGGGTCGGGCTGGACGTCGACGGTGACGTCCTCGTAGTGGGTCTGCTTGCGCTTCGCCGGCTTGTAGTAGTTGTAGCGCCGGGCGCTCGCACCGGAGTCGGGGAACTCCTGCGCTCCCGCCTCGGCGTCGGTGAACTGGGGCTTCGGAACGTTGCGTTCCGGACGTCGAGCAGCGGTCGTCATAGCACGTCCTCGCCTTCCGGTTCACCGGTGACGGTGAACTTGTCGTAGAAGATGTCGTCCTCGCGCACACCCAGTGCGGTGAGCGTCTCGATGGCCGCGTCGACCATGGGCGGGGGACCGCAGACGTAGGCGTCGCGCCCGGTGAGGTCGCCCTCGCAGCGCGCCACCACGTCGGTGATCAGCCCGACCTCGCCGTCCCACGCGTCGCCGTCGCCCGCCTCGGAGAGCGCCGGCACGTAGCGGAACCCGGGGAGCCGCTGCTCCAGCTCCCGGAGCTCGTCGGTGAAGCACAGGTCGCGGGCCTGCCGCGCGCCGTAGTAGAAGACCGCCGGCCGGGCCACCGCGCGGTCGGCCATGGAGCGCAGCAGCCCGAGCACGGGCGCCATCCCCGCGCCGCCGCCCACGAACACCAGCGGCGACGTGCGGCTCTCGCGCAGCGTGAAGGTGCCGAAGGGGCCCTCGACCTCGAGGCGGTCGCCCACCGCGAGCTTCGTCGCCAGCACCTCCGAGAACAGCCCGCCCGGGTAGCACTTGATCACGAACTCGAAGTGCCCCTCGCGGCCCGGCGTGTTGGCCATGGAGTACGAGCGGCTCTCGTCGGTGCCCGGGACCATGAGGTCGAGGTACTGCCCGGGGAAGAACTTGATCTCCTCGGGCTCGACCAGCCGCAGCACGAGGTGCCGCATGTCGTGGGTCACCGGGTCGTTCGCGACGACCTGCGCCACGCCCTTCTTCAGCGGCAGGCCCGACCGGATGATCTCCTCGTCGTACTGCCCCAGCTCGATGACGAGGTCGCCGTAGGCGTGGGCGCGGCACAGCAGGGTGGAGCCCTGCTCGCGCTCGTAGTCCGGCAGGGCGAAGGTCGAGTAGCGGTCCAGCTCGATGTCGTCCATGTCCCCGTCGAGGACGAAGGACTTGCAGGCCGCGCACTGCCCCTCCTTGCAGCCGTGCATGAGCTGCACGCCCTGCTCGGCGGCCGCGCGCAGGATGTTCTGGCTCTCCTCGACCTCGATCTCGATGCCCACCGGCTCGAACCGGACGACGTGCTTGTCACCCATGGGTGGCCTCTCGGGGGAAGGGACGGGCGGGAGACGACCGGCGCGGGACGGCTCTGGCGTGGGACGGCTCTGGCGGGGGACCGGCAGGGGGAGGGCCGACGCCGGGTGCGCCGGACCTCCCCCCTCACCTGACCCGCGCTCAGGCGCTGGGTGCCGGTCGACCGGCCGGGCCCTGCTTCCTGTAGTCCTCGATGTACGCCGCGCGTCCGGCGTCGTCCATCTCGTTGAACAGGACGTTCGGGCTCTGCAGCGGCGGGCAGCGCCGCATGTGGTCCAGCGTCCACATCTTCTTGGGGTCCAGGTCCAGGTGCGGCTGCGCCGTCATGGTCCTGCCGTCGTCGCGGACGAAGCCCATGTCGGAGACCACGTCGGCCCAGTTCCAGCCGTGGTAGATGGTCTCCCACTCGCGCTTGCCGACCAGGCGGCCCATGTTCGGGGTCTCGCGGCCCTGGTAGGTGGGCCGGAACGCCTCCACGTCGGTCCAGCGGCACACCTCGTGGCAGTAGGTGCGGTGCTGGCCGTCGATGTCGGCGGTGACGATGTCCTCGCGGACCAGGCAGGGGACCATGCAGGTCCAGCACCGGGCCGGGTAGACGTAGTCGACGTCCTCGAACACGATCGGGTTGTGGCCGTTGGGCGTGGCCAGGCGGTTGTAGTTCTCCCACCAGGCGCCGTACTTGTCGTACCAGCCCGGGTACTTGTACTCGAACCACTCGAAGTCCTCGTCGGTCATCGAGTCGATGCGCCAGTAGTTGGCGAGCCAACCGGTGGCGAAGAACTGCGCGACCTCGTGGACGTAGCCCTTCTCCCAGATCTGCTTCCACGACTCCTCGATGAGGTCGTGGGGGATGACCAGGCCGTACTTCTCGAGCGGGATCAGGTAGGCGCGGTAGTAGTCGTCGTAGATCCACCGGCGCCACATCTCCGCGTAGGACTCGCGGTCCTTGCGGCGGTCCTTCGTGCCGTACTCGATGAACGTGCCGATCGCGGCGTCCACCACGCGGTGGTTGTTCCACCACGCGTAGCGCAGGTCGCGCTCGAGCAGCTGGCGGTTGTCCTCGTCCGACAGCGCCATGAGCAGCGTGGCGTAGCCGTTGGAGATGTGCCGGCTCTCGTCGGACTGCACCGAGTGGAACACCGTGGGCAGCAGGTAGTCGCCGTTCGCCGCCGCCTCGGCCGGCATGGCCACGAACAGGGTGTTCGTGAACGCCGTCTCGGCGACGATCGTCAGGTAGATGCTGGCCGCGGTGATCGCGTCACCGGTGATGAACCCCTCCGCGAACTGGCGGCCGATGGTGCCGCAGTAGTCCGAGTGGAAGTTCCGCAGGCTGTTGTTGAAGCCCGCCGGGTCGATGTAGTTGTTCATGTACAGGCGCTTGAGGTTCTGCTGGATCGTCGAGTGGCGGACCTCGTCGATCATCTGGATCGCCTGGCCGTTGTGCAGCTCCGGGTTCGGGACCACGTGGAACAGCATCGGCATCGAGCGCGCCGCCGAGACCTCCGGCAGCGGGATGATGGAGAGGAACAGCTTCTGCCACTCCAGCCAGCGCTCCTGCACCTGGCGGAACATGTTGCCGCGGATCGCGCCGTCGGACGCGCCGTAGACGCGGTGGTCCTTCTCCTCCTGCATGGGGAAGTAGGACCGCAGGACCTGCTTGAGCGGGTCCTTCTTGGCGGCCTTGCGGAACGTGTAGTCGGTCCCGTACTTCATGTACGGCTCGTGGTACTGCGGCTCCCAGGAGAGTTCCTGGATCTTCTGGTGAGCCTTGGCCAAACTCTGCCGACTCAAGGTCGTCTCCTCACGGTCGTGGTCCGGTGCCGGGGACGGGCGCGGGCGTCTCGGCACCGCCGAGTGAGCGCGGAGGTCGCGGGGGCGGGGGTTCGCGGGCCCCGGCCCCGGTGCTCCGTGCCAGGGATCACATAACGGCCGGCGCGCGGTCGCGGTCTCAATATGAGATTCTGCGCGCCCGTCGCACACGGCCTACCGCTCGTCGCAGGTCAGGGGTACCGTCGCCCGACCATCCCCGGATCATCGCCGTTCCGAGAGGGGCCACCGGTTGAACCGTCGCGACGAGCGTGCCGTGCACCGGCGGCCGGACCGGACCCCGCCCGACCCGGGGTCCGAGCGCCTGGCCCGCGCCCGCACGGCTTTCCTCGTCGACGAGCCGATCGACCCCGGGGTGGTCCGCGAGCCGATCCTGGCCTCGTGGACGCGCTCCCGGCACTTCGCGGTGGCCGCCGACCACCTGGAGATGCCCTACGAACCCGACCTCGTGATCGACACCCCGCTCGCCCGCGTGGCCGGCCCGGTCGTCCGCGAGGTCGCCGAGCAGCTGGTGAACGAGCCCGTCAGCCTCGTGCTCACCGACGGCGACGGGTTCGTGCTCGACCGGCGCAGCGGTGACGGCCGGCTGCTGGACGGGCTGGACGGCATCCGGCTCGCCCCCGGCTTCAGCTACGCCGAGCGCCACGTCGGCACCAACGGCATCGGCACCGCGCTGGAGGGCCGGACGGTGGCGCGCGTGTTCGGCCACGAGCACTTCGCGGAGAACCTGGAGGACTTCGCCTGCGCGGGCGCCCCCGTGCGGCACCCCGTCACCGGCCGCGTCGTCGGCGTCGTCGACCTCACCTGCTGGCGCGGCGACGCGAACATGATGATGGTGACCATCGCGACCGCCGTCGCGAAGCGGATCGAGGAGCTGCTGCTGGAGCAGTCCGGCCGCCGCGAGGTGACGCTGCTCAACGACTACCTGGCCGCCTGCCGCCGCGGCCGCGGTGCGGTGTTCGCGCTGTCGGCCGACCTGCTGATGATGAACGACCGCGCCCGCGAGCTGTTCGACCCGGCCGACCAGGGCCCGCTGCTGGCCGAGGCCGGCGCCGCGCTGGCCGAGGGCCGGACGCACCCCCTGCTCGTCGACCTGCCCAGCGGCAGCACCGCGCGCGTGCTGTGCCGGCCGAGCTGGTCGGACGGCGACGGCGGCGGCGGGGTGGTGGCGGTGCAGCTCATCGCCGACGGCAGCGCGCCGCCGCGGGTCGCGCCGGCCGCGCCCGCCCTGCCCGCCGCCGTCGGCTCCGCGCCGCTGTGGACGAAGTGCTGCCAGGCCGTCGACCGGCACTTCCGGGCGCGGGAGTGGCTGGTGCTCGCCGGCGAACCCGGCACCGGCCGCACCACGATCGCCCGCGCCACCCACCAGCGCCGCACCCCCGCCGCGCACCTGCGCGTGCTCGACGCCGTCGAGACCGGTCCGCGCCTGGTCGCCGAGGTGGCCGCCGAGCTGGACAACGCCGGCGGCGGCTCGATCGTGCTCACCCGGATCGACCGGCTCGACCCCGCCGCCGTCCTCGCGCTCGCCGACGTGCTGGAGCCCCACCGGGAGTCGACCGCCCCGGAGCGCCCGTGGGTCGTCGCGACGACGGACCCGGCCGCCGGCGCCGACCTGGCCGAGCTGCTCGCCCTGTTCCCGAGCACGGTCGAGGTCCCGCCCCTGCGCCACCACGTCGAGGACGTCGCCGAGCTCGTGCCCTACCTGCTGGCCCGGCTCACCCGCGGCACCGAGCTGCGCTGCTCCGCCGACGCCATGCGCGTGCTCATGCGCAACCGCTGGCCGGGCAACGTCGAGCAGCTCTACCAGGTGCTCCGCAAGATCGTCGCGAAGCGGCGGACGGGCGTGGTCACCGCGGCCGACCTCCCGGCCGAGTGCCGCGCCGTCACCCGCCGCGTGCTCACCCCGCTGGAGGCGATCGAGTGCGACGCGATCGTCGACGCGCTCCTCGACGCCGCCGGCAACAAGGCGGAGGCCGCCCGGCACCTGGGGATGTCGCGGGCCACGATCTACCGCAAGATCCGCGGCTACGGGATCTCGATGCCGACGGGCTGACACCTGTCACCGGGGATCGGTGACGTCGGGGACCGGTCCGCCGGTCCGGGGGTGGCTAGGGTCGGCGGCGTGTTGACGATCGAGGCACTGTCCAAGCGGTTCGGCGCCGTCCAGGCCCTGGACGGCGTGACGTTCGCCGTGCAGCCGGGGGAGGTGTTCGGGTTCGTCGGCAGCAACGGCGCCGGGAAGACCACCACGATGCGGATCGTGCTCGGCGTGCTGAGCGCCGACTCCGGGACGGTCACCTGGCAGGGCGAGCCCGTCGACGCCGACCTGCGCCGCCGCATCGGGTACATGCCCGAGGAGCGCGGGCTCTACCCCAAGATGAAGGTGGCCGACCAGCTGCGCTACCTCGCGGAGCTGCACGGGCTCACCGCCGCCGGGGCCGCGTCGTCGGTGGACCGCTGGACCGAGCGGCTCGGCATCGCCGCCCGCCGCGGCGACGAGGTGCAGAAGCTGTCGCTGGGCAACCAGCAGCGCGTGCAGCTGTGCGCCGCCCTCGCGCACGACCCCGACGTGCTGGTGCTCGACGAGCCGTTCTCCGGGCTCGACCCCACCGCCGTCGAGGTCATGAGCAGCGTGCTCCGCGAGAAGGCCGGCACCGGGGTCCCGGTGATCTTCTCCAGCCACCAGCTGGAGCTCGTCGAGCGGTTGTGCGACCGCATCGGCATCATCGCCGGCGGCCGGATGGTGGCCGTCGGCAGCGTCGACGAGCTGCGCCGGCGCGACCCCGCCGTCGTGCTCGACGTCGAGGGGCCCCGGGCGGGGTGGGCGCACGGGCTGGCCGGGGTGGAGGTGCTGGCCGACGGGGACGGGCGCACCCGGCTGCGCCTGGCCCCCGGGGTCGACGACCAGGCCGTGCTGGCCGCCGCCGTGGCGGCCGGCCCGGTGCACGAGTTCCGGCGGTGGCGCCCCCCGCTCACCGAGCTCTACCGCGACGTCGTGCAGGACGTCGCGCCGCAGGCGGTGCCGGCATGAGTGCACCGCTGAGCCCGACGAAGGCCGTGCTGCTCGTCGCCCGGCGCGAGTTCGTCACGCAGGTCCGGTCGCGCAGCTTCGTCATCGGCATCGTGTTCACCCTGCTCATCCTGGTCCTCGCCGGCGGCGTCGGGTACTTCGTCGCCTCCCAGACCTCCGGGGCGACGCTGGGGATCACCCCCGCGACCGCCGCGCTGCGACCGGCGCTGGAGCAGGCCGCCGAGGTGTCGGACTACGACCTCGAGCTCCGCGAGGTCGACGACGCCGCCGGCCGGCAGCAGGTCGACGCGGACGACCTCGACGCGCTGCTCACCGGCTCCACCGGCGGCTACGAGCTGCTCGGCCGCGACGCCGTGCCCGACGGCCTGCGGACGCTCGTGACCACGGCCGTGCAGCAGCAGACGCTCACCGACGCCCTCACCGGGGCCGGCGTGGACCCGGCCCGGGTCGCCGCCGACGGCGAGGTCAGCGTGACCACCCTGCAGGCGGACGACCCCGAGCAGGGCCAGCGGGTCGTCGTGGCGCTGGCGGGGGCGTTCCTGCTGTTCTTCTCCCTCAACTACGCCGCGGCCGTCGCCGGCGGGGTGGTGGAGGAGAAGCAGAGCCGCGTGGTCGAGCTGCTGCTGTCCACGATCCGCCCGGGGCAGCTGCTGGCCGGGAGGTGCTCGGCCTGGGCGCCGTCGGGCTGCTGACCCTCGTGCTGCTCGGGGGGATCGGCGCGGCGGCCGCGACCGCGGCGGGCCTGCTCACGGTGCCGGGGGCGGCGTTCGGGACGTTCGCCATGGTCGTGGTCTGGTACCTGATCGGGTTCTTCCTGTTCGCCGCGCTGTACGCGGCGGTGGGGTCCACGGTGTCGCGCCAGGAGGAGCTGCAGACGGCGATCGCCCCGATGGCGATCGTGCTGATCGTGCCGTTCATCCTCACGCTCAACCTGCTGCCGAACGACCCGCGCAACGGCGTGGCCGCGGTGCTGTCGTTCGTGCCGTTCCTCTCGCAGACGATCATGCCGGTGCGCTACGCGCTCGGCGTGGCCCCGCTCTGGGAGGTGGCGCTGGCCGCGCTCATCGCCATCGGGGCCATCGTGGTGGTGGTGCGGCTGGCCGCGCGGATCTACGCGAACTCGGTGCTGCGCACGGGCGCCCGGGTCGGGCTGCGGGAGGCGCTGCGGAGGAGCTGAGCGCCGCCGCCCGGGGTCGCCCGGGCGGCGGTCAGGTCCGGCGGCGGGGGCGGTAGGGCCGGAACCCGGCCGCCTCGGCGTCCGCCGCGGTCCGGAACCACGCCTCGGCGCGGGTGCGGCCGTAGTAGGGGCTGCTCGGCGTGTGGAACAGCCGGGACTGCGCGTTGCCCTTGATCACGTAGTCCGGCCCGGGGGACGAACCGTCGGGCCGCGGCGCGGCGGACCCCGGACCGAACGGCTCGGCCGCGTCGGGTGCCGGCGGAGCGGGGGCCGGAGCCGCCGCGGCGGGTGCCGGGGTGGCCGGAGCCGCGGGTGCGGACGCGGCCGGCTGCGGGCTCGGCGGGGGGACCGCGGCGTCCGGGGCCGGCGCCTGCGGGGTCGGCACCGGCGCGGCCGGTTCCGCGGGGACCGGCTCCGCCGGGACCGGCTCTGCGGGGACCGGCGGTGTCGCGGGGACCGGCGGTGTCGCGGGGACGGCGGGCGGCCGGGCCGCGAGCGCCGGTGCCGGCCGGACCGGGGCCCGTCCGGCCGCGGGGACGGCGGCGCGTGCGCGGCTCGCGACCACCAGGCCGGCGCCGGTGACCAGGAGGACCGGCAGGACCCAGCGGCGGCGACGTCGTGTCTCGACCATCTCGAACTCCCTCCGTACCGGCGGGAAACTACCCCGCGCCGGTGCGGCCGCTCAGGCCCGGGCCGCCTTCACCCGCTCGTAGCGGGCGAGCGCCTCCAGCCGCTCCGCCCTGTGGTCGACCATCGGCTCCGGGTAACCGGCCGGGATCCCGCCGGGCAGCGTCCAGGGCTGGTGCACCGCCTTCCCCGGGACGCCGCGCAGCTCGGGGACGAACGCGCGCACGTAGTCGCCGTCGGGGTCGAACTTCTCGCCCTGGGTGATCGGGTTGAACACGCGGAAGTACGGCGAGGCGTCGGTGCCGCTGCCGGCGGTCCACTGCCAGCCGTGCTGGTTCGACGGCAGGTCGCCGTCCACGAGCAGCTGCATGAAGTGGCGCGCGCCCCACTGCCACGGCAGGTGCAGGTCCTTGACGAGGAAGCTGGCGACGATCATCCGCACCCGGTTGTGCATCCACGCCTGCGCGCGCAGCTGGCGCATGCCGGCGTCGACGATCGGGAAGCCGGTGCGGCCCTCCCGCCAGCGGTCGAAGTCGGCCCGCGCCGCCGCGCCCGTCGCCACCGGCAGCGCCTCGAAGGCCCGGTCGTAGGGGTGCCGGGCGGAGTCTGGGCGCTGGAACATGATGTCGGCGTAGAAGTCCCGCCAGGCGAGCTCGGTCGTGTAGGTCCCGGCCGACTCCGACCGCCGGGGGGCGAGGTCGGCCAGCATCGTGCGCGGGTGGATCAGCCCGTACTTGAGGTGCACCGACATGCGCGACGTGCCCGGCCGGTCGGGCCGGTTGCGCTGCTCGCCGTAGCCGTCGATCGCCGTGGTGAGGAACTCCGCCCACATCGCCCGGGCCGCGGACTCGCTGGCCTCCGGGATCGGGGCCTCCACGGGGTCGTCGTCGGGGACGGGCACGCGCGGCGGACCGCCGTCGATCCCGTCGGGGTCGATCCAGCGCAGGGTGGAGGCGTCCGTGTCGGCCGGGCCCCGCCACCCGTGCTGCGCCCACGCCCGCCGGAAGGGGGTGAACACGCGGAACGGCTGGCCGTCGGCCTTGCGCACCCGGCCCGGTGCGACGGCGTAGGGCGAGCCGGTGCGCACCAGCTCGCGGCCGGCCCCGGCGAGCGTCTCCGCCACGGCGTCGTCGCGCTGCCGGCCGTAGGGGCCGAAGTCGGCCGCGACGTGCACCGCGGCGGCGTCGACGGCGGCGGCGACCCGCGGCACGACGTCGACCGGGTCGCCGCAGGTGACGAGCAGCCGCCCGCCCAGCGACTCGTCGAGCGAGCGCAGGGCCCGGAACAGGAAGGTGCGCCGCGGCGACCCGGACGGGCGCAGCAGGGCGTCGTCCAGCACGAACAGCCCCACGGCCGGGTGCTCGCCCGCGGCGAGGAACGTCGGCTGGTCGTGCACCCGCAGGTCGCGGCGGAACCAGACGACGGAGGCGGTGCTCATGGGCCGCGACGCTAGCGGCCGTCGCCGCGCACCGCCGGGTGACCGCCCGGCCCGGACAGGGCCCGCTCCAGCGCCGGGCGCATCCACGCGGCCAGCTCGGCCGGGTCGTCCGGACCGCGGACGAGCGCCGTCAGCACCAGCCCGTCGACGACGGCCGCGACCCGGCCCGCGAGCCCGTCGGGGTCGGTCGCCCCGGCCGCGGCGAGGGCGCCGGCCCCCAGCGTCCGGATCGTGTCGCCGCCGGCGCGCAGGGCGGTGCGCAGCTCCGCGTCGCGGGTCGCGGCCAGGGTGAGCTCGTAGCGGGCCAGCGTGCGGTGCCGCCCGGTCGTCACCATGCCCACGGCGACCGAGGTGAGCACGTCGAGCAGGTCGCCCGCGGGAGCGGCGAGCACGTCGGCCAGCTCGTCGGCCAGGTCCCGGGACACCAGCCGCTGCACGCACCCGTCGACGAGCGCGGCCCGGCTGCGGAAGTAGTACGACGTGCTCCCGACCGGGAGGGCGGCCCGCGCGTCGACCGCGCGGTGGGTCAGCCCCCGCATCCCCTGCTCGGCGAGCACGTCCAGCGCGGCGTCGAGGATCGTCGTGCGCCTGTCCCCGGCCAATCCTCTACTCCTGTAGAGCCGTCTGCGGTACCGTTCCTCTACAGGAGTAGAGGGGATCGGTCGTGGAGATCACGGTAGTCGGTGCCGGGCTGGGCGGGTTGGCGGCGGCCGTGGCGCTGCGCCGGGCGGGGCACGCGGTCACCGTGCTGGAGCGGGCCCCGGAGCTGCGCGAGGACGGCGCGGGCATCGGCGTCCTGCCCAACGGCGTGCTCGCGCTCGACGCGCTGGGCCTCGGCGGGCCGGTGCGCGAGCGCGCGGTGCCGTTCGTGGCGGGCGGGCTCCTCGACCGGCACGGCCGCGTGCTGCTGGGCACCGACCACGAGCGGGTGCGGGCGCTCGCCGGGGCCCCGATGGTCGTCCTGCCGCGCCGCCTGCTGCACGGCCTGCTCGCCGCCGCGCTGCCCCCGGGCGCGGTGCGCACCGGCGTGCGGGTCGAGGGGGTGCACGAGGACCCCGACGGGGTCCACCTGGCCGGCCCGGGCGTCCGGGCGGACGCCGTGGTCGTCGCCGACGGGGCGCGCAGCCGGCTGCGGGCGTCGCTGGTCCCGGGCCACCCCCCGCCGCGGGGCACCGGCGAGCACGCCGCCCGCGCGATCACCGCGGCCCCCGCCGGGATCGACCTGCCCGTCGGCGAGCTGCTCGACCACCGCACGGGCGAGCGGTCCGGCTGCCTGCCGATGGCCGGCGGCGACGTCTACTGGTACGCGAGCTGGCGGGCGGCCGCACCGGCCGACCCGGGCGAGCGGCACCGCTGGCTGCGGGCCCGGCGCGCCGACTGGCACCCCGCCGTGGGCGCGCTCATCGCCGCCACGCCGGCCGCGGACGTGCACGTCGTCGAGACCGCGCGGCTCGACCCGCTGCCGACCTGCGCCGTCGGCCGGACGGCCCTGCTCGGCGACGCCGCGCACGCCATGACCCCCGACCTCGGGCAGGGGGCGAGCCAGGCGTTCGAGGACGCGGTCGCGCTCGGCGCGCTCCTCGCCGGGGCGGGCCCGGCGGACGTCGCCGCGGCGCTGCAGCGCTACGACGCCGTCCGCCGCCCGCGCACGACGGCGCTGAGCCGCCGCGCCCGCGCGGCGAACCGCCTGCTCACGGCCACGGGCCGGCCCGCCCGCGCGCGCGACGCCGGGCTGCGGCTGGTGCCGCGGGCCCTGGCGACGCGCGTGCTGGCCCACCAGCTGCGGTCCGCCCCCGTGCCGCTCCCCGTCCGGGGCGGTCAGCGCCCGGACATCGGCACGTACGGGCGCTCGGCGGAACCGACGTAGAGCTGGCGGGGCCGACCGATCTTCGTGCCCGGGTCGGAGATCATCTCCCGCCAGTGCGCGATCCAGCCGGGGAGCCGGCCGAGCGCGAACAGGACGGTGAACATCTTCGTCGGGAAGCCCATGGCCCGGTAGATCACGCCGGTGTAGAAGTCGACGTTCGGGTAGAGCTTGCGCTCGATGAAGTAGTCGTCGGCGAGCGCCTTCTCCTCCAGCGCCTTCGCGATGTCGAGCAGCGGGTCGGTGACGCCGAGCTTGCCCAGGATCTCGTCGGCGCTCTGCTTGACGATGCGGGCGCGCGGGTCGTAGTTCTTGTAGACCCGGTGCCCGAAGCCCATCAGGCGCGCGCTCTTGTCCTCCTTGTTCTTCACCCGCTTGACGAAGGCCTCGACGTCGCCGCCGTCCTCGGTCCTGATCTTCTGCAGCATCTCCAGGACGGCCTGGTTGGCGCCGCCGTGCAGCGGGCCGAACAGGGCGTTGATGCCGGCGGAGACGCTGGCGAACAGGTTGGCGTTCGACGAGCCGACCATGCGCACCGTCGAGGTCGAGCAGTTCTGCTCGTGGTCGGCGTGCAGGATCAGCAGCACGTCCAGCGCGCGGGCGACCTCGGGCCGGATCTCGTAGGGCTCGGCGGGGAAGCCGAAGGTCATGCGCAGGAAGTTCTCCACCAGGCCCAGGGAGTTGTCCGGGTAGAGGAACGGCTGGCCGACGGACTTCTTGTAGGCGTAGGCCGCGATCGTGGGCAGCTTGGCCAGCAGGCGGACCGTGGACAGCTCGACGGCGTCGTGGTCGAACGGGTCGAGGCTGTCCTGGTAGAAGGTCGACAGCGCGCTCACCGCGGACGACAGCACCGGCATCGGGTGCGCGTCGCGGGGGAAGCCCTCGAAGAACCGCTTGAGGTCCTCGTGCAGCAGGGTGTGCCGGCTGACCTTGTTGGTGAACGCCGAGAGCTGCTCCTGGCTCGGCAGCTCGCCGTAGATCAGCAGGTAGCTGGTCTCCAGGAACGTCGAGGACTCGGCGAGCTGGTCGATCGGGTACCCGCGGTAGCGCAGGATCCCGGCGTCGCCGTCGATGTAGGTGATCTCCGACCGGCAGGCCGCGGTGTTGCCGAAGCCCTGGTCGAGCGTGACCAGCCCGGTGCTCGACATCAGCTTGGACACGTCGAACGCGGCGGCGCCCTCGGTGGCCTCGCTGATGGTCATCTCGTGGTCGCCGCCGGGGTGGTGGAGAACGGCGGTCTTCTCGTCGGCCATGTGGAGGTTCCCTCACACTCGCGTTGGGTCTGCTCGCCCGAACCTAGTCTTCGGCGCGGTCCGCGCGCCGTCCGGACGGGTGTGGCGCGCACGTCATCCCGGCCCCGGGCGGCCCGCCCGGACGCCCTCGAACCGGCCCAGGTACCACCGGTTCAGCGCCCAGAGCGCGGCGCCGACCGCCAGCAGGACGCCCGCGACGAGGAACTGCTGCGGCGCCCGGCCCGACAGCGGGGTGGCGAGGAAGCCGCAGAGCACGACGCCCGCCCACGGCGTCCAGCCCGGCGCGCGGAAGCTCCCCGGGGAGGTCGGTTCCCGGCGGCGCAGCACCAGCAGCGCGGCGTTGACGACGGTGAACACCAGGAGCAGCAGCAGGGCCGTCGTGCCGCCGAGCAGGGTGATGTCGGCCGAGCTGACCAGCACGACGGCCAGCACGCTCGTGAAGGCGATCGCGACCCACGGCGTGCGCCGGCCGGGGTGGACGGCGCCCAGCGCGCGCGGCAGCACCCGCTCGCGGGCCATGCCGTAGAGCAGCCGGCTCGCCATCAGCATGTTGATCAGGGCCGAGTTGACCACGGCGAACAGGCCGATCACGGCGAACACCCCCAGCGGGAACCCGGGCGCCCCCGCCTCCAGCACCCGGAACAGGGCGCTCGACCCGGCCCCGGCCAGCTCCTCGGCGGGGACGAGCAGCGAGGACAGCACCGTCACCAGCACGTAGACCACCGCCGCGACGCCCATGCCCCACAGCAGGGCGCGGGGGAAGATCCGCACGGGCTCGACGCACTCCTCGGCCATGTTGACCGAGTCCTCGAACCCCACCATCGCGAAGAACGCCAGCGAGGTGGCGGCGGTGATCGCCAGCAGGGCCGAGGAGTCGCCGGTGTCGATCTGCACGAGCCGCGCGGGCTCGCCGCGCCCCTGCGCCACCGCGTAGAGGCCGACGGCGATGATCAGCAGCAGGCCGGACAGCTCGATGCAGGTGAGCACCAGGTTGGCCTTGACCGACTCGCCGACGCCCCGGAAGTTGATCAGGGCGAGGCCGAGGATGAACGCGCCGGCCACGGCCCACGTGGGCAGCTCGATGAACTCGCGCAGGTAGGTCTCGCCGAAGGCCGTGGCCGCCGTGGCCGCCGACGTGACGCCCGAGGCCATCACGGCGAACGTGACCATGAACGTGAGGAAGCTGCTGCCGAACGCCTTGTGCGTGTACAGCGCGGCCCCCGCCGCCCGCGGGTAGCGGCCCACCAGCTCCAGGTAGCTGAACGCCGTCAGGAACGCGACGACGAACGCGAGCAGGAACGGCAGCCACAGCGCCCCGCCGATCTCGCCGGCCACCGAGCCGGTGAGCGCGTAGATCCCCGTGCCGAGGATGTCGCCGATCACGAAGAACAGCAGCAGCTTCGGCCCGATCGCGCGGGCCAGACCCGGTTGCCCGGTCCCGTCCGTGGCGCGCGTCACATCCGTCATGCGCAGATGGTGGCCGATCGGCCGGTCCGCGTCACGCGGGAGCGCGGTACCGCCAGAACGCGGGGTAGCGGCGCACCACGAGCAGCGCCCCGCCGACGACGGCCAGGCCGCCGACCGTCGCCGCCGCCCCGGGGCCGATCCAAGCCGCCGCGGGGCCGTGCCACAGGTCGGCCAGCCGCGGCCCGCCCGCCACGACGACGATGAACACGCCCTGCATGCGGCCGCGCATCTCGTCGGTCGCGACGGTCTGCAGGATCGAGCTGCGGTACACCGAGCTCACCAGGTCGGCCGCGCCCCCGACGGCGAGCAGCAGCACCGCCAGCAGCAGCGAGCTCACCGTCCCGAACAGGGCGACCGACAGGCCCCACACGCAGATCGCGACCGTGACGGCGACGCCGTGGCGGCGCACGCGGTGCAGCCAGCCCGACAGCAGCCCGGCCGCCACCATCCCCATCGGGATGGCCGCGAACAGCAGGCCCAGCGCGACGCCGCCCTCGGGCGGGTCCCCGAACACGGTCTGCGACATCTCGGGGAACACCGCGCGCGGCATGCCGAACGCCATCGCGACGACGTCGATGAGGAACGACACGAGCAGCACGGGGTAGGCCGCCGCGTAGCGGAAGCCGGCGACGACCTCGCGCAGCCCCGCGCGGCGCCGCGCCCCGCGGGGGCGCTCCTCGGGCGGCAGGGCCGGCAGCCGCCAGGTCGCCCACAGCGTGGCGAGCAGGGCCACGGCGTCGAGCAGGTACAGCGTCGGCAGCCCGATCACCGGGATGAGCACGCCGGCCAGCAGCGGGCCGGCGACCGCCCCGATCTGCACGACCGTCATGTTCAGGGCGTTCGCCGCGGGCAGCTGCTCGGCGGGCAGCAGCCGCGCGATCGCGGCGTTGCGGGTCGGCTGGTTGACCGCGAGGAACGCCGTCTGCACGGCGAACAGCACCAGCACCAGCCAGACGCCGCCCACACCGCTCGCCGAGGTGACCCACAGCAGCAGCGCGGCGGCGGCGATCCCCGTGCCGCTGACCAGCAGGAGCGTGCGCCGGTCGACGGCGTCGGCGATCGCGCCGCCCCACAGCCCGAACACGACCAGCGGCACCAGGCCGAACAGCCCGGTCAGCCCGACCCAGGCCGAGGACCCGGTGAGCTGGTAGACCTGCGTCGGCACCGCGACGACCGACAGCTGCGCGCCCACGGTGGTGACGGCCCCGGCCGCCCACAGCCGGCGGTAGGACGGCGTGCGCAGCGGGCGGGTGTCGGCGAGCGCCCCGCGCACGGCCGTGCGCACCCGCCGGGTGCGGGTGGTGCGCGGTACGGGGGTGGTGGGCGCGTCCGGCCCGGCCGTCGGTTCCGTGGGCGGCTCCGCAGGCGTCACGCCCCCAGTGCTACCACCCCGCGGCGGGCCCGGTCCCGGCCGCGGGGGGTGACGTCCGTCGGGCCCCGCCCTCCGGGGTCGGGGTCAGGCCGCGGCCAGCAGCACGGCGACCGCGGCGGCCACCGTCCCCAGGGCGGCGGCCGGGACGTACTGCCCGGCCGGGTCGTGGGCCCGGCGGTGGTGGACCAGGGCCCCGATCATGAGCAGCACGAGCCCGACCGCCGCGGCGACGCCGAGCGGGCGCACGGCGGGGACGAACACGGCGGCGGTGACGGCCAGGCCCGCCGCGATCTCGGCCAGGGCGACGAACACGCCCAGGCCGCGGGACATGCCCAGCCGGCGCGCGTTCTCCGGGAAGGGGGGCAGGCCGAGCAGGGCCGCCGCGCCGCCCAGGATGAAGCCGGCGGCCAGGAGGAGCGAGAGGATGGTGGTGATGAGCACGTCGAGGACCTCCGAAGAACGATGCTTAGCTGAACGTCAGCTAAGCATCGCATATTCCGCGGCCCGAGGGAGGTGGCGCCCGTGACCGTCCCCGATCCGGAGCGGTCGGCGCTGATCGACGGCGACATCGGCCACCTCATGGCCGGGGTGGCCTGGGCGCTGGGCAGCCGCGAGCTCGTCGCGCTGGCCGAGCTCGGGCTCGACCTGCGCTCCTACGGCGTCCTCGCGGTGGCCGGGGAGGCGGAGCGGACGCAGAACGCGATCTCGACCCTGCTGGCCATCGACCGCACGACGATCGCCGCGATCGTCGACGACCTGGAGGCGGCCGGGCTGGTGGTGCGCCGGCCGGCGCCGGGGGACCGGCGCGCCCGGCTGGTGGTGCCCACCGCGGCGGGGCGCGCGCTGGTCGAGCGGGCGGTCGCGCGGGTGCGGGCCACCGAGGACGAGTGCCTGGCCGATCTCGGCCCGGACCGGCGCCGGGAGCTGATGGCCGCGCTCACGGTGCTGTCCCGCGGCCGGCTCGCCGCGCCGGTCGACACCGCGGGCGCGGTGGCCACCCCGCGGCGCCGGCCGCGCCGCGGTCAGCCGGGCTGACCCCCGCCGGCCGCGCCGCGACCGGGGTCACGGCGCCGGGCGGCGCACCGGGTCACGGCGCCAGGCGGCGCACCGTCCAGCTGCGGTCGGCCGCCAGCTCGAAGCGGAGGCGGTCGTGCATGCGGTTGGAGCGGCCCTGCCAGAACTCCACCTCGTCGGGGCGGATCCGCCAGCCGCCCCAGTGCGGCGGCACGGGCACCGGCCCGTCGTCGCCGAACCGGTGGACGACGCCGGCCAGCGCGTCGTCGAGCGCGCGCCGGTCGCGCACCGGCGCCGACTGCGGCGACGCCCACGCCCCCAGCTGCGACCCGCGGGGCCGCGACTCCCAGTACGCCCGCGTCTCCGCGGGGGCGATCTTCTCGACCGGGCCGCGGACGTGCACCTGGCGCTGCTGGGCGTACCAGGGGAACGTCGCCGAGGCGTAGCGGGTGACCTGCAGGTCGTGGCTCTTGGCCGAGGTGTAGTTGGTGAAGAACACGACGCCGCGCGCGTCCAGCCCCTTGCACAGCACCGTGCGGGACGCCGGGCGCCCGTCGGCCCCGGCGGTGGCCAGCACCATCGCGTTGGGCTCCACGACCCCGTCCGCCTCGGCCCGGGCCAGCCAGGCCGCGAGCTGCTCGTGCCAGGTCGGCGCGAGGTCGTCCGCGTCCAGGCCCGTCGTGCCGTAGTCGACCCGCATCGCCGCCAGCCGTTCCGCCATCGCGCCCCTCCAGGTCCCGGTCCGGCGACGGTAGGTGCCCGGCCGCCGCCGTGTCGATCCCGGTGACCGAGCCCACCCGGACGCGCCGTTGCCAGCGCCCCCCCGCGGGGGCATGGTTCCGATCGACTGCGCCGGTCCGCCCGGCGCCGTTCGCGCGTGCGTGGGCGCACCCGGCCCGGCGCGGGCGAGCCCTGCGCCGACGTCGCCACCGGTGTCGACCCGGGGCGGTTCGAGCCGGGTCCAGACGAGGAGATGAGCGCGTGTCCAGTCCCACGACCGCCCAGACCGAACCCGCACAGCCCGCCCACGGGGTCCCGCCGCCCCCGCCCGGCTTCAGGTCCGGCCTGGAGGGCCACGTCGCCTTCCGCACGCAGATCGCCGAGCCCGACAAGGACGGCGGCGCGCTGCGCTACCGCGGCGTCGACATCGAGGACCTCGTCGGGAAGGTGTCCTTCGGCAACGTGTGGGCGCTGCTGGTCGACGGCCGCTTCGGGCCGGGCCTGCCGCCGGCCGACCCGTTCCCGATCCCGGTGCACACCGGCGACGTCCGCGTCGACGTCCAGGCCGCGCTGGCGATGCTCGCGCCGTACTGGGGCTACCGCCCGCTGCTCGACACCTCCGAGGAGGAGGCGCGCGAGGAGCTGGCCCGCGCGTCGGTGATGGCGCTGTCCTACGTCGCGCAGTCCGCGCGGGGGATCGGCGTCCCGGCGGTGCCGCAGAAGCGCATCGACGAGTGCCGCACCATCACCGAGCGCTTCATGACCCGCTGGCGCGGCGAGCCCGACCCGGCGCACACCCGGGCCATCGACGCCTACTGGGTCTCGGCCGCCGAGCACGGCATGAACGCCTCGACGTTCACCGCCCGCGTCATCGCCTCCACGGGCGCGGACGTCGCGGCCGCGCTGTCCGGGGCGATCGGGGCGATGTCGGGCCCGCTGCACGGCGGCGCCCCGGCGCGCGTCCTGCCGATGATCCAGGAGGTCGAGCGGACCGGTGACCCGCAGGCGCTGGTCAAGAGCATCCTCGACCGCCGCGAGAAGCTGATGGGCTTCGGCCACCGCGTCTACCGAGCGGAGGACCCGCGCGCCCGCGTGCTGCGCCGCACCTGCCGCGAGCTCGACGCGCCCCGCTACGAGGTCGCCGCGGCGCTGGAGCAGGCGGCGCTGACCGAGCTGCGCGAGCGCCGCCCCGACCACCCCATCGAGACCAACGTCGAGTTCTGGGCCGCGGTGGTCCTCGACTTCGCGCAGGTGCCGCCGCACATGATGCCGGCGATGTTCACCAGCGCCCGGACCGCCGGCTGGTCGGCGCACATCCTGGAGCAGAAGCGCGAGAACAAGCTCGTGCGCCCCTCGGCCCAGTACATCGGCCCGGGCCCCCGCCGCCCGCAGGAGGTCGAGGGCTGGGACACCCTCGGCGGCTGACGCCGCCCGTGCGCGGATATGGCGGCTCCGGCCGCCGTATCCGCTCACAGGCGCGTCAGCGCCTCCCGGCGGACGGCGAGGGACAGCAGGCCGGCGACCAGGCAGAGCGCACCCCCCACCTGCCAGGCCAGGTCGTAGGCGCCCGAGGCGTCCCGGACGACGCCCGCGGCCAGGGCCATCGCCGCCGCGCCGACCTGGTGCGAGGCGAACACCCAGCCGAACACCACCGGCGCCCGCGCCCCGAAGACCTCCCGGCACAGGGCCAGGGTCGGCGGGATGGTGGCCACCCAGTCCAGCCCGTAGAAGACGATGAACGCGACCATGTTCGCGGAGATGTCGGGCCCGAACAGCGCCGGCAGCGCCACGAGCGAGGCGCCGCGCAGCACGTAGTACACGAGCAGCAGCACGCGCGGGTCGAACCGGTCGGTCAGCCAGCCCGACGCGATCGTGCCGGCGATGTCGAACAGCCCCACCAGCGCGAGCAGGCCGGCCGCGACGGTGGTCGGCATCCCGTGGTCGTGCGCCGCCGGGATGAAGTGCGGCTGGATCAGGCCCATCGTCGTGGCGCCGCAGATCATCATGCCGGCGGCCAGGTACCAGAAGGGCCTCGTGCGGGCGGCGTCGGCGAGGGTGCGTAGCGCGAGCCCGCCGGCGCCGGTGCGGACGGGGTCGACGTCGTCGGCCGGCGTGCCGCCGTAGGGGGCGACGCCGAGGTCGCGCGGGCGCTCCCGCAGGAGCAGCAGCACCGGCGCGACGACGGCCAGCGCGGCCGCGGCGACGCCGAGCGCGGCCGCCCGCCACCCGGCCGTCTCCACGACCACCGCGATGAGGGGCAGGAACACCAGCTGGCCCGCCGCACCCCCCGCCGTCAGCACGCCCGAGACGAGCCCGCGCCGCGCGACGAACCAGCGGCCCGTCACCGTGGCGACGAGCGCGAGCGCCATCGACCCGGTGCCCAGCCCGACGAGCACGCCCCACAGGAGCACCAGCTGCCAGCTCGCCGTCATGAACACCGTGAGCCCGCTGCCGGCGGCGACGACGACGAGCGCCGTGACGATCACCGGCCGGATGCCGAAGCGCTCCATCAGGGCGGCGGCGAACGGGGCGGTGAGCCCGTAGAGCGCCATGTTGACGGCCACGGCCGCGGAGATCGTGGTGACCGACCACCCGAACTCGGTCCGCAGCGGATCCAGCAGCAGTCCGGGGACGGCGCGGAAACCGGCCGCGCCGACCAGCGCGAGGAACGTGACGGCCGCGACCCACCACGCCGGGTGGACCTCCCTGAGTCTCCGCACACAACGCAGCATGCCCGGTCGGTCCGGGCGGGGGAAGCCGCGTTCCTGCCGGGGCCCGTCGAGATCGTGTCACCGGGCCGGGACCGCGTGACGGCGACCACCGCGCCCGGGCGGGGCGGGGGGCCGGGCCGGTGCGAGACTGAGGTGCGTGACCGCCTCCACCGCCACGGACCTGCAGATCCCCGCCGACCTCCTGCCGTCGGACGGCCGCTTCGGCTGCGGGCCGTCGAAGGTCCGGCCCGAGCAGCTGGCCGCGCTCGCGGCGGCCGGGGACGTCCTGGGCACCTCGCACCGCCAGAAGCCGGTCAAGGCGCTCGTCGGGCGGGTGCGCGCCGGGCTGGCCGAGCTGTTCTCCCTGCCCGCGGGCTACGAGGTCGTGCTGGGCAACGGGGGGTCCACGGCCTTCTGGGACGCCGCCGCGTTCGGTCTGGTCCGCGACCGCGCCCTGCACCTGACCTACGGCGAGTTCTCCGCGAAGTTCGCCGAGTCCACCCGCGGCGCCCCCTTCCTCGCCGACCCGGTGGTCGTCCGCGCCGAGCCGGGCAGCGCGCCCGAGCCGCAGGCCGACCCGTCCTGCGACGTCCTCGCCTGGGCGCACAACGAGACCTCCACGGGCGTGGCCGTGCCCGTCGTGCGGCCCGCGGCGGCGACCGACGGCCAGCTCGTCGTCGTGGACGCCACGTCCGCGGCCGGCGGCCTGCCCGTCGACGCCGCCCAGGCCGACACCTACTACTTCGCCCCGCAGAAGGGCTTCGCGTCCGACGGCGGCCTCTGGATCGCGCTGATGAGCCCGGCCGCGCTGGAGCGCGTCGCCGAGCTCGCCGCGTCCGACCGCTGGATCCCGCCGTTCCTCTCGCTCGCCACGGCCGTCGACAACTCGCTCAAGGACCAGACCTACAACACCCCCGCCGTCGCCACGCTGGTGCTGATGGCCGAGCAGGTCGAGTGGATGCTGGGGCTGGGCGGGCTCGACGCCTGCGTCGCGCGCACGGCCGACTCCTCGGGCCGGCTCTACGCGTGGGCCGAGGCGTCGGAGGTCGCCACGCCGTTCGTCGCCGACCCGGCGCACCGGTCGCAGGTCGTCGGCACGATCGACTTCGCCGACTCCGTCGACGCCGCCGCCGTCGCGAGGGTGCTGCGCGCCAACGGCGTGGTCGACACCGAGCCCTACCGCAAGCTCGGCCGCAACCAGCTGCGCATCGGCATGTTCCCGGCCGTGGAGCCGGCGGACGTCTCCGCACTCACCGCGTGCGTCGACTGGGTCGTGGAGCGGCTCGCCTCGTGACCCCGGGTGTTCACACCCGTCACAGGCGTCCCAGATCCCCCTCCCGGAGCGAAACGTGAGACGCTGCGTGCTCGGCGGCGGGGCCGGGGCACTTTCGCACGTCAGCGCCCCGGCGCGCCTCCGCGGCAGGTCGCGGTTCGGCAACTACCGTCACCCGGACGGGGAGGGCCGTGTGTGGGGAGGTGCGGATGCGGGCGCTGCGGGTCGTCGGGATCACCGAGGGCGGCGACGTCGTCCTCGAGGACCCGGGACGGCGCGAGCGCTTCACCGTGCCCGCCGACGAGCAGCTGCGCGCGGCCGCTCGCGGTGACCTGACGAGGCTCGGGCAGATCGCGATCGAGTTGGAGAGCCAGTTGCGCCCACGAGAGATCCAGGCCCGCATCCGCGCCGGGGCGTCCGTGGAGCAGGTCGCCGCGGCAGCCGGCGTTCCGGTGCAGAAGATCGAGCGCTTCGCCTACCCGGTCCTGCTCGAACGCTCCCGCACGGCCGACGTCGCCCAGCGGGCCCACCCGGTCCGCGCCGACGGCCCGGACGTCCGCACGCTCGGCGACGTCGTCGCGCACACGTTCGGCCTCCGCGGCCAGGAGTACGCCGAGGCCGAGTGGGACTCCTGGAAGGGCGAGGACGGGCGCTGGGTCGTCGTCCTGTCCTGGCGCGCCGGGCGGTCGGACAACCGCGCGCACTGGACGTTCCAGCCGGGCGCCCACGGGGGCACCGTCACCGCCCTCGACGAGCCGGCCAGCGACCTGGTCGAGGGGCTGCCCCTGCGCCCGCTGCGCCCCGTCGGACCCGTCATCGACATCGCCCGACCGGACGAGCCCGCGCCCGTCCCGCACGCCCCCGCCGAGCTGCGCGCGGCCGCGTCCGACACGCTGCGCGCGCCCGTCCGGCCCGTCGACCGCACCGGCGGCGAGCGGTCGGCCGAGCGCGCCGCGGCCGACCGCGCGACCGCCGAGCGGATCATCGCCGAGCGCGCGGCGGCCGACCGGGCCGAGGCGGAGCGGGCCGCCGCCGAGCAGGCCGAGGCGGACCGGGCCGAGGCCGAGCGCGCTGAGGCGGAGCGGGTCGAGGCCGAGCGCGCTGAGGCGGAGCGGGTCGAGGCCGAGCGCGCTGAGGCGGAGCGGGTCGAGGCCGAGCGGGCCGAGGCCGAGCGCGCTGAGGCGGAGCGGGTCGAGGCCGAGCGGGCGGCCGCGGAGCGGGTCGAGGCCGAGCGGGTCGAGGCGGAGCGGGTCGAGGCGGAGCGGGTCGAGGCGGAGCGGGTCGCCGCGGAGCGGGCCGCGGCCGAGCAGTCGGCCGCCCCGGCGTCCCCCGCCGAGGAGCCCGCCCCGGCGGACGCCCCGGCGCCGGCCGCGGAGGCCCCGGCGCGGCGGACCAAGAAGGGCAAGCCGGTCATGCCGTCGTGGGACGAGGTGCTGCTGGGCGTCCGCGGCCAGCGCTGACGCCCGGGACCGGGCGGCGGGTCAGCCCAGGAGCGCGGCCAGCAGGGCCACCCAGGCGGTGGCGAGCCCCACGGCGGTGCCCAGCGCGGGCCAGCGCCAGAACGGCACCGTGCGCAGCAGCCACAGCGACGGGGCCAGGCCGGCGCACACCACCAGGTTGGCCGGCACCCACCACAGCCCGAACGCGCGGGCGAAGGCCTGGCTGAGCAGGACGTCCGCCAGACCGACGACGACGGCGGTGAACGCCGCGACGGGCAGCCCGGTGGCCCACGGGACGGGACCGTCCGGGTCGCCGTCGGGCACCAGCGCGAGGGGGGCGCGGACCGACTCCACGTCCCCGCTGACCGGGTCGAGGAACTCCACCGGCCGGCCCCGCAGCCCGGCGACGCGGGAGGCGAGCTGGCGGCCGCGGCGGCGCACGAGGTCGCGCTCGGCCTCCCCGCCGGAGCGGCCGGCGGCCGCCGCGAACGCGGCCCACTCGCGCAGGGCGACCTGCAGGTCCTCCGGCAGCGGCGGGTCGTGCGGTCTGCGGTCCCCGAGTTCGACCCGGCCCCCCGCGGCCCTCATCACGGAGATCAGCATACGGGCGCGGCCACGGCGTGGAACGCGACCGCGGCGGCCGTCGCCACATTGAGCGAATCCACGCCGGAGGCCATCGGGATGCGCACGGCGACGTCCGCCGCGGCCAGCGCCTCGGCCGTCAGCCCGGGGCCCTCCGCGCCGAGCAGCAGCGCCGTGCGGCGGCCCGCGAGCCCCGCGGCGCCGATCGGCACGGCGTCCGGCGCCGGCGTCAGCGCGGCGACGGTCAGCCCGGCGCCGCGCAGGACGTCCAGGGCCGCGGGCCAGGGGCCGGGCAGCTCGGCGAACGGCACCCGCAGCACGTGGCCCATCGAGACGCGGATGCTGCGCCGGTAGAGCGGGTCGGCGCAGCGGGGCCCGAGCAGCACCCCGTCGACGCCGAGCGCGGCGGCGTTGCGGAACAGCGCGCCGAGGTTCTCGTGGTCGTTCACGCCCTCGCAGACGGCGAGGACGCGCGCGGACCGGGCCAGCGCGACCGCGTCGACGGGCCCGGCCCGGTCGGCGACGGCGAGCACGCCGCGGTTGAGGTGGAACCCGACGGCGGTGGCCATGGTGTCCGCGTCCGCGGCGTAGGCGGGGACGTCGAGCGCGGCCAGGTCGTCGGCCAGCTCGTCGAGCCGGCGCGGCACGCCGAGCAGCGACCGCACGGGGTAGGCCGAGGCGAGCAGCCGGCGCACCACCACCACGCCCTCGGCGATGACGAGTCCGCGTCCGCCGGGCCGGTCGGGGCGGCGGTCGGCGGTGGTGAGGTCGCGGTAGTCGTCCAGGCGCGGGTCGGCGGGGTCGTCCACCGGCGTGATCGTGGCCACGGGGGCGGATCCTCCCAGGTGGGGCGTCACCGGTCCGTGCCGCTCATCCGCTCGGCTCTAGCGCCGCTGGTAGCGGTGTGTCACGGTTGTCCACCCGCCCGGGTTCCCCCGCCACCGGGTGCCGGGGCGCGAGGAGGCTGTGTCGGAAGATGGGCCAGGACGTCGACCGGACCACGTTCAGTCGGCGTGATCGGCAGCGCTACCGCACGAAGGTGCAGCGGTGCCTCGACACCCTCGCCGTGATGCTGCGCGAGCACGCCTTCGCCCGCGACGAGCCCATGACCGGCCTCGAGGTCGAGCTCAACCTGGTCGGGCACGACCTGCAGCCGGCGCTCGCCGGCCGCACCGTGCTCGACGCCATGGGCGCCCACGAGTTCCAGTCCGAGCTGGGCCGCTGGAACCTGGAGCTCAACCTGCCGCCCCGCCCGCTGCCGGGCGACCAGTGGCAGCGCGTGGAGCGCCAGCTGCTCGAGGAGTTCGCCGTCGTCCGCTCCACGGCGCAGGAGCAGGGGGCGCAGCTCGCCGTCATCGGCATCCTCCCGACGCTGGCCGACCACCACCTCGTCGCCGCGGCGCTCTCGCCGGACGAGCGCTACCGGATGCTCAACGAGCAGATGCTGTCGGCCCGCGGCGAGCCGATCCGGCTCGACATCGCCGGCGACGACCCGTCGGGCCGCCACGGGGTCGCGCCCGAGCACCTCGTCGCGGACTTCGACTCCATCGCCCCCGAGGCCGCCTGCACGTCGATGCAGCTGCACCTGCAGGTGTCCCCGGACGCGTTCGCGGCCTACTGGAACGCGGCGCAGTGCCTGACCGGCGTGCAGCTCGCCGTCGGCGCCAACTCGCCGTTCCTCCTGGGCTCGCGGCTGTGGGCGGAGACCCGCATCCCGCTGTTCGAGCAGTCCTGCGACACGCGCACGCCCGAGCTGCGCAACCAGGGCGTGCGGCCGCGGGTCTGGTTCGGGGAGCGGTGGATCACCTCCGCGCTGGACCTGTTCGCCGAGAACGGCCGCTACTTCCCGGCGCTGATGCCGCTGGCCCACGACACCGACCCGGAGGCCGAGCTGGCGGCCGGGCGCGTCCCGGACCTCGACGAGCTGCGCCTGCACAACGGCACGATCTGGCGCTGGAACCGGCCCGTGTACGACGTGGCGGCCGGGGTCCCGCACCTGCGGGTGGAGAACCGCGTGCTGCCCGCCGGACCGACGGTCGTCGACATGGTGGCCAACGCACTGTTCTTCTACGGCCTGCTGCGCGAGCTGGTGGAGGCCGAGCGGCCGCTGTGGAGCTCGATGTCGTTCGAGGCGGCCGAGGAGAACTTCACCACCGCCGCCCGGCACGGGCTCGACGGACCGCTGTACTGGCCGGGCTCGGGCTGGATCCGCCCCGACGAGCTGGTGCTGCGCAAGCTGCTCCCGCAGGCCGCCGCCGGGCTGGCCCGCTGGGGCGTCACGCCCGAGATCGCCGACCGGTACCTGACGGTGATCGAGCGGCGCTGCGTCCAGCGCCGCAACGGCGCGTCCTGGCAGCTGGACACCGTCGCCGCCCTCGAGGCCCGCGGGGCCGACCGGCCCGCGGCGCTGCGGGGGATGCTGGCCCGCTACCTGGAGTCGTCGGCGGCCAACGAGCCGGTGCACGACTGGCCCGTCCCCACCGGCTGACCCCGCCCCGTCCCCGCCGCGCCCCGTTCCCGACTGCGAACGGTTCCCCGGAACGCCCGCGGGGAGCGGCGCCGGTCTCCTAGCGTCCCGGCCGTCCGCTCGACCGCCGCGTCCGCAGGGGAGCACGCCATGTCCCGTCCGCACCGCTCCCGGCCCCACCGGTGACGGCCGTGTCCCGCTTCCGGCTGTTCGGCCGGTCCGCCCCGCCGCCGCCGTACCCGTCGCCCGGGTACGGGCCGCCGGTCGACGGCCGCGGGGGACCGCCCCCGCCGTGGGGCGGCCCGCCCGTCCCCGCGCCGGTGGCCGCCCCCGCGGTCCCGCCGCCGTGGACGCCGCCCGCGGTCGACCCGCCCACCGACCCGCACGGCTTCCTGCCCGTCCCCGCCCCGCCGACCCGCGCCGGGACCGCGCTGCCGGACGCCGTCGAGGCGGCGGCGCTGGCCGGGGCGTTCGCCGCCGACTACCTGTCGTGGGACGAGGACGATCCCGAGCGCCGGGGCCGGGTCCTCGCCGGCTACCTCCCCGACCCGGGCAGCGACCCGGCCCGGCTGGGCTGGTCGGGCACCGGCCGGCAGCGCGTCGACTTCGCCCTGCCCGGCCGGGTCCGGGCCGACGGCGAGGGCCGGGTCCTCGTCGACGTCCGCGTGCGCGTGACGCCCTACCGCCCGGTGGGCGAGCACGGCCCCGACCCGGGCGGTGACGGTCCCGGGCCGGTCGGCGAGCCCGCCGCCGCACCCGCCCCCACGAGCCGCGGCTGGCGCGGCCTGCCCGCGCGCTGGATCCGGCTCAGCGTGCCCGTCGCCGCGGAGGGCGGGCGGCTCGTCGTCGACGCCTGGGAGGAGACGCTCGGCGAGGAGGCCCCCGGGCCCGTGCCGCCCCCGGCCCGGGCCGACGACCACGGGCTGGCCGACGACGAGCCGCCCGCGGCCGACCCGGGGAGCGGCTGGTGAGGCCGCCGGTGGTCGCCGGCCTGCGCGCGGGGGCCGGGGCGTCGACGCTCGCCGCGGCCCTGCACGGGGTCGACGCGGGGGTCTGGTCGGGCGGGCCGGTGGACGTCCTGGTGGCCCGGGCCGACCGCGGCCCGGCGGCGCCGCCGCCCGGCGTCGCGGTGCTCGTGCTGGTCGGCGGCGACCCGGCGCCAGCGCCCGGGCGACCGGGGGAGCCGGTGGTGCTGCCCGTGGTGCCGCAGTGGTCCGGGCCGGAGGGCGTCCGCGCCGCCGCCGGCGTGCTGCGCACCGCCGAGCCGGCGACGCCCGTCGCCCTGCGGCCGGCCGCGGCCGCGCTGCGCGCCGTCGTCGCCGCGCTGCTCCGCTCGGGCGTGCTGGACCGGCCGGGCCCGTCCCCGGCGCCGGCCGGCGCCGGCCCTGCTCCCGCACAGGCGGTCGGGCCCGCACCCGTCGCGGTCCGCCGGTCGCCCGTCGTCCCGGTGCTCCTGCACCGGGCGGTCCCCGTCCGGCCGCGGCTCGTCGCCGGCGCTCCCCTGCGCTGGGCCCGGTCCGGTCCGACCGCGGCGGGCCCGGCCGCCTCCGGCGCTCCGGAGCCGGGACGCCCGGCGCCGAGCGGTACGGAGCTGGGACCCGCCGAGTTCCGGTCTGCTGATCTGCGGTCTGCTGATCTGCGGCAGGCTGAGCTGCCGCCCGCCGGGCCGCGACCCGCCGAGCCGCCGTCTGGCGGGCCGCCGCTCGTCGAGCCGCAGTCCGTCCCGCTCCGGTCCGCCGAACTCCGAGCGGCCGGATCCGGTCGGGTCACACCGGTGGACGGGCTCCGGACTCCCGGGACGGTCCGCCCCGCAGCACCGCCCCGGGACGGTCGGCCCACCCCGCTCCCCACCGCCCCGGGGGCCGTGGCCGGACCCGCTCCGGCCGCCGGGCCGGCGCGGGCGGCGGAGCGTCCGCACCCGTCCCCCGACGCACCCGTGCGGGCCCGCACCCTGCGGGCCGGGCTCGTCCCCGCCGCCGGGCGGTCGCACGACGGTCGTCCGGTCGGTGCGCGGCGCCCCGATCCCGCGCTGCGGACGGGGTGACGGGTGTCCGGGTCCCACCGCTCCCCGCTGGTCGTGGCGCTCGCCGCCGTCACCGGGCTGCTGCTCCTCGGCGCCGCGCCGGCGCCGGAGCGGACCGACCCCACGGCGGGGGTCGTCGTCGACGCCCTCCCCGGGGCCGCGCGCGACTGGTTGCCGCTGGTCGCCGAGCTGTCCGCCACGCAGTGCCCGGAGCTGCCGCCCGTGTGGCTGACGGCGCAGGTCCAGGTCGAGTCCGGCTGGGACGCCGGCCTCGTGGGGGACGGACCGGCCGGTCTGCTCCAGCTCGGGCAGGACGCGTGGACCGCGGCCGGGGGGCGGCCGTGGTCCGGTGGCGTCCCCGCCCCGGGCGACGACGTCCTCGACCCCGAGCAGCACCTGCGGGTCGCGGTGCCGTGGCTGTGCGCCACCCTGCGGGCGGCCGCGGGTCACCTGGAGGCGACCGGCAAGACCGCCGACCCGCTCGACGCCCTCCTCGTCTGCCACGTGGCCGGGTGCGCGCGGGTCGCGGGCAGCGCGACGGGCGTGCCGGTGGCCGGGGAGGCGCGGTGCGGCGAGCGGTGCGCCGACGCCGTCCGGCGCTACCTGGACGCGGTGCACGCCGAGGTCGAGCGCCTCTCCACCGCGGTCGAGCCACCCGCCCCGGCCCCCGAGGCGGACCCCGCGGCGCCGCCCGGCGCGTGGACCGGCGGCTCGACGGGCTGCGAGCGGCCCGACCCCACCGGGGACGGGTGCGTCACCGGGGCGGCCCTGCACGGGTTCGAGGCGGCCGCGGCGACGTTCGGCGGCTGGCGGGACGGGCCGGTGATCCGCGACGCGGGCTGCTGGGACGAGCACGCGTGGAACCCCCGCAGCGACCACCCGCGCGGGCGGGCCTGCGACCTGTTCCCCGGCGAGCCGGGCGCGTTCGCCGAGGGCGCGGAGCTGGACGCGGGCTGGCGGGTCGCCGACTGGTTCCGCGAGCACGCCGACGCGCTGGCCGTGGAGTACCTCATCTGGCAGGGCCGCTACTGGGACCCCGGCGTCGCCGACGACGGCGGGTGGGGCCGCCGCTACACCGGCGGCGGGGTCTACGACACCCGCAACGCCACCGGCGGGCACTACGACCACCTCCACGTCAGCTTCCGGGAGTGACCGCGATGACCCGCCTCCGCCTCCCGCTGCTCGCCGTCGCCGCGGTGCTCGCCGTGCTGGCGGGCGCGGTGCTGCTCACCGGCGGGGTGACGCCCCTCCCGCCCGCCGGCGGTGCTCCCATCCTCGACGCCGGCGACCGCGCCGCGCTGGGCCGCGACCCGCTCCGCCGCGGCGCCGGCGCGCCCGCCGCCGACCCGGGCGTCGTCCTCACCGATCCCGAGGCCGTCGTGCGCGCCTACCTGACGGCGGCCCTGTCGGTCACCGGGGCCGACGCCGGCGCCACCCACCTGCGGGCGGCGCCGTACGCGGCCCCCGGCAGCGGGCCCGCGACCGTCGGGGTGCTCGTGCTCGACCCGCCCCCGCCCGGCGAGGTCCGCACCGCGAGCGTCCGCACCGTGGACCTCGTGGCCGCCGACCGCGGGGACCGCCGCCGCGGCTACCGCGCCGCCGTCGAGACCCGCACGGGCCGACCCGGCGGTCCGGCGGCCACCGCCGTCACCACCGCGTCGGTGGTCGTCGCCCGCCGACCCGACGGCCGCTGGCTGGTGGCCGTCGACGGACCCGAGAACCCCGACCTCGTCGCCAGCGAGGACTGAGGAGGCAGAAGTGGACCTGGACCAGATCGAGGAGCTCATCCGCCGCTACCTCGCCGCCGGAGTCGCGGTCGTCGTGATCCTGGCGGGACCGGTGACGGGGACCGACATCGACCCGGGCGCCCGGCCCGGGGTGGTCGACCGCACGGACGAACGGGGCGAGATCCGCGACGGCACGCCCGGCGCGGACGGTTCCACCGACCCGACGGGGGACGCCCCTCCCGACGGGACAGGGGACCCGACGGAGCCGACCGGGGACGCCGCCGGCGGGGAGGGCGGGTCGGAGGACGCGGTCGGCGGGGACGCGATCGGGGGCGGGGACAGCGGCGCGGCGGGCGACGAGCCGGCCGGGAGCGACGCGACCGGTGACGACGCGGCGGCCGGTGACGAGACCGCTGACGACGGCACGACCGGTGGCAGCCCGGCCGGCGGCGGCACGGCCGACGACGGCGCGGATGAACACGGCGCGGATGAGGACACGGCCGGCGGCGACACGGTCGGCGGCGACGCGGCCGGCGGCGCGGCCGGCAGCGACGCGACCGACGAGGACGCGACCGACGAGGACGCGACCGACGAGGACGCGACCGACGAGGACGCGACCGACGAGGACGCAGCCGACGAGGACGCAGCCGACGAGGACGCAGCCGACGAGGACGCAGCCGACGAGGACGCGGCCGCGGACGGCGGACCGACCGGTACCGGGTCCGCCGACGCCGGGGACGTCGGTGCGGACGGGTCGGCGGACGCCGACCGGGACCGGTCCGGCCGAACGGACGCGGACGCCGCCGGTCCCGACCCCGACCCCACCGGGACCGCGGCGCCCGCCCCGGTGACCCGCAGCCCGGACGGCGCGGCGGCGGGGGAGGTCGTGACGGCGGCGGAGCGGTTCGGGTGGGGCCGGCCCGAGCGGGTCGACGAGTTCCGCTCCGCCGACCTCGCCGGCTGGGAGCCCTACACCGGCCCCGGCTACCGGGGGCGGGGTCAGCGGTCCCCCGACGCGCTCGCGGTGGACGACGGGGTGCTGACGATCTCGGGCGACGCGCGGGGGACCACCGGCGGGCTCTGCTGGAGCGGCGGGCAGCGCTACGGGCGCTGGGAGGCGCGGGTGCGGGCCCCGGAGGCCGACCCGGCGTACCACGCCCTGCTGCTGCTGTGGCCCGACGCCGACGACTTCCCGACCGGCGGGCAGGTCGCCTTCCTGGAGCTCACCGATCCGGCGCGGCGGTCCGCGGAGTTCTACCTGCACCACGGCGGGGAGGGCGACCGGGTCCGCAGCGAGGTGCGGGTCGACGCGACGCGGTGGCGCACGTGGGCGGTGGACTGGGCGCCCGGCGGGATCACCGGCTACGTCGACGGCGAGGAGTGGTTCTCCAGCACCGACCCCGCGACGCTGCCACCGGGGCCGATGCACCTGTGCGTGCAGCTCGACTTCTTCCCGGTCCAGGACGGGCGGGTGCGGCCCTCGCGGATGGAGGTCGACTGGGTGCGGCGGTACGCCCCCGCAACGCCGACCGGGCCCCCGCCCGGAGGCGGGGGCCCGGTGCGTCTCCCGAACTGACGCGCTGCTCCCACCACGAAGCAGCAAGCACAGGTTAGCCTTACCTAGTAGAAGAGCGCAAGGGGCGGCGCCGTCGCGCGAGCACCAGGGCGACGACCAGCACCACCGCCAGGGCCGCGGCCCCGCCCCCGATCAGCGGGGCCCGCGCGCCGAACCGCTCGGCCACCAGGCCAAGCAGCGGGGCGCCGATCGGGGTGCTGCCCAGGAACACCAGCACGTAGAGGCCCATCACCCGGCCGCGCACCTCGGGCTCCACGCCCATCTGCACGGCGGCGTTCGCGGCGGTCGTGAACGTCAGCGCCGCCACCCCGGTCGGGACCAGCAGGGCGCAGGCCAGGGCGTAGGTCGGCATCAGGCCGACCGCCACGACGAGCGCGCCGAACACGAGGGCGGCCCCGGTGACCAGGCGCAGCCGGGGCCGGGCGGTGCGCCGCGCGGCCACCACGGCGCCGAGCACGGAGCCGGCCGCCAGCACGGCGGTCATCAGGCCGTAGGCGTCGGCGCCGAGCCCGAACACGCTGCGCGTCAGCAGCGGCAGGGTCAGGTAGAAGTTCAGGGCGAACGTCGACACGGCGAACAGCAGCACGAGCACGGCGACCAGGTCCGGGCGCCGGCGCACGTAGCGCAGGCCCTCGCGCAGCTGCCCCGGGGCGCGGGCCACGGGCTCGGACCGGAACAGCCCGGCCGGGTCCATGCGCACCAGCCCGACGAGGACGGCGGCGAAGCTGGCCGCGTTGACCAGGAACACCGGCCCGGTGCCGACGACGCCGATGAGCACGCCCGCCAGCGCGGGCCCGAGCACGCGGGACAGGTTGAACGTCACCGAGTTGAGCGCCACGGCGTTGCCGACCAGCGCCGGCCCCACCAGCTCGGACACGAACGCCTGCCGCACGGGCACGTCGAGGGCGGAGAACGTGCCCAGCAGCAGGCAGAACAGGTACACGTGCCACAGCTGCGCCACGCCGCCGACCACGGCCAGGCCGAGCCCGAGCGCGCACAGCCCCATCGCCGACTGCAGCACGACGAGCGCGCGGCGCTTGTCGAGCCGGTCGGCGAGCACGCCGCCCCACAGCGACAGGGCGATCGTGGGGGCGAACTGCAGGGCCACCGCCGCGCCCAGCGCGGTGGCGCTGCCCCCGGACAGGTCCAGCACCAGCCAGTCCTGCGCCACGCGCTGCATCCAGGTGCCCGACAGCGACACGACCTGTCCCGTGGCGTACCGGCGGTAGTTGGGCACGGCCAGGGAGGCGAAGGTGGACCGCCGCCCCGCTCCTCGGGTCTCGACGACGGTGCTCACGTTTTCTTAGCTTACATCAACTGATTCGGTCGTTAGGCTGTCCTGGTGCGGCCCTCCCCGCCCCCGCTCCCCGCCCGGCTCTCCGACGTCCCGACGATCCTCGCGCTCGGCACGCTCGCCTGGGTGGTCGCCGCGGCGGTGCTCCTGGTCGTCGCGGGCACCGGGACGGGCTTCGTCGTCTGCGTCATCGGCGCGGCGCTGGGCGGGGTCGGCTACGCCGTCTTCCGCTGGCAGCGCTCGGCCGCCCGGCGCGGGTCGCGCACGGCGCAGCAGGGCCTGGGGTGACCGGCGCGACGGATCTGCTTGGCTGGGCGCCATGACCGCGCCCGCCGACCGTCCCGTCGCCGTCGTCACCGGGGCCAGCTCCGGGATCGGGGCGGCCACGGCCCGGGCGCTCGCCCGGGCGGGCTTCCACGTCGTGCTCGGCGCCCGGCGCACCGACCGCTGCGCGGAGATCGCCGCCGAGATCGACGGCACGGCGGTGCGGCTCGACGTCACCGACGCCGACTCGGTTGCCGCCTTCGCCGCGGCCGTCCCCGACTGCCGGCTGCTGGTGAACAACGCCGGCGGCGCCCGGGGCCTCGACCCGGTGGCGCGGGCCGACGAGGACGACTGGCGCTGGATGTTCGAGACGAACGTGCTCGGCACGCTGCGGGTCACGCAGGCGCTGCTGCCGGCGCTGCTCGCCTCGGGCGACGGCCACATCGTCACCGTCACGTCCATCGCCGCGCAGGAGACCTACGACAACGGCGCCGGCTACACGGGGGCCAAGCACGCCCAGGCGATGCTGCACCGCACGCTGCGCGGCGAGCTGCTCGGGCAGCCGGTGCGGCTCACCGAGATCCTGCCCGGGATGGTGGAGACCGAGTTCTCGCTGGTCCGGTTCGGCGGCGACGAGCAGCGGGCCGGCCAGGTCTACCGGGGGCTGGTCCCGCTCACGGCCGACGACGTCGCCGACGTGATCGCGTTCGCGGCGACGCGCCCGTCGCACGTCAACCTGGACCAGATCGTGCTCAAGCCGCGCGCGCAGGCGTCGGCGTCGCGGGCGCACCGCGAGCCCGGCGCCTGAGCCGCGCCAGCACCCCGTGCGCGGGGGAGAGCAGCAGCGCGACCAGGAAGCAGGCGGTGCAGACCAGCCCCATCGCCCCGGCGATCGAGCTGTCGAACCGGACGGCGAGCGCGTACCCGGCGACCGCGCCGACCCAGCCGACGGCGACGGCGAGCGCCACCATCACGACGAGGCGGTCCGTCAGCAGGTAGGCGGTGGCGGCCGGCACGATCAGCAGCGTCACGACCAGGATGGCGCCGACGGCCTCGAACGCCGACACGGCCGTCACCGCGACGGCCACCAGCAGCAGCCGGGACAGCAGCGCCGGTCGCAGCCCCACGGTGGAGCCGAAGGCGGGGTCGAACGTCGTGGCCTTGAGCTCCTTCCACAGCAGGGTCACCAGCGCCAGGTTCAGCGCCACGACCACGGCGAGCACGACGCCGGCGCGGGCCACGCCGACCCCGCCGCCCAGGTCGACCGAGTCGAAGGGCACGAACGCGATCTCGCCGTAGATGGTGGAGTCGAGGTCGAGGTGCACGCCGTCGGCGAACTGCGTGACCCCGAGGACGCCCAGGGAGAACAGCGCGGGGAACACCAGCGCGATCGCGGCGTCGGAGGCGACCAGGCCGGTGGAGCGCAGCGCCTCGATGCCGAGCACGCACAGCACCGCGAACACCGCGGCGCCGGCGACGACGGGCAGCGGCGCGCGCGTCTGCCACACCAGCCACACCGCGACGATCCCGGGCAGCACGGCGTGGCTGACGGCGTCGGAGAGCAGCGCGATCCGGCGCAGGACGAGGAACGGGCCGAGCAGCCCGCAGGCGGTGCCGACCAGCCCGGCCACCACCACGATCACCACGCCGTCGCTCACGGCCCCTCCGGTGCCCGTGCGTGGATGTGGTCGCCCAGACGACCGTTCCCGCTCACGAGCAGCGCCAGCTGCTCCACCGCGTCGTCGCCGAGGCTGCCGCGCAGGTCGGTGGGGTCGGGCTCGCGGGCGTCGGGCAGCCGCACGGACGCGCCGTGCTCCAGCCACGCCGTCCACAGGGCGCGGCGGTCGGCCAGGTCGGCGGCGGCGGCGCGGCCGGCGGCGGTCAGGCCGCGGTCGTCGAGCAGGCCGCGGCGGCGCAGCGAGGCGCGGGCCCAGCGGTCGCCGAGCCCGTGCTCGAACAGCCCGCGGACGGGCGCGTCGGGCTCCACGAGCACGGCGTCGCGCAGCACCCGGCGCCGGCGGGCGGCCAGCTCCGAGGCGCGCCACAGCACGCCGCGCCGGGGCGCGAGCAGCACCGCGGCGACGGCGGCGGTGAACCCGACGAGCACGACGACGGGGCCGGTGGGCAGGGCCCCGCGGGTGGCGGCGAGCGAGCCGACGGCCCCCACGACCGCCCCGGTGACGCCGGCCAGCACGAGCACGGTCGGGAAGCGGTCGGCGAGCTGGCGCGCCACCACCGTGGGGATCACCAGCATCGCGACCATGAGGATCGCCCCCACCACCCGGACGCCGACGACGACGGCGACGACGAGCAGCCCCGTCATCAGCACCTCCAGCGCCCGCACGGGCAGCCCGACGGCGCCGGCGTAGGCCGGGTCGAACAGCGTGGTGGTCAGCGCGCGGCGGAGCACGGCGACGACGAGCAGGCCCGTCCCGCCGAGCGCGGCCATGACGGCGACGTCGCTCTCCAGCAGCCCCGCGGCCTGCCCGAACAGGTAGTCCTCCAGGCCGGCCTGGTCGGCGTCCGCGCCGCTGGCGATGCCGGTCAGCAGCACGACGCCCAGGGAGAAGAAGCCCGAGAGCACCACGCCGATCGCGGTGTCGGGCGGGATCCGCCCGCCGCGCTCGACGCCCACCATCAGCAGGGCGGCGACCACGCCGGCCACGGCGGCCCCGACGAGCAGGCCCGGCACGTCCTTCACGCCGCTGACCAGGAACGCGATGCACACGCCGGGCAGCGTGGAGTGCGCCACGGCGTCGCCGACGAGGCTGCGCCGGCGCAGCACCGCGAACGCGCCGAGCACGCCGCTGGTCAGGCCGAGCACGACGGCGCCGACCAGCACGACGGTGTCGGTGTAGGCGAGCATCTACCCCGCCCAGGCCACGGTGTCGCTGGTGACGCCGTACGCCCGCGCGACGGCCTCGGCGGTGAGCACCTCGGCGGTGGGGCCGCTGGCCAGCGCGCGGACGTTGAGCAGCAGCGTCCAGTCGAACGCCGCCCGCACCTGGGCCATGTCGTGGTGGACGACGATCACCGAGCCGCCCTCGTCGCGGATCCCCCCGAGCAGGGCGAGCAGGTCGGACTGGGTGCGGGCGTCGATCCCGGCGAACGGCTCGTCCATGACGAGGACGGGCGCGCGCTGGGCGAGCGCGCGGGCGAGGAACACCCGCTGGCGCTGCCCGCCCGACAGCTGCCCGATCTGCCGGGAGCCGTGGGCGGCCATGCCGACGCGCTCCAGGCACTCCGCGGCGATGGCCCGGTCGGCCCGCCCGACCCGTCGGAACCAGCCGGTCGCCCGGTAGCGGCCCATCTGCACGACCTCCGCGACGGTGATGGGGAAGTCCCAGTCGACCGACTCGCGCTGCGGCACGTAGGCGACGCGGTCGAGCGCGGCGCGGCCCTCCGCGCCGTCGATGAGGATCCTCCCGGCGTCGCGGGGGACGAGGCCGAGCGCGGCCTTGAGCAGGGTGGACTTGCCCGCCCCGTTCGGCCCGACGATCGCGCAGAGCCGCCCGGCGGGGAACGCCGCGTCCACCTCCCACAGCACGGGGGCCGACCGGTAGGACACGGTCAGCGAACGGACGTCGAGCGCGTGCGTGGTGGTGGGGCTCGCCATGAACATCTCAGCCTCCCAGGCCGGTCGCGATCAGGTCGGCGTTGGCGCGGATCATCCCGGCGTAGGTGCCCTCGGGGGTCCCGGGGGCACCGGCCGCGTCGGTGTAGAGCTCGCCGCCGACCGTCACGGTCGCCCCGCGCTGCCCGGCCGCGGCGACGAGGGCGTCGACGGTCTGGCGCGGCACGCTGGACTCGACGAACACCGTCGGCACCCCGCGCTCGGCGACGATCCCCGCGACCCGCTCGACGTCGGCGGTGGTGGCCTCGGCGGCGGTGGAGATGCCCTGGATGCCCTCGACGTCGAGGCCGTAGCGGCGCCCGAAGTACTCGAAGGCGTCGTGGCTGGTGACGAGCACGCGCCGCTCGGGCGGGATCGCGGCCATCCGCTCCTGCACGTAGGCGTCCAGCTCGGTGAGCTCGGCCAGGTAGGCGTCGAGGTTGGCCCGGTAGTCGGCCGCGCGGGCCGGGTCGCGCTCGGTGAGCGCGTCGGCGACGGTCCGGCTGACCTGCTGCCACAGCGTCACGTCGAACCAGACGTGCGGGTCGTACTCCTCATCCGCGCCCGGGGTGGGGGCGAGGAGCCGGTCGCGGGGGATGCCGTCGGTGACGGCCCTCGTCGGCTGCTCCTGGCCGAGCTCCGCGAGCAGCTCGGCCATCCGGCCCTCGAGGTTCAGCCCGCCGTAGAAGATGATGTCGGCCTCGCGGAGCGCCGCGACGTCACCGGCGCTCGCGCGGTAGAGGTGCGGGTCGACCCCGGGGCCCATCAGGCCGGTGACCTCGGCGTTCGCTCCGCCGATGCGCTGCACGGTGTCGGTGATGAAGTTGGTCGTGGTGGTGACGCGGACGGGCCGGTCGCCGATGGGCTCGTCGCCGGACGCGGCGGTGGACGTGCAGCCCGCGGTGAGCAGGGCCGCCCCGGCGAGCAGGGCCGCGACCAGGCGCCTCACGCCGCCACCCGCCCGTGCACGAGGTGGACCAGCGGGTCGCCGAGCGCGTGCTCCACCCCGTCGACGGCCACCCACAGCGGGCCGCCGAACGGCTGGCGGCGCACCACGTCGAGGACCGTGCCCGGCTGGATGCCCAGCCCGGCGAGGTAGCGCAGGGCGGCGCTGTCGCGGTCGTAGACGCGCTCGACGAGGAACCGGTCGCCGTCGCCGGCCGCGTCCAGGCGGACACCCCACTCCTCGCCGGGCCCGCCGTCGCGGGGGATGGGATCGCCGTGCGGGTCGCGGTCGGGGCGGCCCAGGTGGTGGTCGATGCGGTCGAGCAGCCGGTCGGACACGGCGTGCTCCAGCGCGTCGGCCTCGGCGTGCACCTCGTCCCACGGCACGTCGAGGACGCGCTCGAGGAAGGTCTCCAGGACGCGGTGGCGGCGCACGACGTCGCGGGCGTGCGCGGCGCCGTGCTCGGTGAGCGCGGCGAGGTGGCCGTCGGTGCGCTCGACGAGGCCGCCGGCCGTCAGCCGCTTGAGCATGATCGAGACGGTCGGGGGGCTGACGTTCAGCGCCTCGGCGATCGCCGAGGTGCTGGCCGGCTCGCCGCGCCCGCTGCGCACGAAGATCGTGCGCAGCGTGTCCTCCACGGCCGGCGTGTGCGGCATCGCGCAGCATGCGGGCAGCCGAACGTCGATCATTAGTCTCCTCTAACCGTGACCTGCACACAGGCTAAGGGGAAGGTGTGCGCCGGTCCACCGGGCGGTGGTGTCGCGATCTGGGACATAGGGTCGACGGGTGCCGACCCGGACGACCGCCCTGCAGTTCCGCCTGGTGCTGCTGGTGACCACGCTGGGCTTCTCCGGGTACTCGCTGCTGCTGCCCGTCGTCCCGCTGTGGGTGTCGGGAGCCGGGGAGTTCGCGGCCGGCGCCACCACCGGCGTCCTCATGGCGACGACGATCCTCACCCAGCTCGCCGTGCCCTGGCTGATGGCGCGGGTGGGCTACCGGGCGGTGCTCGGCGGCGGGCTGGTGCTGCTCGGTGCACCGGCGCCGCTGCTCGCGCTGTCGGCCGACCTGGTGCCGGTGCTGGCCGCGTCGGCCGTGCGCGGCGTCGGGTTCGGGCTGCTCACGGTGGCCGGCAGCGCGCTGGTCGCCGAGATGGTGCCGCCCGCGGAGCACGGCCGGGCGGCCGCCCGCTACGGCGTCGCCGTCGGCCTGCCGCAGCTCCTGCTGCTGCCCACCGGCGTGGCCGTCGTCGACGTCGCGGGCTTCACCGGCGTGTTCGTCGCGGCCGGCGCGGCCCCGCTCCTCGGGGCCCTGGTGGTGCCGGCGCTGCGGCTGCCCGCGCGCCCGGCGGCGCCGTCGCGGTCGCGATCGTCGGGGTCGGGGTCGGTGCGGCCGTCGGTGGGGCCGGTGGTCGCCATGCTGGCCTGCTCGGTCGCGCAGGGCGGGCTGATCACGTTCCTGCCGCTGGCCGTGCCCGGGGCGGCGCTGCTCGTGGCGGCGGCCCTGTTCGTCTCCGCGGCCGGCATGCTGGGCGGGCGGGCCGTCGCCGGGCGGCTGGTGGACCGGCACGGCCTGGGCGGGCGCCTCCTGCTGCCCGGCGTGCTGCTCGTCGCGCTCGGCATGGCCCTGGAGGTGGTGGCCCTCGGCGCGCCCGGGCCGCTGCTGGTCGTCGGCGCCGCGGTCGTCGGGATCGGCTTCGGGCTCGTGCAGAACGACGCGCTGACGACGCTGTTCGCGACGGCCGGGTCCGAGCGCTACGGCTCGGCCAGCGCGGCGTGGAACATCGCCTACGACGCGGGGACGGGGGTCGGCGCCCTCGGCCTCGGCGCCGTGGCCGACCCGCTGGGCTTCCGGGCCGCGTTCGGGCTCTCCGCGCTGCTGCTGGTGGTGGTCGCGCCGCTCACCCGCCGCCGCGCCGCGGTCCGCTCAGGACGGTGAGGCGACGGCCGGCCCGTGTGCGCCGGGGCCGCGGCACGACGAGATGGACGTGAGCGGGGTCGGAGCGGACTCCGAGACCCCTCACGTCCATCTCGACGGGCGCACCCCTCCGCTCAGTGGCCCCGCGCGATCCACTCCTCCAGGTGCGGGGCCTCGTCGCCGATGCTCGTGCCGTCGCCGTGCCCGGTGCGGACGGTGGTGGCGCCGGGCAGGGTGAGCAGGGTGGTGCGGATCGAGTCGATGATCGTGTCGAAGCTCGAGTACGACCGTCCGGTGGCGCCCGGCCCGCCGGCGAACAGGGTATCGCCGGTGAACACGGTGCCCAGCTCGGCGGAGTAGAGGCAGGACGAGCCCGGGGAGTGGCCGGGGGTCCGCAGCACGCGCAGCTCGATGCCGCCGGCGGTGAGGACCTGGCCGTCGGTGAGCTCGCCGTCGGGGGCGCGGTCGGGCCAGGTCATCTCCCACAGCGGGGCCTCGGCCGGGTCGAGCAGGATCGGTGCGCCGAAGCGGTCGGCCAGAGCGGGCGCGGAGTTGACGTGGTCGTCGTGGGCGTGGGTGCAGACGATCGCCCGGACGGTGCGCCCGTTCACCACCGAGGCGATCCTGTCCGGGTCGTGCGCGGCGTCGACGACGATCACCTCGCGCTCGTCGCCGACGATCCAGACGTTGTTGTCGACGTCCCAGGTGCCCCCGTCGAGGGAGAACGTGCCGGACGTGACGACCCGCTCGACGGCGCTGCCGGAGAGCGGCATCAGAACACCACCACCGAGCGCAGCACGTCGCCGTGGTGCATCTTCGCGAACGCGGCCTCGACGTCGTCGAGGGCGATGGTCTCGGTCACGAACTTCTCCAGCGGCAGGCGGCCCTGCAGGTGCAGGTCGATCAGCATGGGGAAGTCGCGGCTGGGCAGGCAGTCGCCGTACCAGGAGGACTTGACCGCCCCACCGCGGCCGAACACGTCGATCAGCGGCAGGTCGATGGTCATGTCCGGGGTCGGGACGCCGACCAGCACGGCGGTGCCGGCGAGGTCGCGGGCGTAGAAGGCCTGCCGGAAGGTCTCCGGGCGGCCCACCGCGTCCACGACGACGTTCGCGCCGTTGCCGTCGGTGAGGGCCTGGACGGCCTCCACGACGTCGGTCTCCTTGGCGTTGATCGTGTGGGTGGCGCCGAAGCCCTTCGCCCACTCCAGCTTCCGCGCGTCGGTGTCGATCGCGATGATCGTCGACGCGCCGGCCAGGTTCGCCCCGGCGATGGCGGCGTCGCCGACCCCGCCGCAGCCGATGACGGCGATGGAGTCACCGCGCCCGACGCCGCCGGTGTTGATCGCCGCGCCGATGCCGGCCATGACCCCGCAGCCGAGCAGGCCCGCGACCTCGGGCTTCGCGGCCGGGTCGACCTTGGTGCACTGCCCGGCGTGGACGAGGGTCTTCTCGACGAACGCCCCGATGCCCAGGGCGGGGGAGAGCTCCTGGCCCGACTCCAGCGTCATCCTCTGCGCGGCGTTGTGGGTGGAGAAGCAGTACCAGGGCTCGCCGCGGCGGCACGCCCGGCAGGTGCCGTCCACGGCGCGCCAGTTGAGGATGACGAAGTCGCCCGGCGCGACGTCGGTGACGCCCTCGCCCACGGTCTCGACGATCCCGGCGGCCTCGTGGCCGAGCAGGAAGGGGAACTCGTCGTTGATGCCGCCCTCGCGGTAGTGCAGGTCGGTGTGGCACACCCCGCAGGCCTGGACCTGCACGACGGCCTCGCCGGGTCCGGGGTCGGGGACGGTGATCGTCTCGACCCGGACGGGCTCGCCCCTCCCGTGCGCGACGACCCCGCGGACCTGCTGCGGCATGAGCCTTCCCCTCTCGACCGGTGAACCCGTGCGTACCCTGCCACGTGATCGCGACCGGCACACGCAGCGGCTCGCCGCCCGGGGAGCACCCGGACCGGTCGGGCGACCGGCCCGGACCGGCGGCGCCGGGTCAGCGCCCGACGACCTCCGCCGCCATCTCGTGCGCGGCGGTCTCCAGGCCCGTCAGGTCGCGCACCACCCGCACCCGGGAGCAGTGCTCGGCGTACGCCGGCAGGTCGCAGGCGCCCAGCCCCCAGGAGTAGCGGGGCTCGGGGGTGAGCCAGATCGTCTCGCGCGCCCGGCGGGTGATCTCGGCGAACGCCTCGGTGTTCGGGTCGTTGCCGTTGCCCCGCCCGTCGCCGAGCACGATCACCGTGGAGCGGCGGCTGACCGCCGAGCCGTAGTCCTCGTTGAACGCGCCGAAGGCGGCGCCGTAGTCGGAGTTGGCGTCGACGTCGAGCACGTCGCCGCCGAAGACCAGGCCCAGGGCCTGCTCGACGGGGTGGTCGGTGAACAGGTCGGTGACCTCCACCAGGTCCGCGACGAAGGCGAACGCCCGCACCTGGCCGAACAGGTTCTGCAGCCCGTGCACCAGGTGCAGGGTGAACCGCGCGGTGGCCCGCACCGACAGGGACACGTCGGCGAGGATCACCAGCCGGGGCTTGTCCTCGGCCCGGGTCACCGTGACCGGGGCGAAGGGGATGCCGTCGAAGCGCATGTTGCGCCGCATCGTGCGGCCCGAGTCGATCCGGCCGCGCGGGGCGACCCTGCGCTTGTGGGTCAGCCCGCCGTGCAGCGTGCGGGCCAGCCGGCGGATCGACTCCTCCAGCTCCATCCGCTCGTGCTCGCCGACCCGGTCGACCGCCGCCACCGCCTCCTCGTGGCCCTCGACGATCCGGTTCTCCAGCGCCATCAGCGCCTCGAGGTGCTTCTTCAGCGCCTCGGGCAGCCCGGCCAGCACCCCGGTCATCCGGCGGCGCAGGGCCGCGGCGTCGTCCTCGGTCCCGTCCTGGGCCTCGCCGTCGGGGTCGTCGAGCCAGCCGAGCAGCGCCTCCTGCTGCGCGACGGACAGGTCGGCGTCGACCTTCGTGCCCTGCTGCTGGGAGATCTGCCCGGGCACGCCCGCGCTGTGCAGGGAGTCGGTCTCGATCTGCACCCGGTTCCCCTCGCCCTGCACGCCCTGGCCGTCTTTCGAGATCACGATCTCGTCGGTCATCGCGGCCAGGTCGATCTTGTTGGCCTCCTGGTGCAGGTTGTACTGCTGGGCCAGGTCGTCGGGGTCGAAGAACTCGCGGATGTCGACGGGCTTGCCGTGGGTGTGGCCCTGCTGCGGGGTGTCCGACGGGCTCTCCGAGAGCGTGAAGTCCTCCAGCGCGCCGTCGTCGGAGAGGTCCTCGTGGCCGTGCCCGTGGCCGTGCCCGGTCTCCGGCCCACCGACCCGCACCAGCGCGAAGAACCGGTCGAAGACCTCGTCGAACACCTCCTCGTCGCGCCGGTCCTTGACCAGCGCGACGCGCAGCGCGGCGCGGAGGGTCTCCCGGTCCCGCAGCATCCCGGGCTGGCGGGCGCACGCCATGGCGTCGAGCGCCTCGGGGATCGAGATCCGCACCCCCCGCAGCCGCAGCAGCCGCACGAACCGGTGCAGCGCGTTCTCCATCAGGGTCGTCCCTCCGGGACCCGTGCGTGGATACGGCTGCCCTGGCCGCCATGTCCGCGCACGGGCGGCGGAGCCGCGGTCACAGGGCCCGCTTCCGGCCCAGGCCCGAGGCGAAGCTGCGGCTCCCGCGCTCGGCCGGGACCTTCGGCGGCGTGATCGGCGCCGCGCCCCCGTCACCGCCCAGCGGGTTGGAGCCGTAGGTGTGGCCGAACCGGCCCGGGGTGTCCTTCGCGGCGCGGACGGCGCGGCCGTCGACCTCCTCGGGCTCGTCGTCGTCGACCCGCGCCGCGGCCGGTGCCGGGGTGGACGGGTGGTCGTCGTGGCCGTGCCCGTGGCCGTGCCCGTGGCCGTGGCCGGGCTCGGGGACCGTGGCGTTCGGGTCGACCAGGCGGGGCAGCGCCCCGATGGCCTTGCGCACGTCCTTGTCGTACTTGACGACGACCGACGCGGTGTCGGACAGGACCGTCGCGGTCAGCTCCTGCACACCCAGCACGGCGAGCGTGCGCGCCCAGTCGATCGTCTCCGAGATCGACGGCGACTTGCGCAGCTCCAGCTCGCGCAGCCCGCGCACGATGTCGACGAGCTGGCGCGCCAGCGCGTCCGGCAGGCCCGTGTCCTTCGACCGGACGATCTCCAGCTCGCGCTCGGCGGTGGGGTAGTCGAGGAACAGGTGCAGGCAGCGGCGCTTGAGCGCGGCGGACAGGTCGCGGGTGTTGTTGCTGGTCAGGATGACGTGGGGCGGAGTCTGCGTGGTGAACGTGCCGACCTCGGGCACGGAGACCTGGAACTCGGCCAGGGTCTCCAGCAGCACGGCCTCCAGCGCCTCGTCGGCCCGGTCGACCTCGTCGATGAGCAGCACCGTCGGCTGCTCGCTGCGGATCGACTCCAGCAGCGGGCGCGAGGCGAGGAACCGCTCGGAGAAGAACACGCTCTCCTGCGCGCCGATCCGGTCGACGGCGTCGGACAGCGTGGGCGCGTCCGCGACGACCTGGCCGATCTTCTCGCGCAGGATCTGCGTGTAGAGCAGCTGCTTGCCGTAGTCCCACTCGTACAGGGCCTTGGTCTCGTCCTGGCCCTCGTAGCACTGCAGCCGCAGCAGCCGGCGGCCGGTGACGAGCGCGAGCGCCTTGGCCAGCTCCGTCTTGCCGACGCCGGCGGGGCCCTCGATGAGCAGCGGCTTGTCCAGCCGGGTCACGAGGAACACGGTGGTGGCCAGGCGGGTGTCGGCGATGTAGCCCTGCTCGGCCAGCGCCTCCACGACCTGGTCGACGGTCTCGAACTGCGACAACGAGCGCTCCTCGCGGTCGAACGGGACCGGGGGGCGCCGGCCGGCGCCCCCCGGGGCGGGTCAGGTCAGCAGGTCGTCCAGCTCACCGGTCATGCAGTGCTCGACGACGGGGCGCACCGTGGTGAACGTGCACTCCTTCGGGTTGCCGGGCGTGCAGGCGTCGCCGAGGACGTGGTGGGTGATCCGGTCGACGTCCGGCGCGTCCCCGGTGATGACCTTGGCGTTCTCGTAGAACTTCGTGGGGCCGACGCCCAGGCGGTTCTTCGAGTACGAGTCCTGCGTGATCGACACGAAGTTCTCCGGGATGCCCACGTCGCGCAGCAGCCGGACGGCCGCGGCCAGCGCGGCCTCGGCCGCCTGCACGTCGGTCATGCCATGGGTGTCGACGCCCATCGCGCCGGCGATGTCGGCGAAGCGCTTGTAGTGCACCGGCATGTTGAACGCCCACACCCGCGGCAGCGCGATCGCGTTGTTCAGGCCGTGGTGGGTGTCGTAGAACGCGCTCACCGCGTGGCTGATCGAGTGGATGATCCCGAGACCGCCGGAGTTGAACGCCTGCGCCGCGATGTACTGCGCGTACATCATCCCCTCGCGGCCGCCGAGGCTCTGCGGGTTCCACACCGCCTCGCGCAGGTTCTCCGCGGTGAGCTTGATGGCGTGGAGCGCGTTGCCCAGCGACGGGCCGAAGTCGATCCGCGAGACGTAGGGCTCGGAGGCGTGCGCGAGGACGTCGAAGCCGCACTGGGCGGTGTAGTCGATCGGGCAGCTGTAGTAGAGCACCGGGTCGTCGATGGCCAGGGTGGTCACTGAGGCGTCGTCGAAGGCGACGTACTTGTGCGGGTTGTCCGGGTCGGTCGTGGTGTCGGTGATGACGTAGGCCCAGGAGGTCTCCGAGCCGGTGCCGGCCGTCGTCGACACCGCGATGTGCGGCGGGTTCTTCGGGTTCTCCGACTTGTTGAAGCCCTCGAACTCGTTGACGTTGCGGCCGTCGTGGGCCACCGAGACCCGGGCGCCCTTGCAGGCGTCGTGGCTGGAGCCGCCGCCGATGGAGACGAAGCTGTCGCACTGGTTCTGCTGGTACAGGGCCACCGCGTCCATGACGTTGTAGTCCTTGGGGTTGGACTCGACCTTGTCGTAGAGCACGACCTCCAGGCCGTGGTACTTCATCGACTCGGTGATCTTGTGGATGATGTCGGAGCCGCGCAGCCCGGACGTCATCACCAGCGTCTTCTTGAACCCGAGCTTGAGGGCCTCGGGCCCGATCAGCTCGTGCGAACCCGGACCGAGGAGCGCCCGCGGGAACGGGTGGAACTCCTTGATCGGGAACTGCGGGAGCATCTCCTCGACCTGCATGGCGGACCTCTCTCGGGCGGCGACGGGCGGTCCCCGGGGACGCTAGGGCGGTCGGGCCGGCCCCGGCGGAAAGACCGTCGCGCAGGCGGGGGCGACGACCCTCCGATCGGGCAGTGGCGGACGGGCCGGTCAGGTGCGGGTCGCGCTCCAGAGCCGGTCGATGACCGCGAACCCGCGCCGGGCGTACCACTCCCGGGGGTGGTCGTCGACGGCGGCGACGAGCGTGACGAGGTCGCAGCCGGCCTCGCCGGCCAGCGCGCGGCACTCGGCGAGCAGCGCGTCGCCCAGCCCCCGGCGCCGGTGCTCCGGCTCGACGTCCACGGCGTCGATCTCGGCGGTGGCGCCGTCGACGCGCAGGACGCACGAGGCCGCGACGGCGCCGGCCTCCCGCACGACGACGTGCCGGAGGTCGACGACGGCCGCCTCCAGGGCGGACCGATCGGCCAGCTGACGCAGCTCGTCGGGGGTGGTGTCGGGCCGGCGGCGGAGCCAGCCCGCGGTCACGGTGGGCCGCACGACGTCGAGGTCGACGACCTCCGCCCGCCCGTCCCGGTCCCCGCCGGCCGGGGCGGCCATGCCGACCAGCGCCTCGACCGACCAGCCGCGGTCGGCCAGCGCGGCTGCGGTCGGGGCGAGGGCGTCGCCGCGCAGCAGTGCCGTGCGGTGCGCGAGCCCGGCCAGGGCGCGGTCCGCGTCGGCCACCAGCGCGTCGGCGTCGACGGCCCCGTCGACCACGAGCTGGTTGTGCTGCCGCGAGGCCGGCACCGGACCCGTCCGGACGGCGACGCCGCCGGTCACCGCGATCTCCTCGGTGGCGACGCGCCGCAGCAGGGACAGCTCGTTCGTCCGCCGCCGGCCCGCCGCATCGAGGTCGGGGAGGACCGGCGGGGCGAACGCCCCGCCGGGACCGGGCCGGTAGGGTAGGACCGCGAGCACCGCCGCGGTGGGGACGGGCCCGTAGGCGTGCGGGAAGCGCATCGCGGCGGGGTCGGTGGGTAGCCCCGGCTCGAAGCGGACGTCGACGCCGAGGCGGTCGGGCGCGAGGGCGAGCAGCAGCAGGTCGGGCCGGCCGGCGAACAGCCGGGTCGCGGGCAGGTGCACCTGCTCCGGCGTCGACAGGTGCACGAACTCCGCGACCGACGGGCGGACCGCGCCGGCGGCCAGGTGCGCGCGCCACTCGGCGGTGGTGGTGAGGTGCAGCAGCGGGGTCACCCGGGCAGTGTCGCGCCCCTCCGCGCGGCCACCACCTCGGCCAGGGCCGCGGCGACCTCGGCGGGGGCCTCGACCGGACTCGCGTGCCCGCCCGGGACGAGCCGCAGCTCGTGCCCGGCCGCGGCCACCCGGGCCCGCAGGGCGGGCGAGCCGACGTAGTCGTCCTCCCCGGCCAGCAGGACGACCGGCGCCGCGACCCGGCGCAGCAGCGCGACGGCGTCCCCGGGTTCGAGCAGCACGCGGCGCAGGACGTCGCGGGCCCCCCGGCGCCCCAGGCCCCGGACGGTGGCCGCCGTGGCCGCCCGGACCTCGGGGTGCGCCGCCAGGTGGGCGGTCCCGTAGAGGGCTCCCGCCGCGATCCGCCCGTAGGCGCCCGGCGGCAGGCCGGCCGCGAGCAGCGCGCGCTGGGCGCGGAAGCCCGCCCGGGGCGCGGGGGCGAGCGGGGTGTTGCACAGCAGCAGGCCGAGCACGCGCTCCGGGTGCCGGACGGCCAGGCGCAGCGCCAGCATCCCGCCCCAGGAGTGGCCGGCCAGGACCGCGGGGGGACCGTCGGCGAGCTGGGCGGCGAGCAGCGCGACCAGCCCGTCGAGGTCCGGGAGCGGGTCGAGCCGCGGCGCGCTGCCGTGCCCGGGCGTGTCGAGCGCGACGGCGGCGAGGTCCGGTACCCGGGCCACCACGCCGTCCCACAGGTGGTGGTCGGTGAACACGCCGTGCAGCAGGCGCACGGGGACCGAGCCGGCGGCGACGGGGTGGGGGGCGAACGGCGGCACGGCTCCTCCTGATGTCAACACCGTGGACTTTATGCGGCGGGCCGTAGTTGTCAACACTGTGGACATGCGGACCGCGTACCACCACGGCGACCTGCGCCGCGCCCTCGTCGAGCACTCGGTGGCGCTGGTGCGCGAGCACGGCGTCGACGGGTTCAGCCTGCGCGCCGCCGCCCGGGCCGCCGGGGTCGACCCGGCCGCCGTCTACCGGCACTTCACCGACCGCGACGACCTGATGCGGGCCGTCGCGGCCGCGGGCTTCGCCGAGCTCGCCGACCGCGTGCGGGCCGCGGCGGGGGCGGCGGACGGGCCCGGCGCCCGCCTCACGGCCATCGGCACCGCCTACGTCCGCTTCGCGGTCGACCAGCCGGAGTACTTCTCGGTGATGTTCGGCCGGCACGGCGCGGACCCGCCGGCGGCCGGGACGTACGCCCAGCTGCTCGACGCGCTCACCGACCTCGCGGCGGAGCGGCCGCTGGCCCTGGACACCGGGGCCGCGGCCGTCGTCGCGTGGTCGGCCGTGCACGGGCTGGCCGTGCTGGCCGTCGCCGGCTCGGTGCCCGCCCACGGGCTGGACGACGCGCTCGACGGGGTGACCGCGACCGTGCTGGCCGGCCTGGTCCGCTGAGCGGGGCCGGGCCGGACGCGGTGCCCCTCCGGTCGGAGGGGGCGGCGCCCCGACCCCCGGGCCGCGGGCCTTCCGCGCCGACGGCGCGCCGATTAGCGTCGGCCGCGTCCCGTCGCCGAGACCACCTGGAGCGCACATGCCCCCCGTGACCGACTCCCAGCCCGCCCCCGAGGAGCCGATCGTCGAGGACGTCCTCGTCGAGGAGGTCTCGATCGACGGCATGTGCGGTGTCTACTGACGCCGTGGCGGCTGCTGCCGGCGCCGGCCCCGCGCCCGCGGGGCCGGCGCCGGTGACCCCCTTCCGTCCCGACCGCCCCCACCGGCGGAGCCCCGGCGTGGCCGTCCGGCCCGAGCCGTTCGGGGCGCTGCTCTACCACTTCGGCACCCGCCGCCTGTCCTTCCTCAAGACCCCCGAGCTCGTCGCCGTCGTGCAGTCGCTGGAGGAGCACGACGACGTGCACGCCGCCGTCGCCGCGGCCGGGGTCGCGGAGGCGCAGCGCCCCGCCTACCTGCGGGCCCTGGCCGGCCTGGCCGCCACCGGAACCATCGAGGAGCGCTAGCCCATGAAGCTGGTCGAGCACTTCCAGTACGGCCTGAACTCCCCGATCTGCCTGACCTGGGAGCTGACCTACGCCTGCAACCTCGCGTGCGTGCACTGTCTGTCGTCGTCGGGGCGGCGCGACCCGCGCGAGCTGTCGACGGCCGAGGCGAAGGCCGTGATCGACGAGCTGCAGCGCATGCAGGTCTTCTACGTCAACATCGGCGGCGGCGAGCCGACGGTGCGGCCGGACTTCTGGGAGCTGCTCGACTACGCGATCGACCACGACGTCGGGGTCAAGTTCTCGACCAACGGCATCAAGCTGGACGAGGCGCGGGCGGCGCAGCTCGCGCGCACGGACTACGTCGACGTGCAGATCTCGCTCGACGGCGCGACGGCCGCGGTCAACGACCGCGTGCGCGGGCCGGGGTCGTTCGACACCGCGATCCGGGCGCTGGAGAACCTCGCCGGGGCCGGGTTCGCCCAGCCTAAGATCAGCGTGGTGATGACGCGGCAGAACGTCGACCAGCTCGACGAGTTCAAGGCGATCGCGGACGAGTTCGGGGCGCAGCTGCGGATCACCCGGCTGCGCCCGTCCGGCCGCGGCGCCGACGTGTGGGACGAGCTGCACCCGCTGCCCTCGCAGCAGCGGCAGATGTACGACTGGCTCGTCGCCCGCGGGGACCAGGTGCTCACCGGTGACTCGTTCTTCCACCTCTCGGCGTTCGGCGAGGCCCTGCCCGGGCTCAACCTCTGCGGGGCCGGGCGGGTGGTCTGTCTGATCGACCCGGTCGGCGACGTCTACGCCTGCCCGTTCGCCATCCACGAGAGCTTCCTGGCCGGCAACGTCCGCTCGCCGGGCGGCTTCCAGCGGGTGTGGCAGCACTCGGAGCTGTTCACCGAGCTGCGGCAGCCCCAGACCGGCGGGGCGTGCGCGTCGTGCCAGCACTACGACTCCTGCCAGGGCGGGTGCATGGCGGCGAAGTTCTTCACCGGCCTCCCGCTCGACGGGCCCGACCCGGAGTGCGTGCAGGGCTACGGCGAGCAGGCCCTGGCCGCCCGCTCCGCCGACACCGCGATCCCGAGGTCGGACGTCGACCACTCCCGCTCCGCGCCCCGCAACGGCCGCGGGCAGCCGGTGATGCTGACCCTGGGCCAGCGCCCGGACAAGTCGTGCGACCCCAGCCCGCTCGCCGCACCGGTGCCCCTCGGCCCGGCGTCGGCCCGCGCCTGACCCCCGTCCCCGTTGCAGGAAGGCCACCTTCACGCCAGCTCGTTGCGTGAAGGTGGCCTTCCTGCAACCAGGGGGCGGGCGCTCACCGGGCCCGTGCGGGTCGGGGCGCGGGTCGCGCCGAGCCGGGTGGTGTTCGGGCCGCACGAGACCAACCTCGGGCGGGGCCGGGCGTTCTCCGACCGGCACACCGCCTACTACGCGCGCCGGGCCGCCGGGGGCGCGGGCGTGGTCGTCACCGAGGTCGCCTCGGTGCACGACTCCGACTGGCCCTACGAGCGGGCGCCCCTGGCCGCCGACGCCGTGGACGGGTGGGCCGAGGTCGTCGCCGCCTGCCGCCCGCACGGCGCGCTCGTCCTCGCCGGGCTGGGGCACGCCGGCGGGCAGGGCAGCTCGGAGCACCACCGGCGGGCGCTGTGGGCGCCGTCGCGCGTCGCCGACGTCGGCTCGCGGGAGGTGCCGGTGGCGATGGAGCGGCCCGAGATCGACGCGCTCGTGGCCGGGTTCGCCGACGCCGCCCGGCTCGCCGTCGTCGCCGACCTGGACGGCGTGGAGCTGAACGCGGGCCAGCACTCCCTGCTGCGGCAGTTCCTCTCCGGCCTCACCAACCACCGCACCGACGACCACGCCGACCGCACCCTGCTGCTGCGGCGAGTGCTCGCCGCCGTCCGCGCCGCGCTCGGGCCCGACCGGGTGCTGGGGCTGCGGCTGGGCTGCGACGAGCTCGCGCCGTGGGCCGGCATCACCCCCGACGACGGGGTCCGCGCGGCCGCCGCCGCCGCGCCGTGGGTGGACTACGTCGTGCCCGTGCGGGGCAGCGCGCTGTCGGTCGGCGCGACGCGCCCCGACCTGCACGCCGAGCCGGGGTTCAACCGGGAGCTGTGCGCCCGCGTGCGGGTCGGGGCCGGGGTCGCGACCGTGCTGCAGGGCAGCGTCGTCGACCCGGCGATGGCGCAGGCCGCGCTGGACGGCGGCGGGGCCGACCTCGTCGAGATGACCCGGGCCCAGATCGCCGACCCGGACCTCGTCGCGCACGTGCGCGCGGGGACACCCGGGCGGATCCGGCCGTGCACGCTCACCGACCGGGCCGTGCGCCACCCGCGCAACCCGCTCGTCACCGACGACGCCGAGCCGCGCTCCGGCCACGAGACGGTCGACCCGCCCGTCGAGGGGACCGACCCCGTGGCGCTCGACGTGCTCGTCGTCGGGGGCGGCCCGGCCGGGCTGGAGGCCGCCCGCGTGCTCGCCCTGCGCGGGCACCGCGTGCGGCTGGCCGAGCGGGAGCCGGTGCTGGGCGGCGCGCTGCGCTGGGCCGCCGCGGTGCACGGGCGGGGGCGGCTGGGACTGCTCGTGCCCTGGTGGGAGCGCGAGCTCGACCGGCTCGGGGTCGACGTCCGGACCGGGGTCGAGATCGGCGAGCCCGACCTCGACGGGCCCGTCCTGCTGGCCACCGGCGGGCGCGACGGGCCGCGGCCCGACGACTGCGACGTCCCCGTGCTGACCGCAGCGGCGCTGCTCGCCGGGGCCGCGCTCCCGCCCGGGCCGGTGCTGGTGCGCGACCCCGTCGGCGACGCCGTCGGCGTCGGGATCGCCGAGGGGCTCGCGGCCGCCGGTCGCCCGACCGCCCTGGTCACGCCGGACCAGGTGGCGGGCACGCAGCTCGCCGGCGACCTGGCCCCGGCCAACGCCCGGCTGGAGCGGGCCGGGGTGGTGCGCGAGCTGCGGTCGCTGCTGCGCGGGGTGCGCGACGGACGGGCGGTGCTCGAGCACGTCTGGACCGGGGAGCGGCGCACCGTCGCCTGCGCCGCCATCGTCGACTGCGGCCACCGCCTGCCCGACGACGCCCTGGCCCGCGCCCGCCCCGACCTCTCGCGTGCGGGCGACTGCACGGCCCCCCGCACGGTCCACGCCGCCGTCCTGGACGCCCGCCGGGCCGCTGCGCGGCTCGTGAGCGGAAACGGCGGCCGGAGCCGCCATTTCCGCGCACGGGCGCCGGAGGCGCGGCCGTGCTGAACGAGCCGCTGCGGGTCGGGCCGCTGGTGCTGCGCAACCGGGTCGTCTTCCCCGCCCACCTGACCAACTGCGCGCAGGACGGGCTGCCCACCGCGCAGCACACCGCCTACTACGCCGCGCGGGCCGCGGGCGGGGCCGGGCTGGTGATCACCGAGGAGCAGGGGGTCGACCCGCACGACCGGCCCTACGAGAAGACGGTCGACGGCACCGACCCCCGCGTCGTCCCGGGCTACCGGGCGATCACCGCCGCGGTGCACGCCCACGGCGCGGCCGTGCTGGCCCAGCTCACCCACAACGGCGGGCAGGCCGACGGGCTGCACACCCGCCGGCCCGTGCTCGCGCCGTCGCCGGTGCCGGACCCGCTGTTCCGCGAGGTGCCCGTCGCGCTCGACGCTGCCGGCATCGCCCGGATCGTCGACGGCTACGCCCGCACGGCCGCGCACTGCGTCGCGGGCGGGTTCGACGGCGTCGAGGTGCAGGGCGCGCACTCCTCGCTGGTGCGGCAGTTCCTCTCCCCGGCGACCAACCACCGCACCGACGCGTACGGGCGCGACCCGGCGCGGTTCCTGCTGGAGGTCGTCGAGGCCGTCCGCGCCGCCATCGGGCCGGACCGCGTGCTCGGGGTGCGGCTGTGCGGCGACGAGGGCGTCGAGCACGGCATCGGGATCGACGACGCCGTCGCCGTGGCCCGGCGGCTGGAGGCGACGGGGCGGGTCGACCTGCTCGGCACCGCGGTCGGGGTCGCGACGTCCACGCTGCACCTGGTCGTGCCGTCGCTGCGCGTCCCGCCCGGCTACGCCTCGGCGATCCCGGCGGCGCTGAAGGCCGCGGTCGCCCTGCCGGTGATCGGGGTCGGCCGGTTCACCACGCCCGAGCAGGCCGAGCGGACCCTGGCCGAGGGGACGTGCGACCTCGTCGGCGTCGTGCGCGGGCAGATCGCCGAGCCCCGGTTCGCCTCCGCCCCCGCGCGGGTCTGCGTGGGCTGCAACCAGGAGTGCGTCGGGCGGGTCGGGCGGAACCTGCCGCTGGGCTGCGCGGTGAACCCCCGCGCCGGCCGGGAGGCGGTACCGCTGTCGACCCCGGGTGCGCGCCGGCGGGTGCTGGTCGTCGGCGGCGGACCGGGCGGGCTGCGCGCCGCGGCCACCGCCGCGGCACGCGGGCACCGGGTGCTGCTCTGCGAGCGCGCCCCGACGACCGGCGGGGCGGTGCTGCTGGCCGCCGCGGCGCCCGGCCGCGCCGAGTTCGGGGCCGTGGTGCGCGACCTGCTGGACGAGTGCCGCGCCGCCGGGGTCGAGGTCCGCACCGGGGTCGACGTCGACACCGCGCTCGTCGAGCGGGAGGATCCCGACGTCGTCGTGCTGGCGACCGGCGCCCGCCCGCGCCTGCCCGCCTGGGCGGTACCGGGCCGGGTGGTGGACGTCCGCGACGTGCTGTCCGGCGCGGCCCGCCCGGAGGGGAGGGTGCTCGTGCACGACGAGCTGGGGTTCCACCAGGCCCCCGCCGTGGCCGAGCTGCTCGCCGCGCGGGAGTGCACCGTGGAGATCGTGACGCCCGCCCTGGTGGTGGCCCAGGACCTCGGCACCACGCTGGACGCCGAGCTGTTCCACCGCCGCGCGCACGCCGCCGGGATCGTGCTGACGACCGACCGCCTGGTGGTCGCGGTGGACGGGGAGCGCGTGAGCGTCCTGCACCACCCGACCGGCGCGGTGGAGGAGCGCCGGGTCGACGCCGTGGTCAGCGCGGCGCCCCCCGAGCCCGAGGACGCCCTGTGGCCGCTGCTGCGCGACGGCCGCCGTCCCGTCCACCGCGTCGGCGACTGCCTCGCCCCGCGCCGCGTGCCGTCGGCCGTCGTCGAGGGCGACCGGGTGGGGATGGCGCTGTGAGGCCGGGACCATGAGGCTCGGGGAACGCACCTGGACCGACATCGGCGCCGCGCCGACCGTGCTGGTGCCCGTGGGGTCGCTGGAGCAGCACGGCCCGCACCTGCCGCTCGACACCGACACCCGGATCGCGGCCGCCGTCGCCCGCCGCGCCGCCGCCGGCGACCCGGCGCTGCTGCTCGCCCCGCCGCTCGCCTACGGGGCGTCGGGCGAGCACGAGGGCTTCCCCGGCACGCTGTCGATCGGCCACGAGGCGCTGCGGTCGGTGCTCGTGGAGCTGGGCCGCTCGGCCGGGCGGTGGGCCGGGCGGCTGCTGCTCGTCAACGGGCACGGCGGCAACCTGCCGACCGTGCCCGACGCCGTCGCGCAGCTGCGGTACGAGGGCCGCGACGCCGCCTGGACCGGCTGCGTCGTGCCGGGCGGCGACGCCCACGCCGGGCGCACCGAGACGGCGATCCTGCTCGCGCTCGACCCGGACGTCGTCCGCATGCCCGCCGCCGAACCCGGCAACACCGCCCCGCTGCGCGAGCTGCTCCCGGAGCTGCTGCGCGGCGGCACGGCGTCGGTCAGCCCGAACGGGGTGCTCGGCGACCCCCGCGGGGCCACCGCCGCCGAGGGCGAGGAGCTCCTGGCGACGATGACGGGCGAGCTGCGCGACCGCCTGGCCCGCTGGGCGCCCGACGCGCGCGGCCGGCTGACCTGAATCTGATCCGGGTCAGAGCTCCACGGCGTACCAGCGGTCGGGCCGCATCCGCACCTCCACCATCCGGGCCGGGTCGGCGTAGGCGAGGTAGCCGGCCAGGTCCTCGCCGTCCAGGTAGCGGCGGGCGAGCGCCTCGGCGTCGGCCGGGCTCACCCCGACGCGGGTGCCGACCACGGGGCCCTGCACGGTCACGTAGCGGTAGGGCGGGGTCTCGTCCTGGGTGGCCAGGCTGAACTCCCCCGCGCGGTCGATCAGCCGGCGCTTCACCGACGTGTCGTCCATCTGCACGACGACGTCGCCGCCCGGCTCGTAGCCGTACCAGACCGGCACCGCCAGCGGCGGCCCCTCCTCCCGCGCCACCGCCAGCACCCCCACGTGCTGCCCGGCCAGGTACCGCTCGCGCTGCTCCGGTGTCATCCGCGTCACGTCCCGGCCAACCCCGCACGGTCGGTCGGGATTCCCGCCGGTGGGTCCGCGCGCGCCGCGCCGTCGGTCCCCCCGCGCACGGGCACCGTGACGAGCCACCTCGTCGTCCCCCTCGGCGGCTCCGCCGCCGGCCCCGACCGGAGCCCCCGAGCACCCGCTGGGCCGCGGGGCGAGCGGCTGCACGAGTGGATGGACGGCCGCGACGAGCCGGACCGCGCTGTCCTGGCCGACGTCGTCGAGGGCGTCGGCGCCCACGTCCACGAGGCGCGGGTGGGGCCGCCACCGTGCGCCGGTACCTCGTGGCCGGGCTGTTCGACGAGCTGCTGCTGCACGTCGTGCCCGTGGTGCTCGGGGCGGGGGAGCGGCTGCTCGACGGCGTGGGCGACGTCGAGCTGGAGCAGGTGGGGGCGGTGGTGTCGCGGACGGTGACCCACCTGCGCCACCGCGTCAGCGCCGGGGTCAGGCGCTGACCCAGCGCAGCGGCACGAGCTGCTCGGCCGAGCTCAGGGAGCCGTGCTGGCCGACGCACCGCGAGATGTCGGGCTCGGCGGCGCTGCGGACGACGGCCGCGGTGCCCCGGGTGGCCACCACGACGTCGCCGATCCGGTCGCGCAGCGACGGCGCGACCGGCCCGAACCAGCCGTCGGCCACCGCCTGCTCGCCGGGGACGACGTGCGCGTCGGCGCCCAGCACGGCCCGCCAGGTCGCGAGCACGTCGCCGGCCGCGCCGGGGCGGGCGTACACGTGCCGGGCGCGGGGGTCGCCGCCGAGCAGCAGTACGCCGCGCTGCAGGTCGGGGTCGGTGTCGGCGTCGTGCCGGCGGTCGACCGACACCATCCCGTGGTCGCCGGTGACGGCGAGCAGGGCCCCGGCCGGGAGGCGCTCGGCGACCAGCCCGACGATCCGGTCGACGGCGGCGAGCTGCAGGCGCCACGGGAGGCTGCCGGGGCCGTACTGGTGACCCAGGGCGTCCAGGTCGGCGTGGTAGCCGTAGACGAGCCGGCGCCCCGGCCCGTCGAGCGCCCCGACGACGTGGGCGGCGAGGTCGCCGAGGGCGTGTGCCCCCCGGAACGAGCCCCCGCGCAGCGCGGCGCGGGTGAGGCCGGACCCGCGGAACCGCGCCTGGGAGACGACCGTGACGTCGACGCCGGCCGCGGCCGCGCGCTCCAGCGCCGTCGCGGTGGGCTGCACCCGCTCGGGCGGCAGCCGCTCGCGCAGGTCGACGCGCTCGGCCGCGGCGTGCCGCGTCCACTGCAGCGAGTCGAGCAGCTCGGCCTCGACGCGGAAGCTGATCCCCACCATGCCGTGCGCGCCCGGCGGGAGGCCGGTGCCCAGCGAGGTGATGCCGATCGACGTGCTCGACGGGAAGCCCGCCGTGAGCGGGCCGGCGTCGGTCAGCGAGGCCAGGAACGGGGCGTCGGCGGCGTGGTCGGCCAGCAGCTCGGCGCCCAGGCCGTCGACGAGCAGCACGGCCGCGGCGCGCGCCGGGGGGAGCGCGGGCACCGACGGCGGGGCGGGCTCCCCCAGCGCGCCCAGCACGGCGGGCAGGACCTCGGCCAGCGATGCCGTCCCGTACCGCGGCAGCAGCACCTCGTCGCCCATGCGCCGAGCCTGCCAGACGCGGCGGCGCGGACGGGGTCCCACGGCGCCGGATCGCAGCGGTGCCACCCCGCTGGCGTGGGGTCGCAGCGGTGCCACCCCGCTGCGACCGGGGGGCCGCGGCGGGGTCGCCTAGGGTCGGCCCGGTGCAGCCCGGGCCGTCCGACACGACCCTCCCCGTCGGGATGACCGTGCGGCTCGACCCGCGGACCCGCGTGCTCGACGGCGGCGCGGTGCTGCTGGGCGGCGCGCCCCCGCGGATGCTCACCCTCGCCCCGGCCGCCCGCGCGCTGCTGGCCGGCGGCACCGTGACCGTCACCGACCGGACCTCCCAGCGCCTGGCCCGCACCCTGCTCGACGCCGGGATCGCCCACCCGCGGACCGCGCCCGGCGCGCCGGGACCGGGCGCGGTCACCGTCGTCGTGCCGGTGCGGGACCGCGCCGCGGGGCTCGCGCGGCTGGTCGCCGCGCTGCCGGCCGGCCTGGGCGGGCTCGTCGTCGTCGACGACGGGTCGGCCGACCCGGCCGCGGTGCGGGCGGCGGCCCCCGGCGCGCGGGTGCTGCGCCACGAGCGGTCCCGGGGCCCCGCCGCCGCCCGCAACACCGGCCTGGCCGCGGCGGGCACGGAGCTGGTGGCGTTCCTCGACTCCGACGTGGTGCCGCAGGAGGGCTGGCTCGGCCCGCTGCTCGCGGCGTTCGCCGACCCCGCCGTCGGCCTGGCCGCGCCGCGGATCGTCGCGCTGCCGCCGGTCACCGGGGTCCTGGGCCGCTACGAGGCCGTTCGCTCGTCGCTGGACCTCGGCCCGGATGCCGCCCTGGTCGTCCCGCGCTCCCGCGTCGCCTACGTGCCCAGCGCGGCGCTGCTCGTCCGCCGGGCCGCGGCCGGGGCGGGGTTCGCCGAGGACCTGCACGCCGCCGAGGACGTCGACCTCGAGCTCCGGCTGCACGCGGCCGGCTGGCGGCTGCGCTTCGAGCCGGCCGCCCGCGTGGCGCACGACCACCGCACGACACCGGCGGCGTGGGCGCTGCGCAAGGCGTTCTACGGCACGGGCGCGGCGCCGCTGGCCCTGCGGCACCCCGGCTCGGTGCCGCCGCTGGTCCTGAGCCCGACCTCGGCCGCGATCGGCGCGCTGGTCCTGCTCGCCCGGCCCTGGTCCGCCCCGGCCGCGGTGGCCGTCGGCGCCGTCGCGGCGGCCCGGCTGGCGGGCCGGCTCGGCGTCGAGCGGCCGCGGCGCACCGCCGCGCGGCTGGTCGCGCTGGGCGCGGTCGGGGCGGTGGCGCAGACCGCCGACGCGGTGGACCGGCACTACTGGCCGGTGTCGCTGCTGGCGTGCGCGCTCTCGCGACGGGCGCGCCGGAGGGTGGTGGCCGTCGCGCTGGCCGAGGGGCTGGTCGACTGGTGGCGGCACCGCGGGCGCGACCCCGGCGGCGGCCCCGGGCCGCTCACCCACCTGCTCGCGCACCGCGTCGACGACCTCGCCTACGGCGCCGGCCTGTGGTGGGGCGCGCTGCGGCACCGCACGACCGCCCCTCTGCGACCGGTGTCGGTCCGCACCGCCGCCCAACCGTCTTAGTCCGGAAGAGTGAAGTTCGAGCCAGTGGTGGCCCGCCGCTGCGGCACCGGAATCGTGATGACCTCCGCATCAGCGGAACCGGCCGGGAGACGCGTCCCCGCGCCGGCATCCGGGCCCGCGCGAGGCAGGTCCCCCTTCCTTGCGGCCGCCCAAGATCGGAGATGGGATGTGGGCGCCGCCACAGCGTCGTGGCGGCCTCGGCCCGTGCGCGTCGACGGGCCGGCCTCATCCCCCCGGAAACGTCGTGCGGCCACCGGGCCGCCCAGGAGGAACACTCATGACACAGGTCCGGGTCACCGTCGACGGCGTGAACTACGCCGACGACGTCGAGCCCCGCACGCTGCTGGTCCACTACCTGCGGGAACGCCTCGGCAAGACCGGCACGCTGGTCGGTTGCGACACGAGCAACTGCGGCTCCTGCACCGTGCACCTGGACGGGCGGAGCGTCAAGTCCTGCTCCGTGCTCGCCGTGCAGGCCGACGGCGCCGAGGTCACGACCATCGAGGGTGTCGCCCGCGACGGGCAGCTGCACCCCGTGCAGGAGGCCTTCAACGAGAAGCACGCGCTCCAGTGCGGCTACTGCACCCCGGGCATGATCATGCAGGCGATCGACCTGCTGGGCGACAACCCCGACCCGAGCGAGCACGAGGTCCGCGAGGGCATCGAGGGCAACCTCTGCCGGTGCACGGGCTACCAGAACATCGTCCGCGCGGTGCAGAGCGCGGCCCAGAAGATGCAGCCCGGCGCGCAGGCGCAGGCCCCGGCCCCGGCCGGTGTGGCCGGAGGAGGCGACTAGATGACCGCGACCGCTGAGCCCACCACGAACCTCGAGATCGGTCAGGCGCGCACCCGCAAGGAGGACGCGCGCCTCATCACCGGCCGCACGCGCTACACCGACTCGATCACCCCGACGGGCACGCTGCACATCCACGTCGTCCGCTCGCCGCTGGCGCACGCGACGATCACCGGGATCGACAAGTCGGCCGCCGAGGCGTCCCCGGGCGTCATCGGCGTCTACACCGCCGCCGACCTGGGCGTCGAGGGCGTCGGCCTGCCGTGCGCCTGGCCGGTCACGCCGGACCAAAAGGCCCCGCAGCGCCCGCTGCTCGCCACCACCACCGTGCACTTCGCCGGGGAGGGCGTGGCCGTCGTGCTCGCCCGCACCCCCGTCGAGGCCCGCGACGCCGGCGACCTCGTCGAGGTGGACTACGAGCCCCTCGAGCCGGTGCTGGACATGGAGGCGGCCCTCGCCGAGGGCGCCGTGCTCGTGCACCCCGAGCTGGAGACGAACGCGAGCGCCACCTGGGTGTTCGACTCGGCGGCCGCCGGCACGGGCGACAGCGTCGACGAGGCGATCACCGCCGCCGAGGCCGACCCGGACTCCGTCGTCGTCAAGCGCCGCTTCCGCCAGCAGCGCCTGATCCCCGCGTTCATGGAGCCCCGCTCCTGCGTCGTCGACCCGACCGGCGAGCAGATCACCGTGTACTCCGCCACGCAGGTGCCGCACATCCTGCGCACGATGACCACGGTGACGCTCGGCGTCCCGGAGTCGAAGCTGCGCGTCATCGCCCCCGACGTGGGCGGCGGGTTCGGCGGCAAGATCGGCGTGCTGCCCGAGGAGATGCTCTGCGTCGTCCTCGCGCAGAAGCTGGGCAAGCCGGTGAAGTGGACCGAGAGCCGCTCGGAGTCGATGCTCGCCGCGCACCACGGCCGCGACCAGATCCAGGACCTCACGATCACCGCCAAGCGCGACGGCACGATCACCGGCCTGGACGTGCACCTGCTCGCCGACATGGGGGCCTACCTCGGCCTCGTCGGCCCGGGCGTGCCGATCCTGGGCGCGTTCATGTTCAACGCCATCTACAAGATCCCGGCGCTGAAGTTCACCTGCACCAACGTCTTCACCACCAAGACCCTCACCGACGCCTACCGCGGCGCCGGCCGCCCCGAGGCCACGTTCGCCATCGAGCGGATGATGGACGAGCTCGCCGTCGAGCTCGGCATCGAGCCGATGGAGCTGCGCCGGAAGAACTGGATCACCCACGAGGAGTTCCCCTTCACCACGGTCGTGGGCCTCACCTACGACTCCGGGAACTACGAGCAGGCCACCGCCCAGGCGCTGGAGGCCTTCGGCTACGACGAGCTCCGCCGCGAGCAGGAGGAGCGGCGCCGGACGGGCGACCCGGTGCAGCTCGGCATCGGCATCTCGACGTTCACCGAGATGTGCGGGCTCGCGCCGTCGCGCGTGCTCGGGTCGCTGGCCTACGGGGCCGGCGGCTGGGAGGCCGCGAGCATCCGGATGCTCGCCACCGGCAAGGTCGAGGTCGTCACCGGCGCGTCGCCGCACGGCCAGGGCCACGAGACGGCGTTCAGCCAGATCGTCGCCGACCAGCTCGGCGTGCCGTTCGAGGACGTCGAGATCCTGCACGGCGACACGCAGATCTCGCCCAAGGGCCTCGACACCTACGGCTCGCGCTCGCTGGTCGTCGGCGGCATCGCGATCGTGAAGGCCGCGGAGAAGGTCGTCGCCAAGGCGAAGAAGATCGCGGCGCACCTGCTGGAGGCCGCCGAGGACGACATCGAGTTCTCGGCCGGCACCTTCTCGGTCCGGGGCACCGACAAGGGCAAGACCATCCAGGAGATCGCGTTCGCCGCGTTCATGGCGCACGACTACCCGGAGGACATGGAGCCCTCGCTCGACGCGGACGCCGTGTACGACCCGGAGAACTTCTCCTTCCCGCACGGCACGCACCTCGCCGCGATGGAGGTCGACACCGAGACCGGCCGGGTCACCCTGCGCAAGTACGTGTGCGTGGACGACGTCGGCACCGTGATCAACCCGCTCATCGTCGAGGGCCAGGTGCACGGCGGCCTCGCCCAGGGCATCGCGCAGGCCCTGTTCGAGGAGGCCAACTACGACGAGCAGGGCACGCTGGTCAACGGCACGCTCGTCGACTACACCATCCCCGCGGCGTCGGACCTGCCCAGCTTCGACACCTCCACGGTGTCGACGCCGGCCACGTCGAACCCGCTGGGCGTCAAGGGCGTCGGCGAGGCGGGCACCATCGCCTCCACGCCGGCCATCGTCAACGGCGTGCTCGACGCCGTGCGCCACCTCGGCGTGACCGACATCGAGATGCCGACGACGTCGCAGCGCGTATGGCGGGCCATCCAGGAGGCGAAGGGCCGCTCCACCCAGGAGACCCCGGTCGCCACCCACTCGCCGGGCGCCGGTCTGGGCTCGATCGACCCCAACAACCCGCAGGGAGAGGTGCAGTGATCCCGGCCCAGTTCGACTACGTCAAGCCGGCGACGGTCGCCGAGGCGGTGGCCGCCCTCGCCGAGGGCGGGGACGACGCCAAGATCCTGGCCGGCGGCCAGAGCCTCATCCCCGTGCTGCGGCTGCGGCTCGCCGCCCCGTCGGTGGTCATCGACCTCGGCGGGATCGCCGAGCTCCGCGGCGTGCGCGAGGACGGCGACCACATCGCGATCGGCGCGATGACCACCTACTACGACCTCCTGCGCGACGACCTGGTGCAGCAGCACGTCGCGCTGCTGGCCCGGGCGACGGAGACGGTCGCCGACAACCAGACCCGCCACCGGGGCACGCTGGGCGGCTCGCTCGCCCACGCCGACCCGGCCGGCGACCTGGGCGCCCCGGCGCTCGCGCTGGACGCCCAGTTCGTCATCGCGGGGGCCTCGGGCACCCGCACGGTGAGCGCCGCGGACTTCTTCGTCGACTACTTCACCACGGCGCTCGGGGAGGCGGAGATCCTCACCGAGATCCGGTTCCCGCGCTACACCGGGTGGGGCAGCCACTACGAGAAGTTCAACCGCACCGCGCAGGCCTGGTCGATGTGCGCGGTGGCCGCGGCCGTCCGCGTGGAGGGCGGCACCATCGCGGAGGCCCGCGTCGGGCTGACCAACATGGGCACCACGCCGATCCGCGCCCGCGGCGTGGAGCAGGCGCTGGTGGGCCGGGCGCCCACCGCGGACGCCGTTCGCGCGGCGGCCGAGCACGCGGTCGAGGGCACGGCGGCTCCGAGTGACGCCGACGCGGCCGCCGACTACCGTGAGCACCTGGCCAAGGTGCTCACCGGCCGGGCGGTCCTCGCCGCCGCCGGCTGACGTTCTTCTCCGCCGACGCCCGCCCCGGCCCCGGGGCGGGCGTCGGTCCGTTCGAGGGAGACCCGCATGCAGCTCGAGAACAAGTTCACGATCGACGCGCCCATCGAGAAGGCCTGGGTCGCGCTCAACACCCCCGACATGATCGCGCCGTGCTTCCCGGGCGCCACCCTGACCTCCTACGAGGGCGAGTCGTTCGAGGGCACCGTCAAGGTCAAGCTGGGCCCGATCTCCCTGACCTACAAGGGCAAGGGCACCTACGTCGACCGCGACGACGCGAACCACACCGTGACGATCGAGGCCAGCGGGCGCGACTCGCGCGGCAACGGCACCGCGTCGGCCACGGTGACCGGCACGATGACCGCCGACGGGGCGGACCGCACGGCCGTCACGATGACGACGGACATGAAGATCACCGGCCGGCCCGCGCAGTTCGGCCGCGGGGTCATCTCCGACGTCGCCGACAAGATCATCACCCAGTTCGCCGGCTGCGTGGCGCGCAAGCTCGCCCCCGAGCAGGAGGTCGCCGCCGCCCCCGCGCCGACTCCCGCCGCCGCCCCCGCGACCACCGGCGCCCCGGTCGGCGGCGGCACGGCGACGGGCCTGAGCCCCGCCGCCGCACCGGCCGACGCCACCGCGAACGGGACGGCGAGCGCCGTCGCCACGGCCGCGGGCCCGGCCCGACCGGCCGCCCCCGCCGCCGCCACCCGCCCAGTGGGGCCGATGAAGAGCGAGATCGACGCCATCGACCTCCTGGACACGGCGGGCTCCCCGGTCCTCAAGCGCCTGGCCCCGGTGGCGGGCGGCGCCCTGCTGCTGGCGCTGGTCGTCCTGCTGCTCCGCCGCGCCCGCTCCTGACGACCCGGCCCTCCGGGGCCGGGCCGCAGCGCCCCGACTCCGGAGTGCGGTAGGAAGTCGGGGTGCACGACGCCCTCACCGACGTCCCCGGACTGCTCGTCGGACACGCCGGGGTGGCGGGCGGGCTGTCGGGGACCACCGTCGTGCTCGCCCCTCCCGACGGCGCGGTCGCCGGCGTCGACGTGCGCGGCGCCGCGCCCGGCACGCGCGAGACCGACCTGCTCGACCCGGGCGCGACCGTGCAGCGGGTGCACGCGGTCGTGCTCTCCGGCGGCAGCGCCTACGGGCTGGCGGCCGCCGACGGGGTGGCGGCCTGGCTGGAGGAGCGCGGGCGCGGGTTCCCCGTGCCCGGCGGCGTCGTGCCCATCGTCCCGGCCGCCGTGGTGTTCGACCTGGGGCGCGGCGGGGACTTCCGGGCCCGGCCGGACGCCGCCACCGGACGCGCCGCGGCCGCCGCCGCCGCCGCGGACGGACCGGTCGCGCAGGGCGCGGTGGGCGCCGGGACCGGGGCCGTCGCGGGCGGGCTCAAGGGCGGCGTCGGCACCGCGTCGGTCCGGCTGGACGACGGGTCGGTCGTCGCGGCGCTGGCCGTCGTCAACGCCGCGGGCTCGGCCGTCGACCCCGCCACCGGCCTCCTGCTGGGCGCCCGCGCGCTGCGGCCGGGCGAGGCCCCCGACGTCACCGACGCCGGCCGGGCGGCCCTGCGCGCGCTGCCCGCCCCCGTCCCCGCGCTGGGGCGGGCCACGACGCTGGCCGTCGTGGCCACCGACATCGCCCTGGACAAGGCGGGGTGCCGCCGGCTCGCCACGATGGGCCACGACGGTCTCGCCCGCGCGCTGTCCCCGGTGCACACCGTGCTCGACGGCGACGCGGTGTTCGGCCTGTCGACCGCGGCCCGCCCGGCCCCGGACGTCCCCGGGCTGCTCGCCCTGCACGCCGCGGCGGCCGACGTCGTCACCCGGGCCGTGGCGAGGGGCGTGCTGGCGGCGCGGTCGACGACGACGCCCGGGGGGAGCTGGCCGGGCTACCGGGAGCTGGCGGCGTCGTGAGGAGGTAGAGCGGCGCGGCGGCCGCCAGCACGACCCCGCCGACCACGATTCCGGTCGCGACGCCCGCGCCGTCGGCCAGGGCGGTGAGCGCGACCAGCCCGAGCGTGCCGCCGAGCTGCGCCACCAGGGAGTCGACCGACAGCACGGTGGCCCGGCGCGCGCCGTCGACGCGGACGTGCAGCAGGGCGTTGTGCAGCGGGTTCGCCGCCCCGTGCACCAGGTGGGTCAGGAGGTAGCCGGTCAGCGCGCCCGCCGGACCGGCGAGCAGGCCCATCGCGACGACCGCGGCGCCCTGCAGCACCCGGCCCAGCACCGCGGCGGGGACGAGGCCGGTCCGCGCGGCCACCGGCCCCGCGGCCTCCGCGCCGACGGCGGAGACGAGCCAGGCCACCGCGGTCGCCGGTCCGAGCAGGGCCACCGCCGCGGTCGGGTCGCCCGTCTCCTCGACCAGCCGGGCCGGCAGCAGCGTCTCGAACGCCGGCATCCCCACGCCCCACAGCAGGGACACCCCCGTCAGCCCGAGCAGGGCGCGCGAGCCGGCGACGAGCCGGATCCCGTCCCGCACCGCGCCCGGCACGGCGGCGGCGGCCCGGAGCGCCGAGCCGCGCGGCCGGCGGGGCTCGGGGAGCAGCGCCAGCCCGGCGACGCCCAGGACGTGCACGGCGAGCGCGGCGAGCACCGCCGCGGTCGGGTCGCCCGCCAGCGCGACGAGCAGGCCGGAGGCCAGCGCGCCCGCCGCGACCGCCACGCCGAGCACGGTCCCGCCGCGGCCCAGGGCCCGCCCGAGGTCCAGGTCGGGGTCGGCGGCGAGGGCGGTGTCGACGAACCACGCCTCCAGCGGTCCGCTGTCCAGCGCCCGGAACACGCCCTGCAGGCCCCAGGCCAGGACGAACAGGGCGACGGAGTCGGCCACGGCGAACACCGCGAGCGACGCCGTGCCCACCAGGCCCGCGAGCAACAGGACGGGCCGGCGGCCCCACGTGTCGGCAAGCCCGCCCGTCGGGAGCTCCAGCACGGCGACCACCAGACCCTGCACGGCGGCGGTCAACCCCACCTGCGCCAGGGTGAGCCCGCGGTCGAGCCCGATCACCGTGAGCACCGGCATCAGCAGGCCGGTCGGCAGCCAGCGCAGGGCGAGCAGCAGCAGGTAGCGGCGCCGGGCCTGCGCGGCGTCGAGCGTCCTCACGGCGCGTCCGGGGGCAGGGGCATCGCGTGGACGTGCACCGCCACCGTCCGCACGTCCGGCCCGTCGGCGGTGGGCCGGTGGTAGCGCTCGAGGACCGCGTTCAGCTCGCGGCGCAGCTCCGCGAGCTCCTCGGCCGTGACGCGGACGAGCGCGTCGTCCATCCCGGTCGCCGCGCGCCAGGCCGCCGGCCACTGCTCGCGGACCGCCTCCCACGCCTCCGCCTGCTCGGCGAACCGGTTCCAGTGGTGCCGGCGCAGCCACGCCACGGCGGCGGCGGCGTCCGGGTCGGCCCCGTCGGCGTCGTCCTCGTGCCAGCTGTGCGAGTCCTGCGCCGCCCGCCACCACCGCTCCCTGGCCGTGCCCCGGCCCGGCTCCTCCTCCACGAGGCCGACGGCCGCCAGCGCCCGCAGGTGGTAGCTGGTGGCGCCGGTGTTCGTGCCGAGCCGCTCCGCGAGGCGGGTGGCGGTGGCGGGCCCGGCGGTGCGCAGCGCGCTGAGCAGCCGGGCGCGCACCGGGTGGGCGAGCACGCGCAGCGCCCGGGCGTCCAGGCGCAGGTTCGACGGACCCATGGGTTGCACAGTAGTTGTGCACAGTTCCTGTGCAACCCGCCGTCCGGGGGAGCGGCGTCCCGCCGCGGTCCCTCAGACCACCACCGCCACCTCCTGCATCGACCGGTCGAACTGCTCCTGCAGCCGGTCGAACACGACGTCGACGAGGGCGATCGCGGCGTCCCGCTCCTGCGCGGTGACCGGGAGGCGGGCGAACACCACGGCGTCGGCCTCCGGGTCGGGCGGCAGCGGGGGGTGGGCGATCGGGTGGCGGTCGGCGAGGTAGTCCAGCCGGACGCCCTCGCTCTCCTCCAGCTCGTGCGCGAGCGCGCGCCCGTGCCGGAAGAAGGCCTCCCCGCTGGCCTGCAGCGCCTCGACCAGCCAGTACCGCACCACCGGGGTGGGGTGCCGGTACGCGGCGGCGACGAACGCCGCGAGGCTCCGGCGCTGGAGCTCGGTCCGGTCGCCGTAGCCGAGGAACCGCAGCGTCTCGCCCGCGCCGAGCCGCAGCCGCTCGTCCAGGCGCAGCGCCGCGGCGTCGCGGGCGAAGAGCCGGTGGTGGGTGGCGAGCAGCCCCGCGTGCCGGTTCAGCGCCCGCTCGGCCGGGGTCCGCGGGTCCCGGAACGGCAGCGCGTAGGTCATGAGGTCGGCGTAGCCCATGATGTCCGGGATCCACAGCGGGACGAACGCCGCGGCGCGCTCCGCCGGGGTCCCCGCGCCCCCGGAGATCCAGGCCGGGAACGGGTGGGCGGCGAGCTCGTCCGCCCGGGCCCGGAGCCGGTCGGCGATCGGCTGCTGCTCCGGCGACGGGGGCTCGGCCGGCGGGGCCGGCCGGGTCGCGGCCGGGGGCGACGTGGACGCGGTGGACAGGGCGCGCAGCGCCTGCGCGGGTCGCGGCACGGCCCCGCCCGCGGTGATCCGCTGCGCGTAGGCGAGGAGGTGGTCGTTCTTCACGGTGAACATGTCGAACACCTCGTGGACCAGCCGCAGCGACTCCGCCCGCCGAGCGGGGTCGAGGACCGCGGTGTCGAACAGGTCGTCGGCGTCGATCAGCGCCCCGGTCTCCCGGCCGAGGTGGTAGGGCCCGAAGTAGCGCAGCGCCGCGCCGGTGCGGGCGGACAGCCGCTCGGCCAGCGGCGCCGTGTGCGCGAAGAAGACGTGCCCGCACGCCTCGATCGCCTCCATGAAGCCGAAGCGGACCAGGGGATCGGGGGTCTCCACGCACATCTGCATGAGCCGCATCGCGTAGCGGCGGAACACCTCGGTCTCCGGCGCCGCGTAGTACCACGCCACCGTGTCCTCGACCCCCCAGCCGAGCTGCTCGTCGAGGCCCAGCTCGTGCCAGTCCTCCAGGAACAGCGCCGAGTGGGTCTCGTCCTCCTCGGTGTGGCGGTTGATGGCCTCCTCGAACGGGTCCGCGGCCTCGGGGTAGCGCATGAACCACCGGTTCAGGTCGCGGAAGCCGAGGATGAAGTTGGCGAACAGCGGCGCGTAGACGAACCGCTGCTCCAGCGGGGCCGCCTCGCTCGCCATCCAGGCGTACAGCGGGTGGCGGTCGATCTCCTGCTTCCGGGCGGCGATGGCCGCCAGCACCTCCCGCACGTCAGGCCCCGCCCCCGGTGCGGACCCGCAGGGTCGCCAGCTCCTTGCCCAGCGGGCGGAACACCGTCCAGTCGGGCTCCGGGTCCGCGGGGGCCAGGTCCGGCCAGCGGGTGAGCAGGATGCGGAAGAAGACCTCGCCCTCCAGCCGGGCGAGGGCCTGGCCCATGCAGCTGTAGGGCCCGGTGGTGAACCCGAGCTGCCGGTGCGCGTCGGACCGGCGGACGTCGAACTCGTCGGGGGCGGTGAACACCTCCGGGTCGCGGTTGGCGGCCAGGAGGGCCAGCAGCACCGTGGCGCCGCGCGGGATCACCCGCCCCCGCACGGTCACGTCCTCCAGCGCGACGCGCCGGATCGTGGACACCGGCCCGTGGAAGCGCATCATCTCGTCGAACGCGGTGGGGAGGCCGGTGAGGTCGTCCTCGACCAGCGCGCGGCGCTGCTCCGGGTGGTCGAACAGCAGCTGGAGGCCGTTGGCCAGCAGGTTCGCGGTCGTGTGGTAGCCGACGACCGTGAACATGATCCCCTGGGAGACGACCTGGGAGTCGGTGTAGCGCAGCGGCGTGCCCGGGCCCGCCATCGCCGCGAGCAGCCCCGACCGCTCGCCCCGGCGCGCCGCCGCCACGTGCGGGGCGAGGAAGGCGCCGAGGGTGAGCATGCCCTCCTGGGAGCGGCGCAGCTGGTCCGGCTCGCCCATCTCCAGCAGCTGCGCGATCGCGTGCGACTGGTCCAGCACGAACCCCAGGTCGACGTCCTCGCGGCGCAGCCCCAGGAGGTGGCAGACCACCGACATCGACAGCGGGTGCGCGACGTCGTTGACCACGTCGACGACGTCGCCGCGCTCGACGGCCGCGGAGCACAGCCGGTCGGTCATCTGCTCGATCACGGGCCGCTGCTCCGCGACCCGACGCGGGGTGAAGTGCTTCTTCAGCGCCCGCAGGAAGACCTCGTGGGCCGCCGGGTCGTCGCGCCCGCCCCACTCCAGGAAGGTCCGGCGCAGCGGGGCCAGCTCCCGCTGCTCCTCCGGCGGCAGCGCGTCGATCTTCTTGTACTCCTCGACGGTGTGGAAGCGCCGGTCGCGCAGCACGCCGCTCACGTCGTCGTGGCGGGTGAGCATCCAGGAGTCCAGCTCCGGGCTGAAGTACACGGGCGCGGTCCGGCGCATCTCGTGCAGCACCGCGTGCGGTGCCCGGTAGAGGTCGGGGTGCTGGAGGTCGAACCAGGTCTCGGGAACGGTCTGCGACGGCATGGAGGGCAACACCCCTGTCCGGTTCATCCGATGACGGCCGGTTCCCGACGGTAGCCGGACGGTCACCCAGCGGGTAGGACCGAACGGGCGCCGTCATGCCGGCCGGGAGGGGGCGCGACCGGAGCCGGGGGTGCGGCCCGGTGCCGGCGGACGGCGTCGCGGTTGGCGCAGCGCGGGCTGCAGTACCGCTGGCGGCCGGTGCGGGACACGTCGGCGTAGACGCGGTCGCAGTCCTCCCCGGCGCAGCGCCCCAGCCGGTGCATGCCCCGCCCGGTGAGGTGCAGGGCCGTGCCGGTGGCGAACAGGGCCCGCAGGACCGCGCCGAGCGGGAGGTGGTCGTGGCGGTAGTGGATGTGCCAGCCGCCGTCGTGGTCCGACAGCCGGGGATGGGCGGTGGACGCGGCCAGCAGCGCGTTGAGCCGGGCGACGCGCGCGGCGACGTCCGGGGCGTCGACGATCGCCCGCCAGGTGTCGAGCAGGTCGAGGACGGTGGCCAGGTCGGCCGCGTCGGCCCCGGGGTGGTCGACGACGCCGGCGGCGAGGCAGCGGGCCGTCAGCTCGTCGGGGGTGGTGGGCGGGTCGTTGGTCAGGTCGACGGCCAGGAGCACCGCGTCCCGACCGTAAGGGTTGAGGTGCACAAGGCCATTACAGCAGGCTGGGGATGTGCTCGACCACCGCTGGACCGTCCGCTCCCGCCACCGCACCAGCGCCGGGGAGGTGGTCTACGAGTCCTGCCACTGCGGCGCGCACCGCATCCGCCTGCTCCACCGGGTGCTCGCGCAGCTCTGACCGTCGAGAACGACGTCGTCGCGTTCCGGGAGTCGTGGAGCAGCAGCAGCGTCGTTCTCGATGGACGGGTCAGCCGCCGGCGAACGGCGGAAGGACGTCGAGTACCGCGCCGTCGGTGAGGGGCGTCGACCGGTCGCGGACGGCGACCTCGTCGAGCAGGTAGCTGCAGCGCTCCAGGACCCGGGCCAGGTGGGGACCGTGGTCGGCGGCCAGGACGGCGAGCAGGTCGTCCACCGTCGCGCCCTCGGCCAGCCGCACCTTCTCGGTCTCCGTGCCCGCGGCGGCGCGGGCGGCGGCGAAGTAGCGCACCTCCACGACCATCCTCAGCCCCCGATCGCGCTCATCGGGCGGTCGGGCTGCAGGAAGCCCGGGTCGTCGATGCCGTGGCCGGCGAGCTTGCCCCACATCGCGGTGCGCCACGCGTCGGCGATCTCACTGTCCGCGGCGCCGCCGCGCACCATCGCGCGCAGGTCGGTCTCGGTGCGGGCGAACAGGCAGGTGCGGACCTGGCCGTCGGCGGTGAGGCGGGTGCGGTCGCAGGCGCCGCAGAACGGGCGCGTGACCGAGGCGATGACGCCCACCGCGGCCGGACCGCCGTCGACGAGGAACCGCTCGGCCGGGGCGCCGCCGCGCTCGGCCGTGTCGGGGGTGAGCGCGAACTCCGCGGCGAGCAGCTCCATGATCTCACCCGCGGTGACCATCTCGCTGCGCTCCCAGCCGTGCTGGGCGTCGAGCGGCATCTGCTCGATGAACCGCAGCTCGTAGCCGTGCTGCACGGCGAAGCGCAGCAGGTCGCAGGCCTCGTCGTCGTTGACGCCGCGCAGCAGCACAGTGTTGATCTTCACCGGGCCGAGGCCGGCGGCGCGGGCGGCGGCCAGGCCCTCCAGGACGTCGGCGAGCCGGTCGCGGCGGGTGATCTCCGCGAAGCGCTCGGGGCGCAGGGTGTCCATCGAGACGTTGAGCCGGTTGACCCCTGCGGCCGCGAGGGCGTCGGCGCGCCGGGCCAGGCCGACGGCGTTGGTGGTGAGCGAGATGTCGGGCCGGGGCTCCAGCGCCGCCGAGGCCGCGACCAGCTCGTCGAGCCCGCGGCGCAGCAGCGGCTCGCCCCCGGTGAACCGCAGCTCCCGCACGCCCAGGTCGCGCACCGCGATCGTGATCAGGCGCAGCAGCTCGGCGTCGGTGAGCTGCTCGTCGCGCGGCATCCAGTCCAGCCCCTCGGCCGGCATGCAGTACGAGCAGCGCAGGTTGCAGCGGTCGGTCAGCGAGATGCGCAGGTCGGTGGCGACCCGCCCGAAGGTGTCCACCAGTCGCGGGTCGGCGGGGCGGGTCGGGTCGGGCGCGACCACCCCGCGCACCGCGGGCAGGCCCAGCTCGGTCGGCGTCACGCCCCCGAGCCTAACCGGCCGCCGCCCGGGCCCGGAGCAGGGGAAACGCGCCTCCCCGCATCCGCGGGGGCGGAGGGGCGAGGGCGCCGCAGGTGCCGCGCCGCCTGGCCGGAAGGGGGGCCCGGTCAGCCGAAGACGACGGGCTCGGCGCCGTCGGGCACCGGCACGCGCAGCACCCGCAGCTGCAGGGCCACCATCCGGTAGTAGCCGACGAGCGTCACCAGCTCGACCGCCGCCGCCGTGCCGTGGGCGGCCAGCAGCTCCGCCCACGCCCGGTCGGACAGGTCCCCGGTGCGCAGCAGCTCGTCCGCCGCGGCGCAGGCGGTGCGCGCGGCCGCGTCGTCGGGCACCGGGACCTCCCCGCGCCGGACGGCGTCGAGCACGTCGGCCGACCAGCCCGCCTCGCGCGCCGTCGGGGCGTGGGCGTACCACTCGAAGGGGCTGCGCTCGTGCGCCGCCACCAGCAGGATCACGATCTCCCGGACGCGGGCCGGGAGCACGGCCTCCGACCGCAGCGCCCGCCCCAGCAGCGCCGTGGCCGTGCCGGAGCGGGGCTCGCGCAGCCACCCGTCGAACGGCCCGACCAGCGAACCGTCGCCGGCCACCATGTCCGGCTGGGCGCGGGCGATCGCGGCCCGCAGGGCCTTCTGCCCCACGGTGCACTCGTCGGGGGTGAGGGGGGCCAGCCGCCGGTTCTCGGTCACCGGCCCCATGCTCGACGCCCGGCGGCGCGGGCCGCAACGCGGGGCGGTGCACCCCACCCCCCGTTGCAGGAAGGCCACCTTCACGCAACGAGCTTGCGTGAAGGTGGCCTTCCTGCAATCGGGAAGGGGGTCAGTCGTGGCGGCCCAGCTCCTGGCGGGCAACGGTGCGCAGGTGCACCTCGTCCGGCCCGTCGGCCAGGCGCAGGGCGCGGGCCCAGACGTAGAAGGCCGCCAGCGGGGTGTCGTCGCTCATGCCGGCTCCGCCGTGGACCTGGATGGCGCGGTCGATCACCTCGCACGCGACCCGGGGGCAGACGACCTTGATCGCGGCGATCTCGGTGGCCGCGCCCCGGGCGCCGTGGTGGTCGATCAGCCACGCCGTCTTGAGCACCAGCAGCCGCGCCTGCTCCACCTCGATCCGCGACTGCGCGATCTGCTCGCGCACCACGCCCTGATCGGCCAGCGGGCGGCCGAACGCCGTGCGGGACCGGGCGCGCCGGACCATGAGGTCGATCGCCCGCTCCGCCATCCCGATCAGCCGCATGCAGTGGTGGATGCGGCCCGGACCCAGGCGGGCCTGGGCGATGGCGAAGCCGCCGCCCTCCTCGCCCAGCAGGTTCGCCACCGGTACCCGGACGTCGGTGAACTCGATCTCGGAGTGGCCGTGCTGGTCCTGGTAGCCGAACGTCGGCAGGTGCCGGGTGATCGTCACGCCGGGGGTGTCGCGGGGCACCAGCACCATCGACTGCTGGCGGTGCTTCGGCCCGTCCGGGTCGGTCTTGCCCATGACGATGAAGATCCGGCAGCGCGGGTCGGCGGAGCCGGAGATCCACCACTTCCGCCCCGAGATGACGTACTCGTCGCCCTCGCGGCGGATCCGGGTCTGGATGTTGGTGGCGTCGGAGGAGGCGACGTCGGGCTCGGTCATCGCGAAGGCCGAGCGGATCGTGCCGTCCAGCAGCGGGTCGAGCCACTCCGCCTTCTGCTCCGGCGTGCCGAACAGGTGCAGCGTCTCCATGTTGCCCGTGTCGGGGGCCTGGCAGTTGATCGCCTCGGGCGCGATCGTCGGCGACCAGCCCGACACCTCCGCGACGGGCGCGTACTCCAGGTTGGACAGGCCCGACACGCTGGGCAGGAACAGGTTCCACAGGCCCTGGGCGCGCGCGGACTCCTTGAGCCGCTCGACCACCGGCGGCAGGTCCCACTCGGCCGGGGTGCCGCGGCGCTCCGCGCGGAAGGCGTCGTACTCCGCCTCGGCCGGCAGCACCTGCTCGTCGAGGAAGGCGCGCATGCGCTTCGTGTAGTCGTCGGCCACGGCGCCGGGTGCGAAGTCCACCCCGGCATCAGACCACGCGCCGGGCGTCGCGGTCATCCGTCCGACGCCGCCCGGCCGCTCCGACGAGGTGCCCCCGCCGCGCCTCCCGGACCGCAGCAAGGTGGCTCTGCTGCAACAGGACAGCAGCAGAGCCACCTTGCTGCGATGGGGAGAGGGCTGGGCGGAGGGGGAGGGTCGTTGCCGCATCGTTGGCTCCAGGCGCTGGTTACCTCCGCAGGGGCGGAGGTAGGGTGCCGCTCCGTCCGCAGTCCCGGTGAGGAGCTCCTGTGAAGATGCGCGTGCTGGCGGTCGGTGCCGCCGTCCTGGTGCTGGCCGGCTGCGGCGGTGGCGGGGGGACGGACGCGGCGTCCGCGGCCGGGTCCGCCGCGCCGCCGGCGCCCGAGACGCGCACGCTCACCGTGCTCGCGGCCGCGTCGCTCACCGACGTGTTCGACGGGCTGGGCACCGCGTTCGAGGCCGCCAACCCCGGCGTCGACGTCGTCCTCAGCTACGGCGCCTCCTCCGAGCTGGCGCAGCAGGTCGTCAACGGCAGCCCGGCCGACGTGTTCGCCGCGGCCAGCGGCACCACGATGCGGACCGTCACCGACGCCGGGCTGACCGCCGGCCCGCCGGAGGTCTTCGCGCGCAACCGGCTGCAGATCGTCACCCCGCCCGGCAACCCGGCCGGCATCGCCGCGTTCGCCGACCTCACCCGCCCCGACCTGCAGGTCGTGGTGTGCGCCCCGCAGGTGCCCTGCGGGGCCGCGGTGGAGCGGATCGAGGAGGCCACCGGCGTCGCGCTGACCCCGGTCAGCGAGGAGCCCGACGTCCGGGCCACGCTCGGCCGGGTCACCACCGGCAACGCCGACGCCGGTCTGGTCTACGTCACCGACGTGCTCTCGGCGGGCGACGCGGTGACCGGGGTCGACTTCCCCGAGGCCGCGGAGGCGGTCACGGACTACCCGATCGCGGTGCTCGCCGGGGCGTCGGAGCCCGAGCTGGCGCGGGCCTGGACCGATCTGGTCACGGGCCCCGACGGGCGGGCCGCCCTCGCCGAGGCGGGCTTCGTCACCGGGTCGTGACCGCGTCCCCGGCCGGCGGCGTCCCCGGTGCCCGGCGCGCCGACCGGCGGGCCGACGACCGGCGCGCCGCCGCCGTCGGGCTGCCCCGCCTGCTGTGGGTGCCGGCCGCCGCCGCGTTCGCGCTGATCGCGCTGCCCGTCGTCGGGCTGGCGCTGCGCGCGGACTGGCCGCGGCTGCCCGAGCTGCTGCTGTCGGACACCGCGCTCGACGCCCTGCGGCTGTCGATGGTGACCGCCGCGGTCTCGACGGTGCTGTGCATCGCGCTGGGCGGTCCGCTGGCCGTGGTGCTGGCGCGGTCGCGGGTGCGCGGGCTGCAGCTGCTGCGCTCGGTGGTGCTGCTGCCGCTGGTGCTGCCGCCGGTGGTGGGCGGGCTCGCCCTGCTCTACCTCGTCGGGCGCACCGGGCTGGTCGGGCGGGGCCTGCTCGTGCTCGGCGTCACCGTGCCGTTCACGACGGCCGCCGTGGTCCTGGCGCAGACGTTCGTGGCGCTGCCGTTCCTCGTCGTCAGCCTGGAGGGGGCGCTGCGCACGGCCGGGCAGCGCTACGAGGCCGTCGCCGCGACGCTCGGGGCGTCGCCCGCCCTGGCGTTCCGCCGCGTGACGGTGCCGCTGGTGCTGCCCGGGCTGGTGTCGGGCTCGGTGCTGGCGTTCGCCCGCTGCCTGGGCGAGTTCGGCGCCACGATCGCCTTCGCCGGGAGCCTGCAGGGCACCACGCAGACGCTGCCGCTGCTGGTCTACCTGGAGCGCGAGCGCGACATCGACGCCGCCGTCGCGCTGTCGCTCGTGCTCGTCGTCGTCGCGATCGCGGTCATCGCCGTGGCGCGCCCGCGGGGCCTGGAGCGGTGAGCGGGCTGGAGGCCTCGGCGACGGTCCGGCGGCCCGCGTTCACCCTGGAGGTCGCGCTGTCGGCGGAGCCGGGTGAGGTGCTCGCCGTGCTCGGGCCCAACGGCGCGGGCAAGTCGACGCTGCTGGGCGTGCTGTCCGGGCTGCTGCCGCCCGACGAGGGGTTCGTGCGGGTCGGCGAGCGGGTCGTCACCGACACCGCGACCGGCGTCGCGGTCCCGCCGCACCGCCGCGGCGTCGGCCTGCTCGCCCAGCAGGCGCTGCTGTTCCCGCACCTGTCCGCGCTGGACAACGTCGCGTTCGGCCCGCGCGCGCGGGGCGTGCCCCGGCGGGAGGCGCACGAGCGGGCGCGGGCGCTGCTCGCCGCCGTCGACGCCGCGGAGCTCGCCGACCGGCGGCCCGCGCGGATGTCGGGCGGGCAGCAGCAGCGCGTCGCGCTGGCCCGGGCGCTCGCCCCCGACCCGGGCCTGCTGCTGCTCGACGAGCCGCTGGCCGCGCTCGACGTCGACGCCACGCCGGCCATGCGGGCGCTGCTGCGCCGCGTGATCCGGGACGCCGGGCAGACCGCCGTGCTCGTCACCCACTCCGCGCTCGACGCGCTGGTGCTCGCCGACCGCGTCGTCGTCCTCAGCGACGGGCGCGTGGCCGAGCGGGGCCCGGTGCGCGAGGTGCTGGCCCGGCCCCGCAGCCCGTTCACCGCCCGGATCGCGGGCCTCGACCTCATCGCCGGCACGGCCGTGGACGGCGGCCTGCGCACCGCCGACGGCACGCTCGTCAGCGGGCGGGCCGAGTCGGTCGCGCCGGGGGAGAGCGCGGTGGCGGTGTTCCCGCCGTCGGCGGTCTCGGTGTTCCGCAGCCGGCCCGACGGCAGCCCGCGCAACCTGCTCCCCGTCCGGCTGGCCGCGATGGAGCCCCGCGGGGACGTCGTGCGCCTGCAGGGGGCGGCGCGGCCGGGCGGGCCGGCGTGGCTCGACGGGCTCGCGGCCGACGTCACCCCGGCCGCCGTCGCCGACCTGGGCGCGGAGCCCGGCTCCGAGCTGTGGTTCGCGGTGAAGGCGGCGGAGACCACGATCTACGGGGCGTGACCCCGCCGCCCCGCGACGGGCGGCCGCCGGGGCCCCCGCGCGCGTAGCCTCGACGGCATGGTCGCGCCGTCCTCCCGCGGGTCGATGTCCCGGATCCTCCCCTCACCGCTGCGGCGGGCGACCGCGGTGATGCTGCTGCTCACCGGGCTGCTCTACGCGGTGGAGGTCGTCGACTCGCTGTCGGGCGAGCGGCTGGCGCGGGCGGGCGGCATCGTCCCGCGCACGGTCGACGGGCTGGACGGCGTGCTGTTCGCCCCGGTCCTGCACGGGCCGTGGCCGCACCTGCTCGGCAACACCGTGCCGTTCGCCGTGCTCGGCTTCCTCGCCCTCGCCGGCGGTGTGCGGCAGTTCGTGCTGGTGACGGCGCTGATCTGGCTGGGCAGCGGCGCGGCGGTCTGGCTGACGGCGGGGGCGGGCACCTACACGGTCGGCGCCTCGGGCGTGGTCTTCGGCTGGCTCGCCTTCCTGCTCGTGCGCGGCTTCTTCGCCCGCAGCCCGCGGCAGGTCCTGCTCGCGGTCGTGCTGTTCGCGGCGTGGGGCGGGATCCTGCTGGGCGTGCTGCCCGGCCAGGAGGGCGTGTCCTGGCAGGGGCACCTGTTCGGCGCCCTGTTCGGCGTGCTCGCCGCCCGGCTGTTCGCCCGCGGCGACCGGGCGGCCCGGCCGCGCACCGTACGCTCCGGCGCGTGACGCCCGACCCCGACGCGCCGATCGCGATCTTCGACTCGGGCGTCGGCGGGCTCACCGTCGCCCGCGCGGTGCTCGACCAGCTCCCGGCCGAGCGCGTCGTGTACGTCGGCGACACCGCCCACGGGCCCTACGGCCCGAAACCGATCGCCGAGATCCGCCGCCACGCCCTCGCCCTCGGCGACGCCCTGGCGCAGCGGCGGATGAAGGCGCTGGTCGTCGCCTGCAACACCGCGTCGGCGGCCTGCCTGCCCGACATCCGCGAGCGCTACCCCGTCCCCGTCGTCGAGGTGATCCGCCCGGCCGTGCGCCGCGCCGTCGCCGCGACGCGCAGCGGGCGCATCGGCGTCATCGGCACCCGCGCCACCATCGCCTCGGGCGCCTACCAGGACGCGTTCGCCGCGGCCCGCGACGTGCAGGTGACGGCCGTGGCGTGCCCGCGGTTCGTCGACTTCGTCGAGCGGGGCCTGACCAGCGGGCGCCAGGTGCTCGGCGTCGCCGAGGCCTACCTGGAGCCGCTGCAGCGCGCGGACGTCGACACGCTCGTGCTCGGGTGCACCCACTACCCGCTGCTGTCGGGCGTGCTGCAGATCGCGATGGGCCCCGCCACCACGCTGGTCTCCAGCGCGGAGGAGACGGCGAAGGACCTCGTCCGCGTGCTGTGGGAGACCGGTCTCGCCCGCGAGCCGGGCCCCCCGCCCGGGCCGCACGAGTTCCTCGCCACCGGCGACCCCGAGCCGTTTCGGCGCCTCGGCCGCCGCTTCCTCGGCCCCGAGATCGGCACGGTCGCCGCGCTCGAACCCGCCCGGGTCGGGTAGGCGTGCGCCAGGCCCTGCTCGCGGCGGGCACGTTCGCCGTCGGCACCAGCGCGTACGTCGTGTCCGGGATCCTGCCCGCCGTCAGCGCCGACCTCGACGTGCCGGTCGCGCTGGCCGGCCAGCTGGCCACGGCCTTCGCCCTGGCCTACGCGGTGGGCGCCCCGGTGCTGGCCACGGTGCTCGGCCGGTTCGAGCGGCGCGCCCTGCTGGTGGCGGCGCTGCTCGTCGCCGCGGCCGGGAACGCGCTCTCCGCGCTCGCCCCCACCTATCCGCTGCTGCTCGGCGGCCGGGTGCTCACCGCGCTGGGCGCGGCCGCGTTCACCCCGGGCGCCGTGCACGTCGCGACGATGCTGGCCCCGCCCGAGCGGCGCGGGCGGGCCGTCGCCGGGGTGTTCACCGGGATCACCCTGTCGCTGGTGGTCGGGGTGCCCGCGGGGACGCTGCTGGGGGAGCTGCTCGGCTACCGCGGCGTGTTCGCCGTCGTCGCCGCGCTGTGCCTGGCCGCGGCGGTCGCCGTGCGCGCGGCGCTGCCCACCGTGGAGCCCCCGCCGCCCGTGGGCCTGCGCGCCCGGCTCGCCGTGGCCGCCGACCCGGCCGTGCTCGTCGTGCTCGGCATCCTGGTGTTCGGCCTGCTCTCGGTGCTCACCGTCTACACCTACATCGCGCCGCTGCTCGCCGCGTCCGCCGGCGTCGGCCCGGGCCTGCTCGGGCTCCTGCTCGTCGGCTACGGCCTGGGCGGACTGGTCGGCAACGAGCTCGGCGGGCGGCTCACCGACCGGTTCGGCAGCCGCCGGCCGCTGCTGTGGGCGCTGCCCGCGGTCACGCTGGTGCTGATGACCCTGCCGCTCACCACCCGATCGGTCGCCGGGTCCGCGGTCGCGCTCGTGCTGCTCGGCGGCGGGTTCGTCGTCAGCTCGCCCATCCAGGCCCGGCTGCTGGAGCTCGCCCCCACCGGCAGCGCGCTCGTGCTGGCCCTCAACGCGTCGGCGACCTACCTGGGGGCCGGGCTGTCCGGCGTGGTCGGCGGGCTCGTCGTCGCCGGCTGGGGCGTGCTCGCCCTGCCCTGGGCGTCCGCCGTGCTGTCGCTGGGCGCGCTCGGCCTCCTCGCGGTGGCGCTGCGGCAGCGGCCGGTAGGTTCGCCCCCGTGATCGACGTGCTCGTGGTGGTGTGCACCGCCGCCTGCGGTCTGCTCGCGCTGGCCGGTCTCGCGCTGTCCGCCCTGGGCCAGGCCCCGGGCCGGGAGCTGCGGATCGCGGTCGGCGCCGTCGTCGCGCTGCTCGCCCTGCAGGCCGCGATCGCCGCGGTGCGGGTGCTCGGCGGGATGGTGCTGCCCGAGACCTCGACGTTCCTCATCTACCTCGTCGTGTCGGTGTGCGTGCTGCCGATCGCCACCCAGTTCGCCTACGCGGAGCCGTCGCGGTGGGGCGGGGCGGTCGTCGCCGCCGGGGCGATCGGCACGGCCGTCGCCGTCGTCCGGCTGCAGGGGCTCTGGGTTGTCTGAGCAGCGCGCCACGGCCACGGGTCCGGGGCGCGTCCTCATCGCCGTCTACGCGATCTTCGCCCTCTCGGCGACGGCCCGGGCGGGCGTCCAGATCACCTCCCGGTTCGCCGAGGCGCCCGTGCCGTACGCGCTGTCCGCGCTGGCCGGGGTCGTCTACATCCTCGCGACGGTCGGGCTGGCCGGCTCCGGGCCGGGCGCGCGGCGCCTCGCCTGGGCCGCCGTGGTGTTCGAGCTGGTGGGCGTGCTCGTCGTCGGGACCCTCTCGGTGCTCGACGCCGCCGACTTCCCCGACGACACCGTGTGGTCGGCCTTCGGGCGCGGCTACGGCTTCATCCCGCTCGTCCTCCCGCTCGTCGGCCTGTGGTGGCTGCGGCGCACCCGCGCGGGCTAGCCTCCCGGGCGTGCGCCTGATCGTGCTGGGCTGTTCCGGCAGCGGCCCCGGGCCGGCCTCGCCCGCGTCGGGCTACCTCGTGCAGGCCGGCGGCACCAACCTCGTCCTCGACCTGGGCAACGGGACCATGGGGGCGCTGCAGCGCCACCTCGACCCCTTCCGCGTCGACGCCGTGGCCCTGTCGCACCTGCACCCCGACCACTGCGCCGACGTCAGCGCGCTCTACGTGCACCTGCGCTACCACCCCCACCCGCCGCCCGGCCGCGCGCCGCTGCCGGTGCACGCCCCGGACGGGGCGGCCGACCGGTTCGCCGCCGCGTACGCGCCCGACGCGGCGCAGCGCGCCACCACCGACCTGTCCGACGTGCTCGCCTTCCACCCGCTCGCCCCGACCGCCCGGATCGGCGAGGTCGTCCTGCGCACCGCGCCCGTCGACCACCCCTGCGCCGCGTTCGCGCTGCGCGTCGAGCACGAGGGCCGCTCGCTCGTCTACAGCGGCGACACCGGGCCGTGCGCGGCGCTCGTCGAGCTGGCCCGCGGCGCCGACGTGCTGCTGTGCGAGGCCACCTGGCCCCACCGCGCCGACGCCCCGCCCGGCGTCCACCTCTCGGGCACCCAGGCCGGGGAGCACGCCACCGCGGCGGGGGTGGGGTCGCTGCTGCTCACCCACGTGGCGCCGTGGTCGGACCCCGACGAGCTGCGCGCCGAGGCGGAGGCCGCCTTCGCCGGGCCGGTCGACGTGGTCGTCGCCGACGGGCGCTACGAGGTGCCCGCCTAGGCTCTGCGCCGTGACGACAGGCGCGACGACAGGCGTGACGAGGTCCGACGGCCGGCGGGACGACGAGATGCGGCCGGTGACCTTCACCCGCGGCTTCCAGACCCACCCGGCGGGCTCGGTGCTCGTCGAGTTCGGCGGCACCCGGGTGCTGTGCGCGGCGAGCGTGACCGAGGGCGTGCCGCGCTGGCGGACCGGCTCCGGGCTGGGCTGGCTCACCGCCGAGTACGCGATGCTGCCCTCGGCCACCCACACCCGCAGCGACCGCGAGTCGGTGAAGGGCCGCGTCGGTGGGCGCACGCACGAGATCAGCCGGCTGATCGGCCGCTCGCTGCGCGCCTGCATCGACCTGCGCGCGCTCGGGGAGAACACCATCGCCCTGGACTGCGACGTGCTGCAGGCCGACGGCGGCACCCGCACCGCCGCGATCACCGGCGCCTACGTGGCGCTGGCCGACGCCGTCACCTGGCTGCGCGCCCACGGCCGGCTCGCCGACCCCCAGCCGCTGTCCTGCCAGGTCGCCGCCGTGTCCGTCGGGGTCGTCGACGGGCGCGTCCGCCTCGACCTGCCCTACGAGGAGGACTCGCGCGCCGAGGTCGACACCAACGTCGTCGCCACCGACGCCGGCACCCTCATCGAGGTGCAGGGCACCGGCGAGGGCGCCACGTTCAGCCGCCGCACCCTCGACGCCATGCTCGACTCCGCCCTGGCCGGCACCGCGCAGCTGTGCGCGGCCCAGGCCGACGCCCTCGCCGCGCCGTACCCGGGGGACCTGCCGTGACGAGGCTGCTGCTGGCCACGCGCAACGCCGGCAAGCTCGCCGAGCTGCAGCGGATGCTCGCCGCCTTCGAGGTGGTGGGGCTGGCCGACGTGCCGGAGTTCCCCGACGCCCCCGAGACCGGCGCGACGTTCGCCGAGAACGCCCTGGCGAAGGCGCGCGACGCGGTGGCGGCCACCGGGCTGGTGTCCGTCGCCGATGACTCCGGGCTGGCCGTCGACGCCCTCAACGGCATGCCCGGGGTGCTGTCCGCCCGCTGGAGCGGCCGGCACGGCGACGACCGGGCCAACCTGGAACTGCTGCTGGCCCAGCTCACCGACGTGCCCGACGAGCGGCGCGGCGCGGCGTTCGTCTGCGCGGCGGCGCTGGTGGTGCCGGGCGGGCCCGAGATCGTCGTCCACGGCGAGTGGCGCGGCCGGATCGTCCGCGCGCCGCGGGGGACCAACGGCTTCGGCTACGACCCGGTGTTCGTCCCCGAGGGGGAGGAGCGCACCAGCGCCGAGCTCTCGGCGGCGGAGAAGGACGCGGCGAGCCACCGGTCCCGGGCCCTGGCCGCCCTGCTCCCGCACCTGCGCGACCTGTAGCCCCCACCCGGTTGCAGGAAGGCCACCTTCACGCAAGCTCGTTGCGTGAAGGTGGCCTTCCTGCAACGGGGTCAGGGGGTCGCGGGCTCGGCGAGCACCCGCTGGGCCACGCGGAACGCCGCGTTGGCCGCCGGCACGCCGCAGTACACCGCGCTCTGCAGCAGCACCTCGACGATCTCCTCGCGGGTCAGGCCGTTCCGCAGGGCGGCGCGCAGGTGCAGCTCCAGCTCGGCGAGGTGGTTGCGGGCCACCAGCGCGGTGAGGGTGATCGCGCTGCGCGTCCGCCGGTCCAGCCCGGGCCGGGTCCACACGCGCCCCCACGCGAACTCCGTGATCAGCTCCTGGAACGCCTCGGTCGTCGCGTCCGCGCGCTCCAGGGCCGCGTCGACGTGCTCGGGGCCCAGCACCTCGCGCCGGACGGCGAGCCCCTCGGGATCCAGGTCCATGCGCGGGACGCTAGGGCGCTGCGGGGGTGCGCGTCCACGGCGGCGCGGACGACCGCGACCGAGCGCTCCCGTACCGTCGACCGGGTGGACGTGGGGGAGTGGGTGGCCGCCGCCGGGTGGTGGGCGCCGGCGGCGTTCCTCGTGCTCTACGGAACCGTGACGGTCGCGCCGGTGCCCCGCACGGTCCTCACCGTCACCGCGGGCGTGCTGTTCGGGTCGGTGCTCGGGGTGCTGCTGGCCGTCACCGGCACCCTGCTCGCGGCCGCCCTCGCGTTCGGGCTGGTGCGGCTGCTCGGCGCCCGCGCGGTGGAGCGGGTCGCCGACCGCGCCGCCGTCGTGTGGGTGCGCCGCCGGCTCGACCGCAGCGGCCTGCTCGCCGTCGCCTCGCTGCGCCTGATCCCGGCCCTGCCGTTCTCGGTGGTCAACTACGCGGCCGGGCTGTCGGGCGTCCGGTTCGCGCCCTACCTGCTCGGCACCCTGCTGGGGATCCTGCCCGGCACCGTCGCCGTCGTGGTGCTGGGCGACGCCGTGACGGGCGGCACGCCCCACCCCGCCCTGGTCGCCGTGTCGGTGGTCGGCGGGGTGGTCGGGGTGGCAGGGGCGCTGGTGGCGGCGCGGCGCCCGGTCACCACGGCGGTCTGACGCACCGGCGGCGGGTCACGCTCCGCCCGCCGGCCCCACCGGTCGGGATCCGCGGCGGGCCTCCGCGACCAGGCGCGCGATCTCCCCGTCGTCCATCGGACCGGTCTCGGCGCGGACGGCGTCGAGCGCCTGGCGCAGGTGCTGGCGGCGGATCCGCTCCTCCACGGTCTCGGCGACCCAGGTCGGGACGCCGGTACCCGCCGCCGCGGCGACGTGCACCGCCCCCAGCACCTCGCCGTCCAGGTGGATCGACAGCTCCTCGCGGCCCACGTGCGCAGGCTGACGCCCGTCAGGGGGCGGTCGTGCGGTGCCGGCGGCGGGATTCGAACCCGCACTGTCCCGATCCTAGGTCGGAGGCCTCCTGCCAGTTGGGCTACGCCGGCGGTTCCTGCCACACCAGGTGGGCGTCTGCGAGTGGCAGTTCGGACAGAGGATACGGAGGTTCTCCAAACGGTTGTCGGTGTGGTCGCCGTTGATGTGGTCGAGTTGCAGCGGCAGGGGCTCACCGAGCCACTCGGACAGACCGCAGATCTCGCAGTGCGCGGGCTTGAGTCCGGCCCGGATGAGTCGCTTCCGGAGGTTGCCGGCCGAGCCGACGGTCGAGTGGCGGGTCAGCATCTCCTCCAAGGAGCGGGATGACCGGTCCGGGAACTTCCGCCCCTTCGCCCACCCCTGACCGGGACCGAAGTGGCTGGTGTCGAGACCGAGCCGCGCGATGTGCGCGGACACGTAGCGGAACAGGCCGCCGTTCGGCGTGTAGCCGAGCCGGCGGATGACGTCGTGCGTCGTCTGCGCCTCAGCGACCGCGCGACGCAGGTCGTCGTCCGTCCAGCGTCGGCCGCGCCGGGTGTCGCCTTCGACCGCCCGGGGGATGTGCGACGCGTCGAGGCCGAGGCGCGCGATGTGGGCCCGCATGGCGTCGTACCTACCTGGTCGCAGACCGAGGCGCCGGTGCACCTCGCTCAGCGTCGAGCTGGCCGCGACGGCGGCGGCCAGCTCCTCGTCCGTCCAGCTCCGGGGGCGCGGCATCCGGACATCATATCGAATGCCTGTTCGATCAGACCGCCAGTTCCTTGCGCAGCTTCGCCACGTGCCCGCTCGCGCGGACGTTGTACTGCGCCACCTCGATCCGGCCGTCGGCGCCGACGACGAAGGTCGAGCGGATGACCCCGGTGACGGTCCTGCCGTACATCGTCTTCTCGCCGAACGCGCCCCACGCGGTGAGCACGGAGCGGTCGGAGTCCGACAGCAGCGGGAACGTCAGCCCCTCCTTCTCCCGGAACCTCACCAGCTTCGCCGGCTCGTCCGGCGAGATGCCGAGGACGTCCAGGCCGGCATCGCCGAGGTCGGCGAGGCTGTCGCGGAAGTCGCAGGCCTGCTTCGTGCACCCCGGCGTGGACGCGGCCGGGTAGAAGTAGACGACGACGCGGCGGCCGCGGTAGTCGGCCAGCGAGACGGGCTTCCCGTCGGCGTCGGGCAGGGTGAACTCCGGCGCGGCGTCGCCGGGGGAGAGGCGCTCGGTCATGCCGGCGATCCTGGCACGGCCGCGCCGGGGGGTGTGATCTACGGTGTGCGCCGACAGGTCGGCAGCGAGAGGGAGGGGCGCCGTGGCGCGCGATCCGGAGACCATCCAGCGCGAGATCGAGCAGGCCCGGGACGCCCTCGCGGACAGCCTCGACGCGCTCGGCGAGAAGGCGAACCCGAAGCGGCTGGTCGACGCGGGCAGGCAGAGCGCCCAGGAGCGGCTGGCCGACCCGCGCATCCGGTACGGCCTGATCGCCCTCGGCGCGCTGGTCGGCCTCGCGGTGCTGCGCAGCCTGTTCCGCTAGCACCGCCGGAGCCGGGCGCTACCGGAGCGTCGCGGCGAGGGCCTCCGCGTCCGCGCGGGTGGCCCCGCCGCCGACGAGCGCGCGGAAGCGGGCGACGTGGCGCGCCGCGCCGAACCCGCTGACGGCCACCAGCTCGTCGCCGCGGAGGTGGCCGAGGACGGTGCCGCGCACCGGCCCGCCGTCCGGTCCGGTGCCGAGCAGCCCGACGACGGTGTCGGCCCCGTCGGTGCGCCCGATCAGCTGGATCTTCAGCCCGAACTGGTCGGACCAGAAGTAGGGCACGGTCGGCGGCGGCGGCGGGGCGTCGAGCAGGTCGGCGGCGGCGACGGCGGCCTGGTCGCCCGCGCTGGTCCAGTGCTCGGTGCGGTGCCCGTCCCAGCGGGCGGCGTCGCCGACGGCCCACACCCCGGGCAGCCCGCGCACGCGGCCGGTCGGCCCGCAGCCCACGCCGTCGGCGAGGTCCAACGGCGTGCCGTCGGGTCCGGTGCCCGGCAGCAGGTCGAGCTGGGGGACGCCGCCGACGCCGACGAGCACGGCGTCCGCGGTGAACTCGGTGCCGTCCGCCAGCACCACGCCGCGGTCGGTGAACCCGGCGATCCGCACGCCCGTGCGCAGGTCCACCCCGGCCTCGCGCAGCAGCCGGGCGGCCAGCGCGCCGCCGGCGGGGCCGAGCGCCCGCCCGGCGGGCACGTCGAGCGCCTCCAGCACGGTCACCGCGGTGCCGCGGCCGACGGCGGCGCTCGCGACCTCGGCCCCGATGAACCCGCCGCCGACGACGAGCAGCGACCGCGCCGCGTCCAGGACGTCGCGCAGGGCGAGGGCGTCGTCGAGGGTGCGGAGCGTGACGGCGGAGGCCGGCTGGCCGGGCAGGCGCCGCGCCGCCAGCCCGGTGGCGATCACCGCCGCGTCCCCGTGCAGCGCGGCCCCGTCGGCGAGCCGGATCTCCAGGTCGTCGCCGTGGTGCACCAGCGCGGTGGCGGGCATCCCCAGGTGGAGCCGGACCCCGAGCTCGTCGAGGGCGTCGTCGTCGCGCAGCCGGGTCCGCTCCGGCTCCCACTCGCCGGTGAGCACCTGCTTCGACAGCGGCGGGCGGTCGTAGGGCGCGTGCGGCTCGGCCCCGACCAGCGAGATCCGGCCCTGGTGCCCCAGCGCCCGCAGCTGCTCGACCGTGCGCAGGCCGCCGAGGCCCGCCCCGACCACGAGCACGTGCTCCGGTTGATCCATGCGACCATCCTCGTCGAACGCGGAGCGCGACCGCGCCCCGTCCCTATCCCGCGCGCGTCTCCGGGTCGAGGCGGTTGCGGAGCCGGTCGAGGGTCTGCGCGAGCAGGCGCGACACGTGCATCTGCGAGATGCCGACCTCCTCGGCGATCTGCGTCTGCGTCATGTTGCCGAAGAAGCGGAGCAGGACGATCGTCCGCTCCCGCTCGGCCAGCTCGCTGAGCACGGGGCGCAGCGCCTGCCGGGAGTCGACGCGCGCCAGCTCGGCGTCGGCCTCGCCCACCAGCTCGCCGACCGTCGCGCTGCCCTGCTCGGAGGACAGCATCTCGTCCAGCGACGAGCTGCGGTACACCTCCGAGGCCTCCAGGCCCTCCAGCACGTCGGAGACGGGGATGCCGAGGTGCGCGGCGATCTCGGTGGGCCGCGGGGCGCGGCCGATCTCCTGCGACAGGTGCGACACGGCCGAGCCGATGGACACGTGCAGGTCCTTGAGCCGCCGGGGCACCCGCATCGACCAGCCGAGGTCGCGGAAGTGCCGGCGCACCTCGCCGGAGATCGTGGGCACGGCGAAGGAGAAGAAGTCGTGGCCGCGGTCGGGGGCGAAGCGGTCGATGGCGTGGATCAGACCGACCGTGGCCACCTGCACCAGGTCGTCGAGCTCGACACCGCGGCCGGAGAAGCGGCGCGCGATGTGCTGGGCCACCGGCAGGAACCCCCGGACCAGCTCGTCGCGGAGCTTCTCGCGCTCCGGGTCGCCGTCGGGCAGCTCGGCGTAGCGGGCGAGCTTCGGGACGAGGTGGCCGTACTCGGAGTCGTCCCTGGTCACCGGGACGGGGCGCCGGCGAGCTTGGCCAGCCGGATGCCCACGGTGCCGGAGGCACCGTCACCGGCGGACGGACCGATCACCGCCACGTCGTCGGCTAGGGTCTGCAGGACCCGCCAGCCGAAGGTGTCCGTGGACACGCCCGAGTCGGGGCCGGACGTGCGGACCTGCGCGCGCACCTCGATGCCGTCGCGGCGGACCAGGAAGCTGCACAGCAGGTCCGAGCGCGGGGCGGCGACGTCGACGAGCGTGGCGCACGCCTCGTCGACGGCCATGCGCAGGTCGGAGATCGCATCGAGGTCGAAGTCGGCCCGCGCGGCCAGGTCGGAGGCGACGGCGCGGATCGTGGGGATCAGCGCGGCGCTCGCCGAGGTGCGCACCTCCACGGTGGACACCCCGTCGAGGGTCTCGGCGGGATGGGGGGAGTCCGCGTCGGGCACGCTGGCGGGTCTCCTTACAGGTGGTGGGCGGCGGAGGACGGGCACATCTTGCTCCCCGGGCCCGGGGAGATCAATCGCGGTCCGGCCCCAGCGCGGCGGCGCGGTCGGTGTGGAGGTCGAACAGCTCCTCGGTGCCGGTGATCCGCAGCGGCCGCAGGACGGGCCGCCCCGCGGCGACCAGGCGCAGCCGGCGGCCCCCGGCGGCGGCCAGGTGGGCCGCGCGGATCAGCACGGCCAGGCCGCTGGAGGCGAGGAAGGTGATCCCCGACAGGTCGACGACGAGCACCTCGGAGCCGGTGCCGAGCAGGTCGTCGACCGCGGCCTCCAGCCTCGGGGCGGTGAGGGTGTCGACCTCGCCCGCGGCGACCAGCAGGGCGGCGCCGGGCCGAGGCCGTTCGACGGTGGCGTCGAGGAGGCTCGAGTCGGCAGCGGACGGGACGATGTCGAACACGGGTGGCACCTCCGACGGTGGGACGGGAGCGGGTTGCACCGTCGGCGGACCTGGACGGGCGGGGCTGGGGGCTCAACCGTGCAGTGGACCCTACCGGTCGATCGGTCGGCGGCGCAGCACCGGGCACCCCCGTACGATGCTCCGGTGACCGAGACCCGGCCGCCCGTCGAGGCCACCACGGAAGCGATCACCCGAGCCGTGGCGGCCACCGACCTGCCGCAGGTGCTGCACGGCGCCCCCGCCGCCGTCCTGATGATCGACCTGCGGGCGCGGGAGGTGGTGTACGCCAACGCGGCGGCGATCGACCTCACCGGCGACCGGGTGCGGCTGCCGGTCGACGTGGACGCCTGGGGCGACGCGGCCGGGCTGACCGACCTCGGCGGCCAGCGCATGAGCGAGACGAACTCCCCGCTGTCGCTGGTGGCCTCCGGCGTGCCGGTGGCGGGCGAGCCGGTCGCCGTCCACGACGCGGCCCGGCGCGGCGGCTCGGTCACCGTCGAGCAGCGCGAGGCGAGCGAGGGCCGGCTGCTGTGGGTCACCGGCTTCGGGCTGTCGGCCGTGGGGGACGCCCCGCCCGCGCCCACCGAGCTGGCCACCCGGGCGCTCGTGGTCTTCCTCCAGCTCTCCGGCACCGAGCACGGCGACCGGCGGCACCTGGAGGTGCTGCGCGACCGCGCCGTCGTCGCCACCGACATGTCGTTCACGATCAGCGACCCGCGCCGCGAGGACGATCCGCTGATCTGGGTGAACCCGTCGTTCACCCGGTTGACGGGCTACCCGATCGACGAGGTCGTGGGGCGCAACTGCCGGCTGCTGCAGGGCCCCAACACCGACCGGACGGTCGTCCACCGCATCTCCGAGGCCCTGCGGCGGCGCGAGCCGATCACCGAGGTGCTGCTGAACTACCGCCGCGACGGCACCGCCTACTGGAACCAGGTCTCGATCTCGCCGGTGTTCGACGGCGGCGGCGAGCTGGTCAACTTCGTCGGCGTGCAGAACGACGTCACCGAGCGGGTGCTCGTCGAGCAGGAGCGCGCCGCCGCGCTGGCCGACGCCGAGTCGGCGCGCAACCAGCTGCGGCTGCTCGCCGAGGCCACCACCCAGATGACCGAGGCGCTCGACGTCGTCGACGCGTGCGCGCGCCTGGCCCGCATCGTCGTGCCCCAGCTGGGCGACCTGTGCGCGGTCGACCTCGTGGACCGGCCCGGCTCCCCGCTGCCGACCCGCCTCGCCGTGGCCGCCCGCGACCCCCAGGACGAGGACCTGCTGCGCCGCCTGGGCGAGCTGCGCCGGCACCGGCCCGGCGGCGGCACCGACACCAGCCGCGTGCTGTCGGGGGCCGCGCCCGTGCTGCTGGCCGAGCTGGCCGAGAGCGGCGCGGAGCGCTACCCCGACGACGCCGGCGCGGCCGAGGTCTACGACGGGCTGCGCCTGCGCTCGGCGATGGTCGTGCCGGTGCGGGCCCGCGGCCGCGTGCTGGGCACCCTCACCCTGCTCACCCAGCACCCCTACGGCCGCCGCTACACCTCCCGCGACCTGCACCTCGCCGTCGACCTCGCCGGCCGGGCCGGGCTCACCGTCGACAACGCCCGCCTCTACGAGGTGGAGCACGCGGCCGCCGCCACGCTGCAGCGCAGCCTGCTGCCGGTCGTCCCCGACGTGAAGGGGCTGCAGCTGGCCGCGCGCTACCTGGTGGGCGCGGACGGCAACCAGGTCGGCGGCGACTGGTACGACGTGCTGCCGCTGCCCGACGGCGCGGTCGGCATCGCGGTCGGCGACGTCGTCGGCCACGACCTGCAGGCCGCGGCGGCCATGGGCCAGCTGCGCGGCGTCGTCCGCTCCTACGCTTGGGAGGGCCGCGCCCCGGGCTCGGTGCTCGACCGCTGCGACCAGCTCGTGCAGGGCCTGGAGATGGCCGCGATGGCGACGGCGTTCTACGCCCGCATCGAGCCGCCCGACGACGAGGGCCGGCGGGTGCTGAGCTACGCCAACGCCGGGCACCCGGCGCCGCTGCTGCTCGGCCCGGACGGCGGGCTCCGCGCCCTCGACGAGCAGCGCTCGCCCATGATCGGCGCCGTGCCCACCTTCGGCACGACCGACGGGCCCGGTCGGGCCGAGGTCGAGCTGGCGTGCCCGCCGGGGTCGGTCCTGCTGCTCTACACCGACGGGCTCACCGACATCTCGGGCGAGGACGCCGACGAGCGCACCGGGCTGCTGGAGCGCACCCTCGGCTCGATCGCCCCCGGCACCGACGCCGAGACGGTCGTGCAGCGGGTGCTGGACGCCTGCGCGCCCCGCCGCCTGCGGGACGACGTGGCCCTGCTGGCGATCCGTCTCGAGGAGTGACGGCCCCTCCGTCCGGGGAGGGGCCGTTCGGAGATCGGAACCGCCCGTTCGGCGTCTGCACGTGCAGGTGCACCACTAAGCGTGACGGATGCGGTTGGGTCGGTCCCACGGGCGTTCCGGGGGCGCCCCGCCGATCGAGGAGATCCAGGGCATGAGTGCGGTTCCGGAGGGCTTCGCCCCCGCGCCGGACGTGCACGCGGTGGCCGCCGTGCCGCCCGTGCGGCAGCGCCGCGTCGTCGCCGTGTCCGTCGACGCCACCGAGCTGCTGCGGCCGGCATCGGACCTGCTGCGCCGGGCGGCGGACGCCCAGTACGTCGACGTGCTGCTGGCGGCCGAGCTCGCCCCGGTCGCGTCGTCGCCGCTCGGGCTGCTCGGCGGGTCGGCCGCGGTCGACCCGTTCGACGACGGGCCCGACGAGGGGGCCGACGACGTGGTCGCCGCCGTGCGCGGCCGGCTCGACGTGCCCGAGCTGCACGTGCACCGGCTGGGCCTGTCCGGCACCACGGGGCCGGCCGCGGAGGACGACCTCGTCGCCGCGCTGTCCGAGCTGGTCGGTTTCGACCCGGACCCCGGCGTCTACCTGCTCGGCCCGTCCGGCGCCGCGCCGGCGCGGCTGGGCGTCCAGCGCGCGGTGCAGCGCGTCGCGCGGGTCTACGGCCTGCCGGTGCTGCACTACCGCTGCCACGAGCTGACGGTCGTCGACCCCGTCGCCTGAGCGCGAGCACGACCCCGGGCACGACGACGGGCCCCGCCGGATCGGCGGGGCCCGTCGTGGTGAGCGGGGGTGCTCAGCTGGCGATGGCGATGCCCCGCTGCTCGAGGATCACGCGGCGCTCGGCCTCGGCGAGGCCGCCCCACACGCCGAACGGCTCACGGGTGGCGAGGGCGAACTCCCGGCACTGCTCCATCACGGGGCACCGGTGGCAGACCTCCTTGGCCTGGGCGGTGCGCCGCGCCCGCGACGGGTTGCGCTCACCGTCGGGGTGGAAGAAGTTGGCGCTGTCCATGCCGCGGCAGGCACCGAGCCGCTGCCACTGCCAGGCGTGGTCCATCGGGCCGGGGAGCCGGGAAACATCGCTCATCAGGAGTGCCCTCCATGCGTCGTCGCCCGGGGAGTTCGGGCCATCGCACGGTCACTTCCCGAGCGCGGTGGAGAGCAAACACCGCAATAGCGCCAATCGGAACGGCGTGACCGAGGTCACGTCGCGGCGAGGGCCTGCTCCAGCGTGTCGTGGATGTCGAACAGCGGCACGAGCCCGGCGATCGTCAGCGGGCGCAGCACGCGGCGGGCGGTGCAGGCCAGCCGCAGCTCCACCCCGGAGCTGTGCGCGGTCTCCCGCACCTCGATCAGCGCGGCGAGACCGCTGGTGCCGAGGAACGTGACCCCGTCCAGAGCCAGCACCACCAGCTCGACGCCCGACCCCTCCGCGAACTGGTCGAGCACGGCGGACCGCAGCTGGGGCGAGGTGAGCATGTCGACCTCGCCACCGACCTCGATCACCACCTGCCCCGGCGCGGCCGTGCGCGTGGACAGCGTGATCTGGTCGTCCGCGTCGCCACCCCGCCGGAGCGGGTTGGACCCGGAGCTCTCGTTCGCCTGCGTCTCGGACATCGCCGCACACGGTAGGGGTCAGGGCGGCGGCGTGCCAGCGGGGGCCCGGAGCCGGTGGTTGCCCTCGGGCGTGCGCACCGTGCGGCCGGTCCGGGCCAGCAGTTCCAGCAGGGGCACGGCGACCCGCCGGCTGGTGCCCAGGGCCTGCCGGGCGGCGCTGAGCGTGAACTCCCCGCCCAGCCCGGCCAGCACGCCGACGGCGCGGTCGTCGGCGCCGGCCAGCAGCACCACGCCGTCGGCCACGCGGAGCAGGACGCCCGCGCGCACGAGCGAGGCCAGCTCGCGGGGACCGAGGCCGAGGGCGGCCAGGCGCTCGGCGTCCGGGGCGGCGAACGGGCTGCGCTCCAGGTCGGCGACGAGCGCGTTCAGCGCGCCGCGCACGCGCTCGGGCAGGCCCGCGGCGGCGTCCCGCTCCACGCGCCCGCCCCGGTGCCGGAGCCCGGCCGCGCCCAGGACGGCGTCGAGCAGCCGCGCGTCCGGGAGCCCGGCGGCGCGGCGCGCGGCCTCGGTGGGCAGGCCGGGGTGCAGGGGGTCGGCCCGGTCGTGCGCGGCCACCGCGGCGGCGAGGGCCTCCGCCGCGGCCCGGGCGCGGTCGGGGGAGAGCAGCCAGCCGGTCGCGGTGGGCGGGACGTCCGGGACGCCCATGGCGCGCAGGTCGGCCGCGCGCACCGCGCCCCGGCGGGCGACCTCGTCGTCGGCCCGGGGCGGGAGGGTCCGCGCGGCCAGCTCGACGGCCAGCGCGGCGGCCGCCCCGCGGCGGCGCAGCGGCGGCGGCGCCACGTCGAGCACGGTCGCGCCGAGGACGCGGCGGCTGCCCGGGTCGCGCAGCACCACCCGGTCGCCGATCCGCAGGGGCAGGGGCCGGGCGGTCCGCAGCCGCACCGCGCCCGGCCCGAGCGGGCGGACCCGGGCGGGCACGGCCGCGGACCCGACGTGCAGCGTCAGCTCCGCCGGCAGCGTCGGCTCGTCGGCCGGGCCACCGGGTACGCGGACGTCGAGCAGGTCGGTCACCGCCCAGGCCCCCGGGGCCAGCAGCGCCGCGCCGCGGGCGACGGCGCCCCGCGGGACGCCGCGCAGGTTGAGCGCGACGCGCGCCGTGCCCGTCGCCTCCGCCGCGGGGGCGCCGAGGCTCTGCAGCCCGCGGACGACGACCCGCCGGCCGTCCAGCTCCAGCTCGTCGCCGACGCGCACGCGCCCCGCGGGCAGGGTGCCGGTGACGACGGTGCCCGCGCCGCGCACCGTGAAGGCGCGGTCGACCCAGAGCCGCACGTCCGCGCCGGGGTCGGGGACGGGCAGGCGGGCCGCGAGGGCGCCGATCGCGGCGCGCAGCCCGTCCAGCCCGACGCCGGTGCGGGCGGAGACGGCGACGTCGGGGAGGTCCGCGAGCGGCGTGCCGGCGAGGTGGTCGCGGGCGTCGGCGCGGGCGAGGTCGGGGTCCAGCAGGTCGCTGCGGCTCAGGACGAGCAGGCCGTCGCGCACGCCCAGCGCGGACAGGGCGGCGACGTGCTCGGCCGACTGCGGCATCCACCCCTCGTCGGCGGCGACGACGAGCAGCACGGCCGGCACCGGCCCGACGCCGGCGAGCATGGTGGTGACGAACCGCTCGTGGCCGGGGACGTCGACGAAGGCCACCGCCCGCCCGCCCAGCTCGGTCCACGCGAAGCCCAGGTCGATCGTCATGCCGCGCCGCTGCTCCTCGGCGTAGCGGTCGGGCTCCATGCCGGTGAGCGCGCGGACCAGCGTGGACTTGCCGTGGTCGACGTGGCCCGCGGTCGCGAGGACGATCACGGGGCGGGCGCGGTCACGCCGCCAGCACGGCGGCGGCCAGCTCGCCGTCCGCCTCGGCCGGGACCGCGCGCAGGTCCAGCAGGCACCGGCCGCGCTCCACCCGGCCGAGCACGGCCGGGCGCCCGGCCCGCAGCGCGGCGGCGTACCGCTCGGGCAGGGCCACCGCGGCGCTGGGCAGCACGACGCCGGGGGCGCCCCCGCCGCCGACGGTGGAGTCGGAGTCGACGGCCACCGCCTCGACGCCCCGCGCCGCCAGCCGCGCCGCCAGCCGCTCGGCGCGGTCGCGCAGCACGGGGTGCGGGGTCTCCAGGGCGGCGCGGACGGGCGGCAGCGGTCCGCGCAGCGTGGCCTCGACCGCGGCCAGGACCAGCTTGTCCACGCGCACCGCGCGCGCGAGCGGGTGGCGCCGGATCCGGGCGACGAGCTCGGCGCCCGCACCGGGCCCGCCGAGCAGCAGCCCCGCCTGCGGCCCGCCCAGCAGCTTGTCCCCGGACGCCGTGACGAGGTCCGCGCCCTCCGCGAGCGCCGTGGCCGCGTCCGGCTCGTCGGGCAGCAGCGGGTGCGGGACGAGCAGGCCCGAGCCGGTGTCGACGACCACGGGCACGCCCAGCCCGGTCAGCTCGCGCGGCCCGCAGGACCGGGTGAAGCCGCTGATCACGAAGTTGGACGGGTGCACCTTGAGCACGAACGCCGTGTCCGCCCCGACCGCCGCGGCGTAGTCGGCTCGGGTGACCCGGTTGGTGGTGCCGACCTCCCGCAGCCGAGCGCCGGTGGCCGTGAGCAGGTCGGGGAGGCGGAACCCGTCGCCGATCTCGACGAGCTCGCCGCGCGCGATGACGATCTCGCGGCCGCCGCCGGCCAGGGCGGCCGCGACCATCGCCAGCGCTGCCGCGCCGTTGTTGAGCAGCAGCCCCGCGGCGGCCCCGGGGACCGCGGCCAGCAGCGCGTCGACGGCGGCGGCCCCGCGCCGCCCGCGCCCGCCGGTGTCCAGGTCGAGCTCGACGTCGCAGGGGCCGGCCGCGAGGTCCAGCGCCGCCCGGGCCTGCGCGGACAGCGGGGCGCGGCCGAGGTTGGTGTGCAGCAGCACGCCCGTGGCGTTGAGGACCGGCACCAGCCGGGTCGCCGCGGCGGGGAGGGCGTCGAGCGCGGCGGCGGCGACGTCGTCGGGGGCCAGCTCGCCGCGCCGCACGCGGTCCTGGGCCGCGCCGACGGCCGCCTTCACCAGCCCCCGGCCGAGCCGGTCGGCGGCGGCCGCCAGCGCCGGGTCGGCGAGCACGGCATCGGTGCGCGGCACCCTGCGCCGCTGGTCGGGCGGCGTGCTCGGGCTCGGGGTCACCGGGCCGATGCTACGGACCGGACGGGGACGGGCGGGGGCGGCGGGACGACGTAGGGTCGGACCGGGGCGGTGACCGCACCGCCCGGACAGCGCAGCCGCCCGGGCAGCGCGGCGAGGAGGACGGGTGCCGCAGCGGCGTCTCACGCAGTTCAGCCACGGGGCCGGGTGCGGGTGCAAGCTCGCCCCGGGCCGGCTCGCGGAGGTGCTGGCGATGATCGCCCCGCCCTCGCACCCCGACCTGCTGGTCGGCACCGAGACCGGGGACGACGCCGCGGTGTGGCGGATCGCGCCCGACCGGGCGCTGGTCGCCACCACCGACTTCTTCACCCCCGTCGTCGACGACCCGCGCACCTGGGGCCGGATCGCCGCCCAGAACGCCGTGTCCGACGTGTGGGCGATGGGCGGGCGGCCCCTGTTCGCGCTCAACCTCGTGGCCTGGCCGTCCGAGGAGCTCCCGGCCGAGCAGCTGGCCGCGGTGCTCACCGGCGGGGCCGAGATCGGGGCGGAGAGCGGGTTCGCCGTGGTCGGCGGGCACTCGGTGGACGACCCCGAGCCCAAGTACGGGCTCGCCGTCGTCGGTGAGGTGCACCCGGACCGCATCCTCACCAACGCCGGCCTGCGCGACGGCGACGCGCTCGTCCTCACGAAGGCGCTCGGCGTCGGCGTCGCGACCACGGCCGTGAAGACCGGGGAGGCGGGCGCCGAGCTGGCGGCGGCGGCGATCGCGTCGATGACGGCGAGCAACGGCCCGGCGTCGCGCGCGGCCCTGGACGCGGGCGCGGGCGGCTGCACCGACGTCACCGGCTTCGGCCTGCTCGGGCACCTGGCCAAGATGGCCCGGGCGTCGGGGGTCGACGCCGAGATCGACGTCGACGCGGTGCCGTTCCTGGCCGGGGTCCGCGCGCTCGCCGAGGGCGGGACGGTGCCGGGCGGGTCGCGGCGCAACCGCGACTGGGTGGCGCCCGAGGTCGACGCCGGGTCCCGCTCCGAGCTGGACGTCCTGCTGCTCGCCGACGCCCAGACCTCCGGCGGGCTCCTGTTCGGCGCCGCCCCGGACCGGGCGGCCGCGGCGGTGGCCGCCCTGGGCGCCCCGGCGGCGGTGGTCGGCCGGGTCCGGACGGGGACGGGCCGCATAGCGCTGAGCTGACCGCGCTGGGCCGACCGCGCTGGGCCGACCCGGCCCGGGGCGCCGCCGTCAGGCCGGTCCCCCGGCCGCCGCCTCCCGCGCCAGGGCGACCAGCGCCGCGTCCAGCTCGACGTGCACCTGGTCGCCGTCGGGGCGCCCCCGCTCGGCCACCGCGCCCCCGATGACCGCCAGCGCGGCCGCGCGCCGCCGGGCGACGTGCTGCGCGTCGGTCTCGTCGGTCCGGGGTCCGCGATCGTGCTCCTCGCGCTCCCACGCCTCCACCGCCGCGGCGGCCAGGTCGGCCGGCAGCGCCACGGTCACCCGCAGCGACGGTGCGGTCGTCCCGGGCAGCTCGACCTCGCCCCACCGGTGCCCCAACCGGCCCAGCACCACGGCGTCCGCCCCGCACTGCGCGTCACCCATGCCGCTAGCGTGCCCGTCGTGGACCTCGCCGTCGACCGCTCCTCCGCCCGCACCCGGGAGTGGGTGCACGAGGCGATCCGGCTGGTCGAGGCCGAGGGCAACCGCTCCGCCGACACCCACCTGCACGTGTTCCCGCTGCCCCGCGACTGGGGCGTCCACGTCTACCTCAAGGACGAGTCGGTGCACCCGACCGGCAGCCTCAAGCACCGGCTGGCGCGGTCGCTGTTCCTCTACGCCCTGGTGAACGGACAGATCACCGAGTCCACGACGGTCGTGGAGGCCAGCTCCGGGTCGACCGCGGTGTCCGAGGCGTACTTCGCCCGGCTGATCGGGGTGCCGTTCGTGGCCGTCATGCCCCGCTCGACGAGCCCGGAGAAGATCGCGCTCATCGAGCGCTACGGGGGACGCTGCCACGTCGTGGAGCACGGCCCGGACATGTACGCCGAGGCCCAGCGCCTCGCCGAGGGCTGCGGCGGGCACTACCTCGACCAGTTCACCCACGCCGAGCGGGCCACCGACTGGCGCGGCAACAACAACATCGCCGAGTCGATCTTCTCCCAGCTCGCGCTGGAGCCGCACCCCGTGCCGGAGTGGATCGTGGTCGGGGCCGGCACCGGGGGCACGTCGGCCACGATCGGCCGCTACCTGCGCTACCGCCGCCACCCCACCCGGCTCGCCGTCGTCGACCCCGAGGGCTCGTCGTTCCTGCCCGGCTGGATGAGCGGCTGCGCCGACCACGCCACGGGCACCAGCTCGCGGATCGAGGGCATCGGCCGCCCGCGCACCGAGCCCAGCTTCGTGCCCGGCGTCGTCGACCTCATGATGGCCGTGCCGGACGCCGCCAGCATCGCCGCCGCCCGGTTCCTGCGCGGCCGCACCGGCACGTGGGCGGGCGGCTCCACCGGCACCAACCTGTGGGGGGTGTGCGCGCTGGTGGCGCGGATGCTGCGGGAGGGCCGCCGGGGCAGCGTCGTGTCGCTGATCTGCGACGGCGGCGAGCGCTACCGGCACAGCTACGACGACGACGCGTGGCTGGCCGCGCAGGGCCTGGACCTCGCGCCGCACACCGCGACGCTGGAGCGCTTCGTCGCCGACGGCGTGTGGGCCCCGCCGGTCTGAGCGCGCCGCCCGCGGCTCAGGCGTAGCTGCGCGGCGCCGCCGCGCGGGCCGCGGGCACCACCCGGTGCTCCAGGCGGGCCGCGGCGGCCAGCAGCAGCTCCTCCGACCCGGGGCGGCCGACGAGCTGCACGCCGACGGGCCGGCCGTCGATCCGGACGGGGGCGACGACGGCGGGCAGCCCGGCCAGGTTCCAGGCCCGGACGAACCGCACCTGGGGGGCCTCCGCGGCGAGCGCGCGCAGGTAGCCCCGCCCCGCGGCGGCCGCGGGCGGACCGGCCGTGGCCGGGGTGAGCAGCAGGTCGACGCCCGCGTCGTCCAACCAGGTCAGCACGTCGTCGCGCCAGGCCGCGGCCGTGCCCGCCCGCGGCGGGGTGAACCGCCGCAGCCGGTGGCCCCGCCGCGCGACGGCGGCGGTGCGCGGCTCCAGGCGGACCGGGTCCAGGTCCAGCGCCGCGACGTCCTGCGCGACGCCGGCCAGCCACCGGCGCCTCCAGCGGCGGCCCAGGCGGTGCGGGTAGGGCGGGTCGGCGAGCACGACCGCGGCCCCGTCCGGCCCGGCGCGCAGCCGGGCCGCGGCGCCGACCGCCGCCGCCCGGTGGTCGGCGTGCAGCCGGGCGAACGGGGTCGGGACGCGCAGCGACAGCGCGACGCGGCCCGGGCCCGGGCGGTCCCCCCGCCCGAGGGGCTCCCCGCGCAGCACCCCGAGCAGCAGCGCCGCGTCGTCCGCGGTGCGCGCGATCGGGCCGGCGGCGGACAGGCCGTACCAGTGCTCCTCCAGCCGGCGCGGCAGCGGCACCACGTCGGGGCCGGGCTTGAGCCCGACCAGCCCGCAGCCGGCCGCCGCGACCCGCAGGGACCCGCCCCCGTCGGTGCCCACGGCGAGCGTCGCCATCCCGGCCGCGACGGCCGCCGCGGCGCCGCCCGGCCCGCCGGGGCCGAGCGGGTCGGCACCGGGCGCGGGGGAGCCCCACGCGGCGAGCTCGGGCATCCGGGTCTTGCCGATGACGAGCGCGCCCGCCGCCCGCAGCCGCTTCACGAGGACGTCGTCGCGCCGCGCGGGCTCGTCGGAGGTCGCCGCCGAGCCGTGGCGGGTGGGGTGGCCGGCGACGTCGACGCAGTCCTGCACGGCCACCGGGACCCCGGCCAGCGCGAGCGCGAACCGGTCGGCGCGGGTGTCGACGCACTCGGCCTCGGCCAGCACCCGGCGCGGGTCGACGGCGGTGAACGCCCCGGTGGCGCCCTCGACCTCGGCGATGCGGTCGAGGTGGGCCCGGGCCACGTCCGCGGCGCTGGTCCACCCACCGCGCACGCGCGCCGCGATCGCCGCGGCGTCGAGCGCGGTGAGATCCTCCATCCGGTCACCGTGGCACCGGGCGGGGGCGGCGTCCAACCGACCCACCGGAACGGGGTCGCCCGACCGGGTCCGGCCCGCGGTGCGGACCCGGCCCGGTCGGGCCCGTGTGGCGGAGGCGGACGGGAATCGAACCCGCCTGGCCGAGGTGCTCGGCCACGTCGGTGTTGAAGACCGCGGGGGCCACCAGGCACCCTGACGCCTCCCCGGCGGGGAGGGTAGCGGGGTCAGACCGCGAGGGCGCCCTGGACGTCGTCGGCGGTGTCGAACAGGGTGAGCAGGCCGGTGGCCTGCAGGGCCCGGGTGACGATGCGCGACCCGGGCACGAGCCGCAGCACGTGCCCGCGGCGGTCGGCGTCGTCCTTCGCGGCGACCAGCACGGCGAGCCCGGCCGAGCCGAGGAAGGTGACGTCGGACAGGTCCAGCACCAGCAGCGACGCCGTCGCGACCTGCTCGGTGAGCTGGTCGCGCAGCAGCGGGGCCGTCAGCGTGTCGATCTCCCCGACGACGTGCACGACGCGCGCGCCGCCGCCGTGCTCGACGACGTCGAAGCGGATGACCTCGCCGACGTCCCCGGAGTCACCGGGGATCCCGTTCTCGACGGGGGGCTCGCCGTTCATGCGCACCGGCTCCTCGGAGGGATGGGGGACTGGGGCCCGTAGCGGCCCGCCGGCGAACCCTACGACCGGCGCGGACCGGCGCACAACACGGCCCCCTCGGGTCCGCTCGACCACCGACACCGGCCGCCCCGGATCAGTACGATGTGGGATGGGTCACGTCGTCGACGGTCCCGTGGCGGCCCGTGGAGGAGGAGCCCGATGCTCAGGAACGCCCGGGCCGACATCGCCCGGATCCGGCACGTGCTCGCCGACGTGCCGTTCCCGGCGGCCAAGTGGCAGCTGATCATCCACGCCGAGGACTACGGCGCCGACGCCGCGACCCGCGCCGACCTGTGGGGGCTGCCCGCCGCCGACTACGCGGACCTCACCGCGGTGCTCGCCGCGCTCGGCCTGCTCGCCCCGCCCCCGGGCCGTCCGGGGCACCGCGCCGCCCCCGGCCCGCAGGCCGCGGGGCGCGACCGGCGCTGAGCCCGCCGACCGGACCGGTCGTCCCCGGTCCGGAGGCCCGGTCGCGGGTACCGTCCCGCCCGTGAGTGCACCCGCCCGGCCGCGCGCCGCCGTGATCGTCACCGGGAGCGAGCTGCTCACCGGCACCATCCCCGACGCCAACGGGCCGTGGGTCTCCCGCGAGCTCTCGACGCTCGGGTTCGAGGTCTCGCACGTCCTCGTGGTCGGGGACCGGCCCCAGGACCTGCGGGACGCGCTGGAGTTCGTGCGCGGCGCCGCGCTCGTCGTCACCAGCGGGGGGCTCGGGCCGACGGCCGACGACCTCACCGGCGAGGTCGTGGCGGAGTTCGCGGGCGCGCCGCTGGAGCTCGACGAGCGCATGCGCGAGCGCATCGCCGGGATCGTGACGGCCTGGGCGCAGCGCAGCGGCTTCGCGGGCCCCGCGCTGGAGGCGGCGACCCGCAAGCAGGCGATGGTGCCGCGCGGCGCGATCGCCCTGGACCCGGTGGGGACGGCGCCGGGGCTCGTCGTGCCCACGTCCGGACCGCTCGTCCTGGTGCTGCCCGGCCCGCCGCGGGAGCTGCAGGGCATGTGGCCCGACGCCCTGGTCACCGCGCCCGTCGCCGAGCTGCTCACGGCGATCCCGTCCGCACCGGAGCGGCACCTGCGGTTCTTCGGGCTGCCGGAGTCGGAGATCGCCGCCACCCTGCGCGAGCTGGACCCGGTCGGCGTCGAGGTCACCACCTGCCTGCGCCGCTCGGAGCTGGAGGTGGACCTGCGGCCCGCCCCGGGCGCCGAGGACGCGGCCGAGGCGCTGGCCGACGCGCTCACCGAGCGGCACGAGCGCCACCTGGTCAGCGCCGACGGCCGCACCACCGACGAGCTCGTGGCCCAGGCCCTGCTCACCCGCGGCTGGACGGTCGCCACCGGCGAGTCCTGCACGGGCGGGATGCTGGCCTCGCGGCTGGTGGACCGGGCCGGGTCGTCGGCCTACGTCGCCGGGGGCGTGGTGGCCTACTCGAACGCGGCGAAGACCGCGCTGCTCGGCGTGCCGGAGGCGCTGGTGGCCGAGCACGGCGCCGTGTCGCCCGAGGTGGCGCGGGCCCTGGCGGACGGCGCGCGGGAGCGCTTCGGCGCCGAGGTCGGCATCGGGATCACCGGGGTGGCCGGCCCGGGCGGCGGCACGGAGGCCAAGCCCGTGGGCTACGTGTGCTTCTGCGTCACCACCGCCGACGGGCAGGTGCTGGCGCGCGACCAGCTCCTGCGCGGGAGCCGGTCGGACGTCCGCGAGCGCTCGACCGACATCGGGATGCACCTGCTCTGGCGCGCGACGCGCTGAGGCGCCGGCTCGCTGAGGTGCCGGTGCGCTGGGGTGCCGGCGCGCCCCCGTCCCGCCCGGCCGGGACGGGGGCGCGTCAGGGGTGCGTCAGGAGGACGCGGCGCGGGCGGCGTCGAAGCGCGCGGACGCGTCGGCCCAGTTGACGACGTTCCACCAGGCCTTGACGTAGTCCGGCTTCACGTTCTTGTACTGCAGGTAGAACGCGTGCTCCCACATGTCGAGCATGACGATCGGGGTGATGCCGACCGGCACGTTCCCGGCCTGGTCGGTCAGCTGCAGGATGTGCAGCTGCTGGCCCAGGGCGTCCCAGCCCAGCACGCCCCAGCCGGAGCCCTGGATGGTGGTGGACGCGGCGGTGAACTGGCCCTGGAACCCGTCGAACGAGCCGAAGGTGTCGTCGAGCGCCGCCGCCAGCTCGCCGGTGGGCTTGCCACCGCCGTCGGGCGAGAGGTTCTGCCAGAACAGCGAGTGGTTGATGTGCCCGCCCAGGTTGAAGGCGAGGGTCTTCTCCAGGCCGACGATCGGGCCGAAGTCGCCGCTCGCGCGGGCCGCGGCGAGCTTCTCCTTCGTCTCGTTGAGGGCCTTGATGTAGGTGGCGTGGTGCTTGCTGTGGTGCAACTCCATGATCTCGGCCGAGATGTGCGGCTCGAGCGCGCTGTAGTCGTAGGGCAGGTCGGGCAGGGTGTAGTCGGCCATCGATCTCCTCCGGGGTGCGTGGGTGATCCGTGCACGCCCGATCCTGCCCCTCCCCGGTGGGCGGCGCACGGCCGGGGAGGCCGCGGTCACGCCGCCTGCGACGGGGCTGCCGCCGACCGGTCCCGGTGCCACGATGGACGGATGGAGCAGGCGGACGGACGGCGGTTCGGTGACGGCCTGGCGGTCGGACCGGACCTGGTGGGCGCGGCCGAGGTGGCGGTGGCGCAGGCGCTCGGCCCGCTCGGCGGGGCCCGTCCCGACCTGGCGTGGGTGTTCCTCGCGCCCGGGCGCACCGGGGCCGCGGAGGCCGCGGGCCGCCGCGCGGTCGAGCTGCTCGGGGCCCGCGTGTGCGTGGGCGCGACCTCCGGCGGGGTGATCGGCGACGGGCGCGGGGTCGAGGGCGGCCCGGCCGTCGCGGTGTGGGCGGGCGTGCTGCCCGGCGTCACCGTGCGGCCGTTCCGGCTCACCGCCACGCCCACCGGGGGCGGGCTGTCGGTGGCCGGCCTGCCCCGGCTGCGCGAGGACGAGCGGGTGGCGGCGCTCGTCGTCGACCCCTACTCGTTCCCGGTCGCGGGACTGCTGCAGCACGTCAACACGGTCGCGCCGGGGTTCCCGCTGGTCGGCGGCCTGGCCGGGGCGGGCGGGCCGGGGGCGAACCGGCTGTTCCTCGCCACCGCCGACGCGCTGTGCTCCGTGCACGACGACGGCGGGGTCGGCGTGGTGCTCGGGGGCGGGGTCACCGCGCGCACGGTCGTCAGCCAGGGCTGCCGGCCGATCGGCCCGCCGATGGTGGTGACCCGCGCCGAGGGCGGCGTCCTGCTGGAGCTGGCGGGGGTGCCCGCCTACCGGCGGCTCACCGAGATCATCGCCGCGCTCCCGCTGGAGGACCAGCAGCAGGTGGCGCGCGGCCTGCACGTCGGCGTGGCGATCGACGAGTACGGCGACGAACTCGGCCGGGGCGACTTCCTCATCCGCGGCGTCACCGGCGCCGATCCCGACAGCGGCGTGGTGGCCGTCGGCGACCGGGTGGAGGTGGGGCAGACGGTGCGCTTCCAGGTGCGCGACGCCGCGGGCGCGGGCGAGGACCTCGCCGAGCTGCTGGGCTCGGAGCCCGCGCGCGGCGCGCTGCTGTTCTCCTGCAACGGCCGCGGCACCGCGATGTTCGACAGCGCCGACCACGACCCGCGCGTGCTGCGCCGCGCCCTCGGCGACGGCGGGGTGGCCGGGTTCTTCGCGGCGGGGGAGATCGGGCCGGTCGGCGGGCGCAACCACCTGCACGCGTTCACGGCGTCGGTGCTGGCCTTCCGGTAGTGGTCGTGCCCCGTGCGTGGATATGGCGGTCCTGGCCGCCGTATCCGCGCACGGGCGCGTCAGCGCACCAGGCGGAAGAACGTGCGCAGCTCGTCGACGAGCAGGTCGGGCTGCTCCAGCGCCGGGAAGTGGCCGCCGACGTCCGGGCGGCTCCAGTGCCGCAGGTCGGTGTAGCGGCGCTCCAGCCAAGAGCGCGGCAGCCGCCACAGCTCCTTCGGGAAGATCGTGATCCCGGTGGGGACGTCGACCTGGTCGAGCCGGCGGCGCCGGAAGGCCTCCCAGTACAGGCGCGCCGACGACGCGCCGGTGCCGGGCAGCCAGTAGAGCATGACGTCGTCGAGCATCCGGTCGCGCGCGATCACGTTCTCCGGCGGCCCGGCCGAGTCGGTCCAGTCCCAGAACTTCTCGACGATCCACAGGCACTGGGCGACGGGCGAGTCCACGAGCCCGTAGCCGAGGGTCTGCGGCCGCGTGGCCTGGATCGCGGAGTAGCCGCTGCGGTGGGACTCGAAGGCGCGCCGGTCCGCGAGGTCCTCCTCCTCCGCCCTGGTCAGCGGGGGCACCGACCCCTCCGGCGGGCGCGCGGCGAGCGGGAGCGTGATGTGGATGCCGGCGAGGCTCTCCGGCATGCCCGTGCCCAGCGCCGAGGTGATCGTGGCGCCCCAGTCGCCGCCGTGGGCGCCGTAGCGCTCGTAGTCGAGCCGGTCCATCAGCTGCGCCCAGGCCGTCGCGATCCGCTCCACGCCCCACCCGGACGCCTCCGGCTTGCCGCTGAACCCGTAGCCCGGCAGCGAGGGCACGACGACGTGGAAGGCGTCGCGCGGGTCGGGCGGGTCGACCAGCGCGTCGAGCACGTCGAGGAACTCGACCACCGAGCCGGGCCAGCCGTGGGTGAGCAGCAGCGGCAGGGCGCCCGGGTGCCGGGAGCGGACGTGCAGGAAGTGCACCCGGCAGGAGTCGTCCCCGCCGCCGTCGAGCGGGGTGGTGAACTGCGGCAGCGCGTTGAGCTCGGCCTCGCAGCGGCGCCAGTCGTAGCGCCGGCGCCAGTGGTCGACGAGGTCGCGCGCGTAGTCCAGCGGCACGCCCTGGCTCCAGTCCGCCACGGTGGCGGGCTCGGGCCAGCGGGTGCGGTCGATGCGCTCGTGCAGGTCGGCCAGGTCGGCGTCGGGGACCTCGATGCGGAAGGGCCGCATCAGAGCTGGACGCCCCGGGTCAGCGCGCCGTCGACGACGAGGTTGGTGCCGGTGATGAACGACGCCCGCGGGCTGGCCAGCACGACCACCGCGTAGGCGATCTCCTCCGGCGTCGCCATCCGGCCGGTCGGGTTCAGGCCGAGCGCGGTGGAGAACAGCTCCGGGTTCCCGCCCTCGATACCGGCCCAGACGCCGCCCGGGAAGTAGGTGTTGCCCGGCGAGACCGTGTTGGCGCGCACCCCGGCCGCGGCGTGCTGGTGGGCCAGCCCGGCGACGTGGTGGACGATCGCGGCCTTCATCGTGCCGTAGGCGTCCTTGGCGAAGTCGATCTCGCGACCGGACACCGAGGACACCGCGACGATCGAGCCCCTCGACTCCAGCAGGTGCGGCAGGGCCGCCTCGCACAGCCGCACGGTGTGCATGAGGTCGACCTCGAAGCCGGCCCGCCAGTTCTCCTCGCCCGACCCGATGGCCAGGGCGCTGACGTTGGCGACGACGGTGTCGACCGACCTGAACCGCTCGTGGGTGTCGGCCACCCACGCGGTGAGCGCCGCGCCGTCGGCCACGTCCAGCACCGTGCCCGCGGCGTCGTCGCCCAGCTCGTCCTGCGCCCGCTCGACGTCGGCCGCCGTGCGCGCGCAGAACGCGACGCGGGCGCCCTCGGCGAGCAGGGCCTCGACGACGGCGCGGCCGATGCCCTTCGTGCCGCCCGTGACCATCGCCGTCGTGCCGGCCAGCTGCAGGTCCATGTCAGTGCAGTCCTTCCGCGAGGGAGCGCAGGTGGCGGTGCATCCCGCCGTGGGCGTCGGCGGCGGGGAGCAGCCGTTTCTCGATCTTGGTCAGGGCGCTGTAGTTGGTGTCGCAGACGTTGGCCAGCGGGCTCTTCGCCGTCTGGGTCAGCAGCTGGTAGGCGTCGAGCCGGTCGAGGCCGTACAGCTCGCCCAGCCAGGCGATCATGCCGACCTGCGACGCCCGCCAGGCGTCCTCCAGCGGGCGCGCCGAGCCGACCACGGCGTAGTGGTCGTCGTGCTCCAGCTGCGGCCACGGCGGCGCCCCGCCCTTGACCAGCTCGACGATCAGCGTCACGTCCATCGCGCCCTCGACAGCCGTGCCGCAGCTCTCGCCCTCGCCCTGCCGGTAGTGCCCGTCCCCGACCGAGAACAGCGCGCCCTCGACGTTGACCCCCAGGTAGCAGGTGGTGCCGGGCTTCATCTCCGGGGTGTCCATGTTGCCGCCGAAGACGTCGGGCACGAGGCTGGAGCGCACCTCGCGGCCGGGTGGTGCGACGCCCACGGTGCCGAGCATGGGCTCCAGCGGCAGGTCCAGGGTCAGGTCGGCCGCCTCGTAGCGGATCGTCCCGGCCGCCCGGTCGAGCTGGTAGATCCACGTCCGCTCGGGCAGCGGCTCGTGCAGCAGCGACGGGTGCGTGAGCGCGCCGAAGAACGGGATCGTCGTCGACGCCGCCCAGTCCCGCGCCGGGGTCAGGTCGACGATGTGGATCGCGAGCGTGTCGCCCGGCTCCGCGCCCTCGACGAAGAACGGCCCGGTCTGCGGGTTGACCTGCGTCATGTCCAGGCTGCCGGGCCCGTCGGAGGTGCGGCGGATGCGGCCGGAGAACGCGTCCTCGGTCCACAGCCGCAGGGCGGTGCCCGGCCGGATCCGGTGCGACGGGGCGGCGCCGCCGAACGTCCACACGTACTGCTCGGGGGTGGGGCGGTACTCCACGACGTCCACCGGCGGGATCGTGGCGCGATCACCGGGACGGCGCAAGGGGCGGCGGCGCGACCCGCCGAACGGGATGACGCCCAGCGCTGTTCGATCGTCCCCGGGCAGCGCTGGGCGTCATCTCACGGTGAGCCCTCCCGCTGACCGAGCGCGCGGGACACCCCGAGGGCCGCCGCGCGGACGGCCGGGACGTAGGTCCGGGCGTCCGCGGCCGCCGGCATCACCACCGACAGCGCCGCGACCACCGTCCCGTCCCGCCCCCGGACGGGCGCGGCGACCGACTGCGACACCAGCTCGATCTGCCGGTCGCTGACCGCCACGCCGGTGCGGCGGACGTCGGCGAGGGTCCGGCGCACCCGCTCCGGATCGGTCACGGTGCGGAGGGTGTAGCGGCGCAGCGGCCCGGCGAGCACCCGCTCCTGGAACGGGGCGGGGGTGTGGGCCAGCAGCACCAGGCCGACGCCGGTGGCGTGCAGCGGCAGCCGGCTGCCGACCCGGGTGACCACGTGCACCGCCCCGCGCCCGGACAGCCGCTCGACGTAGACGGCGTCCCGGCCGTCGAGCACGGCGAGCTGGACGTTCTCGCCGGTCACCTCGTGCAGGTCGGTGAGGAACGGCATCGCCGACTCGCGCAGGCCCAACGAGCGGGGCGCGAGCGAGCCGACCTCCCACAGGCGCAGCCCGATCCGGTAGCGCCCGCGCCCGTCGCGCTCCAGCGCGCCCCACGCGGCGAGCTCGCCGACGAGCCGGTGCGCGGTGGACAGCGGCAGGCCCGCCCGGCGGGCGAGGGCGGTGAGCGTCAGTTCCGGCTGCTCCGCGGTGAACGCGTCGAGCACCGCCAGCACGCGCGCGGTGACGGTGTCGCCCACACGGACCGATCCTTCCGCTCAGCGGAAGGGATGTCGAGGGGCGGCCGCCCGATCGTCGAGGCTCCCCACATGCGCACGCGGGTGGGGATCATCGGCGCGGGGCCGGCGGGGCTGCTCCTGTCGCACCTGCTGGCCCGGGCGGGCGTCGACTCCGTCGTGGTGGAGTCGCGCAGCCGGCAGCACGTCGAGCAGCGGGTGCGGGCCGGCGTGCTGGAGCACCCGACGGTCGAGCTGCTGCGCGAGGTCGGCGTCGGCGAGCGCATGGACCGGCAGGGCCTGCCCCACACCGGCATCTCGCTGCGCTTCGACGGCGGCGACCACCGCATCGACTTCGCCGACCTCGTCGGGCGCGGCATCGTCGTCTACGGGCAGCAGGAGGTCGTGAAGGACCTCATCGCGCGGCGGCTCGCCGACGGCGGCGACCTGCGGTTCGACGTCTCCGACGTCGTGATCGACGGCGTCGGGGACGACCCGGTGATCGGGTTCGTCCGCGACGGGCGCCGCGAGGAGCTGCACTGCGACGTGGTCGCGGGCTGCGACGGGTTCCACGGCACCGCCCGCGCCGCCGTCGCCCCGGAGGGGTTCGACCGGCAGTACCCCTTCGCCTGGCTCGGCATCCTGGCGCGGGCCGCGCCGACGCACCACGAGCTCGTCTACGCCAACCACGGGAACGGGTTCGCGCTCTACTCGATGCGCAGCCCGGAGGTCACGCGCCTGTACCTGCAGGTGCCGCCGGAGACGCGGGCGGAGGACTGGTCCGACGCGCGGATCTGGGACGAGCTGCAGGTCCGCCTGGCCGCCGACGGCTTCTCGGTGAACGAGGGCCCGCTGATCGAGAAGGGCGTCACGGGCATGCGGTCGTTCGTGGCCGAGCCGATGCGCCGGGGGAAGCTGTTCCTCGCCGGCGACGCCGCGCACATCGTGCCGCCCACCGGCGCGAAGGGCATGAACCTGGCGATCGCCGACGTCCGGGTGCTGGCCGAGGCGCTCGTCGACCACCTGCAGCGCGGCGACGACGCCGGGATCGACGCCTACTCCGACGTCTGCCTGCGCCGCGTCTGGCGCGCCGAGCACTTCTCCTGGTGGATGACCTCGATGCTGCACCGCTTCCCCGACTCCGACCCGTTCCAGCAGCGGTTGCAGCTCTCCCAGCTGCGCTACACCGTCTCCTCCCGCGCCGCCGCCACCAGCCTCGCCGAGAACTACGTCGGCCTGCCCCACGGGAGCGTCTGAGATGACCGTGCCGCTGCTGCACCCGCCCTACCGGAGCACGGTGCTGCGCGCCCCGACCCGGCCGCCCGTGGTGCTCCCGCACCGGCTCACCGAGACCACCGGGCCGCTGCTCACCGGCGACGTCGGCCCGCACGACCACGACCTGACCGCCCAGCACGCGGGCGAGCCGCTCGGGCAGCGCATCATCGTGTCCGGGCAGGTCCGCGACGCCGACGGCCGGCCCGTGCCGGACGCGCTCGTCGAGGTGTGGCAGGCCAACGCCGCCGGCCGCTACGCCCACGCCCGCGACACCTGGCCCGCCCCGCTGGACCCGAACTTCTCCGGCGGCGGCCGGGTGGTCACCGACGCATCGGGCCGCTACGAGTTCACCACGATCAAGCCGGGCGCCTACCCGTGGGGCAACCACCGCAACGCCTGGCGCCCCGCGCACATCCACTTCTCGCTGTTCGGCCGGGCGTTCACCCAGCGGCTGGTCACGCAGATGTACTTCCCCGACGACCCCCTGCTCGCCTTCGACCCGATCTTCACCGCGGTGCCGGACGCGGCGGCGCGGCAGCGCATGGTGTCCGCCTTCGACATGGACGCGACCCGGCCCGACTGGGCGCTGGCGTTCCGCTTCGACATCGTGCTGCGCGGGCGCGGGGGGACCCCGTTCGAGGAGCCGCACGATGGGTGAGGGCCGGACGCCGTCCCAGACGGTCGGGCCGTTCCTGTCGATCGGGCTGACCTGGCCACAGGGGCGGTTCGTCGTGCCCGCAGGTACGCCGGGGGCCGTCCGCATCACCGGCGTGCTCCGCGACGGGGACGGGGAGCCGGTCACCGACGGGCTCGTCGAGACCTGGCAGGCCGACCCGGACGGCCGGTTCGCCCACCCCGACGCCGGACCGCGCCGCGGCGCGCCCCGGATCCCGGGGTTCACCGGCTTCGGCCGCTGCGCGACCGACCCCGGCACGGGCGCCTTCGAGATCGTCACGGTGAAGCCGGGGCCGCTCGGGGACGGCCAGGCCCCGCACGTCGACGTGTCGGTGTTCGCCCGCGGGCTGCTCGACCGCGTCGTGACCCGCATCTACTTCCCCGACGAGGAGGCGGCCAACGCCGCCGACCCCCTGCTCGCGGCGCTGCCGCCCGAGCGGGCGGCCACGCTGGTCGCCCGCCCGGCCGGCGAGGGCGGGCTGGAGTTCGACGTGCACCTCCAGGGCGAGCGGGAGACCGTGTTCCTGCGGCTCTGACGAGCCGGCGTTCCTGCGGCTCCGACCGACCGGGGCCGACCCCTCCGCGGCCCCGGCCCGTCAGCGCGCCGCGCGGGCCGCCACCGCGGCGAACCCGACGGCGGTGAGCCCCCACGCGAGCACGTCCAGCGCCCGGTTCGGCACGACCACCGCGAACACCAGGTGCAGGGGCTGCGACACGACCAGGGCCAGCGCGGCCCAGCCCGGCACGGCGCCCCGCACGGCGACGCCGAGCAGCACGGCCCCGAGGATGTGGCCGACCACGAACACCAGACCGGGCAGGCCGGTCACCGGGTCGGCGTCGAGCGCGGTGACCAGCCGCACCAGGGCGTCGCCCGGCACGCCGGCGCGCGCTCCCGCGTAGGCGATCGCGTCCAGGCCGGCGCCGGCGAACAGGCTGACGAACCCGGTCCAGGCCACCACCGCGGCGACGGTGCCCAGGACGGGCCGCGTCGCCACCGCCACCCGGGCCACGACGAGCACGCCCAGCGGCAGCACGAGCAGGGCGAGGTAGCCCAGCCCGAGGACGGCGGCCTGCGCGCCGGGGGCGGCGGCGATCTTCGCGACGGCCGTCGCGGTGTCGTCGGCGGTGCTGTAGGGCAGGACGCCGCGCAGCGCGGCGATCGCCAGCGGCCCGGCGGCGGCGAGCGCGACGAGGGCGACCCGCGGCGGGGTCGCGACCCGGTGCGCGGCGGTGGTCGTGGTCGTGGTCATCGGCGGTGCTCCTGGGGCTCGGGGATCGGAGGCGCCGAGCGTCGGGCCCACCGGCTCCCGCGGGCCAGGGCGTCCGTCCCGGGTCGTCCGGGCGGCCGCCCGGGCGATCCGGGCACCGGGGTCGTGACGCGGCGGGGGTGCAGGTCCCACCATGGGCGCCGTGCTCCGCGACGATCACCGGCCCCGCGCCGCCGGGCCCGCGGCCGTGCTCGGCGCGCTCGTCGTCGCGGAGGTCGCGGTGGCGGTCACCGGCTCCGTCCTCGCCGGGTCCTCCCTCGCCGACGCCCGCGACTCCTTCGTGCTCACCAACTCGGTGATCGCGCTGTCCTACGCGCTGGCCGGGGCGCTGATCGGCTGGCAGCGGCCCCGCAACCCCGTGGGCTGGCTGCTGCTCGCCGGCGGGGTGCTCCAGGGGGCGACGGCGGCGGCGGTGCCGTACCTGTCGGTCGGGCTCCCCGACCCCGGGCAGCGCACGCTGGCCACGGTGGCCGCCTACGCCTGGCCGTGGTCGATCGCGCTGTGCCTGCCGCTGGCGCTGCTGCTGTTCCCCGACGGCCGGCTGCCCTCGCCCCGGTGGCGGCCGGTGCTCGCCGTCCCGGCCGTCGGCGGCGCGCTGTTCGTGCTGGGCTACGGCTCCGACCCGGCCGGGTTCTCCGGGGACGGGCGCGACGTGCCGTGGCTGGTGCTGCCCGACCACGCCGCCCTCGCCCCGCTGTGGGGGGCGGCCGAGGCCCTGAACCTCGCGGCGTACCTCGCCGCGCTCGTCGGCCTCGTCGTGCGCTACCGGCGGGGTGACGAGCAGCGCCGCCGCCAGCTGCTGTGGCTGGTGCTGGCCCTGTTCGCGACGCTGGCGGTGCTCGTCGTCTGGGTGCCCGCGGCCGGCCGGTCGGGCCAGCTGGTGCTCGCGCTCCTGGTGATCCCGCTCGTGCCCGTCGCGATCACGATCGCGGTGCTGCGCCACCGGCTGCTCGACATCCGCCTGGTCCTGTCTCGGACGGTGCTCTACGCCCTGCTGACCGCGGGCGTCGCGGCCGCGTACGTCGGGCTGGTGGCCGGGGCCGACCTGCTGCTCCGCCGGGAGGCCGGGCTCGGCGGGTCGGTGCTCGCGACGGTGCTGATCGCGCTGGGGTTCAACCCCGTCCGCGTCCGCCTGCAGGGCCTCGTCGACCGGGCGCTGTACGGCGACCGCGCCGACCCGGTGCGGGCGGTGTCGCGGCTGGGGGAGCGGCTGGGCAGCGGCGGCGGCCCGGGCGCCGCGGTGGCGGTGGTGCGCCAGGCCCTGCGGCTGCCGTGGGTGGCGCTGCGCGTCGGCGGCGTCGACCAGGCCTCCGACGGCACCGACCCCGGCCAGCGCGAGGAGGTGCCGCTGGTCTACGACGGCGACCGGCTGGGGGAGCTCGTCGTCGGGGTGCGGCCGGGGGAGCGGGGGCTCGTCCGCACCGACCGCGCGGTGCTGGAGCTGCTCGCCGTGCCGCTCGCGACGGCGGTCCGGGCCACGGCGCTGTCGGCGTCGCTGCAGGAGTCGCGGGCGGGCATCGTCGCCGCCCGCGAGGAGGAGCGCCGGCGGCTGCGCCGCGACCTGCACGACGGGCTGGGGCCGGTGCTGACCGGCGTCGCGTTCCAGGCCGACGCGGCCGGCAACCTCCTGCGCTCCGACCCCGACCGCGCGGCCGCCCTGCTCGCCGGGATGCGCGAGCGCACCGCCGAGGCGATCGCCGACGTGCGGCGCCTGGTCCACGAGCTGCGCCCGCCCGCCCTCGACGAGCTGGGCCTGGTGGGGGCGCTGCGCCGGCACGCCGAGGACCTCGACGGCCGCGTCCTGCTCGACGTGCCCGCCCCGCTGCCGGACCTGCCCGCCGCCGTCGAGGTGACGGCCTACCGCATCGCGCTGGAGGCGGTGACGAACGCGGTGCGCCACTCCGGCGCCACCCGGGTGGAGCTGCACGTGGCCGCCGGTGAGGCGCTGCACGTCCGGGTCACCGACGACGGGCCGGGGCGCGGCGCGTGGCGCCCGGGCGTCGGGCTGGCGTCGATGCGCGAGCGCGTCGCCGAGGTGGGCGGCACGGTGGCCGCCGGTCCCGGCCCGCGCGGCGGGCTGGTCGAGGCGCGCCTGCCGCTGGGGGCCGGGTGACCCGCGACGTGCGCGTCGTCCTCGCCGACGACCACCCCGTCGTCCGCGACGGCCTCGCCGCGCTGCTGTCGTCGGTGCCGGGGGTGGTCGTGGTCGGCACGGCGTCGGACGGCCGGTCCGCGGTCCGCGCCGCCGTCGAGCTGGCCCCGGACGTCCTCGTCCTCGACATCCGCATGCCCGACCTGGACGGCGTCGCCGCGGCGGGCGAGATCCGGCGCGCGGCCCCGGACGTCGGGGTGCTGATGCTGACCATGGTGGAGGACGACACCACGGTGCTCGCCGCCATGCGGGCCGGCGCCCGGGGCTACGTGCTCAAGGGCGCCACCCAGGAGGAGATCGTGCGGGCGGTGCACGCCGTCGCGGCCGGGGAGGCGATCTTCGGTCCGGCGGTGGCGGGCCGGGTGCTCGCGCTGCTCGCGGCGCCGCCGGTGCGCCGCGACCCGTTCCCCGGGCTCACGCCGCGCGAGCGGCAGGTGCTGGAGCTGCTCGCCGCCGGGGCGACGACCACCGCCATCGCCGGGCGGCTGGGGGTGGCGACGAAGACCGTCACCAACACCGCCTCCTCGGTGTTCGCGAAGCTCCAGGTGCGCGGCCGCGCCGAGGCGGTGCAGCGGGCCCGGCAGGAGGGCTGGCCGGCCGCCGAGCGGCCGCCGATGGGGTGAACGCGGTCACGCATGGCGCGCGCCGATCGGGGGAATCCCCACGGCTCACAGGGTTCCCCTAGTCGAGGCACGAGCGCCTCCGCGCCCGGAGTGGTCTGATCGAGGCGAGGAGGTGCGATGACGACCGGCACGATCGAACCCGGCGGTTCCCACGCCGGACCGCCCGCGCCCCTGGAGCAGCGGCACCCGCTCGTCGTCCAGCTGTGGCGCTACGTCGTCGCGGGGGCCGCGGGCACCGGCGTCAACGCGCTGACCTTCCTGCTGCTGCGCACGTTCTGGGAGGACCCGCTCGGGGCGAACCTCGTTGCGCTCCTCGTCAGCACCCTGGTGAGCACCGAGGTCAACCGGCGCTTCACGTTCCGGGGCGCCGAGGGCCCGGCGTGGCGGCGGCACGTCCAGACCGCCGGCGTCGTCGCCTTCTACGCCGTCTACTCCTCCGCGGTCCTGATGGTGCTCGCCGCCCTGGTCGAGAACCCGACCCCGCTGCTGGAGACGGGCGTGGTGTCCGCCGCCAGCGTGCTCGGCGGCGCGGCCCGGTACCTGCTGCTGCGGTGCTGGGTGTTCGCCAACACCGACCGGGCCGCCCCGACGACCCGCTGGGGCCACATCGGGCGCATCGCGCTCGCGGCGCTGGTCGGCGCCGCCCTCCTGCTCACCTAGGGCTTCCGGGTGCTGGCCCGGCCCGGGCTCTGGCAGGGTGGGCGCATGCGCCTCGCCGTCCGCCGCACCGTCGCCGCCGTCCTGGCCGGGTCGGCCCTCGTGCTCAGCTCCGCCGCGTCCTGCGGCCCGACCGGGGGGGACGACGACGACCAGCCCGGCGTCGTCCAGCCCGAGGGCGACGACGACGGCGGGGACGACGACTGACCCGCCGGTCCCGGGGGGCCGGGCGCGATCGGGCGCGCGGCCCCGGACCGACCTAGGCTCCGCCCATGGCCGAGTCCGGCGCCTTCGAGCGCGAGCCCGTGGCCCTCGACGAGCGCATCACCGCCGACGGGTCGTCCCGCTGGCCGGTCGAGGCGGGCCGCTACCGGCTCGTCGTCGCCCGGGCGTGCCCGTGGGCCCACCGGTCGGTGATCGTGCGGCGGCTGCTCGGGCTGGAGGACGCGATCTCGCTGGGGATCGCCGGGCCGCTGCACGACGAGCGCAGCTGGCGGTTCCACCTCGACCCCGGTGACCGCGACCCCGTCCTCGGCATCGAGTACCTCGGCGAGGCCTACCGCGCCGCCGACCCCGACTACGACGCCGGCATCACCGTGCCCGCGGTGGTGGACGTCGCGTCGGGGAAGGTCGCCACGAACGGCTTCCAGCAGCTCACCCTCGACCTCTCCACGCAGTGGACCGCCCACCACCGGCCCGGCGCGCCCGACCTGTACCCGGCCGACCGGCGCGCCGAGATCGACGAGGTGATCGCCTCGTTCTACGAGGACGTCAACAACGGCGTCTACAAGTGCGGCTTCGCGAGCACGCAGCGCGCCTACGAGCGCGCCTTCCACGCGCTGTTCTCCCGGCTCGACGCGCTGTCGGAGCACCTCGCCACGCGCCGCTACCTCGTCGGCGACACGATCACCGAGGCCGACGTGCGGCTGTGGGTCACCCTCGTCCGCTTCGACGCCGCCTACCACGGCCACTTCAAGTGCAACCGGCACAAGCTCACCGAGATGCCGGTGCTGTGGGCCTACGTCCGGGACCTGTTCCAGACCCCGGGCTTCGGCGACACCACCGACTTCGGCCAGATCAAGCAGCACTACTACGGCGTGCACCGCACGATCAACCCGAGCGGCGTCGTGCCGCTCGGGCCGGACGTGTCGGGCTTCCTCACCCCGCACGGACGGGAGGAGCTGGGCGGGCGCCCGTTCGGCGATGGCACCCCGCCCGGCCCGCCGCCGGAGGCGGAGCGCGTGCCCCCGCTGAGCTGATCCGCGCCGTGCGACTGCACGTCGGGTGCGCGATGTGGGCCCACCGCGCGTGGCCCGGGCGCCTCCTGCCCCGGGCGCTACCGGCGCGGGAGCGGCTGCGGGCGTACGCGGAGTGGTGCAACGCCGTCGAGGGCGGCACCACCTTCTACGCGACGCCGTCGCGGGAGGTCGTCGCCACCTGGGCGGAGCAGACCGACCCGGACTTCCGGTTCGTGCTCAAGCTGCCCCGGACCGTCACCCACGAGCGCCGGCTCACCGGCGTCGACGCCGAGATGCGCGCGTTCCTGGACGCGGTCGCGCCGCTCGGCCCGCGGACGGCGGCGCTGTGGGTGCAGCTGCCGCCGACGTTCGGGCCCACCGACGTCGACGCCCTCGCCCGCTTCCTCCGCCGGTTGCCCACCCACCCCCTCGCGGTCGAGGTGCGCCACCCCGCGTTCTTCGACGACGACGGTGCCGCGGCGCGGCTGGAGGGCGTCCTGGACGCCGTCGGGGCGGAGTGGGTGCCCTTCGACACGACGGTGCTGTTCGCCGAGCCGCCCACCAGCGAGGCGGAGCGGGACGCCTGGGCGCGCAAGCCGCGGATGCCCCGGCGGACGCGGGCGCTGACCGGGCGGCCGATCGTCCGCTACCTCGGCCGCGATGCGGTGGACCGCACCGTCGAGGGCTGGCGCGAGTGGACGGAGGTCACCGCGGCCTGGCTGCGCGAGGGCCGCTCGCCGACGGTGTTCGTGCACACCCCGGACAACGCCGACGCGCCCCTGCTCGCCCGCCGGTTCCACGACGACGTGCGGGCCCTGGTGCCCGACCTCGCTCCGCTGCCCGACCCCGAGCCCGTCGAGCCGGCGACGCTGTTCTGACCCCGACGGCACCCCGCCGGGTCGATCGCGCCGGCGCGTCAGGTCGTGGGGGCGCTGCCGAGGAACTGCGTCAGCGCCTCCCGGCTGGTCGTCAGGCAGGTGATCTTCGCGTCGAGGTCGGCGATCTGCTCGCGGACCATCGCGGCGAGGATGTCGTCGCAGTCGGTGGTCCAGGCCGTCCTGCCGCCGTCGCGGTCGAGCACGATCCGGATGAACCGCGTCGGCACGCCCGAGCTGCTCAGGTCGCGGATCGTCAGGACCTGCTGCACGTCGGGCTCGGAGTAGTCGCGGTAGCCGTTGGGGTGGCGCCCGGGGGCCAGCAGCCCCTGGCTCTCGTAGTACCGCAGCATCCGGGCCGCGACGCCCGTGCGGCGCGCCACCTCACCGATCCGCATCCGACCACCTCCCGGGCTTGACCTTGACAGAGGTGTCAACCCCGACGCTGGTGGCATGACCGGACCGCGGACCGCCCTCCCCGCCACCCCGCGACGCCCCGGGCCGTCGCTGGCCGTCCTCACCGTCGCGACGCTGGCGACGGTGACCGCCGAGCTGCTGCCCTCGGCCCTGCTGCCGGCGATGAGCCGCGACCTGGGCGTCTCCGAGGCCGCGATCGGCGGGCTGGTCAGCGCCTGGGCCGTCACCATCGCCGTCCTCGGGGTGCCCCTGGTGCGCGCCACCCTGCGGGTGCCGCGCACGCTGCTGCTCACCGCCGCCCTCGCGGCGACCGCTCCGGCCACCCTGGTCACCGCCCTCGCCCCCGACCTCACCGTCGCCCTGGTCGGGCGGGTCCTGGCCGCGACCGCGCACGGGCTGTTCTGGGCGCTGGTCGTCACCACCGTCGCGTCCCTGGTCGAGCCGGCCCGGCTCGGCCGGGCGCTGGCGGTGGTGCTGTCGGGGCCGACGCTCGCGGGCCTCGCCGCCCTCCCCGCCGCGGCCCTGCTCGCCGACCTCGTGGGCTGGCGCGCCGTGGTCGCCGGGCTGTCGGTGGTCCTCGCGCTCGCCGCGCTCCTGCTCCGCCTCGTCCTGCCCCGCGACACCGGGACGCCGGTCCCCGTCCCCGACCCGGCCGGGACGCGGGACCGCAGCGCCGCCGCGGTGCTCGCCGTCGCCGCAGCGGGCGGACTGGTGCTGGTCGGGCACTTCAGCGCGTTCACCTACGTCACCGCGCTGGTCACCGGGCTCGGCGGCTTCGACGGCAGCGCCGTCGCCGCCCTGCTGCTGGTGTTCGGGCTCGCCGGCGGCGTCGGGGTCGTCGTGTCCGGCGCGGCGTCGGACCGCTTCCCCGCGGCCGCCCCCGCCGCGGCGGCGGGCCTGGTCGCCCTGGGGCTCGGCGTGCTGCGGCTGGGCGACGGCCGGCCGGTGGTGTTCGCGGTCGGGACCGCGGTGTGGGGCCTGGCCGTCGGCGCCTTCCCCCCGATCCTGCAGGCGCACGTGCTCCGGCTGTCGTCCCCGGCCTTCCGCCCGCTGGCCGGGGGCGTCCTCATCACCGTCCTCAACCTCGGCATCGCCGCCGGCGCCGCGCTCGGCGGCGTCGCCCTCGGGCTCGGCGGCGCCACCCTCACCGCGGCGGCGCTCGTCGCCGCGGCCGCCGGAGCGGCGGTCCTCGCCCTGCTTCGCCCTCCCCCGTCCGGGGCGCGGGTCGAGGGGGAGCGGGCCGCGGGCGGCGGGGCATGATGGGCGCCGATGACGTCGCACCGCGCGCGCCCCACGGCCGCCCCCGTCCCGCCGGGCCCGCCCCCGACCCGGCGGCGACCGGCGCCCCTGCTCGTGGGGCTCGCACTGGGGACGGCGTTGACCGCGGTCGCGGTCGTCGGGCTCGCCCCGGGCTCCGCCGCCCCGGTCACGTCGCTGACGGCGACCGTCCCGGCGCCCGCGGGGTCGGTGTCCGCTGCACCCGAGCCCGTCGTCCCGGAAGCCGACGACCGGCTCCCCGCCTGCACCGCCGTCGTCGAGGCGATGACCCCGCGCGAGCGCGTCGCCCAGCGGCTGATGATCGGCGTCGACGCGGCGGACGTCGACGGCACCGCCGCCGTGGTCCGCGCGGTGCAGCCCGGCGGGGTCTTCCTCGGGGGCAACGCCACGGCCCTGCTCACCGACCAGGCGCTGCGCGGCGTGCAGGCGTCGGCCCGGATCCCGGTCACCGTCGCCGTGGACGACGAGGGCGGGCGCGTCCAGCGCGTCGACGACCTCGACGGGGACCTCCCCAGCGCGCGCGAGATGGCCGAGCTGAGCCCGTCCGCGGTGCGGGACCTCGCCGAGGAGCGGGGTGGGGCGCTGGCGGCCCGCGGCGTCACGATGGACATCGCCCCCGTCGTCGACCTGGGCGGGCAGCCGCGCCGCGCCGTGATCGGCGACCGCGCGTTCGCCGAGGACCCGGCGGCCGTCACCGAGTACGCGCTCGCGTTCGCGCAGGGCCTGGGCGACGCCGGCGTCGCGTCGGTGGTGAAGCACTTCCCGGGGCACGGGCGCGCCGACGGCGACTCCCACCAGGGGCGCGTCACCTCCCCGCCGCTCGACGCCCTGCGCGCGGCGGACCTGCGGCCCTACGCCGACCTCGTCGGGCCGGGCGGACCGCTGGCGGACGGCGGCACCGCGGTCATGGTCGGGCACCTCGACGTCCCCGGCCTGACGACCGACCTGCCCAGCTCGCTCACCCCGGCCGTCTACGCGCTGCTGCGCGACGAGATCGGCTTCGACGGCGTGGTGCTGACCGACGACCTCGGCGCGATGGACGCGATCACCGACGCCTACCCGCTGCCCGACGCCGTGCTCGCCGCGCTGGCCGCGGGCGCGGACGTGGCGCTGTGGTCCAACCCCGACGACCCCGCCCCGGTGCTCGCGGAGCTGGAGCGCGCCCTGGCCGACGGCCGGCTCGACCCGACCGCGAACGACGCCTCCGCCGCCCGCGTCCTGCGCGCGAAGGGCGCCTGCGGCGCCCCGTGAGCGGATACGGCGGCCAGAGCCGCCGTATCCGCGCACGGGCGGCGTCAGCCGCGCTCCTCCCGCGCCATGCCGCGGCGGACGGCGCCGACCAGGTACGGGCGCAGCTCGTGCGGGGCGACGATCTCGTCCACCGAGCCGACGCGCCGGGCGCGCTGGATGCTGTGCGCGGCGTCGAACTCGTCGGCGACCTCGCCGAGCTTCTCCGAGCGCACCGCCGGCCGCAGCGCCGCCAGCTCGGCCGACAGCCGACCGGCCGCGGCGTCGTCGCCGGACTGCTGGGCGTCGGCGACGCGCGCCTCCAGCGCGGCGATGCGCGGGTCGGCGGCGGTGCGCTTGTTCACCTCGCCCGCGAACACCACGGCCGCCGCGGGCGCCCCGCCGATCACCGAGGCGTAGGAGCCCTCGACGGCGGAGACCTCCATGTTGTCGTGCAGCGTCTTGGAGAACACCACGAACGCGCCGCCGTGGTAGCGCGACACCACGCAGAACACGATCGGCCCGGAGAAGTTGACGATCGCCCGCCCGATCTCGGCGCCGTACTCCAGCTGCAGCAGCCGCAGCGACTCCGGTGACCCGTCGAACCCGGACAGGTTGGCCAGGATCACCAGGGGCCGGTTGCCGCTGGCCGCGTTGATCGCCCGGGCCGTCTTCTTCGACGACTTGGGGAACAGCGTGCCCGCGGAGAACGTGCTCGGCCCGTCGGTCGGCAGGATGCCGCGCCGCGGCAGCGGGCGGGACTCCACGCCGAGCAGCGCCACCGGCTGCCCGCCCAGGTGCGCGTCCAGCACGACGACGCCCTCGGCGTCGATCATGTCGGCCCAGCGCTCCAGCACGGGGTGGTCGGCGTCGGCGACGGCCCGCATCACCGAGCGGATGTCGAAGGGCTTCTTGCGCCCCGGGTTGGTGACCGGCGAGAACACCTCGCCGACGGTGGCGAAGTCGCAGCCCGGCCCGGAGTGCGGCGAGTCCGACACGTCCCGGTCGACCGGGTCGGTCGACGGCGCGGGTCGCGGGAACCGCTCGCCGGGCGCGCGGTAGGTGTGGGCGTAGTGGGCGAGCAGCACGTCCACCGCCCCGGACAGGTCGGGCGCCCAGTACTGCGCCTGCCCGTTCGGGCCCATGATCCGGTCGTAGCCGCCGATGCCGAAGTTGTCCTCCGCCGACACGCCGCCGGAGAAGTCCAGGCTCTGCTTGCCGGTGAGCACCATCGCCGAGTCCGGGGTCATCACGAGGACGCCCCGGGTGTGCATGAGCATCGTGGCCTCGGCGTTCCAGTACGGCTGGGCGCCCACGTTGATGCCGGTGACCACGACGTTGATCTCGCCGCCGTCCTGCGTGAACCCGACGATCGTGCGCAGGACCCGGGAGATCCAGTCCATGTTCTCCGTGCCGGAGTCCATGGCGATCTTCGCGCCGGCCGAGACGGCGAACCACTCGATCGGCGCGTCCAGCCGCCGGGCCAGCGCGATCGCCGCCAGCACCCGCGCGCACTCCGCCTCGGCCAGGGCCCCGAGCGCCTTCGTCGGGTCGCCGATGAGCACGACGCGGGTCATGCCCTCCGGGTAGCGGGCGGTCGGCGTCGTGACGGTGCCGAGCACGATGTTGGCGGTGTTGCCGCCCGGGGCGCGGTCGACGACGACGGGCGCGCCGCCGCTGTCCAGGTCGTACTCGGTGAAGACGCCCGGCTCCCCGTCCGGGTCGGGGTTGCGCACCAGCATCGGCACGAGCTCGTAGGGGTAGACGGCGCCGCGCCGCCGGGCCCGGATGACCTTCTGCGCGTAGCCGTCCAGCTCGCCCATGACGTGCTCGGGCGGGTCGGTGATCCGCACGGTCAGGCCCGCGCCCGGCGGGCGCGAGAGCCGCAGCAGGTGCTCGCGCGGCTCCCCGCCGGCCGGGTCGGCCAGGCGGAACTGCACGAGCACCTGCTCCAGCCCCAGCGCGTCGGTGCGCGGCGCGAGCAGCTGCACGACGTCGCCGAGCTCGGAGAGCGGCACGTCCACGACCGGCCAGACGTAGAGCAGCACGCGGTTCCACTCCAGGCGCGCGTCGCCCGGGTCGGCGGCGCGGGCGGCCCGCAGCGAGTCGAGGCAGGCGTCGAGCACGTGCTCCAGCTGGAGCAGCGCGCGGATCCGGCCGCCGCCGGCCCCCTCGGCGTCGTCGCGCAGCAGCGTGAGGTCGCGGACGTCGGACAGCGCGACCAGCCGGACGTCGTCGGGCACGTTGCGCCCCACGGCCCGGAACAGGTGGACGTCGACGGGGGAGGGCAGCCGGGTCAGCGCGAAGTCGCGCAGGCGCCACAGGCCGAGCCGGTCGGCCACCATGGGGTGCAGCCCGCGCAGGGTCGTGTCCTCGACGGGCCGGCGGTCCGGCCCGGGGCGGAAGGTGAACCAGGCCGAGCGCTCGTCCCCGTGCGGGCGGCGCACGGCGACGGCGACGCGCTCCAGCTTCTCGGGCAGCCGCCCCAGCAGCGCGGAGATCTTCTGCGCCGACCGCTCCGGGTCGGCGTCGGGCGCCTCGCCGGCGATCACGTATAGGTCCAGGACGACGGCCCGGTCGGCCGGGGCGGCCAGGATGAGCCGGCGCAGGTCGCCCTGCACCGCCATCGGGTCGCAGGCGGGCGGGGCGTCCGGGGCGGTGTAGACGGTGGTGGCCAGCACGGTCACCGGCCGCCCGTCGTGGACGTAGGTCGCGGTGAGCTGCGGGCGGCCGCCGCGGTCGGACAGCTCGACCGACTCCAGCTCCCGCACGCGGTAGTAGCGCCGCGTCATCACCTCCAGCATCGCGGGGTGGTGCCGCTCGCCGAACACGCCGAGGATCGGCTCGGCCGCGGCCACGATGCCGTCGATCTCGGCGGCCCGTGCCGGGTCGCCGACGGGCGGCAGCGCGTCGAGCCGCTCGCGCACCTGCTGCTGCCCGCGGGCCCGCTCGGCGGCGATCAGCGGGGCGTCGAAGCACGTGTAGCGCACGCGCCGCGCCAGACTGCCGACCACCGGGTGGCGCAGCTGCGTGGCGGTGACGAGGTGGTCGAGCGTGCGCAGGTAGTCCTCGCGCGCGCTCTCCGGCAGCGCGTCGGGGTGCTGCAGGCGCCACTGCAGCAGCGCCAGCACCACCGGCACGTGCGCGGACGCCCGGCGGTGGGCCAGGAACATCCGGTACAGCGCCGACTCCAGCGGGGCCGACTCCAGCGGGCCGCCGGCCTCCAGGTCGGTGACGCCGTAGTGCGCCAGCGCCTGGCGCAGCCGCGCCCGGAACGCCTCCGGGAGGCCCTCGGCGTCGGCGTCGCGCGAGCGCAGGTAGGCGTAGAGGTACTCCTGCGGGTTGCGCGCCTCCTCGGGCTCGCGGTCGTCGTCGGGGCCGTCGGCGCCGACGCGGCGGTTGCGCGACAGCGCGGCCAGGTCGGCGAAGATCCGCAGGACGGCGGTCTCCCCGGCCAGCACGCCGGGGTCGTCCGCCGGGAGCGCGGTCCGGGCCGAGGTGAGCGCGTCGAGCAGCGGCCGGGCGTCGCGCTCGTCGACGTCGTAGCCGAGCACGAGGTGGCGCAGCGAGGTGAGCGCGTCGGCGGCCGCGGCGGCGGGGTCGCCCGCGGCGCCCGTCCCGACCAGGGCGCCGAGGTCGACCCGCTGCCCGTCCCCGGCCGTGCCGGCGTCGTCGTCGGGCTCCAGCCGCACGAGCTTCGTGCCCGCCTCCACCTGCGTGTTCGCCGCGACGAGCACCTCGGCCACGCGGCCGGCCACCGGCGCGCGCAGCGCGGTCTCCAGCTTCATGGACTCGACGACCGCGACGACGTCGCCGGCCGCGACCTCGTCGCCCGCGGCGACGGGGATCGCGACGACCATCGCGGGGGCGGGGGCGCGCACCAGCCCGACCTCCCCGCCGGAGATGCGGTGCACCGCGCCGTCGACCTCGACGAGCAGGTCCGGGCCCTGCGGCGCGGTCAGGACCGCGTAGGTCGTGCCGGCCGCGGTGAGCCGGCGCTCGAACCGGCCGGTGCGCTCGGCGTCGACGTCGACGGCGGTGCCGTCCACCTCGACCCGGTACCGCCCGCCGCGGGACTGCGCGACCCGCAGCCGGTAGCTCTCGCCGCCCGCGCGGACGTCGACCTGGTGCCACGTCTCGTGCCCGACCTCGGGGCGCCCGCGCTCGGCCGAGGCGAACAGCCGGGCCCGCTGCCGGGCCACGTGCGCGTCCTGCGCCTCCACGGCCGTGGCCAGCAGGGCGACGTCCAGGCGCCGCGGCGGGCTGTACCCGGCGGCCATCAGCGAGTCCAGCCACGTCGTGTCCAGCTCGCCGGAGACGACCTCGGGCCGCGAGAGCAGGTCGATGAGGAACGCCTTGTTGGTGGTGCCGCCGTCGATCACCGCGGAGGTCTGCCGCAGCGCCCGCGCCAGCCGGGCGCGGGCCTCCTCCCGGTCGCGGCCCCACGCGATCACCTTGGCGATCATCGAGTCGAACTGCGGCGGGATCGTGTCGCCCGCGGCGACGCCGGTGTCGACGCGGATCCCCGGCCCGCTGGGCAGCGCCAGGTGCTCGATGCGGCCGGGGGCGGGGGCGAACCCGGCGTCGGGGTCCTCGGCGGTCAGCCGGGCCTCGATCGCGTGGCCGCGCGCCGGCGGCACCCCGGGGGCGACGTCGCTCAGCCGACCGCCCATCGCCACGTGCAGCTGCAGCTTGACGATGTCGACCCCGGTGGTCGCCTCGGTGACGGGGTGCTCCACCTGCAGCCGGGTGTTGACCTCCAGGAACGACAGCAGCCGCTCGCCGGGCTCGTAGAGGAACTCCACCGTGCCCGCGTTGACGTACCCGGCCGCCGTGACCAGCGCCGCCGCGGAGCGGCGCAGCAGGGCCTCCTGCTCGGCGTCCAGCGCGGTGGACGCCGACTCCTCGACGACCTTCTGGTTGCGGCGCTGCACCGAGCAGTCGCGCACGCCGAGGGTCCACACGTCGCCGTGGGCGTCCGCGACGACCTGCACCTCGACGTGGCGCCCGCCGGAGATGGCGCGCTCCAGGAACACGGTGCCGTCGCCCGCGGTGCGCGCGCCCTCCGCGCTCGCCCTCTCGTAGGCCTCGGCGAGCTCGGAGGGGTCGAGCACCTTGCGGATGCCGCGCCCGCCGCCGCCCGCCGTCGCCTTGACCATGAGCGGGTAGCCGATCTTGTCGGCGTGGGCGCGGGCGGCCTCGACGTCGGGCACCGGCCCGCCGCTCCACGCCGCCAGCGGCACGCCGACCTCCTCGGCGAGCAGCTTCGAGGCGATCTTGTCGCCGAGGCGCTCCATCACCGCGGCGGACGGACCGATGAACACGATCCCCAGGTCGGCGCACAGCTGCGCGAACTCCGCGCGCTCGGACACGAACCCCCAGCCGGGCCACACCGCCTCCGCGCGGCACGCCCGCAGCGCGCGCTCCAGCTCCGCGAGGTCGAGGTAGGGGTTGACGCCGGTGAAGGCCCGCTCCGGGTCGGGGTGCCCGATGAGCACGGACTCGTCGGCCTCGCGCACGAACATGGCGGTGCGGTCGACGGCGGTGTGGAACGCGATCGTCCGCAGCGGCCGGTGGCCCGACGAGGCGTTCCACTCCCGCACCGCGTGGATCAGTCGCATCGCGGGCTCCCCGCGGTTGACGATCGCGATGCGTTCGAACGCCTCGTCCATGCCACTCCCCGTCTTCCTCGTCCGTGCGCCGGGGTTCACCGGCCCGCTCACCCAAGCCGACCGCCCCGCGGACGCACAACCCGCGGCGGGGCGAAAGGCATGAGAACTCGGCCATGAAGCGCACTGCACCGGGCGGTAGCGTCCGGCGCCGTGCCCCGCCTCGACCTCACCGCCGACCCCGTCGACCTCTGCGCCGCCCTGGTGGACGTACCCAGCGTGTCGGGCGGCGAGCGCGGGCTGGCCGACGCGCTGGAGGCCGCGCTGCGCGAGCAGGCGCCGCACCTGGAGGTGCTGCGCTCCGGTGACGCCGTGCTGGCCCGCACCGCCCTGGGCCGCGCGCACCGCGTCCTGCTCGCCGGGCACCTCGACACCGTGCCGGTCGCGGACAACCTGCCCTCGCGGCGCGAGGGGCACCTGCTGCACGGCTGCGGCACGTCGGACATGAAGTCCGGCGACGCCGTCCTCGCGCACCTGGCCGCCGCGGTGCCCGACCCGCGCCACGACCTCACGTTCGTGTTCTACGACAACGAGGAGGTGGAGGCCGAGCGCAACGGGCTGGGCCGCATCGAGCGCGACCACCGCGACTGGCTGGCCGCCGACCTCGCGATCCTCGCCGAGCCCACGAACGCCGGGGTCGAGGCGGGCTGCCAGGGCACCCTGCGCGTCGAGATCGCGCTGGACGGCCACCGCGCCCACTCGGCCCGCTCCTGGCTGGGGCGCAATGCCATCCACGCCGCCGCGCCCGTGCTCGACCGGCTGGCCCGCTACACCGCCCGCGACGTCGACATCGACGGCTGCGTCTACCGCGAGGGGCTGCAGGCGGTGCGCATCTCCGGCGGCGTCGCCGGCAACGTGGTGCCCGACGCGTGCACGGTCACCGTCAACTTCCGGTTCGCCCCCGACCGCAGCGCCGACGCCGCCGTCGCGCACGTCCGCGAGGTGTTCGACGGCCACGAACTGGCGATCACCGACCTGTCGCCGGGCGCCCTGCCCGGCCTCACCGCCCCCGCCGCGGCCGAGTTCGTCGCCGCCACCGGCGCGGCGCCCAGCGCCAAGTACGGCTGGACCGACGTCGCCCGCTTCGCGGCGCTGGGGATCCCCGCCCTCAACTACGGTCCGGGCGACCCGAACCTCGCCCACACCCGCGAGGAGCACGTCGACGTCCGGCAGATCACGCAGACCGCGGCCGTGCTGCGGCGGTTCCTCAGCTGAGCCCGAGCAGGTCGGCCACCGGCAGCGCGACGTCCGGCAGCAGCGCGAGGGTGAGCACGTCGCCGGCACGGGCGGTGGTGGTGTCGCGGTAGGCGCCGTCGTCCGGGTCGCGGTGCACGTGGACCACGTCGGCGGCCAGGTCGACGATCCACACCTCGGCGATGCCCTGCCGGGCGTAGATCGGGAGCTTCACCGCCCGGTCGGTGACCAGCGAGGAGTCCGCGACCTCGACGACCAGCAGGACGTCCTCGGCGGTGGGGTGCGAGGACCGGTAGGCGTCGCGGCGGCGGCGGGCGACCACGACGTCCGGCTCCGGCTCCGAGCGGGGGAGCAGGCGGACGGGGTTCTGCACCCGGATGGCGACCCTGCCGAGCAGCCGGGCGTACAGCTGCTCGGTCAGGACGTCGACCACGCTCGCGTGCTTCGGCCCGATCGGTGGCATGGCGACGATCTCCCCGTCCAGCAGCTCGACCCGGTCGTCCTCGCCGAGGATGCCGACCTGGCCCATGCGCTCGTACTCCTCGACGGTGAACCGCCGGCGGAGGTCGGCCGTGGGGTCCGCGACCATGTCCCGAGCATAACGCGGGAGGTCACTACCCTCGGGGTCATGACCGAGAACGGGGCCGGGCGTCCCGAGGAGAAGCCCCGCGGCCCGGTCGTCCTGCGCCGCGAGCAGCGCCACGAGTCCACCACCACCGACGAGCGGCTGCTCGACTCGCGCGGCAAGGGCGACTGGGTGCACACCGACCCGTGGCGGGTGCTGCGGATCCAGGCCGAGTTCGTCGAGGGCTTCGGCATGCTCGCCGAGCTGCCGCGCGCCGTCACCGTCTTCGGCTCGGCGCGCACCCCGCGCGACCACCCCGAGTACGCCGTCGGGCGGGAGCTGGGCGCGGCGCTGGCCGAGGCCGGCTTCGCCGTGATCACCGGCGGCGGTCCGGGGGTGATGGAGGCGGCGAACCGGGGCTGCTCGGACGCCGGCGGCTTCTCCGTCGGGCTGGGCATCGAGCTGCCCTTCGAGCAGGGCCTCAACGACTGGGTCGACCTGGGCATCAACTTCCGCTACTTCTTCGCGCGCAAGACGATGTTCGTGAAGTACTCGCAGGCGTTCGTCTGCCTGCCCGGCGGGTTCGGCACGCTCGACGAGCTGTTCGAGGCGCTCACCCTCGTGCAGACCAAGAAGGTGACGAAGTTCCCCGTGGTGCTGCTGGGCAGCGAGTACTGGGGCGGGCTCTACGACTGGATCGCCAAGACCGTGCTCGACAGCGGCAAGATCGGGGAGAAGGACCTCGCGCTGCTGCACCTCACCGACGACGTCGACGACGCCGTGCGCGTCGTGCGCGAGGCGTACAAGGCGTGGGAGGACGCGCACTAGTGGTGCGCGTGTGCGTGTACTGCGCGTCGGTGGAGGGGATCGACCCCCGCCACGTCGAGCTGGCCGCCGCCGTCGGCCGCGGCGTCGCCGAGCGCGGCTGGGAGCTGGTCTCCGGCGGCGGGAAGCGCTCGATGATGGGCGCGGTCGCCGCCGCCGCGCGGGCGGGCGGGGCGCGCACGACCGGGGTCATCCCGCGCTCGCTGGTCGACCTGGAGTGGGCCGACCGCGACTCCGACGAGCTGCTCGTCGTCGACACGATGCGCGAGCGCAAGGCGCTGATGGAGGCCCGCGCCGACGCGTTCCTCACCCTGCCCGGCGGGCTCGGCACGTGCGAGGAGCTGTTCGAGATCTGGACGGCGGGCTACCTGCGGATGCACGCGAAGCCGGTGGTCCTGCTCGACCCCGGCGGCCACTTCTCCGGCCTGCTCGACTGGGTGCGCGACGCCGCCGGGCGCGGGTTCCTCCGGCCCGAGGCCCTGAGCCGGCTCGTGGTCACGACGACGGTGGCGCAGGCCCTCGACGCGTGCGCCCCGCCTGCGGCGGTCGTGAGCGCGCAGGGGGGTTAGAGCACCTCCCGGCGCGCACGGGCGCCGCAGGCGCGGCACGATCGGCGCGTGACGCTCCGGTTCGGCACCCGCCTGCCCGCCCAGGACCGCGCGCTGGTGATGGCGATCGTCAACCGCACGCCGGACTCGTTCTACGACGGGGGCGCCGCGTTCCGCGACGACGCCGCGCTCGCCCGCGTGGACACCGCGATCGCCGAGGGCGCCGACATCGTCGACATCGGCGGGGTGAAGGCCGGGCCGGGCGCCGTCGTCGACGTCGCGGAGGAGGTGCGCCGCGTCGTCCCGTTCGTCGCGGCCGTGCGCGAGCGCCATCCCGACGTCGTGATCTCGGTGGACACCTGGCGCGGCGAGGTCGGGGCGCTGGCGGTCGCCGAGGGCGCCGACCTGCTCAACGACACCTGGGCCGGGCACGACCCGGCCCTGGCCGAGGTCGCCGCCGGCACCGGGGTCGGGATCGTCTGCTCGCACACCGGCGGGTCCGTGCCGCGGCTGCGCCCCCACCGCGTCCGCTACGCCGACGTCGTCGCCGACGTCGTCGCGGAGGTGACCGGGCAGGCGGAGCGGCTGGTGGCGCTGGGCGTGCCCCGCGAGGGGATCCTCGTCGACCCCACCCACGACTTCGGCAAGAACACCTTCCACGGCCTCGCGCTGCTGCGCCGCTGCGACGAGCTCGTCGCCACCGGGTGGCCGGTGCTCATGGCGCTGTCCAACAAGGACTTCGTGGGCGAGGCGCTCGGGGTGGCGCTGCACGAGCGCCTCGAGGGCACCCTCGCGGCGACGGCGCTGGCCGCCGCGGCCGGCGCGCGCGTGTTCCGGGCGCACGAGGTGGCGGCCACGCGCCGTACGGTGGACATGGTCGCGACGATCACCGGTGCTCGTCCTCCCGCGCGGACCGTCCGCGCACTCGCCTGAGGGGAGTCCGGAACATGGACGCATCGCTCGAGGACTGGTTCGCCCGCCGCACCTGGCAGGAGCCGGACTGGCCCGTCGCCGACCTGGTGGCGGCCAAGGCCGGCCGCACCGTGTCGGTCGTGCTGCCCGCGCTCGACGAGGAGGAGACGGTCGGCGCGATCGTCGCCGCCATCGTCCCGCTGACCACCGGCCCGGCGCCGCTGGTCGACGAGCTGGTGGTGCTCGACTCCGGGTCCACCGACCGCACCGCCGAGCTGGCCGCCGCGGCCGGCGCCCGCGTCGTCCACCGCGAGGACGTGCTCCCCGGGTTCCCGCCGCTGCCCGGCAAGGGGGAGGTGCTGTGGCGCTCGCTGGCCGCCACGACCGGCGACGTCGTCTGCTTCATCGACTCCGACCTCGTCGACTTCGACGCCGCGTTCGTGCCCGCGCTGATCGGGCCGCTGCTGCGGGAGCCGGGCCTGGCGCTGGTCAAGGGCTTCTACCGGCGGCCGCTGCGGCTCGAGACCGAGCAGCTCGACACGGGCGGCGGCCGCGTCACCGAGCTCGTCGCCCGCCCGCTGATCGCCGCGCTGCGCCCGGAGCTGTCGGGCATCGTGCAGCCCCTGGGCGGCGAGTACGCCGCCACGCGGGAGCTGCTGGAGTCGGTGCCCTTCGCCACCGGCTACGGGGTGGAGATCGGGCTGCTGCTCGACACGCAGGCCCGGCTCGGGCTCGACGCCATCGGCCAGGTCAACCTGGGCGTGCGCAAGCACCGCAACCGCTCGCTGCTGCAGCTGGGCGGGATGTCCCGGCAGATCGTCGCGGCCGCGCTCGCCCGGTGCGGCGTCACCGACTCCGGCGGCGTGCTCACCCAGTTCCGGCAGGTGGGCGGCGAGTGGCTGCCCGTCCCCACCACCGCGCCCGTCGCCGAGCGCCCCCCGCTGCGCGACGTGCCGGCCGAGCGGCCCTGACCGGGGCCGGGGAGGGGCGCACGCCGCCGCGCGCCCGACCCCGTGGCGCCCGGACGGACGCGCACCGCGCGGCGGACGGGCTCGTCCCCGGGGCTGATCCGCCCGCAGCGCCCCGCCGCTAGCGTCGGTCGCGACCCCCGCTCCGCCCGACGACGGGCCGGGGACGCAGGCCGGACGAGGAACACCGAGCGCACCACCGGTGCCGGCCGCGCTCCCCACCCCGGCCCCGAGACGCACGGCGGTCCGACGACCGCGCCGTCCTCGCACCGGCCGGACGCGGGCCGCCGCGACCGGCCGGAGCGGACGGTCGCGCGGGCCCTCGTGCACGAGGACCTGCGCGCCTCCTCGACCCCCCGAACAGGAGCGTCCCCGTGCTCAACCTCCGCAGTCCGCGGTCGCGCGCGCTCGCCTTCGCGACCGTCGTGCTCGTGTCGGCCTCCGCCGCGATCGCCGGTACCGCCGTCTCCGGCGCCAGCGAGCCCGCCGCGCCCTCCCCGGCCGCCGCGGCCGGCGACGCCGCCCCCGCCGAGCGGCCGGCGTTCCGCAACACCGCGTCGGACGGCTGGCCCTACGCCGGCACCCCCGCCGCGCAGATCCCGTTCGACGCCTACCTCGGGCCGCGCGAGGAGTACCTGAACGGCGGCGGCGACGAGGCGAAGTTCCCGACGCCCTCGGGCGGCCACTTCCGCATCGAGTGCGAGTACTCGCACCTGGCCTACGCCGACCCCCTGAAGCTGCCCGGCGTCGAGGGCGGGTCGCACCTGCACACGTTCTTCGGCAACACCGACGTCGACGCCGCCACGACGCCCGAGTCGCTGCGCGACAGCGGCAGCAGCACCTGCAACGGCTACACGCGCAGCTCGTACTGGGTGCCCACCCTGTTCGACGGCGACGGGAACGTCCGGATCCCGAAGGTGCTGCGGGTGTACTACAAGGGCTTCAACACCTCGCTCGGGAAGCTGGAGCCCTACGACGAGGGCCTGTCGCTGTTCAGCGACAACTCCACCAACGACGCGCTCGACGGCGGCTACTCGTTCCGGTGCCAGAGCTCGTACTTCGACGACTTCACCCAGCTCGGGGCGACGATGCCCGACTGCGCCGGCACCACCCGGGCGAACGGGGGGACCACCGTCCTGGAGATGAACGTCAAGTTCGGCAACTGCTACGACGGCGACGCCCGGGACTACGAGGACAACGTCGTCGACCCCGTGTCGAACTGGTACTGGGTCGACTGCCCCGCGTCGCACCCCCGTCCGCTGCCGAACCTGGAGTACTTCGTGCTCTACGACGTCGCGGACGGGGAGAGCACGGCCGACTGGTACCTGGCGTCGGACGTCGACCCGATGACGTTCCAGGTCCGGGACGCGGGCGGCAGCGCCCACGGCGACTGGATGAACGGCTGGGCGCCCGACGTCAACCGGGCGTGGATCGACGGCTGCGCCAACGTGCCCGGCGCCGACTGCACGTCCGGCTACCTCACCGACCACACCGACACCGGCGGCCCGGCCCTCAAGCGGCGCGCCGAGTACACCGGCCCGACCCGGATCCCCGCGGCGGACGTGTTCGAGCAGCTCTGCCGGACCGGCCGCACCGCGGCCACGCCGGCCGAGGCCGCCTACTGCGACCCCTCGGCGCTCATGGCGTCGATGGGCCACGGCTGACCGGCCGGCGGCCGCGGACGGGGGCGCGGTGAGCGCGCAGCGGGCGCGGCGGTCCCCGAGCCCTCGGCGGGGCCGGTGCGCCCCCCGTCGATACTGAGCGGGTGGGGACGGCGCTCATCTACCTGCTCGTGGTCGTGGTGGTGGCGGCCGCCTTCTTCGGGATCGCCGCGCTGGTGTTCGGCCGCGGCGAGGAGCTGCCCCCGCTCCCGCCCGACGCCACCCCGACCCGGCTGCCGTCCCGCGCGATCGGCGCGCACCACGTCCGGGCGCTCCGGTTCCCGCTCGCGCTGCGCGGCTACCGCATGACCGAGGTCGACTGGGTGCTCGACCGGCTGGCCGGCGAGCTGGAGCGGGCCGAGACCGAGCGCGGCGAGCTGGCGGCGCGGATCGCGGAGCTGGAGGCGGCCCGCCCGGCCGCGCCGCTCCGCGACCGCCCGCCCGCGCCGGCCCCGGCCCCGGCCCCGGAGACTCCGGCGCCGAAGCTCGCGGCGCCGGAGGTCCCGGCCCGGGAGGTCCCCGCGCGCGGGGACGCCGGATCGACGAGGATCGGGGAGTGAACGGCCGCCGGCGGAGCGGCAGTGGAGGAGAGCGATGAGCAGCAGGGTGGAGCTGACCGTCCCGGTCGACGTCGACGTGCCGGCCGCGGTGCTGTGGGACGCCGTCACCGACTGGCCCGGGCAGGGCGAGTGGATGCTCGGCACCCGCGTCGAGGTGCCCTCCGGCGGCGACGGCCGCCACCTCGGGGCCCGGCTGCGCGCCGTGACCGGCATCGGGCCGGTGGGCGTCACGGACACGATGGAGATCGTGGAGTGGGACCCGCCGAAGCGGTGCGTGGTGCGCCACACCGGCAGGGTCGTGCGCGGCGACGGCGTGTTCGAGGTCGTGGAGCTGGGCCCCGCGCGCTCGCGGTTCCTGTGGTCGGAGCTGCTCGACCTGCCGCTGGGCGCGCTCGGCCGGTTCGGCTGGCCGATCGTCCGGCCGGTGTTCCGCGCCGGGGTGGAGCGGTCGCTGCGGACGATGGCGCGCCAGGCGGAGGAGCGGTACCGGGCGCGTGGCTGACGGGGGCGGGCCGGACGGGGTCGGGCCGGACCGGCCGCGGTGCGGCTGGGTCGGGTCGGCGCCGGAGTACGTCGCCTACCACGACGACGAGTGGGGCCGCCCCCTGCGCGGGGAGGCGGCGCTGTTCGAGCGGCTGAGCCTGGAGGGCTTCCAGTCCGGCCTGTCCTGGATCGTGATCCTGCGCAAGCGCCCCGCGTTCCGGGCGGCGTTCGCCGGGTTCGACCCGGCGGCCGTCGCCGCGTTCGGCCCGGCCGACGTCGAGCGCCTGCTGGCCGATCCCGGCATCGTCCGCAACCGCCGCAAGATCGAGGCGACCGTGGCCAACGCGCGCGCCGTGCTCGACCTGGACGTGCCGCTGGACGAGCTGCTGTGGTCCTTCGCCCCCGAGCACCACGAGCGCCCGGCCGCGCTCGCCGACGTGCCGGCGACGAGCCCCGGGTCGGTCGCGATGGCGCGGGAGCTCAAGCGGCGCGGCCTGCGCTTCGTCGGGCCGACGACCTGCTATGCGTTGATGCAGGCCACCGGCATCGTGGATGATCACGTCCGGTCCTGCTGGCGAGCGGTCACCCCGTGACTCCGCAGCGTGAACGTCGGCGTGTGTGATCGCTCCGGTTGTGGTTGCGGCGCGCCGATGGGGAAAGATGTGCACGGGCATCCCGGCCGGCGTTCTCCCCGACCCGGCCGAGGAGGCAGTGTTCGAGACGGAGGGAGCAGGACATGGCGGCGATGAAGCCCCGCACCGGTGACGGTCCCCTGGAGGTGACCAAGGAGGGGCGCGGCATCGTCATGCGCGTCCCGCTGGAGGGCGGCGGCCGGCTGGTCGTCGAGATGTCGACCGAGGAGGCCAGCGACCTGGGCGACGCGCTCAAGGCCGCCGCGGGCTGACGCGGGAAGCGCCGGACGGCACCTCGCCCGACGCCGGGCGGGGTGCCGTCCGGCGTTCAGGGGGCCTGCAGCAGCGACGCGTAGATCTCCGCGGTCCGGGCCGCGGCCCGCTCCCAGGTGAACTCGCGCACGGCCCGCTCCCGCCCCGCGGCCCCCATGGCGGCGGCCCGGCCCGGGTCGGCGAGCAGCGCGTTCACGGCGTCGGCCAGGTCGGTGCGGAACCGCTCGACCGCGTGCTCGTCGAAGTGCACGAGCGTCCCCGTCGTCCCGTCGTCGACGACCTCGGGGATGCCGCCGACGTCGGAGGCGACCACGGCCGTGCCGCACGCCATCGCCTCGAGGTTGACGATGCCCAGCGGCTCGTAGACCGACGGGCAGACGAACACCGTCGCCGCCGACAGCAGCTGGCGGACCTCGGTGGTGGGCAGCATCCGGCGCACCCAGACGACGTTCCCGCGGGAGCTCGCGAGCTCGGCCACGGCCGCCTCGGCCTCCGCCGCGATCTCCGGGGTGTCCGGGGCCCCGGCGCACAGCACCAGCTGCGCGTCCGGGTCGATGCGGTGGGCCGCGGCGACGAGGTGGCCCAGGCCCTTCTGCCGGGTGATCCGCCCGACGAACGCCACGCTGGGGCGGTCGGGGTCGACGCCGGCGGCGCGGACGGCGTCGCGGCCCGGGTCGGGGGCGTAGAAGTCGGTGTCGATGCCGTTGTGCACCACGTGCACCCGGGCCGGGTCGAGGGCGGGGTAGCAGTCGAGCACGTCCGCGCGCATGCCCGCGCTCACCGCGACGACGGCGTCGGCGTGCTCGTAGGCCGTGCGCTCCACCCAGGACGACAGCCGGTAGCCGCCGCCGAGCTGCTCGGCCTTCCACGGCCGGCGCGGCTCCAGCGAGTGCGCGGTGACGGCGTGCGGCACGCCGTGGAGGACCTTCGCCAGGTGCCCGGCCATGTTGGCGTACCAGGTGTGGGAGTGCACGAGGTCGACGCCCGACAGGGCGGCCACCATCGACAGGTCCACCCCGAGCGTCTGCAGGGCCGGGTTGCTCCCGGCCAGCGCCTCGGGCACCCCGTGCGCGTGCGTGTCCGGCTCGCCCGGCCGGGGATCGCCGAAGCAGTGCACCTCGACCTCGCACAGCGCGCGCAGCGCCGGCACCAGGTGCGCGACGTGCACCCCACCGCCGCCGTACACGTCCGGGGGGTACTCGCGGGTGAGCAGTCCGATGCGCACGGGGTGCACGCTAGACCCTCCCGCGCCCGCCGCGATCCCGTCCGCGCCCTCGCTCGCTGTGGCCCCGCACCCGATCCCGGCACTAGGCTCGGCCGCGTGACGGGTGCTCGGGTCTCGACCGCCGCCCCGCGCGGCTTCTCCGCCAACGTGCTGGGCATCGTGCTGGCCGGCGGTGAGGGCAAGCGGTTGTGGCCGCTCACGGCCGACCGCGCGAAACCCGCCGTGCCGTTCGGCGGCAACTACCGGCTGATCGACTTCGTGCTGTCCAACCTGGTCAACGCCGGGATGCACCGCATCTGCGTGCTCACGCAGTACAAGTCGCACAGCCTCGACCGGCACATCTCCACCACCTGGCGCCTGTCCAGCGTACTGGGGCAGTACATCACCACGGTGCCGGCGCAGCAGCGCCTCGGCCGCCGCTGGTACACCGGCAGTGCGGACGCCATCTTCCAGAGCCTCAACCTCGTCTACGACGAGCGGCCCGACTACATCGCGGTGTTCGGCGCCGACCACGTCTACCGCATGGACCCGGGCCAGATGCTCGCCGCGCACATCGAGAGCGGCGCGGGCGTCACCGTCGCCGGCATCCGGGTGCCGCGCGTGGAGGCCAAGGCGTTCGGCGTCATCGCCGCCGACGAGTCCGGCCACATCGTCGAGTTCCTGGAGAAGCCGTCCGACCCGCCGTCGGTGCCCGACGACCCGGACGTCGCGTTCGCGTCGATGGGCAACTACGTCTTCACCACCGAGGCGCTGCTCGGCGCCCTGCGCGCCGACGCCGAGGACGGCGACTCCGACCACGACATGGGCGGCGACATCATCCCGCGGCTCGTGCGCGAGGGGCAGGCCTCGGTCTACGACTTCGCCGAGAACGTCGTGCCCGGCGCCACCGACCGCGACTCGGGCTACTGGCGCGACGTCGGCACCATCGACACCTACTACGAGGCGCACAACGACCTGTGGTCGGTGCACCCGATCTTCAACCTCTACAACGACCGCTGGCCGATCCGCACCGCGTCCGCGCCGCTGCCGCCGGCCAAGTTCGTGGAGGGCGGGATCGCCCAGGACTCCATCGTCGGGTCGGGCACCATCATCTCCGGCGCGATCGTGCGCCGGTCGGTGATCAGCCCCAACGTCGTGGTGCAGGCCGGGGCCGAGGTGTCGGACTCCGTCGTGCTGCCCGGCGCCCGCATCGGCCGCGGCGCCGTCGTGCGCGGGGCGATCCTGGACAAGAACGTGGTCGTGCCCGACGGCGCGCTGGTGGGGGTCGACCTGGCCACCGACCGCGCCCGCTACACCGTCAGCCCGGGCGGCGTCGTGGTGCTGGGCAAGGGGATGACCGCGCTGTAGCCGAGGGGGCTGCAGCCGAGGGGCCGTGGTCGGGGGCGCAGACGACGGCGCGCCGGGCCGGGGAGGACCCGGGCCGGCGCGCCGGTGTCGTGCGGGGTGGTGCTCAGACCGCGGCGCCGGCGTGCTTGTCGATCAGCCGGCCGAGGCGGGGGAGGGCCTGCTCGACGCTCTTCTGGCCCTTCGGGCGCATGGTCGAGTAGGCCTTCTTGAGGCCCTCGGAGCTGCTCTCGTGCGCCTTCGAGTCGGTGACGCTCAGCAGGGCGTTGGCGGCCTGGTCCGGCCGGCCCGCCAGGTAGGCCCCGAAGTCGGCGCCGCCGCGGGCGCGGAAGTCGGCGTAGAACGGCTCGAGCGCGCGGGCGAAGTCGGGCAGCAGCTTCTCGACGGCGCTGGGCACCAGGTTCGGCTTGATCTTCTTCGCCGTGGCGTAGCCGCCCTTGATGAGGGCGCCGGACACGCCGCCGGAGTCGGAGACCTCCTGGTCGACCAGCGTCTGCAGGTCGGCGATGACCGCCGGGCGGCGCGCCGGGTCCAGCAGGATGGTGTTGAGGGTCTGCGTCACGGGTGGGTCGTCCTCTCTGATCCTTCTCGATCGGGGCGTCCCCGATCGAGCGCGGACGGTAATGCAAGATCCTCCACGCCCTGCGCGCGGGGGTTCGCCCCACCGGGGGACCCCGCTCACCCCGCGACGGCGGCCAGCAGACCGTCGCCGAGGGGCAGCAGCAGCCCCACGAGGCGGTCGTCCTCGCGCACCTGGCGGGCGGCCTCGCGCAGCGCGACGGAGGCGTCGTCGTCGGCCGCGGGGTCGGGCGCACCGCCGCCCAGGGCGCCGACGAGCACGACGATCCCGCCCCGGCGCAGCAGGCGCACCGCCTCGTCGAGGTAGCGCGGGTAGTCGGCGCCGCCGCCGATGCTGCCGCCGACGAAGTGGCCGCTGCGGGCGGTGTCGACGACCACGAGGTCGTACCCGCCGTCGGTGAGCCGCGGCAGCACGTCCAGGCCCAGCCCGTTGATCAGCCGCAGCCGGGACGGGGCGTACCCGGCCTCCCGGAACGCGGCGCGCGCTGTCCGCTGGGCCTCGGGGTCGACGTCGATGGAGGTGAGCACGCCCTCGGGGGCCATGCCGGCGAGCAGCCACAGGCCGCTGACGCCCGTGCCGGTGCCGATCTCGACGACGGCGCGGGCCGCGATCGTGGCCGCGAGGAACCGCAGGCCCGCCCCGGCGCCGGGGGCCACGGGGGCGTAGCCCAGGGACTCGCCCCGCGCCCGCGCGGCGAGCAGCACGCCGTCCTCGGCGAGGAAACCCTCGGCGTAGTCGCGGCCGGCGCCGGTGGTCATGGCGCGAGGCTACCGGGCGCGCGTCCGCCGCCGGGTTTCACAGGTTCCTCTCAGCCCGTTCTCACCGGCGGTTCACGGGGAGCGGGCAGTGTGGTGTCCAACGCCGGACGGGGTCGTCGACCGGCACGACGGGACCGGGAACCACCCGCCCCCCGGGAACGTTGGCAGCACGACCCGCGTCGAGAGGCGAGGACACCATGGACGACGGCCCGGCCACCGCCACCCCGACGGCGGACCCCGCGCCGGCCGCTGTGCCGGCCCGGCCCGGCCCGACGGTGCTCCCCGGCGAGGGTGCGGCGTGGACGCCCCCGAGCTGGGACGAGGTCGTCCGCGAGCACGCCGACCGGGTCTACCGCCTCGCCTACCGGCTCACCGGCAACCAGCACGACGCCGAGGACCTCACGCAGGAGACCTTCGTCCGCGTGTTCCGGTCGCTGGCGAACTACCGCCCCGGGACGTTCGAGGGCTGGCTGCACCGCATCACCACGAACCTGTTCCTCGACATGGTCCGGCGCCGCGCCCGCATCCGCATGGAGGCGCTGCCCGAGGACTCCGACCGGATCGCCGGCCACGGCCCCGAGCCCGAGCAGGTCTTCTCCGACACCCACCTCGACCCGGCCCTGCAGAGCGCGCTGGACCAGCTGCCGCCGGAGTTCCGCGCCGCCGTGGTGCTGTGCGACGTCGAGGGGCTGTCCTACGAGGAGATCGGTGCCACCCTCGGGGTGAAGCTCGGTACGGTGCGGAGCCGGATCCACCGGGGGCGGGCCGCGCTGCGGGCCGCCCTGGAGCGGCAGCGGGATCCGGAGTACGGCAGGGTCGACGCAGGAGGCCCGAGGCGGGTGGAGGGAGTCCCGGCATGACGGCGCAGCGGCGGTTCAGCACGGAGGCGTTCGGCCCCGACCACCTGGGCCCGGACGCCGTGGTCGCCTTCGTCGACGACGAGCTGGCCCGCCGTCCGCACGAGCGCGCCGTCGTCCACGTCGAGAGCTGCCCGGAGTGCGCGGCCGAGGTCGTCGCCCAGCGCCGGGCCCGGTCCGCGCTGCGCGGGGCCGACTGTCCGTCGCTGCCGTCGTCGCTGCTGTCCGCGCTGCGCTCCATCCCCCAGAGCACGGACCTGCCCCCGGTCCCCGACGGGCTGGCCGTCGGTCCGGACGGCGAGGTCGGGTCGGTGCTCCGGCCCGCCGCCGCTCCCGCCCCGCCCCGGCCCGCCGAGGCGACCGCGGCGGCCCACGGTCGCCGGCCGGCGCGCCGGCGGCGGTTCGGCGCCGGCGTCGCGGTGTCCGGGCTGGCCCTGGGCGCCCTCGCGCTGGGCGTCACGAGCGTCCCGGTGGGCGTCCCCGCCGGTCCCGCCCCGCTCGGCGGCCCCCTGCTCGCGCCGGCCGCCGGCGCCGCGTTCGGCGTCGACACCCGGGTCGCCGCAACCGACCCGCGCCCGCCCGGTGACACCCCCCGCACCTTCCTGCGCGGCGCCCAGCGCTGACGGGCCGCGCTGACGCCGGGCACCCGCTACGCCGACTTCACCGCGCACCGGGCAGGCTCTGGACCACCACCCTGCGTCCAGGAGCCCGCCACCCGAGATGACCGACACCGAGAACGGGTCCCGTCCCCCCGCCGCGGACCCGCCCCGGCTGGTTCCGCGGCCCCTGGACCGGCCCTCCGTCGCCGCCGACGCGGCCGCGGCGTTCGGGCGCCCGGCCGGGGTGGACGGCGGGTTCTCCGACCGCAGGGCCGCGCCCGCGCCGACCCCGGGACCCCCGCCGCCGCCCGCGGCGCTCGCGGCCGCCTTCGGCCGCCCCCGCGGCCCGGTGGACGGGGCCCTGCAGCGACCGCCCGGCCTCCGCGGCCCCGCCGCCGGCCCGGACGAGCCGGCCTGGAACGGGCCCGCCGACGACCCGTGGCGCGACCCCGGCACCGGCGCCGTGCTCGGTCCACCCGCCGTCGACGACCCGCACGAGGCGGAACCCCCCGCCGTGCCGGGCGCCCGGCTCGGGATCCGGGAGGTCCTGTTCGGCGGGCGCGTGCACCCGCGGGCCCTGGCCCTGCTCGGGGTGCTGGCCCTGCTGATCGGCGCCGCCGGGGGGCTGCTCGCCCGGGTGACCGCCGACGGCGCGGCCTCGCTCACCGAGCCGGGGGCCGTGCTCACCCCGCTCACCGAGGCCCGCGAGCGCCCGCCCGGCTCGGTCGCCGACATCGCCGCCCGCGTCGTGCCGGCCGTCGTCTCGATCGAGGTGCGCGTCGGTGACCAGGGCGGCACGGGCTCCGGCGTCGTCATCGACGCGGCCGGCTTCGTCCTGACCAACAACCACGTCATCGCCCCGGCCGCGGAGGTCGAGGGCGCGCAGATCGAGACGGTGTTCAGCGACGGCACCCGCACCCCCGCCGGCATCGTCGGGCGCGACCCCGAGACCGACCTGGCCGTGCTGCGGGTCGGCGTCGTCAACCCGGTGGTGGCGCAGATCGGCTCGTCTGCGGGCCTGGCCGTCGGGGACGGCGTGCTCGCCATCGGCTCGCCCCTGGGCCTGGCCGGCACCGTCACCGAGGGCATCGTCAGCGCCGTCGACCGGCCCGTCCGCCTCGGCGACTCCGGCGGCGTGCCGGCCGTCATCGACGCCGTGCAGACCGACGCCGCGATCAACCCCGGCAACTCCGGCGGGCCGCTGGTCGACGCGACCGGCGCCGTCGTCGGGATCAACACGGCGATCAGCAGCATCGGGGCGGGCGAGGGCGGCTCGATCGGGCTGAGCTTCGCCATCCCCATCGACGACGCGCGTGTGATCGCCGAGGAGCTGATCCGCACCGGCACCGTGCGCCACGCCGAGCTGGGCGTCAACGCCCGCTCGGTGGAGGACGACACCAGCTCGGGCGCGCAGGTGGAGAACGTGCAGGGCGGCGGGGCCGCCGAGGCCGCCGGCATCCTCGTCGGCGACGTCATCGTGGTGCTGGGCGAGCGCACCATCTCGGGGGCCGACGAGCTCGAGGTGGCCGTGCGCGAGTACGAGCCCGGGACCACCGTCCCGGTGCAGCTGGTGCGCGAGGGACGGCCCCTGACGGTGTCGGTGGTCCTCAGCTCGGACTGACCTCTAAGCTGGCGGGGTGTTCGACAGCATCGGGTGGGGCGAGATCCTCGTCCTCGTGGTCGCGGGCCTGTTCATCCTGGGGCCCGAGCGCCTGCCCGAGGCCGCGGCCTGGCTGGGGAGGACCATCCGCCAGGTCAAGGAGTACGCCACCGGCGCCCGCGAGCAGCTGCGCGGCGAGCTGGGCCCCGAGTTCGACGAGCTGCGCAAGCCGCTCGACGAGCTGCGCAGCCTGCGCGGGTTCAACCCGCGCACCGCCGCCGCCCGCGCCCTGTTCGACGACGACCCGCCGGCCAAGCCCAACGGCTTCGCCCCGGCCGCGGCCGACCTCACGAAGCCGAAGCCGCACCCGGCCACCGCCCCGCCGGTGACGCTGGCCAAGAACGAGCGCCCCCCGATCGACCCCGACGCGACCTGACGCCGGCGCCAACGGCTGTGCCGGCGCCCGCACAGCCGTTCTGCTCCCGGCACAGCGGTTGCAACGGCTGTGCGGGGGACACAACGGGTGTGCCGGCGCTGGCACAGCCGTTGCGGTCAGCGCGGATGTCGACGGCCTCGCGCCACGGCTTCTCCCGATCGGGCCCGTGCGGGGCCCCGGGCGGGTCACCATGCGGCCGTGAACCTCGACCTGCCGCCGGTGCTGCGCCGGCCCGACCTGCTCGACGCCGGCTGGACCGACCGGGAGCTGCGCCGCCGGAGGCGGTCCGGTCAGCTGCACGCCGTCGCCCGCGGTTCCTATCTGCACGGCGGCGACGAGCGCCTCGACGATGCGGTCCGGCTGCACGCCCTGCGCGTCCGGGCGTGCTCCCCGCTGCTGTCGTCGGACGCCGTGGTCAGCCACGTGTCGGCCGCCGTCCTGCACGGCCTGGCGGTCTGGGGGGTCCCGCTCGACCGCATCCACCACACGCGGGACCGCCCCACCGGCGGTCGGCGGACCGAGACCCGGCACCTGCACACCGCGCCCCTCGACCCGGTGGACGTGACCGCCGTGGCCGGTACCGTCGCCACGTCGCCGGCGCGGACGCTCGACGACCTCGCCCGCACCGTCGCGTTCGCCCCGGCCGTCGCGGTGGTCGACGACGCGCTGCACCGCGAGCTCGTCGAGCCGCAGGCCCTCCTGGAGGTGCTCGTGCGGACCACCGGCTGGCGGGGCGCGCCGGCCGCTCGGCGGGCGATCGCGTTCGCCGACGGCCGCAGCATGAGCGTGGGGGAGTCGCGCAGCCGCGTCGCGATGGCGCGCCTCGGGCTGCCGGTGCCCGAGCTGCAGTTCCCCGTCGCCGGGTCGCACGTCGACTTCGCGTGGCCGGAGCTGCGCGTCGTCGGCGAGTTCGACGGCCGGGTGAAGTACGGCAAGCACCTGCGGCCCGGGCAGGATCCGGGCGACGCCGTGTTCGCCGAGAAGGTGCGCGAGGACCGGATCCGCGACGAGGGCTGGCGGGTGGTGCGCTGGATCTGGACGGAGCTGGCCGACTTCCGCCCGGTGGCCCAGCGCCTCCACCGCGCGTTCGCCGCCCGCTGACGCCGCCGCACACCCGTTCTGCGTCCCGCACAGCCGTTGCAACGGCTGTGTCGGGATCAGAAGGGGTGTGCGAGCGGCGGCACAGGTGTTCTAGCGGCGGACGGGCGTCAGGTTCAGGCTCATCCCCGCCAGGCCGCGGGCGCGGACGGCCAGCTTGTCGGCCACCGCCCGCAGCGCCGTGCCCGACGCGCTCTCCGGCGCGGCCAGCACGACGGGCGTGCCGGCGTCGCCGCACTCGCGCAGCCGCGGCTCCAGCGGGATCTGGCCGAGCAGCGGCACGGGCGCGCCGAGGGCGCGCGAGAGGGAGTCGGCGACGGTCTGGCCGCCGCCGGAGCCGAAGACCTCCATGCGGCTGCCGTCGGGCAGCTCCATCCACGACATGTTCTCGACGACGCCCGCGATGCGCTGCTTGGTCTGCAGCGCGATCGACCCGGCCCGCTCGGCCACCTCGGCCGCGGCCAGCTGCGGGGTGGTGACGACCAGCAGCTCGGCGTTGGGCAGCAGCTGCGCGGTGGAGATCGCGATGTCGCCGGTGCCGGGGGGCAGGTCGAGCAGCAGGACGTCGAGGTCGCCCCAGAACACGTCGGCGAGGAACTGCTGCAGCGCCCGGTGCAGCATCGGGCCGCGCCACACCACCGCGTCGTTGCCCGGCGTGAACATCCCGATCGAGATGACCTTCACGTCGTGCGCCTGCGGCGGCATGATCATGTTCTCGACCTTGGTGGGCAGGGTCGTGGTGCCCAGCATCCGCGGGATCGAGTGCCCGTAGATGTCGGCGTCGACCACGCCGACGCTCATGCCCTTCGCGGCCAGCGCGGCGGCCAGGTTCACCGTCACCGAGGACTTGCCGACCCCGCCCTTGCCCGACGCCACGCAGTAGACGCGCGTCAGCGAGCCGGGCTGCGCGAACGGGATCACCGGCTCGGCGGCGTCGCCGCGCAGGCCGCGGCGCAGCTCGGTGCGCTGCTCGTCGCTCATGACGTCGAGCTCGACGTCGACGCGGCTGATGCCGGGCACCGCGGAGACGGCGGCGGTGACGCGGCTGGTGATGGTCTCGCGCATCGGGCAGCCGGCCACGGTCAGGTAGACGCCGACGGCCGCGACGCCGTCGGGGGACACGGCCACGGACTTGACCATGCCCAGCTCGGTGATCGGCTTGTGGATCTCCGGGTCGTCGACGCGCGCCAGGGCCGCGTGAACGGCCTCTTCGATCGTGGTGGTGGACAACTGCGCTCACTTCCCTCGGGTCGCCCTCCATGCTACGAGCCGCCGGGGCCGCACCCGGTCCGTACCATGCCGCGACGTGACGCACGCCGCGCGATCCGACGCCGAGCCCGCCCCGGAGGGGGACGCGGGACGGCGCGCCGTGCCCACCCGCCCCCAGCTGGACGCCTGGCGCCAGTTCCTGCGCGCGCACGCCACCCTCACCCGCACCCTGGAGGCGGAGCTCGTGGCCGAGCAGGCCCTGTCGCTGGCGGCCTACGACGTGCTCGTGCAGCTCTCGGAGGCGCCCGGGCACCGGCTGCGGATGACGGAGCTGGCCGAGGCGGTGCTGCTGTCCCGCTCCGGTGTCACCCGGCTGGTCGACCGCCTGGAGCGCGACGGGCTGGTGTCGCGCTGCCCCGTCGCCGACGACGGCCGCGGCGTCGCGGCGATGCTCACCGGGGCGGGCGTGGACCGGCTGCGGACCGCCGCGCGCACCCACCTCGCTGGCGTGCGCGCGCACTTCGCCGAGCGCCTCGACGACGCCGACCTCGCCGCCCTGGAGCGGATCGCCCGCCGCCTCGCCGGGTGATCCGCCCCGACCGGTAGGACTGGTCGGGTGACCCTGACCTACGACGTCGTCGACGTCTTCACCGACCGCCCCTACGCCGGCAACCCGCTGGCCGTCGTCCACGGCGGCGCCGACCTGACCCCCGCGCAGATGCAGGCGATCGCCGCGGAGTTCCACCTGTCGGAGACCGTGTTCGTGCTGCCGCCCACCGCGTCCGGGGCCGACTACCGCGCCCGGATCTTCACCCCGGCCCGCGAGCTGCCCTTCGCCGGGCACCCGAGCGTCGGCGCGGCGTGGGTGCTGGCCCGGGCCGGGCTGCTGCGGCTGGGCGACGTCGTGCAGGAGTGCGGCGCCGGGCTGCTGCCGGTGCAGGTCACCGAGCACGGCGCGCGCGTCGCGGGCGGGGCGCCGGAGGTCGGCCCGGAGCTGGACGGCGCGGCCCTGGCCGCCGCGGTCGGGCTGGACCCCGCCGACGTGGCGGCGGTGCCGGCGGGCGTGGCGGCCGCCGGGATCCCGTTCGCCTTCCTCGTCGTGCGGCCGGACGCCGTGGCCCGCGCCGTGCCCGACGCCGCGCGGCTGCGGGAGCTGGTGCGCGGGCTCGTCGGGCTGGCCGTCGTGGCGTTCGACGCCGCGGCGTCGCACGCCCACCTGCGGATGTTCGCCCCGGGGGTCGGCGTGGACGAGGACCCGGCCACGGGGTCGGCCGCCGTCGCCCTGGGTGTGTTCCTGGTCGATCGGGGCGTGCTGTCCGCGGACGGGCAGACCGGGTTCTCCGTGGCCCAGGGCGCGGAGACGGGACGGCCGTCCGTGCTGATGGCGCTGGTGCACGCCGAGGGCGGCCGGGCCGTGCGCACCTCGGTGTACGGCAACGTCGTCCCGGTCGCGCGCGGCGAGCTCGTCGCCCGGCCTTGACGGGCAACCTCCAGGTTGCCTATCGTCCTCGCGTGGACGTGGACGCGGTGTTCCGGGCCCTCGCGGACCAGACCCGGCGGCTCGTCCTCGACCGGCTGCACGAGCGCGGCGGGCAGACGCTCGGCGAGCTGTGCGCCGGTCTGGGCATGAGCCGCCAGGCCGTCTCCAAGCACCTCGCCGTGCTCGAGGCCGCCGGGCTCGTCACCACCCGGCGCCGCGGGCGGGAGAAGCTGCACGACCTCAACGCGGTGCCGATCCAGGAGATCCACGACCGGTGGATCGGCAAGTTCGAGCGCGCCCGCGTGCAGGCGGTCACCGCCCTGCGCGCGGCGCTGGAGGAGGACCCGTGACCGACACCTACGTCTACACGACCTACATCGTCGCCCCGGCCGAGGAGGTCTTCACGGCGCTGACCACGCCCGAGTTCACGATGCAGTACTGGGGCGGCGCGGAGCTGCGCTCCGAGTGGACGCCCGGCAGCCGCTGGAGGCCCACCACCCCGACCGCGACGACTTCTGCGGCGAGGTGCTCGCCGTCGACCCGCCGCGCCGGCTCGCCTACACGTTCACCAGCCGCGGCGAGATCGCGGAGGGCCGGCCGCCGACCACGGTGGAGTTCGAGATCGCCCCGTTCGGCGACGCGGCCGTGAAGCTGACCGTGGTGCACAGCGACTTCACCGCCGACGAGCGCGGCGAGCAGGACCGCCGCGACGTCGGTGAGGGCTGGCCCGCCATCCTGTCCGCCCTCAAGACCCTGCTGGAGACGGGGTCGCCGCTGCCCGGCCCGGGCCACTTCGCCCCGCGGACGCCGGCGGCGACCCCGGCCTGAGAGGCCGATCACCTCGGCGGGGCGCACCGGTGGGGGCGTGCCAGCATCTCGGGCACGCCCGCCGCCGACGTCGAGGAGCCGCCCATGCCCAGCCAGATCCGCCCCCGCCGGTCCTGCCTGGCGGTGCCGGGGTCGAGCCGGAAGTTCATCGACAAGGCCCGCACGCTGCCGGTGGACCAGGTGTTCCTCGACCTCGAGGACGCGTGCGCGCCGCTGGCCAAGCCCGGGGCCCGCGGGACGATCGTCGAGGCGCTCAACGAGGGCGGCTGGGGCGAGCGCCTGCGCGTCGTGCGCGTGAACGACTGGACCACCGAGTGGACCTACCGCGACGTCGTCCAGGTCGTGGAGGGCGCGGGGGCCAACCTCGACGCGATCATGCTGCCCAAGGTGCAGACGCCCCAGCAGGTCGTCGCGCTGGACCTGCTGCTCACGCAGATCGAGAGGACGATGGGCTACGAGGTCGGGCGGATCGGCATCGAGGCGCAGATCGAGAACGCGCTCGGCCTGACCAACGTGAACGCGATCGCCACGGCGAGCCCGCGCGTCGAGACGATCATCTTCGGCCCGGCCGACTTCATGGCGTCGATCAACATGAAGTCGCTGGTGGTGGGGGAGCAGCCGCCCGGCTACGACGTCGGCGACGCCTACCACCACATCCTCATGTCGATCCTCATGGCCGCCCGCGCGCACGACAAGCAGGCGATCGACGGGCCGTACCTGCAGATCAAGGACGTCGACGGGTTCCGCCGCGTGGCGGGGCGCTCCGCCGCGCTCGGGTTCGACGGCAAGTGGGTGCTGCACCCCGGCCAGATCGACGCGGCCAACGAGGCCTACTCGCCGGCGCAGGGCGACTACGACCACGCCGAGAACATCCTCGACGCCTACGGGTACTTCACCTCCGAGGCCGGCGGCCGGCGCGGCGCGGCGATGATCGGCGACGAGATGATCGACGAGGCCAGCCGCAAGATGGCGCTGGTCATCGCGGGCAAGGGCCGCGCGGCGGGCCTGCAGCGCACCGACCGGTGGACCCCGCCGGAGGCCTGAGCCGCCTCAGGTGGTGAAGCGGGTCAGCAGCTCGGCGAACTGCGCCCGCTCCGCCGGGGTCCAGCTCGCCATGGCCGCGGCGAAGCGGGCCTGGCGGTGGGCGTGGGCGTGGTCCACCAGCGCGCGGCCGGACGCGGTGAGCTCCAGGCCGACGCGCCGGGCGTCGCGCTGGGAGGGCACGCGCCGCAGGTGCCCGGCGTCGACGACCGCCGCGACCTGCCGGCTGGCGCGGGAGGGGTCGGCGTCGGTGCGGACGGCGACGTCCCCGACGGTGACGACGTCGGCCCCGTCCTCGGGGCCCTCCTCGACGGCGTCGAGCACGGCGAACGTCGCGAGGTCGGCGTCCGTGGCGGGGGAGGCGGCGAGCATCTCCCGGCCCAGGGTCCGGCGACCCGTGCTGCGCCGGATCCGCACCATCGCCGCCTCGACCGCGCGCAGCACCTCGTCCTCCACGCCCACATCCTATGCTCGACGCAGACGTGTGCTCATGGCACACTTCCTGGATGCTGCTCGACGCCGGTCGGCCCACCCCGGCCACCACGTTCCTGCTCGTCCACCGCGCCCTGCGCCGCGACCTCGTGCTGCTGCGGTCCGCCGCCCGCGCCGCGGCCGAGCCGGACGTGGGCCAGGTCGGCTGGGTGCGGGAGCGCTGGCGCACGTTCCGCGCCGTGCTCGACGACCACCACGCGGCCGAGGACGCCCGGCTGTTCCCGGCCCTGCGCGCCGCCGAGCCGTCGCTCGCGGGCGTGCTCGACGAGCTGGACGCCCAGCACGCCGGGCTGGACGCCCTCCTCGACCGGGTCGGGGCCGCGGTCGACGCGCTGCCCGCGGACGGCGCCGCCGCGGCGCTCGACGGGCTCGCCGCCGTGCTGGTGCCCCACCTCGACCTGGAGGAGGAGCACCTGGTGCCGGTGATGCTGCGCACCGCGGCGGGGCCGCCGCCGTCGGGACCGTCGCCGTCGGGGGCCCGCGCGGGGGACGCGGCGGTGCACCGCTGGGTGGCCGAGGGGCTCGACCCCGAGCTGCTCGCCGCGCTCGGCGCCCGCTGACCCGACCGGTCAGCCGGGCGGCCGGACCTCGCGCCCGTCGACGACGACCCGCCCGCCGGGGGCCAGGGCCGCGGTGATCCGGGCCCACACCCGGCGCCCGGCGGCCGGGTGCCGGCCGTCGAGGGCGCCCACCCGCACCGCGAACACCAGGTCGAACGGGGCCTCGCCCGGCTCCCGGACGAAGTCCTCGGCGGCCGCGCGCCGCACCGACAGCCGCCCGGCCGCGATCTCGGCGGCGCCGGCCGCGCGGGCCGCCGCGACGGCCGCGGCGGACCGGTCGATCGCCACGACGTGCCCGGTGCCCAGGCGGGCGGCGACGGCGCGGGCGGCCGCCCCGGGCCCGCAGCCGATCTCCAGCACGCGGGCGTCCGGCGTGAGCGGCAGCGCGTCGACGATCGCGGCGAGGCGGGGGGACAGGGGCACGACGGGAGTGTGGCCCCCGCACGGGCGGCCCGGGCAGGATCACGCCCGTGGTCGTGACGAGGTCGTTGCACGCGGTGTGGCGGGGGCTCTCCCACCGGCTGGGGGGACTCCTGCCCGGCGCCCGGGCCCGGCGCCTGCAGGTGGTGGCGTTCGCGGCGGAGTGGGAGGCGGCGGGCGCCGCGGCCCTCGCCGCCGACGGCCCGCTGCTCGCCGTCCTCGGCGACTCCTCGGCGCAGGCCATCGGGGCGAGCGAGCGCACGCGCGGCTGGGCGCACGGCGCGCTGGACGCCCTGCGCGCCGACGACCCGACCTGGCAGCTGGTCAACCTGTCGCGCACCGGCGCGCGGATCGCCGACGTGCGCGACGTCCAGCTCCCGGCCCTGGCGCGGCTGCCCCGGGCCCCGGAGCGGGTGCTCGTCGCGATCGGCGCCAACGACGTCCGGCACCGCACGCCCGGCCTGCTCGACGCCGCCGCGGCGCTGGTCGCGGCCCTGCCGGGGACCGCGGTCGTCGCGACGGTGCCGCAGGGCCTGGACCCGCGGCGCACCCGGGCGGTGAACGAGGTGCTGCGCCGGGCCGCCGCGGCCCGCGGCCTGCCCGTCGCCGACGTGTGGGCCCGCACCGGCCCGCCGTGGCGGGCGAAGTTCTCGGCGGACCTGTTCCACCCCAACGACCTCGGCTACGCCGACTGGACCGCGGCGTTCCTCGAGGCCCTGGACCTCCCCGTGCCGCCCGCCGTCCCGGCCGCCGCCGGCCCGACCCGGCGCGAGCAGCTGCGCTGCCTCGCCGGCCGCCTGCGCCCCGACCGTCGGGCCGGCTGACGGCCGCCCCGGGCCGTGGGCTAGCCCGCGAACACCGGGGCCAGGGCGTTCCAGCGGGCGATCTCGCAGCCGTCCGTGCGCCGGTAGCTCGCGTCGACGGGCTCGGAGCGCCAGGTGCCGGTGATCGTCGCCGTCTCCGGCCCGCCGTAGACCTGGGTGCACGCCATGTCCGCCGGCACCGGTGCGAAGGGGCGGCGGGCGGCGTCGATGGCGGCGCAGGCGCCCGCCGGGTCGGGGTGGTCGCCGCCGGGCGGGTCGCAGGTCAGGGTCCACGTCCGCGGGGCCCCGCCGGCCCCGTCCTGCACGGTGATCGTCAGCATCCCGGTGCCCCCCGTCTCGGTGCTGCCCGCCGTCCCGGAACCGCATCCGGCCGACACCAGCGCTGCGAGCAGCAGCACCGGTGCCGGCCGGATCGTCACGCGGGGCAGGTTACCGGCGCCGCACCTCCACCGGCGCCGTCACGACGGTCGTGCCCGGCACCGTCGGGCTGGTGAGCTGCGAGGTCACCAGCCCCGCTCCGGGGGAGCGGCCCTCGACGGTGACGGTGTAGCTCACCGAGTCGCCGGGCGCCGGGTCGCTGCTGGTCACGCGCAGGTCCCCGGTCGGCGCGACGGCCTCGACGTCGCCCTGGCCCACCTCGTTCTCCGCGCCGACGAGGAACGCCTGCCCGGCCGGGGCGGCCGGCAGGGCCGCCGGGTCGTAGGCGAACGAGACGTCCTCGGTGCCGTTGGTGCCGATCCACGTCTGGAAGACGCGCTGGCTGTCGGTGCCGAAGACGACCACCCGGTGCTCGACGACGATCCAGGAGTTCGTCCCGTCGGTGAGCGTCCCGACGGCGATGCCGGGCGCGCCGGTGCCGTCGAGGTCGGTCCAGAACGGCGCCATCACCGCGTTCGGCGGGGCCGCGTCGGGTCCGGTGGGCAGGTTGCAGCAGTTGTTGTCCGCCGCCTCCCCGGTACCGGCCACGACGAAGCCGTTCGAGCTCACCCCGATGCTCGTGTAGGTGCGCCCGGCGAAGACGTACGCCGGCACGGTCAGGTTGAGGAACTCCTCGTCGCCGACCGGGGTCGGGGCGATGCCGAACTGCTCCAGGGGGAGGAACCCGGCCGGGGTGGGACCCGGGTCGACGGCGGGCACGCCCGGCTGGTTGCCGCGCAGCGCGATCCCGCGCGCCTCCGCGCCGTTCCCGGTGGGGGTGGCACCCTCGGCCCCGGTGACCCGCAGGTTGCGGTTCACCGTGGTGGTGACGTCGGCCGTGGTGTCGGTGGCCGAGGTGTTCTGCGCCGTGACGGTGCAGGTCGCCGTCCCGCGCACGGTCACCGCCGCCGGGTCGCAGCTGCTCGTCAGCGCCAGCGCGCCCTGCTGGGGCACGAACGCGACGGGCAGGTGCAGCGCGGGCCCGCTGCGCGTGCCCACCGGCACCAGGCGGACCTCGCCGAACTGCTGCGTCCCGCTGGGGGTAGGCGAGTCGATCGTGATCGTCATGTCGACCGTCCGGCCCGGGCGCGCGGACACGACCCGCGGCTCGACGGTGATCCGGGTGCCCTCCGGCGCGCTCGCCTCGGTCCGGAACACGACCGTGCGGTCGGTGACGTTCGTGGCCGTGCGCACGGTGCTGAGCCGGCCCGGCAGCACCGGGGCGTTCACCGAGGGCAGGTTCAGGTCGACGGCGGTGAGCGCGTCGGCGCCGAGCAGCGCCATGTTCTCGGCCGTCTCGTCGAACGTCAACGCCGGCGACCCGGCGACCCGCAGGTCGATGTGACCCGCACCCAGGTCGAACGGGTCGGCGGGGGTGGTGAGGTCCTCCTTGACCAGGTTCGTGCGCGCGGTGGTCATCAGCGCCGAGCGGATCTGCCCCGGCGTCCAGTCCGGGTGCAGCGCGGCCAGCAGCAGCGCCGCGCCCGCGACGTGCGGCGAGGACATCGACGTCCCCGCGATGGCCTGGAAGTACTGCCCGGGCGGGCCGCCGTCGGTGTTGAACGGGGTGGGCGTGTGGCCCGCGAGGATCTGCACGCCGGGCGCGGTGAGGTCCGGCTTGAGCGTCGGGCCGCCGGGGCCGCGCGAGGAGAACGCGGCCATGACGTCGCCCCGGCCCGGCGCCGGTGCGCCCGCGGTGAACGCGGCCGTGGCGCCGGGGTTCGCGGCGAGGAACTCCAGGAAGGCGGTGCCCTCGGCCAGGTGGACGGTGGGCAGCCAGTGGTTGTCGGCGCCGGTGTCGGCCAGCGCCGGGTTGTAGAGCACCATGCCCGCCGCGCCGCCCTGCGCGACGTTGTAGCCCTTGCTCACGCGGCTGTTGCCGCCGCGCTCGCAGGCGACGATCACGCCCGTGAAGGTGCCCGCCGGGGCCGGGGCGTCGCAGAGGGCGCGACCGTAGGGGGCCGCGCCGGCCAGGACGACCGGGGCCGGGCCGGCGCCGGGGGTGATCGACGCGCCCTCGGCGGTGAACACCGCGCCGCCCGACCCGGTGACGGTGAGCGTGGAGGCGAACTGCCGGGTCTGGGTCGAGGCCGCGACGGTGGTGACCCAGGGGGCCAGGTGGTTGGCCGTCGCCGCGCCCGGGCCCTCGTTGCCGGCGGAGGCGGCGACGAAGACGCCGGCCGCGTAGGCGTCGAGGAACGCGAGCTCGGTGGCGTCGGTGAACGGGTCGGTGCCGCCGGAGATCGAGTAGTTGATCACGTCGACGCCGTCGAGGATCGCCTGCGCGACGGCCGCCGCCGTGTCGGCGGAGAAGCAGCCCTGCGGGCCGCAGACCTTGTACTCCATCACGTGGGCGCCGGGCGCCACGCCGTGGACCGCCGGCAGCGGGCTGCCCAGCACGGTCACGTCCTGCACCACACCGCCGGCCGAGGTGGTGGCGGTGTGGGTGCCGTGCCCGTCGGAGTCGCGCGCGCTGCCGGCGTAGATGTCGTCGCCGACCTGCGCGTCGTAGCTCTCGGTGAAGTACGCGCCGCCGATGAGCTTGGCGTTGCAGACGAACGGGTCGGCCTCGGGCGTCAGGGGGTTGTCCCCGTAGGCGCACTCGCGGGCCGGCCCGGGGGGCGCGGGCAGGGTGCCCGGGTCGGCGAAGGACGGGTGCTCGGGCCACACGCCGCTGTCGAGGTTGCCCAGGATCGTGCCGCGCCCGGCGTCGGGCACCGCCGCGCCGAGGGCCTCGTACAGGGCGGGGGCGCCGATGAACTCCGCGCTGGCGTCGGTGAGCGGCTGGTTGAGCCGGTTCTGCTGCACCGCGACGACGCCCGGCAGCGCGGCGACCTCCTCGGCCCGGTCGGCGGGCACGGTGACCGCGACCCCGCCGTAGACCGTCCGCAGGGTCTGCTGGATGCCCGCGCCCGGCGCGACGCGCTGCAGCTCGGCCGCGAAGGCGGCCTCCTTGCCCGCGGCGTACTCCTCGTAGCGCTGCTCGCCCGCGTCCCCGGTGAGCGGCTCGCCGGTGACCGAGGGGCTCGTGGCCTCCAGGTCGCCGACGCCGCCCGCGTAGGTGGCGGTCGAGTCGTAGTCGAGCTTGACCAGGACCGGCACGGGCTGCGGATCGGTGCGGGCCAGCAGCTCCGGGTCGGACTGCGCGACCCGGCTGGTGGGCGCCTTGTCTCCTGCCACGCGCTCCGCGACGGGCAGCGGCTGGCCGGTGAACGGTCCGGGCGGCGGCTGGGCCACCGCCGGGCCGGCGGACAGGACCAGCAGCGGGCCCACCAGGCCCAGTGCTGCGACCCTGCCCAGGGTGCGACGTCGCACGAGAGTTCTCCCCCGAGGAGTGCGGTCCGGGATCGTCCGGACCGGAAGGAGCGCCACCCGGTCGAGTGGCGCCGACCGACACCTTCCGGGTAGCGGAGTGCGCACCGTGAGTGGTTGACGCCGATTTCACCCGAAGGGGCTACTCGTCGGTAGGGACGGTGGGGTGCTTCACAGGCCGGTCGGCCGTCCGGCGGGCGATACTGGTCCGCCAGTCCCGGCGCCGGGTGCACGGCCCGCTGCCGCCGCCCGCCCGGAGGTTGCCATGGCCCGGCTCGCCCAGACCGCCGGTCTCAGCGAGATCCAGCAGGAGATCCTCGCGACGGTCCGGCAGTTCGTGGACAAGGAGATCATCCCGCACGCGCAGGCGCTGGAGCACGACGACGCCTACCCCCACGACATCGTCGACGGCATGAAGGAGATGGGCCTGTTCGGGCTCACCATCCCCGAGGAGTTCGGCGGGCTGGGCGAGTCGCTGCTGACCTACGCGCTGGTCGTGGAGCAGATCGCGCGCGGCTGGATGAGCGTCTCCGGTGTGATCAACACCCACTTCATCGTGGCGCACATGCTCGCCCACCACGGCACCGAGGAGCAGAAGCAGCGCCACCTGCCGCCGATGGCGCTGGGGGAGACCCGCGGGTCGTTCTCGATGTCCGAGCCCGACCTGGGCTCCGACGTCGCCGCGATCACGACGCGGGCCGTGCAGGACGGGGACGACTTCGTCATCGACGGCGCCAAGATGTGGCTGACCAACGGGGGCACGTCCACGCTCACCGCCGTGCTGGTGAAGACGGACGAGGGCGCCGCCCGCCCGCACCGGAACCTCACCTGCTTCCTGGTGGAGAAGCCGGTCGGCTACGGCGAGGTCGCCCCCGGGCTGATCATCCCCGGCAAGCTCGACAAGATGGGCTACAAGGGCGTCGACACCACGGAGATGGTGTTCCGGGGCCACCGGGTGCCGGCGACGAGCGTCCTCGGCGGGCGCCGCGGCGGCGGGTTCGCCCAGATGATGGACGGCGTCGAGGTCGGCCGGGTCAACGTCGCCGCCCGGGCCTGCGGCATCTCGATCCGCGCCTTCGAGCTGGCCGCCGAGTACGCCCAGCAGCGGCGCACCTTCGGCAAGCCGATCGCCGAGCACCAGGCCATCGCGTTCAAGCTCGCCGAGATGGCCACCAAGGTCGAGGCCGCGCACCTGATGATGGTCAACGCCGCGCGCCTGAAGGACTCCGGCGAGCGCTTCGACGTCGAGTCGGGCATGGCGAAGCTGCTGGCCAGCGAGTACTGCTCCGAGGTCGTGCAGGAGTCGTTCCGGATCCACGGCGGCTACGGCTACTCCAAGGAGTACGAGATCGAGCGCCTCATGCGCGAGGCCCCGTTCCTGCTCATCGGCGAGGGCACCAGCGAGATCCAGAAGACGATCATCTCCCGCGGTCTGCTGAAGGAGTACAAGCTGCGCTGACGGGCACCTTCCCGGTTGTGATTCACATGCCGGGAAGGCACTACGGTGCGGGGGCCTGCGTTGTCTGAACAGGACGTACCGCCCAGGAGGCCCGAGATGAGTTCCCCCTTCGGCGGGCCCGCGCGCTCCGCGCCGGGCCTGCCCAACCTGCCCACTCCCCCCACCGGCTGGCCGGTCGGCTCGTACGCCACCTACGAGGAGGCGCAGCGCGCCGTCGACCACCTCGCCGACTCCGACTTCCCGGTCCGGGACGTCACCATCGTCGGCGTCGACCTCATGCTCGTCGAGCGCATCGTCGGCCGCCTGACCTGGGGGCGCGTGCTGGCCTCCGGTGCGGCGTCGGGCGCGTGGTTCGGTCTGTTCGTGGGCCTGCTGCTGTCGCTGTTCAGCCCGGGCGCCGGGCTCGGTCCCATCCTCACCGGCCTGATCAGCGGCGTCGTGTTCGGCGTGATCTTCGCGGCGGTCGGCTACGGCGCGACGCGGGGCCGGCGCGACTTCACCTCGGCCAGCCAGATGGTCGCCGGCCGGTACGACGTGCTGTGCCAGCCCCGCAACGCCGAGAAGGCGCGCGAGCTCCTGGCCAAGCTGGCGATGGGTCCCCGGACCAGCACCTGAGCCGCCCCACCCCGAGCCCCCGGCCCCGCGGCCGGGGGCTCCTCGGCGTGCGCGTCCCCGGACGGCCAGCGGTTGCCCTGTGGTCCGCGTCACGCGCATGATGCCGGTGGGGGACCGCGACGCCGCGGCCGACGCGGCGCTCGTCCGTCCAGCACGAGAACGCGCCGTGAGGTACCACTTCACGACGAACGATGTGGGTCCGGTCACGGACCTCCGAGTCGGGAGGTGCTCATGCGCCAGCGATGGTGGCGCCGCACAGCAGCGGCTGCCCTGGCCACGGCCGCGGTGACGGCCGTGGCGGGATGCGGGGCGGGGGAGACCGGGCCGCCGAACCTGGTCTGGTACATCAACCCCGACTCCGGGGGCCAGGAGGAGATCGCGGCCCGCTGCTCCGAGGCGGCCGGGGGCGCGTACACGATCAGCACCTCGACGCTGCCGCGGGAGTCCTCCGAGCAGCGCCAGCAGCTCGTCCGCCGGCTCGCGGCGAACGACGCCTCGATCGACCTGATGAGCCTCGATCCGCCCTACATCCCCGAGTTCGCCCAGGCCGGCTTCCTCGCGCCGGTCCCGCCGGACGTCGCCGAGGCCGCCACCGAGGGCGTGGTGCAGAGCGCCGTCGAGGGGGCGAGCTGGAACGACCAGCTGGTCACGATCCCGTTCTGGGCCAACACCCAGCTGCTCTGGTACAAGCGCTCGGTCGCCGAGGCGGCCGGTCTGGACATGACCCAGCCGGTCACGTGGGACCAGATCATCGAGGCGGCCCAGTCGCAGGAGACCCAGATCGCCGCGCAGGGCCGCCGCGCCGAGTCGCTCGTCGTCTGGCTCAACGCGCTGATCGAGTCCGCCGGCGGTTCGGTGATCACCCAGACCGCCGACGACCCGGACGAGGTCCAGCTCGGCCTGGACTCCCCGGAGTCCGCGCGGGCCACCGAGATCATGCGCGCGGTCGCCGACAGCGGCCGCGTGAGCCCGGCGTTCACCACCGCGGGCGAGGACGAGAACGTGGCGTCCTTCGAGGCCGGCGACGCCGGGTTCATGGTCAACTGGCCGTTCGTCTGGCCGCGGGCCACGGGCGCGGTGGAGGAGGGCACGCTCGAGCAGTCCGTGGTCGACGACTACGGGTGGGCCATCTACCCGCAGGTCGAGGCGGGCACCCCGAGCGCCCCGCCGTACGGCGGGATCAACATCGGGGTCGGCGCGTTCAGCCGGCACCCCGACCTCGCCTTCCAGGCCACGCAGTGCATCACCTCGGACGAGAACCAGGCCTACTACTTCGCGTCCAACGGCAACCCGGCGTCCCGCCTGTCGGTGTTCGAGGACCCCTCGGTCGTCGAGGCCTTCCCGATGGCCCCGGTGATCGCGCAGTCGCTGCAGCAGGCGGTGCCCCGCCCGCAGACGGCCTACTACAGCGAGGTCTCGGGCAGCCTCCAGCGCACCTACCACCCGCCGACGGCCGTGGTGCCCGGGCAGACCGGGCCCGCCGCGGCCGAGCTGATCCGCGCCGTCCTGTCCGGGGAGGAGCTCCTGTGACCACGACGACCCTGCCTCCGACGAAGAAGACGGAGCCGGTCTCCGCACCACCCGGCGGCATGAGCGACCGGGTGCGGGCGGAGCGGCGCCTGGGCTGGCTGCTCGCCGGTCCCGCGTTCGCGGTGATGCTGGCGGTCACCGCCTACCCGATCGTCCAGGCGATCTACGACTCGCTGTTCTCCTACCGGCTGACCGACCCGGGCAACCGGGAGTTCGTCGGCCTGGGCAACTACTGGGTGGTTCTCTCCGACGCCCTGTGGTGGCAGGCGTTCGCCGTCACCCTGCTGATCACCGTGGTCACGGTGGCGGTGGAGCTGGTGCTGGGCTTCGCGCTCGCGCTGGTGATGCTGAAGGCGCTCAAGGGCCTGCGGCCGATCCTGCGCGCCGCGATCCTGCTGCCCTACGCGATCATCACCGTGGTGTCGGCGTTCGCCTGGCAGTTCGCCTTCGACCTCACCTCCGGCTTCGTCAACACCTGGTTCGCCTGGCTCCCGGGGGTGTCGGCCGACACCGACTGGTTCGGCGGCACCGGCACCTCGCTGCTGGTGATCTGCCTGGCCGAGATCTGGAAGACCACGCCGTTCATCTCGCTGCTGCTGCTGGCCGGGCTCGCGCAGGTGCCCGACGTGCTGCAGGAGGCGGCCAAGGTCGACGGCGCCACCTGGTGGCAGCGCATGCGCCGGGTCACCATCCCGAACATGAAGGCCGCCATCATGGTGGCCCTGCTGTTCCGCACGCTGGACGCGTTCCGGATCTTCGACAGCGTCTTCGTCATGACGGCCGGGGCGAACGGCACCGAGACCGTGTCGTTCCTGGCCTACCGCCAGACCATCGCCCGGCTGGAGATCGGCCTGGGGTCGGCGGTGTCGGTGCTGCTGTTCCTGTCGGTCGTGCTCATCGCGTTCGGCTTCATCAAGGGCTTCAAGGTCGACCTGGCCCAGGCCCGGGGGGAGAAGTAGATGTCCACGCGCGAACGCACCCTGTGGATCATCGCCGGCATCGGGATCATCCTCTACGCGCTGTTCCCGATCGCCTGGATCGTGTCGCTGTCGTTCAAGTCGTCCTCCGACATCTCGAACGGCCAGTTCCTGCCCACGGTGCCGACCTGGGAGAACTACGCGCTCATCCTCACCGGCGACGCGAGCGAGCTGTTCCTGCCCGCCCTGCTCAACTCCTTCGGCATCTGCCTCATCGCCACGGCGCTGTCGTGCCTGCTGGCGATGTTCGCGGCCTACGCCATCGCGCGGCTGGACTTCCCGGGCAAGCGCCTGATCCTGTCCACCGCGCTGGCGGTGGCGATCTTCCCGGTGATCTCGATCGTGACGCCGCTGTTCAACCTGTGGCGCCAGATCGGGCTCTACGACACCTGGCCCGGCCTGATCATCCCCTACCTGTCGCTGACGCTGCCGATCTCGATCTGGACGATGTCGGCGTTCTTCCGGGAGATCCCCTGGGAGATGGAGCAGGCCGCGCAGGTCGACGGGGCCACCACCTGGCAGGCCTTCCGCAAGGTCATCGTGCCGCTCGCCGCGCCCGGCGTGTTCACCACGGCGATCATCGCGTTCTTCCTGGCCTGGAACGACTTCGTCTACGGCATCTCGCTGACGTCCACCAACGCGGCCCGGCCCGTGCCGGCGGCGCTGGGGCTGTTCTCCGGCGAGTCGCAGTTCGAGGACCCGACGGGCGGCATCGCGGCCGCCGCCGTCGTCGTCACCATCCCGGTGATCATCCTGGTCCTGCTCTTCCAGCGGCGCATCGTCGCCGGACTCACCAACGGCGCCGTGAAGGGGTAGGGAGCACCATGGCTTCGATCGAGATGAAGAACATCGTCAAGAAGTACGGGGACGGCTTCGCGGCGGTCAACGACGTCAGCCTGGACATCGCCGACGGGGAGTTCATGATCCTCGTCGGGCCGTCCGGCTGCGGGAAGTCCACGCTGCTGCGCATGATCGTCGGTCTGGAGGACATCACCAGCGGCGACATGATCATCGGCGGGCAGCGGGTCAACGACAAGGCGCCGCGCGACCGCAACCTGTCGATGGTGTTCCAGAACTACGCGCTGTACCCGCACCTGTCGGTGTACGAGAACATCGCGTTCCCGCTGCGGCTGGCCAACATGGCGGGCGACGAGGTGGACCGGCGGGTCAAGGAGGCCGCGTCGGTGCTGGAGCTGCACGAGCACCTGGAGCGCAAGCCGGCGAACCTGTCCGGCGGGCAGCGCCAGCGCGTCGCGATGGGCCGGGCCATCGTCCGCCAGGCCGAGGCGTTCCTGTTCGACGAGCCGCTGTCCAACCTCGACGCCAAGCTGCGCGGCCAGATGCGCACGGAGATCTCGCGGCTGCAGCGCCGGCTGGGCATCACCACGGTCTACGTCACCCACGACCAGACCGAGGCGATGACCCTGGGCGACCGGGTGTGCGTGCTGCGCAAGGGCGTGATCCAGCAGGTCGCGTCCCCGCGCGAGCTCTACGAGCAGCCGGTCAACCTGTTCGTGGCCGGGTTCATCGGCTCCCCGCCGATGAACTTCCTGCCGGCGCAGGTCAGGGGCAGCTCGCTGGAGACCCCGTTCGGGCCGATCCAGCTGGACGAGGCGCGGGCGGCCAAGGTCGCCGGGCACGACCTGGTGATGATCGGGATCCGGCCGGAGTACTTCGAGGACGCCGCGTTCGTCGACGACGCGAAGCGGCCGCACGGCTCGGTCTTCACCGCCCGCGTGGACGTCAAGGAGTGGCTGGGCGACTCGCAGTACGCCTACATCCCCTACGAGGCGCCCGACGCGATCCGCAGCAAGCTGCGCGAGCTGTCCAAGGAGCTGGACTCCGAGGAGCTGCGCACGCAGGCGATCGTGTCGATCGACGCGAGCAGCCGGCTGCGGGAGGGCCGCGACGCCGAGTTCTGGCTCGACACCCGCAAGGCGCACGTGTTCGACCCGGAGACCGGTGACAACCTCACCCGCGACGCCGAGGCCGGCGCCGAGCTGACGCGCCTGGCCGAGCAGGACCGGATCGAGCAGACCGAGGACGCGCACGGCGGCACCGACGGCGGCCGGCACAGCGACCGCGGCGGCGACCGGCAGGTCAGCAGCGCCGGCAGCGGCGGCGGGTCCTCCGCGCGGCCCTGACGGGGCGGGGGTCGGCCACCGTGCCCCGGCCGGCCCCCGCCGCCCTCCCGCGCGACCGCCCGGGCCCTCCGTCCGGGTGGTCGCCGGGCGGTGCGGAGCGTCGCCGGGCCGGAGCCGCCCCGATGCGCCAGGATGGTCGACCGTGACCGGTCCGCAGCGCATCGACCCGACCAACGTCAGCAGGTCGTTCGACGTCCACGCCAGCAGCTACGACCGCCTCGTGGGCGCCAACCCCGGCTACCACGAGCACCTGCGGCTGTCGGCGAAGCGGATGGGCCTGCCCGGCGGCGGGGCCGGGCTGCGGCTGCTCGACCTCGGCTGCGGCACGGGGGCGTCCACCGCGGCCCTGCTCGACGCGGCGCCGAAGGCCGACATCACCGCCGTCGACTTCTCGGCCGAGATGCTCGCGGAGGCGCAGCGCAAGACCTGGCCGTCGCACGTGCGGTTCGTCCACGCCGACGCGGGCGAGCTCGACCACCCGGCGATCGAGGGGCCCTACGACGGGATCCTGGCGGCGTACCTGCTGCGCAACCTGCCCGACCGCAACGCCGCCCTGCGCCGCTACCGCGAGCTGCTCGCCCCCGGCGCGCCGCTGGCCGTGCACGAGTACTCCGTGGCCGACCAGGTGCGCAGCCGCGCCGTGTGGACCGCCGTGTCCTGGGCGATCATCATCCCGATGGGCCGGCTCCGGACCGGTTCCACCGACCTGTACCGCTACCTGTGGCGCAGCGTGCTCGCCTTCGACGGCGTGGACGCCTTCACCCGCCGGATGACGGCCGTGGGCTTCGAGGACGTGCGCGTGCAGACCGTGCCGGGGTGGCAGCAGCACATCGTGCACACCTTCCTCGGCCGCGCGCCCGGCGTGCCGGCCACGGCCGACCCGGAGGCGCCCACCCCGCCCGAGGGTATCGACGTGACGCGGTAGGTACGGTCGACCCGTGCGCCGCTTCCGCTCGACCCCGCCGCCCCGCTCCTAGCGGGGCCCGCTCCACGCTCCCCGGGAACGCCCCGCACGCCGGGGCGTCCCGCCGCGACGGCTGCCCGGTCCCGCGTCCGCGACCCGTCCCGTCGTCGTCGGAGCGTCCCGTGCCCGCGTCCTCCCCGCCCGCTCCCGCGGGCGTCCCCCTCCTGCTCGCCGCCGGTGTCCTCTGGGGCACCGGCGGGCTGCTCGGCAGCCTGCTCGCCACCGCCACCGGCCTGTCCCCGCTGGGGGTGGCGGGCTACCGCCTGTTCACCGGCGGCGGCCTGCTGCTCGCCGGGCTGCTCGTCCTGCGCCGCCCCGCCCCGCGCGGTCGCGCCGCCCGGCTGCGCACCGTCGTCACCGCCCTGCTCGCCGCCGCGTTCCAGGCCGCCTACTTCGCCGCCGTCGCGCTGACCTCGGTCGCGCTCGCCACGCTGGTCACCATCGGTGCGGCGCCGGTCCTCGTGGTCCTCGCCGAGCGGCTGCGCGGCCGCCCCGGCTCGCGCCGCACGGCCGTGGCGTGCGGGCTCGCCGTCGTCGGGCTCGGCCTGCTCGTCGGCGTCCCCGGCCCGGCCGGCGTCCCGGTCGCGGGCGCGGCGCTCGCGCTGCTCGCGGCGGCCGGCTTCGCGGCGATGACGCTGCTGGCCGCGCGGCCGGTGCCGGGCCTCGACGACGCCACCACCACGGCGGTGGCGTTCACCCTCGGCGGGGCGCTGCTGCTGGCGGTGGCCGCGCCGCTGACCGGCATCGCGTTCACCCCCGGTCCCGCGGCGCTCGCGCTGCTCGTCGGGCTGGGCGTCCTGCCCACCGCGCTGGCCTACACGCTGTTCTTCCGGGGGCTGCGCCGCGCGTCGCCGGCGACGGGCGCGGTCGCGGCGCTGCTCGAACCCCTCACCGGGGCGCTGCTCGCCGCCCTCGTCCTGGGCGAGCACCTGGGCCCGGCCGGCCTGGTCGGCGCGGCGCTGGTCGGCGCCGCGGTGGTGCTGGCGAGCCTGCCGGCGGCGGCCCGGCAGACCGCGCCCTGACGTCCCCGGCGGTCAGTCGCCGGAGCGCAGGGCGTAGCGGCGCTCGGCGTAGTCGAGGTCGTCGCGCCACAGCCGCTTGGCGGCCAGCTCCATCGCCGGGCGCAGGGCGCGGGCGGCCAGGCGGGTCCATGCGAACCCCGGGCGGTCGCTGTGGGCGATGGTCGCCTCGATGACGGCCGTGCGGGGGCGGCCGTCGGGGCCCGGGCGCAGCGGCGTCGCGTGGGTCTCGACGACCGAGCCCATGCCCTCGCCGTCCACGATCTCCATCGTGATCGTGCGCGGGTCGGGGCAGGTGAACTCCGCGATCACCGGCACGCCCACGCGGCGGTGGATCGTGAACGTGACCTCGACCAGGAAGCGGTCCTCGGCGGGCGGGCAGTCCAGCGGCGGCGCGGAGATCACCCTCAGGTTCGTGAACGAGTAGGGGTGGAACCAGGCGCCGTGCCAGGGGTCGAGCCGGTTGGCCAGGACGTCCTCGGGCTCGCAGCGCCCGATCAGGGTGGCGACGGCGTCCAGGCTGTGCGCCGGGTCGGGCCGCGGGCCCAGCAGGGGGGCGTCGGTGGGGTCCTCGCCCGCCGACTCCAGCCGCACCCAGGCGAGCACGCCGTCGTCGTGGGCCGGGAAGGTGCGCCAGCCGCGGTGGCCCTCCGGGCCGAGCGCGAGCCCGTGCCAGCGGCAGACGAGCCGGCCGTCGTGCACGGGCGCGTCGCACAGGGCGGCCCCCAGGTGGGGGCACGCGCCCGGGCCGGCGTGCAGGACGCCGTCGCCGTCGCGCCAGGCGACGACCTCGCGGCCGCCGACGACCCGCCCGAACGCCCGGTCCGCGCGCACCTCGCGGCTGGCCGCGAGCACGTACCAGCCCCCCGACGGGCGGGCGCGGGCCCGGGCCAGCGCGGCCCGGATGACGCCGGGCTTGCAGTCCTGCCACGACGGGGTCTGTTCCGACCAAGCAGGCCGGTCGAGAAGGCGCAAGGGGTTGATCGGGCGACGCTCGTTCACACCGACAGGCTAGGACGGCCGCTCCGGAGCCGCAGAGGGCACTCCGACCGAGCGGGAGGGCCGGGCTAGAGCCAGTGGTTGCGGCGGAACTGCCGGAACAGCAGGCCGCAGATGGTGACGATCGCCAGCATCACGGCCGGGTAGCCGTAGGGCGAGCTCAGCTCGGGCATGTGCTCGAAGTTCATGCCGTAGATGCCGGCGATCATGGTCGGCACGGTGATGAGCGCCGCGTAGGAGGTGATCTTGCGCATGTCGTTGTTCTGCTGCATGGTGATCTTCGCCAGGGCGGCGTCCACGAGCGTGGTGAGCAGCTCGTTGAAGCCCGCGACGCGCTCCACCACCGTGACGAGGTGGTCGTCGACGTCGCGGAAGTAGGAGCGCACGTCGTGCGGCACCAGCGCCGAGTAGCCCTCGGTGAGCTTGCGCAGCGGCACGGCCAGCGGCACGACGGCGCGGCGCAGCTCCAGCACCTCGCGCTTCATGTTGTAGATCTGCTCGGAGTCGACCGACGACCGCGGCGAGAAGACCTCGCGCTCCATCTCGTCGATGTCGTCCTCGATGGCCTCGGTGACCTCGACGTAGGAGTCGACGATGTGGTCGGCCACCGCGTGCAGCACCGCGGCCGGGCCCAGCGCGAGCTGCTCGGGGTCGGCCTCGAGCCGGCGGCGCACGTCGCGCAGCCCGGAGTGGTCGCCGTGGCGGACCGTGATCACGTAGTCGGGACCGACGAACACCATGACCTCGCCGGTCTCGACGACCTCGCCCTCGTCGCTGGGCCGCTCGCCGCAGTGCGACACCGTCTTGAGCACCATGAACAGCATGTCGTCGTAGCGCTCGAGCTTGGGCCGCTGGTGGGCGTGCACGGCGTCCTCGACGGCGAGCTCGTGCAGGTCGAAGGCCTCGCCGATGCTGGTGAGGATCTCCTCGTCGGGCTTGTGCAGCCCGATCCACACGAAGCCCTCGTCGCGGCGGCGGACCTCGGCGAGCGCGCCGTCGTGCGTCCAGCGGCCGGGCAGCCGCCGGCCGTCGACGTACACGGCGCAGTCGATCACGTAGGCCGAGACCGGGACGCGCAGCTTGGGCGCCAGCGGGACGAGCGACGTCGACGAGGACCGGCGGATGGTGGGGCGGAACGAGGACAGCGCAGGCACGGCGCACCTCCTACGGGGATCGCTGGGCGTGGTGGATCACGCGCCCCCGCGGGGGATCAGGCCTGGACGGCGGTCCTCCGAGGGGCGCGGCGACTACTGCATCCGGGTGCCGTGGGCACCGCGCTCACCTCCCGACCTGTGTCGTTCGCCTCCCCGCTGCGAGCGGGGCCGTTGTCTACATTACCCGTTCACGGTGTTCCCACCCGGCTCAGGAGGCGTTGACGGTGCAGTTCGGGCGGTACTTCGAGGAGTTCGAGGTCGGCGCGGTGTACAGGCACTGGCCCGGCAAGACGGTGACCGAGTACGACGACCACCTGTTCTGCCTGCTCACGATGAACCACCACCCGCTGCACCTGGACGCGCACTACGCGGAGAGCACCACCGAGTTCGGGCGGAACGTGGTGGTGGGCAACTACGTCTACAGCCTGCTGCTGGGGATGTCGGTGCCCGACGTGTCGGGCCGGGCCATCGCCAACCTCGAGGTGGAGTCGCTCCGGCACACCCGGCCGACCTTCCACGGCGACACGATCTACGGCGAGACCGAGGTGCTGGGCGCCACCGAGTCGCGGTCCAGGGACGACCGCGGCGTCGTGCACGTCGAGACCCGCGGCTACAAGCAGGACGGGACGGTCGTGTGCACGTTCCGGCGCAAGGTGCTGGTCCCCAAGCGCTCCTACGGCGACGCGCGCGGCGGCGAGCAGCCCGGCCGCCCCGAGCCCCGGCTCGACTGAGCCCCGCGGTCAGCGGCGGGGGAGGGCGTCCCACCCGGCGAGCGCGTCCAGCAGGCCGTCGACCAGCGGTAGCGCGGCGAGGTCGGCCGCGGTGCACCACCGGGCGTCGAGCGCGTCGTCGCCGGCCCGCAGGGTCCCGCCGACAGGGGTGCAGGCGTAGTCGGCGATGGCGTAGGGCCCGCGGACGACGCGGCCGACCAGCCGGCCCGGCCGCACCACCAGCCCGGTCTCCTCGGTCACCTCGCGGACCACGGCGGCGTGGTCGTCCTCACCCGGCTCGACCCGGCCGCCGGGCACCGACCAGCGGCCCCGGCCGGGGTCGTTGGCCCGCCTGACCAGCAGCAACCGGCCGTCCGCGGAGTGCACCAGGCCACCGACGCACGGCACGAGCTGGTCACGTTCGGTCACACCGACCGAGGGTAACGCCCGCGTGCCGGATACCCTGAGCGCGACGAGTGCGGTACAAAGCAAGCGAGCCGCCGGGCCGCGGCGGGCACGAGAACGGTGGGGTACCGGTGAAGCTGAACAAGATCGTGGGACTTCTTGCGATCGCACTGCTCATCTACTTCGTCATCCAGCAGCCCGGCAGCGCGGCGGACTCGGTGCAGAACATCCTCGCCTTCCTGGGCTCCGCGGCCGACTCCGTCGTGGCCTTCTTCACCGAACTGGTCTAGCCCGTGCTGGCCCCCCGCGAGATCGACGAGTACCTCCTCCCCACGGAGCGGCGCGTCATCCGGGTGCGCCAGCACTGGGCGGTGATGATCAATCCCCTGACGCAGACGGCGCTGTTCCTGCTCGTCCTGGTGATCGGTCAGTCGGTCCTGGTCCGCTACATCCCGGGCGGGAACGTCGTCGTCGACAACATCGCCTTCTACCTGGGCCTGGTCGCCGTGCTGCGGTTCACGGTGCTGACGATCCTGTGGTGGATCGAGCGGATCGTGATCACCGACAAGCGCGTGATGCTCGCCCAGGGGATCATCACCCACAACGTCGGCATGATGCCGCTGAGCAAGGTCACCGACCTCACGTTCCAGCGGTCGCTGGGCGGACGGATGTTCGGCTATGGCACCCTCGTCGTCGAGTCGGCCGGGCAGATCCAGGCGCTCAACCGCATCGACTACATGCCGCGCCCCGAGGAGATCTACGAGGCGCTGTCGGAGCTGGTGTTCGGGGAGAAGGGCAAGACGCGCGCCACGGGCATGCTGGCCCGGCCGCGCTGGCGCCGCTGAGCGCCGCCCGCCGTCGGACTGCTCCGCCCGGACCCGGTCGCTAGTCTCGGCGGGTGACCGCCCCGCTGATCGACCTGCACGCTCACTCCACGGCCTCCGACGGGACCGACTCCCCGGCCGGCCTGGTGGCGGCCGCGGCGGCCGCGGGCGTGGCCGTGCTGGCGATCACCGACCACGACACGACCGCCGGCTGGGACGAGGCGGCCGCCGCGCTCCCGTCCGGGATGCGGCTGGTGCGCGGGGCCGAGTTCTCCTGCGTCGGCCCGTGCGGGCGCGACGGCGAGCCGGACGTCGCCGTGCACCTGCTCGGGTACCTGTTCGACCCCGCGCACCCCGCGATCGTGGCCGAGCAGGAGCGGTTGCGGGCCGAGCGGCACGCGCGCCTGGTCACGATGACCGAGCGGATGGCGGCCGCGGGCTACCCCGTCGACGTCGAGAGCGTGCTCGGCCGCCTGCCGGAGGGGGCGAGCGCGGGCCGGCCGCACCTGGCCCGCGCGCTGGTCGAGGCGGGCGTGGTGGACTCGGTGGACCGGGCGTTCGCGGAGCTGCTGTTCACCGGCAGCCCGTTCTACGTGCCGAAGTCGGACACGCCGGTCCGCCGGGCGGTGGAGATGGTCAACGCCGCCGGCGGTGTCGCGGTGTTCGCGCACCCGCTGGCCCGGCGCCGGGGCCGGGTCGTCGAGCCGTCGGTGATCGCCGCGCTGGCCGCGGACGGGCTCGCCGGCGTGGAGGTGGACCACCCCGACCACGGCCCGGAGGACCGCGAGCTGCTGCGCGGGCTGGCCGCCGAGCACGGGCTGCTGACCACCGGGTCCAGCGACTACCACGGCACGAACAAGACCACGCCCCTCGCCGCCGGGACCACCGCCCCCGACGTCCTCGACGCCCTCGCGGACCGGGCCGCCGGGGTCGCGGTGCTCGGCTGAGCGACCGGGCCGCTACCGTGGGGTGATGGGCGCGCAGCTGGGGTTCGACGAGCTCGGGTTCGACCTCGGTGCCCCCCGCCTGGTCAAGGTCACCCCCGCCCGCCTCGGCGTCTGGCGCCAGTGCCGGCGCCGCTACCGGCTCGGCTACCTCGACCGGGCCCCCCGCGGCGCCGGGCGCGCGCCGAGCACGCTGGGCGCGGTCGTCCACCTGGCGCTGCGCGCCTTCTTCGACCTGCCGCTCGCCCGGCGCAGCCCGGACGCCGCCGCCGCGCTCGTCGACCGCAACTGGACCGGCGAGGGCTTCCGCGACGCCGCCCAGCAGGACGAGTACCGCGAGCGCGCCCGCGGCTGGGTGGCCGCCTACGCGGCCGAGCACGGCGACGTCGAGCCCCTGGCGCAGGAGCGGTGGGTGTCGGCGGCGGTGGGCGGCATCGTCGCCGAGGGCCGTGCCGACCGCATCGACGGCCGCGGCGCCGCCGCCGTCGTCGTGGACTACAAGACCGGCCGCCGGGTGCCCACCGACGCCGACGCGGCGGCCTCGGAGGCGCTGGCCCTCTACGCCGTCGCCACCGAGCGCACCCTGCGCCGGCCCTGCACGCGCGTGGAGCTGCACCACCTCCCGACCGGCACCGTGGCCGCGCACGACCACGACGCGGCCTCGCTGCGGGCCCACGTGGCGCGGGCCGAGGAGGCCGCCGCGGAGCTCGCCGCGGCCACCGCCGCGCTGGACGGCGGCGACCCCGAGGAGCTGTTCCCGCCCGCCCCGCAGCCCGCCTGCGCCACCTGCGACGTCCGGCGCCACTGCCCCGAGGGCCGCGCCGCCGTGCCCGAGGCCGCGCCCTGGGCGCACCTGGCCCCGTGACCGGCCCCACCCGGCCGCTGCGCCGCGACCCCGTCCCCCGCGCCGCGCCGCCGCGCCCGCCCCGTCCGGGGACGGGCGGCGCCGGCCGGTGGCTCGGGGTCACCGGGCTGGTGGGCGGCGGGCTGGCCGTCCTCGCCCTCGCCCTCGCGGCCTCGTGGGTGGTCGCGCCGCGGTGGGGGCTGCCCGGGCCCGCGCCCGACCTGCTGGCCTGGCACGTCGGGGCGGCGGTCGCCGTCGTCGCGGCGCAGGTCCGCGCCGACCGCACCGGCCGGTCCCGCGCCGCCCTGGCCGTCACCGGGGCCGCGCTCGCCGTGCTCGCCGTGCTCTGGTTCGGCTGACGCCCCCGACCCGCCTCAGGCGGGCCGCAGGGCGACGACCTCGCCGCCGCGCTGCTCCACCACGACCTCGCCGAGCACCGCCGGCACCACCGGGGCGGTGGGGTCGGCGCGCTCGACGGGGAGCAGCCGGCGCGGCTCGCCCCGGTCGTCGAGCACCTGCAGCCCGCCGGGGACGGGCACCAGCAGGTCCGCGCCGTAGCGGACCGCCGGGCCCAGGGCGCCGGGGAAGGTCCACACGGGCGACAGCTCGCCGGCGTCCAGCGCGACGACCGAGGAGCCGGTGAACCAGAAGCGGAAGCGGTCGTCGCCGGTGGTCGTGACGACGCCGCCGGGCGGGTCGCCCCCGGCGTGCTCGACCTCGGTGACGGCGATCTGCGCCCCCGCGCCGTCGTGGACGGCGAGCCGGCCCGGCAGGGCGACGGCGGCCCGGTCCGCGGTGACGGCGACGACCGCGGCGCCGGACCCGGTCAGCGGCACCGAGTAGGTCACCTGGGGGCTCTCGGAGCCGTCCTCCCCGTCGGTGACCAGCACGGTGAGCCGGTCGACGGCCTCGTCCGGGCAGCGCTCGACGACCCCCAGGTGGCGCCCGCCCAGCGCGGCCGAGCCGTACCGGCACTCCGGGCGGGGCTGGCGGCCGGTCTGCTCCTGCGCGGGCACGGTGCCGTACTCCACGGTGCGGACCAGGTCGTAGCGCCACGCCTCCAGGTGATCGGCGCCGGTGGCCAGGACGTAGGTGTCGTCGGCGACGAGCCGGGTGCCGGGCCGCGCGTCCGGGTTGCGCGACCCGACCCGCTCCCCGGTGGCGCCGGAGAGCATCGTCAGGTCGTTGCACCACGTGCCGGGAGCGTCCAGGGGGCCGTTCGCGTGGACGGCCAGCACGCGGCCCTCCTCGCCGCCGCCGCTGTTCGGGAAGCCGCTGCCCACCGCGCACAGCGGCCGGTCCCGGGTGTAGCTCCAGGCCTCCGCACCGGTCGCGGCGTCGCGGCCGGTGACGACGCCGCCGTCGGCGGTGACGACCGCGGGCCCGGCGAGCACCGGACCGGTCGTGCCACCGCTGGGGGCCCGCCACGCCTCGGCGAACGCGGCCGGGGCGGCGACCGCCGCGGGCGGGGCGGTCACCGGGGCGGCGGCGGGGCGGTGCGTCGTGCCCGCGACGTCGCTCGTGACGGCGACGGCCGTGCCGGCCACCGCGAGCCCGGCGACGAGCACCGCCGCGGCGACCAGGTCACCGCGGCGGCGTCGTTCGGGCGGGGGAGCGCGGAACACGCGCGGGGTCCGGACCGGCCTCAGCTGGCCGCGGCGTCGGCCGGCTCCGGGGAGGCCGGGGCGTCGGTCGTGCGCTCGGCGGAGCCGCGGCCGCGACCACCGCGGCGGCGGCGCCGGCGCGGCCGGTCGGCCCCGCCCTCGCCGTCGCGCCCGGCGCTCCCGGCCGGCTCGGCGGCCGTCCCGGTGGCGGGGGCCGCGGTCGGCTCTGCAACGGCCGGGGCGGCAGCGGTCGGGGCGGCGCCGGTCGGGGCGGCGCCGTTCGTGGCGGCCGGGGCACCGCCCGCGGCGCCCTCGCCCTCCACGACGACCCCGCTGCGGCTGCGGGTGCGGCTGCGGGACCGGCGCGGCCGCTTCTCGGGCAGCGCCGGCTCCTCCTCGGGCCTGCTGCGCCCGCGGTCGCGCTTGCGCCCGCCGACGTCGCCCTCGCTGTCGACGTACTCCGCCTCCAGCCCGGCCCGGGTGCGCTGCGAGTGCGGCAGGCGCCCCTTCGCGCCCTCGGGGATCGACAGGTCGGTGAACAGGTGCGGGGACGTGGAGTAGGTCTCCGCCGGCTCCGGCATGCCCAGGCCCAGGTCGTCGCTGATCGTCTTCCAGCGGTGCAGCTCGTCCCAGTCGACGAGCGTCACGGCGACGCCGGTCTTGCCCGCGCGGCCGGTGCGGCCGATGCGGTGCACGTAGGTCTTGGCGTCCTCGGGGCACTGGTAGTTGACGACGTGGGTGACGTCGTCGACGTCGATGCCGCGGGCGGCGACGTCGGTGGCCACCAGCACGTCGACCTTGCCGGAGCGGAACGCGCGCAGCGCCTGCTCGCGGGCGCCCTGGCCCAGGTCGCCGTGCACGGCGGCGGCGGCGAACCCGCGGTCGGCGAGGTCGTCGGCGACGCGCTGCACGGTGCGCTTGGTGCGGGCGAAGATCATCGTGAGGCCGCGGTCCTGCGCCTGCAGGACGCGGGTGAGCAGCTCGACCTTGTCCATCGCGTGGGCGCGGTAGACGAACTGCGTGGTGCGCTCGTGGATCGAGCCCACGTCGGGCTCCTCCGCGCGGATGTGCGTGGGGCGGTGCAGGAACTGCCGGGCCAGCGCGATGATCGGGCCGGGCATGGTGGCCGAGAACAGCATGGTGTGCCGCTCGTCGGGCAGCATCCGCAGGATCTTCTCGACGTCGGGCAGGAAGCCCAGGTCGAGCATCTCGTCGGCCTCGTCGAGCACGAGGGCCTTGACGCGGCCGAGCACGAGGTGGCGCTGCTCGGCGAGGTCGAGCAGGCGGCCGGGCGTGCCGACGACGATGTCGACGCCCTTGCGCAGGGCGGCGAGCTGCGGCTCGTAGGCGCGCCCGCCGTAGATGGCGGTGACGCGGACGCCGAGGTGCTTGCCGGCGTCGGCGAGGTCCTGCGCCACCTGCACGCACAGCTCGCGCGTCGGCACGACGACCAGCGCCTGCGGGACGTCGCGGCTGCGGTCGGCGGCCTCGCCGTCGAGCGTGCCCGCGGGCTGCTCCGAGGGCGGCGTGACGCGGTGCAGCAGCGGGACGCCGAAGCCGAGCGTCTTGCCCATGCCCGTGCGGGCCTGGCCGATGACGTCCTCGCCGGCCAGCGCCAGCGGCAGCGTCAGCTCCTGGATGGCGAAGGTGTGCACGATGCCGGCCTCGGCCAGCGCCGAGACGATCTCGGGGCGGACGCCGAGCTCGGCGAACGTGGGGGCGTCGGGCTTGACGGGCGCGTCGCCGGTGAGGGGGTGGGCCACCACGGCGGCGGGCTCGCCGGCGGTGGGGTCCACGGTGTCGGGGGCAGCGGGGGTGTCGGTCCGGTCGGACAGGATGATCGCCTCTCTCCGCGCACAGCCGGGGCCGGAACTCGACCGGCGCCTCGCAAGGGGCGGGCCGGGAGAACCGACGAGGCGCTGCACGCACCAGGTCGTGTGCGGCTCACGTCGGGGGCGACGGCACCGCGGCAGGGGCACCGGCCGGGCCGGCGCTGCTCCGCATCCTACCCGGTCGTCCCGCCCGGCACGAGATCGGAGCGGGTGCGCCGCGCACCGCCCGATCGGGGGCGCGTGCCTCTAGTCTCGGCGGCATGACGGTGGTGCGGCGATGACGGCGGTCGGGGACGGCACCCGGGCGGCCACGGTCGACCTGCTCGGGGTGCTCGCCTACGGCGAGCTGTCGGCGTTCGACCGGCTCGCCGAGGACGCCCGGCACGCGCCGACCCTCGCGGGCCGGGCCGCGCTGTCGGGGATGGCCGCGGCCGAGATGGGCCACTTCCGGCTGCTGCAGGAGCACCTGGACGGCCTCGGCGTGCCGGTGGAGACGGCGATGGCGCCCTTCGTCGAGACCCTCAACCGCTACCACGCCTCCACCGCCCCGCGGAGCTGGCTGGAGTCGCTGGTCAAGGTCTACCTCGGCGACGGCCTCGCCGCCGACTTCTACCGCGAGATCGCCGCGTGGATCCCCGGCCCGACCGGGGAGCTCGTGCGCGCCGTCCTCGCCGACACCGGGCACACCGCCTTCGCCGAGCGCGAGGTCCGGGCGGCCTCGTCCGCCGACCGCAAGGTGCACGACCGCCTCGCCCTGTGGGGCCGGCGGCTGCTGGGCGAGGCCGTCACGCAGGCCCAGTACGTGGTGGCCGAGCGCGACGAGCTGGCCGAGTTCATCGTCAACGGCTCCGGCGACCTGGCCGGCATCGGCACGCTGCTCAAGCGGCTGCAGATCAACCACGGCAAGCGGATGGGCAAGCTCGGGCTCACCTGACCGGGGGCGGCGGGCGGTCGCCGAACCGGCGCGCGTAGGCCGCGGGGGGCAGCCCGGTGCGCCGGCGCAGGTGGCGGCGCAGGGCGAGGCGCTGCCCAGCCCGCTGGCCCGGGCGACGACGTCCGGGCGGCGCTCGCCGCGCTCCAGCAGCCGGCGGGCCAGCTCGACCCGCTCCGCGGTCAGCCAGGCCAGCGGGGTCATGCCGAGCTCGGCGCGGAAGCGGCGGTGCAGCGTCGCGGGGCTGACGGCCGCCCGCGCGGCCAGGTCGGCCACGCCGCGGACGGCGTCGAGGTGCCCGCGCGCCCAATCCAGCAGCGGACCCAGCGACGCGTCCGCCACGGCCGGGACGGGCCGCTCGACGAACTGCTGCTGCCCGCCGTCGCTCGGTCTTCGTCGTGCCGCGCGGCGTGGAGCACCGGCCGTCGGCGCCCGGCGGGGCGCGCATCCTCATGGTCGAGCCCACCGGCACCTCCACCGTCGGGGACCGGCACGACCCGGTGCCCGCGCACGTGACCGCCGGGACCGGCGTGCCGCTGGCCTGACGCGCCGGGGCGGTCGGTCGGCCGGTTCGCGCAGGGCGGACTGCCCCGCCGGCCGCACTGGACTAGCCTGGGCCGGGCCAGTACGAGTGCGAGACCAGGAGGTCCACCGGTGGAGGTCAAGATCGGCATCGCGGAGAGCCAGCGCGAGCTCGTGGTGTCCAGCGACCAGTCGGCGGACGAGGTGCAGGCGCTCGTGGACGCGGCCCTGGGCGACCGCAGCGACGGGCTGCTCCGGCTCACCGACGAGAAGGGCCGCCGCTACATCGTGCAGACCCGGACGATCTCGTACGTCGAGATCGCGCCCGAGGACGCCCGGCGCGTCGGCTTCGCCATCGGCTGAGCCCCGCGCAGGATCCGGGGGACCACCGGACCCCCGGACCACCGCGGCGGAAGGCGCGCACCGACCGATGATCGCCCTGTTCGACGGCACGTCGCTCCACGTCGAGATCGAGGGCGCGGCGGACGCGCCCGTGACGGTCGTGCTCGCGCACGGCTGGACCGTCGACGCCCGCACCTGGGGGCCGGTCGCCTCGGCGCTGGCCGGGCCCGGCGTCCGGGTGGTGCGCTACGACCACCGCGGCCACGGCCGGTCGGACGGGGCCGATCCGACGACCATGACGCTCGAGCAGCTGGCCGACGACCTGGCCGAGCTGGTCGCCGTCGTCGCGCCGACCGGGCCGCTGGTGCTCGCCGGGCACTCGATGGGCGGCATGACCCTCATGGCGCTGGCCGAGCGGCACCCGGACGTCGTGGCCCGGGCCGCCGGGATCGGGCTGGTCGCCACGGCGGCCGGGGGCCTCGCGGGCACCTCGTTCGGGTTGCCCGCCGCGTCCGTCCCCGTGCTGCGGGCCGTCGAGGAGCGGGTGTACGCCACCCGCGGCTGGTCGCGCGCGACGCGGCTGGGCAGCCCGCGCGCGCTCGCGCCGGCGATGCGCTGGCTGCTGCTGGGGGCCGACGCCGACCCCGAGGCCGTCCGCCTCACCGTCGACGCCGTCGCGGCGTGCCGACCGGCGACGCTGTCCGGGTTCCGGCCCGCGCTGGCCGCCCACGAGCGGGACGCGGCGCTGGCCGCCTTCGCGCGGATCCCGACCGTGGTGCTGGCGGGGGCCCAGGACAGGCTCACGCCGGTGGCGGCCGCGCGCCGGATCGGCGCCGCCCTGCCCACCGCCGAGCTGACGGTCTACCCCCGCGCCGGGCACATGCTGCCGCTGGAGCGGGTGGGCGGGGTCGCCGGGCGCCTGGGCGCCCTGGTCCGGCGCGCCGCCGGGGCGCACGCCGCCTGACCCCGGCGCCGGCGCTCAGGCCGGGTCGGTCCCCGTGACCAGCGGGAAGTCGGCCAGCCCGCGCCAGGCCAGGCGGGACATCATCGCCACCGCCTCGTCGCGGGGCACGGCGCGGCCGGAGTCGAGCCAGTACTGCGCGGTCACCTGCGAGAGCCCCACGAGCCCGACGGCCAGCAGCCGCGCCCGGTCCGGGTCCAGCCCCGCGTCGGTGGTGACGGCGTCGGCGACCAGCTCGATGCAGCGGTCGCGCGCCCCGTCGACGACGGCGGCGGCCTCGGGCTCGCCGCGCAGGTCGGACTCGAAGACCAGCCGGTAGGAGCCGGCCTCCTCGGCGACGAAGTCGAAGTAGGCGGCGACGGCGGCGCGGGCGCGGTCCTGGTTGTCGTCGCGGTGCTCCAGCGCGTCGCGGACCCGCTCGACGAGCTCGTCGGCGTAGGTGGTGAGCAGCGCGCGGTAGAGCTCCAGCTTGCCGGGGAAGTGCTGGTAGAGCACGGGCTTGCTCACCCCGGCCCGCTCGGCGATGTCGTCCATCGCGGCGGCGTGGTACCCGTGCGCGGCGAAGACGTCGCGGGCGGCGTCGAGGAGCTGCGCGCGCCGCGCGGTGCGCGAGAGCCGCGCGCCGCGCTGCACGGGGGTGGCCGCGCCCGTCACCGGTGCGGTCCCGAGATCGGCTCGGTCATGGCGGGCCTTCCTGGTGGTGCGGTCCCGGTCGGGGACGGAGCAGCCACCCTACCCGGCGGTACCCCCCGTCGGGGGGCTGCGGCAGGCAGCCGAGCAGGGCGACGGCCAGGACGCCGAGCAGGGGCACCGCCCCAGGCCGGGGGAGCACCGGCGCCAGCACCGCCCCGGCCGCCGCGACCGCCGCCCCGACCGCGACCGCCGCCCGCACGGCCGGCGGCGTGCGCGGCCGGGTCGTCCCCACCGACACGGCCCCGCGTGCGGAGCCGTCCCAGGCGACGAGCAGGGCCCCCGGCGGGGCCGCCGGTTCCGCGACCCCGTGCGCGGCCAGCCAGCCGGGCGGCCCGACGAGCACGGCGTGGGCGACGACGACCGGCCCCTCCGCCTGCTGGTGCAGCTCCGACACCACGCCGCGCAGGCCCCCGTCCGCGGTGCCGTCGACGTCCGACACCCCGGGCAGCGGCGCCCCGGCGGCGCGGGCCAGCGCGCCGCCGACCGGCCCGGCGCCGCGGTGCACGGCGGCGGCCAGCCGGACCAGCTCGTCGGGGTCGGTCCCGGGCAGCGGGTCCACCGAGCGGACCGCGGGCGGCCCGGTGGGGACCGGGCGGGCGCGCAGGGCCAGCGCGAGCAGGAGGGCGGCCGGGCAGCCGCCGACCGCCGCGGCGAGGGCGCCCGCGGTGTCGCCGGCCCCCAGCCGGTACCCGAGCACGGCGACGACGACGGCCAGCCCGGCGAGGGCGGCCCCCGTCACCGCACGTCCAGGGCGAACCCGACGTCGTGCACCGCGCCCGCGTGCCGGAACCGCAGGAACAGCGCGTGCGGTCCGGGCACGGCCAGCGTCGCGGTGAACGCGATGCCCGGACCGGCGCGGGCCGCCGGGTCGCCCGCGACCGCGTCGGCCGGCACGTCGGTCCGGGCCAGGTCGCTGCGGCGCACGGCGGTGAGGCGGCCGAACGCGCCGGCGTCGGGTTCGAGGTCGGTGACGGGCGCGCCGTCGCGGGTCACCGTGGCGAACAGCGGCGAGGCGGTGCCGGCGACCGGGTCCCCGTCCAGCCGCACCTGGTAGGGCCCCGCCCGCGCCACCCGCACCGGCTCGGTCGACGCCGGGAGGTACTCCCCGGGCGCGCTGACGTCCACCCCGAGGACGATCGGGGGGCCGCCGGGCGGGGTGAGGGCCGCGTGGACCCGGTGCGCGCCGGGCGTGAGCAGGACGGGCGCCCGCCAGAGCCCGTCGGGACCGGCGACCGCGGACGCCCGGCCCGTCCCGACGCCGTCCCGGCGCACCACGGCGAGCTCGACGGCGGCGGGAGCGGCCCCGGGTCCGGTGAGGGCGAAGACGAACTCGGCGGGGACGCCGGGGAGGAACCGGTCGGTGAGCGGCAGGAGCGTCCAGCCGGCCGCGGTGGCGGAGAGGCCCTCGCCGACGGGCGCGGCCGGTGCGGGGGCGGCGGGCGCCGCGACGACCGGGGGCGGTGGAGGCGGCGGGGCGGGCGCGGTGAGCGCCCCCGCGGCCCAGGCCAGGGCGAAGACCAGACCGAGCCCGGTCGTGCCGGCGGCGAGCCGCGTGCCGTCCACGTCCGTACAACGCGCGGGGCGCCCCGGGGTGGCGGGGGACCCGCCCGGACCGCGACCCCGGGGGGTCCGTTTGCCGGCGACCGGCGCGCGGGCGATGCTCGGTCGCGTGACGTCCTCCGCGCCCTGGCCCGGTCGCCTGCTCACCTCCGGGGGCGTGTCCCTGCACGTCCGCGAGACGCCGGGCCCCGACGGCGTGCCGGCCGTGTACGTGCACGGCCTGTCCGGCTCCGCGACGAACTGGACCGACCTCGCCGGGCTCCTCGCGCCGCGGGCCGCCGGCACCGCCGTCGACCTGCCCGGCTTCGGGCACTCGCCCCCGCTTGCCGTCCCCGACTGGTCGCCGCAGGCCCACGCCGACGCCCTGCTGTGCTTCCTCGCCGGCCGCAACCGGCGGGTGCACCTGGTCGGCAACTCGATGGGCGGCGCGCTGGCGATCGAGGTCGCCGCCCGCCGCCCCGAGCTCGTCGCCTCGCTCACCCTGGTCTCCCCGGCCGTGCCCGACCGCCGCCCGGACCCGCGGCGGATCTCCGACCCGCGGCTCGCCCTGGCCCTCGTGCCGGTGCTCGGGCGCCGCGCCCGCGCCGCGGTGACCGCGCTGACCCCCGAGGAGCGGGCCCGGCAGGTCGTCGACATCTGCTTCGGCGACCCCGGTCGCGTCCCGCCCGAGCGCCTGGCCGAGTTCGCCGCCGAGATCGACCGCCGCAACCGGTTGCCGTGGACGCGCGAGGCCGTGAACCGCACCGCGGTCGCGATGATCCGCAGCTGGGCCGGGGGCGCGCTGTGGCGGGCCGCCGCGCGCGTCCGGGCGCCGTCGCTGGTCGTCTGGGGGGACCGCGACCGGCTCGTCGCGCCCCGGCTCGCGGCCCGCACCGCCGCGGCGATCCCCGGGGCCGAGCTGCTGCTCCTGCCCGGCGTGGGCCACGTCGCGCAGATGGAGGTGCCCGACGTCGTCGCCGAGGCGGTGGGCCGGCTGTGGGACCGCGCGGCCCGAGACGACCGCCGCGGGGAAGATGCGGAGGGCCCGGCGCGTTCGAGCGGGGAGACCGCACGACGACGCGAGGAGCACGTCTGATGGCAGGAACACCGGCACTACCGCCGCTCGTGGAGCCGGCCGCCGAGCTGACCAAGGACGAGGTGGCCCGCTACAGCCGCCACCTGATCATCCCCGACATCGGGATGACCGGTCAGAAGCGGCTGAAGAACGCGAGGGTGCTCGTGGTCGGGGCCGGCGGGCTGGGCAGCCCGGCGCTGCTCTACCTGGCCGCGGCCGGCGTCGGCACGCTGGGCATCGTCGAGTTCGACGAGGTCGACGAGTCGAACCTGCACCGCCAGGTGATCCACGGCCAGTCCGACATCGGGCGCCCGAAGGGCGAGTCGGCGCGCGACTCGATCCGCGAGATCAACCCGTTCGTCGAGGTCGTGCTGCACCCCGTGCGGCTCGACAGCTCGAACGTGCTCGACATCTTCCGCGACTACGACCTCATCCTCGACGGCACCGACAACTTCGCCACCCGCTACCTCGTCAACGACGCCGCGGTGCTGCTCGGCAAGCCCTACGTGTGGGGCTCGATCTACCGCTTCGAGGGCCAGGCGTCGGTGTTCTGGGAGGACGCCCCCAACGGGAAGGGCCTGAACTACCGCGACCTCTACCCCGAGCCCCCGCCCCCCGGCATGGTGCCGTCGTGCGCCGAGGGCGGCGTGCTGGGCGTGCTGTGCGCGTCGATCGGCTCGATCATGGTCAACGAGGCCATCAAGCTGATCACCGGCATCGGCGAGCCGCTGCTGGGCCGGCTGATGGTCTACGACGCCCTGGAGATGAGCTACCGCACCATCAGGCTGCGCAAGGACCCCGCCACCGCGCCGATCACCGAGCTCATCGACTACGACGCGTTCTGCGGCACGGTCTCCGACGAGGCGCAGAACGCCGCCGCCGGGCACACGATCACGGCGACCGAGCTCAAGGACATGATGGACGCGGGCAAGGACTTCGCGCTGATCGACGTCCGCGAGCCGCACGAGTACGAGATCGTCAGCATCCCGGGCGCGGTGCTCATCCCGAAGGACCGCATCCTGTCCGGCGAGGCGCTGGCCGAGATCCCGCAGGACAGGCCCGTGGTGCTGCACTGCAAGTCCGGCGCCCGGTCGGCCGACGCGCTCGCGGCCCTGCACCGCGCCGGCTTCCGGGACGCGGTGCACGTCGGCGGCGGGGTGCTGGCCTGGGCCAAGCAGGTCGACCCGAGCCTCCCGACGTACTGACCCGCCGGTCGTCCGCCGCCGGCCTCCCCCGGTCGGCGGCGGACCGCCGCACGGACCGTGACGGTCACCGGGCGTGTCCGTCCCAGTCGGAGCAGTGACACCCGCGGGTGAGCCGGAGTAACGTCCCGTAGCCGGAAGGTCACGTTCGAGTGACGCCGGGGCGTCCAGGTGCAGGGTGCACGGCCGCGGCAGGCAGACGGGTGAGGTCGAAGCGGCGCGCCCGTCGCAGGCGATGGGGGCGGCGGAGCGGTGGACGGTGCGGGCGGGGTTCCGAAGCGGTGCGCGCTGCCGGGGTGCGACGCCGTCATCGAGGACATCCCGGGTCGGCCGGCCCGCCGGTACTGCTGCGCCGCGCACCGGGCCCGGGCCCGGCAGGCGCGCCGCGCCGCCGTGCAGGCGGGCCAGGACCAGCAGCTGATCGCCACGCTGCCGTGGCTGCGGGAGCCGGACCCGGGTGCTCCCGACGCGCCCCCGGTCGTCGCGGCCGCGCCCGGGCCGCCCGCCGTGCCGGAGCCCCGCGTCCCCGTCCGCCCGGAGCCGCGGGTGGAGGGGGCCCGGGCCCGCGCCGCCCGGCTCCGCTCCGCGCCCGCCCCGGCGCCGGCCGTCCGCGACGCGGGGTCGGGCCCGCGCCGCCCGGGCCTGCTCCGCGGCCGGCGCGTGCTCGTCGCGCTGGGCGCCGCCGGCATCCTCGCCGGCGGGTACGCCGTCACCGCCGCCCCGCCCCCGGCGCCCTCGGGCGAGGTGCCGGCCACGCCCGAGGAGTGGGAGGAGCAGGCCGAGCTGGCGCTCGCCTCGGTGAACCGGCAGCTCGACAGCATCGCCGCGGTCGAGGCGGAGTGGTACGCCCTGCCCGAGGAGGAGCGCGCGGACGGCCCGGCCGAGCCCGTCACCGCGCTCGTCGAGCGCCGCGAGCAGCTGGAGCGCCGGCGGGCGACCATCGAGTCGCAGCTGGAGGCCTACCGCGACCTCGAGGGCGCCCGCACCGACCTGGCCGAGTCCGAGCAGCACCTGGCCGCCGTCGAGGAGGCGCTGCGCGACGCCCCGCCGGTGGACGAGCGCACCGCCCAGCAGGACGCCTCCCTCGTCGCGCTCGACGAGCAGCGCGACCTGCGGCTGCGGCAGCGCGACGCGCGGCGGGCCGAGGTCGAGACGCTGGAGGCGGGCGTCGAGGACGCCGTGACCCGGCCGCTCCCCGACGACGCCGGGACGACCGAGGAGATCGGCGACGAGGTCCTCGACGCCATCCGCGGCGAGGACGGGGACGAGGAGCCCGAGGGGACCCCGACCCGCCCCGAGGCGCTGTCGCCCCGCGACGAGCAGGACGGTGAGCCCGGGGAGGACGCGACCACCAGCGGCCCGCCCGACCCGCGCGGGCCCGGCGACGAGACGGAGGACGTCCCGCGGGAGGGCGGGGGCGATGCGGACGACCCGGGGGACGCGGACGGTCCGGTGGAGCCCGAGGGCGGCGCCGGGTCGGAGCCGGACGGCGGACCCGAGCCGGTGCTGCCCGCCCCCGACGCCGAGCCCCATCCGGGCCCGGACGCCGAGGCTGATCGTGGTCCGGATGCTGCCCCCGCTCCGGGTGTCGGAGTCGGCCCGGAGCCGGACGCCGAGCCCGACCCGGTGCCGGCCCCGGAGCCCAGCATCGCGCCCGTCCCGGACGGTGGGGCCGGCCCGGAGCCCGACCCCGAGCCCGCTCCGGACGGCCGTGCCGGTCCGGTGCCGGACCGCGCGGCCGGCCCGGTCCCGGACGTCGGGTCCGATCCGGAACCCGACGACGTGCCCGGCCCGGAGACCGGGCCGGGTCCGGTGCCGGACCCCGAGCCGGAGGCCGTGCCCGCTCCGGATGCGGGACCCGGCCCAACGCCGGAGTCGGCGCCCGGCGCTGCGCCTGCCCCGGATGCTGCGTTTGCCCCGGACGCCGGACCCGGGCCGGTGCCGGACCCGGAGCCCGACGCCGCGCCCGGCTCCGGGGCCGGTCCCGGGGTCGGGGAGGGTGCAGCGGAGGCAGCGGGGCGGGACCGCGACCGCGACCGCTCGGCCGAGCGGCCCGAGGACGTCGTCGCCGCTGCACCGGCCGCGGACGCGCCCCCCGCGTCGGAGCCGGACCGGGGCGGCCCGGCTGCAGGTGGTGGCACGACCGGTGGGGCGGCTGATGCCCCCGTCGCCGGCGGTGCCGCCGGTCCGGCCGGACCCGGAGGTGCCGCCGAGGACCGCGAGGGGCCGGTCGACGCCGCGGAGGACGGCGCCACCCCCGCCGACCGCGCCGACGGGTCGGACCCCGCCGCGGACGAGCCCCGCGGGGCCGACCGGCCGGACGACGGCGGCGACGGCCCGGTGCCGACCGGAGAGGGTGGTGCCCCCGCCCCGGAGGGCGCCGGCGCGGTCGCCGAGCAGGAGCCGACGGCCGACGGCCCGACGGAGGACCCGCCCGCGGCCGCCGAGGACGACACCGCGGCGGGTGAGGACCGCGGCGGGTCACCCGACCGGGACGACGTGGAGATCGACGACCTCGACGAGGAGCAGCTCCCGCAGCCGGTGCTGGACACGCCGCCCAGCACGGCCGACACCGACCCGGACCTGGCCGACCCGGACCCCGCGCAGGAGGAGCCGGTCGACGCTCCGGACACCGCTCCCGGCGACGACGAGGAGGCCGCGCAGCCGGAGGCCGCGGCCGAGCAGGACACGGGGAGCAGCGGCGCAGCCCCGGACGACGGCGATGGCGCCTGGGACGACGAGCAGCTCGACGACTGGAACGCGTCCGTCGACGCGGGCGCCGACGAGGAGTCGACCGATGGGAAGTCGACGGACGGGGAACCGGGCGACGTCGAGGACGTCGTGACCGAGTACGTCGACGTCGCCCTCGCCTCCGCGGTCGGTGCCGAGGACGACGCCGGGAGCAGGGGGGACGACTCCAGCTCCGACGGGAGCGACGACTCAGCACCGCACGAGGACGGATCGGACGACAGCTCCGGCTCGGATCCGGACGAGGACTCCGGCCCGGAGGGGAACGAGGGCTCCGGCGAGGACGAGGACGAGCGCGAGGACCCCCGCCCGGAGGGGGACGAGGGCTCCGGCGAGGACGAGGACTCCGGCTCGGATGAGGACTCCGGCTCGGATGAGGACTCCGGCTCGGATGAGGACGAGGGCCCCGACCTGGAGGAGGACGAGGCCTCCGGTTCCGACGAGGACGACGATTCCGGTCGGGATATGGATCCTGGGTCCCAGGAGGAGTCCGACCAGGAGGAGTCCGACCCGGACGACGGACAGGACAACGGTTCGGGGGAGGGTGACGAGTCCGGTGCCGACGAGGACTCGGAAGCCGACGAGGACTCGGAAGCCGATAAGGACTCCGACGAACCGTCCCCTTCGGACGCGGGAGATGCCGCTGACAGCACCGAGGAGGGCTCGGGTTCGGAGGAGGGCTCGGGTTCGGAGGAGGGCTCGGGTTCCGGTTCCGATGCCGGCGAGTCCTCCGACGACGATCCGGACGACCGATCCTGACTCGGCGATCCGGCGACGTGGGCGAACACTGCGTAACGAGACGCACTGCACCCCGCGTGGCGGACGCCCATCGGTGCAGGTCGCCGGTAGCGTGCGGGATCGTGATCGAACATGCCGCGCCGGGGGCGGGATCATGACCGCGGCACCCGTCCTGCCGGAGGGATCGGCCTCTGCCGCCCTGCCGCCGCACGTCCGCACCGCGTTCGGGGTGCAGGACACCGATCCGAGGCCCGTCGTCTGGGCGGGGCGCGGTGCGTGGCACTGCGGGGACGTCCTCGTCCGCCCGGTGCCGGACAACGCCGTCGCCGCCTGGTCGGCCGGGGTGCTCGACGGGCTGGAGGTGGAGGACCTGCGCCTCGCCCGGCCCGTCCGCTCCTCCGACGGTCGCTGGGTGGTCGCCGGGTGGGCCGCCAGCCGCTTCGTGCCCGGTGTGCTCGAGCCCCGCTACGACGAGGTCGTCCGCGCCGCCGAGCGCCTGCACACCGCCACCGCCGCCGTGCCGCGCCCGCGCGTGCTCGACGGCCGCGACGACCTGCTCACCCGCTCGGCCGCCGGCGCGTGGGGCGAGGTGCGGCTCAACCTCGACCCGGCCACCGGCGGCACCCTCTACGCCGAGCTCGCCGCCCACCGCACGCCGGTCCGCCTCACGCCGCAGGTGGTGCACGCCGAGCTGTTCGGCGCGGTGCTGTTCGACGGCGACAGCCCCGCCATCGTCGACCTGGTGCCGGCCTGGCGGCCGAGGGAGTGGGCCGCGGCCGTCATCGTGGTCGACGCGCTCGCCTGGGGCGGCGCCGACGACGGCCTGCCGCACCGCTTCGCCCACCTGGAGGAGTGGCCGCAGATGCTGCTCCGGGCCGCGCTGTACCGGCTGGCGCTGCACGCCCAGCACCCGGAGGCGTCGCCCCGCACCCTGCCCGGTCTCGAGCGCGCCGCCGGTGTCGTCACGGCGCTGCTCTGACCGGTCCAGGAACGATCGGCACACCCATGATCACCGTTTGGGTGCGCCACCGGCCGCAGGCGGCCGCTCCGGCACCGAACCGGTGATCAGGGCCCGGCCAGTCGGATCCCGGCCGGAACGACGGCCGCCCTTCGCCCAGTGATCGTCGTTCGGGTGCGGAACCGGCTGCCTGCGGCCGCCCCGACGCCGAACCGGTGATCAAGGTCTGGCCAGCGGATTCCGGCCGGGTGACGGCCGACCTCCGCCCATGATCGCCGTTCGGGTGCTGGACCGGCCGCCTGTGGCCGCTCGTGCGCCGAACCGGTGATCATGGCCCCGCTGGTGGATCCCGGCCTGGCGACGGCCGACCTCTGTCCCGTGATCACCGTCCGTGTGCCGATCGGCCGCCTGCGGCCACTCCGGCAGCAAACTGGTGATCGAGCCCGACGAGTCCGGCTGGACGAGGGCAGACCTCCGTCCCGTGATCGCCGTGTGGGTGCGGAACCGGCCGCCTGCGGCCGCTCGTGCACCGAACTGATGATCATGGTCGGTCGATCCCCGCCGAGCGCGGTGGCTGACCTCGGTCCTGTGATCCACGTTCGGGTGCCGGACCGGCCGCTCCGGCACCGGAACCGTGATCAAGGCGGCTCCTGCGACGACCGGCCTGCGGCCCTGGAGCGATCGCCGTCGGGGTCCACCCCCGACTGTCCCGCCCCGGACCACCGACCACCACCCGGACGCCCCTCGTGAGCGGGAAGGGCGGTCCGGGCCGCCGCATCCGCTCACGGGTCAGTTCAACGGGCGGATGCCCTCGGGGAGCTGCCCGCCGGCCAGGAGGTCCGCGGTCAGGTCGGCGAGGTGCGTCAGCGCGGCGCGCTGGGTGAACGGGCCGTAGGAGACGCGGGCGACGCCCAGCTCGGCCAGTCGGGCCGGCGGCAGGGAGCCGGGGACGCCGATCGTCGACAGCCTCCGCTCGCCCAGGCCCTCCACCAGGGCCGTCACCTGCTGCTCGTCGAGCCGGCCGGGCACGAACACGCAGGCGGCGCCCTCGGCGAGGAACGCGCGCCCGCGCTCGACCGCGTCGGCGAGTACCTCGGCGGGGTCGCGGTCGCCGGCCCGGAGGAACGCGTCGGTGCGGGCGTTGAGCACGAACGGCACGCCCTCCGCCTCGCCCGCGGCGACGGTGGCGCGCACGGCGGCGACCGCGTCGGGCAGCGGCTGCATCCGGTCCTCCAGGTTCGCGCCCACGACACCGACGCCGATCGCCCGGCGGACGGTCTCGCCGGGCTCGCCGTAGCCGCTCTCCAGGTCGGCGGTGACGGGGACGTCGACGGCGGCGGCGATCCGGCCCACCATGTCGATCATCAGGTCCCGCGGGATCCGCTCCCCGTCGGGGTAGCCGAGGGTCGCGGCGATCGAGTGGGAGGCGGTGGCGAGCGCGCGGCTGCCCTGGTCGGCCACCACCTTCGCCGTGATCGCGTCCCAGACGTTGACGACGACGAGCAGCTCGGGATCGGTGTGCAGGCGGAGCAGGTCCTCGGCCCTGGCGGTGATCGTCACGCCGCGGACGGTACGCCGGTTAGGTTCGGGGCGTGACCGTCCGCGTGGTGCTGGCCCCCGACAAGTTCAAGGGCTCCCTGGACGCGGCGGGCGTGGCCGACGCGCTGGCCGCCGGCATCGCCGACGCCGCGCCGGACTGGCTGGTGCACCGCTGCCCGGTCGCCGACGGGGGCGAGGGCACGGTCGCGGCGGTGCTGTCCGCGGGCTGGTCGTCCGTCGCGGTGGCGACGACCGGTCCGGTCGGCGACCCGCTCACCGCCGTCTACGCCCGCCGCGGCGGGGTCGCCGTGGTGGAGCTGGCCGCCTCGTCCGGGCTGGGTGCGCTGCCCGGCGGCGTGCTCCGCCCCCTCGACGCCGGCACGGCCGGGCTGGGCACCGTCGTCGCGCACGCGCTGGACGCCGGGGCCGACGAGGTCGTGATCGGCCTGGGCGGCAGCGCCTCCACCGACGGCGGAGCGGGCCTGCTCACCGGGCTGGGCGCGCGCGTGCTCGACGCGGACGGCGCCGAGCTGCCCGCGGGCGGCGCCGTGCTGGCCCGGGCCGCCCGCCTCGACCTGGACGGGCTGCACCCGCGCGTGCGCACCGCCCGCTTCGTCTTCGCCTGCGACGTCGACAACCCGCTGCTCGGTCCCGACGGCGCCGCCGCCGTCTACGGGCCGCAGAAGGGCGCGGACCCGGGGCAGGTCGCGCAGCTCGACGCGGCCCTCGCGCACTGGGCGGCGCTGCTGGCCGCCACCACCGGCCGCGACGTCGCCGGCGGGCGCGGCGCCGGCGCGGCGGGCGGGGCGATGTGCGGGCTCGCCGCGCTCGTCGACGTGGAGCAGCGCAGCGGCGTCGAGCTGGTGCTGGAGCTCACCGGCTTCGCCGACGCCGTCGCCGGGGCCGACCTCGTCGTCACCGGCGAGGGCCGGCTGGACCGGCAGACGCTGCACGGCAAGGCGCCGGTGGGCGTGGTCGCGGCGGCCCGGGCGGCGGGGGCGGACGTCGTCGCCGTCGCCGGGGAGAGCACGCTCACCGACGCCGAGCTGCGCGCCGCCGGCTTCTCGGCGGTGCACGAGCTCGTCGCGCTCGCCCCCGACCGGGCCACCGCCGTCCGCGACGCGGCGCCGCTGCTGCGCCGGGTCGGTGCCGCCATCGCTCGCGCGCGGCGGGGCCGTTGACCCCCGCCCGTCAGCGCCGGCTCCGGTCCAGCCGCCCGTCCACCAGCAGCACGCCCTCCGCCCGCAGCCGGGCGGACTGCTCCCGCGCGACGTGCGGGGCGCACGTGCCGTCGGCGCGCAGCACCCGGTGCCAGGGCAGGTCGTGCCCGTCCTCGGCCAGCACCCGCCCGACGAGCCGCGCCCGGCCGGGCAGGCCCGCGGCGGCGGCGACGGCGCCGTAGGTCGACGTGCTCCCCGGCGGGATCGCGCGCACGGCCTCCCGGATGCGCTCGTGCGCCTGCTCGTCCACCGCTACAGGAACGCGCGGACGGCGGCGGCGACGTCGGCGGTGCGCTCCAGGAACACCATGTGCCCGGCGTCGACCGGCGCGACGACGAGGTCGTCGCCCAGCTCGGCGCGGCAGGCCGCCACCCAGGCCGGGTCGACGAACTCGGCCCGCAGCGCCGGGACGAGCAGCGTCGGCGTGCCGCGCGGCGGCACCGCGGCCGGGCGGGCCATCTCGCCCCACGCCGCGACGACCGCGGAGCGCGCGTAGCGGTAGCGCCACCCGTCGCCGTCGGGGACGAGGTGCTCGTCCAGCTCGGCCTCCACCAGCGCCGGGGCGATGCCCGCCCAGCGCTCCGCCCGGTCCGCCCGCGCGGTCGCGAGGTCGGGGTACCGCTCGTCGGCGCGGGTCTCCTCGGCCGTCCGGAGCATGTCCTGCGGGTCGAGGCCCAGCGCCGGGTCGAGCAGCACCAGCCGCTCGACGCGCTGCGGCGCGGTGCGGGCGAGGTGGACGGCGACGGCGCCGCCGAAGGAGTGGCCGAGCACGGGGACGCGGTCGAGCCCGAGCGCGTCCATCGTGGCGAGGACGTCGGCGACGTGCTGCTCGAGGTGCCACGGGGGCGTCCAGGGGGAGCGGCCGTGCCCGCGCAGGTCGAGCCCGACCAGCTCCAGCCCGGGCAGCTCCGCGGCCAGCGGGACCCAGCGCCGCCCGTGCCCGGTGACGCCGTGCAGGGCCAGGACGGGCCGTCCGGCCCCGTGCCGGTGGACGTGGAGGGTCACGGCGGCGATGCTGCCACCCCGCGCCCGCGCGGGGGGGACGGCGGGCGAGAGTGTCGGAGGGCCGTGGTCTCATCGTCGCCGTGACCGCTCCCGCCCTCGTGCGCCCGCCGCGCCCCGACCCGGCCGGTCGGGTCTGGGACGCGGCCGCGCAGCGGGTGCTGGAGCACTCCTCGGGGTGGCTGAAGGTCCTCGGCGGCCCGGGCACGGGCAAGACCGCGCTGCTGCTGGAGTCGATCTCCGCGCGGATGCGGGCGGGGGACGACCCCGGGCGCACCCTGCTGCTGGTGGGCAGCCGGAGCACGGCCGCCGAGCTGCGGGAGCGGCTCGTGCACCTGGGGCGCGGCGCGGCCGGCACGCTGCGCGAGCCGCTGGTGCGCACCGTGCACTCCTACGCCTTCGGGGTGCTGCGCCTGCACGCCGCCCGGCACGGCGACCCGCCGCCGCGGCTGCTCGCCGGCGCCGAGCAGGACGTCGTCGTGCGCGAGCTGCTGGAGGGGGAGCTGGCGGGCGACGCGCCCGACTCGGGCTGGCCGGGCCGGCTGCGGCCGGCCCTCGGGGTCCCGGGGTACGCCGCGGAGCTGCGCGAGCTGCTGCTGCGCGCGGCCGAGCGGGGGTGGGGGCCCGAGGAGCTCCACGACGCCGGGGTCCGCTACGACCGGCCCGAGTGGACGGCCGCGGGCCGGTTCTTCCGCACCTACGAGCAGGTCACGCTGCTGCGCGGGTCGGCGGGCCGGGGGGCGCCGCAGGCCACCGCGCCCGCGCTCGACGCCGCGGAGCTGGTGGCGGCGGCCCTCGACGCGCTGGCCGCCGACCCCGAGCTGCTCGCCGGCGAACACGACCGGGTGCAGCACGTGGCGGTCGACGACGCCCAGGACCTCGACCCCCAGCAGCTCGAGCTGGTGCGCGCGCTAGGCTCCCGGGCCCGGTCGGTGCTGCTCGCGGCCGACCCGGACCAGGCGGTGCTGGCCTTCCGCGGCGCCGACCCGCACGGGCTGGACCGGATCGACGCCCCCGCCGCCGTGCTCACCGTCGACCACCGCAGCGCCCCCGCCGTCCGGGCCGCGGGGCAGCGGGTGGCGGCGCGGCTGGCCGGCGCCGGCCCGACGCGCGTCCGCAGCGGCCCGCCGGGGGAGGACCCCGACGGCGGCGCCGTCGACGTCCGGGTGTTCTCCTCCGCGGCGCAGGAGGCCGGGTGGGTGGCCGACCGGCTGCGCCGCGCGCACCTGCAGGACGGGGTGCCGTGGTCGCGGATGGCGGTGCTGTCCCGCTCGGCGCGGCGCTCGTTCCCCACGCTGCGCCGGGCCCTGCTCGCCGCGGGGGTGCCGATCGCGGCGCCGCCCGACGAGCTCCCGATCGCCCGGCAGCCCGCGGTCGTCCCGCTGCTCATGGTGCTGCGGTTCGCCGCCCGCCCCGGCGAGCTGGACGCCGACGCCGCCACCGCGCTGCTCACCTCCCCCCTCGGCTCGGCCGACCCGATGCGCATGCGCCGGTTGCGCCGCGGCCTGCTGCGGCTGGCCGCGCAGGCGGGCGGGGGCGACGCCGGCGACGGCAGCGACCCGCTGCTCGTCGACGCGCTCCGCGACGCCGCGCTGGGCCGGCCCGACCCGCTGGCCGCCCTGCCGGCCGCGGAGACGGCGCCGCTGCGCCGCGTCGGCGCGCTGCTCGCGCTGGCCGGCGACGCCGTCCGCGACGGGGAGGGGCCCGAGCAGGTGCTGTGGCGGGTGTGGCAGCGCAGCGGGCTGGCGCAGCGGTGGGGCGAGGCCAGCGCCCGCGGCGGGCCGGGCGGGGCGGCGGCCGACCGCGACCTCGACGCCGTGCTCGCCCTGTTCGACGCCGCGGCGCGGCACGCCGACCGGCTGCCGGGCGCGGGCGTCGCCGGCTTCACCGAGTACCTCGCCGCGCAGCACCTGCCCACCGACACGCTCGCGCCCCGCGCGCCGCGGGGCGAGGCCGTCGCGCTGCTCACCGCCCACGCGGCGCGCGGGCGCGAGTGGGACGTCGTCGCCGTGCCGGGCGTGCAGGAGGGGGCGTGGCCCGACCTGCGGCTGCGCGGCAGCCTGCTGGGCACCGAGCGGCTGGTCGACCTGGTCGCCGGCGTGGCCGAACCGGGTCGGGAGCCGGTGTCGCGGATGGCGCCGCTGCTGGCCGAGGAGCGGCGGCTGTTCTACTCCGCCTGCAGCCGGGCGCGCACCGCGCTGCTGGTGTCGGCGGTGCAGGGCGAGGACGAGGCGCCCTCCCGGTTCCTGGAGGAGCTCGACCCGCAGCCCGGGGAGCGGGTGGTGTCCCGGCCCGGCCGCTCGCTCGTGCTGCCCGAGCTGGTGGGGGAGCTGCGCCGGGCCGTCACCGACCCGGGCGCCGACCCGGCCCGGCGCGAGCGCGCCGCGGTCGCCCTGGCGCGGCTGGCCGAGGCGGAGGTGCCCGGCGCGCACCCCGACCAGTGGTTCGGGCTGGCCGAGGTGTCCAGCACCGCCCCGCTGCGGGAGCCGGGCGCGGTGGTGCCGGTGTCGCCCTCGGACGTCGAGCGCATCGAGCGCTGCCCGCTGCGGTGGGTGCTGGAGCGCCACGGCGGCGGCGACGTCGGTGCGCTCGCGGCCGTCACCGGCTCGCTCGTGCACGCCCTCGTGCAGGCCGAGTCGGCCGGGGCCCCGGCGGCGGAGCTGGAGCAGGCGCTCGACGCGGCCTGGTCCCGGGTCGACGCGGGCGCCCCCTGGTTCGGCCGCCGCGAGCTGCTGCGGGTGCGGGCGATGCTGGCGGCGTTCTCCAGCTGGGTGCGGTCGAGCCGGGCGGAGGGGCTGCAGCTGCTCGACGTCGAGCGGGCCGTCGAGCTCGACCTCCCCGCCGAGGACGCCGAGGTGGGGTCGTCGGGGCCGTGGCTGCGGCTGCGGGGCCGGGTCGACCGGCTGGAGGCCGACGCGCAGGGCCGCCCCGTCGTCGTCGACGTCAAGACGGGCCGGACCGCCGTCAGCGCCCGGGCGGCGGCCGAGCACGCCCAGCTCGCGGTCTACCAGCTCGCCGCGGCGCTGGGCGCCTTCGGCGACATCGTCGACGCCGCGGCCGGGCCCGGTGGGGCGCGGCTGGTGTACGTGGCCGACCGGAGGGCGGGCGGCGAGGCGAAGGAGCCGGTGCAGCCGCCGCTGGGCCCTGAGGACGTCGCGCACTGGCGCGCGGTGCTGCACGACTGCGCCGAGCACGCGTCCGGGTCGGTGTTCGTGGCCCGCACCGGACCCGACTGCGACCGCTGCCCCGTCCGCACGAGCTGCCCCGTGCACGGCTCCGGGCGCCCGGTCACCGAGGCGTGACGCCGTGGAGCTGACGCCGGCCGTCCTCGCCACCGCGCTCGGGGTGCCCGCGCCCACGCCCGAGCAGGCGGCGGTGATCGCCGCGCCCGCCCGGCCCGCGCTGGTCGTTGCCGGGGCCGGGGCGGGCAAGACCGAGACGATGGCCGCCCGGGTGGTGTGGCTGGTGGCCACCGGGCAGGTGCGGCCGGAGCAGGTGCTGGGCCTGACGTTCACCCGCAAGGCCGCCCAGCAGCTCGGCACCCGCGTGCGCGCGCGGCTGCGGCGCCTGGCCGGCAGCCGGCTGCTCGACGAGCTCGACCCCGGCGGGGAGCGCCGGGCGGCGCTGCTCGCCGGTGAGCCCACCGTCTCGACCTACCACGCCTACGCCGGTCGCCTGGTCGCCGAGCACGCGCTGCTGCTGCCCGCCGAGCCCGCCGCGCGGCTGCTCGGCTCGACGGCGGCCTGGCAGCTGGCCCACCGGGTCGTCACCACCTGGGCGGCCGACCTCGACGTCGACCGCGTCCCCGCCACCGTCACCGGGTACCTGCTGTCCCTGGCCGGGGAGCTGGGCGAGCACCTCGTCGACCCGGGCGCGGTCCGCCGGTACGCCGAGGAGCTGCGCGACGCCCTCGCCGGCGCGCCGCCCGGCCCGCGGCAGAAGGCGCAGCCGTCGCAGGCCTACCAGCGCTGGATCGACACCCAGCGGGTGCGCATCGAGCTGCTGCCGCTGGTGGAGGAGTTCGCGCGGCGCAAGCGCGCCGAGCGCGCCGTCGACTTCGCCGACCAGCTCGCCATCGCCGCGCAGGTGGCGGCGCAGCACCCCGAGGTGGGGGCGGCGGAGCGGGTCACCTACCGGGCCGTGCTGCTCGACGAGTACCAGGACACCGGGCACAGCCAGCGCGTGCTGCTGCGCGCGCTGTTCGGGACGGTGCCGGGCGAGCCGGTGCGCCCGGACGCGCCCTCGGTGACCGCCGTGGGCGACCCCTGCCAGTCGATCTACGGCTGGCGCGGGGCGAGCGCGGGCAACCTCGTGCGGTTCCGCACCGACTTCCCCGTCGCCGACGGGGTGCCCGCCGACGAGCACGGCCTGCTCACCAGCTTCCGCAACCCGGCCGAGGTGCTGGAGCTGGCCAACGCGGTCAGCGCGCCGATCCGCACCGCGCCGGGGGCCGTCGCCGTCGGGGAGCTGCGGCCCGGACCGGGCGCCGCGGCGGGCGACGTCCGCGTCGCGCTGCTGCCGACCGCCGCCGAGGAGGTGGCCTGGACGGCCGACGCGGTCGCCGCCGAGTGGGCGGCGGCGCAGCGGGAGGGGCGGGACGGGCCGCCGACCTCGGCGGTGCTGGTGCGCCGCCGCGCCGACATGGACGCGCTCGCCGACGCCCTGCGGGCGCGCGGCCTCCCCGTCGAGGTGGTCGGGCTCGGCGGGCTGCTGGACACCCCGGAGGTGCGCGACCTGGTCAGCGCCCTGAAGCTGGTGGCCGACCCGCTGGCCGGGCCGGCCGCCGTCCGGCTGCTCACCGGGGCGCGCTGGCGGCTGGGGGTGGCCGACCTCGCCGCGCTGTGGGGGCGGGCGCGGGAGCTGGTGCCGCCGCCGCCCGGGCGGCCCGGCGGGGGCGCGCTGGCGCTGGCGCTGGGGGCGCTGCCCGTCGAGCACGCCGAGCAGGCCGGCCTCGTCGACGCCCTCGACGACCCCGGCGACCCCGCCCGCTACACCCCGGCCGGCTACGCCCGGATCAGCCGTCTGGCCCGCGAGCTGACGATCCTGCGCAGCCGCGCCGGCGCGCCGCTCACCGACCTGGTGGCCGACGCGGAGCGGCTGCTGCTGCTCGACGTCGAGACCGCGGCGCGGCCGGGCCCCGTCGGCCGGGCCCACCTCGACGCCTTCGCCGACGTCGTCGCCGACTTCTCCGCCGGGGCGGAGGTGGCCACGCTGCCCGCGCTGCTCGACCACCTCGACACCGCCGAACAGGCGGAGGACGGGCTCACCCCGGGCGAGGTGGAGGTGGCCCCCGACCGCGTCCAGGTGCTCACCGTGCACGCCGCGAAGGGCCTGGAGTGGGAGGTCGTGGCCGTGCCGCACCTCGTCGCGCAGGTGTTCCCGGCGCGGAAGGTGAGCGGCAGCTGGCTCACCGACCCCGCCGCGCTGCCCGTACCCCTGCGCGGCGACGCCGTCGACCTGCCCGCGTTCGCCCCGCCCCCCGGCGGCGACCGCAAGGAGCTGGAGGCGGCGGTCACGGCCCACGACCGCGCGCTGGACGAGCGGCGGCTGACCGAGGAGCGGCGGCTGTTCTACGTGGCGCTCACCCGGGCCGAGCGCGTGCTGCTCGTGTCGGGGCACCGCTGGCCGGCGGCGGGGGAGAGGCCGAGGGCCCCCTCGCCGTTCCTCACCGAGGTCGCGCGGGCCGCACCCGACCGGGTGCGGCACTGGGCCGACGAGCCGCGCGAGGGGGAGACCAACCCCGCCCTGGGGACCGGGCCCGAGGCGCCCTGGCCCGCCGACCCGCTCGGCGGCCGGTCGGCCGACGTGCGGGCCGGGGCCGACCTGGTCCGGGCGGCCCTGGCCGCGCGCGCCGAGGCGCAGGCGGCCGCCGCGGAGGTCGCCGACCCGGGGGCGCAGCTCGGCCTGCTGCCGGGGCCGGTCGCCGACGACGGACCCGACGACCCGGACCCCGACGACCCCGAGGGGTGGGCCGCCGACGTCGGGGTGCTGCTGGCCGAGCGGGCGGCGGCGCGGGCGCGGCCCGCGGTGGAGCTGCCGCGCGCGATGACGGTGAGCCAGCTGGTGGAGCTGGCCGCCGACCCGGCGGCGCTGGCCGCGCGGCTGCGCCGTCCGCTGCCGCTGCCGCCCGACCCGCACGCGCGCCGCGGCACGGCGTTCCACGCCTGGCTGGAGCAGCGGTTCGGCGCGGCGCAGCTGCTGGACCTCGACGACCTGCCCGGCGCCGCCGACGAGGGCGCCGCGGACGACGACGCGCTCACCGAGCTGCAGGAGGCGTTCCTCGCCAGCGCGTGGGCCGAGCGCCGGCCGGTCGAGGTCGAGGTGCCGTTCGAGACGGTGATCGCCGGGGTGGGGGTGCGGGGCCGGATGGACGCGGTGTTCACCGATCCCGACGGCGGGTTCACCGTCGTCGACTGGAAGACCGGCCCGCCCGCCCGCGACCCGCGCGCCGCCGCCGTCCAGCTCGCGGCCTACCGGCTGGCCTGGGCCGACCTGGCCGGGGTCGAGCCCGACCGGGTCCGCGCGGCGTTCCACTACGTGCGCACCGGCACCACCCTGGCCCCGGTCGACCTGCTCGACGCCGACGGCCTGCGCGCGCTGCTGGAGGACGTGCCGACCGTCCTCACCCCGGCTGGAGCAGGGCCGCCAGCTTCGTGACGGTGTTCCAGTTGCGGGTGGTCACCAGCACGCCGGGGAAGCCGACGGGCGGTGCGGCGAGCAGCCCGTCCGGGCACCACTGGTAGAGCACCCGCCCCACCAGCCGGGTCCGCTCCGGGTCCGCGGCCAGCGGGTCGGTGCCCGCCGCCGCGACCGGCGGCTCGGCGTGGACGTGCGCCATGAGCCGCGACCCGTCGTCGGCCACCCCGACGAACGGGTTCGCGGCCACGATCCCGTGCAGCTCCTCGGCGGTGAGGACGACGACGCCGACGTCGAGGCCCGTCCGCGCCGTGACCGCGGCCGCGATGCGGGCGGCGTGCGCGGCGGGGGGCTCGTCGGGTCCGGTGACGACGGCGTTGCCGCTGTTGAGCACCGTCCGGACGGCGGTGTACCCGGCGTCGGCCAGCAGCTCGCGCAGGTCGGCCATGGCGATCCGCTTCGCCCGCCCGACGTTGATCCCGCGCAGCAGCACGACGAACCGGGGCACCGGCCCACCCTAGGACCCGCCCGGCGGCGATCGCCGCGCGCCGCGGCCGCACGGTCCGCCGTCCGCGTCAGCGGGCGTCGCGCCGCACCCGCAACGCCCACAGCACGAGCGGCACCTGCAGCGGCAGCCGCCCGTAGGCGGCCGCGCGGACGGGGGCCGGGGCGCGCGCGGCGTCGCGGGCCATCTGCACGTTGGCCGGGAACACGGCCAGGAACAGCAGGGCGGCGGCCAGCCCGCCGGCCCGGCGGGTGCGCGGCGCGGCGACCGCCGCCCCGACCGCGGCCTCGGCGACGCCGGACGCGTACGTCCACGTCCGTGCGGCCCCCGGCAGCCACGGCGGCACCATCGCGTCGAAGAGCGCGGGCCGCGCGGCGTGCCCGGCGGCGGCGGTGAGGAGCAGCGCGGCCAGGGCGTGCGCGGAGCGCTGGGACATGCGGCGATGCTCGCACGCCCCGTCCCGGCCGCGGACCACCAGGGCGGTTACAGTCCGCGCGTGGCTGAGCGGAGGCGCCCGATCGCCGACCCGTCGCTGGTCGGCCTGATCCGCATGCCGGACTCCTCGGCGACGCCCGTGGTGTCCCTGCTGCGCCGGCTCGCCGTGGCGCTGGGGTCGCTGTTCCTGTGCGCGCTCATCGTCTGGTTCGGACGCGAGGGCTACGTCGACAACAACTCCGACACGCCGATCACCTTCGGCGACGCGATGTACTACGCGACGGTGTCGCTGTCGACCACCGGCTACGGCGACATCGCACCGGTCAGCGACTCCGCCCGGCTGCTCACCACGGTCGTCATCACCCCGCTGCGGCTGGTCTTCCTCATCGTCTTCGTCGGCACCACGGTGGAGCTGCTCACCGAGCGGTCCCGGCAGTCCTTCCGGATCGAGCGCTGGAGGTCCCGCTTGCGCGACCACACGATCATCGTCGGCTACGGCACCAAGGGCCGCGCCGCCGTCGAGACCCTGCTCGGCGACGACGCCCGGCCCGAGGACATCGTCGTCGTCGACACCGACCGCGCGCAGCTCGACGCGGCCTCGGCCCTGGGCCTGGTCACCGTGACGGGCAACGCCACGCGGTCGAGCGTGCTGCGGATCGCGGGCGTCGCCCGGGCGTCGGCGATCGTGGTCGCGACCAACCGCGACGACACCGCCGTCCTGGTCACGCTCACCGCGCGCGAGCTCGCCCCGCACATCCGCATCGTGGCGTCGGTGCGGGAGTCGGAGAACGTGCACCTGCTGCGCCAGTCGGGCGCCAACTCGGTGATCGTGTCCGCGGAGACGGCCGGCCGCCTGCTCGGGGCCGCCACCACCAGCCCGAACGTCGTGGAGGTGGTGGAGGACCTGCTCACCCCCGACGCCGGGTTCGCGATCAGCGAGCGGCCGGTGGAGGAGTCCGAGGTGGGCGGCTCCCCGCGGCACCTGGGCGACATCGTCCTCGCCGTGGTCCGCGGGGACGACCTGTTCCGCGTCGACTCCTCGAAGGTCGACTCCCTCGAGCGCGGCGACCGGCTGCTCTACGTGCGCAAGGCGACGCCGGCCGACGACGACTGAGCCCCGTCCCCGTCCCCGTCGACGACCACGGCGACCAGCTTCCCCGCGGTCCGTCCCCGCTCACCGAGGCGGTGCAGGTCCGCGACGGAGGACAGGGGCGCGGTGCGCGCGACGTCCACGACGAGGTCGCCCCGGTCGACCAGGGCCACCAGGTGCTCCAGCCCGCCGGCGTCCGGCTCGACCAGGGGGCTCAGGGCGCGGACCCCCCGGGCGGCGAGGACGTCCGGCGCCGGCAGGTCGGCACCGGAGGGGATCTCCAGCAGCACCCCGCCGGGCCGGAGGACCTCGAGCGAGCGGTGCGCGCAGTCGCCGCCGACGAGGTCGAGGACGACGTCGACGGGGGCCACGACCCGCTCGAAGGCGACCGTCGTGCGGTCGACCAGGTCGTGCGCGCCCAGCTCGCGCAGGCGCGGGTGCTTGGCCGCCGACGCGGTGGCGATGACGCGGGCGCCCCGCAGGCGGGCCAGCTGGACCGCGAGGTGCCCGACCCCGCCGCCGGCGGCGTGGACGAGGACCCGCTGCCCGGGCCGGACGTCCGCGGTCTCGACCAGGGCCTGCCACGCGGTGAGCCCCGCGAGCGGGAGCGCGGCGGCGTGCACGTGGTCCAGGCCGTCGGGGACGCGGGCGAGCTGCCGGGAGGGCGCGGTGATCCACTCGGCGTAGCCACCGGCCTGCGCGGGGAAGCGGGGCATCCCGAGGACGCGGTCACCGACGGCGAACCGGGTGACGCCGGCGCCGAGCTCCTCGACGACGCCGCTGACGTCCCAGCCGAGGACCCAGGGGAGCGGGCCGAGGACGCCGGCGACGCCGTCGCCGCGACGGGTCTTCCAGTCCACGGGGTTGACGCCGGCGGCGTGCACGCGGACGAGGACCTCGGTGGGTCCGGGCACCGGGCGGGGCCGCCGGGCGGGCCGCAGGACGTCCGGCCCCCCGGTGGCGGCCACCTCGATCACCGCCGTGTCCGGCGCGGCCCCCGAGCCGGGAGCGGGCGGCCGGCTCATGCGGGCAGGTCCTCGCGCTGGATGAACTCGATGGTCTCGCCGTCGAGGCCGCGGACGAACCCGATCCGGATGGTGCCGTCCGGGTGGCCGTCCAGGCCGTGCTGCTCGAGGTCCAGGGGGGCCAGCGCGGATGTCGCGCCGTGGTCGAGGGCGCGCCGGTACGCCCCGTCGACGTCGTCGCTGCGCAGCGCCACGTGCACGATCGCCGCGCGCTCGCCCCGCTCCTCGACGGTCGGGACGGGGAGGTCGGCCAGCGGCGCGGGCGCCGCACCGGGCACCGTGCTGGCCCCGTCGAACAGCTCCAGCAGCCGGCCGTCGCCGGCGTCGAGGAACACGCACCGGTCGACGACACCGGGTGCGGTCCACTCGTGGACGCGGGTGAAACCCAGGCCGGAGGTGTAGAAGGCGAGCGTCGCGTCGAGGTCGTAGGCGCGGATCGCGAAGTGGTCGAAGCCGCGGGTCAGGCGGGGGGCAGGGGTCACGGGGGAGTCCTCGTCGGTCGGAGCGGATGACGTCCCCGACCCTGCGGCCCCGGACCGGCCGGCGGCAGACGGCACTCCCCGGTGCCCTGCTCAGCAGGACCCGGCGTCCGCCCTGGTCCGCGCCCGCTCCCGGCGCACGGCCGTGACCCCGGGCGGGTCGTCCCGGCTCTCGTAGCGGGCGCGCGCCGCCGCGACGGCCGGGAGGTTCCGCTGGGACCAGTCGCGGATCACCGCGAGCGGACCGGCCAGGCTCGCGCCGAGCGGGGTGAGGGAGTACCGCACCCGGACCAGGGCGTCGGCCAGCACCTCCCGCTCGACCAGCCCGTCGCGCTCCAGCCCCCGCAGCGTCCCGGTGAGGACCTTCCGCGTGGCCCCGGTCGCCCGCAGGAGCTCCCCGGCGCACCGCGGCCCCTCGACCAGCAGGCCGATGAGCTCGGCGGACCACCGGTCCGCCAGCCGGTCCAGCGTCGGGCGGCACGGGCAGCTGTCGGTCGACCCGTCGGGTCGCACCTCCGGCGGCAGCGGCGGCCCCGTCAGGCTCCGGTCCGGCACGACGTCCCCTCCCCGGCCGCCGCGCGGCGGCCTCCGTGCCGCGCAACCCCCTCGGGGCGCCGTTCGTTCCCCGCCGCCGCCGCGGCGAGCTCCTGCAGCACGTCGGCGGCGCGCCGCTGGCCGCCGGCCGTGCGGGCGGCCTCGCGCAGCCCCGCGACGGCGGCGGCGACGGCCGGGTCGGACACCACCCGCTCGACCGCGGCCCGGATCTCGCCCGGTGTCGGCGCGGGGCCGAGCAGGACCCCGGCCCCGTGCTCGGCGACCCGGCGGGCGTTGGCGCGCTGCTCGGTCATCTGCGGGAACAGCACGAGCGGGACGCCGGCGGCGAGCGACTCCTGCACCGACCCCATGCCGGCGTGGGAGACGAACGCGGCGGCCCGCTCCAGCAGCCGGAGCTGGGGCACGGTCCGCGCGACCGTGACGTTCTCCGCCGGCGGTCCCAGCGCGGCCGGGTCGGTGCGCTCGCCGATCGCCATGACGACCCGCCACGGCCGCCCGGCGAACGCGGCCGCGCACGCCCGGTAGAACTCCGGCCGGTCGTTGAAGGCGCTGCCCAGCGCGACCAGGACGAGGGGGCGCGCCTCGCCGTCGAGGGCGTCGGGCAGCGGGTCGGCGGCCTCGGTCGGGCGCGGCTCCAGGCAGGGGCCGACGAACACGACCTCGGGGCCGAAGCGGTCGGCGTCGGGCTGGAGCACCCGGGGGACCGCGACGATCGCCGGTGCGCCGCCCGGGTTGACGGGCAGCGGCACCCGGTCGAGCAGGCGCGGCAGCGGGGAGCGCAGGAGCCGGTCGCGCACGGCGCCCGGGTCGCGGCGCAGCAGGCGGGCGGCCGGCCCGGCCAGGCCCGCCGCCAGCCCCGCCCCGTCGGTGACGGTGGACGCGGAGAACGCGACCCTCGGCGTCGTCACGCGGCGGGCCCACAGCCCCATGACGTCGTGCACCAGCACCGCGTCGGGGCCCAGCTCGGCCAGCACCCCCTCCGGCGGGCGGCGCAGCGTCCGCGCGATCCGCCGGACCGTGCGCACGGCCTGCGGGAGGTCCCGCAGGCCGCGCCGGCCGCGGCCCGGCGACGGCACGGGCACCTCGGGGACCTCGCGGTACCGCGCCCCGGTGGCCCGCGCCGCGGCGGCGTACGGCGCGGGCAGCCAGACGTGGACCTCCTCGCCGCGCCGGACCAGCTCCGCCGCCACCGGCAGCATCGGGTTCACGTGCCCGGCGCCGGGCAGGGGCACGACGTGGAAGACGGTCACGCCCGCATCACTACCAGGGCGGCCCGGGCCGGGTCGGGCCGGCTCAGCGCGTCCTCAGCGGACCCGGGTCCGGGGTCAGGGCACCAGGACGAGCTTGCCGCGCAGCCCACCGGCCGCGGCGCGCTCGTGCGCCTCGGCCGCCGCGGCCAGCGGCCTCGTCCCGGCCACCCGCACGCTCAGCGCGCCCGCGGCGGCCGCGGCGAGCAGCTCGCGCAGCGCCGCGGCGTCGGGCACCACGCTCACCTTGGCCACGCGCACGCCGCGCTCGGCCGCCGGCGCGGTCGCGTCGAGCACCGCGGTGAACGCGCCGCCGTCGCGCACCGCCGCGACCAGCCCCGGGCCGACCGGGGCGGCGTCGAGGACGGCGTCGACCCCGCCCGCGACGACCGCCCGCACCGCGGCGGCGAGGTCGTCCGCGCCGGCCCGGGCCAGCACGTGCTTCGCCCCGAGCCCGGTGACCCACTCCTCGTCCCCGTCCGACGCGACGGCCAGCACCTCGACCCCCGCCGCGGCGGCCAGCTGCACCGCGTACCCGCCGACGGCGCCGGACGCGCCGGTGACGAGCAGGGTCGCGCCCGCGGGCACCGCCGTCAGGTCCAGGGCCTGCCGGGCCGTCAGCGCGTTGAGCGGCAGCGCCCCCGCGGTCACGTCGTCGACCCCGTCGGGCACGGGCGCGAGCCACTCCGGCTCGGCGAGCACCACCTCGGCGTAGGTCCCCCGGCCGACGGTGAACCAGGGCACCATGCCGGCCACCCGCTGCCCGGCGGTGAACCCGCCGCCGTCGCGCTCGACGGTGCCGGCGAGGTCCCAGCCCAGCACCAGCGGCGGCTCGGGGTGCGGGAACACCGCGGCGAGCGCGCCGGAGCGCGTGAACCAGTCGACCGGGTTGACCGCCGCGGCGCGCACCCGCACGGCGACCTGGCCGGGGCCGGGCTCCGGCTCGGGCCGCTCCGCCTCCACCAGCACCTCGGGACCGCCGAACTCCCGCACCTCGATGACGCGCATGTCTCCTCCTCGTGGACGGGCGCCCCAGCGGCGCCCGCCTGCCACACTGGCGCAGGAGGGAACCGTTGGGGAGCAGGCACCTGGAAGTGCCCTAGGGAGGCGCAGGAGACGTGGCGACGAGGACGGCGGAGCAGCGGCGGGCGGAGGAGAAGGTCGTCTACGACGCCTTCCTGGCGATGTGCCCGACCCGGCAGGTGATGGCCACGGTGGGCGGCAAGTGGGCGGCGCTGCTGGTGGCGGCGCTGGCGGACGGGCCGCGCCGGCACGCCGAGCTGCGCTCGGACATCGGCGGGATCAGCCAGAAGATGCTCACGCAGACCCTGCGCGAGCTGGAGCGCGACGGGCTGGTGCGGCGGACCGTGACCGCGGAGGTGCCCGTGCGCGTCGACTACGCGCTCACCCCGCTGGGGCGCACGATCGTCCCGGTGCTCCGGGCGCTGAAGGACTGGTCGGAGACCCACATCGAGGAGGTCCTCAGCGCCCGCGACGCGTACGCCGCGGCGGGCGGCTGACGACCGGACCCGGACGCGCCACCGGCCCGGCACCACCGTTCGTCGGTGGGACCGGGCCGGCGGGTCGGATCAGCGGCGGTCGGCGTCGCGCTCGCCGTGGCCGGGCCACAGCTTCGCGCCGATCGAACCGCCGACGGCGGCCGCGACGACGGACAGGCCGAGCGCCAGGGCGGTCCAGCCGGCGCTCTGGCGGGCGGCGGCGGTGGCGGTGGCGGGGTCGACCCCGGCCGCCGGGTTCTGCAGGGCACCGGACTGCGCGGCGACGTCGGCGAGCCCGCCGGCGAGCGCGCCGCCGCCGATGACGGCGAGCAGCAGCAGGCCGAGGACGGTGGCCGCCCACGTCACGACCCCGTTGACCATGCCGTCGTTGGCGCGCTTCCACAGGGCGGACGCGCCGGTGGCCATCCCGCCGAGGAAGAAGGCGACCAGCGCGAGCACGCCGCTCACGACGGCGGTCGTCGTGCCGCTGCCCTCGTTGCCGAGGTCGAGCCAGCCGAGCGCGAAGAACAGCAGCTGCAGGACGACGTAGAGCGTCACGGTCGTGAGCGCGCCCGTCCACACCGCGCCCCAGCGGATGCGGTCGTGCCGGACGTCACCGGTGGTGGTCGGCGCGGCTCGACCCCCGTTCCCGGCTGTGAGTGCGTCGTGGCTCCGGGCGTGGGAACCCTCGGCGGCGGCGCCGTCGTGGCCGATCGCCGCGGTGGTCCTGGTGGTGGCGTCCCCTGGGCTGCTGGACATGGTGTCCTCCTCGTTCCGCCCGCCCGGTCGGGCGGGTCGGGGGCGGGGTTGCCCCGGGTCGTCCGGCCCACACGGCCGTGACCGATCTGCAACCCGGCGCCGCGCCGGCGGGGAGCGCCCGCGCCGGTCCGGGGTCAGGGACCGGTCTCCACCCGGAACCCCTCGTCGAACCCGGTGATCTGCAGGACGTGGGCCGCGACCGGCCGGACCCGCACCAGCCGGACCGGCGCGCCCCGGGCGCGCAGTCCGGCGGTGGCGACGTGCAGGGCGCGCCACGCCCCGACGCTCATGTGGGTGAGCTCCCCGCAGTCGACCACGAGCTCGCCGGTGGTGCGCCGGGCGGCGCCGTCGACGACGGCGGTGAGCAGCCCGACGTTCGCCGTGTCCACCTCGCCGACGAGCACGAGGCGGCCGGGGTCGGGGGCGTGCGCGTGCAGGTGGAGGTCGGCCCACCCGGCGCCGTGCCCGCGCACGGCGTCCCCGAGCCGGCCGGCGTCGGCGGCCGTGGCCGGGCCGTGCAGGCACAGCGTGCTGACCGACCGGGTGCGCCACAGCTCGTCGAGCATCCGCTCGAACCCGGCGCGGTCGGCGGGCGAGGGCCGGCCCGGCGGGTCCGCCCGGTTGCACGTGCGGACCCCGCGCCCCGCGTCGAGGCCCTCCTCGACCAGGTCCCGGTGCCCCCGCGGGGAGTAGTAGCGCTCCGGCGCGCTCACGGTCAGGCGCCCGGCCGCGGCGGCCCGCGCGACGTCGACCCCGTGCGGGGCGAGCGCCCGCTCCAGGTCGGCGACCGTGCGCGCGAGCGCGTCGCCCGCGTAGATCACCGTCTCGTCGCGCGCGAGCCCGCGGCGCAGCCACGCGCCCACCCCGGCCCACTGCTGGTCGACCCCGGCGACGAGGAGCTGGTGGCCGTCCCGGGCGTGCGTCACCCCGGGATCGGCGTGCCCGCTCCGTCCGGCCATCGTGGACCCATCGTGCCACCGGCTCCCGACGCCGCACAGCCGCCGAACGGTCCCGGTGCCCGGTCCTCAGGCGGGGGCGTCCAGCGTCGGGAACATGCGCAGGTGCCCGTCGGCGGACCAGTCGACCAGCAGCAGCGTGGCGTCGTCCTGCAGCCGGCCCTCCTGGTGCTCCATGACGGCCGTCGCCAGGCGCCGCAGGGTCTCGGGGGCGGAGAGCTCGGACGCCGCGGCGTGCTCGGTCAGCTCGACGAGGCGGTCCTCGCCGAAGAAGCCGCCGTGCCGGTCGCGCGCCTCGACGATGCCGTCGCTGTAGAGCAGCAGGCGGTCGCCGGGTTCGAGCTGCTCGCGCCCGGTGACGGTGGAGGGAGGGCCGGGCACGGTCACACCCAGGGGCGGGCGCGGGGGCGCGAGGAGCTCCTTGACGACCTTGCCGTTCCGGACGAGCAGCGGGGCCGGGTGCCCCGCGAGGACGTAGGAGAACGCGCCGGTGGCGCAGTCGAGCTGCGCGAGCACGGCGGTGGCGAACTGCATCGGACCCGGCTGCTGCGCGATCAGGGCGTCGGCCGCGGCGGCCAGGCCGTGCAGGTCCACCCCCCCGTCCCGCCGCCGCGCGTTGCGGATCGCGGTGATGGCGAGCGCGGTGGTCATGCTCGCCCGCAGGTCGTGCCCGACCGCGTCGAACACGGCGAGGTCGACGACGTCGCCGTCGACGTTGTAGTCGTAGGCGTCGCCGGCCACCGCCTCGTGCGGCTCCAGCAGGGCGGACACCACCACCCGCTCGGTCGCGAACGTCCGCGGCGGGAGCAGCTGCCACAGCAGCTCCGACGCGGGCGAGAGCGGCCCGCCGGTGCGCCAGAGCCGCAGCCGGTCGCTGTAGACGATCTTCGTCATGAGCACGTGGCCGACCAGCCCGGCCAGGGCCCACAGCCGCTGCCGCAGCCGCGCGTCGTCCGGGGCGTCCCCGAGCCCGACCCGCAGGACCCCGACGCGGTCGGCCCCGTCCAGCGCCGGCACCCAGAGCACCCGGCCGTCGTCACCCGCGCCCGCCAGGACCTCCCCGAGCTGGTAGCAGCGCCCGGCGAGGGTGCCCTCGACGGCGACCCGGTCGTCGGCGCCCGGCCGGACCGGGGTCATCCACCGCTGGCTCAGCTCGACCATCAGCAGCTCCGCCGTCAGCCCGACCGGGCGCACCGCGGCGTCGACCAGCTCGGAGAGCGCGTCCCCGGTGACGAGGTGCCCGGTGTCGACGACGTGGGCCAGCACCCGTTCCCAGGAGCCGTCGGCGGGGGTGTGCACGCGACGACGCTACCCCCCGCGAGCTGGGGGGACACCGGGCACGACGGATCCTCCTCGGGCGGGGTCGTCGGCCCCGGCCCCGCGCAGCGCCGCCAGCACGGCGACGACGGCGGGGGACGCGGCCATGCTGCGCCGGTGCACGGCGAGCACGTCGCGCGTCGGCACCGGGTCGGTGACGGCCACGGCGACCAGCTCGTCGCCCAGCTCCCCGCGGCCCAGCCGGGGCACCAGGGCGATGCCGAGCCCGGCCCGGACCAGCGCGAGGTGGGAGTCGAACTCCGCGGACCGGTGCGCGATCCGGGGCAGGCGCCCGGTGCCGTCGTGCATCCGGGTCAGCCACGCCCGGCAGATGGTGCCCTCGGCCGTCGCGATCCACTGCTCGTCGAGCAGGTCGTGGGGGGTCACTGAGGCGCGGGCGGCCAGCGGGTGCTCCCGGTGCACGACGACGTCGGCGACGTCGCGGGTGAGCGGGGTCGTGACCAGGTGCTCGGGGATCCCCAGCGGCAGGTCGCCCCAGCTGTGCACGATGCCGAGGTCCTGGCGGCCGGAGGCGACCAGCTCGACCGCGTCCCACGGCTCGTGCTCCGACAGGGTCGGCACGAGGTCCGGGTGGCGGTCGCGCAGGGTGCGGGCCACCGGCGCGAACAGGCCCCGCACCGCGGTCGAGAAGGCGGCGACCCGCAGGCGGCCGGCCACCGCGCCGGCCCGGGCGTGCAGGTCCGCCTCGAGCCGCTCGAGGTCGGTCATCAGCCGCCCGCCGGCGTCGACGAGGTGCCGGCCGTGCCCGGTCAGCACCACCCCCCGGCCCACCCGCTCCAGCAGCGGCACCCCCACCTGCCTCTCCAGGCGCTTGACCTGCTGGGAGACCGCGCTGGGCGTGAAGCCCAGGGCGTCGGCCGCCGCGACGACGGAGCCGTGCGCGTCGACGGCGGTGAGCGCGCCGAGCGCGCCGAGGTCCATCATGCAGCGATACTACCGGGTTCGGTGCAGGATCGTTCGCTGGTCCTTCCGGGTCGAGCCGGTCAGGCTGGCGCCGTGAACCGCCGGGACTCCCTGCTCGCCGCCCTCGTCGCCACCGTCTGGGGCGTCAACTTCGTCGTCATCGACCTGGGGATGGACGGGGTCCCGCCGCTGCTGTTCCTGGCCGCGCGCTTCCTGCTGGTGGTCTTCCCGGCCGTGCTGTTCGTGGCCCGGCCGGCGGCGCCGTGGCGCACCGTCGTCGCCGTCGGCCTGTTCATGTCGCTCGGGCAGTTCGGCTTCCTCTACGTCTCGATGGCGGCCGGCCTGCCGCCGGGCGTCGCCGCGCTCGTGCTCCAGGCCCAGGTCGTCCTCACGATCCTCATCGCCGCGGGGGTGCTCCGGGAGGTGCCGACCGCCGCGCAGGCGGTGGGCGCGGTCCTGGGCTGCGCCGGGCTGGCCGTCGTCGCGCTGGGCCGCGGCGGCGACGTCACCCTCGGTGCCCTCGCCCTGTGCCTGCTCGGCGCGCTGTCCTGGGCGATCGGCAACGTCGTGGCCCGCGCCGCCCGCGTCGCCGCGGGCCTGTCCCTGACGGTCTGGTCCGCCGTCGTGGTGCCCGTGCCGCTGCTCGTGCTGTCCCTGCTGGTCGACGGGCCGGACGCGGTGGCGGCCGGGATCGCCGCGTTCGGGTGGCCGGCCGTGCTGTCGACGCTCTACACGGCCGGGCTGGCCTCCCTGCTCGGCTACGGCGTCTTCAACGCCCTGCTCGCCCGCAACCCGTCGGCCGCCGTGGTGCCGTGGGTGCTGCTGGCCCCCGTCGTCGCGACGGGGTGCGCGTGGGCCCTGCTGGGGCGGGTCCCGACCGCGGCGGAGGCGCTGGGCGGGCTGCTGCTCGTCGCGGGCGTCCTCGTGGCGTCCCGGCCGGTCCGGGCGCGCCGGGCGCCGGCGTCCGCCGCGGCGGCGGGGAGCTGACGCCGACCCGGTCGGGCCGCACCCTCCGCGGTCGTCCGCGCACGGCCCGTGGGACCCGGGCGACCGGGGGGTCCGCGGGCCGGTCGGGCGGCCCGGTCGAGTGGTGACGATCTCCGGAGCGGGCGGTCCGGGAGGTGTCTGCCCCCGCCGGCGGGGTCGTACGATCCCCCCGTGCAGCACTGCGTCCCGGTGGGTCGACCGAGCGCGTCGGTCCTCGTCCTGGTGCGCAGGCGCGTCGTGGACCTGCGGCGGATCACCGCCAGCAGCTGTCGCTGACCCCGTCGCGACACCGCTCCGCACCGGCCGCGCGCGTCCTCCGCGCGCCGCCCTCCCCGCCGTCCCGTCCTTCCCGGAAGGTGCACCAGTGATCCCCTCCCTCAGCCGTCCGCGCCGGGGGGCCGTCGCCCTCGCGGTCCTGGCGTCGGCCGCCGCCGGGTGCGCGGCCCCCGCCGCCGCCCCCGGCGCCCCCGCCGCCCCCGCGACCCCGGAGTCCGCCGGGATCGTGCTCGTCACGCCCAACCCGGTCGGCGGCAACAACTTCCTGCAGCTCGCCGTGGACGCCGCGGGGACCGCCGCCGCCCGGGCCGGGGCGGAGCTGCAGGTCTTCGAGAGCACCGACCCGACGTCGATCCAGCAGAACGTCGAGGCCGCGGTCCGGGAGGCCCCCGCGGTGGTGATCGGGGTGTCGTTCCAGCTCGAGGACGTCTTCTCCACCGTCCCCGTGGACAACCCCGACCAGCAGTTCCTGCTCGTCGACGGCTGCCCCGACCCCCGGCCCGCGAACGTCACGTGCGCCCGGTTCCGCGAGCACGAGGCCGCCTACCTGGCCGGGGTCGAGGCCGGGCTGCTGACCGAGTCGGGCTCCATCGGGGTCGTGGCCGCGCTCGACTCGCCGTTCATCCGCCGCTGGGTCGACTCGTTCGCGCTCGGGGCGGCCAGCGTCAACCCCGGGGTGACCTCGACGCCGCTGTTCGTCGGCGGCGACAACCCGTTCGGGGACCCCGCCCGCGGGGCCGCCCAGGCCCAGGTGCTCGCCGACTCCGGCGCCGACCAGGTGCTGGCCGCGGCGTCGGGGAGCAACGCCGGGGTGTTCGAGGTGGCCGGCCGCGGGGGCTTCCAGGTGTTCGGCGTCGACGTCAACGAGTGCCCCTCGACGCCCGGCCGGGTCGTCGACAACGTGCTCAAGAAGGTCGACGTCGCGCTGGGCGGCGCGGTCGCGGACGTCCTCGCCGGCCGGGGCGGCGGCGACCTGGTGTTCGGGCTGGCCGAGGACGGGGTCGGGGTCACGGCCCTGGAGCCCGACGTCGCGTCGTCGCAGTGCCTGGTCGCGGACCGGCCGGACGTCATCGCCCGCGTGCAGGAGGTGCGGCAGGGCATCGTCGACGGCACCATCACCGTGCCGGACCCGGTCACCGGCGGATGACCGGCGCCCTCGCCGCGCCGGCCGCGGAGCTGCGGGGCGTCACCGTCCGCTTCGGGCCCCTCGTCGCCGCCTCGCGCGTCGACCTCGCCCTGCACCGGGGGACCGTGCACGCCCTCGTCGGTGAGAACGGGGCCGGCAAGACCACCTGCCTGTCCGTGCTCTACGGCCTGCGCCGGCCCGACGAGGGCGCGGTGCTGCGCGACGGGGTCGAGCGGGTCCTCCGCTCGCCGCTCGACGCGATCGGCGCCGGGATCGGCATGGTGCACCAGCACTTCCGGCTGTTCGGGTCGCTGACGGTCGCCGAGAACGTCGTCTTCGGTGCGGAGCCCCGGCGGGCCGGGGTGCTGGTGGACCGCCGCGCCGCCGAGGAGCGCGTCGCGGCCCTCGCCGAGCGCTTCGGGCTGGCCGTCGACCCGCGCGTCCGTGTGGGCGCCCTGCCCGTCGGGCTGCGGCAGCGGGTCGAGATCCTCAAGGCGCTGCACCGCGACGCGGAGGTCCTCCTGCTCGACGAGCCGACCGCGGTGCTCGCCCCGAGCGAGGTCGACGGGCTGTTCGCCGTCCTGCGCGCGATGGCCGCGGCCGGCACGACCGTCGCGCTGGTGACGCACAAGGTCGGGGAGGTGCTCGCCGTGAGCGACGCGGTGACCGCCCTGCGGGACGGGGCGGTCGCCGGGCGCTTCACCACGGCCGGGACCACGGCGACCGAGATCGTGGGCGCCATGCTCGGGCGCGGCCTCGACCCGGTGCGCAACCCGCGCGGCGCGGTCGGCGCCGAGCCCGTCCTCGAGCTCCGCGGCGTGCCGCTGCGCCCCGGCCGGCCCGTGTCGCTGACCGTGCGGTCCGGCGAGATCGTCGGGGTCGCCGGGGTGGCGGGCAACGGGCAGCGCGAGCTCGTCGACGCCGTCCTCGGCCGCGGCCGCGCGGGCGGCGAGGTGGTGCTGCGCGGGCGCCCGGTCACCGGGTCGGGGGTCCGGCAGCGGCGCGCTCTCGGCGTGGCGCACGTGCCGGAGGACCGGCAGGGGACGGGCACCGCGGCCGGGCTGTCGGTGGCGGCGAACCTGGCGCTGGGCCACCACCGCCGGCCGCCGCTGGCCCGCCGGGGGTGGCTGTCCCCGGCGGCCGTGCGGCGGCAGGCGGCGCGCCTCGTGCAGCGGCTGCGGGTCCGGCCCCCCGACGTCGACGCCCCGCTGGCCGCCCTCTCCGGCGGCAACGCGCAGAAGGTCGTGCTGGCGCGCGAGCTGGAGCACGAGGCGCCGCTGCTCGTGGTGGAGGAGCCCACGCAGGGGGTGGACGTGGGGGCGGGGGAGGAGATCCACCGGCTCCTGCTCGGCCACCGCGAGCGCGGCGGGGCGACGCTGCTGGTGTCCTCCGAGCTCGCCGAGCTGCGCGCCCTCGCCGACCGCATCGTCGTGCTGTTCGACGGGGCGGTCACCGCCGAGCTCGACGCCGACGACGCCACCGACGACGCCCTGGGCCGGGCCATGACCGGGACCGCGCCCGAGCGGGTCGGCGGGTGAGCGGCCCGGCCCTGCGCCCGGGGCTGCGCCGGGCGCTCGGCGGCGCGGTGGTGCCGCTGGCCGCCGTCGCCGTCGCCGCCCTCGTCGGGGCCGCGGTCATGGCGCTGGCCGGGATCGACCCGCTGGGCGGCTACGGCGCCCTCGTCCGCGGCGCGCTCGGGCCCGGCGACCTGGACTTCACCGCCGCCGCGTTCACCGCGATCCTCGCCATGGCGGTCGTGTTCGCGGTGCCCCACCGGATGGGCGAGTACAACCTCGGCGGCGACGGGCAGCTGGTCGCCGGCGGGATCACCGCCGCGGCCGTGGGGCTGTCCCTCCCCGCCCCGGCCCCCGTGCTGCTCCCGGTGTGCCTGCTCGCGGCCGCCCTGGCCGGCGCCGCGGTCGCCGCCGCGTCCGCGCCGCTGGCGAACCGGCTCGGCGTCCCGGTGGTCATCTCGACGCTGCTGCTCGCCGTCCCGGTCACGGCGCTCGCGTCCTACCTGGTCCGCTTCCCGCTGGCCCAGCCGGGTTCCGGGGTCGCCCAGACCCCGCGGCTGCCCGACGCCGCCCACCTGCCCGCGCTGAGCGGGCTGCGCTACACCAACCTCGGCCTGCTGCTGGTGCTGCTCGTGCTCGTCGCGTTCGTCGTCGTCGACGCCCGGACGAGCGTCGGCTACGAGCTGCGCGTGACGGGGGCCAACCGCGCCTTCGCCGACTACGGGGGCGTGCCGGTCGCGCGGCTCACCCTGGGCGCGCTCGCCGTCTCCGGCGCGGTGGGCGGCCTCGCCGGGGCCGTGATCGTGATGAGCCAGCCGTTCCGCTTCATCGACGACGCCCTCACCGCCCCCGGGTACACCTTCGCCGGCATCGCCGCCGCGCTCCTGGCCGGCGGGCGCCCGGTGCTGCTGCCGCTGACCGCGGGGCTGTTCACCGTCCTGCAGGTCGGAGCGGCGGCGCTGGAGCGCGAGGCCGACGTCCCCCGCCAGCTCGGGCAGGTGCTGCAGGCCGTGGTCATCCTCGTGCTCGCGCTCCGGACGGTGGTCCGGTGGCGCGCGACCCGCGCGGCGGCCCCGGGGGCGGCGCCGTGAGCGACCTGCTGACGCTCGGGTTCGTCGCCGCCGTCCTGGGCGCGTCGGTCCCGGTCCTGCTCGCCGCGCTCGGCGGCGCGCTGTGCGGCCTGTCCGGGGTGTTCACGATCGCGCTGGAGGGGCAGCTGCTGTGCGGCTGCTTCGTCGCGGTGGCGACGAGCTGGGCCACCGGCGACCCGTGGCTCGGCGTCGCCGCCGCGGTGGTGGTCACCACCGCGTTCTCCGGGGTGCTCGCGGTCGGCGCCGTCCGCTGGCGGGCCGACCCGATCATCGTCGCCATCGCGATGAACCTGCTGGCCCTCGGCCTGACCGGGCTGCTGCTGCGCCGGCTGCTCGGCGCGAGCGGCACCTTCGCCCCGCCCGGCCTGCCCGGGCTGCCGGACCTGGAGCCGCTGCGCGGGGTGCCCGTCCTGGGTCCGGTGCTCGGGGCGCAGAGCGCGCTGGTCCCGGCGTCGCTGCTGCTGGCCGTCCTGCTCGTGGTGTGGCTGGCGCGCACGCCGTCGGGCCTGCGGCTGCGCGGGGTGGGCGAGCACCCGGAGGCGGCCGCCGCGCTGGGGGTCGACGTCGCCCGCTACCGGCAGCGGGCCGTCCTCGCCTCCGGCGCGCTGTGCGGGCTCGGCGGGGCCCAGCTCGCCCTGGGCAGCGTCACCGCCTTCACCGAGGGGATGAGCGCCGGGCGCGGCTGGATCGCCGTGGCCGCGGTGATCCTCGCGGTGAACCGGCCGGCGTCGGTGCTCGCCGCCTGCCTGCTGTTCGGCGCCGTCGAGGCCTGGGGCTTCCGGCTGCAGGGGGTGGGCCTGCCGTCCCAGCTCACGGACGCGGCGCCGTACCTGGTGACGCTGCTGGTGCTGGTGCTCGTCCGCGCCCGCGCGGTGGCGGTGCCCGGCCGCTCGCCGTAGCGCCGCCCGCCGGGGCGGGGTCGGGTCAGGGCGCCACCGGGACCCGGTCCGCGGCGAGCGCGTCGAAGTCGGGGAACCGCTCGGCGATCGGGCTGCCGGTGAACCGGCCCACCCAGCCCTCGTCGTCGTGGAAGAAGCGGACGGCGACGTAGTCGGGGCGCGACCCCATGTCGAACCAGTGGGTGGTGCCCGCCGGGACGCTCAGCAGGTCGCCCGCCTCGCACAGGACCGCGTGCACCCGGCCGGCGAGGTGCAGGTAGAACACCCCGGCGCCGCGGGCGAAGAAGCGGTCCTCGTCGTCGTCGTGCGTGTGCTCGGCGAGGAACTTCCGCCGCGCCGCGGCCGCCTGCTCGGGGTCGGTGGACGGCGTCATCGTGACGGCGTCGACCAGGCCGTACCCGTGCTCGGCGACGATCCGGTCGACCTGCGCCCGGTAGGCGTCCAGCACCTGCTCCGACGTCGGCTCCGCGGGCAGGTGCTCCACCAGCTCCCAGCGCTCGTAGCGCACCCCGAGCGGGGCGAGGGTCTCCCGCACGACGGCGGGGTCCTCGGTCCGCAGCACGACGGTGCCGGGGTCGGTGTCGTTCCACACGGTGAGCACGGTCATGGGTCCTCCTCGATCGTGGTGGTCGGCCGGTCGGCCGCGACGGCGAAGCGCAGCAGCCACTCCAGGCACTCGGTGCGCGTGCGGGCCTGGTCCAGGTCGTCGCCCCAGACGTAGAGCCCGTGCCGGGCGAGCACGAGCGCGGGCGTGTCCGGCCGGAAGGTCGCCTCGAAGGCGTCGCCCACCGCGCGCATGTCCTGCCCGTTCGGCACCACCGGCACGGTGACGAGGTCGTCGTGGGCCGCCCGGCCGAAGCCCTTGAGCATCTCCAGGTCGCGCAGCCCGATCCCCTCCGGCCACCGCTCGGCGGCGAGCACGGGGGCCAGCGCGTGGACGTGCACGACCGCCCCCGCCCCGGACACCTCCGCGATGCGCGCGTGCAGCCCGGCCTCGGCCGACGGGGTGCGCACCGGCCCCGGCGGGCCCTCGACCGCGGCCCCGGACCGGTCGACCAGCACGACGTCGTCGGGGGTGAGCCGGGACTTGTCCAGCCCGCTCGCCGTCACCGCCAGCCGCAGCGGCGCGGACCGCAGCCGCACCGACAGGTTGCCCGACGTGCCGCGCATCCAGCCGAGCGCGGCGTACCGGGCCGACTCGGCGGCCAGCGCGGCGCCGGCGGACCGGAGCTCCTCGGCGGCGACGGCCGCCCCGGCGCTCACACCGGCACCGCCAGCTCCGGGACCCCGTCGAGCGAGTCCACCGTCCGGTGCGGACCGAAGTCCGCGCGGGCGGCCGGCTCGCCGGCCCGGACCACGCCGACGGTCCGCCACCCGGCCGCGGCCGCCGCGTCCAGCTCGGCGGGCACGTCGGACAGGAACGTCACGGCGGCCGGGTCGGCGTCCAGGGCCGTCGCGATGGCGGTGTAGGACGCGGGCTCCTTCTTGGGCCCCGCGTTGACGGTGTCGAAGTGCCGCTCGAACAGCTCCCGCAGGTCCCCCGCCGAGGTCCGGGAGAACGCGGCGACCTGCCCGGCCACCGACCCGGAGGAGAAGATCGCGAGCCGGCGGCCGGCGGCCCGCCACGCGCGCAGCGCCGGGGCCACATCGGGGAACAGGCCGAAGCTCAGCTCGCCCGCCGCGTAGCCGTGCTGCCAGACCAGGCCCTGCAGCGTCTTGAGCGGGGCGGCCTTGCGGTCCTGCGCCATCCAGTCGTGCAGCACCGCCACCACCTCCGCCGTGGTCGCGTCCGCGCCCAGGCCGGCGTCGGCCCGCACCGCGGCCACCGCCGCGGCGACCTCGGGGTCGTCGGGATGGGCGTCGATCCAGGGGCCCAGCCGCGGTCGGGCGTGGTCGTAGAGGGTCACGTGCACCTCCGCCGTGGGCACCAGGGTGCCCTCGACGTCGAGGACGACCCAGGGCGCCGCCGTCACGCCGGGCTCCCCGGGTAGTCCGCCAGCCGGTCGGGGGCGTAGGGCCCGGCGTCGGTGACGACGGTGGTCACGTACTCCGGCGGGGTGACGTCGAAGGCCGGGTACCAGGCGCCGACCCCCTCCACGCCGAGCCGCTGCCCGCCGACGGTCAGCACCTCCGCGCCGTCGCGGTACTCCACCGGCACGTCCGCCGCCGTCGCCGCGCCGCGGTCGGGCGTCTGCACCATCGCCAGGAACGGCACGCCGAAGGCGCGCGCGGCGACGGCGAGCCCGAGCGTGCCGACCTTGTTCACGACGTGGCCGTCCATCGTGACGCGGTCGGCGGCGGTCAGCAGCACGTCCACCGCTCCCGAGCTCAGCAGGCCGGCGGCGGCGCCGTCGGTGAGCACCGTCGCCTCCACCCCCATCTCGGCGAGGGTGGGCGCGGTCAGCCGGGTCCCCTGCAGGTAGGGCCGGGTCTCGGTGCAGTGGAACCGCAGCCGCTTGCCCGCGCGGCGGGCGGCGCGCACCGTCTCCACCAGGTAGAGGTCCGCCCAGCAGTGGGTGAGGACGTCGGCGGTGCGGGGCAGGAGCGCCGCGGTGTGCGCGCCGAGCGCCCGGCAGCGGGCCCGGTAGTCCTCGTCCCCCGCCCGGGCGCCGGCCTCGGCCGCGGCGACCAGCGCGGGCCCGGTCAGCGGGCCGCTGCGCGCCGTCTCCGCCGCCACCGCGGACAGCACCGCGGAGGCCGCCTTGGGGAGGTGGTCGTTGGTCCGCCGGACCCGGCTCAGCAGGTGCGCGGCGTCGTGCAGGGCGGCGCGGGCCTCGTCGGGGGGCAGCGCGCTCGCCTCCCGGGCCGCCAGCACGAGCCCGTGGAGCACCGCGAAGTAGGGGCCGGACGACTGGGTGACCATGTCCCGGATCGCGGCGGCGACGTCCTCGACGCTCGCGCAGCGGACCCAGACCCGCTCCAGCGGCAGCCGCCGCCGGTCGAGCACGTGCACGCCGTCGGGCCCCGGTCGGACGCTGTCGGCCAGCAGCGGCAGGTCCGGGTACCGGCTCTCCGGCGGGCCCGTCAGCTGTAGCCGGTCCACGGCGGGACCTCCCCGGTGAGGTGGGCGGCGCCGAGCTCGCGCGCCTTGTAGACGGCGGGGTCGTGCAGGGTCAGCGTGCGCGCGTTGCGCCAGAAGCGGTCCAGGCCCAGCCGGGACGCCGTGGCCCGGGCCCCGACGAGGTCGAAGACGCCGGCGGCGGTGTCCAGCGCGACGCGGGACGACACGACGCGGGCGGCGGAGATCTCCAGGGCCGTCCCGGCGCGGTCGGCCGCGGTGAGCGCCGGGCCCGCGTCGGTGGCGCGCAGCAGGGCGAGCGCGGCCCGGTCGGTCAGCGCCCGGGCCCCCCGGGCGGCGGCGACCAGCTCGCCGTAGCCGGCGAGCACGTGCGGGTCGTCCACCGCGCGGTCGACGCCGCTCGCCGGCCAGGCCCGCCCGGCGGACGTCGTGTACGCGGCCGCCTCGGCGAGCGCGCCCTCCGCGATCGCCGCGCTCAGGTGGGCGATGGCGAGCTGGAAGCCCAGGGACGACAGCGACAGCCGCGGCGCCGACGGGGCGCCCGGGTCGGGCTCGGAGCCGAGCACGTCGTCGACCGGCACCCGGACCCCGTCGAAGACGACGCCGCCGCTGGCCGAGAGCCGCTGCCCGAGGTTGTTCCAGTCGCCGAGGTGCCGGATCCCGGGGGCCCGGGCGTCGACCACGGCGGTCACCTTGGTGCCCGTGTCGGTGCGGCGCCCGCTGACCACCAGCCGGTCCGCGACCTCGGCGCCGGTGGCGAAGGCCTTGCGGCCGTGCACGACCAGCGTGTCCCCGTCCGGGGTCAGCGCGAGCGCCTCCTCCCGCGGGTTGCTCACCGCGGCCCAGAACCAGCCGTGGGCGACCGTGTCGCGGCGCAGGCGGTCCAGCCGCTCGGGCGCGTCGAACAGGCCCGCCCGCCACAGGTGCAGGTAGTGGTAGGCGAGCAGGTGCCCGACCGAGGCGTCCGCGGCGGCCACCGCGGCGACGGCGGCGTAGGCGGCGCGCCACGACCCGCCGTCCACCAGGGGCACGGCCAGCAGGCCCGACCCGCGCAGCAGCGCGACCTCCTCGATCGGCGGCCCGCCGGCGCGGTCCCGCCGCGCCGCGTCCTCCCGCAGGGCCGCGGCGACGCGGTCGGCGGCGGCGCGGACGTCCGGCGCGGAGCCGCGGGCGGGGTCCCCGGTCGTCGTCGGGAGCACCGACGAGGGCACCGCGTTCACCGTCCGTCCTCCGCCGGGTCCGTCCGCGGACGGACCCCGGGCGGCGGGGCGCCGTGGGGCATGGGTCGTTCCTCTCCGGAGGCGGTCGTCGACCGGTGGGGTGCGGCCGACGGCGGCGGCGACCGGTGGGGCGGCCCGACATCGGTGCGACGGCGCCGGACCGGCGGTGGCGGCGTCTCCCCGGAGCCGTCCGCCACGGCGCCAGCCTACGTCCGGCCCGGGGCGGTCGCCAGGAGCTGCGGACGCGTCACTCCGGCCCGTCGGGCGGGGTCCGCGCGGCCGGACCGTTCCGGCCGACCCGACCCGACCCGGATCGGCCAGGGGCGGCTCGGCGGCGGCGGTGACCGGAGCTAGCGTTCGCGGTCGTGGGCGAGGACGGGCCGCATCGGTGGCGACCGCTGGAGGCGCTGCTGCGGCGGCCGACCGCGGCGGTGGTGGCCGGGTTCGCGGTGGCGGTCGCGGTCGGCACGGTGCTGCTCGCCCTGCCGGTCGCGGCGGAGAGCGGGTCCTGGACCGGGTTCGTGCCCGCGGTGTTCACCGCGGTGTCGGCGGTGTGCGTGACCGGGCTGGTCGTGGTGGACACCGCCACCCACTGGTCGGCGTTCGGCGAGGTCGTGATCCTGCTGCTGATCCAGGTCGGCGGGATCGGGATCATGACCCTGGCCACGCTGCTCGGGCTGCTGATCGCCCGCCGGGTCGGGCTGCGGTTGCAGCTGTCGGTGCAGGCGGAGTCGAAGTCGCTGGGTCTGCGCGACGTGCGGCGGGTCGTGAACGGCGTGCTGGCGATGAGCCTGGCGATCGAGCTGGTCGTCGCGGTGCCGCTGGTGGTCCGGTTCGCCGCCCACTACGACGAGCCGCTCGGCCGGGCGCTGTACCTGGGCGGCTTCCACGCGGTGGCGGCGTTCAACAACGCCGGGTTCGCGCTGTTCAGCGACAGCATGGTCGGGTTCGCCACCGACCCGTGGATCTGCCTCCCGCTCGCCACGGCGACGGTCCTGGGCGGGATCGGCTTCCCGGTGCTGTTCGCCCTCGGTCGCCGGCTCCGCGGTCAGCGCCACCGGTGGACGCTGCACGTCCGGGTCACCGTCGTCACCTACGCGGCGCTGCTCGTCGTCGGGGTCGTGGCGTTCCTCGCCTTCGAGTGGGCCAACCCGGCCACGATCGGCGACCGCGACGTGGCCGGGAAGCTCGTGATCGGGGTGTTCCACGGCGTCATGCCCCGCAGCGGCGGGTTCAACAGCATCGACGTCGGCCGGCTCGACCCGGCGACGCTGCTGGTCACCGATGTGCTGATGTTCATCGGCGGGGGCAGTGCCGGCACCGCGGGCGGGATCAAGGTCACCACGTTCGCGCTGCTGGCGTTCGTCATGCTCGCCGAGGTCCGGGGCGAGCCGACCGTGCACGTGGCCGGTCGGCGCCTGCCCGCGACGGTGCAGCGCCAGGCGCTGACCGTGGCGCTGGCCGGGGTCGGCGTGGTGATGGTCTCGACGGTGGCGCTGCTGGCGATCACCCCGTTCGGCCTCGACGCGGTGCTGTTCGAGACCGTGTCGGCGTTCGCGACGGTCGGGCTGTCCACCGGGATCACCGACGACCTGCCCCCGGCCGGGCAGCTCCTCCTGACGGCGCTGATGTTCCTGGGCAGACTGGGACCGATCACCCTGGCCTCCGCCCTCGCCCTGCGCGAGCGCGGTCGCCGCTACGAGCTGCCCGAGGAGCGCACCATCATTGGCTAGGACCGCCCGTCCCCCGCGCCCCCGCCGTGTGGTCGTCCTCGGTCTGGGCCGCTTCGGTGCCTCCCTGGCCCAGGAGCTGGTCCGCCGCGGCACCGACGTGCTCGGCATCGACAACGACCCGCTGCTGGTGCAGCGCTACGCCGACGAGCTGACCCACGCCGCGGTCGCCGACACCACCGACGAGGAGTCGCTGCGCCAGCTCGACGTGGGGGACCACACCCACGCCGTGGTCGGGATCGGCACGGACATCGAGGCGAGCATCCTCACCACCTCGGCCCTGGTCGACCTCGGTCTGCGGCAGATCTGGGCGAAGGCGATCAGCCGTCAGCACGGTCGGATCCTGGAGCGCGTCGGTGCCCATCACGTCGTGTTGCCCGAGCACGACATGGGTGAGCGGGTGGCGCACCTGGTGACCGGGCGGATGATCGACTACATCGAGTTCGAGGACGACTTCGCCATGGTCAAGACGGCCGCCCCGGCGGCGATCGTGGGCCGGAGCCTGGCCGAGAGCGCTGTGCGCAGCCGGTACGGCATCACCGTGGTCGGGGTGAAGCGGGTCGGGCAGCCGTTCACCTACGCCACCGAGCGCACGGTGGTCGAGCCCGGGGATCTGCTCATCGTGTCCGGCAGCGTCGCGCAGGTCGAGTCCTTCGCCGACTCGGTCTGACCCGTCCGGGTCACGCGACCGCCGGGGCGGCCACCACCTCGGTCCCGGGGTCGTGCGCCAGCACCTCGCTGCCCGCGAGGACCACCGTGGCCCGGGCCCAGGGCCGCTCCCGGCGCAGGAACGGACGCTCCTCGCGGTCCCACTCCGCGACGTGGCGGCGCTGCTCGGGCGAGTCGCCGTCCCGGGCGAGGAGCCGCCGCTGCGCCTCGTCCGCGTCGACCTGGACCCACACCGTCGCGTCCAGCAGGGGGAGCAGCCGGTCCCGGACGATCCCCGTCCCCTCGACCCACACCACGTCGAGGCCCGCCGGGACGGCGATGGAGCCCGGCCGGCCGCGCTCGACCCACGCGGTCGGCCGGTGGTCGACGCCCTCGCCGCGGCGCAGCGGCTCGAGCACGTGCTGCGCCAGGAGGTCCGCCCAGTCGAAGAACGCGTGGTGCCAGGCGATGTCGTCGGTGTGCACCGACGCCGAGGACGGCACGCGGGCCGCCAGGCGGTGCACGAGGGTGCTCTTGCCGGCGCCCCCGCGCCCGTCGATCGCGACGATCAGCGGGCGCTCGGGGTGCGGCCCTCCGGCTCGGCGCAGGGACCGCACCAGCTCGTCCAGGGCGACCGCGCGCCACGGTCCCGCCGCCGGTTCATCCGGTTCCAGACGCACGTCACGCCCCCTCGTCGTCGTCGTGGTACCGCTCAGGCGTCCCCGTTCTCCGCGTGTCTACCGCTCCCGGACGGCGTAGGTCAGGTGCGTCACCCGTGGAGAGGGCTCCGAGCGGACCGGCTCCAGGGCCACGCGGCCCGCGTCCACGCCGTCGAACAGGCGGATCCCGGAGCCGAACAGCGCGGGTGTGAGCGCGATCGAGAACTCGTCGACCAGGCCGGCGTTCACGTACTGCAGGATCGTCGCACCGCCGCCCGCGATGCGGACGTCGCGGTCGCCGGCGGCCTCGCGGGCCCGGTCGAGCGCGGGCCCGATGCCGTCATCCACGAAGTGGAAGACGGTCCCGCTCGGACGCTCCCAGGGGTCGCGCTGCTCGTGCGTCACGACGAAGACCGGCGTGTGGAACGGAGCGTCCTCCGGCCACGCCCGCTCGCCGGCGTCGAACATGCGCCTGCCCATCACGCTGGCGTCGGTCCGCTCGAACGTCTCCCGCACGATGTCGTTGTCGCGCCCCTCCTCGCCGCCCTCGCCGAGCGCCAGGTTCTCCCGGAAGAACCGTTGCGGGAAGACCCACTGCTGCAGCTCCCTCCACTGCTGCCCCATCAGGTCCCCGACGGACTCGGGCGCGATGAACCCGTCCAGCGACATCGAGACGCTGAAGAACACCTTCCCGGCCATCAGCCCTCCCGTCCCTTCCGGACGAGCTCCGCGACGTACGCGGCCAGGTGGCCCAGGGTCTGCCGGCCGCCCTCGATCGCGTGGTGCTCCTCGACCGCCTGGTCGCGCAGCTCCCGGGTGGGGAACACCGTGCGCATCTCGATCCGCGTCGCCGTGCCGTCGGGCTCGAACGTGAGGACCGACTCGAAGGCGTTCGGGTCGCCGCGCGACTCACCGTGCAGCAGCGCGATCCGCTCCGGCGGGACGATCTCGGTCCAGGAGATCCACTCCCGGTACTCCGTCCCGTCCGGGCCGTGCATGACGAAGTCCCACTCCCCGCCGACGCGGAACTCGAACGCCCGCGTCGTGGTGGTGAACCCGTCCGGCCCCCACCACCGCGACAGGTGCCGGACCTCGGTGAACGCCTCGAACACCAGCTCCCGCGGGGCGTCGACGACCCGGGAGATGACGATCTCACGGTCGGCCGTCGCGCCCTCCGCCGGTGCCCCTCGTCCGGTCGTGCTCATGGGCTACTCCTCCTGCGTCGTCTGCTTCATGTCCTGCACGTACGCGTCCAGGCGGTCGAAGCGCTCGTTCCAGAACCGCTCGAACCCGCCGGCCCACTCGTGGACCGGCTGCAGCCCACGGGCGTCGAGGCCGTAGAGGCGCTGCTTGCCCGCCCGGCGGTCGCGCACCAGCCCGACCTCCCGGAGCACCCGCAGGTGCTTGGACGCCTGGGACAGGCTCATCCCCAGCTCCCGGGCCAGGTCGGTCACCGGCCGCTCGCCCGCCTGCAGCAGCGTCAGGATGTCCCGGCGCTGCGGCTCGGCGATGGCGTTGAACGCATCCGATGTCGTCGCTGCTCGGGCCACACCACCATCATGTTCCGATATCGGAAAGTGTCAAGAGCAGTGCTTGCACAGCGATGAGTTCCCGGTCGCGCCCTCGTCTCCAGGTGGGCGGACCCGGAACGGGATCGACCCATCCCATCGGGACGGACCGGACGGCGGGGAGTGCTGTGAGCGGTATCAGGGTGCTGGTGGCGGGAGCGAGCATCGCGGGGCCCGCGCTGGCCCACTGGTTGCACCGGCGGGGGGCCGAGGTGACCGTGGTGGAGCGGGCCCCCGGGCTGCGTCCCGGTGGGCAGGCGGTGGACGCGCGCGGGGTGGCCAGGGAGGTCGTCCGACGGATGGGGCTGGACGCGGCGGTGCGCGCGGCCCGCACCGACACCGCGGGTGCGCTCACCGTGGACGCGGACGGGAACGTGCTGGAGACCTTCCGCGCGGACGACCACGGCGGCGACGGCTACATCGCGGAGATCGAGATCCTGCGCGGGGACCTGTCCCGGGTGCTCCACGACGACACCCGGGACGGCGTCGAGTACGTCTTCGGCGACCGGATCTCCGAGCTCACGCAGGACGCGGACGGGGTCGACGTGACCTTCGCGGGCGGTGACCGGCGCCGCTTCGACCTGGTGGTCGGGGCGGACGGGCTGCACTCCGCGCTGCGAGCGATGGTGTTCGGGCCGCACGAGCGCTTCGTCCGCCACCTCGGGCTCGTCCTGGCCTTCTACACCGTGCCCAACGAGTTCGGGGTGGACCGCTGGCTGATCGACCACCAGGAGTCCGGGCGCTCCGCCGGTCTGCGGCCCCTCCCGGACGCCGGCCGGGCGATGGCGATGCTCTCGTTCAGCGCCGCCGATCTCGACGTCGACCACCGCGACGTCGCGGCCCAGAAGCGCCTGCTGCGCGAGCGGATGGCCGGCTTCGGCTGGATGACCCCGCGCATCCTCGCGCACCTGGACGACACCCCGGACTTCTACCTCGACCAGGTCGCCCAGGTCGTGATGGACCGCTGGTCGAGCGGACGGGTGGGGCTGCTCGGGGACGCGGCGTTCAGCTCGTCGCCGATGTCCGGGGGCGGCACCGGCCTGGCGCTGGTCGGTGCCTACCTGCTGGCCGGGGAGCTGGCCGCCGCCGGGTGGGACCCGGAGGCCGGTTTCGCCGGGTACGAGGCGCGGATGCGCTCGATCGTCGAGGCCAACCAGGAGATCGGCCGGATGCACGTCCGGAGCCGCGAGGTCCCCGCGCCGGACGCGGGCCCGAGCCCGGAGCCCGACATGGAGGCGCTCATGGAGCTGGTCGAGCGCGCGGTCAACGGCGTCGAGCTGCCCGACTACGCCGGGGTGCCGGACTCCCGGGCCGCGCTCGGGGCGCCGATGACCTCGTCGGCCGAGCAGCGACGCGGTCGGGTCGCTGGCGACCGCCGGTCCTGATCGTGGTGAGCGGTGGGCCCGGGTCCTGACGGTCCCGAGCGCCTCGGATGCGGCCGCCGGGCCGCCCGACGGTCCACGGCTCGGTGACTCCGTCGACGTCCGACCGCAGCCCGGGGCCGACGGGACCGCCCGGACCGGGCGTCGGCAGGCTTGGATGCTCGCCGGGCTGTTCAGCGCCGGGCAGGGACCGGGCTCCGCCGTCGGGCCGCTGCTCCTCGGGATGGTGCTCCAGGTGGCCGGCTGCATGCCGTCGACGACGGGGATGGCGGCCGCGCAGACCGGGGCGGCCAGCGCGGGCGTGCTGCTCGGCTTCGCGCTGGTCCCGCGATGCTGACCGGTCTCAGCCTGCCCACCGACGCACGGACCCGTGGGTGAACGGCCGTCCCACCCGTAGGTGGCACCTCGTCCCAGGCTCGTCCGACGTGGGTGGCGATCACCGATGTCACCCCGTGCGCCCGCCGGGACGCTGGGCCGATGACGTCGACCATCTCCGCTGACCCCGACGCGCTACCGAACCCGTTCGCGCCCGAGGCGGAGCCGGACCCCTACCCCGTGTTCACCCGGCTGCGCCGGGAGGCGCCCGTGCACCCGGTGCCACATCCGGCGGCCGCCGGATGTGGCTCGTCACCCGCCACGAGGACGTGGAGGAGGCGCTGCGCGACCCGCGGGACGTGCTCCCGGCCGCCGACCTCGTCGACCTCCCCGGACCGGGGCACGCCGTGCCGCTGGAGGACCCGGCGGCGGTCGCCGACCTCATCCGCACGACGGTCGCCCGCGGGGCCGCTCCCGCACCCGTCTGATCCCGTCGCTCCGACCCGACCCGCACGAGGAGATCCACCATGCACAGCCCTTCCCAGCCCCCGGCCCGGTCGGCCGGGAGCACGACGTCCGACACCGAGGCCGTGAGGACGGCCATCAGATCCATGCACCTGATGGGGTCGGGGGACCTCGCCGACCTGGAGGCCGTCTACACCGCGGACGCCGTCAACCGGGAGGCCGTGAACGAGCCGCCCGACACGCGCGGTGTCGGCCCGACGGCCCTGTTCGCCACCGCCCGGTGGCTGCGCGGTGCGTTCTCCGAGCTGGCGTGGGAGGTCCACGACGCCGTCCAGGACGGTGACCTCGTCGTCGTGCACGGCACGATGTCCGGTCGGCAGACGGGACCATTCGTCGCGTACGACCGCGACGGCGACGTCACCGCGGTGTTCCCGCCGCTGGGCCGCCGCTTCGCCGTCACCCAGACCCACTGGTTCCGCATGCGGGACGGCCGGGTGGCCGAGCACTGGGCCAACCGCGACGACCTCGGCATGGGGCAGCAGCTCGGGTGGACGCCGCCGAGCCCGCTCTACATCGCCCGCATGCTGCTGGCCCGGCGCCGCACGAGGCGCGCTGCGGCCGCACGGGCGACGCGACCGACCTCGAACGCAGCAGGCCCGTCGTGACGGGCCCGCACCCTGTGGCGACGGCGATGCCGCCGAGCGGGGGACACCGCGCCGGAAACGCCCGTCCCTGGCTGCCGCTGGTGCTCGCCGGCGCGGTGGGCGGGCTGGCGTGGAGCGCCGCGCTGCGGGCGTTCATGGCGGAGGCGGCCGGGCCGGAGGCGAGCTTCAGCTGGATCGGCACCTTCGGCGCGATCCTGCTGCCCGGCGCCGTCGTCGGGGGACTGCTCGGCCGAGCCGAGCACGTGCGGCGCACCGGTGGCCGGCCCGGGTGGCGCCGGTCGGCGCTCGCCCCGTTGACGTTCGCCGTCCTCGACCCGGCAGCGCTGATGGTGGTGCTGCCCGCGATGGCCGGCGGGTACGCGCTGTCCGGACGGGGTTCCCGCTGGGTCCGGTGGGCGACGGCGGCGTTCGCCGTCCTCCCCGTCCCCGCCTACCTGATCGCGGTGACCCTCCTCGACGACGTCCGCCGCCTCACCACTCCGCGCGGCGCCTGGACGGCGGTGCTGCTCTTCGCCCTCCTCGCGGTGTTCACCATCGCGTGCAGCGTCCCGCACCGCAAGGTCGTCTCGAGCGCGACCTCCGGGCCCGACGATGACGAGCCCGGCCGCTGGGGTCACGCACGTGGAGCGCAGGGACGACCGGAAGCGGTCGCCGGAGGGAGCGGGACGTAGACGGGCTGCTCAAGCGCTTCACGGCCTTGGCGGTGCTGCCCGGGCCCGATCTCGCTCGGAGTGCCGGACCCACTGATCAGCTACTGGCCGGCCGGAGCGGTAGGCAGCAACCACCGGGCGTCGATTCGAGTCGGTTCCTGACGAACCCGTAGGTTCGGCCCTGGGCCGATGTCCTGAGACATCGCAGTGTGCCCCCGGCAGGATTCGAACCTGCGGCACCCGCTTTAGGAGTGTCGTCGTCCGGGTTGCCTCTACCCTCTACGTGCTGATCCTTTCGAACTCGCGCTGCTCCGCTGGCTCCACGGCTCACTGCTCGACTCGGTTTCGCTCCACGGACGGCTCCACGTGCCGGTGGGAGCGGTCCACGGCGGCGTGAGTGTCAGGGGCGCGCAGTACCGTGCGCGGCATGGCGGTCGAGGCAGGGCACGAGCTCGCGGAGTTCGACGGGCAGCTCCCGCTGATGGCGCTGCCGCCTGTCGAGCACGACCCGGTCGCCTACCTCGTGGACGCGGCCGACGAGCACGGCGAGGTGTTCACCCGGCCCTGGGTCGTCGACCTGATCCTCGACCTGGTCGGCTACACCGCTGACCGGGACCTGGCCTCGCTGGTCGCCGTTGAGCCAGCGTGCGGGTCAGGCGCCTTCTTGGGACCGCTCGTCGAGCGCCTGAGCGCGTCCTGCCGCCGACAGGGCAGGCCGATCGCCGACGCCGCCGGGGCGGTGCGCGCGTTCGACCTGCTGCCCGCCAACGTCGAGCACGCCCGGTCCGTCGTGGAGAAGGTGCTGCTCGGTGACGGCTGGGACCGCGCCGACGCCGAGCGTCTGGCGGCCGAGTGGGTGCGGGTGGCGGACTACCTGTTGCGGCCCGAGGACCGCGACGTGGATCTCGTCGTCGGCAACCCGCCGTACGTGCGCCTGGAGGACGTGCCGGAAGCGCGGATGCGCGCCTACCGTGCCGCGTGCCCGACGATGACGGGCCGCAGTGACCTCTACATCGGCTTCTACGAGCGCGCCCTGCGGTCCCTGCGGCCTGGCGGGCAGGTCGGGTTCATCTGCGCCGACCGCTGGATGCGCAACCAGTACGGCAAGCACCTCCGGGCGCTGGTGGCCGAAAGGTTCAGCGTCAACGTGGTGATCGGCATGCACGACGTGGACGCGTTCGAGGACCAGGTGTCGGCCTACCCCGCGGTCACCGTCCTGTCCCGCCGAGCGCAGGGGCCGGCCGTCGTCGCGGACACCACGGCGGCATTCGGGCCCCGCACCGCCGGCGAGCTGGAGATGTACGTCAGGGGCGCCGAGGACGGCACCCTCACGACCGGGAGCTTTCAGGTCTCCCGGCTGCCCCACTGGTTCGCGGGGGACGAGTCGTGGCCGGCCGGCTCGCCCGCCCGACTGGCGATGATCGAGCACCTGACCGACCGGTTCCCGCCGCTGGAGGATCCGGCCACGCGCACGCGGGTCGGCATCGGCGTGGCGACCGGCGCTGACGGCGTGTTCATCACGACGAGGACCGACGTCGCCGAGGACGACCGGTTGTTGCCGTTGGCGATGGTGTCGGACCTGGCGTCGGGCCGGCTCGAGTGGTCGGGCCATTACCTGGTCAATCCGTGGGACGACGACGGGCTCGTTCGCCTGCAGGACCATCCCCGTCTGTTTGGCTACTTCGAGCAGCACGCTGCGGCGCTGCGCCGGCGCAACGTGGCCGGCCGCCAACCGCAGCGCTGGTACCGCACGATCGACCGCGTGATCCCGGGACTCAAGGAGTCGCCCAAACTCCTGATCCCCGACATGCGGATGACGATGCACCCGGTGCTCGACGAGGGCCGCACCTATCCGCACCACAACCTCTACTTCGTGACCTCCCAGGCGTGGGACCTCCGCGTGCTCGGTGGGTTGTTGCTCTCCCGGGTCGCCACGGCGTTCGTCGAGGCGTTCTGCGTCAAGATGCGGGGCGGCACCCTGCGCTTCCAGGCGCAGTACCTCCGCCGCATCCGGGTGCCACGGCTAGCCGACGTTTCGGCGGCCGATGCCGCGGCCTTGAGAGCCGCGTTTGACCGCCGGGACGTGGATGCGGCAACCTCTGTCGCCCTGCGCCTCTACGGTCTCGACTCGCTTCCGGAGTAGATCATCGCCGTCCCGCCCGACGCCTTCGAGCGTGCTATCCGCAGCTACTGGACCGTTCGGGACGCGCAGACCGCCAAGCAGGTGGAAAGCGGCCGGGTCGACGCGGGCAGCCGCGGCGCGGTCACCGGTGGCGGTCACCTCGACGGCCTGCTCGACCTGCTCGAGGAGGTGTTCGTCGACGCGGGGTTCGAGCGGTCCGAGGTTTTCCGCCGCGCCGGCGTCGAGCTGCCCGGCTACTACCGGCCGACGAAGAAGTGGGATCTCGTCGTCATCTCGCACGGCCGGCTCGTGGCCGCGATCGAGTTGAAGTCGCAGGTCGGACCGTCGTTCGGGAACAACTTCAACAACCGCACCGAGGAAGCCATCGGCAACGCCGTGGATGTGTGGCGCGCGTACGAGGAGGGCACGTTCGGCGCGGTGCGGCCGTGGTTGGGCTACGTCTTCGTGCTCGAGGAGGCGCCGAAGTCGGTCACGCCGGTTCGCATTGCGGCCGGCGTGTTCCGACCCGAGGTGATCTTTCAGGACACCTCATATAAGGACCGCTATGGCATCCTTTGCCAGCGCCTCGTGAGGGAGCGGCTCTACGACGCCGCCTGTTTCGTGACGACCTCACGTGACCCTGATAGTCCCGTTCAGCAGCCTCACGGCGAGCTTTCTTTTGCCAACTTCGTCGCAGCGATCGCCGGGCGCGCAGCTTACGTAAAGACACTGGACGAGTTGACGTAGATGTTGGCGGGCGTGCAGCTGCGCAATTACGCCAAGCGATCTGTCATTCAAAACCGCCAGCTAGCGCGATCATCTCGGTGCGGGCGTCGTATTGCTTCTTTTCATGAAGCCAGTAGTTCCAGCGATTCAAAATGTACTGCCGCCTCTCCTCGCTGATGAGCGGTGTAACTGCCACCGCAGTCTCAATGCTATCCACCGCATCAAGCAGGGAGCCCTCTTGAACCAGGAGACTGCCGGTGTGAAAGGTGGGCGGGATACCGACGGCCTCGAACCCCTCGCTGCGAATCCGCAGAGTTCCGCAATCTTGTGCCTCGTATCTCGGATGCAACATATCAAAAGTGTAGAGGTGCAGGTCGGGGCTTAAGCCGATCAGGTCTCGCTTTCTGCGTGCTCGCTCGTACGCTTGGTGGCCGCCGCCGCGACGAAACTCCGAAGACCGGCCGTAAACAAGCACATACTGCGGATTAACTATGCGATGCCTAAATCTTGCCGGTACGTATAGATTCCTGAAGATTGCCACATTATCGTCCCTGCTGAACCAATCTCTCCATTCGTTCAGCTGGTCGAGTGCCTGTGTCAGGTGGGCTGTTGGCTGGAGGCTCTGCGTGAACCAGGTTTTCGTCGGCCGTTCGATTTCAATTAGAATGGGTCGAGTTGCTTCTGTGTCCCTGCGGATCCACATAAAGTCGGGCTGCCGTTTCGGTCCGAGTCCGAGCAAGTGAGGCTGACTGACAACCGCATCCCACCATGCACCGTGATGCCCGCCGGGCCCAACGTTATCGACTGATCCGGGTAGGAAGCTCGGGTGCTGCTCCAAAAACTGCTGAACAGGCTTCTCGTCTTTCGTATGTTCGAGAAGGCGTTTCCACTCGGCAGAGGCCCATTCCGAGTACGTCTCCCAGTCGACTGCTGGTGGACGGGAGGGGTCCTGGTCGGACACGAGATGTTGGATCACAAGATATTGTGGCACGAGCGCTGTGGTCGCCCGGGTCGGCCGTGGCTGACTCTCAACCTCAACCCGAAGGTGGGGGATCGAGTGGCGGAGCGTGGGAGCTACCTTCGTATCGCCGATGAGCTTCGCCGCCAGCTCGGCAAGGGCGAACCGCCCCCGGGGGCCATGCTGCCCTCTGAGCATGCACTAGCGCAGACCTACTCAGTGTCCCGAGGTACTGCCCGCGCCGCACTTGCGGTAATCGTAGATGAAGGCCTTGCCAAGGTTGTGCCTGGGCAGGGGCGACGCGTCGTCGGTGTCGCTGACTCCCAGAGCCCCGTCATGGCTTGGGAACGAGTGGCCGCGGATATCCGGGGGCGGCTTCGTTCGCGTGCGGCGGCAACGACGCCGCTGCCAAGCGAGGCGGAGCTGTCAGCCGAGCATGGTGTCTCTCGGAACACGGTGCGGCGAGCCTACCGACAGCTCGTTGAGGAGGGGGTGGTCGTCGTCCGCCACGGTGCTGGGGCCTTCCCTGCGTCCGCTCACGATGAACGTGAGTAGTAGCTGCCAACTGGCTACCGTTGGGACGTGACCAAGCATGCGAACGACGGGCAGCGCTGGGTTGTCGCAGCTGAACGGCTAGCTTACGAGAACGAGTGGGTGACCGTCGGGCTCGTGGACGTTGGGCTGCCGTCGGGAGACCACTTCGAGCACCATGTCGTCACGCTCAAGCCCGCCGCGATGACCGTCGTGCTCGACGGCGTGGGCGAGCGCGTGCTGATGGCGTGGCGGCACCGGTTCGCGCCCGACGTGTGGAACTGGGAGCTGCCAGGCGGGCTGCTTGACCCGGGGGAGACGCCGGCCGAGACAGCAGCGCGCGAGGTCGAGGAGGAGACGGGCTACCGCCCGCGGTCAGTCGAGCACCTCGTGACCTTCGAGCCCAACGTCGGCATGGTCCGCAACGCGCACCACGTGTTTCTCGCGCGCGGGGCTGAGAAGGTGGCCGAGGCGACCGAGCTGAACGAGGGCACGTTCGAGTGGGTGCCGCTGGCCGACGTCCCCGAGCTGATCCGCACACAGAAGATCGTCAACTCGGGGTCGCTCGTTGGGTTGCTGCACGTCCTCGCGCTCAGCGGGCCGGGCGCGCCGGCGTCACGCGGCGAGTAGCTGCGCGATCCGCCGGCGCTGGCGCACCGAGCCGGTACGGCCGGCCAGCTCTGCGGCCCGGCGCGCGTGGGTGTGCGAGTCGCCGGTGTCGCCGCGTGCGGCGAAGGCGAGCGCCAGGTCGACGCGCAGGCCGACCTCCGCGCGCCCGTACTGGCCCTCGCCCATCGCGTCGAGTGCGCTCGTCAGGTCGTCGATCGCGCCGCCGTCGCCGAGCCGGGCGAGGCAGTGGCCGCGCCAGCGGGCGAGGTGGTCGGAGCCGAGCATGACGTACGGCAGCGAGTCGTCGCGGGCGTCGAAAGGCAACGCGCTTGCGGCACCGTCGAGAGCCCGGAGGGCGTCATCGCGCCGGCCCAGCGCGGCGAGGGCCTCGCCTTCGGCGGCGTGCAGCCATGCGAGCAGGACGGGCGGGACGCTGGAGCCGGCCCGGGCGCGGGCCGAGGCCATGAGAGCGTGCGCCTCGTTGCTCTGGCCGGCGTCGAGTAGGACGTACCCCTGCTGGGCCGCCGCGTAGGCGAGGCCCGCCGCCTACCCGCTCTCCCGGGCAGCAGCCGTCGCGATCTCGTGCAGCCGCCACGCCTCCCGGACGTCGCCCATATCGAGCGCCTGCCAGCCGGCGAGCGCCGCGGCCTGGCCGAGCTGGTCGGCAGCCGCCTCCCGGTGTGCGCCGGGTAGGGAGTGCCGGAGCAGGCCGTCGATCTGCTCGACATGCGCCACGGTCTGCTTGAACGTCAGCGCGCCACCGAGCCGGCGGTCGAGCATGCGGATGCTCTGCGTGTGGTCGCGTAGCAGCGCCACGACGCCGGGATCGAGCCGTGCGAAGGCCACGGGAAGCGTCTCGTCTACAGCCGGCGAGGGAGGGGCCGCCGGCTCCTCGGCGATCCCCAGCTCGACCGCGCTCCGGCCGTAGACCGTGCACAGCAGGTCGCGGTAGTAGTCGCCGACCGCGCCGTGCTTGTTCTCCCACACCGCGATGCGGCGCTTGAGGCTCTCGTCGCTCGGGAGGCCGGCGGGAGCGGCGGCCCGGCGCAGCTCGTGCACGAGTCGCGCCTTGGTCCACTTCCGCTCCGCGCGCACCTCGGCAAGACGGTTCGACATCGCTCCCCCCGCGGATCGACTCCCGCACCACGATGCCGCTCTGACCTGCGCGGATCAACCCTGATGCCGGACTCGCGTCACCCCACGTCATCCCGCGTCATCTGCCGTCGCACCCACTCTCGCCAGCACTCTCGGTGTCGCACGAGGTCACAGCGTTGACAAACCGCAACTCGTGCCTACGCTGTCTAGTACACGTACCGTACGTGTACAGAACGAGGGAGTGGTCATGCGAGGTTTGCAGGTGCACACGGAGCAGCGGGCGGAGACGCCCCGCTTCTACAGCGTCGCCGAGGTGGCGCGGCTGCTCGGCATGTCGGCGATGACGGTCTACCGGGCGATCGCGGCGGGGGAGTTCCCCGCGGTAAAGATCCGCGGCCGGCTGATCGTCCCGGCCCGCGCGCTCGACGAGATGGTCGACGCCGCCGTGGCCGACCGCAGCGTCGTCGACGCGGCCGAGTGGGTTCCCTTCCAGCCCGGCCGGAGGGTGTGAGCGATGCCCAGCGTCGGAGTCCTCATCTTCTTCGCCATCGTCGGCGCGGTCATCTGCGCCAAAGCGCGGGTGCCCGGCGGGGCCGTCGTGTTCGCGCTCGTCGCGCTCGTGCTGTTCGTCTCCACGCCGGTCGGCGCCGGCCTGCCGGGTGCCGTCGCAACGTTCCTCTCGACGCTCGACAACGCCGCCACGCCGACCCTCAGCGGGTCCGGAGCGGTCGGATGACCGGGGAGTGGCGAGAGCGGGCGCGGTGCCGCTCCGTCGAGCCCGAGACGTTCTTCCCGACGGCCGAGGCCGGCCCGGTGTACGAGGCGCAGGTCGCCGTCGCCAAGGCGGTGTGCGCGCGGTGCCCGGTTCGGGACGAGTGCCTGTCCGAGGCCCTGTTGCGCATCCCGTTCGGCATCGCAGGCGGGCTGACGCCCGAGGAGCGGCGGGGACGCCAGCCGGCGACCACCGGCAGTGAGCCGGCCGCCGTGCTCAACGCGGGGCTCCGCCCCGGTGCAACGCGGGGCGAGATCGAGGCCGCCGGACGGGTGCTGCTGACGGCGGGCCGTCCCGTCGTTGAGGTCGCCCGCCGGTGCGGTGTCACCGCCCGCACCGTCACCCGCTGGATCGCCCGCACGCAGGCGGAGGGGAGCCACGGCGGCCACCGGGCCCCCCTCCTGATCTCCCACACGCACAGCCCCCAGGCAGGGACACGGACGCAGGAAGGACACCGATCGTAGATGAGCACCACCGAGATGACGCCCGCCGACGACACGCGGGCGCCGGCCGTCGTCCGCGCCGAGCAGGCCACGGACGCGTGGGGCGACGTCGCTCGCCTCCAGAGGTGGGCCGCGCCGAGGCACGCGGACTTCTACGCGCTCGCCGGCGAGCTGGTGGGCACGCTGCACGCCGTCGAGGACCTGACGCGCGTGCTCGCCCAGCAGGTTGCCGGCTACGGCACCGGTCGCGCGCTCTACGACGACACGCGCGCCGTCGACCCGGTCGCGCGGCTGGTGCAGGCGCGCACGCAACTCGACGCCGGGCTCGACGCGGTCCGCACGGCGTCGTCCAGGCTCAACGAGTTCTGGTCGAGCGTCGGTTACATCGGTGTCGAGGACCCGTCATGACCAGCGAGCGTGTGCCGCACCTCGGCGAGGCTGCGCGAGCGCCCGGGGTCGCGGATCTGGACCCGCGGCTGGTCGCGGGCGCGGGCCGGATCGCGCTCCTGACGGTGATCGCCGAGCACGACACCCCCGCCGGGGCCCGCTGCCCCGCTTGCGGATGGCGGGTCGGGGCCCGCGGTCAGCGTGCCTGTCCGTCGAGGGCGATGGCCCGCGCGATCTGCGACCGCCGTCCCGTGCCGGGATGGCTCCTGCACCTGGTGGACGACGTCCCGGGCGCTCGCGCTCCAGCGGCACCGGTCGCGCTCGAGCAGCGATGGACCGACGAGGACGCCCTCCCCGGCCTGTTCGACGCCCCGCCTCGCCAGCCCTCAGCCGCCGCTCCCACCTGGAGGAGGTTTCGGTGAACGCCCGAACCGTGCTCTACGCCCTGCTGTCGGTCGTGGCCGGTGCTGCGGCTGTCCTCTCCTTCGCCGCTCTGCGGGACCTCGCGCTGATGTGCGGGTTCGCCCCGCAGCTCGCGTGGCTGCTGCCGGTCGTCGTCGACGCCGGCGCCGCGGCCGGGTCCCTCGTCTGGCTCGGCGGTGCCGTGCCCGAGAGCGCGCGCCGGTTCGCCCGGGCCCTGGCGCTCGCCCTGCTCGGCCTGTCCGTCGCCGCCAACGCGCTCGGTCACGGGCTCGCCGCCTTCCGGCAGGAGCCGGCGTGGTGGGTCGTCGTCATCGTCTCCGCCGTCGCGCCGGCCGTCCTCGGCGCTGTCGTCCACCTGGCCGTGCTCGTCGGACGGGCGCCGGCCGCGACGCCGGGGACCGCGGGTGAGCCGGTGGCGTCGGTAGCCACCGTCGAGCCGGACGTCGACGACGACCGCGCCGCCGAGCTGATCGCCGCAGGCGCCGGCCGCCGCCGGATCTCCCGCGAGCTGGGCGTGTCCGAGTACGAGGCCCGCCGGCTCATCGACCGCGCCCGCACCACCACCCCATCGCCCGACCTCGCCCACGCCGCCACCAACGGCGCCCCGATCCGATCGGAGATCCTGCCGTGAACGGCTCCGCCCTGCTCGTGCTCGCCGTGTCCGCCGGCGCGGCGTGGATCGCCTGGCGCCGCGGCGCCCGCCTGGTCGGTGCCGCCTTCGGGCTGTTCGCCCTGCTGCCGGCCATCAGCCTCTACCGCCAGACCCCGGGATGGGTGCTCGCGCTGCTCGTCGCGCCGGCTGCCGTCCTGCTCTGGCACCGCCACGCCCGCACCGCCGCCACCGTCGTCCGCTGGGGCGCCCGGACACGGCGCAAGGTGGGCGTCGCATCGACGTCCGACATCGTGCGGGTGGCCGGCTCCGGCGCCATGCGCCAGCGAGCCGGCACCGTCCGGCCGTCCCTCGCGCCGGTCACCCGCTGGCAGCGGCTCGTCCGTCGCTGGACGGTCCGCACGACCGACGTCGCTGTGCTGTTGTGCCGGGCGGGGCTCATGCGGGTGTGGGCGTCGGTCGAGGACGTCGTGTGCATCTTCGGCGGCCCGCGCACCGGCAAGTCGCAGTGGCTCGCCGGCCGCATTCTGGACGCGCCGGGCGCCGTGCTGGTGACGTCGACCCGCACCGATCTCTACGACCTGACCGCGCCCCTGCGCTGCGCCCGTGGGCCGGTGTACGTGTTCAACCCGGTCGGCCTGGCGTCGCTCGACTCGACGATCACGTTCGACCCCCTCACCGGCTGCACGAGCCCGGTGACGGCCGCCGAGCGCGCCGCCGACATGCTCTCCGCCGGGGCGCTCGGCGGCGGGACGGGCGACCGCGAGTTCTGGGAGTCGCAGGCCCGGCGCGTCCTGGCCGCCCTGCTGCACGCCGCCGCGCTCGACGACGAGCTGACGATGCACGACGTCCAGCGGTGGGTCACCGACCCGGACAACGCCAAGGCGGAGGTGGCGTCGCTGCTGCGCCGCTCGTCCCAGCCGGCCCTGCAGCAGGACGCGGCGCAGTTCTTCGGCACGAACGAGAAGACCCGCTCGTCGATCACTTCCACGATCATGCCCGCACTCGGCTGGCTCACCCACGAGGCCGCGGACGCCGCGGCGACCGGCCCGCGGACCGGCGGCGCAGGGTTCGACGTCGCCGAGCTGCTCGACACCCGCGCGACGGTGTACCTGCTCGGCGCCGAGGAGACGCAGACCGCGCCGCTCGTCTCCGCGCTCACCGGGCACATCGCCCGCGAGGCCCGACGCATCGCCGCGCTCCGGAAGGGCGGGCGGCTCGACCCGCCGCTCGCCCTCGCGCTCGACGAGGCCGCGCTGATCTGCCCGGTGCCGCTGCACCAGTGGACCGCCGACATGGGCGGGCGGGGCGTGACGATCATCGGCGCGTTCCAGTCCCGCGCGCAGCTCCTCGACCGCTACGGCGATGCCAAGGCCGAGGTCATCCTCAACAACACCGCCGCCGTGATGGTGTTCGGTGGCACCCGCTCCCGCGACGACCTCAACTACTGGGCGACGCTGGGTGGCGAGCGGGACGAGCCGATCACCACCACGGACCTGCACGGCCGCGTGGCGTCCCGGACGGTCCGCAAGGTGCCCGTGCTCGCGCCGGCGCAGATCGCGAACCTGCCCGCCGAGACGGTCGTCGCCTTCCGCCGCGGGATGCCTCCGGTGATCGGCCGGGTGCAGATGGCCTACCGCCGCCCGGACGTCCGCGCGTGGCAGCACCCCGAGGCGCTCGACGTCCGGCTCCGCGCGACCGCGACCGCAGCCGGCTGCTGGTTCACCGTCCGCGTCGCCGAGCCCGTCGCCCGGGTGGGCGCCCGGTCGGGCGCGTGGGCGGCAGACGTCGCCCACCAGGTGCGTGACCGGTCCGTGGGCGTCGTTCGTCGAGCCGTCGCGCGGTGGCGGCCGGTCGACGCTGCACCGGCCGACGAGCGCCCCCGGCTGCTTCCCGTCGGCTCCGACCAGGACGGCGGAGGGCAGCGGTGAGCCGCCCGAAGGCCGAGGAGATCGCGGCGCTGACCGCGCGCCTGCGGACCGTGGCGGCCCTCCGTGCCGACGACGCCGAGCGTGCCCGGTTCCTCGCCGACGAGCGCGCGCTGCTCCACCGCATCGAGGGACCGCGGACCGCGCTCGACGCGGCGCGTGAACTCGCCGCGGAGGGCCGCACCCAGGCCGAGGCCGAGGCGCTCGTGTCCCGCTACCTGGACGACATGTCCGAGCGCATCGGCGTCCCGGTGCACCGGTGGGGACTCGACGCCGTCGACCTCGACGAGATCCGGGCCGGCGAGCAGCGCGCGACGCTCGCCGCTGTCGACGACGCGCACGAGGCCGTCGCCGCGGTGCTGGAGCCGCCGGCGGTGCCGCCGTACGCGGCCGAGGACGGCCGCGAGGACGGGATGGAGGCCGTCCGGTGACCGCGCTCGACGACGAGCAGCTCGCCGCGCTGGCGCGGGCCGTGGAGCGCAACAGCCGCCGCGTCACCGCGCTCGACGGGCTGGTGCGCCAGCTCGCCGGGGACCTCGCCGAGGTGGCCGCCACGCTCAGCCCGGCGGGCGAGGCGCCGGCCCCGGTCCGGTCGTGGCTGCTGGTGCAGGACCCGGAGCAGGCCGTCGCGGACCTGGCCGACCTGATCGGCTGGACCCGCCGCGTCTACCTCCGGTTCCCCGACGCCGTGCTGTCGGCGTGCTGGCTCTGGCACCCGGAGGTGATCGAGGAGCTGTGGTGGCTGCGCCGGGCGCACGCCGAGGCGTTCGACCCGCAGGCGGGGACGTGGCTGCGCGTCGGCGACTGGCACGACCGCCAGCGCCCGGGCGTCGCCAAGCGCGTCCGCGCCGCCATCGGTACGTGCGAGCTGTCGCTGCACCGCACCGGAACCGCGCACGCCCGACCCGCGGCACCCGCACCACTCGCGAACCACGCCGAGCAGATCGCCCACGCCTGGACGACCGACCCCCTCGCACCACGACCTGAGCCGACCGACGAGCAGCTCCACGAAGCCGACATCCACACCCGCCAGCAACACCGACGCACCTGACCGCAGCGACCGACCCGCCAGGACGAGCAGAAGAACAGAGGACAGAGCACACCGAGGCATCACGATCCCTTGGTGATCTTCGCTCGCCCTGGCGGGCTCGCTCGACGGCACCTGCTCAAGATCAACGACGAGGGGCCCCGCCGTGCTCAGCATCGCCACCGGACACTCCGTCCGCTACCTCACCGACGCCGTGGCCAAGGGCCGCGAGAACTACTACACCGGCGCTGTCGCCGCCGGCGAGCCGCCGGGGCGCTGGTACGGCGCCGGCGCCGAGGCGCTCGGGCTCGACGGCGAGGTCGACCCGCGCATCATGGAGGCGCTCTACTCGCACCTGCGCGACCCGCGCGACCCGCGCTCGCGGTCGCCGGAGACGTGGGACGAGGCCGACGCGCTCGCCCCGAGACACCGCAAGTACCGCAGCGCGGACGAGGTGTACGCCGGGCTCCTGGAGGCCCACCCGGACGCCGGCCCCGAGCAGCGGGCCGAGCTGCGTGCCCAGGCCGAGCGCTCCGCGCGGCAGGCCGTCGCGTTCCTGGACCTCACGTTCTCCGCGCCCAAGAGCGTGACCGTGCTCGCCGTCGCGTTCGAGCGGGCGGCGAACGACGCGCGCGCGGCCGGCGACGAGGAGGCCGCGCAGGCGTGGGAGGCGCATGCGCAGGCCGTCGAGGAGGCCGTGCTCGCCGGCGCCCGCGCCGCTGTCGACTACCTGCAGGAGGAGGCCGGCTACTCCCGTGTCGGGCACCACGGAGGCGGTGCCGGCCGCTGGATCGACGCGCACGAGTTCGTCGTCGCGCAGTTCCTCCAGCACGACTCGCGCGACAAGGACCCGCAGCTGCACGTCCACCAGGCCATTCTCAACCGGGTGCGCTGCGCGGACGGCACGTGGCGGTCGCTCGACTCCCGCGCGATCCACGCCCTGCGCGGCGCCGCCGGCGCGATCGCCGAGCGCGTCATGGAGGCCCACCTGACGCGCTCGCTCGGCGTCGAGTTCGCCACCCGCCCCGACGGGCGGGCCCGCGAGGTCGTCGGCGTCCCGGCCGAGGTGATGGACCTGTTCTCCTCCCGCCGGCGCGCCGTCACCGGGCGCACCGCCGAGATGCTCGCCGAGTTCCGCCAGACCTACGGGCGCGAGCCGTCGTCCGCGGAGCGGTTCTACATCGCCCGGCAGGCGACGCTCGCCACTCGTGCAGCCAAGTCGCACGTGGGGGAGACCCGCGCCGAGCAGCTCGCCCGCTGGACCGAGCAGTGCGCGAGCACGATCGGTACCGGGCTGGGGCAGGTCGCCCACGACGTCCGGGCCCGCGCGCAGCAGGGCGCCGCGGCGGCCGAGTGGTCGGTGCGCGACGTCGTCGACCGTGCCCTCGCGGGCGTCGCCGAGACGAAGCAGGCATGGACTCGCTCGGCGCTCATGCGGGCCGTCTCCGACGCGCTGCCGGGCAACCTCCGGCTGCGGCCCGAGGACGTCCGCCCGCTCCTCGAGGGGCTCACCGACGCCGCGCTCGACGGCGCCGTGCCGGTGACTCGCCCGGGCGACACGACGAACCTTCCGACATCGGAGCTGCTCGCCAACGGCCAGTCGCCCTACACCGCGCCGGCCGTCGCCCTGTTCACCACCGAGGGCCAGGTGTCGGCGGAGCACGCCCTGCGCGCCGCGCTCGTGCGGCGCGGCGCCGCGCGGTTCACGCCGGACGCCGCGGCCGCCCTCGTCGACCTGTTCGCCACGTCCGGGCGCGCGCTCGGCGTCGACCAGGCCGCCGCGCTGCGGGGCGTGCTCACGTCCGGGGCGCAGGTCGAGGTCCTCTCGGCCGCGCCCGGTACGGGCAAGTCGTTTGTCGTCGGCGCGCTGTCCGAGGCGTGGGCCGGCGTCGACGACCGGCGCGTCTTCGGTCTCACCCCGTCGCAGGTGGCGGCCGGCGTGCTCGCCGAGGAGGGCGTCACCGCGGCGACAAACACCGCCGCATGGCTCGGCGCGCAGGGCCGGCTCCGCGCGGGCGGGCCGGTGTCGGCGACGGACGAGCGGTGGCGCCTGCGCCGGGACGATCTCGTGGTCGTCGACGAGGCGAACATGGCCGGGACCGACCACCTCGCCGCCATCCAGGCCCGGTGCGCCGAGGCCGGCGCGAAGCTGCTGCTCGTCGGCGACCCGCGCCAGCTCGGCGCGGTCGGGCCCGGCGGCGCCCTGGCCGACATCGCTGAGCACGGCATCCGCTACGAGCTCGCCGATGTCCGCCGCTTCCACGCCGAGTGGGAGCGCGCCGCGTCGCTGCGGCTGCGCGACGGCGACGCAGGCGTGCTGGCCGAGTACGGCAAGCGCGGCCGGCTCCGCGAGGGCGGCACGCCGGAGCAGGCCGAGGCCGCCGCGTCGCGGGCGTGGCTGGCCGACACCCTCGCCGGGCGCGAGTCGCTGCTGATGGTGCGGGACAACGCCGCCGCCGCGCGCGTGTCGGCGGCGCTGCGCGCCGAGCTGGTCGCCCTCGGCCGCGTCGACGAGCACGGCGTGCCGCTGGGCCGCGAGGGCTGGGAGGGCGTCGTGGCCGGCGTCGGGGATCTCGTGCAGGCCCGCCGCAACGGCTGGGAGCTGCTCGGCGTCGACGGCAACACGCGCGCCCCGATCAACCGCGACACCTACCGCGTGACCGCGGTCCGCCCGGACGGCGGGCTGACCGTGGCGCCGGTGGTCGAGCGCCGCCCGGACGGGGAGGTGCTCGGCGACCCGCTGCACCTCCCCGCCGCCTACGTCGCCGCCGACCTGACGCTCGGCTACGCGTCCACGGTGCACGCCACCGAGGGCCGCACCGTCGACACCTCGCACTCGGTGCTCGGCGCCGGGACGGACCTGCCCGGGCTGCTGGTGCCGCTCACCCGCGGCCGGGAGAGCAACACCGCGTGGGTGGTCACGACCGCCACGCCGGCGGACGCCGACACCGGGCAGACCTTCGAGGTGCAGCCGCGCAGCGCCGCCGCGGTGCTCGCCGACGTGCTCGACGGCTACGAGCGCGAGCGGTCCGCCCTGGCCGAGCGCGAGCAGGCCGAGATCGCCGAGCGCTCGACGATGACGCACGTCGACCAGCTCGCCGACGTCATCGCCCGCACGGCCACCGCCGGCCGCACCGCCGCGACGCTCGACCGGCTCACCGTCGAGGGCGCGATCACGCCCGACCAGCGCGCCGCGCTCGCCGCCGATGAGGCGTTCGGCTCGCTGGAGCGGCTGCTGCGCACCGCCGAACTCGCCGGCCACGACCCCGACGCGGTCCTGTCCGGCGTGCTCGCCGACCGGGACCTGACCGGCGCCCGCTCGCCGGCGCAGGTGCTGCACAGTCGCATCACCACCGCCTACGCGGGCCGGCTCACGCCGCACCTGACGACCATGAGCGACCTCATCCCCTCGCGCGTGCCCGAGGAGTGGGCCGCGTGGATGCGCGACCGGGCCGAGGCCGCCGACACCCGCCGCCACGAACTCGGCGCGCAGACCGCCGAGAAGCCGCCGCGGTGGGCGCTCGACGCGCTCGGCCCGGTGCCTGCCGACGACGACGTGCTCGCCCGCCAGGAGTGGGAGCACCGCGCAGGCTGGGCCGCGGCCTACCGCGAACTCGCCGGCTACACCGACGACCGCGACCCGCTTGGCCACGCGCCGGCCCCCGGGCTCACCGAGAAGGCCGCGGTCTACCGCGCCGCACACGAGGCGCTCGGACTGCTCGACGCCGGCGCCGAGGAGGCCGACCTGACCGACGGCCAGCTCCGCGCCCGCTACGCCGCCTACCGCCGGGAGGAGCAGTGGGCCCCGCGCGACGTCGCCGACGAACTCGACGCCACCCACCAGGCTGCGGCGAAGGCCCGCGCCGACGCCGAGCTGTGGGCCGCGCACGCCGACGCGCCCGGCGTCGACGAGGCCGACGCCGCGCGGCTGCGCGCCGACGCCGCCGCGGCCGCGCGCGAGGCCGAGCAGCTCGCCGCCCGGGCCGCCGTGCTCGAGGACGCCGACCAGGCCCGCGCCCGGTGGTTCCTCCACACCGCCGTCACCCGCGACGTCGCGCACCGCTCTGGCGCCGAGCTGCGCGCCCGCGGCATCGACCCCGATGAGCCCGACGACCGAGTGACCGCGCAGGAGTGGCTCATCGCGCACCGCGCCGAGCAGGCCGACGCCGACCGCGATCGGGAGATCCACGACGAGTACGAGCTGCACGACCCGGCCGCCGAGCGGCTCGACGAGCCCGCCGACGCAGCCGAGACCGCCGTGCCCGACGTCCGGGAGGTGAGCACCGCGCCCGCCACCGAGCGCACTGACGCGGCGGAGCGTCGGCGCATCCCGACGGTTGACGAGACCGCCGAGACGGTCGAGCGGGCGCAGGTTGCCCTCGCCGAGATCACGGCCCGCCAGGAGGCCGAGGCCGCCCGCGCCGAGCGCGACGCCGAGCACATCGTCGAACTGAGCCGCCAGGCCGAGCCCGTCGTCGAGCTGGACGACAGCGCGGAGCTGGCCCGCGACCGCTGACGCCGCCGCGCAGGCCGGCGCTCACGCCGTGGCGTCGGCCCGCGCCCGGACGTGCTCCCAGTGGCGCCGGGCGTCGGCCCGCGCCTGGTCCCGCGCAGCCTGCTCCGCGGTCCGCCACGCTGTGTCCGGCTCCGTGCGCCGCCGGCCGTACAGGTGCGGCCGGTCGCGGCGGATGCCCGCGGCCCGGTGCCAGCTCGTGTAGATCGGGAAGTCCTCCCGCACGCCGAGCAGCCACGCCAGCGCGCGCCAGACGCCGTAGACGAACTCCGCGTCGTCGACGGCCGCCGGGGCCGGTTCGACACCGAGCCGACGCCAGTCCTGCGCCGTCGGTGCCGGTGCTCCGGCCGCGACGCACAGCGCGACCCAGGACTCCGCCCGCGCCAGCTCCCAGGAGACGCCCGCCGTCCACAAGCCGTCCGTGCGGTGCTCGCCCGCCGAGGCGCGACGGGTCATAGGCGACACCTCGCCGAGCGTCAGCCACGCCAGCGCCGCAGCCACGCCGGCATCGCGGGCGGTCACCGCCCGCGGCCCGAGGCCGAGCCGGCGCACGCTCACCCGCTCGCACTCCCGCACCGCGTCGACGTCCGGGACCACCCACGACGGCAGGACCAGCGTGGACATGACCCGAGTATGCGACCGACCCCTGACGATCCGGAACCACGAACTACCCGGGCTCCGCCCGGACCCGGCCCTCACTCCGGCGGAGCAGACCAACAACGAACGCTGCGGTAGGAGGTGGCTGTGAGGCTCCGCCGTCGCTCGGTCGCCCGGAGGGATGCCACACCGGCGGTGGGGGCGCAAGCGAAACAGCGTGCTTGCACCCCCACCGCCGGCGCGGCCTTGCTGCGCACGCCCGACCGACGGCGGAGCTAGCTCGTCAACAGGTTCGGCGCGAACGACGCGATCGATTGGCGCGAGCAACGGTCAGAGGCTTCAAGAGGTCGCCGCGATCGAGCAAGCAGTTAGCGCCGATGCAGGTTAGGCCATATGGCGTAACGGTAGGTCCGTTGGTCGTGCCCAGCGCTGCCGCTTGTCTACAGCGGCGGCGGAACATGTAGGTGGCACGTGAGGACTGAGAGCATGACCACGGTCACGAACCGTCACCGGGTGTCGCGATCAGCATGTATAGGCAAGTAGACGCGAGGTGATGTGTGGACAGGTCGTCGCAGGGTGATCCCCGTGGTTCAGTGTGGCGTCGATGGGAGCCGCATATCCATACGCCCGGGACTATCTTGAACGACCAATACGCACGAGCGACTATAGATCAATTTCTTGACGCGGTCGAGTCCGCGTCACCTACTATTCAAGCCCTCGGCATCACAGACTACTTCCTTACGCGGCAATACAAGCGGGTCCGCGAGCAATATGAACAGGGCCGCCTAGCTGACGTGAGGCTGCTATTCTGCAATGTCGAGCTGCGCCTATCCATTGAAACGAAAGCGGGCCGCGCAATAAATCTTCACCTCCTAGTTTCACCGGATGACGACGACCACATTGTTCAAGCGGACCGGTTTCTGTCGCGACTGACATTTCGGTATGGCGGCGATACCTACGGATGCTCGGAGCAGGATCTTGTTCGACTTGGGCAATCGTTCGACCCCTCGTTATCAGAGTACGAAGCAGCCCTTCGCGCCGGCGCCAATCAATTTAAAGCAGACTTCGAACAACTTCGGTCAAGCTACGAGCAAAGCGAGTGGGCCCAGAGCAACATATTAATCGCTGTTGCTGGTAGCTCGAATGACGGTACGGCAGGTTTGCAGAACGAGTCTTCGGCTTTCGCCGCACGCCGCAAGGAAATCGAGGCGTTCGCGCACATCATCTTCACTCCTACGCCTCGCAATATCAGCTTCTGGCGCGGCGAAGGAGTGCTCAGTCCCGCTGAACTGCAGCAAGAGTATGGCGGCCTCAAACCGTGTCTGCATGGCTCTGACGCCCATCGCCTCGACGATGTCGGCAAGCCGGACGAAGGCCGCTACTGCTGGATTAAGGGCGATGCCACATTCGAAGCGCTGCGGCAGGCGTGCATCGAGCCTCGTACTCGCGTCCAGATCGCAAGAAGCGAGCCAGATGACGAGACTCTCTTCTCCGTTGTCTCTGTCTCAACGCCGAGCCTGGAATGGCTAGTCCCGGAGCCACTTCCACTCAATCCGGGCATGATCGCTATCATCGGTGCGCGAGGCTCCGGCAAGACTGCTCTCGCAGATCTTATCGCACACGCGGCGGGTAGTCCCTATCCAGCTGAAGTCAGCCAGTCGTTCCTATCGCGGGCCAGCGAGCTATTGCTGCACGCAGACGTAAGGGTCGAGTGGAGCGATTCAAGTCTCAGCACCGCGCGCTTAGCGTCGACGCCGGTAGCGCTCCCAGACGTCAACTACCTCACGCAGCAGTTTGTTGACCGCTTATGTTCGGCCGTGAGTGAGAGTGACGAACTGCTAGATGAAGTCAAGCGTGTTGTCTTCTTGGCCCATGACCCTGCGGCTCGACTTGGTGCTGATGACTTCGACTCCCTGGTCAAACTCAAGAGCGCCGAGAATGAGCTGGCCGTTGAGGCGCTTGAGAGACGGCTGGATGCTCTCTCCGAAGATTTGCGCGTGGAGCGTGAGTGGTGGCGTCGCAGGACGCCACTGCAAACGGAACTAGCCAAGGCGATCGAGGACCTACGGCGAACGGATGAATCTCTCGGCAAAATCATCCGGCCATCGAAGTCTGACCAGTCTGATTACTACGCGCGGCTATCAACAGCGATCGCGGAGCGTGAGCGTTCGCTTCAGCAGGCATCAAAGAGGCTCCAGGCCCTGAAAAATCTGGAGGTCGAGATTGGTCGATATCATACAGGGCAGTTTGTTCAACTTCTTCATTCCCTTAGAACTGTGCATAGTGGCGCAGGCCTCACCGACGAGGAATGGGGCACGTTTCGACCGCGCTTCTCTGGTGATCCATACGCGCTCCTGACCGCCCGTATCGCGGAGCAGGAACAAGTAATCGAGTCTATCAGAAGAGGCTCGAACCGCGAGCCTGCCAGTAACCTGGCCGCAGCTGACTTGTCGAGTTGTTCTCTTGATCGGCTACGATCTGCGCGAGAGAACGTGGGTGAAGGTATAGCCGCTAATCAGAAGGCTTTACAGCGGCTAGAGCAACTCAATCGACTTCGTGCAACTCAAGATGCCACGCAGCGACGAGTACATGGCGAAGTTCAGCGAGCTGAGGAGAGTCCCGCCAAGATTCAACACATCCTCGCTGAGAGGGCTGCTCTATATGGTCAATTCTTCGATCTCATAGTCGATCAGTCAACAATACTGTCTGCGCTGTATCAGCCACTTGCAGAGCGACTAGCACGCCTAGAAGGCTCCGCGTCCAAGTTGAGCCTACGAGTTATCCGCAATGTAAACATCTCGTCTTGGGCGAACGATGGCGAGGCGCTGTTGGATCTGCGAAAGCACGGAGAGTTCCGCGGACGCGGCAGCCTGGAAGCAGCAGCTATCAAGCTCCTTATGCCCGCTTGGCGTGAGGGTACTGCTGCGGAAGCATCTACGGCGGTAGAAGAATTTCGTAGCCAATACGACAATTCGCTTCTCAAGCAGGCAATGTACGGGCCGGATTCAGACCACCATCAACAGTGGATTATTGATCTCGCGAGATGGCTCTACTCAACAGATCACATCCGGGTCCACTACTCGATCGAGTATGAAGGTGTTCCGATCACGCAGCTCTCGCCCGGAACCCGCGGCATTGTCCTGCTTCTCCTGTATTTGGCGCTCGATCTTGAGGATTCACGTCCACTTATCATCGATCAGCCAGAAGAAAACCTTGACCCGAAGTCGGTGTTCGCGGAACTAATTCAGCTGTTTCGCGAGGCGCGACTCCGCCGGCAAGTCATTATTGTTACTCATAACGCGAACCTCGTCGTTAACGCGGACGTCGATCAAGTGATCGTTGCGAGCTGCACGAAGGCTGCTGCTGGCCGCCCACCAACGTTCACCTACAAAACAGGTGGCCTTGAAAACGCAACGATTCGGGCGCATGTTTGCGAGATACTGGAAGGCGGGGAAGCAGCATTTAAGGAGCGGGCGAAGCGACTCCGCGTCTCGCTACAATAGGTTTCTGCGGTATCGCTCTGTTCAGATCAGCATGGCTAAGAGGCTTTCCTGTTGAAACAGTTGGCCGCTTGCCGGGGTGTGGGACAGCCAGTCCTTGTTCTATCAGTAGTTGAACCGCTCGGTGAGCCGTCCCAGCGGATACATTGTATTGCTTTCGGATCTCGTCATTAGACGGCATATGCTGTCCCGGCCTTAGCGCTCCACATCTGATGGCCGCGAGGAGGTCAGTCGCGATTAGTCGGTATGGGCTCGAATCATTACGTCCGGCCGACATTGCGGCAAGACTGGGGGCAGGCGGTGAAGTAGCGCCACCGGTCGGCTGGGCGGGCATGCGAACGCCAATCTTCATCGCGCGCTGGTCAGCCTCTGCGACCCATGCAGTGTATGCGCGAAGAGTTGTGGATCCTCCTCCGCCATGGCCGAGTCGACCAGCGACTGTGCGGATATCAACTCCTCCTGCGATTAGCTCGGTTGCTGAGTAATGGCGGAGTTGGTGCAAATTCATGTCCCAGCCAAGCCGGCGACACATTCGCGCGTAGCGGTTGGATATGGATGACGGCCGGAGCCATGTACTGTGATCAATAGACGCCGAGAAGATTCGCCCATTTGCAGCAAGTGTGGCCCCAGTGGCGAGTGCGTTCTGCTCGCACTGCTGTCGGTAAGTCCGTAGCAGCGATACGGTACCGTCATCCAGCGCTATCCGACGCTGCTGGTGGGTCTTTGTGTCCTTCTCCCAGGTGCGGGTGCCCTGCTGAGCGATGCTCGTACGTATTATCAAAACAGCGTTGTCGAGGTCGAGCAAGTTCCAGCGCATGGCGCACAGCTCGCCGCGGCGGGCGCCGGTTGTCATGGCGAGCCAGAGCAAGCAAACCCACATGATGTCGGTGGACGCAGCGTCGAGGATGGCGGCTGCTTGTTCGGCGGTGGGCGGGCAGGGGTCTGGCCGGCCACCACGCGGCGGCTCGGCCTGGTCGAGCGGGTTGACGGTGATCCACCGCCAGCGGACCGCGCGACCGAGGGCGCCGCTTAGGCAGAAGTACACCTTGCGAATCGTCGACGTCGCCAACGGTCGGCAAACGTGAAGCCGACACTTCTCCGAGCACTCGTGCGGGCCGTTGACGGTGTGCTCCACGAACGGCCGGCCGTCGCAGTGCGCCCGGCACCGGCGGAGGATCGCCTGGTGGTGGTCGAGGGTCTCGCCGTCAAGCTTCGCGAGCGGGAGGTGCCCGAGGAGCGGGCGGATGTGCATCCGGATCGTCTGCTCGTAGCGGTCGAGGGTGGTCTCCTCGACATCGAGCAGCTCGAGGTAGCGGTCCATGAGCTGGTTGACCGTCGCCTTCGTCCGCGGGTTGCGGCGCTCGTCGACCTGGTGCACGAGCCGGCGCCGGACCTTCTCGGCTTCTGCGGCGGCCTTCGGGCCGGCCGGCACGGTCTCCACGAGGTAGTTCCGCTTGCCGCTGAGGGCGTCGAGGCCGGCGTAGACGCGGACCCGCAGGGACCCGCTCGGCAGCGTCTCGATCTCGCCGCGCTGGCGCTTCTTGGGCTTGCCGGACGACCCGGTCATGGGGCGAACGTAGCAGGCTCGCTCCACGAGTAGCTCCACGTCGAACGGCCTGGCCAGCAGCGTGAGCCGCTGACCTGCGTGCCCCCGGCAGGATTCGAACCTGCGGCACCCGCTTTAGGAGAGCGGTGCTCTATCCCCTGAGCTACGAGGGCGGCGCCGACGATCGTAGTGGCACCCTCCCCGCATGGGTGCACGGCGTTTCACCGCGAGGATCGAGGCGGGGTCGCGAGGCAGACGGCTGGTGCGGGTGCCGTTCGACCCGGACGTGGAGTGGGGCACCAAGCCCGTCCACCACGTGGCGGGGACGGTGGCCGGGCACCCGGTGCGGGCGGTGGTGGAGTTCGTCGACGGCGAGCACGTGATCGCGATGGGGCCGGCCTGGTGGCCGGATTGCCCCGTCGGACCGGAACCGGTGGAGGTGGAGCTGGCGCCGGAGGGGTCGCAGCGGGCCGATCTCCCGCTCGACCTCGCCGCCGCCCTCGACGCCAACCCATCGGCCGGGGCGTTCTTCGACTCCCTCGCGCAGTTCTACCGCCGCGCCCACCTGCGCCGGATCGAGGGCGCGAGGCGGCGGCCCGAGGAGCGGGCGCGGCGGATCGCCGAGGTGGTGGACCTCTGCGAGCGGGGGATCAAGCAGCGGCCCGCGCCCGGAGCGTCAGGAGGGTGACCTCCGGCGGCGAGCCGACGCGGGCGGGTGGACCCCAGAACCCCGTCCCGCGCGTCACGTAGAGCCAGGTGCCGCCGACGCGCGACAGGCCGGCGAGCACCGGCTGGTCGACCAGCGCCACGTACGTGATCGGCCAGAGCTGGCCGCCGTGGGTGTGGCCGGAGATCTGCAGGTCGACCCCCGCGTGGGCGGCGCGGTCGACCATCACCGGCTGGTGGGCCAGCAGGACGACGGGCTCGTCGGGACCGCGGCCGGCCAGCGCGGCGTCGAGGTCGAAGCCGTGGCCGGGGACGCCCGAGGCGGCGGCGGTGCGGTCGTCGCAGCCGGCCAGGTGCAGCACGGCGTCGCCGCGGCGCAGCGTCTCGCGCTCGTTGCGCAGGACCCGCACGCCGAGCGTCGGCAGGTACGAGACCCAGTCGGCGGCGCCCGAGTAGTACTCGTGGTTGCCGGTGACGAAGTACGTCGGCGCCGCGATCCGCGCCAGCGGGGCGACGTAGGTGTCGAGCTCCTCGACGCTGCCGTCGACCAGGTCGCCGACGATCGCGACGACGTCCGGGCTCGTCCCGTTGACCAGCGCGACGATCTCGCTCAACCCGCCGCCGTCGACGAGCGGTCCGAGGTGGACGTCGGCGACGGCGGCGATCGTGAAGCCGTCGAAGGCCGGGTCGAGCCGGTCGAGCAGGACCTCGCGGCGCTCCACCCGCGGCTGCCGGCCCACGACCGAGCCGTAGGAGACGGCGGCGATCCCCGTCACCGCGGCCGTGCCGGCGAGCACGCGGGCGAGGAAGCGGCGGCGGTCCGGGGAGAACCGGCGGCGGACGGCGAGGCGCACCACCTCGCCGAGGACGAGCACGAGCGCGGCGTAGAGCGTGACCGCGAACCACGAGAAGCCGACGACGTGCAGCGGCCGCGCGGTCTCCGGCGCGAGCACGCCGCGGGTCAGCGCGGCCGCGACGGCCAGGGCGCCGAGGACGGCCAGCACGCCGGCGCCGATGCGCCGGGCCCGCCGGGAGGTGGTGGTGTCGTGCACGATCCGCCGGTACAGGTAGGTGTGGAGCAGCAGGACGCTCACGAGCACCAGCAGGGCGAACACCACCTCCGCGATCCTGCCGGACGCGATCTACTGTCGCGCCATGACCACCGTCGCGCTGCTCGGAACCGGGATCATGGGCGCGGGCATGGGCCACAACCTGCTCCGCAGCGGTCTGGACCTGCGGGTCTGGAACCGCACCGCCACCAGGGCGCAGCCGCTCGCCGACGCCGGCGCGGTGCTCGCCGCCGACCCGGCCGAGGCGGTGGCGGGCGCCGACGTGGTCGTCACGGTGCTCGGGGACGGCCGGCACGCCCACGACGTCGTGGCGTCGGCCCGGCCGCGGCCCGGCACCGTGTGGGCGCAGATGACGACGGCCGGGGTCGACCGCGCGCTGCCGGCGCTGGCCGAGCGGCTCGGGCTCCGGTTCGTCGACGCGCCGGTCGTCGGGACGCGCCAGCCCGCCGAGAGCGGGCAGCTGCTCGTGCTCGCCGCCGGTGCGCCGGACCTGCGCGCCGCCGTCGCGCCCGTGTTCGACGCCGTCGGGCGGGAGACGCGCTGGGTCGGCGACGACGGCGCCGGGCTGGCCGCCAGCCGGCTCAAGCTCGTGGTCAACAGCTGGGTGCTGGCCGTGACCGCCGCCGCGGGGGAGGCCGTCGCGCTGGCCGAGGCGCTCGACGTCGACCCGCGGGCGTTCCTCGACACCGTCGCCGGCGGCCCGCTCGACCTGCCCTACCTCCGGGCGAAGGCCGACGCGGTGCTCGCCCGGGACTGGACCCCCAACTTCTCCACCGCCAACGCCGCTAAGGACGCCGACCTCATCGTCGCCGCGGGGGAGGAGGCGGGCGTGGTGCTCGACGTCGCCGCGGCCGCGGGGGCGCGCTACCGCCGCGCCGCCGACGCCGGGCACGCCGACGACGACATGGCCGCCGCCTACCTGGCCAGCCGTCTGCCCGGCTGATCCCGGCCCGGGTCCGGCGGTGCGCGGGTCTCGGCGCGCCCGGATGCAGCACCGAGGGAGCACGGGAGCGGAACTCACCGGCGTCGATGCGGAACTCGCTGAGCACCGACGCGGAACTCGCCGGGCACAGGTGCGGAACTCACCGAGCGCGAGCGCAGGACTCGCCGGACGCGGGCGCGGGACCTGCCGAGCACGGGTGCGGAACTCGCCGAGCACGGGTGCGGAACTCGCTGAGCGTGAATGCGGGACTCGCCGGGCGGGGCGCGCCGGGGGCGGGGGTGGTTCTCAGCGGCGGCTCAGGCGGGCGGGTCAGACTGTCGGCATGCGCATCCTCGTGGTCGACGACGACCGGGCCGTGCGGGAGTCGCTGCGCCGCTCGCTCGCGTTCAACGGCTACCAGGTCGACCTCGCCGAGGACGGCCAGAAGGCGCTGGAGGCGGTGGACGCCCGGCGGCCCGACGCCATGGTGCTCGACGTGATGATGCCGCGGCTGGACGGGCTGTCGGTGTGCCGCCGCATGCGGGAGGCCGGGGACGCGCTGCCGATCCTCGTGCTGACCGCCCGCGACGCGGTGTCCGACCGCGTCGCCGGGCTCGACGCCGGGGCCGACGACTACCTGCCGAAGCCGTTCGCGCTGGAGGAGCTGCTCGCCCGGCTGCGGGCGCTGCTGCGACGGCGCACCCCCGACGACATCGCCGCGGGGGCCGGGGCGAGCCGGCCGCTGGAGTTCGCCGACCTGGTGCTGGACCCCGACACCCGGGAGGTCCGCCGCGGCGACCGCCCGATCAGCCTCACCCGCACCGAGTTCTCGCTGCTGGAGCTGCTGCTGACCAACCCCAAGCGGGTGCTGTCGCGGGCGCAGATCCTCGAGCAGGTGTGGGGCTACGACTTCGCCACCACGGGCAACGCCCTGGAGGTCTACATCGGCTACCTGCGGCGCAAGACCGAGGCCGACGGCGAGCCGCGGCTGATCCACACCGTGCGCGGCGTCGGCTACGTCCTGCGCGACACCCCGCCGTGACCGGCCCGACCTGGTGGCGCCCCGCCCCGGGGACGGCGCCGGCCGGGCCGCCCGCCGCACGGGGCGCCGGCGCGCGGCCACCGGCCGGGTCGGGCGCTGCGGCGGGACCGCCGGGCGGACCGGGCCCCGCGGTGGGGCCGCCCGGCGTCGCCGTCCCCCCGCCGCCCGGCCCGCCCGGCGGTCCCGGCACCTGGTCCACCGGACCGCCCGGGGCCCGCACCGACCCCGTCCACCGGTTCCCGCTGCGGACGCGGATCAGCCTGCTGGCCGCGACGGCGGCCGCGGTCACGGTCGCGGTCGTCTCGCTGGCCGCGTTCCTCGTGGTGCGCAGCAACATCTACTCGACGCTCGACGCCAACCTCCTGCAGCGGGCCACGGCCGCGGCGCAGAGCGAGCTGGCCGCGCCCCTGCGGATCGCGACGATCCCCCCGGAGATCCTCGGCGCCGGCGACATCCGGATCGCGCTCGTCACCGCCGACCGGATCGCGCAGTCGTCGGACGGGGCGGCGTCGGCCCCGCCGATCGACGAGCCGGAGCTGGCGGTGGCGCGGGGGCTCGCGACGTCGTCGGTGCGCACCGCGGCCGTCGGGGGCGACCCGTACCGCGTCGTGGCGGTGTCGGCCGGCCCGGGGGAGGCCCTCGTGATGGGGCAGCGGCTCGACCCGACCCAGCAGGCGCTGACGCGGCTGACCGTCGCCCTGCCGGTCGTGGGCGGGCTCGGCGTGCTGGCCGCCGGGCTGGCGGGGCTCACGGTGGCCCGCACGGCGCTGCGGCCCGTCGAGCGGCTCACGCGGGCGACCGAGCGCGTGGCGGCCACCGGCGAGCTGCGTCCGATCCCCGTCGACGGGTCCGACGAGCTGGCCCGCCTGACCATCAGCTTCAACGACATGCTCGGGACGCTCGCGGCGTCGCAGGAGCAGCAGCGCCGCCTCGTCGCCGACGCCGGGCACGAGCTGCGCACGCCGCTGACGTCGATGCGCACCAACCTGGAGCTGCTCGCCGCGGCCAGCCGGCCCGGGGCGCGGACGCTGCCCGACTCCGACCGCGCCGAGATCCTCGTCGACGTGCAGGCCCAGGTGGAGGAGCTCTCGACGCTGGTCGGCGACCTCGTGGAGCTGGCCCGCGACGACACGCCGCTGCGGGTGCACGAGCCCGTCGAGCTCGTCGACGTCGTGTCCCGGGCGCTGGAGCGGGTGCGCCGCCGCGCCGGCGACGTGGTCTTCACCGCCGAGCTGGTGCCGTGGACGCTGCTGGGCGACGGCACCGCGCTGGAGCGGGCGGTGCTCAACCTGCTCGACAACGCGGCCAAGTGGAGTCCCGCCGGGGGCACCGTGACGGTGCGGATGCGGCAGCTCGACGACTGGTCGGTGGGCCTGGAGGTGACCGACGAGGGCCCCGGGATCGCCGAGCAGGACCTCCCGCGGGTGTTCGACCGCTTCTACCGCGCCGACCAGGCCCGCACGATGCCCGGGTCCGGGCTGGGGCTGTCGATCGTGCGGCAGGTGGCGCTGCGCCACGGCGGCGCGGTGTGGGCGGGGCGCGCCGAGACGGGGGGCGCGCTGCTGGCCGTGCGGCTGCCGGGCCGGGCGGCTGCCTGACCCCACGGCGGGTACCCGGCGGGCGCGGGGCGTTCCACCGGACGGCGGTGCGGTCCCGCCCGCACTACGCTGGACACCGGCCGCGAGCGCGGCTCGCGCGGAGGAAGAGGTCATGGCGAACGACATCCCCGGCTCCTCCGCGGCGCCGTCCGACGAGACCTCGTTCTCGCCCCGCCCGGTCGACCCGCCGCACCCCGACGGCGGGTACGCGCCGCCCGGCGGCCCCGCGCACCGGCCCGCGGTCCAGGAGTCGACCGTCCGCCACCCGGTGGGCCCGTACCCGGGACCGCCGCCGCCCGCCCCCGCCTGGGGCACGGGCCAGCAGCCCGCCGTCGGCTGGGGGACCGGGCAGCAGCCCGCCGCGGGGTGGGGTGCGCCGCCCGGCCGGTCCGGGCCCCCGCCGACCGGCGGCGGGTGGGACGGCCGCCCCGTCGCCGGGACCGGCTCGTTCGGCTCCGCGCAACCGGCCTACCCGCCGGTCCTCCCCGCCGCGGACCAGCCGCTCCCGGAGCCCCGCCGGGAGCGGCGCGGCCCGGGGTGGGGCGCGCTCGCGGCGGTCGGCCTGACCGCGGCGCTGCTGGGCGGCGTCGGCGGCGCGCTCGGGGCCGACCGGGTCGGCAGCGGCGGCTCGTCGGGTGTGCTCGGGGCGCCCGTGCCGGACGTCGAGGCCGCCGCGGCGCCCGTCGGGCCGGTCGAGGCGGTGGCCGAGCGGGTGCTGCCCTCGGTGGTGCAGCTGCGCGTCGAGGGCCAGGGCCGGGCGGGGGAGGGCTCGGGCATCGTCCTGTCGCCCGACGGGCTGATCCTCACCAACAACCACGTCGTCGAGGCGGGCGAGGGCGGCGGCGACGTCACCGCCGTGTTCCAGGACGGGCGCACGGCCCCGGCCGACATCGTCGGGCTCGACCCGACCTCGGACCTCGCGGTGATCCGCGCCCGCGGCGTCACCGACCTCACCCCGGCCGAGCTCGGCAACTCCGACGCCGTGCGCGTCGGTCAGCCGGTCGTCGCGTTCGGGTCGCCGCTCGGCCTGGGCGGCACCGTGACCAGCGGGATCATCTCCGCGGTCGACCGCGCCGTGAGCGTCGGCGAGGAGTCCGGTGCCAGCGAGGCCACCGTGCTCAGCGCGCTGCAGACCGACGCGGCGATCAACCCGGGCAACTCCGGCGGCCCGCTCACCGACATGCAGGGCCGGATCGTCGGCATCAACTCCGTGATCGCGACGACCGGGCAGCAGGGCGGCTCCATCGGCGTCGGGTTCGCGATCCCGGTCAACCAGGCCCGCCGGATCGCCGGGGAGCTGGAGGCGAACGGCACCGCGACGCGCTCCGTGCTCGGCGTCCAGCTCGCCCCCGACGACCCGCGCAGCGCCACCGGGGCCACCGTCGCCTCCGTGGCCCCCGGCGGCGCGGCCGAGCAGGCCGGCATCCGGGCCGGGGACGTGATCGTCCGCTTCGGCGACGTCCGCGTCACCAACGCGATCGAGCTGCAGGCGGCGGTGCGGTCCAGCACGCCGGGGCAGCCGGTCGAGGTCGAGCTGACCGACCGCCTGATCCAGGTGACCCCGGCCGCCGAGTCCGGCTGAGCCGCCGCCGCCGACGGCGGGCTACAGCGACCGGCGGAACAGGGCCTCGGTCGCGACGAGCGTCGCGACGCACACGAGGACGATGTCGAGGCGGGCCACGGCGAGCCCCGCGACCACGCCGGCGGCGGCGAGCACCGCGATGAGGACCCGCGCGACGAGCACGGCCCGGTCCGGGAGCCCCCGCCCGCGGGCGCCGTGGGCCGTCGCCGGTTCCTCGGCCGCGAGCTGGCGTTCGATCTCCGCGAGGGTCCGGCGTTCGGCGGGGCTGAGCACGAGCACGGAGTACCCGGTGCGTGCCGGCGTACGCCCACCCGGCCGCTACGGTGCACCCATGGAGATGGCGCCACCCCAGATCGGTCGGGCCCTCGTGGTGGTCGTGGACGACCGGGTGACCCACGGCGAGCACGAGGACACGATCGGCCCGCTGGTCACCGAACTGCTGGAGGAGGCCCGGCTCCTGGTCGACGGCGTGGTGGTCGTGCCCGGTGACCCGGTGGCCATCCGCAACGCGCTCAACACCGCGGTGATCGGCGGGGTCGACCTCGTCGTCACGGTCGGCGGCACCGGGGTGTCCCCCCGCGACGTCACCGCCGACGCCACCGCCGGCGTGCTCGACCGGCCCATCCCCGGCATCGCCGAGGCCATCCGCTCCTCCGGCCTCGCCGCCGGCGCGGTGGACGCCGGGCTCTCCCGCGGGCTCGTCGGGGTGTCGGGCAGCACGCTCGTCGTCAACCTGGCGCCCTCGCGCGCCGCGGTGCGCGACGGCATGGCCACGCTGACGCCGCTCGTGTCCCACGTCATCGCCGAGCTCTCCGGGCTGGACTGACCGTGCCCGCGCCGGACCCGGTCCCGCAGCCCCGGCCCGAGGAGGTGCGCCGGCGCCTCGACGCGGTGTTCGGCGACGTCCTGCCGGACACGACCGCCGACGAGCGCGACCCGCAGCCGCCCGGGTCCGACGCCGAGTCCGACGCCGACGCCGCGCTGCTCGCCGACCGGCCCCCGCACCACGACCGCGACTGACCGGCGCGCCGGGCGCCGGTCGTCCGGCGCGGCGGGGGGTCAGGGCGTGCGCTGGCTCAGCAGGTCGCGGATCTCCATCAGCAGCTCCACCTGCGTCGGCTCGGCCGGCCCGGCCTCCTCGCCCCGCGCGCGCCGCTCCTTGATCGCGTTGACCGGCAGCACGATCGCGACGTAGACGACGGCGGCGACGATGAGGAAGTTCACCGTCGCGGTGATCACCGCGGCGATGTCGATGTAGGTGCTCTCCTTGCCCGACACCACGGTGAAGCCGAGGCCGGGGGCCTCCGGCGGGGTGACCGAGTTGACGAGCGGCCGGATGATGTTGTCGGTGAACGCCGTGACGATCGTGGCGAACGCCGCGCCGATGACGACGGCCACCGCCAGGTCGATGACGTTCCCGCGCAGGATGAAGTCCTTGAACCCCTTGATCACGCGCGCAGGGTAACGGCGACCTGATCGGCCAGCAGCGCGGCGGCCACCCGGGCCGCGGACGGCCGGGGCAGGGCCACGAGCACGAGCGGACCGTCGTCGCCGTCGGCCGCCAGGACGGTGATCACCTCGGCGTCCGGGGCCAGCACGACCGCCTCGCCGGCCTGCTCCCCGAGCGTGACGACGTCCACGCGGCCGCCCGGGCGCAGCAGCGCCGCGACCCCCGGGTCGGCCAGCCGCACGGGGACGGCGGCGGCGTCGCCGTCGACCGGGCTGCTCCCGGTGAGGCGCACGTCGGTCAGCGGTTCGCCGGCGCGGGCCGGACCGATCAGCACCCGGCCGACCGCGCCGTCGGGGGCGGCGAGTGCCCCGGCCGGGGCCAGGGCGGCCGGGTAGCGGCGCACCTCGACGGCGCCCGCGTCCACCGTGGACCCCGACCGCAGGTCGGCGGCGGCCACGACCACCGCGACCTGCGCCGTCCCCGGCTCGGGGGTCAGCGCCAGGACCAGCGCGGCGACGACGAGCGCGCCCGCGGCGAGGCGGCGCAGGCGCAGCGCGCGGCGCCAGCCGGGGCGGCCGAGCAGGCGGGTGCGGAGGTCCACGGGACCGACGCTAGGTCCGCGGGACCGGCTCCGGCAGGGGGTCCGGCGCGCCTGTGGACGGCCGGGACGGGGTGGGGACGGATCAGGAGCTGGCGGCCGCCGCGGGCGCGCTGCCGCTGCTCGACGAGGAGGACGACGAGGACGTCGAGGCCGGGGTCGTGGACCCGCTGTCCTTCTTCGCCTCGGTCTTCGTCCCGCCGCCCTCCGCGGGGGCGCCCTTGTCGCCGCCGCCCACGGTGCTGCCGGCCCCCGAGCGGCTGTCGGTGCGGTAGAAGCCGCTGCCCTTGAAGACGATGCCCACGGAGGAGAACACCTTGCGCAGCCCGCCGGAGCAGGCGGGGCACTCGGTGAGCGAGGCGTCGGAGAACGACTGGACGGCCTCGAAGCGGTGGTCGCAGGCCGTGCAGGCGTACTGGTAGGTCGGCACAGGGTCCTCCACGTTGGCACTCGCGTGCGGTGAGTGCCAGCATAACGCGCCCGGGTCAGCCGCTCTTCCCCAGCGGGACGTGGCCGCGCCCCGGCAGCAGCGCGCCGGCCACCGGCACGTCGTGCGGGTCGGCGGGCAGGGCGTCCACCAGCTCCTCGTCGTGCAGCACGACCACCGCGGGCCCGCCCGCGAGCGGCAGCGACCGGTCGTAGTACCCGGCGCCCCGGCCCAGGCGGGTGCCGGCCCGGTCCGCGGCCAGCGCGGGCACGAGCACCAGCCCCGCCCGGCCGATCGCGCCGGGGCCCAGCCGCGGCCCGACCGGCTCGCGCAGCCCGAACGGGCCCGGGGCGTGCTCGCCGGTGTCGCGCGCCCAGTCCAGCGGGCCGTCCGGGACGACGACGGGCAGCAGCACCTCGTGGCCCGCGGCCCGCAGCGCGGCCGGACCGGCGGCCGACCAGGGTTCGGTGCCGATCGGGAGGTGCGCGGCCACCGGCCCGTCCACCGCGGCGGCCAGGGCGAGCGCGTGCCGGGTGAGCAGCGCGGCGCGGCGGGCGCGCTCCTCGGGCGGCACGAGCCGCCGGGCGGCGAGCAGCGCGGCGCGCCACCCGCCCTTGCTGCGTGCCGTCACGCGATCACGCTACCGGCGCCGATAGGGTCCGCGGTCATGAGCGATCGCGCGTTCCGGTCCGCGGTGGTGCCCGCCGCGGGGCTGGGCACCCGGTTCCTGCCCACCACCAAGACCGTGCCGAAGGAGCTGCTCCCGGTGGTCGACACGCCGGGGATCGAGCTGGTCGCGGCCGAGGCGGCGGAGGCCGGGGCGGAGCAGCTGCTCATCGTCACCTCGCCGGGCAAGGACGCCGTCGCCGCGCACTTCGCCGACTCCTCCGAGCTGGAGGCGACGCTCGCCGCGCGCGGCAAGGACGCGCTGGTGGCGAAGGTGCGCCGGGCCCACGACCTCATCACCGTCCGGACGGTCACGCAGCCCGAGCCGCTGGGCCTCGGGCACGCCATCGGCTGCGTCCGCGACGCACTCGACCCCGACGAGCGGGCGATCGCCGTCCTGCTGCCCGACGACCTGGTCCTCCCGACCGGCGTGCTGGGCCGCATGGCGGCCGTGCGCGAGGAGTTCGGCGGCACGGTCCTCTGCGCGTTCGACATCCCCCGCGAGGAGATCTCCGCCTACGGGGTGTTCGACGTCGCCGACACCGGCGACGAGGACGTCAAGCGCGTCCGCGGGATGGTGGAGAAGCCCGCCGCCGCCGACGCCCCGTCCACGTTCGCCGCCGCCGGGCGCTACCTGCTCGACGTCGCCGTCTTCGACGCGATCGACCGCATCATCCCGGGCGCGGGCGGCGAGCTCCAGATCACCGACGCCATCGCGCTGCTCATCGCCGAGGACCACCCCGTCCACGTCGTCGTGCACCGCGGCGGGCGCCACGACCTGGGCAACCCGGGCAGCTACGTGCGCGCCTTCGTCGACTTCGCCCTGGAGCACCCCGACTACGGCCCCGAGCTGCGCGAGTGGCTCACCGCCCGCCTCGCGGACTGAGCCGGGCGTGCGCACCGTCGACGAGCAGCTCGCCCGCGTCCTCGCGGGTGCGGTGCGCCCCGCCCCCGTGCGCGTGGCGATCAGCGAGGCGTACGGGCTGCGGTGCGCTGAGGAGGTCGTGGTCTCGCGGCCCCTGCCCGGCTTCGACCAGGCCGCCGTCGACGGCTACGCGGTGCGCAGCGTCGACCTCGCCGGCGCGTCGGCCGCCGCCCCCGCCTCGCTGCCGGTGGTGGGGGAGATCCGGGCCGGGTCGCGCCAGCCGCTGCGGCTGCAGCCCGGGCAGGCCGTCCGCGTCGACGCCGCCGCCCCGCTGCCCACCCTCGCCGACGCCGTGCTGCCGCTGGGCATGACCGACGGCGGGGCGGCCCGGCTGGTCGCGGAGCGGGGCGTGCCGTCGGCGGCGTTCGTGCGGCGGGTCGGCGAGGACGTCCAGCCCGGCGACGTCGCCGTCCGCCGCGACGCCGTGATCGGGTCCGCGCAGGTGGCGCTGCTCGCCGCCGCCGGGCGCGACAAGGTGCTGGTGCACCCGAAGCCGCGGGTGTCGGTGGTGGCGGTCGGCGACGAGCTGGTCGACCCGTCGCGCGCGCCGGGCGCGGGGCAGGTGGCCGACGTCTGCTCGCCCGCCCTGTCCGCCGCGGCCCGGGAGGCCGGGGCCGAGGTGTCGCGGCCGGGGCTGGTCCGCGGGGACGCGCGGGAGGTCGCCGCCGCCGTGCAGGACCGGCTGCCGTTCAGCGACGTCCTCGTGGTCTGCGGGGCGTCCGGCGGGCGGGCGGGGGCGGAGGTGCACGCCGCGCTGGCCGGGCTCGGCGACCTCGACACCACGCGCGTCGCCATGCACCCCGGCTCCACCCAGGCCTTCGGGCGGCTCGGCCCCGACGCCGTCCCGACGTTCCTGTTCCCCGCCCACCCCGCCACGGCGCTGCTGCTGTTCGAGGTGTTCGTGCGCCCGCTGATCCGCACCGCCTGCGGCCGCCCCGACCCCTACCGGCGCACGATGGACGCGTTCCTGACCTCCCCGATCACCTCCCGCGCGGGGCGCCGCGGCTACCTGCGCGGGCGGCTGCTGCGCGAGCAGGCCACCGGCGACTACCTCGTGCAGCCGCTGGGCACGTCCGGCACGCACCTGCTGTCCGCCCTCGGCGAGGCCAACGGGCTGATCGTGGTGGCCGACGCCGTCACCGACATGACGGTCGACGAGATCGTCACCGTCGCCTTCCTGCCGCTGCCGGGCTGAGCGCCGTGGGCACGAGCGGGGCCGCGCACTCCGGCCGCCACCCGGGGTGGCCGGCGCGGCTGGGGCCGCTGCGGGTGCGCTCGGGGCGCGTGGAGCTGCGTCCGGTGCAGCTGCTCGACGGCGCGGCGTGGTCGGCGGTCCGGATCCGCGACCAGGCCCACCTGGAGCCCTGGGAGCCGACGATGCCCGGGACGTGGCAGCAGCGGCACTCCGCGGCGGAGTGGCCGGGGCGCTGGATGCTGCTGCGCGGCGCCGCGCGCAAGGGGGCGGCCCTGCCGTTCGCCATCACCGTCGACGGGCGCCTCGCCGGACACGTCATGATCGGCAACGTGCTGCGCGAGCCGCTGCTGTCGGGCTACGTCGGCTACTGGTGCGACCGGGCGCTGACCGGGGGCGGAGTGACGACGGCGGCGGTCGCGCTGGCCGTCGACCACTGCTTCGCGCCGCCGTGGTCGGGGGGCGCCGGGCTGCACCGGCTGGAGGCGACGGTCCGACCGGAGAACGTCCCGAGCCGGCGCGTGCTGGAGAAGCTGGGCTTCCGCGAGGAGGGGTTGTTCCGCCGCTACCTCGACGTGGCGGGGGCGTGGCGCGACCACCTCTGCTACGCGCTGACCGCGGAGGAGGCGCCGGACGCGGGTCTCGCCGAGCGGCTGGTGGCCGAGGGCCGGGCCGAGCGCGTGTGACCCGGTTCACCCACGCACGCCACTCCCGTCACCGGGTGAACATCGACGTCACGGCGCGTCGCTACGGGCGCGTCCTCGAACGGCTGATTACCGTGGCACCACGGACGTGATCATGCGAGGGAGGAGGCCGCCGTGCCGAGCTCGTTGATCTTCGCTGGGCTGGTCGTGCTGTGGCTGCTCATCCTCGTCCCGGCGGTGGCGCGGCACCAGCAGGTGGTGGCGCGGCCCAGCGTGGCGGCGCTGTCGGGGCGCGTGCTCACCCGGCCCGTGCGCGCGATGGAGGAGGACGACGTGCAGGACAGCGACGACGGCCGCACCGAGCCGGCGCACGACGGCGGGAGCGCCCGGGAGCTCCACGACGGCTGGGAGCGCCCGGCGCCGCGCTACCGGCCCGGCCGCGGCGGCTTCGACCCCGAGGCCGCGGAGCTGGCCGCCCGCACCCGCTACGCGTTCCGCCAGCGGGTCGTGCTGGCCCTGCTGGCCACCGCCGTCGTGACCGCCGGCCTCGCCGTGTTCGTCTCGCCCGCGCTGTGGTGGGTGCACGGGGCCGTCGACGTCGTGCTCGTCGGCTACCTCACCTACCTGCGGCGGCAGGTGCGGATGGAGGAGGCGATCCGGGCCCGCCGGGCCGCGCGCATGGCCGGCACGCGCCGCCCGCAGGCCGCCGACGACCCGGCCCTGGACGAGTGGGCGCGCCGCGGCCGCGACGCCGCCCGCCCCGGGGACGACGGGTACGACGGCGCGTACGACGGTGCCCACGACGACGGGTACGACGACGGGTACGACGAGGAGCGCGGCGCCGGGTACGCGGACGACCGGCCCGCCGGGTACGCCGACGAGGACGACCTGCCCGAGACGCTCGACCCCGACCCGGACCGCGTCGCCGGCTGCGGCGAGCCCGCGGGCCCCCTGCGCGACCGGCCCGGCGACTCCGTCGAGCCCGCCCTGCCCCGGCTCGCCCCCGCCCCGCCGCCCCCGCCGCCGGCCGGCACGGTGCTGGTCGACGCCGACCCCGACCTGGCCGAGCTCGACCTCCCGGTCCGCGTCGACCGCCGTGCGGCGGGCTGAGGGGCGGCTGCTAGTGTTCCCCCGTCCGCCGCGGCGGACGGCAGTTGGGGCTGTGGCGCAGTTGGTAGCGCGACTCGTTCGCATCGAGTAGGTCAGGGGTTCGATTCCCCTCAGCTCCACCACCATCACGACCGGCCCCGCGGTCCGGTGTCCGGCCGCGGGGGCCGCGGAGCACTGCTCCGGCCGGGGCTCCATCAGGACGCTCCGCGCACGTCCGCCGGCGTCACGACCGCCCTCCCGGACCAGTGCCCGCGCACGTCGGCGTCCGCGCTTTTACACCCGACAAATGCCGGAACCGGGCGTAAGGGCGTCGTTGTACGGTGCTGCTCGTCACACCTAGCGTCACCCCCGCAAGCCACACCGAGGTGGAGGTGCGCGTGTCGGGGACAGCACTGCTCACGGATTCGTTGACAGCGGAACTGACGGAGTGCGGAGGCGCGGTCGCGCCGACCCCGGAGGGCGTCCGCCCGGAGGGGTCGGCGCCGGACGACCGCCGCTGACCCGCCCACCGGCCGGCGCGATCGCCGCCGGCCCGCAACAACCACTCCCGCCCCCAGCCGCCGTGCGCGGCCGGTCCGGCGTCCGCACCGTCAGGAAGGGGTAGCACCGCTGTGTCCAGACCACGCTCGGCACCGTCCCGCTGGAGAGCGGCGGCGTCGACAGCGCTGCTGATCGCCGCCACCGCCCTCACCACCGCCGTCAGCACCGTCGCCACGGCCCCCGAGGCCCTCGCCCACCCCATCGCCGCCTCCGACTTCCAGAAGGTCACCCTGGCCATCGGCGCCGGCGAGGTCGGGGAGCCCATGACCATCGCGGTGCTGCCCGACCGCTCGGTGCTGCACACCGCCCGCAACGGCACGCTGCGGCGCACGGACGCGAACGGGACGACGAGCGTCGTCGCGAACATCCCCGTCTACACCCACGACGAGGAGGGCCTGCAGGGCGTCGGGGTCGACCCCGGCTTCGCCACCAACCGGCACGTCTACCTCTACTACGCCCCGCCGCTGTCCACCCCGGGCGGCGACGCGCCCTCCACCGGCTCCGACTTCTCGGCCTGGCAGGGCGTCAACCGGCTCTCCCGCTTCACGCTCACGAACGACTGGCAGCTCACCGGCGAGCAGACGATCCTCGACGTCCCCGCCGACCGCGGCATCTGCTGCCACGTGGGCGGCGACATCGACTTCGACGCCGCCGGGAACCTGTACCTGTCCACGGGCGACGACACCAACCCGTTCCAGTCCGACGGCTACTCGCCCATCGACGAGCGGGCCGACCGCAACCCCGCCTTCGACGCGCAGCGCACCTCGGGCAACACCAACGACCTGCGCGGCAAGATCCTGCGGATCAAGGTGAACGCGAACGGGTCGTACTCGATCCCGTCGGGCAACCTGTTCGCCCCCGGCACCGCGGAGACGCGTCCCGAGATCTACGCGATGGGCTTCCGCAACCCGTTCCGCATGAGCGTCGACAAGGCGACCGGCGTGGTCTACGTCGGCGACTACGGCCCCGACTCCGGCTCGACGTCGGCCCGCGGCCCCTCCGGGCAGGTCGAGTTCGACCGGGTCACCTCGGCCGGCAACTACGGGTGGCCGTACTGCACTGGCACCAACACCGCCGCCGAGACCTACGCCGAGTGGGACTTCGCGACCGGCACGGCCGGGGCGAAGTACGACTGCGCGGGCGGGCCGACGAACAACTCCTTCCGCAACACCGGGCAGGACGTGCTGCCCCCGGCGCGCGCCGCGTGGATCCGCTACGCCGGGGACGCGGGCAGCCCGCCGGAGTTCGGCGGCGGCTCGGAGTCGCCGATGGCCGGGCCCGTCTACCGCTACGACGCCGCGTCGCCCTCGACCACGAAGTTCCCGCAGTCCTTCGAGGGCCACTTCTTCGCCGGCGAGCTCGGCCGCGGCTGGGTCAAGCCGATCCACGTCGAGAGCAACGGCGCGCCCGGCGAGATCGGCGACTTCCCGTGGGGCGGCCGGCAGGTCATGGACATGGCCTTCGGTCCGGAGGGCTCGCTGTACGTCCTGGACTACGGCACCGGCTACTTCAGCGGCGACGCCAACTCCGCGCTCTACCGCTACGACTACGTCGGGGGCGGCAACCAGGCCCCGACCGCGGTCGCGGCCGGCACCCCGACCTCGGGGCAGGCGCCGCTGACCGTCGCGTTCTCCTCCGCCGGCTCGTCCGACCCGGAGGGCGGGGCGCTGAGCTACTCGTGGGACTTCGGTGACGGCACCTCGTCGACCGAGGCGAACCCGTCGAAGACCTACACCGCCAACGGCACCTACGCGGTCACGCTGACGGTGACCGACCCGCAGGGCGCCACCGGCACCGCGAACGTCCAGATCGGGGTGGGCAACACCGCGCCGACGGTGACGATCACCTCGCCGGCGGACGGCCAGCTGGTCAGCTTCGGCGACACCGTCCCGTACTCCGTGACCGTCACGGACCCCGAGGACGCCTCGATCGACTGCACCCGCGTGACCATGACCTACGTCCTCGGCCACGACAGCCACGGCCACCAGATCACGAACGCGACCGGCTGCACCGGCTCGATCACCATCCCGGTCGACGGCGAGCACGACGACGCCGCGAACATCTTCCCGATCTTCGACGCCTCCTACACCGACGACGGCGGGCTGACGACGACGGCGCAGCACACCCTGCAGCCCCGGAAGCGCCAGGCCGAGCACTACGGCTCCTCCTCCGGCGTCGACCTGTTCACCAAGACCGCCGCGGAGGGCGGCCGGACCGTCGGCAACATCAACAACGGGGACTGGATCGCGTTCGAGCCCTACCGGCTCAGCGACGTGACGGCGTTCTCCGCCCGCGTGTCCTCCGGCGGCGCCGGCGGCACGCTCCAGGTGCGGGCCGGCTCGGCGACGGGGACGGTCCTCGGCTCGGCGTCGGTCTCGCCGACCGGCAGCTGGGAGACCTTCACGACCGTGAACGGCTCGATCGCCGGCCCGCCCGCCGGGACGACGACGCTCTACCTGACCTTCTCCGGCGGGGCCGGCGCGCTGTTCGACGTCGACTCCTTCACCTTCACCACCGGTCCCGGTGGCGGGGGCGGCGGGGCCGGTCCGATCGTCGGGCTGGGCGGCAAGTGCCTGGACGTGAACGCGGCCGGCACCGCGGACGGCACCAAGATCCAGATCTACGGGTGCAACGGCACGGCCGCGCAGCAGTGGACGGTCGGCACCGACGGCACGGTCCGGGCGCTGGGCAAGTGCCTGGACGTGGCGGCGGCCGGGACGGCGAACGGCACGAAGGTGCAGCTGTGGACGTGCAACGGCACCGGCGCCCAGGACTGGGAGCCCGGGCCGAACGGCAGCCTGGTCAACCCGGCGTCGGGCAAGTGCCTCGACGTCTCGGAGAACCGGGCCGTCGACGGCCAGCAGATCCACATCTGGACCTGCTACGGCGGCGACAACCAGCGCTGGACCCTGCCCTAGGCGACCCGCACCGGCCCCGGCCCCGCGCCGGGGCCGGTGCTCGGAGAGGAGACGACATGACCCGCTCATCCCGCACGTCCCGCCCCGTCCTCGCCGTGGCCGCCGCCGCGCTCGCCGTGGCCGCGTCCACCGTCCTGGCGACGCCCGCCGCCGCCGACGACCCCTTCGACGTCCTCGTCCTGTCCAAGACCTCCGGGTTCCGGCACGACTCCATCTCCGCCGGCGTGCAGGCCATCACCCAGCTCGGCCAGGCGCACGGCTTCTCCGTCACCGCCACCGAGGACGCCGGCGCGTTCACGACCGGCAACCTCGCGCAGTACGAGGCCGTGGCCTTCCTCAACACCACCGGCGACGTGCTGAACGACGCCCAGCAGGCCGCGTTCGAGTCCTACATCGGCGCCGGCGGCGGCTTCGTCGGCATCCACTCCGCCGCCGACACCGAGTACGACTGGCCCTTCTACGGCGAGCTGGTCGGGGCGTACTTCGCCTCGCACCCGGCCGTCCAGGAGGCCGACGTCCACGTCGAGGACCGCGCGCACCCCGGCACGGCCCACCTGCCGCAGACCTGGACCCGCGTCGACGAGTGGTACGACTACCGGGCCAACCCGCGCCCGTCGGTCAAGGTGCTCGCCGCGCTGGACGAGTCGACCTACTCCGGCGGTCGGATGGGCGACGACCACCCGATCACCTGGTGCCAGGAGCACGCGGGCGGCCGGTCGTTCTACACCGGCGGCGGGCACACCGCCGCCTCCTACTCCGAGCCGGACTTCCGCGCCCAGCTGCTCGGCGGCATCCGCTACGCCGCGGGGCAGGCGAACGCCGACTGCCGGCCCGAGACCGGCTACACCCCGCTGTTCGACGGCTCCACCACCGGCTGGTCGCAGGCCGGGCCGGGGTCGTTCACCAACTCCGACGCGACGCTGACGTCGGTGGGCGGCGGCGGCCTGTACTGGTACAGCGCGAAGGCGTTCAGCGACTACTCGCTCAAGCTCGACTGGCGGGCCGAGGGCGACGACAACTCCGGGGTCTTCATCGGGTTCCCGCCGTCGGACGACTGGACCTCGGCGATCACGAACGGCTACGAGGTGCAGATCGACGCGACCGACGCCCCGGACCGCACCACCGGCGCGGTCTACGCGGTCCAGTCCGCCGACATCGCCGCCCGCGACGCCGCGCTCAACCCGCCGGGGGAGTGGAACACCTTCGAGCTGCTCGTCGAGGACGAGCGCCTGCGCGTCTACCTCAACGGCGTGCTGGTCAACGACTTCACCGGCTCGGGCGGCTCGCGCAGTCTCGACGGCCACATCGGGCTGCAGAACCACGGCGACGTCGACACCGTCTCCTTCCGCAACGTCCGGATCAAGGAGCTCGGCGACGGCGGCGGGGGCCCGGGCGGGGGCACCGTCCAGGCCGAGTCCTTCGGCTCCGCCTCGGGCGTGCAGGCGTTCGACAAGGCCGGTGCCCAGGGCGGGCGGACGCTCGGGTTCGTCGACCCGGGCGACTGGGCGGCCTACCCCGGCGTCGACCTGACCGGCGTCACGGGTCTGTCCGCGCGGGTCGTCTCCGGCGGCGCGGGCGGCACGCTCCAGGTCCGCACGGGCTCGGTCGACGGCCCTGTGCTCGGCTCGGTCGCGGTGCCGAACACGGGTGGCTGGAGCACGTTCGCGGACGTGACCGCGGCGCTGTCGAACGTGCCCACCGGCGCGCAGACGGTGTACCTGACCTTCACCGGCTCGGGGTCCGGGCTGTTCGACGTGGACTCCTTCACCTTCACCACCGGCGGCACCGGCGGCGGGGGCACCGGTCCGATCGTCGGGCTGGCGGGCAAGTGCCTGGACGTGAACGCGGCCGGCACCGCCGACGGGACGAAGGTCCAGATCTACGGCTGCAACGGCACCGCGGCGCAGCAGTGGACGGTCGGGTCCGACGGCACGGTCCGCGCTCTGGGCAAGTGCCTGGACGTGGCGGCGGCCGGCACCGCCGACGGCACCAAGGTCCAGCTGTGGACGTGCAACGGCACCGGCGCCCAGGACTGGGAGCCCGGGCCGAACGACAGCCTGGTGAACCCGGCGTCGGGCAAGTGCCTGGACGTGTCGGAGAACCGCGCGGTCGACGGCCAGGCCGTGCACCTCTGGACCTGCTACGGCGGGGCCAACCAGCGGTGGACCCTGCCCTAGCCGCTCCGCCCGCCGCCGGCCCCCCCAGCACCACCGAGGTGCTGCGGGGGCCGGCGGCGCGCGCTACCCGGAGACGGCCGCCAGCGCCTGCCGGATGACGTCCACGACCGCCTTGGGCTGGGAGATCATGATGACGTGCGAGCCCTCGGCCTCGACGATCGTGGCCCCGGCCCGCTCGGCCATGCTGCGCAGGACGTCGGTGCCGGCCGCCTTGTCCCCCGTCGGGATCACGGCCCAGGACGGCAGGGTCCGCCAGGCCGGGACGCCGGTCGGCTGGCTGAACCCGAGGGTGGAGATGGGGCGCTGCGTCGCGGCCATCACGCGCGCCTGCTCCTCGGAGACGTCGGCGGCGAACGCGTCGTGGAACTGCTCCGGGTCGATCGCGAGCTCGGTGCCCGGCTCGCCGCCGTCGGCCGCGGGGTAGCGCAGCGGCACCAGCGCCGAGCTCAGGACGCTGTCGCGCGAGCCGGCCTCGATGTCCTCGATCTTCTCGCCCTCGTCCGGGGCGAAGCCCGCGACGTACACCAGCCCGACGACGTTGCCGACCCGGGCGGCGGCGTTGGTGATGACGGCCCCGCCGTAGGAGTGCCCGACGGCGAGCACGGGCCCGTCGATCTGCTCGAAGGCGCTGGCCGCGTAGGCCGCGTCGTGCTCGATGCCGCGCAGCGGGTTGGAGACGGACTGCACGGCCACCCCGTCGGCGAGGAGCTGGGCGGCGACCTCGTTCCAGCCCGCGCTGTCGGCGAACGCGCCGTGGACGAGGGCGACGGTGGGGGTGGGTCCGGCTGCGGTCATGGCGGGGGTACCTCCTGGGTTCGGTGAGGGGGGCGGGCCGAGGCGGCAGCGGCCAGCCTGGGGGGCCGCCGCGGCGGTCGGCATCGGTCGTATGACCCGTTGTCGGCGCCGCGCTCGCGGCCGGGCGGGGAGCCCGGTGCCGGTGGCCGGGCGCGGGCCGGTCGTCGGCGCGCGCTCGCACCTCGCCGGTGGGAACGACGTCCACGACGGTGCCGCGGGACGGGGGCAGCGCGCCGCACACCGGAGGGCACCGCCCTTCCGCGGAGCGGGGCGCGGGCGGCGCAGTGTCGCGCGACCGGCCGGCCTCCGGTACGGGTCGATCGACCCGACCGCGGCGCGGGCCCGTCCCGCCGCACGGGACGGGCTCTGGTCAACGGGCGGGTGCGCACGGGACACTCGTCCCGCCGAGCGCGGACCGGGGGTGAGCATGGACGACCGGCCGCCAGCGGTCCGCGCGGACGACCGGCAGCTGGTCGGGCGGGGTTCCGACCTGCGTCTGCTCGCCTCCGTGCTCGGCGGGGCCCGGGGCGGGGCGCTGCTGCTGACCGGCGAGCCGGGCGTCGGCAAGAGCGCCCTGCTGGAGCAGGCGTGCCGGGACGCGGCCGCGTCCGGTGCGCGGGTGCTGCGGGCGGCCGGGGTCGAGTTCGAGGCCGAGGTCAGCTTCGCGGGGCTCCACCAGCTCCTCGTCGGGCTGCTCGACGACCTGTCCGATCTGTCCGACCTGCACCGGGACGCGCTCGCGGTCGTCCTCGGCGTGGGTGCGGGCCCGCCCCCCGACCGCCTCGTCGTCGGTGCCGCCGCGCTCGCGCTGCTGCACCGCGCCGCCCGGTCCGGCCCGGTGCTCGTCGCGGTCGAGGACGCGCACTGGCTCGACCGGTCCAGCGCCCACGTCCTGGGCTTCGTCGCCCGCCGGCTCGCCGGCCACGACGTCCGGTTCCTCGCCGCCGCCCGCACCGGGTCCGACTCGCCCCTGCTGCACGCGGGCCTGCCCCGCCGCGAGGTGCAGCCGCTGGCCGAGGGCGACGCGGCGCAGCTGCTGGGCCTGCGGTACCCCGACCTCGCCGCGCCCGTGCGGCGGTGGGTCGTGGCCGCGGCGCAGGGCAACCCGCTCGCGCTGCTGGAGCTGCCGGCGTCCATGACGGAGGCGCAGCGGGCCGCCGCGGAGCCCCTCCCGGCGTTCCTCGCGCTCGGCGACCGGCTGCAGGCGGTGTTCGCCGACCGGTTGCGCCGCCTGCCCGCCGAGACCCTGTGGCTGCTGCTGCTCATGGCCCTCGAGGGCACCGGGGACCTGCGCGCGCTCGTCGCGGCCGCCCCCGGCGACGACCGGCTCGACGGCCTCGAACCGGCCGAGCGCACCCGGCTCGTCCGCGTCGACACGACCACCGACCGGGTGCTCTTCCGGCACCCGCTCATCGCGGCGGCCGTGGTCGGGTCGGCGACGAGCGCGGAGCGCCGCCGGGCGCACGCCGTCCTCGCCGCGCTCCCCGCGAGCGACCCCGAGCGCCGGGCGTGGCACCTCGCGGAGGCGGTCGTCGGACCGGACGAGCCGGCCGCGGAGCTGCTCGAGCAGGCCGCGCACCGCACGCTGCGCAAGGGCGACGCCGTGCGGGCGGTGCACGCCCTGCTCCGCGCGGCCGACCTCAGCCCCCGGGCCGCGGACCGGGCCCGCCGGCTGGCCGCCGCGGCCTACGTCGGCGCGGACGCGGCGGGGCGGCTCGCCAGCGTCCCGCACCTGCTGGGCGAGGCCCGCCGGGTCGACGGGGACACGGGCGGGTCCCTGGAGCTGGCGGTGGCCGCCGCCCACCACCTGCTCAACGGCGAGGGCGACGTCGACACCGCCCACCTCGTGCTCGCCGGCGCGATCGAGGGCGCGCTCGACCGGGACCGGACGGGACCGGCACCGGCACCCGTGGAGGACGCTCTCCACACCCTGCTGATGATCTGCCACTTCAGCGGCCGCGCCGCGCCGTGGGCGCCGCTGACGTCCGCACTGGCCCGGCTCGGCGACGCCGTGCCCCCGCTCCTGGCCGTGTCCGCCCGCACCTGCGGGGACCCGGCCCGGGCCCGCGCGGTCGACCTCGACCGGCTCGACGCGCTGCTGGCCGCGGTCGACGGCGAGGCCGATCCGACCCGGATCGTGCGGACCGGCGTCGCCGCCTTCCACGTCGACCGGCTGCCGGCCTGCCGGGACGCGCTGCGCCGGGTCGTGCGGGACGGCCGCGACGGCGGCGCCGCGGGCTCCGCCGTCCAGGCCCTCATGCTGCTCGGGTACGACGCGTTCCTGGAAGGCCGCTGGGACGAGGCCGCCGACGCCGCCCGGGAGGGCGTGGCGTGGAGCGAGCGGCTGGGGTACCGGCTCGTCGCCCTGCCGGGGCTGTACTGCCTGGCCCTGCTGGCCGCGGCCCGCGGGGAGGAGGAGCGGACCCGGGCCGTCGCCGGCGAGCTCGTCGCCCGGGCGGCGCCGCGGGGGGCGGCGATGGTCGAGCAGTTCGCCGCCCGGGCGGGTGCACTGGCCGCGCTCGGCCGCCGCGACTACGAGGAGGCCTACCGCCTCGCGGCGTCGGTGAGCCCGCCCGGCCGCCTCGCGCCGCACGTCCCGCTCGCCCTGTGGGTCGCCCCGGACCTGGTGGAGGCCGCGGTCCGCACCGGCCGGACCGCGGAGGCGGTGGCGCACGTGGCCGCGATGCGGGAGGCCGAGGTGTTCCGGCGGCAGCCGCGGTTCGCGCTGCTCGCCGCCGCGTCGGCCGCGCTCGTGGCGTCCGGGGACGAGGCCGACCGCCTCTTCCGCGAGGCCCTGGCCGTGCGCGGGGGCGAGCGGTTCCCCTTCGAGCGGGCCCGGGTGCAGCTCCAGCACGGGGAGCACCTGCGCCGGGCGCGGGCGGTGCAGGCGGCCCGGTCGCCGCTGGCGTCGGCGCTCGCGACGTTCGAGCGCCTCGGCGCGCCGGCGTGGGCGGCCCGCGCGCGCCACGAGCTGCGCACGGGACGGCGCGCCCGCGACGCCCCGGACGGGACCCCGCTCACCGCCCAGGAGCACCACATCGCCTCCCTCGCCGCGGCGGGGCTGTCCAACAAGCAGATCGGGGCCCGGCTGCACCTCTCCCCGCGCACGGTCTCGGGGCACCTCTACCGCGTCTTCCCGAAGCTGGGCGTCACGACCCGCGCCGCGCTGCGCGACGCGCTGACCGGCAGCGGGGTCGCGGCCGACCACGGCGCCGCCCCGCCCTGACGGGCACGAGGAAGGGTCGGACGACGCGCGGCCGGCGACATCCGTCGGCCCGCGGGATCACGACGGCTCACCGTTGCGCGGCAGCTCGATCACGACCCGGTCGGGAGCGCCGGTCGCCGCCGCGGGGTGCGGCAGGATGCGCCGCCATGACGACCCTGCGGCACTCGCTGGTGCTGCTCGCCCTCACCGTCCTGGCCGCGCTGCTCGCCGGGCTCGCCGTGGCCGACCCGTTCCACCTCCGGTACGCGCCGTGGTTCGTCGCCGGCACGGTGCTGCTGCTGATCGTCCTCGCGACCGCCACCCTCGCCGTCGCGGTCCGGGTCCGCCCCGCCCGCGTCGTCGTCGCGGTCCTGGGCGGGGTCGTCGCCGTCGGCTGGGCGCTGGTCGCCGTGCTCGCCGTCGACCTGCGCGACGAGGGCCGGCCGCTCTCCGAGGTCGTCTCCGGCGGTCAGCGGCTCGTCGTGCTCGACCGCCCGGTCGTCATCGACCCCGCGTTCGCCGTCGTGCTGCGCGCCGGCGACGGGCCGTTCGAGCAGGAGTCGCCGGTGTGGTTCGGCACCCCCGAGGGGGCGGCTCCCGACGCCGTCGCCTTCCGCGGCACCGACGAGGTGGAGGTGCGGATCGGCGGGTGCGTGCTGGTCTCGCGGGTCGAGCCCGTCACGCTCGCCGTCGACCCGGTGCACCGGGCCTCGCCGTCCTGCTGACGCGGCCGGGCCGACCGGGTCGACCTAGCCGTCGGCCCGCCACGACGGCAGCCACAGCTGCGCGTCCCACATCTCCTGGGTGATCGGCAGCCCCTGCAGGACCGGCCACATCCAGGCGAAGTTGGCCACGACGAGCCCCACCCAGAGCCCGACGACGAGCAGCCCGGTCTGGCGGCGCTCCCGCGGGGCGCCGGCCGGGCCGAGCACCCGGCCCATGACGAGCACGGTGGCGAGCACCAGGAACGGCACCACCGGGGTCATGTAGAAGAAGTACATCTGCCGGTCGAGGTTGGCGAACCACGGCAGGACGCCCGCGCCGTAGCCGACGAGCACGGCGGCGTAGCGCCAGTCCCGCCGGACGACCGTGCGCCACAGGGCGTACGCGAGCACGGGGTAGGCCGCCCACCACAGCGCCGGGGTGCCCAGCAGCATCACCGCGCTGACGCACTCGGTCGCGCCGCAGCCGTCCACCTGCTCGCCCGAGGAGATGTAGTACAGCATCGGGCGCAGGCCCATCGGCCACGACCACGGCTTGGACTCCCACGGGTGCGCGCCGCTGCTGGACGTGGTGAGCCCGGAGTGGAAGCCCAGCACGTGCGTGCTGTAGGCGACCAGGGAGCTGATCGGGTCGCCCGCCGCGTAGCGGTCGACGGCGGTCTCGCCGGCGAACCAGGCCCACCACGCGCCCAGGTAGGCGAGCACCGGCACCAGCGCGAGCGCCCACAGCCCCGGCGCCAGGTCGCGCAGGAGCACGCCCCGCAGCGGGCGCCGCACCCCGGCCGCGCGACGGGCGGTCAGGTCCCACACCACGGTGAGCACCGCGAACGCGATCAGCCAGTACGCCCCCGACCACTTCACGGCCACGCCCAGCCCGAGCAGCACCCCCGTGGCCAGCCGCCACCAGCGCACCCCGAGCCGCGGTCCGTACGGCGTGTCGTGCACGCGGCCCTCGGCGACGACGAGCGCCATCCGCGCGCGGACGTCGTCGCGGTCGACCAGCAGCGTCGCGAACGCGGCGACGACGAACAGCGCGGCGAACGCGTCGAGCATGCCCATCCGCGACTGCACGTGCGAGAGCCCGTCGGCGATCAGCAGGACCCCCGCGACGGCGCCCAGCAGCGTCGAGCGGGTGAGCCGGCGCGCGGCGCGCACGACGAGTAGCACTGTCAGCACCCCCGCCGCCGCGGCGGCCGCGCGCCAGCCGAAGGCGTTGTAGCCGAACAGCTGCTCGCCGACGGCGATGAGCTGCTTGCCCAGCGGCGGGTGCACCACCAGCTCGAAGCCCGGGTTGTCCTCGACGCCGCCGTTGCGCAGCATCTGCCAGGCCTGGGGCACGTAGTGCTTCTCGTCGAACACCGGCGTGCCGCCGTCGGTGATCCGGCCCAGGTCGGCGAACCGCACGAGCCCCGCCAGCACCGCGAGCACGCCCGCCACGACCCAGCCGCGCACCCGGTCGGTCGGCGGGGGCGGGCCGGAGCCGCCCGGAGCGGCCGGGACCAGCGGCGGCTGCGGGCCCAGCGCCGGGCTCCCCGGCGTCGGCCCCTGCCCGTCGACCGCGACCGAGGCGACGCGCGGCCGGTCCACCACGGAGCGGTCGGTCATGCGAGCGGGTCCGCGGGAGGGAGTGCGGGCATGGGCCCGATCGTAGGTGGCTCGTAGTGTGGTGACCGTGCTGGTGCTCGCGGCGACCCCGCTGGGCGACTCCCGCGACGCCTCGCCGCGCCTGGTCGCCGCCCTCGGCAGCGCCGACGTCGTCGCGGCGGAGGACACCCGCCGGATCCGCTCGCTCGCCGCCGCGCTCGGCGTGACGATCACCGGGCGCGTCCTGAGCCACTACGACGCCGTCGAGGCCCAGCGCCTGCCCGGCCTGCTCGACGAGGTCCGCGCCGGTCGCACGGTCCTCGTCGTCACCGACGCGGGGATGCCGGCCGTCTCCGACCCCGGCTACCGGATCGTGGCCGCCGCCGCGGCCGAGGACCTGCCCGTGACCTGCCTGCCGGGCCCGTCCGCCGTCACCACCGCCCTGGTGCTGTCCGGGCTGCCCGTCGAGCGGTTCTGCTTCGACGGCTTCGCCCCCCGCCGCGACGGCGAGCGCCGCCGCTGGCTCGCGACGCTGCGGACCGAGCCCCGCGCCGTCGTCTTCTTCGAGTCGCCGCACCGCGTCGCCGACACCCTCGCCGTCGCCGCCGAGGTGCTCGGCGCCGACCGGGGCGCCGCCGTGTGCCGCGAGCTGACCAAGAAGTACGAGGAGGTGCGGCGCGGCGGGCTCGGCGAGCTGGCCGCGTGGGCCGCGGAGGGGGTGCGGGGCGAGGTCACCGTCGTGCTCGCCGGGGCCGCGCCGAGCGCGGCGCCGCCGGTGGAGGCGCTGGTCGATGCCGTGTCCGAGCGCGTGGCCGACGGCGAGCGCCTCAAGGACGCCGTCGCGGCGGTGGCCGAGGGCGCGGGGGTGTCCAAGCGGGAGCTCTACGCGGCCGCGCTGGCCGCCCGCGACTGACCGGGAGCCCTCCCCGCCGCGATCGGTGCACCGCGTCCCCCGAGCGGGCCTACGCCTCCTGCGGTCGGGGAGCCGGGACGCGACGACGCGCGGCCCGGGCCACCGGCTCCACCACGCGCGCGGCCACCGGGCCGATCACCGCCATGAGCAGCACGTACGTGGTGGCCAGCGCGGCGAGGCGGGGGTCGACGGCGGCGTAGCCGACGGCGAGGCCCGCGATGACGATGGAGAACTCCCCGCGGGCGACGAGCGCCGCACCCGCCCGGGCCCGGCCGAACGGCCCGATGCCCTGGCGCCGAGCCGCCCACCAGCCCGTCGCGACCTTCGTCGCGGTGGTGGTGACGGCGAGCAGCACCGCCCAGCCCAGCATCTCCGGGATGCTGGCCGGGTCGGTGTTCAGCCCGAACACCACGAAGAAGATCGCGGCGAACAGGTCGCGCAGCGGCTCCAGCAGCTTCGTCGCGTTCTCGGCGGTGGACCCGCTGATCGCGATGCCGAGCAGGAACGCCCCGACCGCGGCGGAGACCTGGACGGCCTGGGCGAAGCCCGCCACCAGCAGCGCCAGCCCGAGCACCTTGAGCAGGAACACCTCGCGGTCGGGGGAGTCGACGAGCGCGGAGACGTAGCGGCCGTAGCGCAGCGCCACCAGCAGCACGACCACCAGCACGCCCAGCGACACGGCCACCGACGTCAGCCCGGCGGCCAGCGACACCCCGATCAGCACGGCCGTGAGGATCGGCAGGTAGACCGCCATGACGAGGTCCTCGAACACGAGGATCGACAGCACGACCGGGGTCTCGCGGTTGCCGAGGCGCCCGAGGTCGCCGAGCACCTTCGCCACGATCCCGGACGAGGAGATGTAGGTGACCCCGCCCAGCACCAGCGCGCCGACCGGTCCCCAGCCCAGGAGCAGGGCCACGGCGACGCCGGGGGCGGCGTTGAGCACGATGTCGAGCAGCCCGGCGCTCCAGGAGCGCCTCATCCCGGTGACCAGCTCGGCTGCGGAGTACTCCAGCCCGAGCAGCAGGAGCAGCAGCACGACGCCGACCTCGCTCGCCAGCGTCGTGAACTCCTCGATGCCCCCCAGCGGCAGCAGCCCGCCCTCGCCGAACGCGAGCCCGCCGACCAGGTAGAGCGGGATGGGGGAGAGCCCGATGCGGCCGGCGAGGCGACCGAGCAGCCCGAGCGCGAAGAAGACGGCGCCGAGCTCGACGAGGTGCAGGGCCGTCGTGGTCGGGTCGTCCGCCGCGGCGGCGAGCACCACCGGCACGCGTCAGCCCTTCCGGAGGATCGCGGCGGCGCTGTCGAGCCCCTCGGTCGTGCCGACGGTGACGGCGAGGTCGCCCGCGGTCAGGGTGAAGTCCGGCGTGGGGGAGGGGTGCACCTGCCCCGCCCGCATGACGGCGACGACCGAGACGCCGGTGCGCGAGCGCAGCGCGGTGTCTCCGAGCGTGCGGCCGTCGAACGGGGTGCCGACGGGGATCTGGCGGGTGTGGATCCCGGGCAGGTCGCGGTGCTCGTCGGTGAGCTGGGCGACCAGCTGCGGCGCCCCCAGCAGGTTGGCCAGCGCCGCCGCCTCGTCGACGGTCAGCGGCAGCTCGGCCATGCACGCGTCCGGGTCGTCGCGCTGGGAGACGATCAGTTCCAGCTTCCCGTCGCGGTGCGTGATGACGCCGATGCGCCGCCCGCTCCGCAGCGCGAAGTCCTTGCGCACCCCGATCCCCGGCAGGGGTGTCACCTCGACGTTCACGCCCTCCACGGTAGCCGCCGGACCCGTGCGTCCCGCGCGCCGGCGGGGAGCTGCGCCTCACGTGGCCGGGGGCCCGGCCGCGGTCCGAACCCGCTCGCGGGCGGGTCCTACGCTGGCTCCATGAGTACCCCCGTGCTGACCGCCGTGGCGTGGCCCTACGCCAACGGCCCCCGGCACATCGGCCACGTCTCCGGCTTCGGTGTGCCCTCCGACGTCTTCTCCCGCTACCGGCGGATGGTCGGCGACCGGGTGCTCATGGTCTCCGGCACCGACGAGCACGGCACCCCGATCCTCGTGCAGGCCGACGCCGAGGGCCTCACCCCCCGGCAGACCGCCGACAAGTACAACCGCGTCATCCTCGACGACCTGCAGGGTCTCGGCCTGGGCTACGACCTGTTCACCCGGACCACGACGTCCAACCACTACGACGTCACGCAGAAGATCTTCACCGCGCTGTTCGACAACGGCTACGTCTTCACCCGCACCCAGCTGGGAGCGATCAGCCCGTCGACCGGGCGGACGCTGCCCGACCGCTACGTCGAAGGCACCTGCCCCATCTGCGGCTACCCGCACGCCCGCGGCGACCAGTGCGACAACTGCGGCAACCAGCTCGACCCGGCCGACCTGATCGACCCCCGGTCGAGGATCAACGGCGAGGTGCCGGCGTTCGTCGAGACCGAGCACTTCTTCCTCGACCTCCCGGCGTTCGCCGAGTCGCTGGGCTCGTGGCTGGCCACCCGCACCGACTGGCGGCCCAACGTCCTGAAGTTCACCGCGAACCTCGTCGGCGACCTCAAGCCGCGCGCGATCACCCGCGACCTCGACTGGGGCGTGCCGATCCCGCTCGACGGCTGGCGCGAGAACCCGATGAAGCGGCTCTACGTCTGGTTCGACGCCGTCATCGGCTACCTGTCGGCGTCGGTGGAGTGGGCGCGCCGCGGGCCGGACCCCGACGCCTGGAAGCAGTGGTGGACCGACCCGTCGGCCCAGGGCTACTACTTCATGGGCAAGGACAACATCGTCTTCCACTCCGTCATCTGGCCGGCGCTGCTGATGGGGCAGAACGGGGCGGGCGACCGCGGCGGTCGGCCCGGCGCGTTCGGCCGGCTGAACCTGCCGACCGAGATCGTCTCCAGCGAGTTCCTCACGATGAGCGGATCGAAGTTCTCGACGTCGCGCGGCACCGTCATCTACGTGACCGACTTCCTGCGCGACTTCGGGCCGGACGCGCTGCGCTACTTCATCTCCGTCGCCGGGCCGGAGAACCAGGACACCGACTTCACGTGGGAGGAGTTCGTGCGCCGCACGAACTTCGAGCTGGCCAACGAGTGGGGCAACCTCGTCAACCGGTCGATCTCGATGGCCCACAGGAACGTGGGCGCGGTGCCGAAGCCGACGGCCCCGACCGAGGCCGACGCCGCCCTGCTCGCCGCGTCGCGGGCCGGGTTCGACACCGTGGGCGGGCTGCTCGGACGCAACCGGTTCAAGCAGGCGGCGGGCGAGGCGATGCGCGTCGTCACGCTGGCCAACCGGTACCTGTCCGACCAGGAGCCGTGGAAGCGCAAGGACGACCCCGACCGGCGCGACACGATCCTGCACACCGCGCTCCAGGTGGTGCAGGACGCGAACACGCTGCTGACCCCGTTCCTGCCGCACTCGGCGCAGCAGGTGCACGAGGCGCTGGGCGGCACGGGCGTGTGGGCGGCGCAGCCGGAGATCCGCGAGGTGGAGGAGCTGGGGGAGGGCCCGGCCTACCCGGTGCTCACCGGCGACTACGCCGCCGAGCAGGCGCGGTGGGAGTCCACGCCGATCGAGGTCGGCCGCCCGCTGACCAAGCCCACTCCGATCTTCACGAAACTGGACCCGGACCTGGGCGAGACCGGCCCCGAGTGGGCCCCGATCACCCCGTGACCCGCGTCCGACCGCACTCCGGAGCCAGAACGCTGTTCCGTCAGGCCCAGGACCGCGTCGTGGCTCCGGAGTGCGGGGTGGGAGCGTGAGCGAGCGGCGGCCCGCGCCGCCGCCTCCGGAGCCGCTCGGCGTCGAGACCGTGGACGCCCACACCCACCTCGACGCCTGCGGCGCCACCGACGCCGCGTCGGTGCGGGCGGCGATGGACCGGGCGGCAGCCGTCGGCGTCACCCGGGCCGTCACCGTCGCCGACGACCTCGACGGCGCCCGGTTCGCCGTGGCGGCCGCGCACTGGGACCCCCGCGTGGCCGCCGCCGTCGCGCTGCACCCGACGCGCACCGCCGCCGTCACCGACGCCCAGCGCGCCGAGATCGAGGCACTGGCCCGCGACCCGCTCGTCGTCGCGGTGGGGGAGACGGGGCTCGACCACCACTGGGACCACTCCCCGCACGAGGCGCAGGAGCGCGAGTTCCGCTGGCACATCGACCTCGCCAAGCGCCTCGGCAAGCCGTTGATGATCCACGACCGGGACGCCCACGCCGACGTCCTGCGCGTCCTGCGCGAGGAGGGCCCGCCGGAGACGGTGGTGTTCCACTGCTTCTCCGGGGACGCGGCGATGGCGCGCGAGTGCGCGGACGCCGGGTACGTCCTGTCCTTCGCCGGCCCGGTCACCTTCCGCAACGCCCGCGACCTGCAGGAGGCCGCCGCGCTCGTGCCCGAGGACGGCTTCCTCGTCGAGACCGACGCGCCGTTCCTCACCCCCCACCCGCACCGCGGCCGGGCGAACGAGCCCTACTGCCTGCCGTGGACCGTCCGCGCCCTCGCCGTCCTGCGCGGGGTGCCCGCCGACCGCATCGCCGCCGCCGCCCGGCGCACGGCCGGCCGTGTCTTCCGCTTCGACGATCGTCCTCCCGTCGCGCCCGCTGACCCGTTCGGCCCTGCCGGGGCACGTTCAGCGTAGCGAGAGGGCCGCTCAGCGCTCACCGTGCGTCGCAACTCGTGCTGAGGGGCCACGGAGCGTTACGGTTCCGTGATCGCTCAGCCGGGACGAGGAGATCCACCGCTCCCCAGCACCAGCGGTCGCGGTGGTCCCCGGGGGGCTCCCCCAGCACCACGCCCCCGGGGACCACCGCGACCGACTGCCTCCTCCGCCCGGGTCCGTCGAGGTCAGGATCGGTGTGGTCGACGTCTCCGCCCGTGCGCGCCGCGCCACCGCCACGTCCCGGGTCGGCCGGTTCGTCCAGGCGGACGACGCGCCCGCCGGCGGTGTCGCGCTGCTCGACTCCGGCACCCTCGCCGGGGCGGACCTGTTCCGGTCCGACCCGGCCCCGGTCCGCCGCGAGGTCGGCTGGGACGAGCTGGTCGCCGAGCTCACCACCGAGATCGACCGCATCCCGGACGCGTGGTTCGCCCCCGACGACTCGCCGACCCGAGCGCTGCGGGCGGTCGGGCCGGCCGCGTCCGCCGACGCCGGCGGCTCCGGGCGCACCGTCACCCGCGCCGCCGTGCTCGCCGCGCTGATCGCCGTCGCCGGCGGCGGGGCGGCCGCCCTGGCCGCCGACCGCACGGTCACGGTGACGGTCGACGGCCACGAGCGCGTCGTCCACACCTACGCCGCCGACGTGGCCGGCACGCTCGCCGCCGCCGGCATCGAGGTCCGGCCGCAGGACCGGGTCACCCCCGCGCTGCCCACCGCGCTGGCCGACGGCGACCGCGTCGTCGTCGAGCAGGCCCGCCCGCTCACGCTCACCGAGGGCGGCGCCGAGCGCCAGGTGTGGACCACCGAGCGGGTCGTGCAGGACGCGCTGGCCGATCTCGGCATCACCGTGGTCGCCGCGCAGATGTCCCTGGCCCCCGACGCCGCCATCCCGCTGGACGGGATCGCGGTCGAGGTCAGCGTGCCGCGCGCCGTCACCGTGACCGACGGGGCGGCGCCGCAGGTGCCGCTGACGACCACGGCGGGCACCGTCGCGGGCCTGCTGGCCGAGCGCGGCATCGTGCTCGGCCCGGACGACGTCGCCGTGCCGGCGCTGGACACCCCGCTCGCCGACGGCACCGCCGTGCAGGTGGTGCGGACCGAGGTCAGCGAGGTCGTCGAGACCCGGGAGATCGCGCCGGACGAGCAGGTGATCGAGGACCCGGAGCTGCCGCGCGGCGAGACCGAGGTCGTCGACCCGGGCCGGGCCGGCGAGCGGACCTCGATCGTGCGCGTGACGACGGAGAACGGCCGGGAGGTGAGCCGCGAGCAGGTGCGCGCCGGCTCCTCGACGGCCGCCGAGCCGCGGATCGTGCGCGTCGGCACCGGCGAGCCCGAGGACGAGCCCGAGCCCGAGCCCGAGCCCGAGTACGGGTCGTCGGCCCCGGCGGTGTCCGACGGCGGCGTGTGGGACCGGCTCGCCCAGTGCGAGGCCACCGGCAACTGGTCGATCAACACCGGCAACGGCTACTACGGCGGGCTCCAGTTCGACCGCAGCACCTGGAACGCCTACGGCGGCGACGAGTACGCCGACCTGCCGCACCAGGCCAGCCGCGAGGAGCAGATCGCCGTCGCCACGAAGCTGCGCGACGACCGCGGCGGCTACGGCGCCTGGCCGTCCTGCTCGCGCAAGCTGGGCCTGCCCCGCTGACGGCGTCCGGGGCGCATCCGGGCAGGCTGTCGGGCGTGAACGCTCTGCTCGGCCCGGCGGAGGTGCGCGCGCTGGCCGCCGAGCTCGGGATCCGGCCCACCAAGAAGCTGGGCCAGAACTTCGTGCACGACCCCAACACCGTCCGCCGGATCGTCCGGGCCGCCGCCCTGACCCCCGACGACGTGGTGGTCGAGGTCGGCCCCGGGCTCGGCTCGCTGACGCTGGCGCTGCTGCCGGCCGTCGCCGCCGTCCGCGCGGTGGAGATCGACCCGGTGCTCGCCGCCCGGCTCCCCGCCACCGCCGCGGCCTTCGCCCCGGACCTCGCCGACCGGCTGACCGTCGTCGCCGCGGACGCGCTGCGCGTCACGGCCGCCGACCTGCCCGGCGCCACCGCGCTGGTCGCGAACCTGCCCTACAACGTGGCCGTGCCCGTGGTGCTGCACCTGCTCGCCGAGCTGCCCGGCCTGCGCCGCGGCCTGGTGATGGTGCAGGCCGAGGTGGCCGAGCGGCTCGCCGCCGCGCCCGGCTCGAAGACCTACGGCGTGCCGAGCGTGAAGCTGGCCTGGTACGCGGCCGCGCGCCGCGCCGGGCCCGTGCCGCGGGCGGTGTTCTGGCCGGTGCCCGGCGTCGACTCCGGGCTGCTCGCGTTCGACCGCCGCGACCCCCCGCCCGGCGACCGCGACGCGGTGTTCCGGCTGGTCGACGCGGCCTTCGCCCAGCGGCGCAAGGCCCTGCGCGGCGCGCTGGCCGACTGGGCGGGCAGCCCCGCCGCGGCCGAGGAGGCCCTGCGGGCGGCCGGGATCGACCCCCTCACGCGGGCCGAGCGGCTGGACGTCGCCGACTTCGCCCGCCTGGCTCGTGAGCGCCGGGGAGTGCTCTAGCCCCTCCGGGCGCGCACGGGCGGCGGAGCCGCCCGTAGGGTTGGGGGCGTGCTGACCGCCGTGCCGCCCCCGGTCACCGTGCGGGTCCCGGCCAAGATCAATCTCCACCTGGCCGTCGGACCCCTGCGGGACGACGGCTACCACGACCTCGTCACCGTCTTCCACGCCGTGAGCCTGTTCGACGAGGTCACCGTGGCCGCCTCGGACTCCCCCGGCGTCGAGGTGCTCGGCGAGGGCGCGTCCGAGGTGCCCGTCGACGGGACCAACCTGGCCTGGCGCGCGGTGGCGCTGCTCGCCGAGCGGGCCGAGCGCGAGCCCGACGTGCGGGTGGTGCTGCGCAAGGCCATCCCCGTCGCGGGCGGGATGGCCGGCGGCAGCGCCGACGCGGCCGCCGCCCTCGTCGGGCTCTCGACGCTGTGGAAGCTCGACCTCACCCGCGACGAGCTGGAGGCGCTCGCCGCCGAGCTCGGCAGCGACGTGACGTTCGCGCTGCACGGCGGCACCGCGCTGGGCACCGGCCGCGGCGAGCGGATCGTGCCGGTGCTGTCGCGCCACCCGCAGCACTGGGTGATCGCCCTGCACCGCGGCGGCCTGTCCACCCCGGCGGTGTTCGCCGAGCTGGACCGGCTGCGCGGAGCGGACCGGGGCGGATCGGACCGGGCCCCGTCCGCCGACCGCGCAGTCGAGCCCGTGCTGGAGGCGCTGGCCGGCGGCGACCCCCGCCAGCTCGCGCTCTTCCTCGGCAACGACCTGCAGGCCGCCGCCGTGAGCATGGCGCCCGAGCTGCGCCGCACGCTGCGCGCCGGCGTGGAGGCCGGGGCGCTGGCCGGGATCGTGTCCGGGTCCGGCCCCACGTGCGCGTTCCTGTGCTCGTCGGCCGACGCGGCCGTCGAGGTGGCCGCGGAGCTGGCCGGCGTCGGCGTCTGCCGCACGGTCCGCGTCGCCCACGGCCCCGTGCCCGGCGCGCGGGTCGTCGAGCCGCACGACCCGCCGACCGTCCCCCCGCCCACGAGCTGGCCCCCGGTGCGTGCCTGATGGCCAACCTCGTCAACCTGGAGAAGGTCACCGCGCACGTCCCCGGCGACGCGTCGCGGGTGCTGCTCGACGCCGTGTCGCTGGGCGTGTCCGACGGCGAGCGCGTCGGCGTCGTCGGGCTCAACGGCGGCGGCAAGACCACGCTGCTCGACATCCTCACCGGCGAGCGGGAGCCCGACGGCGGCCGGGTCAGCCGCGTCGGCGGGCTGCGCCTGGCCCACCTCGCGCAGGCCGACCGGTTCCCGCCCGGGTCCCGCGTGCGCGACGTCGTGCTCGCCGCGTACGGCGCCGAGCACGAGTGGGCGTCCGACGCCGGGGTGCGCGACGTGCTCGACGGGCTCGGCCTGCACGACCTCGACCGCACCACCGACGGGCTGTCCGGCGGGGAGAAGCGCCGCGTCGCCCTCGCCGCGACCCTCGTGGGCGACCCCGACCTCGTCGTCCTGGACGAGCCGACCAACCACCTCGACATCGAGGGCATCACCTGGCTGGCGCAGCACCTCGTGCGCCGCCGCTGCGGCGTGGTGGTCGTGACGCACGACCGCTGGTTCCTCGACGCCGTCTGCACGCGCACCTGGGAGGTCGCGGGCGGGCGGGTCGAGAGCTACCTCGGCGGCTACGCGGACTGGGTCTTCGCCCGCGCCGAGCGCTCCCGGCAGGCCGACTCCGCGGAGGCGAAGCGGCAGAACCTCGCCCGCAAGGAGCTGGCGTGGCTGCGCCGCGGCCCGCCCGCGCGCACGTCCAAGCCGCGGTACCGGATCGAGGCCGCCGAGGCCCTGATCGCCGACGTGCCGCCGCCGCGCAACTCCGTCGAGCTGCTCGGGTTCGCCACCAACCGGCTCGGGCGCACCGTGCTGGAGCTGGAGGACGTCACCGCGGTCGTCGGCGGGCGCACGCTGCTCGACCGCGTCACCTGGCGGCTCGGGCCCGGCGACCGCATCGGGATCGTCGGGGTGAACGGGTCGGGCAAGACGACGCTGCTGCGCACGCTGACCGGCGACCGGCCCCCGGACGCCGGGCGGCTCGTCACCGGGTCGACCGTGCAGCTCGCCCAGCTCACCCAGGAGCTCGTCGACCTGCCCCGCGACATGCGGGTGCTGGAGGCCACCGAGCAGGTCGCGAAGTACGTGCGCCTGGGCAAGCTGGAGCTCACGGCCAGCTCGGTGCTGGAGCGGCTCGGCTTCCCCGCCGCCCGGCAGTGGACGCCGGTCGGGGACCTGTCCGGCGGCGAGCGGCGGCGCCTGCAGCTCACCCGCCTGCTCATGGCCGAGCCCAACGTCCTGCTGCTCGACGAGCCCACCAACGACCTGGACGTCGACACGCTCTCCCGGCTGGAGGACCTGCTCGACGGCTGGCCGGGCACGCTCGTCGTGGTCAGCCACGACCGCTACCTGCTCGAGCGCGCCTGCGACACGGTCGTGGCGCTGCTCGGGGACGGGCAGGTCACGCACCTGCCCGGCGGGGTGGAGGAGTACATGGCCATCCGCGCGCGGGCGGCCGACGGCCCGGCCGCCGCCTCCCCGCGGGGGGCCGCGTCCACGGGCCCCGCGTCCACCGGTTCCGCGTCCACCGGCTCCGGGCCGGGCCTCTCGGCCGCGGAGCAGCGGGCCGCCCGCAAGGACCTCCAGCGCCTGGAGCGGCGGATGACGGTGCTGACGGAGAAGCAGGAGAAGCTGCACGCCCAGCTCGCCGAGGCCGCCACCGACCCCGACCGGCTGGTGGTCCTCGGCGCCGCTCTGCGCGAGGTCGACGACGAGATCGAGCGGGTGGAGTCGGCCTGGCTGGAGGCGGCCGAACTGGCCGAAGGATGACCGCGGGATCAGCCTTTCTACCGAGGCGCGGACCCGCCCGTCCCGCCTAGCCTGGGCGCGTGCGGTCAGGGGATCGGGGGATCCCCGGGGGGCTTGCACGGCGCGGGTCGGCCCCGCCGTCCTGACGGGCGGCGGGGTCGGCCCCGCGCACCGTGCGCCCGACCGAGCTAGCACATGTGCTACCGTCGTCCGCGTGATCCGGGTCGGGCTCCGTGAGCTGCGTCAGGACGCGTCCGACCTGGTGCGCCGGGTCGAGGCCGGCGAGGAGGTGACCGTCACGGTCGCCGGTCGGCCCGCCGCCCGCCTCGTGCCCGTCACGCCACGGCGGTGGCGCAGCCACGCCGAGGTGGCGGAGCTGTTCTCCGGTCCCGCCGACGGCACGTGGCTCGACGACCGCGAGCGGATCGACGGTGCGGTGCGGGACCCCTGGGGCGGGGGATGAGGGCGCTCCTCGACACGGGGGTCGTCATCGCCACGGACGTCCCACCGCTGGAGGGTGAGCTGGCGGTGAGCGCCGCGACCGTCGCGGAACTCCACTTCGGTGTGCTGGTGGCGCGCGACGCGCAGGTCCGGGCGGAGCGGCTGCGCAGGCTCGCGCTCCTGCAGCGCCTCTTCGACGCGCTGCCGATCGACGACGCGGTGGCCGCCAGCTACGGGCGGATCGCCGCGGCCGTCGTGGCGGCCGGGCGCCGGGCGCGCGCCCGGACGATGGACCTCCTGATCGCGGCGACGGCGCACGCCCACTCCGCCCGGCTGTACACGCGCAACGGGGACGACTTCGTGGGCCTCGAAGGGCTGGTCGAGGTCGTCCGGGTGTGACCGCTCGGGGCGTTCCCGCGTGCGAGCGCCCCGTCGGGCGCTGACCGCGTTCAGCCCGCCAGGTCGGCCAGCAGCAGCGCCTCGGCCAGCACCCCGCGCCCGAACATCGCCAGGTCCACGCTCTCGTCGATGCCGTGCCAGCGGCTGGCCGGGTCGCCCACGCCGGTCACCAGCACGGCGGCGCCGGGGAAGGCCCGGGCGAACTCGGCGATGAACGGGATCGACCCGCCGATCCCGGTCTCGACGGCGTCGTGGCCGAAGGCGCGGGAGAACGTGCGGCGGGCCGCGTCGTACGCCGCGCCGGTGGCGTCGATGCGGAACGGCTCGGCCGGGCCGAACCGCGAGCCGAAGGTGACGCGCGCGCCCCACGGCACGTGGGCCTCCAGGTGCGCGGTGAGCGCCGCGCGGGCCTTCGTCGCGTCGTCGCCCGGCGCCAGGCGCAGGCTCACCATCGCCCGGGCGCGGGGGAGCAGCACGTTGGACGCCTCGTCGACGGCCGGCGCGTCGATGCCCAGGACGGCCGCGGCGGGCTTCGCCCAGGCCCGCTCGGGGATCGTGCCGCAGCCGATCAGCTCGACGCCGTCGAGCAGGCCGGCGTCGGAGCGGAACACCGCCTCGTCCAGGTCCGGGGCGTCGGACCGGCCGTGGACCAGCCCGGGCACCACGACCTCGCCCGCGTCGTCGTGCAGCGACGCGAGCGTGCGGCACAGCGCGGTGAGCGCGTCGGGGACCGCCCCGCCGTAGACGCCGGAGTGCACCGGCCGCTCCAGCACCGCCACCTCGACCGTGACGTCGACGAGCCCGCGCAGGCTCGTCGTCAGCGCGGGGACGTCCACGGCGGGGTTGGAGGCGTCGGCGATGACGATGACGTCGGAGGCCAGCGCGTCGCGGTGCTCGGCGAGCAGGGCCGGGAGCGTCGGCGAGCCGGACTCCTCCTCCCCCTCGACGAACAGCACGACCCCGACCGGCGGGCGCCCGCCGAACGCGCGGAGCACGGCGAGGTGGGTCATGACGCCGGCCTTGTCGTCGGCCGCGCCGCGCCCGTAGAGCCGCCCGGCGCGCTCGGTCGGTTCGAACGGCGGGCTGGTCCAGTGCTCGTCGCCGCCCGTGGGCTGGACGTCGTGGTGGGCGTAGAGCAGGACGGTCGGCGTCCCCTCCGGGGCCGGCCAGTGGGCGAGGACCGCGGGCGCGCCCCCGTCGGCGGCGACGATCTCCACGTCCGCCGCCCCGGCGCCGCGCGCCAGCTCCGCCACGGCCCCGGCGCTGCGCCGCACGTCGTCGGCGTGCGCGGGCAGGGCCCAGACGCTGGGGATGCGGACCAGCCGCTCCAGGTCGGCGCGGGCACCGGGCAGGGCCGCGAGGACGGCGTCGGTGAGCGGCGTGGGCGGCAGCTGGTCGGACACGGCGCCGATCGTAGTTCGGCCCGTAGGCTCGCCGGCATGTCCCGGTTCCTCGCGATGCTGCTGGACTCCGCCGCGCGGTCCCCGCGCGGGATGACCACGGGCGAGCCGCAGGCGCCCGTCCGGCGCACCTGGGCGCAGGTGCACGAGGCGGCCCGCCGGATGGCGGGCGGGCTGGACCTCGCGCCGGGCGCCGCCGTGGGCGTGCTCGCGGGCGAGCCGGCCGACATCGCCCCGGCCGTGCAGGCCGTGTGGCTGCGCGGCGGCAGCGTCACGATGCTCCACCAGCCCACCGCGCGCACCGACCTCGCCGAGTGGGCGGAGGACACCGTCGCCGTCCTGCGCATGATCGGTGCCGACCTGGTGCTGCTCGGGGCCCCCTTCGACGCGCTCGCGCCGGTGCTGACCGAGCGCGGCGCCGCCCACCGCCTGATCCCCTCGCTCGACGGGGAGCCGCTCGTCCCCGACGCCGGGGTCGTCGACGAGGACGCCACCGCCCTGCTCCAGCTGACCAGCGGGTCCACGGCCGAGCCCAAGGCCGTCCGCATCACCCACCGCAACCTGCACGCCAACATCGGCGGGATGGTGACCGCGTCCCGCCTCGACGTGGAGCGCGACGTGATGGTGTCGTGGCTGCCGCTGTTCCACGACATGGGGATGGTCGGGTTCCTGACCGTCCCCATGGTCACCGGGCTGGAGCTGGTCAAGGTCACGCCGGTCGACTTCCTGTCCCGGCCGCTGCTGTGGGCCGAGCTGGTCTCCCGCCACGGCGGCACGGTCACCGCCGCGCCGAACTTCGCCTACGCCGTGCTCGCCCGGCGCCTGGCCCGCGCCGAGGGGCCGCTCGACCTGTCGACCCTGCGCATCGCCCTCAACGGGGCCGAGCCGATCGACCCCGCCGCCGTGGAGGCGTTCGTCGCGGCCGGCGCGCGCTTCGGGCTGCGGCCCGGGTCGGTCCTCGCGGCCTACGGGATGGCGGAGACGGCGCTGGGCGTGTCGTTCGCGCCGGTGGAGGCCGGGCTGGCCGTCGACGAGATCGACGCCGACGAGCTGGAGGCGCACCGCCGCGCCATCCCGGGCACCGGCCGCCGGTTCCCGCGGCTGGGCCCGCCGCTGCCCGGCATCGAGGTGCGCGTCGTCGGCGAGGGCGGCGCGGTCCTCGGCGAGCGCGAGGTGGGCGTGCTGCAGCTGCGCGGCGAGTCGGTGACGCCCGGCTACCTCACCGTCGACGGGCCCGTCACCGCGCAGGACGCCGACGGCTGGCTGGACACCGGCGACGAGGGCTACCTGGTCGACGGTGAGGTCGTCGTCTGCGGGCGGCGCAAGGACGTCATCATCATGGGCGGGCGCAACATCTACCCCACCGACATCGAGCGGGCCGCCTCGGCGGCCGACGACGTCCGGGCCGGCAACGCCGTCGCCGTGCGCGTGGGGGCGGGGGAGGAGCGGCACCGCGAGTCGTTCGTGGTGGCCGTCGAGTCCCGGCGCGCCGGCGACCCGGAGGCGGAGGCGGTCATCCGCAAGGACGTGACCCGGCGGGTCGTGTCGGCCGTCGGCGTGCGGCCCGCGGACGTGGTGGTGCTCGGGCCGGGCAGCCTGCCCAAGACCCCCTCGGGCAAGCTGCGCCGGGCCGCGACGGGGCAGCTCCTGGAGGCCCGCGTCAGCTGAGGGCGTGGAAGCGGTTCTGCGCCGCCTCCAGCGACTCGCCCAGCAGGGCCTCGGCCGCATCGGCGGCGAGGTCCACGGCGAGGTCGAGCTCCTTGGCCTCCGCGCCGGAGAACCGCTTGAGCACGTAGTCGGCGGGGTCCTGCCGGCCCGGCGGGCGGCCGATGCCGAACCGGACGCGCAGGTACTCCTTGGTGCCCAGCGCCTTCGTGATCGAGCGCAGGCCGTTGTGCCCGCCCTCGCCGCCGCCGCGCTTGAGCCGGACGACGCCGAAGTCGAGGTCGAGCTCGTCGTGCAGCACCACGACGTCGGCGACGGGCACCGAGAAGTAGTGCGCCAGCCCGGCGACCGGGCCGCCGGACAGGTTCATGTAGGTGCGCGGCTTGGCCAGCACCACGCGCCGGCCGGCGAGCCGGCCCTCCAGCACGTCCGCGTTCGTCCGGTGCCTGGAGAACCGGCCGCCGCCGGCCCGCGCCGCCAGGAGCTCGACGACGCGGAAGCCGACGTTGTGCCGGGTGGCCTCGTACTCGGGGCCCGGGTTGCCGAGCCCGACCACCAGGGCGGGGCCCGGCACCGCCATCAGCTGTCCGAGCCCGCGGCGGGCTGGGTGCCGTCCTCGGCGCCGTCGGCGCCGTCGGTGCCCTCGGCCTCCGCGGCCTCGACCTCGGCGTCGGAGGGCGTCTCGACCACGCCGGCGCCCTCGGTGTCGATCTCGGCCTCGAGGTCGGCCTCGCTCGGCGCGGCGACGACGTTGACGACCAGCAGCTCGGCGTCGGACTTGAGCTCGGTGCCCTCGGGCAGGACGACGTCGGCGGCCTGGATCTGCGTGCCGACCCGCTTGCCCTCGACGGAGACCTCGATGCTCTCCGGGATCGACGAGACGTCGGCCTCGACGAGCAGGGTGTTGAGCTCCTGGGTGACCAGCGTGCCGGGGGCGGCGTCGCCGGTGACGATCAGCTGGACCTCGACCTCGACCTTCTCCCCGCGGCTGATCACCAGCAGGTCGACGTGCTCGATGTAGGGCCGGATGGGGTGCTGCACCACGGTCTTGGTCAGCGCGAGCTGCGGCGTGCCGCCGATGTTCAGGGTCAGGACCGCGTTGCGGCCCTGCTCGCGGACGATCCGCTTGAACTCCAGCTCGGGGAGCGAGACGTGCTGCGGGTCGGTGCCGTGCCCGTAGAGCACGGCGGGGATGCGACCGGCACGGCGGGTGCGGCGGGCGGCGCCCTTGCCGAACTCCGTGCGGGTCTCGGCGTCGATACGGGCCTCGGCCACGGTGCTTCTCCTCGATCAGCGGTTGCGGTGTGCGCGCGACGGTGCCGACCGGGAGGACCGGGTCAGCGTCGATCACGGCGGGCTAGAAGGACACCCGCCCTCGCCGCGGAACTGAAGGGAGACGATACGCCTGCCGATCGGCCCGCCCGACGCCCGGGTCGCCCGCCCCCCACCGCGGGTTCCGCACCGGCGCCCGGCGAGTCGCGCACCGGCGCCCGGCGAGTTCCGCGCTGGTGCTCGGTGAGTTCCGCGGCCGGGCGCGGGGAACGGCCGGGTCGGGCCGGTGGTGATCGATCGCGGCCGTGCGGGGCGATCCCCCGGAGGGCCCCGGGGTGCGGTCGACGGCGATCAGCGTCGGTGGTCACCTCGGGATGCGCGCCACGGCCCGCCGAGGGGCTGCTGCGCGCAGCAGACGGCGATCACCGCTGGCCCACCCCTGACCGCAGCAAGGTGGCTCTGCTGCAGTCCCGCTGCAGCGGAGCCACCTTGCTGCAGCGGGGACGGGCGGGGGCGCAGTGCGGGTGGGGTGGGCGTCAGGCGTTGCCGTCGAACAGGCTGGTCACGGAGCCGTCGTCGAAGACCTGGTGGATCGCCTGGGCCAGGAGCGGGGCGATGGAGAGCACCGTCATGGCGGGGAAGCGCTTGCCGTCCGGGATCGGCAGGGTGTCGGTGAAGATCACCTCACGCGCCCCGCAGGAGGCCAGGCGCTCGCTCGCGGGCCCGGAGAGCACGCCGTGCGTGGCGGCGACGATCACGTCGCTGGCGCCCTGGCGCAGCAGCGCCTGCACCGTCTTGGCGACCGTGCCACCGGTGTCGATCATGTCGTCGATGACGACGCAGGTGCGGCCGGAGACCTCGCCGACCACCCGGTTCGCGACCGCCTCGTTGGGCTTGAGCGGGTCGCGGGTCTTGTGGATGAACGCCAGCGGCGTGCCGCCGAGCGTGTTCGCCCACCGCTCGGCCAGTCGCACGCGCCCGGAGTCGGGGGAGACGACGGCGAGGTCGTGGTCGGCGTAGGCGCGCTTGATGTAGTCGGCGAGGACGGGCAGGGCGAACAGGTGGTCCACCGGGCCGTCGAAGAAGCCCTGGATCTGGGAGGTGTGCAGGTCGACGGCCATGATCCGGTGCGCGCCGGCGGTCTTGAACAGGTCGGCGACCAGGCGTGCGGAGATCGGCTCGCGGCCGCGGTGCTTCTTGTCCTGGCGCGCGTAGCCCCAGAAAGGCATGACGACGGTGATCCGCTTGGCCGAGGCGCGCTTGAGCGCGTCGACCATGATCAGGTGCTCCATGATCTGGTCGTTGATCGGCGCGGAGTGGCTCTGCAGCACGAACGCGTCGCTGCCCCGCACCGACTCCTCGAACCGCACGAAGATCTCGCCGTTGGCGAACGAGTACGCCGACTGCGGGGTGACCGTGACGTCGAGGTGCTTGGCCACCTGCTCCGCGAGCTCCGGGTGCGCCCGCCCGGCGAAGAGCATCAGGTTCTTCTTCGGGGTCGCGGAATAGCTCACCGTGGCTCAGCCTCCAGGGCGTCGTGGGCCGCCTGCGCGGCCGCCGTACCGGGCCGCTTGCGCGCGACCCAGCCGTCGATGGTGCGCTGTGACCCGGCCGACACGGCCAGCGCCCCCGGCGGCACGTCCTCGCGGACCACGGTCCCGGCGCCGGTGTAGGCCCCGTCGCCGACGCGCACGGGGGCGACGAACGTGTTGTCCGACCCCGTCCGCACGTGCGAGCCGACCGTGGTGCGGTGCTTGGTCACGCCGTCGTAGTTGACGAACACCGACGAGGCGCCGATGTTGGAGTGCTCGCCGATGGTGGCGTCGCCGACGTAGGTCAGGTGCGGCACCTTGCTGCCCGCCCCGATGTCGGAGTTCTTCACCTCGACGAACGTGCCGATCTTCCCGTGCTCGCCCAGCCGCGTCCCGGGCCGCAGGTACGCGAACGGTCCGACCGACGCGCCGTCGCCGACCACCGCGTCGCTGCCGTGGCTGCGGACGACGACGGCGCCCGCCCCGACCGCGCAGGCCGCGAGGGTGGTGTCCGGCCCGATCTCGGCGCCGCCGTCCACCACGGTGGGCCCGTGCAGCTGCGTGCCGGGGTGCAGCACGACGTCCGGGGCGAGCTGCACCGTGACGTCCACCCACGTCGAGCCGGGGTCGACGACGGTGACGCCGGCGAGCATCCACCGCCGCAGCACCCGCCGGTTCAGCTCGGCGCGCACGTCCGCGAGCTGCACGCGGTCGTTGACCCCGGTGACCTGCCAGGCGTCCGGGCAGGGCACGGCGGACGCGCCGAGGCCGTCGCGGTGGGCGACGGCGACGAGGTCGGTGAGGTACAGCTCGCCCTGGCTGTTGGCGGTGGACAGCCGGCCGAGCCCGGCGCGCAGGAACGCGGCGTCGAACACGTAGACCCCGGAGTTCACCTCGCGGACGGCGAGCTGCTCGCGGGTGGCGTCGCGGTGCTCGACGATGCCCGTGACCGCGTCGCCGGAGCGCAGCACGCGCCCGTAGCCGGTGGGGTCGTCGAGCTCGGTGGTGAGCAGGGTGACCGCGGCGCCGGTCCGCTCGTGGTGGTCGAGCAGGCCGGCCAGCACGGCCGGCTCCAGCAGCGGCACGTCGCCGTAGGTGACGAGCACGGGCCCGGCGAGGTCGGCGGGCAGCGGTTCGAGGCCGCAGCCGACCGCGTGCCCGGTGCCGCGCTGCTCGGCCTGCACGGCGGTGGTGACGTCGCGCCGCAGCTCGACGCCGAGGTCGGTGACGGCGGTCTCGACCTGCTCGCGGCCGTGCCCCAGCACGACGACCAGGTGCGCCGGGTCGAGCGCCGCGACGGCGTGCACCGCGTGACCCAGGAGCGAGCGGCCCCCGATCGCGTGCAGCACCTTGGGCCGGGCTGACCGCATCCGGGTCCCGGCGCCGGCGGCCAGGACGAGAGCGGCGGAGGGAGCCATGCGCGGCATCCTACGGGCCGTTCCGGCTCCCGCCGCCGCTGCGGAGTCACCGGCCGGTCGCGGTCCGTCGACCGACCGCGGACGCCCGGCGGTCGGCGGCCGGCCCCGGCGCTCCCGCTCGTTCACCCGTTCGCCGTGGATGTCCGGCCGTTCGTCTCACGGTCCGTGGGGATCCGAATGCCGGGGGACCCGCACGGGTTGTCATCCAGGTACCAGCGGAGACCCCGAGGAGATCACATGCCCACGCGCACCGCGCGCACAGCCTGGAACGGCACGCTCGAGCAGGGCGCCGGCCAGGTCGAGCTGAGCAGCAGCCGGGTCGGCACCTACGACGTCAGCTTCCCCAAGCGCGCGGCCGAGGACGCCGGCGGCACGACCAGCCCGGAGGAGCTCCTCGCGGCGGCGCACGCGGCCTGCTACGCGATGCAGCTCTCGGCGAACATCGCCCAGGCCGGCGGGACGCCCCAGTCGCTGGACGTGAAGGCCGACGTCACCCTGGGCCCGGACCCGGCCGGCGGCTTCCGCATCTCGGGCATCGCGCTGACCGTCCGCGGCGAGGTCGAGGGGCTCGACGCCGCCGGCTTCGAGGCCGCCGCGCAGCAGGCGAAGGAGGGGTGCCCGGTCAGCAAGGCCCTGACCGGCACCGAGATCACGCTCGACGCGGGTCTGGAGTAGGCATGGCGACGAGGTGCACGGGCAACGGCCGGCCGGAGCCGACCCCGCCGCCCCCGCCGAACGGGCGCTAGAGCGGAGCGACCCGGAGGCCGGACGGGCCGCCCCGTCCGGCCTCCGTGGTCGGTGGGCTCCGCCGCCAGGATTCGAACCTGGACCATCTGAACCAAAATCAGAGGTGCTGCCCTTACACCACGGCGGACAGGCCTCCATCCTGGCACGCCCGTCGTGCGGGTTGGACGGCGCCGCGCTCGGGTACTGAGGTTCCCGGATGTTCCTGCAACCGCCGCTGTGCGGCCCGGGACGGCCCGCCTAGCCTTCCGGTGGTCCGGCGACATCCGCCGACGACGCCGAGGAGCCCCATGTCCGTCGCCACCACCGCCGCCGACCGCCCCGATCCGCTGCGGGCCGGGCCCAACCCGGTCCTGGGCGGTCGCCGCCCCGCCTTCCAGCACGCGCTGATCTACGTGTTCGTCGGGCTGCCGATGGTCGCCCTGGCGGCCGCGGTCCCGCTGGTCTGGGGGTGGGGCCTCGGCTGGACCGACCTGGTGCTGTTCGGCGTCTTCTACGTGGTCGCGATGCTCGGCGTGACCGTCGGCTTCCACCGCTACTTCACGCACAAGGCCTTCAAGGCGCGCCCGTGGCTCCGCGTGCTGCTGGCGATCACCGGGTCGCTGGCCGTCCAGGGCAACGTCTTCAACTGGGTGGCCGACCACCGCCGCCACCACGCGTTCTCCGACAAGGAGGGCGACCCGCACTCGCCGTGGCTGTTCGGCACGTCGCCGGCCGCCGTCGCCAGGGGCTTCCTGCACGCCCACATGACCTGGTTCTTCGACCGCGACGAGACCAACCACGCCCGCTTCATCCCCGACCTGCTCGCCGACCGCGCCGTCACCCGCGTCGCGCGGACGTTCGGGCTGTGGGTGGCGGTCAGCCTGCTGCTGCCGGCCCTCATCGGCGGGCTGGTGACCTGGTCGTGGCAGGGCGCGGTCACCGGGTTCTTCTGGGGCGGTCTCGTCCGCCTCGCGATCTGCAACCACATCACGTGGTCGATCAACTCGATCTGCCACATGATCGGCAAGCGCCCGTTCCGCTCCCGCGACCGCTCCCGCAACGTCTGGCCGCTGGCGATCCTGTCCATGGGCGAGTCCTGGCACAACCTGCACCACGCCGACCCGACCTGCGCCCGCCACGGCGTGCTCCGCGGGCAGATCGACATCTCCGCCCGCGTCATCTGGATCTTCGAGCGGTTCGGCTGGGCCCACGACGTCCGCTGGCCCACGCCGCAGCGCCTCGCCCGGATCGCCGCGGCGCCCGTCACCCGCTGACGGGCCCGTTCCCCCGCCCGTGGAACACTGCCCCGCGTGGTGGTGACCCCGTGCTGAGCCTGCTCCCGGAGCGGCTCGACCGGATGCTGCTGCTCGGCGCGCACTGCGACGACATCGCCATCGGCGCGGGCGGCGCGCTGCTGGAGCTGTGCCGCTCGCACCCCGGCGTCACCGTGTCCGCCCTCGTGCTGACCGGCGGCGGTTCGCTGCGCGAGGAGGAGGAGCGCGACGCCCTCGCCGCGTTCTGCCCGGGCGCGCGCCTCGACGTCGTCGTGCTCGACCTGCCCGACGGGCGCGTCCCGAACCGCTGGGAGCGCGCCAAGCAGGCCCTGGAGGACGCGCGCGGCGCGGGCGAGCCCGACCTGGTGCTCGCACCGTCGGCGCACGACGCCCACCAGGACCACCGCACGCTCGCGCAGCTGGTGCCGACGGTGTTCCGCGACCACCTCGTGCTGGGCTACGAGATCCTCAAGTGGGACGGCGACCTGGCCCAGCCCGTCGTCTACCTCCCGCTCGCCGAACCGGTGCTGCGCGAGAAGGTGCAGAAGCTGCACGAGCACTACGGCAGCCAGAGCGACCGCACCTGGTTCGACCCGGAGACGTTCTCCGGCCTGGCCCGGGTGCGCGGCGTCCAGTGCCGCGCCCGCTACGCCGAGGCCTTCCACGTGACCAAGCTGGTGCTGGGAGTGGCCCCGCTGACCGGGCCGACCCCGATCGACTAGACAAGAGGAGTTCCCCGACGTGCGAGTTCTGCTGACCGGCCACCAGGGCTACCTGGGCACCGTGATGGCGCCGATCCTGGCGTCCGCCGGGCACGAGGTGACGGGCCTGGACTCCGGCCTGTTCGCCGACTGCGTCCTCGGCTCCCTCGACGCCCCCGACGTGCCCGGGCTGTCGGTCGACCTGCGCGACGTGACCGTCGAGCAGCTCACCGGCTTCGACGCCGTCGTGCACATGGCCGCGCTGTCCAACGACCCCCTGGGCTCGCTGGCCCCGGAGATCACCTACGACATCAACCACCATGCGTCCACGCGGCTCGCGCGGCTGGCCAAGGAGGCCGGGGTCGGGCGGTTCGTCTACGCCTCCACCTGCTCGGTGTACGGCGCGCAGTCCGGTGACGACCTCGTCGACGAGGACGCCCCGCTCAAGCCGGTCACCCCGTACGCGATCTCCAAGGTGCGCGTCGAGGACGACCTGGCCGAGCTGGCCGACGCCGACTTCGTGCCCGTGTCGATGCGCAACGCCACCGCGTTCGGCTTCTCGCCGCGGCTGCGCGCCGACATCGTGCTCAACAACCTGGTCGGCCGCGCGATCCTGACCGGTGAGGTCAAGGTCCTGTCCGACGGCACGCCGTGGCGCCCGCTGGCCCACGCCGACGACATCGCCGGCGCCGTCGTCGCCGCGCTGACCGCCCCGGCCGACGTCGTCCGCGCCCGGGCCTACAACGTGGGCTCGGAGACCAACAACCGCACCGTCGCCGACATCGCCCAGGCCGTCGTCGACGCCGTGCCCGGCTCGACGCTCAACATCACCGGCGAGGCCGGCAACGACCCCCGCAGCTACCGCGTCGACTTCTCCCGGGCCCGCAAGGAGCTCGGCTTCGAGGCGAAGTGGAGCATCCCGGACGGCGCCCGCCAGCTCGCCGCGGAGTACAAGGAGCGCGGGCTGACCCAGCAGGCCTTCGACGAGCAGTTCACCCGCCTGGCCGTCCTGAACCGCCGCCAGGCGGCGGGCGAGCTGGACGCCAACATGCGCGTCCTCTAGCTCCCACCGCACTCCGGAGCCGGAACGCTGTCGGAGACACCTTCCGAACAGCGTTCTGGCTCCGGAGTGCTCAGGCGAGCGCGGCGAGCACCGTGCGGACGACGCCGCGCTCGTCGCGGAGCATCGGGGCCGTCACGAAGACGACGTCCCAGCCCAGGGCGTGGACGCGGTTGAGGCGGTCGCGGTCGCGGTTCAGCGCCCGCGCCTGCCCGTCGCGCCAGTCGCCGTCGTACTCGACGGCGACCTTCCGCTCCGGGAACGCCAGGTCCACGCACACGAGCCGGCCCGTGCGGTCCTCGATCCAGTACTGCGGCACCGGGTGGAGCCCGGCGAGCGCGAGGATCACGCGGAGCTTCGACTCGGGGCGGAGTCGGCCCGTGGGTCGGCGAGCTCGACGGCCCGGCGGGCGAGCACGATGCCGTTGTCCGACCGGGCGGCCACCAGCGCCGCGAGGGCGGACCGGTCGACGAGGCCGCGGCGGAGCACGGCGTCGAGGTCGGCGACGGCGTCGGGAAGCGGGCGCCCGAGCAGCAGGTCCAAGGCCATCCGCATGGGTGAGGCCAGCAGGCCGAACGCCCAGGGCTCGACGTCGGCGGGCTCGATGGCGGTCGGCGCACGTCGAGCCCGGTGCGCCGACCCAGCCGCATCTCCGGTGGGGCGATCACCTGCACGGGATCCTCCGGCCAGGCGATCGGGACGCCGCGCACGGCCGCCGCCGACCGCCCCGTGATCACCGCCCCGCGCGGGAGGGCGCACGTGGCCGCCCGGCACCGCACGGCGTGGGTGACCCGCACCCCGGCCCGCACGAACGTGTCCTGGAAGAGCCGCTGCACGGCAGGCCCGCGCAGCTGGGCCCTGGTGAGCACCCCGGCCGCGACGGCCTCGGATCCCCGGAAGACATCAGCAGGAACACCCACGCCGTCATGCTGACGCGCTCCGGGAAACCGCGTCGCGAACTGTCCACACTCCATCCACAGGCGCACTCCGGAGCCGGAACGCGGTCGGAGGGGCCCGCAGGACAGCGTTCCGGCTCCGGGGTGCGGTAGGACGGTCGGCATGTGTCGGAACATCCGCGTGCTGCACAACTTCGAGCCGCCCGCCACCGAGGACGAGGTCGCCGCCGCCGCGCTGCAGTACGTGCGCAAGGTCGCCGGGACCACGAAGCCGTCGGCCGCCAACGCCGAGGCGTTCGACCGGGCCGTCGCCGCCGTCGCCGCGGCGACGCGGGAGCTGCTCGACTCGCTCGTGACGACCGCGCCGCCGAAGGACCGCGAGACCGAGGCGGCGAGGGCGCGGGCGCGGTCGGCCGAGCGCTACGGCACCTGACCCGGGACGACGAGCGGCCCGCCCGTCCGGGGGGTCCGGACGGGCGGGCCGCTCGGGCGGGGGGGCTAGCCGTGCAGCGCCACCGCGAGGTCGGTGACGTCGGCGCCGAGCGCGCCGAGGTCGGTGGCACCGCCGGTCAGGACGTCGACGAGCCACAGGCGCCGCTCGCCGGCGACCTCGACGGTCGCGTAGGCGGTGTTGTCGGCGGCCCGGCCCCCGGCGAGGGTGGTGCGGATGTCGAAGCCGGCGTCGGGGCCGATGTCGGCGGGCAGGCCGCCGGTCGGGGCCAGGGTGCCGGCGTTGGCGGGGGACTGGACCGCGACGCGGTCCAGGGCGGTGTCCAGGTCGAACAGCGTGGTGGCGGTGGTCGCGTCCCCGTCGTTGTTCGTGTACGCCGCGGCGGTGACGCCGGTGGCCGGCACGGTGCCGGTGGCGGGGGCGACGGCCGGGTTGGTCAGCGGGGCGTCCTCCGCGGTGGCGGCCAGCGGCATGGTCGCGAAGGGCTGGCGCAGGTTCTGGCCCGCGTCGCTGACGATCCGCAGGGCGTTGGCGGCGGGGTTGAAGTCGACGCCGAACTCCTCGCCGCGCAGCGCGACGGTCAGCTCGCCGATCCGCTCGGCCCGCGCCGTCGCGTCGTCGATGCGGTACAGGCCGCCCTCGTCGCCGACGCCGTACAGCTCGCCGTCCTGGACGCGGTAGTCGATGCCGACCAGGTGCCCGTCGCCGTCCAGCTCGACCGCGCCGATCTCGTGGACCCGGTCCGGGTGCGCGGTCGGGAAGCCGACGAGCACGGTGCCGTCGACCAGGCCGACGGCGTCCGGGCCCCCCGAGTGGTCCCCGTCGTCGGTGGCGAACGCCTGCGGGGCGAGGACCGCGGCGCCGACCGCGGTCACCGCCCCCGTGGCGATGAGAGCGCGCCGGAGCATCGGCATGGTGGGTCTCCCTCGGTGTGCGGAGGCCCCGTCGGCCCCCGCAGGGCCCAACGCGCGACACCGGGGCGGGGTGATTCCCCCGATCAGGCGGGATCGACGCGCAGGATGCGGTCGTCGCTGCCGTTCGACGTGCTCAGCAGCAGGGCGCCGTCCGGGGCGAGCCGCACGGCGCGGATCCGCCCGTAGGTGCCGTCCAGCGGCTCCGGGACGCCGACCTGCGCCACGGCCCCGTCCGGCCCGGGCGTCATGAGCAGCAGCTTCTCCCCGCGCAGGGCGCCGACGGCCAGCACGCCGTCGAGGTCGCCCCACTGCGGCCCGGCGAGGAACGCCGCCCCCGCGACGGCCTCGACGGGGCTGCCAGAGCTCCACGCGGCGGGGACGGCGTCGGGGTAGCGCTCGGTGTCGGTCATCGGCACCGACTCGTCGTAGCCGCCGACGGTGCCGCCCTGCGCCGGGTCCCAGCCGTAGTTGCCGCCCGCGACGACGCGGTTGACCTCGTCGTCGGTGCTCGGGCCGTGCTCGGTGGTGTAGACGGTGCCGTCCTGCGCGACCGCGACGCCCTGGACGTTGCGGTGCCCGTAGGTGAGCAGCAGCTGCTGGGCGGGGTCGTCGGCGTCGGCGAAGGGGTTGTCGGGCAGCGGCCCGCCCGTGGCGAGGTCGATCCGCAGCACCTTGCCGCCGAGCGAGGCCAGGTCCTGCGGCACGCCGCCGCGGGCGGTGTCCCCGGTGCCGACGAGCAGCGCGCCGTCCGCGGCGAGGGCGGGGCGGCAGCCGGAGTGCCGGCCGCTCGACGCGATGGGCAGGCCGCCGACGAGCGGGTCGGCGACGCGGGTGGCGGTGGTGCCGCTGAGCTCCCAGGTGACGAGCCGGACGTCGGTGGGGGAGCCGGCCTCGGCGTGGGTCTGGCAGGTGGTGAACCGGCCGGACCGCGCGAAGTCGGGGTGCACGACCAGCCCCATCAGCCCGCCCTCGCCCTCGGCGTAGACGTCGTCGAGGTCGGCCTCGACCGGGGTGGCGGTGGCGCCCGGCTCCGCGCTCGACAGCAGCGTCAGCCGCCCCCCGCGCTCGGTGACGAGCACCCGCCCGTCGGGCAGCACCCCGACGTCCCAGGGGTTCGTCAGCCCGGCGGCGACCTCGGTGACGCGCAGCTCGGGGACGCCGGTGCGCACCGGGACGGCCGGGGTGGTGGGGGTGGCGGGGGCGGTCGTCGGACCCGGCGCGACCTCGGCGAGCGGGGCGCGCCCGGCGCCGCCGGCCGCGACCGACGCGGGCTCGGGCGCGGCGCAGCCGGCGAGGACCAGCGCGGCGGCCACGGCCAGGACGGGAGCGGAGCGGCGCATGCCCCGCATCCTGCCGCCGGAGCGGTGAGGTCGCCGTACCGGGCCGCTACGGTCCCCTCCCATGGCGCTCCCGGGCTACCTCCGCTTCCCGCACCTGCACGGCGACACGCTCGTGTTCACGGCGGAGGACGACGTCTGGACGGCCCCGCTCGCCGGGGGGCGCGCGCACCGGCTCACCGCGGACGCCGTGCCCGTGCGCGCGCCGCGGCTGTCCCCGGACGGCGCGCGGGTGGCGTGGGCGTCGCGCCGGGAGGGGCCGATGGAGGTGCTGGTGGCCGACCTCGACGGCGGCCCGGCCCGCCGGCTGACCTGGTGGGGCGACGACCGGACGCGCCCCTGCGGCTGGGCCGAGGGGCCCGACGGCGGCCGCGACGTCCTGGTCGTCGCGGGCGCCGGCCCGTACGCGGGCCGGCGCACCTGGGCGCACGCGGTGCCGGAGGCCGGGGGCCCCGCGCGGCTGCTGCCCGTCGGGCCGGTGTCCGACCTCGCGCGCGACGGGCGTGCGACGCTGCTGTGCTCGTCGATCTCCCGCGAGCCGGCCTGGTGGAAGCGCTACCGCGGCGGCACCACCGGGAAGCTGTGGCTCGACGCCGGCGGGTCGGGGGAGTTCGCGCGGATCGGCGCCGAGCTGGACGGTCACGTCGAGTCCCCGCTGCTCGTCGGCGGCCGCGTCGCGTTCGTCGGCGACCACGAGGGCTGGGGCAACCTCTACTCGCTCGCCCCCGACGGCACGGACCTGCGCCGCCACACCGACCACGGTGCCCCCGGCTCGCCGGCCTTCTACGTCCGGCACGCCAGCACCGACGGCGCGCGCGTGGTCTACGAGTCGGCCGGCGAGCTGTGGCTCCTCGACGACCTCGACGGCGCGCCGCCCCGCCGCCTCGACGTCGTGCTCGGCGGCCCCCGCACCGCCCGCGAGCCGTACCGCGAGTCCGGCCGCGTCGACGAGGCCGTCCCCGACCGGACCGGGCGCACGAGCGTCGCCGTGCTGGGCGGCGCGGTGCTCCGGCTCGCGCACCGCGACGGCCCGGCGCGCACCCTGCTCGACGTCCCCGGGGCGCGGGCCCGGCTGGCCCGCCCGCTGGGCGAGGACCGGGCCGTGTGGGTGGACGACACGACCGGTGAGGACGCGGTGTGCGTCGCGCCGCTGGACGCCCCCGCCGAGGTCCGCCGCAGCGGGTCGGGCGAGCTCGGCCGGGTGCTGGAGCTCGCCCCCGATCCGGACGGCGCGGCGGTCGCGCTCACCACGCACGACGGCCGGCTGCTGCTGCTCGACGCCGCGTCGGGCGCGCTGCGGGAGCTGGCCCGGTCGGTCACCGGCGCCGAGTACACCGGTCCGGCCTGGTCCCCGGACGGGGCGTGGCTCGCGGTGTCCGCGCCGCAGCCCGCCGGCCTGCGCAGCATCGTGCTCGTCCGCACCGGGGACGGCGAGCAGGTGCCGGTGACCCCGCCGCGGTTCGTCGACGCCTCGCCCGCCTTCACCCCCGACGGCCGCTACCTGGCGTTCCTGTCGGTGCGCAGCTTCGACCCCGTCTACGACGAGCACGCGTTCGACCTGTCCTTCCCGGCGTCGTGGCGGCCGTTCCTGGTGCCGCTGGCGGCGCGCACGCCCTCGCCGTTCGGGGCGAGCCCGGACGGGCGGCCGGTCGCGCCGGGCGAGGAGGGACCCGCCGACCCGCCCGCGCCCCAGCCCGGCGACCCGTCCTCGCCGGACTCGGCGGCCGCGCCGCGCGAGGAGCCGCCCGCCGTCGAGCCGGTGGTGGTCGACGCCGGGGGCCTGGTCGACCGCGTCGTCCCGGTGCCGGTCGTGGAGGCCCGCTACTCGGGCCTGCAGGCGGGCAAGGACTGCCTGCTCTGGCTGCGGACCCCGCTGTCGGGGGCGCTGGGCCACGGCCGGGCGGGCAAGGACCGGCCGCGGACGGTCCTGGAGCGCTTCGACCTGGTGCGCCGCAAGCTCGACGTGATCGCCGACGCCGCGGACGGGTACGCGGTGAGCGGCGACGGCACGCGCCTGCTGGTGCGCGACGGCCGCGCGCTGCGGGTGCTGCGCACCGACCGCTCCGGCTCGTCGGTCCCCGAGAACGGGGAGGGCGCCGACGAGTACGCCGTCGACCTCGACCGCGTCGGCACGACGGTCGAGGTGTCGGCGCGCTGGCGGCAGATGTTCGACGAGGCCGCGCGGCTCATGCGCGACCACTTCTGGACCGCCGACACGGGCGGGGTCGACTGGGCGGGCGAGGTGGCGCGCTACCGCCCGCTGGTCGACCACGTCGGCAGCTACGACGACCTCGTCGACCTGCTGTGGGAGGTCCAGGGCGAGCTGGGCACCTCGCACGCCTACGTCCGCCCGCGCTGGACCGGCGGGCAGGACGGGCGCCCGGCGTTCCTCGGCGCCGACCTCGCGCCGGACGGGCGGGGGTGGCGGGTGGAGCGCGTGCTGCCCGCCGACACCTCCGCCCCGGCCGCCCGCAGCCCGCTCGCCGCGCCCGGCGTCGACGTCCGCGCCGGGGACCTGCTGCTGGAGGTGGGCGGGCGGCCGGTCGACCCGCTGCTCGGGCCCGCGCCGCTGCTCGTCGGCACCGCCGACACCGTCGTCGAGCTCACCGTCGCCCGGGCGGGTGAGGTGCGCCGCGTCGCCGTCCGCCCGCTGCCGGACGAGACCGAGCTGCGCTACCAGGACTGGGTGGTCGGGCGCCGCGCCGCCGTCGCCGAGCGCTCCGGCGGGCGCCTGGGCTACCTGCACGTGCCGGACATGATGCCGACGGGCTGGGCGCAGCTGCACCGCGACCTGGGCCGCGAGCTGGCCCGCGACGGGCTGGTGGTCGACCTGCGGTCCAACGGCGGCGGCCACACCTCCCAGCTGGTGGTGGAGAAGCTCGCGCGGCGGGTCACCGGGTGGACCGTGGCGCGGCACCGCGAGCCCACCACCTACCCCCGCGACGCCCCGCGCGGCCCGGTCGTGGTGGTCGTCGACGAGCTCGCCGGCTCCGACGGCGACATCGGCACCCTCGCGCTGCAGCAGCGCGGCATCGGCCCGGTCGTCGGCGTCCGCACCTGGGGCGGGGTGATCGGCATCGACTCCCGCTACCGGCTGGTCGACGGCACGGGCGTGACCCAGCCCCGCTACGCCCACTGGTTCGACGGGGTGGGCTGGGAGGTGGAGAACCGCGGCGTCGAGCCCGACGTCGAGGTCGTCGTCACCCCGCAGGAGTGGGCGGCCGGGCGCGACCCGCAGCTGGACCGGGCGGTGGAGCTGGCGCTGGCGGCGCTGGTCGAGCGGCCCGCGGTCCGCCCGCCGGACCCGGCCACCCGCCCGTCGCGCCGCCGCCCGGAGCTGCCGCCCCGCCCCTGACCCCGGACGCCCGCGGCGCCGGGACCGCTCCCGGCCGTCCTCGGGACGCTGCGCACCGCCGCCCGGTGGGGGCCGGTGCGCGATGAGGAGGAGGGCGACCATGATCGAGGCCAGGGGCCTCACCAAGCGCTTCGGGGCGACCACCGCCGTCGACGACCTGTCGTTCGCCGTGCGCCCGGGGGCCGTCACCGGCTTCCTCGGGCCGAACGGGGCCGGCAAGTCCACGACGATGCGGATGGTCCTCGGGCTGGACCGGCCGACGGCGGGCGAGGTCCGCATCGCCGGCAAGCGCTACGCCGAGCTCGCGCAGCCGCTGCGCACCGTCGGGGCGCTGCTCGACGCGAAGTGGGTGCACCCGAACCGCTCCGCGCGGTCGCACCTGCGCTGGCTGGCCGCGGCCGGCCGCATCCCGGCGTCGCGGGTGGACGAGGTGCTCGACGCCGTCGGGCTGTCGGGTGTGGCGGGCAAGCGGGCGGGGACCTTCTCGCTGGGCATGTCGCAGCGCCTCGGCATCGCCGGCGCGCTGCTCGGCGACCCGCAGGTGCTGCTGTTCGACGAGCCGGTCAACGGGCTCGACCCCGAGGGCATCCGCTGGATCCGCACGTTCCTGCAGCGCCTCGCGGCCGAGGGCCGCACCGTGTTCGTGTCCAGCCACCTGCTGTCGGAGATGGCGGTGACCGCCTCGGAGCTCGTGGTGATCGGCCGGGGCCGGCTCGTCGCGCAGGGGCCGGTGCAGCAGTTCGTCGACGGTGCGTCGAGCAGCGGGGTGCTGGTCCGCAGCCCGCAGGGGGAGGCGCTGGCGCAGGTGCTGCGCCGGCGGGGGATGACGGCGGTGCCGGGGGACGGCGGCCGCCTGCGCGTGACCGGCGCGACCGTCGAGGCGGTCGGGGAGCTGGCCGCGCAGCACGGGTTCGTGCTGCACGAGCTGACGCAGAGGACGGCGTCGCTGGAGGAGGCGTTCATGGAGCGGACGGGGCGGGACGTGGAGTACGCGGCGGGCCGGTCCTCCCGCGGGGCGCACCGCGCGGCGGACGGGCGATGAGCGTCCTCGCCGCGGAGCGCATCAAGCTGCTCTCCACCCGCTCGCCGTGGTGGACGGGCGCCGCCGCGGTCGTCGTCGTCGCGGGGCTGACGGTGCTGGTCGCCGCGTTCGCCGCTCCGGCCGCCGCCCGGGGCGACGTCGAGGGGCTGCCGACCGCGCCCGGTCCGATCCTCGCCGCGGTGGTGCCGGTCGGGCTGGTGATCGTCCTGGTCATGGCGACCCTGGCGGTCACCACCGAGCACCGGTTCGGCACGGTCCGCACCACCTTCCAGGCGGTGCCCCGCCGGCCCGTCGCGCTGGTCGGCAAGGCCGTCGTGGTGGCCACCGCGGCCGGCGTCGTCGGGCTGGTGGCCTCGACCCTGGCGTGGGTCGGCGCCGCGCTGCTCCTCGGGGCGCCGCTGGTGCCGGCGACGGCGGCGGACTGGCGGGTCGTGGGCGGCACGGGTGCGGTGTTCGCCCTGGGCGCGGTGATCGCCGTGGCGGTCGGGATCCTGCTGCGGCAGACCGCGGGCGCCGTGGCGCTGCTGCTGATCTGGGTGCTGGTGGTCGAGTCCCTGCTCGGGGCGATCCCGGACGTGGGCGACGACATCGCGGTGCGGCTGCCGTTCACCAACGCCGGCAACTTCCTCGGCGGACCCGCCGCCCCCGTCGTCGTGCCGGGGGTCGCGACGTCGCCGTCCCCGCTCGGCTCGCTGCTCCACCTCGCGCTGTTCGCCACGGTGCTGTTCGCCGTGGCCGTGGTGGTGGCGGACCGCCGCGACGCCTGAGCCGGCCCGGGGCCCACCGCGTAGGCTGGACCCGAGACCCCACCCGTGGCCCCCGCCCCGGGGAGGGGTCTGTTCCGCGTGCGTCGAAGGGGTAACCGATCACCGTGGCCAAGCTCGCCGGACTGCTCCGCTCCGCGGTGTCCGACACCGATCTCGCCGACGTCCTCGCCGCCGTCCGCACGGCCCGACCCGACGCGGTGCCGGCCGTGCGCGTGGAGGGGCCGGCGGGGCTGCGCCCGTTCCTGGCGGCCGGGTGCGCCGCCGACGAGGACGGCGCGGGCGGCACCGTGCTCGTCGTCACCGCCACCGACCGCGAGGCCGAGGACCTGGCCGCCGCGGCCGCCGACCTGCTCGACGCGGCCGCCGTCGCGGTGCTGCCCTCCTGGGAGACGCTGCCCCACGAGCGCCTCTCGCCGCGCCCGGACACCGTCGGGCGCCGGCTCGACCTGTTCCGCCGCCTCGCCGGCGACGCCCCGCCCCGGGTCGTCGTCACCGCCGCCCGGAGCCTGATCCAGCCGATCGCGCCCGGCCTGGGCCGGCTCGACCCGGTGCACCTGCGCGTCGGCGACGAGGCCGACTTCGACGGCGTGCTGGAGCGGCTGGTCGAGCTGGCCTACACCCGCGTGGAGATGGTCACCGCCCGCGGGGAGTTCGCGGTGCGCGGCGGCATCGTCGACGTCTTCCCGCCGACGGCCGAGCAGCCGGTCCGCGCCGAGTTCTGGGGCGACGAGGTCAGCGAGCTGCGGTCGTTCTCGGTGGCCGACCAGCGCTCGGTGGACGCGGCCGCGGAGCTGCACGCCCCGGGCTGCCGCGAGCTGCTGCTCACCGCCCCCGTGCGGGAGCGCGCCGCCGCGCTCGCCCGCGTGCACGAGAACAACCCCCAGCTCCGCGAGCTGCTGGAGCACCTCGCGCAGGGCATCCCGAGCGAGGGCATGGAGTCGCTCGTGCCCGTGCTGGCCGACGGGGAGCTGGAGCTGCTCACCGACCTGCTGCCGGCCGGCTCGCTGGTGCTGCTCGCCGACCCCGAGCGCATCCGCACCCGCAGCGCGGACCTCGTGCGCACCGGCCAGGAGTTCCTGGAGGCGTCCTGGTTCAGCGCGAGCACCGGCGGGGACGCGCCGATCGACGTCGGCGCCGCGGCCTACCGCGACCTCGCCGACGTCCTCGGGCACGCGGGCGCCACCGGCCGCCCCGTCGTCACCCTGAGCCCGCTGGTGTCCGGCCGCGAGGACGTCCTCGCCCCCGCCGTGCACGCGGTGGAGGCCTACCGGGGCGACACCGACCGGGCGCTGGCCGACCTGCGCGCGCACGTCGCGACCGGGGGCACCGCGGTGCTCGTCGTCGGCGGCCAGGGCACCGCCCAGCGCACGCTCGCGCAGCTGCGCGAGGCCGACGTGCCGGCCGCGCTCGTGGAGGCGCCGACCGAGCCGGAGAAGGGCCTGGTCACCGTCACCTGCGGGCGGCTCACCGAGGGCTTCAGCGCCGGCCCGCTGGTCGTCGTCACCGAGTCCGACCTCACCGGCAACCGGGCCGGGGCCGCGGACACCGCGCGGAAGCTGCCGACGAAGCGGCGCAACGCCGTCGACCTCGTCACGCTCAAGCCCGGCGACCACGTGGTGCACTCCCAGCACGGCATCGGCAGGTTCGTCGAGATGCGGGAGCGGACGGTGTCCGGCGCGACCCGCGAGTACCTCGTCCTGGAGTACGCCTCCAGCAAGCGGGGGCAGCCGGCCGACCGGCTGTTCGTCCCCACCGACTCCCTCGACGAGATCAGCCGCTACGTCGGCGGCGAGGTGCCGGTGCTCAACAAGCTGGGCGGCGCCGACTGGGCGAAGACCAAGGGCCGGGCGCGCAAGGCCGTGCGCCAGATCGCCGCGCAGCTCGTGCAGCTCTACGCCGCGCGCCAGTCCGCGCCCGGCCACGCCTTCGCGCCGGACACCCCCTGGCAGCGCGAGATGGAGGACGCCTTCCCGCACACCGAGACGCCCGACCAGCTCGCGGCGATCGACGAGGTCAAGCGGGACATGGAGCGCCCCGTGCCGATGGACCGGGTGATCTCCGGCGACGTCGGGTTCGGCAAGACCGAGATCGCGGTGCGCGCGGCGTTCAAGGCGGTGCAGGACGGCAAGCAGGTCGCGGTGCTGGTGCCGACGACGCTGCTCGCGAGCCAGCACCTCGACACCTTCACCGAGCGCATGCGCGCGTTCCCGATCACGGTGCGCGGGCTGTCGCGCTTCACCGACGCCGCCGAGGCGAAGCGGACGATCGAGCAGCTCGCGACCGGCGAGGTCGACGTCGTCGTCGGGACCCACCGGCTGCTGCAGACCGGCGTGCGCTGGAAGGACCTCGGCCTGGTCATCGTCGACGAGGAGCAGCGCTTCGGCGTCGAGCACAAGGAGCACATCACCGCCCTGCGCACGCACGTCGACGTCCTCACCCTGTCGGCGACGCCGATCCCGCGCACGCTGGAGATGAGCCTGGCCGGCATCCGCGAGATGTCGACGATCACCACCCCGCCCGAGGACCGCCACCCCACGCTCACCTACGTCGGCGCCCACGACGACAAGCAGGTGGCCGCCGCGATCCGCCGCGAGCTGCTGCGCGACGGCCAGGTGTTCTACGTGCACAACCGGGTCTCGACCATCGACCGGGCCGCGAAGAGGATCCGCGACCTGGTCCCCGAGGCCCGCATCGCGGTCGCCCACGGGCAGATGAACGAGGACCTGCTGGAGCGCACCGTCGCCGGGTTCTGGCAGAACGAGTTCGACGTGCTGGTCTGCACGACGATCGTCGAGAACGGCCTGGACATCTCCAACGCCAACACCCTGATCGTCGAGCGCTCCGACACCCTCGGGCTCTCCCAGCTCCACCAGCTGCGCGGGCGCGTCGGCCGCGGGCGCGAGCGCGGCTACGCCTACTTCCTGTTCCCGCCCGAGCACCCGCTCACCGAGACCGCCCACGACCGGCTCGCGACGATCGCCCAGCACTCCGAGCTGGGGTCGGGCGCCGCCGTCGCCATGAAGGACCTGGAGATCCGCGGCGCGGGCAACATCCTGGGCGCCGAGCAGAGCGGCCACATCGCCGGTGTCGGGTTCGACCTCTACATCCGGCTGGTCGGCGAGGCCGTCGCCGCGTTCCGCCAGCAGGCCGGCGCCGACGGGGCCGACGAGGAGGAGGCGCTGGCGGAGGTGCGGGTCGACCTGCCGGTCGACGCGCACGTGCCGCACGACTACGTCGACGGCGAGCGGCTGCGCCTGGAGGTCTACCGCAAGATCGCCGAGGCGGGCGACGGCGCGGCGCTGGACGCCATCGTCGAGGAGCTCGTCGACCGCTACGGCGAGCCCCCCGCGCCGGTCCGCAACCTGCTGGCCGTCGCGGCGTTCCGGCAGACCTGCCGGGCGCTGGGGATCGCCGAGGTGGCCGCGGCCGGCAACGGCATCCGCGTCGGGCCGGTCGACCTGCCCGACTCCGCGCAGCTGCGGCTCAAGCGGCTGTACCCGAAGGCGCAGTACAAGGCGGCCGCGCGGGCGGTGCTCGTGCCGAAGCCGGTCGAGGCCGGGCGGATCGGGGGCGCGCCGCTGCGCGACACCGCGCTGCTCGACTGGTGCGCCCGGCTGCTCGGGGACCTGGTGGCCCCGGCGCCGGTCCGCGGCTGACCGCACCCGTCCCGCGGGCGGCCGGGCCCTGGCTCGGCCGCCGCGGGGCCCGTGAGAGGGTGGTTCCGTGCGCAGTCGGGTGGGGCGGGTCGTGGCGGCCGCGGTGGTCGTCGCCTCGGTGGTGGGCGGGTGCTCGGCCGGGCCGGGCCAGGCCGGGTCGGCCGTGATCGTGGGCGACGCGGCGATCCCGCTCGGCCCCGTGCAGGACGACATCGCCGTCGCGCTCCGGTCCGACCGGGCGGAGACCGCCGCCCAGCTCGGGCTCACCGACCCGCAGGCCGTGGCCCGCTACGTCGTCAGCGACGCCGTCCGGCACGAGCTGCTGGCCGACCGCGCCGCCGCCGAGGGCCTGACCGTGAGCGAGCGGGACGTCGACGCCGCGCTGGCGGCCGAGGGCCCCGCCGCGCTGTTCGAGGGCGAGCGGGCGCGCCGGGCGGCGCGCGACCAGCTGCTGGCCGGGCAGCTCGGCGCGCGGGAGGTCGACCGGATGACCGTGACCCTCGACCTGGCCGTCGCCCCCTCGCAGGCGGAGGCGGACGCGCTCGCGCGGTCGCTGGCCGCGGGCGACCCGGGCGTCGCCACGCAGCCGCTGGAGATCCCCGCCGCGCAGGCGCTCGGGCAGTTCCCGCTGTTCCCGTTCGGCACGCCGGTCGGGTCGGTCGTCGTGCTGGAGCCGGCGCAGCCCGACCAGGTGGAGGTCGTGCGCATCGCCGACCGCACCGACGCGCCCTCGGCCGCGCCGATCGCCGACCAGGTCCCGCCCGACCTGCTCGCCTCGTTCGGCTACCAGCTGCTGCAGGCCGACGCCACCGACGTGCAGGTCAACCCCCGCTTCGGCGTGTTCGACCCGCTGCAGATGTCGGTCGTCGCCCCCGAGGACGTCGCCGGCTCCGTCATCGCCCCGGACGACCAGCGCTGAGCCGTGCCGCTCACGCTCGTCGTCCTGCCCGCCTCCGGGGTGCTGCCCCCCGACGCCGGACCCGCCCTGCGCGCGGCCGGGCGCGTCCTCGCCGACGCCTCGGTGCCCGCCGACCTGCGCGAGCGCCTGGGCGCCGCCCCCCTCGACGCGCCGCCGCCGCCGGACGCGCTGGTGTTCACCACCGACGCCGGCTCGCCGCTGCGGGCCGCCGCCGACGTCGTCCTCGCCCCGCCGGTCGGCGCCGGCCTGCTCGACGCCGTCGCCGTCATGGACCGGTTGCGCTCGCCCGGCGGCTGCCCCTGGGACGCGGAGCAGACCCACGAGAGCCTGCTGCGGTACCTGGTCGAGGAGTGCTACGAGCTCTACCAGGCGATCGAGGACGGCGACCGGGTCGCGCTGCGCGAGGAGCTCGGCGACGTGCTGCTGCAGGTGCTGTTCCACGCCCGCGTCGCGGCCGAGGGCGACCCGGCGTTCGACGTCGACGACGTCGCGGCCGAGCTCGTCGCGAAGCTCGTCGGGCGGCACCCGCACGTCTTCGCCGGCACCGAGCGGATCGACACCGCGGAGCGCCAGGAGCGCCGCTGGGAGGAGCTCAAGCGCGCGGAGAAGCAGCGGGAGTCCAGCGTGGACGGCGTCGCGACCGCCCAGCCCGCCGTCGCCCTCGCCGCGAAGCTCACCGCCCGCACCGCCCGCGCCGGGCTGCCGCCCGCCCTGCTGCCCGGGGCCGACGACGCGGACGGGCCGGGGGAGCGGCTGTTCGCCCTGGCGGCGGCGGCCCAGCTGGCCGGGGACGACCCCGAGGCGCGGCTGCGCACGACCGCGCTGCGCTTCGCCGCCGACGTGCGCGCCGCCGAGGCGGCCGCCCGCGCCGCGGGCCTGGACCCGCACGCGCTCGACGCCGCGGCGTGGCGCCGGTCCTGGCCGCGCGGCTGATCCCGCCGGTCCCGCCCGCGCCCCGCTAGCCTGGACGGGGTGATCGTCCGCGCCGTCGCCGTCCTGCTCGTCCTGGTCGCGGGGGTCCTGGTCGCGCTCGTCGCCCTGCGCCCGGCCCCGCCGGACGACGACCTCGTCCCCGCCGACGTCCCCCGCGGCACCCCGGCGGTGCAGGCCGCCCCGCTCGACCCCGCGGCCGACCTCGCCGCCTGGGCGGCGGCGACCGGGGAGGCCACCGGCGTGCCGGCCCGCGCCCTGCGCGCCTACGGGGCCGCGGAGCTCGCCCAGCGCGCGGCGACCCCCGACTGCGGGCTGTCCTGGGCCACGGTCGCGGGCATCGCCCGCGTGGAGTCCGACCACGGGCGCCTCGCCGCGGAGCTCGGCGCCGACGGCGTCCCCCGGCCGCGGATCGTCGGGGTGGCGCTGGACGGGTCGGAGGGCGTGCGGGAGGTCCGGGACACCGACGGCGGCGCCCTCGACGGCGACGCGGTGCACGACCGGGCGGTGGGCCCGATGCAGTTCCTGCCCACCACGTGGGCCCGCTACGGCGCCGACGGCGACGGCGACGGGGACGCCGATCCGCACCAGCTCGACGACGCCGCCCGCGCGGCGGCGGCCTACCTGTGCGACGACGGGCGGGCGCTGGGGACGGGCCCGGGCTGGTGGGACGCCGTGCTCGCGTACAACCGGTCCGGGTCCTACGCCCGTCTGGTCTGGGCGGCCACCGCGCGCTACGCCCGACCGGTCAACGTGAGCGGAATCACACAAACCTGATCCTCGGGTCGGGAACTCCTCGTGACCGGGCTGATCACCCGGTCGACGGCACCGATGCTGTGTGAGCCAGCACACCGGCGGCTTGCGGCCGGTCCCGCCCTCGGGTAGATGACCGCTCGTCGAGCGGCGGTGCGCCGCCCCCGGCGGCCCGCGCCGGGCGCGGGGCCGGGGCACTGGTGACCGGCGGGTAGGTAGGTGAGGACCCGGTGAAGACACGCCGAACCGGAGTCGACTCCACCGACGGGGGCGCGGGACGGCTCCCGTGATCGAGTTCGCCTGATCGGCAGCGGGCGGGGAACCCGATCGGCCGGGTTGTCCGCGCCGTGGACGGTCGGGCAGCGTCAGTGGGACCGTCGTCCGACCGAGGAGGGCGGGCCCCCACCTCAGGAGTAACCATGAGTTACCGCCCTGTCGTCCGCGTCTGCGCCGCCGCCGCGCTGACACTGGTGCTCGGCGCGGCCGCGGCCGCACCGGCCTCCGCCCGCGAGAGCACCGCCGTCGCGCCCGACGTGCTCGCCGCCGTCGCCCGCGACCTCGGGCTCACCGCCGCCGAGGCCGAGCAGCGGCTGCTCGCCGAGCAGGCCGCCGCCGAGCAGGACCAGCGGCTCGCCGCCGAACTCGGCGACAGCTACCGCGGCGCCTGGCTCGACGCGGCGGGGGAGCTGGTGGTGTCCACCTCCGACCCGGCGGAGGTCGACCGGATCGTCGCGGCGGGGGCCCAGCCCCGGGTCGCGACCGGGGCCGACCCCCAGGCGGCCCTGGACGCCCTCAACGCGGCCGCGCGGCCGCAGAAGGGCGTCGTCGAGCCGTCCGGGGCGCGGACGATCACGCCCGTCCCGGCGTCGGTCGGCGCCTGGTTCGTCGACGAGACCACGAACCAGGTCGTGGTGCAGACCACCGACCTGGCGGCGGGGGAGCAGTTCAGGGCGCGCGCCGGTGAGCACGCCGCTCAGGTGCGGGTCGAGCAGGTCGCGGAGACCCCGCGGCCGCTGGCCGACATCGTCGGTGGCGACGCGATCACCGCGCAGGCCGGCGGCCGCTGCTCGGTCGGCTTCAGCGCCCGCTCCGGCTCCACCACCTACGTCGTCACCGCCGGGCACTGCACCGAGATCGGGGGCAACTGGAACGGGGCCAACGGCACCCTGCTCGGCCCGGTGGCCGGCACCTCGTTCCCGACCAACGACTACGGGATCATCCGGGTGAGCAACACGGCGGGCTGGACGCCCACCTCGCAGGTCCGCGGCACCAGCTCGGTGCTCGGCTCCACCGTGGCCGCGATCGGCGCCAGCACCTGCCGCTCCGGCTCCACCACCGGCTACCGCTGCGGCACCATCCGGGCCCGCAACGCCACGGTGAACTACGGCGGCGGGGACGTCGTGTCCGGCCTGACCCAGACCAGCGCCTGCGCGCAGCCGGGTGACTCGGGCGGCTCCTACGTCGCCGGCCGCCAGGCCCAGGGGGTCCTGTCGGGCGGGTCGGGCAACTGCTCGACCGGCGGCACCACCTACTTCCAGCCGCTCAACGAGATCCTCGGCGCCTACGGCCTCACGCTCGTCACGGGCTGACCGCGCACCGCACGACGGACCCCGGTCCGCGGGAGGGACGACCCCCTCCCGCGAGCCGGGGCCGCTGCCGTCAGGCCTCCAGCAGCGACTGCCCCCAGTACGCACCCTCGCCGAGCCCGGCCGGGCAGGCGAACACGGCGGACCCGGTGTGCTCGAGGTACTCCGACAGCACGTCGCGGTCGGCCAGCGCCTTCTGCATCGGCACGAACTGCCGCTGCGGGTCGCGCACGAACGCGACGAAGAACAGTCCCGCGTCCAGCCGACCCCGCCCGTCGCTGCCGTCGACGAAGTTGTAACCCCGCCGCAGCATCTTCACCCCGCCCAGCTCCTGCGCGGACGCGAGCCGGATGTGGGCGTTGACGTCGATCGGCCCGGCCGGGGACAGGTCGGCGACGTCGAACTCGCCGCTCGCACCGATCGGCGCGCCCGTGCCCTTCGTCCGCCCGATGATCAGCTCCTGCTCGGCCAGCGAGGTGCGGTCCCAGACCTCGATGTGCATCCGGATCCGCCGCGCGACCAGGTAGGTGCCGCCCGCGAGCCAGGCCGGCCCGTCGCCGGGGGCGACCCAGAGGTGCTCGTCGAGCGCGGCCGGGTCCTCGGCCTTGAGGTTGTTGGTGCCGTCCTTGAAGCCGAACAGGTTGCGCGGGGTCGCCTGCGCCGTCGACGTCGAGCTGGTGCGCCCGAACCCGAGCTGCGACCAGCGCACCTCCGTCGTGCCGAAGCCGCGGCGGACGAGGTTGCGCACGGCGTGCACCGCCACCTGCGGGTCGTCGGCGCAGGCCTGGATGCACAGGTCCCCGCCCGACAGCGCCGGGTCGAGCTGGTCGCCGGCGAACGGCGGCAGCGCGGCCAGCCCGGCCGGGAGCCGGTCGTCGAGACCGAGCTTGGCGAGCAGCGACGCCCCCACCCCGAGGGTGAGGGTGAGCGACGACGGGGGCAGCCCGAGGGCCTCCCCGGTGTCGTCGGGCGGGGCGTGGGGGTTGCCGCCGGTGGCGCCGCCGGGCGTGGCCTCGGCGCCGACCGTCATCCGCTCTGCCGCTCGGGTCCACTCCTGGAGCAGCGCCGCGACGCGCGCGCGGTCGGTGGTGGTGAGGTCGAGGGCGACGAAGTGCAGCCGGTCCTGCGCGGGCGTGACGATGCCGGCCTGGTGGAGTCCACGGAACGGCACGACGCGCTCGGCGGGCGGGACGGCGGCGGGGTCGGGGACGGCGCAGGCGGCGAGCCCGACGCCGGCGGCCCCGACGGCGCCGGCTCCCAGGAAGGCGCGCCGGGAGAGGCCCCTCACCGCGGCACCCCCGGTCGCGGCGACCGGCGGCTCACGCCGTCACCACCCCGGCCACCTGGCTCACCGGCTCGCTCAGCGCGTCCAGGGCGGCCGTGAGCTCCCGCAGGTCGTCCTCGCCCAGCTCGGTGTAGAGGCGGAAGCCGTCGGCGGTGCGGTGGGTGTCGAGCAGGTCGGTGAGCGCGGCGAAGCGCTCGTCGAGCACCGGGCCCAGCGCCGGGTCGCGCTCGTCGAGCACCGGCCGCAGGGCGGCGACGGCGCCCTGGCTGCCCTCGACGTTGGCCTGGAAGTCCCAGAGGTCGGTGTGGCTGTAGCGGTCCTCCTCACCGGTGATCTTGCCGGTGGCGACCTCGTCGAGCAGCTCCTTCGCCCCGTTCGCGAGCTGCACGGGCGTGAGCTCGACGCTCGGCGTCCGCGCGGCCAGCTCCTCGATGTCCGCCATGAGCCGGTCGGCCATCGCCGCCGAGTCGGGCTGCAGCCCGTCCTGCCAGAGGTCGCGCTCCAGGCGGTGGAACCCGGTGAACTCCACGCCCGGCTCGCCGTCGTCGCGGCCGTCGATGCGCGGGTCGATGTCGCCGAAGCTCTCGGCGACCGGCTCGATCCGCTCCCAGTGGGTCCGGGCGACCGGGTAGAGCGCCTTCGCGCCCTCGACGTCGCCGGTCTTCACCGCGTCGACGAACTCCCGCGTCCTCGGCACCAGGGCCTCGACCTGCGAGTTCACGTAGCGGGCGTAGCCGGAGGTCGCCTCGGCGAGCCGTGTGTCGGTGTCGACCGAGCGCACCGCCGTGCCGGTGACGATGAACGGCGCGCGGATGCCGTCGCCCACCATGCCGGGCTTGCACGCGGTCTCGTAGGCGCCGCCCTCGGGCACCTCGACGATCAGCTGCCGCGACGCGCCCGGTCCGATGTTCGCGACCTCGCCCATGATGCGGCCGCCGGTGGCGTAGAGGTAGAACTCGGTCACCTGCGAGCCGCGGTTGACGACGTCGAAGACGACGGTGCCGGCGGCCGCCCCGGTGGTGCCGACCTCGCACGCGGTGTCGCTCGCGGCGACGGGGATCGGTCCCGCACCGCCCTCGACGGGGGCGGGGCCGCTGCAGGCGGCCAGCGCCAGGCCCAGAGCGGTGGCACCCAGGACGGACGTGGTGCGGGACATGGATCTCCTCGGACGGGGGTGGCGGATCGCCCAGCACGGCGGTCCCGCTCTCCCGGACCGACTGAAGCTAGGTGAGGCTAACCTGACTTCCATGCGGGGTGGAAGCCGGTCCTCGCCCGGGTGGTCGCCCTACTCGTCCGGCCGGTCCTGCTCCACCGACATCCGGGCGCGGACCTCGCCCAGCGCCTCCTGGTACTCCGGGCGCGGGTCCATGGCCGCCGCCATCCTCAGCTGGGTGTGCGCCTCGGACAGGCGGCCCTGCCGCTGCAGCGCCTTGCCCAGCGCGAAGCGCGCGTAGTGGTCGGCGGGGTCGGTCGCCAGCACCCGCTCGAAGGCCTGCTGCGCGCGCTGCAGCTGGGCGGAGTTGAGGTAGGCCCGCCCGGCCAGCAGCTGCACCGAGGCGTCCTCGGGCTGGCTCTCCAGCACGGGGGCGAGCGCCTGCAGGGCGTCGAGGGGACGGCTGGACGCGACGAGCATCTCGGCGCGGCGGAAGGAGGCGTGCAGGTCCATGGTCGCCCCCACGGTAGGTCAGCGACGACCCGCGCGTCGACACCTCCGGCGGGTCGAGCCCGGTCCCCACTACCCTCTCGGGGGAATCCGGAATCGATCACGCGCGGACGAGGAGCAGTGGTGGCGGTCATCGAGCAGGTCGGTGCGCGGGAGATCCTCGACTCACGGGGCAACCCGACGGTCGAGGTGGAGGTCGCGCTGGAGGACGGGACGCTGGCGCGCGCGGCGGTGCCCTCGGGGGCGTCCACGGGCGAGCACGAGGCCGTGGAGCTGCGCGACGGCGACGCGGCGCGCTACGGCGGCAAGGGCGTCGAGCGGGCCGTGGCGGCCGTGCTCGACGAGATCGGGCCCCAGCTGACCGGGATGGAGGCGGTCGACCAGCGCGTCGTCGACCAGCGGCTGCTCGACCTCGACGGCACCCCGGACAAGTCGCGCCTGGGCGCGAACGCGATCCTCGGGGTCTCGCTGGCCGTGGCGAAGGCTGCGGCCGAGTCGAGCGGGCTGGAGCTGTTCCGCTACGTCGGCGGGTCGAACGCCCACATCCTGCCCGTGCCGATGATGAACATCATCAACGGCGGGGCGCACGCCGACTCCTCGGTCGACGTGCAGGAGTTCATGATCGCGCCGATCGGTGCGGACTCGTTCCGCGAGGCGGTGCGCTGGGGCGCGGAGACCTACCACGCGCTCAAGTCGGTGCTCAAGAGCCAGGGCCTCGCGACCGGCCTGGGCGACGAGGGCGGCTTCGCCCCCGACCTGCCCGGCACGCGCGCCGCGCTCGACCTCATCGCCACCGCGGTGGAGAAGGCCGGCTACACCCTCGGCCGCGACATCGTGCTGGCCCTCGACGTGGCGGCCACGGAGTTCCACGACGGCGGCGTCTACTCCTACGAGGGCCGCAAGCTGTCCTCGGCGGAGATGACGGCGGTCTACACCGAGCTGGTCGGGGCCTACCCGCTGGTCTCGATCGAGGACCCGCTGTCGGAGGACGACTGGGACGGCTGGGTGGAGCTGACCTCCGCGCTCGGCTCGAAGGTGCAGATCGTCGGCGACGACCTGTTCGTCACCAACCCCGAGCGGCTGGAGGACGGCATCGCCCGCGGCGCCGCGAACGCGCTGCTGGTGAAGGTCAACCAGATCGGCACGCTGTCGGAGACGCTCGACGCCGTCGCGCTGGCCCAGACCTCGGGCTACCGCTGCATGATGAGCCACCGCTCGGGCGAGACCGAGGACACCACGATCGCCGACCTGGCCGTCGCCACGTCCTGCGGGCAGATCAAGACCGGCGCCCCGGCCCGGTCGGAGCGGGTGGCGAAGTACAACCAGCTGATGCGCATCGAGGAGCTGCTGGGCGACGCCGCGCGCTACGCGGGCGACCTCGCCTTCCCGCGCTCCGCCGCGAGCGCCTGACGCCGTGGCCGACGACCGACCGGCCCGCGGGGCCCCGCGGGAGGGCCGCGCGCGGCGCCCGGCGGGCGCGACCGCCCGCCGGCGCGAGCCGCGGCTCACCCGCAGCCGCTCGCGGGCCGGTTCGGTCGTCGCCGCCACCGGCGGGTTCCTCGGCGTCTCCTCCACGCGGCGCGCGGCCGTGCTCGCCGTCGTGGTGTGCGCGATCGCGCTGACCGTGTCGGTGCCGCTGCGCAACTACGTCGCCCAGCAGCAGGAGCTGGCCGCCGTCAGCGCGCAGCAGCAGGCGCTGCAGCAGGAGGTCGACCAGCTCGCGGCCGAGCAGGCCCGGCTCGCCGACCCCGACGTCGTCCGGGCCGAGGCCCGCTCCCGGCTCGGGTACGCCAGCCCGGGCGAGACGCCGTACGTGGTGCAGCTGCCCGAGGGGCCGACCGAGCCGGAGGTCGCGGACCGCCTCGGCGGCCGGCCCTGGTACGACCGGCTGTGGCGCGAGGTGCGGGAGGGGGCGACGCCGTGACGGCCCCCGAGGAGGTCGGGATGACCCCCGACGACGCCGCGGCCGTCACCGCCCAGCTGGGCCGGGCCCCGCGCGGCGTGCGCGACGTCGCGCACCGCTGCCCGTGCGGGCTGCCGTCGGTGGTGCGGACGGCGCCCCGGCTGCCCGACGGCACCCCGTTCCCGACGCTGTACTACCTGACCTGCTCCCGGCTGAACTCCCGGATCGGCACGCTGGAGGCCGACGGCCGGATGCGGGAGATGACCGAGCGCCTGGCCGGGGACCCCGGGCTGGCCGCGGCCTACCGGCGCGCGCACGAGGCGTACCTCGCCGAGCGCGACGCGATCGAGCCGCTCGGCCACTCCGTGTCCGCGGGCGGGATGCCCGACCGCATCAAGTGCCTGCACGTCCACGTCGCGCACTCCCTCGCCGCCGGACCGGGGGTCAACCCGTTCGGCGACGAGGCGCTGGCCGAGATCGGTGACTGGTGGTGCCCGGGGCCGTGCGTGCGCGTCGCCGACCCCGCGCCGTCAGCGGGGGAAGCGCCGTAGCAGGTGGTCCCGCAGCGCCCGCACGACCGGCGGCACGTGCGGCCCGCCGACCAGCCGCGGCAGCAGGGCGAGCCCCGCCCCGGCACGGCCGCCCGGCGGACGGAGGTGAGGTCGTCGGTGGCGGGAGCGTCAGCCACCCGGAGGTCGCGCGGCGGCTGACCGCGCTGGCCCGTCGACCACCTGGTCGAGATCCAGGGGGCCGCCCTGCCGCTGCGCCTCGCGGCCGCCCGCCGGTCCCGGCCGCCGACCGTCCCGCACCGGTCCCCGGTCCCGCCGGCGGCAGCACCTAGGCTGGGGCCCCACCGACGGAGGGGGAGCGATGTCGCGGGTGGCCGCCATCGACTGCGGGACCAACTCGATCCGGCTGCTGGTCGCCGAGGCCGCGACCGGCGCCGACGGGGCGCCGGTGCTGCGCGACGTGCACCGCGAGATGCGCATCGTGCGCCTCGGGCAGGGCGTGGACGCCAGCGGCGTCCTGGCCCCCGAGGCGCTGGAGCGCACGCGGCTGGCCCTCGCCGACTACACCGCCGTGCTGCGGGGGCACGGGGTGGAGCGGGTGCGGATGGTCGCCACCTCCGCCACCCGCGACGCCGCCAACCGCGACGACTTCTTCGGCATGGTCCGGGCGACGCTCGGCAGCGACGCCGAGGTGATCTCCGGAGACGAGGAGGCGCAGCTGTCGTTCGTCGGCGCCGTGGGCGACCTCGACCCCGCCGACGGGCCGTTCGTCGTCGTCGACATCGGCGGCGGGTCGACCGAGCTGGTGGTGGGGGAGCTGACCCCGGCCGGGGCCGTCGTGACGGCCGCGCACTCGGTCGACGTCGGCTCGGTGCGGCTGACCGAGCGCTGCCTGCCCTCCGACCCGCCCGGCGCCGACGAGGTGCGCGAGGCCCGGGCCGTCGCCGCCGGCATCCTGGCCGGGGCGTTCGCCGCCGTGCCCGTGGCGGGCGTGCGGACCTGGGTGGGCGTGGCCGGCACGATCACCACGCTGTCCGCGGTGGCGCAGGACCTGCCCGCCTACGACCCGTCGGCCGTGCACCTGTCCCGGCTGCCCGGGCCCGAGCTGCACCGCGTCGCCGAGCAGCTGCTCGGGGAGAGCCGCGCGGAGCGGGCCCGGCACGGCGCGCTGCACCCGGGCCGCATCGACGTCATCGGCGGCGGCGCCCTGATCGTCGACGAGCTGGCCCGCGAGCTGCGCGAGCGCGCCGGGGTCACCGAGCTGGTCGTCAGCGAGCACGACATCCTCGACGGCATCGCCCGCTCCGTCGCGCTGCCCTGATGCCTTTCCCCGACCTCCCCGTCACCGACCTCGCCGGCCTCGACGCCGCCGTCGTCGAGTGCCGCGCGTGCCCGCGGCTGGTGGAGTGGCGGGAGCGGGTGGCGCGGGAGAAGCGCGCCGCGTTCCGCGACTGGACCTACTGGGGCCGCCCGCTGCCCGGGTTCGGCCCGCCCGACGCGACCCTGCTCGTCGTCGGCCTGGCGCCGGCGGCGCACGGCGGCAACCGCACCGGCCGCGCGTTCACCGGGGACCGCTCCGGCGACGTGCTGTACGCCGCGCTGCACGCCGTCGGGCTGGCGAACCAGCCGACGGCCGTGCACCGCGGGGACGGGCTGGCGCTGCGCGGCGTCCGGATCACCATGCCGGTGCGGTGCGCGCCGCCGGAGAACAAGCCGACCCCGGCCGAGCGGGACACCTGCGCGTCCTGGCTGCGCGCGGAGCTGGCGCTGCTCGCGCCCCGCGCGGCGGTGGCGCTCGGTGGGTTCGCCTGGCAGGCGCTGCTGCCCGAGCTGGCGCGGGCCGGCTGGGCGGTGCCGCGGCCCCGGCCGCGCTTCGGCCACGGCGCGCACGTGGAGCTGGCGGGGGAGCGGGGGCCGCTGCACCTGTTCGGCAGCTACCACGTCAGCCAGCAGAACACGTTCACCGGCCGGCTCACCCCGGCGATGCTGGAGGACGTCCTGCTCCGCGCCGCTCGGGCCGCGGGCCTCGAACGGAGTACTTGATCGTCACAGAAGTCACCCCGCGGATGGGCGTGCAAGGTCCGTCAGGGTGGGAACATAGGTGTCATGGCGCAGAACACGAGGATCGTCGTGGTCGGCGGCGGGTACGTCGGGATGTACACGGCCCTGCGGCTGCAGAAGAAGCTGCGCCGGTCCGAGGCCGAGATCACCGTCATCGACCCGCAGTCCCACATGACCTACCAGCCCTTCCTCCCCGAGGCGGCGGCCGGTTCCATCGAGGCCCGGCACGTGGTGGTGCCGCTGCGCAAGGTGCTGCGGCACTGCCGGCACCTCACGGGCCGGGTCAGCGCGATCAGCCACGCCGCCCGCGAGGTCACCGTGGAGACGGTCGCCGGTCACACCACCACGCTGGGCTACGACGTGCTCGTCGTCGCGCCGGGCTCGGTGGCGCGCACCCTGCCGATCCCCGGCCTGGCCGAGCAGGGCATCTCGTTCAAGACCGTCGGTGAGGCCATCTACCTGCGCAACCACGTGCTGTCGATGCTGGACGCCGCGGCGACCACGCTCGACCCGGCGCTGCGCCGCCGGCTGCTGACCTTCCTCGTCGTCGGCGGCGGCTACGCCGGCATCGAGGCGCTCGCCGAGCTGGCCGACATGGCGCGCTACGCCTGCCGCTACTACCCCAACATCCACCGCGAGGACATCCGCTGGGTGCTGGTCGAGGCGGCCAACCGGATCATGCCCGAGGTCGGGCCGAAGATGGGCCGCTACACCGTCGAGCGGCTGCTCGACGCCGACATCGAGGTCAACCTGGAGACCCGGGTCACCTCGATGGAGGGCGGCCACGTCGTCCTCGACGACGGGCAGGCCTTCGACACCGACACGATCATCTGGACCGCGGGCGTCAAGCCCAACCCGATGCTCGACCACACCGACCTGCCCCGCGACGAGCGCGGCCGGGTCATCTGCACCGCCGAGCTGCAGGTCGAGGGCCTGCCGGGCGTGTTCAGCGCCGGTGACTGCGCCTCGGTGCCGGACCTGTCCAAGGACGACCCGGCCGCCCGCACCAGCCCGTCCGCGCAGCACGCGGTGCGCCAGGCGAAGGTGCTCGCCGACAACGTCGTGGCGCACCTGCACGAGCGTCCGATGAAGCAGTACAAGCACAGCTACGCCGGCTCGGTCGCCAGCCTCGGCCTGTACAAGGGCGTCGCGGAGGTCTACGGCGTCAAGCTGCGCGGCCTGCCCGCGTGGTTCATGCACCGCACCTACCACGTCAGCCGGATGCCCACCTGGAACCGGCGGATCCGCATCCTCGTCGACTGGACGGCCGCGCTGTTCTTCGGCCGGGAGGTCGTCGCGCTGGGTCAGATCCACGAGCCGAGGGCCGAGTTCAACCGGGTCGCCGGTCAGCGGAACCCCCCGAAGCCGCTGCCGGAGTGGGGCACCGAGGGCGAGAACCCCTCGGCGACCGGGATCCCGCTGCGGTCGCAGGCCTGACCCCGGGCGCACCCGCCGGCGCGTTGGTGGGGCCCGGCCCCACGACCGCGCCGTCCGTGCACTGTCAGGCGGCCAGCACGTCCGCGACGACGAGCGCGGCGTTGTCCGGCGCCCCCGCCTCCCGCACCAGGGCGGCGAGGGCGGTCACCGCGGCGTCGGGCACGGGGTGGTCGCGCAGCCCCGCCCGGATGGCGGCCTCGGGCACCGGGGTGTGCAGGCCGTCGGTGCACAGCAGGTAGCGGTCGCCGACCCGCACCCGCTGGGCGCGGACGTCCGGCGGGTCGCCGTCGGCCAGTGCGCGCACGAGGATCGACCGCTGCGGGTGGGTGGTCGCCTCGGCCTCGGTGAGCTCGCCGGTGTCGATCATCCGCTGGACGACGGTGTGGTCGTGGGTGAGCCGCAGCAGCTCGCCGTCGCGCAGCAGGTAGGCGCGCGAGTCTCCGACGTGCACCAGCCCGAGGTCGGAGCCCGACCAGACCAGCGCGGTGAGCGTGGTCCCGCTCGCGGTGCCCCCGGCCTCGGCGCGGACGGCCGCGGCCGCCCGCTCGGCGGCCGCGCGGAGGACGTCGACGAGCGCGCCCGGCGCGACGACCGCGTCGGCCAGGGCATCGAGGGCGGTGGGCCCGGTGCCGGTGCGGGGCCCGAACCCGTCGGCGACGCCGAGGAACCCGTCCCCGGTGCGCAGGGCGTCCTGCTGGTGCTCGCGGACGAGCCCGCGGTCGCTGTGGGTGGCCCAGCGCAGGCGCAGCGGTGCGGTGGTCATGGACGTGCCTCCTCCGTGCAGGTGGGTGACGAGGGTGGCCGCGAGGTCGCCGCGCGCCGCGTGCTCGGCCTCGACCCGCCGCCAGAACCCCGCCACCGCGTCCGCCGCCTCCCCGGGCGGCAGCGCGACGACGACGGCGATCCGCGCGAGCGGCATCCCGAGGTGCCGCAGCCAGACCACGAGCCGGGCGCGGTCGAGCTGCTCGACCGCGTACCAGCGGTAGCCGGTGCGCGGGTCGGTGCGGACGGGCTGCAGCAGACCGAGGTCGTCGTAGAGCCGCAGCGCCTTGCGCGTCAACCGGCTGCGGCGCGCGAACTCCCCGATCGGCATGAGCACCATCCCGACCTCCCTCGTCCGGCGCGGGTGCGCCGCGGGGACGACGGTGCCGCCGGCCCCGGGGGCCGGGTCAAGCCCGTCGAGCGCGTCGTGGCGCACGTCCTGGGGTGAACCGCGTGGCACTGATCACGGGGGGTGGGTCGTAGGCTGGTCCCGCGCCCCTGTAGCCCAACCGGCAGAGGCAGGCCCCTTAAAAGGGTCGCAGTGTGGGTTCGAGTCCCACCGGGGGCACCCCGTCGCCATCAGTAGGATCCGGCGCTGAGCGCTCGCAAACTGATCTCGTCATCCCAGTGCCGTCTGGCCGACACCCGCGCGCACTAGTTCGTCCGTGCCACGGGCGTGCCGGAGTTCAGCCTTCCGTGAGCGCAGCGGCGGGCGGCGTCCTCCTCGGTTCGGACCACGGCGCTCAATCGTCGTCGTAACCGGCAGCCGCCAGGTTGAGCTGCCGGGCGGTCAACGGCGGGTCGAAGCCCGCGGGCTGCGCGAGCATGTCGGGTTGGGGCCAGATGCATTCGAGTCCGTGCGCCTTGCACTCCAACGCGATCTCGTGGGCGAGGTGGTCGGGGCAGTGGAGTCCGCCGTGCACGTAGACCTGATCGTGCGTGATGCAGCGGTAGCGGACCCAGAGCCCGTCGTGGTCACCTTCCAGGTACTCGCAGCCCTGGACGTCAGTACCACCCCAGGGGTCGTGGAACGACGGGTCGCGCAGGACCACGGTGATCTCGTCCGGGGGGTCGTCCCGGTACGGGGGGTGCACGAGGTGCTCGTGCCACCGCAGACGAGCAGGAAGCTCATCGCGGGCACCGCTCACGGTGGCTCCTCTCCCGATCGGGACGTGCCGGCCCGAGCGATGCGTGTCGAGGTCGACCCTCGGGTTCCCGTCCGGAGCGAGCGCGCGAGTCGGATCGTACGACCGTGCGCGTGTCCGGCTCCCTCAAATGGGTCGTGGTGCGGGTTCGCGTTCCACCGGGACTCCGTCAGGACCAGAGCGACCAGCCGTGAGCAAGCGGTACGCGGCCGCCGTGCTGGCCCTGCCCCGTCCGATGCTGTCCCGGCCGACGTGGCCCGCGCCGGTCGTCCGGGCCCGCTGAGGTTCAGCCCGCCCCGAGCGCGGCGGTGATCTGGCGGTGGGCCGACGGCGAGGCACTGGGCGTGAGTCCGCAGCAGCCCGGCGATGCTGCGGCCGCGAGCCGCGAGGGCCAGCTGCCTGGGAGCAGCACCGTGTGAGCCACGCCGGTTCCCGCATCACACGGTGCGGAGCAGCTGTGCGCTCCCTCGTGGAGCGCTACGCGGCCGAGCTGGAAGGTCGCGCCGATCTGCACGTCGCCGCCGACGAGGAGTACGAGAAGTTCGATCTCGTCCCGCACAACGAGCACGCCGCACCGGTCACGGTCGAGCACTGCCCGACGCTCGAGGGGAGGAGGTCGGTATCGGGTTCGTCGCGGGCGCCGTGCTCCCCGTCCACTCGACGCGCGACTGGCCTGGATGGATCTCGTGAATGGACGGTGCCATCGCGGCGGTCGTCGCGGGACGGGTTCTCGTCCGGGAGGGGCTGGTCGCCGCCAGATCGAGATCAGCATGCCGGACGGTGACACGTACGCGCCCGAGGAGGGTGACTTCCCACCCGGTTGCCTCCGCCTGCCCGGTTGGCGGCGGCGCGCCCGCGTCGTCCAGTTCGAGCCGTTCTGAGTACGGCCCGACCCGGCCGCGGCGCCCGGGAGCGCCGACGTCGCCACCTACGCTCACGCAGTGACCCCGCCGATCCCGTCCCAGGACCCGGTCGCGAGGGCTCTCCAGGATCTCGCCGACGACGTCCGGCTCCGACCCGCGGCCGTGCTCAGCGCCGAGCAAGAGGAGCCCGACTGCTGGCGGGTCGATCCGGTCGCCGGGTCGGGCCTGTCCGTCGAGTGGGACGATGACGGGGAGCGCTGGATCGCCGTCGAGGTTGGTGACCACCGGTTCGCGCTCCTGCGGGACGTCGAGGAGGTGGCGTACCTGCGCGACATCGTCATGGCCGCGATCGAGGGGACCATCACCGAGGTGAGGGCCCTGGGTCGAGCCCGGATCAGGATCCCCCGGTCGGACGGCACGACGACCCGCGACACCGGCTACGGGTTCCCGCTGGGGCTGATCCCGCTCCCCGGGTGGGCTCGACGTGCGACGCCCGTCCGGCACCCGCCGTACGAGCAGCTCCCGCGGGACGGGTAGCGGTCGACGCGCCTCCCCGGCCGAGCGGTGTCCCCTCCGCGACGCTGGCCACCTACAGTGTCGCCCCCCGCCGGCTGCGCCCCGGTCGACTCGACGCGCTGCGCTCGTCAGCCCGCCGGTGGGGCGTACTGGTCGGGCAGGGACGGCCAGCGCTGCGACGCCCACTGCGACCAGGTCGCGTACTGCGGTGAGACGGGCGGGATCCGGGAACCGCGCAGCTCGTCGTCGTCCGGCACCTGGAACTGCATCCGCCACCGCTCAAGCTCGTCGTCACTGATGGGGAACGTCCGGCCGGGCGTCGTCGCGAACCGGTGCGCGATCCGCCTGCGCTGCTCCTCGGGGTCGATCGGCAGGTGGACGACCCGGCTGCGGGCCCCCACCGCGCCGGCGATCCAGCGGAGCGCCGACCGTTCGTCCCTGCTCCAGAGTCCGAAGTCGAGGACGACGTCGAGGCCCAGCTCCGCGGCCCGCATGCCGATCTGGATCAGCTTGCCCTCGACGACGTCGCGCTCGTCCGGCGGGTTCCGCTCGCCGAACAGCGCGATCTGCCACTCGTCGGGCGTCAGCCGCAGGGCCGACGCGCTCGACTCCAGCTCTCGTGCGCGGGACGTCTTCCCCGCGCCGGGGAGGCCGACCATCAGGTGGACGACCGCGGGTCCGACGCGCGGTCGGGGGTGCTCGTGTGCGTGCATGCGGCAGCTCCTGGACGAGGGCAGGGCCGGGCAGGCGAGGACGGCCGCCCGGCGGGGAGCCGGCGACGCGGAACCGGAGACCCGTCTGCGGGCTCTTCCGCGTCGTCAGCGGGAGCGGGTCACGGACGCACCAGCGCACATGCTCGCCACCGTACCGAGCGGTGGTCGTGCCGCCCCTCCCTTTCCACGGCAGCGACGGTTCCTCGTCCTCGTCCGCACCCTGCGGGAACCGGGCACGATGACGAACCCCGGACCGCACCCCGGATCGGAGTCCGATGCGTGTCGAACCACCACAAGCAGATCGTGCGCAGCGGCTACGACGCCGTGTCCGAGCGCTACCGGGCGGACGACGACGCCCCGGCGGAGTACGAGGACTGGCTGCGCGCCCTGACCGAGCGGCTCCCCGCGCACTCCGACGTGCTCGATCTCGGCTGCGGGTGCGGAGTGCCGGTGGCCCGCCGACTCACCGCCGTCGGACACCGGGTGCTCGGCGTGGACACGAGCCGCGTGCAGATCGACCGGGCCCGCCGGCTCGTCCCGGCCGCCCGCTTCGTCCGGGCGGACGCCGCGGACCTGCGGTTCGAGCCGGCGTCCTTCGACGCGGTCGTCTGCCTCTTCGTGCTGATCCACCTGCCGCAGCACGAGCAGCGGGCCCTCGTCGGGAGCTTCCGGACCTGGCTGCGGCCGGGGGGCGTGCTGGTCGCGACCGGGGGGGCCCGGGCCTGACCGGCGAGGACGCCGACCGGCTCGGTGGAGGAGCACCGATGTGGTGGAGCGACCCGGGAGCCGACGCCTACCGGGAGTGGCTCGCCGCTGCCGGCCTGGCGATCGAGCGGGACGAGTTCGTGCCCGAGGGCGACAGCGGGCACCAGCTGTTCATCGCCCGGGTCCACTGACCCGGTCCCCGCTCCGCACCGGGTGCGAGCAGGCAGGCCGGTCGTGGGGAGCGCCGCCGCGAACGCCGCGTCGGTGCGGTGCGCCCGCCCAGTCACGATCAACCGGTCGTCGAGGAGGGCCCCGCGCGTCGACCGAGCAGCGCGAGCAGCTGCTCCCGCGGATCCGCCGACCCGGGCTGGGGCAGGGCCGGCGCGTACATCCCGGTCGCCGCCAGGCCGTCGCCCATCGCCCGCGCGGTGGTGAGCAGCGAGGCGACGGCGTCGTCGTCCATCCGGACGGGCACGCCGCCGGCGACGGCGAGGTCCCAGCCGTGGACGACCGGTTCGACCAGCGCCATCGCCAGGAAGCGGGCCACGGGGAGGTCCCCGTGCGGGGTCGCGACGACGGCGTGCTCGTCGAGGGCGCGCAACCGAGCGGTCAGCGGGTCGACCGCCTCCCGCAGCCGGGCGGCGGGATCCTCGCCCGCCAGACCGCGCAGGGCGGTCGGCTCGCCGGTCGGGACCACCGGCGGGGCCCCGACGAGCAGCGCGAGCGTCTGGCGGGCGGCGTCGACGAGGTGCCCCGCCACATGACCGGCGGTCCACCCGGCGCAGGGGCTCGCCCGACCCCACGCCGACCGGTCGACACCGTCGGCCACGGCCAGCACGTCCCGCCACGCGCGCAGGTACTGCTCCTGGATCGCGTTCGTCACGGTGACCCCCGGTGCTCGGACGACGGTGCCGACGGATCGTGCCACCGTCCCACCCGCCCACGTGGCCGTGTTCGCCCGGAGCCGTCCTGTTCACCGCCGGCGGACGCCCGGCCCGGTCGGGCGGCGAGCTTGACCTCGACCGCACTCGATGTCCCACGCTGTCGCCGTGACCGAGTCGAGGGATCTCCCGGGTGGAGCCGAGGACGCCGTTCGACAGGTGGTCGCGGCGTTGGAGCGGGCGCAGCAGGACGAGGCGGTCGAGGACTTCGTCGCTCTCTTCCGCGACGACGCGATCTGGACCACCGCGACGGGGAGGCGGTTGGTCGGGAAGACGGAGATCGCGGAGTTCACGCGACGGATCCTCCCGGGAGCCATGCGGTCGTCCACCGCCGTGTACGAGACCGTGCAGGTGCTGTTCGTCCGCCCCGACGTGGCGGCGGTGAAGGTGCGCCAGCGTCCCGTCTCCCACTCCGGCGAGGTGCTGGAGGACCGACCCGAGGGCAGCCCGCTCTACGTGATGGCCGAGGAGGACGGCCGGTGGCTGCTCGTGGCGGGCCAGAACACCTTCGTGCGGTGACGGGCACCCCGAGGCGGCCACCGGTCGGGAGCAGGGTCCGACGGGGACCGATGACTTCCGCCCCGCCCCGTCGTCCACCGGTCGACGACGCCCTCCCGCACACGGAGGGCGGGACGGGAGGAGTGCACCGTGGGCGAGGAGAACGTGCGGACCACCCTGTCGGTCGCCGCCCCCGCCGCGCGGGTGTTCGCGGTGCTGGCCGACCCGACGACGCACGCGGCGATCGACGGCACCGGGCGGCTGCAGGGCCCCGCGGACCGGGCGCCGCTCACCGCGGTGGGGCAGGTCTTCCGCGTGGACATGCACCACCCCGACCACCCGGACGGCCACTACCGGGTGGCCAACCAGGTCCACGTGCTCGACCCGCCGCGCGCCATCGGGTGGCGGACGGGCTACGACCGGGGCGACGGGGAACTGGAGTTCGGCGGCTGGTCCTGGCGCTACGACCTCGTGCCCGCCGGTCCGTCCGGGACCGAGGTGACGCTCACCTACGACTGGTCGGCCGTGCCGCCGTCCGTCCGCGAGTACCTGCACTTCCCGCCGTTCGGGCCGGAGCACTTCACGCGCTCGCTGCAGCACCTGGCCGAGCTCGCCACCGCCCGGTAGCGCCGGCGGGGTTCAGGGCCCGACGGCCTGCAGCGTGTAGGTCAGCGGCAGCCGCTCGGCGTGCTCGGTGAGCCGCCACTCCCCGTCGTCGCCGAGCGTCATCCGTCCGGGCACCGCCTCCCACGGCACGCTGCGGTGCTCGACGAGCGCGGTGAGGGTGAACCCGCGCTCCAGCAGCGCCGTGACGATCTCGCCGAGGCCGTGGTTCCACTCGTGGGTCGTCGAGGCGGTGATGGGTGCGTCGGCCGTGACGTAGGTGCCCGGGTCGTCCCACACGATCGGGTCGGTGGTCTCGAAGTACGGGAACCGCACCACGAGGTCGTCGGGCACGCGCTCGTCGAGCGCCCACAGCATCGGGTGCCCCTCGCGCAGGAACAGCCGCCCGCCGGGCGCGAGGAGCGCGGCGACGGTGTCGGCCCAGCGGGTGATGCTCGGGAGCCACCCCAGCGCGCCGATGCCGGTGTAGACCAGGTCGAAGGCGCGGGCCGGGAGCAGGTCGGGGGCCGCGTAGACGTCGGACTCGACGAACTCGATCGCCGTGCCGGTGCGCTCGGCGAGCCGGCGGGCCTGCACCAGCGAGGCGGGGGAGAGGTCGACGCCGGTCGTCCGCGCGCCGAGGCGGGCCAGGGACAGGGTGTCGGTCCCGATGTGGCACTGCAGGTGCACCGTCCGCAGGCCGGTGAGGTCACCGAGCCGCGGCCGGTCGAACCGGACGACGTCGGACAGGCGGTGCGGGTCGGCCACGAACTCGTCGACGGCGTACTCCGGGCTGGCCGCGTGCAGGGGGGCGCGCTCGTCCCAGTTGGCCCGGTTGAGCGACAGGTAGTCGGACACCGCGCCACCCCAGCACACCGCGCCGTCCGGCTCCACCGCGTTGCCGCCCGACCCGGTGACCGCGGACGGGGCGCCGCGGGGTCACCGCCCGGTCGGGGCGTGCCCGGTGACGCTGCGGACGACCAGCTCGGGCGTCGGGTCGGGACGCCCCGGGACCGCGCGGTCCGGGAAGTCGAACAGGCCGAGGACCAGCAGCATCGGGTAGGCCGGCGACTGCGCCGACCTCCGGACGCCCTCGTCGTCGACGAGCAGGTCCACGCCGTCGGGCCGCCGGTCGACCGCGTACCGGTGCAGCGCCGAGACGTCCATCTCGCGCCGCTCGGCCGCGAACTCCTCGTGCAGGGCGGGATCCCGGAAGGGGTGCAGGCCGTTCCCGACCGCGGCCGTCCCGCCGTCGATCGTGTCGCCGAGGACCTCGACCAGGCAGATCTCCCCGCACCGCTCCGGGCGGTCCTCCATGCCGATCATCCAGGCGGAGAACATGGACCGGGGCCCGAGCGACGCCCGGCACTCGACCTCGATGCGGCCGTGGAGCGGGACGAACCCGCGCGACTCGGGCTGCTGCTCGCGCACGACCAGGCCGTCGCGGAACGGCTGCTGCCCGCGGGTGGAGCCCACCGGGCCCGACCAGTTGCCGGACCGGACGGCCGACACGCGCAGCGGCGGGTGGTGCAGGTCCGGGCACCACACGGGGTGGTCGGCGGGGACGGTCAGGCGCAGACCGTCCGCCGTCAGCTCGTGGGCCGCGGCGGCAGCGGCCCGCGAGCTCCAGGCCGGGAGGTAGGCGGGGGTCCAGACCGAGAGGTCCAGGTCGGGCCCGGGGAACGACTCCTGGAACACGATCATGCGCTGAGCACCCCGATCACGGAGAGGACCACGGGCCGAGGTAGGGGCGGGCACCGACAGGACGCGCCGGGTCCGCGTCCGCCCGGGCCCGGCCGCCGGGCCCCGCTCAGGCCCCCGCCCGGCGCAGGCGCTCCGCCGCCTGCGTCCGCAGGGCCTCGCCGGACACCGGCGCGTCGCCGTGCAGGGCCTCCCACCGGGCGTTGTGCGCGGCCGGCCACACGCCGGCCGCCCACGCCACCTCCAGCTCCTCCGCGGTGAACGCCCGCCCCCGGAGGCGCTGGTAGGCCGCCAGGAAGGCCGCGGACCCCTCGACCGACGCGAGCGCCGCCGGCCGCGCGCCCGGGAACGACCCGCTCGCCGCGCCCACGAGCGCGGCCTCCGGCTGCCACGCCAGGCTGTCCCAGTCGTGCACCACCCGCACCTCCCGACCGTCCCAGCGCAGGTTCTGCGCCTCGAAGTCGGCGTGGCCCAGCACGCGCGGCAGGTCGGCGGCGAGCAGCCGCCGGCGGGCGCGCCGGGCCGCGTCGACGACGTGCGCGGGCACCGCGGCCTGGTCGCGCTCGTCGAGGAACCCGATGACCGGCCACAGCCCGGGGTCGGCGTGGTCCCAGCGCACCCAGCGCGGGTTCGGCAGCGGCGGCGCGACGGCCGCGCCCTCCAGCCCGGCCACGATCCGGGCGAACACCCCGGCGCAGGCCGCGGCCACGTCCGGCGAGTCCCCGTGCAGCACCTCGCCCCCGGGCCGGTGCTCCTCGGCGTGCACGGCCAGCGGACCGACCCGCACCGCCGCCGTCAGCGGCCGGGGGCACGGGAACCCGCGCTCGGCCAGCCGGCGCTGCGCGGCGACGCAGGACGCAGCCCGGCCGTCGTCCGCGCGCGCCTTCACCACGACGTCGCGGCCCCCGGTCAGCCGGAGGCCGACCACGTCCGACATCTGCCGCACCCGGAACAGCACGCCCGCGGGCTCGCCGCCCAGGTGCTCGCGGCACCAGCCCGGCAGCCACCCCGGCAGCTCGTCGCGCAGCACGACGACGACCGTGCCACGGGCCACCGGTGCTGTGCCACGATCGCGTCCCGTGGACGTCCTGCGCTCGGTCGTGCTGTTCGTCCTCGCCGCGCTGGCCGAGATCGGCGGGGCGTGGCTGGTGTGGCAGGGCGTGCGCGAGCACCGCGGCCTGCTGTGGGTCGGCGCCGGGGTGCTCGCGCTGGGCGCCTACGGGTTCGTCGCCACCCTGCAGCCGAGCGCGGAGTTCGGCCGCATCCTCGCGGCCTACGGCGGGGTGTTCGTCGCCGGGTCGCTGGCGTGGGGGATGGTCGTCGACGGCTTCCGGCCCGACCGCTTCGATGTCCTGGGCGCCGCGATCTGCCTGCTCGGCGTGGCAGTGATCATGTACGCCCCCCGCTGACGGCGGCGGCGATCACCGCGGGGGCGACGCGGTCGTCGGGCGTGCGGGGGCGCCACAGGCGCACCACCCGGCCGTCGCGGAGCAGCGCGTCGCCGCCCATCTGCCGGGTGTCCTCGACCGGCCTCCGCAGCGGCACGCCGCGCAGCGCCCGCGCGGCGTAGCCGGCCATCGTGCCCACCGAGTACACCCGCCAGACCGGGGCCCGGCCCAGGCCCAGCCGCCGGTAGACCGCCCGCTCGGGGTCGGACACGACCGGGCCGGTCAGCCCGAGGTGCGCCGCGAGCGCGGCGAGGGCGTCGGGCGGGCTGAACCCCGCGACGACGAGCGGGACCGCCCCGCCGAGCTGCTCCTGCACCTGGACCAGGTGCTCCTGGCAGGGCAGTCAATAGCGGTGCCGGATGAGCGTCAGCACCGCGACGCCGGGGAGCGCGGCGAGGTCCAGCGGTTCCCCGGTCACGACGTCGAGGGGCGCCAGGCCGGTCAGGGGCAGGTCGACGCGCAGGTCCCTCACGGGGTCAGCCTCAGGGTCCGCTGCGCCGCCGCCTCCACCGCGGCCGCGGTGAACGGCATCGGCAGCGTCTCCCCCCGGGCCCAGCGCTCGGTCTGGTCGGCGTAGTGCGGGTGGAACGCGTGCCCCGAGACGCCGGTGTGGTCGATCCAGCGCGACGCGTCCAGGTCGGCCAGGTCGACGACCATCCGCATCGACGGCACGGCGGTGACCGCGTAGCCCTCGCGCGCGTCCCACGAGCTCGCGTCGACGGCGTCGCGGCTGCCGCCGACCTCGTAGGGGCCGCGGTTGAACAGCCACTCCACCGGCCCGATCCCCGAGGTGCCCAGGGTGGCGTGGGTCAGCGCGAGCCGGTGCAGCTCGCCCCACCGGACGGGGTCGTCGCCCAGCTCGGCCCGGGCGTCGGCGAGCGCGGCGCGCAGCGCGTCGTCGCGCCCCTCGCGGGCGGGCGTGCCCGTGTCGTCCCAGAACGGGTCGTCGGGCGCGCGCAGCAGGCGCCGCACGACCTCGAACCAGCGGTCCCCGCCGGCGGGGCGGGCGTCGCCGGTCAGCTCGTCGTCGAAGGTCCGCCGCAGCAGGTGCCGCCAGGCGGCCGAGGCGAGGGCGGCCGGGGCCGAGTCGACGTCGTGCTGCCCGTCCCAGCCCCGCAGCCCCTCGGCACCGGCCGGGTCGGCAGCGAGCAGGGCGGGCGCGAGGTCGTCGGCGAGGAAGGAGATCCGCGAGTCGGTCTGGATCCGCCCCATCGCCGCGGCGTCGACCGGTCCGGCCGCGACCGCCGCGGACAGCAGGTCGCGGATGCGCTGGGAGCGGTAGCCGCGCGACCAGTCGTAGGTGACCGGCGCGGTGTCCACAGCGTTGTTGGCGGTGACGATCCAGCCCCGCTCGGGGTCGAGCACGGCCGGCATCTCCTCGTAGGGGACCGTCCCCGTCCAGGCGGTGGCGCTCGTCCAGCCCGGCGCCGACGCCCGGCCGTCGCCGCCCGCCCGCACCGGCCAGCGGCCGGTGGACTGGTAGCCGATGTGCCCGTCGACGTCGGCGTAGACGACGTTCTGGCCGGGCACCGCGAAGTCGGCCAGCGCCGCCCGGAACCCCTCCCAGTCGCGCGCGGTGTTGAGCGCGAAGACGGCGTCGGCGGTGCGGCCGGGCTCCAGCGCCGTCCAGCGCAGCGACACCGCGTTCGACCCCTCCGGTCCGGCGACGCCCTCGGCGAGCAGGTCCGACACGATCGGCCCGTTCGGCGTGCTGCGGATCGTGAGCTCCTCGGGCTCCCCGCCGGCCACCGCGATCGTCTCGGTGCGGACCTCCAGCGGCCGGGCGGCCCCGTCGTACTCGGCGGCGTCCCCGTCCACGCGCTCCAGGTAGAGGTCCATGACGTCGGCGCCGAGGTTGGTGAAGCCCCAGGCGATGCGGTCGTTGTGCCCGATCACCACGCCGGGCAGCCCGGAGAAGGAGAACCCGGTGACGTCGAACGGGCACGCGGGGGAGACCGTGCGGCAGTGCAGCCCGACCTGGTGCCACACCGAGGGCAGCGACGAGCCCAGGTGCGGGTCGTTGGCCAGCAGCGGCCGCCCGGTCGTCGTGTGCTCGCCGGACACGACCCAGGAGTTCGAGCCCAGCCCGCCGTCCCCGCCCGGGATCCCGATGGACGGCCGGACGGCGTCGAGGAGCTCGCCGACCGCGCCCAGCGACGCCGGCTCCGTGCCGGCCACCGGGGCCGCGGGCGGGACCGGGGTGTCGACGATCGGCGGGTGCCGGTCGAACGGGTAGGGCGGGTGCAGCGCCGCCGCGCGGTCGGCCGGGAGGGTGTCGGCCGCGGCGGCGCGGGCCAGCTCGTCGCCCAGGTTGGAGCGCAGGTCCCAGGCCATCGCCTTCAACCAGGCCAGGGAGTCGACCGCCGTCCACGGCTCGGGCTCGGCGTCGACGCCGGTCAGGCCGAGCACCACGTACTCCAGCCCGCGCTCGCGGCCCGTCGGGTGCTGCGCGAGCCAGGCGTTCACGCCGCTCGCGTAGGCGTCGAGGTGCGCGCGGGTCGTCGCGGCGAGCAGCGGCAGCTCCTGCTCGGCCACCCGCCGCCAGCCCAGCGTGCGGATCACCCGGTCCTCGGTCAGCGTCGCCGCCCCGAACAGCTCCGAGAGCCGGCCCGCCGTCGTGTGCCGGCGGACGTCCATCTCCCAGAACCGGTCCTGCGCGTGCACCCAGCCCTGCGCGGCGAACAGGTCGGCGCTGGTGTCGGCGAACAGGTGCGGGACGCCGGCGGCGTCGCGGTGGACCACCACCTCCGCGGCGAGGCCCGGCAGCCGCGCCGCGCCGTCGTCGTCGGGGAACGCCGAGCGCACCACCCACACCGCGGCCAGGCCGGCCACGAGCACCACCGCGAGCAGCACGATCCCGACCCGCACCGCCCACCGCACCGTCGCCCGCACCCGCCCACCCTGCCCTGTCGCCCCCGCCCCGTCGAGAAAGACGTCCTCGTGGTCCTGCGCACCCTCCGGCCGCGGCGACGCCGTTCCCGACGGTCAGGCGACGGCCACCGGGCCCGGGTCGTCCGCCGCGGCGTCCGGCCCGCGGGCGTCCAGCCCGCGCCAGGCCAGGGCGAGGCGGCGCAGCGCCTCGTCGGCGCGGTCCGGCGCCAGGGTCCAGGGCAGCCTCAGGAACCGCTCGAACGCGCCGTCCACCCCGAACCGCGGGCCCGCGGCGAGCAGCACGTCGTGGCGGCGGGCGGCGACGGCGAGCCGGCTCGACGCGGGCTCACCGAGGTCGATCCACGTGCTCAGCCCGCCGGCCGGCCGGGCCGGGCGCCACGCGGGGAAGAGCTCGCCCACGCCGGTGAGCAGCCGCTCCCGGGCCGCCCGCAGCTCCGTGCGGCGGGCGGCGGCCAGGGCGTCGAGGTCGTCGAGCAGGCGGGCGCAGACCAGCTGCTCCAGCGGCGGGCCGCCCAGGTCGACGGCCGCGCGCCGGGCCGCGAGCCGCCGCACGAGCGCCGCCTCCGCCCGGATCCAGCCGACCCGCAGCCCGCCCCAGAACACCTTGCTCGCCGACCCGACCGCCAGCACCGGCGGCGCGGCCGGCACCGGCGGGGGCAGCGGGTCGTCGAGCCACAGCTCGGCGAGCGTCTCGTCCACCAGCAGGGGCGTGCCGGTGCGGCGGGCGAGGGCGACGAGCCGCTCCCGGTCGGCCGCGGGCAGCACCGCCCCGGTCGGGTTCTGCAGGTCCGGGATGAGGTAGGCCAGCCGCGGGGCGGCGTCGCGGACGGTCGCGGTGAGCAGGTCGAGGTCCCACCCGTCGGCCATCGGGACGGGCACCGGCCGGGCCCCGCGCCCGGTGATCGCGGCCAGCGCGTTCGGGTAGGTCGGGTGCTCGACGAGCACGCGGTCGCCCGGCGCGACCAGCTCGGCCAGCGCCAGGGTGATGGCGTGCTGCGCCCCCGCCGTGACGAGCACCTGGTCCGGGGAGGTGGGCAGCCCGCGCGCTGTGTAGCGGCGGGCGACGGCGGCCCGCAGGACGGGCAGCCCGACGCGGTCGTAGCCGTGCCCGCCGAGCAGCGCGTCGAGGTCGTGCAGGGCGGCGGCCGCGGCGGCCCGCAGCGCCTCCGACGGCGCCGGCAGCGCCGCGTGCGCCAGGTCGATCGGGCCGGCGGCCGGCCACCCGGGGGCCGTGTCGTCCTGCGGGCCGAACGGGCCGCCGACCGCGCGCCCCGCGGGGTCGGCCGGGAGCTGCGTCCAGCTGCCCGCGCCGCGCCGGCTCCGCAGCACCCCGCCGGCGCGCAGCGCGTCGTACGCCGCCGCGACCGTGGTGCGGCTGACCCCCAGCGCGTCGGCGAGCTCTCGCTCGGCCGGGACCCGGGTCTGCAGCGGCAGCCGGCCGTCCAGGACGAGCAGGCGGACGCGGTCGGCCAGCGCCCCGGCCAGCCCGCGGCCGTGCGGCGGGCGCCACTGCCCGAGCAGCCGCGCGAAGCTCTGCGACCCGATCCGGCGCTGGTCCACGGCGGCCACCCTGGCAGGAGTGGACCCAGCGGACAAGGCCACCTGCTGCCGGCTCCCCTGCGCCATCGGGGTGAACCGGGTCACAGGAGGGCCGGTGCGGAGGGAGGATCGGACGTCCGGCGGCCCAGGGGAGCGGTGGCGATGGCGCACTCGATCGAGCACGGCAGGCGGACCGGCTTCGCCTCGCTGGACCGCGGCGGGCTCGACCTCGACTCGTTCCCGATGCGGCTGTTCGCCAAGGGCAACGCCCGGCACTGGGACCCGGCCGCGATCGACCTGGACCAGGACGCGCGCGACGTCGCGGCGATGAGCGGGCAGGAGCGGGCGTGGACGCTGATGCTCGCCGCGCAGTTCATGGCCGGCGAGGAGTCGGTGACGCAGGACCTGCAGCCGTTCGTCGCCGCGATGGCCGCCGAGGGCCGCCTCGCCGACGAGGTGTACCTGACCCAGTTCGTGTTCGAGGAGGCCCGGCACACCGTGGCCTTCCGGCGCTGGTTCGACGCGGTCGGCGCGACCGACGACCTGCACCCCCACCTGGAGGGCAACGAGCCCTACCGGCAGATCTTCACCGAGGAGCTGCCCGCCAGCCTGCACGCCCTGGCCGACGACCCCTCGCCGCGCAACCAGCTGCGGGCGTCGGTGACCTACAACCACATCGTCGAGGGCACGCTCGCGCTGACGGGCTACTTCGCCTGGGACCGCGTGTGCGCGAGCCGCGGGATCCTGCCCGGCATGCGCCGGATCATCGCCCGCATCGGCGACGACGAGCGGCGCCACATGGCCTGGGGCACGTTCACCTGCCGCCGCCACGTCGCCGCCGACGACCGCCTGTGGGACGTCGTGCAGGAGCGCGTGCAGGAGCTGGTCGGGCCGGCGCTGGGCGTGGTGACCTCCCCGCTGGACCGGCTCGACGAGGGCGAGGACCCGCCGTTCGGCCTCGACGTCGCCGAGATGGCCGCGTACGCGGCGGACAAGGTCGGGCGGCGGCTGCGGGCCGTCGAGGCCGCGCGCGGGGCCGACCCCCGCGCCGTCGCCGCCGACGACTCGCCCGAGCGGCTGGAGGAGCGCTTCCACGCCGAGGACCGGGCGGCGCGACCGGTCGCCTGACCGCGCGCGACCGGGCCGCGACCCCGCCGCGCCGGCCGGCGCCGCCCGTCGCGTAGGCTGGAGGACGGTTCCACCGAAGACCGCAGGTCTGCGCGCCGCCCCCGGGTCGCGCGTACGAAGGTCCCGCAGCAGCGGGCGGCCCGCGCAGGAGGACGAGGTCCCGCCGGTGCGCGCTCCGCGCCCGGCCCACGCCCCGTGCGCTCCTGCGCCGGGGCGTCCGTCGTCTCCGAGGCTCTCGTGGGTGGCCCGAACCCGAGAGAGAGGAAGGAGGCAGGCATGGCTCGACCCGACAAGGTCGCGGCGGTCGACGAGATCGCCGAGAGGTTCCGGGGCGCGACCGCCTCGGTCGTCACCGAGTACCGCGGCCTCACCATGACCCAGCTGATCGCTCTGCGTCGGTCGCTGGGTACCGGCGCCACGTACAGCGTCGCCAAGAACACGCTGGTCAAGCGGGCGGCGGAGGACGCGGGCGTCGAGGGGCTCGACTCCCTGCTCGTGGGTCCGACCGCCATCGCGTTCATCACCGGCGAGCCGGTGGACGCGGCCAAGGCCCTGCGCGACTTCGCGAAGGACAACAAGGCCCTGGTCATCAAGGGCGGCTACATGGACGGTCGCGCGCTGACCGCCCCCGAGGTCGCCTCCCTGGCCGAGCTGGAGTCCCGCGAGGTCCTGCTGGCCAAGCTGGCCGGCGCGATGAAGGCCAACCTGAGCAAGGCCGCCGGGCTGTTCGCGGCCCCGGCGTCGCAGGTCGCCCGCCTCGCGCAGGCGCTGGCCGACAAGCGCCAGGAGGAGGAGGGCGCCCCGGCGACCTCCGCCGACGCGGAGGCCGACGCCCCCGCCGACGCGCCCTCCGCGGACGCCCCTGCGACCGACGCCCCCACGGCCGACGCCCCCGCGGCGGACGCCACCCCCACCGAATCCTGATCCACCCCCAGAGAGGACGCCCACCATGGCGAAGCTGTCCACCGACGAGCTGCTCGAGGCCTTCAAGGACCTCACCCTCATCGAGCTGTCGGAGTTCGTGAAGAAGTTCGAGGAGACCTTCGACGTCACCGCGGCCGCCCCGGTCGCCGTGGCCGCCGCGGGCCCGGCCGCCGCCGCCGCCCCGGTCGAGGAGGAGAAGGACGAGTTCAACGTCGTCCTCGAGGCCGCCGGCGACAAGAAGATCCAGGTCATCAAGGTCGTCCGCGAGCTCGTCTCGGGCCTGGGCCTCAAGGAGGCCAAGGACCTCGTCGAGTCGGCCCCGAAGCCGATCCTCGAGGCCGTCGCCAAGGACGCGGCCGACGCCGCGAAGGCCAAGCTCGAGGAGGCCGGCGCCAAGGTCTCGCTGTCCTGAGACCCGGCTCCGCCGCACCACCCGCGAACGGCACGTCCGCACGGAACCCCCGTGCGGACGTGCCGTTCGTCGTCGCGGGGCCGGCCGCACCGCCGGCCGTCCGCCACCCGGTCGTGGACGGGCGCGCGGCCCGGGACGCGCACCGCGGCCCGTCGGCGGCGGGGGGTCCGGTGCGGGGCGTCCGGATGCGCTGCGTGACCGCGGGCGGACCACCCGGACCGGTGACGGGCTCGACGAGCGGTCACGCTCCGGGCAACCGGCTGGTCAGGAGGCCGGTCGTCCCGCAAGAAGCACCACTTACCGCGGCGTAGCGTCTTGACGCCGTGCGCCTGTCAGGTCACTCTTAGGTCTCGGTGGTGTCCTCGGATACGCATCTCGACAGCGGCTGCCCAAGCAGCTAGACTGCCTCTTTGCGCTGCCTTCCGTCCGTCTGCACGTGCATCGAGGCCCGCCGGGTTCCACCCGGGGAGCCCGGGGCCCGTGGAGCCGGACGGCGTCGGCGCACTGACAACAGACGGCGTGCCCCGGACCTCCCCCGCCACCGCACACCCGGCCGTTCGACCCGGACCTCCCGCCCGGGTCGGGCGATCAGCACGGTAGCGCGCAGGACCCGGAGCCCGCCAGACGAGAGCGCAGTTCCGGAAGGACGCATCTTGGCATCGCCGCACGCCTCCGCCTCGACCACCTTCGCGACCACCTCGGACCACCAGAACCTCCCCGGAGCCCCCACCCGCGTCTCCTTCGCGAAGATCGCGGAGCCGCAGCGGGTCCCCGATCTCCTCGACCTGCAGACCCAGTCGTTCGAGTGGCTGGTCGGCGACGAGGCCTGGTTCCAGCGTCGCGTCGAGGCGGGCGACGAGAACCCGGTCGGCGGTCTCGAGGAGATCCTCACCGAGATCTCCCCGATCGAGGACTTCGCCGGGAACATGTCCCTGTCCTTCTCCGACCCCCGTTTCGACGAGGTCAAGGCCTCGGAGGAGGAGTGCAAGGACAAGGACATGACGTACGCGGCTCCGCTGTTCGTCACCGCGGAGTTCACGAACAACCAGACCGGTGAGATCAAGTCCCAGACGGTCTTCATGGGCGACTTCCCCGTGATGACGACCAAGGGCACGTTCATCATCAACGGCACCGAGCGCGTCGTCGTGTCGCAGCTGGTCCGGTCGCCCGGCGTGTACTTCGACAGCGCCATCGACAAGGCGACCGACAAGGACGTCTTCTCCGTCAAGATCATCCCGAGCCGGGGTGCGTGGCTGGAGTTCGACGTCGACAAGCGCGACACCGTCGGCGTCCGCATCGACCGCAAGCGCCGCCAGCCGGTCACCGTGCTGCTCAAGGCGCTGGGCTGGACGCACGAGCAGATCTCGGCCCGCTTCGGGTTCTCCGAGACGATGCTCGCCACCCTGGAGAAGGACCACACCGCCGGCCAGGACGAGGCGCTGCTCGACATCTACCGCAAGCTGCGCCCGGGCGAGCCCCCCACCCGCGAGAGCGCGCAGACGCTCCTGGAGAACCTGTTCTTCAAGGACAAGCGCTACGACCTCGCGAAGGTGGGCCGGTACAAGGCCAACAAGAAGCTGGGCCTGCGGATCGACAACTCGGTGGGCACGCTCACCGAGGAGGACGTGGCCACCACCATCGAGTACCTCGTCCGGCTGCACGCCGGCGACACCTCGATGACGGTCGGGGCGGACGAGAACGGCGAGGGCGGGATCACGATCCCGGTCGAGACCGACGACATCGACCACTTCGGCAACCGGCGCCTGCGCACGGTCGGCGAGCTGATCCAGAACCAGATCCGCGTCGGCCTGTCCCGCATGGAGCGCGTCGTCCGCGAGCGGATGACGACCCAGGACGTCGAGGCGATCACCCCGCAGACCCTGATCAACATCCGGCCCGTCGTGGCCGCGATCAAGGAGTTCTTCGGCACCTCGCAGCTCTCGCAGTTCATGGACCAGACCAACCCGCTCGCGGGCCTGACCCACAAGCGCCGCCTGTCGGCGCTGGGTCCGGGCGGTCTGTCCCGGGAGCGCGCGGGCATGGAGGTCCGCGACGTCCACCACAGCCACTACGGCCGCATGTGCCCGATCGAGACCCCGGAGGGCCCGAACATCGGCCTGATCGGGTCGCTGGCGAGCTTCGCGCGCGTCAACCCGTTCGGCTTCATCGAGACGCCGTACCGCAAGGTCGTCGACGGCGTCGTCACCGAGCAGATCGACTACCTCACCGCCGACGAGGAGGACCGCTTCGTCGTCGCGCAGGCCAACGCGCCGCTGCACGAGGACGGGTCGTTCTCCGAGGAGCGCGTCCTGGTCCGCCGCAAGGGCGGCGAGGTCGACTACATCTCCCCGAAGGGCGTCGAGTACATCGACGTCTCGCCGCGGCAGATGGTGTCGGTCGCGACGGCGATGATCCCGTTCCTCGAGCACGACGACGCGAACCGCGCGCTGATGGGCGCGAACATGCAGCGCCAGTCGGTGCCGCTGCTCCGCTCGGACTCGCCGCTGGTGGGCACGGGCATGGAGCTGCGCGCCGCGGTCGACGCCGGTGACGTGGTCGTGGCCGAGAAGTCCGGTGTGGTCGAGGAGCTGTGCGCCGACTTCATCACCGTGATGGCCGACGACGGCACCCGCCGCACCTACCGGCTGCACAAGTTCCGCCGCTCCAACCAGGGCACCTGCACCAACCAGAAGCCGATCGTGGCCGAGGGCGACCGCGTCGAGTCCGGCCAGGTGCTGGCCGACGGGCCGTGCACCGAGAACGGCGAGATGGCCCTGGGCAAGAACCTGCTCGTGGCGATCATGCCGTGGGAGGGCCACAACTACGAGGACGCGATCATCCTCTCCCAGCGCCTCGTGCGCGACGACGTGCTCACCTCGATCCACATCGAGGAGCACGAGATCGACGCGCGCGACACCAAGCTGGGCGCGGAGGAGATCACCCGGGACATCCCGAACGTCTCCGAGGAGGTCCTGGCCGACCTCGACGAGCGCGGCATCATCCGGATCGGCGCCGAGGTCCAGCCCGGCGACATCCTGGTCGGCAAGGTCACGCCCAAGGGCGAGACCGAGCTGACCCCGGAGGAGCGCCTGCTCCGCGCGATCTTCGGCGAGAAGGCGCGCGAGGTCCGCGACACCTCCCTGAAGGTGCCCCACGGCGAGACCGGCAAGGTCATCGGCATCCGGGTCTTCTCCCGCGACGACGACGACGAGCTCGCGCCCGGCGTCAACGAGCTGGTGCGGGTCTACGTCGCCCAGAAGCGCAAGATCCAGGACGGCGACAAGCTCGCCGGCCGGCACGGCAACAAGGGCGTCATCGGCAAGATCCTCCCCGAGGAGGACATGCCGTTCCTGCCCGACGGCACCCCGGTCGACATCATCCTCAACACGCACGGCGTGCCGCGGCGGATGAACATCGGCCAGGTCCTGGAGACCCACCTCGGGTGGATCGCCAAGACCGGCTGGGAGGTCGAGACCGACGACAGCGGCAAGGCCCCCGACTGGGCCCGCCAGCTGCCGGAGAGCCTGTACTCCGTGCCCGCCGGCACGAAGACGGCCACCCCGGTCTTCGACGGCGCCAAGGAGCACGAGATCACCGGGCTGCTGGGCAGCACGCTGCCCAACCGCGACGGTCAGCGCATGGTCGGGCCGGACGGCAAGGCCACGCTGATGGACGGGCGCTCCGGCGAGCCGTTCCCGTTCCCGGTGGCCGTGGGCTACATGTACATCCTGAAGCTGCTGCACCTGGTGGACGACAAGATCCACGCCCGTTCCACCGGCCCGTACTCGATGATCACCCAGCAGCCGCTCGGCGGCAAGGCGCAGTTCGGCGGCCAGCGCTTCGGTGAGATGGAGTGCTGGGCGATGCAGGCCTACGGCGCGGCGTACACGCTGCAGGAGCTGCTGACGATCAAGTCCGACGACGTGTCCGGCCGCGTGAAGGTCTACGAGGCCATCGTCAAGGGCGAGAACATCCCGGAGCCGGGGATCCCCGAGTCGTTCAAGGTGCTGCTCAAGGAGCTGCAGTCCCTGTGCCTGAACGTCGAGGTGCTCTCCAGCGACGGGCAGGCGATCGAGATGCGCGACACCGACGACGAGGACCTGGAGCGCGCCGCGGCCAACCTGGGCATCAACCTGTCCAGCCGGCCGGGGGCGGACTCCGCCACGCTCGACGACGTCGTCAACTGATCCGCCCGGGCAACAGAAGGAACTGAGGACTCATAGTGCTCGACGTCAACTTCTTCGACGAGCTCCGCATCGGGCTGGCCACCGCCGACGACATCCGGCAGTGGAGCCACGGTGAGGTGAAGAAGCCCGAGACCATCAACTACCGCACCCTCAAGCCGGAGAAGGACGGGCTCTTCTGCGAGAAGATCTTCGGCCCGACCCGCGACTGGGAGTGCTACTGCGGGAAGTACAAGCGCGTCCGCTTCAAGGGCATCATCTGCGAGCGCTGCGGCGTGGAGGTCACGCGGGCCAAGGTCCGCCGTGAGCGGATGGGCCACATCGAGCTGGCCGCGCCCGTCACGCACATCTGGTACTTCAAGGGCGTCCCGAGCCGGCTGGGCTACCTGCTCGACCTGGCCCCCAAGGACCTCGAGAAGATCATCTACTTCGCGGCCTACGTGATCACCTCGGTGAACCACGAGCAGCGGCACACCGACCTGTCCACGCTCGAGAACGAGATGGTCGTCGAGCGCAAGCGGGTCGAGAACCGGCGCGACACCGACCTCGAGGAGCGCGCGCAGAAGCTCGAGGCCGACCTCGCCGAGCTGGAGGCGGAGGGCGCCAAGGGCGACGTCCGCCGCAAGGTCAAGGACGGCGGCGAGCGCGAGATGCGCCAGCTGCGCGACCGCGCCCAGCGCGAGCTGGACCGGCTCGACGAGATCTGGACGACCTTCACCAAGCTGGAGGTCCAGCAGCTCATCGCCGACGAGTCGATCTACCGGGAGCTCTACGACCGGTACGGCGACTACTTCACCGGCGCCATGGGCGCCGAGGCGATCCAGACGCTGCTGCAGAACTTCGACATCCCGGCCGAGGCCGAGAACCTGCGGGAGACCATCCGCAGCGGTAAGGGGCAGAAGAAGCTCCGCGCCCTCAAGCGCCTCAAGGTCGTGGCCGCGTTCCAGACCACCGGCAACTCGCCGATGGGCATGGTGCTCGACTGCGTCCCGGTGATCCCGCCGGACCTGCGTCCGATGGTGCAGCTCGACGGTGGCCGCTTCGCGACCTCCGACCTGAACGACCTGTACCGCCGCGTGATCAACCGCAACAACCGCCTCAAGCGGCTGATCGACCTCGGCGCGCCCGAGATCATCGTCAACAACGAGAAGCGGATGCTGCAGGAGGCCGTCGACGCGCTGTTCGACAACGGCCGCCGCGGCCGGCCGGTGACGGGCCCGGGCAACCGGCCGCTCAAGTCGCTGTCCGACCTGCTCAAGGGCAAGCAGGGCCGGTTCCGCCAGAACCTGCTCGGCAAGCGCGTCGACTACTCCGGCCGTTCGGTCATCGTGGTCGGCCCGCAGCTCAAGCTGCACCAGTGCGGCCTGCCCAAGCAGATGGCGCTGGAGCTGTTCAAGCCGTTCGTCATGAAGCGGCTGGTCGACCTCAACCACGCGCAGAACATCAAGTCCGCGAAGCGCATGGTCGAGCGCCACCGCTCGCAGGTCTGGGACGTGCTGGAGGAGGTCATCTCCGAGCACCCGGTGATGCTGAACCGGGCGCCCACGCTGCACCGCCTGGGCATCCAGGCCTTCGAGCCGCAGCTGGTGGAGGGCAAGGCCATCCAGCTGCACCCGCTGGTCTGCGAGGCGTTCAACGCCGACTTCGACGGCGACCAGATGGCGGTGCACCTGCCGCTGTCGGCCGAGGCGCAGTCCGAGGCCCGGGTGCTGATGCTCTCGAGCAACAACATCCTGAGCCCGGCGTCCGGCCGCCCGCTGGCCATGCCCCGCCTGGACATGGTCACCGGCATCTACCACCTGTCGCGGCTGCGCGAGGACGCGCACGGCGCCGGCGGGGTGTACTCCTCGGTGTCCGAGGCGATCATGGCCTACGACCGCAAGGCCCTGCACCTGCAGGCGCCCATGCGGATCCGGCTCCACGACGTCGTCCCGCCGGCCGAGGTGGCCGCGGAGATCGGCTGGACCGCGGGCGACCCGTGGCTGGCGACCACCACGCTCGGGCGCGTGCTGTTCAACGAGCTGCTGCCGGCGGACTACCCGTTCGTCAACGAGATCCTGCCGAAGAAGCGCCAGGCCATGATCATCAACGATCTGGCCGAGCGCTACTCGATGACCGACGTGGCGCAGGTGCTGGACCGGCTCAAGGACGCGGGCTTCTACTGGGCCACGCGCTCCGGGGTCACCATGTCCATCACCGACGTGATCGTCCCGCCGAACAAGCAGGAGATCCTCGACGGCTACGAGATCAAGGCCGACCAGGTCAACAAGCGCTACCAGCGCGGCGCGCTCTCCCACCAGGAGCGCAACGACGAGATGGTCAAGATCTGGACCCAGGCGTCCGAGGAGGTCGCCCGGGCCATGGAGGCGAACTTCCCCGAGGACAACCCGATCCCCACGATCGTGAAGTCCGGCGCGGCGGGCAACATGACCCAGGTCCGGCAGCTCGCTGGGATGCGCGGTCTGGTCGCCAACCCCAAGGGCGAGTACATCGCGCGTCCGATCAAGGCCAACTTCCGCGAGGGCCTGTCCGTGCTGGAGTACTTCATCTCCACGCACGGCACCCGCAAGGGCCTGGCCGACACCGCGCTCCGCACCGCCGACTCGGGCTACCTGACCCGTCGTCTGGTGGACGTCTCGCAGGACGTCATCGTCCGCGAGGTCGACTGCGGCACCGAGCGCGGCGTCACCATGGCCGTCACGGAGGAGACCTCGGACGGCCGCCTGATCCCGCACCGCTACCTGCGCACGAGCGTCTACGCCCGCACCGCGGGCGAGGACGCGGTCGGCGCCGACGGCGAGGTCGTGATCCGGCGGGGCGAGGACCTCGGCGACCCGGCCCTGGACGCCCTCGTGGCGGCCGGCGTCAAGACGATCAAGGTGCGCAGCCCGCTCACCTGCACGTCGGGCACCGGCATCTGCGGCATGTGCTACGGCCGCTCGATGGCCACCGGCAAGCTGGTGGACGTCGGCGAGGCCGTCGGCATCGTCGCGGCGCAGTCGATCGGCGAGCCCGGCACGCAGCTGACCATGCGCACGTTCCACACCGGTGGTGTGGCCGGCGACGACATCACGACCGGTCTGCCGCGCGTCCAGGAGCTGTTCGAGGCCCGCGTCCCCAAGGGCAAGGCCCCGATCGCCGACGTCGACGGTCGCATCGCGATCGAGGACGGCGAGCGCTTCTGGAAGATCACCCTCACGCCGGACGACGGCAGCGAGGAGATCGTCTACGAGAAGCTGTCCAAGCGGCAGTGGCTCGCGATGACCACGGTCGACGGCCAGGAGCGTCCGCTGGCCGACGGCGACCACGTGCACGTGGGCCAGCTGCTCCTGGAGGGCACGGCCGACCCGCACGAGGTGCTGCGCGTCATGGGTCCGCGCGAGGTGCAGCTGCACCTGGTGCGCGAGGTGCAGAAGGTGTACCGCACGCAGAGCGTGGACATCCACGACAAGCACATCGAGGTCATCGTCCGGCAGATGCTCCGCCGGGTGACGATCATCGACTCGGGCGCCACGGAGTTCCTGCCCGGCGCCCTGGCCGAGCGGTCGGACTTCGAGACGCAGAACCGGCGCGTGGTGTCCGAGGGCGGCGAGCCCGCCTCCGGCCGCCCGGTGCTCATGGGGATCACGAAGGCCTCGCTGGCCACGGAGTCGTGGCTGTCCGCGGCCTCGTTCCAGGAGACCACCCGGATCCTCACCGATGCCGCGATCAACGGAAAGCGCGACAAGCTCGTCGGGCTCAAGGAGAACGTGATCATCGGCAAGCTGATCCCAGCCGGTACGGGCATCGCCCGCTACCGCGACATCCAGGTCCAGCCCACCGAGGAGGCCCGCGCGGCCGCCTACGCGCTGCCGAGCTACGACGACGGCTACTACAGCCCCGACGTGTTCGGCACGGGCACCGGCGCCGCCGTGCCGCTGGACGACTACGACTTCGGCCGCGACTACCGCTAGGTAGCTGCGATGCCCCGCCTGCGACGGCGGGCGGGGCGCGCCGGAGGGTCCCGGACGGGGCCGGACACCGCTCTCCCGTGGCGGTGACCGGCCCCGTTCGTCGTTTCCCGGGACACCCCGGAGCCAGGACGCGGTCCGCGGCCCCCTCCGAACAGCGTTCCGGCTCCGGAGTGCGGTCGGGGTGGTGGCGTCGGGTGCGGCGAGCCCCAGCCGTGGGCGGCGCGGTAGCGGGCGGGCGTCGTCCGGCAGATCGAGCGGAAGTGCCCAGCAGGTGCCCGTCGAACGCGCACACCGGCGGGGGTGGGACCACCCCGTCCGGACGACGGTGGCCCACAGTGGCCTGCTCACCCCGGTGATGGAGCGGACGGCGGCGGTGCGGGACGCGCCCACCGGCTTCGCCGGGTGGGACCTGTCCCTGGAGCGCCGCGTGGAGGCCGGCGCCACCGATCCCCCTCCCTGACGCGCAGCCCAACCCCCGCACCCCGGAGCCAGGACGCTGTTCACCGCGCGCTCGGACCGCGTTCCGGCTCCGGAGTGCGGGGAGGGGCGGGGGTTGAGGCCGCGTCCTGGGGCCTCGGCGCGGTCGGGGTGGCGGCGTCGGGGTGCAGGGCGTTCGCGGCGCCCGAGGTCAGGCGCTCCAGCAGCGGGCGCAGCGGGCGGCTGGACAGGACGCGGAGCGTGCGGTCGCGGGTGCGGATCGCCCGGGCGGTGGGCGGGGCGAGGAAGCGTCGGCCGGCGTCGCGCGCCTGGCGGAGCCCGGCCGCGGCGGCGGGCCGGACGGCGGCCTCGTACCGGGCGAACGCCGCGTCGTGGTCGCCCTCGGCCCCTCGGAGCGCCGCCGCCAGCACGTGGGCGGCGGTCATCGCCAGGCCCGTGCCGGAGCCGCCCGGGCCCGCGCCCCAGGCCGCGTCGCCGAGCAGCACCACCCGGCCCCTCCGGTAGCGGTCGAGCCGCACCTGCGCCAGCGGGCTGACCCACACGTCGGTCGCCTCCGCCAGCGCCGCGAGGATCCGCGGGGTCTCCCAGCCGGCCCCCGCGGCGAGCGCGGCGAGCTCCGCCGCGCCGAGCCGGTCCCGGTCCGGCGCCGCGACGACCAGTCCGGCGTTCGCCCGTGTCCCGTCGCGCCCGCTGGTGAGGCTCACGCCGATCCCGGGCTCGGTGTAGAGGACGCCCTCGTGGTCGAGGCCGAGGAGGTTGGGCGCGGTGAACCCGGCGTGGTGGTAGCCGCGGAAGTCGACGCAACGCCCGTCGGGGTCCAGGGCGGCCGCGCGGACGCCAGACCGCAGTCCGTCCGCGCCGACGACCAGGTCGAAGCGCTCCTCGCGGCCGGAGGCGAACGCGACGTCCACGCCGGCCGCGTCCTGCTCGAGCGCCGCCACCCGGTCGCCGAAGACGTAGCGCGCGTCGTCGCGGGTGCGCTCGTGCAGCAGGCCGGCCAGGTCGCCGCGGCCGATCTCCAGCTCGCCGCCGAACACCCACGACGGCAGCCGCACCCGGGTGCGCCCGTCCGCGTCGACGACGCGGTGGCCGGTGACGCCGCTGCGCCGCTCGTGCACGGCGTCGACCAGATCCATCCGGTGCAGCACCTCCAGCTGCGCACCGCGGACGTCTACGTCGTGCCCTCCACCGCGCAGCGCCGGGGCCCGCTCGACCACCGTCACCTCCGCGCCGTCCCGCGCCAACCAGTACGCCGCCGTCGGCCCCGCGATGCTCGCGCCCGCCACCAGGATCCGCATGTCCCGCTCCCCTCGTCGGAGGAACCGTAGAGCCCGCTTGTCCATCTGGTCAATCCGTGTGGTTGAACCATTCGGTCAATCCGGATGGACTAGGGTCGTCGCATGGGGAACAGGGAGGACCTCCTCGACGGGGCCGTGCGCTGCCTGCGCGAGAAGGGGTGGGCGCGCTCGACCGTGCGCGACATCGCCGCGGCGGCGGGGGTGAGCCACGCGGCGATCGGCTACCACTTCGGGTCGCGGGAGGCCCTGCTCACCGCGGCCCTCGTCCGCGCGATCGACGAGTGGGGCGCCGCCGTGGCGGAGTCCACCGCCACCCGGACCCCGGGTGACGACCCGCTGGTGGCCGAGTGGGAGGCGGTGGTGGCCACGTTCACCGAGCACCGCACGATGTGGCGGGCCAGCGTCGACGCCGCCGTGCAGGCCGAGCGGCACCCCGACCTGCGGCGGATGCTCGCCGACGGTCAGGAGGAGGGCCGTCGCGGCGGCGCGGCGGCCCTGCTCGGCCTGCCGGAGGAGGACCTGCCGCCCGAGGCGGTGCGCGGGCTCGGCTCCGTGCACAGCGCGCTCATCTCCGGGGTGATGATGCAGTGGCTCATCGACCCGGAGCGGGCGCCGAGCGGGGCCGAGGTCGCCGCGGGGCTGCGTGCGCTCGGTGGCCTGGTCGCGGGGCGGGAGGCGCCGCCGCCGGGATGATCCGGGCTCCGTCCGGGTGATCCGGTCACGCACCGCTACCCGTTGGGGCAGTCCGTTCACTTGATCGTGTTGCGATGACCGGTCCGGCGGGGCACGGTCCCCGCTCATGGCCACCCGCTCCCTCCTCCTCGAGATGCTCGAGGCGACCTCGGCCACCGACAGCGGCTTCGGGGTCAACGACCGCGACCACGCGATCCAGGTCGCCACCCGCGCCCGTCGCGCGGGCGCCGACGACGAGGTCGTCGTCGCGGCGCTGTTCCACGACTCGGCCAAGGCCATCGACGCCCACAGCCACGGCGAGATCATCGCGACGATGCTGGCCCCGCACGTCCGGCCCGACGTGGTGTGGATGCTGCGCCAGCACCAGGACTACACGGCCACCGAGATCGACAACGGCCACAACCCCCTGCGCCGCCACGCCTACCGCGTCCTGCGCCGCGGCGAGCGCCACGACCTCGCCGTCCGCTTCGTCGACGAGTGGGACCTGCCCGGGCGCGACCCGGAGTACCCGACGGACCCGGTGGAGTCGTTCCTCCCGGAGATCGACCGCGTCCTCGCCCAGCGGCGCGAGGTGCGGCCACCGCTGGCCACCTGGGTGGCGCGCCGGGTCCTGCGCAAGGTGTGGCACGTGTCGGGCGTGGCGCAGCGCCGCATCCGCACCCGGAGCTCGGCCCGGGGAGGTCGCTAGAGTCGCGGGGTGCCCGCCCTGGACGTCATCGACAGCGAGCGTGACCCCGCGGTCGGCCGCCTGCGCGACCTGATGCGGCCCTCGCGCGGCAGCATCCGCACCGTGCTCCTGGAGGACGAGGAGCCGATCGCGCAGGCGCTCGCGGCCGGCATCGAGTTCGTCGAGCTCTACCTCCTGGAGTCCGCGCCCCTGCCCGCCGCGCTCGTCGCCCGGTGTCGGGCGGCGGGGGTGCCGGTGCGCGCGATGACGGTGGAGATCGGCAACCAGCTGTTCAAGGGCGACCGGAAGCCGAAGGTGTTCGCGATCGCCCGGGTGCCCGCGCCCGCTCGGTTCGGGGACATCGCCCGCCGGCCGGGCGACGTCGTGGTGCTCGACGGCGTGAAGATCGTGGGCAACATCGGGGCGATCGTCCGCACCGCGTTCGCGCTCGGGGCGGCCGGCATCGTGCTCGTCGACAGCGACCTGACCACCATCGCCGACCGCCGGCTGCTGCGCGCGAGCCGCGGCTACGTCTTCTCCCTGCCGATCGTGATCGCCGGGCGGGAGGACGCGGTGTCCTTCCTGCGGGGCGCCGGCCTGCCGCTCGTCATCCTCGACGCCGGCGGTGATGTCACGCTCCCCGACCTCGCCCGGGACCCGGAGCGCCTCGCGCTGGTGTTCGGCGGCGAGAAGCGGGGCCCGACCGATGCCCTCGTCCAGGCGGCACGGTCGGTCGTGTCGATCCCGATGGCGATGCCGGCGGAGTCGCTGAACGTCTCGGTGTCGGTGGGCATCGTGCTGCACGGGCGCACCGTCGGTGCGCGCGCGGCGACGGACGGCCGGCCCCCCGGCCCCGCGCACGTGGACCGGAGCCACCAGGGGTAGTCGCGCTGCGCCGGGCCCCGCCGCGCGCTGCTCCCGGCGAGCGCCACGACCGCGTGCCGCGCGGGGTCCGGCACTCCCGGGCCGGCGCCGCAGCCGCGCCCGCGTGCTCGCGGCACCGGGGCCGGGACCGGCCCGCCCGCCCGCCGCAGCACCCTGCGCCGGTCGGTCGCCGTGGGTGTCCCCCCCGTCGCCCCGCCGTCGGCTCCGAGCGTCGCCGCGTCGGCACGGTGGGTAAGGCTCGTCTCCTTGACACCCCGAAGCGGTGACTGGCAACGTGAATGAGCAACGGGAAGTGCGCGGCGGGCGAGACCGGCAGAACGTGCTCCGGCCCTCGTCCGCTGTCCACCCGTATCCGATCTCGATCGAATGACGGAAAAGGTCGATCCACGCCGCTGATGGGGGCGGTGGCGACGCCTGCGCCGATGCCTGCGACGGCGACGGCTGTGTGAGCGGAGTAGCCGGAGGAATCTGGTGCGTCAGGAATTGCCGGTTCTCGGTGGTTGCCAGCAAGTCCGAGTCGGGGGGTCGCTGGGGTGGAGCTTTCCACGGTCTACGAGGTCCCGGTGCGCGCCCTGCGCGCGTCGGACTCGCCACGGACGTCCGGGGTGTGCCCCGACCACGTCCGCACGCTCGTGGAGTCGGAGGCGGCCCTGCCGCCGATCATCGTGCACCGGCCCGCCATGCGGGTGATCGACGGCATGCACCGGCTGCACGCGGCCCGGCTGCGGGGCCAGGAGACCATCCCGGTCGTCTTCTTCGACGGCGACGAGGAAGCCGCCTTCCTGCTCGGCGTGTCGACCAACACCCGCCACGGGCTGCCGCTGAGCAGCGGTGACCGGAAGGCCGCCGCGCAGCGCATCCTCCGCGCGCGGCCCGACCTCTCCGACCGCGCCGTGGCCGAGGCGTCGGGCATCTCCGCGAGGATCGTGGCCGCGCTGCGGGCGGACGGGAGCGCTCGGGTCGTCGAGCGCGCGGCCCGGGTCGGCCGGGACGGCCGGAGCCGTCCGGTCGACCCCGCCGCGGCCCGCGAGCGGGTGCGGGAGCTCGTCGAGGCCCACCCGGAGGCGTCCCTGCGGTTCGTCGCGAAGCGGGCCGGCGTCTCGCCCACGACGGTCCGGACGGTCCGGGCCGGCATCGAAGCCGGGCAGGGCGCTCTCGCGCGCACCCGCCGGCGGCCGAGCGCGCCGGGCGGGGACGCCGGCCCGGTCCCGGCCCCGGTGGCGGAGCTCGGGGAACCCGCGGGCGCCGACCCGCACCCCCCGTCGGCCGAACCGGCCGAGGCGGCCGACGGCAGCGCCGCTGCCCTGCTCGGCGTCCTGACCAAGGACCCGTCGCTGCGGTTCTCCGAGAGCGGGCGGCAGGTGATCGCCCTGCTTAGCCACAACGCGCTGCTCGGGATGCGCCGCCACCAGGTGCTGCAGTCGATCCCGCCGCACGCCGCGGCGATGGTGGCGTCGCTGTCCCGCGAGTGCGCGAAGCTGTGGAGCGACCTGGCCGACGAGCTGGAGGACCGCTAGCGCGACCGTCCGGGGCCGTCCCCGGGCGCTCCCCGCCCGTCCAACTGCGGAGGCACCGCAGTTGGACGGGCGCCGCTCGTCCGCCGCCCCGGCGCGCGCTCGGGCAGTTCCCGCGGATCATGTTTCTGCGGCCGGACGCACGGGTGTGCGCGGTGCTGAACGGGTTCACCGGGAGGTGTAACGCCGTGTACGGTCCCCGTATTGGCAGATCGCCGGAAGCCGACGTCGCATCACGATTGCATTACGTATGATCCGGACCAGTGGGGGAATTCCTTGGTGACCAGCTCGGCCGAATTGCAGCGGATCGCGGATCTGGTGTCCCCGTACGGTCTGGTGTCCCGCACGACGTCACTTCCCGTGGCGGACGGCGATCCACGCTTCGCCGTCCGCGTCTCCGACATCGGCGACCCGTCCAGGGTCCTGGCCGGCCTGCGGGGCTGGAGCGGCGCCGACGACCTGGGGAACCTGCACGGTGTCGGCAGCGCGCTCGCCGGCGAGCACGCCGGGCTGGTCTCCGTCGCCGAGGCGCTCGAGCGCTACTCGACCTGCTCCTGGCACGACGACGACATCGTCGTCGCGGCCGAGGAGGACCTGGTCGAGGACCTCGCCTCGCCCGCGCGGTGGCCCCGGTGCTCCGCCCGCGAGCTGGCGCGCGAGGACTGCGGACTGGTCCCCTACGACCCGGCCGTCCCGATCAGGTGGGTCCGGGCATGGTCGCTCACGCGACGGCGCGACGTCCTCGTGCCGGCCGTCGCCGTCTACCTGCACATGACCCCCGAGTCGCGGTCGGAGCGCTTCACCCGCGGGATCTCCACGGGAGCGGCGGTGCACTCCGAGCTCCGCAGCGCCGTCCTCGGCGGCCTGCTCGAGGTCGTGGAGCGGGACGCGCTGACGCTCGCGTGGCTGCAGCGCCTGCGGTTGCCGCAGCTGGTGGTCGACCCGGAGCTGCTGGAGGCGCACGCCCGCGCCCACCACAAGGTCGGCACCGCGCGTCACCTCGACGTCCGGCTGTTCGACGCGACGACGGACTTCGGCATCCCCGTCGTGTACGCCGTCCAGCTCTCGCCCCACGAGGACCGCCTGGCGCAGATCGTGGGCGCGACCTGCGACGTCGATCCCCAGCAGGCGGTGGCCAAGGTGCACCGGGAGCTCGCCGCCGTGCGCGTGGCGCTGCGCGAGCGCGTGCGCCGCGGGCCGACCGGCCGGCCGGGGGAGGGCACGGCCAGCGTCACCGGCTCGGCGGCGTACAACGCCTCGATCGAACGGCGGCACGCCTTCCGGCACCTCCTGGAGGGCGATCGCGCCCGGCGTCGGCTCGACGAGCTGCCCGACCTGTCCCTCGACGCGGACCCTCTGGGTACCGCGGTCTCACGGCTCGCCGCCCGGGGCGCGGAGGTGCTCGTCGTGGACATCACCACCGACGAGGCGCGGCAGGTCGGGATGCACGTCGTGAAGGTGCTGGTCCCCGAGGCCGTCCCCCTGTCCTTCATCCACAGCGAGCGCTACCTCGCCACGGCCCGGCTCTACACCGCCCCGGCGGCGATGGGGCACGGGAGCCACGGCGAGGAGGCGATCAACCCAGAGCCGCAGCCGGCCGCGTGACCGGTCGGAGCGCGGTCGGCTGCATCGACGACGGGGGAGGGACGGTCGTGCTGTCACAGCAGGCCCCGGAATGCCTGTACCTGGTGCGGGACACGTTCGGGGAGAGGTACGCCGACGCCTACGGGCCGTCGGCGGTGAGCCGGGTGGTCGGCAGCGACCTGCCCGACGACGTCCGGCTGGGGAGCGCCGCGGCGGTCGTGGTGCTGCACTCCGGGCACGACGAGCAGCTGCGCGACGCGGTCGACCGGCACGGGTTCGAGCGGGGCGTGCCGACCGTGGGCCTGGAGGTGCTTCCGACGCGGATCGTGTGCGGCCCGGCGGTGATCCCCGGGTCCACGGCCTGCCACGCCTGCTTCCGGCGGCGCGTCGAGCAGCACCGCGACCCCGCCGACACCCACCACCCGGGCGACGCGACCCGGGGCCTGCCGGAGGGCTTCGGGCGGATGCACCTCGCGATCGCGCACGGCCTCCTGGCCCTGGCCACGGCCGAGCTGCACGCGGGACCGGTGGGTCTCGGCGGCACGGTGCGCACGTTCGACCTGGTCTCGGGGACGTTGTCGGCCGGCTCGACGGTCGCGGTGGACCGCTGCCCGCGCTGCGGCGACCGGTGGGGTGCGCGGCGGGCCGGTCTCGGTGCGCTGGCCGGTACGGCATGAGGCCGTCGGCGCGGATCGGGGAGGAGGAGCGGTGGGCACGGAGTTGAAGGCGGAGATCCTCGGGCGCGTCGCGGGGCGGGACAAGCAGATCACCGTGCCCGTCCGGCCCGCCCTGCGCCGGGGCGTCCGGTTGCGGCGTGCCGGCGACGCCGTGGTGCTGGACGGCGCGGACAAGCGGCAGGTGTTCACCGGGGGGTTCGCCCGCGACGGCCTCGGCCGGCTGGCGGCGGCCTGCGACGGCGCGACCACCCACGCCGGCCTGGCCGCCGCGGCCGGCCTCGACGAGACGACGGTCCACAAGTCCCTGGCCCTGCTCTGGGCGGCCGGCGCCCTGGAGGAGGGCACCCGGGTCGGCGACCACCCGCCGCTGCCGCCGGAGCTCGCGTGCCTGCTGTCGCGGCTCGGCAACTCCACCGGGGCCAACCCGTCCTGGGTCGAGGCGGCCGCGCGGCTCGGCCGCGCAGCGGTCCACGCGGCCGGCGACCGCGCCCTGGTCGAGGCCATGACCGAGTGCTGCACCGGCACGTGCCGGGTCGTCGACGACCTCGGGCGGCTGCCGGTCGCCGACGACGCCCTGGTCGTGTTCTTCGAGACCCGCCGGTCCCGACCGGAGCTCGCCGACCTGCAGCAGCGGTGCTGGCTGGAGGGGCGGGCCCTCCTGCGGGTCCGGGTCGACAGCACGTCGATGACCACCGGCCCGTACGTCGACCCCGCCTTCACCCCGTGCCTGGACTGCAGCACCTCGGGCGACGGCGACCCGTCCGGCGACCCGCCGCGGCACGCCCGCGAGCTGGTCGCCGGTCTCGTCGCCCACCACGTGCTCGCGCTCTTCTCCCGGTCGATCCGGACCCACCTGCCGCTGGACGCGACCGTCGTCGACCTGTCGACCCTGTCCACGCGGTACCGCCCGAGCGCGACCCGCCCCGGGTGCCCCGCCTGCTCGTTCGGCGAGGGCCCCGTGGCGCCCGCGCCCCCGCCCAGCGCCGTGTACGAGGCCGCGGTGGCGCTGCCGGTGCGCCGGTTCCTGGACCCCACCGGGCACCTGGCCCACTTCCGGTCGTCGAACATCGGGCTGCAGCAGCAGTTCCGGACCTGGCCCGGCTGCCCCCGGACGGCCCTGCCGGAGCCGGAGGTGTCGAGGCTGGCCGGCGCGCCGTCCGCGGCCACCGGTCGGGCGGCCCCGACCCGGTCCGACCTCGCCCTCCTGCTCGCGGTCGGGTTCGGCGTCCGCGAGCGGTCCGCGGGGTGGGTGCAGCGCTGGACGGCCGCCGGCGGGAACATCGGCTCGGCCACGGCCTACGTGGTGAGCTGCGACGGGACCGTGCTGCCGGTGGGCGCCCACGCGTACCGCGACGTGGACCACTCCCTCGCGCAGCTCACCGGCGACGGCCTGCCGGGCGGGCGGGGGCTGCTGCTGGTCGTCACCGCCAACCTCACGAAGATGGCGACCAAGTACGGCACGTTCGGGCTGCGGCTCGCGCTGTGCGACGCCGGCTGCGCGCTCGCCGCGGCCCGGGAGGTCGCTGCCCGCCTGGGCCTGCGCTTCGCGCCCGCCACCGACTGGGACGACCGGGCGCTGAGCGACCACCTGGGCCTGTCCCCGACGGAGGAACCCGTCGCCGCGGTCGTGGAGGTGGGCTGACCGTGCGATCCGACCCGTCCACCATGCGCCCGCTGCTCGAGGCGTTCGTCGCCCGTACCCGGGGGAGCGGTGGCACCGCGCCGCGGCGCGGGCCCACCCCGTTCACCGACGCGGTGCCCGTCGTCGTCGAGGAGGGGCCGGGCCCGGAGGCCCCCCGGGACCTGCGCGCCACGCTGCTGACCCGCCGGTCGTCGCTGCGCTACGGGCGCGGACCGGTCCGCACGGACCTGGTCCTGCGCCTGGTGCGGGAGGCGCTGCAGCGGGACCGCGACGGCTGGGCGCTCGACGACCACGCCGGTCCGCTCGAGGCTTTCGTCTTCGCCCTCTGGAGCGAGGGCCGGCCCGCGGGTGTCTACCGGATCACCGCGCAGGAGGCGTCGCTCGTCGCGCCGGCCGCCGCCGTCGGCGATCCCGAGCTGCTGGGCGTCCAGCGCGAGTTCGCCGACGCGGCGGGGATCGTCAGCCTCTACGCCGACCTCGACACCGCGGACTCCTGGGGGGGAGCGCACGGGTACCGCCTCTGCGCGGTCCGCGCCTCCATGGCCCTCTACGACTTCCACCTGCAGTGCCAGTCCTACGGTCTCGTCGGCACCGTGTTCGGCGGCTTCATCGGCGCAGCCGTGCGCCACCTGGTCCGCAGCGACGGGGTCACCCGGCACCCCCTGCTCGCCGCCACCTACGCCCTCCCGGCGGAGGCGGGCCGGTGACCGCCGACCGTGCGCGGCCCGACGGCGTCGTCCTCGCCCGTCCGGACGTCTCCGTGCTGCGGACGCGACGGGGCGCCTGGGTCGGCGTCGGTGCGGCGTCGTTCACGATCGCGGGTGCGGCCGCCTACGAGGTGGTCTCGGTGCTGCTCGACGGCTCGGACGGCAGCCGCACCCGCGACGACCTCCTGCGCGCGTTCCCGGCCGGGGCGCACGCGGGCGCCTCGCGGCTGCTCGACGCGCTGGTGGCCCGTCGGTGCGTCACCGTCCTGGACGAGCCGCTGGCCCACCACGTCGCTCTCCGGGGGGCGTCGTCGGCGTGGTTGATCCCGTTCCTCGCCCAGCTGACCGACGAGCCGGTGCGCGCCCTGGACCGGGTGCTCGCCACCACCCTCCACCTGTACGGCCGCCCCCGGTGGCTCGAGCGCCTGCGGGCCCTGCTGGACGCCGCACCGCTGGCCGGGCTGCGGACCGGGTTCCACGCCGTCCGGCCGGACGACGGGGTGCCGCGGTGGGGGGACGCCGACCTGGTCGTCCTCGACGCCGACGGGCTGTCGCACGGGCGCGTCGTGCAGCTGCAGGACGACCTGCTCGCCCGCGGGCTGCCGCACGGCGTGGTCGGGCGGGTCGGCGGCCGCCGCTGGGTCCTGTGGTCCGACGACCGGTCGACCGGCTGCTGGGACTGCCTGCACCGGTACGCGGGGGCGACGGCGTCGGGCGCGGCGGGCGGTCCCGGGGCGCCCGTGGCGGACGACGCGGTCCTCGCGGCGGTGCTGCAGGCGGTCCACCGGCGCAGCGCCGGCCTGGGCGACCCCGCGACGGCAGCGCTGTCCGCGCCCGCCGACCAGGACCTGCCCGCGCTGCGGGCGCACCCGGCGTGGGCCGCCGCGGGCTGCCGGTGCCACCGGGCGGTCGTGCCGCCGGCCGGCGGGGACGGGCGGGCCGGCGCCGCCGGCGGGGAGCTGGTGCGCAGGAACGTCGTCAGCCCCGACGACGACAGCGGGCTGGACGAGGACCACAAGCGGATAGTCGACGTGCTGGCCGGCTGGACGGACGAGTTCACCGGCCCGTTCCGCGTCCTCGACGGGGGCGACCTGCCCCAGGTCCCGTTCGGACGGGCCCGGGCCACGGTCGTCGCGGGTCCCGCCGGGGCGTGCCGCTCCCACGAGCTCGTCGCCGCGACGGTGTCGTCCCGTGAGGCCCTGTACCAGGCCGCGCTGGCCGGTCTCGAGCTGATCGGCGCGCGACCGTGCGGGCCGGGGTCGGTCGTGAGCGCCGGGTGGACGCCGGACGAGGCCCTCTACCGCGGCCTGCTGAGGCGCGCGCTGCGCGGGCCGGCCGACGACACCGAGCCGGTGCGGGTGCCCGACGGGCGGGACGCCCTGCACGACGGGTGCGCCCGGTTCAGCCGCTACGTCGAGCGGGGCGTCGCCCGCTCCCGCGGCCGCACGGAGCTGCGGTGGACCGGGACCCGGCTGCCGGACGGCGTCCACCGCGTCACCGGCCGCGCCGCCGGCGGGGTGGTCACCCGGGGCGCGGGCACCTGCTACCCCGAGGCGGTCACGACGGCGCTGCTGCGGCTGGTCAACGACGGCGCCCTGGTCCCGGTGAACCCGCACCACCGCACCTGGGCCGAGGTCTGGCGGTGCGTCGAGCGCCCCGAGCACGCGGACGTGACCGCGGAGGCCCTGCCCTTCGCGCGCCCCCACGTCCGCGTCGTGGAGGTGGCATGAGCGCGCCGGCCGAGGTCGTCCCGGCCGCGGACCTGCTCGGCGCCCTGGCCGGCGCCGGTGCGCCGGAGCCCGCGCAGGTGCTCCTGGGCCCGCTGACCGGCCCCGCCCGGCTGCGCGCCGCGGGGGGCGCGCCCGGGCGCGGCCTGGCCGTGCTGTTCTGGTGCGGCAGCGTCCACGTCCTGGTCCACGAGCCGGCGGACGCCCGCGACGGCGGCTGTCCGCTGTGCCTGGCCTGGTTCCTCACGCGGCACGTGGACTCGGCCGACGTCGCGGTCGGGGACGCCCCGCAGGACGGTCCCGCGGCGCTCGCGCGCGCGGCCGGGCTCTGGGAGCAGGCCGGTCCCGCGCTGCGTGCGGTCGTCGTCCGGACCGCGGCCGCGCTCCTGCCCGGGACGGTCCCCGCCGGCACGCTCGCCACGATCGACCGCACCTCCGGCGCCGTGCGGTCCGGTCGCGTACCGCCCAGGACGGGCTGCCCGGCGTGCCGGCCGGCCGGCGCGGCGACCGGTTTCGCGTTCGGCTCCGCGCCGGACCTGCTCGAGAAGTCCGACGGCGCCCTGCGGGCGCGGCGCCCCCTGCCGCCGTCGCTCACGTCGGACTACCTGGGGCCGCACTCGCTGTTCCGGGAACCGCTCGTCGACCTGGACGGCCCCCTCCCGACGGCGCAGGTGGGCCTCCCGCTGGGCGACGGCACCCAGGAGCCGGGGGTCGGGCGGGCCCGGAGCTTCGACGCCAGCCGGAGGACCGCGGTGCTGGAGGCCCTGGAGCGCCACACCGGCTTCTGCCACCGGCCGTCCGCGGGCGTGGTGGAGGCCACCCTAGCCGAGCTGGGGGAGCGGGCCGTCGATCCCCGCACGCTCGGCCACCACACCGACGAGCAGTACGCGCGGGACGGCTTCCCCTTCGCACCGCTGGGCGCGGCCGAGCGCGTGCGGTGGGTCCCGGTCACGCCGGTCGGCGACGGCCCCGCCCGGTACCTCCCGGAGGCCGCCCTGTCCTGGGTGCACCGCCGCGGCACGCGCCGGCCGTTCTTCTACGACACCTCCAACGGCTTCGCCCTCGGGCAGAGCCACGAGGAGGCGACGCTGCACGGGATGCTGGAGATCGTCGAGCGGGACGCGTTCCTGCTCGCCTGGCACCGCCGACTGCTCCTGCCCGAGCTCACGCTGGGACCGGCCGACGGCGACGTCCGCGACCTGGTGGAGCGCGTCGAGATCGTCACCGGGTTCCGGGTCCGCCTGTTCTGGGCCACGCTCGACATCGACGTGCCGGTCGTCCTGGCGCTGGCCGAGCGCGACGCGGCCTCGGGTCCCTGCACCCTGGTGTCCACCGCCGCCAGCCTCCACCCGCGGGCGGCGGCCGAGTCGTCGGTCTTCGAGGTCGCCGCCCGCGTGGCCTCGATCAGGTACGCCTTCAACGACGACCCGGCGCACCGGCAGCGGCTCGCCGAGGACCACAGCGCGCTGCGGGGCATGGAGGACCACAGCCTCCTCGGCTCCCTGCCGGGGTCCCGGGAGTGGTTCGCGTTCCTCACCGCGCCGGACCGGCCCTCCGTCGGCCTCACCGCGATGGCCGCGGCGGCCCCCCGGTTCGCCACCCTCGACCAGGACCTCGACCACCTGCGGACGAGGGTCGAGGCGGCCGGGACCCACGCCTACGCGGCCGACGTCACCACGGCGGAGCTCCGCTGGCGCGGGCTGGTGTGCGTCCGCAGCTTCGTGCCCGGGTGCCTGCCGATGACCTTCGGGCACGGCACGCGACGCCTGGCGGGGCTGCCGCGGCTGCACAGCGCGTCGCTCCCCCGCGCCTCCCTGGCGCCCCCGGGCCACGACCCGGCGGACGTCCCGCCCCACCCCTTCGCGTGACCCGTCGGTCAGACAAGGAGAAACCTGCCGTGCCAACGGACGAGAGCCCGCGGCCCCCGACGGGGTCCACCGCGAGGGTGAGCCCGTACGTCCTCTTCCGGCGCAGCCGGCTGCCCGTCGCCGAGCTCGACGACCTCCGCTTCGACGAGCCGTGGGAGCGGGTGGAGGAGCAGCGCCGGCTGCGGGACGAGTGCGCCCGGCGGGCCCAGGAGCTGTCGGACCGCCTCGCCGGACTCGTGCCCCGGGTCGACGAGCCGGTGCGGGCGGAGCTCATCCGGCTGCGCCGCGACGTCCACAACCAGCGCCTCGACCCCGCAGTGCGGCGGCTCGACGCCGTCGCGCCGCACCTGGGCGCGGACGTCCTCGCCGCGGTGCGGGAGTGGTCGGCCCTCGTCCGTGGGGCGCGGCGCTGCGAGGACGAGGCGCGGGCGCTGTTCGACGGCCGGGTCCGGTCGGCGCGGGCCGGCTTCCGCCGGATCTTCGAGCACGACTCGATGGCCAGGAGCATCCAGCTGTCGGGGGACCAGCTCTACGAGAGCCTGCGCGCCCACGTCTCCGGCGCGTCCGGTCCGGTCAAGCCGAGCAGGCTGCGGCTCCTCGAGTCCTCGCTGGTGAACTTCGCCTACCGCGCCGCGCTGAAGCCCTCGCCCTTCGGCCGGTTCACCGAGGTCGGCGCGTTCCCGCTGGACCTGCCCGGGGCCGACGGCCCCGGGCCCGGCCCGCGGACCTACTCGACGACGACCCTGAACCGGGTGCTCATCAACTGGCTGGCCGCGGGGGTGCGCCGCGTCGACGGCGGCATCGAGCTGTGCCAGGTGCTGCTGAACTCCTCGCTCCACGCCGACGACGGCACGATCCGGTTCATCGGGCTCGTGCCGGCCACCAACGAGCACGGCCTCGCGGAGGCGGTCGTCCGGCTCAGGCGCGACCGGGTCGTCGACCGGGTCCTGACCGTCCTGCAGGGCGGCTCGGCGTCGGTGCCCGAGCTGCTCCGGGCCCTCACCGCGCTGACCGGGGACGACGCCGTGAGCAGGAGAACGCTCGGTGCCCTGGTGCGGACCGAGCTGCTGTACGTCGGCCCCGGCCTCGACGAGCAGGACCCGAGCTACTCGGAGAAGCTGGCGGGCGTCCTGAGCGCCGGCACGACCCGGCCGGTGTCCGTCCTGAAGGGGCATCTCGACACGCTCCGGGAGCTGGAGACGTCGCTGTCGGACGCATCGGCGGAGAGGCGCGCGTCCCTGCTCCGCGCCGCGGACCGGGCCATCGCCGACGTCGCCGAGGTCTGCAGGATGGACACGCCTCCCGCGCAGATCACCCGGGCACCGGTGTACGAGGACCTCTGGACCCCCGACCGCCCGGCCACCTGGGACCGCGAGGCGGTGACCGCCCGGGTGCCCGCGCTCGACAGCCTGTGGCGGCTCGCGTCCCTGCTCGACTACGGCCAGACCAAGCGCCTGGGCATGTACGCCTTCGCGGCCCGCGTGTTCGGCGACCGCGAGACCGTGCCGTTCCTGACCTTCTTCGACAGGGTCGTCCGGCTCTCGGAGGCCGAGCAGGACGCGGTGTTCTGGGGACGCGGCTCCGCCGCGGCGGAGAGGTTCACCGCGCAGCGCGAGCAGGTCCTGCGCGGGCTCGGCGAGCAGCTCGCGCCCGAGGACGGCGTCGCCCGGCTGGCGCCGGAAGCCCTCGACGACGCGTGCGCGGCGGTCGAGGGCCGCGTCGACCCGGACTCCATCACCTTCCGCGTCCAGCTCGCCGGCGGCGCGCCGTCCCCGGAGGTCGTCGTGAACGGCGTCCTGACCGGGTACGGCGTCTACTTCTCCCGCTTCGGCACGTTCATCGAGGGATCCGCCGTCGAGGGCTGGACCCTGCGGTCCGCCGTGCGGGAGCACCTCCGGGAGGCCTTCCCCGGGCAGGTGGACCTGAACATGGTCGCGGGACTCAACTTCAACCTCCACCCGCCGCTCACCGACCGGGTGCTGAACTACCCCGGCACCTGGCCCACCGCACCCGAGCTGAGGGCCTACAGCCTGGACCGGCTGAGCATCCGGATCGACCACGACCGCCGCCTGCTGCTGCTGTGGGACCCCGAGGCCGGCGAGGCCGTCCACCTGATCCCGATGAACTTCCTGCTGCCCGTCGTCGTACCGGTCCTCTACCAGGTCATGGAGGTCCTCAGCCCGACGATCCGCTACAACTGGGCGCCGATGGACGACATCCATCGGGCGATGGGCCACCGCGGCTACCCGGCGTCGTCCCCCCGGTTGGTGGTCGGTGACGTCGTGGCCAGTCGCCGGTCCTGGACGGTGCCCGCCCGCGAGGTGCCCGAACTGGCCGCCCTCAGCAGGGACGACCACGACGCGCTGCTGCGCTTCGACGAATGGCGCACGCGCCGCGGGCTGCCCCGGCACGCCTTCGTGCTGACCCAGCGCCTCGACGAGTACAACCTCCTCTCCGGACTGGTCGAGGAGATTCCGCGGGACTGGTCGGACTTCAGCCACCTGCAGCGGGCCAGCGTCCACAAACCCATGTACGTCGATTTCCGCAACCCCTTCCTCGTGCGCAGCTTCGCCAAGACCGCGCTGTCGCGGGACGACGTGTACGTGTCGATCCGGGAGTGCCTGCCGGCCGCCGACGAGTACGGCGGTCCCGGACCCGCAGCCCCAGAGGAGTTTTTCGTTGAGCTCTACCGAGACAGACCATGACGACGCGTGGAGCGCGCTCCACGCCTACCTGCCGATGTCGTTGCAGACCGCTTTCCTGCGGGAGGTGATCCGTCCGGCCGTGCAGGACGCCGGCGTGCAGGACCGGTTCTTCTTCCTGCGCTACTGGCAGGGCGGCCCGCACATCCGGCTCCGGCTGCACCGGGCGTCGGGGCCGACGGTGGAGTCGGTGCGGCGCGCGCTGTCCGCGGCGATGCCGGCGCTCACCGCCGAGCAGGCGGCCGAGTACGAGCAGCAGGCGTCGCTCCAACCCGGCCTGGCCGGCCTCGAGGGCGCGGAGCCGATCGACACCAGGCCGCCGGGCACCGTCGAGCCCACCCGGTACTCGCCCGAGTACGCGAAGTACGGCGGGACCAGCGGGATCCTCATCGCCGAGCAGCTGTTCCGCTCCACGTCGGCCGCGGTGCTCGACCTCCTCGCCGCGCGGCCGGCCGCCGGGCCGGACGCCTCGACCGGGCTGGCCGTCCGGATCATGGCCATGTCCCTCCGGGGCTCGGGCCTGGACCTGGAGCGGAGCCGCGACTTCCTCGCCACCTACGAGCAGGAGTGGCGCAGGTGGGTGCCGCCCGGCTACGACGACCGGTGGGCCGACGTCTACGAGAGGACGCGACCGCAGGTGACCAGCCTGTGCCGCGCGGTCTGGCTCGACGGGACGACGGACGCCTTCCACGACATCTACGCCGCGGCGTCGGCCGCCGCGCGGACCGCGCAGGGCGACCCGACCCGCCGCGATCCGCGGGAGTTCGAGCTCGAGGGGACGCCGTACCTGCACTGCGTGGCCAACTACGTCCACACCACCAACAACCGGCTGGGCGTCCTGCCCGTGGCCGAGGCGTTCCTGGCCCACGTCGTCGGGCGGTCGCTGGACGAGGTCCGGTCGTGCGCCACGGACGGTTCGTCCCCTTTCGGCAGCACTGCCGCCGTGGGCGCCGAACAGTGATTTCGGCGGCGGGTGCGCACTTGTGCACCTTGCTGCCGAGCAATTCCCTGGTAGTGTTCCCGATGGCAACGAGGAGAGGGGGTGACTCACATGGAAAAGGCAATCGAGGAGCTCGACCTGAATGCTCTGGAAATCTCTGAGCTGATTGCGGACTCGAGCTACAGCGACGAGACGCTGTCGCAGGTCATGGCTGCTTCGTGCACGACCACGGGCTGTACGACCAGCTCGTGCTCGTCCTCGTCGTCCTGATCCGGACGACCAGCACCCCGCTGTCGCCGGGCGCCGTTCACTGAATGTGCGTCCGGCGGCAGCGCGGTATCCCGGAACCGTTCTCGCTGCGGTTCGTCGTGGCTCCTGGAGTTTCGTGTGCACATCTTCGCCACCGTCCCGCTCGGCCTGGGCGGCGCACCGCCGTCGCAGGTCGTCCGGGACCTCGTCGTCGACCTGTTCGGGCCCGGGGCACCCCCGTGGCCGGGTGACTACTGGTTCGTGCGCACGTGGGACCGGTCCGACGGGTCCGAGTGCCTGCAGATCAGCCTCCGGTCCGCCGCGGTGCGGACCGGCGAGGCGCGGGACCGCGTCGTTCGGGCGGCGGCCGCGCGTGGCGTGCCCTCGTCGGTGACCGAGGCCCCGTGGACGGAGGTCCCGTCGCCGTTGTGGAACTGCGGCATCGGCGGCGCCGGGTTCGACGCCGCGTCCAAGCGGCTCTGCAGCGCCGTGGCGCCGGTCCTCGTGCGGGCCGCGGTGGAGATCGGCAACGGCGGCACGGCCGCGTCCTACCTGCTCGCGATGCGGCTGATGGTCGCCAACGCGGGAGCCACGCTCCTGGACTCCGACCAGCGGCAGCTGTCGCCCCGGGCCTTCGACGAGCTCCTCAGCCTGCGGCTGCTCAGCTACCGCTCGCACTACGAGGGCGCGAAGCACGCGCAGGCGACCGACCCCGTGGCCTTCGACCGGCGCTGCGCCGCGTACTACGACGAGCTCGGTGCCCACGCCCGGGACCTGGTCCGCGCCTGCGGTGCGTCGCCGGTCCCCGCCGCCGGCGACACGGCCGGCGACACGGCCGGCGCGTGGGCGGACGTCGTCCGGCGGCACTCCCGCACCCTGCGCGAGCAGTGCCGCGCCGGTCTCATCGCGCACGACGGCCCCACCCTCGACGACGTCGACGAGGGCCGTGACGTGCCGCTGCAGCGCAGCGAGTTCCACTCGGTGGTCTCCCGGGAGATGTCCGACCTCCTGCACCGCAACGCGGACTTCCTGGCCTACCGGATCGCCGCGAGCCTGCTGTACAGCTCCCTCTACACGCTGGGGTTCAGCCTGGCGGAGCGGTTCCTCTTCTGCTACTTGCTGGCGCGCGCCAACGAGGACGTCTCGGGCAGGTCCCCCGAGGAGCTGGCGCGAGCGCTCGACGACGTCGCCCGGGAGTTCGCGCACCGGTAGCCCGGCACCGGCGCGACCCGGTCGAGGTCGGCGCACCCCCGGGACGCGGTGCCCGGCCGAACCGAACCTCAGAGGGAGGAAACTCATGCACATCGTTCTCGCCAACGTGCCGTGGAGCCCGATCGGCTTCCCGGCCCTGGCGCTCGGGCTGCTCAAGAGGCTGACGCTCAAGGAGTTCCCCGACGCCCAGGTCGACGTGGTGTACGGCAACCTCGACTTCGTCGACTGGGTCACCTCGCGCCGTCCCGACTTCACCTACGAGGACTACCGGTACTACGACCTGGAGAGCTGCTACATCGGCACCGGTGACTGGGTCTTCTCGTCGGCGCTGTACCGCGACCCGGGGTGGAAGGTGCCGGAGTTCCTGGAGAAGTTCGGCCCCCGGGCGGGGGCCGGGCCCGAGGGGGACCTCGCGCACGGGACGACCGTGGAGACCCGTACGCAGACGACGCTGTGGCTGCACGAGCACGCCGTGGAGTTCACCGACGAGCTCGCCGGGCGCATCGCCGCCGGCGAGCCCGACGTCGTCGGCTTCACCACCACGTTCCAGACGCTCACGGCCTCGCTCGCGGTGGCCCGGCGGGTCAAGGAGCTGTCCCCCCGGACGGTGACGGTGTTCGGCGGCGCCAACTGCGAGGGGCCGATGGGGGAGGCGCTGCACCGCAACTTCGGCTTCATCGACCACGTGGTCCGCGGCGAGGGCGAGCTGGCCTGGCCGGGTCTGCTGCGCGCGCTGGGCGAGGACGAGCCGGCCTTCGGGACCATCCCCGGCCTGTGCTGGCGGGACGGGAGCGGGACCTCCAGGTACAACCCGGTGAGCACCAAGCCCATGCCGCCGGCCGCGATGGTCCTGCCCCACTACGACGAGTACTTCGAGCAGTTCGCGGCGTCGCACGCCCGGTTCTGGCTCGAGCCCCGGCTAGTGATCGAGAGCTCCCGCGGCTGCTGGTGGGGGGAGAAGCACCACTGCACGTTCTGCGGGCTGAACGGCGCCAGCATGATGTTCCGCGCCAAGGGACCCGACCAGTTCTTCGACGACCTCACGGCGCTGATCGAGCGGCACCGGATCCTCGACGTGATGATCGTCGACAACATCCTGGACCTGGCCTTCCTGGACTCCCTGCTGCCCCGGCTCGCGGAGGCGCAGATCGACACCCGGCTGATGTACGAGATCAAGGCGAACCTGCGCTACGAGCAGCTGGAGATCATCGCCAAGGGCGGTGTGGTCTGCATCCAGCCCGGGGTCGAGAGCCTGAGCAGCAAGGTCCTCAAGCTGATGGACAAGGGCGTCACCGGCTGCCTGAACGTGCGCATGCTGCGCGACGCCGAGTCGCTGGGACTGACCGTCATCTGGGCCTACCTGTACGGCTTCCCCGGCGAGACGGACGAGGACTACGCGGCGATCATCGAGCAGTTCCCCAAGCTGCACCACCTGGGCCCGGCCGGCGGCGACGACCGGCTCGCGGTGCAGCGCTTCGCCCCGTACTTCGAGAACCCGTCGCTCGGCTTCCAGGAGCGGTGGGCGGCCACCCAGTACTCGCTCACCTACGACCTCCCCGAGGACGAGCTGTTTGACATCGCCTACATCTTCGACGCCACCCACCAGGGCATCGGCAACGACATGGCGTGGAAGCTGCGGGTCGGGCTCGACGAGTGGCGCGACCAGCACTGGCGCAGCCAGCTGTCCTACTTCGAGACCGAGGACGGCATCACGCTGACCAACACCCGGCCGGCCTTCGACTGGGACGTCGTCCAGCTCACCTCCGACGTCGAGATCGCGCTCTTCGGGCTGCTCGACCAGCCCCGGACGCTGCAGTACCTCGAGCGCGAGTGCACCAGGCGGTTCGGCCCGACCGACGTCGGGGCCGTCCTCGACCGGTGGGAGCGGATGGGCCTGCTCTTCACCGACGCCGGCCGCATGATCCACGTCGTTACGCGGGACCGGAACCAGAGGTTCATGCAGATCCAGGTGGGACGCCAGCTGTCCGCGGCCGGCAGCGCGGTCCCGACGCCCGCGGGGGTGTGAGGAGTTGGGTGCGATGACAGCGACCGACGAGCTGATCACGGTCCACGGCGGGGGGCTCGACGTCCGGTTCAGCCTGTGGCGCCACGGGGCCCCGGCGGTCCGGGCGATGCCGGGCATGCACCTCGGGGACCGGGTGCTCGGCCCGGACGTCGTCGACGAGGCCCGCCGGATCCACGAGTCCGGCGCGCGGTTCGTGTCGATCGAGCGCGAAGTCGACCTCGGTGGGCGGCCCGGGACCGAGCACGTGATCCCCGTGCTCTCCTTCGTCCGGGAGCTCACCAGCTACGGGGTGGAGGTGGAGTGGCGGGCGCGCGTCGCGCCGGGCGGTCCGGAGTGGTGGGTGTTCGGCCACCTGTTCCCGCCGACGGTGCTGGACGGTCCGCGCGGTCCGGAGGCGCTGGCCGTCTGGCGGGCGCGGTACCACGTCGGACGGTGCTTCCTGCGCCGGGGCCCCGGCTTCGTGCAGATCCGGGACCGGCGCCACGCGGGCCTGCGCCGGCTCACGGTCTCCGACGGGCCGACCCTCGCCGCGATGGACCCGCTCCTCGCCGACCGCCCGGCCGCATCCCTGCCGGACCGGACCCGCTCGGTGTTCGAGCAGCAGCGCCTGCTCGTCCGGATCGGCGGGGGCGTGTGGTGGGCGCCGTACCGGCTCCGGCGGTGGGCCGTGCCGTCGTGGGAGGTGTGAGCGCGGTCGATCGGAGCCCGGGATGTACGTCAGCATCGTCATCTGGAACCTGGCGCGGTCGGACGCCACGGTCGAGAGCCTGCGCGCGTACCTGCGCGACTACGCGGTGGACGCGTTCTCCACGCTCGAGGGGATGCGTCTGAAGACCTGGATCGCCGACTCCGAGAGGGGCTACTGGGGGGCCGTCTACCTGTGGGACGGCCCCGACCTGGGCGATTCCCTCTCGGTGAGCCGGGCGATCGAGATCATCGGCTACCCGCCGACGACCACGGCCGTGTTCGCGGTCGAGGCGATCGCGGAGGGCCGCAGCCTGATCGAGTCCTTCGCGGGGATCGGGCGCGCGTTCGAGGGGGTGCCGCCGGAGCCCGGTGCGGCCCACCCCGGTGCACCGGGACCGGGACCGGGACTACCACGTGAGGAGAGAGTGTGACCGCGTTGACGAAGGAGAACGAGAGGCTCCGCCGGTTGTGGCAGGAGTACGCGCCCCGCTACGACCGTGAGGCCGGGCTCCTCGAGCGCATGCTGCTCGACGACGGGCGCGCGTGGGTGTGCCGCCAGGCCGAGGGGGAGGTCCTGGAGGTCGCCATCGGGACCGGGCTGAACCTCGAGCACTACCCGGCCGGGCTGTCGCTGACCGGGTTCGACCTGAGCCCGGCCATGCTCGCCCGCGCCCGGGACCGCGCCGCCGCACTGGGCCGGCAGGTCGAGCTGGTCGAGGGCGAGGCCCACGCGCTGCCCTTCCCCGACCGCTCGTTCGACACGGTCGTCTGCACGCTGGGGCTGTGCAGCGTGCCCGACGAGCGGCCGGTGATCTCCGAGATGTTCCGCGTGCTGCGGCCCGGCGGGCGGCTGCTCCTGCTCGACCACGTCGGCAGCCACCACCGGTTGATCTTCCTCTGGCAGCGCCTGCTGGAGCGGAGCATGCTCAAGCAGTGCGGGGACCACCAGACCCGCCGACCGCTCCCGCTCGTGGAGCGGGCCGGGTTCGTCATCGACCACCAGCGGCGGTCCAAGGCGGGGGTCGTCGAGCGGGTCGTGGCGCACCGGCCGACGGCCGACGAGCTGGTCGAGAGCCGGTGACCATGACCTCCACCGTCGATCTTTGGGGCGCCCACGAGGCGCAGTTCTGGCTGCGCGGCGAGGATCCCGGGGTCCGGGTGCGCCACGACCCGCAGGCCGGGATCTGGTGCGTGTACGGCTACCACGAGGTCCAGCGCGTCCTGGCCGACCCCGTGACCTTCTCCTCCGACACCCAGCGGGTCGTGCCCCCCGAGATGCTGGAGGGCGCCGACCAGTTCCGCGAGGGCAACCTCATCCAGATGGACGGGCTGGAGCACAAGAAGCTCCGCGGCCTGATCAGCCACGCCTTCACCCCGAAGGTGGTGGCCGACCTGGAGCCGCGGATCGCCGAGCTGACCCACGAGCTGCTCGACGCGGTCGCCGGCACGGGCCGGATGGAGCTGGTCGAGGACCTGGCCTACCCGCTGCCCGTCATCGTCATCGCCGAGCTGCTGGGCGTGCCCAGCTCCGACCGGGACAAGTTCCGGGGCTGGGGCAGCGCGCTGATGGAGAGCACCCAGGAGTTCTCCTTCAACGACCGGACCGACACCCAGCGCAAGCGGCTCCAGGACGCGATGCAGGAGGTCGCCAAGCTCGCCGACTACCTGCGCGAGCACGTCGAGGACCGCAGGAGGAACCCACGCGACGACCTCATGACCAAGCTGGTCGAGGCGGAGGTGGACGGCGAGCGCCTCACCGACACCGAGGTGGTCAACTTCTCCAACGTCCTGCTGATCGCCGGCCACATCACCACCACGATGCTGCTGGGCAACTCGATCCTGTGCCTGGACACCCACCCGGAGTGGCTCGCCCGGGTCCACGCGGACCGGGACCTGCTCCCGGCGGTGATCGAGGAGGCGCTGCGGTTCTACAGCCCCTTCGCCGGGACGGCGCGGGCGACCACCGTCGACGTCGAGCTCGGCGGCGAGCGCATCCCCGCCGACTCCCTGGTCGTGACGTTCCTCGGCGTGGCCAACCGCGACCCGGGGCAGTTCCGCGACCCGCACGTGTTCGACCCGATGCGGAACACCAGGCCCCACGTCGCGTTCGGGCGCGGGGCGCACTTCTGCATCGGTGCGCCGCTGGCCCGGCTCGAGGGCCGGGTGGCCCTCGACGTCCTGCTGGACCGCTTCCCCCGGCTGCGGAGCGACCCGGACCGGCCTCCGCGCTTCCTGCCCAGCCTCAGCATGACCGGGGTCAAGGAGCTGCACATGCTGCTGTGACCGGCCGGGGGCGCCCCGGACCGGTGCGCCCCCGCGCGTCACGTCCGCCGGGTCAGGACGGGACCATCGTCTCCACGTCGAAGCGGGCGGTGCGGCGGCGGTACTCGCGCATGGTGCCGGGCCAGTTGCTGACGATGCGCCCCGTCGCCGTGCGGTACCAGCTGTCGCAGCCCGTCCACACGCTCCTGGCCAGCCGGCGCTGGATCTCGGCGTCGGAGCGGGCGGCGACGTCGGCCCGCACGTCGAGCGGGCCGCCGCCGGCGGCGAGGTGGGCGACCGCCTGCCGGACGTGGGCGATCTGGCTCTCCAGGATGTGCACGACCGATCCCGAGCCGGTGTTGGTGTTGGGCCCGTAGAGCAGGAACAGGTTGGGGAACCCGGGCACCGTGATGCCGAGGTGGGCGCGGGCGCCGTCGCGCCAGCTCTCCGACAGCTCGGCGCCGCCGCGGCCGAACACCTTCATGGGCGCGAGGAACTCGCTGGTGGCGAACCCCGTGCCCAGCACGATCGCGTCGCACGGGTGCAGCGCGCCGTCGGCGGTGCGGACGCCGTCCGGGGTGACCTCGCGGATCGCGTCGGTGACGACGTCGACGTGCGGCCGGGTGATCGCGGGGTACCAGTCCGAGGAGATGAGGATCCGCTTGCAGCCGATCGGGTGGTCGGGCCGCAGGCGCTCGCGGAGCTCCGGGTCGGCCACCTGCGTGCGCAGCAGGCCCTCGGCCGCCGCGCGGAACGGCGCCGACGCCGCGGGGAACCGCGTCAGCCCGAGCGCGCCCGCCTCGAAAAACGCCGTCCAGAACGCGCGCGCGGCCGCCCGCCACGGGCGCGACGCACGCAGCGGGGACGCGCCGTAGGCCCGGTCGAGCTTCGGGACGACGTGCGGCGCGCTGCGCTGGAACACCGTCATCGCCGCGACCCGGTCGACGATCGCCGGGACGAACTGGACCGCGCTGGCGCCCGTGCCGACCACCGCGACGCGCCGGCCGATCAGGTCCACGTCGTGGCGCCACTGCGCGGAGTGGAACGCCGGGCCGCGGAAGGTCTCCAGGCCGGGCAGGCGCGGGACCGCCGGCCGGGAGAGCTGCCCGCAGGCCGGCACGAGCACGTCGGCCTCGATCGTCCCGCCGGACGCGAGGTCGAGCCGCCAGGTGGCGCTCGCGTCGTCCCAGCGCGCCTCGGTGACCTCGGTGCGCAGCCGCGGGACCACGCCGTGCCCGCGGGCGACGTCCTCCAGGTACCGCAGGACGTCGGGCTGCGGCGCGAAGCGGCGGCTCCAGCGGCCCGGGGCGGACGAGAACGAGTAGAGGTGGCTCGGCACGTCGCAGGCGGCGCCCGGGTAGGTGTTGGCGCGCCAGACCCCGCCCACGCCGTCGGCCTTGTCCAGCACCGCCACCTCGTACCGCGCGTCCCCGGCCAGCGCCGCCGCCATGCCGATGCCGCCGAACCCGGCCCCGACGACGGCGACGCGCGTGCGGCGCCCGCCGGGTGCGCAGGCGGACCGCACGGACGCGCCCAGCTCGACGACGGCCTCGTCGGCCTCGGCGAGCAGGCCGGCCAGCACCGGGTAGGCGTGCCACATCCCGGCCGCGCGGGTGTAGCGGACGGGGACGCCCGCCTCCCGCGCGCGCTCCACGAGCGCGTCGGAGTCGCCCACCAGCACCTCGTCGGCCCCGGCGACGACGTGCAGCGGCGGCAGTCCGGCGAGGTCGGCCTCCAGCGGGCGCAGCTCGGGGGCGTCGACGGCGGCCCCCCGGTAGGCCGCCGCGGCCTCGCCGAGCCAGCCGGGATCGAGCATCGCGTCGCGGCGGGCGTTGCGGGCCGGCCACGGCGAGCCCAGGTCGAGGTCGACCCAGGGCGAGACCAGCCCGAGCGCCCCGGGCAGCTCCTCGCCGGCCGCGCGCAGCGCGAGCACGAGCGACAGCGCCAGCCCGGCGCCCGCGGAATCACCGAGCACCGCGAGGCGTCGTGCCCGGTGGCCCGCCGCCCGCAGGGCGCGCCAGGCCGCGAGCGCGTCCTGCAGCGCCGCGGGGAACGGGTGCTCGGGCGCGAGCCGGTAGTGCGGCACGTGCACCTGGGCGCCCGTCGCGCGCGACAGGGCGGCGGTGAGCGCGCGGTGCGAGGCCGGGGAGCCGGTCTGGTAGCCGCCGCCGTGCAGGTACAGCACCTGGTGCGGCCCGGTGGCGCCGGTCGCCGTCACGCGCTCGCCGGGCACGCCGCCGAGCACCCGCGGCGCCCGGGCCGTGCCGCGTGGCACCGGGACGACGCGCCCCGTGGCGTCGAGCAGCGCGCGGCGCAGGGGCAGCGGCAGGCCGGGGGAGAGGAGCGGACGCACGGCGGCCCGGGTGAGCAGGCGCGCGGCGGGGTGGGGCAGGCGCATACTGGACGGTAGCGTCACGGGGCGACGCGGGGAACGTCCCGATCGGGCCCTGGCCCGGCCGGCCGGGCGGCGCGGCGGCTGCGCCGAGCGGGGACCCGGGCGCGCCGAGTGGGCGCGCCCCCTTGCCAGGGGACGGTGGCTGGGGCACCCTTCGAGCACCGACAGGCGCAGCCGGGACCCGTTGTGACGCCCTCCGAGCGGGCGGGTATCCTTGGTGCTTGCGCTCGGCCCCGGTCGGGCCGATCTGTGCGTCCCACGTCCGCTGGCCACCGGTTCCCACCGGGTCGCGGCGCGGGGGCACGGGCTCCTGGACGTCCCGGTGAGGTTCCCCGATCTCACTCCGCACGGGCTGCAGGGGTGCGACACGCCCGACCTCGGGGGAGGGCGGCCGGTGCTGCCGGCCTCCCCTCGCAGCAGTCACGACCACCAGCACCACCGACGGGAAGAAGCACACGGTTCATGCCCACGATCCAGCAGCTGGTCCGCAAGGGCCGTCAGGACAAGGCCACGAAGACCAAGACGGCCGCGCTGAAGGGGAGCCCCCAGCGCCGCGGCGTCTGCACGCGCGTCTACACGACCACGCCCAAGAAGCCGAACTCGGCTCTGCGCAAGGTCGCGCGCGTCAAGCTGTCGAGCCAGATCGAGGTCACGGCCTACATCCCCGGTGAGGGGCACAACCTGCAGGAGCACTCCATCGTGCTCGTGCGCGGTGGCCGCGTGAAGGACCTGCCCGGCGTCCGCTACAAGATCGTCCGCGGGTCGCTCGACACGCAGGGCGTCAAGAACCGCAAGCAGGCCCGCAGCCGGTACGGCGCGAAGAAGGAGAAGAGCTGACATGCCGCGCAAGGGACCCGCGCCCCGCCGCCCGCTGGTGAACGACCCGGTCTTCCAGTCCCCGCTGGTGACCCAGCTGATCAACAAGGTGCTGCAGGACGGCAAGCGCAGCCTCGCCGAGCGCATCGTGTACGCCGCGCTGGAGGGCACCCGCGAGAAGACCGGGGCCGACCCCGTCGTCACGCTCAAGCGGGCGCTCGACAACGTGAAGCCCGCCCTGGAGGTGCGCAGCCGCCGCGTCGGTGGCGCCACCTACCAGGTGCCGGTCGAGGTGCGCGCCGTCCGGCAGACCACCCTCGGCCTGCGCTGGCTCGTGAGCTTCGCCGGCCAGCGCCGCGAGAAGACGATGGTCGAGCGCCTGATGAACGAGCTGCTCGACGCGAGCAACGGCCTCGGCGCCGCCGTCAAGCGGCGCGAGGACATGCACAAGATGGCGGAGTCCAACAAGGCCTTCGCCCACTACCGCTGGTGACCGGCCGACCGTCGATCGCCAACCCGACCTGGGAGAGCTGAAGCTGTGGCAGCACAGGATGTGCTGACGGACCTGAGCAAGGTCCGCAACATCGGCATCATGGCGCACATCGACGCCGGCAAGACCACCACCACCGAGCGGATCCTGTACTACACCGGGATCAACTACAAGATCGGTGAGGTGCACGACGGCGCCGCCACCATGGACTGGATGGAGGAGGAGCAGAAGCGCGGCATCACGATCACGTCGGCCGCGACGACCTGCTTCTGGAAGGACCACCAGATCAACATCATCGACACCCCGGGGCACGTCGACTTCACCGTCGAGGTGGAGCGGTCCCTGCGGGTGCTCGACGGTGCCGTCGCGGTGTTCGACGGCAAGGAGGGCGTGGAGCCCCAGTCCGAGCAGGTCTGGCGGCAGGCCACGAAGTACGACGTCCCCCGCATCTGCTTCGTCAACAAGATGGACAAGCTGGGCGCCGACTTCTACTTCACCGTCTCCACGATCAAGGACCGCCTCGGCGCCACGCCGCTGCCCCTGCAGCTGCCGATCGGCTCGGAGAACGACTTCATCGGGGTCGTCGACCTGGTCGAGATGCGCGCGCTGACCTGGCGCGGCGAGGTCGCCAAGGGCGAGGACTACACCGTCGAGGAGATCCCGGCCGACCTGGCCGAGCGCGCCGCGGAGTACCGCACCGCGCTGGTCGAGGCCGTCGCCGAGACCGACGATGCCCTCATGGAGTCCTACCTCGGCGGCGAGGAGCTCACCACCGCGCAGATCAAGGCGGGCATCCGCCGGATCGTGCAGGAGCGCGCGGCCTACCCGGTGCTCTGCGGCTCGGCGTTCAAGAACAAGGGCGTCCAGCCCATGCTCGACGCCGTGATCGACTACCTGCCGTCGCCGCTGGACGTGCCGCCGGTCGAGGGCACGCTCACCGACGGGGAGACCCCGGCGAGCCGCAAGCCCGAGAAGGCCGAGCCGTTCTCCGCGCTGGCCTTCAAGATCGCCGCGCACCCGTTCTTCGGCAAGCTCACCTACATCCGGGTGTACTCGGGTCGGGTCGCCGCGGGCTCCCAGGTCATCAACTCGACCAAGGACCGCAAGGAGCGCATCGGGAAGCTCTTCCAGATGCACGCCAACAAGGAGAACCCGGTCGAGGAGGCCCTGGCCGGCCACATCTACGCGGTCATCGGGCTGAAGGACACGACCACCGGCGAGACGCTGTCGGACCCCCAGCACCCGATCGTGCTGGAGTCCATGTCGTTCCCGGACCCGGTGATCCAGGTGGCGGTCGAGCCGAAGACCAAGGCCGACCAGGAGAAGCTGGGCATCGCGATCCAGCGCCTGGCCGAGGAGGACCCGACGTTCCAGGTCTCCCTGGACGACGAGACCGGTCAGACCATCCTCGCCGGCATGGGCGAGCTGCACCTCGAGGTGCTGGTCAATCGGATGAAGTCCGACTACAAGGTCGAGGCGAACATCGGCAAGCCGCAGGTCGCCTACCGCGAGACGATCCGCCGGACGGTCGAGAAGCACAGCTTCACGCACAAGAAGCAGACCGGCGGCTCGGGCCAGTTCGCCAAGGTGATCATCACCCTGGAGCCGCTGAGCACCGGCGACGGCGCGCTGTACGAGTTCGACAACAAGGTCACCGGCGGTCGCATCCCGCGGGAGTACATCCCGTCGGTCGACGCCGGGGCGCAGGACGCCATGCAGTACGGCGTCCTCGCCGGGTACCCGCTGGTCGGCATCAAGCTGACGCTGGTCGACGGGGCCTACCACGAGGTCGACTCGTCGGAGATGGCGTTCAAGGTCGCCGGCTCGATGGCGCTCAAGGAGGCGGCGCGGCTCGCGAGCCCGGCGATCCTCGAGCCGATGATGGCCGTCGAGGTCACCTCGCCGGAGGACTACATGGGCGACGTGATCGGCGACCTGAACTCCCGCCGCGGCCAGATCCAGGCCATGGAGGAGCGGGCCGGGGCGCGCATCGTCAAGGCGCTCGTGCCGCTGTCGGAGATGTTCGGCTACGTCGGCGACCTGCGGTCGCGGACCCAGGGCCGGGCGAACTACACCATGGTCTTCGACTCCTACGCGGAGGTCCCGACCAACGTGGCCAAGGAGATCATCGCCAAGGCCACGGGCGAGTAACACCCCCCAGACCCTGCCGTCAGCACGGCGGAGAAGTTCACCACCAGAAGGAGCCCCCAGTGGCGAAGGCGAAGTTCGAGCGGACCAAGCCGCACGTCAACATCGGCACGATCGGTCACATCGACCACGGCAAGACCACGCTGACGGCGGCCATCACCAAGGTCCTGCACGACAAGTACCCGGACCTGAACCAGGCCTCGGCGTTCGACCAGATCGACAAGGCGCCCGAGGAGCGGCAGCGCGGTATCACGATCTCGATCGCGCACGTCGAGTACCAGACCGAGAAGCGCCACTACGCGCACGTCGACTGCCCCGGGCACGCCGACTACATCAAGAACATGATCACCGGTGCGGCGCAGATGGACGGCGCCATCCTGGTGGTCGCGGCCACCGACGGTCCGATGCCCCAGACGCGCGAGCACGTGCTGCTCGCCCGCCAGGTCGGCGTGCCCTACATCGTCGTGGCGCTCAACAAGGCCGACATGGTCGACGACGAGGAGATCCTGGAGCTCGTCGAGCTCGAGGTCCGCGAGCTGCTGAGTGCCCAGGAGTACCCGGGCGACGACCTGCCGATCGTGCGCGTCTCGGCGCTCAAGGCCCTCGAGGGCGACGCCGAGTGGGGCGAGAAGCTGCTCGAGCTGATGGACGCGGTCGACGACTCGATCCCGGAGCCCGAGCGCGACGTCGAGAAGCCCTTCCTCATGCCCGTCGAGGACGTCTTCACGATCTCCGGCCGCGGCACCGTGGTCACGGGCCGCATCGAGCGCGGCATCGTCAAGGTGAACGAGGAGGTGGAGGTGGTCGGCATCCGCGAGAAGTCGTTCAAGACCACCACCACGTCCATCGAGATGTTCAAGAAGTTCCTGGACGAGGGTCGCGCCGGCGACAACGCGGCGCTGCTGCTCCGCGGCGTCAAGCGCGAGCAGGTCGAGCGCGGCATGGTCATCGTCAAGCCGGGCACGACCACCCCGCACACCGAGTTCGAGGGCCAGGTCTACATCCTGTCCAAGGACGAGGGCGGCCGCCACACGCCGTTCTTCAACAACTACCGTCCGCAGTTCTACTTCCGGACGACGGACGTGACCGGTGTGGTGACGCTGCCCAGCGGCACCGAGATGGTCATGCCCGGTGACAACACCACCATGAGCGTGAAGCTGATCCAGCCGATCGCCATGGAGGAGGGCCTGCAGTTCGCCATCCGCGAGGGTGGCCGGACCGTCGGCGCCGGCCAGGTCACCAAGATCACCAAGTAGCACCCCCCGGTCGGGGACGCCGCACACCCGTGTGGCATCCTTGACGGGTTGCACGGCGGGCTGCGGCGTGTCCGAGAGGTCTTCGGACACGCCGCGCCTGGTGTGCGGCCCCCGAGCACGGCGACCCTCCGGGGTCGTGGGTGATCCGGGACCGGCCTGCGGCCAGCAGGGCGACACGCCCGACCTCGTGGACCGGAGCCCAATCCCTGAGAACCGACAGCGCCTCGCGGTGCTGCGCCGGTCCGGGGGCGGGGTCCGACCCGGAGACCCACCCGCGCACGCTCCCAGGAAGAGAAGGACGACCGACGACCATGGCGGGACAGAAGATCCGCATCAGGCTGAAGGCCTACGACCACGAGGCCATCGACGCCTCCGCGCGCAAGATCGTCGAGACGGTCACGCGCACGGGCGCTCGGGTCGTCGGGCCGGTGCCGCTGCCGACGGAGAAGAACGTGTACTGCGTCATCCGCTCGCCGCACAAGTACAAGGACTCGCGCGAGCACTTCGAGATGCGCACCCACAAGCGGCTGATCGACATCCTCGACCCGACGCCGAAGACGGTCGACGCGCTCATGCGCATCGACCTGCCGGCGTCGGTCGACGTGAACATCCAGTAGAGGCCGAGATGACCGACAGGCAGATCACCGGCATCCTGGGCACCAAGCTCGGGATGACCCAGGTCTTCGACGAGAACAACCGGGTCGTGCCGGTCACCGTGGTCCAGGCGGGCCCGAACGTGGTGACTCAGGTGCGCACCCCCGAGAAGGACGGCTACACCGCCGTCCAGCTCGCCTACGGCGCGATCGACCCGCGCAAGGTGAACAAGCCGCGCACCGGCCACTTCGCCAAGGCCGGCACCACGCCGCGCCGCCACCTGGTCGAGATCCGCACCGCCGACGCCGGCGGCTACAGCGTCGGGCAGGAGATCACCGCCGAGGTGTTCGCCGACGGCGCGGTCGTCGACGTGGTCGGTACGAGCAAGGGCAAGGGCACCGCGGGCGTCATGAAGCGCCACGGCTTCAAGGGCCTCGGCGCCAGCCACGGCACCCAGCGCAAGCACCGCTCGCCGGGCTCCATCGGCGGCTGCGCCACCCCCGGCCGGGTCTTCAAGGGCCTGCGCATGGCGGGTCGCATGGGCGTCGCCCGCGTCACCACGCAGAACCTGACCGTCCACAAGGTCGACGCCGAGCGCGGCCTGCTGCTGATCAAGGGCGCCGTCCCCGGCCCCCGCGGCGGCCTGCTGCTGGTCAAGTCGCCCGCGAAGGGTGGTGCGTCCGCATGACCGAGATCGTGAAGGTCGACCTGCCCGCGCACGTCTTCGACGTCGCGGCCAACGTGCCGCTGATGCACCAGGTGGTGACGGCCCAGCTGGCCGCCGCCCGCCAGGGCACGCACGACACGAAGACCCGCGGCGAGGTGTCCGGCGGGGGCAAGAAGCCCTACCGCCAGAAGGGCACCGGTCGCGCCCGCCAGGGCTCGACGCGCGCGCCGCAGTTCGCCGGCGGTGGCGTCGTCCACGGCCCCACGCCGCGCGACTACACGCAGAAGACGCCCAAGAAGATGAAGGCCGCCGCTCTGCGGGGGGCGCTGTCCGACCGCGCCCGCGCCGGGCTCGTCCACGTCGTCGACGCCGTCGTGACCGGGGAGACCCCGTCCACGAAGGCCGGGCGGCAGGCGCTGGAGTCCGTGGCCGGCGCCGACGTGCGCGTGCTCGCCGTCATCGACCGCGAGGACGTCGTCAGCCAGCTGTCGCTGCGCAACCTGCCGACGGTGCACCTCATCGCGCCGGACCAGCTGAACACCTACGACGTGCTCGTCAACGACGTCGTGCTGTTCACCGAGGAGTCGCTGGAGACCTTCCTCGCCGGCCCGATCGCGGCCGAGACGCGGAAGTCGAAGGCCGCCGCGGCCGACGCCGCGACCGACGCGCCCATCCTGGTGAAGGAGGAGAGCCGATGATCCCCGATCCGCGGGACATCCTGCTCGCGCCGGTCGTCTCGGAGAAGAGCTACGGGCTGCTCGAGGAGCGCCAGTACACCTTCGTCGTGAAGCCGGACGCCAACAAGACCGAGATCAAGATCGCCGTCGAGAAGGTGTTCGGGGTCAAGGTGCTCAGCGTCAACACGCTGAACCGCACCGGCAAGCGCAAGCGCTCCCGCACCGGTTACGGCAAGCGCAGGGACACCAAGCGCGCGATCGTCACGCTGTCCGAGGGCAGCCGGACGATCGACGTCTTCGGTGGCCGGGCAGGGGCATAGGTCATGGGTATCCGCAAGTACAAGCCGACCACGCCGGGCCGTCGCGGCTCGTCCGTCGCCGACTTCGCCGAGATCACGCGCTCCGAGCCGGAGAAGTCGCTGGTCCGTCCGCTGCACAGCAAGGGCGGCCGCAACGTCCACGGGCGGGTCACGACCCGCCACCAGGGCGGCGGCCACAAGCGGGCGTACCGGCTGATCGACTTCCGCCGGAACGACAAGGACGGCGTACCGGCCACGGTCGCGCACATCGAGTACGACCCCAACCGCACCAGCCGCATCGCGCTGCTGCACTACGTCGACGGCGAGAAGCGCTACATCATCGCGCCCGACAAGCTCAAGCAGGGCGACAAGGTCGAGGCCGGCCCCCGCGCCGACATCAAGGTGGGCAACAACCTGCCGCTGCGCAACATCCCCACCGGCACCGTGATCCACGCGATCGAGCTCCGCCCCGGTGGCGGCGCGAAGATGGCGCGCTCGGCCGGCGCGAAGGTGCAGCTGGTCGCGAAGGACGGGCCGTACGCGCAGCTCCGGCTGCCGTCGGGCGAGATCCGCAACGTCGACGTGCGCTGCCGCGCCACCGTCGGCGAGGTGGGCAACTCCGACCACTCGAACATCAACTGGGGCAAGGCCGGCCGCATGCGGTGGAAGGGCAAGCGCCCGACCGTCCGCGGTGTCGCCATGAACCCGGTCGACCACCCGCACGGTGGTGGTGAGGGCAAGACCTCCGGTGGTCGCCACCCGGTCAACCCCGCGGGCAAGCCCGAGGGCCGCACCCGCCGCACCAAGCCGTCCGACAAGATGATCGTCCGCCGCCGCCGCACCGGCAAGAAGCGCTGAGCAGGGAGGTAAAGACATGCCGCGCAGCCTGAAGAAGGGCCCGTTCGTGGACGACCACCTGCTCAAGAAGGTGGACGCCCTCAACGAGTCGGGCAAGAAGACCGTGATCCGCACGTGGTCGCGCCGCTCCACCATCATCCCCGACATGATCGGCCACACGATCGCGGTGCACGACGGCCGCAAGCACGTGCCGGTGTTCGTGTCGGACTCGATGGTGGGCCACAAGCTGGGGGAGTTCGCGCCGACGCGGACCTTCCGGGGCCACATCAAGGACGACCGCAAGTCGCGCAGGCGCTGAGGGACGGGAGGAGTGACGATGGCTGAGACCAACGAGGACACCGTCGACGCGCCCGTCCGGGCCCGCGCGGTGGCGAAGTACGTGCACATGTCGCCGACGAAGGTGCGGCGCGTGGTGGCCCTGATCAAGGGCCGGCCGGTGCAGGAGGCTCTGGACATCCTGCGGTTCTCGCCGCAGGCCGCCGCCGAGCCGCTGTACAAGGTCGTGGCGAGCGCCGCGGCCAACGCCGCGAACAACCACGAGATGGACGGCGAGCGCCTCGTCGTGGCGGCCGCCGCCGCCGACGAGGGGCCGACGCTCAAGCGCATCCGGCCGCGGGCCCAGGGCCGCGCGTACCGGATCCGCAAGCGCACGAGCCACATCACCGTCGAGGTCGAGGAGGCGCCCGAGAGGGCGCGCACCGCCCGCGGCGCGAAGGGGAGGGCCCGGTAATGGGTCAGAAGATCAACCCGCACGGGTTCCGGCTCGGCATCACCACCGACTGGAAGTCGCGCTGGTACGCCGACAAGCAGTACTCGGAGTACGTCAAGGAGGACGTCGAGATCCGCCGCATGCTCTCCAAGGGCATGGAGCGGGCCGGCATCTCCAAGGTCGAGATCGAGCGCACGCGCGACCGCGTCCGGGTGGACATCCACACGGCGCGTCCCGGCATCGTGATCGGCCGGCGCGGCGCCGAGGCCGACCGCATCCGCGGCAACCTCGAGAAGCTCACCAAGAAGCAGGTGCAGCTGAACATCCTCGAGGTCAAGAACGCGGAGTCCGACGCCCAGCTCGTCGCGCAGGGCGTGGCCGAGCAGCTGTCCAACCGCGTGGCCTTCCGCCGCGCCATGCGCAAGGCCATCCAGTCGGCCATGCGCAGCCCGCAGGTCAAGGGCATCCGGGTGCAGTGCTCGGGCCGCCTCGGCGGCGCGGAGATGTCGCGCTCGGAGTTCTACCGCGAGGGTCGGGTGCCGCTGCACACGCTGCGCGCCGACATCGACTACGGCCTGTTCGAGGCCCGCACCACGTTCGGGCGCATCGGCGTCAAGGTGTGGATCTACAAGGGCGACGTCGTCGGAGGCCGCCGCGAGGGCGCCCCGGCAGCCGCCGCGCCCGGTGGCGACCGCGGCCCGCGCCGCGAGCGCCCGCAGCGCCGCCGCTCCGGTGCCTCGGGCACCACGGGCGCCGGCACCGAGGCCGGCCGCGCAGCCGCCGAGCGCGCGGACGCCCCGGGCAACCAGGGCGGGATCGCCACGATCGAGGCGGACCAGGCCGTGCAGGACCAGGCCGGCCAGAACCAGGCCGACCAGACCACGTCCGGTGGGGAGGGCTAGACCATGCTGATCCCGCGCAGGGTCAAGCACCGCAAGCAGCACCGCCCGCACCGCACCGGTGCGGCCACCGGCGGCACGCGCGTCAACTTCGGCGACTACGGCATCCAGGCCCTCGAGCCCGCCTACGTCACCAACCGGCAGATCGAGTCGGCCCGTATCGCCATCAACCGGCACATCCGCCGCGGTGGCAAGGTCTGGATCAACGTCTTCCCGGACCGCCCGCTGACCAAGAAGCCCGCCGAGACCCGCATGGGTTCCGGCAAGGGCTCGCCGGAGAAGTGGATCACGAACGTGAAGCCGGGCCGGGTGCTGTTCGAGATGAGCTACCCGAACGAGCAGACGGCTCGCGAGGCCCTGACCCGCGCGATCCACAAGTTGCCCATGAAGTGCCGGATCGTGACCCGTGAGGGTGGTGACATCTGATGGCCGCACAGGCGACCGCCGCCGAGCTGCGCGAGCTGACCGACGAAGAGCTGACGCTGCGCGTGCGGGAGGCCAAGGAGGAGCTGTTCAACCTCCGCTTCCAGATGGCCACCGGGCAGCTGGACAACAACCGGCGGCTGCGTACCGTCCGGCACGACATCGCGCGGATCTACACGATCATGCGCGAGCGCGAGCTGGGCCTGTCGGCCGCCCCCGACGAGAACGAGGGTGCGGCATGAGTGAGCCCAAGATCCGCGTCCGCGGGGAGCGCAAGGTCCGCGAGGGCCTGGTCGTGTCCGACAAGATGGACAAGACCATCGTGGTCGAGCTCGAGGACCGCGTGAAGCACCCGCTGTACGCGAAGGTCATCCGCCGGACGAGCAAGGTCAAGGCGCACGACGAGGCCAACACGGCCGGCGCCGGCGACCGCGTCCGGCTGATGGAGACCCGCCCGCTGTCGGCGACGAAGCGCTGGCGGCTCGTGGAGATCCTGGAGAAGGCCAAGTGATCCAGCAGGAATCCCGTCTGCGGGTCGCCGACAACACCGGTGCGAAGGAGATCCTCTGCATCCGGGTGCTGGGCGGTTCGGGCCGGCGCTACGCGGGCATCGGCGACACGATCGTCGCCACCGTCAAGGACGCCATGCCGGGCGCCGGTGTCAAGCGCGGTGAGGTCGTCAAGGCCGTCATCGTCCGCACGGTCAAGGAGCGCCGTCGTCCGGACGGTTCCTACATCCGGTTCGACGAGAACGCCGCCGTCCTGATCAAGCCGGACGGCGAGCCGCGGGGGACCCGCATCTTCGGCCCCGTCGGTCGCGAGCTGCGCGACAAGCGGTTCATGAAGATCATCTCCCTCGCCCCGGAGGTGCTGTAACCCATGAAGGTCAAGAAGGGCGACACCGTCGTGGTGATCGCCGGCAAGGACAAGGGCGCGCGGGGCAAGGTCATCCAGGCCTACCCCGACCGCGACCGCGTCCTCGTCGAGGGCGTCAACCGCATCAAGAAGCACACCCGCGTGAGCCAGAACCAGCGCGGTGCGCAGTCCGGCGGCATCGTCACGCAGGAGGCCGCCATCCACGTCTCGAACGTGATGGTCGTCGACTCCGACGGCAAGCCGACCCGCGTGGGCCGCCAGGTCACGCGCGACGAGGACGGCAAGCGCACCAGCGTCCGCATCTCGCGCCGCAACGGCAAGGAGATCTGACGTGACTGCATCGACCGATGTGGCTGCCGAGAAGACGGTGCCGCGGCTCAAGCAGCGCTACCGCGACGAGATCGCCGGCGAGCTGCGCGAGCAGTTCGGCTACGCGAACGTCATGCAGATCCCGGGCGTCGTGAAGGTCGTCGTCAACATGGGCGTCGGCGACGCCGCCCGCGACGCGAAGCTGATCGACGGGGCCATGCGCGACCTGGCCACCATCACCGGCCAGAAGCCGCAGATGCGCCGGGCCACCAAGTCCATCGCGCAGTTCAAGCTGCGCGAGGGCATGCCGATCGGCGCGAAGGTCACCCTGCGCTCCGACCGCATGTGGGAGTTCCTCGACCGGCTGCTCACGATCGCGCTCCCGCGCATCCGCGACTTCCGGGGCCTGTCGCCCACCCAGTTCGACGGGCGCGGCAACTACACGTTCGGCCTGAACGAGCAGTCGATGTTCCACGAGATCGACCCCGACTCGATCGACCGGCCGCGCGGCATGGACATCACGGTCGTGACGACGGCCACGACCGACGAGGAAGGCCGCGCCCTGCTCCGCAGGCTCGGCTTCCCCTTCAAGGAGGCGTGACCATGGCCAAGAAGGCCCTCGTCATCAAGGCCGCCGCGACCCCGAAGTTCAAGGTCCGCGGCTACACCCGCTGCCAGAAGTGCGGCCGGCCCCGCGCCGTGCTGCGCAAGTTCGGCCTCTGCCGGATCTGCGTGCGCGAGATGGCGCACGCCGGCGAGCTGCCGGGCGTCAGCAAGTCCTCCTGGTAGCACCCGAAACGATCGTCACAGGCCCCCGGGCGCGGCCCGGGGGAACCAGGCGGGAAAGCAGTGACGTCACATGACGATGACCGATCCCATCGCGGACATGCTCACGCGTCTCCGCAACGCCAACTCGGCGTACCACGACCGCGTGGTCATGCCGCACAGCAAGCTCAAGGTCTCGATCGCGGAGATCCTCCAGCGGGAGGGCTACATCGCCTCGCACACCACGGAGGACGCCGAGGTCGGCAAGTCCCTGGTCATCGAGCTGAAGTACGGGCGCAACCGCGAGCGGAGCATCGCCGGCCTGCGCCGGGTCTCCAAGCCCGGCCTGCGCGTGTACGCCAAGTCCACCACTCTGCCCCGCGTCCTGGGGGGCCTCGGCGTCGCGATCATCTCGACGTCCGCGGGCCTCCAGACCGACCGGCAGGCGAAGAAGAACGGCGTGGGTGGGGAAGTCCTCGCCTACGTCTGGTGAAGGGGTAGAAGACATGTCCCGCATCGGGAAGCTCCCCGTCGCCGTGCCGTCCGGGGTGGACGTCTCCATCGACGGCCGCACGGTGACGGTCAAGGGGCCCAAGGGCACCCTGTCGCACACCGTCGTCGAGCCGATCACGATCGAGCGCGACGACTCGGGCGCCGTGCTCGTCAAGCGCCCTGACGACGAGCGCCGCAGCAAGGCCTACCACGGCCTGTCGCGCACGCTGGTCCACAACCTCATGGTCGGCGTCACCGCCGGCTACGAGAAGAAGCTCGAGATCGTCGGCGTCGGTTACCGCGTCGCGCTCAAGGGCGGCAACCTCGAGTTCGCGCTCGGCTTCAGCCACCCCGTGGTCGTGGAGCCGCCCGACGGCATCACCTTCGCGGTCGAGACCCCCAACCGGTTCTCGGTGCAGGGGATCGACAAGCAGCTCGTCGGTGAGACCGCCGCGAACATCCGCAAGATCCGCAAGCCGGAGCCCTACAAGGGCAAGGGCGTCCGGTACGCCGGCGAGAACGTGCGCCGCAAGGTCGGGAAGACGGGTAAGTGATGGCCGACACGATCTCCGCCAACGCCAAGAAGCGCACCGCGTCGCGCGTGTCGGCCGAGCGCCGCACCGCGCGCACCCGCCGGCACGCCCGGCTGCGCAAGAAGGTCGCCGGCACGCCCGAGCGCCCGCGCCTCGCGGTCAACCGCAGCGCGCGCCACCTCGTCGTGCAGCTCATCGACGACCGCGCCGGCCACACGCTGGCCGCGGCCTCCACGCTGGAGGCCGACGTCCGCGCCCTGGACGGCGACAAGAAGGCCCGCGCGGCCGAGGTCGGCCGGCTCGTCGCCGCCCGCGCCCGCGAGCTCGGCGTGACCGCCGTCGTGTTCGACCGGGGTGGCTACGACTACCACGGCCGGATCGCGGCCCTCGCCGACGCCGCTCGCGAGGGCGGTCTGGAGTTCTGATGACCAACGAGATCGAAGGGAACGTCTGATGCCGGGACGCGCACGGCGTGACGGCGGAGGGCCCGGCGGCGGTAGCAACGACAACCGCGACCGCCGGGACCGCCGCGACGGAGGCCGCGGCGGGGCGGCCCAGGACAAGACCCCGTACATCGAGCGGCTGGTCACGATCAACCGCGTGGCCAAGGTCGTCAAGGGCGGTCGGCGCTTCAGCTTCACCGCGCTGATGATCGTGGGCGACGGCGACGGCATGGTCGGCGTCGGCTACGGCAAGGCCAAGGAGGTGCCCGCGGCGATCGCCAAGGGCGTGGAGGAGGCGAAGAAGAACTTCTTCCGCATCCCCCGCATCGGCGGCACGATCGTGCACCGCGTGCAGGGCGAGGCCGCCGCGGGCGTCGTCCTCCTGCGCCCGGCGAGCCCCGGTACCGGCGTCATCGCCGGTGGTCCGGTGCGCGCCGTGCTGGAGTGCGCCGGGATCCACGACATCCTCTCCAAGAGCCTGGGCAGCGACAACGCGATCAACGTCGTGCACGCGACGGTGGCCGCGCTGAAGATGATCCAGCGCCCGGAGGAGGTGGCGGCCCGTCGCGGCCTGCCGCTGGAGGACGTCCTCCCCGAGTACATGATGCGGGCGCGCGCCGAGGCCGCCCAGGCGGCGAGGGTCTGATGCCTGAGACGACTGCTCCTGCGACGCTCAAGATCACCCAGCTGCGCAGCACGATCGGCGCCAAGCAGAACCAGCGCGCCACGCTCAAGTCGCTGGGCCTGCGCAAGATCCGGCAGACGGTGGAGAAGCCGGACACCCCGCAGATCCGCGGGATGATCCTCACCGTCCGCCACCTCGTCACCGTGGAGGAGGTGGGCTCGTGAGCGAGTCGACCATCAAGATCCACCACCTCCGTCCGGCGCCCGGGGCGAAGACCCCGAAGACGCGGGTCGGTCGTGGTGAGGGCGGCAAGGGCGGCAAGACCGCCGGCCGCGGCACCAAGGGCACGCGCGCCCGCAAGGGCGTTCCCCTCGGCTTCGAGGGCGGGCAGATGCCGCTGCACATGCGGCTGCCCAAGGTGAAGGGGTTCAAGAACCGCTTCCGCGTGGAGTTCCAGGTCGTGAACGTGGGCGACCTCGCCACCCTGTTCCCGCAGGGCGGCACGGTCGGCCCCGACGAGCTCGTCGCGGCCGGCGCGGTGCGCCGCAACCAGCCCGTCAAGGTGCTGGGCAACGGCGACCTCGACGGCGTCGTGCTGACCGTGAGCGCGAACGCCTTCTCGGGCAGCGCCCGCGACAAGATCACCGCTGCGGGTGGGACCGTCACCCAGCTGTGACGCCCCCTCGGTCCGGACCGGCGCCACGGCGCCGGTCCGCGGCCGTGGAGGCGTCACAGGGCCGTCCGATGTCGGGCCGCCGCCGCCCGCCGAGCCGCTGTTAGAGTCGTCGGCGGCTCACCACTCAGGAGGATCATCCCAGTGCTCAGCGCGTTCCGGTCGGCACTGACCACACCGGATCTCCGCAGGAAGATCCTCTTCACGCTCGGGATCGTCGCGGTCTACCGGCTCGGTGCCACGATCCCGTCGCCCGGCGTGTCCTACCCGCTGGTGCAGCAGTGCCTCGAGCAGGTGCAGGGCGGCGAGACGTCCAGTGTCTACTCGCTCATCAACCTGTTCTCCGGCGGCGCGCTGCTCCAGCTCTCCATCTTCGCGCTCGGGATCATGCCGTACATCACGGCGAGCATCATCGTGCAGCTGCTGACCGTGGTCATCCCGCGGTTCGAGCAGCTGAAGAAGGAGGGGCAGTCGGGCCAGGCCAAGCTGACCCAGTACACCCGCTACCTCACGATCGCGCTGGCGATCCTGCAGGCCACGGGCATCGTGGCCCTGGCCGACCGCCAGCAGCTGTTCGTCGGCTGCTCGCTGGACATCATCCCCGGCGACAACGTGTTCGACCTGGCGCTGATCGTCGTCGTCATGACGGCCGGCACCGCGGTGATCATGTGGCTGGGCGAGCAGGTCACCGAGCGCGGCATCGGCAACGGCATGTCCCTGCTGATCTTCGCCTCGATCGCCGCCCGCATCCCGGCCGAGGGCGCCAACATCCTCAACAACCCCGAGGGCGGGCCGCTGATCTTCACCGGCGTCTGCGTCTTCGGTCTCGCGATCATCGCGAGCGTCGTCTTCGTCGAGCAGGGCCAGCGCCGCATCCCGGTGCAGTACGCCAAGCGGATGGTCGGCCGGCGCATGTACGGCGGCACGTCCACCTACCTGCCGCTGAAGGTCAACCAGGCCGGCGTCATCCCCGTCATCTTCGGGTCCTCGCTGCTCTACCTGCCCGACCTCGTCTCGCGGCTGGCCGGCAGCACGGGCGGGCCGTTCCAGCAGTTCGTGCAGACCTACCTGGTGGACCAGTCGAACCCGGTCCACATCGTCCTCTACATCGCCCTCATCATCTTCTTCACGTACTTCTACGTCGGCATCACGTTCAACCCCGACGAGCGGGCCGACGAGATGAAGAAGTTCGGCGGGTTCATCCCGGGCATCCGCCCGGGCCGCCCGACGGCCGAGTACCTGCAGTACGTGCTGTCCCGCATCACGCTGCCCGGCTCGCTGTACCTGGGCGTCGTCGCCGTGCTCCCGAACTTCTTCCTCGGGATCACCGGCTCGGGCCAGAACCAGAACTTCCCCTTCGGCGGCACGGCCGTGCTGATCATGGTCGGGGTGGGCCTGGACACCGTGAAGCAGATCGAGAGCCAGCTCATGCAGCGCAACTACGAGGGCTTCCTGCGCTAACGTCGCACGATCGGTCGGGGCAGTACGAAGGGGAAGGCGGGGTCGCGTGCGACTCGTTCTGGTCGGTCCGCCGGGCGCGGGCAAGGGCACGCAGGCGGGCCGGATGTCCGCCCGCCTGGGCGTGCCGCACATCTCCACGGGTGACCTGTTCCGGGCCAACCTCGAGGAGCGGACCGAGCTCGGCGTCGCGGCGAAGGCCTACATGGACGCCGGCGAGCTCGTCCCCGACGACGTGACCGTGGCGATGGTGCGCGACCGGTTCGCCCGCCCCGACGCGGCGGCGGGGTTCATCCTCGACGGCTTCCCCCGCACCGCGCCCCAGGCGAAGGCGCTCGCCGTCCTGCTCGACGAGCAGGGCCTGCACCTGGACGCGGTCGTGGAGTTCGCGATCCCCGACGAGGTCGTGGTGGGCCGGCTGCTCGGCCGCGGCCGCAGCGACGACACCGAGGACGTCATCCGCCGCCGCCAGCAGGTCTACCGCGACGACACCGCGCCCCTGCTCGAGTACTACCGCGACCTCGTGGTGAGCATCGACGCCGTCGGCACCGTGGACGAGGTCACCGAGCGCGTGTTCGCCGCCCTGAAGGACGGGTAGAGCGGCACCGTGGCGGGACGAGGCGGGGTGCGCGGGATGCTCGCGCGCCTGCGGGGCCGGGACATCGAGATCAAGACGCCGGGGGAGCTGGAGGCGATGCGCGCCGCGGGCGCCCTGGTCGCCCGCACCCTGGCCGCGGTCACCGCGCACGCGGCCCCGGGCGTCAGCACGGCGGAGCTCGACGCGCTGGCCGAGCAGACGATCCGCGACGGCGGCGCCGTGCCGTCCTTCCTGGGCTACCACGGCTACCCGGCGTCGATCTGCTCGTCGGTGAACGAGCAGATCGTGCACGGCATCCCGTCGCCGGAGCAGGTGCTGCGCGACGGCGACCTGGTCTCGATCGACTGCGGGGCCGTCCTCGACGGCTGGCACGGCGACTCGGCCGTGACGATCCTCGTCGGGTCGGTCAGCGAGGCCGACCGCAAGCTGTCGGCGGCCTGCGAGGCGGCGCTGCACGCGGGCATCGCAGCGGTGCTGCCCGGCGTCCGGCTGTCGGACGTGTCGCACGCCGTGCAGAGCGCGTCGCTCGCGGCCGGCGCCCGCGACGGCGTCGAGTACGGCATCGTCGCCGAGTACGGCGGGCACGGCATCGGCACCTCGATGCACATGGACCCGTTCCTGCCCAACCACGGCGACCCCGGCCACGGCCCGCGGCTGCGGGTCGGCATGGCGCTGGCGGTGGAGCCGATGCTCACGGCGGGCGACCCGGAGACCCGCGAGCTCGACGACGGCTGGACCGTCGTCACCGCCGACGGCGGGCGCGCCGTGCACTGGGAGCACTCGGTGGCCGTCACCGAGGACGGCCCGCGCATCCTCACCCTCCCGCTCGACTGATCCGGTCCGGTCGGCGTTCGTGACCGAACACTGATCACACGGCCGGTCCCGGATGTCGGATCCCTCGGCTAGGTTCCGGTCCATGGCAGACGAGGGTGCGCCGGCCGGGCGCACGACCGTGGGGGTACCGCGGGAGAGCGTCCCGGGCGAGCGCCGCGTCGCGCTCGTGCCCAAGGTCGTCGAGCGGCTCACCGGCCGCGGCGTGCACGTCGTCGTGGAGAGCGGGGCCGGGCTGGGCGCCCTGGTCCCCGACGCGCTCTACACCGCCGCCGGCGCCGAGGTCGGCGACCCGTGGGCGGCCGACGTGGTCGTGAAGGTGGCGGTGCCGACGGCCGAGGAGGTCGCGCGGCTGCGCCGCGGGTCGGCCTACATCGGGTTCCTCGCCCCGCTCACCTCCCCGGACACGGTCGTCGCGCTGCGCGCCGCCGGCGTCACCGCGTTCGCGATGGAGTCGGTGCCCCGCATCTCGCGCGCCCAGTCGATGGACGCCCTGAGCTCGCAGGGCAACGTCGCCGGGTACAAGGCCGTGCTCCTGGCGGCCGACCGGTCCACCCGGTTCTTCCCCATGCTCACCACCGCGGCGGGCACGGTGAAGCCCGCCGCCGCGCTCGTGCTCGGCGTCGGGGTGGCCGGGCTGCAGGCGCTGGCCACCGCGAAGCGGCTCGGCGCCCGCACCACCGGCTACGATGTGCGGCCCGAGGTCGCCGACCAGGTGCGCTCGCTCGGGGCGCAGTGGCTCGACCTGGGCATCGAGGCGGTCGGCGAGGGCGGCTACGCCCGCGAGCTGTCCGAGGACGAGCGGGTGCGGCAGCTGGAGCGGCTCACCGATGCGATCACCGGGTTCGACGTCGTGATCACCACGGCCAACGTGCCGGGGCGGCGGGCGCCCGTGCTCGTCACGGCGAAGGCCGTCGAGGGCATGCGGCCGGGCAGCGTCGTGGTCGACATGGCCGGGGAGAGCGGCGGCAACTGCGAGCTGACCGTGCCGGGCGAGACGGTCGTCCGGCACGACGTCACGATCGCCTCGCCGCTCAACCTGCCGGCCACGATGCCCGAGCACGCCTCGGAGCTGTACTCGCGCAACGTCTCGTCGCTGCTGGAGCTGATGCTGGTCGACGGCGCGCTGGCGCCGGACTGGGGCGACGAGGTGCTGGCGCGGTCCTGCGTCACCCGGGGGGAGGGCTGATGGACACCGTGCTCCTGGCCGCGGAGGCGGCGCAGGCGGGCTCGTCGGGCCTGCTCGCGAACATCGCCATCCTGGTGCTCGCCGGCTTCGTCGGGTTCGCGGTGATCTCGAAGGTGCCCAACACCCTGCACACCCCGCTGATGTCGGGCACGAACGCGATCCACGGCATCGTGCTGCTCGGCGGCCTCATCGTGCTCGGCCGGCTGGAGGACCCCTCGCTGGTCGACCAGATCATCCTGGTCGTCGCCATCGTCTTCGGCATGATCAACGTGATCGGCGGGTTCCTCGTGACCGACCGGATGCTCGGGATGTTCAAGACCCGTCCCGCCGAGCGGAAGGACGGGCGGTGATGGACGTGCTCGTCCCGGTCCTCTACATCGTCGCGTTCGCGCTGTTCATCTACGGCCTGATGGGGCTCACCGGCCCGAAGACCGCCGTGCGGGGCAACAAGATCGCCGCCGCGGGCATGGTGGTCGCCGTCGTCGCGACGCTGCTCCAGGTGCGGTTCAACGGGGTGCTCATCGCCGTCGGCCTCGTGGTGGGCACGCTGCTGGGCGTGCCGTCGGCGCGCCGGGTGCGGATGACGGCGATGCCCCAGATGGTGGCGCTGTTCAACGGCGTGGGCGGCGGGGCGGTCGCGCTCATCGCCTGGTCGGAGTTCCGCACCACCGGCGCGTTCACCGACGTGGCGACCTACGTCGTCGTCGCGTCGCTGTTCGCCGCGATCATCGGGTCCGTCTCGTTCTGGGGCTCGCTCGTCGCCTACGGCAAGCTGCAGGAGATCCTGCCCGGCCGGCCCATCGGGCTCGGCCGCGCCCAGCAGGCGGTCAACGGGCTGCTGCTCGCCGCCGCCGTCGCCTGCGCGGTGGTCGCCGGGCTGGGCGGGGCGTCGGAGCTGTGGATCATCGGGCTGCTGGTGGTGTCCGCGGTGCTCGGCGTGCTCGTCGTGCTGCCGATCGGCGGCGCCGACATGCCGGTCGTGATCTCGCTGCTCAACGCCCTCACCGGGCTGTCCGCGGCTGCCGCCGGGCTCGCCCTCGACAACACCGCGATGATCGTGGCCGGCATGATCGTCGGGGCGTCGGGCTCGATCCTGACCAACCAGATGGCGGTGGCGATGAACCGCACCATCCCGGCGATCGTCGCCGGCGGGTTCGGCGGCACCACCACGCTGCCCGGCGCCGACGACGGCGTGGAGCGCACGGTGCGCTCCACCAGCGCGTCCGACGCGGCGATCCAGATGGCCTACGCCTCCCAGGTGATCGTGGTGCCGGGCTACGGCATGGCCGTGGCGCAGGCCCAGCACGCGGTCAAGGACATGGCGAAGCTGCTGGAGTCCAAGGGCGTGGAGGTCAAGTACGCGATCCACCCCGTGGCCGGGCGGATGCCGGGGCACATGAACGTGCTGCTCGCCGAGGCCGACGTCCCCTACGACGCGCTCAAGGAGATGGACGACATCAACGGCGAGTTCGCCCGCACCGACGTCACGCTGGTGATCGGGGCCAACGACGTCACCAACCCCGCGGCGCGCACCGACCCCTCGAGCCCCATCTACGGCATGCCGATCCTCGACGTCGACGAGAGCCGCTCGGTGATCGTGCTCAAGCGGTCGATGTCCAGCGGGTTCGCGGGCATCGACAACCCGCTGTTCTACGCCGACAACACCTCGATGCTGTTCGGGGACGCGAAGAAGTCGGTGGCGCTGGTGACCGAGGAGCTCAAGGCGCTGTAGCGGGCCCGCGGTGCGCACCGCACGGTCACGGTGCACACCGCGTGCGGTCTGCACCGCGACGCTCCGACGTGCACGGTCGGGGGCCACTACGGTGGCGCCGTGATCGACCTCGCGCTCGTCAGCGGGCTGTACCGGACCCACGCCGCGGACCTGCGGGCCGCGGTCGCCGCGCAGCGGGCGTTCCTCGCGGCGAGCCCGTCCGTCGTGCCGCAGCTCGACGACGTCGAGGCCGAGATCACCTACCTGCTGCTGCGGCACGCGCGACCCGCTCACGTCGTCGAGCTGGGGACGTTCCACGGCTGGTCGACCACCTGGATCCTGCGCGCGCTGGCCGACAACGGCGCCGGCCACCTGCACTCGTTCGACCGGGTCGACCACGTCCGCGGCAGCGTGCCCGCGGAGCTCGCGGGCGACCGGTGGACCTTCCACCACGGCGACGTGCGCGAGCGCCTGGCCGACGTCCCCCGCGACGCGGGCTACCTGTTCGTCGACGCGGCCCACACGGCGTCGTTCGCCCGGTGGTTGCTCGCCGAGCTGTTCCCGCTGGTCCCGGCCGGGGTCCCGGTGAGCGTGCACGACGTCTTCCACACCCGGTGGGCGCTGCCCCTCACCGAGGGCGGCGTGGTCGTCGGCTGGCTCCGCCGCCGCGGGGTGCCGTGGTTCACCGCGGCGCGGCGCCGCGACCCCGGCACGCACCGCGCGCTGAGGGAGCTGCGCCGCGAGCTGGGGATCACCGGGGCGCGGGGGACGGCGGTGGACCCGATGCTGTGGTTCACGATGCCGGGGCGGTGACCCGTCAGGCCGGGGACGCCGGGGCCGCGGACGTCGGGGCCGGGGTCCCCGCGGGGGCCGGGTCGAGCGGGTGGGCGATCTCGTCCGCCGGGAGGCGCCCGAGCAGGATCGCCGCGATCGCGAGGAACACCGGGATGGTGCCGGCGAGCACGAACGTCAGGGGCACGCCGAGCTGCTCGGCGACCGGCCCGGCGAGCGCCATGGACACCGGCATGAGGGCCAGTGAGACGAAGAAGTCCAGGCTGGAGACCCGGCCGAGCAGGTGCGGCGGGACCCGGCGCTGCAGCAGCGTGCCCCACACGACCATCGCCATCGAGTGCGCGACGCTCACCAGGAACGCCGCCAGCGCCATCACCCACAGCCGGTCGGTCAGCCCCATGACCACCAGCGGCGCCGAGCCCGGCCCCCACAGCAGGATCATCACCGTGAGGTAGCGCCGGGGCAGCCGCGTCGCCGAGGCGATGAACGAGCCCACGACGCCGCCGAGGCCGTACCCGGCCAGGACGAACGCGTAGCCCTCCGGTCCGGCACCGGTCTGGTCGCGCACGGCGAACGGCACCAGCACCTCGATCGGCCCGATCACGACGAGCACCAGCAGCGTCGCGAACACGAGCGTGACGAAGAACCACCCGGTGCGCACGAAGTAGCCGAAGCCCTCGCGCAGGTCGCCCAGGACCGAGCTGCCGGTCCCCGGGACGACCGGGGCCGTCCGCATGACGAGCAGCGGCAGCAGCGCCACGCCGTACACGGCCGCCGCGACCGCCAGCGCCGCCCCGGGCACGAGGGCGCCCACGAGCAGTCCGGCCAGCGCCGGGCCCAGCGCCTGCAGCGCGACCGGGCGCAGCATCCCCTCCACGCCGTTCGCGGCGAGCAGCTCCTCGGCCGGGAGCATCGTCGGCAGCAGCGCCGAGTAGGCGGGGAAGAAGAACGCCTCCGCCGCACCGATCAGGAACGCGACCGCCGCGAGCTGCCACAGCCGCAGCGCGCCGGTCAGGGCGAGCGCCGCCACCAGCCCGACCGAGACGATCCGCACCGCCTCCACCCCGACGAGCAGCGCCCGCCGGGGGAGCCGGTCCGCCGCGACCCCGCCGATCAGGACGCTGAGCAGCAGCCCCGCCGAGAGCGCTGTCATCACCAGCGAGAGCTCCGACGGCCCGCCGCCCAGGGCGATCACCTGGTAGACCAGCGCCACGGTCCACATGCCGCTGGCGAACAGCGACGCGGCCATCGACGCGACGAGCAGCCGGTAGTCGCGGTGGCGGAACGGCAGCAGCGGCCGGGGCAGGCGCCGTCCCCGGTCGAGGGTCGCGGGAGCGGGATCGGACACCCCGGTATGGCACCACCTGCACCGGGGTGCAGGTCAAGCGGGTTGCGGGGCCGTCGACCCCCGGCACGGCGCGCGCGGGCGAGCACGTACACTGGGAGTTCGGCGCGCCTCCGCGTCGGCGTCCGTCGTGCCCGTCGTGGGCCCTCGGGTCCCGCGGTGGTGGCGTGCCCGTCAGAGTACGCACACCTGTCACGGAACGCGGAGGACATGGCCAAGAAGGACGGGGCGATCGAGGTCGAGGGCCGGGTCGTCGAACCCCTGCCGAACGCGATGTTCCGCGTGGAGCTGGAGAACGGTCACCGGGTCCTCGCGCACATCAGCGGGAAGATGCGGCAGCACTACATCCGGATCCTCCCGGAGGACCGGGTGGTCGTGGAGCTGTCCCCGTACGACCTCACCCGCGGCCGCATCGTCTACCGCTACAAGTGACAACCCCTCACAACAGAGAGCGACGGACGTGAAGGTCCAGCCGAGCGTCAAGAAGATCTGCGACAAGTGCAAGGTGATCCGCCGTCACGGCCGGGTCATGGTGATCTGCGAGAACCTGCGCCACAAGCAGCGCCAGGGCTGATCGGCCCTTCCGCACGACACAGTCGCAGCGACGAACCCGACGCACCTCCCGCGCCGCACGGGCGCGGGTCACCCCCGGAACCAGGCCGGGGCCCGGCGCAGAGCCGGGACGGGCGTCGGCCAGACCTGGCCCACGAGGAGACAACCACCGCATGGCACGCCTCTCCGGCGTCGACCTCCCCCGCGACAAGCGGATGGAGATCGCGCTGACCTACATCTTCGGGATCGGGCGCACCCGCTCCATGGAGATCCTGTCCGCCACCGGCATCGACCGGGACCTGCGCTCGAAGGACCTCACGGACGAGCAGCTCGCGCAGCTCCGCGAGTACATCGAGAACCACTTCCGGGTCGAGGGCGACCTGCGCCGCGAGGTGCAGGCCGACATCCGACGCAAGATCGAGATCGGCACGTACCAGGGGATCCGGCACCGCCGGGGCCTGCCGGTGCGCGGCCAGCGCACCAAGACCAACGCCCGCGGCCGCAAGGGTCCGAAGAAGACCGTGGCGGGCAAGAAGAAGGCAGGTAAGAAGTAATGCCGGGTCGTCCCCGCACGGCGGCCGGACCCAAGAAGGTCCGCCGCAAGGAGAAGAAGAACGTCGCGCACGGGCACGCGCACATCAAGAGCACCTTCAACAACACCATCGTGTCCATCACGGACCCGACCGGTGCGGTGATCGCGTGGGCCTCCGCCGGCCACGTCGGTTTCAAGGGCTCGCGCAAGTCCACGCCGTTCGCGGCGCAGATGGCCGCCGAGAACTGCGCCCGCAAGGCCGCCGAGCACGGCATGAAGAAGGTCGACGTGTTCGTGAAGGGCCCGGGTTCCGGTCGCGAGACCGCGATCCGCTCCCTGCAGGCCGCCGGCCTCGAGGTCGGCACGATCTCCGACGTGACCCCGCAGCCGCACAACGGCTGCCGCCCGCCCAAGCGGCGCCGGGTCTAGGGGAGGAGAAGAGTAGACATGGCTCGCTACACCGGACCCATGACGCGCAAGTCGCGTCGCCTCAAGGTCGACCTCGTCGGGGGCGACCAGGCCTTCGAGCGCCGTCCCTACCCGCCCGGCCAGCACGGCCGGATCCGGATCAAGGAGACGGAGTACCTCCTGCAGATGCAGGAGAAGCAGAAGGCCCGCTTCGCCTACGGCGTCCTCGAGCGGCAGTTCCGCCGCTACTACGAGGAGGCCAACCGCCGCCAGGGCAAGACCGGCGACAACCTGCTCCAGATCCTCGAGACCCGCCTGGACAACGTCGTGTACCGCGCGGGCCTGGCCCGCACGCGGAACATGGCCCGCCAGCTGGTGAACCACGGCCACTTCCTGGTCAACGGCCAGAAGGTCGACATCCCCAGCTTCCGCGTGTCGCAGTACGACATCATCGACGTCCGCCCGAAGTCGATGGCCATGGACCCGTTCGTGATCGCCAAGGAGCTCGTCGGCGACCGTCCGGTCCCGGCCTGGCTGCAGGTCGTGCCCTCGACCCTGCGCATCCTCGTCCACCAGCTGCCCGAGCGTGCGCAGATCGACACGCAGGTCACCGAGCAGCTGATCGTCGAGCTCTACTCCAAGTAGCAGCTCGACACCCCCGCCGCCGCAGGGAGGCGGCGGGGGCACGCCGCGGCGTCAAATAGCGGTCGCCGCGGAGCCTGAAGGAGGCCCCATCCCATGCTGATCTCTCAGCGCCCCACCCTGGCCGAGGACTCGGTCGTCGACACCCGCTCCCGGTTCATCATCGAGCCGCTGGAGCCCGGGTTCGGCTACACGCTGGGCAACTCGCTCCGCCGCACGCTGCTGTCGTCCATCCCGGGCGCGGCGGTCACCAGCATCCGCATCGACGGCGTCCTGCACGAGTTCACCACCGTCCCGGGGGTGAAGGAGGACGTCACCGACATCATCCTGAACCTCAAGGAGCTGGTGGTCTCCTCGGAGGAGGACGAGCCGGTCACGATGTACCTGCGCAAGCAGGGCCCCGGCCCGGTCACGGCGGGCGACATCGTCCCGCCGGCCGGCGTCACCGTGCACAACCCGGACCTGCACATCGCCACGCTGAACGACAAGGGCCGCCTCGAGGTGGAGCTCGTCGTCGAGCGGGGCCGCGGCTACGTCCCGGCCATGCAGAACAAGGTCACCGGCGCCGAGATCGGCCGCATCCCGGTCGACTCGATCTACTCGCCGGTCCTCAAGGTGACCTACAAGGTCGAGGCCACCCGCGTCGAGCAGCGCACCGACTTCGACAAGCTGGTGCTCGACGTCGAGACCAAGCCCTCGATCACCCCGCGGGACGCGCTGGCCTCGGCCGGCAAGACCCTCGTCGAGCTGTTCGGCCTCGCGCGCGAGCTGAACGTCGACGCCGAGGGCATCGAGATCGGCCCCTCGCCGCAGGAGGCCGACACGATCGCCGCCTTCGCGATGCCGATCGAGGAGCTCGACCTCACGGTCCGCTCCTACAACTGCCTCAAGCGCGAGGGCATCCACACCGTGGGTGAGCTCGTCGGCCGCAGCGAGGCCGACCTGCTCGACATCCGCAACTTCGGCGCCAAGTCCATCGACGAGGTCAAGATGAAGCTCGTCGGCCTCGGGCTCGCGCTCAAGGACAGCCCGCCCGGGTTCGACCCGTCGGCCGCGGCCGCCGAGTACGGCTCCGAGGGATACGACCCCGACCAGCCGTTCGGCGACGACGGCCAGGACTACGCAGAAACGGAGCAGCTCTAGCCATGCCGCAGCCCACGAAGGGTGCCCGCCTCGGCGGATCGCCCGCCCACCAGCGGCTGATCCTGGCCAACCTGGCGACGTCGCTGTTCCAGCACCGGAAGATCACGACCACCGAGGCGAAGGCGCGCAAGCTGCGCCCCTACGCCGAGAAGCTGATCACCAAGGCGAAGCGCGGGGACCTGCACAACATCCGCGAGATCGCCAAGGTCATCCGGGACAAGGACGTCATCCACACCCTCGTCCACGACATCGGCCCGTTCTTCGCCGACCGCGAGGGCGGCTACACGCGCATCACCAAGACGATGCCGCGCAAGGGCGACAACGCCCCCATGGCCGTGATCGAGCTGGTGGCGGCGAAGACCGTCACCGACGAGGCCAACCGGGCCCGCCGGGCCGCCGCCTCGCAGGCCGGCACCGCGCCGGCCGCCGCGGCTCCGGCCGCCTCGACCACCGCCCCGACCACCGGGTCGGACGTCGAGGAGGCCGCCGAGGAGGTCGTCGACCGCGCGACGGACGTCGCCGCGGCGGCGCCCGACGGCAGCGAGACGCAGGAGAAGGCGCTCGACGCGGCCGAGGCCGCCGAGGAGGCCGCCACCAGCGCCGAGGCGCCGTACGGCGAGGGCAGCCACGCCCCGCTGGACGACCCGCAGCAGGCGCCGGAGGGCTTCGAGGTCAAGGGCAACGCCGACTCGATGCTCTACCACGTGCCCGGCTCGTCGTCGTACGACCGGACGGTGGCCGAGGTGTGGTTCGCGAGCGCCGAGGCCGCCGAGGCCGCCGGGTTCGCGAAGCCCGGCTCCTCGCGCGGGGACGCCGGGGAGTCCTGATCACTGCGCTGGACCCCACCGGGCCCGCCGTCCCTCCGGACGGCGGGCCCGGCCCCGTTCCGGGTCGCGCGCCCGCCCGGCCCCCCGACCCCGCCGCGGTGCCCGCCCCGCACCCCGACGCCGCGCCGCCGCCGGAGCCCGGGCCCACCGCGCGGTTCCGCCTCGACCTCGCCTACGACGGCACCGACTTCTCGGGCTGGGCGGCGCAGCCGGCGCTCCGCACCGTGCAGGGCGTGCTGGAGGGGGCCCTGTCGGTGGCCTGCCGCACCGGGGTGCGGCTCACCGTGGCCGGGCGCACCGACGCCGGCGTGCACGCGACCGGGCAGGTGGCGCACGCCGACCTGCCCGCGGACACCGACCCGGACCGGCTGGTGCGCAGGCTCGCCCGGCTGCTGCCCGGTGACGTGCGGGTGCGCGCGGTGGCGCCCGTCCCGGACGCGTTCGACGCCCGCTTCTCCGCCCTGCGCCGCCACTACCGCTACCGCGTCGCCACCGCCCCGCACGGGGCCGAGCCGCTGCGCGCCCGCGACACCCTCGCCTGGCCGCACCCGCTCGACGTCGACGCGGTGGACGCGGCCTCGCGGCGGCTGCTCGGCGAGCACGACTTCGCCGCGTTCTGCCGGCGGCGCGAGGGCGCGACCACCGTGCGCGCGCTGCAGGAGCTGGCCTGGACCGCCGAGCCGGACGGCGTCGTCACCGCCGCCGTCGCCGCCGACGCCTTCTGCCACTCCATGGTCCGCAGCCTCGTCGGCGCCCTGCTCGACGTCGGCCGCGGCCGGCGCGGCGCGGACTGGCCGGCCGCCCTGCTCACCCGCCGGGAGCGGGCCAGCGAGGTGCCGGTGGCCCCGGCCCACGGCCTGACGCTGGTGCGGGTGGACTACCCCGCACCGGAGGACCTGGCCGCCCGGGCGGCGCAGACCCGCCGCCTGCGCACGGCCCCCTGACGGCGAGGACCGGGGAGGCGCGGGCGGCCTGTCGTAGGGTGGCCGCGTGCAGGAGATGATCGACGTCGCGCTGGCCGAGGCGCGGGCCGGGCTGGCCGAGGGCGGGATCCCGATCGGGGCCGCGCTGTTCGCCGCCGACGGCACGCTGCTCGGCCGCGGGCACAACCGGCGCGTGCAGGACGGCGACCCGTCGATGCACGCCGAGACGGCCGCGTTCCGGGCGGCGGGGCGGCAGCGCGACTACCGGTCCACGACCATGGTCACCACGCTGTCGCCGTGCTGGTACTGCTCGGGGCTGGTGCGGCAGTTCGGGATCGGTGCGGTGGTGATCGGCGAGGCGCGCACGTTCTCCGGCGGGCACGACTGGCTCGCCGAGCACGGCGTCGCCGTCACCGTGCTGGACGACGAGCGCTGCGCCGGGCTGATGCGCGACTTCGTCGCGGCCCGCCCGGAGCTGTGGTTCGAGGACATCGGCGAGGTCCCCTGAGGACCGGGCCGGGTTCTCCCGAACGGCCGCGGCGGCGGGCGGCCGCGGGCTAGCGTCCTGCGCGTGCGCCCCGACGCCGCCCCGACCCGGGCCCCGGCCACCCGCGACCAGGCCGACGCCTACCGCTTCGGCCTGCGCCGGCTGGAGTCGGCCCTGGTGCGGGGGGATGCGGTGCCGCTGCACGAGCAGGTCCGCGCGCAGCGCCGCGCGGCCCTGGCCGGCGTCGTGCTCGGCGCGCTCGCGGTGGCCGCCGTCGCCGTGCACTCCTTCCTCGTGCCCGCCCCGGACTGGCGGACGCGGTCGGTGGTGCTCGCCTCGGGATCGGGGGCGATGTACGTCGTGGCCGACGGGACGCGGCTCGTCCCGGTGGCGAACCTGCCCGCGGCGCGGCTGGTGCTCGCCGCCCTCCGCGGGGGCGGGGCGAGCACGGCCGACCCGGCGACGGCCGAGCCGGTGGTGGTCGCGGACGCCGTCCTGGCCGACGCCCCGCGCACCGCGGCCGCCGACGTCGCCGGGGCGGCCGGGGTCCGCCTGGACGGCGCGGTGGTGCCGCCCGCGTGGGCCGTGTGCGACGAGGCGGCGCCGGACGACCCGCGCACCGTCGTCGTCGGCGGCGCCGCGCCGCCCGCCGCCGACCCCGCGGCGGCCGCGCTGGTGGCCGTCCGCGGGGGCGGGACCTGGCTGCTCGCGGGGGAGCGGCGGCACCGCGTCGACCCCGCCGACCGGCCGGCGCTGGTGGCCCTCGGGCTGACCGGCGCGGTCCCGCGCCCGGCGTCCGCGGCCCTGGTCGACGCCGTCGCCGAGGGCGTACCCCTGTCGACCCCCCGGGTGGCGGGAGCCGGGGGCGCGGGCCCGCCCGGCGTGCCGGGGCGGGTCGGGGACGTCCTGGTCGGCGGGGCCGACGCGGCGGTGCCGCGGCACTGGGTGGTGCTCGACGGCGGGGTCCAGGAGGTGCCCGCCACCCTCGCGGGCGCGCTGCGCGCCGCGGGCGCGGCCGAGCACCGCATCGGCCCCGACGTGATCGCCCGGTCCGCCGACGCCGCCGCGCTGGACACCGCGGGCTGGCCCGCCGCACCCCCGGACGTGCGGGACCCCGCGGACGCGGCCGTCGTCTGCTGGACCTGGGCCGCCGGGGGCGCCGCCGCGGGGTCGGTGCTCGTCGCGGCCGGGCTGCCCGTGCCCGCGGGCACCCCGGCCGTCGACCTCGCCCGGGCCGGCGGCGCCGGCGCGGACGCGGTGGTGCTCCGGCCCGGCGGGGGCGGGGCGGTGCGGGCCACCGCGCCCGGTCGGGCGCCCGGGACCGGACCGCTGTGGCTGGTCTCGGGGTCCGGCGTCGCCCACAACGTGGTCGACGACGACACCGCCGCCGTGCTCGGGGTCACCGCGGCCGAGCCGGCCCCGGAGGCGGCGCTGCGCCTGCTGCCCGTCGGGCCGGCGCTCGACCTGCGGCGGACGGTGCGGACCGCCGACGTCCTCCCGGCCGGGTGAGCGCCGGGGCGGGGGTCAGCAGCGCCGGTCGGGCCGGCGGCGCGGCGCGACGGCTGCGCCCGCGGCCGCGACGAGCACCCCGCCCAGCGCCGCGTCCACGGGCGGGGGTGCGGGTGTCGATCACCGTGACGAGCACGCCCGCGCCGGTGGCGAGCTCGTGCACCGCGGCCAGCTGCAGCCGGTCGGCGGCCGTCGGGGGCGGCGGTGCCGGCGACCGGCGCGGTGCAGCGGGCCCGCGGACGCCGGCCGGGCGCGGGCCCGGGGCGCTCGCCGGACGGGACCGGGCCGCCCACCGGAGGCGAGCCGGGCTCGGCCGCCGCCATCCCACGGGGGCGGAGCAGGAGCGCGGCGGCGAGCCCGGCCGGCAGCGGGCGCCTCACAGGCCGCGCACCAGCTCGTAGAGGCCCATCGCCCCCAGCGCGACCGGCACAGAGAGCGCCACCAGCACGCCCTCCACGACGTCGACCGCCCGCCGCGCGACGGGGGAACCGAGCGGGCCGGACCCGGCCGGCCGGTCGAGCGCGGCGACGGTGCCCCCGACGCCCAGCACCGCGGCCGCGACGCCGATCCGGGCGGCGGGGCCGCCGTCGAGGGCCACGACGGCGGCCACCAGCAACCCGGCCGCCGCGGTGGCGAGCAGCAGCGTGCGGCGCGGACCCGGGTCGGCGAAGCCCCGGGCCCGCAGCCCCAGCACGGCCACCGCCAGCACCGCCAGCACCGGGCCCGTCCAGCCGCCGCCCGCGGCCGCGACGGGGGCGGCCAGGGCGGCCGGCACCGAGACGCCGCCGACCAGGCCGGCGAGGTGGGCCCGGGCCAGCGCGGCGCGGGCGGCCAGCTCGTCGGCGGGCGGGTCGTCGGCCGGGGCGGCGGCGAGGTCGGCGGCGTCGGTCGGCACCACCGGCAGCGGTAGCCCCGCCAGGCGCACCGCGATCCGGGGCAGCCCCGGGCCCGCCACCACCGCGACGGCGACGAGCGCGGCCGCGAGCGCGGGCACCGGCACGGCCAGGCGCAGGTGCACGGCCGCCGCCACCCCGACCGGGACCGCGGCCACCACCACCGCCACCAGCACGGGCACCACCGCGCGGAGCAGCACCAGGCCCAGCGCCGCGGCCGCCCCCGCCGCCGCGACGGCCAGCAGCACGCGCGCGGCCGGGGGCGCGCCCGGTCCGGCGGTCCAGCCCGCGGCCGCGGCCAGCGGCACGGCGGCGAGGGCGCAGAGCACGGCGGCGTCGGGCCCCGCGGCGGTCCCCTCCCGCCCCGGGCCGCCGGTCGCCCCGTCCGCGGGGCGACCGCCGTCGGCGCCGGGCCGGCCGGCGGCGTGCGCGCCGCCCAGGGCCGCGAGCGCGCCGAGGACGGTCGCGGCGACCGCGGCGGTGCCCCATCCGCCCGCCCCGGGTGCGGAACCGGTGGCGGCCAGGAGCAGCGCGGCCGCCGCGACCAGCCCGAGCACCGCCGCCGCCGCGGGGCCGGTCTCCCGCCCGCCCTCCCCGGCCCCCGCGGCGACCGCGTCCACCGGGTCGTCGAACGCGGGCGGCGGGGGCGGCGGGGCGTCCGGAGCGAGGCGCAGCAGCTCGCCGTCGAGCACCCCGAGTTCGTCGAGGGTGGCCGCGGCGGGCAGCGGGCCCCCCGTCGCGCCGGACAGCCGCCACGGCCGGGCCGGACCCCCGCGCGGCTCGCCCACCAGCTCCAGCACCATCGGCACCAGCTCGCCGACGGGCACGTCCCCGGGCAGGGCCACGTCCACCCGCCCGCGCGGCGCCAGCACGCTCACGCGCGCGTAGGGCACCGGACCGGCGTCGGGGGCCGCGGGGGGATGGGGGTGCACGCGGCGCTCCTCCTCGACGGACGGGTTCTGCCGAACGGCCCCGCCGGGGCCGGCCGGCTGCCTACTATCCCGGCGCCCGGGCTCCCGCGCGGGCGTTCCGCACAACTCGTCGGAGGGGTGCATGGGCACGGTCGAGGTGGTCCGCGCGCCGCGCGCGGTGCCGCAGCCCCCCGGCGGCGAGCTGGCCGTGGAGCCGCCGCCGGAGTCGGAGCGGGTCGTCCCCGGCGGGCTGCTGGTGCGGCTGCTGCCCGTGGTGATGGTCCTCGCATCGATCGGGATCATCGCGGTGCTGCCGCGCAGCCCGACGTCGTGGCTGTTCGGCGGCGTGCTCCTGGTGTCCACCCTCGCGATGCTCGCCACCGGCGCGGGGCGGGGCGGCGGGGCCCGCACGGCCGGCGTCGACGAGGACCGCCGCGACTACCTGCGCTACCTCGCCCAGATGCGCACCCGCGTGCGCACCGTGGCCGCCGCCCAGCGCGCCGCGCTGGAGGCGGCGCTGCCCGACGCCGCGGCGTGGCCGGCCGTGCTCGCGGCCGGCCGGCTGTGGGAGCGCCGCGCGACCGACCCCGACTTCGGTCGGCTGCGCCTCGGCCGCGGGCCCCAGCGGCTCGCCAGCCGCCTCGTCGCGCCGCGCACCGGCCCCGCCGACGGCGTCGAGCCGCTCACCGCGCTGGCCCTGCGCCGCTTCCTGGTCGCCCACGCCGTCGTCGACGACCTGCCCGTGGCGCTGTCGCTGCGCGACAGCTCCACCGTCTGGCTGGAGCCCGCCGCGGGCTCGGCCGACCTGCGCCCCGCCCGCGCCCTGGCCCGCGCCCTCGTCGCCCAGTACGCGCTGCTGCACAGCCCGGCCGACGCGCTGCTCGCGGTGGTCGCCCCACCCGGGCGGTCCGCGGACTGGGAGTGGTGCAAGTGGCTCCCGCACGCCGCGCACCCCCGGCGCCGGGACGCGGTCGGCCCGCTGCGCACGCTCACCGCCGACGCCGACGCGGTGCGGCGCTGGTGGGCCCCGGAGCTGGCGGGGCGGCCCCCGGGGCCGGGGACCGGGGAGCCGCACCTGCTCGTCGTCGTCGACGAGACGGTGGACGGGCCGGGCCCGTGGGCGGGCGTCGCGGGGGTGACCGTGCTGCGGGTCGGGCCCCCGCCGGGTCGGCGCGCCGCGCCGTCCGTGGTCCGGCTGCTCGTCGGTTCGGGCTCGGTGCAGCGCCTCGACCCCGACGCCGACCCCGGGGCGCCGGGCCCGCGCCCGGTCGGCGTCCCGGACGCGCTGGACGCCGCCGAGGCGCTCGCGCTCGCCCGCCGGCTGGCGCGCTACCGCCCGGGCGGGACGGCGGGGGGCGGCCCGGCCGCCGCGCCCGGCGGGACGGGCCTGCCCGAGCTGCTGGGCCTGGTGCCCGGCCGGGACGGTGTCCGGGCCGCCTGGGCGCGCCGGCGGCGGGACGGGGCCGACCGCCTCCGCGTGCCGATCGGGTGCGACGACCACGGCGCGCCCGTCGTGCTCGACCTGAAGGAGGCCGCGCTGGGCGGCAGCGGGCCGCACGGGCTGTGCATCGGCGCCACCGGGTCGGGCAAGAGCGAGCTGCTGCGGACGCTGGTGCTGGGGCTGGCCGCCACGCACTCCTCGGAGGACCTCAACCTGGTGCTGGTCGACTTCAAGGGCGGTGCGACGTTCCTGGGCATGGCGGCGCTGCCGCACGTGGCCGCCGTGATCACCAACATGGCCGACGAGCTGACGCTGGTCGACCGCATGGCCGACGCGCTCGCCGGGGAGATCGCCCGCCGCCAGGAGCAGCTGCGCGCCGCGGGCAACCTGACCGGGGTCGTCGAGTACGCCGCGGCCCGCCGCACCCCGGCCGGCGCGCACCTGCCGCCGCTGCCGGCCCTGGTCGTCGTCGTCGACGAGTTCTCCGAGCTGCTGGCCCAGCGCCCGGAGCTCCTGGAGCTGTTCGTGACGATCGGCCGGCTGGGCCGCTCGCTCGGCCTGCACCTGCTGCTGGCCTCCCAGCGGCTGGAGGAGGGCCGCCTGCGCGGGCTCGAGTCGCACCTGTCCTACCGGATCGCGCTGCGGACGTTCTCCTCCGCGGAGTCGCGGACGGTCCTCGGCGTGCCCGACGCCCACCAGCTGCCCGCCACCCCGGGGATCGCCTTCCTGGCCACCGGCACCGACGAGCTGGTGCGCTTCCGCTCGGCCTACGTCTCGGGGCCCGCGGCCGCGCCGCCGCCCCCGCCCCGGGCCCCCGCCGCGGCCCGGCGGGCGCACGTGTTCGGGGTGGCGCCGGTGCGGCCGGACCCGGTCGCGGACCCGCCCCCGCCGGCGGAGCCCGACGGCGACGGGGTCTCCGTGCTGGAGTCGGTCGTGGCCGCGCTGCACGGGCTGGGCCCGGCCGCCCACCGCGTCTGGCTGCCGCCGCTCGGCGACCCGCCGCCGCTCGACGAGCTGGTCGGCGCGCCCCGGCCGGTGCCCGGCCGGGGGCTGGCCGCCAGCGGCGGGCGCGGCGGCGGGCTCCGCGTCCCGGTGGCGCTGATCGACCGCCCCTACCTGCAGCGCCGGGACCCCCTGCTGCTCGACCTGTCCGGCGCGGCGGGGCACCTGGCGCTCGTCGGCGGCCCGCGGGCCGGGAAGTCGACCGCGCTGCTCACCTCGGTGCTGGCGCTCGCGCTGGCGCACACCCCCGACGAGCTCGGCGTGCACGTCCTGGACTTCGGCGGCGGCGCGCTCGCGCCCCTCGCGGGGCTCCCGCACGTCGGCACCGTGGCCGACCGGCTGGCCCCGGAGCTGGTGCGCCGCACCGTCGCGGAGGTCACGGGCCTGCTCGCCCACCGGGAGCGGCTGTTCCGCGAGCACGTCGTGCCGTCGGTGGACGACTTCCGCGCGCGCCGCCGGAGCGGGGGGTTCGCGGGCGAGGCGGCCACCGACGTGCTGCTCGTCGTCGACGGCCACCCGACGCTGCGCGCCGAGTTCGAGGATCTGGAGCAGCGGCTGCTGCAGGTCGCGGGCCGCGGCCTGGCGCTGGGCGTGCACGTGGCGCTGTCGACGGGGCGGTGGAGCGACCTGCGGCCCGCCCTGCGCGACCTGTGCGGGACGCGGCTGGAGCTGCGCCTCGGCGAGCCGGGCGACTCCGAGGTCGACCGGCGCCGGGCGGCGGCCGTGCCGGCCCGGCCGGGCCACGGGCTCGCGCCGGACGGGGCGCCGATGGTGTTCGCCGCGCCCCGCCTGGGCGACGCCTGCGCCGGCACCGCCCCCGGCGGCACGGCCGCGCTCGTCGCGGCGGTCGCGGCGGCCTGGTCCGGCCCGGGCTTCCCGCCGGTGCGGCGCCTGCCCGACCGGCTCGACCACGACCGGCTGCCCGCGGCGCCGCCCGGCACCACCGGGATCCCGCTGGGCGTGGACGAGGAGCGGCTCGACCTGGTCGCGATGGACGCGGCCGCCGAGCCCCACCTGCTGTGCCTCGCCGACGCGGAGAGCGGCAAGACCGCGCTGCTGCGGCTGCTCGCCCGCGGCGTCGTCGACGGCCACCGCCCCGAACAGGCGCGCCTGGTCGTCGTCGACCACCGCCGGACCCTGCTCGGCGCGGTGCCCGAGAGCCACCTGCTGTCCTGCACGAGCACGCCGGAGGCGACGTCGGCGGCGGTGCGCGAGGTCGCGGCGTCGCTGCGGCGCCGGCTGCCCGGGCCCGCCGTCACCGCCCGCCAGCTCCGGGAGCGCAGCTGGTGGTCGGGCCCGGAGGTGTTCGTGCTCGTCGACGACTACGACCTCGTGGCCCCGGCGCCCGGGTCGGGCACCGCCCACCCGCTGCTGCCGCTGCTGGAGTTCCTGCCCCAGGCCAAGGACGTGGGGCTGCACCTGGTCGTGGCGCGCCGCTGCGGCGGGGCGGGCCGCGCCCTGTTCGACCCCGTGCTCGGCCGCCTGCGCGAGCTGGCGGTGCCCACCCTGCTGATGAGCGGCAGCCCGGACGAGGGGGTGCTCGTCGCGTCGCTGCGGGCGAGCCCCCAGCCGCCCGGGCGCGGCACGCTCGTCGACCGACGGCACGGTGCCCGCCGCGTGCAGCTGGCGTGGCTGCCCCCCGAGCCCGACCCCGCGTGAGCGGGCGGACGGGACCCGCCGCGGTGCAGGTGGGGGCGGGGACCGTGCGGGTCGCCCGCGCCGGTCCCGCCGGCGCCGCGGTCGTCGAGACCGACGCCGATCCCCGGACACCGCTCGCCGCGCTGCTGTCCGGGCTGGTCGACGGGCCGGTCGCCGCCGTCGGCGACCCGGCGGTCGCGCTCGCCCGGGCCCGGCCCGGGTCCGGCCCCGTGGTCGTGCTCGACGCGGGCGCCGCCGGCGGGGACGCGGCGCTCGTGCGGGACGGCGCGGTGGTGGCCCGGCGGACGGGGCCGGGCGGGCGGCACCTCGACGCGGCGGTGGCCGCTCTGCTCGTCGCGCACCGCCCCGCGTGGGCCGGGCGCGCCGAGCTGGGGGCCGAGGCCCGCCGGGTCCGCGAGGCGCTCTCGCTGCGACCCGCGGTGGACGCCGCGCTGCCCGGCGGGGCGGTGCTGCCCGTCACCGCCGACGCGGTGCGGGACGCGCTGCGCGCGCCGCTGGGCGAGCTGGTCGCGGCCGTGCGCGCGCTGGCCGGGCCCGGGGGCGCGCCGGTGCTCGTGGTCGGCGGCGTCGCGCGCACCCCGCTCCTGGCCGAGCTGCTCGACGGGGCGGGCCTGCCCGACGTGCGCGTGGCGGCCCGGCCGGAGGCGGCCGCGGTGCTCGCCGCCCTGGCCCCCGGCCCCCCGGCCGGCGCCCTCCCGGCCGGCGGCGCCCCGGTGCCGGGGCGGGCCCCGCTCCTGCCCGCCCCGCCGCGCCGGGCGGGGCGCCTGCGCGCCGTCGTCGCCGTCGTCCTGGCCGCGGCCCTGCTGGCGGGCCTGCACGTCCTCGGGGCGCGCCTCGCCCCCGCCGCGGCGGCCGACGGCCCGGCCGGGCTGCTGGCGCAGTACGACTACCGCTTCGTCGTCCCCGCGGGGTGGGCGCACACCGGCGGCCGTCCCGAGCGGCGGCGCGTGCTGCTCACCCCCCTCGCCGCCCCCGAGGGCAGCGACCTGGTGGTGGTCGAGAGCAGCCCGCTGGGCTACGACGCGGCCGCCGAGCCGGAGCGCGCGGCGGCGGAGCTGCGCGCGGTGTACGACGCGGGGCTGCGCGCGGGCACGGCCCTGTCGGGCTACGACACCCGGGCCCGATTCGCGGGTCGCGCGGTCACCGCGTACGTCGAGGACGCCGGCGCGACGACGGTGCGCTGGTTCGTCCTGCTCGACGGCCCCAGCCAGCTCAGCGTGGGCTGCCGGCACACCGGGGCCGGGACGGACGCCGTCCTCGCCGCGTGCGCCGGCGTCGTCGCCACCCTCCGGCGGAGCTGAGCGGGCGTTCCCGTCCGCGAACGCTTCCGCGGATCGCCCGCGGGGCCGAGCCGCACCTGGCAGCGTCCCCGCCAGCACGTCCACCGAGCAGGACGTCCACTTCAGCGGGGAGCGCAGGATGCAGGGATTCGGAACGGACACGGCGGCCATGACCGCGGCCGCCCGGCACATCGACGGGGCGCGGCACGCCGTCGGGGCGGAGCTGGCGGTGCTGCGCCAGGACCTCGAGGCGCTGCGCGCGTCGTGGCGCAGCACCGCGCAGCTGCAGTTCACCGACGTCATGACCCGGTGGGACGCGGGGGCCCAGCGGATGACGACGGCGCTGGACGACATCGGGCGGGCCGTCGCCGGCTCGGGTCTGGCCTACCAGGCCACCGAGGACCGCGAGGTCGACAACGTCAGCGCCATCTCCGCGGCGCTGGGCTGAGGGGAGCGGGCCGTGGGTGAGATGATGGTGCAGTTCGCGGGCATGCAGGCCGCGGTGGCCGACATGGAGCGCTCGATCACGCGGCTGCAGACCGCGATCGACGGTCTGGAGGGCGACCTGCGCCCGCTGATCGCCACCTGGACCGGTGAGGCGTCGCTGTTCTACCAGGACCGCCAGCGGGCCTGGGACGCCGCGTTCGCCGAGCTGCGGGGCGTCCTGGTGACGGCCCGGCGGACCGTCGCGGGGGCGGCCGACAACTACCAGCGCACGGAGGCGGCCAACGCCGCGCTCTGGCGGGCGTGACCCGCACCGGTCCTCCGGGGGGCCGGGTGGGCGCCCGGAGGACCGGCGGGTATTCTCGATGACCGGTAGTGCAGCGAGAGGCGCACGCGCCGGTGACCCGGGACTCCCGGCGTTCGGCGCACGCCCGGAGCGCCGCACGACGACAGCAGCTCCCGAGCGCGCGTTCGACGAGCCCCAGCAGCGACAGAGGTAGGTCCGTGTCCACGTTCAGCCCCAAGCCCGGCGACATCACCCGCGCCTGGCACGTGATCGACGCCACGGACGTGGTGCTCGGGCGGCTCGCCGTCCAGGCCGCCACGCTGCTGCGCGGCAAGCACAAGCCCACCTACGCGCCGCACATGGACACCGGCGACTTCGTCGTCATCGTCAACGCCGAGAAGATCTCGGTCTCCGGCGGCAAGCGCGACGACGAGTTCGTCTACCGCCACTCCGGCTTCCCGGGCGGTCTCAAGAAGCGCTCGGTCGGCGAGATGATCGACAAGCACCCGGACCGGCTCGTCGAGAAGGCGGTCAAGGGCATGCTCCCGAAGAACCGCCTCGGCCGCGCCATGGGCAAGAAGCTCAAGGTCTACGCCGGTCCGGCGCACCCGCACGCCGCGCAGCAGCCGGCGGCCTTCGAGATCACCCAGGTCGCGCAGTGACCGCCCCCGAGGCCCCCGAGGAAGGACAGCCCGTGACCACCCCCGAGATCGACGAGGTGGCCGAGGCCGCCGTCGACGCCGAGGCCACCGACCTGGCCGACACCTACGACGAGTTCGAGGTCGAGGTCGGCGGCGAGGGCGAGATCGCGCCCGCGGTCTTCTCCGACCGCCCGGTGCAGACCGTCGGCCGCCGCAAGGAGGCCGTCGTCCGCGTCCGCCTCATGCCCGGCAGCGGCAACTTCACGCTCAACGGCAAGACCCTCGAGACCTACTTCCCGAACAAGCTGCACCAGCAGCTCATCCGGGAGCCCCTGGTCCTCGTGGAGAAGACCGAGCGCTTCGACATCTTCGCCAACCTGCACGGCGGCGGCACCTCGGGCCAGGCCGGCGCGCTGCGCCTGGCCATCGCCCGCGCCCTGATCGAGGTCGACGCCGAGGACCGCCCGCCGCTGAAGAAGGCCGGTTTCCTCACCCGCGACGCCCGCGTGATCGAGCGCAAGAAGTACGGCCTCAAGAAGGCCCGCAAGGCCCCGCAGTACAGCAAGCGCTGATCGTGGGCCGTCGCCGACTGTTCGGCACGGACGGCATCCGCGGCCTGGCCAACGGCGAGCTCCTCACCCCGGAGCTCGCCGTTGGCGTTGCCGCCTCCGCCGCCCGGGTGCTCGCCGGACCCGACCGCTCCCACCGGCCCGTGGCCCTCGTCGGCCGCGACCCGCGCGCCAGCGGCGAGATGCTGGAGGCGGCGGTGGTCGCCGGGCTCGCCTCGGCGGGCGCCGACGCGCTGCGGGTCGGGGTGCTGCCCACCCCGGGCGTCGCCCACCTCGTCGACGCCCTCGGCGCCGACTTCGGGGTCATGATCTCCGCGTCGCACAACGCCATGCCCGACAACGGGATCAAGCTGTTCGCCGCGGGCGGGCACAAGCTGCCCGACGCGGTCGAGGACGCCGTCGCCGCCGGGATGGACGACGCCGGGCCCCGGCCGACCGGAGCGGGGGTCGGGCGGGTCCGCGACCTGACCGACGCCGGCGACCGCTACGTCGCGCACCTGCTCACCGCGGTGCCGCCCGGGTCGCTGGCCGGGCTGCGCGTCGTCGTCGACTGCGCCCACGGCGCCGCGTCCGCGGTGGCGCCGGAGGCCTACCGGCGCGCGGGGGCCGAGGTCGTCGCGATCGCGGCCGAGCCCGACGGGCTCAACATCAACGACGGGGTGGGGTCCACGCACCTCGACGGGCTGCGGGAGGCCGTGCGCGCGCACGGCGCCGACCTGGGCGTCGCCCACGACGGCGACGCCGACCGCTGCCTCGCCGTCGACGCCCGCGGCGACGTGGTGGACGGCGACCGCATCCTCGCCGTGCTCGCCCTGGCCATGCACGAGCAGGGCACGCTCGCCCACGACACGCTCGTCGCCACGGTGATGAGCAACCTCGGGCTGCACCTGGCCATGCGGGAGGCGGGGATCGCGCTGCGCACCACCGCCGTGGGCGACCGCTACGTCCTGGAGGAGCTGCGGGCGGGCGGGTTCACCCTGGGCGGCGAGCAGTCCGGCCACGTCGTGCTGCCCGCCCACGCCACCACGGGCGACGGGCTGCTCACCGCGCTGCTGCTGATGGCCCGCTGCGCCGCCACGGCGACCCCGCTGGCCGACCTGGCCGGCGTGGTGACGCCGCTGCCGCAGGTGCTGCTCAACGTCCCCGTCGGCGACCGCGACGCCGTCGCCGCGTCCGACGCGGTGCGCGAGGCGGTGGCCGCCGTGGAGGCCGAGCTCGACGGGCGGGGGCGGGTGCTGCTGCGCCCGTCGGGCACCGAGCAGCTCGTGCGCGTGATGGTGGAGGCGCCGACGGCGGACGGGGCCGCCGCGGTGGCGCGCCGCCTCGCCGGCGTGGTGGCCGCAGCCGGCTGAGGCTCACCCGTCGACGGTGCCCAGGCGCACGCCGGGCCCGTCGTCGGCGCGGTCGGCGCCGGTGCCGCCCAGGTGCGCGCCGCGGTCCCGCCCGGTGCGCCCGCTGCGGACACCGGCCGGCGGGGGCGCGACCGGACCCGCGCCGCCGGGCGCCGGCTCCGCCGGCCCGAGCCCGTCCAGCAGCGCCCGGACCGCGCCGCCCGCGGCCGCGGCGGCGTCGAGGTCGCGCTCCAGCGCCCGCCGGACCAGGGACGCGCGCTCCGCCCACGCCCGTCCGGCGGCGTCGGGCCAGGCCCCCGCGACCTCGCGCTCGACGTCGCGCAGCCGGGTCAGCGCGTCCTGCGCCCGCACGGCGAGCGCGTCGGCCAGGTGACCGGCCGCCCGCAGCGCGTCGTCGGCCACCGTCACAGCTGCTCCGCGATCCGCCGCACCGCGTCGGAGGCGTCCGCGTCGGCCGACTCGGCGGCCGCCGCCGCGGCGGCCAGGTGCGCGGCCAGCTCGCCGATCTCCCGCCCGCTCCGGCCGGCCGAGGCGCCCAGGGCGTCGAGGGCGTCGAGCACGTCCGCGCCGCCGGGGACGGCGCCGACGGCCCCGCGGGCGGCCGGGTCGAGGGCGGGCGGCGGCACCAGGACGTCGAGCAGCTCGGCGGTGCGGCGAGCGAGCAGGGCCAACCGCTCGGGGTCGAGGTGCAGGTCCGCGGGCACGCCCCGATCGTCCGGCATCCGCGGCCCGCGCGGGCCGGAACGGGGGAACCGGCCCGCGTCAGCCCCGCTCGGCGAACTCCGTGCCGGGCACCGCGCCGTCCACGAGCGGGCCGGCCGCGTCCTCGTCCTGCAGCCGGCGCAGCAGGAACGCGGTCACCAGCGCCCGGGTGGTGCGCCGGGTGCGGGCGTCGGGGCTGCCCGACAGCAGGAAGTCGCTCCAGTGCGGGCCCTCCAGGAAGCCGGTGTGCGTGGCCTTCTTCAGGGTGCGCAGCTGGACGGGGCCGCCGGCGGCCGCGGCGGCCGGCTCGGCGTGCCCGGCGGGCGGGGCCACGGTGTCGCGGCCCGCGGTGAGGTGCAGCACGGGCACGGTGACGGCGCGGGCGGCGTCCAGGGCCGACGGGCGGGTCTGCGCCATCGCCACGGTCACCACCGCGGCGACCCGCGGGTGCCCGGCCGCGGCGAGCAGGGCGACCCCGCCGCCGGTGCCGTGCCCGGCGAAGGCGGTGCGGCGCGCATCGACGCTGATCCGGCCGTCGCCGAGCCGGACGCCCGCGCAGACGTCGAGCGCGGTGCGCAGGTCGGCGGCGAAGCCGGCGTGGCTGGGGAGCACCCCGCGGTGGCTGTTCGGCGCCGCGGCCACGAAGCCCCACGTGGCCAGGTGGCGCAGCAGGTCGGCGTAGCGGTCGGCGGGCTGGAGCCAGTCGTGGGCGAACGCGACCGCGGGCAGGCCCAGCCCCTCCTCGGGGGCGAACAGCAGGCCCGGGATCCCGACCATGCCGAGGTCGCCGCGCAGCGCGGTGAAGGGCCCGGGGCGCGCCAGGCGCCGCAGCGCGTCCTTGGCGGAGCGCAGGTCGGCCAGCTCGGAGTGCACGGCCTTCGGGACGCGGGTCCGGGTCACACCGCGCACCGTAGTACCTACCCTGGGCGCGTGTACGGGCTGTGGACGGCGGAGCAGGTCCGGACGGCCGAGGCGGCCCTGATGCGCACCGCGCCCGCGGGATCGCTGATGCGGCGGGCCGCGCACGGGCTGGCCGTGCGGACGGCGGAGGCGCTGCGGGCCGCCACCGGCGGGGTGGCCGGCCGGTCGGTCGTGCTGCTCGTCGGGGCCGGCGACAACGGCGGCGACGCCCTGTGGGCCGGCGCCGAGCTGCGCCGTCGCGGCGCCGGCGTCACCGCCCTGCTCCTCGCCCCCGACCGCGCGCACCCGGCCGGGCTCGCGGCCCTGCGGCGGGCCGGGGGCCGGGTCGCGGCCGCCGGGCCCTCCGCCGCAGCGTCGGGCCGCCCGCCGGAGGGGGTGGTCGCCGCGGCGGACCTCGTCGTCGACGGGATCGTGGGGATCTCCGGCCGGGGCGGGCTGCGCCCGGCCGCCGCGGCGCTGGTGGCGCAGGCGGCGCGGCGCGGCGTCCCGGTCGTCGCGTGCGACCTGCCCTCCGGTGTCGACCCCGACACCGGGGTCGTGCACGAGCCCGCGGTCCGCGCGGCCGCGACCGTGGCCTTCGGGGCCCGCAAGCCGGTGCACGCCCTCGCCGGGCCGGCCTGCGGCCCGGTCCACCTGGTCGACATCGGCCTCGGTCCGCACCTGCCCGCGCCGCACGCGCACGTGCTGGAGGCCGCCGACGTCGCCGCGCGCTGGCCGGTGCCCGGCCCGGCCGACGACAAGTACACGCAGGGCGTCGTGGGGATCGCGGCGGGCTCGGCCGCCTACCCCGGCGCCGCCGTCCTGGCCGCGGGGGCGGCGGTGCTCGCCACGAGCGGCATGGTGCGCTTCGCCGGCACCGCCGCGGCCGCCGTGCACGCCCGCTGGCCCGAGGTCGTCGCCGTGGCGGACCTGCCGGCGGCCGGCCGCACCCAGGCCTGGACGGTGGGCCCCGGCTCGGGCACCGGGGACGCGGGCGCCGCCCTCGTGGCCGCGGCCCTGCAGCGCGACGTCCCGCTGTGCCTGGACGCCGACGCCCTCACCGTCCTGTCCCGGAGCCCCGGGCTGCGCGCGGCGCTCCGCGGCCGGCCGGTGGTGCTCACCCCGCACGACCGGGAGTTCGCCCGCCTCGCCGGGGAGGTCGGGCCGGACCGCGTCGCCGCCACCCGCCGCGCCGCCGCCGAGCTGGGTGTGACGGTGCTGCTCAAGGGCCGCGCGACGGTGGTGGCCGACCCCGGCGGACGCACGCTCGTGCACCCCTCCGCCACCTCGTGGGCCGCGACGGCCGGGTCGGGCGACGTGCTGTCCGGCGTCCTCGGCGCGCTGCTCGCCGCCGGGCTGGAGCCGTGGTGGGCGGCGGGCTGCGCCGCGTTCGTGCACGCCCGCGCGGCCGAGCTGGCCGCCGGCGGCGCCCCCGCCCCGGCCTCGGCGCTGCAGGCCGCGATCCCCGCCGCCCTGCGGGACCTGCTGGGCCGGGCCGACGGCTGAGCCGCCCGGCGCGGTGCCGACCGGGGGTACCCGCTCGCGACGCCGCCGGGGTCCTCCCCGCGCGGTGAACCTCGCCACGCCTCGGCCGCCCCGCGCGGTCGGACGCGGATGGGATGATGCGGACGTGAGAGCGCGGGCCGAAGCAGTCATCGACCTGGACGCGGTCCGGCACAACGTCGGCGTCCTGGCGGCCGCGGCACCCTCGGCGCAGGTGATGGCCGTGGTGAAGGCCGACGGCTACGGGCACGGCGCGGTGCCGGTGGCCCGGGCCGCCCTCGCCTCCGGGGCGGGCTGGCTCGGGGTGTGCACCCTGGAGGAGGCCCTGGACCTGCGCGCGGCCGGGATCACCGCGCCGGTGCTGTCGTGGCTGCACCTCCCCGACGACGACTTCGGCCCCGCGGTCGCCGCCGACGTCGACCTGTCGGTCCCGTCGCGGGCCCACCTCGCCGCGGTCCTGGCCGGCGCGCGCACCGCGGGCCGCCCGGTCCGGCTGCACCTCAAGGTCGACACCGGGCTGTCCCGCAACGGCGCCGGCCCGGACGAGTGGCCCGACCTGCTCGACGACGCCGCGAAGGCCGCCGCCGACGGGCTCGCCGAGGTGGTGGCCGTGTGGAGCCACCTCGCCTTCGCCGACGCCCCGCACCACCCCGTGCTCGACCGGCAGGCCGCCCGGCTCGACGGGGCCTGGCGCGCCGCCCGCGACCGGGGCCTGGCGCCGCTGCGCCACCTCGCGAACTCCGCCGCCACCCTGACCCGGCCCGACCTGCACCTCGACCTGGTCCGCCCCGGCATCGCCGTGTACGGGCTGGACCCGCTGGACCGGCCCGTCGCGCAGAGCCCGCTGCGCCCGGCGATGACCCTGCGGGCCCGCGTGGCCCTGGTCAAGCGGGTGCCCGCCGGGTCGGGCGTGTCCTACGGGCACGAGTGGACCGCCCCGCACGACACGGTGCTCGCGCTGCTGCCGGTGGGGTACGCCGACGGCGTGCCCCGGCGCCTCGGGGCCCGCGGGCGGATGCGCGTGCTGCTGGGCGGCGCGCTGCGCCCGGTCGTCGGCCGGGTGTGCATGGACCAGGTGGTGGTGGACTGCGGCCCGGACGGCGCCGGGGTGGCCCCGGGGGACACCGCCGTGCTGTTCGGTCCGGGCGACGACGGCGCGCCCACGGCGCAGGACTGGGCCGACGAGCTCGGCACCATCCACTACGAGGTGGCCACCGGCGTGCACGGTCGGCGCGTCGCGCGCACGGTGGTCGGAGGGACCGCGTGAGCGGGGGACGGCACGGGCACGACGGGGGAGGACGATGAAGCGCCCGGGGGTGTGGCAGAGCGTCGGGGTGGTCGGCGGCGTGGCCGGGGCCGCGGTCGCGGCCACCGGGGTGGCGGTGTCGGCGGCGGCGCGCAAGCGCCGCGCCATCGCCCGGGAGCGGCGCCGGCTGGCCCTCCAGTCCTCCGGGAGCACGAGCGAGCCCGGCACCGACCCGCCCGGCGAGCCCTCCTCGGTGGTGGCCGACGACGGGGTGCGCCTGTCGTGCGAGCACGTCGGACCCGTCGGGGGCCGCCGGCCCGAGCTGACGGTCGTGCTGGTGCACGGCTTCGCCCTCGACCGGCGCACCTGGCACTTCCAGCGCGGCACCCTGGCGCGCCTGGCCGACCCGGCCGTGCGCGTCGTGCTCTACGACCAGCGCAGCCACGGCCGCTCCGAGCGGGCGTCGCGCGAGAGCTGCACCATCGAGCAGCTCGGCCGCGACCTCGACGCCGTGATCCGCGCCCTCGCCCCGGACGGGCCGCTGGTGATCGCCGGGCACTCCATGGGCGGCATGACGGTGATGGCCCTGGCCGAGCAGCACCCCGAGCTCTTCGTCGACCGGGTGGCGGGGGTGGCCCTGGTGTCCACCTCGGCCGGGGAGATCGCCAGCGCCGGGCTGCAGGCGGCGCTGCTCTCGCGGCACAACCCGTTCACCCGCGGTGTCGGCCTGCTCGCCCGCGTCCAGCCCAAGCTGGTGGACGTGGTGCGCGGGGTCGCCGGCGACCTCATCTGGTCGATCACCCGCAGCTTCGCCTACGGCGACCGCAACGTCGCCCCGTGGCTGGTCGACCTGGTCGACCGGATGATCAGCACCAACGCCGTGGACGCGCTCACCGACTTCGTGCACACCGTCGGCAGCCACGACCGCATCGCCGCCCTCCCCGCCCTCGCCACCTGCGAGGTGCTGGTGGCGGTGGGCGGGGCGGACCGCGTGATCCCGAGCTCGCACTCGACGCGCATCGCCGGCGAGCTGCCGGACGCCACGCTCGTGACGCTGCCCGGGGTGGGCCACCTGCCGATGCTGGAGCGCCCCGAGCCCTTCGACGAGGCGCTGGTGGACCTGGTGCGCCGCAGCGCCGCCCGGATCCGGTCCCGCCGGCGGACGGGGTGACCGGCGTGCGGGCCCCCCTCCGCGGGGTGGAGCTGCCCGCGGTGGCCGACACCGAGGCGCTCGGCGAGCGCCTCGCCGCCGGTCTGGCCGCGGGCGACCTCGTGGTGCTGTCGGGCCCGCTGGGGGCGGGCAAGACCGCCCTCGTGCGCGGGCTGGCGCGCGGGCTCGGCGTGACCGGGCCCGTGACCTCGCCGACGTTCGTGATCGCCCGCGAGCACCGCGCCGGGCGCCCGGGCGGCGTGCCGCTGGTGCACGTGGACGCGTACCGGCTCGGGCTCGGAGCCGCCGCCGGGATCGACGTGGCCGCCGAGCTCGACGACCTGGACCTCGACACCGACCTCACCGCGGCCGTCGTCGCCGTGGAGTGGGGTGAGGGCGTGGCCGAGCGGCTCGCCGACCGCCACCTGCTCGTGCGGCTGGACCGCCGCGACGACGACGTCCGCGTCGCCGACGTCGCCTGGGTGGAGCGGCCGTCCCCGGCGCCCGGGGCGTGACCCCGGCCGGTCACGGCCCGGACACCGACCACCCGCGCGACCCGTCGGGCGCCGGCCGGGCCCGCCGGCGCAGGGCCCGGCGCAGCGGGTCGAGCGCGTCCTCGCCGCGCTCGACCGCCTCCCGCGCCAGCGCGCCCGTCAGCCGGGCCCCCTCTCGGTAGGGCAGGAAGCACTCGCACTCCAGGTCCCGCGGGCCGTCGCCGGGCAGCGGCCGCCCGTCGCGGTCGAGCCGTCCCGCGCACGCCAGCGGCTTGCGCAGCTCGGGCACCGGGTCGCTCGCCGCGTCGAGGCGCCCGGTGGCGCGCAGGAAGTCGAACCACCGCCACAGCGCGGCGAGGTCGCCGTCGGGCCGCGCGCAGCGCCGCCGCGAGCACCAGGCCGGCAGGTCGTGGTGCAGGAGCCGGTGGACGCCGGTGCGCGTCCAGCGGGTCGGCGAGACCGGGTCGTCGGCGCCGTCCGCGACCGCGCAGACCAGGACGAACAGGTCGGGAGCGGTGCGCCGGGGGTGGTCGGCCTGCCAGGCCAGGGCGGCGTCGACGAGGTCGCGGTGCCGCTCCCGCTCGGGGGCGACGGCGGCGGACAGGGGGACGGGGTGCGGGTGCTCGGTCATGCGGTCGAGCCTGCGGACGGCCCCCGACGACCACGGGCGCCGGCGGGGCGGCCGTCCACAGGTCTGCCCGTTATCGGATCCCGGGGCCCCCGTAGGCTGGTCCACCGTGCTGGTGCTCGCCCTGGACACGGCCACCCCCGCGGTCGTGGCGGGGGTCGCCGAGCTGACCGCCGACGGCGTGCTGGTGCGCGCGCAGCGCCTCGTGCGCGACGCCCGCCGCCACGGTGAGCTGCTCGTCCCGTCGCTGCTCGACGCCTGCGCCGAGGCCGGGGTGGCGCTGCGCGACGCCGGCGCGGTGGTCGTCGGCGTCGGGCCCGGCCCGTTCACGGGCCTGCGCGTCGGCATGGTCACCGCGGCCGCGCTGGGGGACGCCCTCGACGTGCCGGTGCACGGCGTCGGCACCCTGGACGCGATCGCGCACGGCGCCGGACCGGGCCCGCGCCTGGCCGTCACCGACGCGCGCCGCCGCGAGGTCTACTGGGCCGCCTACGCCGCCGACGGCACCCGCACGACCGGCCCGCACGTCGACGCCCCCGCCGTGCTGCGGGAGCGCGTCGCCGAGCTGGGGGCCGCGTCCGCGGCGGGCGGGTCGGCGGCGGAGTCGGGCCTGCCCGTCCGCGGCCCCGCGGAGCCCCCGGTGGCCGCGCTGGTCGCCGTCGCGGCGCCCGCGCTGCGCGCCGGCACCGTCCCCGGCCCGCTCGAACCGCTCTACCTGCGCCGGCCCGACGCGGTGGAGCCCGGCGCGCGGAAGAAGGTGGCGACGTGATCGCGGGGGTCGTCCTCGACGACCTGCGCGAGACCGACGCGGCGCGGTGCGCGGAGCTGGAGCGCCTGCTGTTCCCCGGCGACGACCCGTGGAGCGAGCGGGCGTTCCGCGACGAGCTGGCGATGGGCCACCTCTACCGCGCGGCGCGGGTCGGCGACGAGCTCGTCGGCTACGCGGGGCTCGCGTTCACCGCCGGGCCGCCGCAGGCCGAGGCCGAGGTGCACACGATCGGCGTCGACCCGGCGCACCAGGGGCGGGGGATCGGCCGGGCGCTGCTGCGCGAGCTGCTCGCCGTCGCCGACGCGGAGCGCGCGACGGTGTTCCTGGAGGTCCGCACGGACAACGGGCCGGCGCGGGCGCTGTACGAGTCGGAGGGGTTCACCGTGGTCGGGCTGCGCAGGCGCTACTACCGGCCCAGCGGCGCGGACGCCCACACCATGCGGCGGGAGGCGCGGGCGTGATCGTGCTGGGCATCGAGACCTCGTGCGACGAGACCGGGGTCGGGATCGTCCGGGCCGACGGCCCCGCCCCCGAGCTGCTCGCGAACGAGGTCGCCTCCAGCGTGGAGGAGCACGCGCGGTTCGGCGGCGTCGTGCCGGAGGTGGCCTCGCGCGCCCACCTGCAGGCGATGGTCCCGGCCGTGCGCCGCGCGCTCGCGACGGCCGGGGTGCGCCCCCGCGACGTCGACGCGGTCGCCGTCACCGCCGGTCCCGGCCTGGCCGGGGCCCTGCTCGTCGGCGTGGCCGCCGCGAAGGCCTACGCCGCGGCCTGGGACGTGCCGCTCTACGGCGTCAACCACCTGGCCGCGCACGTCGCCGTGGACACGCTGCAGCACGGGCCGCTGCCGCCGTGCCTCGCGCTGCTCGTCTCCGGCGGGCACTCCAGCCTGCTCGACGTGCCCGACCTGGCCGGGCCGGTCACCCCGCTCGGCGCCACCATCGACGACGCGGCGGGCGAGGCGTTCGACAAGATCGCCCGGCTGCTCGGCCTGCCGTTCCCCGGCGGCCCGCACGTCGACCGGGCCGCCCGCGACGGCGACCCGGCCGCCTACCGCTTCCCGCGCGGGCTCACCGGCCCCCGCGACGCGCCGTTCGACTTCTCCTTCTCGGGGCTGAAGACCGCGGTGGCCCGGCAGGTGGAGGCGCTGGAGCGGGCGGGCGCGCCGGTGCCGGTCGCGGACGTCGCCGCGAGCTTCCAGGAGGCCGTCGTGGACGTGCTGACGGCCAAGGCGGTGCGCGCGGCCACCGAGCGGGGCATGGACGTGCTGCTGCTCGGCGGGGGCGTGGCCGCGAACTCGCGGCTGCGCGCGCTCGCCCAGGAGCGGTGCGACGCGGCCGGGATCGCCCTGCGCGTGCCCCGGCCCGGGCTGTGCACCGACAACGGTGCGATGGTCGCCGCGCTCGGCGCGCACCTGCACGCCGCGGGCGCGGAGCCCAGCCCGCTGGACCTGCCGGCGGACTCGTCGATGCCGGTCACCGAGGTGCTGGTCGGTCGATGACCAGCCCGACCCTGGCCCGGCGGCGGTGAGCACCCCCGACGCCCCGCCGCGCCTGACCCGCCTCACCCACCACGGCCCGCTGTCCGACGCCCGCGCCGCCGCGCTGGTGCACCGGCTCGCGGCCGGGGCCCCCGCCACCGTGCTCGACGTCGGGTGCGGGTGGGGGGAGCTGCTGCTGCAGCTGCTCGCCGCCGTCCCCGGCGCGACCGGCACCGGGGTCGACACGAACGCCGCCGATCTCGCGCGGGGGCGGGACGCCGCCCGGCGGCGCGGGCTGGCCGACCGCGCGGAGCTCGTCGAGCGGCCCGCGGCGGAGGTGACCGGCCCCGCGGACGTCGTCCTGTGCGTCGGGTCGAGCCACGCGCTCGACCCCGACCTGCCGACGGCGCTCGCCGCGCTGCACGACCGGGTCGCCCCGGGCGGGCGGCTCCTGCTCGGGGAGGGGTTCTGGCGCGCTCCGCCGCCGCCCGAGCGGCTGGCGCGGATGTGGCCGGGCGCCGCCGCCGACGACCACCCGGACCTGGCCGGGCTGGTCGAGGAGTGCGTGTCCGCCGGCTTCCGCCCGGAGTGGGTCGAGGTCGCCTCCGACGACGAGTGGGACGCCTTCGAGTCCGGCTACGCGGCCGACCGGGAGGAGTGGCTCGTGCGGCACCCGCACGACGAGCGGGCCGCCGACCTGCGGGCGGACCTCGACGCGCACCGCGCGCGCTGGCTGTCGGGCTACCGCGGGCTGCTGGGCCAGGCGTACCTCACGCTCCTGGTGGAGGGTCGTTGAGCCACTGGCACTCTCATGGGTAGAGTGCCAATCGCACGGGCGTTCCGGCTCCCGCGACGGCGGAACGCCCCGTCCACCGACCACTTGAGCACGCACCCGATAGGGAGGTCATCGACGTGGCGAACATCAAGCCGCTCGAGGACAAGATCGTCGTCCAGGCCAGCGAGGCGGAGACCACCACCGCGTCCGGCATCGTCATCCCGGACACCGCCAAGGAGAAGCCCCAGGAGGGCAAGGTCCTCGCGGTGGGCCCGGGCCGGATCGACGACAACGGCAACCGCGTCCCGCTCGACGTCGCCGTGGGCGACGTCGTCATCTACTCGAAGTACGGCGGCACCGAGGTCAAGTACAACGGCGAGGAGTACCTGATCCTCTCCGCCCGCGACGTGCTCGCCGTCGTCAACTGACGCAGGTTCGCCTGACGGCCGCCGTCCCGGGTCCTCCGGGGCGGCGGCTCCTCACGTAGAGACGAGAGAGGCAGGACATGCCCAAGCAGATCAGCTTCGACGAGCAGACCCGCCGCGCCATGGAGCGCGGGGTGAACCAGCTCGCCGACGCGGTCAAGGTCACCCTCGGCCCGCGCGGCCGCCACGTGGTGATCGACAAGAAGTTCGGCGGGCCGACCGTCACCAACGACGGCGTCACCATCGCCCGCGAGATCGACCTCGAGGACCCCTTCGAGAACCTCGGGGCCCAGCTCGCCAAGACCGTCGCCACCAAGACGAACGACGTCGCGGGCGACGGCACCACGACCGCCACCGTGCTCGCCCAGGCCATGGTGGCCGCGGGTCTGCGCAACGTGGCCGCCGGCGCCAACCCGATGGCGCTGGGCAAGGGCATCTCCGCCGCCGCCGACGCCGTCGCCGAGTTCCTCAAGGACAAGGCGGTCCCGGTCGACGACAAGGAGCACATCGCCCAGGTCGGCACGATCGCCTCGCGCGAGCAGGAGATCGGCGACCTGATCAGCGAGGCGCTGCGCGCGGTCGGCAAGGACGGCGTCATCACGATCGAGGAGGGCTCCACGCTCTCCACCGAGCTGGAGCTCACCGAGGGCCTCCAGTTCGACAAGGGCTACCTCTCGCCGTACTTCGTCACCGACGCCGAGTCGATGGAGGCCGTGCTCGAGGACGCCCTCGTCCTGCTGCACCGCGACAAGATCTCCGCCATCGCCGACCTGCTCCCGCTGCTGGAGAAGGTGCTGGCCGACGGCAAGCCGCTGCTGATCGTGGCCGAGGACCTGGAGGGCGAGGCGCTCTCCACCCTCGTCGTCAACTCGATCCGCAAGACGATCAAGGTCGTCGCGGTGAAGTCGCCGTTCTTCGGCGACCGCCGCAAGGCCTTCATGGACGACCTCGCGATCGCCACCGGCGCCACGGTGATCAACCCCGAGGTCGGGCTGAAGCTGTCCGAGGCCGGGCTGGACCTGCTCGGCTCGGTGCGCCGCGTGGTCGTCACGAAGGACGCCACCACCCTCGTCGAGGGCGGGGGCGCGAAGGACGCCGTCGACGCCCGCGTCGCGCAGATCAAGGCCGAGATCGAGACCACCGACTCCGACTGGGACCGCGAGAAGCTGCAGGAGCGGCTGGCCAAGCTGGCCGGCGGCGTCGCGGTCATCAAGGTCGGCGCGGCCACCGAGACCGCGCTCAAGGAGCGCAAGCACCGCATCGAGGACGCGGTGTCGGCCACCCGGGCCGCGGTCGAGGAGGGCATCGTGCCCGGCGGCGGTTCCGCGCTGGTGCAGGCGGCCAAGACCCTCGAGGGCGGGCTCGGCCTCACCGGCGACGAGGCCACCGGCGTCTCGGTCGTGCGCAAGGCGCTGTCCGCGCCGCTGTTCTGGATCGCCGCCAACGGCGGTCTCGAGGGCGCGGTCGTGGTCGGCAAGGTCGCCGACCAGGAGTGGGGGAGCGGCTTCAACGCCGCCACGCTCACCTACGGCGACCTCCTCGCCGACGGTGTGATCGACCCGGTCAAGGTGACGCGCTCCGCCGTCGTCAACGCCGCGTCGATCGCGCGGATGGTGCTCACCACCGAGAGCGCCGTCGTGGACAAGCCCGAGCCGCCGGCCGCCCCCGCGGGCGGGCACGGCCACGGGCACGGTCACTGATCCCGCTGAGACGCGAACGGGCCACCTCCCGGTCGGGAGGTGGCCCGTTCGTCTTCCCCTTCACGGGACCGGCGCGCGGTCGTCGACGCCGGGCCCGGAGCTACCGGACCCGCACCTGCGGGGTGCCGCCGACCTTCAGGGTCCGGGTGCGGCCCCGGATGATGTCGTCGCGCTCGGACTCCGAGAGCCCGCCCCACACGCCGTAGGGCTCGTGCACGGCCAGCGCGTGGCGCCGGCACTGCTCCAGCACCGGGCAGGTGCGGCAGATCTGCTTGGCCCGGGCCTCGCGGTTGGCGCGCGCGGGACCGCGCTCGCCCTCGGGGTGGAAGAAGGAACCGCTGTCCATGCCGCGGCACGCACCCTGCATCTGCCAGTCCCAGATGTCTGTGACCGGCACGGGGAGCCTTCGGACATCCGCCATGATCAGACCTCTTCTCGCGTCGCGACCGTCGAGTCTCACCATAGAACCGCTTCAAAGGTTGTTCAAGTGGGAGTTCAACACGCCGCGTGCTGCAGTTGCCCCAGGACTACCTGACACGCACCATGGACAGATGCAGCCCGACGGTGTGACCTCGCGCGCGCCGTCCCCCGCCCCGGACGCCGCCCGCCCCGAGGACGGGGCCGAACCCGACGACCCCCCCGCCCGGACCGTTCCCCCGGTCGACCCCGCCGAACCGATGCTCACCGTCGCCGCGGCCGCGCGGCGCCTGGGCATCGCGCCGTCCACGCTGCGCACGTGGGAGCGCCGCTACGGCATCGGACCCAGCGCGCACGAGGCGGGCCGGCACCGCCGGTACGCCGCGGACGACATCGCGCGGCTGGAGCTGATGCAGCACGCGCTGCTGCGCGGGGCGTCCCCGGCGGACGCCGCCGCCTTCGCGCGCACCGCCCGCCTGCCGCGCCCCGACGCCGACCCGCCGGACCGCCCCCGCCGCCTGCCCGACCCGCCCGGTCCCGCCCCGGCCCCCGGACCCGACGAGGGCGGGCCGGTGCTCGTGTCCGGCGAGGACGGCGCCGCCGGCGACCGGGTCCGCGTCGGGGGCCGCGCCCTGCGCCTGCCCGGCGCGGGCCGCACGGCCCGCGGGGTGGGCCGGGCGGCGCTGGCCCTGGACAGCGCGGCCGTGCGCCGGCTCCTCGCGGAGTCGGTGGCCGAGCACGGGGTGGCGCGCACCTGGGACGAGGTCGCGCGGCCGGTGCTCGTGGCCCTCGGGGAGCGCTGGGCCGACACGGGCGCGGGCGTCGAGATCGAGCACCTGGTGAGCGAGTGCGTGACGGGGGTGTTCGGGGCGCACGCCGCCGCGGCGCCGGCCCCGCGCACCGAGCGGCCGGTGCTGCTGGCCGGGATGCCCGACGAGCTGCACGCCCTGCCGCTGGTGGTGCTCTCGGCGGCGCTGGCCGACCGGGGCGTGGAGTGCCGCTCGCTGGGGGCCCGCCTGCCGGCCGACGCCCTGGTGGCCGCCGTGCGGCGCACCGCCCCCGCCGCGGTCGTCCTGTGGTCGCAGATGCACGCCACCGCCGACGTCGACGTGCTGCGCGGGCTGCCGCGCACCCGGCCGCGGTTCCGCACGTTCGTGGCCGGCCCGGGCTGGACCGCCGCCACCCTGCCGCCGCGCGTGGTGCTGCTCGACTCCCTGGCCGGGGCGGAGGACGAGGTCGCCGCGGCGGTGCTCGGCTGAGCACCGCGCTGAGCACCGCGCTGAGCACCGCACTGAGCACCGCACTGAGCACCGCGCGGCAGCGGTGGTGCCGCGCGGTCGAGCTGGGCGGCCGGGGGCACTACGCCCGGGCCGCCGCCCTGCTGCAGGACCTGCTGGCCGACGCCGCGACCCCCCGCGCGGTCGCGGCGCACGCCGCGGTCACCCTCGCGTCGCACCGCCGCCAGCAGGGCGGGCACGCCGCGGCCCGGGTCCTCGACGCGCGGGGCCTCGCGCTGGCCGCGGGCGCCCGGCCCGGGCCGCCCGACGCCGACGGCGCGGACGCGGGCGCGGCGCACGTCGACGCGCTGGTGGGTCTGGCCGCCGACGCGGCGGGCCTGGGCGACCCGGAGGCCGCGTGCCGGCTGCTCGACGCCGCCGCCGCGCGCGGGCACCCGTCGTGGCGCCCGGCGGCCCGGGCGGGGTGGGTGCGGGCCGAGCTCGCGCTGTTCGCGGGTCGGCCCGGGGACGCGCTGGACCCGGCGGAGCGGGCCCTGGCGGCCTCGCGCACGGGGGGATCGGCCCGGCACGTGCTCAAGTCCCGGCTCGTCCGCGCGGTCGCGGTGGCCGTCGTCCACCCGAACGGCCTAGTCTTGGCCGAGCTGGACGCCGTCGCGGCGGAGGCCTCCCGGACCTTCCGACCCCTGGAGTGGCCCGCCCGTCTCGCCGCGGCCGACCTCGTGGAGCGCCTCGACGAGCGCTCCGTGACCGCCGGAGCACCCACTGCCAACGACGCCGACCGCCCGTCGCCCGCCGCGTCGCCGGAAGGGCGCCGGGCCGCCGCGGCGCGCCGCCGACACGCCGCGGCGGTCTCGGTGAGCGTCCTCTACCAGCTGAGCGACCCGGTCGGAAGGCGCTTGATGGGGGAGTCCCCGTACGTACCGCTGCGACTACCGCTAGTGTAATTACTCCATTCGAAGGCAGGTCACCCACATGACATGCGCCACTCGGCGCAATGCTCTCGAATGGAGGCCACAAACCAGCCTGATCGTGTCAAGGTGATCGGGTCACTCGCCGATGCGTGGGGTGACACATCACCCGGCTGCAGGAAGCTGCAGGAAGGAATCGTCGTGACGACGGTACTCATCTGCGACGATCGTCGCAGCGTCCGCGAAGGCCTGACCCGCGTGATGTCCGCGGTGCCGGGGGTGCACCGCATCGACTGCGTGGCGCACGGGGACGAGTTGCTCGCCCGCTACTCCCGCCAGCCGGTGGACGTGGTCCTGGTCGGCACCCAGCGCGCGGTGCCGACCGGGGTCGAGGCGACGCGGCGGCTCGTCGCCGCGCACCCCCAGTCGAACGTCATCGTCTTCGGGGCCCCCGACGACGCCGGCAGCATCGCCGCGGCGATCGCCGGGGGCGCGCGCGGCTACCTGCGCTGGGACGCCTCCCGCCCCGAGCTGGTGGCCGCCCTGGCCCACACGCTCGCCAGCACCGCGGTGCCCACCCCCCGGGCCCCCACCGACCCCGGCGTGCAGCTGACCGAGCGCGAGCTCCAGGTGCTGCGCGGGATGAGCCAGGGCAAGAGCAACGGCCAGATCGGGCGCGAGCTCTACCTGTCCGAGGACACCGTGAAGACCCACGCGCGGCGGCTGTTCCGCAAGCTCGGGGTCCGCGACCGCGCGCAGGCCGTCGCGCACGGCTTCCGCCGCGGGCTCGTCTCCTAGGCGCCCCGTCCCGGTCACCGGGGCGGGGGCGCGGTCGCGTCCGGGGCCGTCCGTCCGCGCAACCCCCGCCCGTCCCGCACGTCCTGGGGCACGGGAGGGTGGTGCGCGTCGCACCCGATCGGCGTTTCGCTACGGTGGTGCGCGACGACGACATGATCGATCACGGTGCGTGGCGGTCGGCGCGAACGGATGAGATCGACGATGGTCAGTAACACCGGGACGACTCTGCGCGATGAGTGAGACGACGGACGTTCCCGACGAGCTCGTCGCCCGCGCCATGGCGGGCGACCGCACCGCGGTCGGGCGCGTGCTCACCATCATCCGGCCCCTGGTCGTGCGCTACTGCCGCGCTCGACTGGGGCGGGAACGCTCGTCCGCGACCGCGGACGACGTGGCGCAGGAGGTGTGTCTGGCCGTGTTGACGGCCCTACCCGGCTACCGGGTCCAGGGGCGACCGTTCCTGGCCTTCGTGTACGGCATCGCCTCCCACAAGGTCATCGACGCCCACCGCGCCGCCACCCGCAACCGGTCCGAGCCGGTCGCCGAGCTCCCGGACGCGATGGAGGTCGCCGACGGCCCGGAGCAGCGCGCCCTGCGCGTCGAGCTGTCCGCCGAGATGGCCCGGATGCTCGATCAGCTGCCCGACAAGCAGAGGGAGATACTGGTGCTCCGCGTCGTCGTCGGGCTCTCGGCGGAGGAGACGGCCGAGGCCGTCGGCTCCACCGCGGGCGCCGTGCGCGTCGCCCAGCACCGGGCGCTCGCCCGACTGCGCAAGTCCATGCCCGAGGAGGTGGTCTGACATGCCCGACGATCGTTCCGGCGCTCCCCGCCGACCACGCATCCGCGGTACCAACGGTTCGCACCTGTCGGAGACCCCGACGGTGCGGACGCGGTTCGACGACGTGTCCGAGACCCCGACGGTGCGGACCCGGTTCGACGTGCCGGAGGACCCCACGGTGCGGATGCGGTTCGACGACGCCTCCGACGAGCCCGTCGACCTCATGGCGGTCCAGGCCGACGACGAGCTGATCGACGCCCTCGCGTCCGGGATGGCCGTGTCCGCCCCCGGTCGCAGCGGCTACGACGTCGACGACCACGTGGTGGCCCTGCTCGCGGCGTGGAAGGCCGAGGTCGACGCCGACCCGGTGCCGCCGCTCGTCGACGTGGACGCCGCCGCGGCCCGGGTGCGCGCCGCGGCGCGGCCCGCCGGCCGGCGGCTCCGCCTGGTCGCCCCGCTCGCCGCGGCGGCCGTCCTCATCCTCAGCGTGGGCGGGATCGGCTACAACGCCGGCGTCAACGCCGGACCGGACGACGGCCTGGCGTGGGAGATCGCGCGGGTGGTCGACGGCGACCGGGTCGAGTCGGTGCTCGCCGCCGAGCGCGTCGAGGAGCGGATCGCCGAGGCCAAGGCGGCCCTCACCCGCGGGGAGCCGGAGGTGGCGGCCCGGGCGCTCGCCGCCGCGGCGCAGGACCTGCAGGTCGTCCGGGCCGAGGAGAACGCCTCCGACCTGGCCGCGGTGCAGAGCTTCCTCGAGGCCAAGGTGGCCGAGACGCCGCCGGGCACGCCGACGCAGCCCGACGCGCCGCTGCTCAGCGACCCCACCCGGCCGGTGCCGCCCGGCGCCAGCCCGTCGGTCCCCGCCGCGGCCCCTGCGCCGGGTCCCGCTCCGGTGCCCGGCCCCGTCCCCGCGGTGCCCGCCCCCGCCCCCGGCACCGGTGCCGGCCCCGGGACCGGGATCACCCGGCCGGAGCTGGCCACGTCCTCCATCGTCCCGCCCGACCCCGGCCCCGACCCCGGCCCGCCGCCGGCCCCGGTGACGTCGTCGGTCGCCCCGCCGCCCGTACCGCCCGTGGAGAACCCGCCGCCGCCCGTCCCGAGCTCCGACCCGACGCCCCCGTCGTCGGTGGCCCCGACCAGCAACCCCGAGCCGTCCACCCCCGCGGCCGGGGACGGCGGGTCGGCCACGCCGGCGGCGTCCGGGCAGGCCTCCGGGACGTCCCGCGCGGTCGAGGGCGCACCGGCCGTCGCGGCGACGTCCACCGGGCCCTGACCCCGGCCGGACACGACGACGGCCCCGGCCCCCCGCGAGGGGGACCGGGGCCGTCGTCGGTGCGGCGGATCAGGAGTCGGAGACGACCGCGTCGGCGTAGCCGCGGCAGTACTCCCAGGTGACGTAGTCGGTGGGGTCCGGGTCGAAGGCCGGCTCGTGCGGGCGCATGTGGCCCTCGTCGAGCAGCTGCTGCAGGCTCGCCCGCAGCAGGCTCCACTCGTGGTAGTGCTGCTCGCCGCAGTCGCCGCAGTCGACGACGATGCCCCGGACGCCGCGCACCTCGAGGAGGGCCTGGTAGACCGCGAGGTCGGCGAGGTCGGCGACGATCTCCGCCCGCTCGTCCTCGTCCATGGCCTCGAACTCGTCGTCACCCGGCTCGTCGGAGATCGACAGTGCCGGGTCGTGCGGATCCCCCGCGAACGGGTCGGGGGGCAGGGAGTCGTGCGGCACGACGGCCATGCTACCCGGCCGGTGGCCGACGACTCCCCCGACCGGCGAGCTGCCGGGTCGGCCCGCCGATACGATGGCCGGTACACCGAGACACAGGGGCTCAGCGACGCAGGGGAGACGATGACCAGCGACACCGCCGGGCTGCCACCGAAGTTCGCGATGCTCGGCCTCACGTTCGACGACGTCCTGCTGCTGCCCGCCGAGTCCGACGTGGTGCCCAGCTCCGTCGACACCGGCACGCAGGTCACCCGCCGCGTGCGGCTGCGGGTGCCGCTCGTGTCCTCGCCGATGGACACCGTCACCGAGTCCCGCATGGCCATCGCCATGGCCCGCGCGGGCGGGCTGGGCGTGCTGCACCGCAACCTGTCCCCCGACCAGCAGGCCGCGCAGGTCGAGGTCGTGAAGCGGTCCGAGGCCGGGATGGTCACCGACCCGGTCACGTGCGGGCCGGACGCCACGCTCGCCGACGTCGACGCGCTGTGCGCGAAGTTCCGCATCTCCGGGCTGCCCGTCACCGACGACGCCGGCCGGCTCGTGGGCATCATCACCAACCGCGACATGCGCTTCGAGATGGACCACGGCCGGCCCGTCCGCGAGGTCATGACCCACGCGCCGCTGATCACCGCGCAGGTCGGCGTGTCCGCGGAGGCGGCCCTGGGGCTGCTGCGCCGCCACAAGCTGGAGAAGCTCCCCATCGTCGACGGCGGCGGCATCCTCCGCGGCCTGATCACGATCAAGGACTTCAACAAGACCGAGCAGTACCCGCTGGCCACGAAGGACCCCGACGGCCGGCTGGTCGTCGCGGCGGCGGTGGGCGTCGGCGACGAGAGCTACGCGCGGGCGATGCAGCTCGTCGAGGCCGGCGTCGACGTGCTCATGGTCGACACGGCCCACGGGCACTCGCGGCGCGTGCTGGAGATGGTCGCCAAGCTCCGCGCCGAGGTCGGGGAGGTCGACGTCGTCGGCGGCAACGTGGCCACCCGCGCGGGCGCCGTGGCGCTGGTCGAGGCCGGGGCGGACGCCGTCAAGGTCGGGGTGGGCCCGGGCTCGATCTGCACCACGCGCGTCGTCGCGGGCGTCGGCGCCCCGCAGATCACCGCCATCTACGAGGCGTCGCTCGCCTGCGCCCCCGCCGGTGTCCCGGTGATCGGCGACGGCGGCATCCAGTACTCCGGCGACATCTCCAAGGCCATCGCCTCGGGCGCGTCGACGGTGATGCTGGGCAGCCTGCTGGCCGGCACCGCCGAGTCGCCGGGCGACCTGATCCTGCACGGCGGCAAGCAGTACAAGACCTACCGCGGCATGGGCTCGCTCGGCGCGATGCAGTCGCGCGGCGACGCCCGCTCCTACTCGAAGGACCGCTACGCCCAGGACGACGTGCTGAGCGAGGACAAGCTCGTGCCCGAGGGCATCGAGGGCCGCATCCCGTTCCGCGGGCCGCTGTCGCAGGTCGTGCACCAGCTCATCGGCGGGCTGCGCTCGGGCATGGGCTACGCCGGCGCCCGGACGATCCCGCAGCTCCAGCAGGCCCAGCTCGTGCGCATCACCGCGGCGGGGCTCAAGGAGAGCCACCCGCACGACATCACGATGACGGCCGAGGCCCCCAACTACGCCGCGCGCTGATCCGCCCGTGCGCGGGGCTGGAGCACTCCTGCGCGCGCACGAGTCGTAGGCTCTGGCCCCGTGCGCGACGTCGTGGAGATCGGGATGGGCCGGGAGGCCCGACGGGCCTACGACCTGGGGCAGGTCGAGATCGTGCCCTCGCGGCGCACGCGCAGCTCCCAGGAGGTGTCGACGGCCTGGCGGCTGGACGCCTACTCCTTCGGCATCCCGCTGGTCACCCACCCCACCGACGCCGTGGTCTCCCCGGCCAGCGCGGTCACGGTCGGCCGGCTGGGCGGGCTGGCCGTCCTCAACGCCGAGGGGCTCTGGGCCCGGCACGCCGACGCCGAGGGCGTGCTGCGGCGGGTGCGCGAGGCGGCGGAGGCCGACGAGCCCGACGCGGCCGTGCGCCTGCTGCAGGAGCTGCACGCCGCCCCGATCCAGCCGGCGCTGCTCACCGAGGCCCTGCGCACCGTCCGGGACGCGGGCGTGACCGTCGCCGCGCGGGTGAGCCCGCAGCGGGCGCGGGAGCTGACCCCCGACCTGCTCGCCGCCGGTGTCGAGATCCTGGTCGTGCAGGGCACGATCGTCTCGGCCGAGCACGTCTCGGGCGGCGAGCCGCTCAACCTCAAGGAGTTCATCAGCTCCCTGGACGTGCCCGTCGTCGTCGGCGGGGTGGGCGACTACCGCACCGCGATGCACCTGATGCGCACCGGCGCGGCCGGGGTGGTCGTCGGGTACGGGGAGTCCAGCGCCACCACCACCGCCGACGTCCTGGGCATCGGCGTGCCCATGGCCACCGCGATCGTCGACGCCGCCGCGGCGCGGCGCGACTACCTCGACGAGACCGGCGGCCGGTACGTCCACGTGATCGCCGACGGCGGCATCACCGGCTCCGGCGACATCGCGAAGGCCATCGCCTGCGGCGCCGACGCCGTGATGCTGGGCGAGCAGCTCGCCGATGCCGCCGACGCTCCCGGGGGCGGCCTGTACTGGACCAGCTCGGTGGCCCACCCGAGCCTGCCGCGCTCGGAGGTCAGCGGCTTCGGGGCGGGCGACCGCGACCTGGAGGCGGTGCTGTTCGGTCCGTCGACCAGCCCGTACGGCGCGGTGAACCTGTTCGGCGCGCTGCGCCGGGCGATGGCGAAGACGGGCTACTCCGACCTCAAGGAGTTCCAGCGGGTGGGGCTGACCGTCCGGGGCTGACCCGGCGCCGCGCCGCGGCGGAGGTCCTCACGCCCGGTCGATCCGCAGCATGTAGCAGCCGTGCACGACGTTGCGGGTGTGCAGGAACGCGACCCCGGGCGCGGCCAGGAGGCGCACCGCCGCCTCCTCCTGGCCGTCCCCCGGCTCGACGACCTCGCCGCCGACGATCGTCCCGTCGCGGTCGTAGGCCCGGAACACCTGGCGGCGACCGCGCCAGTCGGCGGGGTAGCCGCCCCGCTCGGGGCCGGAGCAGGTCCGCGCGTGGACGAACACCGGCCCGGTCTCGGCGTAGGCGCCCCGCGGGCCGGGCGGCGCGGCGGACACCAGCGCCACCTCCTCGCCGGGGCGGCTGTCGCGCAGGCAGCAGCGCAGCGGGGCGCCGTCGAGGTCGCTGCGGACCGCGTCCAACGGTGCGCCGGCGCCCAGGTCGGGCGGGAGGGGGGTGATCAGGAGCTCCGTCGTCGTCATGCCGCCGAGCCTGGTCCTTCCCGCCCTCCGGGTCCGGCGGGGATCGGACGCGGCGTCCGCACCCCGGGGAGCCGCCGGATCACCCGCTCCAGTGATGACGCCGACCCGCCCGCGCGGGCACGCTGGACGGACGGCGCGGGTCCCGCGGGGTGGCCCTCGCCGCGGCCGCGCCACCGGGTGCGGGGGACGAGCGGAGGGTGGACCGGGTGGTGGTGCGGGCGCGTCGACCCCGGTCGACGGTCGGGGGTCCGGCCGGCGCGCCGCCCGCACCGGTCCGCCCGGGGAGCGGCGGCCCGCCGCGGGGCCGGGCGCGGGCGTGACCGGACGTGCGCGCCGTGCCCTGCTCCTGGCGGCCTGCGGGCTGCTGGCCGTGCTCCCGGCCTGCGGGTCCGGCCCGGTGAACGGCCCCGACACCGGCCCGTGGGAGACGGTGTGGCGCGACGACTTCGAGGGCGCCGCCGGCGCGCCGGCGGACCCGTCCTCGTGGACCCCGATGATCGGCAACGGCTACCCCGGCGGGCCGTACGGCTGGGGCAACGACGAGCTGCAGTACTACACCGCGGACCCGGCCAACGTCGCGCTGGACGGCGCCGGACACCTGCGCATCACCGCCGTGCGGACCGACGGCGGCACGTGGACGTCCGCGCGGCTGGAGACGGTCCGGGACGACTTCGCGCCGCCGCCGGGGGGAGCGCTCAAGATCGAGGCGCGCCTGCGGCTCCCGGACGGGGGGCGGGGGTACTGGCCCGCCTTCTGGGCGCTGGGGGCCCCGCTGCGGTCGGGGGCGGACACGTGGCCCGGGACGGGCGAGATCGACGTCATGGAGAACGTCAACGGCGCCCCCGAGGTCCACGGCTCGCTGCACTGCGCGTCCGACCTCCCCGGGGGGTGCGGGCCGGGGCGCCCGCTGACCGGGACGACCGCCCTGGGCCCCGGTCCCCGCGACGCGCACACCTTCGCGGTGGTCTGGGACGACGGGGCGGGCCGCCTGGACTGGTTCCTGGACGGCCGCCACTACTGGTCGGTCACCCGGGACACCGTGGGCGCGGCGGCCTGGGAGCGGGCGACGGGGCACGGCTACTTCCTGCTGCTCAACCTCGCCGTCGGCGGCGACTGGCCCGGCCACCCCGACGACACGACCCGGCCCGGCCGCTCGATGCTGGTCGACCACGTCCTCGTCGCCGCACGCCGCCCGTGACGCCCGGCGCTGCTCCGGTCGGGCCGGCCGGCCCGTCTACCCTGGTCCCGTGCAGCCCCCCACCGTCCTCGTGGTCGACTACGGAGCCCAGTACGCGCAGCTGATCGCCCGCCGCGTCCGGGAGGCGCAGGTCTACTCCGAGATCGTCCCGGGCAGCACGCCCGTGGCCGAGATCGTGGCCCGGAAGCCCGCGGCGGTGATCCTCTCCGGGGGCCCGGCCAGCGTGTACGCCGACGGCGCCCCCCGGGTCGACCCCGCCCTGTTCGACGCCGGCGTCCCGGTGTTCGGCCTGTGCTACGGGTTCCAGGCCATGGCGCTGGCGATGGGCGGGGAGGTGGCGCCGGACGGCACGCGCGAGTACGGCCGCACGGAGCTGACCGTGGACGGGGGCGTGCTGCACGACGGCTTCCCGCAGCGCCACCCCGTGTGGATGAGCCACGGCGACTCCGTCACCCGCGCCCCCGAGGGCTTCACGGTCACCGCGTCGAGCGAGCGCGCCGCCGTCGCCGCGTTCGAGGACCCCGCCCGCCGGCTGGCCGGCGTGCAGTACCACCCCGAGGTCGGCCACAGCCCGCACGGCCAGCAGGTGCTGGAGCGGTTCCTGCACGACATCGCCGGGATCGGCCCGGGCTGGACCACCGCGTCGATCATCGACGACACCGTCGAGGCCGTGCGGGCCCGGGTCGGTGACGGCCGGGCGATCTGCGGGCTGTCCGGCGGCGTCGACTCCGCGGTGGCCGCCGCGCTGGTGCAGCGGGCCATCGGCGACCGGTTGACCTGCGTGTTCGTCGACCACGGGCTGCTGCGGGCGGGGGAGCGGGAGCAGGTGGAGCGCGACTTCGTCGCCGCCACCGGGGCGAGGCTGCACACCGTGGACGCGGCCGACCGGTTCCTCGGCGCGCTCGCGGGGGTCACCGACCCCGAGGAGAAGCGCAAGGTCATCGGCCGGGAGTTCATCCGGGTCTTCGAGGCCGCGACGGCCGAGGTGGCGCAGGACGAGCACGTCGGGTTCCTGGTGCAGGGCACGCTCTACCCGGACGTCGTGGAGTCCGGCGGCGGGTCGGGCACGGCGGTGATCAAGAGCCACCACAACGTGGGCGGGCTGCCCGACGACCTGGAGTTCGCCCTGGTGGAGCCGCTGCGGGCGCTGTTCAAGGACGAGGTCCGCCGGGTCGGCGCCGAGCTGGGGCTGCCCGCCGGGATCGTCGGGCGCCAGCCGTTCCCCGGTCCGGGGCTGGGCATCCGGATCATCGGCGAGGTCACGCGCGACCGGCTGGAGACGCTGCGCGCCGCGGACGCGATCGCCCGCGAGGAGCTGACCTACGCGGGCCTGGACGGGGAGATCTGGCAGTGCCCGGTGGTGCTGCTCGCCGACGTCCGCAGCGTCGGCGTGCAGGGGGACGGCCGCACCTACGGCCACCCGGTCGTGCTCCGGCCGGTGTCCAGCGAGGACGCCATGACCGCCGACTGGACGCGTCTGCCCTACGACGTCCTGGAGCGCATCTCCACCCGGATCACCAACGAGGTGGCCGAGGTCAACCGGGTCGTCCTGGACGTCACGAGCAAGCCCCCGGGAACGATCGAATGGGAGTAGCGAGGACCCCCCGGTCCCCGCTACTCCCGTCCGTCCCCGCCCCTCGCTCCCCAGCCGGGGCGGGTGGTCTCAGCCGGTGCGCCGGCCCCGCACGCTGCTGACCAGCAGGGCCAGGCCCACCAGGGCCGCCCCGGCCGCCAGCACCCAGCGCAGGTCCACCGCCGGCACGTCGCCGACGAAGGCGAACACCGCGAGCACCAGGGCCAGCAGGCCGGTCACCAGGGTCAGCGCGTCGGGCCGCCGCGGCCGCGTCGTCAGGTCAGTCACGGGACACCTCCACGTCGCCGACGCCCGCGCCGACGGTGATCTGCAGGGGGCGGCCGGAGGCCGTCCCGTCCTCGCCCAGGTCGTCGGTCCGCACGAGCTCCTGGTCCACGCCGCTGCGCACCTCGTCGTCGAAGCTGATCTCACCGGCGTCCACGGACGCCCGCAGCGTGAGGTCGGCGTCCTCGGGCACGGTGATCCGCACGTCCCCGGCCCCCATCCGGACCTCCGTGCGCACCGGGCCGCTGCCGGTCGAGAGGTCGAGCTCGCTCAGGTCCAGCTCGATGTCGCCGAAGTCGCTGGAGTAGAGCGGCGCGAGCTGGGCGGGGGTGGTCGGGCGGGCCTCCAGGTCCGACCCGTCGCGCCCCCAGCCGTCGGCGGGGGCCGCGAGCGCGCCCCAGGTGATCAGCCCGACGACGACGGCCACCGGCACGAGACCGCGCCCGGCGTGCAGGAACGACCCCACCAGCAGGCCGACCCCGACCACCGCGAGCACGACCCCGAGCAGCACCGGCGCCGCGGCCGGGCCGAACACGCCGATCGCGAGCTGCAGCAGCGCCGTCGCGCCGCCCGCCACCAGGGCCAGCGCCAGCGTCACCGCGGTGACCGGCGGGCGCCTCGGCGCCGGCGGGGCCGGCGGGGCCGCGGGCTCGGGCAGGTCCCACGCGAACGGGGCCGCACCGAGCGGGTCCCAGGCCGGGGCCCCCTTCACCAGCGACACCGTCGGCTCCGCCGGGGCCTCCGGCGCGACCGCCGGGCGGTCCCCGCGCGAGCGGTGCAGAAGGACCAGCAGCCCCAGCGCCGCCAGGCCCGCCAGCAGGCCGCCGCCACCGCCCCAGCCCGGGCCGTCGCCGCCGCCGAACGCGCTGCCCACGGCGAGGAACCCGACGATCCCCAGCGCGATCAGCCCGTGCGGGCGCAGGCCCCGGCCGGTGGTGCCGTCCTTGCGCTCACCCGGCAGCGCGAGCGCCCCGGCCAGGTAGAGCCAGAAGCCGACGCCGCCGAACGCCGCCACCACGAAGGCGACCCGCACCAGCACCGGGTCCACGTCGTACCGCCGCGCGACCGCGGCGGCGACGCCCGCGACCTTGCGACCCTCGCGCGGCCGGGTCGGCCGCGTCTCCCACATCTCGCGGAGGGTGTCCTGCACCCTGGCCCCCGTGCTGGGGGTGCCGCGCGTTCCCGTCCCGTCCATGGCGTCCAGGGTCGTCGTCCGCGGGCCCCCGCACATGGGGGATCCCCCGGGGTTCTCCCCCGATGCGGTCCCCGGCGCTGGCGCGCCACCATGGATCCCATGACCGCACCGCCCGCCCCCACCCCGCCGCTGCTGCGCCGCCGCAGCGGCCGCGTCGTCGCCGGTGTCGCGGGCGGGATCGCCGACCACCTCGGCGCGCCGCTGGTGTGGGTGCGGGCCGCGTTCGTGGTGCTGGCCGCCATCGCCGGGTCCGGCGTCATCGCCTACGGGCTGCTGTGGATGCTCGTCAAGCAGGAGCCCCGCGACGTCGAGCGCCACCCGTCCCAGCGGGAGCGGCAGCAGGCGGCGGGGCTCGCCGCGCTCGGCGTCGCCGCCGCCCTGACGGCCGCGGCCCTCGGGAACGACCTGCTCGGCTGGGTCGTCGGGCCGCTCGGCGTCGCCGCGATCGGCGCCGCCGTCGTGTGGCGCGAGGCCGATGAGGCGCAGCGCCGCCGCTGGCGGAGCACCGGCACCGCCTTCGGCGGCCGCACGGCCGTGCTGCGGACGATCGCGGGCGTGCTGTTCGTCGGCGCCGGCATCGCGGTGTTCCTGCTCGGGCAGCTGCAGCTGGGGCAGGTCCAGTTCGCGCTGCTCGCGGTGGTCGTCACGCTGCTCGGCGTCGGCGTCATCACCGTGCCGTGGTGGGTGCGGCTGGTCCGCGAGCTCACCGACGAGCGCCGCGAGCGCATCGCCGAGACCGAGCGCGCCGAGATCGCCGCCCACCTGCACGACTCGGTGCTGCAGACCCTCGCCCTCATCCAGCGCCAGTCCGACCAGCCGCGCGAGGTCGCCCGGCTCGCCCGCTCGCAGGAGCGCGAGCTGCGGACGTGGCTCTACGGCGCCGGCGGCTACGGGCGCAGCCTGCCCGCCGGCCTCACCGAGGCCCTGGCCGAGGCGGCCGCCGAGGTGGAGGACACCTACGCCGTCACCGTCAACCCCGTCGTCGTCGGCGGCGACCGCCCGATCGACGACCGGCTGCGCGCGCTGGTCCTCGCCGGGCGCGAGGCGATGGTGAACGCGGCCAAGCACGCGGGCGTCGCCGAGGTCGCCGTCTTCTGCGAGGTCGAGGACGACGGGGTGCACCTGTTCGTCCGCGACCGCGGCAAGGGCTTCGACCCGGCCACCGTCCCCGACGACCGGCACGGCCTCGCCGACTCCGTGCACGGCCGGATGACCCGCCACGGCGGTACGGTGCGGCTGCGCAGCGCCCCCGGCGAGGGCACCGAGGTGCACCTGACCATGCTCATCCCCCAGGAGGCCGGCAGTGACCGAAGCGACCGGGACTGACCCGATCCGCGTGTTCCTCGTCGACGACCACGCGCTGTTCCGCTCCGGCGTCCGCGCCGAGCTCGACCGCAGCGTCCCCGACGTCGAGGTCGTGGGCGAGGCCGGGTCCGTCGACGAGGCCGTGGCCGCGATCCGGCACCTGCGGCCCGAGGTCGTGCTGCTCGACGTCCACATGCCCGACGGCGGCGGCGCCGAGGTGCTGCGCGTGCTGCGGCCCGAGCTGCCCGACGTGGTGTTCCTCGCCCTGTCGGTGAGCGACGCGGCTGAGGACGTCATCGCCGTCATCCGGGCCGGCGCCCGCGGGTACGTCACCAAGACGATCTCCGGCCGGGAGCTGGGCGACGCCGTGCGCCGCGTCCGGTCCGGCGACCCCGTGTTCTCCCCGCGCCTGGCCGGGTTCGTGCTCGACGTGTTCTCCGACAAGCCCGGTGCCGGGCTGCCCGTCGACCCCGAGCTCGACCGGCTCACCCGGCGCGAGCGCGACGTCCTGCGCCTGCTCGCCCGCGGCTACTCCTACAAGGAGATCGGCGGCGAGCTGTTCATCTCGGTGAAGACCGTCGAGACCCACGTGTCGAGCGTGCTGCGCAAGACCCAGCTGTCCAACCGCTACGAGCTGTCCCGCTGGGCCTCGGACCGCCGGTTGGTCTAGCTCTTGCGGCGTGGCCGCTACGAGCTGTCCCGCTGGGCCTCGGACCGCCGGTTGGTGTGACCGCCCGGCCGTGACCGGCGGCGCGGCCGCTCAGCGCAGGTCGGGGACGACCGTGCCGGTGAGGCCGTCGAGGTCGGTCGGGTCGTCCCCGCCGCGCGGCCCGTCGCCGCCCCGGCCGGGTGGTCCGCCCCGGCCGGGACGGTCCTCGTCGCGGCTCCGGCCGGGACCGTCGTCCGCGCCGGCCCGGTCGTCGTCCCCGTCGGCGGAGTCGTCGGCGGGGCCGGGGGAGTCGTCGTCGCCCGTCCGGTCGTCCCCGGCGCCGGGGTCCGTGCGGTCGTCGTCCGCGGCGCCGGCGGTGCGCGCGCCCGCGCCGCCGTCCGGAGCGGCGCCGGTCGGGGCACCGCCGTCCCCGCTCCGGCCGGCGTCCGGGGCGGGGCCGTCCGCGGCGGGGCCGGGGAACGCCACCCGCACCCGCGGGCCGGCCGGGGCGGGCCCGGGGGCGGGGGGAGCCGGGTCGGGCGGGCCGTCGTCGGGGACCCGCACCTCGGGGACGGAGCCGACGGCCGGGGCCGTCGTCGTGGTCGCCACCGCCACCCCGAGGACCGAGGCCGCGGCCAGCAGCACGCCCGCGGCGATCGCGGCCCGTCGCGGGGACCGCCCGCGCTCCGGGGCGGCCGTCCCGCCCGGCCGCGGCGCCGGACGGCGCGACACCGGCACCGGGGCGGTGGGTGGCTCGTCCGCGACCGGGCCGGGGCGGCTCAGCAGGTCGGCGACGGTGAGCACGCGCGTCGTGCTCCCCGTCGCGCCGCGACGGGCCATCCGGGTCACAGCAGACACCCTCCGACGAGTGGACGAGTGACGCAGTGTCCACCAGATGGGGCACAGGTGAGCCGGCGGGCCCCGCCGGGCGCCGCACCACCTGATCGGCGCAGCCGGTCGGTCAGCGCTCGCTGCGGAACTGCGCCCGGGTCTCCCCGAGCGCGCGCTGCGCGACGACCCCGGTCCCGCCGCCGATCAGCAGAGCGAGCACGTCCAGCGGCAGCTCACCGCCGGTGAGGAGCAGGCCGAGGAGGCCGACGCCCGCGGTGCCACCCGCCCGGGTCCAGCGCCCGGCCACGTACCGCTCCGTGGCCCCGCCCGCCGCTCCGCGCGTGCGGGCCGCCCCGCGGAGCATGGCGAGGTAGCCGACGTGCCCGAGGGCGGCCAGGAGGCCGACCAGTGCGACGACGAACGCGACGATCCCGACGACGGTGCCCACGACCTCCAGACTGCCACGCCGCGGGCCGGACCACGGGACGATCACCCGTCCGCCCGACCGGGGCCCCGGCGGCCACCGGACCGGCGACGCGCCGGCGCCGCTCCGGCTCAGGTCAGCCGGTCGGCGTCGTCGTCCCCGTCGTCGTCGGAGGTGGCGCCGTCGCTGCCGTCCCCGTCGCCCGCGACGCCGTCGTCGTCGCCCGCGCCGTCGTTCCCGTCGTCGGGGTCCCCGGCGCCCGCGCCGTCGTTCCCATCGCCGGGGTTCCCGTTGCCGTTGTTGCCGTTGCCGGGGTTCCCGTTGCCGGGGTTGCCGTTCCCGTTGCCGTTGTTCCCGTCGCCCGCGTTGCCGTTGCCGTTGTTCCCGTCACCGGCGTTGCCGTTGCCGTTCCCGTTGTTGCCGCCGCCGTTGCCGTTGCCGTTGCCTCCGGCGTTGCCGTTCCCGTCGCCGGGGTCGGCGCCGCCGGCGGGATCGTCACCGCCGGCGTCGTCGGCGGCGTCCTGACCACCCGCGTCGGCCGCCGGCTGGACCGGGGCGGCCGGGTCCGCCTCCGGCGCGACGACCGGGCCCGCGTCGGCGTCCGCGCCGGCCGGGTCGTCCGCGGGGGCGGACCCCGGCGCGGCCGGGTCGGGAGCGGGGGCGGGCGCGGCGGTGGGGCCACCGGGCAGGGGGTCGGGCACCGTCAGCCGGGGCGGCACCACGGACGGCCCGCCGTCGAGGGCGCGGGTGTCGGCGGCCTCCAGCGCGCCGTTCTGCACGATCACGACCCCCAGGGCCGCACCGGCGACGAGGACCACCCCCGCGGCGATCGTGCCCCACCGGAGCGTCCGCGCGGACGGCCGGCGCCGGACCGCACCGGTCCTCCGGGGCGACCGGGGACCGGGCCGGGGGCGGACCGGCGGGCGCTCGGGCGGGCCCCCGGTCACCGCGAGGGGGACGGTCGGGTCCTCGAAGAGGGGCGCGGTGGGGTCCTCGACGTCGAGGGTCCCGTCCGGGCCGTAGCGGCTGAGCAGATCCGACACCGTGATCACGCTGGACGGCGCGCTCCGCCCCTCACGGGGAGTAGCCGGTGGGACCATGTGGAGATCCCCTCTCTGGGTGAACGGATGACGCAGTGTGCATCAGGACAGCTCGGCGGGGCACCGCCAGCCGGACTCTTCCCTCACGTCACCCTATCGGCCACTCGGCCCGTCACTGCAAGTGATGGGGGAGTGCAGCCGTCCCGCTCCCCATGACGGACCTGACCCGCCGGACGGGGGACCTAACGGCCCCCGAGCCGCCCGCGCCCCAGCCGCAGCAGGATCATCCCCAGCTCGCGGCCGTCGGCCCCCAGCTCGCGGAAGCGGGCCAGCACCGCCATCTCGCGGTTGTAGACGATCCGGGGCCCGCCGGCGGCCATCCGGGCGCGGCCGATGGCCTGCGAGACCTCGCTGCGGCGCTTCACCAGCCGCAGGATCTCGCCGTCGAGGCGGTCGATCTCGACGCGCAGCGCGTCGATCTCGTCCTCGGCGGGGACGCCGGCCGGGATGGCGATCTCGGTCTTGTCGTCGGTCACGGTCATGGTCTCCTCCTCATCACCGGCGTCCCGACCCGCGACACGGAGGAGCCCCGGGTCCTGGTGGACTCCGGGGCTCGTGGTGGGTCAGCGCTGCGTCGCCACGGGAACCGGGGTCCGGTACCCGTAGGGAAATCGCCGACGCGGCAGCCACACAGGACGGGAGTGTGCCACACGCCGTCGCCGTCGGGGGGCGGCGGTAGCCTCGTCCCCCTGATGAGTGCCTTGTTCGAACTGCCGACCGGTCCCGCGCCGACGCAGCCCCGCACCGCGCGCGGCGCGCAGCTGCTGGAGGGGCTCAACCCGCGCCAGCGCGAGGCGGTGGTGCACGCGGGCTCGCCGCTGCTCATCGTCGCGGGGGCGGGCTCGGGCAAGACGCGCGTGCTCACCCACCGCATCGCCTGGCTGCTGGCCGAGCGCGACGCGCACCCCGGCGAGATCATGTCGATCACCTTCACGAACAAGGCCGCGGCCGAGATGAAGGAGCGGGTCGACGCGCTGGTCGGCCGCCGGGCCGGCGCGATGTGGGTGTCGACGTTCCACTCCATGTGCGTGCGCATCCTGCGCCGCGAGGCCTCGCACCTGGGCGTGCGCAGCGCGTTCTCCGTCTACGACGCCGACGACACGCGCCGGCTGGTCGGGCTGGTGACGCGCGACCTGGAGCTCGACCCGAAGAAGTACGCGCCGCGGGCCGTCGCCGCGCAGATCTCCAACCTCAAGAACGAGCTGATCGACGCCGACGGCGCCGCCGCGCGGGCCACGAACGACCACGAGCGGAAGGTCGCCGAGGTCTACGGGGTCTACCAGGCCCGCCTGCGCACGGCCAACGCGTTCGACTTCGACGACCTGATCATGGAGACCGTCGCGCTGCTGCAGCGGCTGCCGGCCGTGGCGGAGTACTACCGGCGGCGGTTCCGGCACGTGCTCGTCGACGAGTACCAGGACACCAACCACGCGCAGTACGTGCTGGTCCGCGAGCTGGTGGCCCCGGCCGCCGAGGGCGTGGCGCCCGGCGAGCTGTGCGTGGTCGGCGACTCCGACCAGTCGATCTACGCCTTCCGCGGCGCGAACATCCGCAACATCGTGGAGTTCGAGCAGGACTTCCCCGACGCCCGCACGATCCTGCTGGAGCAGAACTACCGCTCCACGCAGTCGATCCTGTCCGCGGCCAACGCCGTGATCGCGCGCAACCCCGACCGCCGCGACAAGCGGCTGTGGACCGACCAGGCGGGCGGGGAGCAGGTCGTCGGGTTCGTCGCCGACAACGAGCACGACGAGGCGGCGTTCGTGGCGGCCGAGATCGACCGGCTGGTCGACACCGGCGAGGTGCGCAACTCCGACGTGGCGGTCTTCTACCGCACCAACAGCCAGTCGCGCGTGTTCGAGGACGTGTTCCTGCGCGTCGGGCTGCCGTACAAGGTCGTCGGCGGGGTGCGGTTCTACGAGCGGCGCGAGGTGCGCGACGCGCTGGCCTACCTGCGGGTGCTGGCCAACCCCGACGACACGGTCAGCCTGCGGCGGATCCTCAACGTGCCCAAGCGCGGCATCGGCGACAAGGCCGAGGACACCGTGGCCGCCTTCGCCGAGCGCGAGCGGATCTCCTTCGCCGACGCCCTGCGCGTCGCGGCCGAGCAGCCGGAGCGGATCCCGGGGCTCGTCACGCGCTCGCAGCGGGCGATCGCCGGCTTCGTGCGCCTGCTCGACGACCTCGGCGAGCTGGCGGAGCGCGGCGAGGACACCGCCGACCTCCTGGAGGCGGTGTACGCCCGCACCGGCTACGCCGACGAGCTGGAGGCGAGCGACGACCCGCAGGACGGCACCCGCCGCGACAACCTGGCCGAGCTGGTCACGGTCGCGCGCGAGTTCGCCGGCGACGCCGCGGTGGCCGACCTCGACGACGACCCCGACTCCGACGCCGCGGTGGGCGCTCCCGAGCCGGGCTCGCTCGCCGCGTTCCTGGAGCGCGTCGCGCTGGTGGCCGACGCCGACTCGATCCCCGACGACGACCAGGGCATGGTCACGCTGATGACGCTGCACACGGCGAAGGGGCTGGAGTTCCCCGTCGTGTTCCTCACCGGCTGGGAGGACGGCGTGTTCCCGCACATGCGGGCCCTGGGCGACCCCGCGGAGCTGGCCGAGGAGCGCCGGCTCGCCTACGTCGGCATCACGCGGGCCCGGCAGCGGCTCTACCTGTCGCGCGCGCTGATCCGCAGCTCGTTCGGCCAGCCCAACGCCAACCCGGCGTCGCGGTTCCTGGCCGAGGTGCCCGAGGAGCTGGTCGACTGGCGCCGCTCGGCCCCCGAGCGCTCCGCGCCGGCGAGCCGGTTCGGCTTCGGCCGCCGCCCGGGCGCCACCGACCGGGGCAGCTGGAAGGTGCCCGAGCGCACCCTGGCCGCGTCGCTGCACCTGGAGGTCGGCGACCGCGTCACGCACGACAAGTACGGCCTGGGCACCGTCGCGTCGGTCGACGGCGCCGGCCCCCGCGCCACGGCCACGATCGACTTCGGCAGCGCCGGCACGGTGCGGCTCATGCTCATCGGCGGGGTGCCGCTGCAGAAGCTGTAGGGGGCGGCGGGGGGCGTATTCGATCGACGCGGCCCGCCGGGGGGACCACGCTGGACGACGTCGGCCGGACCGGCCCGACGACGACGAACGGACCCCCCGTGATCAGGATCAACCAGCGCCTGCTGTCGTGGGCGTCGCTGCTCGAGGACCAGGCCCGCGAGCAGGCGATCGCCACGTCGACCCTGCCCTTCGTGCACCCGCACGTCGCCCTCATGCCCGACGCGCACTGGGGCATGGGCTCGACGGTCGGCTCCGTCATCCCCACCGTCGGCTGCGTGATGCCCGCCGCCGTCGGCGTGGACATCGGCTGCGGGATGGCCGCCGTGCGCACGCACCTCACGGCCGGTGACGTCCGGGAGCGCGGCGACCTGCCCGCGCTGCGCACCGCGATCCAGGACCGCGTGCCCGTCTCACCGGGCGTGTACCGGCCGGAGCTGTCCGGGACGGCCCGCGAGCGCGTCGCGGCGCTGGAGGCGGCGGCGGCCGGGCAGGACGTCGAGCCCGACCGCTACAGCGGCCGGGGCCCGGCCGCCGACTGGCGCCTCCAGCTCGGCACCCTCGGCGGCGGGAACCACTTCATCGAGCTCTGCTACGACGAGGCCGACCGGGTGTGGGTGTTCCTGCACTCCGGGTCCCGCGGGGTCGGGAACCGCATCGCGAAGCACCACGTCGCCGTCGCGCAGCGGCTGTGCGAGCGCTGGCACGTCCGGCTCCCGCACCGCGACCTCGCGTTCCTCCCGGAGGGGGACGACGCCTTCTGGCCCTACATCCGCGACCTGCGGTGGGCGCAGGCGTTCGCGCTGGAGAACCGCTCCGAGATGCTCGACCAGGTCGTCGCCGCCCTGGAGCACTGGTCGGACGCGCCGGTCCGCACCGAGGAGAAGGTGCTGTGCCACCACAACTACACCGAGCAGGAGCGGCACTTCGGGCGCGATGTGTGGCTCACCCGCAAGGGCGCCATCAACGCCGAGGAGGGCCGCTGGGGCCTGATCCCCGGCAGCATGGGCACGCGCTCCTACATCGTCACCGGCAAGGGCGACCGGGCCTCGTTCCACTCCGCCCCGCACGGGGCCGGCCGCAGCTTCTCCCGCACCGAGGCCCGCAGGCGCTTCAGCGCGGCCGACCTCGCCGAGGCGATGACGGGCATCGAGTGGCGCGCCGAGGAGGCCGAGGCGTTCGTGGACGAGATCCCCGGCGCCTACAAGGACGTCGACGTCGTGATGGCCGACGCCGTCGACCTGGTCGAGGTCCGGCACACCCTGCGCCAGTTCCTCAACGTGAAGGGACGCTGACCGCCGGCCGGATCGGTCCTCGCGGGCCACCGCCACCGCGAGGGGGTCGGCCCCACCGTCGGTGGCGGGGTCGGAGGGCACCAGCACGGCGATCAGGCGCCCGCAGCGCCCCGGAGCTCCCGGCGCAGGCCCTCCAGGATGCCGTGCGTCCGGTGGGGCGGGCTGACCACGGCGGACAGCCGGTCCATGACCGAGGCGTACTGCTCGACGTCGCTGCGCCGGTCCAGGTACACCGCGCTGGTGAGCTGCTCCAGGTAGACGAGGTCGGGCAGGTCGGTCTCGGCGAAGCGCAGGATCGTGAACGCTCCCCCCGCGGCGGGCAGCCCGCCGGCGCCGAAGCCGGCGACCTGCAGGGTGACGTTGGGCTGCTCCGAGCGCTCGATGAGCCGGGTCAGCTGCGCGTCGCACAGCTCCGGCGTCGCGAGCGGGCGCCGCAGGACCGCCTCGTCCACCACGGCCCACAGCATCGGCCCGGTCGGGTCGTCGAGGATGCGCTGGCGCCGCAGCCGCAGCTCGACCCGTCGCTCGACCTCGCGCCGGTCCTGGTGGACCAGCCGCACGACCTCGCGGGCGTAGTCGGCGGTCTGCAGCAGGCCCGGGACGAACTGGCACTCGTAGGTCCGGATGACCGACGCGGCCTGCTCCAGCCCGACGTAGGTCTCGAACCAGGACGGCAGCAGGTCCGCGAACTGGTGCCACCAGCCGGGGGTGTTCGCCCTCCGCGCGAGCTCCAGGAACTGGGCGTGCTCCGCCGGGTCCTCGACCCCGTAGAGCCGCAGCAGGTCGAGGACGTCGCGCTCCTTGAACCCGACCCGCCCGAGCTCCAGCCGGCTGATCTTCGGCGCCGAGCCGCGGATCGCGTCCCCCGCCGCCTCCCGGCTGATCCCGGCGTCCTCCCGGAGGCGCCGCAGCCGCAGCCCCAGGCCCATGCGGAGCACGGTCGCCCGGAACGGTCCGGACCCGTCCGGCGCGCCGTCCGCCGGGGCGGGGACCGGTCGATCTGTGCTCACCCGTCCGCCTCGCGAGTCGCGTTCGTTCACCTGTTCGGGAACATGGGGGGTCTGTTGTAGCGCACCGGAGCCGATACGTCCATCGTGCTGACGGTCCTGCGCCCCGCGCTGGACCATCGGTGGCCGCCCGGGCCGCGGTCGGGACAGCGCGGACACGCTGCGTGCGCGGTGTGCAAGGGTGAGCCCCATGGCTGAGCACGCGGCTCCCGCCGGGCGCCTGTCGGCGCTGGTCGACCGGGTCGCGACGGTGTCCCCGGTCGAAGCCGTCGACGTCATGGCCGACGGGCTCGGCGAGCTGTTCGACGCCGACCACGTGTGCTTCCTCATCACCGACCTGTCCGGGCGGGCCGTCACGCGCTTCGGCGGCACGGCGGCCAACGCCGCCCGGGAGCGGCAGCAGGGCGCGGCGCACGCGCCGGCGGTGCCGCTGCACGGCACGGTCTACCAGGAGGTGCTGCGCACCCAGCGGCCCGACGTGCGGGACGGGCCGGGCGGCGGGGTGCTGCTCACGGTGCCCGTGACCGACCGCGGCGACACCCTCGGCGTCATCGAGCTGGAGCTGCCGGCGGCGCCGGACGACGCGCGGGTCGCCGAGGTCCTCGCGGCCGGGCGGGCGCTCGCCCACGTGCTCATCACCTGCCGGCGGCACACCGACCTGTTCGAGTGGGCCCAGCGGACGACGCCGTTCTCGCTGGCCGCGGAGATCCAGCGCCGGCTGCTGCCGAGCGCGTTCACCTGCGAGTCCGGCCAGTTCACCGTGGCCGGCTGGCTGGAGCCGGCCAACGCCGTCGGCGGCGACACGTTCGACTACGCCCTGGACCGCGACGACCTGCACCTGTCGATCACCGACGCCGTGGGGCACGACGTCCAGGCGGCGCTGCTGGCCACGGTGCTGGTCGGCAGCCTCCGCAACAGCCGCCGGCGCGGGCGCGACCTGCCCGACCAGGCGCGCACCGCCAACGACGCGCTGGAGGCGCACTCCCCGCGGGGGGAGTTCGTCACCGGCCAGCTGGTGCGGGTGGACCGGCGCACCGGCGTCGCGGCGATCGTCAACGCCGGGCACCCGCTGCCGCTGCGGGTGCGGGACGGGCGGACCGAGACCGTCGAGCTGGCCGTCGACCTGCCGTTCGGGATCGTCCCCGGCCGGCGGTTCCGGATCCAGGAGGTGGCGCTGCGGCCCGGCGACCGGCTGGTGCTGCTCACCGACGGGATGCTGGAGCGCAACGCGGCCGAGCTCGACGTCGAGGCCCTGCTGGCCCGCACCGCGGCGCTGCACCCGCGCCAGGTCGTGCAGGAGCTCGGGTCGGAGGTCATGCGGGTGACCGGTGCCCGGCTGCGCGACGACGCCACCGTGCTGTGCCTGGACTGGCACGGGGGGCCGGTCGGCGGGCGCCGGACCGACGTCCCGCACCCGGTGGGCTCCACCGCGGCGGACGCCGGTCAGTAGCCGAAGACGCCGCGCTTCTGCAGGTAGGGGCGGGGGTCGAGCGGGGTGTCGTCCTCGTCGTAGATCTCGAAGTGCAGGTGCGGCCCCGTGGAGAAGCCGCGGTTGCCGACCTCGGCGATCCGCTCGCCCGCGTCGACCTCCTGCCCCTTCCGCACGAAGAAGCGGTTGACGTGGCCGTAGACGGTCTTCGTGCCGTCGTCGTGGCGCAGCACCACCCACTGGCCGAACCCGCTGGCGGCGCCGGCCTCCTCCACCACGCCGCCGGTGAGCGCGTAGATGGGGGTGCCGATCGGCGCGGCGATGTCGATGCCGTTGTGGGACCGGCCCCAGCGGAAGCCGAACCCGGAGGTGAAGCGGCCCTCGGCGGGCTGGGTGTACACCGCGTCGCCGTACAGCCCGGCGAGCGGGGCGCCGTCGGACCGCGCCGCGTCGATCAGGGCGTCGCGGCGGGCGAGCTCCTCGCCGATCTCGACGGCCTTCGTGAGGTTCTGCAGGTCGACGTCGTTGCCCGGGTCGAGGCCGTCGAGCGAGGCCGGCAGCAGCTGGGCGCCGCCGATGGCGCCGGCCGCGAGGACCGTGGTCGACCCGGTGGTCGTCTCGGCGACGGGCACGAGCGCGGTGAGGGTCACGGGCGGGACGTCCGCGGCGGCCTGCGAGGCCTCCAGGAGCGGGGTGACGACCGTCTGACCGGCCGCGACGAAGGCACCGGCGGCGGCGGCGACCATCAGGGCGCTGCTGCGGGCGGGCCCGGCGGGGGGCGCGGGGAGCCTGCGCACCCCGGGGACGTCGACCGCACGCACGCGTGCGGCCGGTCCGGCGGGGTGGTGGGCGCCCGGGGAGCGGTGGCGCGACACGACCTGCCTTCTCGACCTCTCGTTCGGACCGGGTGCGAGCTGGGGATCTCGCGGACGGCTGTGGGGGCAACCGTGACCGGCCCGTGATTCGGACGTGTGGAAGGTAGCGACTCCCGGGGCGGAGGGCGAACCCGGGGTCGGCGTGTCGTCCCGCGCGGCCGACCACCACCGGGTGACAGCGGTCACCGCCCCAGGTCAGGGCGGGTGCGGGCGGCGTCGCTAGGGTCGGCGCGACGCCAGTCCCAACACCGGAGCGGGAGCCGATGGACCTCTACGAGTACCAGGCGAAGGACCTCTTCGCCGCACACGGAGTCCCGGTGCTGCCGGGCCGGACCGTCGAGACGCCCGAGGACGCCGCCGCCGCGGCCGCCGAGCTCGGCACCGCGGTCGTCGTCAAGGCGCAGGTGAAGACGGGCGGCCGCGGCAAGGCCGGCGGCGTCAAGCTCGCGAACGACGCCGACGAGGCGCGGGAGAAGGCGCAGGCGATCCTGGGCCTGGACATCAAGGGCCACACGGTGCACCGGGTGCTCGTCACCGAGGCCAGCGACATCGCCGAGGAGTACTACTTCTCCTTCCTGCTCGACCGCAGCAACCGCACGTTCCTGGCCATGTGCTCGGCCGAGGGCGGCATGGAGATCGAGCAGCTCGCCGTCGAGCGGCCGGACGCGCTGGCCCGGATCCCGATCGACGCGATCGCCGGCGTCGACCGGGCCAAGGCCGAGGAGATCGTCGCGGCGGGGAAGATCCCGGCCGCGGTGGCCGACCAGGCCGCCGACGTGATCGTCAAGCTGTGGGAGACGTTCGTCTCCGAGGACGCGACGCTGGTCGAGGTCAACCCGCTGGTGCGCGACCCGCAGGACCGGGTGATCGCGCTCGACGGCAAGGTGACCCTCGACGAGAACGCCGGCTTCCGGCACCCCGAGCACGCCGCCCTGGTCGACGAGCGCACCGAGAACCCGCTCGAGGCGAAGGCCAAGGCCAAGGGGCTGAACTACGTCAAGCTCGACGGCGGCCAGGTCGGGATCATCGGCAACGGCGCGGGTCTGGTCATGAGCACCCTCGACGTCGTCGCCTACGCCGGCGAGGCGCACGGCGGCGTCAAGCCCGCCAACTTCCTCGACATCGGCGGTGGCGCGTCGGCGCAGGTCATGGCGGACGGCCTGGACGTCATCCTCGGCGACCCCGACGTGAAGTCGGTCTTCGTCAACGTGTTCGGCGGCATCACCGCGTGCGACGCGGTGGCCACCGGCATCGTCGAGGCCCTCAAGATCCTCGGGGACTCCGCCACCAAGCCGCTGGTCGTCCGGCTGGACGGCAACAACGTCGAGGAGGGCCGGCGCATCCTCGACGAGGCGGACCACCCGCTGGTCACGCAGGTGGACACCATGGACAACGCGGCCGACAAGGCCGCCCAGCTCGCGGCAGGGGCGTGAGATGTCGATCTTCCTCAACGAGGCCAGCCGGGTCATCGTCCAGGGCATCACGGGCGGCGAGGGCACCAAGCACTCCACCAAGATGCTCGCGGCCGGCACCAACATCGTCGGTGGCGTCAACGCCCGCAAGGCCGGCACGACCGTCACCATCGGCGGCAGGGAGCTGTCGGTCTTCGGCACCGTCGAGCAGGCGATGAAGGAGACCGGGGCCGACGTCAGCGTCGTCTTCGTGCCGCCGAAGTTCGCCAAGGACGCCGTGATCGAGGCGATCGACGCCGAGATCCCGCTCGTCGTCGTGATCACCGAGGGCATCCCGGTGCACGACTCCGCGTACTTCTGGGCGCACGCCCGGGCCAAGGGGAACCGGACCCGGATCATCGGCCCGAACTGCCCGGGCATCATCAGCCCCGGCAAGTCCAACGCCGGCATCATCCCGGCCGACATCGCCGGCGCGGGCCGGATCGGTCTGGTGTCGAAGTCGGGCACGCTGACCTACCAGATGATGTACGAGCTGCGCGAGATCGGCTTCTCCACCGCCATCGGCATCGGCGGCGACCCGGTCATCGGCACCACGCACATCGACGCCCTGGAGGCCTTCGAGGCCGACCCGGAGACCGCCGCGATCGTCATGATCGGCGAGATCGGCGGCGACGCCGAGGAGCGCGCGGCCGAGTTCATCAAGGCGAACGTGACCAAGCCGGTCGTCGGCTACGTCGCGGGCTTCACCGCGCCCGAGGGCAAGACGATGGGCCACGCCGGCGCCATCGTCTCCGGCTCCGCGGGCACGGCGCAGGCCAAGAAGGAGGCCCTCGAGGCCGCGGGGGTGAAGGTGGGCAAGACCCCCAGCGAGACCGCCGCCCTGATGCGGGAGATCGTCGCAGCGCTCTAGCTCCGCCGTCCGTTGCAGGAAGGCCACCTTCACGCAAGCTCCTTGCGTGAAGGTGGCCTTCCTGCAACCGGGGTCGGGGTCGGGAGGGCGCCCGGGACGATCCGCTAGCGTTCGGCCGACCCGTGCGCCGGACCGCGGGAGCCACCGACGAGGGAGCGTGCCCGATCATGACCCGACCGCCCGAGGTGGGCTCGACGAGCAGCCCGAGCATCCCGACCGGCTCCGACGGGCAGCTCGCGCCCGGCCCGGCCCGGCTGCTCGCCCTCGGGGCCGCCGGCGTCGCCCTGGTGATCTACCTGCTCTTCTTCTTCGACTCCTTCGGGGCCGGTCTGGGCGGGGCGATGCTGCTGGCGGGCGGTCTGCTCGCCGGTGCGGCCGTGCTGCCGCGGTCCGGCCGGGTGCTGCTCCCCGCCGCGGTGATCATGGTGACCGGCGTCCTGCTGCTGCTGGTCTCCGTCGTCGGCGGCGCGTCCTCGGAGTTCGGCGGGCCCGGCGCGGTCTCGATCGTCGCGCTGGTGCTCGGCTTCGTCGCGGCCGCGCTCGCCGTGGGCGCGTTCCTCATGGACGCCGGCGTGCTCAAGGCCCCGGTGCGCCGCCCGGCGGGTCCCCCCGCCGGGTACGGCCAGCCCGGGTACGGCCAGCAGCCGGGCTACGGCGGGGCGCCCGGGTACGGCGCCGCGCCGCAGTACGGGCAGCCCGGGTACGGGCAGCAGCCGGGCTACGGGGCGGCGACCGGCTACGGCGGCCAGCAGTACGGCCAGCCCGGGTACGGCCAGCAGCCGGGCCAGGCCACCACCACCTTCGGCCAGCCGGGCGGGTACGGCGCGGCCGGCGCGGGCTACGGCCAGACCCCCGGCCACCCCGGGGCCTCCGCCGACCCGGGTGCCGGCACCACCACCGACGCCACGGTGTCCGTGCCCAGCGGCGCACCGGGCGAGGGCGCGCCGTCCGGCGTCGGGTCGACCGGCGGCTGGTACACCGGGGCGGGGGCGTCGACGCCGGAGTTCTCCTCGGCGAGCACGCCCGCGTCCGGCACCCCGGCCGTCCCCGCGGAGGGTGAGCAGCAGGCCGCTCCCGAGGACGAGACCCGCTTCTTCGACCGGCCGAAGGACCCGCCCCGGAGCTGATCACCGGAGCGGGTGGCGCCACCGCCCGCGCGCCTGCCCGACGGGCGGGCCGGGTGCTGGAACCCTGTCCGCGTGACGAGCACCCTCGACGCCGCCGACCCCGCGCCCCCCGTCCGGCCGCGGCCGGACGGGCTCGACCGGCTCCGGATCCTGCTCGCCGGCGCCCTGGGCTCGGTCATCGTCAGCTACGCCCTGCTCGTGCCCGCCGCCGCGCTGGTGCTGCTCACCGGGGGCGGCGGGCCGACGCTCGACGGCGCGTTCGCGGCGGCCGTCCCCGTCTGGCTGGCCGCCCACCGCGTCCCCCTCGTGCTCGGCGGCCAGCCCCTCGGGGTGCTGCCCCTGCTGCCCACCGCGCTGGTCGCGGTGGTGATCGCCGTCGCGGCCGGGTGGACCGCCCGGCGCCTGGGCGGGCGCGTCCGCACCGACGGGGGGCCCGTCGTCGTCGCCCTGGCGGGCGGGCACTCCGCGGTGGCCGTGCTGGGCAGCGCCCTGCTGCCGCGCGCGGCGCAGGTGTCGGCCACGCCGTGGGCGGCGCTCGTCGCGACCGGTCTGCTCGCAGGGGTCGCGGGGGCGGTCGGCGTCGCGCGGACGTGCGGGGTGCCGGCGGAGTGGGCGGCGCGGGTGCCCGGCTGGGCGCCCGCCGCGCTGCGCGCCGCCGCCCTGGCCGGCACGGCGCTGCTCGGGCTCGGCGCCCTCGCGCTCACCGCCGGCCTGGTGCTCGCCGCGCCGGCCGTCGGCGCCGCCTACGCCGACCTCGCGCCCGGGTTCGGCGCCGGGCTGGGGCTGACCCTGCTCGCGCTGGGCTACCTGCCCAACGCCGCCGTCGCCGGCGCCGCCTGGGTGCTGGGGCCCGGCTTCACGGTCGGCCGCGCGGTCGTCTCTCCGTTCGGGGTCACCGCGGGGGAGCCCTCGACGTTCCCGCTGCTCGCCGCGCTGCCCGCCGCCGAGCCCGGCCCGTGGACCGGGCTGGTGCTGCTGGCCCCGGCCGCGGTCGGCGTGCTGCTCGGCCGCTACGCCCGCCGCAGCGGCCCGGACGCGTTCGCCGTCGCCGTCACCGCCGCCGCGGCGGTCGCCCTCGCGGTCGGCCTGCTGGCCCTGCTCGCCGGCGGCCGGCTCGCCACGGGGCCCTACGACCCGGTGCACCTGCCCGCCCTGCTGCTGGTCCCCGCAGCGCTCGTGCTGGTCGGCGGCCCGGCCGTGCTGCTCGCCCGGCCCCCGCGCGAACCGGTCGAGGACCCCTACGAGTACGAGGACGACCCCGCGGAGCCGGCCCCCGACGAGCCGGTCCACGGCGAGGAGCCGGTCGAGCCCGCGGACGACGCCCCGGACGGCGACGGGACGCCGCCGCGGGACCCCGGCCCCGCCGGTGATCCTCGGGAGGACGTCGACCGCGACCCCGGGGCCGACGGCCCCGACGACGACGGCCCGCGCGCGGACGGGACGCCCGCCGACGACGCACCCGGGGACGGCGCACCCGGGGACAGCGCCTCAGCGGACGGCGCGTCCGCGGACGACGCGTCCCGGGAGGAGGTCGCCGAGGACGGCGGCCCGGCCGCCGACGTCACCGACGGCGGTGCGGCCACCGCCCCGCCCCCGCGGGGCAGCTCGGTGCGCGGACCGGCGCGACCGGCGGCGGACGCGCCCGAGCCGGCGCCGCGCACCGTCGGCGAGCTGGTCGCGCTGCGGGCGCGGCAGGCGGCCGAGCGGGCCGCGGCCGCGGCCGAGGGGGACCGCCCGCCCCCGCTGTGACCTGCACCTCGACCTAGGATCGCGGGAGCAGCCGCGATCACCGGCGGTCGACCCCCCGAGGAGCAGCCCGTGCCGAGCCCGTCCCGCCGGATCGAGCTCGCCGATCCGGCCCGGGTGGTGGTGCTGGTCTCCGGGTCCGGCACGCTGCTGCAGGCGCTGCTCGACGCCGGCCCCGCGGCCCCGTTCGGGATCGTCGCGGTCGGGGCCGACCGGTCCGGGATCGAGGGCCTGGCACGAGCCGAGCGGGCCGGCGTCCCCGCGTTCGTCGAGCGCGTCGCCGACCACCCCGACCGCGCCGCCTGGGACGCCGCCCTCACCGCCGCCGTCCGCGCGCACCGGCCCGACCTGGTCGTCAGCGCCGGCTTCCTGAAGATCCTCGGCCCGGGCTTCCTCGCCGGCGTCGGCTGCCCGGTGCTCAACACGCACCCCGCGCTGCTGCCGGCGTTCCCCGGCGTCCGCGGCCCGGCCGACGCGCTCGCCTACGGCGTCAAGATCACCGGCGCGACGGTGCACCTGGTCGACGAGGGCACGGACACCGGCCCGGTGCTGGCCCAGGCGGCGGTGCCGGTCGAGACCGGCGACACCGTCGAGACCCTGCACGAACGGATCAAGACCGCAGAACGGCGGCTGCTCGTGGGCACCGTCGCCGCGCTGGCCCGCCACGGGGCCACCGTGACCGGACGAGAGGTGACCATCCCGTGAGCGAGAGCGAGCGCCGACCCGTGCGGCGCGCCCTGATCAGCGTCTACGACAAGGCCGGCCTGCTGGAGCTGGCGACCGGCCTGCACGCGCTGGGCGTCGAGATCGTGTCCACCGGCTCCACGGCGCAGCGCATCGCCGACGCGGGCGTCCCCGTCACCCCGGTCGAGGAGCTGACCGGGTTCCCCGAGTGCCTCGACGGCCGCGTGAAGACCCTGCACCCGCGCGTGCACGCCGGGCTGCTGGCCGACACGCGCCGGCCCGAGCACCTGGCGCAGCTCGCCGAGCTCGGCATCGCCCCGTTCGACCTGCTCGTGAGCAACCTCTACCCGTTCACCGACACGGTGGCGTCCGGCGCGAGCCCGGCCGAGTGCGTCGAGCAGATCGACATCGGCGGGCCGGCCATGGTGCGCGCGGCGGCGAAGAACCACGACAGTGTCGCCGTCGTCACCGGTCCGGAGCGCTACGGGTGGGCGCTGGAGCAGCTCCGGTCGGGCGGGCTCGCGCTCACCGACCGCCGGCTGCTCGCCGCGGAGGCGTTCCGGCACACCGCGGCCTACGACGTCGCCGTCGCGTCCTGGATGGGGTCGGTGCTGGCGCCCGAGCCCGACGGCGGTCCGTTCCCCCCGTGGGTCGGGGCGACCTGGCGGCGGGCGGACACCCTGCGCTACGGCGAGAACCCGCACCAGGCCGCGGCGCTCTACGTCTCCGGCGCGCCCGGGCTCGCCGCGGCGGAGCAGCTGCACGGCAAGGCGATGTCGTACAACAACCACGTCGACGCGGACGCGGCCTGGCGCGCGGCCCACGACCACGGCGACGCGCCGACGGCCGCGATCATCAAGCACGCCAACCCGTGCGGCGTCGCGACCGGCACCGACGTCGCCGACGCGCACCGCAAGGCCCACGCCACCGACCCGACCAGCGCGTTCGGTGGCGTGATCGCCGTCAACGGCGAGGTCAGCGTCGCGATGGCGGAGCAGGTGGCGGAGGTGTTCACCGAGGTGCTCGTCGCGCCGTCCTACGCCGAGGGCGCGCTGGAGGTGCTGCGCGGGAGGAAGAACCTGCGGCTGCTGCGGCTGCCGGTGGCCCCCGCCCGGGCGGGCGCGGAGATGCGCCCGGTGACCGGGGGGCTGCTGCTGCAGCAGCGCGACCTCGTCGACGCCCCCGGCGACGACCCGGCGGCCTGGACGCTCGCCACCGGCGACCCGGTTCCCGACGACGTGCTCGCCGACCTCGCCTTCGCCTGGCGCGCCTGCCGGTCGGTGCGGTCCAACGCGGTCCTGCTCGCCGCGGGCGGCGCGGCCGTCGGGGTGGGGATGGGGCAGGTCAACCGGGTGGACGCGGCGAAGCTCGCCGTCGCCCGGGCCGGCGACCGGGCCGCCGGGTCGGTCGCGGCGTCGGACGCGTTCTTCCCGTTCCCCGACGGCCTGGAGGTGCTCCTCGCGGCGGGCGTGCGCGCGGTCGTCCAGCCGGGCGGCTCGATCCGCGACGACCAGGTGGTGGCGGCGGCCGCGGCGGCGGGCGTGCCGATGTACCTGACGGGCACCCGGCACTTCGCCCACTGACCCTCGTGCGCGGGAACGGTCGCTCCGGCGAACCCCTATCGGCGTGCTGTGTGTCTGCCGCGCACGGGCGCGTCAGCGCTGCAGGACCACCACCGAGCGGGCCGGGGCCGTCGTCCCGTCCAGGACGTCCGGGGTCAGCTCGTGCGGGGCCCACGCGCCCTCGGGGAGGGCGATGGTCCGGGGCTCCGGGTAGGGGTTGACGACCACGAGCAGGCCGTCCCGGTCGGGGTCGGCGCCCGTCACGTCGTCGAGGTGCGCGACGACGATCCCCGGCTCCGCGGCCGGGAACGACAGCGACGCCTGCACCGCGGCCGGGTCGGCCAGGGTGAACAGCGGGGACGAGCCGCGGATCCGGGCCAGCGCCAGCACGCCGTCGAGCGCCGCCCGCTGATCGGCCCGGGTCGGCACGAGGGCCGGGTCGGCGAGCAGCGGCCGGGCGAACGGCCACTTGTCCCGGTTGTCCGCCGCCGGCGGCAGCCCGCGGCCGAACCCGCTGGTCGTCAGCGAGGGGTCGTAGACGTTGAACCAGTCGCCGGAGTCGTAGCTGTTGCGGTCCAGCGACTTGGACCGCAGGAACTCCGTGCCGGCGTGCACGAACGGCTGGCCCTGCCCGAGCAGCACGGGCGCGAGCGAGAGCACCTGCATGCGGACGCGGTCGGCCATCGGCGTGTCCGGCGGCAGCTTGTAGGCCAGGGCGTCGTAGAGCGCCTCGTTGTCGTGCGCGTCGACGTAGGTGATCGTGTCGAGCGGGCCGCCCGCGTAGCCGCCGGGGGAGCCGTTGTAGCCCACGTCCGAGCCGACGACCTCCCCGCCGGCGGTGCCGAGGAACCGGTAGTCGGCGGCGTTGCCGGCCATGCCCAGCTTCACCAGGTCGGTCGCGTTGACCAGCCGCGCGGCGACGTCCCCGTTGGCGGGGGAGCCGTTGGGGTCGCCCGCCAGGCCCGAACCGAGGCCCTGCACGCGGGGGTCGGCGTCGAACGGGCCGCCGCCGCGCACGGCGTCGCGGAGCCGGTCGGAGAACGTGCCGATGCCGGTGCCGGCCATGTTCGCCTGCGTGGCCTGCTCGAACCGGGCGTTCCCGGCGACCTCGCCGAAGTCCCAGCCCTCGCCGTAGATCCGGATGCTGCGCCCGTCGACGCCGTCGCGCTGCACGGTGAGCGCGTCGAGCGCGGCGCGCACGGCGAGGATGTTGGCCTTCGGGTGGTGGCCCATGAGGTCGAAGCGGAACCCGTCGACCTTGTACTCGCGCGTCCAGCGCAGCACCGAGTCCACGACCAGCTCGCCCATCATCGCGTTCTCCGGCGCGGTGTTGGGGCAGCACGTGGAGTTCGCGATCGAGCCGTCGGGCAGCAGCCGGTGGTAGTAGCCGGGCACGACCTTGTCCAGCACGGACGCGGGCGCGTCCCCGGCGGCGGCGGTGTGGTTGTAGACGACGTCGACGACGACGCGGTTGCCGTTCGCGTGCAGCGCGGCGACCATCTCGCGGTACTCGCGGCTGCGGGCGGCGCCGGACTGCGCGGCGTCGGTGGCGTAGGAGCCCTCGGGCACGTCGTAGTGCTGGGGGTCGTAGCCCCAGTTGAAGCCGTCCTGCGCGGCGACCGCGGCGACGCAGGCCTGCTGCTCCTCGGAGTCGGGCGGCAGCGCGGCCAGGTCGCAGGCCGGCACCGCCTGGTCGGCGCGCCGCTCGGGGATGGTGGCGATGTCGAACGTCGGCAGCAGGTGCACGGTGTCGATGCCGGCCCCGGCCAGGGTGCGCAGGTGGGTCATGCCGACCGAGTCGCGGTGGGTGAACGCGCGGTAGGTGCCGCGGTCACCGGCCGGGACGGTCGGGTCGGAGATCGAGAAGTCGCGCACGTGCAGCTCGGTGATGCCGTGCTCGGTGGGGTCGGCCCCGAGGCCGCGGGCCACCTCGCGGCGCCAGCCCGGCGGCGTGGCGGCCGGCGCGGACAGGTCGGCGAACTGCGCGTGCGTGGAGCCGACCGACAGCGCGACGGCGTACGGGTCGGTGACGGTCACCGTGCGGGTGCGGCCCTCGGTGACCGACCAGCCGGTGACCTCGAAGCGGTAGTAGCGGTCGCGCCAGCGGCCCTCGCCCGACCACGACCCGGAGGCGTCGTCGCGGCGCAGGTCGACCGTCTGCTCGGGCGCTGCGTCGGGGTCGGGCGGGGCCGTGCCGAACAGCTGCAGCCGCACCGACGTCGCCGTGGGCGCCCAGACGCGCACCTGCGCCCGGGCCCCCCGCACCTGCGGGCCGTAGGCCAGCCGGGTGGCGGCCCGGGCGTAGCGGGCGTCGAGCGCGGCGGCGATCTGGGCGCCCGCCGACGCGGCGACGGCTCCCGCGGCGTTGCGGCGCACCACCACCTGCTGGCCCGAGAGCACCTCCCGGGACGCGGGCCGGTCGAGCGCCACGACCGGGCGCCCGGCGAGGTGCGGGAACCGCTGCGCGTCGGCACCGGAGAGGACACCGGCCGGGCGCAGCGGGAGCTCCGCGCCGCCGCGCACCTGCCCGCCCTCGACCGCGATCGCCCCGGCGAGGTCGTGGCGCAGCACGACGGCGTCGCCGGTGGCGCCCTCCCACACCAGGCGGCGGTCGTCGATCCAGACGGCGTCGGGGACGTCCGGCTCCTGGGCCCCGGCCGCTCCGGCCGGGAGCACCACCCCGACCATCAGGCACCCCAGCAGGATCCCGCCGAGTCTGCGCAGCATCGCCTCGTCCCCCCGTCACGCCATCGTGTACTGGATCGATACTGACACGGGGGCGAGCGGCGGCACCAGATCCGCGGTGTGCGCCGTCCGGGTGCTCGCGGACCGGTCGGTGATGGCTCTGCGTGAGGGGTGCCGACCCGCCCGTCGTCGGTCCGGAGCGGCCGGAACGCGCCCGGGCGCCCCCGTCGGGTGGATCACCCGGCCCCGGGATTGCCCCCCGGCCGGGCACCCTCTAGCCTCGAACACGAGTTCGAACACCGCCTCCCCGCGGTGACCGACGGTCCCGGGGGAGGAGTGCGGATGGCTGCTGCGGCCGACCGGCTGGAGCTCGCGCGCGGGCTGCTGCGCCGGTTCGAGGACCGGACGGGGAGCGCACCGGTCGACGAGGGCGCGCTGCTGCCCGTCGCCGCCCCGCTGGCCCCGCTGCTGCCCGCCGGCGGGCTGCGGCGGGGGTCGACCGTCGCGGTCCGGTCCGGCCCGGGGGCCACGTCGCTGCTGCTCGCGCTGCTGGCCCGGGCGTCGGCCGGGGGCGGCTGGGTGGGGGTGGTCGGGCGGCCCGACCTCGGTCCGGTCGCGGCGGCCGAGGCCGGGGTGGCGCTGGAGCGGCTCGCGCTCGTCCCGACCCCCGGGGGCGACCTGCTCGCCGTCACCGTGGCCCTGCTCGACGGCATGGACGCCGTCGTGGTGGACCAGCGGTCGGCGGGGCTGCGCCCGGCCGACCGCACCCGCCTCGCCGCCCGCGCCCGGCAGCGCGGGGCGGTGCTGCTGGCCTGCGGGTCCTGGCCGGGGGCCGACCTGGAGCTGGGGTGCGCCGACGCCGGCTGGCGGGGGATCGGGCGGGGGACGGGCCGGCTGGTGGCCCGCGTGGTCGACGTCCGGGTCCGCTCGCGCTCGTCGGGGGCCGAGCGGGCCGCGCGGCTGGCCCTGCCCGGTCCGCGCGGGGCCGTGGCCGCCGCCGGCCCGGTGGCCGAGCCCGCCCCGGTGGGCGCGGCGGTGGCCGGGTGAGCCGCCCGCGCCGGACGACCGCGCCGCCGGTCGCGCGGGTGGGCCGCCCCGGGGTCCGGGCCCGGCGCTCCCCGGCGTCGGGGGCGCGGCGGTGAGCGCCGACCGGGTGCTGGTGCTGTGGGTGCCGGACTGGCCCGTCGTCGCGGCGGCGCGGGCCGCGGGCGTGCCCGCGCACCGGCCGGCCGCGGTGGTGGTGGCCAACCGCGTGCTGGCCTGCTCGGCGGTGGCCCGGAGCCGGGGGGTGCGCCGCGGGCTGCGCCGCCGCGAGGCCCAGGCCCGCTGCCCCGACCTGGCCGTCCTCGACCGCGACGCCGACCGCGACGCCCGCGCCTTCGAGCCCGTCGTGCTCGCGGTGGAGGGTCTCGCGCCGGGGGTGGAGATCGTCCGGCCGGGGCTGGTGGCCCTGCCGGCGAAGGGGCCGGTCGGGTGGTTCGGCGGCGAGCGGGCCGCGGCCGAGCGGCTCGTCGACGAGGTGGCCGCGCGGGCCCGGGTGGAGAGCCAGGTCGGGATCGCCGACGGGCTGTTCGCCGCCGTCCTCGCCGCCCGCCGCGGCCTCGCCGTCGCCCCCGGCGGCTCCCGGGCCTTCCTCGCCCCGCTGGGGGTGGAGGAGCTCGACCGCGACCCGGACGTCGACCGCTCCGCCCTGGTCGACCTGCTGCGTCGGCTCGGGCTGCGCAGCCTGGGCGCGTTCGCCGCGCTGGACCGCCACGACGTCGCGTCCCGCTTCGGCGCCGACGCCGTGCTCGGCCACCGCCTGGCCCGCGGGCTCGACCCCCGCCCGCCGGTGCGCCGCGCACCGCCGGAGGACCTGGCCGTGGAGGTCGAGCTGGACCCGCCCGTCGACCGGGTGGACGCCGCCGCGTTCGCCGCCCGCGGCCTGGCCGAGCGGTTGCACGCCGTGCTGGCCGGGCACGGGCTGTCCTGCACGCGGCTGGGGGTCGCGGCGCACACCGTGGAGGGGGAGGAGCTGCACCGCGTCTGGCGCTGCGCCGACCCGCTCACCCCGGCCGGCACCGTCGACCGCGTGCGCTGGCAGCTCGACTCCTGGCTCACCCGCGGCGGCACCGGCGCCGTCGGGCGGCTGCGGCTGGTGCCGCAGGAGACGGTGCCGGCCGGCGCGCTGCAGCTCGGGCTGTGGGGGGAGGTCGGCGAGTCCGACGAGCGCGCCGGCCGGGCCCTGGTGCGGGTGCAGGCCCTGCTCGGGCCGGACGCCGTCGTCACCGCCGTGCTCACCGGGGGGCGCGACCCGGCCGAGCGGGTGCGGCTCGTGCCGTGGGGCGACGAGCGCCCGGCCGGGGAGGACGCCGCCGCAGCCGACCGGCCGGACGCCCGTGATCACCGGTCGGGTGCGGGGACGGCCGGATCCGGCCGCTCGCGCACCGGACCGGCGATCACCGGGGAGGAGGAGCCGCGGGCCGCCCCCGCGGGCTGGCCGGACGACGTGCTGCGGGCCACCGGCCGGACCAGCGCGGCGGACCCGCCGTCCACCCCGCCCTCCCCGGTGCGGCCCGGGGCGCGGCGGCGGCCGCCCGACCGGGGGGCGGCCGGCTCCCGCAGCCGCCCGCCCCGCGACGGGGCGCCGCCGTGGCCGGGGCGGGTGCCCGCGCCGTCACCGGCGTCGGTGCCCCCGGACCCGCTGCCGGTGCGGCTGCTGGACGCGGCGGGGGAGCCGGTGGGGCTCGCCGCGCCCGACCGGCTGACCGCCGACCCGCACCGGGTAGTGGTCGACGGGGGGCCCGACCGGGAGGTCGTCGGCTGGGCCGGGCCGTGGCCGGTGGAACCCCGCTGGTGGGCCGGGGCGGAGCCGGGGGCGCGGGTGCAGGTGGCGCTGGACGGCGGTGCGGCACTGCTCCTGCTGCACCAGGACGACCGGTGGTGGGTGACCGGCGTGTACGACTGAGCCGGTCAGCCGGCGGTGAACTCGCGGAACCGCGCGGGGGCGTCGGCGTCGGCCGCCGCCGGCGCGCCGTCGAGCAGGGTGGCGCGCAGGTCGCGCGCGATCCAGTCCACGGTGAACGCCGACGAGCCGAACCACGCCTCGCCGCTCACCTCGTGCACCCCGGCCCGCGCGCCGGCCTCGACGGTCGGCCACAGCGGGTTGCCGGTGATCGTCGTGGTGTCGTACCCGCTGCCGGAGAGCAGGTAGACCACGTCGCCCGCGTGGTCGGTGAGGCCCTCGGGCGACACCGGCACGAACGGCGTGTCCGGCGCGGTCGCCTGCTGCTGGGCGGCCGGCCGCCCCAGGCCGACGTCGGCGAGGACCGTGCCGGCGGGGGTCGCGGGCGGCGGGCTGAACACCCCGTCGGACTCGGCGAGCACCGACGCCGCGGCCCCCGCCAGGCCCGCGGCCTCCAGGTCGGCGGCCAGGTCGGCCAGGTCGGCGTCGAGCCGCTCCTGCAGGGCCGGGGCCCGCTCGGGCACGCCGAGCGCGGCCGCGGTGGCCGTCAGCTGCTCCTGCCAGGACGCGGTGTAGTCGAGGACCGTCGTGCCGGGCACCGCCGCGCGCAGCTCGGCCTCGGCCTCCAGCGTGGTGGGCAGCGACACCCCGAGGACGACGTCGGGCCCGGCGGCGAGCACCTGCTCGACGTCGAGGGCGCTGCCGTAGGGCTGGGTGGGGACGCCGGCGTCGGCGAAGACGGCGGCGGTGCTGGTGTAGCCGAACACCTCCAGGACCAGGTCGGGCTGCACCCCCAGGCTCATCGCGTTGAGCGCGGCGAAGTCGTCCAGCGCGACGACGACGGGGTCGTCGGGGGCGGCCGGGGCGCCCGCCCCGGCCGGGGCCGGGGCCGGGGCGCCGCAGCCGGCGAGCAGCAGTGCGGCCGCCGCCGCGAGCAGGGGGAGGGGGCGCGCCCGTCGCGTCAGCACGAAGGGGACCCTAACCTGCCGCAGTCAGCCCCCCAGCAGGGCCCGGGTGAGCTGGGAGCGCTCGCCGGTCAGGTCGGCCACGGTGGCGGCGAGCAGCTCGGCGGTGAGCGCGGGCTCGCTCCCGCCGGCCAGGGCGCGCAGGACCGTGCGGCGCACCAGCTCCCGGACGAACGACGCGGTGACGCCGTCGGTGGCGGCCACCGTCGGGGCGACCGCGGCCTCGTCGAGCGGCACGTTGCGGGCGTAGAGGCGCAGCAGCCGCTCGCGGGCGACGGCGTCGGGGCGGGGCACCTCCACGGCGAGGTCCACCCGGCCGGGCCGGTCGACCAGCGCCCGCTCCATCTCCGCCACCCGGTTGGTGGTGAGCACGAACGTCACGTCGGCGTCGGCGTCCACCCCGTCGATCCGGTTGAGCAGCTCGAACAGCAGCGGCGTCGCCTCGTGGTGCGACCGGTCCTCGGCGATGAGGTCGACGTCCTCGATGACCAGCACGGACGGGGTGAGCCGCCGCGCCAGGGCGGCGGCCCGGTCGAGCTTCGCCAGCGCGCGCCCGGACAGCACGACCACCGTCGAGCGCTCCATCCGGCCGATGAGGTAGCGGACGGTGTGGGTCTTGCCGGTGCCGGGCGGCCCGTGCAGCAGCACGCCGCGCTTGAGGTGCTGGCCCAGGCGCCGGAGCTCCTCGCTCACCCCGGCGGAGCGGACGACGTGCTGCTCGATCGCGTCGAGGACGCCGTCGGGCAGGACCACGTCGTCGCGGGACAGCGGCACCCGGGGCAGGAACGACACCATCTCGTTGCCCTGGTGCTCGTTGAGGTCGAACGACAGCACCTGGCCGCGGAACACGTCGTGCTCGCGCACCAGGCGCTCCACCTCGTCGCGCACGGCGGCGGCCGCGGCGCGGTCCGCGGCGAGCACCCGCAGCTCGCAGGACGGGCGGCCGTACTCGGCGACACCGCCGCGCAGCGCCAGCACCACCGGGGCCCCGCCCGGCGCGGACGTGGGCACGAAGCCGAGCTGCACGGCGTCGACGACCCGGTCCGGACCGGCGGCGAGGGTGGTGTAGTCGACCGCGCCGAGCTGGTACATGCCGTGCTGCTCGGCCCCGGACAGCAGGTCGACGAGGTCGGAGTGCTCGCGGTGGGCGCCCCCCACGCCGAACCACTCCGCGTCGGGGGAGTGCTCGGCCAGGTAGGCGGCCACGGCGACGTGCAGGGTGACGTGCTCCCAGGACGGCCGGGTCAGCGCGACGTTCGGGATCTGCTCCAGCGGCGCGCCGACGTGCTCGGTGACCCGCTCGACCAGCGCGGACCGCGTGCCGGTGCCGATGCGGTGGCGGGCGCTGTCGAGCAGGGCGGTGAGCGCACGGGCGAGCCCCGCGGCGTCGGCGCCGGTCAGCGCGGCGTCGGTTCGTGCGGTGTCGGTCGGTGCGGCGTCGGTTCGTGCGGCGTCGGTGCGTGCGGTGTCCCCCATGCGGGCCAGGGTGCCAGGGGTGATCAGCCCACGACAGCGGGGTTGAGGGGGGCGTCGATGTCCTCGGTGCGCAGGCGGGCGCCGCAGCGCTCGCAGGACAGGTGGTCGTCGACGGCGCCGCCGCAGCCGCGGTGCAGCAGGAACCGCGGCGGCCCGGCCGGGTGCGGGTAGTGCCGGTCGCCCCACTGCATGAGCAGCGCGACCACGCCCATCAGCTCCAGCCCCTTCGGCGTCGGGTGGTAGGAGAACCGCTCGGGCCGCTCGGAGTAGCGGCGCTTCTCCACCACGCCGTGCTCGACGAGGTGCGCGAGGCGCCGGGTCAGCACGGTGCGGGTGACGCCGAGGCTCGCGACGAGCGCGTCGAACCGGTCGATGCCGAGGAACAGGTCGCGCAGCAGCAGCAGGGTCCAGCGCTCGCCCACCACCTCCAGGGCGCGCGCCGCCGAGCAGGTCTGGTCCGCGTAGTCGTTGCCGAGCACCCCCCCATCGTAGAGGAAGGGTCGCGTCATGCGACGGTTAGCGCTACGGTTCGTCGCATGACGCGACGCTCTCGACTCGACGAGCACCCCACGGTGCGGGCCGCCCGGGCCCGGCCGGCGCCGCCCCCGCCCGCCGTGCTCGACGCCGCCGAGCTGCGCGCGCTCTGCCTGGCCGCCGGGGCCGACGACGTCGGGTTCGTCGAGATCGAGCGCCCGGCGCTCGCCGACCAGGTCGAGGACATCACCGCCGCGTTCCCGCGCCCGCGCGCCCTGGTCAGCCTCGTGTGCCGCACCAACCGGGAGGCGGTGCGCTCGCCGGCCCGGTCGGTGGGCAACCTGGAGTTCCACCAGACCTACGACCGCACCAACGAGGTCGCGCGCGACGTCGTCACCGCCCTGGAGGCGCGCGGGGTGCGGGCGATGAACCCGTCGGTCGGCTTCCCGATGGAGCTCGACAAGTGGCCGGGCAAGATCTGGGTGGTCGGGCACAAGCCCGTCGCCGTCGAGGCGGGGCTGGGCCGGATGGGGCTGCACCGCAACGTCATCCACCCGCGGTTCGGCAACTTCATCCTGCTGGCCACGCTGGTGCTGGACACTCCCGTCAGCTCCTACGACCGGCCGCTGGACTACAACCCCTGCCTGGAGTGCAAGCTCTGCGTCGCGGCCTGCCCGACCGGGGCGATCTCGAAGACCGGCGAGTTCGACTTCTCCGCCTGCGCCACGCACAACTACCGCGACTTCCTCACCGGGTTCGGCGACTGGGTGGAGACCGTGGCGTCGTCGTCCGGACCGGCCGACTACCGCGGGCGCGTCTCCGACCCCGAGACCGTGTCGATGTGGCAGAGCCTCGCGTTCTCCCCGCAGTACAAGGCCGCCTACTGCGTGTCGGTGTGCCCGGCGGGCGAGGACGTCATCGGCCCCTACCTCGACGACCGGCGCGCCCACCTCGACGACGTCGTGAAGCCGCTGCAGGACAAGGTCGAGACCGTCTACGTCGTCGCGGGCGGCGACCCGGAGGACTTCGTGCCGCGCCGGTTCCCGCACAAGCGGGTGCAGCGCGTCGGGCTGGGCATCCGGCCCGCGTCGGTGGCGGGGTTCGTGCAGGGCATGCCGCTGCTGTTCCAGCGGGGCGCCGCGCGCGACCTCGACGCCCGCTACCACCTGGTGTTCACCGGCTCGGAGACGCGCGAGGTCACGGTGCAGATCCGCCGCGGCACCCTCGAGGTCACCGACGGCCGGCACGGGCGCCCCGACCTGGTGCTCCGCGCCGACGCCGACACGTGGCTGCGGTTCCTCGGCGGCCGGGCGTCGCTGCCCGTGGCGCTGGCGCGGGGCCGGCTGCGGCTGCGCGGGAACCCGCGGCTGCTGGCGGCCTTCGCCCGCTGCTTCCCGACCTGACCGCCCGCCCGCGACCCGGCCCGGTGCTCCGCACCGCAGCGGGGTGACACCGCTCCGATCCAGTCGCAGCAGGGTCACCCCGCTGCCGTCCGCAGGGCGGCCCGGGCCCCGGATCGCAGCGGGGTGACCCTGCTCCGATCCAGCCGCAGCGATGTCACCCCGCTGCGGTCGGGCGGGCCGCGGCGCGGGTCAGCGGGTCCGCGCCGCCGTCCGCGGGGCGAACCGCTCCTCCGCGCTCAGCGCGCTCGGGCCGACGTGCGCGGCGAGCCACCCGTGCACCGGCTCCCCCCGGTCGAGCAGGGCCCGGACGGCGTCCGCGTCGAGGGGGTCGTCGGAGACGCCGAGCCGGGTCGTCACCTCCACGCCCTTCCACCGCAGCCACTCCGCCCGGGGGTGGTCGGCGGGCCAGCCGCGCGGGACCCGCGCCAGCGGGTCGTACCGGCCGGGGTGCACGCGCGCGCCGGTCGCGGCCACCCGGTCCGCGGCGGCGGCGAACGCGGCGCCGTCCGGTCCGCCCACGGCCTCGCGCCAGCGGGCCAGCTGGTCGCGGGCGGGCATGGGGATGCCGGAGCCGACCAGCAGGCCGCGGGCGTCGACGCGGACGAACCACCCGACACCGTCCGCGCGCTCGGTGACCGCCCCGAGGAACGTCTTGTACGGGGCGGTGCGGCCGAAGCGCGTGTCGTTGTGCGGGCGGTACACCCGCCAGCCCGCGGGCGCGTCCGGCAGGAGCGCGAGGAACGCCGGCCGCAGCGCGTCGTCGTAGACGGCCCGCTCGGCCCGCCAGAACTCGCGGCTGTTGTCGGCCTCCAGGGCGGTGAAGAAGGCGGCGGCGGTGGGCAGCAGCATGCGGCACATCTTGTGCCAGAACCGTCTCCGGCGCAAGATGTGCCAGAGTGGAGGTCGTGAGCGATCCGCGCGTGGAGCGGTCGCGGGCCCGGGCGCTCGCGGCCGGGCGCCGCCTGCTCGTCACCGAGGGCCTCGACGCCGTCACCCACCTGCGGGTGGCCACGGCCGGCGGCGGCGGCCGGCGGACCCTCTACCGGCACTGGCCCGACGCCGCCGCGCTCCTGCGCGACGTGCTGGCCACCGGCGAGGTCCCGCACGCGGAGCGGACCGGTGACCTGCGCACCGACCTGCTCGCCCACCTCGACGCGCTGCGCCGCGCGCTGGTGGAGGGCCACCTCGGGCTCGTGGTGTGCGCGCTCGGGGAGCGGGCGGCCGTCGACCCGGCGTTCGCGCCGCTGCACGCCGAGCTGACCGAGGCGGGCTGCGCGCCGCTGCGCGCGCTGCTCGACGACGGCGTCGCCGCCGGGCGCCTGCCCGCCGACCTCGACGTCCCCGCGGCGATGGCCGCCCTGGAGGGACCGGTGTTCTACCGGGCCCTGGTGCGCCGCGAGCCGCTCGACGCCGCGGCGCTCCCGCCGGTCGTCGACGCCGTGCTCGCCGCCCCGCCGCGGGTCGTCAGCGCCCGAGCACGTGGGGAGGGGGTGTGACGTCCACGGGCAGGAGAGGGCAGGGCTCCGGGTCCCCGGCCACCGTGCGCAGCGGGACGACGCCGGCCCACGGCCCGTCGGGCACCGCGAGGTCCTCGGGGTCGTCGCCGGGCGGGCCCGTGCGGACCTTCACGCTGGCCTCGGTGAGGTCCAGCGCCAGGACGGCGGTGGCCGCGAGCTCCTTGCGGTTCGGCGGGCGGGCGTGGTCCCAGGCCCCGGGGGCGATGTTCTCGGTGATCGCGCGCAGCCCGGCGAGGCGCTCGTCGGGGTCGATGACCAGCCGCGGCACGCCGTGCACGACGGCCGAGCGGTAGTTCATCGAGAAGTGGAACACCGCGCGGGCGTGCACGACGCCGTCGACCAGCGTCACGGTGACGCACACCGGCCGGTCCTGCGCCGCCGCCCGCAACGACGCGGCGCCGGTGGACCCGTGCAGGTAGAGCACGTCGTCGATGCGGCCGTAGCCCGTGGGCAGGACGACCGGGGCGCCGTCGAGCACGACCCCGAGGTGGCAGACCATCCCGGCGTCGAGCACGGCGTGCAGGTCGGCGCGGTCGGTGCGGGCGCGGGCCGCGCCCCGGCGGACCGTGCTGCGGGGGGTGGGGGAGAGCACCGTCATGCCGCCACCGTGCCGGGTCGGGTGGCATCCTGCGAGGGCCACTGCGCGCCCGATCGAGGAGGCCACCCGTGGACCTGCCGCCCCTGCCCCTCGACCGGTCGGCCGCCAGCCCGCTCGCCGTCCAGCTCGCCGACGGGCTCCGCGCCGCCGCGACCGGCGGCGCCCTGCGGGCGGGCGACCGCCTACCGTCCACCCGCGGGCTGGCCGCGGCGCTGGGGGTGAGCCGCACCGTGACGGCCGCGGCCTACGACCAGCTCCTGGCCGAGGGCTGGGTGGCGGCCCGCCGCGGCAGCGGCACGTACGTGCAGCACACCCCGGCCCCGAGTTGCAGGAAGGTCACCTTCCCGCAAGGAGCCGGCGGGAAGGTGGCCTTCCTGCAATCGGGGAAGGGGGTGGACCTGCACGCCGGCTCGCCCTGCCTGGAGGTGCTCGACCGGGCCGCGTGGCGGCGGGCCTGGCGGGCCGCCGGCGACCTCCCGCCCGACGGGGCGGCCGACGCCGTCGGGCTGCCGGCCTTCCGGGCCGCCGTCGTCGAGCACCTGCTGCGCCACCGCGGCCTGCCCGTCGACCCGGACGCGGTGCTGGCCACCGCCGGCAGCACCGCCGCGCTGGCCGAGCTGGCGCGGACGCTGCCGCCCGGGGCCCGCGTCGCGGTCGAGGAGCCGGGCTACGCCCGCGGCGTCTCGGCCCTGCGCGCGGCGGGCCTGGAGGTCGTGCCGGTGCCCGTCGACGGCGGCGGCCTCGTCGTCGACGCCCTCCCGCCCGGTATCGCCGCCGCCTGCGTGACCCCGGCGCACCAGTACCCGCTCGGGGCGCGGCTGTCGGCGGGGCGGCGGACCGCGCTGGTGGAGCGGGCCCGCCGCGACGGGTTCCTGGTCGTCGAGGACGACTACGACGGCGAGCTGCGCTACGACGTGGCGCCGCTGCCGCTGCTCGCCGCGCTCGGCCCGGACGTCGTCGCCCACCTCGGGACGGCGTCCAAGCTGCTGACCCCCACGCTGGGCGCGGGCTGGCTGGTCGCGCCGCCCGCCGTGCGCGCCGCGGTGCTGGAGCGGCGCGCGGCCACCGGCACCCGCCCCGCCCCGGCGGGGCAGCGGGTGCTCGCCGCCCTGGCCGCCCACGGCGACCTGGCCCGCCACCTGCGCCGCCTGCGCCGCGAGCTGCGGGCCCGCCGCGCCGCGGTCGTCGCCGCGCTGACCGACGCCGGCCTGCCGGTGCTCGGCGACGAGGCCGGCGCGCACGTCGTCGTGCCGCTGCCGGGCCCCGACGCCGAGCGGGTCGCGGTCGCCGGGGCCCGCGGCGTCCGGCTCGACGGGCTGGCCCGCCACCACGTCGGCCCGCCGCGGGTGCACGGCGTGGTGCTCGGCTACGCCGGCCCGACGGCCGCGGAACTCCGCGCGGCGCTGCCCGCCGCCGTCGCCGCGCTAGGTTCACCCGCGTGACCCTCACCCTGCACCGCGGTGACATCACGACCGACGCCGACGCGGACGCGATCGTCAACGCCGCCAACTCCAGCCTGCTCGGCGGCGGGGGCGTGGACGGCGCGATCCACCGCGCCGCCGGCCCCGCCCTGCTGGAGGAGTGCCGGCGCATCGGGCACTGCGCCACCGGCGACGCCGTGATCACCGGCGCGGGCCGGCTACCGGTCCGCCACGTCGTCCACACCGTCGGCCCCGTGTGGACCGGCGGTCGGGACGGCGAGCCCGGGCTGCTCGCGTCCTGCCACCGCCGCGCGATCGAGCTGGCCGCAGCGCACGGCTGCGCCCGCGTCGCGTTCCCCGCGATCAGCTGCGGGGTGTACGGCTACCCGCCGGAGCTGGCCGCGCCGGTCGCGGTCGGCGCCGTCCGGGAGGCGCTCGCCGCGCACCCCGACGTCGTCGAGGTGCGGTTCTGGCTGTTCGACGACGAGGTGCACGCGGCGTTCGCGGCGGCCCTGAGGGAGGGCTGATGGACGAGCGCTTCCAGCCGGAGACCCTCGACGACTGGCGCGCCTGGCTCGCCGAGCACCACACCCGCGACGCGGGGGTGTGGCTGGTGACCTGGCGGGCGGGGTCGGGACGGCTGCGCCTGACCTACGACGAGGTCGTCGAGCAGGCGCTGTGCTTCGGCTGGGTCGACAGCCGGCCCCGCGCCCTGGACGAGCAGCGCACGATGCTGTGGTTCGCCCCGCGCAAGCCGGGCAGCGGCTGGTCGCGGCCCAACAAGCAGCGCGTGGAGCGGCTGCTCGCCGCCGGGCTCATGGAGCCGGCCGGGCTGGCGGTGGTGGAGCGGGCGAAGGCCGACGGGTCGTGGACGCTGCTCGACGCCGTCGAGGACCTGGTCGTGCCCGACGACCTCGCCGCCGCCCTCGCCGCGCACCCGCCGGCCGCCGAGCACTGGGAGGCGTTCCCGCGCTCGGTCAAGCGGGGGATCCTGGAGTGGATCGTGCAGGCGAAGCGGCCGGGGACCCGGGCGGAGCGGGTCCGGGAGACCGCGGAGAAGGCGCAGGTCGACGAGCGGGCGAACCAGTGGCGGCCGCGATCGTGAGCGCGAGGCGGCGGACCCCCTCCCGGATCCGGTCCGGCGTCGCCGCGGCGTAGCCGATCACGAAGCCGGGCGGCCCGGGGACGAGCCGGCAGCGCGACAGGGACTGCAGGTCGACGCCGGCGGCGAGCGCCCCGTCGACCACCGCCGCGTCGTCGAGCGGGCCGGGCAGCGTCACGGTGAGGTGCAGCCCCGCGGCGACGCCCTGCACCCCGGCCCGGGGCAGGTGCTCGGCCAGCGCGGCCAGCAGGGCGTCGCGCCGGGCGCGCTGGCGGGCGCGGACCAGCCGCAGGTGCCGGTCGAACCCGCCGGAGTCGAGCAGGTGGGCCAGGACGAGCTGCCCCAGGGCCGGCGTGGCGATGTCGGACCACTGCTTGGCCTCGACGAGCGCGTCGTGCAGGTGCGGCGGCGGCACCACCCACCCCAGCCGCAGCGCCGGGGACAGCGTCTTGGACACGCTGCCGATGTGCACGACCCGGTCGGGCGCGAGGGCCTGGACGGCCGCGACGGGCGCCCGGTCGTAGCGGTGCTCGGCGTCGTAGTCGTCCTCGACGACGAGCCCGCCGCCGCGCGCCCACGCCACCAGCTCGCGGCGGCGCGCCGCCCCCAGCACGACACCGGTCGGGAACTGGTGCGCGGGCGTCGCCAGCACGGTGGGGACGCCGGTGGCGGCCAGCGCGGCGACGTCGAGCCCCTCGGCGTCCACCGGGACGGGCACGATCTCCAGGCCGCGGCGGGCCATCTGGTCGCGCGTGCCGGGGGAGCCGGGGTCCTCGAACGCGAGCCGCCGCTCCCCGCGCTCGCGCAGCACCTGCGCCAGCAGCGACAGGCCCTGCGCGACGCCGTTGACGACGAGCACGTCGTGCGGCGCGGCCCGGACCCCGCGGCTGCGGGTGAGCCAGGCGGCCAGCGCGGTGCGCAGCGCCGGCGTGCCGCGCGGGTCGCCGTAGCCGAGCGCGGACGCGGGCAGGTCGGCCAGCACCGCCCGCTCCGCCCGCAGCCACGCGGTGCGGGGGAACGCCGACAGGTCGGGCAGGCCCGGGCGCAGGTCGATCTCCGGCGCCGGGCGCGCGACGATCGGCGCACCCGTCGGTGCGGCCGTCGCGGTGGCCACCACGCGGGTGCCGCCCCCGCGGTGCCCGGCGACCACGCCCTCGTCGGCCAGCCGCCGGTAGGCCTCCACGACCACCCCGCGGGAGACGCCGAGCCGGTCGGCGAGCGCGCGCGTCGCGGGCAGCGCCGCGCCGACGGCCAGGGTCCCGTCGGCGATCGCCGCGCGGACCGTCGCGGTGAGCCAGCCCGTGATCCCGTGCCGGGGGACGGCGGCGGCGTCGACGGCGAGCCACTCCATGGTCCGGTGCACCCGCCCTTCCTTGGTCCTGTCGCCGGGACCAAGCGTGCCCCACCGTGGACGCGGTGACCACCCGTCCCGCCCTGTCCGCCGCTCTCGGCATGGTCTGCGTCGGCAGCTCCGTCGCCGTCTCGACCACCATCGTCGACGCCCCGCTGTTCACCCTCCAGGCGCTGCGCTACGGCCTCGCGGCCGTCCTCATGCTCGCGATCGGCGCGCTGACCGGTCGGGCGCTGCCGCGGCCGCGCGGCCGGGAGTGGGCCTGGCTCGCCGGCGTGGCCGGGCTGGGCCTGGTGCTGTTCAACGTCGCCGTCGTCCGCGGGGTGGCCCACGCCGAGCCGGCCGTCATCGGCGTGGCCGTCGCCGCCGTCCCGCTGGCCCTGGCCATCGGCGGCCCGCTCGCCGCCGGTCGCCGGCCCGCGCCCGGGACGCTCGCCGGGGCCGCGCTCGTCACGGCGGGCGCCGTGCTCGTGCAGGGCGGCGGGCGCACCGACCTCGCCGGCGTCGGCTGGGCCGTGCTCGTGCTCGCCTGCGAGATCGGGTTCACGCTCTGCGCCCTGCCCGTGCTGGCCCGCCTCGGGCCGTGGGGGGTCACGCTGCACGCCGTCGGGATGGCTGCGGTCGGGCTGACCGCGCTGGGCCTGCTGGTCGAGGGACCGGGCGCCGCCCTCGACGGCGGCGACCTGCTCGCCGCCGCGCACCTCGCCGTCGTCGTCACCGTGGTGGCGTTCCTGCTGTGGTACTCCGCGGTCGGCCGGCTGGGGGCCGCCCGGGCCGGGCTGTTCACCGGGGTCGCGCCCGTGGCCGCCGCGGCGGGCGGGGTCCTGCTCGGCGGACCGGTGCCCGCACCGGGCGTCTGGCTGGGGATCGGGGTCGTCGGGCTGGGGGTGGCGGTCGGGATGCGCGCACCGGAGCGCGGCGCGCCGGCTTCGCGGGTCGCGCTGCGGGGTACATCCGGACCATGACGCAGCCGGAGAACACCACCCCGCTCGAGGTCACCGAGGACGCGCACCCCGACCGCCGCGAGCACGCGAAGGCCTCCCCGCACGTCGACGACGACGCCCTCGCCGAGCGCACGCAGCACGAGCGCGAGCTGGTGGAGCGGGACCGGGGCTGACGTGCCCTCGACCCCGCGCGGCCCCCGCTGGCGGCGGGACCGCCTGCTGCCCGTGCTGGGGGCGGTGGCGGCCGTCGCGATCCTCGCCGGCCTGGTGGGGAGCCTGCTCGCCCCCTCCAGCACCGGGAGCGGCGACGACGACGGCGGCGCGGCCGTCGAGTCGGTCGCCCTGCGCGACGTCGACGACCTGCGCGACCACGTCGGGCAGCAGGTCGTCGTCGACGGCGCGGAGGTCGAGAGCGTGCCGGCCGACGAGGGCTTCTGGGTCGACGCCGGCGGCGACCGCGTGTGGGTGCAGGTCGACACGGCGGGGGAGAGCCCCTACACCGTGACCGACGGCCAGCGGGTCGCCTTCAGCGGCCTCGTCGTGGCCCACGACGCCGACTTCGCGCGCCGGCCCGACTTCCCCGCGGCCGACGCCGAGGAGCTCACCGAGGCCGGCGCGCACGTGGAGGTGGACGTGTCGGACCTGCAGCTGGGCCAGCCGCCCGGCTAGCCCTGGTGCGGGTAGCGCGACACGGTCGGCGGCACCAGCGTCTCCTTGATCGTCCGCGGGCTGGTCCAGCGCAGCAGGTTGTGCACCGAGCCGGCCTTGTCGTTGGTGCCGCTGCCGCGGCCGCCGCCGAAGGGCTGCTGCCCGACGACCGCGCCCGTGGGCTTGTCGTTGACGTAGAAGTTGCCGGCGGCGAACCGCAGCGCCTCGCTCGCGCGGGCGACCGCGGCCCGGTCGCGGGCGATCACCGAGCCGGTGAGGCCGAACGGCGCGCCCTCGTCGACCTTGCGCAGGACGGTGTCGAAGTCGCCGTCGTCGTAGACGTGCACCGCCAGCAGCGGACCGAAGAACTCCGTGCCGAACACGGCGTGGGTGGGGTCGCCGCCGACGGCGATCGTCGGGCGGACGAAGTACCCCTGCTCGTCCGACGCCGTGCCGCCGGCGATCACCTCCAGCTCGGTGCGGGCGACCTCCTGGGCGGCGACGAGCTTGTCGTAGGCGCGGCGGTCGATCACCGCGCCCAGGAAGTTGGAGAAGTCCTCGACGTCGCCCATCGCCAGGGCGTCGGTCTCGGCGGCGAGGTCGTCGCGCATCCGCGTCCACAGCGAGCGCGGCACGTAGGCGCGCGACGCGGCGGAGCACTTCTGGCCCTGGTACTCGAACGCGCCGCGGACGAGCGCGGTGCGCAGCACGTCGACGTCGGCGGACGGGTGGGCCACGACGAAGTCCTTGCCGCCGGTCTCGCCGACCAGCCGCGGGTAGGTGGCGTACCGCTCGATGTTGCGCCCCACCTGCTGCCACAGGTGCTGGAACGTCGCCGTGCTGCCGGTGAAGTGGATCCCGGCGAGCGCGCGGTCGGCCAGCAGGACCTCGGAGACGTCGCGGCCGTCGCCGGTGAGCAGGGTGATCACGCCCGGGGGCAGCCCCGCCTCCTCCAGCAGCCGCATCGTGAACTGCGCGGCGAGGGTCTGGGTGGGCGAGGGCTTCCACACGACCGTGTTGCCCATCAGCGCCGGCGCGGTGGGGAGGTTGCCGGCGATGGCCGTGAAGTTGAACGGGGTGATCGCGTAGACGAAGCCCTCCAGCGGGCGGTAGTCCGTGCGGTTCCACACGCCGGGGGAGCTCTCCGGCTGGATCTCGTGGAGCCCGCGGGCGAACGCGACGTTGAACCGCCAGAAGTCGGCCAGCTCGCAGGCGCTGTCGATCTCGGCCTGGTAGCAGGTCTTGGACTGCCCCAGCATCGTCGCGGCGTTCATGCGGTCGCGCCAGGGCCCGGACAGCAGGTCGGCGGCGCGCAGCAGCACCGCGGCGCGCTCGTCGAACGGCAGCGCGCGCCAGCCCGGCGCGGCCCGCAGCGCGGCCTCGACGCCGGCCTTCGCGTCCTCCCGCGTGGCGTTCGCGCCGGTCCCCAGCACGCGGGCGTGGTCGTGCGGGGCGACCACGTCGAACGGGGCGCCGCCGGGGACGTGCTGCCGGCCGTCGATCGTGACGGTCAGCTCGTGGTGGACGCCGCCGACCTCGACCAGCGCCTCCTGCAGCGACGCCCGCTCCGGGCTGCCGGGGGCGTAGCTGCGGACCGGCTCGTTGCGCGGCGCCGGGGGGCGGGTGAGGGCGTCCATGGGGGCAGCGTAGGAAGCCGGGGGCGGCGCGGGCTGGTGCGATCCGACGACAACCGCCGCCGGACCGGTGCGATCCGCCAAGCCGCTCCCCGTCCCCGGCTGCAGCAAGGTGGCTCTGCTGCAACGGAGCTGCAGCAGGGCCACCTTGCTGCGACGGGGGCGGGGGGTGGGCTGGGGCGAGGGTCGCGGGGCGGGGGTCAGCGGGGGCGGGCCGCGCGCAGGAGGTGGAGGTGGGTCACCAGGCGGGCCGCCGGGTCCGTCAGGACCACCCCCGCCACCGCCGTGGCGCGGCGCAGGCGGTGGCGCAGCGTGTTGGGGTGGATCGTCAGGGCCGCGGCGGCGGCGCCGACGTCGCCCAGGTGGTCCAGCAGCGCCCGCACCGACGGGGCCAGGGCCGAGCCGTGCGCGGCGTCGTGGGCGAGCAGGGCCGCGGCGGCCGGGTCGTCGAGGTCGGCCAGGCGGGCGAGGACGGTGTCGAGCTGGATCTGCGCCCGCAGGTCGGCCAGGGCGGCCACGTCCCGGCCGGGCGGGAGGGCGTCGAGGACGCGGTCGGCGTCGGCGCGGCTGGCGGGTGCGCCGGCCAGCCCGGGCGTCACGGTGCCGATCCCGGCCCGCACGGCGCCCCCGGTGCGCGGGCGGGCCGCGGTGGCGATCTCCTCGCCCAGCGCGCGGACGGTGGCCGGCACCTCCCCGCCGGACCGCAGCCCGGGCAGCACGGCGTACACCCGCCCGTCGACCGCGGTGACCAGCGCGTCGCGCCGGTACGCCGCCGCGTGCACCGCCACCACCTCGGCGAGCTCGCCGACCGCCAGCTCCCGGGCGGCCGCGTCGTCCCCGTCGTGCACCGCGAACGCGACGACGACGGCGGGCGCGTCCGCGTCGATGCCGAACGCGGCCGCGGCGAGGTCGGCGGCCACCCGCCCGTCGAGCAGCCCGGCGACGACGTCGCGGCCCAGCCGGGTGCCGGGCGCGGGCTCGGCCCGGCGCCGGGCCAGGTGCTGCGCGGCGACCCGTGCCGCGCCGAGCAGCACCGTCCCGGCCCGCTCGGCCAGGGGCGCGTCGCCCTCCTGCACCCAGATCGTGCCCAGCGGCCGGCGGCCCGCGTGGATGCCCGCGGCCAGCCGGGCGCGGATCCCCAGCTCGGGGTGCTCGTCGACGCGCACCACCTCCTCGCTCTCCCGCAGCCGGGCGAACACCCCCCACGACCGCAGCGTGGCCAGGTAGTCGGCCGGCCCCTGCCGGCCGAGGATCGACAGCCGCCGCAGCTCGTCGGGGGTCGTGGCGTCGGTGCGGGAGTAGGCCAGCACACGGCTCGCGGTGTCCTCGATGCTCACCAGCCCGCCGGTGAGCCGCCCGACCGTCTGCGCCAGCGCGTCGAGCCCGTCCGGCCCGGGCGGGTCCCCGACGTCGAGTGCGGCGTGGATCAGCTGGTCGAGCCGGTCCCACCGCGCGTCCGGGCGGACGGCGAGCAGGGCGACGCCGGCGTCGGCGGCGGCCGGGCGCAGGTCGTCGCCCGGCTCCTTGACGGCGACGGCCACGGCGCCGTGCCGGGCGGCGGCCCGCAGCGGGTGCAGGGCGTCGCGGCCGCGCACCCCGACGACGAGCACGATGCGCCCGGGGTGCTCGACCGGGTCGTCGTCGGGGTCGACGATCGCGGTGCCGGTGACCCCGGCGTCCAGCCCGCACGGGGCGACCACGACGTCCACCAGCGGCTCGCCCAGCGCGGCCAGGACCTGCGCCAGCGTCGTCTCCATCGGCCGATGCTACGACCGCCGGCGGCGATCGTCGTCGGATCGGACGACCCGGTCGCCGGCCGGCCCGATTAGCGTCCCCGCCCATGCTGAGGACCGCGATGCTGGCCGCGTCCCGTTCCCGCGCGCTGCGCGCCGTCGCCGAGGACGCGCCGCTGCTGCGCCCCGTGGTCGACCGGTTCGTCGCCGGGACGACCGTCGACGAGGTGCTCGCCGTCGCCCGGGCGCTCACCGCCGACCGGCTGGTGACGATCGACCACCTCGGCGAGGACACCACCGAGCGGGCCCAGGCGCAGGCCACCGTCGAGGCCTACCGCGTGCTGCTGCGCCGCGTGGCCGACGAGGGCCTGGCCGACCGCGTCGAGGTGTCGGTGAAGCTCTCGGCCCTGGGCCAGAGCCTGCCCCACGACGCCGACAAGATCGCGCTGGAGCACGCGCGGCAGGTCTGCGAGGCGGCCCGCGCGGCGGGGACGACGGTCACCGTCGACATGGAGGGGCACACCACCACCGACTCCACGCTGGGGATCGTGCGCGACCTGCGCCTGGACCACCCGTGGGTCGGCGCGGTCCTGCAGGCCCAGCTGCGCCGCACCGAGGCCGACTGCCGCGACCTGGCCGGGCCCGGCTCGCGCGTCCGGCTGTGCAAGGGCGCCTACGCCGAGCCGGCGTCGGTGGCCTTCACCGACCGGGCCGAGGTGGACCGGTCGTTCGTCCGCTGCCTGAAGATCCTCGTGGCCGGCCGGGGCCTGCCCATGGTGGCCACCCACGACCCCGTCCTCATCGACATCGCCCGCCACCTCGGGCGCGACCGCGCCCACGAGATCCAGATGCTGCACGGCGTGCGCCCCCGCGCGCAGGTCGAGCTGGCCGCGGCGGGGGAGACCGTCCGCGTCTACCTGCCCTACGGCACCGAGTGGTACGGCTACTTCGTCCGGCGCCTCGCCGAGCGGCCCGCCAACCTCGCGTTCTTCGCCCGATCCCTGCTGACGAGGGGCTGACCCGCCATGACCGCACCGACGAGCGCGCTGCTGCGCCGCAAGCCCATCGACGAGGTCGAACCCGAGACGAGCGGCGGGCTGGCGAAGACGCTGACGCTGCGCCAGCTCACCGCCATCGGTGTCGGCGGCATCATCGGCGCGGGGATCTTCTCCCTCGCTGGCGCCGTCGCCAACGAGACCGCCGGCCCGGCCGTGGTGATCTCCTTCCTCATCGCCGGGGTCGCGAGCGCGGCGGCGGCGTTCTCCTACGCCGAGTTCGCCGGCCTGATCCCGCGGGCCGGGTCGGCCTACACCTACGGCTACGTGGTGCTCGGGGAGTTCGCCGCGTGGTTCATCGGCTGGGACCTGCTGCTGGAGTACACCGCGATCGTCGCCGTCGTGGCCATCGGCATCTCCGGCTACTTCAACGACCTGCTCGGCTTCGTCGGGCTGGAGCTGCCGGGCTGGATGCTCGGCGCGCCCGGCACCGAGGGCGAGGGCGTCGCGCCGGGCACGTACGCCGTCGACCTGTTCGCCATGCTGCTGTGCCTGCTCATCGCATTCGTGCTCAACCGGGGCATGCGCGGCGCCGCCCGGTTCGAGACGGCCCTGGTGTACCTCAAGGTCGCCGTCGTGCTGCTCGTGATCGTGGTCGGCTTCTTCTACATCGACGCCGGCAACTACGCGGAGTTCTTCCCGTTCGGCCTGACGGGGGCCTTCACCGGCGCCGCCACCGTGTTCTTCGCCGTGTTCGGCTACGACGCCATGAGCACGGCCGCGGAGGAGTCGAAGGACTCGCAGAAGCACATGCCCAAGGCGATCCTGTACTCGCTGGGCATCTCGATGGTGCTCTACGTGCTGGCCTGCCTGGTGCTCACCGGGATGGTGAACTACCGCGACATCGACGGCGAGGCCGCGTTCTCCGCCGCGTTCGCCGACGTCGGGCTGCCGCTGCTGGGCGCGATCATCGCCGCCGGCGCCATCCTGGGCATCCTCACCGTGCTGTTCACGTTCCTCATGGGCGCCTCGCGCGTCGGCTACTCGATGAGCCGCGACGGCCTGCTGCCCGGGTGGTTCGGCCGGACCAACCCGCGCAACGGGGCCCCGAACCGCATCACCTGGGTGCTCGGCGTCGCCGCGGCGGTGATCGCCGGCTTCCTGCCGATCAACGAGGCGGCGGAGCTGACCAACATCGGCATCCTGCTCGCCTTCGTCGTGGTCTGCATCGCCGTCGTCGTGCTGCGCTACCGCCGCCCCGACCTGCCGCGCTCGTTCAGGTGCCCCGGCATGCCGTTCGTGCCGCTCATCGGGGTGGTGTTCAGCCTCTGGCTGATCAGCTTCCTGGCCCCCGAGACGTGGCTGCGCTTCGGTGCGTGGTTCCTGCTCGGGCTGGTCGTGTGGCTGGTCTACGGACGCCGGAAGTCGAAGCTGGCCCGCACGCCGTAGCCGGGGCGGGCGTGGTTCGCTGGGCCGTGCGCACCGTCGAACTGCTGCCCGACGCCGGGCTCGCCGCCGCCGTCCGCGACGCGTGGGCCCGGCTCGCCGACGCCGGCCTGCCGTCGCTGGGCGGGCACCCCCACCCGACGAACCGCCCGCACCTGACGCTGGCCTCGGCGCCGGACCTCCCGCCGCTCGGGCCGGTGCTGGGCGCGCTGCCCGTGCCCGTGCGGCTGGCGGGGGTGCTGGCCTTCGGCGGCGACCGCGGGGCGCTGGTCTGGGCGGTGGTGCCCAGCCGGGCGCTGCTCGACCTGCACGCCGCGGTCGCCGCCGCGCTGGACGTCCCCGGCGACTCGCACCACGCGCCCGGCCGCTGGACCCCGCACCTGTCCCTGGCCCTGCGCACGACGCCGCAGGAGCGGGCCGCGGCCGTCGCGCTGCTGGCCGAGCTGCCCGAGGTGGCCGGGTCCCTCACCGCGGCCCGCACCTACGACGGCGCGACCCGGACGACGCGCCGGCTCCCCTGACCGGTCCGTCGAGGTGCACTCCCGGTCGCGGCGCAGGCGCCCGGCTACGGTCCGGAGAACGGCTGATCACGATCCGGGTGCGGCGCCAGCGCGCCGGGGGACGCGCCGCCACGATGGCGCCCCGTCCCCCATCGGAAGGAACTCCCCGTGGTCTCCATCGCCGCCGCCGTCCTGTTCGGCCTCGCGCTCCTGTTCCAGCTCATCGGCAACCCGATCCCGGTGCTCACCGCCGACGTGCTCATCACCGCCGGCCTGCTCTGCGTCGCCCTGCACCTGGCGGGGATCGGCGCGACCCGCCGCACCCGCTCGCGCCGCTGACGTCCGGTCGTCCCGGCGCCCGGCGCACCCGGTCCGGTCCCGCCGGGGCCGGACCGGACCGCGGGCGGGCCGTCGGCGACGGCCGCGCGGCCGGTGGTGCGGACCCCGCCGACGCGGGGGATCAGCCGTTGCCGTACACCCGGCGCGGCGTGACGAGCACGGCGACGCGACCCTCCTCCCGCATCGTGCGGTCGTAGGCGTCCCAGTCGTCGTGCGTGCCGCCGGCCGCGGTGAACACCGCGCGCAGCAGCAGGCGGAGCTCCTCGGCGCCGGTGTCCCCGGGGCCGACCAGCTCGCTGTCGCCGTCGACGCCGACCCACCGCCAGCCCGAGCGGAACAGCAGCGAGGTGGCCGGGCGCTCCCGCAGCGCGCGGAGCTTCACGGGGCCGTAGGTGACGTAGCCGACGACCGGTGCCCCGGTGCGCGGGTGGTCGAGCACGCCCGCGTTCACCAGCGAGGTGTGCGGCGTGCCGTCGGCGCGGACGACGGCCACACCGGCCAGCCCGTGCTCCTGGGCGACCATGCGGCGGACGGGGTCCAGGTCGATGCTCATGGGGTGCAGTCTGGCCCCGTCCGGCCCGCTCAGGACATGGCGGCGAGGAGCGCCTGGCAGGCCCGCTCGCAGCGGCGGCAGGCCTCGGCGCAGACGCGGCAGTGCTCCATGCCCTCCGCGCCGTGGGCCTCGCACTCCTCGGCGCAGATCCGGCAGGCCGTCGCGCACGCCTCCAGGACCGCGCGCGTCATCGCGGCGTCGTAGGCGGTCTGCCGCGACATCACCCGGCCGGTCGCCGTGCAGACGTCGGCGCAGTCCAGGTCGAGGCGGATGCACCGCGCCATCGCGGCGACGTCGGACTCGGACAGGCACGCGTCGGCGCACGCCGTGCACGCCTGCGCGCAGTCGACGCAGGCGGCGATGCACTCGGCGAGGGCGTCGCGGTCGAGGTCGAAGTGGGCGGGGGTGGTGTCGAGCATGTCTCCGGCGCGGGTCATGCGCCCCGACTACCCGTTCCCAGCCGGGCCAGGGCCGTGTCCAGGTCGTCGACGTCGGCGTACTTGGCGTCGAGGTCGGCGAGGTTGCTCGCGTGCAGCTCCGGGGAGCGGTCCGCGCACGCCTGCCGCACGACGTGGGCCCGGAAGCCGTGGTGCAGCGCGTCGGTGGCCGTGGCGCGGACGCACCCCGACGTCGACACCCCCGCGACGACGAGCGTGTCGACGCCGAGCGCGTGCAGCGTCGGCGCCAGCGACGTGCCGGCGAACCCGCTGGCGTACTGCTTGACGACCACCGGCTCCCCCGGCGCCGGGTCGAGCACCAGCCCGCCCCAGCCGCCCGGCGCGCCCTCGGCGAAGGCCGCCAGGGCGGGCACCTTGCGGACGAACAGCCCGCCGTCGGTGAGGTCGGCGGAGTACCGGACCAGCGTCCAGACGACCGGGTGCCCGGCCGCCCGCGCCGCGTCGACCAGCGCGCGGGCGGCGTCGACCGCGGGGCCGGGGTCGGGCAGGAGGAACGGTCCGCCCGGCTCGGTGTAGGCCCGGACGAGGTCGATGACGACGACCGCCGGCCGCGCCCCCCACCCGACCCGCCCGGAGAACGCCGCCCCGTGCGGCCCGGTCATCGCGGCTCCGCCGCCCGTGCGCGGATGTGGCGGTCAGGACCGCCACATCCGCGCACGGGGCGCGTCAGCGCCACGCCGGCCGCTTCGGGGCGGGCAGGCCCGTCTCCGCCTCGCAGTGGGCGAGGATCTCCTCCAGCGGCGGGCCCATGTCGAACACCGGCAGCTCGGCCGGGCGGTCCGCCCGCATCTGCGCCCGCAGGGCCTCGGTCGCCGCGGTGTCGACCCCGCCGTCGCCGACCACCACGCCGTAGCGCCGGGCGCCCTCGGCCGTCACGAGCCCGCGCCGCACCTCCAGCTCCACCAGGGCCGGGTCGCGCTCCAGCGGGTCGCCCCACCCGCCGCCGCCCCAGGTGACGAAGTGCAGGACGTCCCCGGGCTGCACCTTCACGTCGTGGCACTTCGACGGGAGGACCGTCCTCGTGCCGTCGGCGTGCTCCAGCCACTTGCGCCCGCGCGCACCGGGCGTGCCGCCGTTGACGCCCCACGGGTAGGTCAGCCAGCGGTCGTCGTGGATCGCGATCTCGCCCGGCTCCTCGAACACGTACGCGACGTCGACGCCGTTGCCGCCGCGGTGCAGGCCCGCCCCGCCGGTGTCGGCGACGGTCTCCCACTTCTCGATCCGCAGCGGGTAGTACGACTCCAGGTACTCGCACGGGATGTTGACGAAGCTCGGCCACAGCGAGTGGCCGTCGGGCCCGTCGCCCAGCGGGCGGCCGGGGATGCCGCCGAAGCCGATCGAGTACAGCTGGAACCACTCGCCGGCCCGGTCGCCCGAGGTGTAGTGCCCCGAGTACATGAAGTGCGGCGACGAGGAGAAGCCCGCGGCGTTGAGCAGCGCCGGGTTGGTCTGCCCGAGCAGCCCGCCGAACAGGTCGAACACCCGCCCGATGCCGTGGTTGCGCCCGTTGAGCGACGCCGGGTGCTTGGGCTTCCAGTACGACCCGTCCGGGATCGTCACGTCCACCAGCGGGTAGAAGCCGTCGTTCCACAGGATCTGCGGGTCGGCGACGGTGATCATGTAGATCCCGAAGAACATCCGGGTGAGGTTCTCGTTGATGTAGTAGTTGATCGGGCCGACGGCCTGCGGGGAGCTGCCGGTGAAGTCGATGTGCACCTTGTCGCCGGTGCGCGTGAGCGACATCTTCAGCTCGTAGGGGCCGTTCCCGACCCCGTCGTCGCAGATGTAGTCGGTGAACGAGAGCGTGCGGCCCTCCTCGAACACCACCGACAGCAGCACCTTCATCGCGTCGTAGTTGCGCTGCAGCAGCGCCTCCAGCGCCGAGAGGTACACCCCGGTGCCGAACCGCTCGCACATCTCCACGACGCGGCGCCCCGCCGTGCGGCAGGCGGCGACCAGCCCGTTGAGGTCGGCGCGGTTCCAGTCGGGCATCCGCACCTGGTTGAGGATGATCTTCAGGGCGTCGGTGTTGAGCACGCCCTTCGAGTAGAGCTTGAAGGGCGGGATGACCACGCCCTCCTCGTAGATCGTGCGGGCGTCCGTGGGCATCGACGACGGCGTCTTCCCGCCGACGTCGGACATGTGCCCGAACATCGACGCCCACCCGACCACCCGGCCCTCGTGGAAGATCGGCATGACGACGAGCCAGTCGTTGGCGTGGCTGATCGCCGCCCCGCACGCGTACGGGTCGGAGGTGAGCAGCACGTCGCCCTCCTCGACCGTGCCGTCGAACCCGTCGAGGAAGTCGGGCACCGACAGCCCGAACTGCCCGACGACCATCTTCCCGTCCGGGTCGCCGATCAGCGGGAACTCGTCGTGCTGCTCGCGGATGCCGGGGGAGAGCGCCGTGCGGAACAGCACCTCGTCCATCTCGTAGCGGGCGTTGCGCAGCCCGTTCTCGATGAGGTCCAGCGTCACCGGGTCGACGTGGCCCCGCTCGACGGGGCCGGTCGCGGTCTCGACGATCGTCGCCATCTCAGTCCTCCGGGCGGATCAGCAGGGAGCCCGACGGGTGCACGGTCGCGGCGTGCCCCGGCAGGACGAGGGTCGTGGAGTCCATCTCGGTGACGATCGCCGGTCCGGTGACCACGTCGCCGGCCCGCAGCGCCGCGCGGTCGTAGACGGCGGCGTCGACGGAGGCGCCGCCGACGTGGATCGGGTGGGTGTCGACCGGTTCCGGCGGGCCCTCGGTCGGCGGCAGCGTCACCCCCGCCACCGACGGGCGCGGGCCGGAGACGGTGGCCCGGGCGTTGACCAGCTCGTGGTCGGCGGTCAGCAGGAAGGAGAACAGCCGCTCGTGCTCGGCGTCGAAGCGCGCCGCGAGCGCGGTCAGGTCGGGCTCGTCGACGACGACCGGGATCTCGAAGCCCTGGCCGTGGTAGCGGACGTCCACCTGGTAGGTGGTCGTCTGGTCGTGGGTGGGCACGCCCTGCTCGGCCAGCCGCCCGCCGGCCTCGGCCGCGAGCTCGCGCAGGATGCGGTCCAGGTCCTCCGACGTCAGGTCGGCGAAGCGGCGCAGCACCGTGCGCGCCGACTCGCTGCGCCGCGACGTCGTCGCGTCCCCGAGCGCGCACAGCACGCCGGGCGACGGCGGCACGATCACCGGCCACGCCCCGGTCAGCTTCCCGAGGGCGTTGGCGTGCAGCGGGCCGGCCCCGCCGAAGGCGACGAGCGCGAAGTCGCGCGGGTCGAACCCCTGCTGGACGCTGACCAGCCGCAGGCCGCCCAGCATGTTCTCGTTGACGATGTCGACGATCCCGGCCGCGGCGGCCTCCGTCGACAGCCCCATGCTCTCGGCGACCTTCGACACCGCCGCCCGCGCCGCCTCCGGGTCGAGCTGCACCTCCCCGCCGGCCAGGGCCGAGGGCAGGTAGCCGAGCACGACGTTGGCGTCGGTGACGGTCGGCTCGGTGCCGCCCCGGCCGTACGCGGCCGGGCCGGGGTCGGCGCCGGCGCTCTGCGGGCCGACCCGCAGCGCCCGGGTCAGCTCGGGGACGTGGGCGATCGACCCGCCGCCCGCGCCGACCGTGCGCACGTCCACGCTGGACGCGCGCACCGTCAGGTCGCCCACCTTCGTCTCCCGGCCGATGCGCGGGGTGAGGCCCTGCACCAGCGCGACGTCGGTGGACGTGCCGCCCATGTCGAAGGTGATGAGGTCGGAGAACCCGCACTGCTCGGCGATCCACACCGCGCCGGTGACGCCGCCGGCCGGGCCGGACAGCAGCATCGTCACGGGCGCGTCGATCGCCGCCCGCGCGCCGGACAGGCCGCCGTCGCTGCGCAGGATGGCCAGCTCCCCGCCGACCCCGCCCTCGCGCAGGCGGTCGGACAGCGTCTCGACGTACCGCTTGACCTGCGGCTGCACGTAGCCGTTGGCCACGGTCGTCACGGTGCGCTCGTACTCGCGCAGCTCGGGCAGCACGTCGGAGGACAGCGACACGGGCACGCCGGGGAGCACCTCGGCGGCGATCTCGCGCACCCGCTGCTCGTGGGCGGGGTCGGCGAAGGAGTTGATGAGCGAGACGGCGAGCGCGTCGATCCCGGTCAGCCGGCCCAGCTGGGCGCGCACGTCGTCCTCGTCGAGCGGGCGCACGACCGCGCCGTCGCTGGCCAGGCGCTCGTCCACCTCGACGGTGTTCTCCAGCGCCGCCAGCGGCTCGGGCTTGGGCCAGATGATCCAGCCCGCCAGCCCGCCGGGGACGAACGAGCGGGCGATCTGCAGCACCTGGCGGAAGCCGCGCGTCGTGACCAGCCCGACGGTGGCGCCCTTGCCCTCCAGGATCGCGTTGGTGGCGACGGTGGTGCCGTGCAGCACCTGCCCCACCTCGGACAGGGAGATGCCGGCGTCCTCGCACACGCGGGCGATGCCGTGGAGCACGCCGACGGCCTGGTCGGCGGGCGTGGAGGCGGTCTTCGCCCGCCACGTCGCGCCGGTGGCCTCGTCGACGAGCAGGACGTCGGTGAACGTGCCGCCCACGTCCACCCCGAGCCGGTAGGTCATGCCGACCCCTCCTCGAGCGGGGCGGCGGCCGGAGCCGGTGCCGTGGGCGTGGTCGGCGTCGTCATGGGCTCTCCTGCTGGCCGGCGCGGACCATCACGGCCCGGGCGTTGCGGATGTGGGCGGTCATCACGGCGCGCGCCCACGCCGGGTCGCCGGCGCGCAGGGCGGCGACGATCTCGACGTGGTGCGCGAGGCTGCGCTGCAGCGACGGGGCGTCGTAGGCGTGGAAGTTGCGCAGCACGATCGGGGCGCGGACGGCGCCCGCGAGCGCGGCGGCGAGCGCGGGGTGGTCGGCCAGGGCGACGAGCCGGTCGTGGAACGCGCGGTTGAGCGGCACGAGCGCGTCGAGGTCCTCCTGCGCCACCCGGACCATCCGGGCGGCCAGGTCGTCGAGGTCGTCGGCGTCCGCGGCGGTGGCGCGGGGCACGGCCAGCTCCGTGAGCTGCGGCTCCAGCAGGGCGCGCAGCTCGAACACGCCCTCCAGCTCGCGGCGCGACCAGGTGGCCACGCGCGCCCCGCGGTTGGGGACCAGCTCGACGAGCCCCTCGGCGGCCAGCCGGCCCAGCGCCTCGCGGACCGGCGTGCGGCTCACGCCCAGGCGGTCGGCCAGCTCCGTCTCGGCCAGCCGCGCCCCGGCGGTGAGCTCGCCGCCCAGGATCAGGTCGCGCACGGCGGCGTGCGTCCGCACCGCCGACGTCCGCGCCATGTGTGACCTCCAGCACCGGGGATTGCGTGCAATGTAGGGACGGGTGGTGCCACTGGCAAGGGATCGGCGTTACGTTGCATGCATGGCCGACCTCCTGTCGGGGCCGCGCGCCCCCCGTGCCCGGCTGCGCGAACTGCTCGACGGCGCCCGGCGGGGCGGCGGCCCCGTGCTCGCGCCGGGCGCGTACGACGCCCTGACCGCCCGGCTGGTCGAGCAGGCGGGTTTCGACGTCGTCTACATGACCGGCTTCGGGACGACGGCCTCGCTGATCGGCCGCCCGGACGTCGGGCTGCTCACCGGCACGGAGATGGTGGACGGCGCCCGGCGCCTCGCCGCCGCCGTCGACGTGCCCGTGATCGCCGACGCCGACACCGGCTACGGCAACGCGATCAACGTCGTGCGCACCGTGCAGCTCTACGAGCAGGCCGGCGTGGCGGGGCTGCACCTGGAGGACCAGGTGACGCCGAAGAAGTGCGGCCACATGACCGACAAGGCCGTGGTCGGGACCGACGAGATGGTCGGGAAGATCCGCGCCGCCGTCGCCGCCCGGCGCGACCCCGACCTCGTGCTCATCGCCCGCACCGACGCCGCCGCCGTGGAGGGGCTGGACGCGGCCCTCGCGCGGGCCCGCGCGTACGCCGACGCGGGCGCGGACCTGCTGTTCGTCGAGGCCCCGGTCACCGAGGACGACATCGCCCGCGTCGTCGACGAGCTGCGCGGCGTCGCCCCGCTGGTGTTCAACTGGGCCGAGGGCGGCCGCACCCCGCCGGTGCCGCTCGCCCGCATCGCCGAGCTGGGCTTCTCCCTCGTCCTCTACCCGATCGGGACGCTGCTCGCCGCGACGGCCGGCGTCCGCGCCCTGCTGGAGACCCTGCGGGCCGACGGCACGCCGACGGCGGCGCTCCCGGGCCTCCCGACGTTCGACGGCTTCACCGACCTCATCGGCCTCCCCGAGGTGCGCGACCTGGAGCAGCGCTTCGGGGCCTGACCCGGCCGGTCCGGCGGGACCCGCCGCGGACCGGTCGGTCCGGGCCCGAAGATCCGACCGTCCGGACGGTTCGTTGGTAGGATGGTCCCGTGCCCGCCTCTCTCCCCGCGCCCCCCGTCGTCACGGTCGGCGCCGACCGCCCGTCGCCCCGCTCCACCGCGAGCCGACCGGACGCGCCGTGAGCGCGGAGCTGCTCGGCGTCGTCACCGGGCTGGCGCTGCTCGACTCGCTCAACCCGGCGACCATCCTCGGCGTCGCGCTGATCCTGCTGCTGCCGGGGCGCAACCCGGTGCCGGCGGCGGTGGCCTTCGTCGCCGGCGCGTACGCGACCGTGCTCGCCCTGGGGGTCGCGCTGTTCCTGGCCGCCGGCACCGCGGCCGGGGCCGTCGAGGGCGGGCTCCTCTGGGTGCGCCGCATCGCCTTCGGGCTCGCGGCGCTCATGCTGCTGCGGGCGGCCGTCGTGCGGCTGCGGCGGTCGCACCGGCGCGCGATCGCCCTGCCCGCCTGGTTCTCCCCGTGGACGGCGCTGCCGCTCGGCGCCGTCGTCACGGCGGCCGACCTGCCCAACGCCTTCCCCTACGCGATCGCGATCGAGCGGCTGGTCTCCGCCGGGGTGACGGTCCCCACCGGTGTCGCGGTGCTCGCGGCGTACTCGCTGGTCTACTGCCTGCCCTGCCTCGTGCTGCTCGGGGCCGGGATCGCCCGGGGGGAGCGCCTCCGGGCGCGGCTCGCCGGGCTCCACGCGCGCTTCGGCCGGGCGGCCGACCGGCCCCGCAGCGTGCCGGCGGCGCTGGGGCTGGGGCTGCTCGCCGCGGCCGCCACGGGGGTCGCGGTCAGCGTGTGACCGCCTCCCGGCGCACCCGCCGCAGCGCGAGCGCGCCGCCGATGCCGGGCACGAGCGCAAGCAGGCGGGCGGTGCGCGAGACGCCGGGCAGCAGGAGCACCGACGCGATGACGACGAGGTAGGCGGTGCCGTGCACGGGCCCGGTGAGCGAGGTGACCGGGTCGAGGTGCAGGGTGAACCGGTTGACCAGCAGCACCACCAGCGACAGGGCCTCCACCACGGCCGCGACGCGCAGGGCGGTCACGCGCCGACCCCGGTGGTCGACCCCGGCCGCACGATCATCAGCACGACGACGACGGCCCAGATCAGCGCGAACACCCCGGTCGTCATGCCCAGGCGCGGGGTGATCCGCACCGGTCGCGCGGCGTGCAGGGCCGCCACCACGCGGGCCTGCTCGGGCAGCACGACCAGCGCGAGCAGGCCCGCGGCCACCGCGGTGAGCGCCATCGACACGAGCAGCCAGGCGTCGCCGAGCACCCCCAGCTGCGTGGCGGTGGCGATGCCGAACACCGGCACCGCCAGCCCCAGCACCGCGTAGACGCGGCTGATGCGGTGCAGCGCGTCGACCACGCCGACGCTGCCCTCGCGGGCGTAGTGGGGGAACAGGCTCGCGGCCACGGTGACCGGCCCGATGAACACGATCGCGGCCAGCACGTGGACCGACAGCAGCAGGGCCGTCACGGGGTCCTCCTCGGTTCGAAGCTTGAGTCCGACTTTGAGCCTAGCTGATACCCCGGGCGGCGCGGGACCGCCCGGGCGGGCGAGGATGGGCGCGTGGACGGGGACGCGGTGCCGCTGATGGCGTCGTCGGCCGTGCTCATGCTGGTCGGCGCGGGCCGGCTGCTGCAGCGCCGCCTCGACGAGGAGCTGGCGGCGCTCGGGCTCACGATGCGCCACCTCGGCGCGCTCGGGCACCTGTCGCACGCCCCGGACCTGTCCTACTCCGACCTCGCCCGCCGCGCCGGCATCACCGTTCAGAGCATGCACGCGACGGTGCGGGGGCTGGAGGAGCGCGGCGCCGTCCGCCGCGCGCTCCCCGGGCACGGGCACGCCGCGCGGCTGGAGATCACCGACGCGGGTCGCGCGCTGCTCGCCGCCGTCCGCGACGCCGGGCAGCGCCTGGACCGTGAGCTGCTCGCCGATCTCACCGCCGACCAGCGCGACGCCCTGCGCGTCGCGCTGCGGGCGGTGGTGCGCCCCCCGAGGACCGCCTGACCGCGGGGCCCGAGCGGGTGGGGGCCTACCCTCGGGCGCCATGACGGGACGCACCAGAGTGGCGGTCGTGTTCGGCGGGCGCAGCAGCGAGCACTCCATCTCCTGCCTCTCGGCGGGCAGCGTGCTCGCCCACCTCGACCGCGACCGCTTCGAGGTCGTGCCGGTCGGCATCGCGCGCGACGGCGCGTGGGTGCTCGGCACCGACGACCCCCGCGAGCTGGCGATCCACGGCCGCGCCCTGCCGTCGGTGGACGAGGACCGCACCGCGCTCGCCCTGCCCGGCGACCCCACCCGCGGCGGCCTGCTCGTCCTCGACGCCGACCGCGCGGGCGAGGTCCTCGCCGGGGTCGACGTCGTGTTCCCGGTGCTGCACGGCCCGTACGGGGAGGACGGCACGATCCAGGGCCTGCTGGAGATGGCGGGCCTGCCCTACGTCGGCGCCGGGGTGCTGGCGAGCGCGGTGGCGATGGACAAGGAGTTCACCAAGAAGCTGCTGGTGGCCGAGGGCCTGCCCGTCGGCGACCTGGTCGTGCTGCGCCGCGGCACCGCCGGCCCCACGCCCGAGCAGCGCGACCGCCTGGGCCTGCCGGTGTTCGTCAAGCCCGCCCGCGCCGGCTCGTCGGTCGGCATCACCCGGGTCACCGACTGGGCCGACCTGGACGCCGCGGTCGCGACGGCGCGGGAGCACGACCCGAAGGTGCTGGTCGAGGCGGCGCTCGTCGGGCGGGAGATCGAGGTCGCCGTCCTGGAGCTGCCCGACGGGTCGGTGCGGGCCAGCCTCCCGGCCGAGATCCGGATCGTCGGCGACGCCGAGTTCTACGACTTCGACGCCAAGTACCTCGACGACGTCTGCGAGTTCGACATCCCCGCCAAGCTCGACGACGACGTCGCCGAGCGGCTGCGGGAGACCGCCGTGGCGGCGTTCCGCGCGGTCGACGGCCAGGGCCTCGCCCGCGTCGACTTCTTCCTCGGCCCGGACGGCGCGATCACCGTCAACGAGGTGAACACGATGCCGGGCTTCACCCCGACCTCGATGTACCCCCGCGCGTGGGCGGTGACCGGCGTGGACTACCCCACGCTGCTCACGACGCTGGTCGAGACCGCGCTGGCGCGGGGCACCGGGCTGCGGTGAGCCCGCCGCCCCGGCCTCACGGCGTCCGCGCCCCCAGGTAGGCGATCACCGCCAGCACCCGGCGGTGGTCCTCCTCCCCGGCGGCCAGGCCGAGCTTGACCATGATGCTCGTGACGTGGGTCTCGACGGTGCGCTCGGTGAGGAACAGCCGCCGGGCGACGCCCCGGTTGGTCCGGCCCTCGGCCACCAGGCCCAGCACCTCGCGCTCGCGGGGGGTGAGCCGGGCCAGCGGGTCGCTGCTGCGGCGGTGGCCGATGAGCTGCTGCACCACCTCCGGGTCCAGGGCCGAGCCGCCGGCGGCCACCCGCCGCAGCGCGTCGAGGAACTCGTCGACGTCGAGCACGCGGTCCTTGAGCAGGTAGCCGAACCCGCCGCGGCTCATCAGGTCGCCCGTCGCGGAGGTCTCGACGTGCTGGGAGAGCAGCACGATGCCCAGGTCGGGGTGGTCCTCGCGGAGGCTGCGGGCGGCGTGGGCGCCGTCGGCGCCGCGGTGCGGCGGCATGTGGATGTCGACGACGGCCAGGTCCGGGCGCTCGCGGTGCACCGCGGCGACGAGCGCGTCGGCGTCGCCGACCTTGGCGACGACGTCGTGGTCGGCGTCGGCGAGCAGGCGGGCCAGGCCCTCGCGGAACAGCACCGAGTCCTCGGCGATCACGGTGCGCACGGCAGCACCGCCTCCACGACCGTGCCGGGGCGGCCCGGCTCGCCGACCGCCAGCCGGCCGCCGGCCGCGGCGACCCGGTCGGCCAGCCCGGCGAGCCCCGACCCCGGCCGGACGGCGGCGCCGCCGCGCCCGTCGTCGCTGATCCGCAGCCGCACCTGCCCGTCCCGGTGGGCGAGCACCACCTCCACCCGGGCGGCGTCCGCGTGCTTGACGACGTTGGCGAGGGCCTCGCTGGCCACGTAGTAGGCGGTGGTGGCGATCTCGTCGGGCACGGGGTCCTCGGCCAGGTCCAGGTGCACCGGGACGGGCAGCGCGCTGACCAGGCCGCGCAGGGCGGGGGCGAGGCCGCCGTCGAGGTCGAGCGGGCGCAGGCCCCGGGCGATGGTGCGCAGCTCCGCGACGGCGGTCCCGAGCTCGGCGACGACCTGGTCGAGCAGGCCGTCGACGTCGACCGTGCCGTCGGTGAGGTGGCGCTGCGCGAGCCGCACGCTCATGCCCAGGCTCACCAGCCGCTGCTGGGCGCCGTCGTGCAGGTCGCGCTCCAGGCGGCGGCGCTCGCGGTACCCCGCGTGCAGCAGGCGGCCGCGGCTGTCGGCGACCTCCCGCAGCGCCTCGCCCAGCTCCAGCCGCGACCGGACCACCTCCACCACGAGGGCGGCCCCGGCCGCGGTCTCGCGCAGCAGCTCGCGCGAGGCCTCCCCGGCGCCGGGCAGGAGGGCGCCCACCCGCGTGCCGCCGAGCTCCACCGGCACCACCGGGCCCGCGCCGGGGGCCAGCGGCGCCCCGCGGCCGTCGACGAGGCCGGCGCGGCCGGGCACCACGAACCCGACCCGCAGCTGCGGGTCGCGCAGCGCGTCCCGCAGCACCGGCTGCAGGTCCTCGGGGCGCGCCCGCCCGGCGTCGATGTCGGTGCGGAGCCGGGCCAGCGCCGCGCGGACGCGCGGGCGCAGCGGGTAGAGCCGCCGGTCGACCCGCGCGCAGCCGGGTGCGCAGCGGGGCGAGCGCGAGCGCGGACAGGGCGGTGGCCACGGCGGCCGTCGCGGGGTCGCCCCGGCCCAGCAGGAGCCCGCCGGCGATCTCGGCGACGGTGAACACCCCGAGCAGCACGGTCGTGACCAGGCCGTAGGTGACGGCGGCGGAGAAGGCGCGGTCGACGTCGTAGAGGTCGTGGCGCAGCAGCGCGACCGCCGTGGCCGCGGGCAGCGCCAGCGCCGTGAGCCCGAGACCGATGACGACCAGGTCCGGGGTGTCGAAGAGCAGGTAGGACAGCCAGCACAGCAGCAGGGTGGCGGGCAGCAGGGTCGCGCCGAGGGCGAACCACCGCACCTGCGCCCGCGCCACCGCGTCGACCGCCCGCCGGTAGCGCACCACCATCGCCGCGGCGCTCGCGATCAGCAGGCCCATCAGGGCGAGGCCCAGCGCCCAGCCGAGCGGCGCCAGCTCCGGCGGGAGCGCGGGGACCACCCGCGGCGCGTCCGCGAACGGGGCCCGGTACGGCGCCGGGTCCGCCGCCGCGACCCACGCGAACACCGCCGGGACGACGAACAGGCCCGCGAGGACGACCCGCCAGCGCCGGCCGGGCAGCCGTCCGTCCGGGAACAGCAGCATGAGCAGGGCCGGCGGCAGGTAGAGCAGCATCCAGTCGCCCTGCCGCACCGCCGGGTACCAGGGCGGCAGCGGCAGCGCCCCGGGGTGGCGCACCAGGACCAGCTCGTAGGTGCTCGCGAGCCCGGCGACGACCAGCGGGACGACCCCCGCCAGGCACAGCAGCGGGGCGATGCGGTTGCGCGGTCGGCGCAGGGCCAGCACCAGCCCGAGCGCCACCGACGGCAGCGTGAACACCGCGACCAGCACGGACTCGACGAGCCCGGCGTCCGGCCACCGCACGAGCAGCGCGCCGCCCGCGGCGAGCACCGCGGCGCAGGTGACGGACAGGAGGACGGCGAACGCCCGGGGCCAGGCCACAGCCGCACCGTAGGGCGCGGCGGGCGTCCGGTCATCCGTGCCAGCACCGGGGGAGGTCCCCGCGCCCGCACGGGCGACCCCGACGGCGCCGACCGCCACGCTCGGCGCCGTGAACCGGAACCCGCCCCGCGCCCGCCGCCGTCCCGCCGCCGCGGTCCTGATCGCCGCCGCGGCCCTGACCGCCGCCTGCGGAGCGCCCCCGCCCGCCCCGGCGCCCGCCGCCGCGGCCGGGACCGCCGCGACCGGGACCGGCACCGCCGAGGCCTGCACCGCCTACGCGGACATGAGCGTCGAGATCCCGCCGGGCGTGGAGCCGGGCGGGCCGCCGCCCGCGCCGGAGGCGATGCGGGCGTGGGCGGGGACGGTGGCGCCCGCGTTCGCGGTGTTCCGCGCCGGTGCGCCCGCCGAGCTGGCCGACCACGTCGCGGTGCTCGACCGGCAGCTCGCCGGGGCGCAGCAGGGGCGGGGGATCGACCCGTTCGACCCGGCGGGCAGCGTCGCCGGCAACGCGATCGGCGCCTGGGCGCACGCCGACTGCGGCTTCCCGACCCTGGACGTGTCGTTCGACGGCGCGGGGCTGTCGGGAGCGCCGGAGAGCGTGCCGGCCGGTCCGGTCGCCGTCGAGTTCCGCAGCACCGACCCGACCCGGCCCGGCTTCGTGCTGCTCGTGGGCCGCATCGCCGACGGGCAGGAGGTCACCGCCGCCGATGTCGACGGGGGTCGGGCGCAGTTCGACGCGGTCGCGACGGTCGCCACCGCGGCCCTGCCGACGGGCCCCGAGCCGGCCTACTCGGTCGCGGTCCTGCGCCCCGGCCCGCACCTGCTCACCGTCCCGCTGGGGACGCCGCCGGAGTTCACCGGCAGCACGTCGCTGGACCTCGTGGTGGGCTGAGCGGCCCGCGGCGCGGCGGACCGCGGCACCGGAGGGGTGTGCCGCGGTCCGGTCGGTGAGGATCGGCCGAGACGGGAGCCGAGGATGTGTGATGCAGTAGCATCGTGTGCGTGCGCACCACGGTGACGATCGACGACGACGTCCTGGCCGCCGCCCGTGAGCGCGCCGCGCGGGAGGGTCGCACCCTCGGCGAGGTCCTCTCCTCGCTGGCCAGGCTCGGTCTCACCGCCCGGTCGGCCCCGTCCTCCGATACCGGGTTCCACGGGTTCCGGCCCCTGCCGCCGCGCGGGGCCCCCGTGACCAACGCGCTGATCGACCGTCTGCGCGAGGACGAGGGCGAGTGAGCCGCGTCCTCCTCGACGTCAACGTCCTGCTCGCGCTGCTCGACGCCGACCACGTCGAGCACGCCCGGGCCCGCGGATGGCTGGAGGGTGTCCTCGATGTCGGCTGGGCCTCGTGCCCGATCACGCAGAACGGGTTCGTCCGGATCATCAGCCAGCCGCGCTACCCGAGCCCGGTGCCGCCGGCGGAGGCGATCGACCTGCTCGAGCAGGCGACCGCCACCTCGTGGCACGAGTTCTGGCCGTGCGACGTCAGCCTGCTCGACCACCGGATCGTCGACCGGACCCGGGTGCACGGGGCGCGGCAGGTGACCGACGCGTACCTGCTGGCCCTGGCCGCTGCGCACGGTGGGCGCTTCGCGACGTTCGACCGGTCCGTGGTGCTCTCGGCCGTGCCGGCCGCCACGGTGGACGACCTGATCGTCATCTGACGCCCACGATCTCTCGCTCCCGACCGGGCCCGGGTCAGCGGACCGCCACCGGGACGGCCGGGAGCCGGTCGCGCACGACGTCGGAGACGGCCTGCAGCGGTCCGCTGCCGACGTCGACGGGCGTGGTGAGCACGACGTAGACGGGCCGGTCCACGGCCACGTAGCTGACGGTCACGGGGTCGGGCAGGCCGTCGTCGAGCTCCAGCCACTGCACGCCGTTGACGACGAGCAGCGCGGAGTCGGGCCGCAGCTCGGCGGGGCGGGGCAGCCCGCAGCGCAGCACGACCGGCCGCGGCACCGCGGCCCAGGCGCGCACACCCTCGGGCGCCGGGTCCGCCAGCGCCCGCACCGGGAGCGTGCCCCCGTCGGCCGGGAGGTCGCCGTCGAGCGAGGCCAGCAGCGCCGTGCAGTCGGGGCCGCCCGCGTCCGGCGCCTCGACCGGGGGAGCGGCCAGCGGCGAGGTGTCGGCGACGGGGGGCGGCGGCTCGCCGAAGCCCGTCACCCGCGCGGTGACCGCGATCCCCGCCACGACCAGCGCGAGCAGCAGCGGCAGGGCGATCGCGATCGCGACGGGCAGGGGCGGGCGGGGCACGGGCGGACGCTCAGGTGGAGAGGTGCACCACCGGGCAGGTCAGCGTGCGGGTGATGCCCCCCACGCCCTGCACCTTGGCGACCACGAGCTGGCCGAGCTGGTCGACGTCCGCGGCCTCGGCACGCACGATCACGTCGTAGGGGCCGGTCACGTCCTCGGCGGAGATCACCCCGGTGATCCCCCCGATCTCGGCGGCCACCGCGGCGGCCCTGCCGACCTCGGTCTGCACCAGGATGTATGCCTGCACCACGGCGTGCCCCTTCCACGTTCCGGCCCCGGGGGTGTTCAACTCCTCGGGCACCGAACGTTACCGGAGGGGGATCGCGTGACCACATCGCCGCCCGCGGGGGAGACGAACCCCACGCTCGCCGAGCTGGGCGAGTTCGGGCTGATCACCCGGGTGACGTCCGGGCGCGCGCAGCCCGCGGCGACGCTGCTGGGACCGGGCGACGACGCGGCCGTCGTCGCCGCGCCGGACGGGCGGGTGGTGGTCTGCACCGACACCGCGGTGGAGGGGGTGCACTGGCGGCCCGACTGGTCGACCCCGCACCAGGTGGGGCGCAAGGTCGCGGCCGCGAACCTCGCCGACGTGGCCGCGATGGGCGCCGTGCCCACGGCGCTGGTCGCGGCGCTGTCCTGCCCGCCCGGCACGCCGGTGGAGCAGCTCAGCGGCTACGCCGACGGCATGTGGACCGAGGCGGCGGTGACCGGGGTCGGGGTGGTCGGCGGGGACGTCACCTCGGCCGGGCAGGTGATCATCACCGTCACCGCCCTGGGGTCGCTGGAGGGCCGCGAGCCGGTGACGCGGTCCGGCGCCCGGCCCGGCGACGTCCTCGCGCTGCGGGGCCGGCTCGGGTGGGCGGCGGCCGGGCTCGCGGTCCTGAGCCGGGGCTTCCGGTCGCCGGCGTCGGTGGTCGGCGCCCACCGCGTCCCCGAGCCGCCCTACGCGGCCGGGCCGGAGGCCGCGCGCGCCGGCGCCACCGCGATGATCGACGTCTCGGACGGGCTGCTGGCCGACCTCGCCCACGTCGCCCGGGCCTCGGAGGTGCGGCTCGACGTGCGCAGCACCGCCTTCGAGGTGCCCGCCCGCCTCGCCGACGTCGGCCGCGCCCTGGGCGTGGACCCGCTGCACTGGGTGCTCACCGGGGGTGAGGACCACGCGCTGGTGGCCGCGTTCCCCACCGCACCGCCCGCGGGCTGGACGGTGATCGGGGAGGTGCTCCCCGGCGAGGCCGCCGTCGTGGTGGACGGGCGGGCGTACGAGGCCGCGCCGGGGTGGGACCACTTCGCGCGGTGAGCCGCGGCCGGGACCCCTAGGTCCGCGGCACCGCCACCCCCCGGATGCTGGCGTCGACCAGCTGCACCGGGTGCAGCAGCGGCACGTCGAGCCCGAGGTGCTTGCCGATCTGCAGCAGGCAGCCCGGGTTGGCCGTCACCACCACGTCCGGGCGCACCGACCGCACGTTCTCGGCCTTGCGCTCGCCCAGCTCGGCGGCGGCGTCGGGCATCACCAGGTTGTAGATCCCGGCCGAGCCGCAGCACAGCGCGGCCTCGGGGATGTCGACGACCTGCACCCCCGGCACGCTGCGCAGCACGGCGCGGGGCTCGTCGCGCACGCCCTGGGCGTGGCCGAGGTGGCAGGCGTCGTGGTAGGCCACCCGGGCCTCCACCGGGTGCCGCGGCGCGGCCGGGGGGTGCGCGGCCAGCACCTCGTGGACGTCGCGGACGCGCGCGGAGAAGGCGGCGGCGCGCTCCGCCCACTCCGGGTCGTCGGCGAGCAGGTGCCCGTACTCCTTCATCGACGACCCGCAGCCCGCGACGTTGGTGACGACGTGGTCGACGTCGAGGACCTCGAAGACCGCGATCTCGCGCCGGGCCCGGGCCAGGGCCGGGTCCTCGCGGCCGGCGTGCAGCTCCAGCGCGCCGCAGCACCGCTGGTCGCGCGGCACGAGGACGTCGTGGCCCTCGGCCGCGAGCACCCGCACGGTGGCGGCGTTGACGCGGTGGAAGAACACGTCCTGCACGCAGCCGGTGAGCAGCGCGACCCGCCCGCGCCGCGGCCCGGCGGCCGGGGTGAACACCGGCAGGGTCGCGAACGCCTCCTTCACCGAGACCGGCGGGAGCAGCGACTCCAGCGCGGCCAGCCGCCCCGGGAGCCTCTCGGCCAGCCGGCGGACGGCGGGCACCGCGCGCAGCCTCTGGTAGAGCGCGCCGGGCAGCGCCGCGGCCCGCAGGCGCCGCTTGTGGGGGAAGAGAGCGAAGACCGCGTCGCGGAACAGCCGGTCGGAGCGGTCGCGGGGGACGTTGCGCTCCACCTGCGGGCGCACCGACTCCAGCAGCTTGTCGTACTGCACGCCCGACGGGCACGCCGTCACGCAGGCCATGCAGCCCAGGCACGCGTCGATGTGCTCGGTGAACGCGCCCGCCAACCCGATCTCGCCCTTCGACGCGAGGTCCATGAGGTAGATGCGCCCGCGCGGGGAGTCCATCTCCTCGCCCCACAGCTGGTAGGTGGGGCAGGTCGGCAGGCAGAACCCGCAGTGGACGCAGTCGTCGAGCAGCTCCCGCTCCGGCGGGCGGCGCTCGTCGAAGGCCGACGGGCCGGTCTGCGGCAGGTTGGTGTCGGCGGAGCCGGCGGGCGTGGTCACAGCGCCTCCGAGGTCGTAGGGGCCTGCGGGGTCGTGGGGGCCGCCAGCCAGGGGGAGAGGCGCCCGGGGCCGAACCGGCCGTCCGGGTCGAGCTCGCGCTTCACCGCGCGCAGCACGCCGACGGCGGACGGCGGCGGCCCCCACGCGGGGACGTCGGCGCCGGGCGGGCGGTAGCGCAGCTGGGAGACCCCGCCCGCGGCGTGGACGGCGGCGTGCGCCTCGGCGACGGCGTCCGGCGGCAGCGACAGGGTCGCCACGCCGGTGCCCAGCCCCACGGTCGCGGACACGGGCGCGAGCTCGGAGACGAGCGCGGGCAGCCGCGAGGGCCGCAGCCCGACCCGCAGCACGGCGTTCTCCGCCGCCCCGCGGGTGAGCTCGGCGTGCCGCAGCCACGGGTCGCCCGCCCCGCCGTCGAGCTCGGCGGCGCCGCCCAGCGCGGCGCGCAGGCGCTCCAGGCGGGCGTCCAGCGCGGCGTCGGTGCCCTCGATCCGGACCAGCAGCGCGCCGTCGGTCGTCCACTCCAGCGCCGCGGGCTCGAACGGCCCGGCCAGCACGCGGGAGGCCAGCTCGGCGGCGTCGGGCAGGGGCGCGTCCACGACCAGCGTCGCGGTGCGCTGCGGCACCGGGTGCAGCCGCAGCACCACCTCGGCCAGCACGGCCAGGGTGCCGTGCGAGCCGTGCAGCAGCTTGGCCAGGTCGTAGCCGGCGACGTTCTTGATGACGTGCCCGCCGCTGCGGGCCACGGTGCCGTCGGCGAGCACGACCGTGACGCCGATGACGAGGTCGCGCAGGGTGCCGTGCACGAGCGCGGCCGGGCCGGCGTCGCCGGTGGCGACCAGCCCGCCGAGCGTGGCGCCGTCGGCGATCCGGGCGGCGTCGAGCGCCACGTGCTGCCCGTGCGGGGCCAGCTCGTCCAGCAGCGCGCGCAGCGGCGTGCCGGCGCGCGCGGACACGGTCATGTCGCCGGGGTTGTGGGTGATCACCCCGGCGAGCCCGGACAGGTCGAGCACGGCGTCGACCGGGTCGAGCTCGCCCGCCCAGCCCGCGGCGGTGCCGGCGCCGGTGATCGCCACCGGGCCGGCGGTGTCGAGGACGGCGTCGCGGACGCCGGCCAGGTCGGTGGGCCGCAGCGCGCTCGTGGTGGTCATCGCAGGTCCTCCCCGGTCACAGCCGCTCGATGGCGCCGGACTCCTCCAGCGGGTGCGGCCGGTACCTCCCCGGCCGCTCGCCGCACAGCCGCGGGGTGGGCAGGACCTTGCCCGGGTTGCACAGGTTCCGCGGGTCGAAGGCGGCCTGCACCCGCGCCATGACGGCCAGGTCGTCCCGGGAGAACATCTTCGGCATCGAGCACGCCTTGTCCGTGCCGATGCCGTGCTCGCCCGACAGCGACCCGCCCATCTCCACGCACAGCTCCGCGATCGCGCCGGACAGCTCCTCGGCGCGCTCGGTCTCCCCGGCCGCCGCGCTGTAGAGCACCAGCGGGTGCAGGTTGCCGTCGCCGGCGTGGAAGACGTTCGCGACGCGGAGGCCGGCGTCGTCGCCCATCGCGGCGATCCGGTCCAGCACCTCGGCCAGCCGGGTGCGCGGCACGACGCCGTCCTGCACGAAGTAGTCGGGGGAGATGCGGCCGACGGCGGCGAACGCGGCCTTGCGGCCCCGCCAGATCCGCGCGCGCTCCTCGGGGGAGGCCGCGATGTGCAGGCGGGTGCAGCCGTGCCGGTCGCAGATCGCCTTGACCTGCTCGAACTGGACGTCGCACTCCTCGGCCGGCCCGTCCAGCTCGACGACCAGGGCGGCGGGCGCGCCGACGGTGTAGCCCGCGTGCACGGCCTCCTCGGCGGCCTCGATCGCGAGGGTGTCCATCATCTCGACGGCGGCCGGCACGATCCCGGCGGCGACGATGTCGGACACGACCTCGCCCGCGCCCGCGACGGACGGGAAGTCGGCGAGCAGCGTGCGCACCGTCTCGGGCGTCCGCAGCAGCCGCACGGTGACCGACGTCGTGATGCCGAGCGTGCCCTCCGAGCCGAGGAACACCCCGCGCAGGTCGGGCCCGGCCTGCTCGGAGGTGTCGGTGCCCAGCTCGACGACCGACCCGTCGGCCAGCACCACCTCGCAGCTCAGCACGTGGTTGGTGGTGAAGCCGTACTTGAGGCAGTGGGCGCCGCCGGAGTTCTCCGCGACGTTGCCGCCGATCGTGCAGACCTGCTGGCTCGACGGGTCGGGGGCGTAGTACAGCCCGTGCGGCGCCGCGGCGGCGGTGATCTCCAGGTTCGTCACCCCGGGCTGGACGACCGCGCGCCGGTCGACCGGGTCGACCTCCAGCACCCGCTTGAGCCGCGCCAGCGAGATCACGACGCCGTCGGCCACGGGCAGCGCCCCGCCCGACAGCCCGGTGCCGGCCCCGCGGGCGACGAACGGCACGCCGTGCTCGTGGCAGACGCGGACGGCCGCCGCGACCTGCGCGGTGTCGCGGGGGAGCAGCACCAGCTCGGGCGCGACCCGGTAGCCGGTCAGCCCGTCGCACTCGTAGGAGCGGCACTGCACCGGGTCGGACAGCACGTCGCGGGGGTCCAGGGCGCGCTCGAACGCCGCTCGCACCGTCGCGTCCAGCGGCATGCGGCCCCACCCCTCGTCGGCGGAGCGGCGCCTCCGCCCGTCAGACCTACCACACCCGGGTGGCTCGCGCTGCCCCCCGCGACGTCGGGCGGGGCCGCTGCCGGGGCAGGCCGGGTCGGAGCACGACGTCGCCGAGCAGCGGGGCGAGCGAGCGGACCTCGGCGGCCCGGGCGGCGAGCGCGGCGAGGCCGGCCGGGGCCACCGGCGGCCCGCCCTCGGGCGGCAGGCCCAGCACCTCGGCGGCGGCGTCGGCGATGGCGGCGTGGCCGTGGGCGCTGGGGTGGATGCCGTCGATCGACCACGTGCCCGCCCCCCGGGTGCGCGGGTCGTGCCAGAAGTCGATGAGCAGGGCGTCGTGCCGCGCGGCCACCGCGCGGACGACGTCGTTCACCGCCGCGAACCGCGCTCGGACCGGCGCGGTGACCAGGCCCGGGAGCGGCCAGGACAGGGTGAGGTCGGGGATCGTACCGGTGAGCACCCGGGCGCCGGACGCGGTGAGCTCCGCGACGACCGCGTCGAAGTCCTCCTCGACGCGCGCGAGGTCCAGACCCGGGCCGAAGGCGTCGTTGGCGCCCGCCATCACGCTCACGAGGTCGGGCCGCAGCGCCAGGGCCGGGGCGAGCTGGTGGCGCCGCACGTGCCGCACGCACCAGCCGCGCACGGCGAGGTTGGTGTACTCCAGCCCGGGGGCCAGGCGGTCCAGGCGCTCGGCCAGCCGCTCGGCCCACCCGCCCAGCCCCGGGCCCCGCGGGTCGCCCACCCCTTCGGTGAGGCTGTCGCCGACCGCGACGAACCGGCGGACCACGGTCTGGCTTCGGTCGAGCATACCCAGACGGTACGGGCTGGCTTCGGTGCGGGCAAGCCAGTGCGACGATGGTCGCGTGGACCGCGACGCCTGGAACCTCGCCCCCGACTCCGTCCAGCGCGCCCTGGACGCCCTCGCGCCGCGCAGCGCGGGCCAGATCGTCCGCGAGGCGTTCTACGGGACGCGGCGCTTCGACGACTTCGCCCGGCGGACCGAGCTGACCCCCGCCGTCCTCGCCGCCCGGCTGCGCGACCTCGTCGCGCACGGCGTGCTGGAGCGCAGCGAGTACCGCGAGCCCGGGGCCCGCACGCGGCAGGAGTACCGGCTGACGGCGAAGGGCCGCGACCTGGGCGTCGCCCTCGTCGCGCTGCTGGACTGGGCCGACCGCTGGCTCCCGGGGCCGGGCGGCCCGACGGTCGCGCTCACCCACTCCGGCTGCGGCGCGCCGGTGCACGCCGTCCTCTCCTGCGCCGAGGGCCACCGGCTGCACCGGCTCGGCGAGGCCGTCGCCGGGCCCGGACCCGGCGCGACGCCCCGCTGACCGCGCCCGCCGCGGGCGCGGCGCCGCGGGGGCCGGAGGGCTAGCGTCTGCCCGCGTGACGCTGCAGATCGATCCCGCCCTGCGCTCCTTCGTCGAGCAGGAGCTGCTGCCGGGCCTGGACCTCGCGCCCGACCGCTTCTGGGCGGTGCTCGCCGACCTGCAGGGCCGCTTCGCGGGCCCGATCGGGGAGCTGCTCGCCCGCCGCGACGCCTTCGCCGAGCGGATCGACGCGTGGCACCGCGAGCACGGGCCCGGCGACCGCGCGTCCTACGCCGCGTTCCTCACCGAGCTCGGCTACCTGCTCCCCGAGACCGGGGCCGCGATCACCGTCGGCCCCGTCGACGCGGAGATCGCGGAGGTCCCCGGGCCGCAGCTGGTCGTCCCGTCCACCGTCCCGCGCTACGCGCTGAACGCGGCCAACGCGCGCTGGGGGTCGCTGTACGACGCGCTCTACGGCACCGACGCCCTGCCGGTGGAGCACGAGCTCGCGCACGGCTACGACGAGCGCCGCGGCGCGCAGGTCATCGCCGAGGCCGACCGGCTGCTCGACGAGTTCTTCCCGCTGTCCTCCGGCAGCCACGCCGCCGCGACCGAGTACCGCGTGGAGGGCGGCCGGCTGGTCGTCGCCTCGGGCACGAGCGAGAGCGGCCTGGTCGACCCCGGGCAGTTCGCCGGGCACCGGGCCGGCGCGGACGGCGGGGGCGGCACCCCCGGCGCCGTGGCCGCGATCCTGCTGCGCCGCCACGGCCTGCACGTCGAGCTGACGATCGATCCGGAGCACCGGGTCGGGCGCCAGCACCACGCGCACGTCGCCGACGTCGCGCTCGAGTCGGCCGTCACCACGATCGTCGACCTCGAGGACTCCGTCGCCACCGTCGACGGCGAGGACAAGGCCGCGGCCTACCGCACCTGGCTGGGGCTGATGACCGGCGAGCTGGTGGCGTCGTTCGAGAAGGGCGGGCGGACCGTCGAGCGCCGGGTGCACGGCGACCGCACCTACACCGCGCCGAACGGGTCCGAGCTCGTGCTGCCCGGCCGCTCGCTGCTGCTGGTGCGCCACTGCGGGCACCACATGACCACCGGCGCCGTGCTCGTCGACGGCGTCGAGGTGGCCGAGGGCGTGCTCGACGCGCTCGTGACGGTGACCGCGGCGCTGCACGACCTGCGCGGCCGCGGCCGGTACGCCAACTCCCGCGCCGGGAGCGTCTACGTCGTCAAGCCCAAGCAGCACGGGCCCGAGGAGGTGGCCCTCACCGTCGAGCTGCTCGCCGCCGTCGAGGCCGCGCTCGGGCTGCCCCCGGCCACGGTCAAGCTCGGGATCATGGACGAGGAGAAGCGCACCTCGCTCAACCTCGACGCCTGCATCGCGGCCGCCGCCGACCGCATCATCTTCGTCAACACCGGCTTCCTCGACCGCACCGGCGACGAGATCCACACCGACTTCGAGGCCGGCCCCGTCGTGCGCAAGGACGACATGCGCTCGACGGCCTGGCTGCTCGGCTACGAGGACCGCAACGTCGACGTCGCGCTGGCCGCGGGCTTCCCCGGCCGCGCCCAGGTGGGCAAGGGCATGTGGGCCAAGCCCGCCGCGATGGCCGCGATGCTGGAGCAGAAGGGCGCGCACCCGGAGGCCGGTGCGAACTGCGCGTGGGTGCCCTCGCCCACCGCCGCCACCCTGCACGCGCTGCACTACCTGCGCACCGACGTCCGGGCCCGCCAGCGCGCGCTCGCCGGGCGGCGCACCGACCGCGGCCTGCTGCTGGAGGTGCCCGTCCTCGACCGCCCGCTCACCGAGGAGGAGGTCACCCACGAGCTGGACACCAACGCCCAGTCGATCCTCGGCTACGTCGTGCGCTGGGTGGGCCTGGGCATCGGGTGCTCCACCGTGCCGGACCTCGCCGGCGTCGGGCTGATGGAGGACCGCGCCACCCTGCGGATCTCCAGCCAGCTCCTCGCCAACTGGCTGCACCACGGCGTGGTGTCCGAGCAGCAGGTCCGCGACGCGTTCGCCCGCATGGCCGCGGTGGTCGACGGGCAGAACGCCGGCGAGCCCGGCTACCCGGCGATGGCCCCGGACCTCGACGGCAGCGAGTCCTTCCGGGCCGCCCTGGACCTGGTGTTCGGCGGGCGGACCGAGCCCAACGGCTACACCGAGCGCGCGCTGACCACGTGGCGGCAGAGGGCGAAGGCCCGCGCCCACGCGTGATCAGCGCGTCACCGCGCACGTGTCCGCGTGCACGGTGACGCGCTCGGGAACCGGACCGCGCCGGCGGCCGTCCGAGTCGGGGTGCCGATCCGCCGGGGAGTGCCGTTCCGGGGTTCCGCCGCGATCGCGGCCGGCCTCGTCACCCGCCGCGTGCTGCACGGGCCCGCGTTCGACCGGGTGCTGCCCGACGTCCACGTCACCGCCGGCACCGAGGTCGACCTCGTCGTGCTGAGCCGGGCGGCGGCGGTGCTGGTCGGCGACCGCGGGGTGCTGTCGGGGTACTCCGCCGCCGAGGTCCTGGACGCGTCGTGCGCCCCGCTCGGTGCGCCGGCGGAGGTCACGCTGTGGCCCGGTCGACGGCAGCGCTCCCACCCGCGCCTGCGGGTCCACCGCGACGCGCTCGACGCCCGTGACGTCGTCCGGTGCCGCGGGCTGCTGGTCACCTCCCCGTCCCGGACCGCCGCCGACCTGGCGCGGTGGGCGCCGGACCCCACCCAGGCCGTCGTGGCCGCCGACGCGCTCTGCCGCCGCCACGGGCTCGACCCCGCCGCGGTGCTCGACGTACCGCCCGGTGCCCGCGGGGCGGCGCGGCTGCCGCGGGTCCGGGCGCTGGCCGACCCGCTGTCGGAGTCGCCGATGGAGACCCGGATGCGGCTCGCGATCGTCCTGGCCGGGCTGCCGCCGCCCGTCCTGCAGCACACCGTGCTCGTCGAGGGCCACCGCTACCGGCTCGACCTGTCGTACCCGGAGCTGCGGCTCGGGGTGGAGTTCGACGGGGCCCACCACCGCACGGCGGACCGCGCCCGGCGCGACCTCGCGCGCGAGCAGCGGCTGGCCGCGGCGGGCTGGCGGATCGTGCGCCTCCCGGCGACCGCGGTGCTGACCCGTCCGGACCTCGTCGCCGCGGTGGTCGCGCGGGAGCGGCGGGCAGCGCTGGACCGCGCGGCCACCGAGTGCGTCGTGGTGCACGCGCGGAGGTGAGCCAGCGGGCGCTGATCGCGCTCGCCCCGCGACGTAGGGTCGGGGCGTGCTCGACCTGCGCCCCGTCCCCCTCGACCACCCGGACGTCCAGGTGATGATCGACGAGCTGCAGGCGTTCTACGCCGAGCGCTACGGCGACGGGGACGCCACGGAGCTGCGGCCGCACGAGTTCGTCGCGCCCGGGGGCTACTTCGCGATCGGGTGCGTCGACGGCGCGGCCGTGGCGTGCGGCGGGTGGCGGGCCCGCGAGGGCGGGGGGCCGGGGCTGCGCGACGGCGACGCGGAGATCAAGCGGATGTACGTGCGGGCGGGTCACCGCGGCCGCGGGTACGCGCGGCAGCTGCTGGCGCACCTGGAGGACACGGCGGCGGCGGCCGGGCGGCGGCGGCTCGTGCTGGAGACCGGCACCCGCCAGCCGGAGGCCGTCGCGCTCTACGAGAGCGAGGGGTACGCGCCGATGGAGGGTTTCGGGCTGTACCGCGACGAGCCGGACAGCCGCTACTACGCGCGCTCGCTGCCCGTGGACCGGCGCGCGGCGGTCGGGCGGCGGGACGCCGCGGGGCGGTGGTCCGGCGCCCCGGTCGCTCCCGGTGGCGGATCGGCTCCGAGGGGCGAATGATCCCGTCCGCCGCACCGGGGCGGTGGACGGGAGGTGCACGGCGATGACGGTGCTCGCGCAGGAGGGCCTGCGGCTGGAGACGACCGCGATCGACTTCGTGTTCGTCGGGATCTACTTCGCCCTGGCGCTGGGGATCGGGTTCGCGGCGCGCCGGTCGGTGAGCTCGAGCCTGGACTTCCTGCTGTCCGGGCGCTCGCTGCCGGCCTGGGTGACGGGCCTGGCGTTCATCGCGGCCAACCTGGGCGCGATCGAGCTGATCGGCTTCACGGCCAACGGCGCGCAGTACGGCATCGCGACGGTGCACTACTACTGGATCGGCGCCGTGCCGGCCATGGTCTTCCTCGGCATCGTGATGATGCCCTTCTACTACGGGTCCAAGGCCCGGTCGGTGCCGGAGTTCCTGCTCAAGCGGTTCAACTCCACCACCCAGCGCGTCAACGCCGTCACGTTCGCCCTGGCGCAGGTGCTCATCGCCGGGGTCAACCTGTTCGCGCTGGGCCTGGTGCTGGAGGCGCTGCTCGGGTGGTCCCTGGCCGTCGCGATCCCGGTCGCCGCGGCGGTGGTGCTCGCCTACACGTTCCTCGGCGGCCTGTCGGCGGCGATCTACAACGAGGTGCTGCAGTTCTTCGTCATCCTCGCCCTGCTGATCCCGCTGACCGTCGCCGGGCTCGCCCGCGTGGGCGGCTGGAACGGGCTGGTCGAGCGGGTCACGGCGGGTCCGGGTGGCGCCGAGCAGCTGTCGGCGTGGCCGGGCAGCGAACTCACCGAGATCGAGAACCCGTTCCTCTCGGTCATCGGCATCGTGTTCGGCCTCGGGTTCGTGCTGTCCTTCGGGTACTGGACGACGAACTTCGCCGAGGTGCAGCGCTGCCTGTCGGCGAAGAGCATGTCCGCGGCCCGGCGCACGCCGATCATCGCGGCGTTCCCGAAGGCGCTGATCCCGGCCGTCATCGTGATCCCCGGCATGATCGCCGCGGTGCTCGTCCCGCAGATCACGGCGATCAAGGCCGAGCAGCCGGTCGAGGGCGGCATCACCTACAACAACACGCTGTCGCTGCTCATGGGCGAGGTGCTGCCCAACGGCGTGCTCGGCGTGGCGCTGGCCGGGCTGCTCGCGGCGTTCATGGCGGGCATGGCGGCCAACGTCAGCTCGCTCAACACCGTGTTCACCTACGACATCTGGCAGGACTGGATCCGGCCCGGTCGCGAGGACCGGTACTACCTGCAGGTGGGGCGCGCGGTGACGGTGGTGGGCTGCGTGCTCGCGATCGGCACGGCCTTCATCGCCGGCAGCTACGAGAACATCATGGACTACATCCAGGCGCTGTTCAGCTTCTTCAACGCCCCGCTGTTCGCGATCTTCATCCTGGGGCTGTTCTGGAAGCGGATGACCGGCACCGCCGGCTGGACCGGGCTGGTCGCCGGCACGGTCGCGGCCGTCGCCATCGACCTGCTGGTCCGCACCGAGGTGCTGGCCCTGTCGTCGCAGGCCGGCAGCTTCGTCGGGGCGAGCGCGGCGTTCGTCGTCGGGATCGCGGTCGGCGTCGGGGTCTCGCTGGTGACGCAGCCCAAGCCGGACGCCGAGCTGGTCGGCCTGGTCTGGTCGCTCACCAGCAAGGAGGACCGGACGCACACCACCACCGGGGACGACGCCGGTTGGTACCGGTCGCCGGCGCTGCTCGGCGGCATCGTGCTGGCGCTGATCGTCGTGCTCTACCTGCTGGTGCCCTGATCAGCGATGAACCGAGGGGAGACGCCATGAGCACCGCCGAGGGCTCGACCGCCAAGGGGTCGGGGGCCGGGAAGGCCGCGGCGAAGGCCACGACCGCGCCGAAGGCCGCCACGCTGTTCGACCTGCGCACGGTGATCGCCGCGCTGTTCGGGATCTACGGCGTGATGCTGACGGTGATGGGGCTGATCGGCAGCAGCCCGGAGCAGCTGGCGAAGGCGGGTGGGATCAACCTCAACCTGTGGACGGGCCTGGGGATGCTCGTCGTCGCGGCGCTGTTCGCGCTGTGGCTCTTCCTGCGCCCGTCCACGGTCGGCGCCTCGGAGGACCCGGCGCAGCCGGTCGCCGGTGACCGGCCCGGGGGTCACTGACCCCTCGGAGGGTCAGCGCGCCGCGGAGTCGCTCGGGCGGCGGGGGTTGAACGGGCGGGGGTTGAAGGCGGACAGGGTCCAGTCGTCGAGGAGGCGCAGGGCGCGTCGGATCGTCGTCATGCCCCGTACAGCGCGTCAATCTTCTGTATCGTTCCAGACGACGGCGTGAGGCCGGACACGGCGGCATCGGTAGGGTGGGTGCCGACCCGGGCGCCCGAGATGTCCGGTTCGCCCCTGCAGCACCGGCCGGACCGGCGGCGGCCGCGGTCGGGGGCGGCGTCGAGGAGGTGGGTGTGCTCGCGCTGGTCGTCGCCCACCTCGCGGTCGCCGTGGCGCTGCCGCTGGTGTCGGCCCGCAGCCGCCGCGGCGCGTTCGCCGTGGCCGCGGTGCTGCCCGCCGTGGCGTTCGGCTGGGCGCTGGTCCAGGCGCCCGCGGCGCTCGGCGCCGGGCTCACCGAGACGCTCGCCTGGGCGCCGGAGCTGGGGCTGAGCCTGTCGTTCCGCCTCGACGCCCTGGCGCTGACGATGGTCGTGCTGGTCTCCGGCCTGGGCGCGGTGATCCTCGCGTACTGCTGCGGCTACTTCGGGGAGCGCTCCGAGGAGGCCACCCGCTCCGCCGCCCTGCTGCTGGTCTTCGCCGGGGTGATGCTCGGCCTGGTGCTGGCCGACGACCTGCTCACGCTCTACGTGTTCTGGGAGCTCACCTCGATCACGTCCTACCTGCTGGTGGGGCAGAGCGGGGCCACGCGGGCGAGCCGGCGCGCGGCGCTGCAGGCCCTGCTCGTCACCGTGCTCGGCGGGCTGTCGATGCTGCTGGGGTTCGTGCTGCTCGGCGAGGCCGCGGGCACCTACCGGATCTCGGAGATCCTGGCCGACCCGCCCCGCGGCGGCCTCGTCCCGCTCGCGCTGCTGCTGGTCCTCGTCGGGGCGTTCACGAAGTCCGCCCAGCTGCCGTTCCACCCCTGGCTCCCCGCCGCGATGGTGGCGCCCACCCCGGTCAGCGCCTACCTGCACGCCGCCTCGATGGTGAAGGCCGGCGTGTACCTCGTGGCGCGGCTCGAACCGGCCTTCGGCGGTCTCGCGGTGTGGTGGGTCCCCGTGGTCGTCGCCGGGCTGGGCACGATGCTCGTCGGCGGCTGGCGCGCCCTGGCCGAGACCGACCTCAAGCGCGTGCTGGCCTTCGGCACGGTCAGCCAGCTCGGCTTCCTCATGGTGCTGCTCGGCGCGGGCGGGCGGATCGCCGGGCTCGCGGGTGTCGGCATGCTGCTCGCCCACGGGCTGTTCAAAGCGCCGCTGTTCATGGTCGTCGGCGCGATCGACCACGCCACGGGCACCCGCGACCTGCGCGAGCTGTCGGGGCTGCGCCGCACGGCGCCCGGCCTCGCGGCGGCCGCGGCCCTGGCCGTCGCGTCGATGGCGGGGCTGCCGCCCCTGCTGGGGTTCGTGGGCAAGGAGACGGGGTTCGAGGCGTTCCTGCACGAGGGCGGTGTCCGCGGCTGGACGGTCGCCCTGGGCCTGCTCGCCGGGTCGGTGCTCACCGCGGCCTACAGCGCGCGCTTCCTGTGGGGGGCGTTCGCGACCAAGCCCGGGGTCGCCCCGACCGGGGTCCGCGCCCCCGGACCGCTGCTCACCGCACCGGTGTGGCTGTGCGCCGTCGCGGGACTCGCCCTCGGCGTCGGGTACCCCGTCGTCGACGCGCTCGCCGACCCCTACGCCGCGCTGCGGCTCCCGCTCGACCCGCCCGGCGACGCGGAGGCGGCGGGCTACGAGCTCGCGCTGTGGCACGGGCTCGGCCTGCCGCTGCTGTTCTCCGCGGTCGCGGTGGGCGGCGGCATCGCCCTGCACCTGCTGCGGGAGCGGACGGCCGGTGCCCACGACCGCACGCCGCTGTCGGCCCAGCGCGGCTACGAGCTCGCGGTGGGCGGGCTGGAGCGCGTCGCCGTCGCCGTCACCGGCCGGCTGCAGGTCGGGTCGCTGCCCGCCTACCTCGCGACGATCCTCGCCGTGCTGGTCGCCCTCGTCGGGCCCGCCGCCGTCCTCGGCGGGACCTGGCCGGTCCAGCCGCTCCACCACTCGGTCACGCAGGTGCCGCTCGCGCTCGCCGTCGTGGTGGCCGCGGTCGCGCTCACGCGGGCGCGCCGGCGCTTCACCGCCGTGCTGCTCGTCGGCGTGATCGGCTACGGGGTGGGCGGGCTGTTCGTCGTCGACGGCGCACCGGACCTCGCGCTCGCCCAGTTCCTCGTCGAGACGCTCTCGCTCGTGGCCTTCGTGTTCGTGCTGCGCCGGCTGCCCGACCACTTCACCCAGGCGCGCAGCCCGCGCTGGACGCAGCTGTCCAAGGCGGCGCTGGCCTGCGTCGGCGGTGCGGTCGTGGCCGGGGTGGCCGTCGTGCTGTCCGGCGCCCGGGTCGCCCCCGCCTCGACCAGCGGCGAGTTCGCCCGGCTGGCCCCCGAGGGCGCGGGTGCGGAGAACATCGTCGCCGCGATCATCGTCGAGTTCCGGGCGCTGGACACCCTCGGGGAGATCGGCGTGCTGTTCGTCGCCGGGGCCGGGGTCGCGAGCCTGGTGCTGGCCACCCGCTACGACCGGGGGCGCGGCCGCAGCGGCCAGGGCACCCCGCGCCACGAGGAGGACGTGCTCGGATGAGCGACGACGGTGCGGCCGCCCGGCCGGTCGAGGACTGGGACCTCCCGCGGGAGGGCTGGCTGCTGCCCGGCGCGCAGCGCGAGGGCTCGGCGCGCACGCTGCTGCTGGAGGTGGCCTCGCGGCTGCTGCTCCCCACGATGCTCGTGTTCTCGCTGCACCTGCTGCTGGTCGGCCACTACTCGCCGGGCGGCGGGTTCGCCGGCGGGCTGGTGGCCGGGCTCGCGTTCGTGCTGCGCCACATCGCCGGGGGCGACGTCGGCTTCGGCGGCCGCGTCCCCGTCCGCCCGCCACTGGTGGTGGGGGCCGGGCTGGCGGTCGCCGTGGTCGCCGCCCTGGCGCCGCTGCTGCTCGGCGCGCCGGTGCTGTCGAGCACGAAGTGGGAGGTCGCCCTGCCCCTGCTGGGCACCGTGTCCGTGCAGACCAACCTGTTCCTCGACGTCGGGGTGTACCTGCTCATCGTGGGCGTCGTCGTCGACCTGCTCCGCTCGCTCGGCGCGGGCATCGAGCGCGACCTGCGGGAGGCCGCCGCCCCATGACGACCGACACCGGGACCACGATCAACGTGACGATGGCGCTCACCGTCGGCGTCCTCTTCGCAGCCGGGTTCTACCTGCTGCTGCAGCGCTCGCTCATGCGCGTGCTGCTCGGCGTCGTGGTGCTCGGGCACGGCACGAACCTGCTGCTCCAGATCGCCGGCGGCCCGCCCGGCCGCCCCCCGGTGCTCGGGGTGAGCGACCCGGCGACGATCACCGACCCGCTCCCGCAGGCCCTCGCCCTGACCGCGGTGGTGATCACCTTCGCGCTCACGACGTTCCTGCTCGCCCTGGGCTACCGGTCGTTCGTGCTCATCGGCCACGACGAGGTGCAGGACGACGTCGAGGACCGCCGCATCGCCGGCTCCGCCATGCCGTCCGCGGCGCTGGACGCCGACAACGACCCGGACGAGGACGCCTCGGCCGCCGACGACGCGGTCGAGCGGGCCGCCCGATGACCCCCGCGACCGCGTCCCTGCTCGTCCCCCTCCCCGTCCTGCTGCCCCTGCTCGGCGCCGCGGTCACCGTGATGGGAAGCCGCTCGGCGCTGCTGCAGCGCGCCGTCGGGATCGTGGTGCTCACGGCGATGTCGGGCGTCGCGGCGCTGCTGCTGGTGGTCGCCCACGGCTCGGGCCCGGTCGTCGCGCAGCCGGGCGACTGGCCCGCGCCCGTCGGGATCGCGCTGGTGGCCGACCGGCTCTCGGCCCTGCTGCTGCTCGTCTCCACGCTGGTGACGCTCGCGGTGCTCGTGTACGCGATCGACCAGCGCATCGCCGACTACGGCCGCGGCACGGCGAGCACGACGTTCCACCCGATGTACCTGATGCTCTCGGCGGGGGTGTCGCTGGCCTACCTCACCGGCGACCTGTTCACGCTGTTCGTGGCGTTCGAGATCATGCTGACCGCCTCCTACGTGCTCATCACGCGGCGCACCAGCGCCGACAAGATCCGCGCGGGGATGACCTACGTGACGGTCAGCCTGCTGTCGTCGCTGCTGTTCCTCACGGCGGTCGGGCTGGTCTACGCGGCCACCGGCACGGTCAACCTGGCCGAGCTCGCCGACCGCGTCGCGCTGCTCCCGCCCGGCCTGGCGACGGTGCTCGCGCTGCTGCTGCTCGTCGTGTTCGGGATCAAGGCCGCGATGGTGCCGCTGCACTTCTGGCTGCCCGACTCCTACCCCAACGCGCCCGGACCGGTCGCGGCGCTGTTCGCGGGGCTGCTCACCAAGGTCGGGTTCTACGCGATCGTGCGCACGCAGACGCTGCTGTTCCCGCGCGACGAGCCGTGGACGCTGCTGCTCTGGCTCGCCGCGGCCACGATGGTCATCGGGGCGCTCGGGGCGATGGCGCAGAACGACCTCAACCGGCTCCTGTCGTTCCTGCTGGTCAGCCACATCGGCTTCATGCTGTTCGGGCTGGCCGTGTTCGACGCCGCCGGGGTGTCCGGCGCGGCCCTCTACGCCGCCCACCACATCACCGTGCTGGCCACGCTGTTCCTGGTCAGCGGCCTCATCACGCGCCGCACCGGCACCACCGCCCTGGACCGGATGGGCGGGCTGCTGCGCACCTCGCCCGTGCTGGCCGTGCTCTACGCGATCCCGGCGCTCACCCTGGCCGGGGTGCCGCCGACGGCCGGCTTCGTGGCCAAGCTCGCCCTGCTGCAGGCCGGCGCCCCCGCCGGGGCGGGCGCCGTCGCCGTCGCGGTGGTGGTGGTGCTGGCCAGCCTCCTGACCCTCTACGCGCTGGCCCGCGTGTGGGTGCGGGTGTTCTGGGGCGAGTCGGTCACCCCGATCGAGGACGACGACCCCGACGACGAGGTCGTCGTGGGCACCGCGCGCACCCCCCTGCCGATGTACCTGGCCACCGGCGCGCTGGTCGCCGTCAGCCTGGCCATCGCGGTGTTCGCCGGCCCGCTGTCGGACCTCACCGCCGAGGCGGGCGCCGACCTCATCGACCGGTCGGCCTACCGGGCGGCGGTGCTGTCGCCGTGAGGTGGATGACCGCGCTGTGGCTGTGGGTGGTGTGGGTGCTGCTGTGGGGCACCCCCACGCCCCTGACGCTCGCGGGCGGCGTCGTCGTCGCGGCCCTGGTGCTGCTGGCGTTCCCGGTGCGGCCGCTGCCGCACCTCACGGTGCGCCCCGGCCCGCTGCTGGGGCTGCTCGGGTTCCTCGCGCTGGACCTGGTGCGCAGCTCCTACGAGGTGAGCCGCGAGATGCTGCTGCGCGGGCCCCGCTCGCGCGGGGCGATCCTGGAGCTGCCGCTGGCCAGCCCGTCCGACCGGGTCGTCGCGCTGGTGGCGGCGGCCTACACGCTCTCGCCGGGCACGCTCGTGGTGCAGATCGACCACGCGCGCTCCCGCTGGTACATCTACGTCCTGGGCCCCCGCGACGCCGACGGCGTGGAGCGCGCCCGCCGAGCGGCGCTCGACGTCCAGCGCCGGGTGCTCGCCGTGGTGGGGGAGGAGGTCCCGTGACCGTCGTGTTCGCCGCGGTGGCCGGGATGCTGGCCCTCGCCGCCCTGCTCACGCTCGTGCGGCTGTTCCGCGGCCCGCACGCGCTGGACCGGATCGCCGCGCTCGACGTGTTCGTGGTGCTGGTCGTCGCCGGCGTCGCCGTCTACACGGCGTTCTACCGGGAGGGCACGAACGTGCCGCTGCTCGTCGCGTTCGCGCTGCTCGCGTTCGTCGGCTCGGCCGCGGCGGCGCGGCTCACCGAGCGGCGGGAGCGGCACCGGTGATCCGGGAGATCCTCGCGTCGGTGCTGCTGCTGACCGGGGCGCTGCAGTGCCTGCTCGGGGCGATCGGGCTGCTGCGCCTGCCCAGCCTGCTGGGGCGGCTGCAGGCGGCCACGAAGCCCCAGACGCTGGGCCTGCTGCTGGTCCTCGCGGGCACGGCGCTGCTGGTGCCGCCGGCGGACGCGGCCACGCTCGTCCTCGTGGCGGTGTTCCAGCTGATGACCGCGCCGGTGCTGAGCCAGCTCGTCGGGCGCTCGGCGTACCGCAGCGGTGCGGTGCAGCCGGAGATCCTCGTCGTGGACGAGCTGGCCGACCGGCTGCGGGCGGACGGCGACGCGCCCTCGCGCTGAGCGACAGCCCGGACTTCCCTAGAGTCGGGACATCGACCGAGCTTGCGAGGTCGGCGACGACACAGCGCTCGGCATCGCCCGACGAGCGCAGCGAGGAGGAGCGGTGCCCGTCTACGCACTCGGGGACTCCGAGCCCGACATCCATCCGGACGCCTACGTCCACCCCGACGCCGTGGTGATCGGGAACGTGACGATCGGTGCGGGGGCCTCGGTCTGGCCGACGGCCGTGCTGCGCGGCGACGACGGGCGCATCGAGGTCGGGGCGCGCACCTCGATCCAGGACGGCTCGATCGTCCACTGCACGCCCTGGCAGCCGACGATCATCGGTGCGGAGGTGGTGGTCGGGCACAACGTCCACATCGAGGGCGCGACGATCGCCGACCGCGCGCTGATCTCCTCGGGGTCGGTGGTGCTCAACGGGGCCGTCGTGGGCGAGGGGGCGGTCGTGGCGGCGGGCGCGGTCGTGTCGCCGAACGCCGCGGTCGCGGCGCGGACGATGGTCCTGGGCGTGCCGGCCCGGGTGCGCGAGGGGTACGAGGTGCCCGAGGGGGCGACGGCGTACGCCGTCGACTCCTACGTCGAGCGCGGGAAGCGGTTCCGCGCCGAGCTGCGGAGGATGTCCTGATGGCCAAGCCGCTGAACGAGATCGTCGAGGCCGGGTGGGCGCAGGCCCTCGCGCCCGTCGAGCCCGTCATCACGCAGATGGGGGAGTTCCTGCGCGCCGAGATCGCCGCGGGGCGCCGCTACCTGCCGGCCGGGGCGAACGTGCTACGCGCCTTCACCCAGCCCTTCGACGGCGTGCGGGTGCTGATCGTCGGCCAGGACCCCTACCCGACGCCCGGGCACGCCGTCGGGCTGTCGTTCTCCGTCGCGCCGGAGACGAGGCCGGTGCCCCGGTCGCTGCAGAACATCTTCCGCGAGTACACCGACGACCTCGGCCACCCCAAGCCGTCCACCGGCGACCTCACGCCGTGGGCCGAGCAGGGGGTGCTGCTGCTCAACCGCGTGCTCACCGTCGAGCCGGGCACGCCGGGCTCGCACCGCGGCAAGGGCTGGGAGGCGGTCACCGAGCAGGCGATCCGCGCGCTGGTCGAGCGCGACGCCGAGCCGCTCGTCGCGATCCTGTGGGGCAGCGACGCCCGCAAGCTCGCCCCGCTGCTCGTGGACGTGCCGATCGTGGAGTCGGCGCACCCGAGCCCGATGTCGGCCGACCGCGGGTTCTTCGGCTCGCGCCCCTTCAGCCGGGTCAACGCCCTGCTGGAGGAGATCGGCGGCGACCCGGTGGACTGGAAGCTGCCCTGACCCGAGTTGCAGGAAGGCCACCTCCACGCAAGCTCCTTGCGTGGAGGTGGCCTTCCTGCAACGGGCGGGCTGCCCGGACACGACGGAGGGCGCCCCCCGTGCGGGGGGCGCCCTCCGTGGTTCGTGCTGGGACCGCGCTCAGGTGCGGGCGACCTTGCCGGCCTTCAGGCAGGACGTGCACACGTTCTGGCGGCGGCGGTTGCCCCCGGCGTCGGCGGTGCGCACGGTCTGGATGTTCGGGTTCCAGCGGCGGTGGGTGCGGCGGTGCGAGTGCGAGACGGACATGCCGAAGCCCGGACCCTTGCCACAGACGTCGCAGACGGCAGCCACGTCGGACACTCCTCGGGTAGACGATCTGCCGGGGGAGACCCCGGCGCGAGAGCCCAGGGTACCCCGCTGTCCCGGCCCGCCCGGCGGGCCCCCGGTCACTACGCTGCGTCGTCGTGCCCCCGGTCCTGGACTCCGCGCTGCTCGCCCGCTGGGCGCGGGCCGCCGTGACGGCCCTGGAGCGCCACCGCGCGGAGATCGACCGGATCAACGTCTTCCCCGTGCCCGACTCCGACACCGGCACGAACCTGCTGCTCACGATGCGCGCCGCGGTGGACGCGGCCGGGCGGGACGGCGACGCGGCCGCCCTGGCCCGCGGGGCCCTGGTCGGGGCGCGCGGCAACTCCGGGGTCGTCCTGTCGCAGGTGCTGCGCGGGCTGGCCGACGCCGTCGCCGCCGCGGTCGCCGCGAAGGCCGGCCCGTCCCGCGGGGGTGCGGTGCTGGCCGACGCGCTGCGGCGCGCGCACCGGCTGGCCACCGCCGCGATGGTGCGGCCGCGGGAGGGCACGGTGCTCACGGTCCTGTCGGCCGCGGCGGCCGCCGCGGCGGCGGCCGGGTCCGACCGGCTCGACGTCGTCGCCGTCGCCGCGGCCGACGCCGCCCGCGAGGCGCTGCGCGCCACCACCGCCCAGCTGCCCGAGCTGGCCCGCGCCGGCGTCGTCGACGCGGGCGGGATGGGGATCCACGTCGTGCTCGACGCGCTGGCCGCGCTGGTCAGCGGCCGTCCGCCGACCGGGCCCCTCCCGCGGGGGTCGCGCGGGAGCGGCCCGCCCGTCCGGCGCGGGGCGGCGCCCGAGGGGTTCGACTACGAGGTCATGTACCTGCTCGACACGGCCCCGGGCGAGGCGGGCGACACCGCCGTCGCCGCGCTGCGCGGCGAGCTGGACGCGCTCGGCGACTCCGTGGCCGTCGTGGGCGACGGGACGGGCACCTGGAACGTGCACGTGCACTGCACCGACGTCGGCGCGGCGATCGAGGCCGGGGTGGTGGCCGGGCGCCCGCACGGGATCACCGTCGAGCGGTTCGCCGACCCGCCCGGCCCCGGGCGCTTCCCCCGCGCCCGCGCCGTCCTGCTCGTCACGGGCGCCCCGGGCCCGGCCGGGCTCGCGCGGGCCGCGGGCGCCGACGTGCTCGACCCCGCGCGGGCCGACGGGGCCGGGCTGGCCGCGGCCCTCGCCGCCACCGGCGCGCGCCACGTCGTCCTGCTGCCCTGCACCGCCGGGCTGACCCCGGTGGCCGAGGCCGCCGCCTCCGCCGCGCGGCGCGACGGGCAGGAGGTGCTGGTGGTGCCGACGACCTCGGTGCTGCAGGGCCTGGCCGCCCTGGCCGTGCACGACCCGGCGCGCCGGCCGGACGAGGACGGCGTCGCGATGGCCGAGGCCGCGGCGGGGACGCGGACCGGCGCGCTGCTCGTCGCCGAGACCGAGGCGCTCACCTGGGCCGGCCGCTGCGAGCCGGGCGACGTGCTGGGCCTGGTCGACGGCGAGGTGGTGCTCATCGCGCCCGACGTCACTGTCGGTGCCCTGTGGTTGGCTCACCGCATGCTGACCGCGGGGGGCGAGATCGTCACGGCGCTGCTGGGCGAGGGGGCGGACGACGCGCTGGGCGAGGGGCTGGCCGCCGACCTGCGGCGCACCCACCCGGAGGTGGAGACCGCGGTGCTGCGCGGCGGCGAGGGCGCCCACCCGCTCGTGCTGGGGGTGGAATGAGCGAGCTGACCGACCTGCTGGTGCCGCTGCTGGGCAAGCGCACCGCCGCGCTGCTGCACGAGCAGCTGGAGATCGGCACCGTCGGCGGGCTGCTGCGGCACTACCCGCGCCGCTACGTCGACCGCGGCCGGCTCACCCCGATCGCGGGGCTGGAGATCGGGGAGCACGCCACGCTCGTCGCCGAGGTCGAGAGCGCCGTGCTGCGGCCGATGCGCCAGCGCCGCGGGATGCTGCTGTCGGTCGTGATCCGCGACGACCGCGGCTCCACGCTGGACTGCACCTTCTTCAACGGCCAGCGGCTCAAGAGCCTGGTGACGCCGGGGATGCGGGCGATGTTCTCCGGCCGGGTGGGGGTGTTCAACAAGAAGCTGCAGCTCACCCACCCGCACTTCGAGCCGCTGGAGGGCGACGACGAGATCCGCCCGTTCCTGTCGGTCTACCCGGCCACCGGGAAGATCAGCTCGCAGGTGATCGCGCGGTGCGTGCGGCAGGTGCTCGACCACCTCGACGACCCGACCGACCCCCTGCCCGCGCACCTGCGCCGCCGCGAGGGCCTCACCGACCTGGCCCGGGCGATGCACCGCATCCACGTGCCCGAGACCGAGGCCGACATCCACGCCGCGCGCCACCGGCTCGTCTGGGACGAGGCGATGGGCGTGCAGCTCGCGCTGGCCCTGCGCCGGGCCGCGGTCGTCGCCCGGCCCGCCGCCGCGTGCCCGCCCCGGCGCGGCGGGCTGCTCGACGCCTTCGACGCGGCCCTGCCGTACACGCTCACCGAGGGCCAGCGCGAGGTCGGCGCGCAGGTGGCGGCCGACCTGGCGCGGCGCCACCCGATGAACCGCCTGGTGCAGGGCGACGTCGGCGCGGGCAAGACGCTGGTGGCGCTGCGAGCGATGCTGCAGGCCGTCGACGCCGGCCGGCAGGCCGCGATGCTCGCCCCCACCGAGGTGCTCGCGTCCCAGCACGCGCGGTCGCTGCGCTCGCTGCTCGGGCCGCTGGCGCAGGCCGGGGAGCTGGACGGGCACCCGCACGCCACCCGGGTCACCCTGCTCACCGGCTCGATGGGCGCGAAGGCCAAGCGGCAGGCGCTGCTGGACGTGCAGTCCGGCGAGGCGGGCATCGTCGTCGGCACCCACGCGCTCATCCAGGACGGCGTGGGCTTCGCCGAGCTCGGGCTGGTCGTCGTCGACGAGCAGCACCGCTTCGGCGTCGAGCAGCGCGACGCCCTGCGCAACCGCGCGGGCGACCAGGTGCCGCACATGCTGGTGATGACGGCGACGCCGATCCCGCGCACCGTCGCGATGACCGTCTACGGCGACCTGCAGGTCTCGGCGCTGCACGGGCTGCCCGGCGGCCGCTCCCCGATCGCCACCACGGTGGTGCCGGTCGCGGAGAAGCCCGCGTGGCTGCAGAGCGTGTGGCGGCGCCTGCACGACGAGGTCGCGGCCGGGCACCAGGCCTACGTGGTGTTCCCGCGGGTCGGCGAGGCCGGCGCCGAGGACGACGACGGGGAACCGCCGCCCGACGACGCCGGGGACGAGCAGCGCCGCTCGCCGCTGGCCGTCCTGGACATCGCCCCGAAGCTCGCCGAGGGCGCGCTGGCCGGGCTGCGCCTGGCGATCCTGCACGGCAAGCTCCCGCCCGACGAGAAGGACGCCGTGATGCGCTCCTTCGAGGCCGGGGAGGTCGACGTCCTGCTGGCCACCACGGTCGTCGAGGTGGGCGTGGACGTCCCCAACGCCACGGCGATGGTGGTGCTCGACGCCGAGCGGTTCGGCCTGTCGCAGCTGCACCAGCTCCGCGGGCGCGTCGGGCGGGGCTCGGCGCCGGGGGTGTGCCTGCTGGTCACCGAGTCGCCGGCCGGCACCACCGCGCGCGAGCGCCTCGACGCCGTCGCCGGCACCACCGACGGGTTCGAGCTGGCCCGGCTCGACCTGGAGCTGCGCCGCGAGGGCGACGTGCTGGGCGCGCTGCAGTCGGGCCGCCGCTCGGGCCTGCGGCTGCTGTCGCTGCTCAAGCACGAGGAGGTGATCGCGAAGGCGCAGGCCTACGCCACCGACCTCGTGGCCGAGGACCCCGGCCTGCTGCGCAGCCCCGGCCTGACCGCCCTGGTGCGCGACGTCGTCGACGAGAGCCGGGCGGAGTACCTGGACAAGGCCTGACGGTCAGTCCGCCGGGCGGTCCTTGAGGAACAGGTACCAGTAGGACGTCGCCACGAACACGACCGCGCCGACCAGGTTGCCCAGCCCGGCGAACAGCCAGTTCCACAGCGCGTCGTCCCACCCGAGGGCGGGCGTCCCGGCGAAGATCGCGGCGGGCAGGAAGAACATGTTGGCGACGACGTGGTCGAAGCCCATCGCGACGAAGGCCATGATCGGGAAGAAGATGGCGAGGATCTTGCCGGCCACGTCCTCCGCGGCGAGGGCGAGCCACACGGCCAGGCACACCAGCCAGTTGCAGCCCACCGCGCGCAGGAAGATCTGCCACGGGCTCTCCGCCAGCCCCTTCTCGGCCGCGATCGTCGAGAGCCGCTCGAAGGTCAGCGCCGCGGTGGTGCCCGCTTCGCTGTCCGCCGTGCCGATCACCCCGGTCTGCACGGCCAGGAAGTAGGCGACGAAGATCGCCCCGGCGGCGTTGCCGATCAGCACGAGCGACAGGTTCCGCGCGATGTCGCCGACGGTGAGCCGCCCGCGCATCGCCCCGATCGGCACGAGCATCATGTTGCCGGTGGCCAGGTCGGACCCGGCGATCACCACCAGCACCAGGCCGAGGGTGAACACGGCCCCGGTGAACAGCGTCGGCAGGGTGCCCCAGGTGGCGGGGTCCAGGCCGGAGGACACCGTGATGGCCACGAGGCCGCCGAAGGCGATGTAGGCGCCGGCGAGGAACCCGCCCACCAGCGTCTTGTCCCAGCTCCGGTGCGCCTTCTGCACCCCCTGCTCGGTGGCGGCCTCGGCGATCTCCGGTGGCTTCTTGGCGGGCATCACGGCTCCTCGTCGCTCGGGGCGGCGCACCGCCCGGGCGGTGCACCCCCCGGACCGGCCGACCGCATCGTGAGCGCCGTCACACGCGCCCTCCCCTGCGTTACCCAATCGGGACGGCGGCGACCCGCCGCGCCGCTCACGCCCCCGGTCGCCCGACCAGCGACGCCACGGCGTCCACCACGACCCCGGCGCCGTCCTCGGTGCGCACCGTCCGCCCCAGCTCCTCGGCCCGCCGCCGGTAGCGGGCGTCGCCGACCGCGGCGCTCAGCGCCGCCGCGAGCCGGTCGGCGGTGAGGCGGCGCAGCGGCACGGCGGCGGGGCTCGCGCCCACCGCGACCAGTCGGGCCGCCCAGAACGGCTGGTCGGCGAGCACCGGCAGCCCGACGGTCGGCACCCCGGCGCGCAGTCCGGCCGCCGTCGTCCCGGCGCCGCAGTGGTGCACGACCGCGGCGGTGCGGGGGAAGAGCCACGCGTGCGGCACCTCGCCGATCGTGAGGAGGTCGTCGCCGACCAGCGACAGGCCGGCCCACCCGGCCTGGACGACCCCGCGGAGCCCGGCCCGCCGCAGGCCGTCGCGGACCGCGGCCCGCACCCCCTCGGGGTCGGGGAGCGAGCGGCTCCCGAGGCCGACGAACACCGGGGGCGGCCCGGCGTCGAGGAACGCCTCCAGCTGCGGGTCGGGCCGCCAGTCGGGGGACACCGCCGGCCACCAGGTGCCGGTGACGCGGGCGGAGCGCGGCCAGTCGGCGGGCCGGGGCAGCAGCGCCTCGCTGAAGCCGTAGAACACCGGCCAGTCCCGGGCCTCGATGCGGCGCCACAGCGACGACGCCCGCACCCGCGGGAGTCCGAGCCCCTCCCGCAGGGGGGCCGAGATGCGGCCGAACGCCGCCGCCCCGGCGACGAGGGCGGCCCGGCCCAGGGCGCGGTTGACCGGTGGACCGAGGTCCGGCAGGCCGAGGGCGGCGGCCGGCAGGTGGCCGGTCGGGTGCAGGGGGGCGGGGAACGCCCCGGCGCTCGGGACGCCCACGCCCTCGGCGACCTCGTAGCCGGTGAACAGGGCGACCGCGTTGAGCAGCACGAGGTCCGCCCCCTGCCGCAGCACCGGCTCGAAGTCCCGGCTGACCTCGTCGACGTAGTCCAGGACCACCCGGGCCTGGCGCGCCTGGCCGAGCGGCCCGGTGCCGGCGGCGTGCCAGCGCTGCCCCCGCTCGGACCGGTTCGCCCGCTCGGGATCGCCGCGCAGGAGCCGGAACTCCAGACCGGCTGCGGTGACCATCGGGCGGAACCGCTCGTCGGCCGCGACCGCGACGCGGTGCCCGGCCCCGACGAGCCGCGCCCCGAGGCCCGTGAAGGGCGCGACGTCCCCGGTCGTTCCCGGTGCGAGCACCACGACCTGCATCCGCTCCTCCTCCGACGGTGCGTAGAAGGAGGGTGGCGCCGCGGGTCCGGTCAGGCGGGCAGGGCGCCCCGGGCCGCGCGCTCCAGCGCGGCGGTGGCGACGCCCGGGATGTGCACGACCCCGGCCGCGTCCAGGCGGTGCAGCTCGCTGCGGGCGCGGGCGTAGGCGGCGAGGCGCTCGGCCTCGTTGCCCGAGTCGCGGGCCACCGTGAGCAGCTTGATCACCCGCTCGACGCTCGCCCGCTCCTCGGTCGACAGGCCCGAGAGCCGGATGCGGTCGGCGGCCTCGGTGGCGGCGCGCCACGCCCGCTCGGCCGCGTCGACGGCCGCGACGTAGCCGGCGGCGTGCTCGTCGCCGGGGTGGGCGTCGGTGTGCAGCGCCTGGGCGTGGGAGAACGCGTCGACGAACCGGGCGGTGCTCGGCACGCGCACGTCGGACAGGGCGGGACGGTGCAGGACGGCCATGGGGTCGCACTCGTACTCCGCGTAGGCGGCGGCCAGCGCGCCGAAGCGCGCGTGCGCCTCGTCCCAGGCCGGGCGCGGCGGGGCCGCCTCGGCGCGGGCGAGGGCCCGGCGGCGGCGGTGCCGGGCGACGACGAACGTGGTGCCCCCGACCAGCAGCACCGGCCCGACGATCGCGCCGATGAGCGCGATGAACGCGATCGCGGCGGCGACGGAGGCGGCGACGGCGGTGATCAGCAGCGCGACGATCGGCAGCAGGAGCATCTGCAGCATCGGGCGGCGGTGGACCGCGCGGGCGATCGCCCGGCGCCGCAGGGCCCGGCGGCGCTCGGCCGCCCGCCGCTGCCGGCGGCCCTCGGCGAAGGCCACCGCACGCCTGTTGTCTCGGGACACCCCTCCTTGGTACCTGATGCGCGCTGAGATTCACACACCCGACCGTGTCGCCGACCGGTAGGTTTCGCGCGTCGGTGGGCGAGAGGGGCTCGTGTGTTCCGCAAGGTTCTGGTGGCCAACCGCGGCGAGATCGCGATCCGGGCGTTCCGCGCCGCCTACGAGCTGGGCGTGTCCACGGTGGCGGTCTACCCCCACGAGGACCGGGGGTCGCTGCACCGCGCGAAGGCGGACGAGAGCTACCAGATCGGCGAGCCGGGTCACCCGGTCCGCGCCTACCTGTCCGTCGAGGAGATCATCCGCGCGGCCCGCCGCGCCGGCGCCGACGCCGTCTACCCCGGCTACGGCTTCCTGTCGGAGAACCCCGACCTCGCGCAGGCCTGCGCCGACGCCGGGATCACCTTCGTCGGCCCGCCCGAGCACGTGCTGCACGTGACGGGCAACAAGGCGCGCGCCGTCGCCGCCGCCCGCGACGCCGGGGTGCCGGTGCTGCGCTCCACCGAGCCGAGCGCCGACGTCGACGCGCTGCTGGCCGCGGCCGACGACGTCGGCTTCCCGATCTTCGTCAAGGCCGTGGCCGGCGGCGGCGGGCGCGGCATGCGCCGGGTGCCGCAGCCCGCCGACCTGCGCGAGGCGATCGAGGCGGCGATGCGGGAGGCCGAGTCGGCGTTCGGCGACCCGACCGTCTTCCTGGAGCAGGCCGTCGTCGACCCGCGCCACATCGAGGTGCAGATCCTCGCCGACGCCGCCGGGAACGTCGTGCACCTCTACGAGCGCGACTGCTCGGTGCAGCGCCGCCACCAGAAGGTCGTCGAGATCGCCCCGGCGCCGAACCTCGACCCGGAGCTGCGCGACCGCATCTGCGCCGACGCCGTCGCGTTCGCGCAGGCCATCGGCTACGTCAACGCCGGCACCGTCGAGTTCCTGCTCGACGAGCGCGGCTCGCACCACTTCATCGAGATGAACCCGCGCATCCAGGTGGAGCACACGGTCACCGAGCAGGTCACCGACCGCGACCTGGTGATCGCGCAGCTGCGCATCGCCTCGGGGATGACGCTGCCGGAGCTGCGGCTCACCCAGGACCAGATCGAGCTGCGGGGCGCCGCGCTGCAGTGCCGCATCACCACCGAGGACCCGTCCAACGGGTTCCGCCCCGACAAGGGCACGATCAGCGCCTACCGCTCCCCGGGCGGGCCCGGCGTGCGGCTCGACGGCGGCACCACGCACACCGGCGCCGAGGTCTCCCCGCACTTCGACTCGATGCTCGTCAAGCTCACCTGCTACGGCCACGACTTCCCCAACGCGGTGCGGCGCGCGCGGCGGGCCATCGCGGAGTTCCGCATCCGCGGGGTCAGCTCCAACCTGCCCTTCCTCGCCGCCGTGCTCGACGACCCCGACTTCCAGGCCGGGCGCGTCACCACGAGCTTCATCGAGGAGCGCCCGCACCTGCTCACCGCGCGCCCGTCGGCCGACCGCGGCACGCGCCTGCTCACCTACCTGGCCCGGACCACGGTGAACCGGCCCCACGGGGCCCGGCCCGCGGTCGTCGAGCCGGTGGACAAGCTGCCGGTGTGCGACCTGTCCGAGCCCGCGCCGGACGGATCCCGGCAGCTGCTGCGCGAGCTGGGGCCCGAGGGGTTCGCGCGCCGGCTGCGGGAGCAGACCGCCGTCGCCGTCACCGACACGACGTTCCGCGACGCCCACCAGAGCCTGCTCGCCACCCGCGTGCGCACCCGCGACCTGCTCGCCGTCGCCCCGCACGTCGCGCGGACGGCGCCGCAGCTGCTGTCGCTGGAGTGCTGGGGCGGGGCCACCTACGACGTGGCGCTGCGGTTCCTCGCCGAGGACCCGTGGGACCGGCTCGCGGCGCTGCGCGAGGCCGTGCCGAACATCTGCACGCAGATGCTGCTGCGCGGGCGCAACACCGTCGGCTACACGCCCTACCCGACCGAGGTCACCGACGCCTTCGTCGCCGAGGCCGCGCGCACCGGCATGGAAGTGTTCCGGATCTTCGACGCCCTCAACGACGTCGGGCAGATGCGCCCGGCGATCGACGCGGTGCGGGCCACCAGCACGGCCGTCGCGGAGGTGGCGCTGTGCTACACCGGCGACCTGTCCGACCCGGCCGAGCAGCTCTACACGCTGGACTACTACCTGCGGTTGGCCGAGCAGATCGTCGACGCCGGCGCGCACGTGCTGGCGATCAAGGACATGGCCGGGCTGCTGCGCCCGCCCGCCGCGCGCACGCTCGTCACCGCGCTGCGCGAGCGGTTCGACCTGCCCGTCCACCTGCACACCCACGACACCCCCGGCGGGCAGCTGGCCACGCTGGTCGCGGCGATCGACGCCGGGGTGGACGCCGTCGACGCGGCGGTGGCGTCGATGGCCGGGACGACGTCGCAGCCGTCGCTGTCGGCGCTGGTCGCGGCCACCGACCACACCGACCGGGCCACGGGGCTGTCGCTGGCCGCCGTCGGCGACCTGGAGCCGTACTGGGAGGCCGTGCGGCAGGTGTACCGGCCGTTCGAGTCGGGGCTCGCGTCGCCGACGGGGCGGGTGTACCACCACGAGATCCCCGGCGGGCAGCTGTCCAACCTGCGCCAGCAGGCGATCGCGCTGGGCCTGGGCGACCGGTTCGAGCTCATCGAGGACTGCTACGCCGCGGCCGACCGGATGCTGGGGCGGCTGGTGAAGGTGACGCCGTCGTCGAAGGTGGTCGGCGACCTGGCCCTGCACCTGGTCGGCGCCGGCGTGGAGCCGGCCGACTTCGAGAAGGACCCCGGCGACTTCGACGTGCCCGACTCGGTGATCGGCTTCCTGCGCGGCGAGCTGGGCGACCCGCCCGGCGGCTGGCCCGAGCCGTTCCGCACCCGCGCGCTGGAGGGGCGCCCGCCGCGGAAGGCGGCGCCGGAGCTGACGATCGAGGACCGGCGCGGGCTGCGCGACGACACCCGCGCCACGCTCAACCGCCTGCTGTTCCCCGGCCCGACCAGGGAGTACCTCGACCACCGCGAGACCTACGGCGACACCTCGGTGCTCTCGACCAAGGACCACCTCTACGGGCTGGAGACCGACGTCGAGCACACCGTCGAGCTGGAGCCGGGTGTCACGCTGCTCATCGAGCTGGAGGCCATCAGCGAGCCCGACGAGCGCGGCTACCGCACCGTGCTCACCACCCTCAACGGGCACCTGCGCCCGGTGGTGGTGCGCGACGAGTCGATCGCGAGCGACGTCAAGGCCGCCGAGAAGGCCGACCGCGCGAACGCCGCGCACCTGGCCGCCCCGTTCGCCGGTGTCGTCACCCTGCAGGTGGCCGAGGGCGACCGGGTCGACGACGGCCAGACCGTCGCGACGATCGAGGCCATGAAGATGGAGGCCTCGATCACCGCCCACCGCGCCGGCACGGTCTCGCGCCTGGCCATCGGCCGGGTGCAGCAGGTGGAGGGCGGGGACCTGCTGCTGGAGATCTCATGACCCCCTGTGCGCGGATGTGGCGGCCAGGGCCGCCGTATCCGCGCACGGGCGGCGGAGCCGCATGACGCGCATCATCGCCGGCGTCGCCGGCGGGCGGCGGCTGGCCGTGCCCCCGCGCGGGACGCGACCGACGTCGGACCGGGTGCGGGAGGCCCTGTTCAGCGCGCTGGAGCACGACCCCGGCCTGGACGGGGCCGCCGTGCTGGACCTGTGCGCCGGGTCCGGGGCGCTGGGGCTGGAGGCGCTGTCGCGCGGGGCGGCGCACGCGCTGCTGGTGGAGTCCGACCGGCGCGCCGCCGGGGTGCTGCAGCGCAACGTCACCGAGCTGGGGCTGCCCGGGGCGGAGGTGCGCGCGCAGCCGGCCGCGGCCGTCCTCGCGGCGCCGGCTCCGCGGGCCTACGACGTGCTGCTCGCCGATCCGCCCTACGACCTCCCCGACGCCGAGGTCGCCGGCTGGCTCGCCGACGCCGCGGTGCACGGCTGGCTGGCGCCCGACGCCGTCGTGGTGGTGGAGCGCCGCGGCGGCCGCGGGTTCCCCTGGCCGCCGCCGCTGGTGGGACGGCGCGAGCGCCGCTACGGCGACACCGTGCTGCACAGCGCCGTCCGTCCCTGAGCCGCTCACCAGGCGTCGACGGCCAGCGACACCGCCAGCCCCAGGCCGGCCAGCGCGATGCCGACGCGCAGCGGCCCGGCCGGCAGCCGCCGGACCACGGCCGGACCGAGCAGCCCGCCCAGGAACACCCCCAGCGCCAGCGGCCACACGGCCCACCACTGCACAGGGCCGAGCAGGACGAACCCGACGGCGGCGACGGCGTTGGCCACGCCGAGCAGCACGGCCTTGAGCGCGTTGCCCCGCGCCAACGACACCGGCAGCCCGACCAGCACCAGCGCGAGCATCAGCACGCCGGCGGCGGCGCCGAAGTACCCGCCGTAGACGGCGACGGCGAGGATCCCGGCCAGCACGACGGGCCCGGGCCGGTCGCCGGCGCCGCGCCTGCCGGTCCGGCGCTCGGCGCGCCGGGCCGCGGCGGCCCGGATCCGCGGCTGGAGCAGCAGGACCAGCGCGGCCCCGCCCACGAGGAACGGCACGATCCGCTCGAACACCCCCGGCGGCGTCACCAGCAGCAGCCCCGCCCCCGCCGCCCCGCCGAGCACGGTGAGCGGCGCGAGCCGGCGCAGCACCGGGACCTGCCCGGCCAGCTCCGGCCGCGACCCCAGCACCTGCCCGACCGTCGAGAACGCGAGCGCGACCGTGTTGGTGACGTTCGCCGCCGTCGCCGGCATCCCCACCGCGAGCAGGGCGGGGTAGGAGAACAGCGACGCCAGCCCCGCGATCGACCCCGAGAGCCCGGCGCCGACCCCGGCCAGGACGAGCAGGAGGACCGTCAGGCCGGCCCCCCCGCCGCCGCGGCCCTCGTCGCCGCGGCCCTCATCGCAGCACGGCCCCGTACAGCTCCTCCAGGGCCGCCCAGTGCCGCTCCTCGGCGGCGGCGTCGTGGGTGGCGTTGTCCGGCACGGCGAAGCCGTGGTGCGCCGGGTAGGTCTCGACGGTGTGCTCCACCCCGGCCTCGGTGAGCGCCTCCTCCAGCAGCGCGCGGTCGTCGTCGGTGAAGCCGCCGTCCTCGATCGCCCCGGCCACGTACACGCGGGCGGCGAGGTCGCCGGCCCGGTGGTGCGGGCTGTCCGGGTCGTCGGCCTTCGCGATGCCGCCGCCGTGGAAGGACGCGGCCGCGGCGACGCGGTCCGGCCGGTGCGCGGCGACGATCAGCGACGCGCGCCCGCCCATGCAGTAGCCGGTGGTGCCCACGCGGTCGCCCCGCACCTCGGGCCGCGCGGCGAGCGCGGCGAGGAACGCGTCGGCGTCGCTGCGGTACATCTCCGCGGTGACCCCCTTGGCCAGGCCCATCAGGCGGGCCCGCTCGCCGGGGTCGGCGAACACGGTCGCCATGTCGAAGGGCTGCCAGTCGGGGGTGCGGTGGTAGACGTCGGGCAGCAGCACCGCGTACCCCAGGCCGGCCAGCCGGTCGGCCGCGGCGCGCATCGTCGCCCGGACCCCGCCCGCGTCGACGTAGAGGACGACGGCGGGCCACGGGCCGGAGCCCTCGGGCGTGTGGAGGGTGGCGGCGCAGTCGCCGTCGGGGGTGGGGATGGTCAGCGCGGTCGAGGGCACCCCGGCAGTTCTACTCCCACCGGCCCGCACCCGCCGCCCGGACGGCGCCTCCGCCGCGGCTCGCGCTGATCACCCCGGCGGGTAGGGTCCGCGGCCATGAGGCGAGCGGTCTGCCCCGGCTCCTTCGACCCCGTCCACAACGGCCACCTCGACGTCATCGGCCGCACGGCGCCGCTGTTCGACGAGGTCGTCGTCGCGGTGCTGGTGAACCCGGCCAAGAAGGGCCTGTTCGGTCTCGACGAGCGCATGGAGATGCTGGCCGAGGTGACCGCGCCGCACCCCAACGTCCGGGTCGACTCCTTCGAGGGACTGCTCGTCGACTACTGCCGCGCGCACGACGTCCGCGCGATCGTCAAGGGCATCCGGGCGGTCTCGGACTTCGACTACGAGCTGCAGATGGCGCAGATGAACCACGCGCTGACCGGCGTCGAGACCCTGTTCCTGCCCACCGCGCCGGAGTTCGGCTTCATCGCCAGCTCGCTGGTCAAGCAGGTGGCGGCGAACGGGGGCGACGTGGCGCACCTGCTGCCCCCGGGCGTGCACCGCCGGCTCCGGGAGCGGCTCGCCGGACCGGGCTGACGACACCGACGCGCGGCGGGCGCGCCGCTGCGCCGATCGGGGCACCGCGGTGGGAGGATGCGCGCCGTGTACCGGGTCTTCGAATCGCTCGACGCGCTGGTCACCGTCGTCGAGGAGGCGCGCGGGGTCCCGATGACGGCCAACTGCGTCGTCCCGCGCGGTGACGTCCTCGAGCTGCTCGACGACGTCCGCGAGGCGCTGCCCGGGGAGCTGGACGACGCGCAGGACGTCCTCGACCGGCGCGACGACCTCCTCGGCGACGCGGAGGCCGAGGCCGAGCGGGCCCGGTCGGCCGCGCACGCGGAGGCCGAGCAGCTCGTCTCCGCCGCCCGCGCCGAGGCCGCCCGGCTCGTGGCCGACGCCCGGGCCGAGGCCGAGCAGCTCGTGGCGCAGGCCCGCTACGAGGCCGACCGCGCGCTGGCCGAGGGCCGCCACCAGTACGCCGAGCTCACCGACCGGGCCCGGACCGAGGCCGAGCGCCTGGACCACGCGGGCCGGGCCGCCTACGACCGCTACCTCGCCGACGGCCACGCCGAGCAGGCCCGGCTGGTGTCGCAGACCGAGGTGGCGCGGGCCGCGCAGGCCGAGGGCGCGCGCACCGTCGACGCCGCGCGGGCCGAGGCCGACCGGCTGCGCCACGAGTGCGACGTCTACGTCGACGCGAAGCTCGCCGAGTTCGAGGAGACGCTGGCCACCGCGCTGCGCACCGTGACCCACGGCCGGGGGCGGCTGCGCCCCGGCCCGCCCGCCCCGGCCGGCTGGGGCCGCAGCGGCACGGGGATGGACCTGATCGACTGATCCGCGGTCCACCACCGAGCGTGCTGCGGGGGTTACCCTGCGCCGGTGGCGCGGCAGGTGGAACCGGATCCGGAGAGCTGGTGGGCCCGCTACGGGCACCGGGTGGGCCCGGGGGGCGGCCCGGTCGCGCCCCCGGCGCCCCGCTCGGCCGGCGAGCTCACCGACGACGCCATCGTCCGGCGCCGCGCGGAGGTCCCCGCCGAGGGCTGGCGGGGGCTGGTCCACCGCCTCTCGGGCGGGCTGGTCAACCCCGGGCCGGGCGAGCGGGAGCAGGTGCGCCGCGAGCTCGTGCACCGGCTGCGCCGCCCGCTGAGCAGCACCCACCGCATCGCCGTCACCTCGATCAAGGGCGGGGTCGGCAAGACGACGGTGGCGACGTGCCTGGGCCTCGCGCTGGCCGAGCACCGCGGCGACCGCGTCGTCGTGCTCGACGCCAACCCCGACGCGGGCACGCTCGCCGACCGGCTCACCGGCGAGTCGACGGTGACCGTGCGCGAGCTGCTGCGCGACCTCGACCGGATCCACTCCTGGGCCGACATCACCCGCTACACGAGCCTGGCCGGGCGGCTGCAGGTGCTGGCGTCCGAGCAGGACCCGGCGGCCGGCGACGCCTTCAACCGCGACGAGTACGAGCGGATCAGCCAGGCCCTGTCCCGGTTCTTCAACATCGTCATCACCGACTCCGGCACCGGGCTGGTGCACTCGGCGATGGAGGGCACGCTCACGCTCGCCGACAGCGTCATCATCGTCGGCGCGCCGACGGTCGACGGGGCCAGCCGGGCCAGCAAGACCCTCGACTGGCTGCTCGCCCACGGCCACCCGGAGCTGGCGGACGAGGCGCTGGTCGTGCTGTCCTGCGACCGCACCAGCGACGAGGTGGACGCCGGGCGCATCCGCGAGCACTTCGCCGCCCGCTGCCGGGCCGTCGTGGAGATCCCGCACGACCCGCACCTGGCCACGGGCGGCCGCGTCGACCTCGCCCGGCTGCGGCCCCGCACGGGCGACGCGTTCCTGGAGCTGGCCGCGCTCGTCGCCGACCGCTTCGACCACCGCCCGCCCGCCCCCGCCACCCACCGGCCCGGACCGGCCTACCCTGGGTCGGGTGAGTGAGCGAGCGAACCGTCAGCACAGCGCCCCGGGCGGGGCGCCGGCCGAGCGCCGCCGGGGCCGACCGGTGAGCGCCCGTCCGTCCCGCGACACCGAGCCCGGCCCCTGGGCCTTCAGCACCCGCGAGCTGGGGCGCCGCCCCGGCGCGGTGCGCACCGCCGAGCGCACCGTCCCCGCGCCCGCCGAGCCCCCGCTGGGCCTCGAGACCATCGGCGTGCCCGCCGGCAGCCCGGTGGAGCTGTCCGTGCAGCTGGAGTCGGTCACCGAGGGCGTGTACGTGTCCGGCCGCGCGCACGCGGCGCTGGCCGGGGAGTGCGCGCGCTGCCTGGACGAGGTCCACGACGAGATCACCGTCGACCTCGCCGAGCTGTTCGCCTACCCCGACAGCGTCACCGACGAGACGACCGACCCCGACGAGCTCCCGCGGGTCGTCGACGAGCGGGTGGACGTCGAGCAGCTCGTCCGCGACGCGCTCGTGCTGACCCTGCCGCTGGCCCCGCTGTGCCGGGAGGACTGCCCCGGGCTGTGCGTCGAGTGCGGCGAGAAGTGGGCCGACCTCGAGCCCGGCCACGGGCATGAGACACTGGATCCTCGTTGGGCGGCCCTGCGCGGTCGCCTGCCTGCCGAAGACCCCAGCTAGGAGTTGTTGATCGTGGCTGTTCCCAAGCGCCGGATGTCGCGCTCGAACACGCGCTCGCGTCGGTCGCAGTGGAAGGCCACTGCACCCACGCTGGTGACGTGCGAGAACCGCGCCTGCCGGGCCACCAAGCTCCCGCACACCGCCTGCCCGACGTGCGGCACCTACGACGGCCGTCAGGTCGTCAGCCCCGCCTGACCACGGGGTGTCCTCCGACGACGAACGGGTGAGTGCGACGGCGCGCGAACCGGGGCCCGTCCAGGACCGCGAGCCCCTCCTCGCGGCCCTGGGCGTGAAGCTCGGTGACGAGCTGCTCGGCCTGGCGCTCATGCACCGCAGCTACGCCTACGAGAACGGCGGGCTGCCCACCAACGAGCGCCTGGAGTTCCTGGGCGACTCGGTGCTGTCGATCGTCGTCACCGAGCGGCTCTACCGCGAGCACCCCGACCTGCCGGAGGGCCAGCTCGCCAAGCTGCGCGCCAGCGTCGTCAACTCCCAGGCCCTCGCGGGCGTCGCCCAGACCATCGGTCTGGGCGCCTACCTGTACCTGGGGCGCGGCGAGGAGCTGACCGGGGGCCGCGAGAAGGCGAGCATCCTCGCCGACGCCACCGAGGCGATCATCGGTGCGGTGTACCTCGAGCACGGGCTGGAGACGGCCCGCGGCGTCGTCCACACGCTGTTCGACTCCCTGCTGCAGGGGGCGCCGCTGCTCGGGGCCGGCCTGGACTGGAAGACCAGCCTCCAGGAGTTCACCGCCGACGCCGACCTCGGCGTGCCCGAGTACCGCATCACCGAGGACGGGCCGGACCACCTCAAGACGTTCACGGCCACCGCCGTCGTCGCTGGGCGCGAGCTCGGGACGGGGGAGGGGCGCACGAAGAAGGAGGCCGAGCAGAAGGCGGCCGAGCTCGCGTGGCGCACCCTGACGGCCGAGGCGGCCGGCGGCACGGCCCCCCCGGCCGACTGACCCGTGCCGGAGCTGCCCGAGGTCGAGGTCGTGCGCCGCGGCCTGGCCGACCACGTGCTCGGCCGCACCGTCACCGCCGTCGAGGTGGCCCACCCGCGGGCGGTCCGCCGCCACGTCGCGGGGGGCGCCGACTTCGCCGCCCGGCTGGCCGGGCGCACGATCACCGCAGCCCGCCGCCGCGGGAAGTACCTGTGGCTCGACCTCGACGGGGACGACACCGCCGTGCTCGCCCACCTCGGCATGAGCGGGCAGATGCTCGTCGCCGACCCGGGGAAGCCCGACGAGGTGCACCTGCGCGTGCGGCTGCGCTTCGCCGACGACGGGCCGGAGCTGCGGTTCGTCGACCAGCGCACGTTCGGCGGGCTGTCGCTGCACCCGCTGGCCGGGCCGGACCGGCTGCCCGCGCCCGTCGCGCACATCGCGCGCGACCCGATGGACCCCGCGTTCAACCTCGACGCCGCGGTGGCGGGCATCTGGCGGCGGCGCACCGGGCTCAAGCGGGCGCTGCTCGACCAGACCGTCTTGTCCGGCATCGGCAACATCTACGCCGACGAGGCGCTGTGGCGGGCGCGCCTGCACGGGGAGCGGCCGACGGAGAGGCTGACCCGGGCGCAGGGCCGCGCCGTCCTGACCGCGGCGGCCGAGGTGATGGAGGCCGCCCTGGCCGCCGGCGGCACCTCGTTCGACGCCCTGTACGTCAACGTGAACGGGAACTCGGGCTACTTCGACCGCTCCCTGGACGCCTACGGGCAGGCGGACCGCCCGTGCCGGCGCTGCGGCACCCCGATCCGGCGCGAGGCCTTCATGAACCGCAGCTCCTTCAGCTGCCCCCGCTGCCAGCCGAGGCCGCGGCCGCCGCGGCCGTGACCAGCACGATCCCTCCGCTCACGGCGAACAGCACCGGCACGCCGAACGGGAGCAGGACGCCGGCGAGGGCGTAGGACAGCGGGTCGAACGCCACCACGGCCAGCACGACCAGGCTCATCACCCGCCCGCGCAGGTGCTCGGGCACCCGCTCCTGGAGCCACGCCACGAGCACGACGCCGAGGAAGGCCGACCCGACGCCGATCACCGCCGCCACCGCGGTCGCCGCGGCCAGCCCGGGGACGGACCCGAGCGCGGCCGTGCCGGCCCCGATCAGGGCGGGACCGGCCACGAGGACGACCCGCCGCCGCCGCGGCGGCCGGGCGCCGGCTGCGAGCAGACCGGCCAGGGACCCGGCGCCGAACCCGGCGAGGACGACGCCCAGCGCCGCGGCGCCGCCGAACCGCTGCTCGGCGAGCACCGCGCCGCCGACCAGCACCGGCCCGACGACGGCCAGGTTCAGCACGGCCAGCACCAGCAGCACCGTGCGCACGACCGGCTCGCCCCGGACGTAGCGCAGCGCCTCGCCGAGCCCCCGCAGGCCGGGACGCCCCGCCGGGCCTGCCGCGGCGGGCAGGCGGCCGAGCTTCCGGGCGACCACGGTCAGCACGACCGCGGCCAGCAGGTACAGCGCGGTCACCGCCCCCAGGCCGCCCCCCGCGCCGAACGCCGCGACGAGCACGGCGGCCAGCACCGGGCCGACGAGGTCGCCGGCCGACTCCGCGCCCTGCACGAGCGCGTTCGCCCGGGCCAGGCCGGCGGGCGGCACGACGCGGGGCAGGAGCACCAGCGACGCCGGGTAGTAGGCGGCGTCGAGCACGCCGAGCAGCCCGGCCAGCGCGGCGACGACCCACAGCGGTGGCGGCCCGAGCGCGACCAGCACCGCGAGGGCGCCGAGCACGACGGTCCGCAGCACGGTGGTGACGGCGGCGATCCGGGCGGGGTCCGCGCGGTCGGCGAGCAGCCCGCCCAGCGGCAGGAGCACGGCGCGGGGCACGGCCGCGACGGCGAGCACCGCCCCGAGCGCAGCCCCCGGCCCGGCGACGTCGAGCACCAGCAGCGTCAGGCAGACGACGAACAGCTGCTCGGAGACCGACGCCAGCGCCTCCCCGGTCCACAGCAGCGGGAACAGCCCGCGGGCGGGCCGGGCCTGCGTCCCGGTCATGCGAGGCCCCGCCGCCGCGACGGCTGTGCGGTCGCCCGCACAGCCGTTCTGGTGCTCACGCAGCCGTTGCAACGGCTGTGCGAGGTGCGCAACGGCTGTGTGACCGTCGGCGGTGCATCCCGACCGGCGGCGCCCCGCCGCCCGACCAGCTGCGCGTCGGGCTGCCGCAACGGCTGCGCGACCGTCCGCACAGCTGTTGTGGTGCCCACACAGCTGTTGCAACGGCTGTGCGACGTGCGCAACTGCTGTGTGAGCGGCGGTGGTGGTGGCGTCACGGCTCGGCCGGCGGTCCTCACGGGTGCACCGCCCGCGGGAGGGCCAGCGGGACGGCCGCCCAGCCGCGGATCGCGCTCCCGGGGCGGCGGCGCAGCGGGCCGAGCGGCCGCAGCTCGGGCAGCCGGCGGGCGAGGGCCCGGAGCGCGACCTCGGCCTCCATCCGCGCCAGCGGCGCCCCCAGGCAGTAGTGGATCCCGCTGCCGAAGGCGAGGTGCTCGACCTCCGGGCGGCGGTGCAGGTCGAAGCGGTCGGGGTCCGGGTGCGCGGCCGGGTCGCGGTGGGCGGCGGCGAGCACGAGCAGCACCCGCTCGTCCGGCCCGACGCGGTGCCCGTCCAGCTCGACGGCCTCGTGCGGGACCCGCACGGTCGCCTGCACCGGCGGGTCGAAGCGCAGGGCCTCCTCCACCGCGCCCGCGGCCAGGGCCGGGTCGGCGCGCAGGGCCGCCCACTGCTCCGGGTGCCGCGACAGGGCGACCGCCGCGTTGCCGATGAGGTTCACGGTCGTCTCGAACCCGGCGACCAGCAGCAACCCGCAGGTCGCCACCAGCTCGCGCAGGTCGAGGCGGCCCTCCCCGCGGGCCTGCGCGAGCGCGCTGAGCACGTCGTCGCCGGGCCGGTCGCGCCGCTCCCGCTCCAGCCGCTCGAACAGCTCCACCAGGTCGTCGACGGCCGCGCGCAGCTCGCGGGACTGCCGCAGCGAGAACACGCCGCCGAGGGACTGGCCGACCACCGCGCCCAGGCGGGCGAACCGGGCGGTGTCGACGTCCGGCACCCCGAGCAGGTCGGTGATCACCGTGATCGGCAGCGGGGCGGCGAGGTCGGCGACGAGGTCGAGCGACCCGCGCCGCAGCGCCGCGTCGAGCAGGTCCTCGGTGAGCGCCTCGACGCGCTCGCGGTAGGCGCGCACGAGCTTCGGGCGGAAGGCCGGCGCGACGAGCCGCCGCAGGCGGGTGTGGTCCGGCGGGTCCTGCTCCAGGAAGGAGTCGGCGAGGGCGCCGGCGGTACCGGGCGTGAAGGGGTCGGACTCCGCGACCCGGTCGGCGCGGTCGCGGACGCGGAAGCGCGGGTCGCGCAGCACCCGCTCGCACAGGGCGTGCGAGACGACGACGTGCAGCCCGGTGCGGCTGCGGTGCACCGGCCCGCGGGCCCGCATCTCCGCGTGCAGCGCGTGCACGTCGCGCTCCCCGCCCGGCGCGAGCAGCCGCGCCGTCGGGTCGCCGGTGGCGGCGAGCAGGCGCAGGACGCCGCGGCCGGCGGCGATCCGGGCGCCGTCGACGACCGTGCCCAGGACGCCCACGTCAGGCCCCCGTCGCGCGGACGCCGTCGAGCAGCGTGCCCAGCACGAGGTCCGGGGCGGCCACCGGCGCGAGCCGGCCGAGCGCCACCAGCTCCCACGCCGCGTACACCAGCGCGTTGAGCGAGGCGACCACCCACTCGTCGGGCACGCCGGTGCGGAGCCGCCCGGCCGCCTGCGCCCGGCGCACCAGCGCGCGGACCGGCTCGTCCAGGGCCTCGACGCGGGCGGTGAGGTCGGGCTCGACGTCCAGCGAGCGCTCCCGCATCAGGTACTCGACCCGCGGCCCGAGCGGGACGAGGGCCACGACCAGGCGCCGCAGGGCCGCGGCGGGATCGGCGTCGGTCTCGGGACCGCCCAGGCCGGCGTCGGCGTAGGTGCGCTCCAGCACGTCGAGGGCGTCGCGGGCCAGGGCGACCAGCAGCGCGTGCCGGGTCGGGTAGAGCTTGTGCAGCGTGGTGCGGCCGATCCCCGCGGCGCGGGCGACGTCCGCCAGCGACGCGGACGGATCGGCGACGAGCACCTCGGTGGCCGTCTCCAGCAGGGTGTGCGGTGCTGTTCGGATGCGAACACTCATGTTCGCAACGGTACAGCACTGCTTGCTGCTGCGGTGGTCCTCGACCGGCGCGACCGGTAGTGCGCGATGCGTAGTACTGTGCGGCTCGTGGATCCGAGCCAGCTGCTGAAGGGCGTGCTCGACCTCGCTGTGCTCGCGGTGCTCGACCGCGCCGACGGATACGGCTACGAGGTGCTGCGCCGGCTGCGCGCGGCCGGGCTGGAGGAGGTGGGCGACGCATCGGTGTACGGCACCCTGCGCCGGCTCTACCACGCCGGCCTGCTCACCTCGTACGTCGTGCCCAGCGAGGAGGGCCCGCACCGCAAGTACTACAGCCTCAACGCGCTCGGCCGGGAACGGCTGGCGCACTCGACGAAGACCTGGCGCGCGTTCGCCGGGACCATGGAAGGGCTGGTGGGGGCGTGAACGTCGAGGTCGACCGGCCGGTGGAGGAGTACCTCGCCGGCGTGCGGGCGGCGCTGGCCGACCTGCCGGCGAGCGAGGTGGCCGACATCGTCGACGAGGTGCGCGGGCACCTCGCGGACGTCCGCGGGGAGGTCGGGCAGGACGCCGGCCCGGCCGTGTTCACGGCCCGCCTCGGCACGCCGGCCGCCTACGCCGCGGAGCTGCGCGTCGCGGCGGGCTACCCGCCGGCGCCGCAGACGGGCGGGCGCGGGGCGGGCACCGCGGTCCTCGCCGTGGCCGTCCTCGTGGCGGCGGCGCTGGTGATGCTGCTGGGCGGCGTCGGCGTCCTCGACGGCGGTGGCCTCGGGCTGCTGCCGGTCGGGCTCGTCGTCGCCTCGCTCCTGCTGCTGCTCGCCGTCCCCGAGCTGGCGAGGGGCGGGCCGCGCCTGCCGCGCGTCGCGGCCCTGCCGGTGGTGCGGCGGCTCGCCGCCGCCCTGCGGGAGCCGCGCGGCGTGCTCGGGTTCGTCGTCAGCCTGCAGCCCGCCTGGTGGGTGCTGCGCGCCCTGGTGGCGGTGGCGCTGGTCGGGGGGCTGCTCCTCGGCGGCGGACCGGTCGGCTGGCTGCTGCTCTCCGTCGTGTTCGTGCCGCTGTCGGTCGCGCTCGGGCACCTGTGCCGCCGCGACCGGCGCTGGGTGTGGCCGGTGGTCCCGCTCAACGCCTTCGCCGCAGCGCTGATCCCGGCCCTGTTCGGGCTCTCCACCGCAGCAGTCGCGACGCCGTCGGACACCGCGTCCTACGAGTCGTACCCGGGTCTGTGGCAGGACGGGGAGCAGGTCACCGACGTCCGCCCCGTCGACGCCACGGGTCAGCCGCTGAGCGGGGTCTACCTGTTCGACCAGGACGGCCGCCCGCTCGACGTCGGCCGGCCCTGCGACGACTACGACGGCGGGACGGCTTCCACCGACCCCTACCCGCGCGGGTCGGCCGGGTACGACGACGAGACCGGCGAGTGCAGGGTCGTCCCGCCCGCGCCGCTGGTGGTCGCCGTGCCGTCCGCGACCGCCTCCACGGCCCCGACGCCGTCCGCACTCCCGACGCCTCCCGCGCCCCCGGCGTCGGTGCTCCCCGCGCCCACCGACGCCGTGCCCGCCGAGCCCGCCCCGCCCGTCACGGCCGAGCCCGTCCCGAGCCCGGCGCCACCCACCGGGTGACGTCCCCGAGCGGCGGCCGGCGGTGTGGGGTCCGCCGGCCGCCCGCCCCGCTCGACGGCCCCGTGCGACCGGGAGCAGTCGTGGCGGTCGGCCGCCGGCGCCGGTGCAGCGGGGTCACGACGGCGTGATCAGCGGTTCGGTGCCGGACCGGCCCGATCGCGCACCCGACCGCTGATCATGCACGGGGGGCGCCGGCACCGGTCGGTGCGGGGCGCACTCCCTCCCGCGGCGGCGCAGCCGGTCCGTCCCGAACCCGTGATCGGCGGTTCGGTGCCCGACCGGCCGGATCCGGCCGCTCCCGCACCCGACCGGTGATCACGTGGTGCGGCGCGGGTCAGCGGCCGAAGTTCTGCACCCAGTGGTCGCCGTCGGCCTCGTAGCCGACCCCGATCGAGGTGAAGCTGCAGTCGAGGATGTTGCGGCGGTGGCCGGGGGAGTCCATCCAGGCCGCGACGACGTCGTCCGCCGTCTCCTGGCCCTGGGCGATGTTCTCCCCGCCGGGCGAGGGGTGGCCCTCGGCGCGGATGCGCTCGTCGAACTCCCGGCCGTCCTGACCGGTGTGGGAGAAGTAGCCCTTCTCCGCCATGTCCTCGGCGTGCCCCTGGGCGGCGGCGGCGAGGCGCAGGTCGACGCGCAGGTCGTCGCACCCCGCGGCGTCGCGCTCGGCGTTGGTCGCCTCGACCACGCCGTCGACGGGACCGCTCGCCACCCGCGGGCGGGGCGACGCCGGCTCGTCCTCGGGGTCCGGGCGCGCCGGCGCCGCCGACGACGGCGGGGCCGGGGTCGTCGTCGACGGGGCCTCGGCGGGCGTCGACTCGACGGGGGGCTCCTCCACCGGCGTCGGCGCGGCCGACGAGGGCGGCGGCGCCGGGGCGGCGGGAGCGGGGGCGGGCACCGTGAGCCGCGGACGCCCCGGCGGGGGCGGGGGCGGGGTCGCGGCGGGGGGCGGCGGCGCGGCCACCGGCGGCAGCGGCGCACCGAGCGCCGCGGCCAGGGCCGGGGCGGTGCTGTCCGCGGGGGTGACGACCGCGGTGGCGCCGATGAGCACCGCGCCGACGGCCAGGCCGGCGAGCAGGGGAGCGCCGCGTCGAGCAGCGGTAGTGCGCCGGGGAGCGAACACGGCGGGTAACGTAGCACCACCGTGACCAGCGATCCCCGTTCCTCCGTTCGGCTCAACGCCTGGGTGCACGGGCACGTGCAGGGGGTCGGGTTCCGGTGGTGGACCCGCTGCCGGGCACGCGAGCTCGGGCTGACCGGCGAGGCGCGGAACCTGCCCGACGGCCGCGTCGCCGTCGTCGCCGAGGGGCCGCGCCCCGCGTGCGAGGCGCTCCTGGAGCGGCTGCGCGGGGACGGGGCGCCCGGCCGGGTCGACGACGTGGTCGTGCAGTGGAGCGACGCGCGCGGGGGATCCACCGGGTTCGTCGAGGCCTGACCGCTAACCTGCCTCGTGCACCTCAAGAGCCTGACGATGAAGGGCTTCAAGTCCTTCGCCTCGGCCACCACGCTCCGGCTCGAACCGGGGATCACCTGCGTGGTGGGGCCGAACGGGTCGGGCAAGTCCAACGTCGTCGACGCGATCAGCTGGGTGCTCGGCGAGCAGGGCGCGAAGGCGCTGCGCGGCGGCAAGATGGAGGACGTCATCTTCGCCGGCACGTCCGGCCGGGCCGCGCTGGGCCGCGCCGAGGTGACGCTCACGATCGACAACGGCGACGGCGCCCTGCCGATCGACTACTCCGAGGTGTCGATCACCCGCCGGATGTTCCGCGACGGCGCCGGGGAGTACGAGATCAACGGCTCGTCGTGCCGGCTGCTCGACGTCCAGGAGCTGCTGAGCGACTCCGGCATCGGCCGGGAGATGCACGTCATCGTCGGGCAGGGCCAGCTCGACGGGGTGCTGCAGAGCAAGCCGGAGGACCGCCGCGCCTACATCGAGGAGGCCGCGGGCGTCCTCAAGCACCGCAAGCGCAAGGAGAAGGCCCTGCGCAAGCTCGACGCGATGCAGGCCAACCTCACGCGCCTCACCGACCTCACCGCCGAGCTGCGCCGCCAGCTCAAGCCACTGGGCCGCCAGGCCGAGATCGCGCGCCGGGCGCAGAGCGTGCAGGCCGACCTGCGCGACGCCCGGATCCGGCTGGCCGCCGACCACATCGTCACCCTGCGCGACGCCCTGGCCCGCGAGGAGGCCGACGAGACGCAGGCCCGCGCCCGCCGCGCCGAGGTGGAGGAGCAGCTGTCGGTCGCGCGGGTGGAGCAGGAGCGGCTGGAGGACGCGCTGGCCCGGGACGCGCCGCGCCTGGCCGCCGCGCAGGACACCTGGTACCGGCTCTCCGCCCTGGCCGAGCGGCTCGCCGGCACCGTGCGCCTCGCGCAGGAGCGGGCGCGGCACCTGGCCGCGGCGGCCGAGGAGCGGTCCCCCGGCCGCGACCCCGACCAGCTCGACGCCGAGGCCGACGCCGTCGCCGAGCAGGAGGACGCCCTGGTCGCCGCCGTCGTGGAGGCCCGTCGCACCCTGTCCGACGTGCTGGAGGAGCGGGCCGGCCACGAGCGGACCCTGGCCGCGGCCGAGCGGGCCCACCTCGCCGCCGTCCGCGCGCTGGCCGACCGCCGGGCCGGGCTCGCCACCCTGGCCGGGCGGGCCGAGGCGATGCGCAGCACGGCCGCCGCCACCGCCGACGAGATCGAGCGGCTGTCCGAGGCCCTCGCCGAGGCCGACGACCGCACCACCGCGGCCCGCGCCGAGCTGGACGCCGCCACCGACGCCGTCGACTCCCTGGACGAGGCCCCCGACGGGCTGGACGACCGCGTCGCCACCGCCGTCGACGCCCGCACCGCCGCGCGCGACCGGGTCGCCGAGCTGGTGGCCCGCGAGCGCGCCGCCGAGCAGCAGCGGGCCCACTTCCGCGCCCGCGTCGACGCCCTGTCGGTGGGCCTCGCCCGCCGGGACGGCACGGCGTCGCTGGCGGGGGAGGACGGCGTGCTGGGCCCGCTGCCGGGCCTGGTGACGGTGCAGCCCTGGGCCCGCACGGCCGTCTCGGCGGTGCTGGGCGACCTCGCCGACGCCCTGGCGGTGGAGGACGCGGACGCGGCGGTGGCGGCCCTGCGCACCCTCCGCGCGGCGGACGCGGGCCGGGCGGCCCTCCTCGTCCCCGGGTTGCAGGAAGGCCACCTTCACGCAACCTCGTTGCGTGAAGGTGGCCTTCCTGCAACGGGGCGGTGGGTGGGCGACGGGGTCGACGGGGACGGGCCGGTCGCCGATCTCGTGCGCGCGCTGCTCGCCCCCGCCGTGCTCGTCGACGACCTCGACGCCGCCCGGGCGCTGGTCACCGAGCGCCCGGAGCTGACCGCCGTCACCGCCGAGGGCGACGTGCTGGGGGCCGGGCGGGCGGCGGGCGGGTCCGGCACCGCGTCCAGCGGGCTCGACGTCGCCGCCGCCGTCGCCGAGGCCGAGCACGGCCTGGCCGCGGTCGAGGAGGAGCTGGCGGCCCTGCGCCCCGCCCTGGACGGGGCCCGCGCCGAGGAGGCGGCCCGGGTCGCGGACCTCGACGCCGCCCGCCGGGCGCTGGCCGCCGCCGAGCAGCGCCGCGCCGCCGCGGCGGCCCAGGTCGGGCGCCTGGAGCAGGCCGTGCGCTCGGCGGCGGCGGAGGCGCAGCGGCTGCGCGAGCGGCGCGACGCCGTCGAGTCGCGCCGCTCCGACGCCCTCCTGGCGCTGGAGGCCGCCGAGCAGCAGCTCGCCGTCGCCACCGACGAGCCGGTCGAGGACGAGCCGGACACGGAGGTCCGCGACGCGGCCGCGGAGGCGCTGGAGCGGGCGCGCTCGGCCGAGGTCGACGCCCGGCTGGCCCTGCGCACCGCCGAGGAGCGCGCCCGCGCCATCGCCGGGCGCGCCGACTCGCTGCGCCGCCAGGCCGCGTCCGAGCGCCACGCCCGCGCCCGCGCCGCGGCGGCGCGAGAGGAGCGGGAGCGCGGCGCCGCGGTGGCCGCGATCGTGGTGACGGCGGGGGAGGAGGCCTCGGCGCGGATCGCCCGCTCGCTCGCGACCGCCGCCGCCGAGCGCGACGCCGCCGCCGCGGCCCGCGACGCCCGCGAGCGCGAGCTCGGCGAGGCCCGGCTCACCGCGCAGCGCCTCACCGCGCTGATGGAGAAGCTCACCGACGCCGTCCACCGCGACGAGGTGCTGCGCGCCCAGACGCGGCTGCGGCTCGAGCAGCTCACGGAGAAGGCGCTGGCCGACCACGGCCTCGGTGTGGACGACCTCGTGGCCGAGTACGGCCCCGCGGTGCCCGTGCCGGCGTCGCTCGCGGAGGTCGCCGAGTACGAGGCGGCGAAGGAGCGGGGCGAGGACGTCGTCGCGCCGCCCGCGATGCCCTACGACCGGGGGACGCAGGAGCGCCGCGCGGCGCGGGCGGAGAAGGACCTCGCCCTGCTGGGCCGGGTCAACCCGCTCGCGCTGGAGGAGTTCGCCGCGCTGGAGGAGCGCTACCGGTTCCTGTCGACCCAGCTCGAGGACCTCAAGGACACCCGCCGCGACCTGCTCACCGTGGTCCGCGAGGTCGACGACCGGATCCTGCAGGTCTTCGCCGAGGCCTACGCCGACGTCGCGCGGGAGTTCGAGACCGTCTTCGCGACGCTGTTCCCCGGCGGCGAGGGCCGGCTCGTCCTCACCGACCCCGACGACATGCTCACCACCGGCATCGAGGTCGAGGCCCGCCCGCCGGGCAAGAAGGTCAAGCGGCTGTCGCTGCTGTCGGGCGGGGAGCGCTCGCTCACCGCGATGGCGCTGCTCGTCGCGATCTTCCGCGCCCGCCCGTCGCCGTTCTACGTGCTCGACGAGATCGAGGCCGCGCTCGACGACGTCAACCTGCGGCGGCTGATCTCGCTGCTGGAGGAGCTGCGCGAGGCCAGCCAGCTCATCGTCATCACCCACCAGAAGCCGACGATGGAGGTCGCCGACGCGCTCTACGGCGTCGCGATGCGCGGGGACGGCATCACCACGGTGATCAGCCAGCGGCTGCGCCCGGCCTCCTGACCGCTCCCGCCCGCCGCCCCGGTCGCAGCGGCCACCCCGTCGGGGACGGCACCGCAGGTCGGAGGCGCCCCGGACGGTTCCGCGGCGACGTGACAGGGTGGAGGCGTGACCCCGGAGACCCTGTGGATCGTCCTCGCGGTCGTGGCCGCGGTCGTCCTGCTCGCCGTCGGCGCGGGCCTGCTGCTCCGCCGCCGGCGGACGATCAGCCTGCGCCGGGCCCAGGAGCTCGAGCAGCGGCCCGGCACCGCGCCGCCCCGCCGCGGCGGCACCTACAAGGCCGAGAGCGGCTTCTCGTTCAGCGCGGGCACCGACACCGACACCGAGACCCCACCGGCCCCGCCGGCCCCGCCGCGCCCCGCGCCGGGCGACGTCACCCTGCCCGACGCCCCCCGCCCCCCGGTCGCCCCGCCGACGACCCCGGCCGCGACCGCGCCGCCCGCCGAGGCCCCGCCGGCGACCGCCCCGCCCGCGACCGCGCCCGCACCCGCGGACGCCGCCCCCGCCGACGCCGCGCCCGCCCCCCCGACGGACGCGACCCCGCGCGCCACCGGCTCGCACGCCGCGCAGGCCTTCGTCCCCGGCCCCGCGGTGGACGGCGCCCCGTTCGTCGACCCGGTCGCCCCGACCCCGACCGAGGAGCTCGCGCCAGCTGAGCCCGAGGTCGACCCCCTCCCGCCCGCGCCCCCCGTCGACGCGCCCGACCCGCAGGCCGACCCGGTCCCGCGCGCGTCCGGCTCGCACGCCGCGCAGCCGTTCGTCCCCGGCCCGGCGGTGGACGGCGTCCCGTTCGTCGACCCGGCCGCCCCGGCCCCGCCCGAGGAGACCCGGGTCGAGGAGGTCCCGCCCGGGGAGGTCCGGCCCGAGGAGGCCGCGGCCCTCGACGCCATCGCCCCGCCGCAGGGCCGCCTGGAGCGGCTGCGCGGGCAGCTGGCCCGATCGCAGAGCGCGTTCGGCCAGGGCCTGCTCGGCCTGCTCGGCGCCGGTGAGCTCGACGAGGAGTCCTGGGAGGACGTCGAGGCGACGCTCCTGCAGGCCGACCTCGGCCCGGAGATGACGAGCGAGCTCGTCGAGACCCTGCGCGAGCAGCTCGCCGTGCGCGCCGTGCGCACCCCCGAGGAGGCGCTGCGGCTGCTGCGCGACGTCCTCACCGCCGCGCTGGTCACCGAGGCCGACCGCTCGGTCCGCGCCCTGCCGCACGACGGCCGGCCCGCCGTGCTGCTCGTCGTCGGCGTCAACGGCACCGGCAAGACCACCACCACCGGCAAGCTCGCGCGGGTGCTGGTCGCGAGCGGGCGCCACGTCGTGCTGGGCGCCGCGGACACGTTCCGCGCCGCCGCGGCCGAGCAGCTCGCCACCTGGGGCGAGCGCGCGGGCGCCACCGTCGTGCGCGGCCCGGAGGGCGCCGACCCGGCCAGCGTCGCGTTCGACGCCGTCAAGCAGGGCGCGGAGGAGGGCGCCGACGCCGTGCTGCTCGACACCGCCGGGCGCCTGCACACCAAGACCGGCCTGATGGACGAGCTGCAGAAGGTCAAGCGGGTCGTCGAGCGCCAGGCCGAGGTCGACGAGGTGCTGCTCGTCCTCGACGCCACCACCGGCCAGAACGGGCTCACCCAGGCCCGGGTGTTCGGCGACGTCGTCAAGGTCACCGGCATCGTGCTCACCAAGCTCGACGGCACCGCGAAGGGCGGCATCGTCTTCCGCGTGCAGCGCGAGCTCGGGGTGCCGGTGAAGCTGGTCGGGCTGGGCGAGGGGCCCGACGACCTGGCCCCGTTCGAGCCCGCCGCCTACGTCGACGCGCTCCTGACCTGACCCGCGTCATGCGGATGTAACGCCGCTGCCCGCCGCGTTCACACCCGCGAAACAACGGCGGACCGCGCCGGAAACACGCCCGCCCGATGCTTCCCAGCACCTGCCGCAGGACCCGTCCGCCCGGACGGGGAGCGGCACCGATGACGGGAAGGAGTCGACGTGCCTGGAGTGCCCGACACCGGCGACACCGCCTGGATGATGACGGCCACGGCCCTGGTTCTGCTCATGACACCGGGCCTGGCGCTGTTCTACGGCGGCATGGTGCGCAGCAAGAGCGTGCTGAACATGATGATGATGAGCTTCGGCTCGATCGGTCTCGTCGGCGTGCTGTGGGTCCTGTACGGCTACTCGATGACCTTCGGCACGAGCGTCGGCGACGCCGGTGTCGTCGGCGACCCGCTGCAGTTCGCCGGGCTGTCCGGGCTGACGCCGGGCACCTACCTGGCCGACGCCGAGGCCGGCACCGAGGTCGCCGTGCCGCTGGTCGGCACGATCCCGTCGCTGGTGTTCGTCGCCTTCCAGGCGACCTTCGCGATCATCACCGTCGCCCTGATCTCCGGTGCGGTCGCCGACCGCATGAAGTTCGGCTCCTGGCTGGTCTTCGCCGGGATCTGGGTGTCGCTGGTCTACTTCCCGGTCGCCCACTGGGTCTTCGCGTTCGACGACGTGACCGCGGGCGCGGGCGGCTGGATCGCCAACGACCTCGCCGCCATCGACTTCGCGGGCGGCACCGCCGTCCACATCAACGCCGGCATCGCCGCGCTGGTGCTGGCGATCGTCCTCGGCAAGCGCCGCGGGTGGCCGCGCGAGCCCATGCGCCCGCACAACCTCACGCTGGTCATGCTCGGCGCCGCGCTGCTGTGGTTCGGCTGGTTCGGCTTCAACGCCGGCTCGGCCGTCGGCTCGGGGGCCATCTCGGCCTTCGCGTTCCTCAACACCATCGTCGCCACCGCGGCCGCGATGATCGCCTGGCTGCTGGTCGAGCGCTTCCGCGACGGCCACCCGACGAGCCTGGGCGCCGCCTCCGGCATCGTCGCGGGCCTGGTCGCCATCACCCCCGCCTGCTCGTCGGTGTCGCCGCTGGGCGCCATCGCGATCGGCGCCATCGCGGGCGTCCTGTGCGCCCTGGCCGTCGGCCTGAAGTTCCGCTTCGGCTTCGACGACTCGCTCGACGTCGTCGGCGTCCACCTCGTCGGCGGGCTCGTCGGCACGCTGCTCGTCGGCCTGTTCGCCACCTCGGACTCGCCGGCCGGCGTCGCCGGGCTGTTCTACGGCGGCGGGCTCGACCAGCTGTGGCGCCAGGCGGTCGGTGCGGCCGCGGTGCTGGCCTACTCCGGCATCGTCACCGCGATCATCGCCTTCGCCCTCAAGTACACCATCGGGCTGCGCGTCTCCGACGAGGACGAGGTCACCGGCATCGACGAGACCGAGCACGCGGAGACGGGCTACGACTTCTCCAGCCTGCGCGGCGGGGGCGGCCTGGGCACCTCCCGGCCCGCGCCCGGCACGTCCACCCAGTCGGCGCGCGACCACGCCACCGCCGGATCGGAGGGCTGAGGGACATGAAGCTGATCACTGCGATCGTCAAGCCGTTCGTGCTGGAGGACGTGAAGGGGGCGCTGGAGCAGATCGGCGTGCTCGGCATGACCATCAGCGAGGTCCAGGGCTACGGCCGCCAGAAGGGCCACACCGAGGTCTACCGCGGCGCGGAGTACTCGGTGGACTTCGTGCCGAAGGTCCGCGTCGAGGTCCTCGCCGACGACACGCTGGCCGACAAGGTCGTGGACGCGGTGGTCGAGGCCGCCCGCACCGGCAAGATCGGTGACGGGAAGGTCTGGGTCACCCCCGTGGAGAGCGTGGTCCGCGTCCGCACGGGCGAGCGCGGCACCGACGCCATCTGAGACCCCGACATCCGAGATCCCGTCGTCCCGGACCCGCTGCCCCTCCCCGCCCGGGGGGTGCGGCGGGTCCGGCCGTCCGTGCCGAGGGAGCCGCCGACGATGCCCGTGACCGCGCCGTGAACGGGGGAGCGAGGAGGACGATGGGGTCCGCACCACCGGGCGGCGACGCCCACGACCTGGTCCGGGCGAAGGCGAAGCTGCTGGAGGCCGGGCTGGCCCCCGCGGCGCTGCGCACCGCGCTCGTCGACCTGCACGACTTCTGGCTCTCCGGCCACGCCACCGCGGTCGGGATCGGCGGGGGCACGGCGCTCGCCGCCGTCGGGGCGCTGGGCCGCCGCGAGCTCGCCCCCCACTCCGACCTCGACCTCGTGCTGCTGCACGGGGGCCCGCGCCCGCGCGCGGCGGACCGCGAGGTCGACCGGGTCGCCGACCGGCTCTGGTACCCGCTGTGGGACGCCGGGCTCGGGCTCGACCACTCCGTGCGCACGCCCGGCCAGGTCCTGCAGGTCGCGGGCGCCGACCTGCGCGCCGCGTTCGGCCTGCTGGAGCTGCGGCACATCGCCGGGGACGCCGCCCTGTCCGAGTCGGTGCGCGCGGCCGTCGCGCAGGCCTGGCGGGCCGGCATCCGCGGGCGGCTCGACGAGATCACCGAGGGGGCGCGGGCCCGCTGGGCGAAGGCCGGCGACGTCGCGCACCGCGTGGAGCCCGACCTCAAGAGCGGGCACGGCGGGCTGCGCGACGTCCAGCTCATCGACGCCCTGGCCGCGGCCCAGCTCGTCGACCGCCCGGGCGGCGACGTGCTCGCGGCGCGGGAGCTGCTGCTGGACGTGCGCACCGAGCTGCACCGCCTCGCCGGGCGGGCCCGCGACGTGCTGCGGGCCCAGGACGCCGACGAGGTCGCGGCCGTGCTCGACCTCGGCGACCGCTTCGACCTGGCCCGCGCGCTGTCCGGGGCCGCGCGCGCCGTCGCGTTCGCCGCCGAGACCGGGCTGCGCTCGGCCCGCGCGGCCCTGCCGCGCCGCGGCCTGGCCGCGCTGGGCCGGCGGGGGCTGGGGCGCGGCCCGGTGCGCCGGCCGCTGGACACCGGCGTCGTCGAGCACGCCGGCGAGGTGGCGCTGGCGCGCGACGCGGTGGCCCACCGCGACCCGGCGCTCGTGCTGCGCGTCGCCGCCACCGCCGCCCGCACCGGGTTCCCCATCGCCGCGGGCACGCTGCACCTGCTCGCGGACACCGCGCCCGAGCTGCGGGAGCCGTGGCCGCGCGCGGCCCGCGACGAGCTGCTCTCGCTGCTGGGCAGCGGGCGCCCCCTGGTCGACGTCGTGGAGGCGCTGGACCGCTCCGGCCTGTGGGGGCGGCTGCTCCCCGAGTGGGGGGCGGTGCGCGACCTGCCGCCGCGCGACCGGGCGCACGTGTGGACCGTCGACCGCCACCTCGTGGAGGCGACCGCGCAGGTCGCCCGGCTGACCACGCGGGTCGCCCGTCCCGACCTGCTGCTGCTCGGCGCGCTGCTGCACGACATCGGCAAGGGCCGCGGGGGCGACCACTCGGTGGTGGGGGAGTCGATCGCGGCGCAGGTCGGCAGCCGCCTCGGGTTCCCCCGGCCCGACGTCGTCGTGCTCGGCGCGATGGTGCGCCACCACCTCCTGCTGCCCCACACCGCGACCCGCCGCGACCTGGACGACGCCGCCACCCCCACCCGCGTCGTCGAGACGCTGGAGGGCGCGGCACCGGGCTCGGCCGGGCTGCTGCTGGACCTGCTCGCCGCGCTCGCCGAGGCCGACTCCCTGGCCACCGGCCCGGGGGTGTGGAGCCCCTGGAAGCGGGCGCTGATCGGCGACCTCGCGGCGCGCTGCCGGGCCCTGCTGGCCGGCGAGCCGCTGCCCGTCGCCCCCGCCCCCGGGGGCGCGGTGGCCGCCGCCGTGGCCGCCGACGGGCGCCCGCACGTCGCGTTCACCGACCCCGGGCCGCCCGCCGTCGTGGAGGTCGGGATGCCCGACCGGCGCGGCTCGCTGGCCGCCGCGGCGGGCGTCCTCGCCCTGCACTCGCTGGAGGTGCACGCCGCCGAGCTGGGGACGGCGGGCGCCGCCGCGGTGTTCGCCTTCACCGTGTCGCCGCGGTTCGGCGGGCTGCCCGACCCGGCCCTGCTGCGCACCGACCTGGGCCGCGTGCTCGACGGCTCGCTGGCCCTGCCCGACGCGCTGGCCCGCAAGGAGCGCGACTACGCGCCGACGGCCGCCGAGCCGCCGGCCCCGCCGCGCGTCCTGTGGTTCGACGACGAGGCCACCGGCGCCGTCGTGCTGGAGCTGCGGGGCACCGACCGGATCGGCCTGCTGCACCGCATCGCCGCGGCGCTGGAGGCGTGCGGCGCGGACCTGCGCTGGGCGCGGGTGGCGACGCTCGGCGCGTCGGTGGTGGACTCGTTCTGCCTCGACGGCGCCCCGTCCCGGGCGGAGCGGGCGCGCCTCGAGGAGGCGGTCCTGGCCGCGGCCGCGTGACGCGGTCCGGCGGCGGTCGACGACGTGGCCGCTCGCACAGCCGTTCGGTCTCCCACGCAGCCGTCGCAACGGCTGTGCCGGGGACGCAACGGGTGTGCGGGCGCCCGCCCCGGCCCGCCGGAACGAAGCGGACGCACCGCGCGTTCCTCCGGGCATGACGGTGCGGCTGGCGGTGGGGGACCGCGCGCTGGTGCTGGTCGCCGGGATGCCGGGAGCGGGCAAGTCGACGCTGCTCGCCGGACTGCCCGCGGACGACCGGGTGTCCGTGCACGACTCCGAGGGGCCGCGGACCGCGCTGCACCGCCTGCTGCCGGGCGTGCCCTACGGCGGGTACCGCTGGCTGGTGCACCTCGCCCACCGGGCGGGCGCGGTCGCGGCGGCGGCGTCGCGCGTGCCGGTCGTCGTGCTGCACCTGCCCGCCACCGACCCGGGCACCCGGGCGGCCGTGGCCCGGCTCGCCGCGCTCACCCGGCGCTCGGCCCACCTGCTGTGGCTGGAGGTCGACCCCGGGATCGCCCGGCGCGGGCAGCGCGACCGCGGGCGCGTCGTGCCCGGCCGGTCGTTCGCGCGCCACGCGGCGGCGGCCGCGGAGCCGCCCGAGTGCGCGGGCTGGGCGAGCGTGACCGTGCTGGACCGGGCGACGGCGGCGCGCGGCCTGCGCCTCGACCACCTGGCCACGTCGGCGCACCAGTAGGCTGGGCCGGGTGTTCAGCGACCTCTCCGAGCGCCTCTCCGGCACGCTCGCGAACCTCCGCGGCAAGGGCCGGCTCTCCGACGCCGACATCGACGCCACCGCGCGCGAGATCCGCATCGCGCTGCTGGAGGCCGACGTCGCGCTGCCCGTGGTGCGCGGGTTCGTCGCGCGCACCAAGGAGCGGGCGAAGGGCGCCGAGGTCTCGGGCGCGCTGAACCCCGCCCAGCAGGTCGTCAAGATCGTCAACGAGGAGCTGGTCGGCATCCTCGGCGGCGAGACCCGCCGGCTGCGCTTCGCGAAGGAGCCGCCGACGGTGATCATGCTCGCCGGGCTGCAGGGCTCCGGCAAGACCACGCTGGCCGGCAAGCTCGCCCGCTGGCTCAAGGCCCAGGGGCACGCGCCGCTGCTGGTGGCCTGCGACCTGCAGCGCCCCAACGCCGTCACCCAGCTCCAGATCGTCGGGGAGCGGGCCGGCGCGACCACCTTCGCCCCCGAGCCCGGCAACGGCGTCGGCGACCCGGTGGACGTGGCCCGCCGCGGCATCGCGCACGCCCGCGACAAGCACCACGACATCGTCGTCGTCGACACCGCGGGCCGCCTCGGCGTCGACGAGGTGCTCATGCGCCAGGCCGCCGACATCCGCGACGCGGTGCAGCCCGACGAGGTGCTGTTCGTCGTCGACGCGATGATCGGCCAGGACGCTGTGGCCACCGCCGAGGCGTTCCGCGACGGCGTCGGCTTCACCGGCGTCGTGCTCACCAAGCTCGACGGCGACGCCCGCGGCGGTGCCGCGCTGAGCGTCCGCGAGGTGACCGGCCAGCCGATCCTCTTCGCGTCCGACGGCGAGAAGCTGGAGGACTTCGACGTCTTCCACCCCGACCGGATGGCCAGCCGCATCCTCGGGATGGGCGACCTGCTCACCCTCATCGAGCAGGCCGAGAAGGCCTTCGACGCCGACCAGACCGCCCGCGCGGCCGAGAAGATCACCTCCGGCGAGCTGTCGCTGGAGGACTTCCTCGAGCAGATGCTCGCCATCCGCAAGATGGGCCCGATCGGCAACATCCTGGGCATGCTCCCCGGCGCCAACGCCGGGCAGATGAAGGACGCGCTGGCCCAGGTCGACGACCGCCAGCTCGACCGGCTGCAGGCGATCATCCGCGGCATGACCCCGGCCGAGCGCGCCGACCCCAAGATGATCAACGGGTCGCGGCGGCTGCGCATCGCCAACGGGTCCGGCGTGACGGTGGCGGAGGTCAACGACCTGGTCACGCGGTTCTTCGAGGCCCGCAAGATGATGAAGCAGATGGCCGGCCAGTTCGGCATGGGCGGCGGCGGGCGCAGCGCCACCAAGAAGCTGGCCAGCAAGCGCAAGACCAAGAAGGGCGGCAAGCGCGGACCGACCCCGTCGCGCGCCTCCGCCGCCGGGATGCCCGACCTCTCCGGGCTCCCGCCGACCCTCCAGCAGCTCCCCCCGGGCCTCGACCAGCTGCCGCCCGGCTTCGACCCCAGCAAGCTGCGGTTCCCCAAGGGCCGCTGACCGGTGTTCACCCTGCGGGGGACGCTGCTGCCGGACGAGACCATCGTCTCGCTCCACGTCGACGACCGCGGGCTGCTCGTCGACGAGCCGGGGCCCGGCGCGGAGGTGCTCGTCGACGGCGGGTGGATCGTGCCCGGGCTGGTCGACGCCCACTGCCACGTCGGGCTGGGCCCGGCCGGCCCGGTCGACCTGGATGAGGCCGCCGCGCAGGCGCGCACCGACCGCGACGCCGGCGCGCTGCTGCTGCGCGACTGCGGCTCGCCGGTCGACACCTCGCCGCTGCGGGACCGCCCCGACCTGCCCGAGATCGTCCGCGCCGGGCGCCACCTCGCCCGGCCGAAGCGCTACCTGCCCGGCCTGGCCGTCGAGACCGACGACGTCGCGCTGCTGCCCGACCTGGTGGCCGAGCAGGCCGCCGCCGGCGACGGCTGGGTCAAGCTCGTGGGCGATTGGATCGACCGCGGGGCGGGCGACCTCGCCCCCCTGTGGCCCGACGACGTGCTGGCGGCCGCGATCGGCGCCGCGCACGCCGCCGGGGCGCGGGTCACCGCCCACGTGTTCGGCACCGACGCCCTGCCCGGGCTGATCGGCGCCGGCATCGACTGCATCGAGCACGGCACCGGGCTGACCGACGACCTCATCGCGGAGATGGCGCGGCGCGGCACCGCGCTCGTCCCGACCCTGATCAACGTCGAGACGTTCCCCGGCATCGCCGACAGCGCGGTCCGCTACCCGGCCTACGCCGAGCACATGCGGGCCCTGCACGCCGGCGCCCACGACGTCGTGCGCCGCGCGGCGGAGGCCGGCGTGCCCGTCTACGCGGGCACCGACGCGGGCGGCGGCATCGCCCACGGCCGCATCGCCGACGAGGTGCGCGCCCTCGCCGCCGCCGGCCACCCCGACCCGCTCGGCGCGGCGAGCTGGGCCGCCCGCGCCTGGCTCGGCCGCCCCGCCCCGCGCCCGGGGGCGCCCGCCGACCTGGTCGTCTACCGGTCCGACCCGCGCGCCGACCTGCGCGTGCTGGACGAGCCGGCGCTGGTCGTCCTCCGCGGCCGGGTCGTGGCCGGCGCCTGACCGCGGGCGCCCGCCGCCCGGGCCCCGGACCGGTGACCACCCCGGGCTGGGCCGCGTCGGACGCGCGCAGGGCCCGTACCGGCGGGTAGCGTGGAGACGTGCAGGACGTGGCCCGCCCGTGACCGGACCGATCGACGGCCCCGTGCCTCCCCCCGCCCCGGTCGGCCCGCCGGGCGCGGGCCCGGCGCCCTGGGCCCCGCCCGCAGCCGGACCGGTGCCCCCGGGCCCGCCCCCGGCGGGACCCGCACAGGGATCCGCGCCGGGACCCGCTCCGTGGGGCCCGCCCGCCGCGGGGCCCGCGCCCTGGGGCCCGCCCGCGCCGGGTGCGGCGCCCTGGGGCCCGTCCGGGCCGGGCCCGGCGCCGTGGGGCCCGCCCCCGCCCGGGCCGCCCTCCGCCGGACCCCCCGCTCCCGCCCCGCCGCGCCACCGCTGGGGCCTGGGCGCGTTCGTCGTCGCGGAGCTGGTCTTCCTGCTCGCCTCGTTCGGCGCGGGCGCGCTGTTCCTCACCGGCGACTCCGTCGACGCCGGCCAGCTCGCGCTCACCCTCGCCGTCCCGACCGTGCTCGCGGCGCTGGTCGCCGTCCTGTTCACCGTGCTCCGCGGGAACGGCCCGGTGACCGACCTGCGCCTGCGCGCGGGGTGGCGCGACGTCGGCCTGGGCGTCGCGTTCGGCTTCGGCGGGCTGTTCCTCACCCTGCCGGCCGCCGCCGTCTACGTGTCGATCGTGGGGGAGGAGGCCTCCTCCGCCGTCGGCGACGTGTTCTCCGGCGTCTCCGCCGACCCCCTCACGGCGCTGGCGATCGTCGCGATCGTGGTGCTGGTCGCGCCGCTGTGCGAGGAGGTGCTCTACCGCGGCCTGCTCTGGGGCGGCCTGGAGAAGCTGGGCGCCGGGCGCTGGGTCGCGTTCGCCGTCACCACCGTCGTGTTCGCGCTCGCGCACTTCGAGTGGCCCCGCGCGGTGCTGCTCCTCGTCGTCGCGCTGCCCCTGGGCCTGGCCCGGGTCTGCTCCGGAGGGCTGGTGGCCCCGATCATCGCCCACCAGATCAACAACCTGCTGCCGGGCATCGGGCTCTACCTGGTCCTGACGGGCGCGCTCCCCGGCGCGTAGGTGCGTCTGGCACAATGGTGTGTCGGCCCCGCGGCCGGCCCTCTACCAGCCGCGGCCACACCCCATCTGACCGGTCGCCGCCCGTACCCCCACGCGAGCAGCGCACCGGACGTCGAGGAAGTCGATCCGCGAGGAGCAGCACGCAGCGTGGCCGTCAAGATCAAGCTCATGAGGCTGGGCAAGATCCGCCAGCCGTACTACCGCATCGTCGTCGCCGACGCCCGCAGCCGCCGCAGCGGCCGGGCCATCGAGACGATCGGCAAGTACCACCCGAAGAACGAGCCCAGCCTCATCGAGGTCGACTCCGAGCGCGCGCAGTACTGGCTCGGCGTGGGCGCGCAGCCCACCGAGCCGGTGCAGCACCTGCTCGAGGTCACCGGCGACTGGCAGAAGTTCAAGGGCCTCCCCGGCACCGAGGGCACCCTCAAGCCGCAGCCCGAGAAGGTCGACAAGCTCGCGCGGTTCAACGCGGCGCTGGCGGCGGCGGGCGAGGAGCCCACCACCGAGGCCACCACGGCCAAGAAGAAGCGCGCGCCGCGGGCGGACGCCCCCGCCGACGGCGCCGAGACGGCTGAGACCACCTCCGACTCGTGACCACCGACGCGCTCGTCCCCGGGGAGGCGGCCTCGTGACCGTCCTCGTGGACGCCCTGGAGCACCTCGTCCGGGGCATCGTCGACCACCCGGACGAGGTGCGCGTCGAGCTGGTCACGTCGCGTCGCGGCCGGACGCTCGAGGTCCGGGTGCACCCCGAGGACCTCGGCAAGGTGATCGGGCGCGGCGGCCGCACGGCCACCGCGCTGCGCACCGTCGTCGGCGGCATCGGCGGCCGCGGCGTGCGCGTGGACGTCGTCGACACCGACCGCTAGTGCCCCCGCCCGTCACCGGCCGCGCCGGCGAACTCCTCGTCGGCGTCGTCGTGCGGGCGCACGGCCTGCGCGGCGAGCTGGGCGTCGAGGTGCGCACCGACTCCCCGGAGGAGCGGTTCGCCCCCGGCGCCCGGCTCGTCGCCCGCCGCCGCGGCGAGCCCGACGCGACGCTCGTCGTCGGCGCCACCCGCTCGCACTCCGGGCGCCTGCTCGTCGCGTTCGAGGGGATCGGCGACCGCACCGCGGCCGAGGCCCTGCGCGGCGCCCGCCTCCTCGTCGAGGCCGCCGCGCTGCCCCCGACCGGCGACCCCGACGAGTACCACGACCACGAGCTCGAGGGCCTGCGCGTCGAGCTGGCCGACGGCGAGCCCGTCGGCACCGTGCGGGAGGTCCTGCACGGCCCGGCCGGCGAGCTGCTGGTCGTCGCCCGCTCCGGCGCCCCCGACGCCCTCGTGCCGTTCGTGCGCCAGATCGTCCCCACCGTCGACCCGGCCGCGGGCCGCATCGTCCTGACCCCGCCCGAGGGGCTCCTCGACGTCGACCCGCCCGACGACCCGCCCCGCGCCGACCGGCCCCCGGGTCAGCCCAGCACCGACCGGACCATCGGCGCGTAGCCGTCGCGGTGCCCGCTGCGGGTCGGGTGGAAGACGTCCGGGAGGCTGTAGGTCCGCCCGTTGAGCCACCGGTCGGCGGCGCAGACGTCGTGGCCGGTGAACGGCCCGATCGCACTGACGTAGGTGAACCCGGCGGCCGCCGCGCGGTCGGCGGTCACGGCGTCCAGGTCGTCGGCCACCCCGTTGAGCAGCTCGGCCTCCGCGCCGGTGATCCCGGTGGCCGCCGCGCAGGACAGGTCGGGCCCGAAGAACCGGCCGTACCCCAGCACCGCCACGGCGCGGGCGTTCGGCGCGCCGGCGGCGATGGCGGCGTAGACCTCGTCCAGCCGGCCCGGCAGCTCCGTGGCGATCCGGCCCCGCGCGTCGGCGACGGTGGACCGGCAGGTGGGGCTGAACCGGCCGCCGCAGGCGATGATCAGGTCGACGAAGCCGATGTCGTTGCCGCCGACCGTGACGGACACGAGGTCGGTGCCCTCGTCGAGGGCCCCGACCTGGTCCTCCAGCACGTCGGCGGTGTCCGCCCCGGAGCAGGCGCGGAAGTCCAGGTCGGTGTTCGGCCGCGCCCGCTCGACCAGCACGGGGTAGGCCAGCGAGCTGCGGTAGCAGCGCAGGCTGCGGTCGGGGAGGAAGGTGCCGTTGCCCGAGGAGAACGAGTCGCCCAGCGCGACGTAGGAGTCGACCTCCTGCGCGCCGGCGGCCGGGGCGACGACGGCGGTGCCGACGAGCGCGAGCGCCGCGACGGTCCCGATCCTGGCCAGCGCACGACGGAACCCACGCACCACGACGAACCCCCGGCCGGTCCTCGACGCCACCGCCGTGGTGGCCCGACGATCGTGACCGCCCGGGCCCCGGGGCAGTACCGGCGATCGAGTGAGGTGAGACCGGCGTGAGGTCACCCTCCGTCGTGTGGCGCTCGCGGCACGACGACGGCCCGGGGTACGTGCTCGCGGCGCGGCTCGTGGCCGACGACCCGGACGCCGTCGCCCTGTTCCAGCCGGTGGGCGCCGCCGTGGCCCGGCGCAGCGGGCGGCGCGACGGGCCGCGCGGCGCGATGCTGCCCGGGGCGTGGGACGGCGGGCACCAGCACCGGAGCTGGGACGGGCCGGCGAACGTCCGGCTGCACGTGCGCGGCACCGCCCTGTCGGTGATCCGGCGCTGGGACGGGAGCGGGTTCGCCGGGTGGTACCTGAACCTGGAGCTGCCGTGGCGGCCGTCCCCGTTCGGCTACGACTCGCGCGACCTGGTGCTCGACGTGACGGCCGCCGACGACCTGTCCGCCTGGGCCTGGAAGGACGCCGACCAGCTCGCGCTGGCCGTCGACCTCGGGGCGGTGCCGCCCGGGCGCGCGGCCTGGATCCGCAGGCAGGGGGAGCTGGCGGTGGAGCGCCTGGAGGCGCGGGCGTTCCCGTTCGACGCCGACTGGTCGCGCTGGGCCCCGGACCCGACCTGGGCCGCGCCGGAGCCGATCCCGGCCGGGGCCCTGGCGCCGTGATCACCGGTCCGGTGCGGGAGCGGCCGGATCCGGCCGGATCCGCACCGAACGGCTGATCATGGGAGGGTCCGGCGCCCGCCCGCGCGGTCGCGACGCGGGCGGGCGCCGGGGTGGACCCGGCCCGAGGTGTCGAGCGACCCGCCCGCGCGCGTCCGGGCGGTGCGGCGTCAGCGCTCGGGCCCGCCCGACACGGTCAGCACGCCGCCGACCGTGTGGCGCAGCCAGGCCAGCAGGACGCGGTCGTCGAAGGTCAGCGGCACCTCGGGCCCGGACCAGCCGAGCAGGGCCACCGGGTGGTGGATCAGCGCGTCGCTCAGGGCCGCGGCCAGCTCGGTGGTGGCCCGCACGGACACGCCCTCGTGCGTGAGCACCCGCGTGTGCGGGGCGGCCGCGGTCGCGTCGGCCCCGGTGCTGAGCACGTAGCCGCACCCGTGCCGGTCGTCGTAGCCCGTCACCACCACGGTCTGGACCCTAGCGGTGGCGGGCGGTTAGCGTGGGGCCGATGGCCCGGCTCGTGCGAGATCTCATGACCGCCCGCGTCGTCACCGTCGGGCCGCACGACGCGGTGCCCGTCGCGGTGGACCGCATGACGCGCTACGGCTTCAGCGCCCTGCCCGTCGTCAGCTCCTCGTCCCGGCTGCTGGGCGTCGTGAGTCTGCTCGACGTGCTGCGCTTCCGCGAGGACCACCCCGACGAGGGCGACGACCTCCGCGCCACGGTGGGGGAGATCATGACCGACGAGGTGCTGTCGATGCAGGCCACGGCCAACGTGGCCGCCGTGGCGCAGCGGCTGCGCAGCCACGGCGAGCTGCGGATGATGCCCGTGGTGCAGGGCGGGCGGCTGGTCGGGGTGATCACGCGCAGCGACCTGCTGCGCGCCCGCGACCGGAGCGCGCAGCCGTCGGGCCTGCGCCGCCTGCTCGGGGGGCGCGACCGCGAGGAGGAGGACGCGCTCGCCCGGCTGGCCGGACCCCGGCTCGCCGGCCCGCGGCCCCCGGCGGACGCGCCGATCACCCAGATCATGACCAGCGACCTCGTCACGGTCGGGGCCGGTGACCCGCTGCACCTGGCCGCGGAGCTGATGCTGCACCGGCGGCACAGCTCGCTGCCGGTCGTCGACGCCGACGGCGGCCTGGTCGGGATCATCAGCGAGGCCGACATCCTGGGCGACCCGCACGCCGGCCGGGGCACGCACGCCCTGGTGGGGCGGGTGATGACCCGCAACCCGATCACGATCGGCGCCGGCGCCACCGCGGGGGAGGCCCGCGCACTGGTGGCCGACCGGGGCCTGCGCCTCGTCCCCGTGGTGGAGGGGACGAGGCTGGTCGGCGTGGTCAGCCGGGCCGACCTGCTGTAGCCCGCAGGGTCAGGGGCTGCGGGTCAGAGGCTGCGGCGCGAGCCCAGCACGCGGGAGAGCAGACCGCCCCCGCGGCTCGGGCGGCGGGGCGCCCCGGCGCGGCCGCCCCGGCTGCGCGCGGCGGCGGCGCGGCCGGCCGACTCGATGGTCCGGCGGCCCTGGGGGCTGTTGAGGAAGCTCTTGAGTCGGTTCATCAGTGGCATGCTCCGGAGTACCCGGACGGCCGCCCGTCCAGTCGCCGGTGAGGAGGTTCACCCCTCCCGGCGTTTGCCGGGGCGCTACGTACCGGTAACAATGGCACTCAGTGCCACCGCGCACCACTGCTCACCGCCGGTCCGGCCGGCAGGAGGTCGAAGAGGTCCGATGAACATCGTCGTGCTCGTCAAGCAGGTGCCCGACACCTACTCCGAACGCAAGCTGCGTGACTCCGACGGCGTCCTGGACCGGGACGCCACCGACGCCGTCCTCGACGAGATCAACGAGCGGGCCGTCGAGGCCGCGCTCCAGATCAAGGAGGCCGGCGACGCGGAGGTGACCGTCCTGACGATGGGTCCGGACCGCGCCACCGACGCGATCCGCAAGGCCCTGTCGATGGGCGCCGACAAGGCCGTCCACCTCTCGGACCCGGCCCTGGCCGGCTCGGACGCGGTCACCACCGCGCGGGCGCTGGTCAAGGCCATCGGCACCGTCGGCGACGTCGACCTGGTGCTCGCCGGCAACGAGGCCTCCGACGGCCGCGGCGGCGCGATGGCCGCCATGGTCGCCGAGCTGCTGGGCTTCCCGGCGCTCACCCACGCCCGGGAGATCTCGGTCGACGGCTCGGCGGTCACCGTCAAGCGCGAGACCGACGAGGGCGTCACGCACCTGGTCGCCGACCTGCCCGCCGTCATCTCCGTCGGCGAGAAGATCAACGAGCCGCGCTACCCCTCGTTCAAGGGGATCATGGCGGCGAAGAAGAAGCCGGTCACCACGCTGTCGCTGGCCGACGCGGGGCTCGACGCGGGCGAGGTGGGCCTGGCGAACGCGCTGAGCACCGTCACCTCGGCCGTCCCGAAGCCGCCGAAGGCCGCGGGCGAGAAGATCGACGACGAGGGCGACGGCGGCGCGAAGATCGCCGCCTACCTGGTCGGCCAGAAGCTCATCTGAGATCGGGAGACGAACATGGCAGAGGTGCTGGTCCTCGTCGACCACCTCGAGGGCGAGATCAGGAAGAGCACGTACGAGCTGCTGACCGCGGCCCGCGCGCTCGGCGAGCCGGCGGCGGTCGTCGTCGGCGCGCCGGGCACGGCGGCCCGGCTGGCGGACGGGCTCCGCGAGCACGGCGCCGAGAAGATCTACGTCGCGGAGAGCGACCGCACGGACTTCCTCACCCCGGAGGTCGACGTCCTGGCCGCGCTGGTCGGGTCGGTGTCCCCCGCGGCGGTGCTGATCGCGACGTCGGCCGACGGCAAGGAGATCGCGGGCCGGCTGTCGGTCCGCACGAGCTCCGGCTGGCTCAACGACGTCGTCGCGATCGACGGCGAGGGCGTCACGCACTCGGTGTTCGGCGGCGCCTACGTCGCGCAGGCGAAGTCCAACACCGCGCACCCGGTGATCACGCTGCGCCCGGGCTCGGTGGAGATCGTCGCGGCGCCCGGCGCCGGGACGGAGCAGGTCGTCGACGTGCCCGCGGCGGCCGGCCGCCAGGCCACCGTCACCGGCCGCGAGCCGATCGTCGGCGGTGACCGCCCGGAGCTCACCGAGGCCTCCGTGGTCGTCGCGGGCGGGCGCGGCCTGGGCTCGTCGGACGACTTCCAGCTCGTCGAGACCCTCGCCGACACCCTCGGCGGGGCCGTGGGCGCCTCGCGCGCCGCGGTGGACTCCGGCTACTACCCCCACCAGTACCAGGTGGGGCAGACCGGCAAGACCGTCTCGCCGCAGCTCTACATCGCGCTGGGCATCTCCGGGGCCATCCAGCACCGGGCCGGGATGCAGACGTCCAAGACGATCGTGGCGGTCAACAAGGACGCCGAGGCGCCGATCTTCGAGATCGCCGACTTCGGGGTCGTGGGCGACCTGTTCACGATCGCGCCGCAGCTGAAGGACGAGATCGCCAAGCGCAAGGCGTAGTCCCCGCACCACCCGGTTGCAGGAAGGCCACCTCCACGCCAGCTCGTCGCGTGAAGGTGGCCTTCCTGCAACACGGGAGCGGGCCGGGGGTCACCTCGCCGCGCCACGCTGCCCCGCGTGACCTCCTCGCAGGTGCTCGCCGCCAGCCCCCCGGCTGCGGCCTCCCGGTACTCCCTGCTGCTCACGACCGATCCCGACGACGTCCGGGCCGCCCAGCGGCTGCGCCACGACGTGTTCGCCGGCGAGCTCGGCGCCGCCGTCACCGGGCCCGAGCCGGGGCTCGACGCCGACCGGTTCGACCCGTTCTGCGACCACCTCGTCGTCCGCGAGGACGCGACGGGGGCGATCGTCGGCACCTACCGCGTGCTGCCCCCGCACCGGGCCCGCGAGGCGGGCGGGCTCTACGCCGACGGGGAGTTCGCGCTCGACGCGCTGGCCCCGCTGCGCGACCGGCTCGTCGAGACCGGGCGCTCGTGCGTGCACCGCGACCACCGCGACGGGGCGGTGATCAACCTCGTCTGGGCCGGGCTGGCCCGGTACATGCTGCTGACCGGCCACCGCTGGCTGGTCGGCTGCGCCAGCGTCCCGCTCGCCGACGGGGACGCCCTCGCCGCCGGCGTGCACGACCGCGTCACCGCCGACCACCTGGCCCCGGCCGACCGCCGCGTCCGCCCGCACCGCCCCTGGGACCCGACCGGTGTCGCGCGCGCCCCGCGCCCGGTGCTGCCGCCGCTGCTGCGGGGCTACCTGCGGCTGGGCGCACGGGTGTGCGGCCCGCCCGCGCACGATCCCGAGTTCGACTGCGCCGACTTCCTCGTGCTGCTCGGGCTCGACCACATGGACCCCCGCTACGCCCGGTTCTTCCTGTCGTGAGCGCCGACGCGCCCGGGCGCGGCGACCGCGGTCCGGACCACCACTCCGCCGGCCGGGGCGGGTGGGTGCCGCAGTTCGTGTGCACGCCGGCGTGCCTGCCCGGCGGGGAACCGCGCGTCGGCGCCGTCCGCGCCGCCCTCCGGGCGGTCGCCCTCCTGGTCGTCCTGACGGCGTCGGCGGCCGGCATCGTCCTGCTGCGCGGCACCGCGCGGCGGCGCTGGCGGCGCCGGTGCGGCGCGCTCGCGCTGGCGGCCGCGGGGGTGCGGCTGCGGATCAGCGGCCCGACCCGGCTGCCCGCGGGTGCGCTCGTCGTCGCCAACCACCTGTCCTGGATCGACGTCCTCGCCCTGGAGGCCACCGGACCGGTGCGGGTGCTCGCCAAGCGCGAGATCCGCGACTGGCCGGTGGTCGGGGCCCTCGCCGTCCGCGCCGGCGCTGTTCGTCGACCGCTCCGCGCTGCGGACCCTCCCGGCCACCGTCGCGCGGACGGCGGACGCGCTGCGCGACGGGGCCACCGTGGGCGTCTTCCCCGAGGGCACGACCTGGTGCGGCACGGCGGGCGGGGCCTTCCGGCGCGCCGCGTTCCAGGCCGCGGTCGACGCCGGGGCGCCCGTGCAGCCCGTCGCGCTCGTCCTGCGGCTGCCCGACGGCACCCCCACCACGGCGGGCGCGTTCGTCGGCGACCAGACGCTGGGGGACTCCCTGCGGCGCGTCCTGCTCCTGCCCGGCCTGGTCTGCGAGCTGACGGTGCTGCCGCCGCTGCCGCCCGGCGCCGACCGGCGCGCCCTGGCCGCGGCCGCCGCCCGCGCCGTGGCCGCCGTCACGGGCGTCGAGCACCCCGTCCCCCGGGGCCGGGTGCCGCACCCCGTCCCGGCCGCTGCTTGAGCCCGCACGGACTATCCTGGCCGTCGTGAGCCCCGACGGCGCGACCTACCTGGACCATGCGGCGACCACGCCCATGCTGCCCGCCGCCGTCGCCGCGATGACCGAGGCGCTCACCCGCACCGGCAACGCCTCCTCGCTGCACTCGGCCGGGCGCCGCGCCCGCCGCGACGTCGAGGAGTCGCGCGAGCGCATCGCCGACGCCGTCGGCGCCCGCCCGTCGGAGGTCGTGCTCACCACCGGCGGCACCGAGAGCGACAACCTCGCCGTCAAGGGCCTGTTCTGGGCCCGGCGCGCCGCCGACCCGCGCCGCGTGCGGGTGCTGCTGCCCGCCGTCGAGCACCACGCCGTGCTCGACTCCGCGCAGTGGCTCGCCGAGCACGCGGGCGCGCGGCTGGAGATCCTGCCCGTCGACGGCGAGGGCCGCGTCCGGCCCGACGTCCTGCGCGCCGCGCTCGCCGCCGAGCCGGAGACCGCCGCCCTGGTCAGCGTCATGTGGGCCAACAACGAGGTCGGCACGGTCAACCCGGTCCGCGAGCTGGCCGCGATCGCCCACGAGCACGGCGTGCCCCTGCACACCGACGCCGTGCAGGCCGTCGGCATCCTGCCCGTCGACTTCGCCGCGTCCGGCGCCGACGCCCTCACCCTCACCGGCCACAAGCTCGGCGGCCCCTACGGCGCCGGCGCCCTGCTGCTCGGCCGCGACGTGGCGCTCACCCCGCTGCTGCACGGCGGCGGGCAGGAGCGCGACGTCCGCTCCGGCACGCTCGACACCCCCGCCGTCGTCGGGCTGGCCACCGCCGTCGAGGCCGCGGTGGCCGACGCCCCCCGCCGCGCCGCGATGCTCGCCGGGCTGCGCGACGACCTCGTCGGCAAGATCCGCGCAGGGGTCCCCGACGCCACGCTCAACGGCGACCCCGGCACCGGGGTGATCGACGGCGGCCCGTCGCGGCTGCCGGGCAACGCGCACCTGTCGTTCCCCGGCTGCGAGGGCGACTCGCTGCTCATGCTGCTCGACGCCCACGGCATCGAGTGCTCCACCGGCTCGGCCTGCACCGCGGGCGTGGCGCAGCCCAGCCACGTGCTGCTCGCGATGGGCGCCGACGAGTCCACGGCCCGCGGGTCGCTGCGCTTCTCCCTCGGCCACACCTCCACCGCCGCCGACGTCGACGCCGTCGTGGCCGTGATCGGGCAGGTCGTGGAGCGGGCGCGCCGGGCCGGGACGTCGCGATGAGGGTGCCGCCCCGATGAAGGTGCTGGCCGCGATGAGCGGCGGGGTCGACTCCGCCGTCGCCGCCGCGCGCGCCGTCGACGCGGGGCACGACGTCGTCGGGGTGCACCTCGCCCTGGCCGAGACCCCCGACGCGCTGCGGTCCGGCTCGCGGGGCTGCTGCTCCCGCGAGGACGCCGGCGACGCCCGCCGCGCCGCGGACGTGCTCGGCATCCCGTTCTACGTGTGGGACCTCGCGTCGCGGTTCCGCGCCGACGTCGTCGACGAGTTCGTGGCGGCCTACGCGGCGGGGGAGACCCCGAACCCGTGCCTGCTGTGCAACGAGAGGATCAAGTTCTCGGCGCTGCTGGACCGGGCGCTGGGCCTGGGGTTCGACGCCGTCGCCACCGGCCACTACGCGCAGCTGTCGCACGGGGAGCTGCGCCGGGCCGTCGACGCGGACAAGGACCAGTCCTACGTGCTGTCGGTGCTCACCGCGCGCCAGCTGGCCCACGCCCTGTTCCCGATCGGCGACACGCCCAAGGCGGCCGTCCGCGAGGAGGCCGCCCGGCGCGGGCTGCGCGTGGCGGGCAAGCCGGACAGCCACGACATCTGCTTCATCCCCTCCGGGAACACGCGCGCCTTCCTCACCGAGCGGATCGGCGTCCGCCCGGGCCCGCTCGTCGACGCGGCCACCGGCGCGGAGCTCGGCCGCCACGCCGGCGTCCACGGGTTCACCGTCGGGCAGCGCAAGGGCCTCGGCCTCGACGCACCCGCCCCCGACGGCCGGCCCCGCTACGTGCTGGGCATCGAGCCGGCCACCGGCACCGTCCGCGTCGGCCCGGCCGCGGCGCTGGACGTCCGCGGCATCGACGCCGTCGCCGCGGTCTGGACCGGCGGCACCGCCCCGGACGGGCCGGTGGAGTGCACCGCGCAGGTCCGCGCGCACGGGGGCCTGGCGCCCGCGGTGGCGACACCGGGGCCGGACGGCGCCCTGGAGCTGGAGCTGCGCGAGCCGCTGCGGGGCGTGGCGCCCGGGCAGACGGTCGCGCTCTACCGGGACGACCTGGTCCTCGGCAGCGCCCGCATCCGCGCGACCCGCTGACCGACCCCCGCCACCCCGTCACTTCACCCCGCCCCGGACTGCAGCAAGGTGGCTCTGCTGCAACGGCCGGGGCGGCGGACGGGGGTCGGGTAGCGCGCCCGCCTGCGCCGCCCCATGATCCGGTGCAGAGCGCAGCCCCCCGTCCCCGGGCCGGCCGCGCCGACCCCAGGAGGCACCGATGGCCGACCTCGACGTCCCCGACGACACCGCCGAGCGGGCCGGCGCGCTGGTCCGCGCGATCGGGCGGGTCGGGCTGCTCGCCTACGGGGCGGTGCACGTCCTCGTCGCCGCGCTCGCCGTGCAGGTCGCGTTCGGCGAGAAGGAGCGGGCGGACAAGAAGGGCGCGCTGCAGGCCGTCGCCGAGACGGGGCCGGGGGTGGCGCTGCTGTGGGTGATCGTGGTGGGCCTGGTCGCGATGGTGGTGTGGCAGCTGGCCGAGGCGGCGCTGGGCCACCGCGGGTCCCCTCCCCGGCAGCGGGCGCTGCGGGTGGCGATCAACCTGGCCGAGGCGGCCCTGTTCGGCGTGCTCGCCTTCTCGGCGGGGTCGATCGCGGCGGAGGGCGGCGAGCCCTCCACGACCCCGTCCTTCGCGTCGGTGGTGCTCGGGCTGCCCGGCGGGCGCTTCCTGGTCGCCCTCGCCGGGGTGGTGGTGATCGTCGTCGCGGGGTACGCGGTGCGGCGCGGCCTGGACACCTCCTTCCTGCGCGAGCTGGACCTGCGCGGCGCGGGCCTGCGCCGCTCCACCCTGGTCACCCGCGTGGGCCGGGTCGGCTGGGCCGCGCTCGGCGTCGCCTACGGCGTCCCCGGCGTGCTGCTCGTCGTCGCGGGGGTGCGGTACGACCCCGCCCAGCCGACCACGCTCGACTCCGGCCTGCAGGCGGTCGCGGACCGGCCCTTCGGCCCGCCGCTGCTCGTGCTGCTCGCGCTCGGGCTCGTCGCGTTCGGGGTGTACTGCGTGTTCGACGCCCGGTACCGCCGGGCCTGAACTCCGCTGGTAGACAGCGCGCATGACCTCCGACGACCCGCTGGCCGCCGCCCTCGCCGCCGCCGGGTTGACCGACCCGCCCGAGCCCCCCGCACCGCCCGCCGACGACCCGCTGGCCGCCGCGCTGGCCGCGGCCGGGCTGGTCGGGGTCCGACCGGGCGAGGCGCCCGCACCACCCGCCCCGGCGGTCAGCGCGACGACGGTCGAGGAGCCCGTGGCGCCCGAGCCCGGGCCCCGCTGGCCGGCCGGCACCGCGACGGGCGTCGGGTCGCTGCCGGGGGAGGACCCGGGCGAGGCCGCCGCGGTCGTCGTCGGCGAGCTGCCGCTGCTCCCGCACCTGCCCGAGCTGCCCGCCCGCGGCGTCGGCGCGGACATGATCGGCCGCACGGCGGCCCTGCTCGTCGACCTCGCCGTGGAGGTCCGCCCGTCCGGCTGGCGCGTCGCCGACCGGGCCGGCGCCGACCACCGCCGCGCCGTCGGGCTGCTGCGCACCGACCTCGACGCGTTCGAGGAGGCCTGCGACCCCGTCCGCCCCGGCTGGGTGAAGGTGCAGGCCGCCGGCCCGTGGACGCTCGCCGCCGCCGTCGAGCTGCGCACCGGCCACCGGGTGCTCACCGACCGGGGCGCGGTCCGCGAGTTCGCCGCGAGCCTCACCGAGGGCCTGGCCCGCCACGTCGCGGAGGTGCGCGCCCGCACCGGGGCGCACGTCCTGCTGCAGCTCGACGAGCCCGGCCTGTCCGCCGTCCTGGCCGGGCTCGTGCCCACGCCGTCGCAGTACGGCACGGTGCGCGCGGTGTCCGAGCCGGCCGCGAAGGACGTGCTGCGCGACCTGATCGGCGCGGTCGGCGCCCCGGTGGTCCTGCACTGCTGCGCCGACCGGCCGCCGCTGGGCGTGCTCGCCGACGTCGGCGCCGCCGCGGTGGGCATCGACGCCACCCGCCCCGCCGTGGCCGGGCGCACCGCGCAGCCCGCCGCGCTCGACGAGATCGGCGCCGTGTGGGACGCCGGCACGCCGCTGCTGCTCGGCCTGGTCCCGTCGACCGCGCCCGGCCGGCCGGTGACCTCCCGCGAGCTGGCCGGTCGGGCGTTCGACCTGGCCGACCGCCTCGGCTTCGCCCGCGAGCGCCTCGCCGAGCTGGCCGTGCCCACCCCGACCTGCGGCCTGGCCGGCGCCGACCCGACCTGGGCCCGCCGCGCCCTGACCCTGGCCCGCGAGATCGGGGAGGGGTTCGTGGACCCCCCGGAGGAGTGATCGCGATCGGGCCAGGATGTCGGGCCCCCTGGGTAACCTCCCCGCCGTGAGCACGGAGACCGCCGCCGAACGGCACGCCCGCCTGGCCGACGAGGTGTCGGGCCACCTGTTCCGCTACCACGTGCTCGACGCCCCGACGATCTCCGACGGGCAGTTCGACGCGCTGTGGCGCGAGCTGCTGGAGCTGGAGGAGCAGCACCCGGAGCTGGTCACGCCCGCCTCGCCCACGCAGCGGGTGGGTGGGTTCTCCACCGAGTTCGCCGCGCACGACCACCTGGAGCGGATGCTCAGCCTCGACAACGCCTTCGCCCCCGACGAGCTGCGGGCCTGGGCCGAGCGGGTCGCGCGCGACGTCGGCGACCGCGTGCACTACCTGTGCGAGCTCAAGATCGACGGGCTGGCGGTCAACCTGCTCTACGAGGACGGCCGCCTCACCCGCGCCCTCACCCGCGGCGACGGCCGCACCGGCGAGGACGTCACGCTCAACATGCGCACCCTGGACGAGGTGCCCGAGCGGCTCACCGGCACCGCGGAGTTCCCCGTGCCCGCGCTGGTCGAGGTCCGCGGCGAGGTCTACTTCCGCCTGGAGGACTTCCAGGCGCTCAACGCGCTGATGGTGGAGGCGGGCAAGCCGCCCTACGCCAACCCCCGCAACACCGCCGCCGGCTCGCTGCGCCAGAAGGATCCGCGGATCACCGCGTCGCGCCACCTGCGCCTGATCTGCCACGGCTTCGGCAAGCGCGAGGGCTTCGCCCTGGAGCGCCAGAGCCAGGGCTACGACGCGCTGCGGGCGTGGGGGCTGCCGGTGTCGGAGCGCACGGTCGTGCTCGACGACGTCGCCGCCGTCGTCGCGCACGTGGAGCACTGGGGCGAGCACCGCCACGACATCGAGCACGAGATCGACGGCGTCGTCGTGAAGGTCGACGAGGTGGCGCTGCAGCGCCGGCTCGGCTCCACCTCGCGCGCCCCGCGCTGGGCGATCGCCTACAAGTACCCGCCGGAGGAGGCGGTCACGAAGCTCCTCGACATCGCCGTCAACGTCGGGCGCACCGGCCGCGTCACCCCGTTCGCGCAGATGGAGCCGGTCGTCATCGCCGGGTCCACGGTCTCGCTGGCCACCCTGCACAACGCCCAGGAGGTGGTGCGCAAGGGCGTGCTGATCGGCGACCGCGTGGTGATCCGCAAGGCCGGCGACGTCATCCCCGAGGTGCTCGGCCCGGTCGTCGACGCCCGCGACGGCACCGAGCGGCCGTTCGTCATGCCCACGCACTGCCCGGAGTGCGGCACCGAGCTGGCCCACCAGAAGGCCGGCGACATCGACCTGCGCTGCCCCAACTCCCGCTCGTGCCCGGCCCAGCTGCGGGAGCGGCTGTTCCACGTCGCCGGGCGGGGCGCGTTCGACATCGAGGGGCTGGGCTACGAGGCCGCGGTCGCGCTGCTGAAGGCCGGGGTCGTGCGCGACGAGGGCGACGTCTTCGCGCTCGACGAGGCCGACCTGCTGCGCACCGACCTGTTCCGCACGAAGGCCGGCGACCTGTCGGCCAACGGGCGCAAGCTGCTCGCGAACCTGCAGGAGGCCAAGGACCGGCCGCTGTGGCGGGTGCTCGTCGGGTTGTCGATCCGCCACGTCGGGCCCACGGCGGCCCAGGCGCTGGCCCGGGAGTTCGGGTCGATGGACGCCGTGGAGGCCGCCGCCGCGGAGGCACGGCGGGCCACCGAGGCAGCCGGGGGAACGATCACGTCCGACGGCACGTCCGACGGCCACGATCCCGGGACCGCGGCGGACGAACTCCCCCCGATCGGCACGGAGGGTGACGACGCCGGGGCCGACAGCGACGACGGCGCCGACGCTCCCGGCGGGGCGGGTGGCGACGACGACCCCGCGGCCGCCGCCGCCGCGGCGGAGGCGCGGGCCCTGGCGGCGGAGAAGGCGGCCCGGGCGGCCGTGCGGGCGCGGTCCAGGGCGCTGGCCGCGGCCCTGGCGCCGATCGCCGGGGTGGAGGGGGTCGGACCCACGATCGCGGCCGCGGTGCGCGACTGGTTCGCCGTCGACTGGCACCGCGAGGTCGTGGCGCGCTGGCGGGCGGCCGGCGTGCGCATGGTCGACGAGGTCGACGACTCGGTGCCCCGCACGCTCGACGGGCTGTCGATCGTGGTCACCGGATCGATGGACGGCTTCTCCCGCGACGAGGCGAAGGAGGCCATCACGGCCCGCGGCGGGCGGGCGGCGTCGTCGGTGTCCAAGCGGACCGCGTTCGTCGTGGCGGGGGAGGCGCCGGGCTCCAAGTACGACCGGGCCCTCGAGATCGGGGTGCCGGTGCTGGACGAGGCCGGGTTCCGGGTGCTGCTGCAGCGGGGTCCCGAGGCGGCCGCGGAGGTGGCCGAGCGGGCGCCCGAGCCGTCGTGACCGAGAGTAGTGCACGGTCCGTCACGGGCGCGACACGATCGGCCCTGACCGGTCGGGGGGTGCCTGGACGGGTGCGTCACGGCGGCGGCCGAGTCGCTACGATCTCGCTGGTGAGACCAGTTGCGGCGAGGACGTCCCCGTGCTCCAGGCCGTCCTGAACGGATCGCGTCCGCTCGACGCGCACCCCGCCCTGCCCCTGACGGCGCGCCACCTGGCCCGGGACGCGCGGGCCGTCGCCCTGCACGGAGTGTCATCGGTGCACGTGCACCCGCGGGGTCCCCGCGGGGAGGAGACGCTCGACCCGTACTACGTGGGCGACGCGGTGTCCCAGATCCGGGCCGAGGTGCCCGGCATGGAGATCGGGGTCACCACCGGGCGCTGGATCCAGCCCGATCCCCGCCTGCGGATCCAGGCCGTGCGGTCGTGGGGGCAGCTGGGCACCGGCAAGCCGGACGTGTGCTCGATCAACGTGCACGAGAAGGGGTGGACCGACGTGTGCGCGGCCGCCGCCGACGTCGGCATCGGCATCGAGCTCGGCGTCTGGACGGCCGGCGACGCGGTCACGCTGCGGTCCAACGGCGTGCCGAAGGGCACCGTGCGGGTGCTCGCCGAGTCGACGGTGCCGGAGAAGGAGACGGCGGTCGCCGAGGGCGTCCGCATCCTCCGCGCGCTCGACCAGCTGGGCGTGCCGATCCTGCTGCACGGCGAGGAGGAGGGGGCGTGGGCCGTGCTGGAGTACGCGCTGCGCAACAACCTCGACACGCGCATCGGGTTCGAGGACACCCTCAAGCGCCCGGACGGCTGGCTGGGCACCGGTAACGACGACCTGGTCGAGAGTGCCTTGCGGCTGAGGTTCTAAACCCCCGTTTCTTGTGCATACGCCACAGATTCGGCCCTCCGGCCGTGACGCGAGCCGTGGTGAGCCGTCGGAAAGCGCAATATCGTGGTGTCATGGGCCTTCAGCAGCACGGCGCCGCCAGCGGGTGGCTCGCACGGGTGGCCGGCTGGCTCACCCAGCCGCTCCTGCCCGATGACCTGATCGGCACCGTCAACCCGCTGTGGTCGCGCACCGAGCCGCACGCCCGCGTCGTCGGCCTGCGGCGCGAGACCGCCGACACCACGACGCTCCTGCTCCGCCCGGGCCGCAGCGGCCCGCGCCCGGCGCCCGGCCAGTTCGTCGGCCTGGGCGTGCAGCTGGACGGGGTGTGGCACTGGCGCACCTACTCCGCGACCTCCCGGCCGTCCGACGACCTGCTCGCGATCACGGTCACCGCCGTGCCCGGCGGCGCGGTGTCGGGCGTGCTGGCCCACGGCACCCCCGTCGGCACGCTGGTGCGGCTCGGTCCGCCCGCCGGCGAGTTCGTGCTGCCGGACCCGGTGCCCGAGAAGCTGCTGTTCCTCACCGCCGGCAGCGGCATCACCCCGGTGATGGCGATGCTCCGCGAGCTCGCCGCCACCCGCCCGCACGCCCTGCAGGGCGCGGTGCTCGTGCACTGCGACCGCACCCCGGCCGACGTCGTGTTCGGCCTCGAGCTGCGCGCCCTCGCCGCCCGCACCGGGCTGCGCCTGGTGGAGCGCCACACCGCGCTGCACGGGCGCCTCACGCCGGACGCGCTCGAGGAGAGCGTGCCCGACTGGTCCGTCCGCGCCACCTGGGCGTGCGGTCCGGCCGGCCTGCTCGACACGCTGACCGAGCACTGGGCCCGCGCCGGCGACCCCGACGCCCTCCACGTCGAGCACTTCACCCCGCCCGTCCTCGACGCCGAGGGCTCCGGCGGGCGCGTCACGTTCACCACCAGCGGCATCACCGCCGACGCCGCTCCCGGCACGCCGCTCCTGGTGGCCGGCGAGGACGCCGGTGCGGTGCTGCCCAACGGCTGCCGCATGGGCATCTGCCACACCTGCGTCGGGCGCCTGCGCGCCGGCGCCGTCCGCAACCTCACCACCGGCGAGGTCTCCGACACCCCGGGCGAGATCGTCCGCACGTGCGTGTCCGGTGCCGCCGGTGACGTCGAGATCGAGCTGTAGGAGTGCACATGACCACCACCCTGGACCGCCCCGTCGACTCCGTCCCCGCCGAGCAGACGGTCAAGCCGCTGCCGAGCAGCCTCGCCGGCAAGGTGCCGACGCTGGAGCCCAGCGCGGCCGCGCACCTCGGTCCCGAGCAGATCGACGCCCTGGGCGCCGAGCTGGACGCGCTGCGCGCCGAGGTCGTCGGGAACCTGGGCGAGGCCGACGCCGCCTACATCCACAAGCTCATCCGCTGGCAGCGGGGCCTCGAGGTCGGTGGCCGCGCCGCGCTGCTGTTCTCGCTGTTCCCGCCGGCCTGGATCGCCGGGACGGCCGCCCTGTCGGTGTCGAAGATCCTCGACAACATGGAGCTGGGCCACAACATCCTCCACGGCCAGTGGGACTGGATGCGCGACCCGAAGATCAACTCGAAGACGTGGGAGTGGGACCACTCCTCGCCCTCGGAGTTCTGGCAGAAGAGCCACAACTACGAGCACCACACGTTCACCAACGTGCGCGGCAAGGACCGCGACCTGGGCTACGCGGTCATGCGCATCACCCCCGAGCAGGAGTGGCGCCCCACCGACCTGTTCCAGCCGGTGACGAACCTGCTGCTCTCGCTGTTCTTCGAGTACGCCATCACCCTCTACGACCTGGAGTTCGACCGGGTCGTCGAGGGCAAGAAGACCTGGGCCGAGCTCCGCGCCCAGGCCGCGACCATCGTGCGCAAGGGCCGCAAGCAGTGGGCCAAGGACTTCGTGCTGTTCCCGCTGCTGTCCGGGCCGGGCTTCCTGTCGACCCTGGCCGCGAACATCACCGCCGGGACCGTCCGCAACGTCTGGTCCCACGCCGTGATCTTCTGCGGCCACTTCCCGGACGGCACGGAGACCTTCGAGGAGGACCGCCTCGAGGGCGAGACCCGGGGCGAGTGGTACGTCCGCCAGCTCCTGGGCTCGGCCAACCTCACCGGCGGCCCGCTGTTCCACATCATGACGGGCAACCTGTCCCACCAGATCGAGCACCACCTGTTCCCGGACGTGCCGAGCAACCACTACTCGCGCATCGCGCCCCGGGTCCGCGACATCTGCCGGCGCTACGGCCTGCCCTACACCGCCGGCCCGCTGCCCGTGCAGTACGCCAAGGTCGTGAAGAAGATCTTCCGGCTCGCCCTCCCCGGCGGCGGCCCGAAGACGGCCTGACCCCTTCCGGCCCCGCATTGCAGGAAGGCCACCTTCACGCAACGAGCTTGCGTGAAGGTGGCCTTCCTGCAACTCAGGGGGCCGGGGGCAGGCGCAGCGCCAGGGCCAGCTCCAGGCGGCGCACCGGGTCGTCCAGCGCGTCCCCGAGCGTGTCGCGCAGGCCCCCCAGCCGGTAGCGCACGGTCTGCGGGTGGACGTGCAGAGCCTCGGCGGTGGCCGTGACGTCGCCGTGGGCGTCCAGCCAGGCCGCGAGGGTCTCGCGGGCCCGGGCGGCGGCCCCGGCCGGCAGCTCGTCGAGCGGGCCCAGGGCGCGCTGCAGCAGGTCGTCGGCGACGCCCGGGTCGGCGGCCAGCAGCAGCGTGACGAGGTGCTCGTCGGCGCGGGCCAGCCCGTCCCCGCCCAGGCGGCCCGCCGTGTGCAGCGGCCAGGCCGTCCGGGCGCGGGCGATCGAGCGGTGCGCCCCGCCCGGCTCCACGACGGGGCCCAGCACGCCGCGCCGCCGGCCCAGCCCCGCGCGGACCCGGTCCAGCCACGCCGTCCCGTCGACGGCGGGCACGAGCACCAGCCCCACCGGGTCGATGTCGGCCCCGATCGCCGAGGGGACGCGCGCCGCGACGTCGACGGGGTCGTCGACGGCCAGCGCGGCCAGGCGCGTCGGCGGGCGCCAGCCGGCGGCCGCGGCGGCCTGCTCCACCTCGGCGGCCGTCGCCGGCGGGTGGCGGGCCAGCAGCTCGATGAGCGCGTACCGGCGGGTCTGCAGCGAACCGGCCCGGCTGGACTCCTCGGCCGCCCAGCCCGCCACCGAGGCCCCCGACAGCACCTCGATCCACGTGAACAGGGCCTCGGCCAGCGCGAAGATGACGTCCGGCGGGAGCTGGCGGGCCGTCGTGCCCTCGCCGATGCGCCGCCACAGGATGCGGCTGCCCACCTGGTAGGCGCTCTGCAGCGCGGCCAGCGTGCGGCCCTCGCGGTGCTCCAGCTCGCCCAGCGCGCGGTAGACGCTGGTGTCGGGCAGGCCGACGTCGGAGCCGAGCAGGTCGACGAACTGCCCCAGCGCCACCGACACGCCCTCGGTGATGCGCCGGCCGAAGCGGCCGGTCAGCGGGCGCGCGTAGTCGGGGACCTCGGCCCGCACGGCAGCGACGATCTCGTCGACGGCCCCGGCCAGCTCGGGCCGGACGGCGGGGCCGACCCAGCCGGGGACCCGCGCCCACGGCCGGTGCACCTACCCGCCCAGCACCGTCGTGACGATCCCGGCGAGGTGCGCGAGCCGCGCCAGCTCCGAGGGCCGGAACGCCGGGCCGCCCGGACGCCCGACGACGAGCGCGTGCGGGCTGGACGGACCGAACGGCGCGGCGGCCAGCTCGGTGTCGAGCTCGGTCCACGGCTCGGGCACGGCGTGCACCGCGGGGTCGACCACGATGGCCTTGCGCAGCGGCAGCCACGGCAGGTTCCCGGCCCGCGTCTCGGGGGCGGCGGCGCTCTCGGCGAGGCGGTAGGCGCGGTCGCCCTCGCGCGCGGCGACGAGCGCCCAGCCCGCGCGGAAGATGCGCGGCACGCCGTCGGCCAGCAGGGCCAGCCCGTGCTCGGGGTCGTTGCTGATGACGTCGATGAGCTCCAGCTCGCGGTGGGTGTCGAGCTTGCCCGAGTGGGGCCGGACCGACTCCACCTCGACGCCGGGCACCGACTCGGCCGCCGTGATGAGCACGTCCGGGGGGCGGCCGGACGGCAGCTCGACGGCGAGGTCGTCGACCGCCTGCCCGTGCCCGCGCTCCACCACGTCCACGCCCAGGATGTCGACCCCCGCGTTGCCCAGCGCCGTGGCCACGGCGCCGAGGCTCCCCGGCTTGTCCGGCAGCACCACCCGGAGCAGGTAGGACACGCGACGCCTCCTCGACCGCGCCGCGCTCGCCGTCGTGCCGGGCGGCACGGGCGCGGCACTCCGCGGGCGATTCTGTCAGGCGGGCGGCGCCGGCGGGGCGACCGTGCGCCGAGGTGTCGCGCGGGGCCCACTAGACTCGGGTGCTCCCGCCACCGCCGGCGCCGCACCCCTCGCAGTCCCCTGGAGGCACTCCTACATGCCCCACGATGCCGTGCCCGCCACCTCGGGCATCACCCGGGACGAGGTCGCGCACCTCGCCCGGCTCGCCCGGCTGGCCGTCACCGACGCGGAGCTCGACCTGTTCGCGGGCCAGCTCGACGTGATCCTCGGCGCCGTCGCGCGCGTCGGCGAGGTCGCCGCCGACGACATCCCGCCCACCTCGCACGCCGTCCCGCTGGAGAACGTGTTCCGGCCCGACGAGCTGCGCCCGAGCCTCACCCAGCAGCAGGTGCTCTCCGGCGCCCCCGAGGCCGAGGACGGCCGCTTCCGCGTCCCCCGGATCCTGGGGGAGGAGCAGTGAGCGGCTGCGCCACCCGTGCGCGGAAATGGTCGTCCCGACCGCTGTATCCGCTCACGAGCACCGGAGGTGCGGCATGACCGACCTGACCCGCCGCACCGCCGCCGAGCTGGCCGGGCTGGTGCACAGCCGCGAGGTGTCGGCCGTCGAGGTCGCGCAGGCCCACCTCGACCGCATCGCCGCCGTCGACGGCGATGTGCACGCCTTCCTGCACGTCGCGACGGACGCCGCGCTGGCGAGCGCCGAGCGGGTGGACGCGGACCTCGCCGCCGGCACCGCCCCGGCGTCGCCGCTGGCCGGCGTGCCGCTCGCGCTCAAGGACGTCTTCACCACCGCCGACATGCCGACGACCGCCGGCTCGCGGATCCTCGAGGGCTGGCGCCCGCCCTACGACGCCACGGTCGCCGCCCGGCTGCGCGCCGCGGGCGTCACGATCCTCGGCAAGACCAACATGGACGAGTTCGCGATGGGCTCCTCCACCGAGCACTCCGCCTACGGCGTCACCCGCAACCCGTGGGACCTCGACCGCGTCCCCGGCGGGTCCGGCGGCGGGTCGGCCGCCGCGCTGGCCGCGTTCGAGGCGCCGCTGGCGATCGGCACCGACACCGGCGGCTCGATCCGCCAGCCGGCCGCGTTCACCGGCACGGTCGGCGTCAAGCCGACCTACGGCGGCGTCTCCCGCTACGGACTGATCGCCTGCGCGTCGTCGCTGGACCAGGGCGGGCCCTGCGCGCGCACGGTGCTCGACGCGGCGCTGCTGCACGAGGTGATCGCCGGGCACGACCCGCTCGACTCCACCTCGATCGACGCGCCCGTGCCCGCCGTCGTCGAGGCGGCCCGGGCGGGGGCCGACGGCGACCTCACCGGCGTCCGCGTCGGCGTCGTGCGCGAGCTGGGCGGCGAGGGCTACCAGCCGGGCGTCCGCGCGGCGTTCGACGCGTCGCTGCGGCGGCTGGAGAAGCTGGGCGCCGACGTCGTCGAGGTGTCCTGCCCGCACTTCGAGTACGGGCTCGCCGCCTACTACCTCATCCTGCCCAGCGAGGTGTCGTCGAACCTCGCGCGGTTCGACGCCATGCGCTACGGCCTGCGGGTGGCGAAGGGCGCGTCGGCCGAGGAGGTCATGTCGGCCACCCGCGAGGCCGGGTTCGGCCCGGAGGTCAAGCGCCGCATCATCCTCGGCACCTACGCGCTGAGCTCGGGCTACTACGACGCCTACTACGGCCAGGCCCAGAAGGTGCGCACGCTGATCTCGCGCGACTTCGCCGCGGCCTTCGGGCAGGCCGACGTGCTGGTCTCCCCGGCCACGCCGACGGCGGCGTTCCCGATCGGCGACAAGATCGACGACCCGCTGGCCATGTACCTCAACGACCTGGCCACGATCCCGACCAACCTGGCCGGCACCGCGGCGCTGTCCGTGCCGTGCGGGCTGTCCGACGGCCTGCCGGTCGGCCTGCAGGTCATGGCGCCCGCGCTCGGCGAGGCCGTGATGTACCGGGTCGGCGCGGCCTTCGAGGCCGCCCGCGACGCCGACGACGGCGGCCCGCTGATCCACCGCGTCCCGGAGGTGTCCCGATGACGACCACGGAGATCGGCTTCGACGAGGCGATCGAGCGCTTCGACCCGACGATGGGGCTCGAGGTCCACGTCGAGCTGAACACGGCCACGAAGATGTTCTGCGGCTGCTCGACGACGTTCGGCGCGGAGCCGAACACGCAGGTGTGCCCGACGTGCCTGGGCCTGCCCGGGTCGCTGCCGGTCGTCAACCGGACGGCGGTGGAGTCGGCCATCCGCATCGGGCTGGCGCTGAACTGCTCGATCGCCCCCTGGGGCCGGTTCGCCCGGAAGAACTACTTCTACCCGGACATGCCGAAGAACTTCCAGACCTCCCAGTACGACGAGCCGATCGCCGTCGACGGGTGGCTCGACGTCGCGCTCGACGACGGCGAGGTCGTCCGCGTGGGCATCGAGCGCGCCCACATGGAGGAGGACACCGGCAAGTCGCTGCACGTCGGCGGGGCGACCGGGCGCATCCACGGCGCGGAGTACTCGCTGCTCGACTACAACCGCGCGGGCGTCCCGCTCATCGAGATCGTCACGAAGACGATCCCGGGGACGCGCGAGCGGGCCCCCGAGGTGGCGCGCGCCTACGTCACCGCGCTGCGCGACCTGATCAGGGCGCTCGGGGTGTCCGACGTCCGCATGGACCAGGGGTCGATGCGGTGCGACGTCAACCTCTCGCTCGCGCCCCGCGGCTCCGGGGAGCTGGGCACGCGGTCGGAGACGAAGAACGTCAACTCGCTGCGGTCGGTGGAGCGCGCGGTCCGCTACGAGATCGGCCGCCAGGCCGGCGTCCTGCTCGGCGGCGGCGCCGTGGTGCAGGAGACGCGGCACTTCGAGGAGCAGTCGGGCAGCACGCGGGCCGGGCGGCGCAAGGAGACCTCGGAGGACTACCGCTACTTCCCCGAGCCCGACCTCGTGCCGATCGCCCCGCCCGCCGAGTGGGTCGAGGAGCTGCGCGGCACCCTGCCCGAGCTGCCCTGGGCGCGTCGCGCCCGGCTGCAGGCGGAGTGGTCGCTCACCGACGCGGAGCTGCGCGACCTCGTCAACGCGGGCGCGCTGGACCTGATCGAGGCCACGGTCGCCGCGGGCGCCCCGGCCGGCGAGGCCCGGTCCTGGTGGGTGTCGTACCTGACCCAGCAGGCCAACGCCCGCGAGGTGCCCCTCGACGCCCTGCCGATCACCCCGGCCGACGTCGCGCGCGTGATCGGGCTGGTCGCCGGCGGGGAGCTGAACAACAAGCTGGCCCGCCAGGTCGTCGACGGCGTGCTGGCCGGCGAGGGCACTCCGGACGAGGTGGTCGCGGCGCGGGGGCTGCGGGTCGTGTCCGACGACGGCGCGCTGGTCGCCGCCGTCGACGCAGCCCTGGCCGCCCAGCCCGACGTCGTGGAGAAGATCCGCGGCGGCAAGGTGCAGGCGGCGGGGGCGATCGTGGGGGCGGTCATGAAGGCCACCCGCGGCCAGGCCGACGCCCAGCGCGTCCGCGAGCTGATCCTGGAGCGGGTGGGCGGCTGAGCGGCTGACGCCGCCCGTGCGCGGATGTGGTGGCTCCGACCGCCACATCCGCGCACGACGCGAATCGTCCCCAGGCCGCGTCAGCCCTCCACAGGCCGACGGCCGGGGCTGACGCGACGCCGGTCCGCGGCCCACGGTCGTGGGCGTGCTCCCGACCTCCCGCCTCGTCCCCACCGCTGTCGTCGCCACCGAGCGGCTGGCCGAGTGGAAGCGGTTGCTGGACCGGCAGTGCGGTGTGGTGCACATCGCGCAGCTGCGGCGGTTCGGCGTCACGTGGGCGGCGGTGCGGGCGCAGGTCGAGGCCTGCCGCTGGCGGCCGGTGGTGCACGGGGTGTACGCCACCTCCACGGGTCCACTGCCCCGTCCGGCCCGGGTGGCCGTCGCGATGCTCTACGGCGGGCCCGGCGCGGTGCTGAGCCACCGCACTGCCGCTGAGGAGTGGGGGATGCTCCCCGTCGTCGACGGCCCGCTCCACATCACCGTGCGGTACGGCGCCTCCGCGATCACCCAGGACGGCCTGGTCGTGGTGCACCGCTCACGGGCCTTCAACCACATCGTCGTGGACGCCGACCCGCCCCGCACGGGGCGGGCCGACACCGCCGTCGACGTGGCCGTCGAGGAGCCGGACGCGCGGCGGGCCCGGGCTGTGCTGACCGGCCTGCTGACCGGCGGCCGGGTGCGTCCGATCGACGTGGAGCGCCGGCTCGAGCAGCGACCGCCGCGCCGGTACCGGCGGGCGCTGCGCGAGGCGGTCCGCCTGGTCCGGGAGGGCGTGCAGTCGGTGCTGGAGGAGCTGTACGCGGTGGAGGTCGAGCAGGCTCACGGGCTCCCGCCCGCCACGCGCCAGAGCCCGTTCGGGGTGGACGGGGTCACGCTGTGGGAGGACGCGGTCTACGACCACCTCGGGATCCCGCTCACGGTGCGGCTCGACGGCCGGACCCACCTCGTCGCGGACGTCGCGTTCCGCGACCGGCGGCGGGACAACGCCGCCGAGCTGGCCGGTCGCTCCCGCCTGGTCTTCGGCTGGAGGGACCTGTCCGGTGACCCGTGCGGCGCAGCCGTGGACGTGCAGCGCGTGCTGGTGCGGTGGGGCTGGACCGGAGCCCTCCACCCCTGCCCGCGCTGTCCTCCCTCGTGAGCGGATGTGGCGGCTGGGGCCGCCGTTTCTGCGCACGGGCGCCGTCAGGCGCGCGAGGCCCCGCCCCCGCCGGCCAGGGGGATGCGGACGACCCGGTCGTCGGACGGCACCGGCGCGCCGCCGTCCTTGTTCAGGGTGCCGAACCAGACCAGGCCGTCGGGCCCGGCGGTGGCGGGGCCGAGGCGGCCGTAGGTGCCCTGCAGGGCCGTCTCGGTGCTCGTGATCACCGCCTCGGGGTCGACGCGCAGCACGAACATCGCGGCGGCGGTCTCCTGGGTCACGGCGACGGCGTCCCCGACGGCCGCGCAGCCGCCGACCCCCGGGCGGTCCGGCCAGCGCCAGGCCGCCTCGCGCAGCGGGCCGGGACGGACGAGGTGCAGCAGGTCGGCGGCCGGGGTGCGGTCGGTGACCCACAGCGCGGTGCTGACCGGGTCGATGCAGATCCCGCCCGGGGCGGTGAGGCCGGAGCTCAGCACGGGCGACGCCGGGTCCGGGTTGCCCTCGGCCGGCCGGCCGCGGGTGTCGATGCGCAGCAGCTTGCCGGCGAGCGAGGCGGGGTCGTCCCCGGCGCCGACCGCGGCCGTGGCGACGAGCAGCGCCCCGTCCGTGTCGACGGCGAGCGCGCCGCCGTTGCCGGTCGGCCCGCGCGGGATGCCGGTGAGGACCGGTTTGGGCGCCTCGCCGGCGGCCAGGAGCACGACCCGGTTGTCCTGCGGGGTCGTGATGTAGGCGTACACGAGCCGGTCCTCGGCGTAGGACGGCGACAGCACGAGCCCGGTGATCCCGCCCGCGGCGTCGACGGGGACGGTCGCGACCAGCTCCGGCTCCAGGCCCTGCACGATCCGCAGCACGCGGCCCGTCGCCCGCTCGGCCACCAGCGCGGACGTCCCGTCGGGCAGGACGGCGACGGCGCCGACCGGGTCGAGGCACGTCGCGACGACGGCGGGGTCGGGGTCGTCGCACGGGTCCGGCTCGACCGGTGCGACCGGGCTGTCGCCCGGCTCGGGCGGCGCGGCCGTCGGGGGCTCGTCCTCGGGCACCCGCGGGATGTCGCCCAGCTCCCCGACGCCCTGCAGCTGCTCCTGCCAGGTGCGCGGCCCGTCGTCCGGGAACGCGGCGCACCCGCCCAGCGACAGCGCGAGCAGCAGTGCCGCGAGCGCGCGCCGTCCCCTCACCGGCCCCAGGCTAGGCGGCCCGCGGTGAGCGCCCGGTGAGCAGCCCGGGGACGGGTACGGTGCCCGGCGTGACGATCACCGTGCTGGTCCCGCACGAGGACGGTCCCGCGCTGCTCGGCGACCTCCCCGGCGTCGCGGCGGTGCCCTACGCCGTCGACGCCCCGCTCCCCGACGGGGCGGAGCGCGCGGAGGTGCTGGTCCCGCCGTTCCTCACGGCGGGGGAGGCGGTGGCGCTGGCCGAGCGGCTGCCGCGGCTGCGGCTCGTCCAGCTCCTCACGGCCGGCGCCGAGACGTTCGTCGACCGGCTCCCCGACGGCGTCGCGCTGTCGGACTGCCGGGGCGCGCACGGCGGCGCCACGGCGGAGTGGGTCGTCGCCGCGCTGCTGGGCGTCTACCGCCACCTCCCGCGGTTCGTGCACGCCCAGGCCGAGGGCCGCTGGGACCAGCACGCGACCGACGAGCTGGCCGGCAAGCGGGTGCTCGTCGTCGGGGCCGGGGACGTCGCCGAGCACATCGTGCGCCGGCTGGCCCCGTTCGAGGTCACCACCGCGCTCGTCGGGCGCCGGGCCCGCGACGGGGTGCACGGCATCGACGAGGTCACCGACCTGCTGCCCCACCACGACGCCTGCGTGGTGGTCGTGCCGCTCACCGCCGCCACCCGCGGCCTGGTCGACGCGGAGTTCCTCGCCGCCATGCCCGACGGCGCGGTGCTGGTCAACGCCGCCCGCGGCCCGGTCGCGGACACCGCCGCGCTCACGGCCGAGCTGACCGCCGGCCGCCTGCGCGCCGCCCTCGACGTCACCGATCCCGAGCCGCTGCCCGAGGGGCACCCGCTGTGGTCGGCCCCCGGGCTGCTGCTCACCCCGCACGTCGGCGGCAGCGTGCCGGGCGGGCTGCGCCGGGCCTACGCGGTGGCGGCGGAGCAGATCGCCGCGTTCGCCCGGGGTGACGAGCCGCCGAACCTGGTCCGCGACGGCTACTGAGCCCCTACCCTCGCCAGTCATGAGCGACCGCCCGACCTCGCTGTCCCCGCCCGGCGGGCCCCCCACGGCGCGGACGGCGCGGCCGGCCCGCCGCGAGCTGGAGTGGAACGGCGGCACCGACGCCGGGCTGCTGCTGCTCCGCTTCGCCGTCGGCGGGACGTTCTTCGCCCACGGCATGCAGAAGGTGTTCGGGCTGTGGGGCGGGCCGGGGATCGGCGGGTTCGCCCGCGTGCTGGAGGGCTACGGCTACGCGCCGCCGGTGGTGCTGGCCTGGGTCACCGGGCTGGTCGAGCTCGTCGCGGGCGCGTCCGTGGTCCTGGGCGTCGGCACGCCGCTCGCCGCCGGCGGCCTGGTCGCCCTGATGCTCAACACGGTGCTGCTCAAGGCCGGCAACGGGTTCTTCGTCGCCTCGGCGGCGGGGGCGGACGCCGTCGAGCTCGACGTCGTGCTCGGCCTCGCCGCGGCCGCGCTCGCCCTCACCGGCGCGGGTCGCACGGCCCTCGAGCGGGGCCGCACCTGGAACCGGCGCCCGGCGGCCTGGGGCCTGCTCGGCCTGGTCGTCGGGATCACCGCCGGCCTGCTCGTGTTCGTGCTGCTCCGTGCCTGAGGGGTCCGGGTCCGTCCCGGGGGAGGGGGACGCCGTGGAGATCGTCGTCGACGACCTGTCCGGTCCGGGGATCGCGGCCCTGCTCACCGAGCACCTGCGCGACATGCGCGCCACCAGCCCGCCGGAGAGCGTGCACGCCCTGGACCTCGACGGGCTGCGCCGGCCCGGGGTGGTGGTGTGGTCGGCGCGGATCGGCGACGAGGTCGTCGGCTGCGCCGCGCTCGCCGACCTCGGCGGCGGGCACGGGGAGGTCAAGTCGATGCGGACGGCCGCCGCCCACCGCGGGAGGGGCGTCGCGTCGGCGCTGCTGCGCCACCTGCTCGTCGAGGCCGACCGCCGGGGGCTGCACCGGCTCAGCCTGGAGACCGGCACCCAGGACTTCTTCGCGCCCGCCCGCGCGCTGTACGTCCGGTACGGCTTCGTGCCCTGCCCCCCGTTCGCGGACTACACCGACGACCCGAACAGCACCTACTTCAGCCGCGAGGTGCGGTAGCCGCCGTCGACGGGCGCGCCCGGGCGGGCTCACCTACCCTCGGACGTGGTCGCGGCGTTCGCGACATGGCTCAGCCCGGTCCCCCGGTGCGCCATCGGCGCGACGAGGGGACACACGCATGACATCGGACACGCAGGCGCGCTCGGGGAGCGACTTCGCCGACCTCAGCCGGATCGTCCGCGAGGCGGGCCTGCTCGACCGGCGCCCCGGCCACTACGCGGTGCAGATCGCGCTCACGCTCGCGGCGCTCGCCGCCACGTGGACCGCGTTCGTGCTCGTCGGCGACAGCTGGTGGCAGCTCGTCACGGCCGTGGTCCTGGCCGTGGTCTGGACGCACGTGTCGTTCGTCGGCCACGACGCCGGGCACAAGCAGATCCTGCGCGGCCGGCCCGCCAACGACGCCGTCGGCCTCCTCCACGGCGGGCTCGTCGGTCTGAGCTACGGCTGGTGGGTCGGCAAGCACAGCCGCCACCACGCCAACCCCAACCACGAGGACGACGACCCGGACCTCGACATCTCCGTGCTCGCCTTCTCGGTCGGTCAGAGCCGGACCAAGCAGGGCCTCGCCCGCTGGACGACCAAGCACCAGGCGGTGCTGTTCCTGCCGCTGCTGCTGCTGGAGGGCTGGAGCCTGCACTGGTCGAGCATCAGCGCGGTGTGGCGCGGCGAGACCAAGCGGCGCGGGCTGGAGCTGGCGCTGCTGGCCGGGCACACCGTCGCCTACCTCGCCGCCGTGCTCCTCGTGCTGTCGCCCGGCAAGGCGGTCGTGTTCGTACTGGTCCACCAGGGCCTGTGGGGCGTCTACATGGGCCTGTCGTTCGCGCCCAACCACAAGGGCATGCCGACCACGACGGGCGGGGACGGCTGGGACTTCCTGCGCAAGCAGGTCCTCACCTCGCGCAACGTGCGCGGCGGCCGCTGGGTGGACAACGCCCTGGGCGGGCTGAACTACCAGATCGAGCACCACCTGTTCCCGAGCATGCCCCGGCCCAGCCTGCGCCGGGCGCAGCCGCTGGTGGAGCGGTTCTGCGCCGAGCGCGGCATCGCCTACCACCAGACCGGGCTGCTGCGCTCCTACCGCGACGTCCTGAGCCACCTGCACGAGGTCGGCGCCCCGCTGCGCGCGGGCGCGGACCCCGTCCGCTCCGCCGGCTGACGCGGCGCGGGGTCAGCCGGCCAGCGCCCGCTCACCGGCGGGGGTGAGCACGGCCGGCACCCGCGGCCCCGGGCCGGGGCCCGGTGCGACCAGTCCGTCCCGCACCAGCCGGTGCGCGGCGGTCTGGTCGCAGCAGCAGCGGCCGTCGACCTCGAGCGCCGCACCCGCGCCGCGGGAGAACGTCGCGCGCCCGTGTCCGACCGCGCGCAGGATCGCGCGGTCCCGTGCACTCAGCTCGCTCGCCACTGCCGTCCGCATCGGGTCCCCCTGGTCGTGATCCGTGTTACTCGACGGTACGACCCGGCCCCGCCGCGGACCAGTGACTTGAGGAAGACCTGAGGTGGGAGCGCCGCTCCTCAGGGACGCAGCTCGCGCTCCTGCCGGGCCTGCTCCTCCAGCAGCGCCAGCCCCCGCTCGCCGGCCGGGCCCTCCTGCTCCAGCCCCTGCCGCATCGACGCGAGCTTCTCCTCGCCGGCCGGGAACGGGGGCAGCAGCGGCACGTCGGCGTCGACGACCGCCTCGAGCACGACGGGCCGGTCGGCGGCGAGCGCGCCGTCCCAGGCGGACCCGACGTCCGCGGGGTCGTCGACCCGGATGCCCCGCAGCCCGAGCAGCTCGGCGTAGGAGGCGTACGGGAAGGCCGGCAGCCGCTGCGTCGTGCCGTGGCGCGGGTCGCCCTCGGTCTCGCGCTGCTCCCAGGTCACCTCGGCGAGGTCCTGGTTGTGCAGCACGCAGACGACGAAGCGGGGATCGGCCCAGCCCTTCCACCGGTCCGCGACGGTGATCAGCTCGGCGATCCCGTTCATCTGCATCGCGCCGTCCCCGGCCAGCGCCACCAGCGGCCGCTCGGGGGCGGCCTCCTTGGCGGCGAGGCCGTAGGGCAGCGCGGAGCCCATGCTGGCCAGCGTCGAGGACAGGTGGGCGGGCACGCCCGGGGGCAGCACGAGGTGCCGGGCGTACCAGTAGGTGACCGAGCCGACGTCGACGCTCACCTGCGCGTCGGCGGGCAGCCGCGGGGACAGCTCGCGGACCACCAGCTCGGGGTTGAGCGGCCGGGCCGGCAGCGCGGCCCGCTGCTCGGCCAGGGTGCGCCAGCGCTGCACGGCCCGCTCGACGTCGGCCCGCCACCCGTCCCGGGGTTCGAGGAGCGGCAGCAGGGCGTCGAGCGTCTCCACGGCGTCACCGGGCAGGCCGACCTCGACGGGGTAGCGGTTGCCGAGGTTGCGGGTGTCCAGGTCGATCTGCACGGCGCGGGCCTGCCCGGGCGGGGGGTAGAACTCGGTCCAGGGGTCGTTGCTGCCGACGATGAGCAGGGTGTCGCACCCGCCCAGCACGTACGCGCTCGCGCTGGTGCCGAGGTGGCCCATCACCCCGGCGCTGGTGGGCCGCCGCTCGTCCACCCAGGGCTTCCCCAGCAGGCTCGTGGTGACGCCGGCGCCGAGCCGGTCGGCGACCGCCTCCACCTGGGCGCGGGCGCGCCGGGCGCCCTGGCCGACGAGCAGGGCGACCCTCCGCCCGGAGTTGAGGACGTCCGCGGCCGCGCGCAGGTCCTCCTCGTGCGGCAGGACCCGCGGTCGGCGCCACTGCGCCGCGGTGACGATCACCGCGTGCTGCTGCGGGAGCTCGTCGGGGAACGGCAGCTGCTGCACGTCGTGGGGGAGGACGACCGCGCACGGCTGCCGGGTGGCCAGCGCGGTGCGGAACGCCCGGTCGATGACCATCGTCGCGTGCTCGGCGGAGAGCACGGTCTGCACGTACTGCGTGGCGTCGGCGAACAGCGTCTGCAGGTCCACGCCCTGCTGGTAGGCGGCGCCGAGCGCCGTCCGCTCCTGCTGCCCGACCACCGCGACCAGCGGCACGTTGTCGAGCTTGGCGTCGTAGAGGCCGTTGAGCAGGTGGATCGCGCCGGGGCCCTGGGTGGCGAGGGCGACGCCGATGCTCCCGGTGTACTTGGCGTGCCCGACCGCCATCAGCGCCGCGTTCTCCTCGTGCCGCGCCTGCACGAAGGCCGGCTCGTCGCCGGCGCGGCGCAGGGCCCCGAGCACGGTGTTCACCCCGTCGCCCGAGTAGCCGAAGACCCGCTGCACGCCCCAGGCGCGCAGCCGCTCCACCACCACGTCGGCCACCAGCCGCTGCCCGTCCGCCATCGGTGCTCCCTCGTCGTGCCGGTGACCCTCCGCGACGTCCGCGCCGGTCGTCCGCGGATACCCCCGTCGGGCGGGCCCACCCCGGCGTCACGGGCGCAGGTGCTCGACCCCGACGCCGTGCCGCTCGGCCAGCCGCCGGGCGACCAGCGCGCGGTGGCAGGCCTCCGGGTCGCGCTCGACGCAGAACAGCGCCGCGGTCCCGCTGGTCGGCAGCGCCGCCACGAGCGGCGCGAGGTCGGCGCGGTCGAGGACCTCGGCGGTGTACCGGTCGACGTACTCGGCGGCCAGCTCGCGGCGCGAGCGCCTGCCGACCCGGCGGCGGGCGTCCTCGGCGTACTGGAGCCGGCGCAGCTCGGTGGTGGGGGCGAGCTCGGGGTGGTGCTCGTAGGCGATCCCGGCCCCGGTGAGGAGCGCCTGCAGCCGGAGCGAGTTCGCCCACGCGTACTCGGGTCCGCGGACGCCGCGACGCTGCCGGACGTCGAGCAGCAGGCGGACGTCGGCGCGCCGCAGCCGGTCCAGGAACGCCCCGCCGTCGGAGCCGTACACGCCGATCGTCACCGTCCCGGGCACCGCGGCCCACCCGCCCCGTCCGGCCGCGTCCGGCGCGGCGTCACGCGACCGCCGTCCCCTCGAGCTCGACCAGCTGTCCGGGCACCGCCAGCCGGGTCACCCCGAGCATCGTGGTCGTCGGGGCCACCCCGGCGGCGCCCAGCCGCGAGGCCAGCACCCCGTAGTGCTGCAGGAGCAGGTCCACGTCGGTCGTGCAGACGTTCAGCCGCACGAGGTTCGCCAGCGACATGCCGGCCCCGGTGAGCACGGCCTCCAGGTTGTCGGCGCTCAGCGCCAGCTGGGCGGCCATGTCGCCGTCGTGCCGGGGCTCCCCGTCGGGGCCCGTCGCCGTCTGCCCGGAGCAGTACAGGGTCCGGGTGTGCCCCGCGACGACCTCGCCCTGGTTGAATCCCCACTCCGTCGACCACGTCACCGGGTTGACCGCCGTCCGTTCCACCGCGTCCGCTCCTCACCGTCGAGTTCCCGTTCGCGCCCCAGCCTCCCGGCGAATCACGACACCCCCGGTCAGGTATCCGATGAGTCCGTCCCGTGCGCGCTGACCGGCTGGTCGCGCTGGTGCTGCTGCTGCGCCAGCACGGCCGGATGACCGCATCCGCGCTGGCCCGCGAGCTCGAGGTGACCCCCCGCACCGTGCTGCGCGACGTCGAGGCGCTGTCCGCGGCCGGCGTCCCGGTCTACGCCGAGCGCGGCCGTCACGGCGGCTTCGCGCTGCTGCCGGGCTTCCGGACCGAGCTCACCGGGCTGAACCACGACGAGGCCCTCGCCCTGCTGGTCGCCGGGTCCCGGCGCGGTGCGCAGGTGTTCGGCCTCGGCTCGGCGCTCGCCTCGGCGGTGCTCAAGGTGGTCGACGCGCTGCCCGAGGGCTACCGGGCCACCGCGAGCGACGCGGCCCGGCGGCTGCTCGTCGAGCCGGAGACCGATCTGCTGGCGCGCCGGCTGGTCGCCGCCGAGGAGGTCCCCGACGCCGTGCTGGCCGAGGTCCGGCGCGCGGTGCTCGCCGGCCACCGGCTGCGCCTGCGCTACGCGCCGGTGGACCGGGCCCCGGGGTGGCGCACGGTGGACCCGATCGGCCTGGTCGCGGTGCGCGGCCAGGGCTACCTGCTGGCCACGCGGTCCGGCGCGGACCGCACCTACCGGCTGTCCCGGGTGCTGGCCGCCGAGGAGCTCGCCGAACCCGCCCGGCGGCCGGAGCGGGTCGACCTGGACCGCGCCTGGCGGGAGCGCAGCACGCGGTTCCGGTCCGGTGGGGACCGGGTCGTCGTGCTGGTCCGGGTGGACCCGGCGCGGCGGGAGGAGCTGGTGGGCACCGCGCTGGCCGTCCACGCCGAGGACGCCGGCGAGGACGCCGACGCGGACGGCCGGCTGCGGCTGGAGGTGGCCTTCCAGGACGCGCGGCACGCCGAGTGGGCGCTGTGGCAGCTCGGCGCGGACGCGGAGGCGCTGGCCCCGCCGTGGCTGCGCACCGCCCTGCGCGACCGCGCCGCCGCGGTCGCCGCGCGCTACGCGGAGCCGTCCTGAGGGCCGGACGTCGACCTCGGCGAGCCGGGACCGGCCCTGCCCGTCCTGCCACGGCCACCGGTGCAGGTCGCCGAGCACGACGATCAGCCGGGCGTCGCGCCCGTCCACGGTGTTGTCGAGCACGGTGGTGGTCCCCACGGTCGCGGGGTCCGGCAGCGCCTCGGAGGGGCCGGTGACGGACAGGGTGCCCGGGCGGGTCCGGCGGCAGCAGCCGCACGTCCGACACGCGCGGGTCGACGGCCTCGGCGTCGCCCGTCCCGCTGACGGCCGAGCACTGCAGCTCGCCGTCCGGTCCGAGCGCGAGGGCCCGCGGGGACAGGACCCGGTCCACGGGACTGTCCGGCGCGACGGCCGGCTCGTCGCCGGGCCCCGAGCACGGTGTTCACCCCGTCGCCCGAGCAGCCGAGGACCCGTTGCACGCCCCGGGCGCGCAGCCGCTCCACCACCACGTCGGCCACCGGTCGCTGCCCGTCCGCCGTCGGTGCCCCCTCGTCGCGCGTCCGGGTTCGACGGCCCGTCGTCGGCGGATACCGGAGACGGCGCGGCCCACCCCGTCCCCGCCCGCGACGACGGTGCGGTGGTGCGCCGCGCCGGTCAGACCTGGGGCGTCAGCGAGCGCAGGGCGGGGGAGTCGCGCACGGCCGCGGCGAGCGCGGTGAGCGCGCGACCGTGCGCGGCGGCCAGCTCGGCCGTCGCGGGGGCGAGCGCGGTGCGGTCGGCGTAGGCGGCGTGGTCGAGGTGGAGGCCGGGGGAGAGGACCTGCACGGCGAAGAACCCGGCGAGCACGGCCCGCAGGTCGTCCACGGCGAGGAAGTGGTGGGCGCTCGCGCCGGTGAGCACCACGGCGGCCGCGGTGCCCTGCAGCGGCGCGGTCGTCTCGCCCCAGCGGCCGCGCTCGGTGCGTTCGAGCAGGTCCTTGAGCAGGGCGCTGTAGGTGGCGCGGTGGATCGGGCTGCCGAACACCACGCCGTCGGCGGCGGCGAGGGCGGCCAGGACGTCGGCGGTCGGGGTCTCCGCGAGCTCCAGCAGCGTCGTCGTCGCGCCCGCTGCCGCCGCGCCGGCCAGCACCCCGGCCACCGCGGTGGCGGTGCGGCCACCGGGCTCCGGCCCGCCGACCACGCCGAGGATGCTCGTGCTCACGACGCGAGCCGGTCGTCGCGCAGGCCGTACCCGCCCCGGTGGTACAGCAGCGGTTCCCGCTCGGCGTCCGCGTCCAGGTCGGTGACCCGCCCGACGGCGATCGTGTGGTCCCCACCGTCGTACTCCCGCCACAGCGTGCACTCCACCCAGGCGCACACCCCGTCCAGCAGCGGCGCCCCCGACGGTGCGGGGCGCCACCGCGTCCCGGCGAACCTGTCGGCGCCGGACCGGGCGAACGCCGTGGACAGCTCGTGCTGGCCGGCGGCGAGCACGTTCACGGCGAACCGGCCGACCGCCCGGATCCGCGGCCAGGTCGTCGACGTCCGGGCCGGGTTCAGGCTGACCAGCGGCGGGTCCAGCGACAGCGAGGTGAACGACTGGCAGGTGAACCCGACCGGGCCGTCCGCGCCGACCGCGGTGACGACCACGACGCCCGACGGGAAGTGGCCCAGCACCGCCCGGAGGTGCGCAGCCGCGGGTGCGGTGCGCGCGGGAACGGGCGCGTCGGCGGTCACGCCGCGCCCCGGGCGGCCGGACGGCGTGGTGCGGGGTGGATCTGCGTACGGCTCACGAGACGGGCCTCCACGGTGCGGCGGTCGGCGGGGCGGGGCAGGCCGAGGCGGGCGCGCAGTCCGGCGCCGGCGCTCCCGGGGCGGAACAGGCCGCGGCCGGCGAGCAGCGGCACGACCCGGCCGGTCAGCGCGCGCAGGTCGGCGGGCAGGGCCAGCGGCAGGAACGTGACGCCGTCGGCGGCCCGCAGCCGCACCACCCGCTCCAACAGCCCGGCGACGTCGGTCGGGGTGCCGGTCACCCGCACCGTCGACGGCGGCAGCTCCTCGACGGCGTCGAGCGCGCGCAGCCCCGCCCGGGCGAGCCGGCCGTCACCGGCCAGGTGCACCTCGACGTCGAGCAGGACGGTGACGTCGTCGGGTCGCCGCCCGGCCGCGGCCACCGCGGCCCGGACCCGCCTGTGCGCGTCCCGCGCCGCCTCCAGCCCGGGCGCGGCGATCCGCACCACGTCGGCGGACCGGGCGGCGACGACCGGGGAGCCGGGCCCGTCGCCCCGCACGACGACGACCGGCCGTCCGTGCGGGGGTCGCGGCGTGCCCGCCCCGTGCTCCCGGGAGTCCCACAGCCGCGCCACGCGGTCGACGACCTCGCCCGCCTCGCGCCACCGCGCGTCCGCCGGTGCGGCGGACCCGTCGGCCGCCCACGGCACGACCGGCTCCCAGCCGGCCCGGCCGCCGGAGAGGACGTCGAGCGCCGCGAGGGCCCGGGCGAGGGGCACGGGCTCGGCGCCGGCGACGGTGGCCTGCGGCACCAGCCCGATCGCCGGCACCACCGGGGCGACCTGCGCGGCCAGCGCCACGGCGTCGAGCGGTGCCACCGCGTCCGCCGCGGTCGCGACGGGGTCGGGCAGGACCACCAGGTCCAGGCCCCGGGCCGCCGCCAGGCGCACGAGGCCGGCGGTCCGGGCCGGGTCGAGCAGCGCGAGGGGGTCGGTGCCGCGCGCGGCGCCGGGGTGCCGCCCGGCCCCGCCCACCTCGACGGCGAGGTGCATCGGCGCCTCGGTGAAGGGACTCACGGGGCCTCCTCAGGCGGCCAGGGCGTGCTCGGCCCAGGCCCCGGCGAGCAGCTCGGTGCTGCGGACGCGGTCGGCGTGCTCGGTCGTGATCGTGGTGATCAGCAGCTCGTCGGCGCCGGTGACGCGGGCCAGCGTCGCGAGCCGCTCGACCACGGTGCGCGGCGAGCCGACGACCTGGGTGTCGAGGCGGTCGCGGACGGCCGCCCGCTCGGCGTCGGTCCAGGTCCGGGCCCGCGCCTGCTCGGGCGTCACGTAGGGCTGCGCGCCGCGCCCGGCGCGGATGTCGAGCACCCACTGCCCGTACGGTGCGGCCAGCTCGCGGGCCCGCTCGTCGGTGTCGGCCACGACGACGTCGGCGGACACCATGACGTGCGGCCGGTCCAGCCGCTCCGAGGGCCGGAACGCCTCCCGGTAAGCCGCCACCGCGTCGAGCACCGGGCTCGGCGCGATGTGGAAGCTCGCGGCGAACGGCAGCCCGCGCGCCCCGGCGACCCGCGCGCTGTCCCCGCCGGTCGACCCGAGCAGCCACACCTCCAGGTCGGCGCCCCGCGCGGGCAGGACGTGCAGCGGTTGCCCGTCCGCGCGGACGCTGGTGCCGGCGATGTGGTCCAGGATCGCGCCGACCTGCGCGTCGTAGTCCGGCGGGACGTCGCCGGGGGACACGCCGAGCAGCTCGCCCAGCGCGAGGAACGTCGCCGGGTCCCCGGCGAACCGGGGCGGCGCCGGGACGAGCAGCCCGTCGACCACCCGGGACGGCGAGGGCGGCGGGGCCGCCCCGCCCGGCCCGCCGTCGCGGATCCGGGTGAGGATCCGGTGCAGGTCGAAGCGGCCCAGCCCCAGGTCGACGCGGCCCGGGTGCACCGCGGCCACGGTGCCGAACTGCTCGGCCAGCAGCAGCGGCGGCGTGGTCGGCAGCTGGGCCGCGCCCGAGCCGACCCGGATCGTCGTCGTCGCCCCCGCGACCAGCGCCACCAGCACCGGTGACGAGGAGGACGCGACGCCCGGGTTGAGGTGGTGCTCGGCGACCCAGAAGCGGTGGTAGCCCGCCCGCTCCGCGACCCGCGCCAGGTCGAGCGTGTTCCGCAGCGCGTCGCCCGCCGTGCCGCCGGCGGGGACGGGGGACAGGTCCAGGACCGACAGGGTCGTCACGACGCCACCCCGACGAGGTCCTCGGTCGGCAGGCTGTCGTCGACCGCGCGGGGCACCGGGCCGCCGAGCGGGCGGCTCGGGATGGCGGCGCGCAGGGCCGGGGCGACGTCGGCCTGGAACTGCTCCAGCGCCTCCCGGTGCCGGCGCGGGGTGAGCCCGTCGCCGTCGGCGTGCAGGTGGGTGACCTCGTGGCCCATCCGCTCGTGGTAGCGCAGCACCTTGTCGACGATCTGCGCCGGGCTGCCGACGAGGGCGGAACTGCGCTGCACGTAGTCCTCCAGGGTGTGGAACACGGGGTCGACGCCGAGGCGGGCGAACAGGTCGCGCCGGTGCTCGAAGACCGGGCGGTACTCGGCGAGGGCCTGCTGCGAGGTCGGGGCGACGTGGAAGCCGGCGGTGCCCGCGCCGACCAGGGCGTCGGCCGGGTCGTGGCCGTGGTGGGCCCAGCGCTCGCGGTAGTGGCGCACCAGCTCCGCGTAGGGCTCGATGGGGTTGGTGACGTTGGCGGAGAACAGCGGGTCGCCGTGCTGCGCGGCCAGCTCGACGGACTCCCGGCTCGTCGCGCTGCCGTGCCACACGCGGATCGGCCGCTGCAGCGGCCGCGGCCAGGTCTCGGCGTCGCGCAGCGGCGGGCGGAACTCGCCCTCCCAGGTCACCCGGTCCTCCCGCCACAGCCGGCGGAACAGCTCGTAGCCCTCCTTGTTGCGGGCCCACTGGTCGGCGGTCGTGACGTGGAACAGCTCCTTCTGCGCGGCGCCGTTGCCCTTGCCGATGATCAGGTCCAGCCGGCCGTCGGCGAGGTGGTCGAGCGTGGCGTAGTCCTCGTAGGCCCGCACCGGGTCGAGCAGTGACAGCGTCGTCACCGCCGTGAACAGCCGGATCCGGCTCGTCCGCGCGGCGATGTGGCTGAGCACCACGGGAGGGGAGGAGGAGAAGAACGGCCGCTCGTGGCGCTCGCCCACCGCGTAGCCGTCGTAGCCGAGCTCCTCGGCCAGCACCGCGTTGTCCACGACGCGGCGGAACCGGGCCGACGGGCTGGGCGTCCGCCCCGTGACGGGGTCGGGCCCGTTGGAGATCAGGGTCATGACCAGGAACTTCACGATGCCTCCTGCCGCCGCTGCCCGGCGGTGGCCGCCAGCAGCTCGCGGGTGTAGTCGTGCTCCGGTGCGGTGAACAGCTGCTCGACGGGCGCCAGCTCCAGCAGGCGCCCGTCGCGCAGCACGCCGACGCGGTGGGCCACCCGGCGCACCACGGCGAGGTCGTGGGAGATGAACAGGTAGGCCAGACCGGCCCGGTCCTGCAGCTCGGCGAGCAGGTCGAGCACCTGGGCCTGCACGGACACGTCCAGCGCGGACACCGGCTCGTCGCACACGACGAGGTCGGGGGACAGGGCCAGCGCGCGGGCGATGGCGACGCGCTGGCGCTGCCCGCCGGACAGCTCGACGGGCCGGCGCGCGAGCACCGACGCGGGCAGCGCGACGCGGTCGACCAGCTCGGCGGCGCGGTCGCGCCGAGCCGCCCTGCCGAGGGAGGAGTGGCCCCCCACCCGGAACGCGCGCAGCGGTTCGGCGACGACCTCCTCCACGGTGAAGCGGGGGTCGAGGGAGGCGTAGGGATTCTGGTAGACGAGCTGGGCGCGGCGGCGCAGCTCCCGCCAGGCCCGGCCGCGGACCGCGGTGACGTCGGCGCCGTCGAACACGACCGAGCCGGATGTCGGGTCCTCCAGCCGCAGCAGCAGCCGGGCCGTCGTCGACTTGCCCGACCCCGACTCGCCGACCAGTGCGAGCGTCTCGCCCCGGCCGATGGTGAAGCCGACGCCGTCGACGGCCCGCAGGGTGCGGCGGCCGGGCAGGGGGAAGTCCTTGACGAGGTCGCGCACCTCGACCAGCGGCTCCGCCGCCCCGTGCGCGGATGTGGCGGTCCTGGCCGCCACATCCGCGCACGGGGGCCGGAGGCCCGGCACGGCCCCCACCAGCGTGCGGGTGTAGGCGGCGCGGGGGTCGGCCAGCACCGCGCGGGCCGGGCCCTCCTCGACCACCTGCCCCTGCGACATCACGACGAGCCGGTCGGCGCGGTCGGCGGCCACCCCGAGGTCGTGGGTGACGAGCAGGACGGCGGTGCCGGCGGAGCGGGTCAGCTCCTCCAGGTGGTCGAGGACGCGGCGCTGCACGGTGACGTCGAGCGCGCTCGTCGGCTCGTCGGCGATCAGCAGCGCCGGCTCCGCGGCGAGGGCGATGGCGATGAGGACCCGCTGGCGCATGCCGCCGGACAGCTCGTGCGGGTACTGCGCCGCGCGCACGGCCGGGTCGGGCAGCCCGGCCCGGTCGAGCAGCTCGACGGCCCGGGCCCGGGCGCCGCGGCGGTCGGCCAGGCCGTGCACGCGCAGGGCCTCGGCCACCTGCTCGCCGACGCGGCGCACCGGGTTCAATGCGATCCCCGGGTCCTGGGGGACGAGCCCGATCCGGCGGCCCCGGATCGCGCGGAAGGCCTTCTCGGAGCGGCCGGTGAGCTCCTCGTCGCCGAGGCGGATCCGCCCGCCGGTCACCCGCCCGTTGTCCGGCAGGAGCCCGAGCACGGCGTGGGCGAGCGTCGACTTCCCCGATCCCGACTCGCCGACGACCGCCACGACCTCGCCCGGGGCGATGGCCAGCGACACCCCGCGCACGGCGGGCAGCGGTCCCGCGGCCGTGCGGTAGTCGACGTGCAGGTCCTCGATCTCCAGGAGGGTCATGCCCGGCTCCACTCGCCGTCCAGGGCGCGGGAGATCCGGCTCACCGACAGCACCGTCGCCGCGATCACCGCCCCGGGCATCGCGCACAGCCACCACGAGTCCAGGTAGTTGCGGCCCTCCGACACCAGCCCGCCCCACTCCGGGGCGGGCGGCGGCACGCCGTAGCCGAGGAACGACAGCGCCGACACCGCCAGCACGGCCAGCCCGAACTCCAGCACGGCCAGCACCAGCACCGGCCGCGCCGCGTTGGGCAGCACGTGGCGGGCGAGCGAGACCCACCAGCGCGTGCCGACCGCGCGCGCCGCCTCGACGTAGGTCGCGCGGCTGACGCGCAGCACCTCCGAGCGCATGACGCGGGCGAGCCCGGCGACGCTCGCGATCCCCACCGCGATCGCGATGTTGACCGTGCCGTAGCCCAGCGCGGTGATCAGCGCGAGCGAGAGCAGCAGCGGCGGCACCGCCAGCAGCACGTCGACGAACCGCATCACCGCCTCGTCCACCCAGCGGCCGACGAACCCGGCGACGAGCCCGAGCAGCCCCCCGGCCACGAGCGCCACGGCGACGGCCAGCACCGTGGCCTGCAGCGACAGCGCCGCCCCGTGCACGACGCGGGTGTAGAGGTCGCGGCCCAGGTAGTCGGTGCCGAAGACGTGCGTAGGGCCGGGCGGCTGCAGCTTGTCGGCGATCACGCCGGTGAGCGGGTCGCCCGGGGCGAGGACGCCGGGGGCGAACGCGGCCAGCAGCACGAGGCCCACGAACACCACCGAGGCGACGAGCCCCGGGCGGTGCAGCCAGAACCGCACCGCGCGCCGGCCGTCGCGGCGGACCGGCGCGTCCGGGGCCGCGGCGGCCCGGGCCGGGGCGAGCAGCAGGTCGGTCACGACGCCCCCACCACGATCCTCGGGTCCAGCACCGGGTAGACCAGGTCGACCAGCAGGTTCACGGCCACGTACACGAGGGCGGCGAACACCACGATCCCCTGCACGACGGGGATGTCCTGCACCCCGACCGCGCTCACGGTGAGCCGGCCGATGCCGGGCCGGGTGAACACCGTCTCGACCACGACCATGCTCGTGAGCAGCTGCCCGACGGTCAGGCCCGCCACGGTCAGCGCCGGGATCGCGGCGTTCTGCAGGGCGTGCCGCAGGTGGATCGCCACCCGCCCGACGCCCTTGGCCCGCGCGGTGACGACGTAGGGGTCGCCCAGCGCGCGGTCCAGGCAGGTGGCCAGCACCTGCGCCACCTGGGCGCCCACCGGGACCGCGATCGTCACCGCCGGCAGCACCAGCGCGGCCGGGCCGCGCGCCCCGACCGCCGGGAACCACCCGAGCCCGAAGGAGAACACCTGCACCAGCAGCAGCCCCACCCAGAACACCGGGAGCGCCACGCCGAGCGGCGGCAGCGACAGCAGCAGCTGCCGCAGCCAGCGGGCCCGCGTGTAGGTGGTCACCAGCGCCAGGACCGTCCCGCCGACGACTGCCGTCGCCAGCGCCGCGGCGGCCAGCGCCACGGTGGTCGGCAGCGCCTGCGCGATCAGCGTGGTGACGTCCTCCCCGTTCTGGATGGACGCGCCGAAGTCGCCGCGCAGCGCCGCGGCGAGCCGCAGCCCGTACTGGACGAGCAGCGGCTGGTCGAGCCCGTACCGCTCCCGCAGCGCCGTCAGCTCCTCGGGCGGCAGCGGTTCACCGGTGAGCCCCCCGCCCGCCATCGTCTCCACGGGGTCGCCGGGCAGCCAGAACAGCACCAGGAACGACACCGTGAACGCCGCCCAGAGCACGGCGGCGGCGAGCAGCACCCGCCGCGCGAGGTAGCGGACGAGGGGGGCGCTCACCGGTCGTCCCCGCTCGTGCTCGGCCGCCGCTCCGCGCAGCCGCTGCGTCGATGACGAGCTCGCTGACGCTCGCTCATGAGCCGGTCTTCCAAGTGTCGTACAGGTGGATCCGCGAGGAGGCGTCGAAGCGGATCCCCTGCACGTCGGGCGACACGCCGAGCACCGTGGTCAGCTCGACGACGGGCACGGTCCAGGCGTTCTCCACGATGAGCTGCTGCGCGCGCGCCACCAGCTCGGCGCGGGCCGCCTCGTCCGGGGTGGCGGCCTGCTCGGCGAGGACGTCGTCGAGCTCGCCCGGGGGCAGCCGGTAGAAGTTGTTCAGCCGCGTCGAGTACAGCGTGCGCAGGATGTCCGGATCGGCGCGGGTGAGGTTGCCCCACAGGGCCTCGAACTCGCCGGACTGCTGGACGGCCTGGGCGTCGGCGATCGGGCGCTCGCCGAGGGTGATCTCGATGCCGACGGCCCGCAGCTGCTGCTGGATCAGCTCCAGCGCCGGCTTGTTGGTGCCGGCGTTGGCGAAGTACAGCACCTCCAGGGCGAGCCGCTGCCCGTCCTTGACGCGGATGCCGTCCGGGCCCGGCGCCCAGCCGGCGGCGTCGAGCAGGCTCGCGGCCCGCGCCGCGTCGGACGCGATGCCCTGGTCGGCGTAGCCCGGGGTGGTGCTGGACAGGATGCTCGTGGCCGCGAGGGTCTGCGAGGTGAAGACCCCGCCGACGACCTGCGCCCGGTCGATCGCGGCCGAGATCGCCCGGCGCACGGCCGGGTCGGCGGGGACGGGTCGGGAGTTGTTGAACGAGATCCCGAAGACCTGGCCGGGGTTGGGCCGGGCGAGCAGCTGCGCGCCCGCCGCCGTCAGCGGCCCCTCGTCCTGCTGGCCGATGCTGCCGATGGCGTCGACCTCACCGGCCTGCAGGCTGCCGGACCGCACGCCGGACTCCGGGACGACCTCGAACTCCAGCCGGTCGAGGTGGGCCTCGCCGGTGTGCGCCCACAGCGACGAGCCCCAGTCGTACCCGGCCCGCTTGGTGTAGGTGATCGACTGGTCGCGGACGTAGGTGTCGAGCACGAACGGGCCGGACCCGACGACGCCGGCGCACCGCTCGTCGTCGGACAGCGCCACCGAGGCCGGGGCGAGGATACCGAGGCTGTGGGTGGAGGTGCCCTGCAGGAACTGCACGTTGGGGCCCTCGAAGGACACGGTGAACCGCAGCGGGCCGTCCACCGTCGTGCCGGTGTAGCCGGCGAGGTAGCCCTTGGGCAGGGTCGCGCGCACGCCCAGCTCGGGGACCTTGTCGAAGTTGGCCTTCACGGCCTCGGCGTCCAGCGGGGTGCCGTCGCTGAACGTCACCCCCTCGCGCAGGGTGAACGTCCACGCCGACGCGTCGGCGTTGGGCTCCCAGCTCTCGGCGAGCCACGGCACGATCTCGCCGGTGTCGGGGTCCTGGTCGGTGAGGGAGTCGACGATCTGGCGCACGGAGTAGATCTGGTCGTTGCTGCCGACCTGGTGGGGGTCGACGCAGCCCTGGTCGCTGCCCACGGCGAAGCGGAGCACGCCGCCCGCGACGGGCGCGCCGGCGGGCAGGGCGTCGGCGGGGGACGGGGGCGCACCGCACGCGGTGAGCAGGAGCGCGGCGGCGGCGAGCAGCAGGGCGGCGCGCGGGGACGGGCGGGGACGCATGGGGATCCTCGGTGGGACGACCGCGCTGCGGACGCGCGGCGGCGCGCGCGCCCCGGCGGTGGGGCGGCGCGGCTGGGTGGTCGGAGGGACGGACCGTGCGTCAGCGCCGACAGAGCGCCGCGGCCGTGCGGCACAGGTCGACGTGGTGGCGCCAGGCGTGCCACGTCGTCTCCCGGGCGACGATCCCCCGACCGTGCATCCCGACCTCCATCGCGCCCCGGCGGTAGCACCCGCACCCGCAGGGGCGGGGGGTTGCTGCGGCGTCGTCGGACCGGGTCCCTCGACCGCTCTGGATGGCTCCGGCGATGACGATACGCACGCTTCTCCTGAACGTTCAACCCTTCGAGTGCTGTGGGCACCGCGTCATCCGCAGGTCTTGACAGCGGCCGGTGATCGCTTCCTACAGTGGGTCCACCATCCAGAGCGGCCGAGAGACCTGGCTCCGCGACGCCGCAGCAACCCGGATCGTCGGGTGCTCATGCCGGGACCGATGGAGGCAGCACCGATGCCCGACGCCGCGCCCGCCCGCTCCTGTCCGGACCCCCTCGACCGCCTCGTCGACGCGGTCGTCGTCGGCGCCGGCGCGCTGGGGGCCGCCACCGCCTGGTCGCTCGCCCGGAGCGGACGCTCGGTCGTCCTGCTCGACGAGCGCACGCCGCGGCAGGTGCGGCTGGCCGCCCGCGGCACCGCCTGGTCCGCCCACCCCGCCTGGGCCCCGGACGCCGGGCCCGGCGTGCTCGCGGCGTGGCGGGAGGTGGAGCACCGCACCGGGGCGACCCTGCTGCGCCGGTGCGACGCGCTCGACCGCGGGGACGTGTCCCCGCAGGACGCGGGGACCCGGCCCGACCCCGCGCCGCACCGGTCGGGCGCCGGACCCGTGCGGCGGCGCGCCGGCGCGGCCGTGCAGGTCCGCGCCGACCACGCGATCGCGGCGCTCAGCGCCGCGGCCGTCGGCGCGGGGGCGGTGCTGCGCCACCGCACCCCGGTCACGGCCGTGGTCGTGCACGACGACGAGCGCGTCGAGGTCCGCACCCCCAGCGGGCGGTTGCGGGCGCACCGCGTGGTCGTCACGGCCGTCGACCCGTCCGCGGGGCCGGGCCTGGAGCTGCACTTCACCCCGCGCCGCTCCCTCGGGGCCGACGCGCCGCTGATCGCCCACCACGACCCCGACCTGGGCCTCGTCCGCGCCGTGCCCTGCGCGCAGGGCCACCTCGCCGTCGGCGCCGACACCTGGCCGCGCGGCACCCTGCGCGACCTGCGCGACCACGTCCGCGCCTGGTTCCCCGACGTCGACGCCGAGCGTCCCGAGCCGGTGGGCCCGGACGCGAGGTCCACCGCCTCCGCGCGGGTCGCGGTGCGGCGCGACGGTCCGGTCCTCACCGCGACGTCGACGGCGCTGGGCTCGGTCACCGTGGTCGCGGACGGCCGGGCGCTGGCCGAGCAGGTCGGCGCCGCGGCCGGCGCGGCCGAGTCCGCGTAGGCGGGGGAGCGGCGGTGTCGGGCGGGGGAGCGCGGCTGACGCGCCGCCGCCACGTCGACCTGTGCCGGATCGGGACGGCCCCGCGGTGCCGACGCCCCCGCGTCCGCCCCGCCACCCCCCTCCCGCCCGGAAGGTCCCGTGTCCCCGCACCGCCCCCGCGTCCCCGCCCTGGGACTGCACTGGTTCCTGCCCACCCTCGGTGACGGCGACTCGCTCGTCGCCTCCGGCGAGGCCGCGCGCTCCGCGGCGCTGGACCGGCCCACCGCGGCCCACGCCGGCACCCACACCGTGCCGCTGGACCAGCTGGTCGCGGTGGCGCGCGCCGCCGAGGCCGCCGGCTTCGACGCCGCGCTGACCCCCACCGGCACCCACTGCCCCGACGCGTGGATCACCACCGCGGTGCTCAGCCAGCACGTCGAGCGCCTGCGGTTCCTCGTGGCGTTCCGGCCCGGCACGATCACCCCGACCCTGGCCGCGCAGCAGGCCGCCACGTTCCAGCACCTCACGGGCGGGCGCCTCGCGCTCAACATCGTGACCGGCGGCGAGGACGTCGAGCAGCGCCGCTTCGGCGACGGCCTGGACAAGGACGCCCGCTACGCCCGCACCGCCGAGTTCCTCACCGTGCTGCGCGGCGCGTCGAGCGGGACCCCGGTGGACTTCCGCGGCGAGCACCTGTGGGCCGAGGGCGCCACCGCGCCGCTCGCCGACGGCCCGCCCGAGATCTGGTTCGGCGGCTCGTCCGACGCCGCGGTGGCTGTCGCGGCCGAGCACGCCGACGTGTACCTGACCTGGGGCATCCCGCCGCCCGCGGCGGAGGAGCACGTCGACCGGGTGCGGGAGGCCGCGGCCCGGCACGGACGCTCACCGCGGTTCGGCGTCCGCCTGCACGTCGTCTCCCGCGACACCGCCGAGGAGGCGTGGGCCGCGGCGGACGCCCTGATCGCGGGGGCGGACGTCGAGGCCGCGCAGCGGAAGCTCGCGGCGTCGCAGAGCACGGGCCAGCAGCGGATGACCGCCCTGCACGGCGGGCGCACCGACCGGCTGGAGGTCTACCCGAACCTGTGGGCCGGGGTCGGGCTGGTGCGCGGCGGGGCGGGCACGGCGCTGGTCGGGCGGCACGACGAGGTCGCCGACCGGATCGCGGAGTACCACGCCGCCGGGTTCGACGAGTTCATCCTCTCCGGGTGGCCGCACGACCGGGAGGCCACCCGCTTCGGCGCCTCCGTTGTGCCGCACCTGCGCTCGCTGGGGCTGGTGGCGTGACCGCGCCGCCGGCCCGCGCGGCCCTCGCAAGGGGTCCGCACCGGCCGGTGTCCGCGCCGGGCGGTCCCCCGGGCGATCGCCGTGGTCCCGGTCCCGGCGATCACGCCGCGGTCCGATGTCGCCCGGAGCCCCTCCCGGTACGGGCCGTGGCGCGGCCCGTGGCGACCGCGTCCGGCGGGCACCGCGCCGTCAGTCCAGCAGCGTGAACCGCACGAAGGACAGCCCGTAGCGCTGGACCGCGTCCGCCAGCTCCGCGTCGGTGGGCGGCCGGTCGACGTTCACCGTGAGCCCGGTCCGCCGGTACTCGCCCGGCCCCACGCGGTCCATCACCTCGCGGTAGGCCGCCACCACCTCGTCCACGCCCGTCACGAGCTCGCCCCGGGCCCGCCGGACCCGGCCGTCCAGCACGAGCTCGCAGTCGGCGCCGCCGGTGAAGTTGTGGCGCCAGGAACTGTTGGTGAGGCACGCCAGCGCGCCGCCGATCTCCTGGCGCGCCACGGGCGTCTCGATGGCCCGGCCGCTGCGCCGGCCCTGCACGCGCAGCAGCATGAGGCCCTTGCCGGCGCGCGAGCCGGGGCGGCGCAGCAGGCGGGTGAGCAGCGCGTTGCCCACCTTGGTCACGAGCTTCGGCGGGTAGACGCGCTCTACCGCGGGCTTGCCGGTCGTCACGAGGACAGCATGCCATCGGACGGCCGGGGCCCGGCGACCGACCCGGGGCGCCGGGAGCGCCCCGGGTGGCCGGGCCGCCGAAGGCCGCGCAGGGGGGCGGGCGTCAGGTTCCACGACCGGCCGTGGGTGCGTGGACGGGCGGCCGGGCCCCGGTGAGCCCCAGGTGCTCGCGCAGCGTCGTGCCCTCGTACTCCGTGCGGAACGACCCGCGCTCCTGCAGCAGGGGCACGACGGTGTCGGCGAACTCGTCGAGCCCGCCCGGCGTGATGTGGGGGACGAGGACGAAGCCGTCGGCCGCGTCGGTCTGCACGAACTCGTCGATGGCCCCGGCCACCTGGGCCGGCGTGCCGACGAACGTCTGCCGGGCCGTCACCGCGATCATCAGCTCCCGGATCGAGAGGCCCTTGGCCTCGGCCAGCTCCCGCCACCCCCGGGCCGTGGCGAGCGGGTCGCGGTGCATGCGGACGCTGGCGCGGCCGCGGGCGACGGTGTTCTCCCCGACCAGCGGGTCGACCTCGGGGAGCGGCCCGTCGGGGTCGAGGTGCGACAGGTCGCGGTTCCACAGCTGCTCGAGGAACCGGATCGCCGTCTGGCCGCTGACCTGCTGGTGGCGGACGTGGTCGGCCCGCTCCTCGGCCTCGGCGGGCGTGTCACCGAGCACGAACGTCGCCGCGGGCAGGATCTTCAGCTCGTCGGGCGCGCGGCCGTACCGGGCCAGGCGGCCCTTCACGTCGGCGTAGAACGCGCGTCCGGTCTCCAGGGTGGCGTGCCGGCTGAAGATGGCGTCGGCGCTGGACGCGGCGAACTCGCGGCCCTCGTCGGAGTCGCCGGCCTGCAGGACCACCGGGCGGGTCTGGGGGCTGCGCGGCACGGCGAACCGGCCGGCGATGTCGAACTGGTCGCTGCGGACGGCGAACCGCCCGGCCTCGGGGTCGGCGAGGAAGACCCCGGAGTCGCGGTCGGCGACGACCTCGTCGCCGCGCCAGGAGTCGAACAGCGCCCAGGTCGCGGCGAGGAACTCCTGCGCGCGCCGGTAGCGGTCCTCCTGGGCGAGGAAGCCGCCGCGGCGGAAGTTCTCGCCGGTGAACTCGTCCCAGGACGTGACGACGTTCCAGGCCGCGCGCCCGGCCGAGAGGTGGTCGAGGGTGGCGAACTGGCGGGCGACGTCGTAGGGCTCGTTGAACGTGGAGTTGATCGTCCCGGCCAGGCCGAGCCGGTCGGTCACCGCGGCCAGCGCGCTCAGGACGGTGAGCGTGTCCGGCCGGCCGACGACGTCGAGGTCGTAGATGAGGCCGTTCTGCTCGCGCAGGCGCAGACCCTCGGCGAGGAACAGGAAGTCGAACTTCGCCCGCTCGGCGGTCTGCGCCAGGTGGACGAAGGAGCGGAAGTCGATGTGGCTCCCGGCGTCGGGGTCGCTCCAGACGGTGGTGTTGTTGACGCCCGGGAAGTGCGCGGCGAGGTGGATCTGCTTGGGCACGGTCAGTTCCCCCGGGCGGTGGCGTAGCGGTTGGCGGGGCGGGGCAGGCCCAGCAGCCCGCGGAGCGTGCCGGCCTCGTAGGCGGTGCGGAACGCGCCGCGGCGCTGCAGCTCGGGCACGAGGCCGCGGGTGATCCCCTCCAGGTCGTGCGGCAGCGCGGCCGGTCGCAGCCGGACGCCGCTCAGGCCCGCCCCGTGCCAGTGCTGCACGAGGTCGGCCAGCTCGGCCGGGGTGCCGGCGAACACGAGCGCGTCGCTGGCGTGCCCGTGGTCGAGCAGCGCGTCGAGGCGGCCCCGGCGGTCACGAGCGGCGTCCGCGTCGTCGTCGAGGAACACCAGCACGTCGCCCAGGACGTGCACCGTCTCGTCGGCCCGCCCGGCCGCGGCCTGTTCGGCGCGGACCTCGGCGAGGATCCGGCCGGCGTCGGCCGCGTCGCGCGGGGTGACGAAGCCGAGGTCGGCGGACCGCCCGATCAGCCGGTAGGGGACCGTCGCGTGCCCGAGCGCGGCGACGAGCGGCTGGCCCTGCGGCGGGCGTGGCGTGATCGACGGGCCCCGGACGGAGAAGTGGGGGCCGGTGAAGTCGATGTAGTGCAGCTTGTCGCGGTCGATGAACCGTCCGGTGGCGGCGTCGCGGATCTCGGCGTCGTCCTCCCAGCTGTCCCAGAGCCGGCGCAGGACCTCGACGTAGTCGGCCGCCTCGTCGAAGAGGCCGGCGAGGGGGCCGGCGGGGTCGTGCGCGTCCTCGACGCGCAGCGGCGGCACCTCCCGGCGGCCGAAGAGCGCGGCCTCGTCGGGACGGGCGGACACCCGGACCCGGACGCCCGCGCGCCCGGTGCTGACGAAGTCGAGCGTGGCGATCGCCTTGGACGCGTGGAACGGCTCGGTGTGGGTGACGACGGCGGTCGGGACCAGCCCGATGTGCCGGGTCAGCGGGGCGACCCGGGCCGCGACCAGGACGGAGTCCAGCCGCCCGCGCACCTGGTCGGTGCGGTCGTCCGGTTCCCGGGGGTCCGCCGACTGCAGGGCCATCGAGTCCTCGAACGTCACGAGGTCGAGCAGCCCGGCCTCGGCCTCGCGGACCAGGTCGGTCCAGTACCCCGCGGTGAGCAGGTCCGCGGGCCGGGCCCGGGGCTCGCGCCAGGCCGCGGGGTGCCAGCCGGCCCCGTCGAGGGCGACCGCGAGGTGCAGCGACGGGTCAGGCACGGGCGTCCTCCCGCTCGGTGGGCAGGTGGTCCCGGCCGTGCGGGGCGTCCCGGTCGGGTCGCACCGCCCCGGGGGCGGTGAACGAGGCGGAGTCCCGGTCGTCGCCCGGTGGCCGGACGATGCGGTACTCCCCGAACCGGAGCGGGTCGGCGGGCGTGGCGTAGCGGGGTGCGTCGAGCACTGGGGATCCTCCCGGGGTCCGCGCAGGGCGCGGCGGAGCAGGCGGACGGCGCCGTGCACCGTCCCTGGACCGTCGTCAGCGTCGACAGAACCCGGGCGGGGAGCCGAGCCCGTCGAGCCAGCGGCGGGCGACGAGCACGCGGGCCGGACCGGGCATCGCTCGTCCTCCCCCGCAGGTCGGCGGATCTCCTCGCCCCGCACAGTAGCCGCAGCCGACCCGGGCGCGGGAGCGTGAGCCGCGGCACACCCGTCGGGGGCGCCGCCCGTGGGCTCGACCAGGGGGGCGGTCCGCGCTACGCCCGCGCCTGCGGACCGGGAGCGCGGGCCACGGCGAACAGGAGCGGGCGCCGCAGCCGGAAGCCCAGCGACTCGTAGAGCCGGATCGCGGCGGTGTTGGCCGCCGCGGTGTGCAGGAACGGGGTCTCCCCGCGCGCCCGGATGCCGGCCGCGACGGCGCGGACCAGGCGCGTCGCCAGGCCCCGGCCGCGGAACCGCTCGTCGGTGCACACCGCGCTGATCTCGGTCCATCCCGGCGGACGGAACCGCTCGCCCGCCATCGCGACGAGCTCGCCGCCGTGCCGCAGCCCCAGGTACGTGCCGAGCTCGGCGGTGCGGGGCAGGAACGGCCCGGGCCGGGTCCGCCCCACCAGGGCGAGCATCTCCGGCACGTCGGCCGGCCCGAGCCGCACCGCGTCGGGGTCGGGGGCGGTGACCAGGCCGTCGTCGACGAGCTGGACGCCGGGGATCTCCGTGACGACCTCCCACGCCGCGGGCGGGGCCGTCGGGGTCCCCGCCAGCAGGACGGTCCCGCCCGGCCCGGCGAGCCGGGCGAGATCGGCCCACGCCGTCGCGTCCGGTTCGTCGGGCAGGGCGTGGAACGGGGCGACGTCGGGCCGGTAGCGCAGCGCCCGCCCCTGCCGCTCGGCCAGGTGCGCGTGCGCGCCGAGCAGCGAGGCGCGGACCGGGTGGTCCAGCACGGTCTCCGCCGCGGTGGGCACGGGCCGGTCGGGGGCGGGCCGGAGCAGGTTCGGGTCGGCGTGGGGGAGGTGCACGGCCTCCAGCGTCGCGCCCGCGGTCCGGAGCCGCGACCGCCGCTCCAGCGGGATCCGTCACCGGTCGCCCCGGACGCGGTCTCCCCGAGCCCGTCGATGACGTCCGGATCACACGCGCCGCGCGCCCGCGCGGTGGAGGATCGGGTCGTCACCCGCCACCCGACGTCCAGGAGGCGCCGCCGTGCCCCCGTCCGCGCAGCCGCTCCAGCAGCTCGGCTTCCTCACCATCGGCCTGTTCGACGGCGACGACCCCGGGCCCGGCCTGGAGAGCACCCTGGCGGTGATCGAGCTCGGGGAGCGGCTCGGCTTCGACAGCGCTTGGCTGCGCCACCGGCACTTCCAGCACGGCGTGTCGTCGCCGGTGGCGATCATGGCGGCGGCGTCCCAGCGCACCCGGCACATCGCGATGGGCACGGCCGTGACGCCGCTGGGCTGGGAGAACCCGCTGCGGCTGGCCGAGGACCTCGCCACGGTCGACCTGCTGTCCGGCGGCCGCGTCCACCCCGGGGTGTCGGTCGGGCGTCCCATCCACTGGGACGACGTCCGGGACGCGCTCTACCCCGACACCGGCGACGCCGAGGACTTCACCCACGAGCGCGTGCTGCGCCTGGCCCGGATGGTCGCCGGCGAGCCGGTGAGCCGCTTCACCGGCACCGAGGGCATCGAGGAGTTCTCCGCCCGCGTCCAGCCCCACTCACCCGGGCTGCGCGACCGGCTCTGGTACGGCGCGGCGAGCCTCTCCTCGGCGCGGTGGGCCGGGGAGCACGGGCTGCACCTGCTCACGAGCAGCGTCGTCAAGCCCGAGCCGGGCGACCACGACGCCGACGGCGGCTGGGACTTCGCCGCGATCCAGCAGCGCCAGATCGCCGCGTACCGGGCGGCGCACCCCGCGGGCGACGCGGCCCGGGTGTCGCAGGGCCTGGTGGTGATCCCGACCGACTCGGCGACGCCGGACCAGCGCGAGCGCTACGCCGCGTACGTCGAGCGGCGGCGACCCCGCACCGCGGAGCCGCAGGGACCGGGGCTGCTGTTCGCGCCCGACCTGCTGGGCCCGTCCGAGGAGATCGCCGAACGGCTGCACGCCGACGCCGCGTTCCGCGAGGTGCGGGAGGTGGCGTTCGCGCTGCCCTTCACCTTCGAGCACGATGACTACGTGCAGATCCTGACCGACATCGCCACGCGGCTCGGTCCTGCGCTCGGATGGTCGCCCCGCCACCCGCAGCGGTGATCGCGCCGGTGCGGGCCGGACAGGCGGCGCGCACGCTGCAGCAGGCGGAGGAGCAGGGCGTCGCCCGGCCGGGGTCCGGACATCCCGGTCGCCCTCCCAGCAGTCGGACGGGCCCTTGCCTCCCCCCGCGGCGCCGCCGATCATCGAGGAGCGCCGCACCGGGGGACCGAGCCGTTCGGGCCCGGCCGTCGGCCGGAACGAGCGACGGGTCCCGTCGCTGATCCCGCCGTCCGGCCGCTCGTGCCGATGCGAGGACCGGACGATCCGGGACCGATCACGGGGGAGGGGAACGAGGATGAGCACCGCGACCTCCGACGACGGCCTCGCCGTCCCGCCGCGCCCCGCGGTGCGCTGATGTCCGTCGCCGGGGAAGCCCTGGAGCCGGTGGCCGGACGGCCCACCGGTCCGGCCGGGGTGCGCCGCGCCGTCACCGGCCGGCTGATGGACCTCCTCGACGGGCTGGTCCACCGGCACTGGGCGCTCGTCCTCCTGTCCGAGCACGTGGACGTGCACGCCGACCTCATCGCGGCGGAGGTGTCGCACCGGCTCGCCGACGCTCGCGACGCCCGGCTCCAGGCCCCCCGGGACGGCTGACGCGTCGACGTCCCACACGGTCTTGCCGCGGCGGGGGACGTCGTCGGCGGGCGGGTCCTCGCTGAGGGGTCCGAGAGCCTTCGGCGTGACCGTCCGGTGGGGGCGGGTCGACCGGCACTCGTCCTCGCTCTCCCGGAGCGTCGTCGACGGACCTGCCCCGGTCAGCTGTTCGCGCGCGGCGCTCCACATGCCCTCGGCGACGATCTCGCGTTCGAAGCGGGCGACGCCGTCCCCCGGCCTCCCGTGCGGGTCCGCCGGATCCCGCCGCGTGGTGGTCCCCGTGAGCCCCATCGTCTGCCGGTCCCTCCGCAGCACGAGGCGCGACTCGGTACCGACCTGCCCGTGCATCCCGTTCAGCGGCTCGTGCAGCACCGGGCCCCGCAGCCACTCCGGCATCTGCGCGGGGTCGGCGACGCAAGGCGCGCCCGCTCGTGCTCACCGAGTCGGACCGGGCCGCCCTCCGCGCGCACCGGTCGTCGCCGGCACGGAGTGGGAGGGCCTGCACCCGCACGCCTTCCGGCGCCTCGTGGCGACCCGGCTCGACGCCGCCGGGCTGAGCGCCCGGGAGAGCGCCGACCACCTCGGTCACGAGCGGGTCAGCACGACCCAGGACGTCGACACGTCGCGCAGGAGCACGGGGGCCGGCGCACGGGCTGCGCTGGACGCCTCCGGACCCGATTCCGTGGGGTGAACGTGGGGCGATCGTCTGGTCGAGTCCCTGACCAGCGTGCTTGCGCCCCCGGCAGGACTCGAACCTGCGACCTAGAGATTAGAAGGCTCTTGCTCTGTCCAGCTGAGCTACGGAGGCCGGTGCGGGCGGGCCCGCGCCGGGACCAGGTTAGCGGTAGCGGCGTGGCGCGGTGCAGGTCGTGGTGGCCCGCGACGGGGCCATGAGAAGGTGTGCGCATGCCCCTGACGCTGCACTCGGCGGCCGGTTCGGACATCGGCCGGCGGCGTCCGCTCAACCAGGACTCCGCGGTGACGAGCCCGCGCCTGCTGGCCGTGGCCGACGGCATGGGCGGGCACGCCCACGGCGAGGTCGCGAGCAGCGTCGCCGTGGGGGCGCTCGCGGCGCTCGACACCACGCTGGTCGGCGCCGACCTGTCCGAGGTCGACCTGCTCGCCGCGCTCGCGCAGGCCGTCACCGGGGCCGCCGACCGGCTCACCGGGATGGCGCGGGAGGACACCGCGCTGCGCGGCACCGGCACCACCGTCGTCGCGCTGCTGTTCGACGGCGCGCGCGTCGGCATCCTGCACGTCGGCGACTCCCGCGCCTACGTCGTGCGCGACCGCGCGCTGGTGCGGCTGACGCGCGACCACACCCTCGTCCAGGCCCTGGTCGACGAGGGGCGGCTGTCGGTGGAGGAGGCGGCCGAGCACCCGCGGCGCTCGATGCTGCTGCGGACGCTGCAGGACGGCACCACCGTCGAGCCCGACCTGTTCGTCCACGAGGGCCGGCCCGGGGACCGCTACCTGATCTGCAGCGACGGCGTGACGGCCGTGCTCTCCGACGCCGAGATCCACCAGGTCCTCGTCGCGGCGCCCGAGCCCGCCGCGGCCGTCGAGCGGCTCATCGAGCTGGCGAACCTGGGCGGCGGCCCGGACAACATCACCTGCGTCGTCGCCGACCTGGTCGAGTCGGCCGAGGCCGCCCCGGCCGACGGGCCGCTGCTGTTCGGCGCGGCCGCCGCCCCCCCACCCGGTGACGCCCCGGCCGGATGAGCGCCTCGGTGAGCAGCACCGCGGAGGACGTCGCCCGCGTGGCGTCCGTCGGGCTGGTCGTCGTCGAGGACGGGGTCGTCCGCTGGCTGAACGAGGCCGCGCACGCGCTGGTGCGCGCGCACGGCGGCGGCTGGAACGGCGACGGCTGCCCCCTGCCGCAGCTGCGGGCCGTCCCGGTGGGGGCGCGCCGCCAGGTCGTGCGCTGGGCGGCGCCCGACGGCCGGACGCGCTGGTGGTCGGTCACCTGCCGCCCGCTCGCCGCCGGCGGCCCCGCCCTGCTCTACGAGATCACCGACGAGACGGCGAGCCAGGACGCCGGCGAGCGCGACCACCGCTGGCGGCTGGCGCGCCTGGAGGCGCTCGCGGGCATGGGCTCGTGGGAGTGGGACCCCGTCGACGGCACGGTCGAGTGGTCCGCCGCGCTCAAGCAGCTGTTCGGCGTGCCGGAGGACGTGCAGCTGGACTACGACACCTACCGCTCGCTGCTGCACCCCGACGACATCCCGCTCATCGAGGGGACCCTCGCCGAGGCCCTGCGCACGGCCGAGCCGTTCCGGTACACGCACCGCATGTACACGATGGACCGGTCGTCGCTGCGCACGTTCGAGTGCTACGGCGAGGTGTTCACCGACGCCGCGGGCGCCCCGGTCCGCGTGCTGGGCACCGCCCGCGACGTCACCGAGGACCGCCGGGCGCGCGAGGAGCTCGCCTACCTGGCCGACCACGACCCGCTGACGGGCGTGGCGAACCGCCGGCGGTTCACCGCCCGCCTGGCCGAGTGCCTGCAGGCCGACCGCGGCCCGGCGCTGCTGCTCGTCGACGTCGACCACTTCAAGGACATCAACGACATCCGCGGGCACGCCGCCGGCGACCGGGTGATGCGCACCCTCGCCCGTGCCCTCGCGGCGCAGCTCGGGCCGCAGGCGCTGCTGGGCCGGCTCGGCGGCGACGAGTTCGCCGCCGTCGTCCCCGACTGCGACGCCGAGCGCGCGCTCGACCTGGCGGAGCGGCTGTGCGCCACCGTCCGCACGGTCGAGGTGCCGGGGGAGGACGCGGGGCTGCGGGTGTCGGTGTCCGTCGGCGTCGCCGCGCTGCACCCCGGCCAGGACGTCGAGAGCGGTCTCGCGCAGGCCGACCTCGCCCTCTACGAGGCGAAGGCGGCCGGGCGGGACCGGGCGCGGCTGTTCGCGCGCGACCAGTACGACCAGGCGGTGCGGCGGGTGTCGGTCCTGGAGCGGGTGCGCGCCGGCCTGGACCACAACACGATGACGTTCGACGCCCAGCCGATCGTCGACCTGCGGTCCCGCGCCGTGCTGCGCCACGAGCTGCTCATCCGGCTCCGCGACGGCCTCGAACCGGTGCTCGGCCCCACCGAGTTCCTGCCCGCGGTCGAGCGCACCGACCTCGTGCTGCACCTCGACCGGTGGGTGCTGGAGCGGGCGGTGGCCGCGCTCGCGACGCCGTGGGCGCGCGAGTCGCACCTGCAGCTGGAGGTCAACGTCTCGGCGCGCTCGCTCGACGACCCGGCGCTCGGGCCGTGGATCCTCGCCGTCCTGGCCCGCGCGGGCGTCGAGCCGCGCCGGCTGGGCCTGGAGATCACCGAGACCGCCGCGATCAGCAGCCTGGACGCCGCGCGCGACCTCGCGACCCGCCTCACCCGCGCCGGCTGCGGCTTCACGCTCGACGACTTCGGGGCGGGGTTCGGCTCGTTCTCCCACCTCAAGAAGCTGCCCTTCACCGGCATCAAGATCGCCGGTGACTTCGTGCGCCAGCTCGACGGCGAGCCCGTCGACCGCGCGCTCGTCGGCGCCGTGGTCGGCGTGGCGCACCAGCTCGGCATCAGGACCGTCGCCGAGCACGTCGACCGGGCCCCGGTCGTGGAGCAGCTGCGACGCCTGGGCGTCGACGACGGTCAGGGCTTCCACCTGGGCCGCCCGCGACCGCTCCGCGAGGTGCTGGCCGCCCTGTGAGCCCGACCCGCCCGACCCCCGGCAGGACCAGCAGCGAGGAGACCCGGTGAACGTGTCCGGAGTGACCCTGACCACCGCCGACCCCGACGGGGCCGCGGACTTCTACGGGGCGCTGCTCGGGTGGCGGCGCACGGGGGAGGTGCTCACCGGCGCCGACGGCGTCCCCGTCGCCGCGCTCGCCGCCGACGGGCCGGTCGCGGGCTGGGGCATCGTCCTGGCCGGAACGGCCGACCGCGCGGCGCAGGCCGGGGGCGAGGTGCTCGACGGGCCGGTCGTGCGCGACCCCGCCGGGGCGCTGTTCACCGCGGGCCCGCCCGACGTCGCGCTGCCCGCGCCCGGGCCGAGGCGGCCCGCCTGGTTCGAGAACATGACCACCGATCCCGCTGCGGCCGACCGGTTCTACACCGCCGTGACCGGGTGGACCGTGCAGCCGGCGGGGCCGGGATACTCGCTGTTCGTCGACGGCGCGCGGCCCGTCGCGGGTCGCCTGGAGCTGTCGCCGGACCTCGCCGCCGCCCTCGGGCCGCGGTGGATGGTTTACCTCGCGCACGACGACGTCGACGCCGCCGCCGCGGCGGTGCCCGACCTGGGCGGCGCGGTCGTCGTGCCGCCGCGCGACACCCCGACCGGGCGGCTCGTCGCCGTCACCGACCGCGGCGGCGCCGTCGTCACGCTGCTCCGGCCCGCCTCCTGAGGCCGGGCCCGGCGGTCAGCGCCGGGCGACCAGCCGCCGCAGGGGGACCGGCAGGACCCGACCGGGCCCGGCCCGGCGGGCCAGGGCCTCCCCCACGCGGGCGCGGCCGGCCGGGCCGAGCTCCGGCCACAGGCCCGCGGCGGGCAGCGCGTCGAGGGCCGACCGGGCCGCGCCGGCCCCGGGCAGGGGGAGGGCGTAGGCCCGGCGCTCGTCGGTCAGCACCGCGAAGCCGGCCGCCGCCAGCAGCCACCCGGCCCGGTCCAGCGCGCTGCGGTGCCGCCACGGGCCGCGCCGCACGGGGCGCAGGGCGCCGCCCCAGAGCAGCTCACCGGGCGTCCGCCGGACCACCGACGGCGTCACGACGACGAGGGTGCCCCCCGGGCGCAGGACGCGGCGGACCCGCGCCAGCAGCTCGACCGGGTCGGCGGCCCGGTGCAGCGCGAGCAGGAGCACGACCGCGTCCGCCCCGTCCCGCCCCGGCTCGGCGGGCACGTCGTCGAGGACGCGACCGCGCACGGGGTCCCGGGCCCACTCCGCCGGCCGCTGGTGGTGACCGACGAGCATGTCGAGCGGATCACCAGCGGAATCGGGCATGCCGGCAGTCTCCCGGGACTAACCTGGAGGCCATGGCCCGGTCCCCAGGGGCGCAGACCCCCCTCCCGCCCGCCCGCACCTCCGGCCCCACCGGGCTGGTGCTGCTGGGCGGCGCGATCGCCGTGCTCGTCGCCGCCGGCCTCACCACGCTCTCCGGGGCCCGTCCGCTCGCCTCGCTCGGCCTGCCCGACCCCGGCGCGCTCGTCACCGGCGGCCTGCCGGCGGTCCGCGCCGTGGCGGAGGTCGCCCTGGTGCTCACGGTGGGGGCGCTGCTGCTGCCGGCGTTCCTCGTCGCGCCGCAGCGGTCGGGCTACCTCGACGTGGCGGGGTACCGGAGCCTGCGCGCGGCCACCTGGACGAGCGCCGCCTGGGTGGTGGCGTCGGTGCTCATGGTGCCGCTCACCGTCGCGGAGTCGCTGGGGCGCCCGCTGGGCGACGTGCTCGACGTCGGCCTGCTCGCCGATCTCGTGCCGCGGCTCCCGGCCGCCACGGCGTGGGCGTGGACGGCGGCGATCGCAGCGCTCGTGCTGCTCGGCACGCGCAGCGTCCTCACCTGGGGCTGGACCGTCGTGCTGTTCGCCATCGCCTTCGCGGGACCCGTGCCCGTGGCGCTGACCGGGCACTCGTCCTCCGGCGGTGCGCACGACATCGCCACCGACAGCCTGCTGCTGCACGTCCTCGCCGCGTCGCTGTGGATCGGAGGACTGGTGGCGGTGCTGGCGCTGGCCGCCGCCCGCGGGCCCGACCGGGCGGCCGCCCTGGCCACGGCGGTGCCGCGGTTCTCCGCGCTCGCGCTCGTCTGCTGGCTGGTCCTGGCGGTCACCGGGACGATCAACGCGCTCACCCGCATCCCGCCGGGCCTGGTGCTCAGCAGCTCCTACGGCGGGCTCCTGCTGCTCAAGGCCGGGGCGCTGGCCGTGCTCGGGGTGCTCGGCGCCCTGCACCGCAGGCGGACGGTGGCGCAGGCCGCGGCCGGGGAGCCGCGGGCGCTGCTGCGCCTCGGCGGGGTCGAGGTGCTGCTGATGCTGGCGACGGTCGGCCTGGCCGTCGCGCTGGGCCGGACGCCGACGCCGGACGACGGCAGCGGGGTGCCGTCGCGCACCGAGGCGCTGATCGGCTACGACCTCTCCGGTCCGCCGACGCTGTTCCAGCTGCTGTTCGACTGGCGCTTCGACCTGGTGTTCGGCACCGGCGCGATCGTGCTCGCCGCCCTGTACCTGGTCGGCGTGCGCCGCCTCCGCCGCCGCGGCGATGCCTGGCCGGTGGGCCGGACGGTCGGGTGGCTCGCCGGCTGCGCGGTCCTGCTGCTGGCGACGAGCTCGGGGATCGGCCGCTACGGACCGGCGATGTTCAGCGTGCACATGGCCGAGCACATGCTGCTGGCCATGCTGGCGCCGATCCTGCTGGTGCTGGGCGCCCCGGTCACCCTCGCGCTGCGCGCGCTGCCGCCCGCGGGGCGCAACGGCCCGCCCGGTCCGCGGGAGTGGCTGCTCGCGGGCGTGCACTCCCCGGTGGCGCGCTGGCTGACCCACCCGCTGGTCACCCTGCCGCTGTTCGTGGGGTCGTACTACGCGCTGTACTTCTCCGGGCTGTTCCCGGCCGCGCTCCCGGAGCACGGCGCGCACCTGCTGATGAACCTGCACTTCGTGCTCACCGGCCTCGCGTTCTTCTGGCCGCTGATCGGCGTGGACCCGTCACCGCGCCGGCTCCAGCCCGCGGCCCGGCTGGGGATCGTGCTGGCCTCGGTGCCGTTCCACGCCTTCTTCGGCGTGGCGCTCATGAGCTACCGCACGGTCATCGGCGGCGACTTCTACCGCGCCCTGGCGCTGCCGTGGGTGCCCGACCTGCTCGAGGACCAGCGCCTGGGCGGCGGACTCGCCTGGGCGTCCGGGGAGTTCCCCCTGCTCCTGGTCGTCATCGTCCTGCTGGTCCAGTGGACGCGCCACGACGAGCGGTCCGCCCGTCGCGACGACCGCCGCGCCGACCAGGACGGCGACGCCGACCTGCAGGCCTACAACGCGATGCTGCACCGCTTGTCGACGACGGGAGCGCCGCCCGTCGCGGAGAGCGACTGTGCCCCAGGTCACGAGGAGTCCGCCCGGACCCCTTCCGGGAGCGTCGCGAAGGCCTCCGGAGCGTCCGCCGGGACCAGCGTCGGCGCAGGTCAGCGGGCGGACGAGCGCTCCGGCTGACCCCCGTGCGGGGGGCGCCACCGCCGACCGCTCGTCGTGCGCGGGCGGCGGTGACGCGCACTCGCAGTGATGGTGAACGGCAGGTTTCCGCAGGTCAGACGGCGTGTGGCGGGGTCGATTTGACGGCCCCTCGGGCCCTGGCGTAACTTTCTCCCTGTCAGCGAGACACCGGCTGGGAACGAGGCCGAGAGGCCAGGTCCACACGGTCCGCTGACCGCCTCACCGGGACCCCCGGATCCACTCGGATCGGGAGGTGTACAGTGGGGAAACACAAGCCCCGAGCGGATCGCCCAGCGGTGGTCGTGCGGTGTGTGGGTGTCTTTTGAGAACTCAACAGTGTGTCGAGCTTTATCATTGTTCTGGTTGTTGTGCCAGATATGTTGTGCCGAGGCCTTGGGGTCTTGGTTTGTTGGGCCAGTTTTTGTTGGAGAGTTTGATCCTGGCTC